>Ga0308157_10000017_pt1 | contig 800991 bp, 696 predicted proteins | sample PhyBR1_FD_201035 | JGI IMG/M metagenome (GOLD analysis project Ga0308157, IMG submission 201035) | Phyllosphere microbial communities from UC Gill Tract Community Farm, Albany, California, United States - DLSLB.R1 | ecosystem: Host-associated > Plants > Phyllosphere > Unclassified | place...
TATCAGAGATGTCAACAGACTGGGCTGCCCCAGAAGCGTCCGTATACTTGAACTCGTTTGTCGTAGAATCGTAGGTGACATTCCCTTCCGTCTTGTTCACCACCTCGTTCAGGATGTTGGTAACCGCCGGATTGTTGATGACCGTCTGGAAGTTGTCCGCAACGTCGTTCAGAACGTCGATCACGACCTCTGTACCCGCCTCGTTTTTGTATGTATAGTTTCCTCTTCCATTATTTGTGATTGTTGTCACAACTTCATTAGCCTTTATAATATCATTAATACTAATTATTTTGGTAGTACCTGTACCATCAAAATAAGTAAATTGATTTGTTACAGGATTAAAAATAACAGTATTAGCTGTTGATCCAGTTTCACCAGAAACAACTATTCTATTCCATTTATCATCATACCAGTAATAGTAACCAGGTTTGATATCACCTATTGCATCCGAAGCAAAAACCAATAAGCTGTTTATAGGAGTACCAACAATTGGACTATAAATAGTCGTACTTGTCAATCTTACTCTCGGTATCAGCATACCTTTGTCTTCGGCAACAACTTCTAACTGCGCTGATTTATTTGGAGTCAAAGTTCCAACACCAACTTGCGAATAAGCTGAAATAGATCCTAAAACAACAAATAAAGGAAGTAATCTATTTTTCATAACTATAATTATTATGTATTTAATTATTTTATAAGGTCTTAAAATTCAAACACCTAGATTTGAAAGTGCAAAGTTCCTCTGAAAGTAGATTTTTTTTTGCCCGTAAAAGTTTTAAAACTTATAGATTAAGGCATAAATCATTTTTAAACACAAAGCGTTAATTTTCAAAACATTATAAGCATTAATAATTACTAGTTTATTTTATAAGATGATACACAGATATATAAAAGCATTTACTTTTATGATAAATAAAAGTTCTAGACAATAAAAGAATTCTTGTGATAGAGTTATCCTTTGGAGCGAAAAAACTATTTTATACCATTAAAAAAGCCAGAAAAATAATTTCTGGCTTTTTTAACTTCTAAATGAATTTTAAAACTTATTCTTTTTGATCTACGAAAACATAAAGTTTCTGAACTTTACCGTTTTCAATCACGAATAAATCCATACCGCTAACAACAGCCGGATTTTCTTTTGAACCAAACTGCCAAAACAATCGAACTATATTATGATTAGTTTCAACAGATTTTGCTGTAAACCTGAAATCAGGACTTTTTGTCTGAAGCTCTACAATAAATTTACTGATATCCTCAATTCCATTTGCGATAAAATGACGGTCTACCATTTCTATATTAGGTGCATAAACTTGATTCAATAAAGCTTTACGTTTTGCCTCATCTTTTTCATTCCAAATTTTAAGATGATTATCTACTATAGCTGTATTCTTTTTAGAATCTAAATCATCGGCAGAAGCTTTTTTAACTGTTGCATTTTTTGGAGACCATAATATTGTTTTAGGATTTGACTTTTCATATCCTTTTCCATTTGGATATGAAACCAATTCCATTTTAGAACCCCAAGGCGTTTCAAAATAAACCCAAGTTTCTCCCGCTGTATCACCAGAAGGCATTGTAAAAGGTTCTCCTAAAATTTTGACACCTTTACTTTTTAAATATTCTACTGAAGCATTTATATCATTTACATAAAAAGCGATGTGCGATGCTCCAATATCATCAGTATTAGGATGTGTTTTACTTCCTTTGTTATCTGCATATTCGAATACTTCAATACTTGCTCCATTTCCAGCATTGATCATTTTTATAGTAACAGCTCCTGTATTAGGATTTATATGATTTAATTTTTTCCAATCAGCGTCAAGCGGAATTGGTCCTAACTGTGTTACTGGTGTAAAACCAAGTACATCATTAAAAAATGTTACCGCTTTATTGAGATTAGGAACATTGATTCCGACATGATCAATTCCCACGATTCCTGCACTATTTTGTGCAATTGTTTTTTCTGAAGCAGAAAAAAGTATTAATATATTAAGCATCGCTGCCGCTGACGTTTGAACTTTTTTATTTGATTTTTTATAAGTTGTTTTCATGACTATATTTATTATTGTTATTGTTATTGTTATTGTTATTGTTATTGTTATTGTTATTGTTAATTGTTTGTTTTTATTTAATTAGTGTAAGCTGCTACCCATTTAGCTTTAATATTTGCGCGAGCTTCAATAAATTCTTTATCAGTGCCTTGAGCAATGGCATCAAGCGGAAAACGAAGTGGTCTTTCCCCTTTTTTCATACTTACCAATTCTAGAATACCATCAGCAATAGTTTGCGGGTTCATATCGAACTGAGCCATTTTACCAAATAATGCAGTTCCTAAAGCATTAAATTTTTGTGTTGCTCCTTCGCCGTATTCTTCAATAATTGCTGTTTTATCAGCATGGATACCAGCTTTAGAACCATTGTTCATTTCTGTTGGATAAACTCCTGGCTGAATACTTACGTTTTCAATTCCATAATCTGCAAGTTCATCTTGTAAGCCTTCTGTAAAACTTTCTACCACTAATTTTGATGCGATATACGGAACCATAAAAGGCAATGTGTGGCCGCTTGCTCCCGTTGTAATGTTAATTACAAGTCCGTTTCTCTCTTTTCTCATTGAAGGAAGCACCGCTTGATACATACGAAGAACACTGTAAACGTTTACATCGAACATTCTACGAACCTGATCAATTGAATATCCTTCTAAAAGACCAAAACCGCTTACTGCTGCGTTATTAATTAGGACGTCAATTTTTCCGTATTTAATTAATACTTTTTCGATTGCTGTGCTAACTGATGCATCATCTGTAACATCGATATCAACTACTTCAATATTTTCAATTGCTCCTAACTCTTTCGCTGCGGCGGCATTTTTATCGTTTGTGTTGCGCATTCCTGCAATTACTGAATGACCAGCATTTGCTAATGTGATTGCTGTTAATTTTCCAAAGCCTGTACTTGTTCCTGTAATAAAAATTGTTTTTGACATGATTCTACTATTTAAATGTTTATAATGTTTGTTTCTTTTGAACATTACAAAGTTGCGACGAATGCAAAACCTGTACATTGATTAGAAATAAGTAAAAACTTGATCTAGATCAAGAGTTTGAAAAAGGCATAAAAAAAGGAGCTTTAAAAGCTCCTTAATATATTATTTCTTTGCCGTCTGTTTTCGAATGCGGCTTAGTGTTTCTGGTGTCATGCCCAAGTATGAGGCAATCATAGTCTGTGGAATTCGAGAAGCAAATCCCGGATATTTATTTACAAAGTTTAAATACTTTTCTTCTGCGGTTAAAGTCAATGAAGCCTGAATTCGGTTTTGAGCTGCTATAAAACTTCTTTGCAGAATATTATTCACCATATTATTAAAAGCCGGAATTTCTCTGCACAGCAATTCAAAATTTTCATGAGTAAACAAAACAAGTTCTGTATCTTCAATGGCATCAATATTAAAACGAGAAGGCTGTTGCATCATTAAGCTTTCGCGATCTCCTGTCCACCAATTTTCGATGCTAAAACTGTTTACGTGTTCGCTTCCTTTTTCGTCAACCGTATAAGTTCGAACACAGCCTTGAGTAATAAAAGCATCATATTTCCATACATCTCCTTCTTGAAGCAGATATTGTCTTTTACGCAACTTTTTAATAATAGCAAATGATTGAATACGTTCTGATTCTGCTTGAGTCAGTTCCGTTTTTTCTTCTAGATACTTTTGGAATATTTCATACATAGGATGTAAAATTATACAAAAGACCGTGGAAGAGCAAATTTTTGAAGGTCTATAAAATTCTCAGAATTTACAAAGAACCCGCTTTCACAAAAGTCTGCCAGCCACGCATGGTATCAATAAAGCGTTCGCTTAATCCGCCTTGACGAAGATAATCTGCCATTACAGGCAATTGTGGACTATCATATAATGGATTTGCTTTTACTTGCAATGGAAAATCTCGTTGCAAAATAGCAGCACGAGCGATAAGCACAAAATCACAGCCTTCATCTAGAAGTTCTCCTGCGCGTTGTGCGCTCATAATTTTTCCTGCAGCGCCTAAACGTACACCTTTACGAGGAAGTTCAGTAAAAACGCTTAACATAGTTTTTCCCTTAAAAGTCCCTTCGCGAACTATTTGGGCAGAATCCCAAAGGGCTAAATCTAAATAATCAATTAATTCTCTCTCAAAAATATCGGCGGTAACTTCTCGCAGTTCTTCTAAAAGTAATCCGTAACGCTCGATAGACAATCGCCAGCCAATTTGAAAATCAGGACCGCAAGCTTTTCGAATACCTTCAATAACTTCAATAGTAAAACGTGCACGATTTTCCAAACTTCCTCCATATTTATCTGTTCGATCATTCAAATTTGGAGACATAAATTCTGAAAGAATCCATCCAAAAGCGCCATGTACTGAAATTCCATTAAATCCTGCCAGTTGTGCCCTTTTTGCGGCGTTAATAAAACTATCCCGAATTCGCTCTACTTCTTCGGTCGTAATTGCTTTAATTCCTTCTACCGTTTTACTTGATGCCGGAGCCGGCATTCCTCCAATAGAAGGTTTTGCACGATGTCCTGCATGATGAAGTTGTACTGCTGATAACGCTCCTCCATCGCGAATAACATCTGCCATTTTTGTTAAACCAAGCAAATGATCGTCGCTATGGATACCCAATTGTCGTTCAAACGCTATACCGCCCGCTTCGACAGTTGCAGCACTTGTTTGAATTAATCCATACCCGCCTTGAGCAAGTTGTTCCATCCAAAATTGGTCATATATAGATGCGGTGCCATCAAAATCACTTTGCTGACTGGTTAATGGTGCCAGCATGAAACGGTTTCTCATTGCAGGACCATGAAGCAATGTCAGCGGTTTAAATAAATCGGAAACAGCCATTTGTTTAATTTTTTAAATTTTACTTATTTGAATTATTATTGGATGCAAAGTTGTTCCTATTATCATTGGTGAAAAATGGATGATTTTTACTTTATGATGGACGTTTTGTTATTTGACGAAGAAATTGATATGAAGAAAAAATTCTCCATTATAAAGTAAATATCATCCATTCTCTAGCGCTCATTACTGCCAGACCTTTGCCTTGTTAATAAAAACAATTCAAAATGAAAAAAACAGCTATTATCATTCTTTCTGATCCAAAAGCGGGTTCAGAAGAAGCAATTGGACGTGTATTTAATGCTTTAGCATCGGCATATGAATTCAAACACGAAGGCGACGATGTAAAAATTATTTTTCAAGGAACAGGTATAAGATGGCCTGAACAGCTTGAAAAACCTGAACATCCGGTTAATGCGCTTTATAAAGAAGTAAAAGATCACGTTCATGGTCTTTCTAAAGGATGCGTTGCTGTATTTGGTACCGAAATATCTGGCTATGATTTATTACACGACAATGCAGTTCCGGGAACGCCTGGTTTGCCAAGTTTTGTTAATCTTAGAAAAGAAGGTTACGATATTTTGATCTTCTAAATCAACTTTAACTGTCCTCTTGTTTTCGGAGAGGACAGTTTTTACATCTTATTCAAGAAAAAACAGTCCTGAAAAATGCTTGTTTTTTTGAGTAATTTAGCTTCATCGATATTCCATAAATCAAAAAAGAAATTATGCACGAGGATTTTCAATATTACATGCATCAATGTTTGGATCTTGCCAAAACGGCTCTAAAAGCTGGCAATCCTCCTGTGGGCGCGTTGATTGTTTTAGATGAAAAAGTAATTGGCACTGGTATTGAATCAGGCAGATCAACTGGAGACATTACCAATCATGCTGAAATTCTAGCTGTACGTGATGCAGTAAAAAATGGATATTCAGATAAACTGCATCTTGCACGTATGTACACTACTCACGAACCGTGCATAATGTGCTCGTATATGATTCGTCATCATAAAATCTCCGAAATTATTTATGGCACATCAGTTCCTTATGTAGGCGGTTTTACTTCAAAATATATTATTTTGTCAGCTGAAGATGTTCCAAAATGGGGAAATAAACCAAAAATAACTGGCGATGTGTGTGTTGAGGAATGCGATGAACTCAACGCTCAGTTTTTAGAATTATTAAGCAAGCTTTAGACATGTTATCTCAATCTGTATATACGCTCGTTAATCAACAAAACGGAAACTTGTCTTTTAAAGTTTTCGAGTTTGACAACAGCAGTTATTTTGATCATATTCAGCGAAATAACTATTTTACTTTAATCATTATTACATCGGGAGAAGGATTGGCCAAAGTTGATCTTTGTGAATATTCGTTTAAAGAAAACACAATGTTTGCTTTTTATCCGTATCAACCTTTTATGTTGGCTTCAGAAGGGCCGCTGACTGGGATTTCGATTCAGTTTCATCATGATTTTTTCTGCATATACAGACATCATAAAGAAATTGCTTCAAACGGAATTTTATTCAATAATATTTATCAGCAACCTTTTATTCTTCTTAACCAAAGCAATAAAGAAATACTGATGAATATCGTAAAAGAAATTGTTACCGAATTAAAAATGGAAGCTTTAAGAAAAGATGAAGTTCTGGTCTCGTATTTAAAAATATTCCTAGTTCTCGCAACCCGAATAAAACTTGACCAACAATCCATTAAATTAATAAATGCAAATGACAAGCAACTTTTGATGATCCAAAATTTAAGAAATGCAATTGAAGATAATTTTAGAACAAAACATTCGGCGAGCGAATATGCTGATATGCTGCATGTAACACCTGTTGTTTTGGCGCGCGCTGCAAAAAATCATTTCAACATGACACTTTCGGATTTGATAACAGAAAGAATTATTGTTGAAGCCAAAAGAGAACTGTATTTAACGAATAAAACTGTCAAAGAAATTGCCTACGAACTTGGTTATGATGATGAATATTATTTCAGCAGAGTTTTTAAAGGCAAAACGGATATTTCCCCGCAACTTTACAGAGAAACCATTGGCTTTAATAGAGGAGCTTCCTAATTTATATTTTATAAAGATTCAAAAAACTTAAAAGCTCTTTTTTCAGCATAAGAATATGTAGAATCACGAAGCGGAAATGCGCAATGCCCGCCATATTTTGGAGTTTCCAAATAAACATATCTACTGTTCTTGGCAATCGCTCTAGGATAACATCTTTCACCCAAAAAAGGATCGTCAAGCGAATTGATAATTAAAACCGGAGTAGTAATATTTGGAAGTGAAAATTCTGGAGAAACACGCTCATAATAATCCTCACGGCTAGCAAAACCATGAAGTGGCGCTGTAAAATATTGATCGACTTCATCAAAAGACGAGATTTTATCAATTTGATCTCGGTTTACAAAATCAGGAAATTGAGCTGCCTTGTGTTTCAGTTTTCTTTTAATATCAATGGTGAAATTCTTTAGATACACGCGGTTAAAACCTTGTTTAAGTACTTCGGCACTTGTTGCAATATGCGTTGGCACTGAAATTGAAACTCCAGCTTTTATACGATCATCTACTTTTGTCCAGCCTAAATAATTTAAAAGCTGTACGCCACCCATTGAATATCCAATCAAATAAACTTCTTTAAATCCTTTTTTCAAAGCAAATTGTACGACCTCATCAAGATCGTCAACAGCTCCGTGATGATACAATCTTGGCAATCGGTTCATTTCGCCACCACAAGTTCGATTATTCCATGCAAAAATGGAAAAACCTTTATTTTGGAAATAAGCCGCGCAACTATTATTATAAGTTCTACGTGAATCGCCTTCTAAACCATGGCATAAAATCACTGCCTTTTTTGAATCATTTATAATAAAATCGATATTGATAAAATCGCCATCCTTCAATTCAAGCTTCTCTCTAGTATATTCTGGAACCTCAAATTTTTTAAACAAAGCGGCATAAATAGTCGAAACATGCCTATTGCGATGAATAACAGAAGGAGAATTATATTCTGATTGCTCAATTATTGGCATAATAATAAGTTTTGTGGTACTTACTACAAATCTAAGAAATCAATCAATATGTAGTGTATTACTGTCATTTTTTATTTTGTTAATTTAAAAAATGAGAATCCAAAAAATTAAGAAACAGCTTTTTTTGGATAGAATTTATTGTTTTTCAAAATAAAGATAATTGGAACCACTGCCATCACGCAATCGGACTTGTGAATTATTAAATTCAAACAGTTTCCAATCCTCGTTCAGTTTTTTAAGCGGATCTGAATTAAAATTCACTTTTAGTTCTCTAACATTATTTTGCAAACTAGTTTCCCATTGACCTGTTTCTGAAGTTGATCCTTTTGTAGCCACTACAGTTTGATCACTTTTAAAAATAAATGAATAACCAGTATATAAAGAAGTTTTTTCTGAATCACTGAAAAAGTACGGTATTTTCCAAGTTCCTTTTGTTATGGCAGCAACAAAATCAAGAGTTACAATATTATTCTCGGGACAATAATCAATTGCATATTTTATTGCATTTTCGAAATCTAGATTATTTGAAATTGTTTTTGTCTGATTATTATAATCAACTATAGAAATTGGATATTTTAAAGAAATATACTGACTCGCATTCAGATTTTTTATGAAATTAAAAAAAGCCTGATCACTTATAATTGATGTCGAACTTGCGATCTGGTTTGCCGAATTATAGCTATTAATAGTTATAGGATAATTGATATTCAAACCGTTAATCTTTGATAAAAGATCTGGATATTGGTTCCAATAATCGATTAAAGAATTAAAATCGGCTTCATTGGGAATATTTTTCTCGATGTAATTATAATACACCATCGTCACTGGAAAATTAATCTTTACAATATCAGCATCAGAATTGCTTGCATTGATATTATCAATTACCTTTTGATAATCTGCTGCACTGTTTATAGCAATTTGCGTGTTATTGACCGTAACGGTGTAAGGTGGTTTTATGGTACAATAAGTTGACCCGTCGATTACATTATCCTGAACCGTTGGCACCATTGCAACTCTTTGCAAATAAGAGGTTAGCGGAGATGAATTTGTAATTGTTCCCTGCGCAGTATTAGTCTGTTCATCCATTTCATTTTGACATGACACTAGGAATAAAACAGCAACTATCGATAAATATTTTTTAAAAGGGAACATACTCATATTTTTACAAATGTAATAAAATTTAAGAAACTGTTTTTCAATAAATTCGGCAGTACAATTTTCAATTTTCATTTATAAAGCACAAATATTACTCGAAAATAACATTCTTGATACCTATATAACAATCAGCTTCTCTTTTACCCTACTTAATGTAAAAACAAATACTTTTGTACTGTACCAAATTGAAATTCTAAATGCCAACTCAAAACGAATCAAACACTTGCGATGAAATTATTTTCTCGTCTTTCTTTAAAAGCCACATTAAAGCGCTTAGAAATTTTCTTTTTTACAAATTTGGCAATATCGATCAAGCAGATGATCTAGCGCAGGAAGCATTTGTAAAACTTTGGCAAAATTGCGCATCGGTGCCACTTGAAAAAGCAAAATCATACATTTATACCATTGCTAACAACAGCAGTCTCAATCAAATTGCGCATAAAAAAGTGGTTTTGAAATATGAGAAAAATTTCAATGGTTCAGATAAAACCAATGAAAGTCCAGAATATCTTTTAGAAGAAAAACAATTTCAATCTAAACTTTTGAAAGCTATTGAAAACTTGAATGAAAAACAGCGTATCGCTTTTTTGATGCATCGAATTGATGGAAAAAAATACAGTGAAATTGCACAGGATTTAAACATCAGTGTGAAGGCTGTCGAAAAACGCATTCATCTAGCTTTATTAAGCTTGCGCAAAGAAATTGATTTATAAAAGTAGGGTAAACTTAGTTCCAATTGTTTTAATTATAGAATACAAGAAAATGAAAAAGAATCGCTTATTAGCAAAATGGCTTAACAATGATTTGTCTCAGGACGAGTTAGCAGCATTTGAAGCAAGTCCCGATTTTGAAAAATATCAAAAAATTAAAGATTATACAGATCATTTGGCAATGGATGATTTGGATGAAAATGCTATGCTTTCTACTATTCTGAAACAGAAAAAAGCAACTCCGAAAGTGGTTCCATCGTACAAAAAATGGGCGTTTCGAGCAGCCGCTATATTTGTTTTAGCCTTAGGAGTTACATTTGCTTTTAATTTTTTCATGCCTGAAACACATGCAGCTGGTTTTGCAGAGAAAACTTCTTTTACATTACCTGACAATTCTGAAGTGGTACTAAATTCAGGTTCTGAAATAAATTATAAAAAATGGAACTGGGATAGCCATCGAAGCCTTGACTTAAATGGAGAAGCTTATTTTAGAGTTTCTAAAGGAAGACGCTTCGAAGTGCACACACGTTTGGGAAAAGTTACGGTTTTAGGAACGCAATTTAACGTCAAAGCCAGAAAAAATAGATTTGATGTCGTGTGTTATGAAGGACGAGTAAAAGTAAATTACGCTAATACTCAAATAGTTTTGACGCATGGACAAAGTGTTAGTTTTGAAAATCAAAAACAAACCAATAGCAGCGTAAATGCATTAAAACCGGAATGGATTGACAATCAAATGTGCTTTTATAAAGAAAATATTCGAAGCTTGTTAGACGAGGTTGAAAGACAATACAACATCAATATAGAATTAAACGCAAAAGACACAACATCATTATTCACAGGAAAATTACCGGCAAAAGACTTAAATATAGCTTTGCAAATTATTAGTACAACTTATCACTTAGAGGCTAAAAAAGTATCAACGAATAAAATAATTTTTGACGAAAAATAAATGGTGCTCCCCAAACAATTTCGTTTTTTGTTTTTTTACTTTTTTTTGGTCCTCACTCTTTGTGCGCAGGGCCAAGGGAAAGTTATGCCCTTTAAAAAAATCATATTCGAAATTGAGCAACAACACCAAGTCAGCTTTAATTATACCGAAGACAATATTGCAGGTCTAGAATTAGTGCCTCCACAAAAAACACTTTCTTTAGAACAAAAACTGGAATATCTTTCTAAAAACACTACTCTTTCTTTTGAAAATATTGGAAATAAATTCATCAATATTTACAAGAAAAATGAAGAATCGCGAATGGTTTGTGGTTATGTTTTTTCTAGTATAGATAAAAAACCTATCGAAAACGCCAATATAAATTTACCCAATAAAACACAAACAAGAACCGATTCAAACGGTTATTTTGAATTCAAAAAAGAAGAAGCAAATACATTTACGATAAGCCACATTGGTTTCGGAACAAAAAAGATTGCTACATCAAATGCTGATTCTAAAAATTGTCTCAAACTTTTTTTAGAGCCCGAAATCACAGAACTTCACGAAATTAAAACCAATGCTATTTTGGCTTCGGGGATTTCGAAAAATGTTGATGGCTCATTCGAAATCAAACCCAAAAAATTTGGAATTCTTCCTGGACTTATTGAGCCAGATGCTTTGCAGACCATGCAACAAATTCCAGGCGTAAACAGTATCGACGAAAGTGTTTCCAGCATCAATGTTCGTGGCGGAACTCATGATCAAAATTTATTCTTGTGGAATGGAATCCGAATGTTTCAAACGGGGCATTTTTTTGGATTAATTTCTGTTTTTAATCCCAATTTGGCACATACGATTTCAATTTATAAAAACGGAAGTTCTGCTTTTTATGGCGAAAGTGTCTCAAGCGTTGTAGCTATTTCCTCAACTCCCGAAACTGCTGAGAAAAACTCTTTTAGCGCCGGAATAAATATGATTAATGCTGATATTTATGCCAAATATAATCTTTCGAAAAAAAGCTATATCGAAATTTCAGCACGCAAATCTATTACTGATTTTGTCGAAACGCCAACCTACAAAGAATATTTCAATAAAGTATTTCAAAACACTACCATTACTGATTTCTCAGATAAACAAAACGTCGATTATCATAGCGATAAAAAATTTGGTTTTTATGATGCAACACTAAAATTTGCTCAAAAAATAGGCAACAAAGATCAAATCATACTGGATTTAATTACGATTAAAGATAATTTAGAGGTTTATCAAAGCGCTACCGTATATGATATTTTCAGATCAGAAAACAACACTTTGCGTCAGCAAAATTATGGCGGAAATTTGGCTTGGAAACGAAACTGGAATCGTTTTAATACCACTAAAATTAATGTTTATAATTCGGCCTACGAACTTTTAGCAAATCAAAACACAACTTTTGGAAATCAAATTGTTATACAGGAAAACAAAGTCAACAATAACGGAATCAATTTAGAAAACAACCACATTATCAATTCTAAATTCATTCTAAATGATGGCTATCAGTTTAACGAGATTGGGGTTACGAATCTTGAAGATGTTACCAATCCTGATTTCTACCGAAAAGTAAAAGATGTTTTAAGAACACATGCTTTGATTTTGGAAGGAAAATACAATGACACGATTTCTAGAGTTTATTTTAAAGCAGGAACCCGACTTAATTATATCGAAAAATTCAAAAAATTCATCGCAGAACCTCGTATTCAATTCAGCTATGGTATTACGAAAGATCTAAATTTAGAATTGTTGGGCGAATTGAAAAGTCAAAATTTGCAACAAATCATTGAATTGCAAAAAGATTATTTCGGAATTGAAAAAAGACGTTGGATTATTTCAAATGACTCCACAATCCCGATCCAAAAAAGCAGACAGCTATCTTTAAATTTATCTTACGAAAAAAAAGGCTGGCTGTTTGATATCGAAAATTTTTATAAAAGAGTTTCAGGAATTACAACTTCCAGTCAAGGTTTTCAGAATCAATTGGAATTCGTAAAAACAACAGGAGATTATGAAATCTGGGGCGCAGAAATGCTCGTTCAGAAAAAAATGAATCACTTTTTGACTTGGTTAAGTTATACGTATAATCATAATAATTATCATTTTATTAATTATGAATATCCTGTGTTCCCAAATAATTTTGAAGTCATGCATACGGCAACTTGGGCAGGAATTTATGAAAAAAACAATTTCAAAATCGCGTTAGGAACAAAATGGACTTCGGGCCGACCAAAAACTTCTCCTGACGATTCTCAAATTGACAACGCAAATCCGGTATTGATTTATAACAAACCTAATAGTAGCAATTTACACACTTTTGCACAGGTTAATTTTTCTTCAACTTATAAATGGGAAACCGATTCCGGAATTCAATACAAATTAGGAGTTTCTATTTTAAATGTCCTAAACAGAAAAAATGAAATCAGCGAATATTATAGAATAAGTTCGTTGACAAATTCTATTGAAGAAGTAGAAACATTTTCGCTTCAAAGAACTCCAAATGTGAGCTTTAGGGTTTCATTTTAATCTTCTTCTTACAAGGCCTGTCTAGAACCTTTGTAATTTTTTTACTTTTTTTTCAAAAAATATCAATTTTTAAGGTAGGGTAATTTCCTGCAATGCTGTTTTACTATTGAATCTTATCAAAATAGTAAAACATGAACCCCTTAAAAAACTTGAAATTATATCCTCTCGGCTATTTTTCGTGCGACAGTTCATAACTCCAGACCATTGAACAAAATGTCCTACAAAATCAAGCCTAAGCCTTGATGCAAAAATTTAAACCAAAAAAACTTTACCAATCAGTAAAGTACAATTTTTCCATTTTAACATAACTTAAATCAAAACAGCAATGAAATTAAGACCAATTAAATTCGCGACAACTATTCTGGCAATCTCAGCATTTTTTTTAAGCTGCAGCAGTGATAATGGTAATGATACAACTACAACTACACCTACTCCAACACCAACTCCAGTAACAACAACAGAAATTAATCTTTCAACAAGTGCTACGTTAGGATCTTATCTTTCAGATAAAAGCGGAAGATCGTTGTATTTTTTCGCAACCGATGCAAACGGACAATCTTCATGTACAGGAGGATGCGAGGCTTTTTGGCCTGTATTTTTTGTAGATAATTTAACCACTGAGAAATTAGGAGCTGGATTGACATTATCAGATTTTGCAACAATAACTACTTCTTCGGGTAAAAAACAATTAACCTATAAAGGCTGGCCTTTATATTATTACGCACCAATGTCTGCTGGTGATGGCTATGGCGGTGGTGGCGTAAATACAATCGAAGCTGCAGGAAAAACAACAGGAGACGGAGTTGATGGAACATGGTTTATTGCAAAACCAGATTATTCAATCATGATTGTAAGAAGCCAACTTGTTGGTCATGACGGAAAAAATTACAAACCAGATTATACTGTAGGCGATGGCGCAACTACCTATTTTACAGATGCAAAAGGGTTGACACTATATACTTTCAAAAGCGACAATTTCAAGAAAAATAATTTTACAAAAGCAGATTTTTCGAATAATGCTGTTTGGCCAATTTATGAAACTGACAAAATTGTTGTGCCTTCTATTCTTGACAAATCAAAATTTAGTTCAATCACTGTTTTTGGAAAAGTACAGCTGACTTATAACGGCTGGCCTCTTTATTACTTTGGACAAGATGCTGGCGTGAGAGGCGCTAATAAAGGAATTAGTTTTCCAAGCCCAGGAATTTGGCCTGTTCCTGTAAAAGATATACCACTTGCCATATAAACTAGTACGCCAAGAAATGAATAAAAAAATCAAAATAATTGTCTCGATAGTTTTAGCAATTGGCCTAATCACTTTTTTCGGTTATAACTATGTTATGCATGGTGGCGCAAGGAATTTAGCAAATGAAGAAACAGATTTCACTGTAAGCTCTGCATCAATTACAACCGAATTTATGGACGATTTAGATGCCGCTAATAAAAAATACCTTGAAAATGCAGTAGCAATAAAAGGAAAAATTACGGCAATAAACGCAAAAGAAATAATTCTAGACAATACCATTATCTGCAATTTTAAAAATCAAGATTTATCTATTAAAGAGGGACAAATCGTGACTGTAAAAGGAAGAATTATTGGGTATGATGATTTGATGGGTGAAGTAAAACTAGATCAATGTTTTATAATCAAAAATTAATTAAATGAACGTAAAGTTATTTTTATCCCTGGCATTTTTTCTTTCGGTCATCGGCCATGTATCGGCGCAAGATGATTTGCTGAAAGAATTAGATACTATAAAACCAAAGGAAAAACAGACCGAAACTCTAGCATTCAAAGGATTGCAAATCTGTAACATGCAATCCACAAAACTGACTGCAAAAGGTGAATGGTATGTTTTGATTTCGCATCGTTTTGGCGATTTGACTCAAGGTTTTGAGAATTTCTTTGGTTTAGATGATGCTTATACTAAACTGGGCGCAATTTACGGTGTAACAGATTGGCTTTCAGTTGGAGCATCTAGACAAACTAATAATAAAATTTATGAATTGACATTAAAATACAGATTGAAAACACAGGAAATCGACGGTTTTCCTGTGACAATCGTGGGGTATAATACCATGGATATCAACACGAATTTAAGTACAGATCAATATCCGTACTTAAAATTCAATAATCGATTGGCCTTTACAACACAATTGTTAGTGTCAAGACAGTTTTCAGACAAGATTTCACTTGAAGTAAACCCGATTTACATTCATAAAAATCTATACGATGAAACTACTGAACGAAAAGATCAATTTGTAATGGGATTTGGTGGAAGATATAAATTCACAAAACGATTGAGTATGAATCTTGAATACGCGCCCCGAATAAATGCTCCAGAAAATGATGTTTACCATAACTTGGTTTCGTTAGGATTGGATATTGATACTGGAGGGCATATTTTTCAAATGGTGTTCTCAAACTGCCAAACTATGAATGATGTTTATGTATTTTCTAATGCAACTGGAAAATGGAACGGAGGCAGCATTTACTTTGGATTTAATCTCTACAGAGTTTTTTAAAACTAAAACAAAATTCTATGAAAAAAATAAAAATTTGTCTGATATTGATTTCCAGCATCTTCATTATCTCTTGTGAATCTAATACATATAGTGAAATAAGTCCCCCAGCCGGAAACCCAACTTATGTAGCAAACATCGAACATATTATGGAACACAATTGCCTTAGTTGTCATTCTGGAACAGCATCTCAATACCCTAATCTAGAAACCTATGAAGGAGTAAAAAATGCATGCACCAATGCCAATTTAATCTGCAGAATAGAATCAAACAATTGTGGCGAAAGAATGCCTCAAGGTGGAAGTTTGCCTCAGAGTGATATCGATATGATAAAACTTTGGGCCGCAAACGGATTTATAAAAGAATAAGTTAATACGATGAAAAAAATAATATTCTTGGCAGTATTTATTTTTGTGGGAAACATCGTTTTCTCTCAAAAAGTTATGACCCGAACCGGACAAGTAAAATTTGAAGCATCAGTGCCTTCTTTTGAGCCTGTTGCGGCCACAAACAATTCGGTTTCAGCAATTCTTGACAAGTCAACCGGAGAATTTGCTGTGCTCGCATTGATAAAAGCGTTCAAATTTGAAATTCCGTTAATGGAAGAACATTTTAATGAAAATTATATGGAGTCATCCGTATATCCAAAAGCAACTTTTAAAGGGAAAATCATAAATTTTGATGCTTCAAAACTAAGTGTCTCTAAAAAATATGATGTAGAAGGCGATCTGACCATACATGGTGTTACTAAAAAGATTAAAACTAAAATCAGTGTGGTCTTAAAAGAAGGAAAAGTATCTCTCTCAAACAATTTTACCGTTAAAGTACAAGACTATAACATAAAAATACCAAGTCTTGTAAAAAGCAAAGTTTCAGAAAATGTAAACATTGCTCTGGACCTTGTTCTTGATGAAAAATAATCTTTTTTTAATCCTAAAACTATACAATTATGAAATCTCTATTTAATTATTCAGCAGTCTTGCTGTTATTATTTATTGGAGTTTCCTGCTCTAGTAATGATGACAATTCAAGCCCTCCTGCTCCAATTATTGTAACATTCAATGCTACTATGAATGGTGCAAATGAAGTTCCTGCAAATGCTTCAACAGCAACAGGAACAGCTACTTTGAGTTATAATAAAACTACAAAAATCTTTACGGTTACTGTAACGTATTCTGGTTTAACACCAACTATGGGACATATTCATATGGGAGCCGCTGGCACTAATGGTCCTGTAATTTTCCCTTTCTCTAGTTTAGCATCTCCTATTAGCTACACTAGTGCAGCTTTGACAACTGCTCAGGAAACGGATCTTCTTTCAAATAATTATTATGTAAACTTACACTCCGAAGCTTTTTCTGGAGGTGAAATAAGAGGACAACTCATTACTGATAATCCAGCAGGAAGCGGTGGCGGAAGTGGCGGTGGCGGCGGTTATTAATCGCTCTTTATTGCAATTTATGTTAATTATAAAAGCCTTACTGTTTAAGTAGTAAGGCTTTTGTATTTGAATTTATTTTTTTTAAAGAGATGGCTTTTACTGTAACTGTGTTTCTAATAATTGTTGCAACATGTTAAGTTCATCATCATCATTTGATTGTTCATTATGATAAACCAACTTTCCTGTAGAATCAATTAAAAAATACTGCGGCATACTACGTACTTCTAAAAGATCTTGAATTCGATTTCCATGAATGTAAATTGGAGAATCCAAAGTTTGTAACCAAGGTAATTCATATTTTTTCAAAGAATTTGACCACCCCTCAATACTTGTTTCTAATGAAATCGAAATCAGCTGTAGCCCTCTAGATTTATATTTTTCATTAAGCATTTTTAATGTTGGAAATTTTTTTATGCACGGCGCGCAACCACTTCCCCAAAAACAAAGAAGCACATATTTTTCACTTTTGCAAAATGATGATAATTCATAATTCTCTCCTTTATCAGTCGTAAAAGAGAAATCGGGCAAAACATGACCTACTGTAAGCGAAATCTTTTTATTAATATACTCATTGATTGTTTTACCTAAATCAGTTTCTTTCACATTATTGTCCAATTTATCGTAAATAGTTTTAAGGTTTTCAATCGTAATGGGGTGAAAACCATTTACTATTTCTTTATTAAACATGTATAATGAAAAATAAGAATTAGGAAACGATTCAATAAATTTTATTTTTTTGACTAATAATTTTTTCCTCAAATCTGAAACAATTGTCCACAATGAATCCTGATTGTATCCTTTTGTATAACCACGTTTAACATCATAATAAATATTAAAGGCAGCTTTGGCACTATCTTTACTTGGTTTTGTCAAACGTTTATATTCTTCTTGTTCTTTACTAAAAAGAACATTAGAAAAACGAAACTCGTTTAAGGCATCATCATTTTTATTTAGTTTTACGATATCAATTTTCATATCCTGCGCACCAATAAACAGAAAAATACTTCCTAAATAAACATTGTCTTTTTCGACACTTAAATGAACTGGCTCATATTCTTTTTTTATCTCACCATGAAAATAAAATTTCCCATTTTTCTCTTTTACATTAATAGGTGCAAAAGAAGAATCATCAGAAGAAAGCCTTATATCTGCTCCTTTATATTGAGAAAAAATTGTTCCTGATATCGAAAATTTTTGTTGCGCAATTAAGGGCAGACAAAAAAACAACATCAAAATAATTATTGTTTTTACTTTCATAATTAAAACCCTAGAGTTAAAAAAGCGCTTTGCTACTGCATCAGCATTATTTATCAGTTAAATCAAAAACCAAAAACGAGTTAACTTTTACATCAACTCGTTTCTGTTTCTAGCTTTCTTTGGGGCATCAAGCTACTTTTTCATTTTATTTCTCAAATTTTACCTTGAGACAAATAGATTTAAATTTTACTTTCATCTGCAACAGCATCTTCCCATTTATCCCAAACTTTGACACCTGCATCATAGCCATCATAACCGTAGTTTTGGCTTAACTGTCCTTTAATGTTAGGCTCGATCGCAAGTCTGTATGGAATTGGCCAATAGTTGTTGCGCTTGTCCATAGTATAGAATTTTACACCTGGTTTAAGAGAAATACCATTTGGATATTTGTTGTAAAGCGTGTAATGAACAATACGTTGCCACCAATAGCTTCCTCCAGTTGCATCTTTCCCAGATTGTTTGTCCCAATTTGCGACACTATAAGTATTACCCCATTCATCAGGTTTTCCACTCATAGCCAAACAGTGCGAAATACGTTTTAACTCCACATTTCTCCATTCTTCCATGTAAAGCTCTCTTCCTCTCTCTGCACAAATATCTCCAATTGTTACAGTCGTGTACATTTGTGTTGCTTTTGCTCTTGCTCTTACAACGTTCACGTCTTGAGCTGCTCCAGTAACATTCCCTTGATAAAAACGAGCTTCGGCACGTAATAAATACGTTTCAGCTAAACGATAAATGTACATATGCGCACTTGCTCCAGCTGTTGCTCCCTGAAAATCATTTGCTGCTGGATTAGCTTCAGCTACAACATCATGATAAAAGATTTTATAATGTGGGAAATCAAACCAATCACGAATAGAATCTTGTGCTAACAGTTTTCCTGTTGCATCTTTCATTCTGAAATTTTGTCCAGCCCATGTTGCACTTCCACCAGCGCCAGGAGCATATTTAAGATCTTCCATATTAACCCAGTTACCTACAGCACTGTTATGTCTAAGATCTTGTTTGTCTTCAACACCATTCACAACCCACATAGGATGTTGTGAATAATAAGAACCACTAATTGTTCCGATACCACGCCCAATCGCTCTTTGGTAATCATATTTTGCATTGTAGTTCGTTTTGTCACTCAATGGGAAACGTGGTGCTGCAGTTTTACCATCAGGAGTAATTAAGTTAGCATCATTCCAGTTTGGTCCAAAAATTCTCATTGAAGCAAATGCTAAAAATGACTGTGCTCCTCCATTTGGTGCTACTAAAATCGCTTCAGTATTAGCCGTGATTACTTTGTTTTCTGGTCTGTGTAAATCCCAGATAACGTTTCTTGTAATTGGCCATGCAGTTGGATTTCCTCCTGGATCAAAAATTCCTAAATTACCTTGTACCAAAGAGTAACCTGATCCATTAATTAAAAGATTAGCTTGTGCTTCAGCATCAGCAAATCTACCAGATGCTAAATAACATTTTATCAATAATTGACGACACGCTCCTTTGCTCACCATACCTACATATCCAATTTTTGATTGCTCTGGAACCCATTGTACAGCTTTCTCCATATCTGCTGTAATCATTTGTATAATGGCTTCTTTTTTAGTAGAGTAATAACTCTGCTTTGGAACTTCCAAAATTTTAGTAATCAACGGTATGTCTCCAAATTCATAAACCAGATTAAGGTAGCGATATGCTCTATGGAAATAAGCTTGACCGATATATTTGTTTTTCACTTCCTCAGACAAACTTTTTACACTACCAATATACGTTAATACCGTATTTGCATTCTTGATACCTGTATAAGCTTCAGTCCAAAGGAATCCAAGATAAATCGATTCTCCACTTGGATCTCTCCTAAAATCTCCAGTAGGAACAATTGTAGCAGCATAATCAGCAATATTGCTTCCTGTATCTGTTTTTCCATATTGCGCCATGTCCGAGAAAAGATATTCTGTCCCAATAGGCACACTTACACCTGAAAAGCCGTAATGAATATAATTATTACGCAACTGTTTATCACATAATGCTAAAGTTGCCTGCAAACCTGCTTCTGTAGAAAATGTCGTTTCTGGCTCATAAAACGAAAGTGGATCAGATTCTAGAAAATCTTTTGAACAAGCACTAGCTAAAACTGCCAATACAGCAATAGGCACCAGTCTTGTAATTTTATTTTTTATATATTTTTTCATTGTTGAATAATTTTAAAGTTGGAAATTAAAACCTAAATTAAACTGTCTTGTAGCCAATCCTCCTGTTTCTGGATCTCCAAAATATTTCCATTCTTTAGAAGCAGACCATGTTGCAGCATTTTGTACTGAAGCATAAATCTTTATATTCTTAATGTGTGCACGATCTAGAAGATCTCTTGGAAGCGTATAAGCTATAGAAATGTTGTCTAAACGAACAAAACTACGGTCATATAACCTTCCTGGTGCAACTGGAGTTCCTGCTGGCCCTTTAGCATCAAGACGCGCCCATTGATTTGTTGGGTTGTCAAGTGTCCAATACGGATTTACATATGGATTGAAGTTGAATTTATACAAACTGGCATCATTGAAAGTGTTCATATAAATTGAACTAAGCGATTTTCCTCCTGCATAAGAGTACATACTGATACCTAAATCCCAATTTTTATAGATTTTAAAATCATTACGCATCGACCATTGAACTGGAGGATTTGAATTTCCTAAAAACTGCTTATCTTTTTCATTATAAACCGCTTTTTTGTAAGCAACACCATCTGCATCTACTGCGTCAATATCATCTGCTGTATAGCTGTTTTGAACTTTTGGATCTCCAGGGCGTTGTCCATATCTTTGAGCTTCTTTCCACTCATCTTTTTGCCAAATTCCTGTTACTTTATAATCCCAAATTTGAGAAATCGGCCTTCCGATAAACCATCCATTAGCTGAATCATCACCTTCTTTTTTCCCAATAACATTACCATTTGCATCTTTAATATCTACCATGTTGCCATATAATGAAATGATTTTATTTTCGTTATAAGACACTCCTAATGAAGTACGCCATTCGAAGTTTGGTTTTTTAATATTCAGTGTGCTAATGCTCAATTCAAAACCTTTATTTTGCACCTCTCCAAGGTTGGTTGCAATTGATGAAAATCCAGTGAAACCAGGTAATGATTGGCTCATAATCATATCATGAGTAGATGCTTTGTAAAAATCTAAAGTAGCCGTGATACGATCATGCAAGAAACCTAAGTCAAGACCAATATTATTTGATGTCGTTTTTTCCCATTCCAAATTAGGATTTGCCATACGATCAAGCGCTAAATACTTAAGTTCAAGTGCTTTTCCTGATGGATCTAAATATCCCATCGTTCCAGTATTTACTAAGTTTGCTAAAGAAATGTACGGATCAGCAAGCGATCTGTTTCCGTTTTTACCCCAAGACAAACGCAATTTACCAGTACTCATGGCATCCCATGTAAACCAGTTTTCATTTTTAAAGGTCCAAGCCACCCCAAAAGAAGGGAAAACTGCATAAGGGTTTGAAGCTCCAAATGCCGAATATCCATCACGACGTACAGTTGCTGTTAACATATAGCGGTTATCATATGAGTAGAAAAGTCTTCCCATTAATGCATCTGCAGTTTCATGCGAGTCATAAGATCTAATCGCACTGTTTGCCATTGTTGCTGTGTTCACAAGATGGAAACCTAAAGCATCTGAAGGCTGAATGTTATAAGCATCCATTCCATCTGACCAATAACGACGTTCTTCAGCTTCCTGAACAAAAGTTGCCACGATATGATGTTTTTCAGCAATTGTATAATCCCATGCTAATGTATTATTCAAGTTGTAATCAAATCTTATAGCACTATTTCTATTTGCTCCTGTAGTAGCTGCAGGCCAGTTTGGATTCTGCGTTGATCTGAAATAACGATCGTGGAAAAATTGATAACGAGGAGCAATGTTAAATGAATATGTAATTCCCAAAGGCAATGTTACCTTTGTATTGAAAATCGCATTTAACGTTGTATATCCTGTCTCTTTTTCAATAAATTGACGCTCGTAGTAGTAATTATAATTCTGCCCAGAAACATTTTTTCCCATTGGCTGTCTTTCATAGTTTCCATTTGCATCTATAAAAGTTCCAAATGGACTGGTTCTCATCATATTATTATCCCCAGCATTTGTTCCTAAAGATGGTGTAACATCTCCATCTGTTCGATCTTGAAAATTAACGTTTGCTCCAAAGTCAAGCCAATCCGTAATTTTAGCATCAACTTTCATATTAGAACGAGCTGATTTGTAATCATTACCCACAATAGCTCCTTCTGAAGTTAAATATCCAAAAGACATGTAATAGTTAACCTTGTCGCCCGCTCCTGAAATACTTAAATTATTGTCATGATTAATCCCTGTTCTAAAAGAACTGTCACTCCAATCATGCGTTTTGTCCGCTAAGAAATTCGCCATTAACGAAGGATCAAAATTCAATCCTAAACGTGTTCCCCATACTTCTTTACTGCTTTTTCCTACTGTTTGAGAAGCTGGTTGGTAGGCTAGCCATTGTGCTTCGGTAATACCCCATTTTGCTAAATCATTTGGACTTGAAAAATAGCCCGGTTTGCCATTAGCAACTGTTCCTGCTATCCAAGCTTCGTATTGCTTAGTAGTAGGGTTTACACCGTAAGTTTGAGCAGTTTCCCAATCTTCGCGATATTTTAAGTATCCTTCTGGAGAATACACACCACGGTAAGCGCTTTTGTTGCTAATTGTTGTATTTGTAGTAAAACTAACAATTGGCTTACCCGTTTTTCCTTTTTTAGTTGAAATAAGAATAACCCCTGCAGCCGCTCTCGATCCATAAACAGACGCCGCCGAAGCATCTTTTAAAATATCAAGCTGTTGAATATCATCAGGATTGATTTCTGATAGCTCACCATAAAACTGCATTCCGTCTAAAATAATAAGCGGTGAATTATGGCTTCCTCCCGTATAAACAGAAGTCTGTCCTCGAATTTGGATGCTTCCTCCTCCTTTTGCAGAAGGGTCGTAACCTACTCGCACACCAGGCGTACCTCTTAATACATCTTGAACTGTCTGCGGATTTTGATTTGCCAATCTATCAGGTGTTACCTGAACAATTGCTCCCGTTAAGTCCTTTTTCTTCATTTTACCATAACCTACTACTACAACTTCTTCTAATGAGGTAGTGGCTTTTTTCATTTTTACAGTAATTGAAGCTTCCCCTTTTACGGCAACCTCTGCTGTAACATAGCCTAAATAAGACACAACAATAACTGCATTGTCGTTATCAACCTTTAAAGTAAACTTTCCATCAAAATCTGTTGAAGTACCATTTTTACTTCCTTTTTCTAAAACTGAAACTCCCGGCATCGGCATACCGCTTTCGTCAATAACTAGTCCCTTGATGCTTTTTTGTGGAACCACATCGCGAGACTCAGTTGAATTCTTTGCACTAACGGCGTAACCTTGAACTTGAGATAAAGAAAACAATACACAAAGCATCAACATTTTCTTTTTCAAATTAAATCCAGATACACCACTAGGACTTTTTTTAATCCTAATAAAATTTGTCATTTTTGGTTAGTAATTTGTTGGTTAATTAATTAGTTAGTTTGAAAAAACCATTTCATCGACAACACAATTGATAAAATGATTTTACAGAGGCAAATTTGATTAATTAATGGTTTTCACAGGGAGCAATAAAATCCGATTTTGGGTATACTAAAGTCTCGGATCCATATTTTACAAGTGTTTTGTAACCAAAAAATGACATTATTCTAATATATGAAGGAAAAAATTACGGAAGCAATAATTATGATTTTTGAAATTTGAATTTTTGATTTTCTGTTTCTCAAATAATTAATTAGTGATTGATTGTATTATTTTGATATAAAATAAGAATGCATTTTTATCTATCACAAGTTTTTGGTTTCGAATTCTGGATCCATTTCGTTGAAGAAAAAAATGAAGAGAAAAGAGAAGAAAACAAACAAATTGACGACACTATCTTCTTGACTTTTAAAAATAAAGATAGTTTTACCTCCGAAAGACCTATTGATTCTATTCGTTAAAAAATATATGTCAAATTTACGAATGAACATTTAGGCAAACTCAATAATAAATAAACCCTGTAAATTATACTATTTACAGGGTTAAATGTTGATGTGCTTAATTTACTTCAATTAAACACAATATTAAATTTTTAATTTCAAAAAGAGTTACTTTCTGTAACTATAGATTTCGTTTTTATGCTATAAAACGTTTAATGGAGCTATAAAGCCAGCTGCCAAAAGCCCTGTCGTATAGTCCTGCACACCAAAAGTAGACTCTGCATAATTGGTATAATTGTATTTTCTTGCTGTATAAGCTAGGTAAAATTTCAAATTCATATCCTTGAAAGGCATATATTGCACAGTTGGAATCAAACCATAACTGGTTGATAATTTTGAAGGAGCATTTGGATCTGGATTGTCTTTCCAGCCGTGATTACTGTTCATTACAGTTAAAAGCAAATTTATTTTTGGTGTCACCAAATATTCAGCTCTAACCCAGTTTTCAAGATATATTGCTTTTTGTGCCGCATAAGGATATTGACTGCTAATAATGCTTGATACAATACCTAAGCGATCCAAGCCTTCATTTCGATATTGAAAATCATAGTAGATAACTAATTTATCATTTGGCTTAAATTTATTTCCCAGCGCTATATAATTCATGTGCGCACCTTGAGCTTCATTAAAAAAACTGTAACTGTAGGTTGTTTCAAATTTACCATCAAAAAACTTACCTCTCCAGTTTGCTACTGCAGCCAATGGAAATTCAGAAGGATTGATATTTGGTGGTGCACTTGCTCCATATTGTTCTTCATAAGTTTTGGTTCTAGAATTCAGAACTTGAACAGTAAAAGAGTGATTACCGTTTTCCAAAGTATGCGATATTCCGGCTCCAACCAAAAAGTTGTCTGCATATTCAATTACATCATTATAGGTCAAAATGTCAATTGGGTTAAAGTCGAATTCATATCCACCCCAATCAGCGCACAACTTACCCAAAGTAAAATTAGTACGTGGGGATAAATCAATTCTAAGAAAAGCCAAATCAACTGCCCTGCTTATGTTATCAAGATTACCTGGCACGGGCTCTCTGGTATATCTGTTGCGGAATCTGAAATACACTTTGTCATGAATTTTCCCTTTAATCTCAAATCGGAGTTGATCTACATTAAAATGTGAGATGTCATGGTTTCCATCTGTAAAATAACTATTGTAAGCCATTCTACTGTTAAAGATAACGTCAACATTTTTAAGAAGCGATTGTTTTGAAACCGGAAGTAAAGGAGTAATCGAATCTAAGTTAACGGTATTACCTTCATTGGTCTGCTTCTTCATTGGGTTTGCTTGTCCAATCGCTGCAATTGGAAAAAAAGCAATTATTACATAAATATAGTATTTTTTCATGCTGAGGGTTTTTAAGTAATAAAAAATTTTGCTGTATTTATTTGTTACTAAGATTGTATGTGAGGGTAGTATTCAGTTAGTATCAATAGGTATAACTAAATAAGTTCGATAGTTGCAACATCTGTAAAAATCTGCAATACATATTCGAGTTGCCAAAATGATAATCACTTCTTGGCTCTAAATCTATTTATTGTAAAATGTGAGGGTGACGAATAATAAAAATAAAAGTATCTTTTTTCCTTCCATATTATTATAGATTTGATTAAACATTATTTCACCAGTGCTTAACTATTATAATTTGGGACTTCAAAAAACAGGTAAGTCAATATTTCTAACCGTACTGAAGCATTTATTTTTTTTGAAATATTCTAAATATTAATTTCTTAAGTTCAAAATTAATTGCAATACAAATATACTATTTTTTCTATTAATTTTTTCTAAATAAAAAACATACTCTATTGATTTTTAATTATTTACAAAATCAACCAAATCTTAATATGACGTTACTTAAATTTATTGGCAAGAAGCTATAGTACAAGTAACAATAAATGAAAAAACCGTAGTAAATGTAAATTTTAATTAAAATAACTCGCTCAACAGGAATAGCTAAATAGGTTTCATTTTATAAAATGAAACCTATTTACAAAACAAAAAAAATCCAAATCCCAGTTTCCCGGAATTTGGATTTTTAAATATTGGATTCTAAAAAAAAACTAGTCTAAAACAAAACTTACACTTACATTAGCTGTAATTTCGATTTCTCCGATTGCTAAAGTTTCATTTGAAGCTCCCATAGAATCTGCAGATTCTTTCATTCGCATTGCAGCATACATCGGTTGCGGACGATAAATTTGTGAATTATCTGTAATTGTAAAAGCTTTTCCAACTTTTTGACCTAATACAGAAACATAATCATCTGCTTTTGCTTTAGCATCTTTCATTGCTAACTTTCTAGCTTCGATTTGCAATTGTGCTTCTTTAGAAGATTCAAAAGTTACTTTATCAATTCTGTTGATTCCTTGTTGCACCAAACCTTCCATTAGCTCATCATATTTAGATAAATCTCTTACAATGATTTCTACAGTTTGCGTAGCATTATAACTCGTTTTCTTTTTCTCATAATCGTACTGAGGATTCAAGGCAACTTGTTTTGTTTTGAAATCAGCTGTTGGGATATTCATCTTTTTGATGAATTTTAAAACAGCATCCATTTTTTCGTCATTTTGTTTTTTGACGTCCTTAGCATTATTCCCTTTTGTTTCCACCGTAGCTGAAACACAAACTTGATCAGGTGCTACTTTTACTTTTCCTTCCCCGTTAACATTTATAAGAGGTATTTGTTTGATTTCTTGGCCGTAAGACATAGTCATAAACATGATTGTTAAAAATAATACTAGTTTTTTCATTTTTGTTATATTTTAAATTATTGATAAGGGCATTCCAAAAGTTGTGCCAACCTTACAATTTTCCCAATTTTGCCATTCCAAAAAGTATAATAATTGGAATTGCCAATAAAACAACCATTAAAGTATTATCCGAAAACAAACTCGGCATTTTTATCAAAGTGATCAAATAACCGCCTATAGCACCTCCAAAGTGTGCTGTGTGTCCAATATTGTCATTTTTGGCTTTCATTCCGTAGATTGAATACAATAAATATAAAATTCCAAAAAGATATGCCGGCATCGGAATTACAAAGAATATTCCTAATGTCATGCCTGGATATAATAAAATAGCCGAATACAAAATTCCCGTCACAGCGCCAGAAGCACCAACTGCACGATAACTATAATCATTTTTATGAAATAGCATCGTAAGCAGGTTTCCAAAAATCAAACTTCCAAAATAAATCATCGCAAAAGAAATAACTCCAAGACTATCTGTCACCACTGGAGCAAAAATCCAAAGTGTATACATATTAAGAACTAAATGCATAATGTCAACATGCAAAAATCCTGACGAAAGCATTCTTATTTGTTCTCCTGAACGAATACTTCCAATATGAAATTCGTATTTTCTGAAAAAGGCATAATCATTAAAACCTTTATAGCTTATAAGAACATTAGCAACTATAATTCCAATTAAAATGGTATTCATAAAAAATATTTATTGTGAATGGTAAATATAGTCATTCCGCCTTAAACCAAAATATCGGCATCTAATCATTTTTACTTTATATTTGTAAAAAAAAATTACATGCAATTTCTTGTCTATATATTAGCCTATCCATTGCTTTGGCTTATCTCTATACTTCCATTTCGCTTATTTTACTTGTTTTCAGATTTCGTCTATTTTCTGGTATATCACGTTATTGGCTATCGTCGAAAAGTAGTTCGCGAGAACTTGGCTTTGGCTTTGCCTCATCTAAATGATCAAGAAAGAAAGGTTATTGAAAAAAAATTCTACAGTCATATGTGTGATATGTTTTTGGAAATGATCAAAACCATGAGTATTTCGCCAGAAGAAATGGAAAGAAGATTTCAGGTGACTAATCTTGATTTGGTTTTAGATTATGCTAAAAGAGGAAAAAGCGTAATTTTAGTAACTTCTCACTATGCTAGTTATGAATGGCTTATGACAATCAACCTAAAAATTGGTTTTCAAGGAGTAGCGGTTTACAAAAAATTAGCAAATCCATATTTTGACAAACTAGTTCGAAAAATTCGTTCAAAATACAAAACTGAAATGATCGAAACCAGAAAGGCAATTCCAACAATGGCACAAAATCAGCGTAACGGAACTTTAAGCATGTACGGTTTGGCAAGTGATCAATCTCCCAAATTAGACCGTATTTTTCATTCGATGAAATTTATGGGCGTTGAAGTTCCCGTACACACAGGAGCCGAAATGTTGGCAAAAAAATATAATTTGAGCGTCATATTTGCAGACGTTCAGAAAACGGGAAGAGGCTATTATGAGACAACTTTTGTTCCGATTGCTGACAACCCAAAAGATTATCCTGATTTTAAAATCACAGAAATGTATTTAAAAGAGGTTGAAAGACAAATTCTTGAAAAACCTGAATATTATTTATGGACACACAAAAGATGGAAACATAGAGTTCAATCCTAAATTTCAATAAAAATTTTAAAGTTCAAAAAGAGGAAATACTTTTTGGACTTTTTTATTTATTGAAAGTTGAGCAAAACACAAAAACTAGATTTTAAGGCATCGAAATAGATTTTTGATGTGTTTTTGTAATGATTTTTCTTGGATTCAAACAAATGCATATTTAGACAAACAATATACATTTGAAGCTGACTAAAAACGATCCAAAAACCACTACAAAATTAATATCCATGATCAAAAAATTACTTTTTACCTTTTTAATCATTTGTTTTTCGAAATCTGTTTTCGCACAAAAAAGTCCTAAACGAGGTATTGCCTACGGACAAAATAGTACCGCTGATTTAATGGCTCTAAAACCGGGAATTTCATGGTGGTACAATTGGGGAAGAGTTCCAGAAAATGATACAAATGCAAATTATGCCTCTATTGGTATTGAATACGTGCCAATGGCTTGGGGAAAATTAAGTGACAGTGAAGTACAAACTTTTATTGACAATATAAAACCAGGTGCAAAATACTTGCTTGCATTTAATGAGCCTAATTTTACTGATGGTGCTCGTTTAACGCCTCAAGAAGCTGTTAATGCATGGGCAAACGTAGAAAAAATTGCTGCTGCAAAAAACCTAGAAATTGTGAGTGCGTCTCCTGCATACAATGGTCCAAACAATTATGGAGGATACAGCGATCCTGTTGCTTGGCACAATCAATTTTTCCTTTTATGTCCAGATTGCAAAGTTGATTATATCGCGTTCCATACTTATGACGCCACGGCAAGTTCTGTAGTTGGAGTTACAGGGAATTTGAAAACATTTAACCGCCCGATTTGGGTTACCGAATTTGCAAACCGAGTTATTCAAAGCGAAGCTGATAAAATCACTTTTATGCGAAATGTAGTGAGCAGTTTTGAAAATGATCCTGACATTTATAGATATTCTTGGTTTACAGGCCGTGTTCCTCAAGATTGGACTGATATGCAAGAAGGACAATTATTAAGCCCGACGAGTGGAGTTTTAAAACCAATTGGTACGGCATATATCAACGAAAGTTATACCACAAAAAAAATGGACGTTCCGGGAAAAGTCCCTGCAAACAAACATTACCGAAGAAAAGGAACCGGACTACAGGCTTCAGGTGACGTTGGTGGCGGAGAACATGTATCGTCTATTCAAGTGGGCGACTGGAACGAATTTCTTTTAAATGTTGCAGATGCCGGAACTTACAATATAACCTTTAGAGTTGCTGCACCTGTCAATAATGGAAAATTCGATATTCTTGTAAATGAAGCTGTCGTGAAAACAGATGAAACTTTTCCTGCAACGGGCGACTGGCAAACTTTTACCAATAAAGATGTAAATGGAGTTTATTTGCCAAAAGGCGAAGTGTATATGAAAATCAAATTCAAATCTGATGGAATGAATTTCAATTATATGAATTTTTCATTGGCGAATCTTGGTGTAAACGATCCTATTGCTGAAAAAGATTTCTTTACGATTTACCCGAATCCAGTTAAAAATCAATCTACGCTTCATATCAAATCGGCTACTACAGAATCATTGACTTTGAAAATAATTGATATGAACGGAAAAGTATGTTTCGAATCTAAAGATTACTTTACGAATGAAGATATTAAAATTGGCGAAAAACTTGCTACGGGAGTTTATATCGTAAATGCTTCTTATGGAAACATTCAAAAATCAGTTAAAATCATCAAAAACTAAATAAAATTAACCAAAAAGAAAGCCTCTCTTGAAATTTCAAAAGAGGCTTTTTTGTATTAAAATTGACAGCTTACAATCCTGCAATTACTTTTATTTCATCAATAATTCGAAGCGCTAATTTATCAGCTGCTTCTTGCGAAGCTGATTCAGTATAAATACGAATAATTGGCTCAGTGTTAGATTTTCTTAAATGAACCCATTCTTCGGCAAAATCAATTTTCACGCCATCAATTGTCGAAATATCTTCGTTTTTATACTTCTCTGTCATTTGAGTCAAAATTGCATCAACATCAATTTGTGGCGTCAATTCAATTTTGTTTTTACTCATGTAATATTCTGGATAAGAAGCTCTCAATGCAGAAACTGGCATTTTTTTATTTGCTAAATGCGTTAAAAACAAAGCAACTCCAACCAAACTATCTCTTCCGTAATGCAATTCTGGGTAGATAATTCCACCGTTTCCTTCTCCACCAATAACGGCATTATTTTTCTTCATTAATTCAACTACATTCACCTCTCCTACTGCGCTTGCCTGATAACTTCCACTGTGAGCTTTAGTAACATCGCGCAAAGCACGAGAAGATGACATATTCGAAACCGTGTTTCCTGGAGTTTTGCTCAAAACATAATCTGCGCAAGCAACTAAAGTATATTCTTCACCAAACATTTCACCGTCTTCACTAATGAAAGCTAGACGATCCACATCTGGGTCAACCACAATTCCAAAATCAGCTTTTTCTTTTACAACCAATTCTGAAATATCAGTTAAATGTTCTTTTAAAGGTTCTGGATTGTGAGGAAAATGTCCGTTTGGCTCGCAGTACAATTCTATTACTTCAACGCCCATTAATTTTAAAAGTTTCGGAATAATAATTCCACCTGAAGAGTTTACACCATCAACAACCACTTTAAACTTAGCCTCTTTTACAGCTTCAGCATCAACTAAAGGCAGATTTAAAACTTCATCGATGTGAATATCCATATAAGCGTCATTTGAAATAATTTCGCCTAAACTATCTACATCAGAAAAATCAAAAGCCTCTGCTTCTGCAATTTCAAGAATTTTTGCACCATCGGCACCACTTAAAAATTCGCCTTTTTCATTCAATAATTTTAAGGCATTCCATTGTTTTGGATTGTGAGAAGCCGTTAAAATTATTCCACCATCAGCCTTTTCAAGAGGAACAGCAACTTCTACAGTTGGCGTTGTTGAAAGCCCAAGATCAATTACATCGATTCCTAATCCAATTAAAGTATTTACTACTAGATTATGAATCATTGGCCCAGAAATTCTAGCATCACGGCCGATTACAACAGTTAATTTTCCTTTTGAGGTATTATTTTTTAGAAATGTTCCGTATGCCGATGCAAATTTCACAGCATCAACAGGAGTCAGGTTATCACCAACTTTCCCTCCAATTGTTCCGCGAATTCCGGATATCGATTTTATTAAAGTCATTTTTGCGAGTTAAGGTTATTTTTATTACAAATATAATAGTTGCAAAGTTGCAAAGTCGCAAAGTTGCAAAGTTTTTTAAATAACGGTAAAATAATTTAAATCCGCATTTCTTAAATTTTATAACAAATTGATTTAAAAAAGTTTTTATACATTTACTAAATAACTTAGTTTCTAAGCAACTTAGAACCTTAGCATCTTAAAAAAAAATGAATTTCCTTGCCCATATATATCTTTCAGGTGATAATGATTTAATAAAAATTGGCAATTTTATGGCCGATGGAATCCGTGGAAAGCAATTTGAAATTTTTCCCGAAGATGTCCAAAAAGGAATTCTTTTGCATCGCTTTATAGACACTTATACCGATTCGCATGATATTTTCAGGCAAAGTACAAAGCGTTTGCACGAAAAATACCATCATTATGCGGGTGTGATTGTTGATATTGTTTACGATCATTTTTTAGCCAAAAACTGGACAAAATATTCGGATGAAAATCTGGAAATTTTCATCAATAGATTCTATAAATCTTTAGGCGATAATTATTCCATTTTAACCGAAAAAACACAAGGTTTGATGCCGTATATGATTGAACGAAATTGGCTCTTAAGTTATAGGACTGTCGAAGGAATCCATCAAATACTGACACAAATGGACCGCAGATCTAAAAACGTTTCCAAAATGCAATACGCAAGCGAAGAACTAAAAGAATTTTATAACGAATTTGAAGAAGAATTCACTTTGTTTTTTGAAGATCTTCGTTTAAATGCACATCAAAAATTAATCTCACTATAAAACCAAACCGTTTAAATACGACACTCCAATTATGAAAAAAATTTCGTTTTTATTCTTTTTTATATCCATTTACGGTTTTTGCCAGCAAGCAGTTCATCCAACAGGATTTACAGCTTCAAAAGCTATGGTTGTTTCTGCTCGAGAAGAAGCATCAAAAATTGGTGCCGAAATCATGAAAAAAGGTGGAAACGCATTTGATGCTATGGTTGCTACAGAGCTTGCCTTGGCTGTCGCCTATCCATATGCAGGAAATCTTGGCGGAGGCGGATTTATGGTATATCGAAAAGCAAATGGCGAAGTAGGAAGCCTGGATTATCGTGAAAAAGCGCCTCTCGCAGCTTCAAAAAATATGTTTTTGGATAAAGATGGGAATGTAATAAAAGGAAAAAGTACGGAAACAGCTTTGGCAATTGGCGTTCCAGGAACTATTGCTGGTGTTTTTGCAGTGCATAAAAAACTAGGTTCATTGCCAATGTCTGAAATTCTAAAACCTGTAATTGCACTTGCTGAAAGAGGTGTTATTGTCACCAAAAAACAACAAAAACAACTTGAAAACTATCATGATGCCATTGTGAAAGCCAATGGTCCAAATACACTAATGGCCAAAGCATTCAAAGAAAATGATACCATAAAATATCCTGCCCTTGCCAATACTTTGAAAAGAATCCTGAAAAATGGACGAGATGAATTTTACAAAGGAAAAACAGCTCAAATTCTTGTTGATTATTTAAAGGAAAAAGGCGGAATTGTAACGCTAAAAGATTTGGCGCTTTATGAAGCAAAATGGAGAAAACCACTTCAGTTTGATTATAAAGATTTAAAAATAACCTCAATGGCACCACCCAGCAGTGGCGGAATATGTTTGGCGCAAATAATGAAAATGGTTGCACCGTTTTATCTTTCAAAAATGGGACATAATTCCGAACAATCCATTCAAGTTATTGTAGAAGCCGAAAGAAGAGCTTATGCTGATAGAAGCCAATTCTTAGGCGATCCTGATTTTGTAAAAATTCCGATTAATGGACTTTTGTCTGATAGTTATTTAAAAGAAAGAATGTCAAATTTTGATTCTCAGAAAGCAACTTTATCATCGGATATAAAAGAAGGAAAAGTGACATATAGTGAAAGTACCGAAACCACTCACTACTCCATCGTGGATGCACAAGGAAATGCGGTTGCCGCGACAACCACTATAAATGACGGATTTGGATCAAAATATTATTGTGATGAATTGGGCTTTTTCTTGAACAATGAAATGGACGATTTTAGTGCAAAACCGGGATCTCCAAATATGTTTGGATTAGTTGGAAATGAAGCGAACAGCATTGCACCGCAAAAAAGAATGCTAAGCTCTATGACGCCAACTATAGTCGAAAAAAACGGAAAACTTTATATGGTTGTTGGTTCACCAGGTGGTTCTACAATTATAACATCAGTTTTACAAACTATTTTAAATGTTTACGAGTATAATTTGAGTATGCAAGAAGCTGTAAATGCACCACGTTTTCACCATCAATGGTTGCCAGATTTAATTACTTTTGAACCTAAAGCTTTTAGTGACAAAACATTATCAAATTTAAAAGCAAAGGGATATTTGATTAGTGAAAATACAACTCCTGTAATTGGAAAAGTGGATGCAATTTTGGTTCTTCCTAACAATACGCTCGAAGGAGGTGCCGATTTTCGTGGCGATGACAAGGCCGCCGGATTTTAAACACAAAATATTTACATTAAAAAATAATACAAAATTGAATGTTTAGAGCTAAATTTGCAATCCCCGTAACTTTGTAGCAAAATTATGATAAAACGACTTTTTCGAAAATTAGAAAGCATTATTGCCTTAGCCCAATCTTTATTGACGCCAAAGCAGTTCATTTTTTTGTCGAGTGTATTAGTCGGTATTTCATGCGCATTTGCTGTAATTGTTTTAAAGACATTTGCGCACAGTGTTTTTTCATTTGCAACTTATATCAACGGGATTCTAAAATTGAGTTTCATCAACAGTATCTTGCCCATAATTGGTATTGTATTGACTGTTTTTGTTATTAAAAAGGTTTTAAACGGAACGATTCAAAAAGGAACCTCACAGATTTTATATGCAGTTGCTAAAAAAGCCAGCATAATTCCGAAAAAACAAATGTATGCGCAGATTGTCACAAGCTCTTTAACCGTAGGTTTAGGAGGTTCTGCCGGATTAGAAAGCCCAATTGTAATTACTGGAGCCGCTTTTGGATCAAATTATGCCCAAAATTACAAACTAGCATACAAAGACCGAACTTTATTAATTGGTTGCGGTGTTGCCGCCGGAATTGCCGCCGCTTTTAATGCTCCAATTGCGGGAGTTCTTTTTGCCATCGAAGTTTTGTTGGTTGACGTGAGTATTTCTGCATTTACGCCAATCATGATTTCTGCAGCCACAGGGGCATTGGTTTCTGCTATTGTTTTAGACGAAACGATTCTTCTCTCTTTTAAAAAACAAGAACTATTCAATTATCATAATATTCCATTTTATGTGTTTTTAGGTGTTTTAACCGGTTTTGCGGCAGTTTATTATGCCCGTAATTTTCAGCGTGTGGAGCATTATTTTGCTAAAATGGAAATTGGTCCGTACAAAAAGGCTTTGATTGGTTCATCGCTTTTAGCTCTGCTGATTTTTGTATTCCCAACTTTATTTGGTGAGGGATATGAAAGCATCAAAACTTTATCTGAAAGCGATCCAGGAAAATTATTAGACAATACCTTATTTGCAGATTTCAGGAACAGCCAATGGGTTTTGCTTTTGTTTGTCGGATGCACAATGATGGTAAAAGTCTTCGCTTCGGGACTTACATTGGGAAGTGGAGGAAATGGAGGTAATTTTGCTCCTTCTCTATTTTTAGGATCTTATTTAGGTTATTTTTTCTCCAAACTAATAAGCCTAACAGGTTTATCAAATTTGCCAATCAGCAACTTCACCATGGTTGGAATGGCTGGAATTTTGAGCGGCTTATTTCATGCGCCATTGACTGCGATATTCCTTATTGCCGAAATTACGGGAGGTTACGGACTTATGATTCCGCTTATGATTGTTTCGTCAATCAGTTTTGCCATCTCAAAACGATTTGAAAAATATTCGCTTGACGTAAAAAATCTAGCCAAAAAAGGTCACGCATTTACCAGCAATAAAGATTCCAATATTTTATCGACATTAGATATTGATGCGATTATTCAATGCGATTATCTTACCGTTCATCCCGACGAAAATCTAACCAAGCTGGTTGATTTAATTTCACATTCAAATCAGGTTGTTTTTCCTGTTGTCAACAACGAAAAAGATTTAGTTGGAGTTGTGCATTTTAATGACATTCGTGAGATTATTTTTAATTCTTATCGCGTAAAATACACGCAAATTAAAGATGTAATGAAAATTCCAGCGGCAACTATATCTTCGTATGACAGCATGGAAATCGTTATGACGAAATTCGAAAATTCGAAATCGGCATTTTTGCCCGTATTACGAAATGAAAAATACTACGGTATCATTTCAAAATCAATCGCTCTTGAAGCGTATAGAATGAAATTGCGTTCTATGACGATTGAATAATAACTCCTTTAAACAGTTCAAACAAAACTCTTATTTTGTTACTATTTGTAACATAAACTTTTGCTATCGAGCACTAAAAGAACAAATCAAAGTGGTAACTTTGCGTTTTTGCTCAAAATTATGTTAGACAAAGACAATACTATTGAAGTTCTTGGTGCAAGAGTTCATAATCTAAAAAATATCGACATATCTATTCCGCGTGAAAAACTGGTGGTTATTACGGGTTTATCAGGTTCGGGAAAATCTTCTTTGGCATTTGATACCATTTATGCCGAAGGTCAACGTCGTTATGTAGAGACTTTTTCAGCTTATGCTAGACAATTCCTTGGAGGTTTAGAACGTCCAGACGTTGATAAAATCGACGGACTTTCTCCTGTTATTGCGATTGAACAAAAGACAACCAGCAAAAGTCCACGTTCTACTGTTGGAACAATTACTGAAATTTACGATTTCCTTAGACTACTATACGCGCGTGGCGCTGATGCATACAGTTATAATACAGGCGAAAAAATGGTTTCGTATTCTGATGAGCAAATCAAAGATTTGATTATTCAGGATTATAATGGGAAAAGAATCAATATTCTAGCTCCTGTTATTAAAGCCCGAAAAGGTCATTATGCCGAATTATTCCAGCAAATTACCAAACAAGGATTTTTGAAAGTTCGCGTAAACGGCGAAGTTCAGGATTTGGTTGCAGGAATGAAATTAGATCGATACAAAACACACGATATTGAGATTGTTGTCGACAGAATGGTGATTGAAGATAATCCTGATACACAAAAAAGATTATCTGAAAGCATTAATACCGCAATGCATCATGGTGAAGATGTCTTGATGATTTTAGATCAAGATTCTAATGAAGTACGTTATTTCAGTAGAAATTTAATGTGTCCGACAACTGGGATTTCTTACCAAAACCCAGAACCGAATTTGTTTTCGTTCAACTCCCCGAAAGGAGCGTGTCCTCATTGCAACGGATTGGGAACGGTACACGAAATCAATGTCAAAAAGATTATTCCAAATCCAAAATTATCGATTAAAGCGGGTGGTTTTGCACCTCTTGGGGAATATAAATCTTCATGGATTTTCAAGCAATTAGAAACCATTGGAGAAAAATTCGGATTTAAAATCACGGATCCAATTGAAAAAATTCCTGAAGAAGCCATGACCATGATTTTACATGGAGGAAAAGACAAATTTTCAATCAATTCAAAAGATCTTGGCGTAACGAGAGAATATAAAATTGATTTTGAAGGAATTTCGAATTTTATCAAAAATCAATATGACGAAAGTTCTTCAACAACTTTAAAACGTTGGGCAAAAGATTTCATGGACGAAGTTAATTGTCCTGTTTGCGAAGGATCACGCCTTAAAAAAGAGGCTTTATTTTTTAGAGTGAATGAAAAAAATATCACTGAATTATGTGATATGGATATTTCAGACTTGACAGCTTGGTTTTTAGATTTAGAAAATCATTTGACTGACAAACAGCTTTTAATTGCTTCTGAAGTCGTAAAAGAAATCAAAGACCGTTTGAACTTCTTGATGAATGTCGGTTTGAATTATTTGGCTTTAAGCCGAAGTTCAAAATCGCTTTCTGGTGGTGAAGCGCAACGTATTCGTTTGGCTACTCAAATTGGTTCGCAATTGGTTGGCGTTTTATACATTTTGGATGAGCCAAGTATTGGTTTGCATCAAAGAGATAATGAGAAACTTATTCAGTCTTTGGAGCAATTGCGTGACATTGGAAACTCAGTAATTGTTGTTGAGCACGACAAAGACATGATCGAAACTGCTGATTATGTAATTGACATTGGGCCAAAAGCTGGAAAATATGGAGGTGAAATCATCAGTATTGGAACTCCCAAAGAAACTTTGGCATCTGATACTATTACCGCTCAATATTTGAATGGTAAAATGAAATTTGACATTCCAAAAGAAAGAAGAAAAGGAAATGGCAAATTCTTGAAACTTACAGGAGCTAGTGGAAATAATTTGAAAAACGTTTCCATCGAAATTCCGTTAGGTCAAATGACTTGTGTGACGGGAGTTTCGGGAAGTGGAAAATCAACTTTGATCAATGAAACGTTATATCCAATTTTAAATGCACATTATTTTAATGGCGTGAAAAAACCACAACCTTATAAAAAGATTGAAGGTTTAGAACATATTGACAAAGTCATTGATATTGACCAAAGTCCGATTGGTAGAACGCCACGTTCAAACCCAGCAACGTATACCGAGGTTTTTACTGAAATTAGAAATCTGTTCACGATGACTTCTGAAAGTATGATTCGCGGTTACAAAGCAGGACGTTTCAGTTTTAACGTAAAAGGTGGACGTTGCGAAACCTGCGAAGGTTCGGGTGTAAGAACCATCGAAATGAACTTTTTGCCAGACGTTTATGTAGAATGCGAAACGTGTCAAGGTAAACGTTTCAACAGAGAAACTTTAGAAATTCGATACAAAGGAAAATCTATTTCGGATGTTTTGGATATGACGGTTGATGAAGCAGTTCCTTTCTTTGAAAACATTCCGAAGATTTACAGAAAAATCAAAACGATTCAAGATGTTGGTTTAGGATATATTACGCTTGGTCAGCAAAGCACAACACTTTCTGGCGGTGAAGCGCAACGTATTAAACTAGCGGGAGAATTGTCTAAAAAAGATACCGGAAATACATTTTATATTCTGGATGAACCAACAACCGGACTGCATTTTGAAGACATTCGTGTGTTAATGGACGTAATCAATAAATTAGTAGATAAAGGAAATACGATTCTAATAATTGAACACAATATGGACGTAATCAAACTTGCTGATTATATTATCGATATTGGTCCTGAAGGAGGAAAAGGCGGTGGACAACTCGTTGCCAAAGGAACTCCTGAAGAAGTTGCACAAAACAAAAAAAGTTATACTGCTAAGTTTTTGAAAAAAGAATTGGAATAAAAAATACATCTTTGTCAAAGTTTAAAACTTTGACAAAGATTAAATTTAACCTCAATCTTTTTTTTACAAACTACCTATCTGATAATGAATCAAAAACCTCTATTTGATTATTATCATAAGATTACTTTTGGATTATAATTCGTGTTTTCTATAACAATTGTCGAAAAAAGTGTTAATTTAGTATCCGCTTTTTTTGAAAAATTCAAAGTTTAAAATAAAAAAATCTTTCAATTAAACCGAATATTTATTTGAAACCGGGTGCCCTAGCCCTGATAGAAGTGGAAATCCTTTTGCGCCGGTGTTCGGCGGAAAAGATTGCAACGGATAGCAGGAACAAGCTCCTTCTTTTTAATAAACAAAAACATCAGCTTAAATAAAATAACAAATTAAAATACCTAAAATGAGATTAGAAGATTTTGATAATGATGAAGACAAAGTAATCCAAGACAGTTTAAAACAAAAAACTTGGAATGAAATCAAAACCAATGACAGCTGGGCAATTTTTAAAATTATGTCTGAGTTTGTAAACGGCTACGAGAGCATGGGACGTATTGGCCCGTGTGTTTCTATTTTTGGATCGGCGCGAACAAAACCGGATGATAAATATTACCAATTGGCCGAAAAAATTGCTTTTAAAATCAGTAAAGCTGGTTATGGCGTAATTACGGGAGGAGGCCCGGGAATTATGGAAGCCGGAAATAAAGGAGCGCATTTAGGTGGTGGAACTTCAGTAGGTTTAAACATCGAATTGCCTTTTGAACAACATTTCAACCCTTATATTGATCACGACAAAAACCTGAATTTCGATTATTTCTTTGTGAGAAAAGTAATGTTCGTTAAATATTCGCAAGGTTTTGTGGTTATGCCAGGAGGTTTTGGAACCTTGGACGAAATGTTTGAAGCAATCACATTGATTCAGACTAAAAAAATTGGAAAATTCCCAATTATATTGGTTGGAGTTGAATTCTGGTCGGGATTGATTGACTGGGTAAAAACTGTTTTAGTCGAAAAAATGCACACTGTTAGTCCTGAAGATTTGAACTTGTTTAAAATTGTTGACACTGAAGATGAAGTTGTCGAGGCTTTGGACAAATTCTACAAGAAATACGATTTAAGTCCGAATTTCTAATTTTCCGAAACATATAAATCATATAAACAATTTAAGCAACCGCCTTATTGCCAACTTAATTTGCTTATAATATGATTAATTTTTAAGAGCTGTTTTTTAAAACAGCTTTTTTTATGCTATTTTTACAAAAATCCGAAACATTTTTATGCACATAACTTAAGGCATATCTATAATTTTTACGCCAATATTTGAAACGATTTTATAAAATTATAATCCTATTATTTGTTTTATTGAGCTCAGTAAAACAATATGCACAACATCAGTCTAAGATGGAAGTGGCGGTTAATCTCGACCTTAAAACACTTAATATCAGACAAGATATTACGTATTACAACACTTCAAATGATTCTTTGGATTCAATTGTACTAAATGATTGGAACAATGCTTTTTCGGACAAAAACACACCTTTGGCTCGACGTTTTTCGGATGAATTTTATAGAGGCTTTCATGTCGCCAAACCCGAAGAAAGAGGAAATACCACTATTTTGAATCTGACAGATTCTAATGATTTAGCGCTTGAATGGCAAAGAACAGATAAAAACCCAGATTTTATTATCGTAAAATTAAATCGAAAACTTTATCCTGGCGAAAAAATTGATTTGCACCTAATTTATATTTCCAAAATTCCGAGTGCGAAATTTACACATTATGGCTTTGATCAAAATGGCGGAATGATTTTAAAAAACTGGTTTTTAAGCCCTGCTCGATTTGAAAATCACGATTTTGTAAAAAATAATAATTTCAATCTTGATGATATTGCAAATGCTGTGGTTGATTATCAAGTCGAAATAAAACTTCCTGCTAATTATTTCATTAGTACTGATTTGGATTCGGTTTCAAAGGACAATTCAAATTCATCGTATACAAATTATGTTTTTTCTGGAAACAGCAGAACTGACTTTAATGTTTTTATCGAAAAACAAAACACGTTTAGAAGCTATACAAATAATGATTTAGAAATAGTTTCAGATTTGAAAACGAAAAAATTGAACGAAATTCAAAGAGCAATAATCATCAACAGAGTTGCGACTTTTGCTAATGAATTCATCGGGAAATATCCGCATTCAAAAATCGCAGTTTCGCAGGCAGATTATGACCGAAATCCGTTTTACGGACTAAATCAATTGCCTTCATTTATCAGTCCGTTTTCAGATGAATTTATCTTCGAAATCACTTTTTTGAAAACCTATCTGAGCAACTATTTGAAAAACTCTCTTAAACTGGATCCAAGAAAAGACAATTGGATATACGACGGAATTCAGATTTACACCATGATGAAATACATGGAAGAGCATCATTTAGATCAAAAAATGCTGGGAAGGCTTTCAGACATGAAACTCTTTAATAGCTATAATATCACCAATCTGACTTTTAACGAGCAGTACAGTTACTACTATATGCTGATGGCTCGAAAAAATCTAGACCAGCCATTGGGTGATCCAAAAAATACATTGATCAAATTCAACGAACAAATTGCGAGCAAATATCGTGCAGGCTTAAGTTTAAGTTATTTAGATGATTATCTGAATCATAATATTGTACCTAAAAGCGTGCAGGAATTTTATACCTTGAATAAAACACAACAAACAAATCGCTATGATTTTGAAAAAATTCTAACCGAAAACAGTACCAAAAAAATTGACTGGTTTTTTAGGACTATTATCGAATCACGAGATATTATCGATTATAAATTTACTGATGTTTCAAGAACAAAAGACAGTGTTCAATTTTCTATAAAAAACAAAACGGGAGTGTTTGCTCCTATTCCGGTTTACGGAATCAAGAAAAACGAAATTGTTTTCAAAGAATGGATTGAACCAAAAAGCAACGATTCTGTTTACCATTTTGATCGAAAAAATGCTGATAAAATAGTATTGAATTACGACAACGAAGTTCCAGAATACAACCAGCGAAACAACTGGAAAAATTTGAAAAACATTGCGATTACAAATCGTCCAATCAAATTCAATTTTGCAAAAGATTTAGAAGATCCATACTATAATCAGATTTTATACATTCCGACTTTAACTTATAATTATTATGATGGTATAACGCCTGGGATTCGCTTTCATAACAAAACCATATTAGACAAGCCATTTTTATTTGATATCAACCCGGCTTATTCAATAAAAGCACAAACTATATCAGGTTCGTCGGCATTTTCTTATAATCAATATTATCGAAACAGCACTTTATATAATGTACGCTATTCTATCAGCCAGAATTACTTTCATTACGCGCCAGATGCGACTTATTTGCGATTAAACCCAATGGTGCAATTTCGCATCCGTGAAGAAAACTTTCGAGACAATAGAAAGCAACTTATAATGTTTCGCCAAGTAATTGTAAATCGCGAAGCAAGCGAATATATTACCGATAATTCAAAACCAAATTATTCGGTTTTTAATGCCCGATATTCAAACACCAAAACAGAGCTTGTAAATCATTTTAGCTATATGAATGACATTCAGTTTTCCGGAGATTTCGGAAAACTATCTGGAGAAGTAGAATACAGACGTTTATTTGAAAATAATCATAAATTAAATTTACGCCTATACGCCGGAGCATTTCTTTATAATACAACAAATTCAGATTATTTCAGTTTTGGTTTAGACAGGCCAACGGATTATTTATTTGATTACAATCTTTTTGGAAGATCTGAATCTACTGGATTTTTCAGTCAGCAATTCGTAATGGCTGAAGGTGGATTTAAATCGCAATTAGAACCATCTTACGCCAACCAATGGATGACCACTATGAATGCAAGTTATGCGATTTGGAATTGGGTTGAAGTATATGGCGATGTTGGATTTTTGAAAAACAAGCATGAAAATGAGTTCTTTGCATACGACAGCGGTATCCGATTAAACTTGGTTCCAGATTATTTTGAACTCTATTTTCCAGTCTATTCGAACAATGGATGGGAAATTTCTCAAAGTAAATACAACGAAAAAATACGATTTGTAATCACATTTTCACCAAAAACATTAGTCACACTTTTCACTAGAAAATGGTTCTAATCGAATAAATTTTAAACAAAATGTTGAATTATTTTTACATAAATTGATTTTTTATTGCAAATTACATAAATAAAATACGTAGTTTTTTGATTTTAAATACAAATAATTAAATTATATTTACTTTAAAGAATTATGATTATTGATTGTTTTTAAGTAATTTCGCAGTCTCAACATGACCATTAAAGATTATGATAAAAGAAATGAACAATACTACATTGACATTTGAAGATTTCAAAACAGAGGTATTGAACGACTACAAAGTTGCAGTAACTAGCCGTGAATGTAGTCTTTTAGGTCGTAAAGAAGTATTAACAGGAAAAGCCAAATTTGGGATATTTGGAGACGGAAAAGAAGTACCGCAACTTGCGATGGCAAAAGCCTTCAAAAATGGTGATTTCCGTTCTGGATACTACCGCGATCAAACTTTTATGATGGCGATTGGCGAATTGACTCCTAAACAATTCTTTGCTGGTTTATACGGTCACACCGATTTAGATTTTGATCCAATGTCTGCAGGAAGACAAATGGGCGGACACTTTGTAACGCACAGTTTAAACGAAGACGGATCTTGGAAAGATTTAACAAAACAAAAAAATTCAAGTTCAGATATATCACCTACAGCCGGACAAATGCCGAGATTGTTAGGTTTAGCTCAAGCATCTAAAATTTACAGAAATGTTGACGGAATTACCATCAAAGATAAATTTACTGTAAATGGAAATGAAGTAGCTTGGGGAACTATTGGAAACGCAAGTACTTCTGAAGGTTTATTTTTTGAAACAATCAACGCCGCTGGAGTTTTACAAGTTCCGATGGTAATGAGTGTTTGGGATGATGAGTACGGAATTTCGGTTCATGCGAAACATCAAACTACAAAAGAGAATATTTCTGAAATTTTAAAAGGATATCAACGCGACGAAGATTCTAAAGGTTATGATATTTTTAGAGTAAAAGGCTGGGATTATGCTGAATTAGTTTCAACATATGAAAGAGCTGGAAAAATTGCTCGTGAAGAACATATTCCGGTTTTGATTCACGTAAACGAATTGACGCAACCTCAAGGACACTCTACTTCTGGTTCTCATGAGCGTTACAAAAGCGGAGAAAGATTGGCTTGGGAAAGAGATTTTGACTGTATTCGTCAAATGCGTTTGTGGATGATTGCCATCAACATCGCATCGCCTGAAGAACTTTCTGAAATTGATTTCCAATTGAAAAATGAAGTTTTACAAGCTAAAAAAGATGCTTGGAATTCATTCATTAATCCAATTATTGATGAGCAAAATGACCTTTTGGCTTTATTGGAACAAATTGCTGAGGCAAGCGTAAACCATAAAGACAAAATCAGAAAATATATTTCAGAATTAAAAGCTATAAAAGCACCGCTTAAAAAGGAAATTTTGGTTTATGCCAGAAAGATTCTTCGTTTTATTGAAGTTCCAAACAGCAAAACACTTTTATCAAACTGGATTACTCGATTCATAAATGAGACTCAGGAAAAATTCAGTAGTAATTTACATTCTGATTCAAATAAAAACGTTTTTTCAGTTGAAAAAGTGCTTCCTGAATATGGAGAAAATGCTAAAGCGGATATTGATGGAAGAATGCTTTTGCGCGATAACTTTGATGCTTTGTTTGCTAAATATCCAGAAACTTTAATTTTTGGGGAAGATGTTGGAAACATTGGCGACGTAAACCAAGGTTTAGAAGGCATGCAAGAAAAATACGGAGAACTTCGTGTTGCCGATGTCGGAATTCGTGAAGCTACAATTATTGGCCAAGGAATTGGAATGGCTTTAAGAGGCTTGCGCCCAATTGCTGAAATTCAATATTTAGATTACTTATTATATGCGATCCAAATCATGAGCGATGATTTGGCTACCTTACAATATAGAACTGTTGGAAAACAAAAAGCACCGCTAATCATTAGAACCCGCGGACACCGTTTGGAAGGAATCTGGCATTCTGGTTCTCCAATGGGAATGATTATCAATGCGATTCGCGGAATTCACGTTTTGGTTCCAAGAGACATGACGCAAGCGGCTGGATTTTACAATACGCTTTTAGAATGTGACGAACCTGCTTTAGTAATCGAATGTTTGAACGGATATCGATTAAAAGAAAAAGCGCCATTGAATTTTGGTGAATTCAAAACGCCAATTGGTGTTGTTGAAACTATGAAAGAAGGTTCAGATATTACCTTAGTTTCTTACGGTTCAACTTTAAGATTGGTGCAACAAGCGGCAACAGAATTATTAGATTTAGGAATTGATTGCGAAGTGATCGATATTCAATCACTGCTTCCTTTTGATGTGAATAAAGATATTGTTAAAAGTATTGCGAAAACAAATCGCTTGTTAGTAATTGACGAAGATGTTCCTGGAGGAGCTTCAGCATTCATTTTACAGCAAATCTTGGAAGAGCAAGATGCTTACAAATATTTGGACAGCAAACCACAAACACTTGCTGCAAAAGCCCACAGACCAGCATACGGAACTGATGGTGATTATTTCTCTAAACCATCTGCAGAAGATATTTTTGAGAAAGTTTACAGCATGATGAATGAAGTTAATCCTTCTAAATATCCTGCTTTATACTAAGATTCAGATTTTTTTAGATACTAAAAAAGCTCCCAAAAGGGAGCTTTTTTTTTACTATCAAGTTTGTCATTTCGACGAAGGAGAAATCTCAAGAAACTCCGCAACGTAAATCGCCAATCATTGTAGAGCTACTTGTGGAGATCCCTCGTTCCTCGGGATGACAAGATTGTGGAATTCATTCTTTATCAATTGTCAATTATCAATCGTCAATTTAATCAATTAATTAAATATCTTTCAACATAGCCCTGGCCTTCTCCAAGTCCTCAGCCGTATCAATTCCGATTCCAACATGTGTCGTTTCAACCATTTTAATACGTTTTCCGAATTCCAAATAACGTAATTGCTCCAATTTCTCAGATGCTTCCAAAGATTTCATTGGAAGGCTGTAAAAATCCAATAAAGCTTGTTTTCTGAAAGCATAAATTCCGATGTGCTGAAAATATCTTACTCCAACATTTTTTTCTCTTGGATACGGAATTACAGAACGAGAAAAATACAAAGCAAACTGCAATTGATCCACAACAACTTTCACATTATTCGGATTGTTGATTTCATCTTCATCTGTGATTTCACGCATCAGCGAAGCCAAATCTATCTTTTTCTCGTAATCACTTTTAAAAACAGATATAACCTGTTCTAAAGGCCCAGCTTCTGTAAAAGGCTCGTCACCCTGAACATTCACCACAATATCAACATCAAGATTTGCAACTGCTTCGGCAATTCTATCACTTCCTGATTCATGTTCTTTGATGCTCATAATTGCTTTTCCGCCATTGGAAACAATTTCGTCAAAAATCAAATCAGAATCAGTTACTACAAAAACATCGTCGAACAATTTTGTTGAAACTGCCGCTTCGTAAGTTCGCAGAATTACTGTTTTACCTCCCAAATCCTGCATCAGCTTTGCAGGAAAGCGTGTTGAAGCATATCGCGCCGGAATTACCGCTATTATTTTCATTTTTAAGTCTCTTTAAGTAAAACAAATGTAAGTATTCAAAACTTAGATAAAAAACATAATCGAAACAGATCGTTATAAAACTGATTGGCAGTATTTTAAAAAAGATATTATATTTATAAGAAAAAACCACCATGCAAAAACCATTACTTCTGATCTTCTTCATTTTGAATTTCGCTTTTATAAATTCTGCTTTAAGCCAAAACAATACAAATGCGGTCAATGCTTTTTCAAATCGAGTTTTTCAAGGCGAAGGTTATAATCCTTTGCAAGAATTGAAGTGGAAATTCAAAACAGGAGGCAAGATTTTCTCTTCTCCAATTGTCCAAAATAAAACAATTTATATTGGCAGTGAAGACGGTTATTTGTATGCATTAAATGAAAACGGAAATTTAAAATGGAAATTTAAAACAAATGGTGCAATTCACAGTTCACCGACTTTCTTTAACAACATAATCTATTTTGGAAGTTTTGATGGCTATTATTATGCCGTAAACGCTACAAATGGAAAGGAGATTTGGAAATTCAAAACCAATGGTGAACATTGGTATCAAGAAATTGGAATGTGGGGAATGAAACCAAGCGATATGCTCATGAGTGATTTATGGGATTTTTACTTATCAACTCCGGTTATTTACAAAGACAAAAACACTTCTTTAACAATTTTCGGAAGCAGTGATGGAAATATGTACGCAGTTGATTCAAAAAATGGAACTTTAAAATGGTCTTTTAAAACCAAAAAACCAATTCACAGCAGTCCAGTCATAGAAAAGGAAACTTTATTTTTTGGAGGTTGGGATGGAATTTTCTACGCTTTAGATTGTGAGACCGGAAAAGAAAAATGGCGATTTGCAACGGAAATTAAAATGGGATTTACAGGGATCGAAGCCTCGGCTACGGTTTCAAATGGAATCGTTTATTTTGGAGCGAGAGATCCTTATTTATTTGCTTTAAATGCTGAAACAGGAAAATTGGTTTGGAAATACAACGCCGAAAATTCATGGATTTTAAGTTCTGGAGTTATAAAAGATAATACAATTTATGTTGGAACTTCTGACACTTATGCGTTATTGGCGCTTGACGCGAAAACCGGGCAAGAAAAATACCGATTTAAAGGAAATGGATATATCTATTCTTCGCCAGCTATTTCAGGGAATACGGCTTATTTTGGTGATTTTAGTGGTAACTTTTTTGCCTTAAACCTACTTTCAAATGGAAAAGAATCAGCTTTTGTGGGTACGGAAAGCAGAAAAAAATACGCTCCCGAAATTCTGAACAATAATGTAGTGGACTTTAGCTTCACAGCAAAAAATGCCGATTTGTACATTTATGAAAACAACAAAAAAGTAATGGATGAAATTTACAAATTAGGACCAATTGTTTCATCACCTTTCATAAGCAATAACACCATCTATTTTGGAAGTGCAGATGGCTATTTGTATGCTTATAATTTAAAAGAGAAATAAAAGTACTTAGCGAATCTTTGCGAAGAATTATTATACAAAGTCGCAAAGATTTTCACAGAGATTCGCTAAGCTATAATTACACTATTTTTACTGAGGCAAAAAGCTAAACCAAAACTGTAACACGCAGATAAGTTGCGGGAATTGATGTAGAATTGTTGTCATTACTTTTGTTTTGGCTGTTAACTAATCCTTCAAGCTTAGCATACAAATCTGAAGTTTTTCCGTTTTGTTCAGCGGCCTCAAAAGCATTCATCGTTGGGCCATAGTAATTTTTTAATCGATCTAGCCACTCCGAAGGTGGGAATGCCGCTTTAAACGTAAAGGTATCTCTCTCAAAGGAAATATTTTCTTTAGGAACACCCGCATTTGTAAATCTTTCGATTACATTATCCTCAATTCCCCAAAGCATAGGACTTACAAAACCCTCAGGAGGCGGAGGCGTAAATTCAGAACTAATTTTCAAGATTTGTGCAACCAACGTTGGATCTCCCGGTATCCAATTACCCATAATAACTTTACCTCCAGGTCGTGTGACGCGAACCATTTCTTTAGCAACGTCAAAAGGTTTTGGGGCAAACATTGCTCCAAAAATGCTCATCGTAACATCGTAAGATTGATTTTTCAATTCATTCAAATCGGTTGCGTCGCCTTCTTGAAATACAATATTTGCCAGTCCTTCTTTTTTTGCTCGAAGATTACCCGCTTCAACTAAATTTCTTGCTATATCAACACCTAAAACATTGGCCCCTAATTTTGCCGAAGGTATAGCGGTAGTACCATCACCACAGCCGAGATCTAAAACATTAATATTTTCCTTAATTCCAATTTTGGCAACCAATTCCGCACCACTTTCTCTCATAGAGTCTGCAATACGCGTAAAATCGCCTTTTTCCCATAATGCTTTGTTTGGATTCATCTTTGTTTTATCAGTGATTATAGTGCTGATGCCGCACTCTTACTTAATTTGTAAACATCTTCTATCGTTTTTTAAATTATCACCAGTTAATCACAAAAGGCATTTAAAAAACTACAAAAAGAAGACACAAACTAAATAACCAACTGACAAACAATTACTTACACAAAAATAAACAAATTTAGATGAAACATTTTAGTATCTCACCAAATTTATTTTTTTGATTGGAAAACAAATACTATTACATTATTTTCACTGAAGTCATGCTCAATGAACCAGCCAAAAGTTTATCGTTAAACAGATCTAATTCATCTGTTTTATCTTTTAAGCCAAGAGTATAAAGCAATGGCAAATAATGCTCCGGAGTTGGAACTGCCAATTGAACGGCTTTATTAAGTTTTTCAAAATCAATTAGAGGCTGAAAATTTCCATCCAATAAATAATTATTTACTGTTTCTCTGGCTTCAATAGCCCAATCGTAACCGTAATTGTCTTTATCGAAATTTCTGAAATCGACCATTCGAAGGTTGTGGACGATATTACCGCTTCCAATAATTAAAACGCCTTTGTAACGCAAGGCTTGTAATTTTTGAGCTAATTCAAAATGATATTGCCCTGATTTTGTGTAATCGATACTCAACTGAATTACTGGAACATCTGCATTTGGATATAAATGTTTGATTACGCTCCATGCGCCATGATCCAATCCCCAATGCTCGTCTAATTCGACCATTACCGGATCTAAAATTTTCTGTGTTTCTACAGCCAATTCCGGACTTCCTTTTGCAGGATATTGCACATCAAAAAGCGCTTGTGGAAAACCTCCAAAATCATGAATGGTTCTCGGCATTTCCATTGAAGTGACTTTTGTTCCTCTAGTAAACCAATGCGCCGAAACGCATAAAATGGCATTTGGTTGTGGCAACGTCTTAGCCAGATTGCGAAAACCAGTCACAAACTGATTTTCTTCAATGGCATTCATCGGACTGCCGTGTCCTAAAAAAAGAACTGGCATTTTATCGGTATTCGAAAACGTTGATGAAATCGAATGTAAGTCGTTTAATGTTGTCATTGTTTAAGTTTTAAATCACTTAGTAATTGATCATAACTTTTCAAATTAATAGAATCTCTATCGTAAACTTTAATTACAAATGTTGAATCAGAATTTATTATCCAGAATTCATCTCCTGAATGCCCCGGAAATCTTTCTTTAACTTTAGAATCAATCATTCTTTTCATGTATGAAATTATAGATTTTTTATCCAAATCTGTAAGTTTGATTGTTTTCTGAACAGTTACTTTTTCAATGTTTCTCCCTTTTGAGTCTTGATTGTCACAATCAATATCTGTTTTAGTATAATTCAAAAAATAATCTTTATAATTACCTTCTTTAGCAAATATCTCCAAGTCTTCCTGATGACCACCCCATTCTCCACATTCGCTAAAATGAGATCTAATTTTTAAATTAGATTTTACTCCAGAAGCTCCCAAAGAAATTGGATCAAAAAAATCGACCGTTTTTTCACTTAGAACAACTTTACTTTCTTCATGTTTTTTACAAAAACTAAAACTAAATAATAAAATGAGTAATAAAATTCTTTTCATTTTCGCTATTAAATAAAAATCGTAAATATCTGTGACTAAAATTTATTCTTCAAAGCTCTCGTCTTTAAATCCTATCAAATATAGCTTATTTTTAGCACGTGTCATAGCGGTATAAAGCCATCTGATGTAATCGCGATCAATTCCGTCGGGCAAATATGGCTGTTCGATAAAAACCGTATTCCACTGCCCTCCTTGCGATTTGTGACACGTAATTGCATAAGAGAATTTCACTTGTAATCCGTTGAAATATTCGTTTTCCTTAACCTTTTGGAATCTTTTGTATTTCGTTGGTTCATCTTCATAATCCTTCATTACTTCTTCGTACAAACGATTCGATTCTTCATAAGTTAATGACGGCGATTCGCTTTTAATAGTATCTAAAATCAAAACCGTTTCAAAAGGAATTTGGTTTGGATAATCGACCATTCTGATTTTAACTTTCGCAAAAGTAAATCCGTATAATTCTTTGATTCCAAACATTTCCAAAACCTCAATAATATCGCCATTGGCAATAAAACCAGCTTCATCAGTTTCCTTTAGCCAGAAATAATTGTTTTTGACCACCATCAAAAAATCACCAACCGAAAGTTCGCTTTCCTTGAATAAAATTCGACTTCTGATTTGTTCGTTATACTGATTTGCTCTTTTGTTTGATCGTACAATAAAAGCAGTGTCTTCAATACTCCAATTGCTGTATGCTGTATTTATGGCATCTTGAATATCATAACCATCGGTCAAACGAACGATATCTTTGAACTTTTTTACGTTGAATCTAAATTCGGTTATGAAACTTTCTTTGAGCAATTCTCGCAATTCGGTCGCATTGAATAAAATTCCTGAATTCTCTTCCTGACGCATTACTTCGTCCAATTCAATATGTTCAATTTCTTTATCATAATGAACACCCAAAGTTTGAATATCAAGCGCCGGACTAATATCTAAATTTACTGGCGGCAACTGCGCGGTATCTCCTAAAAGAATCATTTTGCAATTGCTTCCAGAATAGACATAATTGATCAAATCATCGAGAAGCGAGCCGCTGTCGAGTGTACTGTCTGAAATCATCGAAGCCTCATCGACGATAAAAACAGTGTTTTTATGTTTGTTGACTTGTTTGGTAAAAGCCACTCCTCCACCCGATGATTTCTTTGGGAAATATATTTTTTTATGAATCGTAAAAGCCGATGTATTTGAATAATTCGAAATCACTTTTGCTGCGCGACCCGTTGGCGCAAGCAAAACAACTTTTTTATTGATTTCTCCAAGATTGTTTACAATGGTTGAAATCACCGTTGTTTTTCCTGTTCCGGCGTATCCTTTCAGTACAAAAATGGTATCGTTTCTAGGTTCGGTTAGGAAAATTGCGATTTTCTGAAAAAAAATATCTTGTTTGTAGGTAGGCGCAAAAGGAAATCTTTTTTGTAAAACGCTGTAAAACAATGTTGAATTCATAGAGTAAAATTGTCATACAAAGTTCGGCTTTTTTAATGGCAATTTCAAAAAATCAATTTCAAAAATCAATGGCAATGGCAATATCAATTTCAAAAATCAATATCAATAACAATGTCAAAAAACCAATAGCCAAATTAAATTAAACCATATAAGTCATATAAGTTCATTTAAAATAAACAGCCTGCTTAAATTTGCTTATATCACTTGTATGGTTCATTCAATAAAATAATTAATACTAAGATAACGTGTACCTAACTTTTCTTTAAAATTGTTTTTTGAAATTGCAATTATAATTGTTGCTTTTTAATTTGTAAGTTTGTGGTCGCTTAAATTCTTTCTTGATTCAAAAACAGGTAACGAATTGTAAATCAGATATGTCATTACAAAACACTAACATTACTTCTAAAAATTACAAAAAACTTTCTATTCAGGTTTCTCTGACTGGATTTTCATATTGCTGTTTCGATACTTTAAATAATGTCATTACTTCATATAAAGAAATCAAGTTTGACATTTCAAACAAAAGCACAAAAATTGAAGATTTATTCACGGAAGCTTTCAGAAACAATGCTGAATTGAAGGACATTTATGATGAAGTGATGGTAATTCACAACAACAATCTTTCAACTTTTGTTCCGACAGCTTTGTTTGATGAAGACTATCTTGGAAGTTATTTGCAATACACGACAAAAGTTTTTGCAACAGATTTTTTTACATTTGATGAGATTTCAAATTATCAAATGAATTCGGTTTACATTCCGTACGTGAATATCAACAACTTTTTGATTGATAATGTTGGATCTTTTGACTACAAACATGCGAATAGTATTTTGGTCGAAAAAATATTAGACAATTCAAGAAATAACGACGAAAAGAAAATGGTGGTCAATTTTAATCCTGGCCATTTTGAAGTTATTGTGGTTCAAAACCAAAAGCTTCTGTTTTTCAATTCATTTGAATACCAAACCCCTGAAGATTTCATATATTACCTACTATTTACTGCCGAACAATCGAATTTAAATCCGGAAATTTTTCCACTCGAATTATTGGGCACGATAGACAAAAACGATCCGTTTTATGCCATTGCGTATAAATACATTCGTAATATATCCTTTATGGATGTAAGCACTTTACAGCAAAAAAACAGCTTCTCTTTAACAGAAAATCAAAAACATTATATTTTATTCCAATCATGAGAATCATTTCAGGAAAACACAAAGGACGTCGAATTTCTCCCCCAAAAAACCTTCCTGTAAGACCCACAACTGATATGAGCAAAGAGGCATTATTTAATGTCTTAAATAATCATTTTAGTTTTGATAGCTTAAAGGTTTTGGATTTATTTTCAGGTACCGGAAACATCAGTTATGAATTTGCGTCGCGTGGCAGTGCGCCAATAACGTCTGTTGACGGCGATTTTGGATGCGTGAAATTCATCAAACAAGTTTCATCAGAATATGATTTTGATATTGCTGCAACAAAAAGCGATGTTTTCAAGTTTCTTGAGAATTGCAAAACGTCTTATGATATAGTTTTTGCAGATCCTCCTTACGGATTAGATCAAGCCACTTTTGAAAAAATTGTAACCACAGTTTTTGAAAGAGATTTGCTTCATGAAGACGGAATGATGATTATCGAACATTCAAAATATACGAAATTGGATCATTTGAGTAATTTTTCTTTTCAGAAAAGTTATGGAGGTTCTTATTTCAGTTTCTTCGAATTAAACTCAACTGATGATGATGAAGAACTTCCTGGAGATTCTCCAATAAAAATAACCGAAGAAGACGAAGGATAGTCTTTTTAAACTTTAAAATTTTTAAAATCCCAAATTCCAATTTTTGGAATTTGGGATTTTCTATTTTTATCGAATTCGGTTTTCATTTTCATCAACCGATTTTTCCTTGTATTTCGAATCTTTTATTTTTCCGAAAGAATAACGAACAGCAATCGAAATCTCGTGTGCATCAACCAAATATCTGGATTTTGAACTTATATTGTTGATGGAAAAACTTTCGCTATAAATCGTTTGTTTAAAAACATCACTAAAATTTAAAGTGCAATTCCAATTTTTGCCAAATGCTTTCGCCAACGCCATATCGAAAACAAAATTGGCTTTTCTTTCAAAAACGCCATCATTTTGCGCTGTTGTTCCCCAAAAAGAAAAAACATAAGTAAAGTTCTTAGGCAGTTTAAAGGAATGATTTGAATAATAATACAAATACGGTTTTGACGAATGCATTAATGCCGAATGGTCTTCAACTTTACTTTTTACAAAAATCAAAGAATTTGTCGCTGTCCAGAGTTTATACGTAAACGGAAGTGTAAAATCGATTGTAAAACCGGTTTCTCTTTTAAAGTTAATATCAGTAATCGTCAAAACATTGGTTTCATCATTAAATATAAAAGTGGGATTTACGGCGTTTTTGGTTTGATAAAAACTCAACTTAACCGATTTGTCTTGATATTGAAAAGTGCTCGCAATTTCATCTGTAAATGCTGGGGCCAACTTAATGCTGCTTCCATATAAAAAATACGGGTTTATATATGTTGCAATTTGGCTCAATGACGAATATTTTGGTCGCACAATATTTTTCGCATAATTTAAACTGACGCTTTTTGTACTGTCAATTGCAAATGAAAACTGTGCTTTCGGAAATAAATTCGTGTAATTTCGATCAATTGAAGGCAGTAAATCTGATTTGCATTTTGCATAAACATTTGTGTTTTCTGCTCGTAATCCAACCGAAAAATCAACTTTTTTAATCTTTCCAGAAAACTGAACATAGGCCGCTAAATTTTCTTCTTTGAAATTATAATTCAACACTTCACTTTCATTTTTTTCATAATCAAAAATATCAGAATCTGAATTCGATTTTGCCTTTAAATACAAACCGCCGTATTCTAAATTCATTTCGTTTTTGAACTTTTTCTCCAAGTCAATTCGACCCGAGAAAACATCGACATTAAACTTTTGATCTCTGTTTTGCGACAATTCAAATTCGGTTTCATTAAAATTATTCTCCACCAAACTCCATAAATGCTGATTGAAATTAGAATATTGAAAACCAGCAAAAAGTTGCGTATCAATAAATTTTAATTTCTTGGAATAATTCATAAATGCATTGACAAAATTTTTATCACTCGAGTTATCACTCCAAGTAAAAACATGGTTTTCAACATTCTGATTTTTATTAAAAGTAAAAGTATTGATGTCGAAATTATCATCTCTCAGTTTGCCGTTTACATTCACAGAAAAGTAATCTTCGTTATTTATTTTATAAAACAAACCACCGCCAAAAACATATTCCTTTACATGCGAATTTGCCGTTACATCATAATTGGAAACAATCGACGCTTGCGGAATTTCATAAGCAATACTGTGGTTTTCCCAAGGATTTCGGCGATTATAATTTAAATTAGCTTTCCATTCCAATTTTCCTTTTTTAAAACTTGAATTGAATCCGAGGTAATTATTGAAATGTTTTTTGAAAGAAGCCACTTCTGATATTTCAGTTCTAAAACTGTCTTTTTTGCTAAATTTTCGGGTAATCAAAATTACAGCGCGACCTTCGGCTTCATATTTTGAAGATGGATTCTGAATAATTTCGATTGTTTTAATATCGGCGACAGCCAAAGCATTCAACTCGTTCATTCCAACTTTTTGATTGTCAATATAAATCAACGAATTTCCTTTACCTACAATCGAAATGTTTTCTCTATTTGAACTAACTAAAACTGTCGGCAATTTTGAAAGCAAATCAACTGGATTTGGAATCGTATTGTAAATCGAATTGGCAACATCAACTTTTATATTTCCGTTTGAATTCGTAAAAGTCTTTTTGTTTTGAGTTACAACAACTTCACTCAACTTTTGAGAAATAGAATCTTTTGGTGTTTCATTTTGAGCTTTGGCAAAAAACGAAAAAAGAAAAAGCAAAAGAGCTAGAATTAGTTTCCACGGCATGTAAATGATATTTAAAATGGTTTGACAATGCAGCAAAAGTGCTTTGAAAAACCAGTTCCGAAAGTTAATTGGAGGTTAATGCTAGGTTAATCTCCATTTTGTATCTCAAAAGCAGTATTTTTGAATCTAGAAAATTGCCCACTGATTTTACGAGTAAAACTGATACTCACTAGTTTTTTATTTCTAGTATTTAAAAAAATCCGTTTTGATCTGTTCAATCCGCGTTATCCGTGAGCCATAATTTCAAAAAAAAACATGAAACAAAGGATCAATTTATTAATCGTATTTTCAGTTGTCGCACTTATTGTTTTGACAACTGTGCAATGCTATTTGGTAAAAACGGCATACGACTATAAAGTGGCCGAGTTTCATACGCAGATAAAAAATGAAATTGCTCAAATAACCCACAATTATAGTGATATCGATTCGGTTTTGGTTGCTAAAAAAGAAGCGCTTTACAAAAGTCTATCAGAAAATTATATTAAGGGAAAAAACAGTCGTTTGGATGTTAAAAATGCTGTTTTAGAAAAGCAATATCAAAGTGCTTTGACCAATCAAATTCAGCGAAAATTTGAACGAGATCTTCCGTATTTCAAAATTGATTTTGCGATTGTCCTTAATAAATTTATTGTGTACAAAAACGCGCAAAAAGCCGATACCATTTTCTCTGAAAAACCTTTTATCGAAAACAAATTATACGGAAATCTGGCCTCGCTTAATCATGCTTTTTTGGTTCGGAATTATGTTGGCACAACAAACGGAACATTTGAAAACCAAGAATATCAATTGTTGACGGAAGATTCGATGTACGTTTCGGTAATCGATTGGGAAATGATTATTTTAAGACGAATGACTTTTATTTTGATTTTGTCCCTGTTTTCGATTCTTACCTTGATTTCACTATTTGTTATTGCAATCAAAGCTTTGATAAAACAGAAAAAAGTAAGCGATGTAAAAACCGATTTCATCAATAATATTACGCACGAACTCAAAACGCCATTAGCAACTTTAGGCATTTCTACAAAAATTTTGGAGCAGAAACATATTCGTGAAAACGATGAAAATTTCAATTCTATTTTAAGTACAATTTCACGCCAAAACAATCGTCTGCAAAGTTTAATCGATCAGGTTATGGCAAACTCTTTGGCAGAAAATGAAATTGAACTTCAAAAAGAAAAAATTGAAGCAGAAGGTTTTCTGCTTTCTATTGTAAATGACTTTAAAATCGCGTTTCCAAAAATCAATCTAAAAACTGATTTTCAGACTCAAAAAACAATTTTGACTTTGGATAAATTCCATTTGACCACTGCTTTTTTGAATGTTTTAGAAAATGCCGTAAAATACGGTTCAAGCACAATTACGGTCAAAACAAGAATAATTGAAAAACAATTTTCTATAAGTTTTGAAGACGATGGAATTGGCATTGCCAAAAACAAACAAGCATTTCTTTTTGAAAAATTTTATCGCGTAGAACAGGGAAATCTGCATAATACAAAAGGTTTAGGTTTAGGATTGTATTATGTAGATCAAATCGTAAAAGCGCATCAGGGTTCTGTAAACGTTAGCAGCGATTTAGGAAAAGGAACTCAGTTTACTATTTTATTAAACGTTTAATTCCCTTATTTTGAAAAGATTACTTTTAGCCGAAGACGATTTTGATTTTGCAGCGATTTTAAAACAATATCTTGAATTGAACCAATTTGAAGTGGTTTGGGCCGAAAATGGCGAAATAGCTTTGGATTATTTTAAAACCCAAACTTTTGACATTTGTGTTTTTGATGTTATGATGCCAAAATTGGACGGATTTTCATTGGCCGAAAAAATAATCACCATCAATCCTGAAACGCCATTTATTTTTCTAACAGCAAGAAAATTAAAAGAAGACAAAATCATCGGGCTAAAACTTGGAGCCGACGACTATATTGTAAAACCTTTTGAAGTTGATGAACTGGTTTTGCGTTTGCAAAATATCTTGAAAAGAATTGAACAAAAAAGAAGCCTCGAAGGAAATAATATAATCGAAATTGGTTCCTATATTTTTGACAATGAACGATTAACGCTCAATAATAAAAATCATGTCCAGCAACTGACGGAGAAAGAGGCTGCACTGATTGAATATTTATATCTCAACCACAACCAATTATTAAAACGAGATCAAATTTTGATGTCAGTTTGGAAAAAAGACGATTATTTCTCCGGAAGAAGTATGGATGTTTTTATCAGCAGATTGCGAAAATATTTCAATTCAGATCCGAAAATCAAGATTGAAAGCGTTCGAAATATCGGATTAGAATTTAAAATAGAAAAACCTTGATTACTCAAGGTTTTTCTATTTTTATTTGAGAACTATTTTCCAATAACCCAACCTAAAGTAAAGTTACCTATTGGCACTAATACAGTATCAAATTTATCAAAATTCACTCCTGGTCCAACGCTAAATTCAAGATTGAATTTCCCTTTGTAAGTACGTTGCAATCCCCAAAGCGCGCCTAATGTAAAAGAAGGGACATATTCTCCATATTTCTCATTAGTTGAAATTGACTTAAAATTATAGACTGCATTTCCGGCGATAAAATTCCCTGAGTTAAAAGCTGTTCTTTTTCCTTTTTCTGCTCTTTTTTCTAAATTGTAATAATGACGAAATTGCTCATTAATCATTGGTACAAAATAAAAATTTGATTCGTCATAATAGCTATTGTAGCGATAACCTAACCCTAAACTTGCTTCAGAATATAACGTGTTTTTATCTGAAAAACCGTGCTCGTAAACAAAACCCGGAAACAAAATATTGATTTTAAATTGATTTTTTGCAACCGAAACCGCGGCTTCGTCTTGCGCATGAATTGCCGGAATTACAGCAAAAAATAGTAACAGCAAAAAGTAATTTTTCTTCATATAAGTTTTTGATTAGTTGAAACAAAAATACTCTTTAAAGCATACGATACTGTTAAAAAGAAAATTATTTTCTTACAAAAACAATGGTTAAAATCATATAATTCCGCTAAGTAATTGTATAACAATATTTAAGGATTTCAATAATAAATTTGTTAAAGAACTTTAAAAACTATTAATCATGAACCTAAAAAGATTTTTCGGAGGATTACTAACAGTCCTTGGAATAATAGGACTTATTTATACAGCAATGATCTTTGCAGATACAAGCGGAGGAACTAGAGATATTAAATCGCTAATCATTTATGGCATCTTGGGAATCGTATTTTTTACATCAGGAATTAGCTTGGTGCGAACTACGAAGGATGAATCATAAGATAAAGGGACAAAGTTACAAAGTGACAAAGGTTCAAAGGTTTAAATTCTTTGTCGCTTTGTTACTGTGTTACTGTGTTACTTATTCCTGAGAAACAGTATTTAAATTTAGTTCTGTAAAATCTCTTTCGGTTTTAGAGATTATAATCGTTGCTACTGTATTTCCAATCAAGTTGGTAATCGCTCTCGCTTCGCTCATGAATTTGTCTACGCCAAGCAAGAACGCCAAACCTTCAACGGGAATTTTATGAAGTGCTGTCAATGTTGATGCCAAAACAATAAATCCGCTTCCGGTTACACCTGCTGCGCCTTTTGACGTAATCATCAAAATTCCGATTACGGATAAAATTTCGAAGAAACTTAGGTGCACATCGTATAATTGCGCTAAAAAGATCACCGACATCGAAAGGTAAATCGAAGTTCCGTCCAGATTAAAAGAGTAACCCGTAGGAATCACCAATCCTACAACCGATTTACTACACCCCATTTTTTCCAATTTTACCATAATACTTGGCAAAGCCGCTTCTGAAGATGAAGTTCCAAGAACCAATAAAAGTTCCTCTTTAATATATTTTAAAATCGAAAGAATACTGATTTTATAATATCTCAGAATGCTTCCTAAAACCAGAAAAACAAACAAAGCCATTGTCAAATAAACGCAAAGCATCAATTTCCCTAACGGAATCAAAGTGGCTAAACCAAATTTACCAATCGTATAAGCCATTCCTCCAAAAGCTCCAATTGGTGCCAAATACATCACATATTTCAAACCCGTGAAAACAACATTCGAAAATCGTTCTAAAACCAAAATCGTTTGTTCTCTTTTTTGATAAAAATTCAGCGCGATGCCACACACGATCGCTGCAACTAAAACTTGTAAAGTGAAATTGGAAAGGAAGAATTTCAACCACGAAAAATGTTCTGCAGTTCCAGAAGTATATTGACTCGCATCTCCAATTTGCAAACCAGCTTTATTAATTTTTCCAGGTTTGAACAAATAGGCAACTGCAACACCAATTGCCAATGCAACTGTCGAAACGACTTCAAAATAGCCTAAAGCTTTAATTCCAATTCGGCCCACTTTTTTTAGATTTCCCATTCCAGAAATCCCCAAAACAATTGTCAGGAAAATAATTGGACCGATAAAAAGTTTGATGATATCAATAAAACCTTCCCCGATTTTTTTCATTTTCACACCATTTTCAGGCGAAAAATGCCCGAGTAAAATTCCAGCAATAATCGCTATCAAAACCCAGAAAGTAAGGTTTGTAATTACAGTCTGAAAAAGACTTTTTTTGATTTTAGGTTTCGAATTTGGAGCAGAAATATTCATGAAATTCAATTAGATAGTTTCACAAATATATAAAAAAAGCAGACCTGTAAGCCGGATTCTGTTCTTGTCTCATTTTGCAACAAAACAATACCTTATCATTTATCTAGATTGTACATTACTGCACAACTCAAGCTACCTACCCTTCAACAACGGACGAGAAGCCCTTAAATGCTGATATACTTGGTATTTCACCGCATAGAGTTTACCTGGTTTCACTACAGCATTACCTGTACATACTTTCTGTTGCACTTGTCCTTGCCTTATTTCTAAGACCGACGGGTGTTACCCGCTATGCTTCTCTATGGTGTCCGGACTTTCCTCCCTCCCGATAAATCGGGACGACGATAAGGCGGTCTGCGGTGCAAAAGTAGCGATTTATGAATGAAGAATAAAAATTTTAAATTTTTCAATTTATGAATTTTATCATAACATTTTAATTTTAAAATAGTTATCTTTAAAATTCCATAATTTTTAAATTCAGTTTATCATGAAAAGAATGTATCATTACGCAACTGTTTCAAAAGCTTTAGATCAATTGAATGAGAAAGGATTTACATGTGATTTTAATCGAAATGCTGACGTGATTAAAAAAAATCCTGAGAAATTTGAAATTGTTCATGTGTATCGATACGAGGGGGAATCAGACCCGGGCGATGAGGCAGTTGTATACGGAATTAAATCTACTTCTGGAAAAAAAGGAGTTTATGTTGCTGGCTTTTCAGCCGATTCAGATCAAGAAACCGCAAAGTTTTTATTTGATTTAAGTATTAGGGGAAGATAAATTTAAAATCCAATCCTAAAACTTTAAAATAAAAATTCCAAATTCCAATTATAAAGCTATACAATTGGAATTTGGAATTTTTTTATTGGAATTTTTCCAAATTTTAAACCGTTGGTATTTTCAACTTCCATCCCGGCTGAATCAAATCGGGATTTGAAATAATATCTTTATTTGCTTCGAAGATATCTTGCCAGGAAACTCCGTATGCTTTTCCTATTTTGGAAAGGGAATCACCAATTTCAACTGTATATTCTCTTGAAACACCTTCTTCAACTTCAATATTCAGAACAACATCTGCCGATCTATATTCTGGATCGATTTTTTCATAGGCATTCCACAATTTTTCTTTATCTGCAGCAGAATTTGCTTTACCATCAATATATAAAACATGATCTTGCTCTCTAACTTGTAGATTTGTAATTCCTAATTCAGAAGCCAAATCTGTTACCGTTTGATATTTATCTTGTAAACTCATGACTTCCTTATTTAACAATTAACTTATTATCTACTTTTTTAGGCTTCAATTCTTGAATGCTTTGCATCAAAGGCTGTAATTTGCCTTTTTCAATTTCTCCCGAAAGCGTCACAACACCCCCAACAACAGTAGCGCTCACGCCATCATAAGCATCTACTACTTTACTGACTGATTTATCCAAATCGGTATCTGAATTAATGATAACAGTCGCTGCAGCTGGTTCTTCATTGGCACTGGCAATCTGGCAAGTGTTTACAACTGATTTAACTCCTTTTGTAGCTTTTACACTTTTTTCAATATTTTTTTTGAAAATTTCGTCCTCGCAAGTTCCAGTAATCGTGGCTACGCCATCATGTACTGCGACGTGTATATTTGGAGTGTCATTAAGTTTTTCTGCTATCGCTTTTTCAATATCTCCGTCGCTTGGCTTGCAAGATGCCAAAGCCACGCAAAGACTTATCCCTAGTAAAACTGATTTAAATTTCATAATAGTTTCATTTAACAATTAACTATCTAAAATTAAACAGATTACAAATCAAAAGATTATATGATGTTGGTGCGGGATTTATATGTTTTCCAGCAAAAAGCCAATTCCGACTTTACTATCTAACAATTAATTTGTTTACAATTTTTTTTTGCGTCAAATCCTTTATTCTTTTAATCAACTCAGGCAATTGCTCTTTCTTAATAGGCCCGGTAAGCTCTACTGTATAATCATAAACTGTAGCATTAACCCCAGCATAATCCATTACTACATTACCTATTGCAACATTTAATTCATAATCAAATTTAGTATCAACAGGTTTAGGATTACTTTTCTGAGAAGGTGGAGGTGGCGGTAAAGGAATGTGTGATTCTTTATTCTCTTTCTCTTCTTTTGGATGAAAAACTTGACAGTTGTTTACAACAGATTTGACTCCTTTAATTTTTTCAACTTTGCGCTGTATGTATTGTTTAAAATCTTCATCAGTAGGTTTGCTTGAAATTGTAACTATGCCCTCTTTTACATCAAAATTTACACCTTTGTAAAGTTTAAATTCTTCAGTAATATCGTTCTTAATTTCTGCGTCCGAACGACCACAAGCAACTAACAAAAGAGTGGTCATTCCTAAAAATATATTTTTTAAATTCATATTGCTCTTATTTTTTATTTTGTAGTTAATGTAAATAATCTTACGGAATCCTTTTTCTTATAATAAAAAAACATTAAAATTTGATATTTCTAAAGTTATTACTCATGCTGTGAAACATCATTATATTGCCAAAGTACATTTATAATTTTCCATTCTCCATTTGTCTTTACAATGTGCATATAATCAATCCATGTGTCAGCGAGTAATTTAACCGATGCTGTTTTAGCAGAAACATCCAAAAGTTTAACCTCTTTTCTAGGATTCTTTGGAAATTTATCGCCTTTTACATTATACGTCTCCGCCAAAATAATCATATTTTCAGCGAAGAATTCTGAGATATAATCTTTCTGTGCAGTTTTATTTCTAAAAACCGAACGTTTCACCATTCTAGGATGCAGTGCACTTTCCATCAACTTCGGATTTGGAGTATGTTGTGCTTCAATGTAGGCCAATGCTACTTTTTTAATTTCTAAAGTATCTTGAGCGGTTTGTGCTTGAATTTTAACGGAATAAAAAACGATTGCAGTAAGTATTAAATATTTTTTCATGTAAAATGATTTTATAATTTATTATACCCCCTTAACTACCAAGTTTCCCATAACGCTGATAATCCGAAAAATAAAGAACTATTTTCTTTCCGTTTTTCTTATAAGGATAAAACAATTCATAATTACCATCATTCGAACGATAGCGTAATTCATCATTGTCTTTTTCGAAAACACTTTTCAAATAATCTCTTTCCTCTTTAGTGGTTTTATGAATAAATTCTCTTTTCTGAGGTTTTATGGTATCTTTTAAACTTCCTTCGAAATAATCATTGAACCCTAAATAAACCGATGAACCTTTCAATGAATCTTTTACGATTACTGTAACGTTAGGGAAATTTGTATCGGTTCGTGACAAGACACGCAAGATATCAGCCGTTTCTTTTATATAACTTTCAGAAAAATTGTAATTAACCAATTTATCGCTATTCACTTTATTAGCGGCTATAATTGATTCAGCCGAATTGATTAGCAATTTTTCTTTTTTAGCAGTTGTTAAATAATCGCCTCCAAAAAGAATTATGGCAATTAACGGAAATATTAAAATCAAAGTCAAAAATTTCAATTTGCTAGATTTAGTATTTACAGGATCCAAATTATGTTTCTCGGCAATTCTAGTCAAATTAAACATCAAATTAATAATTAGAGACCCCACCATCATAGCAAGAATCCCTAAAATGCTTAAATAAAATGTATCGGTCAAATTTTCCCTAAACACTTTCAATCCAAAAACCTGAATTGTGATAAAAGTAAATACCCAATACACTAATAATAGAATTGAAGTAATCCCAATAATATTGCTTAATCTAACTATTTGCTTTGCATTCATTTTCTCTAAGTTATATTTTTAAAAATGTTCTTTTGCTTTGCAATAAAAATATTACTTTTTTTCTCATTTCAAACAAAAATTATTTTTTCTTTCTACAATTCAACTACTTAAAAATCTTTCAATTTTTAAATTTTTAAATCATTAAATTATACTCTATATTTGCTATCGAATAAAAAAGAATATGGAGCAATTTGTAGTATCGGCACGTAAATATCGCCCGCAGACCTTTAAGGATGTTGTGGGGCAAAAAGCCATTACCAACACTTTGTTGAATGCTATTGAAACCAATCACTTGGCTTCGGCTCTTTTATTCACAGGACCGCGTGGAGTTGGTAAAACGACTTGCGCTCGTATCTTGGCTCGAAAAATAAATCAGCCTGGATATGATGATCCTACTGAAGATTTTGCTTTTAACGTTTTTGAGCTAGATGCTGCTTCAAACAACTCGGTTGATGATATTCGTAATCTTATCGATCAAGTTCGTATCCCGCCACAAACCGGACAATACAAAGTTTATATCATTGACGAGGTTCATATGTTGTCTTCGGCCGCTTTTAATGCTTTTCTGAAAACATTAGAAGAACCGCCAAAACATGCTATTTTCATTTTAGCAACAACAGAAAAACACAAAATCCTTCCAACGATTTTATCACGTTGCCAAATTTTTGATTTCAAAAGAATTACGGTAAAAGATGCTAAAGAACATTTAGCTGATGTTGCCGAAAGTCAAGGAATCGTTTTTGAAGACGATGCACTGCACATTATCGCTCAAAAAGCGGATGGTGCTATGCGTGATGCATTGTCAATTTTTGACCGTGTAGTTTCGTATTGCGGCACAAACTTGACGCGTCAAGCCGTAACTGAAAACCTAAACGTTTTAGATTACGAAACGTACATCACAGTAACCGATTTGATTCTGGAAAACAAAATTCCAGAGTTATTGATTGCATACAACGACATTCTAGCAAAAGGTTTTGACGGACATCATTTTATTGCTGGTTTGGCTTCTCACTTTAGAGATTTATTGGTAAGCAAAACCCCTTCAACTATTGCATTGCTTGAAGTTGGAGAGCAAGCGCAACAAATGTATGGCGTTCAATCGCAAAAATGTTCACAAGACTTTTTACTAAAAGGAATTGATATTGCAAACGACTGCGATTTAAAATACAAATTGAGTCAGAATCAGCGACTTTTAGTTGAATTATGCTTGATGCAATTAGCCTCTATCAACTTTGATGGAGAAAAAAAAAAGTTGAGCAATTCATAATTCCGCCCACTTATTATAAAAATGGAAGCTTTTCTATAGTTGAAGTTATAACTAAAGAAACTCCAAATACAAAATCCCAAATTCCAAGTTCGGAAACAAATAGCAATGTCAATCCAAATGACAATGCAAATACCGTTGTTGCAAATACTCCAAATACAGCTCCAGTTTCTCCTGAACCTCCAAAAGTTCAAACTCCAGAGACGCCTAGAGTAGATTTAAGCGCTCCTCCAAAAGTTTCTGCTTTTTCTCTTGCCAGTATCCGCAAAAAGAAAGAAATGGAACAAAGCGGGAAATCGTATGTTAAACCTACTTCTGTATTGCCCACAGAAGAATTTAACGAGACTGATATGCGTTTGCATTGGAACAAATATGCAGAACGTTTAGGACAAAAAGGCTTGAAGATTATGGAATCTATCTTGCTAATTAATGATCCTGTTTTAGAAGGAACTAGAATCACTTATGAATTGCCAAACGAAGGTTCAAAATTGGAATTTGAGAGCCAGATGAATGCCTTATTAGGACATTTAAAAGGTCATTTGCACAATCATGATATTACAATTGAAGTAATTGTAAATGAAGAAGCACAAACCAAACGAACCTACAACAATCAAGATCGATATAATCGTTTTGTAGAAATCAACCCAAATATTGAGCTTTTGCGCTCTACATTTGGATTGGACTTAAAAGATTAATATTTTTTTTTTGATCGCCACGAATTACACTAATTTTTACTAATTTTTATTGATGTAGAAACTTTAGCAATTCGTGCAAATTTGTGTCGTTCGTGGCAACTCTTTACCTATTTTTAAGTCCGAAATTATAAACTTTATCTAGCCATTTTTTTCTTTTGTTTTCATCCGAACCTTTTATAATTCCGATGTAACTTACTTTTACTGGTTTTATGCCGCAGAATTGCAAGGTTGATTTTTTCAGCTGATTTACGCTTGGTCTTCCGAAAGACAGTCGGTAAAACCAGCCTGGCTGATCTAAAGTTGTGATGATATGCGCTGTTTTGCCTTTCAACAATTTATCCCACCAAATCGAATTTTCTCTATATTGAAAAGCCATTCCCGGCAAAAATAATCTGTCGATAAATCCTTTTGTGATTGCTGGAAGCCCGCCCCACCAAACAGGATGAACCCAAACCAAATGATCGGCTCTTTTGATTTTTTCCCACGATTCGAGTAAATCTGGTTCTAATTCGGTTCTTTTTTGGTAACCAAATTGCAAGTTTGGGTTGAACTTTAAATCGGCTATTGTAATGGTTTCTACTTGTGCACCCGAAGCTATTGCACCATTTTTATAAGATTCGGCAATTCCGAAATTGAAACTTTCAGCATTTGGATGTCCGTTTATAATCAGTATTTTTTTCATATTTAAGTTTTTATCAAAAATACTATTCGCGGTTTTTCTTTTATAGGACAAATGTCTATAAATCAAAATCTTCATTGCGCTAATTTTTTACCTCTCGCAGATTTGGCAGATTGAGCAGATTTTGAAAATAACAATAGATTTACACAGATTTTATGCGCAAAACACTTTACAGAAAAATAGTACGACTTTCGTCTTCTATTAACTAACGTTGGTCTTCCTTACATTGCGATGACAAGCGAGCATAAATAAAATCAGCTCAATCTGTCAAATCTGCGAGAGAATAAAAATTCAAACAATAGCTTTTCTAATTCGGCTTAAATGTCTTGGTGTAATTCCTAAATAGGAAGCTAAATATTGAAGCGGAATAAGTTGTATGTATTTTTGATGATTTTGATACAATTCCTCGTAACGTTGAGCGCCAGATAATTTCTGAAAAGAAACCATTCTTTTATGAAGATTGACAAACTCTAATTCGGTTAATTTTCTTCCCGTTTCTTGCCAATTAAAACTAGACTGATACAGCTTTTCTAAAGCTTTTCGATCTAAAATTTGCAGTTCGGTTTCGGCTAAAGCTTGAATATTTTCCTCCGCTTTTTCTTGGGTAATAAAACTGGCGAACGAAGCCATGAATTCATTTTCAAAAGCAAAACAATTGGTGATTTCGTCCCCTTTATGATTGACAAAAAACGATCTTAGAATTCCTTTTTTGATAAAGACAACTTCATTGCAAACTTGATTTTCAGCCAATAAAAATTCGCCTTTTTTAAGTGTACGAAATGTAATTAGACTGTCTAAAAGATCTAATTCCTCCGAAGAAAAATCTTGAATAGACTGAAAAACGCTTTTCATGAATTATTCATTAGAATTAAAAACACGTTCAATTCTTTTATCTGGAATTAGCCATAAAAGTGCCACCGTAAAATAGGCAGCTCCAGAAATCCACTCATTATAAAAAGAAGAAATAATGCCGACAATGTACAAAACTGCCGAAGCTTTTCCTTTCAAATCCTTGCCAAGCGCTTTTCTCAGAGGAGAATCTTCGCCTTCGTTGCACATAATCACATATTGCAAAATCACATAAGCAATAGCGCAAAGCAGCAAAATAATTCCGTAAAAGGCCATTGATGCTTTTTCAAAATTATGCTCGCCCATCCAACCAGTTGAAACCGGAATCAATGAAAGCCAAAACAACAAATGCAGATTGCTCCAAAGCACTTTTCCGTTTACTTTGGATAAACCATGAAGCAAATAATGGTGATTGTTCCAGTAAATTCCAACATAAATAAAACTCAAAATATAACTCAGAAATTTAGGAATAAGCGGTTTTAAATCGGCAAACTCATGACCTTCGGGAACTTTTATTTCCAAAATCATAATTGTGATAATAATCGCCAAAACACCATCACTAAAGGCTTCAAGTCTCGTTTTATTCATTTATGTTGCTATAAATATATTATTAAAAAAATGCCACGAATTTCACGAATCCACACTAATTTTCCTTAATAACTAAAAAACAATTGGTGTAGATTCGTGTAATTTGTGGCTTAAAAATTTTAGATTTTACCGTAATACATGGCTTTTACAATTCCGTCAGAAAGTCCAATTTTTGGAACATAAATCTGGCGCGCTCCACTCCATTTCATGGCATTCAAATAAATGCGCGTTGCGTGGATGATAACGTCGGCACGGTCAGAGTTCAAACCTAACTCAGCAATTCTTTGCTCATAAGTTAATGAATTTAAGAACGCATATTGTGAATTGATATAAATGTATGAAAGCGGTTTTTCCTGTTGTTTTCCAGACATTTTAAACAATTTATTGATGTTTCCTCCAGATCCAATCAACGTTACTTCATCATAATCTGCGGTATTGGTCTTAATCCATTTTTCGATTTCGTCCCAAACTACATCGCAAACCATATTATTCAACAAACGCACTGTTCCTGCTTTGAATGATCTTGAATTGATCATTTTTCCATCAGAAAACAGCGTAAACTCAGTACTTCCACCACCAACATCTACAAAAAGATAGGTTTCATCTGTTTTTAGTAAATGGTGTAAATCTGTAGAAGCGATAATTGCTGCTTCTTTTTTTCCATCAATAATTTCGATTTTAATGTCGGCTTTCTTTTTAATCAAGGCCACAACCTCTTTGGCATTGTACGCCTCACGCATTGCCGAAGTAGCAAACGCCATATAGCGCTCCACTTTATGTACTTTCATCAAAAGATTGAATGCTTTCATGGCATCAACCATTCGATCTGTATTTTCTTGTGATATTTCTCCAACGGTAAAGGCATCTTGTCCCAAACGAATTGGCACACGGACAAGCGAACTTTTATTAAACTGCGGTTCTTTGCCTTCTTGTTCTACAACATTCGATATCAGGAGCCTCATGGCATTTGAACCGATATCTATTGCTGCAAATTTTCTAATATTAATCATGCTCACTTATGATTTGAAAAAATTGGTTTTAATTAATTTATTTTTTGAGGAACTGCTTCTGCTACCTCAATTTTGTTTTGGTAATACTTATAGGTTTCAAATTGCGCTCTAAATGGGGCATGATGATTTCGAGGCTTGTATTTGTTATCTAATTTATAGGAATGATATCTCACTTTAACATTCCCTTTCCATGCAATATTAAAATTATCAATCAATTCTTTTTTGATTTCCAGATCATAAATTGGACAGGTAACTTCAACTCTTCCATCAAGATTTCGAGTCATAAAATCAGCTGATGAAATATAAACTTCCGTTAAACCGGCATTTCCAAAAATATAAACTCTCGAATGCTCTAAATAATTATCTACAATACTTATTGCTTCAATATTTTCGCTCATTCCAGGAATACCGGGAATCAAAGAACAAATTCCTCTAACTTGAAGCTGAATTTTCACTCCTGCATTGCTGGCTTCATAAAGTTTATCGATCATTTTAAAATCAGACAAACTATTCATTTTTAATTTGATGTGCGTTTTTCTGCCTGCAAGTGCGTGCAGAATTTCACGGTCTATTAATTTGATGAACTTTGTTCGCGTATAATGTGGCGACACAATTAAATGCTTGTATCTGTGCACTCTATAATTAATATCGAAGAATTCAAATATTTTCGATGTATCTTTTAAAATTCCTTGATGACAGGTAAAAAGCGTTACATCGGTATAAATTTTTGCAGTCGATTCGTTGAAATTTCCAGTAGAAATAAAGCCGTAGCGACGCGTTTTTCCTTCTTCTGCTCTTTCGATTACACAAATTTTACTGTGTACTTTCAAACCTTTAATTCCAAAGATAAGTTCAATTCCTTCCGTCTGCATTTGTTCTGCATAAGAAATATTTGAGGCTTCATCAAAACGTGCCTGAAGTTCAATTTGCACCACAACTTTTTTTCCGTTTTTAGCTGCGTTGATCAACGAACTGATAATCTGCGAATTTTTAGCTAAACGATATAAAGTAATTTTGATGCTAGTTACTTTTGGATCTAAAGCCGCTTCGCGCAAAAATTTGGTCAAATATGAAAATGATTGATAAGGCGCATGCACCAAATAATCTTTTTTGCTGATTTTCTCTAAAATACTGCCATCCAAACTTAAACCCGGAACTGGCAAAGGCTCATTTGGTTTATATAATAAATCGTAGCGTCCTAAATTTGGGAAATCCATATAATCGCGGCGGTTATGATATCTTCCACCCGGAATTATACTATCTGTTTCTACAATTTTCATTTTTTCTAAAAAGAATTGTAGTGTATCTTCTTCAATTAAATTATCATAAATAAAACGAACTGGTTCACCAATTCGGCGGTCTTTAACAGAAGTCGAAATTTTTTCCAACATACTTTTACTCAAGTCGCTGTCAATATCTAACTGTGCATCACGAGTAATTTTGATCATATGTGCCGAAACACTTTTAAAATCAAATATATTGAAGATGCTTTTTAGTTTATAACGAATTACATCATCAATTAAGATTACATATTGTTTATCATCTTCTGAAGGAAGAACAACAAAACGATTGATGTTTTTTGGGATTTCGATTAAAGCATATCGAATTTCATCATTTGCCAATTCTAATCGAACAGCTAAATAACCCAAAGTGTCTTTCAAAACTGGAAAAACCGCTAAATCATTCAAAATGATGGTTACCAATTCCGGACTTAACTTTTGCATGTAAAAGTCCTTTAAAAAACATTCCTGCTTTTTCGTAATTTGACTTTCATTAATAATAAAGATATTTTCAGCTTCTAATTCGGCTTCAATATTTCCAAGAATACGCAAGCTTTCAGACTGCTGCTGAATTACGATTTCGGTAATATCCTTAATTAATTGGTGGGCAGAAATACCACCTAAATATTTTTCGCCAGAAATACCAGAGAGGCTTAATCTTCGAATGGCTGCGTACCGAACTCTGAAAAACTCATCTAAATTGTTTGAAAAAATTCCAACAAAACGCAGTCTGTCTAAAAGTGGAACCGTATTGTCTGCAGCTTCTTGAAGCACTCTCGCATTAAACGCTAACCAACTTTTTTCTCTATCGATATATTTCTGTTCGTACACTTTTTTTATTTTAAATCTTTGGGGAAAATTGTTTTATGTGTCTTGCCTTTATTGAGAGTATCCCAGCTCTCTGTGTCAAACTGAAGAGAGACAAAACCTGAAGTTGGGACATTATCTATAAAAACATCCCCAAATTTATTAACAAAATTTGTAATAGCCTCGTTATGTCCAAAAAGAATAACGCTTTCTAAACTATTATCACACGATTTGATAACTTTTTCGAGTTGCTTGTCATCAAAAGTATAGAGATCGTCTTTGAAAACGATGCTTTCTATGGGGTACGAAATATTTTGAGCAAAAATAAGAGCAGTTTCCGAAGCACGTGCCGCAGTACTGCTCCATATAATATAAGTTTTCGGTAAGTATTTTGAAATATTTGAAGACACTTCATGCGCATCTAAAATTCCTCTTTTCATTAAGGGCCTGTCAAAATCTTTTAGAGGCGCTTCCCAGCTTGATTTTGCGTGTCGTATTAAAATTAAGTTTTTCATAAAAGACAATATTTAAAAAAATAAATACATAACGAGAAAACTACTTTCTAAGTTCTAATTTACAAAAGAAATTTTAATACTCCTCTATTTTTTATTTCTGTTAACATTCTAAGAAAATTTTAACAAGAATGCAGAATCCTCAAAACTTTAACAATTGAAAAAATTGACTTTTTTATTTTAACAAAAAAGTGTACTTCATCTATTAAAACTGTCACTTCATCGATATTTTGCAAATTTGTAAAATTTTAACTAAATAATTGATTATTAACTATTTACAAAGTTTTAAAAAGTACTTTTTTAATCAAAAAAGAAAGAAAATTGAAGATTTAAAATTGTTAAAATCGGTCAAAAAAAGTTTTTTTTTGAGCAATTTTTAGTCAAAAAAAGGTAGTTAAACGAGTTTTTAGGTTAGTCACAGAGAAAAAAATTTAAATACAAAAACTCTAATATAATTTTGATTCTGTTAAAATTTCATAAATACCACAAAACTAAATCTTAAGTTATGAAAAGTAAATCTACTCTTGAAAAAGCGGTGAAATTTGTAGCAAATTGTAAGTCAATTTTTTCTTTGAGAAAAAATATCTTTCAAAAAAACTTATTTTCATTACTGCTTTGTTTAATCACAACCGTTTCATTTGCGCAATCTGGGTCTTGCAAGGCAACTCTTGGAGTTGAAAAAGACAGATACTACAGCAATGCAGGTGATAATGGGGCTTATTTTACACTGGTATTGACCAATACGGGAAATTCCGATGATGTTTATAATTTAAGTGCTTTAAACATAAACTCGAACTGCGCGAATAATGACGGAAGCAGTACATCTCAAAATGTGAATTTGGTTGCCAGTTTTCTGGACAACAGCAATGTACCAATCACATCTATCTCACTTTCGGCAAATCAAACTGCTACTTTTTCAATTCATTTAACGGTGCCGCAAGGTACGGCATACAACAAATGGAATTGCATGCAAATAACTGCTGCATCATCGAATTGCGCTAATTACACAGTAAGCACTGTTGTACATACGATCGTAAATAATCCTTCTGAAAATTAAATATTCGCTGCAAAAATATTTAGTTGTTTTTCAATTTAAATTCCTATAAAATGAAAAAAACATTACACTTTATCCACTTAATAAAAAAAGCCAGCATAACGTTTTGTATGTTACTTTTTTTATTTTCATCAGCCATCGGTTTTGCACAGACGATCACGCCGACAAAAACAGTTACCGTGGCACCAGGAGTTTGCGGAGCATTGGATGTTGAATTAAAAATTCAAGGTTCTAATCCGGTCGCAAGACCTTTGGAAGTTGTTTTAGTTATTGACGTATCAGGAAGTATGGGAGATGGAAATAACCCTAAACCTCTAGCGTATGCGCAAGATGCTGCTATTGATTTTATCAATAAAATGTTTACTGCCGCCAATAACCCGACAGGAAAAAACAAAGTAGGGATTGTGACATACAGTACAACTGCTACAATTAGAAGATATTTGACTAACAGTTCAGGCCAAGCCGATTTAATATCAGTAATAAACGGATTAAGCGCTAATGGAAGTACCAATATCCAAGATGGTTTGGTAAAAGCCAGAGAAGTGTTAGATCCTACTAGAGCCACATACGATTGCGCCACTGCAAGAAGTGTGGTTTTATTAACCGATGGAGTTCCAAATGTAACAGGAACTGGCGGAAATAGCTGTAGCGGTTCTTGCTTGCCAGCTATTCAAACAGCCGCAAATAATATCAAAACGGTTACTGTTTCAGGAACGACTTATAACAATCAGATTTTTTCTGTTGGACTTTTTGGCGCTATCAGCGGAAGTGATCAAACAAATGCTGAAAATGTGCTTAATACAGTTCAGTCAGGAGGTTCTTTCTTTACAGAAACCGGTGCTGATTTGACAGGAATTTATACTCAAATTTTCACTCAATTATCTTGGGTTGCGAAAGCAATAACTGGAACTCCTTTTGAAAAAGAAACCATAGGGGCTAATTTTACAATTGGATCAGTTTCAGTAACCAAAGGGACTACAACAATTACAGGACAAGAAATTGCTTGGAACATTGATTTCTTAAATGTTGAAACCATTACTTTAAAATACCGATTGACTCCAAAACCAAATACGTGTGGCAGTCAACAAGTGAGCACATCTAAACTTTTCTTCCAAAATGCTGTCTGTGCTAATTCATCGCAAGATATTGTTTCACCAATGACCGATGTTCCATGCCCAATTATTACGGTTGCATCGCAAACAAATGTAAAATGCTTTGGAGGAAATGATGGAGCAATCACAATAAATAACCCAACCGGCGGACAAGGTCCATACACTTTCAAATGGACAAAAAACGGTTCCGACTTTGCTACAACACAAAACATATCCAATTTGAGTGCTGGAACATACAAAGTTAGCGCTACAGATAATAATAATTGTGCAACTGGCATTTTAACTATCGAAATAACACAACCTGCTGGAGCTTTAGCCATTGTTGGATCATCTAAAACAGATGTTCTTTGCTACGGCGCTAGTACTGGAAGTGTAACGGCCGGCACAATATCAAACGCAGTTGGAACAGTGACTTATTCTTGGAAAAATTCATCCAACGCTGAAGTCGGAACAACTCCGACAGTATCAAATCTGCCTGCTGGATCTTATACTGTAACAATCACAGATTCTTGTTCTAGTAAAACAGATACTGTAACTATTGGACAACCAACTGCCGTTTTAACTGCTGCCGTAAATACAAAAGTCGATGTAAACTGCAAAGGCGACACCACAGGTTCGGCTACTGCCTCAGCAACTGGCGGAACTGGAGCTTATTCCTATTCTTGGAATACTGTGCCTGTTCAAACTGGAGCAACTGCAACTGGACTTAAAGCTGGAACATACATCGTAACAGTAACTGATGCAAATCTTTGTACGGATACAGAACAGGTAATCATTGACGAACCAACAAATGCTTTAGTTGCCGCAATAGATTCTCATGTAGATGTAAGCTGTAAAGGCGATGCAACTGGTTCTGCAACGGCTTCGGCTTCTGGTGGAACTGCTGGATACTCTTATTCTTGGAATACTGTTCCTGCTCAAAATACAGCTATTGCAAGCGGACTTAAAGTTGGAACATATACTGTAACTGTAACTGACTCTAAAGGATGTACAGACACTGAAACAGTTACAATCGAGGAACCAACAAATGTCTTGACTGCCGCAATTGATTCTCATGTAGATGTTAATTGTAAAGGTGATGCTACTGGTTCTGCAACAGCTTCGGCTACTGGCGGAACTGCTGGATACTCTTATTCTTGGAATACTGTTCCTGTTCAAAATACTGCTACTGCATCAAACCTTGCTTCAGGAACTTATATCGTAACAGTAACGGATTCAAAAGGATGTACTGATACTGAAACAGTGACAATTGGAGAACCAACAAATGCCTTGACTGCCGCAATCGACTCTCATGTAGACGTAAGCTGTAAAGGCGATGCTACTGGTTCTGCAACAGCTTCGGCTTCTGGCGGAACTGCTGGATATTCTTACTCTTGGAATACTGTTCCTGTTCAAAATACTGCTACTGCATCAAATCTTGCTGCAGGAACTTATATCGTGACAGTAACGGATTCTAATGGATGTACTGATACTGAAACAGTGACAATTAAAGAACCTGAAAATGCTTTGCTTGCCGCAATCGACTCTCATGTAGATGTAAGCTGCAAAGGCGATGCTACTGGTTCTGTAACGGCTTCGGCTTCTGGCGGAACAGCAGGATATTCTTATTCTTGGAATACTGTTCCTGTTCAAAATACAGCTACTGCATCAAATCTTATTGCAGGAACTTATATCGTAACAGTGACAGATTCTAAAGGTTGCACTGATACTGAAACAGTGACAATTAAAGAACCTGAAAATGCTTTGCTTGCCGCAATCGACTCTCATGTAGATGTAAGCTGCAAAGGCGATGCTACTGGTTCTGCAACAGCTTCAGCTTCTGGCGGAACAGCAGGATATTCTTATTCTTGGAATACTGTTCCTGTTCAAAATACTGCTACTGCATCTAATCTTCCTACTGGAACTTACATCGTGACAGTGACTGACGCCAAAGGATGTACTGATACTGAAACAGTGACAATTAAAGAGCCGGAAAATGCTTTGCTTGCCACAATCGACTCTCATGTAGATGTAAGCTGCAAAGGTGATGCTACTGGTTCTGCAACAGCTTCGGCTACTGGCGGAACTGCTGGATACTCTTACTCTTGGAACACTGTTCCTTCTCAAAATACTGCTACTGCATCAAACCTTCCTGCAGGAACTTATATCGTGACAGTGACAGATTCTAAAGGTTGCACTGATACTGAAACAGTAACAATTAAAGAACCTGAAAATGCTTTGCTTGCTGCAATCGACTCTCATGTGGATGTTAGCTGCAAAGGCGATGCTACTGGTTCTGCAACAGCTTCAGCTACTGGCGGAACTGCTGGATACTCTTACTCTTGGAATACTGTTCCTGTTCAAAATACTGCTACTGCATCAAATCTTCCTGCAGGAACTTATATCGTAACAGTGACTGATTCTAAAGGATGTACTGATACTGAAACAGTGACAATTAAAGAGCCGGAAAATGCTTTGCTTGCTGCAATCGACTCTCATGTGGATGTTAGCTGCAAAGGCGATGCAACTGGTTCTGCAACAGCTTCGGCTACCGGTGGAACTGCTGGATACTCTTACTCTTGGAACACTGTTCCTGTTCAAAATACTGCTACTGCATCAAATCTTGTTGCAGGAACTTACATCGTGACAGTGACTGACGCCAAAGGATGTACTGATACTGAAACAGTGACAATTAAAGAACCTGAAAATGCTTTGCTTGCCGCAATTGACTCTCATGTAGACGTAAGCTGCAAAGGCGATGCTACTGGTTCTGCAACAGCTTCGGCTACTGGCGGAACTGCTGGATACTCTTATTCTTGGAATACTGTTCCTGTTCAAAATACTGCTACTGCAACTAATCTTGTTGCGGGAACTTACATCGTGACAGTGACTGATTCTAAAGGATGTACTGATACTGAAACAGTGACAATTAAAGAGCCGGAAAATGCCTTGACTGCCGCAATCGACTCTCATGTAGACGTAAGCTGCAAAGGCGATGCTACTGGTTCTGCAACGGCTTCGGCTACTGGCGGAACTGCTGGATACTCTTATTCTTGGAATACTGTTCCTGTTCAAAATACTGCTACTGCATCAAATCTTGCTGCAGGAACTTATATCGTGACAGTAACGGATTCTAAAGGATGTACTGATACTGAAACAGTAACAATCGGTGAGCCAACTGCAGTCTTGAGCTGTTCAGTTGTACAAAACAAAGCCGTTTCATCTAACGGACTAAGTGATGGAGAAGCGACTGTTACGCCACTTGGAGGAAATGGAGGCTACACTTACTTATGGGACAACAACGAGACTACTCAAAAAGCTCTTGCATTAAGCGCAGGTTCTCATTCCGTAACCGTAACAGATTCTAAAGGATGCAAAACAACTTGTACAGTTACCATCACTGAGCCAAATGTTTTGTCATGCAGCATCACTCAGGACGATCCTGCTAAATGCTTCGGAGACAGCAACGGTAAAGCAACTGTTGTGGCTGTAGGCGGAAATGGCGAATACACTTACTTATGGGACAACGGCGAAACTACAGCTCAGGCTACAGGATTGACAGCTGGCACTCACCAAGTAACCGTAACCGACAAATTAGGCTACACAACAAAATGTTCAGTTGAGATCGGCCAGCCACAAGCTGCTCTGAATGCCGCAATCGACTCTCATGTAGACGTAAGCTGCAAAGGGGACGCTACCGGTTCTGCAACAGCTTCTGCAACTGGTGGAAATGGAAACTACTCTTATTCTTGGAATACAGTTCCAGTTCAGACTGGAGCTACTGCATCAAATCTTGTTGCAGGAACTTACATCGTGACAGTGACTGACGCCAAAGGATGTACTGATACTGAAACAGTGACAATTAAAGAACCTGAAAATGCCTTGCTTGCCGCAATCGATTCTCATGTAGACGTAAGCTGCAAAGGCGATGCTACTGGTTCTGCAACAGCTTCGGCTACTGGCGGAACTGCTGGATACTCTTATTCTTGGAACACTGTTCCTGTTCAAAATACTGCTACTGCATCAAATCTTGCTGCAGGAACTTATATCGTGACAGTGACTGATTCTAAAGGCTGCACTGATACTGAAACAGTAACAATTAAAGAACCTGAAAATGCTTTGCTTGCCGCAATCGACTCTCATGTAGACGTAAGCTGCAAAGGCGATGCTACTGGTTCTGCAACAGCTTCGGCTACTGGTGGAACTGCTGGATACTCTTACTCTTGGAACACTGTTCCTGTTCAAAATACTGCTACTGCATCAAATCTTGTTGCAGGAACTTATATCGTGACAGTAACGGATTCTAAAGGATGTACCGACACTGAAACAGTAACAATCGGTGAGCCAACTGCAGTTTTGAGCTGTTCAGTTGTACAGAACAAAGCCGTTTCATCTAACGGACTAAGCGATGGAGAAGCGACTGTTACGCCGCTTGGAGGAAACGGAGGCTACACTTACTTATGGGACAACAACGAGACTACTCAAAAAGCTCTTGCATTAAGCGCAGGTTCTCATTCCGTAACCGTAACAGATTCTAAAGGATGCAAAACAACTTGTACTGTTACCATCACTGAACCGAATGTTTTGTCATGCAGCATCACTCAGGATGATCCTGCTAAATGCTTCGGAGATAGCAACGGTAAAGCGACTGTTGTGGCTGTAGGCGGAAATGGCGAATACACTTACTTATGGGACAACGGCGAAACTACAGCTCAGGCTACAGGATTGACAGCTGGCACTCACCAAGTAACCGTAACCGACAAATTAGGCTACACAACAAAATGTTCAGTTGAGATCGGCCAGCCACAAGCTGCTCTGAATGCCGCAATCGACTCTCATGTAGACGTAAGCTGCAAAGGGGATGCTACCGGTTCTGCAACAGCTTCTGCAACTGGTGGAAATGGAAACTACTCTTATTCTTGGAATACGGTTCCGGTTCAGACTGGAGCTACTGCATCAAATCTTGTTGCAGGAACTTACATCGTGACAGTGACTGACGCCAAAGGATGTACTGATACTGAAACAGTGACAATTAAAGAACCTGAAAATGCTTTGCTTGCCGCAATTGACTCTCATGTAGACGTAAGCTGCAAAGGCGATGCTACTGGTTCTGCAACAGCTTCGGCTACTGGCGGAACAGCTGGATATTCTTATTCTTGGAATACTGTTCCTGTTCAAAATACTGCTACTGCAACTAATCTTGTTGCGGGAACTTACATCGTGACAGTGACTGATTCTAAAGGATGTACTGATACTGAAAAAGTGACAATTAAAGAGCCGGAAAATGCCTTGACTGCCGCAATCGACTCTCATGTAGACGTAAGCTGCAAAGGCGACGCTACTGGTTCTGCAACAGCTTCGGCTACTGGCGGAACTGCTGGATACTCTTACTCTTGGAACACTGTTCCTGTTCAAAATACTGCTACTGCAACTAATCTTGTTGCCGGAACTTATATCGTAACAGTAACGGATTCAAAAGGATGTACTGATACTGAAACAGTGACAATCGGTGAGCCAGCAAATCCTCTAACTGCAACAAAATCTCAAATAAATCCTGGTTGTGGCGGTGCTGCTACAGGATCAGCGACAGTTGTTGCTTCTGGTGGAACTGCTCCATATACTTACTCTTGGAATACAAATCCAGAACAAACTACAGCAACAGCTAGCAATCTAGCTTCTGGAAGTTATACTGTGATAATTACTGATGCTAAAGGTTGTAAACACAGCGAATCATTTGAAATTATTGATGGCGATTCTATCTTACCAGTAATTGATCCGCTACCAGCAACCTCAACAATCAATTGTCCTGAAGAACCTGTATTTGCACAGGCTACGGCATCAGATTTGAATGGTACGATTTCTTCTTTAACTTATGAAGATACAGTTACTCCTGGAAATTGTCCTGGATCATACACTAAAACAAGAACTTGGACTGCCAAAGATGCTTGTGGAAATGTTTCGCTACCAGTTAGTCAAACAATAATCGTACAAGATATTACAGCGCCAACTTGGACAACGCAAACAGCTTCTTTAAATAGAAAAGTAGAATGTAGCGATACAGCAGCTATAGCTTCGGCTCAAGCCTTATTCCCTACTGCTACTGATGCATGTGATAGCGATGTTTCTAATATTGTAAAAGTAAGTGGCCAGTTTGTTGCTTCCGAAGGATGCACAAATGCAGGAACTTACACTAACACTTGGACCGTGAAAGATGAATGTGGCAACACTTCTGAAACTTTTACTCAAGTAATTACAATTGAAGACACAACAGCTCCAACTTGGACAACTGCTCCAGAAGCATTGAATGCGACTCTAGAATGTAGTGATACAGCTGGACTTGCTAATGCTCAAGCAATGTTCCCAACGGCTTCTGACTTATGCGATGCTGATGTTTCTAATATCATTAAAGTAAGCGGTCAATTTGTAGCTTCTGAAGGATGCGGAAATTCTGGAACTTATACTAATACTTGGACCGTGAAAGACGATTGTGGAAACACATCAGCTACTTTCACTCAAATAATTACCATTGAGGATAAAACTGCTCCAATTTGGAATACTGTTGCTGGCACTCTAAACGTAACTTTAGAATGTAGCGATACGGTAGGACTTGCGGCAGCTCAAGCACAGTTCCCAACAGCTTCTGACTTATGCGATACTGATGTTTCTAATATCATTAAAGTTAGTGGTCAGTTTGTAGCTTCTGAAGGATGCGGAAATTCTGGAACTTATACTAATACTTGGACTGTGAAAGATGATTGTGGCAATATATCACTACCTTTCACTCAGGTGATTATCATCCAGGATACAACTGCTCCTACTTGGACAACACAAACTGCTTCTTTAAACACAACTATAGAATGCAGCAATACAGAAGCTTTGGCATCGGCGCAAGCCTTATTCCCAACAGCAACTGATGCATGTGATACCGATGTTTCAAACATTGTAAAAGTAAGCGGTCAGTTTGTAGCTTCTGAAGGATGCTCAAATGCAGGAACTTACACAAATACATGGACTGTAAAAGACGATTGTGGCAATACTTCTGAAATTTTCACTCAAGTAATCACAATCCAAGATACTACTAAACCTGTATTTAACGGTGAACTTCCTTCTGATATTACTGTTTCTTGCGATGCTGTTCCAGAACCAGCCAACATTCAGGCAACTGACAACTGTGGTGGTGGGGATTTACCAATTGTATTGTCTGAAACTAAAAGTGATATCAAAAATGAATGTGGAACTGAATATACGCTAACTCGCAAATGGACAACAAGTGACTGCAGTGGAAATACCGCTTCATTTACTCAAATCATCACGGTTAGAGATACAACTCCTCCAACAGGAACTGCTCCAGCAGATGTAGCAGGCTTACAAAGCACTGCTGAAATTCCAACTGGAAGCCCTAGCGATATAACTGACGCAAAAGATAATTGCAGTGGAAATGTAACAATCACAGTAAGCGATTCTAACAATGGAGCCAACGGCTGCGATGGAAACGCTTATATCCTAACTAGAACTTACACCCTTACTGATTGTGCTGGAAACAAAACAGAATTGGTACAAACCTTTACTGTTGACAATAAAGTATCTGTATCTGGTGTACCAACAAATGTAAGCTGTCTTGATGGAACTGATGGTTCGATTGCTGTAACTAGTAGTCCAGGCGCAACAGTTGTAATTACAAACGCAAATAACGAAGTAGTTGGAAATACTAATTTACCTGCTGGAACTTATACACTTACTGCAACTGCACCTGTAAATGGTGAAGGCCAAGTTTGTACAGCAACAGCAACGGTTACAATTACACAACCAAATTACAAAGTTAAAGTATCTGGACAGGTTATCAATGTTGACACAAACACTCCAATTGCGAATGTTCCGGTTACATTGATTCCTCAAGGCACTACACCTGGTCCAATTTTAATTCGCATTACTAATGTTAATGGAGAGTATTCATTCTCTGGCATGGTTGCAGGAAGTTATTTGGTTCAAGTTCAAGATGCTAATTTAAATAGTGCTTATCAATTATATCCTGTAAATTCAAGCTTGTTCTTTACGACACTTGAAGAATGTAAATTCCAAGTACATGACTTCTTATACGGAAAATCAAAACTTCCAGTTTTAGGAGATTATGTTTGGTATGATACCAATAGCAACGGAATTCAAGATGAATGGTATGATGCCAACAATGACGGCGTTGTAACCAAAAACATTCCTGACAGCAACGGCGCTATTGATTATAGCCAATGGGAATGGCTTGATTTGAATGGCGACGGAAGCTATGTTGGTCCGCAAAATGCTGGTGAATTAAATGCTGGCGGATTTGGAAACGATAAGAGTGCCAATGTTATTGTGGATGGTCCGAATGGATATCACGATGAAGTAATTGTTGGAATTCAAGGTTTCTGGAGAAACAGACCAGACAGCGAAAATCCTTACGGAGAATACAAAGTTAAACTTGTTAAAGATGCGAACTTAGATGCTGTCGCAGCTGCTTTAGGAGCAACTGGATTAGTAAAAGTGTTGCCAAGTGCAAATACGAACAAAAAAGCAACATCGAAAACTGGTAAAATACAAATGCACACCGTATGTACCACAACAAGTGCAGATGGATACATAGTAAATGTAACACCAGAAGATTTAGTTCATTTAGATCTTGACTTTGGAGTTAATTGTAAAGAATTGCAAGATATTGTTGCAAATGATGACAATGCAGGACCATTCCCAGGAGTGAATCACACTACGCCAAATGTAATAAACGTGTTGACAAACGACACACTTGAAGGTCAGCCAATAACTGCTTCAGAAGTAGTGATTACAACAGTAACTCCAAATGAATTTTTACAATTGAATCCTGATGGTTCTGTAGATATTCTGCCAAATGCACCAGCAGGTACATTAACAATGGTATATCAAATTTGTGAAGCTGACCAAACTTCAAATTGTGATACTGCAACAGTAACTATTACAATCGAAGCTCCAGTGATGACTGTTACCGCAACTTCAATTTGTGTGAACGATGTTCCGTATCTTGATTATACTGTAACGAATCTAAACTTTACTCCAATAAATGGTGTAACGATTGCATGGGCAGACAGGAATAACAATGTTGTTACTACAATGACAGACTTGCCATTAAGCGGAAGAGTATTATGGCCAGGAGCTATAGTAGATCAAAACGGAAATGGTGTTGATTGGCCGGGATGGGTTTTCCAAGATAATAAATGGATTGAAGCTCCAGACGGATTTGAAAAACTTCGTCCAACAGTTAACATTACGATCTCTGTAAACCCAAGTGAAACAATTACTGTTAATTATCCGCCAGCTGATCCTTATTGTACTTCACGACCAACATTTGCAATTGTTGCCAATGATGATACTGCAGGACCAATAAACGGAATAACAGGTGGCACAAACGTAATCAACGTTTACACTAATGATACTTTAAATGGCTCACCAGTAAATCCAAGTGATGTTACTTTGACAACGGTAACGCCAGATCCTAAAGGAGCTCTGACACTAAATCCTGACGGCTCAATAACTGTAGCGCCAAATACGCCAGCAGGAATTTACACGTTGACCTATCAAATTTGTGAAAATGCTGACTTTGGAAACTGCGATACAGCAATCGTAACCGTTACAGTAGGCAAAACTCCAATTGTAGCAAACGATGATAGTTTTACAAATATTGGTTGTGGCCGATTTGGATTAATTGGTAATGTATTGAGCAATGATTTATTGAATCAGTCTCCATTAGCGCTTCAATTAGTAAACTTTAGTTTGCTACCACAAGCCACTGATGTAAAAAGTGATCCAAATATTACAGTAGATGCCTCTGGTAACTTAAATGTAACAAGCCTAACAGTACCTGGAACGTATACTTATACGTATCAAATTTGTGAAAAACTAAATCCAGACAATTGCGACACTGGTACAATTACTATAACTGTTGCTCCAAGTGCCGTAGTGAATTTGTCAAGTTCAGCTTGTACAGATGACTCAACTCTTGTTGACTTGCTTGCACTCCTACCTTCTGATACTCCAAGAGATGGAACTTGGGTTGACACAAACGGAACAAATGCACTGCAAGGAAATATTTTAAATCCATTTGGCTTAGCACTTGGCAACTATGTATTTGAATACAAAGTAAGAGATGCCAACTGCCCACGAAGCGTAATGCTAAACATGGAAGTTAATGATGATTGTAAAGTACTGGCTTGTGGCGATGTGGTAGTACATAACGCATTCTCTCCAAACGGAGATGGTATAAATGATGTGTTTGTAATTGACAGTATTGACGAATTGACCTGTTATCCAGGAAACACAGTCGAGATCTATAATCGTTGGGGAATATTAGTCTTTGAAACCACTGACTATAATAATACAACGAATGCGTTTGATGGAACTTCACGAGGAAGAACTACTGTTAACAAATCTGAAGGATTGCCAACAGGAACTTACTTCTACATTGTGACTTACAAATCTTTAGACGGTAATAATGTAATTCAATATAACAAAAAAGACGGATACCTCTATCTTTCAAGATAAACCCAGACTGCTAAGGGCTGATATACATATTATATCAGCCCGATACAGCAGCAAATATTAAAAATCCGGGAATTGAAAGAATAATATCGTGGATTTTTTTAGAGGATTTGATTAATAATTCAATAGTAAAATTGAAATAATAAATATCTACTATGAGAACAAAATTATTTTACTTCGTCATTCTGTTTGTAACTATTGCAGGTCACGCGCAGCAAGATGCTCAATATACGCAATACATGTACAACACAATAAACATAAATCCTGCCTACGCAGGTTCTCGTGGAGCCTTAAGCATTTTTGGACTATATCGTACGCAATGGGTTGGTCTTGATGGTGCGCCAGAAACAAGCAGTTTCTCAGTAAATACTCCTATAAACAATAGTAATTTAGGAATTGGAGGTTCGCTCGTTAATGATAAAATTGGTCCAACAAATGAAAACAATATCTCAGTTGATGTTTCATATACAGTTCAAACATCTGCTAACTTTAAGCTATCATTTGGTATCAAAGGAACAGCCAATATATTCAATCTTGATGTCAGCAAACTAAATCCAGAAATTTCTGGAGATCCACAATTTCAGGATTTGGATAATAAATTCACTCCAAATGTAGGAGCCGGAGTTTATTGGCACTCTGATAAAGCATATGTTGGATTTTCGATTCCAAATTTTATCGAAACCAATCGCTATGATGATAATGATATTGCCATTTTCAAAGACAAAATCAATTATTATTTAATGGCAGGTTATGTATTTGATTTGGATAAATATCAATATATCAGATTCAAACCCGCAATACTTACTAAAATGGTCGAAGGTGCACCACTTCAAGTAGATCTTTCTGCGAATTTCATGTTCATGGATCGATTTGTTGCCGGTGTTGCTTATAGATGGAGCGCTTCATTAAGCGCTATGGTTGGGTTCCAAATCACAGACGGTCTTTATTTAGGTTACGGTTACGATCGCGAGACCACAAACTTGAATAATTACAATTCAGGATCGCATGAGATATTCCTGCGTTATGAATTCTTTACTAAAAATGGTAAAATCACAACTCCTCGTTTCTTCTAAAAATAAGTACTATGAAAAATTATATTTTCCTTTGCCTAACATTTGTAAGCGTTTTTTCATTGGACAGTTATTCACAGCAGTCAAAAGTAAACTCTGGTGATAAAAAATACAATAATTACGCATATGTTGATGCAATAAAGACGTATGAAAAAGTAGCAGATAAAGGATATAAGTCTGAAGAAATGTTCAAGAAACTTGGAAATTCTTATTACTTCAATTCAGATTTTGCAGGTGCTGCTAAATGGTATGGTGAGTTGTTTGCAATGAATTCGAACATAGAACCTGAATACTACTACAGATATGCTCAGTCATTAAAATCAATAGGAGAAACTTCAAAAGCAAATAAAATTCTTGATGAATTTGATGCCAAAAACAAAAACGACAATAGAGCAAGACTGTATAAAGAAGATGTAAACTATCTGGATCAAATCAAAGCCAACTCAGGCCGATATAATATCGAAAATGCTGGCATAAACAGTAAATATTCCGATTATGGATCATTTGTTTACAACAACAAATTATATTTTGCATCAGCAAGAGATACCGGAAATTTTTCGCAAAGAAAACACAAATGGACAGGCGAATACTTTACCAATATTTATGATGCCGATGTTGATCCTAGTACTTATACTGCAAGTAAAGTAAACAAATTCAAAAATGCTTTAAACAGTAAATTCAACGAGGCGACCCCAGTATTTTCAAAAGATGGAAAAACGGCTTACTTCACAAGAAACAATTTTGTAGACGGAAAAAAAGGTAAAGATGCAAATAAAATTACTTTAGTAAAATTATACAAAGCCAATCTTGACAGTAAGGGACAATGGACTAATATAGCACCGCTGTCTTTTACCAGTGACAATTATAGTACTGCGCATCCAGCGCTTAGCCCAGATGGGAAAACACTTTATTTTGCTTCTGATATGCCCGGTAGTGTTGGACAATCAGACATTTACAAAGTGAGCATCAATGGAGACGGAAGTTTTGGCAATCCTGAAAATTTAGGAAAAACCATCAATACAGAAGGAAAAGAAACGTTTCCGTTTGTAACGGATGACAACGAAATCTATTTTGCTTCAGATGGTCATCCCGGATTGGGAGGTTTAGATGTTTTTGTTGGGGATATCGATAGCGATGGTAGTATTAGCAATATTCAGAATTTGGGTGCCGACGTCAATTCGCCCAAAGATGATTTTGCCTATTTTATAGATTCGAAAAGCAGACTTGGTTACTTTAGTTCCAATAAAGACGGCGGGCTCGGCTCAGACGATATCTATAAATTCTTAGAAACTCGAAGGCTGAAATGTATTCAAGAGTTGAGCGGTTTAATAACAGACATTGCAACCAATGAAATTTTGCCAGGAGCAAAAGTTACGTTATACGAAAATCAAGTAATCAAAAACACGACAATAGCAGATGCAACAGGATTATATAAATTTCCAGTTGATTGTAAAAAAACCTATAATGTTCGTGCTGAAAACCAAGATTATGAAACAAAAGAAGTCAGCGTAACAATCGACAAGGTTAGCGGAAAAACCGACTTGCCAATTGCTTTAACCAAACGCATGTGTCGTGTAACGGTTGGTGATGATTTAGGAAAATGTTTCGGTATCAAAATGATTTATTTCGATTTGGACAAATCAAACATCAGACCTGAAGCGGCATTGGATCTAGAAAAAATCCTAGCAGTATTAAACGACTATCCAGCCATGAAACTTGATATTCGTTCACATACAGACAGCCGTGCGTCACACCAATACAATGAAGGTTTGTCTGACCGAAGAGCAAAATCTACAATTCAATGGTTGATCAAAAACGGCATCAAAGCCGATCGTTTAACTGGAAAAGGATATGGAGAAACGCAACTTGTAAACAAATGTTCTGATGGCGTTCCTTGTACAGAAGAAGAACACCAAATGAACAGACGAAGCGAATTTATTATTACGGCACTTTAGTTATTAGTTAAGATTATCATATATTTTTTTTTGAAAAAAAAAGCTGTCTATTTCAGGCAGCTTTTTTTTTCCAAAAAAAAATCGTCACAGATTAAAAACCTGCAACGATCACTAAAAACCAACCAGTCTTTAAATTAAATCCTTATATTCTAACGAAAATGTTAGTGTAATATTTTTTACCTGTTTTAGCATCAATAGTAACTGCGAGGCCAAAATGAGTATAATTTCCTTCGATATTTTCCTTATGTCCTGGGCTTTCCAACCAAGCTTTTAAAACCGCTTCAGAAGTTTTATAGTTGTAAGCAACATTCTCACCTACTTTTGTTGCACCTAAAACTTTTGTAATATTTTCAGAACGCGCCACAAAATCATTATGGTCAACCACGTTTTTTTCGATCATGTAATTGTTGTGTTCTTCGCATTTTGCAGAAATATGATTGATTGGCTCTAAAGCATTTAGACCAATACTAACGCGGTAATCGTTAATCAATTTCATGGTTTCTAGTTCTGAATCATTGTACGTGTAGTTCGTAATCAGAACTTCTGTTGAAGTAGTGTTTTCTGTTCCCTCTGCAGTATCAGCAGAACATGCGTTCATTGCAAGTAGTATTGCAATGAACGTCATGATGCGCATTATCTTCTTCATAATCATACAGTAGTTTAATGCTTAAAGGTAAATGTTGGGGCAAATCCTTTAAATTTTTATATTTGAATAAATTGTTTCACTTTTCTTACGCCAAACGTATTCAAATTATCGGTAAACTACAAAATTAATCGACGAAATACACTTAAATTTTATTTTAACATATAAATTTCTTACAATTAAGATGATAATCGTTCAATTTTCCATGAAAAATCAGATTGACTTGTATAACGAATTCTGTCATGAAGCCTATTTGGTCTTCCTTGCCAAAATTCTACTTGTAAGGGAGTTACTAAATAACCACCCCAATTTTCAGGTCGCGGAATTTCTTTTCCTTCAAATTCAGCTTCCAGTTTTTTCAAGTTTTCTTCTAAAAAAGCTCTCGAAGGAATAACCTCACTTTGATTTGAAACTATGGCGCCAAGCTTGCTTCCGTCTGGGCGTGAATCAAAATAGCCATCGGAAATATTTTCAGAAGTCTTTTGCGCAATTCCTTTGATAATAACTTGGCGTTCCATTTCCTGCCAAAAGAAAGACAAACAGACATTTGGATTTGCTTCTATCGCTTTTCCTTTTTCCGAATTATAATTGGTATAAAATATAAATCCTTCTTCAGAGAATTTCTTCAATAAAACCACGCGAGATTTCGGAAAACCATCCAACCCAATTGTCGAAACGGTCATCGCATTGACTTCTCCGTTTCCGCCAAAATCTTCCACTTCATGAAACCAACGATTAAAAAGATTAATCGGATCTTCTGGAATATTACTTTCTAGTAATTCACTTTTCTCGTATGACCTTCTATAATTACTTAAATCATTCATTTTTAAAACTTTTTTAGTTAAAGTCTCTGCTTTGCAATTTTTCAAAAAATATAATTCGGTTTTAGTAAGATTACATTACAAATCCTTCTTTTCATTCATTTCTTTTTCTTTATTTAATGTCAATCCAATTCCAACCAAAACGTTCCAGATAAAAATCTGTTTTCCGATATTTAATGCTTTATCATCAAGATTAGGATAGTAGAAATTAAAAATCAAGCATGCCAATATACTTAATGTTATAATACTTGTAAATGCAATTTTCTTCTTAGCAAAACCAAATTGAAAATTGAACAAAAACGATATTAAAAAACCGCTAATTACACCTAATATTAAATATGGAGTAATATCATTTATCGAATATGTCAACATTTGCATTGCTGAAATCACATTGAGAGAAAAAATCCATAATAATATATATACCAAACTCAACAATAGTTTTTTATAATCCTGAAATTGTTTTGGTGCTAATCTTGGAATTGTTATTGAAATTCCAAACAAAAAACCAGGTAAAATAGTTAAAAGTACTAATGGAGTCAAGGATGAAAAATCTCTAATTAAATAGGAAAAAAAAATAATCGACAATAATGAGATAATTTTTTTCATAAATCTAATTTTTCATTTTTCTGTAAAATAAATTCATTAAGATCATAATTTACAACTCAAAACTCACTCCGTCATCTGCCAAAAGCACATTCGGAAATATTTCTTCGGCTTCTTGTTTAAAACGTTCCAAACCATCATAGCGTGTAGAATAATGACCTAAAACCAATTGTTTTACATTTGCTCTTAGGGCAATTCTTGCTGCTTCTTTTGCTGTTGAATGCAATGTCTTTTGTGCCAATGAAGCCTCCGATTCTAAAAAGGTAGATTCATGATACAAAACATCAACATTTTCAATTATTGGAATTACGGCTTCATGATAAACCGTATCAGAACAAAAAGCATAACTTTTTGGCGGAGCCGGATCAAAAGTCAATTTTTCATTTTTGACAATAGTTCCGTTATCCAATGTAATATCACCTCCATTTTTTATTTTCTGATAATAAGCAACGTGAATATCATATTTCTGAACCGCTTCCACATTCAGTTTTCGTTCATCTGGTTTTTCTTGAAAAAGATAGCCATTTGTATAAACACGATGTTTTAGCGGAATTGTTTTCACGATAACTTTCTTATCTTCAAAAACCACTTCACTTTCCTTCGATTCTAATTCGTGGAAAAACAAATTATAAGTGGTCCATGATTCCGTCAATTTCAACTGAAGCAGAATTAATTCCTTAATTCCTTTCGGGCCGTAAACATGTAAATCGGTGGTTCTTCCCAAAAGAGAAAAAGTCGAAATCGTACCGATCAATCCATAAAGATGATCGCCATGAAGATGCGAAATAAAAATGTGATTAATCTTTGAGAATTTAATCTTATTCTTTCGAAGTTGAACCTGAGTTCCTTCACCACAGTCAATCAAAAACAATCTGTTTTTAATTTCTAGAACCTGCGCGGTCGGATTTGTAATAGTTCTGGGAGTTGCGGCATAACAGCCAAGTATCGTTAATTTCATTTACTGATTTTAGATTTTAGATTGCAGATTTTAGATTGACAAAACATTTTAGATTTAGCATTCCGAAATCTAAAATCTAAAATCATAAATCTAAAATTAAAATCCGAGGTCTCTTTCTATTTCTTCCATTTCGATAATATCGTGTGCTTCTAAAAGTGACGGAACAACAACTAATTTATCTGAAATAGCATTAAAATCAAGATCGGAAGCCACAATTACAAATGACTTTTTTGATTTTTTTTGAGTTTTTGAAAGCGGAAGAAAAAGTTTTAGATCATTCTCTGTTATCTCTGAATTTGAAGATAAATCGATGATGATATTATGTTTTTCAAAGGTTTTAATTTGTTGCGTTACTTTTTCCAAGAAAGCGTTTACATCTCCTTGCGTATCTTTAATCGTAACGGTATGTCCTTTTTGATCTACTTTCATTTTATAATTTGTGGGGCTTATAATTTATAAAGCTAATGTACGAAGTTTTTTTATTTGTTCAAAGTTTCAGGTTTCAGGTTAAACGTTTGTCAGGCTGAGTACTTCGTTCCTCAGTATAAACTCCATCGGAGCCTTTATTTTCATCAACGTAAATTATTTCAACAAAGAATTTGTTCTATTATTAAAAATTTTAATAAATTCTTCTAATCTTCCTGGACCTGAACAAGTAAAGCAATAATTTAAAATTGTTACCTTTTTCTTCTTTATAATTTCTGTATAAATATTTTCTTCTGGGCATCCGTCAATACCGCCAACGGTTCTAATCAAAATTGGCTTTCCTTCCAAATAAAATGCTAAAGCAATTTGATCTATTTGTTTATTAAGCCAGTTAACCTCAGTTTCATTAAATTTAAATTCCTCTCTAAACTGATAAACACTTTCTAATCCACCAATACTATTCAAATTTAATTTTAAAAATCTATTTTCTGGTTTGGAAGCCTCGTCGACTTTAAAATTTTTAGGTGTTCGATTTATTAAATTATTGTAGACTGTATCGATTTTTATTTTATCTAGATCCTGAGCTTTACATATAAAACTAAAGAGTAAGAATGCTATTTTCAGCGTATTTCTCAAAATAAAATGTTACTGTATTTTAGAAGCCAAAAGATAAATAACCGCCATTCTAATCGCCACACCATTTTCAACCTGATTCAAAATCACTGAATGCTCAGAATCAGCAACTTCAGAAGTAATTTCTACTCCTCTATTGATTGGTCCTGGGTGCATGATTACGATTTCTTTTCCTAGCGAATCCAAAAGCGGTTTATCTACTCCGTATTGTTGTGCGTATTCACGTGTTGATGGGAAGAAATTCACATCCATACGTTCATTTTGTACACGAAGCATATTGGCAACATCACACCATTCTAACGCTTTGCGTAAATTCGGTTCAACCGTAACTCCTAATGATTCAATATATCTTGGAATCAGCGTTTTTGGTCCGCAAACTTTAACCTCAGCACCTTGCATTTGCAAAGCGTATATATTTGATAAAGCAACTCTTGAATGCAGAATATCACCTACGATCACCACTTTTTTCCCAGCCACATCGCCCAATTTTTCTCTGATCGAATAACTGTCCAATAAAGCTTGTGTTGGATGTTCGTGCGCGCCGTCGCCTGCATTTACGATACTAGCTTTGACATTTTTAGATAAAAAATAAGCCGCTCCGGGATTAGAGTGGCGCATTACAACCATATCCACTTTCATCGAAAGGATATTATTTACAGTATCAATCAAAGTTTCTCCTTTTTTAACTGATGACTGCGCTGCTGAAAAACTGATCACATCAGCAGATAAACGTTTCTGCGCTAATTCAAAAGAGAGTTTGGTTCTTGTACTGTTTTCGAAGAAAATATTGGCAATGGTAATATCTCGTAATGAAGGAACTTTTTTAATTGGTCTATTAATGACTTCTTTAAAATGATCTGCCGTTTCAAAAATCAGGTTAATATCATTCTCGTTGATATATTTGATTCCTAATAAATGATTTACGCTTAATTCTTTCATTGTGTGTGTTTATATATGTTTGTTTAATCTGTTTATTTGTTAAATAGTTAATCGTTGGTTTTTCCGATTAAACAATTAACCGGTTAACCGATTAAACTAATTTGTCACCAAGTGAACAACATCTTCACCATCATTTTCTTTCCAGCTCACAATCACTTTTTCGCCATTAATTGCATCTACCTGACGACCGCGATAATCGGGCTGAATTGGCAAATGACGGCTGAAACGTCTGTCGATTAAAACCAGTAATTCGATTTCTGAAGGTCTTCCAAAAGATTGAATAGCAGTTAACGCAGAACGAATGCTTCGGCCTGTAAACAAAACGTCATCAATAAAAATGACTTTTTTGTCTTCGACTATAAAATTGATTTGAGTTTTATTAGCTTCAAGTGGTTTTTCTGTACGACGAAAATCATCTCTAAAAAAAGTGATATCCAAATAACCCAAAGAAATTTCAGGAACTTGGTATTCGTTTTCTAATATTTGTTTTAAACGTTCAGCTAAAAAAACGCCTCTTGGCTGAATTCCCACTAAGATAGTATTTGAAAAATCAAGATGTTTTTCGATTAACTGACAAGCCAAACGGTGAAGTATGATAGTAACTTCTTTTGAATTAAGTAATACTTTCTGGCTCATAATTAATTGTAATGATTGGTCGGGCAAATATACGGAATCTGATTTTATTTGTTGGGGTGTTAGGATGGGAAATATTTTTTGTCTTTTATATTTCGCTTACCATTTTATAATATATTTTCGTATTACAAATATTTTTATTCAAAAGCTTCAAAAAAAAATATAAATGAATTACAATTTAATTGAAAATGTAAAACTTGCCATTAATCCTAAATTTCAAGACTGGGTTTTATTCAAAAATGGAAGCTACATCATTTTCAACAATACTGATCAAATCATAGACTTAAGAGAAGAAGCAACTAAACTTATGGCTGAATATGGCCCAGTTCATATCGGTTTTCCGTCAGGCGACTTCGAAGTTACGACACTTAAAAGAGCTGATGGATGGTCAATATCTGGGCATTACTTTGGAATGTACACATATGTTCATCCATCAGAAATAAATACCTCAACATTCGATGAAAGCCAAGTAGGTTTGTTGGGGCGCTCAAAAAGAGATTTAGATGGTCAAAATCCTGTCATTATATATGTTAATCGAAAAAATATCGATGTAAAATTAATCGCTGGTTTTGTAGGCATAAAAAAAATCCCTCTACCTTTTGTCTTGGCAATAAATAATAACAATCCGAAATTAATTTTAAAAGAAGAATCTTTTGAACACAGAGGCAGTTTTTGGGGTAAAACTGATTACTATGAGAATGTTGAAAAAATTGACATCTATTTAGCTTACAGAACCACTAATATTGAAATTACCAAAATAGATTCTAAATTTACTTTTGTTGGAAATACAAATAACAATCTGGAATTAAAAAGATGTTTAGCATTCTTTCAGGAAAAAAAATGCAATCTGACACAAAAAGCTTTAGATTTTTTAAATCAGTAATGTTTAAAAAAAATCAAATTGATAACGATCAGAAATGAAAAGAACTCTTCAAAAAATTCTTCCAACACCGAAAAACATATTTCTACTAGATAGCTTTGGAGCTTTGCTTACCACTATCCTACTTTATTTCGTCCTCAGAAATTTCAATGAATTTTTCGGTTTATCTAAAGACGTTTTCGAATATCTTTCATTACTTGCTTTGATTTTTTTTCATTTACTCGATTAGCTGTTATTTTTTAGTCAAGCAAAATTGGAAATCGTTTTTAAAAGTAATCTGTACTGCTAATATTCTTTATTGTGTTTTGACAATTGGAATTATGATTTATTATTACAAAAGTATTTCTGTCTTTGGGATAATTTATTTTTTAGCTGAAATTCTAGTTATTATTGCACTCGTACTTTTGGAAACAAAAATAATCCGAAGCTAAATCCTAAAACATTTCCCTAAAAATTCTGTAACGCATTTCTCTGATTTTTAAGTAATTTTAAACTGAATTCAAAAACTCAAAATCATGAGAAAAATAATCGTTATAACCATGATTACTATTGATGGTGTCATGCAAGCACCTGGTGGTCCTGGAGAAGATACTTCGGGCGGTTTTGAATATGGAGGTTGGGCAGCGCCATTTGGAGATGAAGAATATGGCAATGTGGTTAAGGAGCAAATGAAGCCAGCTGATATTCTTTTAGGCAGAAAAACATTCGATATTTTTGAAGATTATTGGCCTAAACATGCAGAAAACTGGCCGGGAATTAATGAAGTTACAAAATACGCATTATCTTCCACCAGAAAAAACTCAGATTGGGAAAACTCAGAATTCCTTTCCTCTGTAGAGGACATCAAAAAACTAAAAAATTCAGAAGGCGGAGCTATTAAAGTTTGGGGAAGCGCCACGCTTGTTCAGCTTTTGCTTGAGCATGATTTAGTTGATGAAATTGCGCTCCTAATTTACCCGATTATTCTGGGCAAAGGAAAAAAGCTATTTAAGGATAGTGCAACTCCTTCAGGATTTACCTTGACAGAAAGTACCACTACACCAAGTGGAATAATTGCTGTAAGTTATAAACGCGCGGGAGATGTCAAGACCGGAACTATTGGAGAATAAAAATGAATTTAATACAAGAGTTGAAATCCAAATCCTAAAACATTTCTCAAAAATTCTATAACACCTTTTGCTGCTTCTTGAAGTAATTTTAATTACAAACTTTTAAACATCAGAATCATGCAAAATAAAGTACTAAAATTGTTAATGGTATTTGTAATACTATTTTCATTTACAAGTTGTGAAGTTATAGGAGACATTTTTAAAGCCGGAATGGGATTCGGGATTTTTATCGTTGTTTTTATTGCTGCGATAATTATCTGGATTTTTGCAAAAATGTTCGGCAGTAAATAGCGATAAATAAAAAATTAAAAAATCCCAAATTCCAAAATTAAATCTGGAAATTGGGATTTTTTTATGGTTGTTAAACTTTGTCAAAGTTTGAAACTTTAACAAAGTTGAAAAGTCAAAGATTGGAATTTGGGATTTCCAATATTGGAATTTAAAATATTAAAGATTGTACATCTTTTTTCTTTGCTCTTGAATTTTTTCATCATCAAGATATTCGTCAAATGTCATGTAACGGTCTATCACTCCGTTTGGTGTCAATTCTACAATTCGATTACCAACAGTTTGTGCAAACTCGTGGTCATGCGTTGTGAAAATTACCGAACCTTTAAAGTTTTTCAATGAGTTGTTGAAAGCGGTAATAGACTCCAAATCTAAGTGGTTTGTTGGCTCGTCTAGCATTAAAACGTTAGCACGCTCCATCATCATTCTAGACAACATACAACGTACTTTTTCTCCTCCTGATAAAACTCTTGATGTTTTTAAAGCTTCTTCTCCAGAGAAAATCATTTTTCCTAAAAAACCTCTAATGAATACCTCATCACGCTCTTCTTCTGTTTTAGCGTACTGACGTAACCAGTCTACTAAAGTTAAATCATTTTCGAAATATTTGTGGTTTTCAGCTGGCAAATACGCTTGGTTTGTTGTAATCCCCCAATCGAAAGTTCCAGAATCTGCTTTTTGCTCTCCATTTAAGATTTCGTAGAAAGCTGTTGTTGCACGTGAATCTTTAGAGAAAAGAACAATTTTATCGCCTTTTGCCATATTCAAATCAACATCTTTGAATAAAACTTCTCCTTCTACAGAAGCAGATAAGTTTTGTACATTCAAAATCTGATCCCCAGCTTCACGATCCTGATCGAAGATAATCGCAGGGTAACGACGGCTTGAAGGTTTGATTTCAGCAATATTCAATTTAGAAATCATTTTTTTACGAGAAGTCGCTTGTTTCGATTTCGCCACGTTTGCACTAAAACGACGAATAAATTCTTCCAACTCTTGTTTCTTCTCTTCTGCTTTTTTGTTTTGCTGTGCACGTTGTTTTGCCGCTAATTGGCTAGACTCGTACCAGAACGTATAGTTTCCTGAATAGTGATTGATTTTTCCGAAATCAATATCAGAAATATGTGTACAAACCGCATCTAAAAAGTGACGGTCGTGAGATACAACAATTACAGTGTTTTCGTAGTTTGCTAAGAAGTTTTCTAACCAAGCGATTGTCTCGAAATCCAAATCGTTGGTAGGCTCATCCATAATCAATACATCAGGATTTCCGAAAAGCGCTTGCGCCAAAAGCACACGTACTTTCATTTTTCCTTCCATATCGCTCATTAAAGTATAATGATCTGCTTCTGTGATACCTAAGTTAGATAACATTGATGCTGCATCAGAATCAGCGTTCCAACCGTTCATTTCTTCAAACTGAACTTGAAGCTCTCCAATTCGATCCGCATTGGCATCATTATAATCTAAATAAAGCTCATCCATTTCTTTTTTAACAGCATACAAAACTTTATTTCCCATTAAAACGGTTTCCAAAACTGTATGTTCGTCGAACATGTTGTGGTTCTGGTTTAAAACCGACATACGTTTTCCTGGCTCTAAATGAATATGCCCTGAAGTTGGGTCCATATCACCTGAAATGATTTTTAGAAAAGTAGATTTTCCAGCACCATTGGCTCCAATAACTCCGTAGATGTTTCCGTGAGTGAAAGTTGTATTTACTTCATCAAATAAAACTCTTTTACCAAATTGAACTGATAAATTATTGACTGTTAACATGAATGTCTTTTTAATTAATTTGGTGCAAAAGTACGGAAAAAGGTTCGATTTTTTTAACCATATAACTAATATAAGTTCATTTAAAACTAAACTTACAATTTCAATGCTCTTAAAATCACTCAAAATTGCAACTTAAAACTTTATCAAACCAAACTTATAATGTCTGATATGCACTTATATGATTTAAAAAATTCACAATTTACTTTCTTTCGCCAAAGCAACTTCTAAGCTTTCAAAATTTGGCAACACTTTTGAAATTATTCCTTCTTTGTTGATAATAAAATGTGTTGGGAAAGAATTCAGCTGTAAAGCATTATTCATGTATTCTTTCATGTCTGGAATTACAGAATAAGATAACAGTTTTCTCGCTAAAAACGTTTTTAATTGTTCTGAAGAATCTTCGGCTAGACTCATGAAAACAATGTCTTTTCGGTCTTTGTAATCTTCGACTAATTTATTGACTTGTGGAAATTCTCTAATACAAGGCGTGCAGTGAATGTACCAACATTTAATTACAATGATTTTACCTTTCATGGATTCATTGGAAACCAAATTTCCGTTTAAATCTTTAAATGAAAATTGCGGAAAAGCAGTTCCTTCCATCTTGAAGTTTTTATACGCATCAAAACCAATTTGATTGATCGTTGCTTTTATGCTAGTATCTGTTTTTGGCTGAATTTTGAAAAGTTTATAAACGTAAATATTCGCTTCTGATTTTAATCGAACTGGAATGAAATTTCCGTTTGCTAATTGATCTAGAAAAGTTTCTTTTGAGATTTCTTTTGAAGCTGAATCTAAAGCGGTGAAATCTCTAGAAAGCATTATTTTTTTGCTTTGATAAACAGACCAATCTGTGAACGTTTTTTGAATTTGGATGGGATCAACTTCAGGATTTCCGAATTTATTTTGGCTGAAGCCTGAAACAAAAATTAAAAATAAAAATGCAATCGTAAATAACTTCTTCATGAAATGAGTAATAATTTGAATCCAAAATTACTCAAAATTCTTATGACATTGATAGTATTTTTGAATACTATATGATTGCTCTTTATTTCGTTTTTCACTTTTAAAAATCATTTTAAAACATAGAATTCCTATTTATAAATGGATTAATCAAAATTTCAAAAAGAAGAAATAAAAAAACCTGGCGATAAAATCACCAGGTTCATAATGCGTTTCTTTAGGCAAAAACCAAATAACAAATTACCTAAAGTCGCATTTATTCGAAATAAAAATTAGCTAAAAAATAAATAACCAAACTCAATTTTAACCGTCCCTTCTTTTTATTTCTATATTTCAATCATTCTTTAGTTTAAAAAGTTCATTACTTTGAATGATTTTTTGTTTCCTGCTTTATCAGTTACCACAACTAAAAACAATTGTTTTGATGAGAAACTTTGATTATAAAGCAGTATCTCTTTATAATTTTGACTATTTCTGTGACTTACTACATTTTGCCCGAAAACGTTGAATACATCCACCTGAGCGATTTCTTCGTTTTCGCTTGCAACAGATAATGCATTGTTTTTAAAACATGCTATCGTTGTCGTGCTTTTTACAGAAATATCTTCAACTGCTAATGTTTTTGCTGCAGACTGCGAAGCAAAATAAGCAGCATATGCATTTGACAATTCAGACGAATTACCACAAGAAGATGCATCCCAGTTTACAGACCAAGTCATTAAACCTCTTAAAGAAGGATATGGTCCGCCTGGCTGCATAGTATAAGTTCTTCCTGAAAAAGTAGTTCCGGTTCTTAAATAATTCATAGCGCTAATTCCTTCTGTTGGCGTTAGATAACCGCTACCTGCAGCACTTGGACAAGCTGGTAACGCAATAAGAACTTTTGAAGCTGGCAAACCGTCAAAATGCATTCCTGTTGAAGCAATGTTGTATCCTTTTATTACCATATCAGTTAAAGCTGTTACCATGTTTGCTTTTTTGGCTGTACCATAATACTGACCATCTAATCCGTTTTCTCCTCCTGTATTATACAATTGTACAGCTAACAAATCCAATTCATTACGCAAGTTTTGAATAATTGGAAGAAAAGAACCAAAAGTATCTGTATAAGTAGTATATCCTCCTTGTACATATTGTGTTTCTGGCGCCGCAGTTAATAAGAATCCAGGACCATAATATGCCTTTAACTCTTTACAAGCATCAACTATGTTTTTTAATCTTGGATAAGCAGAAATACCTGCGTATGAAATATCTCTTAAATTTCCTGCGTTAAAATTCATCGATCCGCCTTCGAAATCTAAATCAACTCCATCAAATTGATATTCATCAATAATTGCTTTTAGACCATTAACAAAAATATTTTTCTGCGTTACATTGTCTAAAACAACATGACCATTTTGACCTCCAATCGAAACTATAACAGGAACTCCGCTATCTCTTAAAGCTTTAATATCATTTTTCAACAATTGTTTATTGAAAACACCATTGGTCAAATATCTATTGTCATTTGTAGTTAATACTGGTGTGTAACCATCACGATTAACTGTTTCTACGAAAGAATAATCAACTACGTTAAACTTGCTTGCTACCATTTGAGAAAAATATAAAAATGGAGCAGACGTATTTTCCCAAGAATGCGCATATCCTAAAATAATTTTAGACGGAAGCGGAATAAATCTATTAGTGCTTACTGTAGCAATTTTAATGGTATTGTTTAATGTTGTTACAGCAGCTCTATTATCGGTTGCTTTGATTACAACTGGATAATCCTGATAAGCAGTTGGCGTAAAATTATAGGTATAGGTATTATTTGTACCTGCTGTCATATTAAATGTACCTCCATTTATGGTGATTGTAACACCAGAAACCGATTCGTCACTATCAACAGCTGTAACTGAAATTGGCACAACTTGGAAAGAATTTTGATATACAGTAGTATTTGAAGGTGTATTCCAAGTAATTACAGGTAATGTATTTGGGCAGTTTGCACCTGAACAATTTAATGTAAAACTGTATGTTTTTGAATCTGTTGTTCCATTTGATGCGGTAGCTGTAACTGTTAAAGTATGAGAAAGCGAAAACTGATTTCCTACTGGTGTCCAAACCGCTGTATAAGTTCCTGAAGAATTGGTAGCACTCAAGCTTTGTCCATCTAAACTAAATACCACAGATGAAATTGTAGTAGCATCAGAAGCACTTAATCCTACACTCGCAACAAAATTAATTGCTGATCCTAAATTTATAGCAATCGCCGAAGCTGTTGGTGCTGTAATGGCAACCACTGGCTTAGTTGCAACTACCGCTTGTCTATTAAAATTATAAATCGTTGGCGTTGTTGGAACTGCAAAATTGGCTAAGTTATTTGGATAATAAGTCACATCACCATTTTCCCATGAATTTAATTTTAAACTTAAAATTTGCGTATAACCTGCTACAACTGAGTTATCAAAAGCGTAATTTCCTGATGCATCTGTTGTTGCCAGAACACTTTTCCAATTATGTGCATTATCTGTCCATGGCAAAACAATTTCCACTTTTGCACCAGAAACTGGAATCGTTCCGTTTTTAACTGTTCCGCTTATTAAGTTTGTGGCTGCTGCCAATGCCATTTTTGCCGTTGAGCTTGTATTGAAATTGTAAACAGTTGGAGTTGTTGGAACTGGAAAGTTTGCCAAATTGTTTGGGTAATAATTTACCTCTCCGTTTGACCATGTATTTAACTTTAAACTGGTAACTGTTGTATAACCATCTGTAACAGAATTATCAAAACTGTATTTTCCTTGTGCATCTGTCGTTGCGATAACGCTTTTCCAGTTGTGTGTATTATCTGTCCAAGGTAAAACCAATTCTACTTTTGCTCCTGCAACAGGAGTTGTTCCATTCTTTACTGTTCCGCTAATTTTACTTGTTGTTGTTACAACATCTTGTGTAAAATTCAATGTTTTATTAGCGTTCAAATTAGAATAAACCGTTGAAGCCGGAGTAAATGTTTGTCCTGTTAAAGCTGCTATTACAGTATAATTTCCACCAGAAGCTAAAGTTAACGAATAAGCTCCGGTTGAATTTGTTGTTGCCGTAACATTTCCTGCTGTAGAAGATGCTGTAACTGTTACACCAGAAACTGGAGTTGTACCGTTTAGCACTGTTCCGCTTACTGTGTAATTTACAACTGCTGTTCCTTGAGTAAAATTCAACGTTTTGTTGGCATCAATTGCATTGTAAACCGTTGAAGCTGGTGTATAAGAAAATCCAGATTTCGCAGCTGAAACTGTAAAGTTTAAGCCTGCAGTTAAACCTGCAACGCTATAAACTCCGCTTGTATTTGAAACTGCTGTTAAAGTTGTACTTCCAGAAACTGCAGAAACTGTTACGCCAGAAACTGGAGTTGTTCCGTTAAGGACTGTTCCGCTTACAGTATAAGTTGGCTGTGATCCTTGAATTGTTACTCCTGTCTGATTAACTGTAACATTTGTTAAACTAACCGGCACAAAAGTATAAGAAACTTTTGCCGCTGTTAGTGAATAATTTTGTCCAGAAGTTAAGTTGTTGAATGTAAAGTTTCCTGTTTGAGAAACTACTGTTTGAATCACTACATTAGAAGCATTACGCAATTCAACTGTAACATCCGTAACCAAATTGGCTCCATTTTTTACAGAACCCGCAATGCTTACTGTTCCCGGAACAACACTTCCAAAAGAAGCATCAACCTGAGTTAATAATGAATTTGGAATTGCACCTCTCGTATCTTGAGATAATTCCCAGATCATACCTCCAGCTAAGTTTTTAGATTTTATGTATTGTACTTTTAAATCCATTGATTGTTTATCTTCATAAGAGATAAACTCTTTTGTAGTAGCGTTATATAAATAAGGTACTTTAGTCGTATTATCAAAATAGCGAACCCATCCTGCCGAAGCGGCAGATGACGTTACCATCATTGTATTTGGATCTAAATAAGCATGCGAATTTGTAACTGGATTTCCAACTAAATCACAAATTTCGATACTTCCTGATTTTTCACAAGCTCCAGAACCATCCCAAGTCCCTGTTGGATTTTGCGGATTTGTACAGCCTCCAACAACGTATCTCGGTGCGGAAACAAATAATCCGTTTGTTGAATTTGCGGCAACGTTATCAAATTTTTTCCCATAGAAAGGCAATCCCATGATTAATTTATTTGCAGGGAAACCAACTACGTTTAAATATTGATTGGTTAATTCGTCTAATGATTCAGATTGCGTTGCGCCATACAACGGATCATTTGGATTTCCGCTTGCATATAAAGGAGCATTGTAACAGGTTTTATCATACCAGTTTCCGCCAAAATCATATCCGAAATAGGTAATATAATCACAGTAAGTCGAAATATCTTCCGTCATGCCGTATTGCGATCTATTGTTTGGTCCTAAATACTGTTTAGAAACGTTTCTAACATTGTTTCCTGCGGCAATAGTAATAAGTTTATTTGGCATTGCCTGACGCATGGCTTTTAATAAGTACACCAAGTTTTTGTTGTCATCAGGACTGTATTTTTGCGGAGGAACAGGCGCACCGTTTACTATTTCTGTACCGTCGGTTCCACCCGAAAGAGGATATTCCCAATCGATATCAAAACCGTCAATAAAAGGGTATGTAGTAATGAAGTTTGCCATATCTGCTGCTAAAGCCGCTCTTGCTACAGGACTTGCAGCAATTGGAGAAAGATCTTGTCCTTTTGTCCAGCCTCCAACAGAAATTAAAATTTTTAAATGCGGATACTTTTCTTTTAATTTCATCAAATCATAAAAGTTTCCTTTTACTGGAGCATCCCAAGGAATCCCTCCTTCCATATGCTCAAAATCGGCATAGGTATCTAAACATTTTAACTTTGTATTCTCTGGATGGGCAGGATCATAAGTTGTCCCATAAAAAGAATAATTCAAATGCGTAATTTTACTTCCATCAATTTTCGGAACGTTGAAATCCCGTGCATAGATAGACCATTGCGCATAATACCCCACTACCTTTTTTCCGTGAGCTGGTTGAGCCAACGCTAGTAAGGGAAACAATAACAAAAAGAGTAATCTGTAATAATGTTTCATAGTTAATTAATATTAGTTAATAGAAAATAAATAATTGGGCCACAGAAGCTACTCTTCTGGGTTTCGCTCAACTGCAGATTGGAGCCCCGCGGTCGATTGGAAATAAACTCAAATTACATTCTATAGATAAATATTACTATTTCTGATTCATTCATAATCATTAGTAAATAGCAGTGATTGATATTTATTTATAATTTTTAAAAAAAATTAATCTTAAATACAAATGATAAATTTGGGACTAATCATCAATCTATACTCTCGTTTTGTCATGTTTTATTGTATTCTTTTATTTGGTTTTTAAAGGTTAATAATTATTTTCATGGCTTATATTTTACAATTTGATTTTGTTATGTAGTCGTACTTTGGAATTACAGTCATAATTATCTCTGCCAGAAAATTGCTGGCAGAGATAAATAAATAAATAAATAAAGCACTAAACAAACACTACTAATTCAAACCAAATTTTCATATTAATTTCTTTAAACCTGCATACACAGCCAACTCAACATCGGCGAAATCTTTTGTGTTGCAATCTTCAATTAACTTTTTCAAATCTTCTGCTTTCAAAGTCGATTTGTTGTCAAGAGACAATAAAACCTGCTCTGAAGCATCGCTTAATTTTTTTGCCAAAGGAAGAATCGGCTGTACTAAAGGTGCGTTTGCGCTCAGTTGATTTAATCCTTGATTTAAGGCAATCCATTTTGTCAAAAATGCGGTAACTTTTGCTTTGTTTTCTGGAGTTTTATTTGTTGCATATTGTGTTGCAGCTTCATTAAAAGCAACTGCATCTTTAGCATCTGCTGTACATGCATCTGCAAAAAGCGTCAATGGAGAATACATTTGATATTCTGTTCCGCCTTTGTTTCTTGTATATCCTTTTAATGGTTCACAAACATTCGTAAACTCATTTAAAACATTGATGTCTTGGTTGTTTGCAATATTTCTTAAGATTACTGCTTTATTGCGAATATGCGTCAGCCCCACTTCCTCAAGTCTGAATGAAACAACATCAAGACGTTTACGCATATTCGCAACATCAACAATATCTTCTGCAGACCAAAGTCTTTCAGCAATTGCGGCTGTTCTTGGCCAAACTCTTGAATCAATCGTTTCTGGCGATACAAGTTCTGTCCACATTGTTGCTTCACCACCTAAGATTCTTGCTTTTTCTTCGGCAGTCAAATTAGCTCCTTTTGGCATCGGATCATTCAAATAGTGGCTTTCAACTGGATACATCAAATCGATATAATATCCGTTTGATAATACTGTTTTATATCCTTTTTTAACTGCATCGATTAAAGATTGTCCGGCAGCCATTCCTTCATTGGCTCCTCTCCACGAATGTATAATGGCCTCTTTTGACATATTTTTTGTCAAAATTTCTTCCCAACCCATTAATTGCTTGCCGTGTTTTTTCAACATTGGCACCAACTGCATTGTAAAATACGTCTGCAATTCGTGGTTTGTAGCTAAATTGTGTTTCTTTTTGAATTCTTGAATTTTTGGGTTTGCATCCCAGTCTTTTCCTTCATTCTCATCTCCCCCAATATGAAAATAAGCGCCTGGGAATAATGGGCAAACCTCGTCAAAAATCTCACTTAATAATTGATATGTTTTAGGATTCGAAGGATCTAATGTTGGTGAAAAAATACCTGCATTTCTTTCAATTCCATAGGTACTAATTGCCGTACCTTGAATATTTTTTTCGGAAGTTCCACCGGTTACCGTAATTACTTTGCTGCCAATTTCTGGATAAGCCGTAAGTATTGACGATCCATGACCCGGAACATCTATTTCTGGAACTATTAAAATACCACGCTCATCAGCATATTTTACGATATTTCTAATTTCCTCTTGTGTGTAATACAATCCATCTGATGCTTTGTCAATCAGTTTCGGATGTTTTTTCATTTCAATTCTCCATCCTTGGTCATCAACTAAATGCCAGTGAAAAACATTCATTTTCATTGCTGCCAATCCATCGATATTTCTTTTGATCACATCAATTGGCTGAAAATGTCTTGAAGCATCAATCATTAATCCTCTCCAAGTAAAACGAGGAAAGTCAGAAATCTGCGAATTCGGAAAATAAAAAGATGCATTGTTGTTTTGCAACATTTGCAATAAAGTTTCAAGGCCATGCAATGCACCTAAATCGCTTGTTGCGTTGATTGTAATTTTGTTTTGTTTGATATCTAAATGATAACTTTCATCTTCATACAAACCAATTTTTCCGCTTTTAGTACAATTGATTTGAAGTTCTGCTGACGGAACCTCATTTAACTTTGTAATAAAACCTTGAGAGAAAAACATACCAGTCCGTCCATCTAAACGACGCAAAAAGCGAGTAACTCCTCCAAAAATTCTTGGATTTGGGTTTCCAGTAATATTTACTTTAAAGTTTTTGTTTAAAGTAAAATTGCCTTCGTTTAAAACAACACTTTGAGGCCAAGGCATTAAATTTAGTTGCTCTTTTTGAACTTGAGCACTAGATGTTAAACCTGCAAATAGTAAGACTAATAAATATTTCATTTTATTGTTTTTGGAAAATGTTATCGCAAGGATAACAATAAATTGATAATAAAAACAAAACTCAGAGTGATTTCTATTGAACCTCACTAATCGCTATAAAATCATTCTGAATTCTGTAATTGATTCGGTCACCGAATCTAAATCCTAATAATCAAAGCGTTTAAAAGCTTCAATCGCTTCGTATTCTGCCAAACCTAATTCATCATACAAAACTGCTGTATTTTTATTTCGGTCTTCTGCTCTAACCCAGAATTCTCTCGAGTCATTTCCTTGAAACATAACACGGTCTTTTTGAGACTGGTGATATAAAATAGCATGACGTTTCAACAATACTTCTGATGGGCTTAGCGGAACTGCCATGTCAATTTCATGAATATCCCATTCGTGCCAAGCTCCTCTGTAAAGCCATAACCAGCAATCATCCATATATTTTTCTGGCTTAAGCTCTTTCATTGCGGCGAAAATTGCATTCAAGCAAACCTCATGTGTTCCGTGCGGATCAGCAAGATCTCCCGCTGCAAATACTTGGTGCGGTTTTATTTTGGCAATAATATCTTTTACGATATCAATATCAACTTGACCAAGCGGATTCTTTTTTACCTGTCCTGTTTCATAAAAAGGAAGATCTAAGAAATGCGTATTTTCATCTTTTAAACCAATATATCTTGTTGCTCCATAAGATTCTCTTCTTCTAATAAGCCCTTTCAATTTTCGGACTTCAAGAGAATCAATTTGGTTTTCTGATTTATTGTTTAGAAAATCTATTACTGCTTTGAAATTGATATCTGTTTTACCTTCTCCAACAAAATCGCTTGCTACTTCTGCAAATTTTAAAGCCTCATCATCTGTAACAGCAATATTTCCAGAAGTTTGATACACAACATGAACATCATGGCCCTGTTTTATCAATTTTGAAAAAGTTCCTCCCATAGAAATCACATCATCATCTGGATGTGGGCTGAAAAGAATAACTCTCTTTTTAGCAGGATTTGCTCTTTCCGGACGATGTGAATCATCTGTATTAGGCTTCCCTCCAGGCCATCCTGTAATGGTGTGCTGCAATACATTGAACATATTGATATTCAAATCATAAGCAGAACCTTCTTGTGCCAAAAGATCTGACATTCCGTTATTGTTGTAATCACGGTCTGTTAATTTTAATATCGATTGTTTTGTTTTTTGGCATAACCAAACAATCGCTTTGCTTTTTAATTCTTGCGTCCAAATACATTCACCAACAAGCCAAGGCGTTTTGAAACGAGTCAATTCAGACGCGGCTGACTGATCTAAAACAAAAGTAGCGTTTGGATGATTCTGTAAAAATGTAGCAGGAACTTCTGAACTAATATCACCTTGAACAGTTCTCTTAATAATATCGGCCTTGTTTTGCCCCCATGCCATCAATACAATACGTTTTGACCTCATGATGGTTGAAACTCCCATAGTGATTGCACGTTTTGGAACATTGTCTATACCATTAAAATCTGATGATGCATCGACTCTAGTGATATGGTCCAAAGTAATAATACGTGTTCCCGAATTAACGTGTGAACCCGGCTCATTAAAACCAACGTGACCTGTACGTCCAATTCCCAATAATTGAAAATCAAGACCTCCAGCCTGTTTGATATTCATTTCATAATCAATACAGTATTGATTCAATTCATCGATTGCAACTGTACCATCTGGAATATTGACATTTTCAGGTTTGATATCAATATGATTAAAAAGATGCTGATGCATGAAATAATGATAGCTCTGATTGTTTTCTTTTGACATTGGATAATACTCATCCAAATTAAAAGTGATTACATTGCTGAAACTTAGCCCTTCTTCTCTGTGCATTCTCACTAATTCCTCATACACTTTTATTGGCGAAGAACCCGTTGCCAGACCTAGTACACAAGATTTGTTTTTTTCCTGCTTCGATCTGATTAACTGAGCAATTTCCTGCGCTACAATGATGGACGCTTCGGCAGAGCTTTTGAAGATCTCGTTATGAATTTTTTCAAATCTTGTCTCTTCAAATTTACCGGCGCTTTTATAACTGATATCAGGTTTTATTTCTAAAGCACTTTTCATTTTTTTCTTTTTTTGGTATGTACAATTTTGGCTTTTAAAATGGTATAAGCAACTCTCGCTACTTATACCACTTTTCAATTACTAACCAAACTTAAATTCTTTTCGTTTTTTATGTTTTCTTAGAATTTATTAACTCCAGTATCCCACCAAAGTCTTGTTGCTCCAGTATCAGGTCCTCCTAAAAGTTGAACCCCTTGTGCATAACCAGTTGGGTTAGAAGTTTTCTCATTTACATAGAAATTCAATCTTCTTACAAATGTTCCAGCAGGAATTTTTCCTCCTGAGAAGTTGTTTGCTGGCAAGAATAATTTTGGATATCCAGTTCTTCTTGTTTCAGCCCAAGCTTCTTGTCCGTCAGGGAAGATTGCGATCCATTTTTGAGTGATAATTTTTTGTAATTTAACTTCATTTGTAGCTGCATCAGACCATTTTACTGTTACTAAATTTTGAGCTGCAATATTGTTAGCTGCATTTAATGGATCTGTAAAGTTTGCAGGCATTGCCGTATCATCAGCAATATAAGCAGAAGCATCACCAGCACCTAATTGAGCAAATGAAACTGCAATTCCAGCTTCGTAGAATGATTTAGCTGATCCACCAACATTCCATCCTTTTAATGCAGCTTCCGCTTTCAAGAAATAAGATTCAGTTGCAGTAAACCAAGGAATCATATTGTTTTCTACGATTGGTCCAACTTTAGAGAATAAATCTGCTTTTGCAGTTCTATAGTTAGCATCTACGATAGTTCCCATTCTAATACCTTGATAAATACCTCCAGTACCTGTATGGAAGAAAGTAGCTCTTCTTGGGTCATTATAACCATTCATGATTGAAGTGATTGCTCCTCCTGCATTAATATCTGCCCAAGGACCAGTGTACGTTTTAACTGGGTGCTCAGCAAGATAAGCCATGTTATCAGCATTCGAAGTAATTACGCCTAAACCAGTCAAAGCTGCTTCTCCTTCAGCTTTTGCTTTTACTGGATCAATGTTAGAAATACGTAATGCTAAACGCAATCTTAAAGAGTTAGCAAATTTCACCCATTTCTGAATATTTCCACCTGCTGTAGTTCCGTCTGTTGCATCGCCTCCAGCAAAAAATGTTGCACTTGCGTCTGCCGCTTTTGGAGTTAAGATATCAATTGCAGTTTTTAACTCTGCAAAAAACTGATCGTAAACTGCTTTTTGAGAATCGTAAGGAGTTGATCCATCAGCGTTTCCAAAACCTGAATATACGATTGGTCCGTAATAATCTGTAGTTTTATGCATTGCATAAACTTTCAAGATAAGTGACCAAGCATAGAATTGAGGATATTTATCTTTAGTTAATTTCTCAAGGTTATAAGCATTAACCATCTCTTTTTGATACTTCTGAACCCATTCAGCACCATTCCATCCATCTAAAAGAGCGTATGTTGAGTTGTTTGCGTTTCCTTCAAAATCGTGTGGAGTTCCCATGTATCCTGAAAAGATATCGGCATTCAAGTTAAATTGAATATCTCCCTGCCAATCATCAGCAACCAAGATATACATTCCTCTTTGCATCGTTTTAAGAGGTGCTTTTACCTGATTAAAATCTTGCTCTAATTGTTCGTTGCTAAAACCACTATCGTTGGTATTTATATCTTCAAAGTCACCTGTACAGCTACTTAATGCAAGCGCTAAAACCGAACCTAATATTAATAATTTATTTTTCATCTGTGAATTTTTATCGTTAATTAAAATCATTTTTATTGATTTATAAGTTTGCCTTTTCTGGGCTTAATTGTTTGCTGTTTTTCATTATTTCTTCATTCAATCAACAAACAAGAATCTTATAACAACCAAAAGGTTTTGTCCTTTTATTATAATTATTTTAGAAAGTTAAATTCAAATTAACACCTATACTTCTTGTTGAAGGCATTCCGAAAATATCAACACCTTGTAATCCTTCTCCAGAGCTTAATGTTACGTTTGGATCAAACGGAGCATCTTTGTAGAAGAAAAATAAGTTTTTACCAACAAGAGAAACATTCACTGCATTAAAAATTGTGCTTTTGCTGAAATCAAATGTATACCCTAAAGAAAGCTCTCCTAGTTTGATATTTGTAGCTTTGTACATATACTCTCCAGTTGCACCAGCTCTATCTCCAACTTGGCTATAGTAATCTTGAGCATTCATTGTAGTTACAGCTGTTCCGTCAGGTTTTACAGCATTTACTTTAACACCACCAGCATCTCTTGCATCACCACTAGCTTTAGAAACTCCATAAGAATCAAGCATTGCTTCTGTCATACTCATTACATTACCACCAAATCTTCCATCAATAAGTATATTTAAGAATACTTTTTTGTATTTGAATGAGTTTGAGAAACCTAACATAAAATCAGGATTTGAACTTCCCATGTCAACCCAGTCCGTTTTTTGGATACGTCCAGCGTCATCAAGTAAAATTTGACCTTGTGCGTTTCTTACAATGTCTTTTCCTTGAATTGTTCCAAATGGTTGTCCTTCTTTCATAACATATCTGTAACTATTTGGATCTCCATTAGTCAAGATAACTGTATTCACTTCTCCATTTGCACCTGAACCTAGGTCAAGTACTGTATTTTTGTTTGAAGCATAATTCAATCCAAGATCCCAAGAGAATGTATCTGTTTGAACTGCTTTACCAGTTAATGTGATCTCAAAACCTTTATTTTGAATACTTCCTGCATTGAATGCGTAGTTAGTATATCCTGTAGTATTTGGGATTGGAGCTGGAGCAGTGATTAATTGATTTTTAGTTTCATTATGGTAATAAGTAAAATCAAATCCAATTCTGTTGTTCAAGAATCTCCATTCTGTACCAAATTCATAAGAATTTTGCATTTCAGGCTTTAATGAAGTTCCAGGTTGTGGTCCAACAATTGGAGGTGTAACTTGGCCACCTACTAAAGTATTTACTGGTGAAGTTAAGAAAGGAGAAATATCATTACCAACTTGAGCAAATGAACCTCTAACTTTTGCATAACTAATTGCTTCAGGGAATGATACCATTTGACTTAAGATAGCTGATAAACCTACTGAAGGATAAAAGAAACTTAAATTATCTGTATTAACTAAAGTTGATGACCAGTCGTTTCTTCCTGTCAAATCAAGGTAAATCATGTCTTTGTAACCAATAGTAGCACTTGCAAAAACTGACTGAACTTCTTTTTTACCTCCAATAGTATGAGCATTTTTTTCAGCTGATACAAAGTTACCTGTATTAAACCAGTTCGCATTGATTAATCCATTTTTTTGACCAGAATCACTGATGTAAGCATCATTAATTGTAGATTTTGTAATACTTGTACCAAGGTTAGCGCTGAATGAGAAATCATCACTAAATTTTGTATTGATTGTAGCAATCAAATCACCATATAATTGAGAACTTTCACTATCTGAGTAAATGTATCTTCCTGTAGATGGAGCCAAAGTTTCATTTGTTCCAGCGTACATTCTTTTATCAAAAATGTTGTCAAATTTATTATAACCTCCTCTTGCTTTAATACTTAACCACTCATTTGCTTTATAAGTAATAGCAGCAGAACTAATTAATGATTGATTTTTATCAATTGATTGATTTCTATTTAAAATCCATCCTGGATTTTGAATAATATCAGATGTTTGAGAAGGCCATCTTTGAGTCATTAAGTTTCTCGCAGGATCAAATACTTCAAAATTCTTGTAGTAATCATTGAAATCATTTCCTCTTGGGAATAAATAAACACCAGTTAATGGGTTGAAATATAATCCGTTTGTTGGTTTATTTATAATTTTTTGCTCAGCATAAGATATCGAACCGTCAACAGTTACTTTATTATCGAATAATTTAACGCTTTGACGAAGTGCGATGTTATTTTTCTTAAACTCATTTGTTGGGATAATTCCATCAACTTTAGTATTTGCATAAGTAAGACTAGTTGACATTTTATCAGATCCACCGTTTACAGATATAGAGTTGATCATAGTCAAACCTGTGTTGTAAAAATCTTTTACATGATCAGGAGATTTTTTAGGATCACCCCAAGTTTTGTCAGATGATGGAGCCGCTCCATAGTTAGTTTGAAAGTCAGGTAATGAAACCACGTTATCAACAAATACACTCGCGTTATAATTTGCTGTTACTTTTCCTTCTTTTCCTTTTTTAGTTGTTACCAAGATAACACCATTTGCTCCTTGTGAACCATATAAAGCAGCAGCAGAAGCTCCTTTAAGAACTGTCATAGACTCAATATCATCTGGGTTCATCATTGAAATTGCATCACCACCATCTCTGTTACCTCCAGCTGTATCACCAAAAACTTGATTTGCTTGAGCTGAATTAGAGTTCAACATAGGAATTCCATCAATAACATATAACGGCTGGTTATTTGTTGCAGATGAATTACCACGAATTGTTACTTTAACAGCACCACCAGCACCAGCAGAGCTTTTTCCAACAATTAAACCTGCAACTTTTCCAGATAAGCTGTTCATTAAGTTGGCATCTTTAACTCTTGTTACCTCTTCACCTTTTACCTCTTGCGCTGCATAAGTAAGTGTCTTTTTTGATCTTTTAAGACCCAATGAAGTTACAACAACCTCACTTAACGCATTTGTAGATGCTGTAACCATTTTCACATTGATTGTAGCTGCATCTCCAACAACAACGCTTTGTGATTCAAGACCTACATAGCTAAAAACTAAAGTCTGTCCTTTTTGAGCTTCGATTGTGTACAATCCGTCAAAATCGGTAGTAGCTCCTTTTTGACTTCCTTGTACCAAAACAGATGCCCCAGGCAACGGCATTCCGTTAGAATCTGTAATCACACCTTTAACATTTTTTACCTGAGCAAGCGAAACTTGCGCCGTAAAAACAATCATAAAGATTAAGAAAATTTTTTTCATGTTTATTTATTTTGTTAGTTATGACGTAAAATTATTCTTAAGGCATTGTTAAAAAAAATAAATTATACAAACAGCCAAAAACTTTAAACAAACGACATAAAACATTCAATAATACGTTTTGCGAAAACGTTTTCAATCCAATATTTTTCTACTTTTTAAGTATTATTCGGTATTATATTCAACAAATAAGCAGATTTACTGATTATTATAAAATTTATTAATTACTTATAAAACAGCACTTTAACCAAAATACATCAGCCCAAACGCTTTTGTTTTAACAAAACATTAGAATTTGTTCGTACTATTTATAATTGAATAGTAGTAAAAAACAATATAATTTAGTTACCACACAAACCTGTGGTTTTAATTTTCAGTGCCGTTAACTTTTTATGAATAACTTCTAGAAGTGAATAGTCATCAAAAGAATCTTGTGCAAGTTCCCAAATCATAATCCCGCCAGTGTTGTCAACTGCATATTCAACTTTTTTTGAAATCGTCGGCCTTCCGTTATAATATATTTTTCCTAATTCATCAAGATCAGCAAATTGTTTTCCTGCTTCAACAATTTGTGCGTAAGTCGAACTTGTGACATTGGGAAATGTGAAATTATAACCATAAAAAGGTACGCCGAGAGTCAACTTTTCGCTCGGAACATTTTGTTGTTTATGCCAAAAATCAATGCCATTTTTAGCAAAATCAAAAGAACTGTGCTGACCCGGGTTATTTGGCGTCCAAGGCCCAGTACTGTCATAAGCCATAATATTTAAAAAATCAAATGCATTCAAAGCTGTTGCGCTGATATTTTCAAAACGAGTATTATTTGGCAAAGCGGCTGTCATTAGTTTTTTGTTCTCAGCTAGACTCTTTTTTAATTCTATAACAAAACCACTGTAGCCAGTTGTTACAGCATCCCATTCGAGATCAACATCAACACCATCTAAATGGTGCAGTTCTACGAAGTTTATTATATTCTGAATTAAAGCTGGTCTGTTTTCTGGCTTATTAATTAATGAAGACCAATTTGACGCTTGTTCTGCCGAAATTACACCGCCCCCCAAAGAAATGCTAATTAAAATATTAGGATTAACAGATTTAGCATAATTAATAAGAGCATCAATATCACCTGTAAAAATGATATTTCCGTCTCGATCAGGATTTCCAAAGGCAACATTGAGATGTGTTAATTTGCAAAACTGAATCGAAGTCATTTTGCTAATATTATCCGAAGATAAATACCCCACTACTCTAGCTGTTTTTGGCTTTAGTTCATCAAAATCACATTCTTTTTGTGAACTACAACTGTAAACTGACGCTAGTGAGGTTATAAAGAAAAGAATGCCTAATAAGGCCTTATTTTTGATCATAATTTTTAATTTAAACAGATTGTTTTTAATTTTAATTAGATTGAAATAATACCTTATTAGGCATAACTCTATAGTATTTAGGATTTTAATTTTAGTTTACATCCCACCAAACTTTGTTTGTCCATTCATTTTTGCCTCCCATTCTTGACAGAGCCTCTTGGAAATTCGCACCATTTTTTTGTGCTTCATCATTAGGATAGTATAAACGTGTTGGAACAACTCCTCCCGTTTCAGAATCTGGATTTGTGATTGGCAACAATTTAGGGAATCCAGTTCTTCTCCAGTTTGAATACGCTTCAATACTATTCAACAAATAAGTTACCCAAAGCTGTGTGGCAATTTGCTCTTTTTCTTTTCCTGCAACTAAAGGCTTATTGTTCAAATAAGTATCTATTGCAGATTGAGTTGGCAATGCAGCACCGTACATTACAAGATGTCTGATACCAGCCTCAACTCCTTTTCTATAATAATCAGAAGCAGCACCTGACACCCAACCTCTATAAGCGGCTTCGGCCAATAATAACTGTGATTCTGAATAACTAACATGCAAAAAAGGAGTTGTTTTTAATTTTAAATAAGGCTGAATTCCTGAAATTGCTGTAGATCCACCTGGCATGTCCCATTGAAAAACGCCTGGAGTATTACCAACATAAAGTTCTTCGCCCGGAGCCGGAGCACCTCCCGCTACACCTCCAGTTTTAGGTGTTGCAAGCATCGTTAACCTTGGGTCGCCATTGTTTCTTAAAAAATCGATCATTAATGAACTAAAGTGATCTCCATTTTCATTTCCAATAAAAGCATATGAAAGTCCGTTTCCTCTAAAGTCAAGCGCACCCGGAGTATCATTAAAAGGATAATCCAAACATTTCATGAAACAGTTATCAGCATTGCTTTGGAAAACACCATTTTGAAATGCAGCTTTTGCTTGTTTTTCAGCTTCTGCTGGGCTTACTTCTGAAATTCTCATAGCCAAACGCAAACGCAATGTATTAGCTAGTTTTTTCCATTTCGATACATCTCCATTATAAAATTGATCGCCTTTTATGGCACCACCTGCATCATTCAATTGTACAAATGCTTCTTCTAATTCTTTAAAGAAGGCATTATAAATATCTTGTTGCTTATCATATTTAGGAGTCACAATTCCTTTAGAGAATCCTAGACCTGCTTCTGAATAAGGAGCATCTCCATATAAATCTGTGATACGTTGTGCAATCATTACTTTCATGATTTTTGCAACTGCATTCATGTTTACAAGAGTTGGATCATTTGAAGTTTTATCAATAATATCAACTGCACTTTTCAATTCGTTAGCATACCCATTTCTCCACAAAGCCGTTGCATAATCATCATTTTTCTTGAATTTGCTTCCAAACTCGGTTACGTTCCATGCTCCTGCATAATGCTGCACAAATCCTCCAGAATATATTAAGTTGGCTCTCCATTGATAATATCCATCACCAGACAAACACAATTGAGTAAATGTAAGCTGTCCCGCAGGATTTGCAGATAACGCAACCGGATCTTTTTCCAGTTCGTCAAAATTTTCCGTACAGCCAACCAGCGTAAATATTGCCAGTAGGGCTATTATTTGTTTAAATTTCATAATTTCTTTTTTTAGAATGTAATTTTAAGATTAAAACCATACGATCTTCTGAATGGCAATGAACCATATTCAAAACCTTGTCCATTTCCTGAAGTGTACATAGATTCTGGATCAATGTTTGGCAAGTCTTTATTGAAAGTGAATAAATTTCTTGCGAAAGCCGAAACATAAATTGAGTTGATTTTTGCTCCGCCAAAAACACTTCTTGGGATTTGATACCCTAAACTTACCTCTCTTAATTTCACATAAGAAGCATCATAAATAAATGGCGCTGGTGTATTATTGAAAACCGAATTCCAGTAATCTTGTGGATTTACAGGAGTGGTATTTTTTACATAAACAGGATTAGCTTCTGTTCCAGTGTTTACTACTCCGTTTGCAACATAACCTGCTGTAGGAATCCAAGTTGCTTGGCTAAAGTTTGGATCATTTGCAACTGCTTGTGCTCTTGCTGCGTTGTAAGCATCTCTTCCTTCTGTAGTAACATCAAGAAGTCCTTTTTGTGCCGCAAGTGAGTTTGTCATTGAGTAAACATCCATTCCGAATTTCATATCAATTAAAAATTGAAGTGTAATTCCTTTATAAGAAAAACGGTTTGTTAAACCTGCTGCCCAGTCAGGAAGTCCTTTTCCTAAAGCAACTTTAGTATCTGTATATTCTGGAAGTCCATTTGCACCAACAATCATTTCTCCCGAAGCCGTTTTTTTGAAATCTTTACCAATAATAGTTCCGTATTGCCCTCCTACTTGCGCAACGATTGCGGCACCAGCCCAACGTGCTTCAGAAATAGTGTAAGTATCAATATCTGGATGCAAAGAGATTATTGAGTTTTTGTTTTTTGAAAAGTTCAAATCAATTCCCCATTCAAAATCTTTGTTTTTGATTGGTGTTCCTGATAAAAAGATCTCGATACCCTCATTACGTAATTTACCCGCATTTACAGAAATATACTCATAACCAGAAGTTGCAGAAGATGGCAAATCAATAGTTTGATCTGAAGTATCTTCACGGTAAACTGTAATATCAGCTTTTAATCTGTTTTTGAAGAAAGCTGTTTCAAGTCCAAACTCAACTCCAGTTTTTGATTGATATGTCAAATTAGGATTTGGTGCAGATGTATTTTTGATGTTCACAACACTTCCTCCGTTATAAGACGAATATGTTGTATAATTTAAAGCATTTTTATAAGCTCCCGGCGCATTTGAAACTTGTGCCCAAGATGCTCTGAATTTTCCATAAGAAAAGGCATCGCTTTTAATATCAAATGCATCAGAGAAGATAAAACCTAATGAAGCACCCGGATAAAAAGCATCTTTATTGATTACACTAAACCAGTCATTTCTTCCGGTAAACTCAGCATACAAATATCCTTTATAATCAAATTTAGCAGAACCATAAATTGAATTTGTTCTTGTTCTAGTATCTTGTGGTGCATTTTCAGTTTGATTAGAGAAATTACTGATGTACTCAGTTCCTGGCTCAATAATATTTGTTCCAAATCTAGAACTTTGCTCTCTTCTAAAATCTCTTCTACCTGTTCCTAAAATTCCTGAAAGGGTTAAATCTTCCGCTAATTTTATATCTGAAAAAGTCGCAATCAAGTCGGTATTCATTTCTGAAACCTTGATATCTTCAAGTCCAAGATAACCTGCATCTCTTCCTGGCCAAGTATTTCCCCAAGCCATAAAGTCTTTTGAACCAAAATCATACGTATCCAAACCAGTTCTAAGGGTTAAAGCTGCCCATTTGTTGAATTGATACGTTCCAGTAACATTACCAGTGAAACGATTTTTTCTAGTTGAATTGTGATTTTCATTTACAACCCAATACGGATTCAATGAATACACATTATTGTTCCATGGATACATTGAGTTATCCTTTGGATTCATTGAATTTGCAAGCCAAGCCTGATCAATGTTTGGCGCTAACCCACTTAATGAATACCCAACGTTGTTTGGAGAATCTCCTAAACCTGGTCTATTATTTGTATTTTCAACCATGTAATTTACATTTGCATCCAAAGTAAATTTCTCTGATTTCATAGTAGCATTCAAACTTGCATTATTTCTTTCCAAACCAGATTCTGGAATTACGTCATCGTTTTTAAGATTGTTGAATCCAAAACGAACCGTAGCATTATCACTTCCTCCAGAAAGCGCAATCCCGTTTGATGTTGTAACCCCTGTTTTAAAGAAATCCTGAATATTGTTGTCAACTTTAGCATATGGTCTCATAGAACCGTCAAATATTTTGACTTGTTGTCCCACAGCATTTGAAAATTTAGGCCCCCAAGCACTTGTAGTATATTGATAAACTTCAGTTGGAGCTTTGTTTGGATCTGGCAAAATTCCGTTTGAACCTGAACCATACTCACTTTGATAATCACTATATTTAGCGTTTACGCGGTCAAAACTAACACCACTTGTCAATTCTACTTGCAGTTTTCCTTTGCTTCCTTTTTTAGTAGTAATTAAAATTACACCATTTAACGCTCTAGAACCATAAAGCGCTGCAGCAGCTGCACCTTTAAGAACTGTCAAACTTTCAATATCATTTGGATTGATGCTTGAAATACCATCTCCGCTATCTCTACCATCAAACCATTTGCTTGTTGCAGCTTGATCATTTGACAAACCTGTATTATCAATCGGCACACCATCAACAATATAAAGTGGCTGGTTACTCTCACCTATACTTGATATACCTCTAATAATAACCCTTGTACTTCCGCCCACACCTGTTGCAGGAATCGATACATCAACACCGGCAACTCTACCAGAAAGCGCTGTTGTAACATTAGTAGTGATAGCTTTGTTTAATTGTTCTCCTTTGACATCCTGAACTGCATAACCCAATTCTTTCTTTTGTCTCTTGATACCTAATGCTGTAACCACAACTTCCTGCAAGTTTTGAGTATCTGGCGATAATACAACGTTTAAAGTTGTTGATCCTGCCACTGTTACAGCTTTAGTCTTAATTCCAATATACGAAAAAACAAGCACATCGCCTGGAGATGCCTGAATCGTATAGACTCCGTCAAAATCTGATTGGGTTGCCGTTTTTGTACCTTGAATTATTACACTAACTCCTGGCAACGGTAATCCGTTTTCATCGCTTACCAAACCTTTGATAGTTTTCGCCTGTGCACTTGCGAATTGCGAGGCGAGAAAAATCACAAAGATTAATACAAATTGTTTCATTTTTTCATGGTTTTTTTTAGTTATGCGATAAATTTATTGTTAATTTTAACATAAATAAAACATTTTATACAAACAGCAAAAAACTTTAAACAAACGACACAAATCATTCAACATTATGTTTTACGAAAACGTTATTCTCAAAAAATAAAACATCATTTCACTTTTTTTGCAATTTTTTATTCAAAAGAATTGCGTTTTATCCGCCAATTGTTTAAAGTTGCACTATATTTAAAACAATTGCCCAAGAAAAGCTAAACCCCAATAAAACAAGTTGAAGGAAATTCAGAAATTAAAGTTTAATATTAAAATTCAAAATCATATTTGGTTTTGGGGTATCTATTTTACTTTAAACTTTTTAAGATGGGGAGCTTACTTCAATGATTATCCTTATGCTTTCAAATCAAATTCGATTGAATTTGCATTAGTTATTCCTTTAGTATATTTTAATCTATTTGTTTTGGTGCCAAGATTTGTACTAAAACAAAAATACATTCTCTATACACTTTTGCTTTTGGCAAGTTTGTTTGTAATGTATTTGTGCAAAACTGCGCTTACCTATTATATAATATCTGAAAATATCTGGCCTGAAGCCAATAGAGAATACCATCCGTTTGAACTCAATCACATCGTAGCAGTTTGTATTGGAGAATTATACGTTTTAGCTATGGCATCTTCAGTATATCTGACTTTAACCTGGCTTCGTGAACGTGAACGAAACAGATCCTTAAGAGAAAATCAATTCAAGATCAAATTAAAATATCTTGAAAATCAAATACAACCGCATTTTTTCTTCAACACCTTGAATAATTTATATGCATTATCTTTAGAATCTTCAGACAAGGTTCCAGATGTTATTATCAAATTATCCAACTTGATGGAATATGTTTTATATGATGTAAAAGGAACCAAATTTGTTCCTTTAATTAAAGAAATCGATTATATCCAAAATTACATCGAAATCGAGAAGCTCCGATTTGAAAATGTAGAAGTTACGATAAATCTCGAATCAAATGTTGAAGATGTTGTTGTGCCACCGCTAATCTTCATTTCATTAGTCGAAAACGCCTTTAAGCATGGTGGTTTAAACAATCCAAACCTCAAAATTAAGATCAATTGTAAAGTTATTGACAATAAATTGTTAGATTTTGAAATCCTAAATAATTTTGTAATTTCACAAAATCTAAATCTAAAAGGAGGAATTGGATTAATCAATACAAAAAAGAGATTGAAATTAATTTACAAGAATAATTTCAGTTTAAAACAGGCTACAAAACTGAATTACTATATAATCCGTTTGCAAATACCTATTCGTAATGAAGATTAAATGCGTTTTGATCGACGATGAACCATTAGCTATCAAAGTTCTGCAAAATTATTTTACTAATTTTCCAGATTTTGAAGTTGTTGCTACATTCAATAATTCACTTGAGGCACTTGATTTTTTAAACAGCACGCCTGTTGATGCTGTTTTTTTAGACATCAACATGCCAATGATGACTGGTTTTGAATTGATTAGCCTCATTGAAAACAAAACCAAAGTCATTATTACAACTGCTTTTAGAGAATTTGCAGCCGAAAGCTATGACTTAGACGTTTTGGATTATTTAGTGAAACCAATTCCGTTGCCACGATTCATAAAGTGCATCAATAAAATCACAACCGAATATAATCTTAAAAACAATATTAAAGTAGAAGCCACAAAAGGGGATTCTCATATTTTTATCAAGGTCGATAAAAAGATGATGAAAATTAATATTGAAGAAATTCTTTTTGTCGAAGGAATGAAAGAATATATAAAAGTGGTTACTCCTGACAAAACCTATATTACACACAAATCGTTAACATCTTTATCAGAAGAATTGCCTGCTGATCGCTTTTTGCGCATACATAAATCGTATGTAATTGCACTAAACAAGGTAAAATCTATCGAAGGAAACCGTATTCAAATACAATCCTACACTATTCCAATCGGCAGAAATTACAGCAAGGACGTCAAAAACAAAATTCTGGAATAAATCTTACCGCATTTTACATTTTCTAACTAAGTTAAAACTAACACATTGTTGAAAAAATGATGTTGTTTGTTTAAATTTAACATTATTTGTGCCTTTTTATTTTTTTTTGCTATTCGTAACAAATATATTTACGGTCTTCAAAAAACACTATAATAAAAAATTAACCTTATTACAATTATGAGTTCAGAAAATGTACAGACCAAGTGGGGACAATTTATCTCATTGATAATCGTGTTCTTCTTTTGGGGTTTTGTTGGTTCTGCCAATGACATCCTGATACCAGTTTTCAAAAAAGTATTTACTTTATCGCAAGTACAGTCACAATTAGTGGCTTGGGCTTTTTACGCAGCCTACTTTGTTGGTGCAGTAATCTTTTTCATAGTATCTCTAAAAAGAGATGTTTTACAACAATTTGGATACAAAAAAACATTAGCTGCCGGATTGCTTCTTTCTGCAGTTGGTTCATTTTTATTTATTCCTGCAGCTTCATTTGGTAGCTTCCCTTTCTTCTTAACAGCATTGTTTATTGTGGGGCTTGGCTTTTCAATTCAGCAAATTGTTGCTAATCCATTAGCTATTAAAATGGGAGATCCTGCAACTGGAGCACACCGTTTGACTTTAGCAGGAGGTATCAACTCATTTGGAACTACAATTGGCGCTATTTTACTTGGAATCGCTTTATTTGGAATGGGAAATAACGAAGGCAAGAAAAAAGACCTTCAATCAATTGAAATCGTACAAAATGATTTCACTAAATTAAAAAATGAAATAGCTGAAAACATAAAAGAAATTTCAAACGACAACATCGATTCAAAAGAAGAGACGCAAGCCGCTGCTCTTGCATTGACCGAACAAGTAAACAAAGTTGACGCTCAATTAGCTGAAATTTCAAAAAACTTAAACAATTCTTCAGTTTCTGTAAAACCTTATGTTGCACAATACGAAGTAATTGAAAAAGATGTTGCAAAAATCAAATTGCCACTTGAAGTTGTAAAATCTAAATTACATTTAGTAAAATTCCCTTTTACAATCTTAGGATTTGCATTCATTATTGTTGCAATTTTTATGTATTTCTCTAAAATCGAAGATCCTGCTAAAATTGCAGAAGACGAAGTAGTAGAAAGCAAACACAGCAAATTCAGCATTTTTGACTATCCTCAATTATACCTTGGAATGTTAGGAATCTTTATTTATGTTGGAACTGAAGTTACCATCATTAGTAATCTTCCAGCTTTATTAAAAACTAGCGAATTCGGAAGTGTCCTTGAGGATGCTATTGCGCCTTTTATCGCATTATATTGGGGAAGTTTAATGATTGGACGCTGGAATGGTGGTGTAAACGTTTTCAACACTTCTAATCTTGTAAATACAGCTTTAAAATTCATCGTTCCTGCTTTGGCATTTGGAGTAATCATTGGCGCTAATATTTTTGCTGCACATGACGTTTCTTCATTCTACATTTATCCACTTTGGATCTTATTGTTTATTGCAGTAAGTTTTGTAGGAGGTAAAAATGCTGGAAAAACATTAATGCTTTTCGGATTATCAGGAATCACAATGATGATTGCTGGATTAGTTTGGCCAGATCCTTCAATAGCTAAATTCTTCTTTATCTCTGGAGGTTTATTCTTATCTATTATGTGGCCATCAATCTTCGATTTAGCGATTGCAGGTTTAGGAAAAAATACTGGAAAAGCTTCATCTTTCTTGATTATGATGATTCTTGGAGGAGGAGTTATTCCATTAATCCAAGGAAGTATTTGTGACTTAGACGCTACAAATCCAAATGGAATTTTCGGAATGTCATATACACACTTCTCATATGTAGTACCACTTATTGGTTTTGCTTACTTAGCGTTTTATGGTTTCTATTGCCCGAAAATCTTGAAAAAACAAGGCATCAGCCACGTTGAAGGTGGCGGTGGCGGACACTAATATTTAAAAATATCAATATAAAAAAACTCCCATTTTATTCAAATGGGAGTTTTTTTATATATAAACCTTTGAGTCTTTGAACCTCTAAACCTTTGCAACTTTATTTAGCATTAATAATATTACTCAAATTCTTCTTGAAAATCGCTCTATTTTGCTCAGAGATCTTATAAACAACCTCTTTATCAGCATAAACGATAACCTTATCAATATTAGCCGCTAAAAGACCATTGGGATCTTTTATTTTCAAAGTACAGGCCCCATCAAAAAAGCCGTCATCTTCAATTATTTTTCTAGCTTCGATAACAGTTCCATCTGTCAATACTGCCGAAATTTTCATTTCTTTATTTAAAGTCTTTGAATAAAAACCATCCATAACCAGCATTAATCGGTATGAATTTTTCATTTCCGGCCCTTTAAATTCATGGCGTGTAATATTATAACGCAGTCCTTTTGCCAAAACCGGAAATTTTACCGTACAATCCAGCTCATAAGTAGCCACATCGCCTGCATCATTAACACTTGTCAAAACCTTAGCTGCTTGAGCATTTATTGATAAACTAGCAGCAAAAAACGAAACCAGAACCAGAATAATTTTCATAAGCTTTTTTATTTATATGTTTAGATAAAAATAAAAAAAAATCGCCTTTTTCAACAGAAAAAGACGATTTAATATTTATAAAAGACTGAATATTACTTATTTCCTTTTTCGAAGTCAGCAACAAACTGAGCTAATCCGATATCTGTCAAAGGATGTTTCAATAATCCAGCAATTGCAGATAATGGTCCAGTCATAACATCAGCACCAATTTTTGCACAGTTTACAATATGCATAGTGTGACGTACCGAAGCAGCCAAAATTTGAGTCTCATAACCGTAGTTATCGTAGATTTCTCTAATTTCTTGAATCAAGTTCAAACCATCCGTAGAAACATCATCCAAACGTCCAATAAAAGGAGAAACATAAGTTGCACCTGCTTTAGCAGCTAATAAAGCTTGTCCTGCAGAAAATACAAGAGTTACATTTGTTTTGATTCCTTTATCAGAAAAATATTTTGCAGCCATAACACCTTCTTTTGTCATAGGCAATTTCACTACGATTTGATCGTGTAATTCAGCTAATTCTTCACCTTCTTTGATCATTCCATCGTAATCCAATGCATTTACCTCTGCACTCACATCACCTTCAACAAGATTACAGATATCAACATAATGCTTCAAAATGTTGTTTTTTCCGGTAATTCCTTCTTTTGCCATCAATGATGGATTAGTGGTTACACCATCTAAAACACCTAAAGCCTGCGCTTCTTTAATTTGAGCTAAGTTAGCTGTATCAATAAAAAATTTCATAATCTATATATTTATAATTGTGTGTTGAAAAATTCGGTGCAAAATTACGAAATCAATGCCAATAACAGTTTTAAAATTTAAATCAATTTAACAATTATGTTTGAAATCTTGCTATTTGACTGAATTTTTATGGTTCAAAATGATTATATGTGTCAATAAGAAAACATTTCCCAATAGCAATTGAATATTTAGAATCTATATTTAGCTCCAATTGCCAAATCAATTCGCCATAGATTTTCATAATCATCTTTATCTAGATTATCGGTCCACGTGCTACCATCTGCATATTCATATTTTAGTTTTTTCAAAACCCCTCCTACAAAGCTAACTTGCGGTCCAACTAGAAAATGAGGCGTTATTCTAAAATGATATCCCATTCCGCCAATCATTCCTAAATTTCCACCTGTAATTTTCACCGGAAAGCCTGCTACACCAGATTTATTTTGATACCCCATATATCCTAATGCAATCTCCAGATTAGCTTCACCCACTCTCGCATGCTGATCTTCGGTAAGCAAAAAAGAAGGTCCTATAAACGAAATTGTAATATCATCACTAAAGTCTCCTTGAATACTGGTTGATCCATCGCCCAAAGTAATTTTCTGATCATAAATTGTTCCTGACGATTTGTACACATTATATTTCACTCCATATCCAGCTTTCCCATCTTTAACATAATAAGCAGTTACGTCATAACTTAAACCAGATTTTAATTTTTTAAAATAATCCTTTTGTTCCGAAGTTAATCCATCAGGTGACGAGGCAACTCTAAAACTCGGACCTACATTTGCCGTCAACAAAAAACCTGATTTTTGAGGACTTTTATAATTAGCCGAATTAGCATAAACAGGCTCATTTTGGGAAACTTTTGAAGCAGAATCAACACGAGCAGAATCTATAGTGATTACAGTTTTATCTAAAAATGTATTCTCATCGATTCTTAAGAGGTCTGCCTTAATTCTGTGGCAAGTACTTCCCATTATATGTGGAAATAAATGTTCCGTAATCAATATTGCATTAGCACCATTTTTTCTTGCCTCAATTTTTGCTTTTTCAAGCATAGTATCAAAATCACAATTAGTTGTAAAACCAGTATCTCCAATATTAGTAGTTCCAATTTTATCAAAATTCGCCGGAAGCTCGGATTTATCATTATAAACAACAACTTTATTCTCTTCGCTTAATTTTTCATGTTTTTCACTTACAGAAGTCCTAATTTTTGGAGAACAAGAACAAAAAGCAATAGATACAAAAAGTAAAAGATATTTCATTTAGGGGTATTTTATAATTTATAGTGATTCATTAACATTTTTTCATAAACCTTGTCTGGCAGAGCACGTTTCAAAACAATCGAAAACTTCTGCATAAAAATGCCAACTTTATAATGCACGTTAGGCTTTTTGGTTTGTATGATTTTATAAATTGCTTCAGCCATTTCATTTGGATTGCTTCCCGCATCAACATGCTCGTTCATTGTCGCCAATGTATCACCGTAAACTTTCTCGTAAGCCGAACCTTTTATTACTGGAGCATGAAAGCGACCTGCTGCGATGTTGGTAGCAAAATCACCAGGAGCAACATTTGTAATTTCAATTCCAAATTGCTTTACCTCCATTCTCAATCCTTCGGTAATCAATTCCAAAGCACCTTTTGAAGCCGAATAAACGCTTCTGTAAGGCAATCCCATATAAGCCGCGATTGAAGTAATATTAATAATAAGTCCCGATTTCTGTTCGCGCATTTGCGGCAAAACAGCTTTCATAACCTCGATTGGACCAAAAAAATTGGTTTCAAAATTATTTTTGATTTCCTCCATCGGAATTTCCTCCAAAGGTCCCGTAATTCCAACTCCAGCATTGTTGATCACAATATCCAATCTTCCAGAAATTTCTAAAACTTTAGCTACTGCACTTTTTATAGAATCCGAATTTCTAACATCTAAAGCTACAAGCGGAAAAATAGAATTAAGTACTTTTTCTGGATTTCGGCTCGTTCCATAAACGACATAGCCTTTTTTATGCAAAAACTCACCTATTGATTTACCAATCCCTGACGATCCTCCGGTAATTAAAACGACTTTATTCATTTTTCTATGTTAGATGTTAAATGTTATAAGTTAAACGCATTCTGTCAGCAAAAAGAAAATAAAAAAGTCAAATTCATCTAACTTCTCATTTGCAACTTCTTACTTTACACAGGACCAAAAATAAAAAAAAATCTCCCCGAAGGAAGATTAGATTTATATGAATTCTAAAAAAAGAATTTTTATAACGAAAAAAAAAAAAAAAAAAGGCAAGCGACCTACATCGCACCGCTCAACCACGTACCCTTGCTATGTTCCCATCCTGGGGGAGTCTGCAGGAGCTGGTCGTGTAGGACTTGCCGGTGCAAATATACAATCTTTTTATATTTTTGCAAGAGCTTTGTTGCTATAAAAATATCGTCGTATATTGGCTTATTCAAAATTTAAACTATGAAAAAATATAACTTCCTAGCTGTCATTTTATTAGGAATCACATTTGTTGGATGTGGAGAAAAAAATAAAGGTGAAAATTCTTTATTTAATATTGATGATGCTGCTTTTCCGGCTCATTTTACCCCAAAAGAAGCAGTTTCAATTGGAGTTTTGAACCCAAAATCAAAAGAAATTGACAGTATTGCCTACTTTGTTAACGACAAAAGAGTGGGAAGTACAAAAGGTCCAGAAAAATTCAAATTTGAATTAAAAGGTCAGAAATTGGGCTACCAATATCTTAAAGCTACTGTTTATTTTGGAGGAGATTCTTCTGATGCTACTAAGAGAATCGAATTAGTTTCGGACATCACACCCAAATTATTAAAATACAAAATCATAAATACCTATCCTCACGATAAAAAATCTTTTACAGAAGGTTTGGAGTTTTACAAAGACACTCTTTACGAGAGCACGGGACAAAACGGAACTTCTTACCTAAGAAAATACGATTACAAAACTGGAAAAGTTTTCAAACAAATTGATCTTGACCAAAAATACTTCGGGGAAGGAATCACTTTTATCAATGGTAAATTGTACCAACTGACTTGGCAGGAAAAAACTGGTTTTATATATGACGCGAATACTTTGAAACTAGAAAAAACCTTTACATACGATAAAGATATTGAAGGCTGGGGAATGACAAATGATGGAAAATACATCTACCAAACTGATAAAACAGAAAAAATCTGGAAAATGGATCCCGCAACCCAAAAAATGCTAGATTACATCAATGTGTATTCTGGAGCAGATAAAATCAAAGCGATTAATGAATTAGAATGGATTGATGGCAAAATTTACACGAATGTTTGGTTAAAAGATGCTATTGCAGTAGTAAATCCTGAATCTGGTTCAGTTGAAGGAATTCTCGACATGTCAGGTCTAAGAAAATTTATGCCCGAAATCACAAAAGATGATGTTTTAAACGGAATCGCATATAATCCTAAAACGAAAACCATTTTTGTAACCGGTAAAAACTGGACCAAAATGTTTGAAATAACGGTTTCAGAATAAATCAAGCACAAATATTTTACGAATTTCACAAGTTTTCATCTCTTCATAAATGAAAATTTGTGAAATTTGTGTTTTACAACACTATCTAATAATGATTACATTAATAACAAACATACAAGAGTTATTACAGGTTCGCGAAACTTCAATCTACAAAGTTTCTGGTTCTGAAATGGCAATACTTCCATCAATAAAAAATGCTTTTTTAATTCTAAAAGACAATCTTATAGAAGATTTTGGAGCAATGGAAAACCTGCCAAAAATCAATGCCGATAAAATTATCGATGCAACTGGAAAAGTTATTCTTCCTACTTGGTGCGACAGCCACACTCATATTGTATATGCCGGAAACCGCGAACAAGAATTTGTGGATCGCATTAACGGACTTACGTATGAAGAAATTGCAAATCGTGGTGGCGGTATTTTAAATTCGGCTAAAAAACTGAATGAAGCTTCAGAAGAAGAAATCTATGAGCAATCCAAAATTCGCTTAGAAGAAGTGATGCATTTAGGAACCGGAGCCGTTGAGATAAAATCAGGCTACGGATTAACAATTGAAGGCGAATTAAAAATGCTTCGTGTCATTAAAAAATTAGCCGAAAACTATCCAATTTCAATCAAAGCTACATTTTTAGGTGCACATGCTTTCCCTGCACATTATAAAGAAAACAAAGCTGGGTACATTGACGAAATCGTTACTAAGATGCTTCCTGAAATCGCCCAAAACAATTTAGCCGAATACATTGATGTATTCTGCGAAAGCGGTTATTTCTCTGTTGAAGAAACAGAAAAAATCATGAAAGCTGGAATTGATTTCGGCTTAAAGCCAAAAATCCACGTCAATCAATTTAATTCTATTGGAGGCATTCAATCTGGAGTTAAATTTAATGCACTTTCGGTAGATCATCTGGAAGTAATGAATCCGGAGGACATCGAAACTTTAAAAGAATCAGAAACGATGCCTGTTGCTTTGCCTTCTTGTTCTTATTTTTTAAGCATTCCATATACACCAGCGCGCGAAATGATAAAAGCGGGACTTCCATTGGCATTAGCCACAGATTTCAACCCTGGTTCTACTCCGTCTGGAAATATGAATTTTGTTGTAGCAACAGCCTGCATCAAAATGAAAATGACGCCAGAAGAAGCGATAAACGCTGCAACAATCAATGGCGCTTATGCGATGGGACTTTCAGAAACCCATGGAAGTATTACGAAAGGAAAAAAAGCAAATTTAATCCTTACAAAACCCATTTCGTCTTATTACCAAATTCCATATGCTTTTGGAAGCAATTTGATTGAAAGCGTTTTCTTGGAAGGAAAAATTCTAGAATAAAAAATCCATAAAAAAAGGTCTGTGAAAACTCACAGACCTTTAATATCAAAGTGGTATTATTATCCCTGACGGCAATTATCTTAAGCTGAAACTAGTTTTAGAAACTAATTCATCGTTATCAAAAACATTGATAAAGTAAGTTCCTTTTGCAAAATCTTTACCTGGAAGATCTTCACTAACTTGTACAGTTTTATTTTCATATTTAACTGTAGTTTTGAAGCTGTAAGTTAAAGAGTTATCGCCAAAACTTTCTGTTTTCTTTTCACCTAAAACATTGTTTTTAGCATCGATAACCTGAATATAATATGTTTTATCTCCAGATTTAGCGATTTGGTTTTCAGCGATCGTAAAGCTAACTTTCAAAATGTCTGCACGGCTTGCTTTGTCTGTTTCGATTTGTTTTCCAGAACTTTTCAATTTGTAAGCTGCAGTTTTTGTGTTCAAAATAGATAATTTAGAACCTTTTTCAACAGTTTTAGCAAGCTCTTCGTTTTGACCAACTAATACTTCATTGTATTTTTTAGATTCTCCTAAAACTACAATAGTACTATCTCTTTGAGTAGTCAAAACACCATTTTGTTTTTTCAGCTCATCATTTTCAGCAACTAAAGTTTTCATTTTAGCCTGCATCGCCTGAACTTGAGATTTATATTTAGAAACATCTCCTTTTGATTTATTCAAATCATCCATAAGAGCTACTACTTTATCTCTTTCCTGAATCAATTCATCAGACATTGAAGTATTCTCAGCGATTGCAGCATCATAAGTTGCTTTTAATTCTTGTAAATCCTTCATAACAGATTCTTTTTCTGTCATTGTAGTGGTAAGTTCAGTTTTAACCACTTCTGTATCAGAAGATAATTTAAAAATATACACTAAACTACCAATCAGTAGGACTGCTAAAACCGCTATTACCGCTTTTAGACTTGAGTTGTTGTTCTTTGGGTTTTCCATATTTAATAATTTTCTTTATTAACAAATTTAAGAATTAATATATCGTAATAACGTAAGTTGGGACAATTATATTATTTTTGGACAATATTTTTTTTATATGGAGAAATTAATTCCTTTTACTGTTAATGATTTAGCAAAAGTCACAAATCACCGAAGCGGCGAAATTAAATTCGGCGAGAAAATGATTGTCATCCCGAAAGAGGCTGACATAGTAAAATTTATGACTGAAAGTGAAGCTAAATATGTACTATTAGGAATTCCTGAAGATATTGGCGTGCGGGCAAACTACGGTCGACCAGGAACTGCATCAGCATGGGAAAATGCTATAAAAAGCATTGCCAATATCCAACACAATCGTTTTTCAAAAGGAAGCCAAATTATTGTTTTAGGACAAATCAATGTGGCACAAGAAATGCGCGATGTCGAAAATCTTGATTTTAATGATATCGACGATCGATCAAAACTAAGCCAGCTTGTTGAAAAAATTGACAAAGAAGTTTCTCATATTATTTTTACAATCATAAAAGCAGGAAAAACTCCGATCATCATTGGCGGAGGCCATAATAATGCTTACGGAAATATTAAAGGTTCGGCTCTTGCCAAAGGAAAACCAATCAATGCGATAAACTTTGACGCACATTCTGATTTTAGAATTTTAGAAGGACGTCATAGCGGAAATGGATTTTCATACGCGTATGAAGAAGGTTTCCTGAAAAAATACTTTATTTTCGGACTGCACGAAAATTATACTTCAAAAAGCGTTTTGGATATCATCAAAAAACTGGAAGATCGCGTACGCTATAATACGTATGACAGTGTCAATATCAGAAAGGAAAAAGATTTCAACCGCGAAATGGCTTTGGCTTTAGGATTTATCCAAAATGATTCTTTCGGAATTGAGATTGATTTAGACGCCATTCCGAATATCGCCAGCAGCGCTATGACGATCAGTGGCTTTTCTGTAGAAGAATTGCGCCAGTTTGTTTCTTTCTTTGGGCAACATAAAAATGCTACTTATTTGCATATTTGCGAAGGAGCACCCGATTTAGCCGATTCTCCAAACAACAATTTGATTGGAAAATTAATCGGTTATCTCATCACCGATTTCATCAAAGCAAACAACGAAAAAGAAAGATCAAACTGAACTTCAACGGGCTTAAAACCACACATTTCCCAAATAATACAAGAATCAAATAAAGGATTGACCGAATAAACCTATCTTTGCACTGAATTTTTAGTCATTTTGACTAAATTCTTAACACTTAAGATATGTTATTCGAAGATTTATCACTTTCAAAAAGTATACAAAAAGCCGTATTTGAAGAAGGCTACCTAAATCCTACTCCTATTCAGGAACAATCTATTCCGATCATTTTGTCAGGAAGAGATTTGATTGGTTGCGCACAAACAGGTACAGGAAAAACAGCAGCATTTGCAATCCCTATCATACATCAATTACACCGAATTGTAGGTTCATCAAAAAAAGCCAAACAAATTCGCGCACTTGTCGTAACGCCAACACGTGAACTTGCAGTGCAAATTGGCGAAAGTTTTGACACTTATGGCAAATACACCAATTTAACACAATTAACAATCTTTGGAGGCGTTTCGCAAAATCCACAAGTTGAAACCTTAAAAAAAGGTGTCGATATTTTGGTTGCCACTCCAGGAAGATTGCTTGATTTGCATAAACAAGGATTTCTTGATTTTGACCATTTGCATACTTTGGTTTTAGACGAAGCCGATCAAATGCTGGATATGGGCTTTATAAACGATGTCAAAAAGATTGTAAAGCTTACGCCAAAAAACCGTCAGACTTTATTGTTCTCTGCAACGATGCCTATTGCTATTCGCGAATTGGCTGAAATGTTTTTAAAAGATCCTGAAAAAGTTGAAGTTTCGCCTGTTTCCTCAACAGCAGAAAATGTAGAACAACGCATTTATTTTGTTGACAAAACCGAAAAAAGAAATTTGCTTTATCATTTGATTAAAGAAGAGAATTTATCAAATGTGCTGGTTTTTTCAAGAACAAAACATGGCGCTGACAATGTTGTAAAAGCACTTCGCAAAAAAGATATTCCTGCAGAAGCTATCCACGGAGATAAATCGCAAAATGCGAGACAACGCGTTTTGGATGCCTTTAAAAATAAAGAAGTCGGCGTTTTAGTTGCTACAGATATTGCGGCGCGCGGAATCGACATTGAACAACTTCCTTATGTAATCAATTTTGACTTGCCAAATATCCCTGAAACATATGTTCACCGAATTGGCCGTACTGGACGTGCCGGAAATGGCGGAATTGCAATTTCATTTTGTGGCAAAGACGAACATCCTTACTGGAAAGATATTCAAAAATTGATAAAAGTAGATGTAAAAACAATTACAGATCACCCATATCAATGGCATTCTGGAAGTCCTGAACCGGGAGAAAAACCTAAAAACTCTAATAGAAGCGGTGGCGCTCACAAATCGAGAAAATCAAATACTTCTAAGAAAAATAAAAAACGCTGGTATTAACCAGCGTTTATTGTTTCATGTATTAAGTAATTTACAATCTTAAAGAGTTTTACCGGCTCAAAAGGCTTGATAATAATATCATTCATTCCTGACGAAAGTGCTTCATCTGTTATTTCATCCTTATCAAAAGCAGTCAACGCCACAATAGGCGTTTTTATGCCTTTTAAACGAATTCTTTTTGTAGTTTCAAAACCATTCATTAAAGGCATGTTTATATCCATTAGAATAAGATCAAAATCTTCTTTTTCTAATATCTCCAAAGCACCGAAGCCATCATCAACTACTTTGCAGGTGTAATTATTTTTTTCAATGATCTTTTTTGTAACCATCTGATTGATCAAATTATCTTCGACAACCAAAATTTTAAAGATATCATTTGAGGTCAAGTCAACCTCAATATCGTCTATAATTTCTTTAGTTCGCTGTGGATCATGCTCAAACGGAATTATAAATGAAAAAGACGTTCCTTGTCCAATATCACTTTCCAGCGTAATACTACTGCCAAAAAGCCCAAGTAATCGTTTTACGATACTCAATCCTAAGCCCGTTCCTTGATAATCTTCTTCTTTTCTACCGACTTGAACAAACTTTTCAAAAATTTTGCCTTGATCCACAGTCGCAATTCCAACTCCGTTATCTTTGATCAAAAAGTCCAAGAAATAATTTTTGCCTTCAATTTTAGCAAGATCGACCTTGACTTCTACTTCTCCATCTTTTGTAAACTTTAAAGCGTTGCTTACTAAGTTCATTAAAATTTGCGCCAATCGTAATTTATCTCCAATTAAATATTCAGGTATATCCGGATCAACGTACACATTAATTTTATTGTTGTTTTTTTGAGATAAAAAAGAAAGAGAATTTTTGATTACTGTTATTTCGTCTGAAATATTAAAAGTCAAATTTTCAAGAACAACTTTGTTTTCTTCAATTTTATTAATCTGTAAAATATCATTTACCAGCGACAATAAATATCTGGCCGAAAATTTAAGCGAACTTAAGTGCTGGCTTCTAGACAACTCCTTATGCTCTTCTAAAAGCATGTTTGTAATTCCAACCACTCCATACAATGGTGTGCGTAATTCATGGCTTATCGTTGAAATAAACTGTGTTTTAAGCAACGAGGCTTCTTCCGCAATTTCTTTAGCTTGCAAAAGCTCTATATTTGCCTTTTTCTTTAAACGGATATTTTTAATTAAAGTGATGATTAACAATAACAAAATCAAAGAAATAATAATAAACAATACTACAATTATTCTCGATTTTTTTAAACTGTGATATTGTTCTATTTTTTCGCTTTCAATTTTATCTATTTGTCTTTTATACTCATCTAATTCGCGATTAAAACCTGCAGTAGAAGCTTTTTTTACCTTTTCTTTATTTGTTATTTCATCTTTAATTCGATTATAAATAACAAGGTTTTTATAAGCATTTTCAAATTCCCCTATACTATTTAAAAATTTTGAATACTCTTGGTGCGCATAGAGCAAATCTGTAATTTCATCACTCGATTTATCGTAAGAGGAAATCGCTTTTAAAAAGAATCTATTTGCCCTTTCGTTATTCTTTTCATGGCCCCAATACATTCCGTTAAGAAAATTTAGCGCAATATCATCTGACTTTCCTTTTAAATCATTTTGATGTTCATTAATATAATTTAGATAAGGCAAACCTTCACTATAATTTCCAATCTTGAAATAAGACCAAACTATATTCAGATTGGTAATAGCAACTTCTTTAGCATATTTTTTATCCTTGCCAAATTTCAATGATTCTTTATAATACTTAATTCCATCAGTATACATTTTCTTTTCAAAAAAGTACAAATTACCTAGATTGCTGGTAACCATCATTCTCATACTAATAATATTAGAACGTTTTGCGTAGAATAAGGCTTTTTTATAAAAGAAGGCTGCTTTATCAATTTCTCCTAATTCATGAAAATTGATAGCGATTATATTGTAATTTCTTGAAATTAAAGTGTCATTTTTGAGATCAAATGAATATTTCAAGGCCATTCCAGATTTCTCTAAAGATTTTTCGTAGTTGGCATTATCTAAGTAGTCACAGGCCTGTTTTGTTAAATCAGTAATTTTCACCATTGATGCAGCATTGCTCTGAGCCGTCAACTCATAGCAAAATATATTTAGGAAAATTAAAAAAATAGAACAAAATCTATGATAAAGCATAATTTGGGGAATCTTTATTTCGAATATTTATCATTACAATAATACGAAATAAAAGTATTACTTAATTGCTAAAGATTCCATAATCAGTTTTTTATATTTTATGCCATATAATTTTTCGAAAGTCTTTAAAAAAGCTCGCAATGATTCATTTATTTATAAAATAGAATGGGTAGCACATCTCATTATTAAGATTTTTTTTAAAAATTTTCAGCAAAATATTACAAGAAATAAAAAATAATACTATTTTTAACAAAATTAAAGACACAAGCCCCAAGTGTTTTAAGAGATTGGAGCATTAAAATCAAAATTATGTTAGAAAACTTTGAAAAATTCGCAGAAACAGAAAGATTGACAAAAGCGCAACAAAAAGCAATAACAGGTGGCGACGCCCCAGATGAGGAAAGCGACGAAAGCAGAAAAGGAAAAGTAGCAGCAAAATAAATTCTTTTTGCTTTTATTTTCCTTCACTCAAAGAAGCGAATAAAATGAAAAAGCCGAGAAAAACAATTTTCTCGGCTTTTATTTTTTTTCTAAATAACGCTTTATTCGATATTTAAACGCTCTTCTTTATTGCTTTCCCATTGTCCAACAACAGAAGTTGCCAATGCATTTCCTAAAACGTTTGTAGCGCTTCTGAACATATCACAGAAATGATCAATAGGCAAAATCAATGCAATTCCTTCAACAGGGATATCAAACATACCACATGTAGCAGCAACAACTACTAAACTTGCCCTCGGCACACCTGCAATTCCTTTACTTGTAAGCATTAGAACTAAAAGCATTACCATTTGTGTTGGAATATCCAAATGAACTCCATAAAACTGAGCAATGAAGATGCTGGCGAATGTCATATACATCATACTTCCGTCTAAGTTGAATGAATAACCAAGCGGCAACATGAAAGAAACAATTTTATCTTTTACGCCAAAATCCTCCAATTCTTCAGTCAATTTTGGAAATACTGCTTCACTACTTGTTGTTCCAAAAGCAATCGCTAATGGTCCAATAATACGTCTTAACAACTCGGTCATTCTTCCTTTTAAGAAAATATAACCTACACCGATCAAGACAACCCATAAAGTACTGATACCAACTAAAAATGATCCGAAGAATTTAAAATACGTTATTACTAATTCTTCAGCGTCTCTAATAGCAAAAACTCCTGCAATGGCACCAAATACTCCAATCGGAGCAAAGTTCATTACATAATTCACCATTTTCAAAACAATATGCGAAGCTTTATCTAACGCATTAATTACTGGCTTCACAGGACTTCCGATAGAAGCCGCCGCTAATCCAAAAAAGATAGAGAATATTACAATCTGAAGGATTTCATTTGTTGCCATTGCCTCAAAAAGACTTTTTGGAACAATATGCTCAACAAAATTCTCAACAGAAAGCGTTTTTGTTTTACCAGTTACTTCTGTCGCCGCCGCCATATCGATGTGGCCTAACTTCAAGCCGACTCCTGGCTCAAGAACATTTACATAAAATAAACCAATCAGCAATGATATAAATGATGCAGTAAAAAACCATCCAAGAGCTTTTCCTCCCACTCTACCAACTGTCTTAATATCTCCAAGCTTGGCAATTCCTACTACCAATGTAGTAAACACTAAAGGCGAGATAATCATTTGCACCAGTCTAATAAAGATGGTTGCCAACATTTTAATTTTACTGCTGAAAGATTGCGCTCCTTCAGGAGAAAGTGTTGCGTGCAATATAATTCCCAAAGTCGCACCTAGCACCATTGCAACGATAATCTGGCCTGTTAATCCTGAAAGAAATGATTTTTTTTTAGTTTCTGTAACTTGCATTAATTTGTTTGTTTTAAATTAAAATATTAAGACCCTCACTGCCTTAACTTTTATTAATATGTTTTGTTGATTAAATAAAAATCAGCCAAAACAATCGCTGCCATTGCCTCAACAATTGGCACCGCACGAGGTACAACACAAGGATCATGGCGTCCTTTGCCCGTCATTGATGTAATATTTCCTTTATTATCTAATGAATCTTGTGTCTGCATGATAGTCGCAACAGGTTTGAAAGCTACTCTAAAGTAAATATCCATTCCGTTGCTGATTCCGCCCTGAATTCCTCCAGAAAGATTTGTTTTTGTAGTTCCGTCAGGATTGTACAAATCATTGTGTTCGCTTCCTTTCATTTCTGATCCAGAAAAACCACTTCCGTATTCAAAACCTTTTACCGCATTTATTGAAAGCATTGCTTTTCCTAATTCGGCATGCAATTTATCAAAAACTGGCTCTCCTAACCCAACAGGAACATTTTGAATCACACATGAAACAACGCCACCAACTGTATCGCCTTGCTTGCGGATATCACGGATATATTCTTCCATAATCGCCGCCGATTTCTCATCTGGACAACGAACAGGATTACTTTCTATTTTCGAAAAATCTAAATCTTGATAAGGCGTATCCAAATGAATTGGGCCTACAGAAGAAACGTAAGCATTAATTTTAATTTCAGGAAGCATTTGTTTTGCGATTGCTCCTGCAACTACACGACTTGCAGTTTCACGTGCAGAACTTCTTCCACCACCTCTGTAATCGCGAAAACCATATTTTTGGTCATATACGTAATCAGCGTGGCTTGGTCTGTAATTATCTTTGATATGAGAATAATCGTCAGATTTTTGATTGGTATTCGGAATGATAAACCCAATTGGAGTTCCAGTAGTTTTTCCTTCAAAAATTCCAGATAGAAACTGAACTGCATCTGGTTCTTTACGTTGTGTTACAATTGCCGATTGCCCCGGTTTTCTGCGAGCCATTTCAACTTCAATTGCTTCAAAATCCAATTGAATTCCTGATGGACAACCATCAATAATACCGCCTAAAGCCTCACCGTGCGACTCGCCAAATGTTGTAATTCTATATAATGTGCCGTAGCTATTTCCTGCCATGTTTTTAGTTTTAGCAAATGTAAGTTTTATGAATTAAATTAAAAAATATAAAATTGTGATTATTAATTTAAGGTTAACGAGTTTAAAAATCATAATTTGTTAAAATTGACCTTTATTTGATAACCTTTTGATAAAATAAATCCAGCATTTCTTTCTTTTATTTGTTAAACTTCAAATCACGAAAAATTGAAAAAGAGAAATGTTGAACTGGTTGTTATTTCAGATGTTCATTTAGGGACTTATGGAAGCCACGCCAAGGAACTAAACAACTATTTATCAAGCATAAAACCTAAAACATTAGTTTTAAACGGAGACATAATTGACGCTTGGCAATTCAGAAAATCCTACTTTCCTAAGTCTCATTTAAGAGTTATTCAGCGCATTATCGGAATGGCTTCTAAAGGGACAAAAGTGTATTACATCACAGGGAATCACGATGAAATCCTTCGAAAATTCACCGACATGAATATGGGAAATTTTTCATTAGTCGATAAATTAGTTTTGGAATTAGATGACAAAAAAGCTTGGATTTTTCATGGTGACGTTTTCGATGCTTCGGTGCAACATTCAAAATGGATTGCAAAATTGGGCGGTTTAGGCTACGATTATCTGATTCTTTCCAATCGTTTTGCAAATTGGTGTTTGTCAAAATTAGGACGCGAACCTTACTCTTTTTCTAAAAAAATAAAAGCCAGTGTTAAAAAGGCAGTAAAATTTATTTCAGATTTTGAAACCACGGCAACCGACTTAGCAATCGAAAAAAAATACGATTATGTAATCTGTGGACATATACATGAGCCAAAAATCATCACTAAGGAAAATCGCCACGGATCTACTTTATATTTAAATTCAGGCGACTGGGTCGAAAACCTGACTGCATTGGAATACCATAAAAAGCGTTGGAAATTATATTCTTATGCCGAAAGCAATTTTACAGAAGAAGAAAACTTATTTGAAATGGAAGATAATTTGACTTCACAATTATTGATTTCCATCATGGAAAAAAAATAGCTTTCAAACAAGTAATTTTCAGCAAAATAGCCTCTACAAACCCTTCAAACAAAGGTTTATTTCAAAAAAATGTAAATTATATAACAATTTTCAAAAATCTTATACGTTCTCTATTGAGTTGTAGTTATACATTTGAAATAAATTAATTGAATCATTTTTATGAAAAAAATCATTTTATCAGCCCTTATGCTATTAGGTTTAGCATTTACGGCTCATTCACAAGACATTGCGAAAAACGCGTTAGGTTTGCGTTTAGGCGACAATAACGGTTTTGGAGGAGAAGTATCTTATCAAAGAGGTTTAAATCAAAAAAACAGACTTGAATTTGATTTAGGCTGGAGAAACAGTAGCGACGTTGATGCCATTAAAGGTGTTGCTCTTTATCAATGGGTTTGGAATATAGACGGAGGTTTTAACTGGTACGCTGGTGTTGGTGGCGGTTTAGCTGCTTGGGACCACGATTATTACAACAATAACGTAAAATACAATGACAGCGGAACGTATGTTTTTGCTGCAGGAGATATCGGAATCGAATATGGTTTTAAAGAAGTGCCAATCCTATTATCTTTAGATGCAAGACCTGAGATTGGCTCTGGATACTATGACGATGACAACTTCGGATTTGATGTTGGTTTAGGAATCAAATTCAAATTCTAAATAAAAATAAAAAATAATTGTAGAAAAAAACCTGTCGTTTTAATTGCGACAGGTTTTTTTTTATGCTTTCAATCGAAAGGCTTCGACTCCGCGCAGCCGGTCATTTAACTTTTCACTTCTAACTTATTACTTTATAATAATCTCTTTTTTAGAGTGAATTTTCACTACCGTATAAGGATATGAAACCACCTGCATTACCATAGCATCTGGCGCTGGGTTATTTTCTTTAACCGTGATAATAATATTCTTATCTGTTTCCTCTACTTTTTCAACACCAATAGAATAACCGCTAGTGTTTTTTTCACCCATATTCAAAATAACATAATTTGAATTGTTGATGTCAGCCTGCTTCATTTTACTGGATAAAAGCGGATCATTTTCAAGCATTTTAATTTCGTTAGGCTCTGTCAAAATTTCAAAAAATTTGATATTCCCTCCTCCATTTGATTGCTCGGTCAAAACTTCATACAAGGCCGTTGAGCCCGAAGTTTTCTTTGCACCACAGGAAATCAAAACAAAAACTGCTAAAACTGAAATTACCTTTTTCATGCTGTAAATTATTTAGATTGGTATCTTACTCTTTATAATCGTCAATTGCTTTTTGATACAGCGCTTCGTATTTTGGAAGTATATTTTTAATATCAAATTTCTTAGCCACTTCCAACGCATTCTTTTTAAACTCTTTCAGCGTAGCATCGTCTTTCAGAATTTTGATTGCATTTGCCGCCATTTCCTCAACATTTCCAACATTGCTCAAATATCCAGAAACTCCATCAAAATTCACCTCAGGCAAACCTCCTGAATTACTAGAAATCACCGGAACACCAAGAGCCATTGCTTCTAAAGCCGCCAAACCAAAACTTTCCGTTTCAGACGGAAGCAAAAACAAATCGGTCATGCACAAAATCTTGTCAATTTCGTTACTGTTCCCAAAGAAAATCACCTTGTCGTAAATCCCTAACTCCATACACAAAACTTCGGCTTTTTCCTTTTCAGGACCATCACCTACCATCATCAATTTAGCCGGCATTTCTTTCTGGATATTATAGAAAATCTTAATGATATCCGGAATACGTTTTACCTTTCTAAAGTTACTAATATGAGTTACAATACGCTCATTTGCTTTCGCCATCACATAACGATGACAAGGCGCTTCAGGATCTTTTACCACTTTATCCAATTCGATAAAATTTGGGATCACCTTAATCTTATTTTTGATTTTGAACAACTTCAAAGTATCATCTTTCAAACTCTGCGAAACTGAAGTCACATAATCCGACTTATTGATACTAAACGTTACCGCAGGTTTATAAAACGGATGATTTCCAACAAGCGTAATATCTGTTCCGTGAAGCGTCGTAATCATCGGAAGATTGATTCCTTCATTTTTTAGCATTTGCTTCGCCATATACCCCGCGTAAGCATGCGGAATTGCGTAATGCACGTGCAAAACTTCAATTTTATACAGTTTCACCATATCGACCAACTTACTCGATAAGGCCAATTCATAAGGCTGATAATGAAAAAGTGGATATTCCGGAACATTAACTTCGTGATAATGCACATTCGGATTCAAAAGGGCCAATCTAACTGGTTGGCTATAAGTTATAAAATGTATTTCGTGTCCTCGTCTGGCTAATTCAAGACCTAACTCAGTGGCTACTACCCCACTACCGCCAAACGTTGGATAACAAACTATTGCTATTTTCATGTATTAGATTTAATTCTACGAAAATACTCAAAAATCACGTTTAATTGGCCGTTTCATTTGTTAGATTTTTGTAAATATCAGAGATTGCACAGTATTAGACTTTTACGATTCAAAAGACAAAATGCATCATAATTTCTTTTAGGAGCAGAAAAATTTGTTTTCAAGAGAAGTACCGTCCCGCTGTCCGCTATATCTTTTGCGCCGAACACCGGCACAAAAGGATATCACTTCCATCGGGGCTAGATGAGATGGTTTTGTTTTCTAGAGAAACCAATCAATGCCGTCACCTTTGTCAAAGTTCAAAACTTTGACAAAGATTCAATCAAAACAATAAACCCGACAGGTTTTAAAAACCTGTCGGGTTTCAAACCTGAAACTTCAAACCTGAAACTTCAAACCTGAAACTTGAAACCACAAAAAAAAAGGCACAAAATCTAAATTTCATGCCTTTCAAATATACTATAAATTTGTCTTAGAAAAATCTGCTGTGCCAGCTATCGGCCGCAGGAACTTCCCAAGATTCATTAAACTCTTCAATATTATTTACAAGATTATTGAAAACAATCGTATTCTCAGAAACCGATTTATCTTTAACCATCTTTTTAAAATCAATTAACGGTTTGTGTGCAATATGTTCTCCTAGCTTAAAAGTAACATTCATTTTGTCAAGCAAATCAACATTATACTTTTTCTCCAAGCTTTGAATAAATTCAACCGAACTATCAATAGAACATCCAGTTGCCGCCTGCACATCTTGATTTACAGCCAATATGATAAAACGGTTGTATTTCAGCAAAAACGAAGCCTCAAGACTTGTTCCGTGCGCCGCCCATTGTTCTACAAAAGCTTTTAAATCAGTTTCAATTTCAGAAAACTCTTCCTCAGAAAATTTTCTGTTCGATTGGTAAATCCAGACTCTAGATTCACCTGGCAAATTTTCAAAAGGTATATACATTTTAAATTTTGTTTTTGTTTGTTTTGTTTCAAGTTTCAGGTTAACAAACCTTAGCCCCTTAGCATCTTAGAAACTTAATTTTTACAGATCTTGCGCATTTGCAATTAACTCTGCGACATCCATTACTTTTACTTCACCTTCCTTATGCGCATGTTTAATTCCATCCGTCAACATGGTATTACAGAAAGGGCAACCAGCAGCGATAATATCCGGTTTCGTTTCTAAAGCATCTTCTGTACGCAAAACGTTCACTTCTTTGTTTCCAGGTTCAGCATCTTTAAACATTTGTGCACCACCAGCCCCACAGCATAATCCATTTGCTTTAGAACGTTTCATTTCAACTAATTCAACATCTAGCTTCTGAATTAAATCTCTTGGCGCTTCGTACACTTTATTTGCTCTTCCCAAATAACAAGGATCATGGAAAGTGATTTTTTTTCCTTTAAACTGACCACCTTCAACAGTCAATCTTCCATCATCAATTAATGACTTTAAAAACTCTGTATGGTGAATTACTTCATAGTTTCCACCCAATTCAGGATATTCATTTTTCAAAGTATTAAAACAATGCGGACAAGCCGTAACGATCTTTTTTGCTTCATATGCATTTAAAACCTCGATATTCATCATGGCTTGCATTTGGAACAAAAATTCATTTCCGGCACGTTTTGCAGGATCTCCAGTACAACTCTCTTCAGTACCTAAAACTGCAAACGAAACATTCGTACGATTTAAAATACGAACAAATGCTTTGGTAATTTTTTTTGCTCTATCATCAAAACTTCCCGCGCAACCTACCCAAAATAAAACTTCTGGTTGTGTTCCTTGGGCTAGCATTTCAGCCATTGTTGGCACTACTAAACTTTCTGACATTTCTCTCTCTTTTGTTTAAAGTTTAAAGTTCAAAGTTTCATGTTTTATTCTGAAATCTGAAATCTTAATTTATTCTGAGAATATTATTAATTCTCGTTTTTCCAATTCAAACGGTCTTGTTGGCTGTATTGCCATGGCGCACCGTTGTTTTCAATATTAGTCATCATTGCGTTTAGAGACATTGGTGCAGCACTTTGCTCCATCACTAAATAACGACGCATATCCATAATAATAGAAAGCGGACTAATATTTACAGGACATTCTTCAACGCAGGCATTACATGAAGTACAAGCCCATAGTTCTTCTGGAGTGATATAATCGTTTAAAAGTGATTTGTTGTCTGGAACGAAAACACCTTTATTAGCATCAATATTTTTTCCAACTTCTGTCAAACGATCTCTTGTGTCCATCATAATCTTACGAGGAGACAATTTTTTTCCAGTTTGGTTTGCCGGGCAAGATGAAGTACATCTTCCGCATTCTGTACACGTATAAGCATTCAAAAGTTGCACCCAGTTCAAATCCTGAACATCGCTTGCTCCAAATTTAGCTGGAGCTGCATTTTCATCAACTGGCGCTGCCGCAAACGGATCTGCATTTGGATCCATCATCAACTTCACTTCTTTTGTAACTGATTCTAGATTATCAAACTGACCTTCTGGTTTCAAATTCGCAAAATACGTATTTGGGAAAGCCAAAAGAATATGCAAATGTTTTGAGAAGTATAAATAATTCATAAAAACCAAAATACCCACGATATGCAACCACCAAAATACTTCGAATAACAATCCAACCAATTCATTTGATGTACCATTAAAAATTGGCGCGATAAACTGGCTTATAGGATAGCTTCCTGCCTTATGAAAATGAGAATATCCTCCTGGAACATTCTGCAAATGCAAATCAGAAGCATTCATTAACAAAAACAGAATCATCAAAACTGTTTCGAAGTACAAAATATAATTCGCATCGCTTTTTGGAAAACCAGTCAAATCCTTGCTTACGAAACGTTTTAAACGAATCACATTTCTTCTGATCCAAAAAGTTACAACCGCAATAATTACAAGTATTGCCAAAATTTCAAATGAGGCAATCAAAACATCATACACTACCCCTAAATAAGGAGCAAAAATTCTATGTGTTCCAAAAAGCCCATCAATAATAATTTCAAGCAATTCGATATTAATAATAACGAAACCAACATATACAAAAATATGAAGGATTCCGGCAACAGGGCGTCTCACCATTTTTGATTGTCCAAGAGCAATCAATGCCATGTTTTTCCAACGAGCTTTAGGATTATCTTTTCTATCTACGTCAACTCCTAAATTAATGTTTCGGATGATTTTTTTTACGCTCGCTGTAAAAAAACCAAAACCTACTACAAGAAGTATGGCGAATAAAATATTATCTAAATAACTCATTTATGATTATTTTTTAGTAGTTGAATTAGTATCTTCCGTTGGTGCTACATATGGTTTGTTTTTCTTTCCAAAAAGAGAAACATTCACATAACGAGTTGGGTAAAGGCGAAGATCCTGCAACAATAATTCAAGCTCTTTTGAAGTTTTCGCTAAATTATTATACAAAGCATCATCATTTAATATTTTTCCTGCAGTTCCTTTTCCAGAATTTAAATTCGCCATCAATAAATCAACTTTAGCCAAGGTCTGATTTAAATTACGAACTGTTTTTCCTAAATCAGCTTTATTTAAAGAATCAGAAATTTTGCTGAAGTTGCCTGACATTTTATTCAAGTTTGTCACAACTCCATTAATCTGACCTTTATTAGTATCTAAAATAGAGTTAAGACTTCCTCCAGCTTTATGAAACTGCGCCATAGTTTGGCTTAATTCAGCAATAGTCTTCTTTAAATTTTCCTGTGTATTTTTATCTAAAGTATTGTTTAACCCAGTAACCAGATTATCAATATTCACAAGCATTTTCTCTAGTTTTGCTTGAATTGGTTCCAATTTCCCTCCTAAAGATTCTGTCAAACCTAATTCAACAGTTCCTGCTAATGTTTGTCCGTCTTCTGCAGGAGTTTTATCTGCAAAATTTGGTACAATTTTAATTTGTTTCCCAGCAATCAAACTTGGAGAATACAAAGTTGCGGTACTTGTTTTTGAAATTGGAAAATCTGTTTTAAGCTGAAGTTCAACTAATAATTTACCTGTTGTTTCATTGATTGTAATTTTATTTACTTTACCAATTGCAAGTCCGTTTATGGTAACAGGTGCTGACGGTGCCAAATCCTCAACATTATCATACTCAACAAATAATGTTTTGTAATTTGTAAAAAGATCTCTGCCTTTTAAAAAACTGTAGCCCCAAATAAATAATAAAATTGACGCGATGACTAAAATAGCCGTTTTAATTTCTCTTGTTAGTTTCAAAATTCTAAGTGTTTGTACAAAATTAATATAAATATTCGAACTTGTGACGATTATTTAGTAGCGTCTTGAATACTGATTTTCTCTCCATCTTTAGTTGCAGTTAAAAAAGCCGCGCCATAACCTTTACTCTTAGCTTCTTGCAAATATTTTTTCGCTGCTTCGTAATCTGATGTTTCTTGATAGAAATATTTGTAAATATTATTTTCATAAAGCATCGTCACATTTTTCAAACCTTTAAAATTCTTAGGTTCTAATGGAGTCTTCTTTATACTTGCAATAAGTTGTACTTTATAAAAAGTTCCTTTAACGGCACTTTTCGCAGCAGCTGAAGGCTCAGCTGGCTTAGTTTTTTTTGGTGTCGAAGTATCTTTTGCAGGTCTGACATCAGACATTTCAGGAACTCCATTGCCAAAATATTCACTCTTATAACTTAAGATTGCTTCTGCAATTGCTTTTGCAATATCATTTTGCCCTTCTTCTGAGTTCAAGATATTCCCTTCTGTAGGATTCGAAACAAAACCTGTTTCCACTAATACTCTTGGCATATATGCTTTATGAAGTACCATAAATGGCGCTTGTTTTACACCACCTTGTCTAATTTTTTTTCCAAGTCGGTCAAAATTATCTTCGATTTTTGTTGCCAACGAAATGCTGTTATCCAAATATTCTTCTTGCATTAATGTCATACCAATCATTGATTCAGGAGAATTTGGGTCGTAACCTTCATATTTACGCTTATAATCTTTTTCTAGTGTAATTACCGAGTTCTCTTTTTTCGCTGCTTCAAGATTCGACGCAACTTTACTTAAACCCATTACATATGTTTCTGTTCCGTCAGCTGCTGTATTTTTGTTTGCATTACAGTGAATCGACACGAAAATATTAGAATTGGCTCTGTTTGCGATGTTGGCTCTTTCAACCAAATCAATAAAAACATCTGTTTTACGCGTATAAATCACATCAACATTTGGGCTCGCTTCTAATATTTTTCCAACTTTAAGCACAATTGCCAAAGCAATATTTTTTTCAATTCGGCCGCTATAAACAGCTCCGAAGTCATGATCACCGTGTCCGGCATCAAGTGTTACTTTAAAAACATTTGCCTGACTGTAAGCACAAAACGAAATTATAGTTAGAAAAAAACTAAATAATAGCCTAGTTTTGTTAAATATATTCATAAATCTAAAAGTTAATTTTAATAATATGCAACTCCTATAATTTTCACAATTGATTATTTTTGCCAAAAAATTATATGTAAGTTTGACATGTCAAAAAACAAGCCATACTTTTACAAAAATAGCATTTAAACCTTTGCACACAAACTTATTTAATATCGTTTTATTATCATTTCTCCTAACTTTAGGATGTGGTAAAGTATATTCGCAAGATATAAAACCGAAAAAAAAATCGTTACCAACTGTAAAACAAACAGATAAAGCTACAACTGCTAAAACTGATACAGCAAAACCAACAGACAAATCTGCAGCTGTTAAAGTTGATACGGTAAAAATCGACAGTATCAAGCCTGCAAAGACTTTTCTGGATGGCAAAGTAAATTACAAAGCAAAAGATTACGCAGTAATAGACAAAAAAAAGAAACTGCTTACGCTTTATAATGAGGCAGAACTATATTATAAGGATGTAGAATTAAAATCTGGAATCATTGTTTTGGATTACGGCAAGGATGAAGTTTATGCAGGAAGAATAAAGGACTCTGCTGGAGTTCTTATTCAATATCCAAATTTCAAACAGGGATCAAACGAAGTACAGCCTGATTCGATTCGATTTAATTTCAAAACTAAAAAAGCGTTAATTTTTAATTCCCGAACAGAACAAGGCGAATTTAAGATCAAAGCGGCAGTCACGAAAAAAGAAAACGATTCAGTTTACTTTTTAAGAGGCGCACGTTTTACAACATCGACAGATGTAGACAATCCGGAATATTATTTTCAAACCAACAAAGTAAAATTTGTTCCAGGAAAAAAAGTAGTTACAGGCATAACAAACATGGTAATTGCAGACGTTCCTACTCCACTAGCATTGCCATTCGCTTATTTTCCGATGAGCCAAGAAAAAAGTGTTTCAGGTATTATCATTCCTAGTTATAATGATTCAAACACGAGAGGATTTTCTTTGCAAAATATGGGATATTATTTTGCCTTGAGCGACAATTACGACTTAACCGTCTTAGCTGATTATTATACCAATGGAAGTTACGCCCTTCGTTTTGAATCGGCGTATGCCGAAAGGTACAAATACCGAGGCAACCTAAATATTCGTTATGAAAATTTAATTAGCAGCGAAAGAGGCTACCCTGACTATTCAAAACAAAAAATCTACAACATTCAGTGGTCGCACTCTAAAGACACAAAATCAAACCCAAATTCAACGTTTTCTGCTTCGGTGAACATGGGTAGTAGTAAATATTTCAAACAATCTATTAATCAGGCGAATATTGGCTCAAATCTGAACAACACTTTGAGTTCGTCTATTTCATACAACAAAACTTTTAATACAATTCCACAAGCCCGAATTGCCTTAACAGCTACACATTCGCAAAATACGCAGACCGAAGTTATCAATATGACTTTGCCTTCGCTTCAAGCAAGTATTGACCGTATTTATCCTTTTGTTGGAAAAGATGGCGTGAAAAAAGGTTTTATAAAGAACATCAACTTGCAATACAACTTAAGCGGAAAAAACAGTTTCGTGACAACCGATTCGCTATTCTTTAAACCGCAAATGTTTAAAGATGCTCAAATTGGAATGCAACATACAATCCCATTAAGCACAAACTTTAAGCTGTTCAAATATTTCAGTGCCGGAATGGCGACAAATTACCAAGAAACTTGGGTAACCAAAACCATTCATAAAGATTATGATGATGCACAAAGCAAAGTTGTTACTTCAACCGTAAATGGTTTTGACGCTTTTAGAACGTATAATTTCAGCTCGAATTTAGGAACTACAATTTACGGTACTTTTAATTTTGGCTCCGATAAAAGAATCCAATCTATTCGTCACGTCATGCGCCCATCGATTACGTACGCATACACGCCTAGTTTTGAAAAATACTACGATACTTATGCTGTTGATGCTTCAGGACGAATTACATCACAATACACGCGTTTTGAAGGCGGTGTTTATGGCGCGCCAGGAAAAGAGAATTCAAACATTGTAGGTTTTGCATTAAGCAACACTTTTGAAGCCAAAGTAAGAGATAAAGACAGCACAAAAACAGAACCTAAAAAAATCATGCTGTTGAACAACTTGAACTTCAGCACAAGCTATAATTTCAATGCAGACGGCAAACAAACCCTAGCATGGCAACCGGTACTTGTATCTGGAGGAACACAATTTTTTGACAATAAAATGAATGTTAATTTCGGAGCTACATTAGACCCTTACGCAATTGACAATTCTGGAGCAAGAATAGATAAATACAACATCGATAACGGAGGAAGTTTGTTCAGAATGACAAGCGCAAACGTTACTTTGAATTATTCATTCTCTAACAAAGGAGGCGAAAAAGAAAAGACCAATTCGCAGAGTCAGCGAAATGGAGGTCGAAATGATGATTTGTTTGGAACTAACACTGACTTGACCGACAGCCGAAACAGTCAATTCGCTAACGAAAAGGATGATGACAAGGATGTTATTAGCGAGTTTTTCAATTCAAAAATCCCTTGGGATATGACAATGGCCTATTCGCTTACGTATTCGAACGTAAATCGTGAAAATAAAATCTCAGGAAACTCAATCATGATTTCTGCCAATATGGACATTACACCAAAATGGAAAGGCGGGGTTTCGACTGGATATGATTTTGTTCAAAAAGGAGTTACCTTTACTCAATTCCGTTTTGAAAGAGATTTATTAAGCTGGAGAATGGCATTTAACTGGCAACCTCTTGGAACAAATTCTAACTGGAACTTCTTCATCGGAATTAAATCCGGTATGTTGAGTGACATCAAATGGAACAAACGAAGCGTTTCAAATCGATAATTTTTTTTTTAAGTCGTAAAGTCGAAGGTTCGCCTTTCAAATTATGTGAAAAGTTTATGACTTGTAGCTTATAGCAAAAAAAATCAAACTTATACTTTTAATAAAATAATTGATCATGAAAAAAATCATCTTTACCGAAAAAGCTCCGGCTCCAATCGGTCCGTATAACCAAGCTGTTTTATCAGGAAACACCCTTTATGCTTCTGGACAAATTGCGATTAATCCAACTTCAGGAGAACTTGTAACTGACAACATCAATGACGAAACAAAACAAGTAATGGAGAATATTGCAGCAATTCTAGAAGCTGCAGGCATGACATTTGAAAACGTTGTCAAATCAACGATCTTCATTATGGATATGAATAACTTTGGTGCAATTAATACAGTTTACGGATCTTATTTTAACGAAAAAACCGCTCCAGCACGTGAAACGGTTCAAGTGGCATGTTTGCCAAAAAATGTAAATGTTGAGATTTCTATAATTGCAGTGCAATAGCATCTAATAATAATTGTGCCGTTGCTTCATTTGTTGCCAGCGGCACATTATGCACATCGCAAACACGAATCAGCATATTGATATCAGCTTCATGCGGATGACTTGACAAAGGATCTTTAAAAAAGAAAACCATTTGCGTAATTCCTTCCGCTACTCTACCTGCAATTTGCGCATCACCACCAAGAGGACCAGAAAGCATTCTCTGTGTCTTAAATCCAGCAGCTTCAGCTTTTCCTCCCGTAGTTCCGGTACCAATAAGCCTTATTTTTTCATTGTGCAAAACAGCTTCATTTTTAATCAAAAAATCAATTAAATCAGCTTTTTTACCGTCGTGAGCAATAATTGCAATTTCCATAAATCCAGAACTATTGATTAGCAACATGATAAGCAATTAAACCATCAATTGGTCTTCTTAATACATTTCCTAATTTAAGTTCGTATTTATCGAAAGTCTCTTGCAATTCATCTTTCAAATAAAACGCAATAGAACCAACAAAATGCACAGGAACTTCTTTACAGTTATCAAACTGTTTGATGTAGTTTTTAACGAAAGACTTCATTCCTTTGAAAATAATTTTTCTGCAGAATTCAGTGTCTTTATGTTTGATTAAAAACTTTGCATAAGTTGCTAAATACGCGTTTGGATTTGGTTCTTTATACAATTTGTTTTTAATAAAATCAGGATCAACGTCGTACTCTTTTTCAAGTTCAACAGCCAATTCTTTAGGCATTTTATTAAAATAATATTTTCTGATCAATTCTTTCCCGAAAACATTTCCACTACAATCATCCATTACGATATAACCTAATGACTGAACTTTCTGATGCAATACTTTTCCATCAAAATAGCTGCAGTTAGAACCAGTTCCAAGAATCGAAACAATAGCTTCTTCACCTTTAGGAGTCGTTGCATAAACAGCTGCATAAGTATCTTCCTGAACGTCTACAATTGCGTTAGAAAAATATTCCTGAAAGACTTGTTTTAAATATTCTTTCATTCTGTCTGTTCCACATCCTGCTCCGTAAAAGAACAAATGAGAAGCATTCTTTTTATTTTGTAAAATATCAAAACGGTCATTTAATCTTTCGATGATTTCAGGACCATCAAGAATTTCAGGGTTTAACCCTAAAGTTTGTGTCGTGAATAATACTTTTCCATTATCATCTATTGCAATCCAGTCTGCTTTAGTAGATCCACTATCAACTATTAATTTCATTTTATTTTTTTTGTTTTTGAGTTAGTTTTTCTTCATTTAAATAAAAAGTGTATTTTTTACATTAATTAAAGACGTAACAAAATAAGAAAATCCCGTTACTTTGAGATAACGGGATTTTGCACAAATATATAATATTATTTTAAACCTGCGATATGCACAGATAAATCGATCAATTTGCTAGAGTATCCGTACTCATTATCGTACCAAGATACTAATTTGAAGAACGTTGAGTTCAAACCAATTCCTGCAGTAGCATCAACGATAGATGTTCTTTTGTCAGAAATGAAATCTTGAGAAACAACAGCATCTTCAGTATATCCTAAGATACCTTTTAATTCGTTTTCAGAAGCTTTTTTCAAAACTGCCATAATTTCTTCGTATGAAGTTTCTTTAGCAAGTTTTACAGTTAAATCTACTGTAGAAACGTCAGCAGTAGGAACACGGAAAGCCATACCAGTTAATTTTCCATTTAATGATGGAATAACTTTACCAACAGCTTTTGCAGCACCTGTTGAAGAAGGAATGATATTGATTGCAGCAGCACGTCCACCTCTCCAGTCTTTTCTAGAAGGTCCGTCAGCAGTCATTTGAGTTGAAGTTGTTGCGTGAACAGTAGTCATTAAACCTTCAACAATTCCAAAATTATCATTGATAACTTTAGCTAATGGAGCTAAACAGTTTGTAGTACAAGAAGCGTTAGAAACAACTAAGTCAGAAGCTTTTGCAGTTTCGTGGTTTACTCCCATTACAAACATTGGAGCATCAGCAGATGGAGCAGAAATGATAACTTTTTTAGCTCCTCCTTTTAAGTGCTCGCTTGCAGTTTCGATAGTTGTGAAGATACCAGTACATTCAGCAACTACGTCAACATCAACTTCGTTCCATTTTAAGTCAGCTGGATTTCTCTCAGCAGTGATACGGATGTTTCTTCCGTTTACATATAATTTTCCTTCTTTAACTTCAACAGTTCCGTTAAAACGACCGTGAACTGAATCATATTTCAATAAGTAAGCTAAGTGATCTACGTCTAATAAATCATTGATTGCTACAACCTCTACATTATCTCTATTGAAAGACTCTCTAAAAACGATTCTTCCGATACGTCCAAATCCGTTTATTCCTAATTTTACTTTTGACATTTTACTAAATTTTTTGCTTTTGTTTTTATTACACTAATTTAAAAGTCTAATTTCCTCACAATAAACTTTCTTTCCTTTTTAAACTTTTATTTATTAGGTCGACATAATGTCAGACACTCTTAATAATTCTCTATCAATTTCTGATTTTCCTTTAATTGCCTGTTCAAGCGGCGTTAAAACCACTTTATCCTCTTTAAGACCAACCATATAGTTTGATTTTCCTTCTAATAAAGATTCTACAGCTTTTACACCTAAACGGCTCGCCAAAACACGATCAAAACAAGATGGAGAACCACCACGTTGCATGTGTCCTAAAACAGAAACTCTTACGTCGTACTCAGGCAAGTTAGCTTCAACGTAATCTTTTAATTCGAATACATTTTTACCAATTTTATCGCCTTCTGCAATAACAACTATACTTGATGATTTTCCTGAAGCTTTACTTTTTTGAAGTGAATCTAGCAATCTGTCTAGACCTAAATCTTCTTCAGGAATAAGGATTTCTTCAGCACCTGCTCCAATACCAGCATTAAGAGCAATATGCCCAGCATCTCTACCCATAACCTCTACAAAAAACAGACGGTTGTGTGAACTTGCTGTATCTCTGATTTTATCTATAGAATCTACAACTGTATTTAAAGCTGTATCATAGCCTAAAGTGTGGCTTGTTCCATAAATATCATTATCAATTGTACCTGGAATTCCAATTACTGGAAAATCGTACTCTGAATTAAAAATCAAACCTCCGGTAAAACTTCCGTCACCACCAATCACCACTAGAGCATCAACTCCAGCTTTCAAAAGGTTTTCGTGAGCTTTTTTTCTACCTTCCGGTGTTCTAAAGTCAACAGAACGAGCCGATTTCAAGATCGTTCCTCCTTTATTTACAATATTGTTTACGCTTCGAGGGCCCATTTCTTTAAAATCACCTTCGATCATTCCTTGATACCCTCTATAAATTCCTATGCATTCTATATTATGATAAGCGCATGTTCGAACAACTGATCGTATTGCAGCATTCATTCCTGGCGAGTCTCCTCCTGAGGTAAGAACACCAACTTTTTTTATTGTTTTTGGCATTATTTAAGTATTAAGTTGTAAAATTAGCAAACATTCGGCACTTTTCAGGCTATGTTTATCATAAATTAATAAAATATGTTAAATTCAAACGTTTTCGTTAATAAGTTTTTTGGTAGCAAAAAATTCATTTAAAATAATAAAAGGCACTTATTTTAATTAAATCCTTAAAATTAACAATACATTAATGAAGTGTTACAAAATTGCAAAAGTGCGCTTTGTTTTAAAAAGTTTTTGGACCGCTAAATTTAAGCATAAAAAAAACCATTACGCGAATAATGGTTTATAATTTGATTTTATTTAACAATGTGTTAAAAATCATCGTTATCAGGGATCAATCCTTGATTGTTGTTTACTGGCGGCGGTGGCTTTTTTTCTTCTTCCTTTTTCTCAGGTTTCTTTTTATTTTTCTCCGCATCCTTTTTATTTGTAAAATTGATGTAATCCGGATTTAAATACGAATCCTGTACATCATCAGACGAACCTTTTTTAATGGTACGCTCCAATTTATGGCTTTTAAATAATTTATTTACCAATTCGCTGAACGTATCAAAATCAACTTCATACGAAATACCCACACCTTGCGTATAACCAATTCCTTGTCCTATATAATTAATGTCGTTTTCTTTATTGAACAACCTAAGATTCATCGAACCGTCTTCATTAACTCGGTACAAAATTTCAATATCACCAACAATAGCCGATTCATTTACTCCTCCAACTGGCACTCCGACTTTTCCATTGATCGAAATTTTTTCATTAATCTGCGATGAAATATTGGCTACAAATTGTCCATCTGCCTCCTGCCCGATTCGTTTATCTGCAGAAATGAAATTCAAATCAATATTTACTTTATCATTATCCGACTTAATAATACCTCCTAACAAACTTGCAGCAGTTTCAGCAAATGTTCCAGACAAATCGCTTTGATTGAATCCGTCTGGACTCATGAACGATCCTGTTGAAAGCAAATACAAAGCTTGTGTTTGACGTACATCTTTGTCATCGAGCTTATATTGAATTTCCGATTTTAAAACACTGCTCACCGACGGAAACTGAATATCAAAATTAGGATCCGGGCTTGTCAAATCTCCTCTCAAACCGATAACAACCTCTACAGGAACCTTTTTATTAAAAGATGAATTCTCTAATAATACAGCAGGATTTGCTGACGTTCTATAAACGGCTTCCAAATTAAGCTGAGCTTTCATTGGGTTTCCTTCCCAAATAATAGAACCTCCTTTTTTAACCGCGAATTTTTTATCAATTAAACCACCGTATTTAAAGTTATATGTTCCTTCATATGCCTGGAAATCCCCCCACATATTAAATTTACCCAGCGTATTGATTTTAAACAATAAAGATCCATACCCTTTTCCTTTCATTCCATGACCGGAATTTCGGTCTAAGATTACTTCAACTTCAGCATCTGGTGTAATATCAAAATCAAACTCCAATTCAAGGCCGTTATAATTTTTTGTTTTTTCAACAATACCATTAGCCAAATTGTATTTTTCTTTGGGCGTCACAAAATGTATCCAGCTGCTTTCCCCAACACTTTGTGCGTTGCTTATTGGAATTTTGATTTCTGTTCCTTTTTCAGATTTCGCGTCAACTTTAATAAACAATCCTTCTGTCGGGCCTTTGATGCTTGCTGTTCCATTTATAAATGCAGTTCCAAAATAGGCAGCATCTTCACTGTCTTTGGTGTCAAGTGCCAATAATCTTTTTGAAGTTACCGTTAGATCCAATTTCCAGTCACCAAAATTATGATGCTCAATTGTTCCGTTCAGCAAACCTTTTGTTTTGTATTTGGTATCCGTTAACTGATTATTTCTAAACAAGAATTTTTCATCCGTCAAATCAATTACTGTTCGATCACTTAATTCATAATCTGTATTCAAATACGGAATTGTCATTCCTGCTTTCTCAACATAAAGCCTTCCGTTGATTTCTGGTTTTTTCAAATTTCCAACAACAGATGCATTTCCTGAAACAGACCCTCGAACATTTGAAATTACTTCACCACCAACAGGTCCTAAAGTAGCTAAATTAAACCCTTCCATTTTCAAATTAATATCCAAAAATGTTTCTTTGTTTTCAATTGCAAAAGTTCCGTTTGCCTTAAATGATTCAGTAAACCCATTTTGAATTGATGAGTTTATAGTAAACTTTCTAAAAGTCTCATCTCCTGAAATATCAAAATTCAATGTTCCCAATTCGGTTTTATTCATATTAAGATGATCAATCTTAATAGAAGCCGTAGGTTGATAAACATTTTTATTTTGCTTATAATTCACATTCCCGTTCAAATTTCCATTAAAAACAAATTTGGAATTATAAGGTGTGATTTTATTGATGTCGACATCTTCAAAATTGAGGACAAGATCTTTATAATCTGTTCCTTTAATAACCCCATTCAAATCAATTTTTTGACTTTCATGCGATAGAACGATATTGTCAAAATTAAAGTTTTTAAAATGCTGGTCTATAATGATCTGATTGTCTTTCTCTGACTTTTCATTCAAATACCATATATAGTCTTTGAACTTCATTTCAGATTTCTTGATCCCTACAATGTTATTTTTGTTTTTATCGATGGTATGAAACAAATCCAGATTGAAATAATCTTCGCCTTTATCACCGCCCTTAAATTCTGAACGCACATACAACGTATCTTTTGCTGTAACGTTAATTAAGTTAAAATCACGTATTTTATAATAAGGTGTCTTTATACTATCTAATTCAACATAAGCATTATAAAGTGCGTTTTTATTATCAATATTGATACGAATATTATCAAATGTGTTTTTATCCGCAGTAATCTTTTGTGATTTGAATCTGAATTTGAACTCCTGCAAATCGGCATCAATTTTACCGCGCACCACTGTTGACGAATCAATATTAATTTCCGGATAAAGCATTTCGACTACTTTATCATACACATGGAAATTAAAACGCAAAAACTGTCCTTTTCTAACTTTATAAGGTTTGTAATTGGTATACAAACTTCCAACTGAATTCATCACCAATTTATCCAGCTGATCAAAACGGAATTTACCCACAATTTTTCCGTTGACAACATCCGACGAATTAACCATTATGGTTCTAAGTCCTTCAGCATCAAAACTAGAATTGACAGTTACATCATCAAAGGCATATGTGTTTTTTGGATTCTTATACACTGCATCCTTAATGAAAATATTTCCTTGAAGATTTTCAATCGAATTTCCTGAAACCTGAACAACAGCATCTCCTGTGAAAGTAGAAATAGAATCTGACACATATTTCAATTTGCGCAAATCGGCGTTTTCTACATTAATATGAAAGTCATATCTATTTTCGCGTTTACTCAAATCAACCAAACCATCAAAAGTCAAACTTAAGTTTGGATCGTTTACCGAAACTTCTCCTTTATAGTAAGGAAGTTTGAAATTTCCATTAATGGTTATATTATTATAGGTGTATTTATTGTAATCCAGTTTTACAATATCTCCTTTTATAATAGTATTCAAATATTTTTCAGTAAAACCAACTCCGTCAACATCAACATCTAAAGTTGTCATACCGATATCTTTTCGGCCTAGCAATGCTCCAACATTAAAGTTGTCCAAAATAATATTGCCAGAATAAGATGCCTTATCAATGAAGTCCATATTATTCAAATGCAAATCAGCTTCTCCATTTCCTAAATCTGTCGCCACTTTAAATTTGGCTTCCAAATCAGTTGTCGAAACTTTTGTTTTACCCACAATATTAAACTTCCCAATTCTTTGAAGTTCTTTCGGAAGTCTTTTTCCAAGCACATTTGGCAACAAGACCACCAGATTATCATAACTAGAAGTCAATTTATCGAATTTTCCTTCCATTGAAAATTTCTGCATTTTGTCTCCTAAAAGGTTTTTGAAATTGATATTTCCAACAATTCTCGAACCGTTAGTATCACTCAATCTCAATTTATGCAGATTCAAATTATTTAGCGGTCCATTTAGTTTTGTTCGGATTCTAAAACGCTGATTTTTACCCAATCCGTCATAAAAATAACGAATATCATTTGAAGCAATAGAAGCAGAATCAATAGCCACATCAAACTTTACTTTATCTGTAAAATGCAGAAAATCCTCTACTTTATATCTTAAAATTGCCTGTCCATAAAGCGTAGATCTCTTTGTTTTTATCGCAAGATTTTCAACTTTGATTTGCTTTTTGGTATAACTGAATTTCCCTGCAAAATTAGAGACATACAAACCGCGGTGATCTTGAAATGAAAACCTATGGATATTTGTATTTACATCAGGGCCGTATAATTTAAACTCGCTTATGTACGCGTTTAGTTTAGTAAATTCAAGAAATTTTGGGATTCTTTTGTTTTCATCTACAACAGAGAAAAATCCTTTTGAGATATAGGCATTTCTGGCCGTAAGCAGAAAATGTTTCTTTGATTTTGAGGGTTTTCCGGTTTCAAATAGCTTGACGAATTTATTGATATTGTTTTCGTCTTCATTTTTGTAGGTTTTCAAATTAAAAATCAAACCTGTCAATCGAAGGTCACCAAAAATCAAATCGCCATCCATCAATCGTTTAAAACTCAAAATATCGGTCGTAATAATATCAGAAGCAATCATTACTTTTTTATGATGATCTAAAATCAAGACATCTTTAAGTTTTACACCTCCAAAAATATTAATTGCCACTCTGCCCACTGTAATATTCGCATTAAAATCTTCTCTCAAAGATTCTGTGGCATATCTGGCAATTTTTGTTTGTACGACAGGCAAAGACAGTATGATAGCAAGCGCTAACAAAAGTAAGATCAACCCAATTAGGGTTCTGGATACTATTTTCTTTACTTTTTTGATAGCTGCTTTAATTTTAGTTTTCTTTTAAATTTGTTTTGCACAGACAAAGTACGGCAGTTTTTGATAAAAATTCTTTAATTTTGGCTTCTCCTTTTATGATCAAAGAAATCAAAAATTTGATTTGTCAAATATAATTCAAAATTTGTGCCTTTATATGCAAAATTCAGAGGTTTTTATTCTTGCCATTGAAAGTTCCTGCGATGATACTGCGGCTGCCGTTCTACATAACGACAAAGTACTTTCAAATGTTGTTGCCAATCAGTTAATTCACAATCAATATGGCGGTGTAGTTCCAGAATTGGCTTCAAGAGCGCATCAGCAGAACATTGTTCCGGTAATTGACGCAGCACTTCGCAAAGCAAATATACAAAAAGAACAGCTAAGCGCCATTGCTTTTACGCAAGGTCCAGGCTTGATGGGATCACTGTTGGTGGGAGGTTCTTTCAGTAAATCATTATCATTAGCTTTAAATATTCCGCTTATTGCGGTCAATCATATGCATGCTCATATTTTGGCGCATTTTATTGACGAAGATGGCTATGACAAACCTGAATTTCCGTTTTTAGCTTTGACAATCAGTGGAGGACATACGCAAATTGTTAAAGTAAACAGCTTTTTTGATATGGAAATCATTGGCGAAACTACTGATGATGCCGTTGGAGAAGCTTTCGACAAAAGTGCCAAAATCCTTGGGCTTCCTTATCCAGGCGGACCTTTGATTGATAAATATGCAAAAGAGGGAAACCCAAAAGCTTTTCAGTTTACAAAACCAAAAGTTCCCGGATTAGATTTTAGTTTCTCGGGGTTGAAAACAGCAGTTTTATATTTTATTCAGAAAAACAAACAAGAAAACCCAAATTTCATCGAAGAAAACCTGAATGACATTTGTGCTTCTATCCAACATACCATTATTGAAATTTTAATGGATAAACTAAAATTAGCTGTAAAAGAAACCGGAATTACGCAGATTGCAATTGGCGGAGGAGTTTCAGCAAATTCAGGAATCAGAACTACGTTGAAAGAAAGCGAAGGCAAATACGGCTGGAAAACTTTTATTCCGAAATTCGAATACACTACAGACAACGCCGCAATGATTGGAATTGTGGGTTATCAAAAATATTTATCAAAACGTTTTGAAAACGCTTCTGTTGTTTCAAAAGCGCGAATTCAGTTTTAATTATGCAATTATTTTTCAATCCCGATATTGACGAAACAACCGAAAGTTTTTCTTTTGATAAAGAAGAAAGCCGTCATATTATAAAGGTTTTACGCAAAAAAGATTCAGATATTCTACATGTTACAAATGGAAACGGATTATTATTTGAAACCGAAATTACGTTGGCTTTAGACAATAAATGTATCGTGGATGTTCTTTCGATTCAGAAATCGCCTGAACCAAAATTCCGTTTGCATTTAGCTGTTGCTCCAACTAAAATGAATGATCGTTTTGAGTGGTTTTTAGAAAAAGCAACTGAAATTGGCATTCAAGAAATTACGCCTATTTTTTGTGATCGATCTGAAAGAAAAGCGATAAATCCGGAACGTTTTGAAAAGATCATTCTTTCGGCAATGAAACAATCAAACGAAACATTTCTGCCAAAATTAAACCCTGCGATTTCATTTAAGGATTTCATCAAACAAAAAAATACAGGCTTGCAATTCATAGCGCACTGTGAAGAAACCGATAAAAAATCATTGAAAGAAAGCTTGGCGCCAAATGAAAACGTAACCTTATTAATTGGTCCCGAAGGTGATTTTTCTGAAAAAGAAATTGCATTGGCAATCGAAAATAATTTCAAACCCGTTACGTTAGGAAATACACGTTTACGTACAGAAACCGCAGCTGTTGTGGCTTGCCATAGTGTTGTGTTTTTTAATGAATAAATAAACTAATAGGCAAAGTTTGTCATTTCGGCGAAGGAGAAATCACACTCGATTTGACAAAGATTGGCAACAAACTATGAGGAGATTTCTCCTTCGTCGAAATGACAAAACAAACGATAGATGAAAAGATATTTTTACTTATTATTACTTTTTTCGAGTTTCACTTTTTCACAAGAAATTGCTTTGTTGAAATACAGCGGTGGCGGTGACTGGTACGCCAATCCAACTTCATTGCCAAACTTGATTCGTTTTTGCAATTCGAACATCAATACACGCATCAAAGCAAAACCTTCAACAGTTGAACCTAGTAATCCTGACCTTCTTTCCTATCCTTTTGTTCACATGACTGGACACGGAAATGTAGTTTTCAGCGATTCAGATGTAACCAATTTGAGGAATTATTTGACATCTGGCGGTTTTCTTCATATTGACGACAATTACGGAATGGATCAATATATTCGTAAAGAAATAAAAAAAATATTTCCGAATAATGATTTGATTGAAATTCCGGCAAATCATCCTATTTTTCAAAAACCATTTCCTTTCCCAAATGGATTGCCAAAAATTCACGAACATGATGGCACGCGCGCACAAGCATTTGGAATTTTTGTGGAAAACAAATTGGTTCTTTTATATACCTACGAATGTGATTTAGGCGATGGATGGGAAGATCCAGAAGTTCATAACGATCCCGCAAATGTTCGCGACAAAGCTTTAAAAATGGGCGCCAACATTATCAATTATATTTTTACTAATTAAGTGATTAGCTGTTAGTAACTAGTGGTTAGTTATTTAGTTGATAAATAATTAAGTCTTTTCACTATTGACTAGTTACTATTCACTAATTACTTTTTACTTTTTACTTTTTACTTTTTACTTTTCACAAACAACAAATGCAACTCACTCATTACGACAATCAATTTGAAAGAAAAACGTTTCCGATAACATTAGTTTGCGATCACATTTACTTTCAACAGAATATTGGTTCTTTATTCAGAATTTCTGAAGCTTTTGGAGTTGAAAACATTATTTTTTTCGGAAAAGACATTCCGCTGACACCTCGCAAAATCAATAAAACTTCACGAAGCACTCATCTTCATGTGGCTCATTCCTTAATTGAAGATTTTACTGAACTTCAATCTTTTCTATTGGATAATGATTTTGAAATTATTTCACTTGAAATCACATCTAACAGTAAACCTCTAAAAGAAGTTAGCATTCCAAAAGACAAAAAAATTGCGCTCTTAATTGGAAGCGAAATCAATGGAATATCTGAAGAACTTCTAAAACTTTCTCATCAAGTTGTGCACATCAATATGTTTGGAAAAAACAGTAGCATGAATGTTGTCCAAGCTGCTAGTATTGCACTTTATGAGATTACTTCTTTATAAAGAACACTTTAAAATCGTTTCTTCTTACTTCCGTCACAAATTTTACTGATTTAACAGACACAAAAAACATCGTTAAACTGCAAATAATCAAGACGAAATGCATTAAAAAAACAAAAAAGAAAGAAAATACTTCATAATAATTTTTGTTAAATTTTTGTAGGAACCAAGCTGTACGGGCTGTTACAAAATTCTGACAAATAAATCATTATAAAAATTTGGCTACAAAATGATTTTGTTATAAAATTGCGTTATAAATAACCAAATTTAATTTTTTATAACAAAAACCCAAACAATTATGAAAAAGATTTTTATTACCGCAGTTGCAGCGTTAATGCTGTTTTCTTGTCAAAATGATCAAACTGAAGGAGCTAATGCAGATACAAGTGCTGCAGCACGTCGTTCTTGTGCTTCACAAGACGTATTGGAAGCGCAATTAAAAGCAGATCCAATGCAGGCCATCAGAATGAATCAAATTGAAGCTTTTACAAACGAACAATTGCTTAAAGGTTTTTCAGGCCGTTTAGTAAATGGCAAAATTGAAATTCCTGTTGTTGTAAACGTTTTATACAAAACAACTGCACAAAACATTTCGAATGCACAAATCCAATCTCAAATCGATGTTTTAAACAAAGATTTCAATGCCCTAAACTCAGATTACAACAGCGTTCCGGCTTTATTTGCAGGAGTTAAAGCTAACATCGGAATTACATTTGTACTGGATCAAGTAATCCGAAAATCAACTACCAAAACATCTTGGGGAACAAATGACGCTATGAAAAAAACAGCTCAAGGCGGTATTGCACCAACATCTCCAACTACAAAACTTAACTTATGGTCTTGCGCTATTGGCGGCGGAATTCTTGGTTATGCGCAATTTCCTGGAGGAGCTTCTGCAACTGATGGAGTTGTAATCGATTCTCGTTATTTCGGTTTATCTGGCGCTGCAAATGCTCCATTTAACTTAGGAAGAACAGCAACTCACGAAGTTGGACACTGGATGAATTTACGTCACATTTGGGGAGATGCAACTTGCGGAAGCGATTTAGTATCAGACACTCCAACGCATAATGACGCTAACTACGGTGTACCAGCATATCCGCATTATAGCACTTGCTCTGGAACTCCAGTTGAGATGACTATGAATTACATGGATTATGTTGATGACAACGCAATGTATATGTTCTCTACAGGCCAAAAGAACAGAATGATGGCGATTTTTGCTACTGGCGGACCTAGAGCAGCTTTTGCCCAATAATCCAAACAAAATATACAATTAAAGCGAGATTTTTACATCTCGCTTTTTTTATGCCTCATAAATTTTTAAAAGCTTTTTCCTATATTTATGGTCTAAAACTTAACTATGATCACTCCAAAAATCATTTCGAACGGAATTTTAAGAGCCTTGGCAACTATTCTGGCAATTGCTGCCGTTTTGTACTTTTTATATGAAATACAAACTGTAATTGTTTACCTCTGTATTTCATTAATTCTCTGTTTGATCGCAAATCCTTTAGTGCAGTTTTTGAGAAGCAAATTAAAATTCAGCAATTCATTGGCGGCAACCACAACAATTATTCTTTTTATATTATTAATGGTTGGTTTCATTCTTTTGTTTGTCCCTCTAATTATTTCCCAAGCCAATAATTTATCCTTATTAGATACAAATCATTTGCAATCACAATTCATAGAGACAGAAAAAAGTATCGAAAACTATTTCAATATCGAGCATGTTGATTTAAACCAAATGCTGAATGATCCAAAAATCACATCGGCGTTGGATTTTAATTATTTTACAAGCTTTATAAATTCAATTATGAGTTTTATGGCCGATATGGGAATGGGATTAGTTTCTGTTTTCTTTATTACTTTTTTCTTCATTAAAGATCAAGAAGCTTTTAAAATTCAAGCTCGAAGAATTCTTCCCGATACAAACGAAGACAAGATCTTGAATTCAATTACAAAAATAAATCACTTGTTGACACGCTATTTTATTGGTTTGCTTTTGCAATTAACAGTGGTCTTTTTCCTGTACCTTATCGTTTTGATTATCTTTGGGAATAAAAATGCTTTTGTAATTGCATTTTTATGTGCCATTTTAAACGTAATTCCATACATCGGACCAATTATTGGAACTATTCTCGCAGCTATTTTAACTATGATCAGCTTGATTGGAAAAGATTTTCAGTCAGAAATTTTGCCAACCACTATTTACGTCGTAATTGGTTTCTTGCTGGTTCAAGCCATTGATAATAACATCAGCCAACCTATAATTTCGTCAAAAAGCGTAAATTCGCATCCTCTGGAAATATTCCTGATTACTTTAATCAGTGGAATTACTTTTGGAATTGTCGGAATGATTATCGCAATTCCGGTTTATACGATGCTGAAAGTGATTTTAAAAGAGTTTTTTCCAGACAACAAAATCGTCTCCGTATTAACTGAAAGAATTTAGCTTTGAACACAATTATTTTGCACCAAAACATTCAAGATTTTATATCCAAAAATGTTGGTGCTCCGATTTCAAAACTGGCACTTCAAAAGAATCCTTTTCCTGAAGTAGACTGGATTTTGATTTTAAACCAAATTGAAGCCAAAACAAAAGCTAAAGACAAACTGCCTACTTGGTTTAAAACTGAAAACATTATTTATCCAAGCAAGGTTTCTGTTGAACAAACTTCTTCTGAAAAAACAGCGGCATACAAAGCTTCTTTAATTTCAGGAAAAACTTTAATTGACTTGACTGGCGGTTTTGGAGTTGACGATTATTATTTCTCACAAAAATTTGAATCTGTAACGCATTGTGAAATTAATGCCGATTTATCTGAAATTGTAAAACATAATTTGCAGCAATTAGGGGTCAAAAACTGTTTTTGCTACGCCGATGATTCAGCTAATATTTTAAAAGAATCAGACCAAAAATGGGATTGGATTTACATTGACCCTTCTCGAAGAAATGATGCAAAAGGCAAGGTTTTTATGCTAAAAGACTGTTTGCCGAATGTGCCAGATTCTTTGGATTTTTATTTCGAAAAAAGTGATTCTATTTTAATAAAAACAGCTCCACTTTTGGATATTTCTGCAGGTTTATCTGAATTGAAATTTGTAAAAAACATTCACATCATTGCTCTTGAAAATGAAGTGAAAGAATTGCTTTTTGAAATTCACAATAACTATTCAGGAGATATTACAATTAAAACGGCTAATATCTTAAAAGAAAAAACTGAAACTTTTGAGTTTATTTTAGGTGATGAAACTGAATTTCCTTCTTATGAATTGCCTCAAAAATATGTGTATGAACCGAATTCGGCGATTATGAAATCTGGCGGATTTGACGAAGTGAGTTCTTTCTTCAAAATAGGCAAACTTCATAAACACTCTCATTTATATACTTCAGAAGATTTGATTGATTTTCCGGGCAGAACTTTCAAGATCGAAAAAGTGATTCCGTACAGCAAAAATGAGATGAAAACGGAACTTTCAAATCAGCAGGCAAACATCACTACTCGAAATTTTCCTGATACAGTAGAAAACATCCGAAAAAAATGGAAAATAAAAAATGGAGGGAATTTGTATTGTTTTTTTACAACTGATGTAAAAGATAACAAAATAGTTTTAATTTGCACCAAAATAATCTAAACAATGAAACACCTAATTACACTAACTCTTTTTTTATTAACCTTTACTGCATTCGCCCAAAAACCATGTGAATACAGTGTAAATGTAAATGACTCCATTGGGTCTTACAAAGTAACAAACGAATACTTGATCAGTGAGAAAAACTTTGGAGGAAGCTCTAGTTATGTTTTCTTTTCATTGGCGCAAACTGATGGGCTTCCGACACTTAACTTGCAACTAATTCAAAAAAGCAAAGACTTTATAAAAGCAAATTGTTTTGATAAAAATTCACGTGTTTTTTTACAACTTCAAAATGGAAAAGTAGTTACATTAATGCACATTAATCAAGAAAACTGCGGTACTTTAATTCACGATAGTGGTTTTGACAATCGTGTGAATACCGGAATTTTCATGTTTGTGAAAGACAATTACGAAGAGCTTAAAAAATCGCCAGTAACAATGATGCGAATCAAATATTTGACTGATACCGAAGATTATATCGTAAAAAGTGAAATAACATCTGAAATGAATCAAAAAGTGTACAATCCTGATACTTATTTTATTCAGAACATTCGATGCGTTGAATAATTACTCGCATTTCCAGTTTTGATCTGATACTTTATCATTCAAACCTGTTTTTAGATTATAATGCCACCATTCTGAATCAAATGAATTGAAACCGTTTTTGATCATTATTTTTTTCAAAAACTTTCTATTTGCTTTCACTTCTTTTGAAAGTTCAGTGTAATTATGGCTGGCTTCGATTCCGAAAAAATCAAAAGGAGTTCCCATATCAACTTCTTTTCCATTGGCATCAACTAGTGAAATATCAACGGCTCCTCCTCTATTGTGGATGGAGCCTTTTTTTGGGTCAGCCACATATTTTGGGTTCGAAACAATGGCCCACATTCTTTTTTGGATCGATAATGGCCTATAACAATCATAAAGTTTGATTTTGAAGCCTTTCTTTTTAAAATCATTATTTGCTGCAATTAGCGCTTTGACCGTTTTCATTCTCAAAACACATTCGGCACAATCATAAACTTTTGCTTTTAGAAAATTATCTTCTGTCGCGTATTTCATATCATACACAAAATCTTTATTGAAATCCTTCAAATTGACAAAAGTAGTATCGGGAATTTCTTGTTTTGCAGGACTTTCATAAACTTCATTTTGGGCATTTGAAGAAATATTCCAAAAAAGAAAACCAGCAAAAAACAAGATTTTTACAAATTGCGACATAGCGTTTGAGATTTAAAAAAATGAAATTAAACAATATTTCAAAACTTTCAAATGAGAAATCGCTTTCTTTTTTAAATAAAAAATTGAGGTTTTTTCATTAAATTAGCTAAACAAGACTTTACAAATCAATTAGTTAATTCAAAAGAGATATACTATGAGCAAAAAAAATGAATATTTTTTTATAGTTGCATTGAGTTGTTTTGCAATTGTATCCTGTAAAAAAGAAAATATAAAAAGCGTCCCCACTACCGACTCCACTTCAATAAGAACCGAAGCATTAAAAACAGACAGTACAGTTTTGAATCCAGCTGATTCGCTGTATGCTTTAGTAGATAAAAGTGTAATTGGAACTCAATTCCTAACAAAAAGCGCACTTGTTCCAAGATTAAAAACCTTATTAGGAACCGATTATGATGAAATGGTAAAAAACTGGAATACAGAGACTCCTTTTGAAAAACAAGAAAACATTGTACATGCTTGGGGATGCAAACAGCATGACTGTAATTCGTATTCTTATGACCTTTTTATTGATGTAAAAAACAACAAGATCAATGTCTACAAATTTGTAAAATCAAAAATGACGATTTTTAAAGAAGATAATTTCGATATCGAAATCAAAGATGCTTTTTTGAAAGATCTAAACACAAAGAAAAGCAATGCGAATGTTAAAGAAGAATGATTTAGTATTTCAGTCGCAGTTTTCAGTTTACGAACATTTTTTGTTCCGACCGAAAACTGCGACTGAATGCTAAATATTATATTTCTCCGGTCATCAGAATATTCTCTTGAATCCCTTTATCTTTCAACATTCTGAAATGAGAGCGTATCGCATGATAAAATGGATATGATGTATACGGAAGATCGTATTCTTCTGCATAACGCATAATAATTGGTGTGATATAAGGATAATACGTATGCGCAACACCAGGAAACAAATGATGTGCAACGTGATGTGTAAAGCCTCCATATAAAAAGTTCGCCAATTTGCTATTTGTGCTGAAATCTTTAGTTACAATCATTTGGTGCGCTGCCCAAGTTGCAGAAAGATTTCCGTTTTCATCCGTTTGTGGGAAATGTGCATCTTCATCAACATGAGTAGATACAAGCGCTACAACTCCAAGAACACTTCCGCATAAATGCATTGCGATCCATCCCCAAAAAATAATATACCAAGGTTGATCCAAAAGAAACATCGGGATAAAAAGTATGTAAATCATATTAATGATTTTGGCTGCAAACAACCTATAAACTTCTCGCGTTGGGATTTTCTCGACAACTTTTTTTACATAATTATTTTTTGTTCCAAAGAAATCCTTAAAATCACGAATATAAATCCAATTCAAACTATAAAGCGGATAAATAAACCACATATAAATATGTTGGTATTTATGATAATTAAATAGCGGACTACTTGGAAAAATCCTAATGATATCGCTTTGTTTGATATCAATATCCCAATCTTGGACATTTGGATAAGCATGATGAAGATTAATGTGGCGGCGTGACCAAAGCCAATGATTGCTACCAAAAAGCTCCAAAACATACATAAAATACTCATTGTATTTTTGCTTTTTAAACAGCGCTCCGTGCGCAGCATCATGAAACGCATTTATAAAAAGTACGATCATGGTAAAACCGCACAAAATATAAAAGAGAAATAATAACGGAGTACTGTTTCCGAACAGCAAAATACAGGCATAAAATAAAAAAAAGAGAAATACAAGTCCGATAGACTTGATAATGTTAAGCGTATACAATGATGAATTTTGCAAAACAGTTTCGTTTACTTCAGTACGTAACTTTTTAAAAAAATCATCATTACCCGCTTTGACGTAAACTGGGCGTTTTAATTTTTCCATAGGATTTGATTTTGCTGAATTTGTCATACCAAATTTAATAAAAAAAAGTTAAAAGACGCTAAAACAAAGCTTTACAATTCAAAAAAAGTAAGAAAAATCAATTTCTAAAAAAAGGATAAAAAAAGTCCGAATTGTTCGCAAAAAGCACAACAAAAACACATCATTTTTTTTATTCCTGCATTTAAATTCTTAGCAGAAATAAGCCGCAACTTAAAGTTCATGATTTTTCAAAGAATTTTCAAAAGCGCGTCAAATTTTCACTTTTTCGTATTTTGCTTAAAAGTTATTTGAAAACAATCCATTTTGATAAAAAAAACAACCATGCTAAAATTAAAATGCACTTTGATAGTTTTGTTTCTTTCTTTTTCAGCTTACTGCAAAACTATTATTCATGTAAATCAAGTTGGCTTTGATCCCAAAAGCCCAAAAATTGCTATTATCGAATATTACAAAAATCTTTTAAATTCAACTTTTGATGTTGTAGATGCCGAATCCGGAAAAACAGTTTTTACTTCAAAAATTGGAAAAGCAGAAAGTGTTGACGATTGGAAACTTAGCAAATTTTATTATAAAGCCGATTTTTCATCTTTTCAAAAACCTGGCAATTACAAAATCACATTCAAAATTGCAGATCAAATTTACACCTCAGCACGTTTTGCAATTGAAGAAAATATATTAGCAAAGAAAACTATTTCTGCTATTGTACATTATTACAATAAACAAAGAGCAAACACTCCAGAAGAACTCGAAGCAGACAAAAATATGTTGTTATTTGGAAGCACAAAAAAAGTGGATGTTCATGGCGGATGGTGCGACGCTTCAGGAGATGTAAGCAAATATTTTTCGCATTTGGCCTACGCCAATTTTCTATCGCCACAACAAACCCCATTAGTAACATGGTCGCTTATCAATACATCTGAAAGCATTCCGAAAAAACTAGAACAATGGAAAATTAAAGATTCGCTAGATAATGAAGCCATTTGGGGAGCTGATTATATGATGCGTTGTCTTTCTGACAAAGATTATTTTTATATGATTGTTTTCAGCTATTTTGATAAAAATCCTGCTGCTAGACGAATTGTGGGATTAAAGGCTAATAGCGTTACTACAGATGAATATCAGTCGGCTTTTCGCGAAGGCGCAGGAATGGCAATTGCTTCATTGGCTAGAATTTCACAATGGAAGAAAAGTGGAGATTTTACTTCGGCACAATATTTAGATGGTGCCAAACGAGCTTATAAGCATCTTTTAGCAAACAATACAAAATATGATGATGACGGAAAAGAAAACATTATAGACGATTATTGTGCATTGATGGCAGCAACCGAATTATGGATTGCGACAAATGAAAGTTTCTATCGAGATGAAGCCAGAAAATGGGCACACAATCTTGAAAACCGAATGACAGATAAAGGTTGGTTTAGAAGCAACGACGGAAATCGTCCTTTTTGGCACGCAGCAGATGCTGGTTTACCTGTTGTGGCCTTGACACGTTATTTGAAAAAAGAAAAGGACAAAAAAGAAAGATTAGAAGCAACAACTGTGATCAAAAAAGCATTGGATTATAATTTGTCAGTTACAAATAATACCAACAATCCTTTTGGCTATGCAAGACAGAGTTTTCTATTTAACGGACAAGTAAAAGACGGATTTTTTATTCCGCACGAAAATGAAACTGGCTGGTGGTGGCAAGGCGAAAACGCGCGTTTAGCCTCACTTGCAACTGCCGCAATCGAGGGCGCGAAAGTTACCTCTCTTCAAAAAAATGACAGCACAAAAAAATCACTCGATATTTTCGCTTCACAGCAATTATCTTGGATTTTGGGATGCAACCCCTATTCTGTTTGCTTTTTGTATCAATTTGGAGAAACAAATGTTCCTTACATGCATTCTAATTATGGCCATGGATCTGAAAAAGGGGGAATTTCAAACGGAATTACCGGAAAAGAAGGCAATGCCGACGGATCTGGAATTGATTTTAATATGGATGTTGACGGAAATGACGAATGGCGCTGGACAGAACAATGGATTCCACATTCAGCATGGTTTTTACAAGCTATAACGGCTATGGTCGAAAATTAAAAAACAGAAAATTAGATGAAAAATTCAATTATAATTGTCGCTTTACTTCTTGCAACCTTTTTATTTCAGACCAATTGCAATGCTCAAAAATCAAAAAAGACAAGATTTAAGGCTTTAGTTTTATATGAAAATGGCGGACATCATTTGGCTTTCACAAAAGCGGCAAAACCTTGGCTGAATAAACTGGCAATCGATAGCAGTTTTACAATTGATTACATTGAAAACACAAAAATGATCAATGAGAAATTTTTAAAACAATATCAAGTCTTTATACAGCTTGATTACCCGCCTTACACTTGGAGCGACGAATCGATGCAGGCTTTTCAGAAATACATGAACAGCGGGAAAGGCGGATGGGTAGGTTTACATCATGCGACCTTGCTTGGAGAATTTGACGGATATCCAATGTGGAAATGGTTTTCTGATTTTATGGGCGGAATCAAATTTGTCAATTACATTCCGGATTTTGCGAATGGCAAAGTAACTATTGAAGACAAATCACATCCGGTAACAAAAGGAATTCCAGCTGATTTTTGGATAAAAAAAGAGGAATGGTACACTTATGACAAAAGCCCACGGCCGAATGTTCATGTTTTGGCTTCCGTTGACGAATCGACTTATGATCCCGATTCAAAAATAAAAATGGGCGATCATCCTGTGGTTTGGACAAATGACAATTTCGCTTCCAAAAATATTTACATTTTCATGGGACATTCTCCAGAATTATTTGAAAACGAAGCCTATACAACTCTTCTTAAAAATGCTATTTTTTGGGCTGTTTATAAAAAATGAAAAGCCAAAAAAAAAAAAAAACAGCCGATCAAATTGATCGGCCGTTTTTTTGAATTAATAATTAATATCTTTTATTACTTAACAAGTTCAATATCTGACAATTTCCACGTTTTGTCAAACCAAGGCTGTAACGGGCCGTATAATCTAAAAATAGTAAACCAGCTTTTCCCAGGAATAGTCTGAATCCAGTTTTTAGAATTTTGCGGTTTTGTTGGACCTAAATAAATATCTACAGTTCCATCGGCATTTTTCTCAATATTGGTTTGACTGGACAAACTTGGAAATTGCTGATCCGTCTGAAGCATAGAACGCGTTTGTGGATCGTATAAAACAATAGACCAAAAATCTTTTACAGGAACATTTGCCGGAACATGAAATCGATATGTTTTTCCTCCATCAAACGGAGTTCCTTTTGAATCAAAATTTGTAGAAGCATATTGTGAACCTATTCCCGCCATAGCCACCGCCATTGCAGGCGTATTTACAGTCGCTGCATAATAGAAAAAAGTTCTCGCATCAAAATTTCTTCCTCCGCCTTTTATCATCCATTCATAACTTCCTCCTATAAAAGGTGTATTCCAATGACGATCAGGATAAATAATACTTCCTTCTAAACGGGAACGAAAATCAATTGAACGCGCTGTCGCATTACCTACAGCAACAGCATCAACTAATATTTTTTTCATTCTTTCATCAGGAGCAAATGGTTTTCCTTTTTTAAGTCCAATAGCATTGAACAATCCCATCATATCAGGCCCATATGAATCTATAGGCTCTTCTTGAACAATCTGATTTACTTCTTCAAAAAAAGTATAATCATTAGAATGTATCGTATGCATTTCGTGTCCTGAAACCTCTTTGAACTTTGCTGAATGTGGTTTTCCTGCTTCCGCTAATGGGTAAATTCTCATTATGTTTTTAATACTTTCCACAGCAGTTTTAGTAGAACCATCTTTCATAAATCCGCGCCCTATAACTAGATTTCCATAAGTAGGCGATTTATACGCAAAATAACCTTTTGGAATGTCGCCTTTATAATCAGGAGGCAGAATAAGATATTTTCCGCCTTTTCCTTTATCTGGCCCAGCATTTCCTAAGTCAATAACGTATCGAAACCAAAAGTCATTTACAACCCCCAAAACATTCGGCGGACTTTCAACAACGATTGGTCCATTTTTAAGATCAATCCATGATAAATAATAAATGCTTTCGGTATTTGCTGTCAAAAACAATGATTTCGAATCCATTAAATTCTGAAATAAAGCTATGGTGCCATCAACAGCGCCTTCATCTCTGCATCCTTGTCTTAACGCCACCATTGAAGCCCCAGGAATACCATTTAAGAAAACCTCAATTCCTCTGCTAAAATCAATTTGATCGTACACTTTTTTCGTTGTTTCTTCTGTTGGAATTCCGTCAAAAAAAGTAAGTTCACCTATTCTTGTATTTACAGAATTTGGAGTAATTATACTCTTCGGAATTTCTGTAGTCATTTTATATTTCTGCTGTGCTGCGCCAATAAAAATTACGCATACTGAGAAAACTATACTTAATTTTATTTTTTTGCTTTTCATAAATCCGTGGTGTTAACTAAACTGTTTTTTCAAAATCAATTTACTTCTTCAAAATCTCCCGGTTTCCATGATCCGTTAAATGCGGCAGCTTCTGGACCGTAAATTCGGATGTAAGCAAACCATCCCTTTCCCGGAATCGTTTCAATCCATTGTCCTTCTTTTCCAGCAGGAGCTTTTGGTCCAAAGTATAAATCGACTTCTTTGCCGCTAATTTTATCTTTTAATTCAAATAATGAACGAAGAGCTGCTTTGTTTTGACCTGTAACTACTTGACTTCTTGTCTCGGCATCATAAATTGTAACTGACCAAAACAATTTAGCTGGAACTGGAGTTGGAATAGTTAACTTATAGGTTTTCGCACCATCAACATATTTTCCAGAATTATCTTTAAGACCTAACCAATAAAGTGAACCCGAACCTTCTTTACGTCTAAACATTGCCGGAGAAGCACCAATTGCTTGATAAAACCACGTTTCTCGAGCATCGATATCAACATAATTTTGGGTATCAAAATCTCCATTTTCAGAACGAAGTCCAACCCATTCCCATTGACGATCTTTCCATACTACACGATCCGCTCTTCTATCCGCGAAAGATTGGACACGCATTTGCGCGTTTGCTATTTTTGCTGCTTTTTCAAGTATTGCTTTTAAACGAGCATCTGGATTAAAAGGTTTTCCTTTTACAATACCCAAAACCGCAAGCTCACCATAATAATCGCGATATCCGTCGTAAGAAGGCTCGCTATCAATAACTTGTTTTAAAATCTCCCAATATTTAAACTTTGTTTCATATTCTAAAGGAGTTGTATTTTGCGGTTTTCCCGATAATTCAAGCCAAGTTGGATCTTTCCAGTCAGCAGGTTTATTGAGTGGATAAACTTTAACTGTTTTAAGACGTTCAAGAGCCGCTTTAACATCGCCCGCAACAGGAAGCGAACGCACTCCAACAGTTAAATTATTAGACGAAGAATGCCATACATTATAGCCTACAGGAACAGTTCCTTTATACCCAAAAGGAAGAATCAAATGTTTCCCTCCTTTTCCCGCATCAGGTCCCGGAATTCCCATATCTGCTACCCAACGTTGATTAACATCCATAGCCACTACAATCAGAGGACCAGCTGGAACATCAACAACCATAGGCCCTTTAGATAAATCTAATATAACCGGAGCATAAGGCGTATCTGAATTAAGTGTATATCCTGTTTGTCCCGGTTTTGTATCTAATGTTCCAAATACAGAATTAGCTTTAACTCCTATTTCAAGATTTCCTAAACCAATCGCAGCTCCTGAAACCGTTGGATAGAAAAATTTATAGGTTTGAATGGCACGATTTAAGTCGGCGTCATCGTATGCTTTTTGTATCGTTACTTCTGTCGGATAACCTCCAACAAACTCATAATCATCTGTTTTTGAAGAAATCGAAGATGTATTTTCAGTCGTTGCATCGCTTTCTTTTTTGCATGCCGTAAATACCAACAACACACAGAGATTCAGAAATACCTTTTTCATAGTATCAAACTTTAGGGTTAATATTTGTTTATTTTTCCCAAAGTTATCTTACTAAGCTATTTTTCTGACAAAAGACAATATCAATTATGTTTCAGATTACAATCTGCAACCATTTTTTTAGAAATGAACGGAGAATTTGGAAGGTTTAGATGAATACTCGAAAAAACACACCAATAAAAAATTTAAAATAAAAAGCTGAATCCCTTGTTCGATTTTGAGGAGAAACCATCTTCAAACTTTTTAATTTCATTTAAAAGATATGTTTCGTATTGACTTCTCATGAAATCCCTGAAAATTTGAATATTATCTTCTTTTCTTGTATCAATTAATGCTTGAATATATTCTTGCTTATCTTCACTATTTACAATTGCCAATGGAAGATCATAAAATGCTTGAATATAATTCATAAACAATCGCGAAGTTCTTCCATTACCATCATAAAAAGGATGGATGCTTACAAGGTTAAAATGTGCATCGAATGACAAATATAACTTTTCATCAACTGTCAAGTTATTATTCATTTTATCATTTGTTAATTTCACCAATTCATTTGTTAATCTTTCTACCTTATCATAATTTGGGAAGTAAGAAACTCCAGCCGTAACGTTGCCTTTTCTAAACATTCCTTTACTAGCATCAACTTCGCCCAAGATAGTACTATAAATTCCTCCTGTACTTTTCATAACATGAGCGTTAATCTCTTTTATTAACTCAGCTGTAATTGGCGCTTTGTTTCTTGCTTTATCAATAATAAAATGGAGTGCTTTAAAATGATCTGTAACCATCAAAGTATCGTTTACAGGCTTTCCTTTTGGAGTTAAACCGTCATCTAACAAAATTTGAGTTTCTAATTCTGTCAAAGTTGACCCTTCGATTTTTGTTGAATGGTGGCTTATCGAAATCAAATTGAATTTCTCATAATGCAATACATCAGTAATTCCTAAACTTTTATATTTTGATATAAGGGATTCCATTGATTCGTGGTATTAGAAAAGTTGAACATAAAAATACAATTCTAAAATCAATTAGCTAAATAACTTATCAAAAATCATTACTAAAATTGAACAAAGATTGCACAAAACAAAAAAGCCACTCAATTTGAGTGGCTTTTCGTGAACGCAGAAGGATTCGAACCTTCGACCGCCTGCTTAGAAGGCAGGTGCTCTATCCAGCTGAGCTATGCGTCCATTTTTTTTAAACTTATGGCAAAGTTTTGTCGGGGTGGCAGGATTCGAACCTGCGGCCTCCTGCTCCCAAAGCAGGCGCGATAACCGGGCTACGCTACACCCCGAAGGCAAAATTAAGCGGAGAGACAGGGACTCGAACCCTGGCGACGGTTACCCGTCGACAGATTAGCAATCTGCTCCATTACCGCTCTGGCACCTCTCCTTGCTCAAGGAATTGCTTCCCGTTTTGCGGTTGCAAATGTAGAACAACATTCCATATCTCACAAGCTTTTTTTCGCTTTTTTTTATTTTTTTTCAATCTTTTTTTTAAAACACTTCACAATCAAATAAATAGAATTAACAAAAAATTGACCTTAAATTTAAATTCGGCCCTATTCAATACAAAATTTGAAATTATTCAAATAAAGAGTAAATTTGCTTTATTAACTATTATACACAGAAAATGAACAAAAGAGTTGTTATCGTTTCTGCCGTTAGAACACCTATCGGAAGTTTCATGGGAGGGTTATCTACCGTACCTGCACCAAAATTAGGCGCTGCTGCTATTAAAGGCGCCCTTCAAAAAATTAACCTTGACCCAAAATTAGTTGATGAAGTTTTTATGGGGAATGTAATTCAGGCGGGCGTTGGACAAGCTCCAGCGCGTCAAGCAGCGCTTTTTGCTGGTTTGTCTGAAGAAGTTGCTGCTACGACAGTAAACAAAGTATGTGCATCTGGAATGAAAGCCGTAATGTTTGCTGCACAAGCAATTGCCTGTGGAGACGCTGAAATTGTTGTAGCGGGCGGAATGGAAAGCATGAGCTTGATTCCTCACTATGTACAAATGCGTGCCGGAAACAAATTTGGTCCAGCAACTATGTTGGACGGAATGCAAAAAGATGGTTTGACAGATGCTTACGATAACAACGCAATGGGAGTTTGCGCTGATTTATGTGCAACTGAATACAAGATCAGTCGAGAAGAACAAGACGCATTTGCAATTCAATCTTATGAAAGAAGCGCAAAAGCTTGGGATGCTGGAAAATTCGACAATGAAGTTGTTCCTGTTGAAGTACCTCAAAGACGTGGCGAACCGATTATCTTTTCAAAAGACGAAGAATACACTAATGTTAAATTAGATAAAATCCCTTCTCTTAGCCCAGTTTTCACTAAAGACGGAACTGTAACTGCTGCAAACGCTTCAACAATTAATGACGGAGCTGCCGCTTTAGTTTTAATGTCTGAAGAAAAAGCAAATGCTTTAGGTTTAAAACCTCTAGCATACATAAAAGGCTACGCAGATGCTGCTCAAGAACCGAAATGGTTTACAACAAGTCCAGCAAAAGCATTACCGAAAGCTTTAAACAAAGCAGGAATTTCAATATCAGATGTTGATTTCTTCGAATTTAACGAAGCTTTCTCTGTAGTTGGATTAGCCAATGCAAAAATATTAAACCTTGATAACGAAAAAGTAAACGTAAACGGTGGAGCTGTTTCTCTAGGGCATCCTCTTGGAGCTTCAGGAGCACGTATCATTGTAACTTTGCTTAATGTTTTAGAACAAAACAATGCAAAAACCGGAGCGGCTGCAATTTGCAACGGCGGTGGTGGTGCATCAGCAATTGTTATCGAAAGAGCTTAAAACAATATCACAAAAAATCAGGGGTTATTTACGGCTCCTGATTTTTCAACTTATAAATTTCCTTAAATGTTTGGAATTTGCAATCTAGCCATAGTACCCGTTCGAGCTGAAGCTAGCGACAGGAGTGAAATCGTCACACAACTTTTATTTGGCGAACATATCGAAATTTTAGAACGCTATAATCAGTGGGCTAAAATACGAATTCAGTATGACGATTATGTTGGCTGGGTAGATTCAAAACAATATCAGGAAATCACCAAAGAGCAATTCAATCAGTTGAGCAAAGAGGCGATCATCTTAAATGCCGACTTAATTGATTACATAACAGCTCCAAATAATTTACTGCTTCCCATTCCGCTTGGAGCTTCTTTGTCTTTTTTAAATAACAGCGAAATCAATACATCAAATTTTGATTTTGAAGGAACAAAAACCAGCGGTATCAAACCTAAAAGCGCTCTAATAAATACGGCTTTCATGTATTTAAACGCGCCTTACTTATGGGGTGGAAAAACACCTTTTGGCATTGATTGTTCGGGCTTTACGCAAATGGTTTACAAACTAAATGGCTACAAAATTCACCGTGATGCTTCACAACAAGCGCTTGAAGGCGAGCCTTTGAGTTTTATTGAAGAAAGTGAAGTTGGAGATTTGGCCTTTTTTGATAATGACGAAGGAAATATCATTCACGTTGGAATCATAATGGAAAACAATTACATCATTCACGCAAGTGGAAAAGTTCGTATTGACCGTTTAGATCACACCGGAATTTACAATCCTGAAACAAACAAACATACGCACAAACTTCGTGTGATTAAGAAGATTATCTAAAATGGCTTTTTTTCTCTCGCAGATCGGGCAGATTTATATAAAAAATCCATTTTAAACGGCTTAAATCACTAAAATCTGCGTGAAATAAAATCCAGTTTAAATCCGCATCATCCTTGTGACATCAATCAAGCACTCAATCGAATTGTCTTTCTAAACTCAGACGGACTATTCCCTTTTTGTTTTTTGAAGAACTTATTAAAGTGGCTTTCATCTGTGAAACCAAACTCATACGCAATTTCATTAATACGCTTATCACTGAATTGCAAACGATGTTCAATCAGTTTCGTTTTGTAATTGCTGATATATTGCTGCATCGTTTCACTCGCATGTTTCTTAAAATAACGCCCTAAATACGTATTCGAAATTCCGAAATAATCACTTATGTATTCTGCTTTAATCTTTTCTGGATAATAAATATTGTTCTGAATATATTGCAGAATATCCATCGCTTTAGCTTCACAACCCATATTTACCTGTTCCGGAAGATATTTAGCAATATTTCTGGCCACAATAATAATCAGCGTATTTACCAATTGCTGAATCAATTCCTTGTTATAAATATCTTTGTCGACATATTCGCGAATAATAGCTTCCACCATCACTTTCACCAGACATTTATCGGCATCATTTTTCAAAATACAACCCGGCTGATGATTTGCATTCTGTAGAATATATTCCAATCGCTGAATATTTTCATTTTGCAAACTAGAATTTTTCAAATAAATATCATTAAATCTCAAAAAGAAAAACTTCGTTTTGGTTTCGATCGTAAAATTATGACAATCCTCAGGAGTCAATAAAAACATATGTCCTGCATCGTATTCAAAAATATTTTTATTGATGCACTGCCTTCCCGTTCCGCCTAAAATATAAACCAATTCGAAAAAATTATGACGATCTCCGACATCAGGATATTCATTCAACGTCTCAAAAGAAACTGTAAAAGGCTCATATAAATTTTCTTTTTTCATAATTCCATTTATTTGAAGATGCAAATTTACATAAAAAACACAAATATATACCAAATTAGAATCGTAAAAACGGTATAATTTTGCCCTATCAATTTTAAACGAAAAAAATCATTATCATGGAATATAGAAAATTAGGCAACTCAGAATTGGAATTATCAACCATCACTTATGGTGCTTTTGCCATTGGCGGAACCATGTGGGGCGGAACAGAAAAGAAAGATTCAATCGACTCGATTCACGCTTCAATCGATCACGGTGTAACCACAATTGACACTGCTCCTTTTTACGGATTTGGTTTAAGCGAGGAAATGATTGGAGAAGCGATTAAAAGCCAGGACCGTTCTAAAGTTCAATTATTAACCAAATTTGGTTTGGTTTGGGACGGAAGCAACAACGGAAAAGGCGATTTCTTTTTCGACGCTGACGATAACGGCAAAAAAGTGCCGATTTACAAATATTCATCAAAAGCAAACGTCATTAAAGAAGTTGAAGAAAGCTTAAAACGTCTTCAAACTGATTATATCGATTTACTGCAAATTCACTGGCCAGATTCGACAACACCAATTTCTGAAACAATGGAAGCTGCAGAAAGTTTAATTCAGCAAGGAAAAATCAGAGCTTTCGGAGTAAGCAATTACAATGTTGCACAAATTCAGGAAGCGCAAAAAACAATTCAAGTAGCTTCAAACCAAGTGGCATACAGCATGTTAAATCGTTCAATCGAAACCGATTTAATTCCGTTTACAGTTGCAGAAAACATCGGAATTATTGCTTACAGCCCGATGGAAAGAGGTTTATTGACTGGAAAATATTTCACAGACAGCAAATTAAAGGAAAACGACCACAGAAATGGTTATTTCGGAAAATTCGATTTGCAACAAGTAAAAACCTTAATCGAAGAATTGAGTTCACTAGCACATTCAAAACACATTTCGATTTCGCAATTGGTTTTACGCTGGACTTCTTTACAAAAAGGAATTGCAATAGTTTTAGCGGGAGCAAGAAACGCAGAACAAGCCATTTCAAATGCCAAAACAATGGATTTCGATTTATCAGCTTCAGAATTGGAGTTTATCAATCAGGCGATTGCTAAAATAAAATAATCCTTTTTTTAAACACATAGAAACATACTTTCGCTTTGTCGTCAAAGGCGTTTCACTTGCATCAAAACGCAGAGCTATGTGTTAGAAACTAGTTTCTTTCAATTCCCTTTTCAAGAAAGAAAAAATCTATGTTTCTATGTGTTAAAACAAAATCTCAAAAACTTAAAAAATAATTTGGGTATGTTTCGCCTCAGCGAATCGGGCTATCCATTTTCATAAGAACAATTAAAATGAAAAAGATATTTATAATTAATGGCGGACAAAAATTCGCGCATTCAGGAGGAAAATTCAATAAAACCGTTCAGGATTGGACCGTTGAATTTCTTTCTAAAAACAACAATTACGAAATCAAAACAACTCACGTAGAAGACGAAATCGATCTTCAAAAAGAAGTAGAAAAATTCGTTTGGGCAGATTTAATTATCTATCATACACCTGTTTGGTGGTTTCAATTGCCAAACCTTTTCAAGAAATATATCGATGATGTTTTCACACAAGGACACAACAACGGAATCTACAAAAGCGACGGAAGAAGTCGCGTAAATCCAGACATCAATTACGGAACTGGGGGACTTTTACACGGCCGTAAATATATGCTAACTACAAGCTGGAATGCCCCTGCAACGGCTTTTACACTTCCAGGTGAATTTTTCGAAGAAACTTCTGTTGATGATGGGCCAATGTTTGGTTTCCACAAAATGAATAAATTCACAGGAATGGAAAAAGTAAACGGATTTCATTTTCATGATGTTGAAAAAGGTGCAACACCAGAAAATATTATTACCTTTAAAGAACAGTATACCAAACATTTAGAAGAAACCTTTAAAACTTTATAATTATGATCTCCATTACCGCAATCATTAAAAGTAAAAAAGAAAATCTTATAGAAGTTCAAAATATGATCACACATTTGGTTTCTGAAACGAGAAAAGAAGAAGCCTGTATTCGTTATGATCTGCATACAACCGATAATGTTTTTATTATCTGGGAAGAATGGAAAGATCAAATTGGACTTGATTTACACAACAATCAGCCGTATTTAGTCGATTTTATTTCAAAAAGCGAGACTTTACTTTCTGCTCCTGTCCAGGTTTACAAAACAGCACAAATTTTATAATTAAACCAAATGAAAGCATTATTCACAAATACATACGAATCAGATTTTGTAACAACAGAAACTGAAAAACCAGCTCCTAAAAAAGGAGAAGTCCTAGTAAAAATTCATGCAAGTGGTGTTAACCCAATCGACAATAAAATCAGATTAGGGCTCTCGCCTTATGCTTCACCTATATTGCCTGCCATTTTAGGCACTGATCTTGCCGGAGTAATCGAAGAAATTGGCGAAGGCGTAACCGATTTTATAGTTGGAGATGAAGTTTACGGACTTGCCGGTGGCGTTCTCGGACTTCAAGGAACTTTAGCCGAATACACCGCAGTAGACGCTTCTTTATTAGCAAAAAAACCAAAAAACTTAAGCATGAAAGAAGCTGCAGGAGTCCCTTTAGTTTTACTGACTGCTTGGGAAGGCTTGATCGACCGCGCAAAAGTAAAAGAAGGTGATAAAGTTTTAGTGCACGCTGGTGCAGGTGGTGTTGGCCATATGGTAGTACAACTTGCAAAAATCTTTGGGGCAGAGGTTTACGCTACTGTCTCTTCTCAAAAAGCTGATATTGTAAAATCTTACGGCGCAACTCCTATTGATAAAAACGCAACGGTTGATGAATATGTAAATCAATACACAAACGGAAAAGGTTTTGATATTATTTACGATACTATTGGCGGTCAAGCATTTGATGATTCGCTAAAAGCAATTCACCATTACGGACAAATAAGCAGCTGTTATGCTTTTGGCACACATACATTAGCTCCAGGATCGCTTCGTAATGCAAGCATTCATGGCGTTTTCGTTTTACGTCCTATGATTAGTGGCGAAGGAAGAAAACATCATGGGGAAATCCTTAAACAAACCGCACAATTCATTGAAGAAGGAAAATTAAAACCATTGATTGATCCGAGAAATTTCACTTTAGAAACTGCAATTGACGCTCATAAAGCGGTCAGCGACGGATCATCAAATGGCAAAATTGTTATAGATATAACTTAATTATCGCAAATAATTATTCAGAAAAAAGCTAAATTGCCTCTCATTCAGAAACATAAAACTATGAGTCATTATCATCTTGCCGAAATTAATATTGCCAAAATGAAAGGAGTCGACATCAACGACCCAATAATGAAAGAATTTGTAGACAATATAGACGCTGTAAATACTTTAGCTGAAGAAAGTGAAGGTTTTGTCTGGAGATTAAAAGACGACACAAACGGTTATAATGCTACAAGTTTGAATCCGTACAATGACGAACAAATCATTATAAATGTATCCGTTTGGGAAAATATTGAAACTCTAGAACATTATATGTACAAAACTTTTCACAGCGAATTTTTAAGACGCCGAAAAGAATGGTTTCAGAAATTCGGAAAAGCGCATACCGCAATATGGTGGATTCCAAAAGGAGAAATTCCAACAATGGAAGAAGCAGTTGAAAAATTAGATTACTTGCAGAAAAACGGTCCATCAGAATTAGTTTTTGATCTGAGAAACAAATTTCCGACGCCTAAATTCTCAAAGCAAGAAAATGAGTAGCCGTTGGTTTTAACCAACGGATAAAAATACAAGCTCCAAAGGCTTTAGCCAAAATCAATGCAGATTTGGCTAAAGCCTTTTTGCATTCCAAGATTAAAACCGTTGGTTAAAACCAACGGCAATTCAATATTTAAAAAAAACTTATTTAATTCCTCCAAAAGCTCCGAAACACATGTTTTTGTGTAAAATTTCAACTTTTGAAAAACCAACTTTTTTCATCAAATCCAATTGATAATTCATAGATCTTGGCGTGTCTTCTTTTTCAATATAATCCAAAACTTTCTGGCGATACTCCGCCCCTCCTATTCCTTCCAAATATTCGCCATAACGCTGCCAAGTGTATTCATTCAACAATTCTGTATCCTGTGTGATTAAGTCTGAAATCATCAAACAACCACCTGGTTTTAATAATTTGAATAATTTAGTGAAAGTCGTTTCCCAATCGTTATCATCTCTTAAGTGATGCAAAACTGCTCCTGCCAAAATAATATCGAAACTTTCATCTTCTAAAGCTACTTCACGAATATCGCCTTGCTTTATTTCGACTTTGCCATTTGTTACTGCAGAAACTCTTTCAAAAGCACGATCCAACATCGGCAAACTCAAATCGACCAAAGTGCAGTTTAAATTCGGCACTTTCGACAACATCATTAAAGCATAGTTTCCCGCTCCGCAACCTACATCCAAAACATTTTTTGCATTTGGAACAATTCGTTTTGAAGCTTCTGTTATTAATTCTAAAGAAATAGTAGCATCAATTGTAGCCACTTGTCCGGTTTCTAAATTTGAAAATCGTTCGACATCATTGTCAAATCGTTCTTTGATTTCTTCAATAGTTGATTTTTTCATGGTCTTTGTTTTTTTGATTTTTTAATCTCTCGCAGATTAAGCAGATTGAGCGGATCTTTTGCTATTATATGATCGGATATTATTATGATTATAGATGATTTATCTAAATTAATAATCTGCTAAATCTGTTTAAATCTGCGAGAGAAATATTTTATTTTTTTTCAAAACTACTTCATTGTCATATACTTTAAAAATACTATTTTTATCAATTAATAATACTTTAAAAGTATCATGGAATTACGTCACTTAAAATATTTCCTCGCTGTAGCCGAAGAACTGAACTTTACCAAAGCTTCAGAGAAACTCTTTATTTCGCAACCTCCATTAAGCCGACAAATTGCTGAATTGGAAGAAGAACTTCAGGCGAAGCTTTTCATTCGAAATAATAAAAAAGTAGAATTGACCGAAGCGGGAAAATATTTTAAAGAAGAAGTTATGGCCATTTTCCAAAATTTGGAACGCATTTCTGTCAAAACAAAAAAGATTGCAGAGAATGTTTCGGGCGAATTTAGAATTGCTTATATCAGCTCGATTTATTCTGCTGTTATTTCAGATTTAATAAAACATCTGAAAACGCAATTTCCTTATGTCAATTTCAAACTTTTCGAAATTTCAACCACAAAACAAATCGATGCTTTAGAACAAGGAAAAATCGAAATGGGAATTATCAGATCGCCTATTCATTCGCCAAAAATAAAATCGTATTTATGGTTTAAAGATGGATTTTCATTGGTTTACAATAAAAATGCGTTTCAGATAAAATCAGAAAATGAGATTTTAAAACTGAAAAATGAAACTTTTGTTTTCTTCAATAAAGATTACGCCCCGCATTATCATGAAGTTTTATTGGAACTCTGTGCTTTTTATGGCTTTACGCCGAAGATTATCCACGAAGCGAATAACATTAACTCAATTGTTCAATTAGTCAAAAACGGATTGGGAATCTCGATTGTTCCATCTAATATTGCGAAGAATAATCAGGATTTGGAGATTGGTTTTATTGAATTGAAAAAAGTCAATTTATATACGAATGTATCGTTAATTACGTCAAAAGATGATCATTCTGAAATCACACAATCTGCTGTTGATTTTTTATTGCCACAAAGGCGTTAAGACGCAAAGTTTTTTTTGCCACAGATTAAAAGATTTAAAGGATTTGTTTCACGCAGATTTTATTAGATTTAAGCAGATCAGGCAGATTATTTAAAATAAAAATCTGTAAAATCTGCAAAAATCTGCAAAATCTGCGTGAAACAAAAAAAATCATTTTTAATCTCCTAATCTGTGGCCATAAAAAAAAATCGTTACAATTTAGTACAGAAATCCACATCATAAAAAGAGAACTTTTAAATACCTTAGCAAACTATAATTCCATTTCATAAAAATTAATACAAAATGGCTGAACAATCTTCAATTCAGTGTCCAAACTGCGGAACTCCTATCGATGTCAATGATGTTTTGAAACATCAATTGGAAGATAGCATCCGCAAAGAATTTCAACAAAAAGCAAATGTTCAAAACCGTGAATTAGAGCTTAAAAACGAGCAATTGGAAAAAGCCAAATCCGAATTTGAAGCGAAGAAAAAACAGGAAAACGAACTTTTTGCTGAACGTTTGGAGCGCGAGAAAAAGACAGCTGAAAAAGAAATTTCAGAAAAATTAAAAGCAAAACTGGAAGAAGAAAATAAAGATCGTTTATTATTGATGGAAAAAGAACTCTCTGAAAAATCAGAAAAAATCAGGGAATTGAATAAAATGGAAGGTGAAATCGCAAAATTACAACGCGAAAAACTGGAAATGAAAGAAGCGATTCAAGCCGAAGCCGAAAAGCAGTTAAACGCACAATTGGCTTTAGAACGTGAAAAAATCAGAAAACAGGAAGACGATAAAAACGAATTGAAATTCAAAGAACTTCAGAAACAGCTTGAAGAACAAAAAAAGCTGACTGAAGAAATGAAACGCAAACAAGAACAAGGTTCAATGCAACTACAAGGCGAAGTAATGGAATTAGCCATTGAAGAATGGTTGGCCAACAACTTCCCTCTTGACAGTATTGACGAAATTAAAAAAGGAGCCAATGGTGCCGATTGTCTTCAAGTGGTAAACACGAGAGAACACCAAAATTGCGGTTCTATTTATTATGAAAGTAAAAGAACAAAAGCATTTCAGCCTTCTTGGATTGAGAAATTTAAAAACGATATTAGAACCAAAAGAGCCAATATTGGAGTTTTGGTAACAGAAGTTATGCCTTCCGGAATGGACCGAATGGGAATGCGCGATGGCATCTGGATTTGTACGTATGAAGAATTTAAAGGTTTAAGTGCAGTTTTACGTCAATCTTTAATTCAAATTAATCAAGCGGTTCAAGCGCAGGAAAATAAAGGCGATAAAATGTCGATGTTGTACGATTTCTTAACAAGCAACGAATTCCGTTTGCAGATTGAAGGAATTGTAGAAGGTTTCACTCAAATGCAAAGCGACTTGGATTCTGAGAAAAGAGCCATGCAGAGAATCTGGAAACAACGCGAAAAACAAATCGAAAAAGTAGTTCACAATACTTTAGGAATGTACGGTTCGATTCGTGGAATTGCTGGAAATGCGGTTCAAAGTGTAAAAGCTTTGGAATTGGATTTTATTGAAGGGGAAGAAGAATTGGAAAATGACGAACCTAAAGAATTGTTTGAATAACTATCTACATCAAGTTTGTCATTTCGACGAAGGAGACCCGAGCGATAGCGAACAGGCGAAGCAAATCTCCGTAAGCAGCTCCGTGCAGAATGTTGCCAATCTTTGTAGAGTTTCTTGCGGAGATTTCTCCTTCGTCGAAATGACAAAACTATTCGGAAAACTTGAAACTTGAAACTTTAAACCTGACCCGAGGCTAAAAGCCGAACGGACGAAGTAAACAAAATAAACAAAACCTTTAATCCACCTTCTTAAAAACAATCAATTTCCCCGAAGGATTCGACAAAATCAATTGATTATTTCCAATAGAATAGGTTGTTGTACTTTGCAAAGCTTTCAAAAATTCTCCTTCTTTATTTCCTTGCGGACAAGCCATTAAAGTAGAAACGACTTTAGTAAAGCGCAAAACATCTTTTTCGAAAAAGATTTGTCCAGTTATAGAATTACATCCGCCGTATCCCATAAATTTATTTTCAGCCGAATTGATCTCGATTCGCGGAAATTCCTTTTGAAAATCGGTTGCAAAAACTTTATAGCCATTTAATTCTTCCAAAACCCAAATATCGTGAAGTCGATAATCGGTTAGATACTTTCCGCATCCGCTTAATTTCTTCGTTTCTAATTCTGAATTATTCTTGATTTCAACCTTTACGCTATAAGGAGAAATTGCCCCAGACATCGAATCTTGACAATCTAATTGCTGAATTGTAATCGTCGCTGAAGCAGTTTCATTACTTACTTTATACATTTTCACGTTGGCATCCATCGCTCTAATCGCATCGACTGCAGGAAAAATGATTTTTTCTTTTCCTGGAATTAATGATGTAAAGACAATCTCCTCATTCCCCATTTTAATTCCCCAAAACGGTTCATTTCCAGTTCCTTTAAAATAATATTTTAAATCTTCTTCCGTCGAAATTGTTGAACTTGTTCCGCCAGATTCTTTGTTTGCTGTTGCCTTACAGCCTATCATTAAAATTGATAATAACAATATTGAAAGTATTTTTTTCATGATATCTCAGTTTAAAAAAGTGTTTCGTTTAAAAAACACCTATAAAATTCTTATGAATTTACGACATTTTTTTGAAACGCTTATTTAGAATCCTTTCAAATTTAAAAAAACTAAGTAGCTAAAAAATCAATCAAAACCCGCACTACGTATAAGATTAAGACAAAATACGTAGTCATCAAAACATATCTACTACTTAAAAAATAATCACAATACGTATTTTTATAAGTATAAATACTTATATTTGCGTAGTAATACTTAATTAAAGAAATCATGATTAGAGTAATAGTAGTTGGAAACGGCATGGTTGGTTATAAATTTTGCGAAAAGTTTGTTGCAAAATCAGGACAAGAAAAGTATCAAATCACAGTATTTGGAGAAGAGCCAAGACGCGCTTACGACCGCGTTCACTTAAGCGAGTACTTTGGAGGAAAAACGGCAGACGATCTATCACTGTCAACAACTGAATGGTACGAGCAAAACAATATTATTCTAAACACATCTGAGTTAATTACAGATATTAATCGTGATGTAAAAACAATACATACGCACTTAGGCAAAACACATACGTACGACTACTTAGTTTTAGCTACAGGTTCTTCGGCTTTTGTTCCCCCAATTGAAGGTGTAGAAAAAGAAGGTGTTTTTGTTTACAGAACCATCGAAGATCTAGACGCTATTATGGCTTACGCCAAAAAAATAAAACAAAAAGGTGCAACTGAAGCTGCAGTTTTAGGTGGAGGTTTATTAGGATTAGAAGCAGCAAAAGCAGTTCGCGATTTAGGATTGAATCCGCATGTGGTGGAATTTGCGCCACGTTTGATGCCGAGACAATTGGATCAAGGCGCGAGCGATATGCTTCAATCAAAAATAGAAGAATTAAACATCGGAATTCATCTTAACAAAGCAACGCAATATATTGACGGAAAGGAAAGTATAACGGGAATGATGTTTGCAAACGACGAATTGTTAAAAGTAGACATGTTGGTTATATCTGCTGGAATTAAACCTCGCGACGAGCTGGCTAGAGTTTCAGGGCTTGAAGTTGGCGTAAGAGGCGGAATTGTAGTAAACAATCAAATGCGAACATCAGATCCTTCTATTTTTGCGATTGGCGAGGCGGCACTTTACAACCATAACATTTACGGACTTGTTGCGCCAGGTTACGAAATGGCCGATGTAGCTGCTGAGCAAATCTTAAATGGTGATAAAACCATGAGAGAAACCATCGATATGTCAACACAATTGAAATTGATTGGTGTTGAAGTTGCGAGTTTTGGTGATCCTTTCATTGAAAATAATGACGTAACCGCTATTATTTACGAAAACAAATTAAGTGGCGTTTACAAAAGAATCAACGTTACCAAAGATTCAAAAAAATTGTTAGGCGGAATTCTAGTTGGAGATTCTAGTGATTACGGTTCACTTTTCCAGATTTACATTAACGAAATGGCATTGCCTAAAAATCCAGAAGACTTGATTTTAGGTTCTCGCGATGGATCAGAAGGTTCTTCTTTAGGAAGCGTGATGGATTTGCCAGACACAGCTGTAATCTGTTCTTGCGAAAACGTTACTAAAGGTGCTATCTGCTGCAAAATTTTAGATGAATCTTGCGCTACACTTTCTGATGTTGTGAAAGCAACAAAAGCAACTTCTGGTTGTGGAGGCTGTAAACCAATGGTTTCTGATTTAGTAAAAGCAACGCAAAAATCTTTAGGAAAAGAAGTAAAAGAAGTAATCTGCGAACATTTCAGTTACACCCGTCAAGAGTTATTCGATTTAGTAAAAATCAACAAATATGAGAATTTCTACGATGTTTTAGATCATCACGGAAAAGGCGACGGATGCGAAGTGTGCAAACCTGTTGTTGCTTCAATTTTCTCAAGTATTTACAACGATACTGCTAACAAACACGTAACCACTCAAGATACAAACGATCGATTTTTGGCGAATATCCAACGAAATGGAACCTATTCTGTTGTTCCTAGAGTTGCTGGAGGTGAAATTACTGCAGAGAAATTAATCGTTATTGGCGAAGTAGCAAAACAATTCGATTTGTACACTAAAATTACTGGAGCACAAAGAGTTGATTTATTCGGAGCGCATTTAAGTGATTTGCCAAAAATCTGGAAAATCTTAATCGAAAATGGTTTTGAAAGTGGTCATGCTTACGGAAAATCGCTTCGTGCTGTAAAAAGCTGTGTTGGAAATGCATGGTGCCGTTACGGAATGGACGACAGCGCCGGATTTGCAATCGAACTAGAAAACAGATACAAAGGAATTCGTTCTCCTCATAAATTAAAAGGTGGTGTTTCTGCTTGCATTCGCGAATGCGCTGAAGCACGTGGAAAAGATTTCGGATTAATTGCTGTTGAAGGCGGATGGAATCTATATATCTGCGGAAATGGTGGAGCGAATCCAAAACATGCGGTTTTATTGGCTGAGAAAATCGACAAAGAAACTGTAATCAAATATATGGATCGTTTCTTAATGTATTACATCAGAACAGCTGGTCCACTTATTAGAACTTCAACTTGGTTAGAAAAATTAGACGGCGGTTTAGAATATTTGAAACAAGTAATTATCGAAGATAGTTTAGGAATCTGCGAAACTTTAGAAGCTGAAATGCAAACTTTGGTAAACACTTTCGAATGCGAATGGAAACAAGTTTTAGAAAAACCAAGATTATTGAAACGTTTCAGCCATTTTGTAAACTCTGATGAGAAAGATGACAACATCGCTTTTGTACCGTTAAGAGATCAAAAAATGCCAAAAGCTTGGTCATAAATATAAAATTGAACACATAGAGACATAGATTTTGCTCTTTCATAAAAAGGCAATATTTCTCCAAAAACAGAAATAATTTTCTTTTGACAATTCTTTTTTCAAACCTTAAGTCTATGTCTCTATACGTTCAAAATAAAGCAATAAAAACAAAAATATTAAACACATAGAATCATAGAATTAACTGCACCTAAAAAAAGGCGTTTCATTTAATTTTCTATTTCTCAAACAAAAAACAAAAAACCTATGCTTCTATGTGTTTCAAAATATAATAAGCTCCAAAAAAAAGAAAAAAAATAATTAAACGTTTGCTGTCCTTCTTACCCTCTTTTTTACTGCGCCATCAAAACTCTCTTGATTGTAAAAAGAGGGCTAAGAAACAGGAACAAAAACTTAATCAAAATGGAAGAAATCTTAAATCAATACGAAACAGTTCACGCGAGCGACGCAACAATTTGGTTCAAAGCTGGTAAAGTAGAAGATTTTCCAACCAACCGAGGAGGCTGTATCAAATACAAAAACAAACAAATTGCGATTTTCAATTTCGCACGCCGTGACGCATGGTACGCTTGCCAAAATGCGTGTCCGCACAAAATGGAAATGGTTCTTTCAAGAGGAATGACAGGTTCTGCCGATGATATTCCGAAAATCGCTTGCCCAATGCACAAAAAAACATTTTCACTTGTTGATGGTTCCAACTTAAACGGCGAAGATTACAGTATTGCAACGTATCCCGTTAAGATTGTAGAAGACGAAGTTTTTGTAGGGTTTGTTGATTAGACTTTTTTTTTAAGATATAAAGAAGAAAGAAGCAAGAGACAAGATTTGAAAAACTTTGTGTAATCTTTCTTCTTGTTTCTTGCTTCTCACTTTCGACTTTCCACTTTCCCACTAATTTCCGTATCTTTGAAATCTATTAACCGACCAAAATGACTACACCTTTCCAAAAAGCAAGTGAATGGATTGATGCTGAAAATGCTCAGGATCCAAACATCGAATTAGACCAAAACACCGAATATCCAAAAGAACTATTGTATTCGAACAGGATGTACGAAAAACTAATGCAGTTTGAACCAAATGCTTCAGAAGAAGTTCAGATTGCTTCAAAAGCACAACACATCTGCCGTTGGAAAGTAGCTCGCGAATCGTATCCAATGGATCGTGTAGGTTATTTAAAATGGCGAGAAGAGCTAAAAAAATTCCACGCTAAAACTACTGCAGGAATATTAGAAAAAGCTGGATACGACCAAACTTTCATCGATCGTGTTTCTTTCTTAATTGAAAAAAAATTGCTTAAAAAAGATGCCGAAACCCAATTACTAGAAGATGTAATTTGTTTGGTATTTTTAGATTATTACTTAGAACCTTTCGTTCACAAACATGATGAAGAAAAGCTGAAAAACATCATCAAGAAAACTTGGGATAAAATGTCTGACAAAGGACATCAGGAAGCTTTAAAAATCAAATATTCTGAAGAAAACTTAAACCTAATCAAAGCTTCTTTAGGATTGTAAAAAGATATGAAGAAAAGCAATCAGGAAGCTGTAGAAAAAATCACTTTCAAAAATTTACGACGACTGTATTTTTTTGCGCTTCTTACTATTGCCTTAACCATAGTTGTCAGTCAGTTTTTAGTTCAATACAATCTGAATCAGCAGTTAAGCGATTCTAAAATCATTAATTTTTCTGGAAAACAGAGAATGCTGAGTCAGAAAATCGTCAAAGAAGTACTGATTTTACATTACGTTTCTGATTCGGCTACAGCCAAAAAAACTTCGCACTTAAAAGAAGTTTTAGAACTGTGGAAGAAAAACCAAAATGCATTAGAAAACGGAAATGACAGCCTTGCTTTTCCACATCAAAAAAGCGAAACGCTCAATAAATTGTATCTTGAAATCAATCCGATTTTCAATAAAATTGCAGAGACAACTGATTCTTTTTTACTGAATTTACAACAGAAAAAATCAGTTTCTGAAAATCAAAAACTGGTTCAAACCATTTTAGAAAACGAAGGCGTTTTCCTTTCTAAAATGAATCTGATTGTAACGCAATACGATCTTGAAGCGCACGAAAAAGTAACTGAACAACGCCGAATCGAATATTGGATTTTCGGTTTTACATTACTGGTTCTGCTTTTAGAATTCTTCTTCATTTTCAAACCAACCAACAAGAAAATCGAAAGGTTAATTGCCAAGCTTTTATCTTCTGAAAAGAAAGCTTTAAAATTGGCATACGATACTGAAATCATTAGTGAAATCAAAGAAAACTCGGTAAAAGAATTAAAATCGCTCAATTATGCGATGGAAAATACTTTATTGTATTGCCGAATTTCACCAGACGGTTCGATCATTCATATCGGAGAAAAATTTGCCAAACTATTAAATTACACCAAGTTTTCATCCAACAAAAAATTCTCTGAAGTTTTAACCGAAGATGAAAAAGAACAAGTCAATTTTGACCGTTTGATTTTCGAAAAACAAAGAAGCGGTTGGCAAGGCGAAATCAAAATTATAAATAAAGACGAAAAAGAAATCTGGCTCGATTTGTCGATGGTTCCTGTAATGATCAAAAAAGATGAATTGGAACTTTTGATTGTCTGCTTCAACATCACAGAACGTAAAAAAGCACAACGTGAAGTCGAACGTTTGAACCTTGAAAACACAACTGAAAAAATCAATCAGCAAAAGATTATTTCAAGTAAAATTGTTGAAAATCAGGAAAACGAACAAAACCGAATTGCCAAAGAAATCCACGACGGAATTGGCCAAATGCTTACGGGTTTAAAGTTTAGTTTAGAAAGCATCAATCTGGATGACCGTGAAAAATCAGAACAAAAAATTGAGTATTTAAAGAAACTTTCTTTAGATATTATAAAAGGTGTAAGAACGGCAACTTTTAACTTAATGCCACCAGAATTAAGCGATCACGGAATCGTTTCGTCTCTTTCAAAACTAACACAGGAACTTTCCAAATTAACTGGAAAAGAAATCCTTTTCTACAACAAAACCGATTTTGATCAGCGTTTAGATTCTTTAATCGAAATCAATATTTATCGTCTTACGCAAGAAGCGATTAACAACGCTATAAAATACGCAGAATCGTCGCATATTATTGTGCAACTTTCACACAGCGACACGCTTTTGAGCGTTATTGTAGACGATAATGGAAAAGGTTTCGACGTGAATTCGGTCCACAAAAAACGCAACAGTGAATCCGGAATGGGACTTTTATTTATGAAGGAAAGAATCCAATACATTAATGGACGCGTGTTTATGAATTCTATTCCTGGCGAGGGAACTAGGATTACTTTTAATATCCCCATTTTGAAATGAGATAATTGAGATAATGTGTCAATTAGATAATTACTTAAAATGACGTTTAAATTAATAAGGGCGAGCCAGCATTATAATCGGAAAAACCAAAAGTACAGTTTTTCAGAGCCAAAAGTATCAAAAAAATTAAAATTACTGTTCAATAATTATTGAGATTTGTACTTCTACAATAGAATTTAAACCAATATATTTGTGTTGAACAGTGGACAAACGGTAAAGTCTGAAAGTCGAAAGGCAAACGTAGGCGGTATATAAATACTGAAGGACTACGGTAATGTTGGGTTCAAATCCCTTCCTGTTTAACATAGAAGAGGCACTACATTTGTAGTGCCTCTTAACTTAAATTAAACGTCATTTAAACAGTGTTTAAAGATAAAAATGATTAGCTGAAATGCCTATCACACCAACCCGGTTTGTCGTAGTCCGCTTCTGCTTTGCCGACAGCGTTAGCTGAATCTTTGTTGTAGAACGGCTTTTTTGCAGGAGCTTTACGGTACATTACCAGATAATAGTAATCTCGTTTGCTTTCTGGTCTCAGTTGCAATCCTCCAGATACATGCTCATAGCGAAATTTTAGATAGATCAGCACCTTTGCAAGTTCCAATGTATTGTCTTTCCCTAGACACCAATACAATAAGTTCCCATGCTCTAAAAGTATTTTTAGTGCTTTATAACCTCTTGAAGTTGTTCTCAGCTTTGAGTTTGCAAGTATGTAAGCATCGACCTCTAATTCTTGTATTGATGTCATGATTTCAAATGTTTAGATTCGCAAAATTAATTCTGAATCAGCATATTTGTAAAGTACTAGGCTGTTCTAAATTGTATCAATTTAGCCAACATTCAAATTAAATTTAACCGACTCACCGGAAATCAATTGTTTTGTTGCTTCCATATTGTTGTCATAAATATGAACATTACCCAAAGTAAGAGTAATGCTTTTCAATTTTAGGTCGATTTTCTTCGAAATAAGATACAAATGGTAAATATCCGAAGGTAAACCAAGATTAGCGTCCGAACTTCTCTGATATGCGCTTAAAATCAGTTTTCCGTTATCTACTTGAAATTGTATCAAGCTTAAACATGGCTGTTGGTTGCTCTCGGTATCATTGGAACCAAGAAACAGCACATAATTTTTTGATGCCCTTTTCTCACGATTTATCTTTTCAATTAGTTTCGGCAACTTTTCGAAGTATGTCGGATAACTATTGACCAATATCGGACCGCAATAATCCCACCACGAAACACCGATTTCACGATATGCCTCCGTCGAACGCTCACCGGCCATAAACAACATTAGCTCGTCCTTTAATTTCTTTTTGGCAACTGCATGCCCTTCGAATAGCTCCAAGAGATCAATAGGTTTTAGCTCAAGTTTCTGGTTGTGCAAAAATGTGATTGAACCCTTTTTATTCTCCTGACGTTTACCTTTATCTAATATTTTTTCTAATAATTTATGATATTTATTCATTTCAAACTGGTTTTAAAAGTGTTTTTAATAGTATTTATAAAGCATTATATCAGTGTAGCTGGATAAATAATTTACAGTGGTATTCATTGTTTCCATTGTCGCACCAGCAAATGGATTCCCAATTGATGTTCGGGTTTCAATCCACTCACACAGCTCAACGATGGATGATTTATTAGAAGTAAAATAAAAATATTTTGATCCCTCGAGAACCTGCAGAACATTCAAATAGTCTTTTAGTTTCCAATAGCTTTTATATGTACCAGATTCTGTCGACAAGTAAGGAGGATCAACTAAAAAAACTGCGTTCGGATTATCCTTATATTCTGAAAATAGATCTTTGTAACATTTAGATGTTACTTCAATGTCATCCAAATAACCAGTTGCGTCATAAGAAGTCATACGCACACAGTTGTAAAGAGCTTCTCTTTTAAAATCACACAACGATTGCGCATAATTCATGCTAAATAGCAATGAGCTTGAGACTGTTATGTAATCAACATAACCTTCATCGTCCTCCTCAGACAGGCGCATAATGACTTTATCATAACATTCGCCCAAAATTCGTTTGTCCTTTGGATAATTGATTAAAATTGCTCGTAAATCATTGATAAGTTGATTAGTCTTATCAATGTTCTGCAAGCGTTGCCTGTAATTGTCAAAATCGTTATAGATTACCTTTGCATTGGGATAAATTGCTTTCACCGTATGACTGAGCAAGCCACTACCTCCGAACAAATCAATATATATTGCTGAAGGTGAAAACTTGCTTAAAGCTGGTTTGAACTGTTTTAAAAATTTCCTTTTCTGTCCCATGAATGGCAAAGGTGCTGATGTAAAGATTTTCTTTTTTACTTTCATTTGATTTTTGATTGATGATTGATTTGTTATATTTGCATCACCACAGAATTAAAATAGCAAAGCCACAACATTAGAAGATTTATGTCCTCCAACGTTGTGGCTTCGTGCTATATTTTAAATTCTGTGGTAAGACTTTAATTTGTTGGAGGACTTTTTTTGTTCCCGCCTCCAGGGAATACATTTTACTATTCCTTTTTTGAAAACAAAGGAGTAACACTTGGCAGTACTGCTGATAATATCAACCCTAAGAGCTTGATTCGGTTAATTGTTATCAATGATAATCCGGCATCCTGCAAAAGATCAAATTTAGTGTCAATGAAACCTGTCAAGACGATTAAAACACTAACGATTACGGCAATTTTTGTTCTATTCATGTGATTTGTTTTTAATTAATTTTTACTATTCTAACAAAGCTATAAGGATCACTGGTACCCCCAGTAATCGTTTTGCTTCCTCCTGAATCCTGATAAATTTTTACTTTAATTTTTTGACCTTTCACCAAAGTCAGAGAAGTATAACCCAGACCTGAATAAGACTGCGGGCTGGTTCCTCCGATAGAACCAAATCCGTTATGCCTGTTTCTGTAAATTGCACTTCCATCAATTTCCAAACCTGTTATTACCCTAGTAGCAGTAGTTGTTGTGAACATAATTCCGACCTCTACATTATAAATACCTGATTCTTTAATTGTGATTGTTCCATCAGTTTCTGCTTTAATATCCTTGGATTCAACACCCGAGTTTAATGATAATGTTGTCCAAGTTACATTTGGAATAGCTAGGCTGGTTGTAATTTCAGTAAAGAGTGTTCCTCCAGCATTATTAGCTTTAAATCTAGCAGGAATTTCACTTGATTTGATGACATTAGAAGCTCCAACAGCTGAAATAGCATAATCTAAAACTTCCAAAATATCTGCTTGACTTGCTGAAGGTGCATAATATGTGCCTCCCGGATCATGGTCATAAAATGATACGATCCCATTTGTAGCCACAGCTCTGTCTATAATTGCTTTGCACTCAGCAACAGTGTGCTGATACAAACTCGCCCTATTCATCAATGTCGCATATATAGGTGCATTCATGACTTGTATATCTGGGTTTGTAGCTCCAGCGCTTGTTCCCTGATAAATGGTATAGGCATTATTATATAAATTATTAATTATAGGCATAAATTCCCGCTTTATCGCAGAATTTGGAGCAACAAAACCTTTAGGTGTAAGTCCTAATCCAACCAAACTGGAATGACCACCATTTATCTCAGTATAAGCGTCTGTATATGTTGCCGAACTAGAATCCCTCATATCAAGATGAGCTTGACCATGATTCAAAACTTCGAATCCTCTGCTTTGAAGATTTAGCACTTGAGCCAAAGTCATTTTGCCGGATGTACCCAAATAATTGACAGTGACTGCTTGCGAAAATCTGACACCTCTTGTCTCAAATGCTGTTGCCAAGGGAATTTGACTGGCGAAAGAATCATCGAAAGTAAAACACACTGCAGCATGTGGACTTGTTCCGGAATTTGCTAACACATAATCCAATGTAGCTATTTGGCTGCCTGTTGTGCCTACTGAAGCTGTAGGAGCTAAAGGAACACCGGTAAAAGTTGGAGAAGACTTTGGAGCCAAGGAGCTCAAATCCTGATCGCCCGTATTGGAACCTGATAATGTAGAAACTCCTAAAATTGATTTGACTTTAGTTGGCGTCAACCAGTCAACAACTCCTTTAACGCTTGGGTATAATGTTGTCGATGTTTCGAACCCTGAAATAATACTTGTTTTGTTAGAAATGTTTTCCTTGCCAGAAACGTCGCCACCTGTTGAAAATTCACTTCTAGGAACATATCTTATGATTTTATCGCTACCACGAACTAAGACACTGTCAGCTCTTGATATACTGCTCGGCACAATGTTTAATTCCAAGGGCTTGGAAAAGTAGGTAGTTGACTGTGCCGACAAATTCATTGTAATAGCTAGTGCTAAATATAAAATTAATTTTTTCATGTTATTTGGAATCATTTATTATTAATTCAGGGGTCTGCTTAATTTCGGTCGTAATTTTTTCAACCAAAAATGCGCCATTCTGCAGGCTGATTAAAACGCTTAATTTTGGATTGGTTTGATCAATCAATATTAATCTGTCTCTTTGAAGTTGGCTTTTAAGTTCAGAGACTTCTGCCTCTAAAGTTTGAATTTTCTTTTTAAGTTTCATTTATGTTTCGTTAATATTATTCGTAGGATGATTTAAGCTGGTCATCTTCTCCAGTCCAGTTCCCGTTTACAATTGTATCTTCAACAAAACCTATACAATAATCACCCGGCTCTTTGATTTTTGGGTCTCCTTCAGGATTGGTCTTGAAGACAAGCAACTCGCCGTATGGAATTATCCTGGCAATTTTCACCAGTTCGGGATGCGCGTCAGGATCTGTCAAATGGCTTTCAAAGGTGGCTGTTTCTAGCTTGCTCAATAAAAGGTCGTCTATTCCGGTTACTTCAGCCACAGGAATTTTTTCGCTTTTATGCCTGAAGCTGTCCCATGTATCCCAGAACTGCTGCTGTGTCGGAATCAAGCCGGTTCTGAACCAGTTCTTGATCGTGTTTAATGCTGTTACTGCCATTATCCTACGTATTTGATGAAATGCACAATCCTGTGAGGGTTCATGATGTCGAATGCCCTGCCTTCTCCGATGGTGTTGGTATTCGCCTCCTCCAGAAGTGAGAGCGGGTTGTCATCAGTCGCGGTTCTGTAGCCTCTGCCAGGTTTCGCCTTCTGATATTTAAATGAAATAGCAGGAAGCTCGGGGATAGACAAAGTCCTGGTCTTGTTACCTCCAGGATTTCCAAGATTCGCAAAATCGGGATCGTCTGGATTCAAACCAATCGGCATGCGACCTCGAAGATTTACGTATTCTTCCCATCCTGCAGGAATTTCGTCTAGTGGCCTTCCCCAGATAGCTATCAGTCCGAGAGGTATGTTGCTTGGTCTTGCTTCCAGCGCCGCAACTCTAACGATAAGTGCGTCCAGGGCAGTCTGATCTGATTTCGAGCCAATCGCAGCTTCGAGGTTTTTGGTCTCCAATCCTCTTTTGAAAGTATTCCAGGGATATTGCGTCGTAGCAGTTCCAAACTGTACATGGCGGATAAACTTGACCTCGTTCGAGTTTCCGTCTTCGAATTCCAATGATATTTTTGTCTCGACTATGATCACGTTCGCGGTCGGAACTCCTCCTTTGAATGGCAGAAGCTCGCCGTTGATGAATACGTGTCCGTCAGAAATCGCGGGTCCTGTTCCTACAAGCTCGCACCCCGAGATGATGGAGAAGTTTCCAACGATCCAGCCAAAAGCATTAAACAGCTCGTAGGCCGTCTGCATATCTGCGAGCGTGTCGGTCTCGAAAGGAAAACCTACGCTTTGATTAAAATTGAATTTATTCATATTGGATGAATTTTGTATTTTTTTGATGCGAGCTTGTAAAAAACAATCAAGGCATCCAATTGATGTTTTGCCGTGCTGACTATTTCTGCAGGAACATAGACCGTAAAGTCTGCGCCCGTGCCTAAATATTCAGCATTTTGGTATATGAACATTTTTCCCAGAAATATGGGCCTTTTTTCCGCACTGGTATAGATGTATTTCCGAGGAAAGGAATTTCCTTCTCCGATGTAGATCCTTCTAAGAGATGGATCCAGCGCATCGTTGAGCACCTTGCGCAGATAGCACACCTGTCCAGTATGCTGGAGCTTGTAAAAATCTGCAGTCCGTTTGACTTTCCATTTATAGTGGAGTTTTGAAACCGGAAGCATCAGGGCATTCATATAAGCGACTAGCGCTTTTTTCCTTAGCAGCGGTGGCGTCAGCAGAACCGCCAGCTTTTCAAAATCGACATCAAACCACATAGCTCACGGTATCAAAGTTTACTATCTCAAAATATCCCGCCACCGGTATCGTCTTGACGTTGATCGGCAGAAATGGAGAATAGCCTGCAGAAAGCGTATCATAAAAACTGGAGTTTGCAATAGCAATATGAACATTGATCACGCCGTCTACAGCTCTGAGCTTCTCAATAAGGTCATTAATCACGAGCTCGCCGTCGAAAGGCAGTGATTTCATGTAGTTCTTTACTGCAGTCTCGACAGGTTTTCCGCCGTTGAGGATACTGTTTCCGTCCTCATCGATAACAAGAACATCCCTGTACACCGCCATCGTAAGCATAAGCTTGTCTGCAGGATTGTTCACCACGTTGATTTTGACTCCTGCATATTTGATCTCATTTAGATATTCGGCAAAGCTTTCAATCTGCGTCTCGTCCAACGGAGCAAGCGAGTCGCCTGATTCGCTGGCTACTTTTATGATGAGCCTGCTGCTTTCTGCAGATTCCTTCACAGAGCAGTATTTGATGATCTTGGAATCTGCTATCTGGTCATCTGAAAAACCTTCGTTGTCGAACAGATCAGAATCGGTCAAAAGGTCGAATCCGAACTGGAATGCCAGCGATTTGTTCTTGTACCAGGTAGGCGTTCCGGATTTCTGCTCATAGATCGCTTTGTCGATTTCGGCTTTATGATTGTCGAAAATGGTTTCAAGAAGCCAATGGGCAAATGCAACGATATAGACCATCAATCTGAATATTGCCACCTTGCTAATCGAATTAAGGGCAGAAAGGGCGGGGTCGCCTGCAATCCTGTCCAGCATTTCGTTTTGTATTACTTCGATTTGTCTTGCCATCTTTAGCCTACTATAAAATCATTTTCAATTATCATTGCGCCGATTCCCACCGGCTTTATCGGCAGATTGCCTGCCGACACTCTTGAACCGCATGATATCATCTGGCCTTTGCCTCTGAAATAATTTGCGGTGTCGGTATTTGCCAGAAGAGATTCCGCCTTCTCGAGTTTTTGTCCTGGAAAAAGATCATCCGTAAGCGAGAACCCGTTGAGCAGTGCCAGTTCGAAACCGACCAAGGCCTTTCCGTGTTCCTGCAGAGCGATATCCACCAATGACTGGTCCTCAATTACAATGATTTTCATGGATGCTCTTTTTTATACCTGTCAAAACCTCTTTTAAGATCGTAGTACTTCTTTTTCCAGTCCTCGATATCCTTCTCCAGTTCGCTCATCCTGCCTAAGACAGTGTTGAGCTTGTGGTCGAATGTCGCTTTCAGGTCGATGTACTTTTCCTCGTATCGGTTCTTCAGGTCGGTCAATGAATCCTGGTACAGATCCACAATGCTCTGGTTGTTGTCGATGTCCTGCTTTTTTCTGTTCAGGAACCACATTACCAGCATTGTCGCTAGGCCTGTTCCGATTTCGCCAAAAAACGGCTTTAGGGACTGTATTAAAAGTTCAATCATAATCTATCTGTTTGCATCAACATTTACTGAAGGATAGTCGATATCGACATCGATATTCTTGAATCCGTCCAGCGTAAGTTGTTCGTTAATATCTCTTTTGATCCTCACTTCGGTAGCCCTGCTCTTGATGAGCTGCACTACGCCGACGCCGGTTGTCGGATGTTCCTTCCATGCTCCCTTGTTTGAGGAGATTAGAAGCTCCATGTCCTGGACTTCCGTATCGGCCAAAACAAAATCACCATTGATGATCTTCAGATCCAGATCCTCGTCAAGAAGTAAGTCAGTCATTATTTTAGGATTTTGTTGATTCTCGTTTTGGTTTGTTCTACTGCAGTCTTGATCTGTCCAATTACTGCAGTGTTTGGAGTGGTCCCGTATCCCGGCAGGACGATCGTAGCGCTCAGGGCATCACAAAGCTTTCCGATCTCGTTCTGCAGATCATTTATGACGGTCTTCAGATTCTCGTTTTCGCGCTCCATCTGGACACCGGCATCATCAATCTTAAAGACTGTATCAGTGTATTTAAAACTGAAGGATTTAACCTTGCTGGTCTGGATGATAATCGCCTGATCGTTCAGAATTCCGATTATGACGACGCTTCCGACATCAGGAACGATCTTCAGCTCCTGATCGTCATTGTCTACAATTGCGTTTAAAGAACATTTAAAGAATGTTTTATCATTAGTTAAACTTTTAACACTGCAACTGGTGTCTTTTACTGAGATTACTTTTGCCTGATCAATGACAAGTTTTATCCTGCCATCAATGATTTTCTCTAGTGCTTCAAGCATTCAAAAGTTTTTTCTGGGTTACAAATTTTCCTACCTTGCAGATTCTGCGGTATCCTCCGGATGCGCTGACCTGTATTTTCACTTCGTCCACATAATGCTGCGAATCCCTTTTTTCATAAATACCTGGATCCAGAACTCTGATCGTCTGGCCATGCTGTACTACTGGAAAACCGAAACTCGTTATGTCTCCAGCATAGCCTCCTACCGATCTCAGATTTTCGTATTTCTTATCTATTACTGACTTCAGATCTTCCTTGCTGATTTGATATCGAAAGTTAACCCTCTCAACATCGCCCCCCTCTTCTCCTTTGTCGTAAGTGAGAACAGTTCCATCGTCACGAATGCTCCTGCCATAAATCTTGAGTTTGCAGTCTTCAGGCGCTATATATTCCAGACTGTTGTCGATTATATTGCGCCCGAAAACGAAATTTGGGATTTTTTCCGGAAGCTTGGGATCCGAATACTGGAGTCCGCACACCAGCCTTTTTCCTCTGAAGAAAGTATAAAGTCCGGCTTTCTTTTTCAGCTCGTCAAATACTTTGGCGGATGTCGTATCTGCCATTGAGAAATCGCCGTAGATTTCATCTGCGCATTCAATCTCATATCCTGGCGCGGCCGCCTCAAGAATCTGCTTGACCGTTGCATCCTCGATGTGGATATCTACATTGTTCCGCTTCATGAGATACATCTCGTTTTCGCAGTGGATTTCTACCGGAATAGTCGGCTGGATCCTTGCGATGTAGCCTTCGAATTCTGTTCGGAGCTCCATGTTGTAGCCCAGCTCGATCGTGATAAGATCTCCAGTCTTGAAAATCTCCTTGATGCTTTCGATTGGCCTTATCGTATTGCCTTGCTGGAAGTATGCTCCTTTCGGCATTTTTACAACTGCAGTGTTTGTGAACTTTCTCCAGGTGTTGTTGATTTCGATGTCTGAAGCAGAAGTAAACACCATCTTGGTGCTCCCTTCCTTTTTGGTTACTGTGATCCTACAACAAAATACCATCGTCTGTGCTGATTATAAAGGGTTTCTTGCTTCGGCATTCGACCTCGAAGGCCTGCATGTTCTTATATCCTGGCGTCGCTACGGGTCTGAAGCTGTGGATGGAAAGATGGTTGATGTTGAGCATGTTCAGAAAGGTTCCTTCCACCTCGATCAATGTATCTTTGAGCTCGCAGACATATCTCAGCCTTCTGACTTCCTGTTCTGGGTAGTCGTCGGAACTGTAATTGATGATGAGCCCCTTCAGCGTGATCTGGTAGTCGCTGAGCCCCATAAGCTCCTCGATTTCTCCGTCCGCTCCAAAAATATCCGTAATGACCATTTTTTTCTGAAGGGAAGCCTCGACCACCGTCTCAAGCGGAAAATCGTAGCCGTCGAATTTTTCTCCGGTTCCTTCGATGATCTTGGGCAAAAGCTTCACATAGTCCCAGACATGGACTCCAGTCTGCGAAACGAGCTTGAGAGGCTTCTTTTCGTCCAGCACCTCTATGCCGTGAAAACTATTCACCGCTTTGTCCGCTACTGCAGAGCCTGCATATCCGATATTGAAGTTGAAGGTATTTTTATAAAGCTCCTGAAAATTCAGATTAAATGTAGACATCTCCTTTTGTGTTTTTTCTTTTAGCATCGAACCAAAGCATCCATTCCAGCTGATGCCATTTGTCCCAAAAGACATCATCTGGCAGTTCTTCAGGCAACGGGATTTTAAAATGGAAGGAAAGCATTGCATTAACTTTCCTAACGAAGTCGGCTCCTGCCTCCCTGTTTATCGGAAGGCCTAGACTTCCCCCAGTTCTCCTCCTAAAAATTTGACGATTCCAGCCGCCTGGATTGCCGCACTGTCTGCAATATTCTCATCAGTCTGCAGTCGCGGATCTCCGCCAAGCCATAAATTGTCTCGAAGAAATTCTCCGCATTCCAGGATCTTGTTCTGTGAGTACATCGACAGCGCAGTTGCTTTATGGTTTCTCCCCGCAGGCCTCAAATAGCCCACTGCGATATCGCCTTCTGCTACAACGACATTCAGCGTCGGCAGTTTGTCAACTTTATATTGTTTCTTCCAGGCTTCAATCTGTTCTTTAGAAATGTTTCCTGCTTTAGTTTCATTTGCCATGATTTTGTTCTTTATTTTTAAATCCAATTGTTTTCGAGTGTCTTTGGCTTGGTATGAAACACCAAGCCTTTTGCACTCATCTCTTAGTTCCTGGACTGCGCTCATGATTAGGCATTCCAGTCAATATCTGCTATATATAGAGGAATCTCCACAGACAGGGCGTCGTTGGATCCTGCCTCGCCGCTTCTTGCGTTCTTTGTGAACTTGCATCCGATCAGCGCATGCGCTACCTGCATCCCGTTGTCTCCGACATAGCTCACAGAAATAGGAAAAGGAGGAATATCCTGGATGCTTTTCCCTTTAGGAAGCGAGCTCTGGATGGCATCTACCTCTTCAGTCAGAAGCGTGATGGATCCAGAGCATTTTTCATCCCCTTGCGTGTAGCCGATATCTTTTGAAACGCCCAACGCCTTCACGCCGTCTATTGTATCATTCCTTTCGTAATTGATTGCTTTTACAGTTGTCAGCAACGCACCAAAAGCGGTCACTCTCACAGAGGCATAGTTTCTGATTTTGCCGTTTATTGCTATTCCGTTCATTTTAATTTGATTTTAAAGGGTTTTTAAATCCTATTTTAAGATTGATTCTACGGCCGATCGCTACAGGAATAAAAGTCAATATGTAATCAAATTCGGAAGTAGCCAGAAGGTTCTGCGCCGGATCCACATACGAGTCGATTCCTCCGCTGATATCGCCGTCTGCAAGCATCGGGCGAAGAGCTTCTCTTCCCAGAACTTCAAGATCTTTGACGATCTCGGGGCGAAGCTGTCCAGTAGTTTCGTCTACATATAGCCTTGCCTTTACTCTTGGAGCCAGTTTTTTTCTGGCCAGACGAATCGCTTTTTTGATGGTTCTGTTGTTCTCTACGAATGCATAGTCGGAATCGCTTTTCGAGCAGGTATGCGTATCCACGATATAATATCCCGGAACCTCTGCTTCAGCATCGAATGTCGAAAAGATGTATCCTTTGTCGTTCAGCACATCGAGCGCCGCTTCAGAAAAGCTGTTGATGTGTGTTCCTGAAGAAAGCCCTGCATTTTGAAAAAATCCCTCGTTTTTGTCCGTCAGATTGAAGATCGGCGTAATTTCTCCAGCATTCTGCGAAACCGCAGCTTTGGAAATCATTCCGACAAAGTCCTCTACAGCGGCATATTTGCTGAAAAGGGCGTTCGATACCGATACGTCGTTGTCGGCCATAATCACCATAGATACGTCAGGACACTGATTCTCCAATTCTCGCAGATTCAAAACTGCCGCAGCAGTTCCTGAGAACGAGCGTCCCTCCAAAAAGAAATCAGGATAACGGAGCCTGCTTGCCTCAAAGCCGTAAAGCTCCTGAAGCTTGTACATCGCGTTTACTGAATCCTCATCCAGTCCTGTCACAATCGTCGGCTCGTAATCCTCATCGGGATTCAAGGCGATCATCGCCAGAACTGCATCCTTCTTGTCACGAAGGATCTTGGCAAGGTAATTATTGTCCTTGTCGGCCATCTGTGTCAGTGTCACTGTTTGAGCGACCGGCATGAAGTAGATGGTAATGGACGGGTTTCTTTTGAAAAGCCTGTTCAGCCTATGCCAGACCAATACCGAATTTGTCTGATCATACTCTGCAGTAATCCCTATTGCCTCTGCCTCTTCGATGCTGATGAAGGTATAGATCTCCCCCAGAACCATATCTGCGCCTGCAATGGCATTCATGACTACGGCTGTGATCATGTCATTTGTGGCCTGTCTTCTGCCGAGACCGCCGTTGAGTCTCTCGACGCTTAATCCTGGTCTTCCCATTACTTAGAGTTTTTAAGAGCTTCTTTAGCTGCCGGTTCTACCACTTTTTCGTTTTTGACTTCAATTGAATTGGTTTTTAAGCCATCGATCTCGGTCTGTTTTGCGGCCAAGGATTCCTCCAGTTGCTTTTTTGCCTCATTTGCAGTCTGCAGTGAAAGGCGAAGGTTCAAGATGCCTTCGATCAGCTCTTCACCGGCTTCATTTGAGACAAGCTCAGGAGCGAAAAGCGCTTCCTTGATTTTGCCAAGAAAAGCCTCTTTTTCTTTAGACTGGTCCCTGATGCATACAATCTGCGCTACAAGGGAATTGGTTTTCTGGTCAACCTCCGGGCATTCCTTGGAAAAGTCCAAGGCATTCTCGATCTGGTCAAGCACCAGGACAAGATCCTGGTTTTCTTCCTGCGAAATGGCCAGCTGTTCAGCCAGCTCTTTAGGATCTTCAGGTTCGGTTCCTTCCCTGTAGAAGGTTTCCGGATCTGCAAAATCGTTACGGTCTGCCCAATTCTGAGCAGCGTCCTTGTCAAGGAATGGCTGTCCGTCTTCTGTAATTATGACGATATCTTCTCCCTCGTGCTCCTTAAAAAATTGTTCTGCTATTTCTTTCATCGTGTGAAGTATTTAATTAGTAACCAAATGCTGAAGACAGCAAGAATGGCTAAGAAAATAAACCCTAAAGTTTTCAGGATTCCGTCATACCAGTTCCCTTCGTCGCAGGGGACGGATTGCGGTATGATCTCTTTTCTTGCTTTCAATATTTTGATCAGGCTGTCCTTGAGCTTCAGCCTGAGTTCAAGTTGCTTGCAGTCCGCTTCAGCTATAATCGTATCCGATTCTTTTTTCAGGCTTACCGATGCTTGCCCGCTTTTCTTGACGACAGGCGTCTGGGTAAGCTCCGATACTGGAATTTTCAGCGATGCGTTTGACGAAGGAATAATGATGACCGTATCGCGTACTTTGACGACTTTCGTTACGATAACAGAATCAACGACCTTTTTTTGGATTTCCGGCTGAGGCTTTTTCGACCCGCAGGCCAAAAACAGCAGACAGCCGATCAGGACTAGTATTTTTTTCATTTTTTTGTCTGGATTAGTTTTTCTATTTCTTTTGCAACAGACTTTAGCGTCTTGGCATAGTCAGGATCTGTCGCATATCCTGCAAGCGCTATCTCGTCAATGAACTTGTAAGGATCATGCTTTACAATAAGCGCTTTTGCATACCTTTTGTTCTTCAGAAAGAACTGGACGTGGTCCACAAAGCTTTCTTTCGGCGTAGGATACTTTCTGAAAAAATCCTTGATTTTGTACTTATACCATTTCTGTCCGTTTCGCATTACTGGCGTAGGACCTGAAATGATGTTGGGAAACTTTGCATTGGCGGATCTCGAGTATTCTGTAGTGACAAGCATCTGCTCGTTTCCGTTGATTCCGTCCGTATCTTTTATGCCGAAAAGCATATTCCCAGGAGCGACATCGCCCCAAGCGCTTTCAAGCGCTCCTTGTGCCAGCTGTGCAACCGCCGAAAATCCGGTCTCGTTTTGAGACTGAAGGGCAAAAGGATAGAATCTGTCTACAAAGGCTTGTTTTTTCATTGTTTTGGAATTTTCCCCCTAAGGGTGCAGTCGAGCCGCAGTGGCTTCGACTGCCATTTTTGAAGATAATTCAGGAATTGTTTCTTAAACGATGCCGGAGATGATGGCTCCGAATCCGTATTCCTGTTTTTTGTCTGTCAGACCGTAAGCATGAAGCCTGAACTCAGATTGAGGATCTGCTTCTCTTGTAGACTCGCTCAACGGCTTGTAAAGCGTCATAACCGACTCGATGTGGTGAACCGTGTTTGGCGCATAATAGAAAATCGATGCGTTTCTGTCAGTTGAGATCGGAGCTGCTCCGTCTGCCTTCAAAGTGCCTGCTGCTACGTATTTGACATTTTTGTTGTTCTCGTAGAACTTCATTTTGAACAAGCGCTCGATCGCTCCGGTATCCTTGTTGATCTGGATATCGCGGTAATTGTTTGTCGCTGCTCTGTCATCTATCAAATCCTGACGGTGCTCCGCACAAAGAATCGTTGCAAGCTGTGACTGGTCGATAAGGTTCAATCCTTCAACTGCAGACAGGAATCTGATCAAATCCGAGTAAGTAAGCTTCTTACGGCCTGTACCGTCATCGGCTCCTGTGGTTCTCAAAACCGGCATTCCCACAGCGTCTGCAGTAGGTGCCAATTTCTGCATGGCATAATCACGGACTCCGATCTGGAATGACTCCCTGTGAAGTCTTCTAAGCTCTGAATCCTTGTCGAATGCCATGGCTCTCAATTCGGCATCAGTAACTGTTGTCAATCCTGTGTCCAGTTTGTCCCAAGTAACCAAAGTCTTCTTTGCGTCAACCGTTACGGGAGTAAAAGCAGTCGTTTTGTTTACGTGAAAAGGGATCGTGTTTATAAGCTTGTTGAACTTGATACCGTCCTTGTCAATAGCGGCTTTGTTAGGCGCTTTCAGAGTGCCTATAAAATCATCCTTGAAGTTTCTGAATTCCTCAAGCAATTGGGGTTCCACATACTGTGCTAACCATGTTCCATCAACTAATGCTGGCATAATTAATTAAATTTTTTGTTAAACAATGCTTGGAACTCTTCTGGAGCTTCGTCTTCCAGTTTCGCCAAGCCTTTCGGGTCTTCGGTCTGCCATTTGTCGAATGACCAGTCACCACGATCCTTCAACAGTTCATGTTTTCCTGTATCGACAGTTTTCTTCTCTCTGGCCAGTGCGGCATTCAGATCCGGCTTTCCGCCCATTTTTGCCAAAGCTCTGGCAGTAAGTTCAGGACTTTCAATCGCATCCTTGAGCCATTGGTCTTTTTCGGAAGCCATAAGCTTGCCGTCCTCGACCGCCTTGTCGATCAACAACTGAGCATTGGTAGTCTGGTAATCCTTCAAGGCCGCTTCTGCAGTCTCACATTTTTTTGCCTTTTCAAAAACGCCGTTCAGCGCTTTTTCAAAATCTTCATCTTCACTGCTTGCTGTAAGCGTGTGTGAAAAGCCTGCCAGGGCAAGCATTGCGATAATTCTGTTTTTCATCTTTAAATTTGTTTTGTTTTTAATCGCTTCCGGTACCCCGCCTTCATAAGCGGCGAAAATTTCTTCAGGACTCTTGTTTTGAATGTCTTCAGGAACAGCTTGGAATTGTCTGTTTTTGGATGGAGTGATGATCTCATCACAGATCTGCATTTCGATGCATTGTGCTGAATCGACCCAAGTGTCGTTGTTGGGCTCCATCCATCCCAGGATGACAGCTTCGTCGGCTTTGGTCCTTTCCTTGTAGATCTCAACAAGCCTGTTTTCTGCCTTGATCAGCTGGTCTGCTGCTGACTGCATGACAGTCTTGTCTCCCCATGCTCCGCTTGAAGGCGCATGCATCATGAAAAAGGCGTTTTCCGTCATTTTGATAATATCACCTCCCAATGCTATTATCGATGCCATACTGGCAGCCATTCCTTCAACAATTACTGTGATGTTTGAATCTGATGATCTCATAAGATCATAAATAGCAAGACCTTCATATACAGATCCTCCTCCCGAATGGATACGCACTGTTACGTCTTTGTTTTTAGAGAGGATTCCTCTAAAAGCATTCTGAAAACCTTTATAATCTACATCTTCCCATTTTCCGATATATCCATAAATAGTGATTTCAGAAACCGAATTCTGATTGGTTACTTCATAATGAAACTTTTTTGAGCTGTTTGGCATTGCTGTCTTGTTTTGAGATCACAAAGATTAATCGACTTGTTTGATTCGGAAAATTGAGCCATTAGCGCCTAAAGATTTTCCTTTAGTCCCTAAAGATTTTCCTTTAGGCGCTCATCACTGTTTTTTAGAAATCAGTCCTGAACATCAATCTTTGTAATCAAATACTAAAGCTTATAAACAAGGAAAAAATGGCAGGCAAAAAAGGACTTACATCAGAAGACAAGAAAGCGATTGCAATGGAGCTGTACATGGAGACCGACAAGAGCCAGAAAGAAATATGCCTCATTGTCGGAATTACCGAAAAGACATTCACCAAATGGAAAAATGAAGGCGACTGGGAACTCTTGAAGCAGGCACAGACAATTACGGCAAAAAACATCATTGCCAATCTTTACAACCAAGCCTATACGCTGTCGACTGCGGACAAGGTCGATGCAGACAAATTGGTGAAACTGGCCAACACGATCGAAAAGTTGCAGAACAGGAAAGTCGCGATATCACATATCATTAATGTGTTCAAGGACTTCACGACTTTCGCCTTCAGCGAGAATCCTGAACTTGCCAAGCAGATCAATGTACTGCAGAAAAAATTTGTTGAATCGAAAGTTCAGGGTCAATAATGGCGGCGCCGAACATCACCAAAAAGGATTATCAGGAATGGCTGGATTTCTGTGCCACAGTACAGAACTCTACTGCGATCAATCTTTTTGAAGCGCCGGAGGAACAGAACTGGAGAATCAAAAATGCTTTGCGCGACTACAATTTTTTTGTAAAGACATACCTGAAGACCTACTCGGATGCAGATTGTGCCGACTTCCAGATTTCATTCGCGAACGCCTGCCTGAAGGATCCCAACTTTTTCGGAATTGCGGAATGGCCGAGGGAGCATGCAAAATCAGTTCACCTTACTATTGCGATTCCGATGTGGCTCATTGCGCACAAGGCTCTTACCGGAATGATCCTGATGGGAAAAAACGAGGATGATGCCTGCAACCTGCTTGCTGATGTACAGGCTCAGCTCCAGCACAATGAACTGTTTGCTCACGACTTCGGACAGCAATACAATTTCGGTTCCTGGCAGGAAGGGGATTTTACGACAAAAGACGGAATCAGGTTTCTGGCAGTCGGCCGCGACCAGTCTCCCCGTGGTGCAAGAAAAGGAGAAAAGAGACCTAATTACGGAGTCATCGACGATATTGACGACGATGAGATCGTTCACAACCAGAAGCGCGTCAAGAAAATTGTAAATCGAATCCTGGGTGCTTTCTTTTTCGCCCTTTCCATAAAAGGAGCCCGCGTTTGCGTAGGAGGTAACAGGATCCATTCGCAGTCGATACTTGCGCATCTGGTCGGAGACATAAAGCCAGGTGCAAAAAAACGTGAAGGCATCTTTCATTCGAAAGTAAAGGCATTGTACAATATCGTCAAAAATGCTTTAGGGGATATCATAAGCGCCGACGTTGCGTGGGACGAAAGGTACAGCCTGGAGGAAATCGTCCGCAAAATGAGAAAAGCAGGACCTGTACTGGCAAAACAGGAATTCTTCCACGAGACCGATGTAGAAGGATCTATTTTCAAAAACAGCTATTTCCGATTTGCCAAGCTTCCGCACCTCAAGCAGATGACCGTACTTATCGGATACTTTGACCCCTCGTTTGAAAACAATGTCACTTCGGATTTCAAGGCAGTTGCTATTTGGGGGCTCAAGGATGAAAAGAGATTCTGCTACAAAAGATATACGCGAAGGTCGGAGCTTGAAGCCGTCTTTCAGTGGATGATCAACGTCGAGAAGAAACTGCCTGCAGGCGTGGCCATCATCTGGTACATCGAAAAGCAGTTTTCTACCAAGCTCGTCAAGCAGGCTTTGGCCAGAGTAAGAAGACAGAATAAAAACTATCCTCTCCAGATTATTGAAGACGATCGGACAAAGCCGGGGAAATACACTCGGATGGTGCGAATGGAACCAGAGTATTTCGCGGGCAATGTAATCTATAATATTGACGAGGAGCATGACACCGACATGGTCGAGGGGAATATGCAGGTAAAAGGGATCGAGCCCGGCTACAGATCTGCAGACGATGCACCTGATGCCGACGAGGGAGCCTGGTACTATTTGGACCAGCACCAGAGCCTTTCTGCAGACAATATCCAAGGAAGCGTAAAAATGGGAAGACAGCAAATTCATGAAAACAAAAAATACTGATGGCAAGATTTTTAAACGACAACGACTATAAAAAGCAGATCCGAGAATGGATAAAAAATGTCCTTAATTACAACGATCCGCAGGTTCAGGAAGACTGCGAGCTCGCAGCTCAGAGCGAAATGGAAACATATCTGAACGCTAGGTATGACATTGCCAAAATATTCGATACGGCGCAGGAAGCCAAAGACAGAAACAAGCTCATTGTGCTTTATCTGGCCGATATCACATTATACCACATGTTTTCCAACATTTCGCCCGATATGATACCGACGCTCAGGGAGAACCGATACAAGGCGGCCATTGCATGGTGCAGGGATGTGGCGAAAGGCACGCTTTCACCTTTGCTTCCCGAGCGGGACGCTACGGCTCCAGATACTGTCCAGGCTTTCGCACACGGAGGCAACTACAAATACAACAACAAGGATTCACGATTCTAATTTAAACACCTTTTAAATGGCATTTAACTTAAACAATATAGGTCAAAAAATAAGAACAGCTTTTGCATCTGCAGAAGCAAAGGACCGCGAAGCGACCATCCTGAAGCTCGTCAGCGCCATCAAGGCGCAACGCTCTTTGTACAGAAAGGAAATCATCGATTGGAAAAATGCACGCGCCGCTGCGCTCCAGCCTGAGAACCCGCGACGCAAACTGCTCATCGATCTGTACGAAGACATCCTCTCTGATGCATTTATTTTCGGGATAACCGACACCAGAAAAAAGAGAGTTTCCAATAAGGCCTTCGCGATTACGAACGCTGCAGGAGAAGTCGATGAGGAAAAAACCAAGCTTCTGCAGAAAAGATGGTTCAACGATTTTATAAAGCACGCCGTCGATGCTACTTATTACGGCTACACGCTGTTATACCCAAAAGAACTGGACAAGAACGGGCACATCAAAAAAATGTCATTGGTGTATCGCGACCACATCGTGCCGGAAAAGACAGAGATCCTACAGAACTCGTATGACACAAAAGGAGTAGATTTTACTCAAGCGCCATACAACAAATGGACGGTATGGATTAATCACGACCAATTCTTGGGGCTTTTGGACAAGGCGGCGCCGTTGTGGATCTTCAAGAAGCATTCTTGGCAGAACTGGGACGAGTTCGAAGAGATGTTCGGCATCCCGATGCGTACGGCAAAAGTGGCATCCACAGATCCAAGAGTCCAGGCTGAAGTCGACAAATGGCTTCAGGATTTTGGAAGCTCCAATTACGCCCGTTTTCCTGAAGGCGTAGAATTCGACATCAAAGAAAGCAATTCCCGCGACAGCTTCAATGTCTTTAATGAGAAGCGTAAGGCATGCAACGAGGAGCTTGCATTCTTGATTGATGGAAACAGCGAAGGATCGAAAGACACAGGATCCCGCGCAAAATCTGAAACCATCATTGACAGCACTCAGGCTCTTATTGCCCTTGACGATGAGACAAGCGTTCGATTCATAGTGCAGGACGAACTCCTGCCATTTCTTATCAGCATAGGATATCCCTTCGCTGAAGACGACCAGTTTATATGGAACGAGAACACCAAGCTTTCTCCAAAAGAGCGTCTGGCGATTTTCAAGGGAGTCAAAGACCTCGGCTACAGGGTAAAGAAGGAACAGATCGAGACCGAGCTGGATGTCGAACTTGAAGAGATAGAGATTGATGAGGATCCGCCAGAACCTAAGCTGCCCAAGACACCTAAAAACAAGACTGGGCTCCCGGTTTATGACGCTCCGCCTCCGCCACCAAAAAGAAAGGCTACTGCAAATTTTAAGAAGCCCCATGCTCATTCCGGTAGTTGCGGGTGTGGGGCGGTCGACTGCTACAGGACGATTGATTTCAGCCTTTTCAATGCTTTGTCTGATGACGAGGAGGAATTTCTGAGACAGTACTTCGATGATCCTGATTCCATAAACTGGTATTACAAGGACTTCAAAATCACGCACAACAAGCTTCTTGAAGGACTCCAGCAGGGATTCAACGGAATTGATGCGGATTTCGAAAGCGAGGACCATATTATGATGCAGCTCTTCCATGCCAATGTCCACAGATTCGGAGTTGACAAGACTTTCAAGGAAATAATGGATCTCAACAAGATCCTGAAAACTTCGAAAGATTTTTCCGAATTCAGAAAAAGGGCAAAAGCCATGTTTCCCAACTATCGCGAGAACTGGCTTCGCACTGAATGGGACCAGGCTCATACTGCGTCAAGGTTCGGCGCCCGTTATCTGCAGATGATGAAGGATATCGACATAGCGCCATTCTGGAGGCTCGTTGCCATCATCGACAGGGGGACTACCAAAATGTGCCGCTCGCTTCATGAAAAAGTATTCAGCAAACTGGATGCAAAGGCGTGGCAGTTTCTCCCGCCTAATCATTGGAAATGCAGATCCGACGCTGAAGACGTTCTGGGAAGCTATACTGGAGAGATCACAAGTTTTGACGATGCAGTGGCGGAAGACCCCGAAGGATACGAAAGGATGGTAAAATCTGGATTTGCTGTGAATTGGGGCGATGCCAAGCAAGTTTTTTCGGCAACCCAGAGCTATCTGCACAATGCCGGAGTCGAACCTCTGGACGTGCAGAGCCTGACCTTCAAGGATTACAATATGGAAGAGCACGATAAGATCATGGACAAGGAGGACCTCTCCACGATCAAGCTCATTTTTGATTCGCTTACCGACAGATCCGGACTTGCCAAAATTATGGATGTTTTCGAGTTTCCGCTGTGGATGGAAAAAACGGTTTTTGACAACGCTGAGGAAAAACTGAGAAACAACCTTTTGGATGTCTTGAAAAATCCCTCTGAAGTATTCTGGCATACTGAAGGAGAAACCGGCTACAAGACATTTCTGAAGTTCTATAAAAATGAAACCATCGAGGTCTTGACATCCTACAAGGACAAAGAAACTGCAAAAGTAATAAGCATCCGAAACTTGGAGGATCCTGATTCGGTGCGCAAAGGACTTCTATTGTACACTCCAAAGGAACATATTTCAGGGAGGATGGCTCAGTATGAAAGCTTCGGCAATGCATACAAGAGAATTTCCTTCAATGACGAAAACGGTGGCTTCATTGTGCAGCACAAGCTCCACGGAGCAAACGAGATCACTGGAAATCTTGCCACGTCTAAAATACTGCAGAAGATCGGAAAAAGCGTCGAGCTGCTTCCAGTCGGAGAAGACAAGACCGCAGATGCATTGGTCAACAACGTCGAATGGGAATTCAAGCTTCTGAAGGATTACAAGAACCTTTTCAATACGATCAAAAGGGAAGTAAAGCGAGCTTCGAAACAGTCACCAAACGTCCTGCTGCACATAGCGGGAAGCTATGACCAGGAGCAGGTGATCAGAGGGCTGATTGCTTCCGTAAGCAATGACAGCGAAAGGCTTGTAAAATTCATAACGGTTCTTACTCCGGACGAGAAGTGGTTTATGTTCTCCAGAAAGCAGATTGAGAGCAGGGAGTTCATCAAGATACTGAAGAAATAAAAAAAGGAGCTTACTGATAGCAGGCTCCTCTTTTTGTGGCGGACTTCCTCGGATGTCCGATGCAAATATACAAAATAATTATAATTAGATAACCAAACACCGATTATTATGGTTCAAGGAGGATTACAATGGGCAATGTCACTGATCGACCGAAATTTCGGCGTAGGTATTTCACGCGCAAGGCGGGAAACTGTAGAATTGGACAGAGCCACCAATCAGACGAATAATGATGTCAGACGATTAGGGAATGAAGGCCAGAAATCAATGAACGGCCTAGGCGAGACAGTCAAAAGCGTCGCGTCCGCTATGGCTACTTTTTTTGCAGTGGACAAGCTTATGGATTTCGGGGCGCATGTTGCAGAAGTCACTGACCAGACCGAAAAGCTCAACACACAGTTCGGCCTGAACTTTGGAAGTGCCGGAAGCAAGAGCCTGGAGGAAATCGACAGAAGGTCAAAGGAGCTCAATCTGAGCATCGATTCGAACAGGTCGGGATTCATAGCGATGAGCACCGCCATGAACGGAACAAAAATACAGGGAAAAAGCCTGATGGATATCTTTGACGGCGTAGCTGTGGCCTCGGCCGTCATGAAGCTTTCAGGAAAAGACAATGAGGCGATGCTTGAGAGTTTTGGAACTGTGGCCAAAAAACGAATGGTTGATTTTTCAGGATTCCAAACAGAATTTGGTACCAAGATTCCTGGAGCCTTCAAGATTGCGGCAAATGCAATGGGCGTGACCGAAAACAAGCTCAAGGAAATGATGGACAAAGGCAAAGTAGACGCGGACAAATTCCTTCCAAAATTTGCGAATCAGCTCAAGACTACTTTCCAGGACGGACTGCCGGCCGCCGCCAATTCCATGCAGGCATCCATGAACAAAAAGGGAAACGCAATTACTGTTTTTTGGGAAAGGGTAAGCGGAATGTTTGGTCCTGCAGTAAGCAAGCTTATTTCGATGGGTGCCGATTTTATAGACTACTTCGCAGATCTTATCTTAAGCATGAAGCCTGTAGGATTGGCAGTCTGGGGAATTATCCTGGCGCTCAAGCCCCTTTGGGATTCTGTAGGCAATCTGCTGTCAAGATTCGAATTTTTGAACGTCGGCGCTGGAGGGCTTGCAAGCATCCTGAACGGAGTTGCCCTTGTTGTTGAAGTGCTCGCTAACGGAATCGGCTTCTTTATCGACATACTCGCGCCGTTGGCTCCTTATCTTGTCGGGCTTGTCGCAGTAACCTGGCTATGGAATTTGGCGCTTATGGCAAATCCTGTCATGATCGTCGTTGTTTCGATTATTGCACTTATCGGAATCATAAAGATGGCCTATGAAAAAGTAGGCTGGTTCAGAGGATCCATCATGGCGGCGTGGGAGGCAATTAAAGGTTTTGCCGGAGCGATAAAGGATTATGTAGTCAATAGATTCAAGGAAATGCTTTCAGGAATAACAGGAATCGGAAAGGCAATAATGCTCTTTTTCCAAGGAGACTGGAAAGGAGCATTCGAGGCAGGAAAGAAAGCCACAGGCGAGCTTATGGGAATCGAGTCTGGTAAAAAATTGATCAATAACCTGGGTGCGGTCGGAAAGAAATCAGGCGAAGCATACAACAAGGGACTCAAAGAAGCAGCAGAAAACAACCTGAAGGACAAAACTGCGAAACAGGTCGCTCCGCAGGTGGATGCCAATTCCAAATTCTTTGATCAGTATGCAAAAAACACCAAGACCGACGGAACCATAATTCCTGGTGCTGACGACAAGAAAAAGAAAAGCGTTTCGGGTTCCGGAGGCGACAGCAAGCATGTGACATTCAACATCCAGAGCTTCGTCAAGGAAATGACCATTCAGACAAATGCTCTTGGTTCCGTACCTGCAGACATAAAACGAGAAATGGAAAAGATTTTCAACGAGATCATAGCGGATTTAGAAGTAAGAGTAAACAATGGCTAGCACACCCAACAACAACAATGCAAGGCAGTTCGATATCCTGAAGCAAAAGTATGAGGCTTTCAGGGCAAAAGTCCCTGAGATGGTTGCCATTCAGGCCGTTAATTTTTTTAAAAGGAATTTCGAGCTTCAAGGCTTCGTGGATAACGGACTGAACAAATGGAAGACGCTTTCCAATCCCGCAGACAGGAGCAGAAAGATATTGCGCAAACGGGGCAATCTGAAGAATGCGATAAGAAAAATCAAAGCCGAGCGCAACAAGGTTGTTGTGGGCGTTGGGGCTGATATAAAATATGCCGCACTGCAGAACGACGGAGGAAAGATCACGATAACCCCGAAAATGCGCAGATATTTTTGGGCTATGTACAAGCAGACCAAAAATGAATATTACAAAGGGCTTGCCTTAACGTCTAAAACCCATTTCGAAATCCCAGCCCGTCCGTTTATCGGAGACTCTGCAGGACTGGTGAAAAACGTTGACCGCATGATCATTAAGGAACTAAATAAAGCATTGCAATGAGCGCAAAAAAACATACTCAAAAAGAGATTGGATCTTATCTGAAACAGCAGGTCGCCAATCTGGCATTCGTCGACAAATATCGTGGGCAGCTTGACAGCCCCGGAATATTTACATTTCCGCGTCCTGCAGTATTCATAAGCTTCGGACGATTCGAATGGCAGAGCCAAGTGGATGGATCCCAGCTCGGAACCGGACTTATAAAATTCAGGATCGTTGTTGAGAATTATGCCGACAGCTATGAAGGATCCATCAATCAGGATCTTGCTTTGGATTTTTTCGACTTCAACGAGAAGGTACACGAAGCTCTTCAAGGATTAAGCGGTACTTACTTCAGCACTCTTGAACGTCAGACTGACGAAGACGATGACGACCATGGAAACCTGATTGTTACTATTATGGAATATCAGACGACTATTCTAGACAACAGCGCTAATGTATCTAAAAGATACGTCCTTGTGGATCCCGAACTTAATGTCGAATACAAGAACAAACAGGAATTTCCGAAACCGGCTGAAGAGCCTTCTAAATTCATTATCGACACCTAACAAAAAAGCCATGATAACAATATCATGGCTTTTCTTTATTATGTTCTGTCCTTGGCTGTGACTACGGTGATTTTAGCAGTACTGGCATCTGGATAACTCAGTGTGGCTACATCACTCAAGAAACGGGTTGAAACGATCTCTCCTGGCTTGACGTCTCCAAAATTCAGTTGTCGGCTCCAGAAATTGCAATAGAACTGTATTACAGCTATTGGATCGCCGTAAATCTCAACTTTTGTTGTCATAGGTTGATTATATTGAGACACTTTTTTTAGGTATAACTTAACCCAAACATATGACTGCTGCTCTACACCAGTTAAGGTTCTTTTTTTATATCTAGATAAAACTGAAGTATTAGGAATATATAATGTTTTACGATTTTTATTGTTGAAATCGCTATCATCTATGAATCCATTTCTTTGTAAATAAATTTGAATATTTGCGTCCCCATTTGATGCTTCAGTATTTGTAAGCAATGTTTCATAATCATTACCGGATGCGGCATCTATATCAATTTGCTTGTAAGAAGTCTGAGCCTGCGCATATACTGAAATCAATAATAAAAGTAAAAATCTTTTCATTCCTTATTTGTTTTTGTAATAACCTGTTTTGGATACGATGAGCCAAATTGTTTGTTCTGTCAATGGTATGAATTCATCTGCCAACGACTGCAGTGAAAAATCTGTACTATAATGTTTGGTAGAAGTGAGAAAATTGAAACGCTTTCTTATGCGCTCGTTTCGTTCTTCCAAACGGATCTGTTTATTTGTTTTGGTTTGCGGCATACTGTAGGAGGTGTACTGCAAATATACAAAAGAAATTATTCCATGAAACACAACAAATCTGATGCCAAAATTGAAAATCAAAATCTTAGACGCAAAAAAACCGCTTGATCAAGCGGTCTGATTGTTTAAATTAAGAACCATGCTAGAAGTGCCACGCCCATAGCAATCGACAAGCCGACTAGCACGCCATTAATAAAGGATTGCTCCTTTTCAGCTTTCAGGAGTATTTCAAATATTTGTTTCATAATTACAAATTTAGATTGGAACTTCTTTTTCTTTTACGGAAATCCGTAATTAATAACGTAAATCCGTCCAGTGGATGATCTTGCCTTTAAAGTCTTCTATAAAATAAGTACAAAAATCTTCTATCGTGTCAAACCCGTCGTTGCTGACAAGCTTCATCATTCCACTATAATTTTCAAACTCATTAACAGTAAAATCCCTGTTTCCAAAAAAGAACAACTTATCATCAATGTAGATCATAAAGGTATTTTCATGGTATTTTATTTCAAAGGATTGTATGCTCACCACGGGCAGAACCGGTGCAAATCGAAACATATCTTTTCGCCTGCAATTGATAAAAAAATCGATTTTATTATTTATGGCCCAACGATCTTTTTCATCCTCCCTGATAGTATGAAGTTTTGGTTTGACTTGATTGTCGATGACATTAAGAATATCATCAGCATACATATAATTTAATTTTTCGCCGGCATTATAAATAAACTCGCTAATATTTTCAATATTAAGGGTCTCGTTCTCCAAAAAATATTTCAGTATTTTCTCTACAAACAATGTTGGTTTTCCATTCAGTTGAGTGCTAAATCCTAGTATCATATATCAAAAATTAAAAGGGTTGAATTCTTTTCCGTCATCTTTCACAATAGCTAAAAGCCTGTCTGGATCTCCTTTGATATTCAAATGCCATACTTTCACCTCTTTATTGTTTCCGGTTAGTTCGGCCATATAAAAGTCCGCAGCATAGCCAACAGAAACTCTCGGTATCTCCTTTAAGCTTTCTCTAAAACGATCAGGAAAAGAATAAAGAGAGATATTTGTATTTTCAAATTCTCCAAGCTTAATGATCACGCTTAGCTCGTAATCCTTACTTCTTTTTGATTTAAATTCGATTTGCAAAGACATAGTATAGTTTTTAATAGTTTATTGACTCTTGATTCTGGACCATCGATTCAGTTATACATTCGTTCCAAAAATCAATTATTTCAGTGTGGGTAAAGCTCATTTCAATTAGCGTTATATTTATCCTGTTTACCTGGTCTTTGGTCTCACGAAATCTAAGCTGTTTCAAATTAGCAGGCGCACATATTTCAAGAACGAATTTGTTATATAGGCTTTGATATACTTTATCATACTTCATAGAGTCTAAATGTTTTCTGACGCCATGTATAATGGTCTCCTTACTTTTGCCTAGAAAATTTTCAATGTGACTGTAACTTTCTGCGTCTTGAAGCAATTGTATGCTGATGGCCGTTCTTGCAAATACTGCCATTTGATACCTTTCTTTTGCTAAAGGATCTATCTCATAAATTTTTTTCGCGATTTCAAGAAGATACTCCGCACGGATCTTGTTAAACACTTTATTTGCCATAATTTTTAGTATTCGTCATTAAATCTTTGTTTATGAATCCAAGTACTTAATAGTGCCTGTGAAATTGTCGATTGCGAAAGCTTCTTTAAATATTTAGGTACCTGCAAAAAGCATTTTATTTTCTGAGCTTCCGATAGCTTGTTGAATCGAAATTCCGCTTCCTTTTTTGACTCTTTGTAGTTGTACATTTTCCAAAGTGCTTCAAAACTTAGATCTGCAGGCGACTTTTCGATCTCAAAAACTTTGACATATTTTTTGTCTTTCATCCAGACTTTTGTCATTGTTTCCTCTCGGTCTGGAAACCTTGGCTCAAGCTGTGCCAAAAGTTGCTTCGCATTTTCAAATTGTGCGCCATCCGGCAAAAAGCCTGTCAGCAACCAATGGCGTTGCTCTTTGTTCAAAGAGCCCTCGGATATCTCAAATAGCTTTAAATTGCCGTTTAAATCATATTTAAACAGGAAAACAAGTCCAATTTCTTTTCCTTTGGCACGATAGGTTGTTAGTGGTTCCATCTGTATTCTAAATATGATATCTTGGTCTTTTGGGATCGCGAATTGGTGTTAATTTTTCTGCTTTGTAATGTATGTCCAGTCCTAAAGCTAGCGCAATCTGAAGTTCAAGTTTCGCTCCTTTGCTGAAATTCCAATCATCAAGCATTAAGATGACATCACAATCGGCAAGGGCCTTTATACATTTTTTCATTGCTTCGTTCCAAGGTGTTTTCCAGTCTCCAACAACCTCCAGAGGATTAACAGCTTCATATCCCATAATTTCAACCAAATCCTTTGCATTTTGAAATTTGGTTATACACTGCTCTTGATCTTCGCCAGTCACTTTGCCGGCGATATAAATTTTCTTTTTCATGGTTTTGGATTGTTTCTTATAAATGATAATATTGTTTCAACTGTCGCCGAATAACTTTTTACATGTCTTACGCTCAAGTAATCTTCGTCTTTAAAACTTACTTTGGCTTCTACATATTTATTGTTGATGAAATGACAAATAACTTCGTACTGGTTTATGACAATCGTTTTATCAGCTTTGACCTTTACTTTAAATTCTGGAACTTTTAAAGCTATTTGCTTTATTCCAGTCATTAACATCTGCCAATCTTCAATAAGATTTTCTTTTAATTTCATTATGCTAATTGTTGGTTTATAGTTGCTGAAATTTGGTTGATTGCATTCTTGTCGTATTCACACATTGGGAATGCTGACAGAGAAACTAAATACTGCTCCAAAAAATGCGCTTCGACAAGCTCTAAAGAAAAATTATGTTTGTCTTTGCTATTATATAAGTTTAAATTCTGTTGTACTACCAATTGCTTTGTCTTGAATTTCAACACAACTTTATCAAGAACACTTTTTGCAACCTTTGCAATTCGTTCTCTTGGCGGTTCTTTTGATGCCTGATTGAATGAATGAACCAGGGCACTGATCTGTTTAGCTGTCAGCCTCAATTTCACTTTTTTCATTTAACATTCGGTTTTAGGTTTGGATAATTCTTGATTACATTCAACACAAATAATCACTGTTGTCTCACATCCGCAAACAGCGGTCACCACTTTGATTTTTGTCATGCTATGGCTGCAATTTTCTTGCTTTTCCATATCAATTATGATATAGCTTACAATTCGAGCAGTACAACCGTCCATTTTTTTCTTTTACAGGCATTTCTGTTTCGCATTCGAAACAATACAGATCCTGTAACGAGGCTTTGATTTCCGTTTGATTATCTGAAGCAGTCAATTGAGCCAAATGCCACCCGACTATAAATCCGAAAAAAAGAACAGCAACCAGACCGATAAACATAAATACATATTCCATTTACTTAAATTTTTTAGTTGTCATTGATTCTAGGCAGGATATTATTTTGGAGAGCTCCTTTGGCTCCATCTCTTTTAAAGGCTTTTTAACGGGCGATTTATCACTCTTTAAAAACTCGCTCAACCGTTTGATGTCGGCGACCTCTCCATGCTTCTCTGAAGACACGACCCATTGAAGCGTCCGTAACATAGAAAGTATGGTTCTGTGCTGTTGGTTTGTCTTCTCGAACAGGCCCCAATTCTTACTTGCGGATCTGTTTCCCTGGACAATATTCTGCAGTTCCTTTTTCGGTGACATGTAGTCATCGATGGCGGAACCTGAGCCTTCGTAAACATATGGTGCCCTAGTTGTCTTCATAGCCGAACAAAATTTGAAAGATCAAAAAATAGAATCCTGTAATCATCATCCCTTGCTTAGTATGGATGTTTGAAAAACCAATATTTAATGGAGCACAGCGCTTGTGCTTTTCGTTGAGGACCTTTGATTGTGAAATTATCTGGGCAATCAGATCTCCACGCTGTTCATATTTTACAACTTTTCCTGAAAGACTCTTCAGGTAATCTCCAAACTCGCTCTGAAGCTTGTTTTTTGTCTGTGTCGAATGCCCGACATAGACAAACAGGTGTGAAGGATTATTCTTCATTGTTGTGTCTTATTATTTTTTTTACTCCATATTTTATAACTGTCACCTCCTCTGAAGAAGTCAACCAGAGAGCAACGAAATCTCCTTTGATAATCAGTTCAGTGTCATCCAACAGCAAAGATCCATTGTAGATCGAACCTAGACTTGGAACTTCCACATGAATAATTTCTCCAGACTCGGCAACATGAAGTTTAATGAAGTCCTGTCCTTTGTCTTCAAAGTAAATCTCAGTCTTGGTTGTCTTTTTTAGCCAGTCTACAAATTCTTGATGATCATCAAATTTTAACTCACTAAACTCCGGTTTGAATGCTTTGATTTTTGCATCTAAAAAATTTGGTAATTTCATAACAAGTTGTCTTTAAGATTATAATTCTTTGATTTTTTCAGCTGCATCACAGCCTTTTTCGAAACCCTCCTGAAATGCTGCATCGTTAATTTTTTGCAGGTAATTTTGAGCCGCGATTAAACTATTAATACTTTGGGATGGAGCAGGGTTCGGCGGTAGCGCCATAACAGCGATCAATTCATCGAATGCCGTAATTTTGTTGAACTGATATTCTTTTGGATTTTCCATACTTATGCCTGATTATAGTAATAGATTCTATTATTATCTCTTTTGGTAATATTTATTGTTCCTGAGGCAGGATTCGAACCTGCATGAGAGTAGTCCGCTTTAGTTTCAGCTTGTTTAACCTCTCTTATGTGAACTCATTTACGGGCAATTACGTTGCGTTGAACAACCGTCGGCGTCTGCCATTTCCGCCACTCAGGAAACCATGCATCAGTCTTTGAAGACTGCATGCGTTTTGTACGTTGATCTTGGGTGCTTCTTAAATCCTGGATTATCTATAACCAGCTTCTTGTACACCTCAAAAGCCTTTTTCTCCAGTTCTGAGAGAGAATCAAGGACATTTGGAACTATCCAAAGGGAATTTGATGCCTCCATAATGATCTTTCCATTGATCTCGTATCTGCTGTTATCCTCGATCGGTATTATTGTTACATTCATTCTGACGCTGTTTTAGGTATGTTTTTATTTTGAAATGGAGCCATTCAATAAAATCGGCTATGTCTTTTCTGTTAAGCACAAATAGCAGTATGAACAATAGTGCTACGAATCCGAGGTTATTGGTCTGCATCCTGGGGAAGTTGTTCGTTATAGAATTGAAACTTGTAGCCTTGCGAAAAATCAACTGAACTCGCTGACAATGGAATCGACGTTTTGGAACCATCTTCATTAATCAAAGCGGCTTCAACATACCAGACAGAACGGACAGGTTTGTATGCGTCAGAAATTATTTTAACTCCGTCAGTAAACTCCTCGTTGTCGATCTGTTTTGTCAATTTCTGCAGTTCCAAAACTCTTGATCCCTTCAGATTGCCTTTTGCATCCTTCTTAAGCAGATTGAACACAATCTCTACAAGAGCAGCAGTTGAATCGTTCGTGGCCAGTGAGCTTATATATTTTTCTACCTTTGCAATTCCTGCACTAACTGTGTCATCCCATCCATCAGTAACTCGGTACCCGATTGTTATTTCTGCTCCATCGGTAGAGAACGTATGAGACTGCTGTTTTTCCTTCACTCCATAAACCTCCCCTTTCAGCTTCAGAATATCCTCAAATAATTGGAAAGCTTCTGTTTTCGCATTTGATATCATTTCTGAAGCTGCGCATAATCTGAAAATGGCTTTTGGTATTGCCTGTTCAACAAGTTCTTTGTAAGCCTGCCTGTCACTTTCCTTTTTGTCTTCCTTGTTTTTTAATGCAGCTTTTAATTCTTCTGCAGAATATGCTGAAAGATCTTTTAATGCTGGAGTTGCTGTTTCTGTATTCATTTTGTTATGATTTTAGTTTATTATTTTGATTATTTCGAATTTGTGATTCTAATTGTTCAGGAATCTGCTTTGGTTAAAACTGCCCCAGTTGGTGTCTTTGATTTTCTGCAGAGAAAATCTGATCTTTATCTCGAGCTCCGGAGGGCATTCATAAAACCTGATTTTATCTGATGGGTTCTCCTTGTTCAGTTGGCTGAAAAGAGCACCGCGTTCCTGATTTATCATTATTCGTTCTACAAGCTTAAATACTGGGAAAAAATGCGAACGCTGGCGGTCTGAACAGTACATCAAAACATTGTAGAGATCTTCAAGACGGTTGTTTATCGTTTCTTCATTCATAGAATAGTTATCGTTTTTAATTTTAGTTTTGAGTAAGAGCATTAAAGATTCGGATTCCTTTGACTGTCTTAGGTTTTACAATATGGTTCAAGAGGGCCATCGGACGAATATTGAAAAGCTTGAAAGCACAACTCTTGTAGCATTTTTCCATATCCTGGGCTGAGACATTGCTGTCGGTATAGCGATCAGTCAAGCTGTGGAACTCAGCTTCGCATTTCTGAAGCTCCAGCATAAACCATCGATTGATTGCCGAGTTCGACAGAACCTGCTGAAACTCTATCGTGCTTATGCTTACGCTGTCGCACCAGTTTCTGTAAAAGTTCCAGACCAATGTTTCGTACTGGTCCTGCGTGATGTCTAATTTTTGAAGTATTGTTTTCATTTTGCGTTTTTTATTTTCTAGATAATTTCTTTCCAGTATTTAGCGGCTTTGTCAGCCCACACAACGTATGGCTCGCCGCCACCGTTTAACCTTCCATCAGGGAACAATTTGAACCCTTCTACCCACAATTTCAAATCCACGTCGTATCTTATGTCATCGGCTAATGCCCCTTTCGGCTCTTTTCCTTTTGCCTGTGAAACCCAGATGATTCCTTTTCCTTTCTTCAGCATCAATTCCTTCAATTGGTAATACTGCGCTTTCGTGATTCTCATGTATTGTGCAGAATCGATGAAAAGGAAGTCTGGCGACTTTGGCTTGCTCATCCTGACAATCAATTCATCGAACGGCTCGCGATCAAGCAATATGAAAGAATTGCCGCATGACTGCATATGGTTTCTTATCATCGATTGCTGAATGGTTGAAGAAAGACCCTGTTCCAATGAATCATATGCCACTTTTCCGAAATTGGTCAAGTATTTGGCTAATCTCATCGCAGCTTCAGTCTTGCCATGACCAGAACCACCGAAAATAATTGCTGAAAAAGCCTTGTCTGGAATCCCGAGCGTTTCGCGCCAATCGCCTGAAAAGTCAAGAGGATTGAATTTCTTTGTAAGAACGTTTGATACCGAATAAGCTCTATTGATCTTCTTTGACATAGTTTTTCTTTATTCTGTATATTGTAGCTGAGTTAACACTATACCTGTTGGCTATCGCGCTTACAGGCTTTCCTTTTTTTAATAGTTGAATGATTTGGTCGAGTTCTGAGTGTTTGATCTTCTGCTTGAAATTCCCGACACCGTTGGAGGCTCCCTCACGCCACTCCAGATTCGAATAATGATTGTCGGACAATGCATCTATTTTGCTGGCTCTCTGTCCAGTGTGCTCGCTCATTCCGTTCCAGCATTCGCAGACCAATTTTGTTACCGAGTGGGCTCTGCCGTTGAAATTCACCTTAAGGGTCGGATTTTTACGGTTTCTGTCGTTGACGAACGATCTGAGCAAGACTCCCCTCATGGAGATCTCAGTGCCGTCCTCATTGACTCGAAGGCCTTCGATTAGCGGATGATATCTAGACTGCAGCTCCTTCATTTCTGGCTCTTTTATTGCTGTTTACTAATCTTCTGATTCTTCTGCAGTCTCCTTTCGAATCCTTGTATATTGTGCGGATCGTCTCCTCATCTATGATGCCGTTCAATGTGCAGATCTTGAAAGTGTCGGCATAGTTGTTTGGCTCCAATTCAAAGAATTTTCCGCCGACTCTTGACAAAACTTCACGGTAGCCCATTTTGTCCACAATGGCGCCTCTTGATATCTTCTTTTCCAAATAGTTTGTTGCAGAAATCACCATACCGCAATCGTCTTCCAGTTCATTGAAAAGCGAGATGAACAAATAAACCACCTTGTCCGCCAGTTTGTCGTATTCATTGAAGATCATCAGCATATTGCCGTTTGATTTCACTTCCAATACAATTTTTGTCATTAATTTGGTCAAAGTCATTCCGGCAGAATCTTTTCCCATTTTTGCCAGGATCTCACTTAAAAATCCGCGTTCATCCATATAGCTTGTGCAGAAAATGTTTATTACGTTCTTGTTGCTGTCTTCGTATATTTTTGAAGAGGCTGTTTTTCCGTGTCCTGAAGGACCAACAACACCATAGACTTCCTTAAATTTTTGGGCATCACTGTAGATGGCTTTCAATTCGATTGCATTTCGTGTGTCCGGGCAATAGATCCACTCATTCTGATTCGTGCCTAAATAAGATCCTACTTTGCGCCACATTTCATCTGCAATGCTATCCCATTTGTGGGATCTCATGTTTGAGATTGTTGCCGATGACACTTCTTTCATATCGTTTGCAACTTTGTTTGCAGATCCTTTCTGCAGAATCAACATCTCTAAGTCTTCTACTATTTTAATTTTGTCTTGGTGTGTCATTTTTTCTAGATTTAAAAGGGGGTTAAACGGTTTTTAAATGGTTTTTGAATAGTTGTTAATTATTAGAATTTTGAATAAAACGAGGTCTTGTCGACATCCATTTGCTCTTCTTTTGGAAGCTTGCCCTGGAACTTGACCAGAAGCTCCTGTTCTTCAATCAAGCTTTCCCTGCTTATTCCGGTACGCTGGATGATTCTTTCATATGCTTCCTGATCTCGCTTCAGCTCGATGTTTCGGATCTCTATATCCTGAAGCATAAGTGACCTTGAATTTTCCTTCATCAGTATCGGAATCTGCTCATGTGCACGTTTTGTCTGGGCATAAGCGATAAACCTTTTTTCTCCCGATGGGGTCAACTCGTAAAGGCCTACAAATTCACTCAGTCGCTCAGGATCATATCTCACGATAAGTTTTTCACCTACGTATTTGCGCCTGAATTCCAAATCGACTTTGTTTGACTTGTCGTAGACTTCATATAGATAATCTTTGCCTTCAACTGTCAATGGCATGCCATGAGCATAGTATTTCTTAGTCTCAGTTTCATCAATCCAGAACATTGAAAGCTGATCCATTATGTCAATTCCTTCATGGTATTCTGTCTCGTGCTCATACATCTGGTTTCTGCTGTATTCCCAATCTTCCTGTTTTCCTGCATTCCAAATATTCACGATGGCCACGAACATCTTATGGATCTGATCAACAGTCGGCAATGCCTCCTTAAACTCCACAATAAAATCAGTATTAGGTCTGTTGTTCGCTGTCCTAACCTTTATGCTCTGCTTGTCCGAATTCCACATTTTTGAAATTACTTGTTGCTGTAGACGATTGAAGATCTGTTCTGCAGGACTTGACTTTCTGCCGACCTTATGGCTGTAATGCGTCCCACCTGGCAAGCCTTTGTCTTTATTGCCTTTTGCGACCAGCCTGTCGTACAGATCCTGCATTTTATTAGAGGTGTGTCCAGACTGCTTGTCATATGTAAACAAATAAGGACGGGCTCCAGATTCATTGACAGCCATTTTAACGGCTCTAAAGTGCGAAGCATGATTTTCCGAGTATGCGATATCCCATCCAATGATTTTCTCGCTGTAGACATCTACAACGACATCAATTTTTAATTCTGCTGCCATCTTCTGCTTGTTGTTGGCAAAGTGCACGAGATCCAGCTTGGTTCCATCAATGGCCCACCACGCATTTGGAAACCATTCTGAGCGTTTGCGTGTAAGCGTGTGGCCGAAGTGCTTCATATATTCTTCGCGTCCATCTCTTGCCAGCATCCAGATACGTTTTTGTTCCGTCTTGTCAAGCCAGGTTCCGATCGCTCTCTCGGTTAATGTCTTCCAGCCTTTTGCTTCACGAACAGACTCATAAATTTTTAGGACTTCTGAAATGGTGTATTTAACAGGGAGGCAATATTGGGCCATTATGAAATCTGCTACATCGTCCACAATTTTAGACGGATTGCTGTTCATCCATTTTCCTGAGACGATGGAGCCGTAACCTTCCTGCTCATACTTCTGAATAGCACGCTTGAATGAAACAACATTCTTGTAGCGGGTATGCATCCAGGTTTCAGGCAGATTGCTGATAGCTTCAAGCATTCGGTCCCACATCAATTTTTTGCCTCCAAAACGTTTTTGAACTACAACATTTGTTGCAATGTGCTTTACGGCATTGAACATGATTGCTTGATGGGTGTACTCCTTTTGTTTCTCCTCTGGCAGATGTGAGCCATTCTCTAGCAGATAATCTCTGAAGTATTGCTCTGCTTTGGAATCCCATTTCATGTAGTCGCTAAAGACAATGTTTTTAACTCTTGTGTATGGATCTCCAATCTTATCGATAATTACCTTTTTAAATCTGTCTGGTAAACTTTCGTAAGCACAAAGGCCAAAATTATTTAAGCCTTTTCCTTCCCGTACTCTAGAGATTTTCCCTTCAGAGCATAATCTTTCAAAGTTCTTTTTTCCAATAATATTCTCTTTCCAAAGTTGATTATTGATGACGCAGAGTTGGTTATTGTGGTATTGAAACATAATTAGATATCTTCTAATTTAGACTTAACAGCAGAATTAGCTGCACTCACTAATAGTTTGTATTCCTCTTGAATCTTTAAAGGAATAGTTCCATTTCGTTCGCCACGAATTGACTTCTGGATATAATTTTTTTTAAATCCGTACTTTTTAATCAACTCATTAAGGATTTCCGTATTGTAGATAATTTTATTCTTAGTATGTTTGTCCATTGCTAATTTTGTACTTGATTGAGTACAAATATAGTACACAAATTGAAAACAATTACATTTTTTAACTAAAATATTTTACATATTGAAAACAATAATAGATAAGTCGTTGATTTTGAATAAGTTGAAAGCCTTGAAAAAGTTCACAAAAGACACTGAATTGGCTGAATTCTTAGGCATTAGTCGATCTACGTTGTCCAATTGGTACTCCAGAAATTCAATAGATTTCGATGTTTTGTTTTCAAAATGTGAACAATCAGAACTAAATGTGATTTTAAATTTTACAGATTCAAGTGTTCAGTCAGCAAATGATCTTGATAATAATGAATCACCTCAAGAAGTAGAGGATGATGTTATTTATTTGGATGATAATCGAGAGCCAGAGGTTTTTTTTAACGACAGGACAAAGAATAAATATCTCATTTATCCAGATGGCACGATTCGGATTGAAGTTTTAAAAATCCCTTTTGTTGCCTATGCTTCATATGTTGAGTGTTTTGATGATGAAGCAAGGCTTAATCAGGAATTTTCGACAATTACCTTCGAGGTTGATCACATTGGACGTGGAAAATATTTAGGATTCAAAAGTAAAGGTAATTCCATGTGGAATAATGGAGGTTATGACACTCCAAGTGGTGCAGACATTCTCGCACGGCAAATTGGCCGACACTTATGGATGAATGGCTTTCATAAAAGCAAGTATGGTTTCATCTTAGTTACAAATAAAGGAATTTACCATAAAGACATTGAAAAAATTAATGAGGAGGGTAAAGTAATCTTAACTTCCAGAAATCCCTCTAATGATCCATTTGAATGCAGTTTAAATGATATACGAGAAATTTACCATGTAATTAAGCGTTCTTTTTAATTTATCTATTTGCAAATCAAACACTTGAAAAGCGTTTTGTTTTGTTTTTTTAGAGTATTATCCCCTGTATAATATCGCTTTTTTTGTACTTAAACTAACATTTTACGTCATTATCCCAATGACAATGCATCATTTTTTTTATTAAAACATAGGGTCTAAACATAGGCATAAGTATAGTATCTAAATACAATAAATTACAATTTTTATCTTAATCGAATATCTACTAAGTAATCAATAAAAAAACCGTTTAAACGATAGTTTAAACGGTTTTCTAATTATATAAATTCCCTATTTTTAAAGCTGTTTCGGCTTGTTTTAGCTCCGAGATCTAGTATTATAGTATTAATTGCGTTTAAAGCGTTTAAAAAGAACCTTTAAATGGTATTCAAATGGTACTTAAAATACTTTTCGTTTTCAGTTATTTTTTCGACTTTTTTAGGTCTATGCCCTTATTTTATTGACTTTTCGACCTTTTTTGTATTATTAATATTGATACTTTTGGTTTTGCCCCCTATAGCATTAGAAAAAGTGGGCAAACAAACTTTGTCTATATTCGCCCACTTTTTCTAATGCTGTCGGGCTATCCGCGCTACTTCGGTAGCTTGCTCCTATCCCTCTCGCGGGCAAGCGTTTTCAAAAGACGTTTTCGTTTATTTATTTACAAAAACGATCCAAATCAATTGCTTTCAGCTTTAGCTGGAGGTCAGCAAACAAACATTAAAAGGCTTTAGCCAAACTCGCAAATTTGGTTAAAGCCCTTTGTCTTAACTGCAAAACCTCCAGCTAAAGCTGGAGGCAATTGAGAACCTAACTTTGACAAAGTTGAACGCCACAGCTTTTGGAATTTGGAATTTCCAACATTAGAAATTTTAATATTGGAATTTAAAATCAAAAAAAGTACGTATATTAGCGTCTTCTTTATAGATGAATATACGTAAAAATTTAGAATCTAAATTAAGTAAATTATGAGTAATATCATTCGCGTAGTATTAGCAGATGACCATGTTTTTGTTAGAGACGGAATCAAATCTTTACTGGAAAACGAAGCAAACATTGAGGTTGTGGGCGAAGCTATTGACGGTGCAGATGCGCTTGAAGTCGTTGCGTCAACAAAACCTGATTTACTTATAGTAGATATTCGTATGCCTAACTTAACCGGTATTGAGGTAGTAGAAAAACTTAGAAGCGAAAATAACAGTGTAAAAATTATCATGCTTTCGATGCACGAATCGGAGGAATATGTTTTGAAATCTATTAAAGCTGGAGCCGATGGATATCTATTGAAAGGCTCAAGCAAAGAAGAATTCTTAAAAGCATTACATAGTGTTTCTGCTGGAGGAAAATATTTCAGTGGCGACATCTCTTCTATTTTGATTGGGCAATTGACAAATTCATCAACATCATTAGAACCTAAACAAACTTTAGGAGAAGAAATGATGATTACCAAAAGAGAGAAAGAAATACTTACGCTTTTATTATCCGGAAAAGGAAACAAAGAAATTGCGGAAGCTTTAGATATTAGTAAACGAACTGCCGAAGTACACCGTTTCAACTTAATGAAAAAACTGAAAGTGAAAAACTTAATGGAACTTTCTAATAAGGCGGCTGAGTATTCGTTAATCTAAGATTTTAATGAAAAAACTACTGAAATATACCTTCGTAATTTTCATTGTAAGTTTAAAAATATACTCTCAAGAATCAGATTCCATTTCAAAAAAATGGAAGTACTTTAAATTAAAACAGAGCGAAAAGGCTATTGTCGTTGACCATACTCCAATTCAAGCACTTTGCGGAATATTAGCCTTTGCTTCTGTTACCATTGTCAAAAATAACAAAGGAGAAACTTTTAGAGTTTTGAATTTATGCAATTCAAAAAGCTTCTTGCCAAATGAACTGGTAATTTTATCTCCAGAAAAAACACCTTCATTTAATGTTTATTTCCCCAAGAAATACGTAGTTTCAACAAATGGCAATAAAGTTATTCAAGAAAGCAATTATGATGAAACTATTTTACAAACCACTTGGGCTTCAATTGAAAAAAATACGCATTAAATACGTATAAATACGTAAATATTTTTCAAAAACTGCGTTTTAGCAGGTTTTTACTAAGTTATAGTACTTACTTTTACATAAAAATAATAAGTACTATGAAAAATACAAACTCACTATCGCAATCACACAAAATTTTATTTTTGAACACATTGGCATTTACAGTGTGTTTTGCCTGCTGGACTTTAAACGGGGTTTTAGTAACCTTTTTAGTTGATAACGGAATTTTCCATTGGGATGTAATTCAAGTTGGATGGCTTTTGGGTATTCCAATTTTAACGGGATCAATCATGCGTTTGCCAATCGGAATCTTGACGGATAAATTTGGCGGAAAATATGTTTTTTCACTTTTATTATTGCTTTGTTCAATTCCGCTCTTCCTTCTTCCCTATGCTGACAGTTTCGCCATGTTTGCTTTACTAAGCTTTTTATTCGGAATGGTTGGGACAAGTTTCGCTGTCGGAATTGGTTACACTTCAATCTGGTATCCAAAAGAATGGCAAGGGCGTGCGCTTGGAATCTTCGGAATGGGAAATGCTGGCGCAGCAATTACAACCTTTTTAGCACCTTCATTATTAAACCATTTTTCAATTGACGATCCGCAAAACGGCTGGAAAGTGCTTCCTGTTATTTATGCTATTTCATTAGTAGTAATTGGTGTAGCCTTTTTGATTTTCGCTCAAAATAAAAAAATAGAAAGCAGTGGCAAATCTGTTTCACAAATGCTTACGCCTTTAAAATCAGAAAGAGTTTGGCGTTTTGGAGCTTACTACTTCTTAGTTTTTGGATGCTTTGTAGCCTATTCTCAATGGTTATTACCGAACTTTATGAACGTTTACCAAACCAGTTTAGTTATGGGAGGTTTATTTGCAACGATGTTCAGTTTACCTTCTGGAGTAATTAGAGCTTTCGGAGGTTACTTATCAGATAAATTTGGGGCTAGAAAAGTGATGTATTGGGTTTTGAGTTCTTCTGTGATTTTGAGCGCTTTGTTATCAATCCCAAAAATGGAAATCACGACTTCTGGACCTGGAATCCTAGCGGCTAAAAAGGGTGTTGTAAACGAAATCAGCAACAAAACCGTAAAGGTTGGCGATAAAGAGTATCCAATTGCACAAAAAACAGCTACTACAAATGAAAGCAATATTTTTCCAACCACTTCAAGTTGGCAAGATGTTGTTGTATCTCACAATCAAAGTGTTGCCAAAAAAGAATTAATTGCAAAAGGTGTTACGGTAATTAAGTTTGACGCCAATATGTGGGTGTTCTTGGTTTTAGTAATTCTAATTGGAATTTCTTGGGGAATTGGAAAAGCGGCAGTTTACAAACATATTCCAGAATATTTCCCGAATGAAGTTGGCGTAGTTGGCGGAATGGTTGGAATGATTGGAGGTTTAGGCGGCTTCTTTGGTCCAATTATCTTCGGATATTTATTGACTGCAACGGGAATTTGGTCAAGCTCATGGATCTTTATTTTAATCTTTTCAACTGTATGTTTAGTTTGGATGCATTACACTATAACACAACTATCTAAGAAAAAAGAAATTAAAATGAAAAAAGTGAAATTAGAGCCTGCATATTAGACTTAGATTAAAAAAAAATTAGAAACCTGATTTTAATCATAAAAGAAAACAGCTTTTTCTTATAAATTTACCTTTTATAAAACCATACCAATTTTATGAAAAAACTTAAACTAATTTTAATACTTATTGTAGGATTAAGCTTTGAAATTCAAGCTCAGGAGTTAGATGTAAATCTGCAAATCAGACCGCGTTTTGAATATCGTAATGGCTACAAAACACTTTTACCTTACGGTCAAGAAGGCACCTCGCAAATTTCACAACGTTCTCGTTTAAACTTTAATTACAAACAAGAAGATTTAATTTTAAAATTAACATTACAAAATACCAGAACTTGGGGCGATGTAGCACCAACAGCAGTTGCTGATAAAAATGGAGTTGCTGTTTTTGAAGCTTGGGCACAATATAATTTTACGGAAAAATGGAGCGCAAGATTAGGACGCCAAGTACTTTCTTATGACAATCAACGTATTTTGGGAGAACAAGATTGGGGTCAGCAAGCACAAAGCCATGATGCGTTAACGTTTACTTTTCATACAGAAACTCAAAAATTAGATTTTGGAGGCGCTTACAATTCAACTGCTGAAAATGTGGTACAGACTCCGTATACAGTTGCTAGTTACAAAGCGTTGCAATATGCTTGGTATCATAATCAATTCAATACTGATTTAGGTTTGAGCTTCTTATTGCTTAACACAGGTTACGAATATGCAAATGCGCAATCAAAATTATTAGTTGATTACAAACAAACTTTTGGACCGTATTTAACTTATAAAAAAGGTAAAATCGACACTAACTTTTGGTTGTACGGACAAACTGGCAAAAGTACAGACAAACAAGTAAGTGCTTGGAATGCTGCCGCTAACTTTGGATACAACATAACTGATGCTTTCAAAGCTGGACTGGGTTACGAATTTTTATCAGGAAAAGCTACAAATGATGCAAGTTCCGTAATAAAATCGTTCAACCCGATTTTTGGAACCAATCACGGATTCAATGGCTACATGGATTACTTTTATGTTGGAAATCACTTAAACAGTGTTGGTTTGCAAGATGCTTTCTTAAAACTAAATTACAATGTAAACAAATGGCAATTTGCTTTGATTCCGCACGTGTTCTTGGCCGCAGCAGATGTTGTTACGTCGGTAAATGAAAAATTGGATCCGTATTTAGGAACAGAGGTTGATGCTACTTTTGGATACAATTTCAAAAAAGATATCACAGTAACAGGTGGTTATTCTCAAATGTTCGGTTCAAGTACTTTAGAATTTATTAAAAACGGAGATGCAAACCACACCAATAATTGGGCTTGGTTGATGATTTCTGTGAATCCTAGAATTTTTACTTATAAAAAATAATTTTTCACTAAAATTAACTTCTAAAAATTACCCTTTTCTAAAATCGGAAAAGGGTAATTTTTTTTTTGAGTTACAAAATCGTTTTATATAGTTTAATTATTTATATTTGAATCGATTAAGAACCCCAAATTCTATCCAAATGAAACCATTTTTAAAATTATCTATGCTAACCTTTTTGGTTACCCAATCAGGTATTGCCCAAAAATTCAATGATGCCTTGATTTCACAAGGCTCTGAAATTAATTTTGCAAAAACGCAAAAGAGAGGCATTAAGAAAAACAACATTGTTTATTATGTTGAAAATGATTTGCAAACCATTTCTGCTTACAAAAGAAAGAAATTGAAATGGCAAACCAATGTTATTTCCATTTGCGGAAATCCTAAAAAAGGAAATCCTGAAATACGATACGTTGGATATAATGCAGACAAACTACTTATCGTGATGGGAAAACATCATTTTGCAGAAATTGACATTAATTGTGGTACGACAAGACTTGTTGGTTAAGAATAAAAACTATGATTAAAATACAGCTTTAATTTGCCTTTTTTCAGAATTGAGAAAAGGCATTTTTTTATGCGTATAGACTTTTTTAATCCTTTTTAAACTAAATTTGATTTATAGGTATTCAAAAAATTAGCAACCTATTTTCTTTTTAAACATAATATGAAATTTAAAAACAGTCTGATTTTAGTTTCCTCTATAATTGTATTTTTCCTGATTGGACTCTTCTATGATATGCAATATAGAATTCTAACACGAACAATTGTTTATAAACTTTCTAATTACAATTTAGATTATTATGGAGGAAAAGAATTTAGATTTTTCGTTCCTGATTTAGGATTTATTTTAACACTCGTCCCTTTAGGCCTATTCTTCACTATCAAACATTTAAAATCAAAAAAAACAGGCTTCATTTCGGTTCTAGCATTTATAGTTTTTTTACTTTTATTTTATCTTATATTTTGTTTTTTAGAATCACAAATTATAAAATATACCACAGTAATTGACAGCAAAGGTATTTATCATTATCACTATAGCAATTTGAATTATAGATTGATAGCTTTTTTTAGCATTGTTTTCTCACTAAGCACAAACTTTTTAATTTTCAAAATTTTAAAAAAGCAAGGTAACTCAATTTCAGAATAATGAAACTCATCGCTTGGAATTGCAATATGGCATTCAGAAAAAAAGCTCAATACATTCAAGCTTTCAATCCTGATATTGCTATAATTTCAGAATGTGAAAGTCCTGAAAAACTCAAATTTCAAGGCGACACAAAATTACCTTCGGATATTCTTTGGTACGGCACAAATCCGAATAAAGGAATTGGCGTTTTTTCTTATGGCGATTATCGTTTTCGGCTTTTAGATTGCCATAATCCTGATTTTAAAAACATTCTTCCAATTGCTGTAACGGGTGGACAAATTGATTTTACTCTATTTGCTATTTGGGCCAATAATCCAGCAGACAAAGATGGCGCTTATGTAACTCAAATTTGGAAGGCGATTAATTATTATGAAGATTTGATTCAAGAAACCAAAACCATTTTAATTGGAGATTTCAACAGCAACTCGATTTGGGACAAACCGCGACGAGAGGGAAATCACACCACAGTAGTAAATAAATTAGCCGAAAAGAAAATTTTTAGCACGTATCATAAATACTTCAATCAAATTCAAGGCCAAGAAGAGCACCCGACTTGGTATTTGTACCGCCATGAAAACAAACCCTATCATCTTGATTATTGTTTTGCTTCAAATGATTTTATTGAGGTTTTAGAAGATGTTGAAATCGGAAGTTATCAAGATTGGACGATGCATAGTGATCATAAACCTTTAATCATTAAATTTACTTTATAATTTGAGGTCTGTAATTTAAAAACATACCGGACCTTCAAATCAATAATACCATATGACGAAACTCGCATCCTTACTATTTATTACGTTTATCATACTATTTACAAGCTGTAAAAAAGAAATTTCAGACCTGGAATTTGAAAAAAACGTAATGACTGAAATTTTTCCCGCTTTAATTGATTCTACTTGTATTGATTATAGACTTTTTAGTTTTGTTAAGCCACCACTTTACGGAAAAACAATATTTGACGAAAATGGCAATGAAATTGGCATCGATACTACAAATGCAAAGGCAAAATACGAACATGATGTATTGGAAGCAAAATCAAAAATGGCTCAAATTGAAAAAGATACCTCAAAATTAATTGTTGCTTTTAATCCGATTTTAAAATACAATGAAGAAGATTTATCTGAATATTTTAAAACACATTTTAAAAACGCAAAGCCTTTAATTCCAAAAGAAAAGAAAGACAGTGTATATGTATTTGAATACAAAAACATCAAGCTTCCAAATAAATTTAAATTAAGAGATATTTCACGATTCCCAAAAGGGAGAGAAATCTGGAAGCCTAAATACCCTTTTGTTTTTAGCGGCGTTGTCTATTTCACAAGAATTCAATTTGATCAAGATAAAAAATTTGGGATTTTAAATGGTGGCTTTACATGTGGTAGACTGTGTGGGCAAGGATTCAGGATCTTTATAAAAAAAGTGAACGAAAAATGGATTATAGATGAAATCGAAGGCACTTGGGTTTCTTAAATATTTAATTTTAAAACTTAAACCAACTTAAAAATAATGAACAACACTTGGACTCAAAGATGGGACGACCGTTACAAAACCGAAGAATTTGCATACGGCGAAGAACCCAACAATTACTTAAAAGAACAAATTGAAAAATTAGAAACTGGGACTATTCTTTTCCCAGCCGAAGGCGAAGGAAGAAATGCTGTTTTTGCCGCAACATTAGGCTGGGAAGTTTCGGCTTTTGACATTAGCGAAGAAGGTAGAAACAAAGCGCTTCTTTTAGCAAAGAACAATACTGTTTCAATCGATTATCAAGTTGGCGAATTAGAAACTTTAGATTTTCAAGAGAATCAATTTGATGCGATTGCTTTAATTTATGCTCATTTTCCTGCGGTTATAAAATCTGAAATACACAAACAGCTGAATCAACTTTTGAGAAAAGGCGGTATAATTATTTTTGAAGCTTTCAGCAAAAAGCATTTGGAATATGTTACCAAAAACGAAAAAGTTGGCGGACCAAAAGACATTGAATCTTTATTTTCAATCGAAGAAATAAAAGCTGATTTTCATAATTACGAAATCATCGAATTAGAAGAAAAAGAAATCGAACTCAGCGAAGGTTTATTCCATAACGGAACGGGTTCTGTAATTCGTTTTGTGGGAAGAAAAAAATAAAAAAATCATGAGAAAAAAAATACTGCTTCTTTTTCTATTCATATCCATTAAAAGTTTTGCTCAGGATAACCAAAAACTTACGAATAAAGATGTTTATTCTGAAAACGGACTGATTCATAGAGTAAGCAACGATTCTCTTTTTTCAGGCTCGATAGAATATCACAGATGGACGAATGGCATTTTACTCGCAAAAGATGACTTTCAAGATGGATACATAATACTAAACACCCAATATTATGTTAAAGACAAAAAAGGAATTCCTAGCAGAAAAACATATTACTATGAACACCAGTATTTTAAAAAGAAAAAACAAGACAAATTAGATTTTGACGGAAGCATATATTCTTCTATTTATTTTGATGAAAATGGAAACAAAATTTTAGAAGAATATTATTCTGAAGGTAAATTAATTTACAGTTGTCAATATAAAGACGGAAAGAAAAATGGAAAAGAATTCTGTACATCAAAAACTGGAGAAGAATTGAATTTCACTTATGAAAATGGTAAAAAAATCAAATAATTGACTGGTCTTTATGTTCAAAAAATCATTAAAAATATTACTTGGAATAATTGTCATTTCGTTATTCTTAATGTCTTATTTATTAAGTGATTTCAATCCTATTTACAAAAATGAAGAGTTTGTTAATCTTAAATATAAAATAAAAGATGCTCAGAAAGAAGATTTCAAATCAATTATTGACATTCATAATAAAATATTTAAAAAGATAAAAGAATCTGACTGTCCCTGTCAAGATGCTGTGAATAGTATTGGCCCTGGTCCATACAGACATGGATATTCATTAACCAAATCACTATATGACCTAAAAATAAAAAAGGATTTCACTCAAAATGAATGCCTTAAATTTGTTTTAGTAAACTATGATTTTGGATATCGAAAAATTGGAATAAAAACTGCCTCAAAATTTTTCTTTAATAAGAACATTGAAGAACTTAATGAAAAAGAAGAAATAACATTAATTGCAATGCTTAAAAATTCTTCTTTGTATAATCCGATTCGAAATAAAGAAGGGGTAAAAAATCGTGTTTATCTACTTGAAAAAATTTTGCACGATCAAAACAAGTAATATTGAGTATTACGACGTGCAAAACCTTTGAACCTTTGCCCCTAAATCAAAAATATTTATGCTCCACAATCTCAGATCGAAGCGTTGAAACTTCCAAAATCCCAACACGCTTTCCTTCTGTTTTAATCAAAGCTTCTTTTTTGAGACTTGATAAAATACGAATCGCCTGTTCCTCAGTAGTTCCTGCAAAATCTGCGATTTCCTTTCGCGAAAGCTCAATATCAATCAAACCATTCGTTTGTCCGAATTTGCGATGAATATAAAGTAATAAATCAATCACGCGTTCGCGAACATTCATGTGTGCAATCTTTCGAATATTGTTTTCACTTTTATTTAATTCTTCAGCATAAAACAACATCAAAGCATATGTAAATTGAGGAACGTGCATTAAAATTTCCTGCATGGTCTCATTGCTGAAATTGCACAAAACAGTATCCTCCAGCGCATAAGCCCCAATTAAATAACGTTTGCTCGTTCCGAATCCGCGGAAACCTATAATGTCCCCATTCGTAGTTAAACGAACAATCTGTTCCCTACCGTTAATTCCCGTTTTCACCGTTTTGGCTTTTCCCTTGCAAATAAAATAAAGTCCTTGCAAAGGCGCACCTTCGGTAATAAACTGATCCGACTTTTTACAGATTATATTTTGTTTTTTAGAAATGTAATTAGTCATCTGCTCTAAATGCAAGTGTTTCTTGATGAAACAATTCTCATTTGTACAGGAATAACATACTGCTTGTTCTTCTTTCATGAGTTCTAATTTTTAGCAGATTAAAAACTAATTTGTTGTTCCTCATTTATTTTCATCAAAAATAAAAAAATAAATTCAAAAATTAAGTATTAATACGTAAAAATACTTATTTTTGCATAAGTACTTTTCTTAAAGTAAGACCATTCAATAAAAGTAGTACCTCTAAATAGAACACTAAATGCAAACTACGAAGATCAAAACTACCTGTTCCTACTGCGGCGTTGGCTGCGGGATAATCGTAACCAACGATGCCAAAAACGGCGTAATGGTAGAAGGCGACAAAGATCATCCTGTAAACAAAGGAATGTTGTGTTCTAAAGGAATGAACCTGCATTACGTAGTAAACGATACTTCAGACCGAATTTTATATCCAGAAATGCGCGGAAGCAAATCCTATCCGTTGGAGCGCGTAAGCTGGGATACCGCTCTTGATCGTGCTGCGGCTGTTTTTTCTTCAATCATAAAAAAGCACGGACCAGACAGCGTTGGATTTTATATTTCTGGACAATGTTTGACTGAGGAATATTATTTAGTCAACAAGCTCGTAAAAGGTTTTTTGAAAACTAATAATATCGACACCAATTCCAGACTTTGCATGAGTTCTGCAGTTGTAGGCTATAAAAAAACTTTCGGAGAAGATTCTGTTCCAATTGCTTACGATGACATTGAATTAGCAGATACATTTCTGATTACAGGAGCAAATCCGGCGTGGTGTCACCCTATTCTTTTCAGAAGATTGGAAAAACACAAAGAGAAAAATCCGAAAACCAAAATAATTTGCATCGATCCAAGACGAACAGATACCGCTGTTTTCTCCGATTTACATTTACAAATTATTCCGGGTTCAGACATTATTTTATATCATGCCATTGCTAGACGTATCATCGAAAAAGGTTATGTCGATCATGATTTCGTTAAAAATCACGCTGAAAATTTCAAAGAATATAAAGATTTAGTCTTAGGAACTTCCCTTGAAAAAGCTTCCAAACTTTGTGGCATCTCTGTTAACGACATTAAACTTGCTGCTGATATTATAGGAAAAGCAAAAGGTTTTATTTCGCTTTGGGCAATGGGATTGAATCAAAGTGCGGTTGGTGTGGATAAAAACACAGCACTGCTGAATTTATCTTTATTAACGGGACAAGTTGGAAAACCGGGTTCTGGACCATTTTCATTAACAGGTCAGCCGAACGCAATGGGCGGACGCGAAGTTGGAGGAATGGCGACACTTTTGGCAGCGCACAAAGACATTGCTAATCCTACGCATCGAAAAGAAGTAGCCGACTTTTGGGGAGTCGACGAAATTTCAGATAAACCCGGTTTAACAGCAACAGAAATGTTTGAAGCTTTAGAATCTGGAAAGATGAAAGCGGTTTGGATTATTTGCACAAATCCGTTAGTGAGTTTGCCCGATTCTAGAAGAGCCGAAAAAGCGCTTCAAAATGCCAAATTTGTAGTTGTTCAAGATATTTCGCATAATGCAGATACAGCCAAATTCGCCGATTTATTATTGCCTGCTGCAGGATGGTTGGAAAAAGAAGGAACGATGACCAATTCTGAGCGTCGTATTTCTTACCTTCCAAAAGGAATCAATGCACCTGGAGAAGCACTTCCAGATATCGAAATCTTGATTCGCTTCGCTAAAAAAATGAATTTCAACGGGTTCAATTTCAACAATGCCGAAGAAGTTTACAAAGAGCATTGTGCACTTACCAAAAACACTAATATTGATATTTCATTTTTAAATTATAATCGTTTAAAAAGCGAAGGCACTTTTCAATGGCCTGTTCCCGATTACAATCATCCAGGGACGCCGAGGTTATTTACAGATAAAAAATTCTACACACCTTCTGGAAAAGCGATTTTTAATCTTCCGGTTTCTATTGAAAATACATCGGTACAGCCAAATGACGAATTCCCTTTTATTTTAACAACTGGGCGAATTCGCGATCAATGGCATACGATGACAAAAACGGGAAAAGTTTCAAGATTATTAACGCATATTCCAAGTCCGGTTTTAGAAATAAATCCGATTGACGCTTATAAAAATGATATCAAAAATGGTGATATTGTTACTGTTACCAGCAAAAATGGAGAAGTTCGCGTAAAAGCAAAAGTCACTGATTCCATTAAAGAAAAAGTCGTTTTCTTGCCAATGCATTGGGGAAAACAACTTGAAAATGATTTGAACAGAACCAATAATTTAACAAATACTGTTGTTGATCCAATTTCAAAAGAACCTGATTTCAAGTTCACAACGGTTTCGATTAAAAAATATATAAAACCATTTCAGAAAATTGCAATTGTCGGTGCTGGAGCGGCTTCGTTCCGATTCATTCAAAACTATCGTGAATTCAACACAACCGACGAAATTATTGTTTTTTCAAATGAAGTAAATCCGTTTTACAACCGCGTTTTGCTTCCAGAATACATGACGGGAGAATTCAGCTGGGAACAACTTTTAAAAGTCAAAGATGGTGAAGCTTTCAGCAAACTGAAAATCACAATGAAAGCTGGCGTTGCTATTGATAAAATAGACACAAAATTAAAAACGATTAAAGATAGTCAAGGCGACACACATTCCTTCGATTCGCTGATTATGGCAACCGGAAGCCGTCCTTTTGTTCCAGAAAATGCGCAACTTCATCTTCCTGGCCGATTTACGGTTAGAAAAAAAGAAGATGCTGATCGTTTGAAAAAACATCTAGATAGCACCAATCTTCCGCCAGAAGAACAACATGTTGTCATTATTGGTGGTGGATTATTAGGATTAGAATTGGCGGCCGCTTTAAAACATAAAAAAGTAAAAACCACTATCGTTCAGCGTGCTTCTCGTTTGATGGAACGTCAATTGGACCGAATTTCAAGCAAATTACTGGCTGAAGAAGTACAGCTTCGTGATATTCAAATTTATTTTGATAATGAAGTCAGCACCGTTTTCGAAACTGATAATCCTAACGAAATAGAAATTGCTCTAAAAAGCGGTAAAATCATCACGGCAAATGCCATTGTTTATACAATTGGAACTATTCCGAATATCGAAATTGCACGCGAAAGTGGCTTAGCTTGCGGACGTGGCGTGAAAGTGAATCAGTATTTACAGACCTCAAATCCAGATATTTTTGCAATTGGAGAAATAGCCGAATTCAATAATAAACTTTTCGGAATCACATCTGCCGCCGAAGAACAAGCGGATATTTTGGCAAACTTCCTTGCTGGTGATATCAGTAGTTACTATAAAGGTTCAATTTTAATGAATATTCTAAAATTAGAAGATATCAACCTTTGCAGCATTGGCGATATTGAAATCCCAGAAAATGATGATTCGTACGAAGAAATTGTTTTTGCCGATTTGAAAAAACGTTATTACAAAAAATGCATCGTAAAAGACGATCTCTTAGTCGGTGCCATTTTAATGGGCGATAAAAACGAGTTTGCCGAATTCAAAACGATGATCGAAAGCAAAATCGAATTATCAGACAAACGAAATACGCTTTTAAGAGGAAGCTCAAGCGCAAAACCGGTTTTAGGAAAACTGGTATGTTCTTGCAGTCAAGTTGGCGCTGGAAACATCGAGGAAACGATAAAAAGCGGTGTTAACGATTTCACCGAATTATGCAAAAATACAGGCGCAGGTTTAGGTTGCGGAAGCTGTAAAACAGAAGTAAAAGAGATATTGGCGAAGTGTAAATAGTTTTTTTGTTTCAGGTTTCAGGTTACAAGTTGTTGGAACGTGAAACCTGAAACCTGAAACAAAGAAAACCTGAAACTAAACAAAAATGGAACTAACAAGATTAATAGTAAAAGGAGGCGTTATTTCGCCGGGAGAGCTTCGAGAAATTGTGAATATGGCAATGGATCAAGGCTTGGATTCGATTTCGTTTGGATCGAGACAAGACATTATTTTCCCTAAAGGTTTTAAGGATTTTGACAAAGAAGATTTTGGCAAGTTTCACTTTGTTTATCCCGATCAAAAAAGCGGGAACAATATTGTTTCTTCCTATGTTTCGACTGATATTTTCAGAAATACAAATTGGCTTACAGGAAACCGTTTTTTATATGTTTTAGAAGAATTTAAAGAACAGCCAAAACTTAAAGTCAATTTGACGGATCCAAAACAGCAATTGGTTCCTTTGTTCACAGGACATCTCAACTTCATTGCTTCAGAGCATGAAGATTATTGGTATTTGTACATTCGCCTCCCAAAATGGGAAAAAATGGAAGTTTACCCTGTTTTGATTTACAGCTGGGATTTGGCTAAAATCTATTACGAAATCGAAAAAATTTCTGAAGAAGGTTCTGTCGATATCGAAATGCTTTTCACTTTGGTTAGCGAGGCTTTGGACACCAATAACAGAACAATTGATAAACCGTTAAATATTCCATTTTATCCATTCCCATATTATGAAGGAATGAACAGAATGGGAATTGATCAATACTGGCTGGGACTATATTGGAGAAACAATCTTTACGATTTAGATTTCCTGAAAGAAATGTGCGATTTGTGTTTTGAATGCAAAATCGGGAAAATCTGTATTACACCTTGGAAATCATTTATCGTTAAAGGAATTCCGAAAGACAGAAAATTGGAATGGGAAAAATTCCTAGGAAAACGCGGTATCAACGTTCGCCATTCTTTATTGGAATTAAACTGGCATTTACCTGTTGCAATGGAATGGGCTTTGAATCTAAAAACGTTTTTAGTTCGTACGCTTGATCAATTTGACATCAGTACTTACGGATTAAATTTCGGAATTTCAGAATACAATCGCGATGGACATTATTTCACTTCGATTGTCATCGAAAAAAATGAACTTCCGGCCGCTTTAGAATCCATCAAAATACGAGATACTTATAATGTATTATTTGCGAAAAACTTCGATCCGAATACGCGTGAATACATTGTGCATTCACAGGATATTGACAAACTGGAGCTTCCAACCATTTTAATTGAACTAAGTCGAAAATATTTCAATGAACTTGGGAATACTTCATCAGAAACAGCTGAGAATCCGCAGAAAAAAGAAAAACCACAAGTCGACATTTACCAATGCCAAGAATGTTTGACTCTTTATAATCCAGAATACGGTGATGAAAGTCAAGGAATTCCAAAAGGCATTTTATTCACTGATTTATCTGAAACCTATTGCTGTTCCCTTTGCGAAGCGCCAAAAAGTAATTTCAGGATTTTGGAATTGGTAAAAAATTAATTGATTTCAATATTTATTAGGAGCTATTCCCGCTGTCCTTCCAAATCTTTTGTGTCTCGTTAAAGAAACGAGACACAAAAGGATTTTCCCTCCCATCGGGGCTAGGGCATCTATTTTCAACAGAAGTTCTTCGTTTATCCGTTTTATTATACAGCAAATTCTTCCATTTTTTCATGTAGAATTGTTAAGAGATTTCAGTTTAAAATTTCAGTAAAAACACTAAACAATTAAGCGTCAGTAATTTAATTTAAAAAAAAAGTAAAAAGCTTAACATTAGGGAGCTTGTTTTATAATTATCTTTACTTAACTGAAACTTAACAATTTAGTTACATTGTTATTAAAAACTCATCCAAAAGCACATTTATATGGAAAACAAACCAGAAGAAACTACACCTGAGAAAATCGATTCTCCAGCAGTAGAAACCGCAAAACCAGTTGCCGAAAAACCTGCAAGTACTCCTGCTGCAAAAGCGCCAGCTCGCAAACCTGCAGCTCCAAAAGCGACGACTACGGCAAAACCTGCAACATCAGCCACTGCTAAACCAGCTACAACTGCAAAAGCAACAACAACTGCTAAACCAGCTGCGACAAGAACAACTGCAACAAAAGCGCCTGCAAAGCCTGCAGCAAAAACAACAGCTCCTGCTGCAACAGTAAAACCAGCAGTGCGAAGAACTCCAGCAAAAAAAGTATTAACTCCTGTGGTAAAACCTGCAGTTATTGAACCTGTACCAGCAGCTAAAGAAGCTTCAACAGAAGTTAGTGCTGAAGAAACAGCTAAAACGAAGTCTAACGATAAAAAAGCTAAAAAGGTGAAAGATAAAGAAAAAGACAAGGCTAAAAAGAAAGCAGCAAAGCTGAAAGAAAAAGCCAAAAAAGATAAAAAGAAAGAAAAAGCTAAAAAAGCAAAACAAAAAGCGGCTGCTAAGAAAAAAGAAAAAGCTAAAAAAGCGAAAGACAAAGCAAAAGCTAAAAAAATCGCAAAAAAGAAAGCTAAAGCCCAAAAAAAGGCAAAAGCTAAAAAGAAAAAATAATTGAGAAAAGGTTTGACGTCAAGTTAAGCCTTTTTTTGTTACTAAGAGTCATTGCGAGAAACGAAGCAACCACACTAACAATTTACAGATGTTTCTCATTTTGGTCATCCTGACGAAGAAAAAAGATTATCCGCCAATCGCAATCATACTACGATTATCAAAGTGAAGCGCAGGATCATCCATTTCAGAAACACTCACCATTCCTGCTCTTACTCTCTTTTTATTTTGAATCGATGTTGCAATCAACTCAGTAATGGATTCTCCATTTCTAAAAGCATTCAACAAATCAGTTTCTGAATTGGAGAAAAGGCAATTTTTTATTTTTCCGTCAGCCGTCAAGCGGATGCGGTTGCAACTGTCACAAAACGGATTAGTAATCGAACTTATGATTCCGAAATCGCCTTGAAAATCTTTTATTTTATAGTTTCTTGACGTGAAGTTTTTTTCGTCTTCTAATTTTTGAATTTCATCTGAAGAAAATTGAGTTTCAACTAAAGATAAAACCTCCTTTTGCGAAACCATTTTGCTTCTGTCCCACTCGTTTCCTGCAAAAGGCATAAACTCAATAAAACGAACAGAAATTGGCAGAAACTGCGTCAGTTTTACAAAATCAACAATTTCGTTATCATTGAAACCTTTCATCAAAACCACATTCACTTTTACCTGAAAATCATTATTCAAAAGCAAATGTAGATTATCAATAACTTTCTCAAACTGATTTCTGAGCGTTATAGAATGAAATTTTGAAGAAACCAACGTATCTAAACTCAAATTGATTTTTTTGACGTTAAATCGCTTTAATACGTCTATATGACGGTCAATTAAGATTCCGTTTGTAGTTATAGAAAGTGAAACCTCTAATGCCGCTAATTTTGAAACGATTTCCGGAAAATCTTTTCGAAGCAAAGGTTCTCCTCCTGTTAATCGAATTTTGTCAACACCATTTTTTACGAAAGTTTGGGCAATAGCAAAAATCTCATCGGCCGTCATTAAACTGGCTTTTGGAGATAACGCGATTCCGTCAGCCGGCATGCAATACGTACAACGCAGGTTGCATTTTTCCAGCAGCGAAATGCGCAAATAATTGTGTTTGCGCCCAAAACCATCCGTCAAAATAGTGTTAGAGGCTGTCATGATTTTTTCCTTTTAAAATATGAAAAACGTGCATTACATGCGGAAAAACGGCATCCATCGATTCTCTTACTCCGTTTGTTGAGCCCGGAAGAGCCAAAACTAACGTTTTTCCTAAAGTTCCTGCAACGCTTCTAGAAAGCATGGCATACGGCATTCTTTGTTGCCCGTAACTGCGTATTGCTTCTTCGATTCCTGGAATTCTGCTTTCTAATAATGGCTCCAAAGCTTCTGGTGTGACATCTCTTGGAGACAATCCTGTTCCACCCGTAAAAATCACTAACTGATTTTCCTTGGCGAAAGCCTTAGTTTTTTCCTGAATAATATCCAATTCATCTGGAATGATTTCATAATGCGAAGTTTCTACTCCGTATGAATCTAACTTTTCTACAATCGTTTTTCCAGAACGATCTTCCTTATCGCCAGCAAAAATCGAATCGGAACAAACAAAAACTGCGGCTTTAATTGCATTCGGGAATCTATTTTTGAAAGACGATTTTCCGCCTTCTTTATTGATTAATTTGATGGTCGAAATCTCAATTTCTTTATCAATCGGTTTCAACATATCGTACATCGTCAATGCTACGATTGATGCGCCGTGCATGGCTTCAACCTCAACTCCAGTTTTATAAACCGTTTTTACTTTGAAAATAATATGAATTTCTAAACCTTCAATACTATATTCTACAGCAGTAAATTCAATTGGAAGCGGATGACAATCCGGAATAGACAAATGCGTGTTTTTTACCGCAAATAATCCAGCCGTTTTTGCCATTTCAAGTACGTTTCCTTTTGGCACTAAATTGTTCACAACCGCATCAATTGTTTCTTGCTTGCTTACTTTGACAATTGCGGTTGCGGTTGCAACTCTTAAAGTGCTTATTTTATGCGTAATATCTACCATTTTAATTTATTAGGTATTTTGTTTCCAAGTGAAAGTATCGTTTTCAAACATTTCTTTGCCAAAAATCGGCACATCGGTTTTGATCCAATTTACGATTGCTTCTGTGGCTTCATAAACTTGTTTGCGGCGTGTTGCCGAAACAAAAACGAACAAACAGATTTCGCCTGCTTTTACAACGCCCAAACTGTGGTAAATGTGCATGCAAGTCAAATCAAATTTTGCAAAAGCTTTTTCTCGAATCACATACAATGCTTCGTTTGCCATGTCCTTATACGCCGAATAATCAATCGCGACAACAGTATTGTCATGAATGACATCGGCACGAACTTGTCCTAGAAAAATATTGTGTGCACCAATCGTATGCTTTGATTGGTGTTTAGCAATCGATTCTGCAATAAATTCTGGAGAAATCGGTCCTTCTACAAATACATTTTTACTCATTTCTTTTATTTTTTTCGCCACAGATTCGCGAATTATTTCTCTCGCAGATTTTGCAGATTAAGCTGATTTTTTGATTTCAAATTTTAATAATCTGCTAAATCTGCGAGAAACTTTTTCAAATCGTTTTTAATCCGTGGTTATATCTTTTCTTCTTTTAATAATTGTTTCATTGCTAAAGCACCGCCTTCAATACTTTTCACATTTTGAAATTGGTTTTTCTGAAGCAATTCTACCGCAATTTTACTTCTTATTCCAGATTGGCAGAAAACGTAAATTAATTTATTTTTATTTAGATTTTCAATTTCATTTTCTAAATTCATCAACGGAATCTGAATACTATTTCTCAATTTTATTTTCGGCAATTCATCTTCATTTCGAACATCTAAAAATAAAACGGCTTCATTTTCTATTTCATCTAAAAGCAATTCAAATTTGATTTCTTCAATTTGATTTTCAACTAAATTATATTTTCGTTCAAAATCTTCTTTAGTCATTTCTAAGATTGAACCTTTTTCAAAATCATATTTCTGCTGTTCGTTCTTCAGAATATTATAAACCAATATTTTTCCGCTTAAAACTTCTCCTATTCCGAGAATCATTTTAAGAACTTCATTGGCTTGAAGCATTCCGATAATTCCAACTGAAACGCCAATTACGCCAGCATCTTCGCAATTTAAAGCATTCGAATTTTCATCCGGATATAAACATCTATATGTTGGGCCGTTTTGAAAATTGAAAACCGAAACTTGTCCTTGAAACCTGAAAATCGATCCGTAAACCATTGGTTTATTGGTTATCAAACACGCATCATTTATCAAATATTTTATCGAAATATTATCTGTCGCGTCAACAATGATATCATATTTTTCAAATAACGAAATCGCATTTTTTCCAGATAATTTCTCCGAAAAAGCATTCACTTTTATTTCTGGATTCAAATCTGAAATCAACAATTTTGCTTCTTCAGCTTTTGACTTTCCAACTGCTGTAGTTTTGTAAATAACTTGACGATGCAAATTCGAAACATCAATTACATCATCATCCACAATTCCGATTTCACCAATTCCAGCGCCTGCCAGATAAGGCAAAATTGACGCACCCAAACCTCCCGCTCCAATTACCAAAACTTTTGATTTTGATAATTTTTGCTGGCCTTCTACTCCAATTTCAGGGAGAATGGTTTGTCGGTTATATCGTGTTGATTCTTTCATTACTCTTACCTTGTTAGGTATAATTTCTAACACATAGAAACATAGTTTTTTGCAAATTAAAAAAGGCGTTTCACTCATTTAAATGCACATAGATTATCTATGTGTGAAACTTGTTTCTTTTATTCTCTTTTTTCAACACAAAAAACTATGTTTCTATGTGTTAAGATATTTTTTCATTTCACATTAACCACCAGCAAATGGTGGCAACAAAGCCACAATATCAGTGGTTTGTAAAGTGTAATCTGAAACTTTTGAAACAATTTTTTGATTTACTGCAACGCTGAAAGTCAGCGATTCAAACTCGTATTTTTCGTTTAAATCCTGCAAAAGTTTTTGCAATGATAATTCTTCTGAAAAAGATAATTTTTCGAATTCGCATTTTGTTTTTTCAGCAACAGCTCCAAAATATTTAACCTCAATCATTCTTATAAATTTAAATTCTGAAAAATGAATTCATCATCAAAATGTTCTTGAAAATACTCCGTTAATTTTGATGTGTTTTTCACTACTTCGCCAATGACAATAATTGCCGGTGATGAAATGTTTTTTTCGGATACCAATTTAGTAATTGTGTTTATAGTTCCAATCACTTTTTGTTCCGAATTTTTAGTTCCGTTTTGAATAATGGCAATTGGCAAATCATCCGTTCTATTTTCTTGATAAATTGAAATGATTTCGTCCAATTTATGCATTCCCATCAAAATCACTACAGTCGCCGCCGATTTTGATGCCAAATGAATATCTTTTGACAATTCATGATTCGAAGTTGTTCCTGTAATTACCCAAAAACTTTCTGCAATTTTACGTTGTGTCAAACTAATTCCCGCCGAAGCTGGAACACCTAAAGCTGACGAAATTCCCGGAACAACTGCAGTTTCTAAACCAAATTTAACAGCATAATCTATTTCTTCGCTTCCTCTTCCAAAAACAAAAGAGTCACCGCCTTTTAATCGAACCACATGACCGTAACGATTTGCCATAGAAACAATCAAATCGTTGATTTGATCTTGTGTGTAAGCATGGCAACCCAAACGTTTTCCAACAAAAACAATTTCTGCCTTTGTTGCATATTCTAATAATTCTTCATTTACTAACGCATCGTACAAAACTACATCGGCACTTTGTAAAGCCTTAATTGCTTTTAGCGTAATCAATTCAACGTCACCTGGACCTGCGCCTACAATCGTTAATTTTGGTGTTTTAAAATTTTGCATAATCTTCAAGTTAAATTGATATTCAAATCGTTTAATTCGTCGGCCGAATTAATATTGGTTAAAGGAAAATTTTCACTTTCTTCAATATTGATAATTTGATGCGGAATATTGGCAAACAAATTCATCATTTTCAAATCGTCGTTATCAATTGCGCCTTTGATAACAGGCAATATTTTTTTTGAATAAATTCCGATTAACGGATGCAATCTGCTTTCAGAAGCAAAAACCGTGATTTCGGCTTCTGTATTATGTTTTGAAATTAATTCTTGTAATAATTCTGTTGAAATCAACGGAATATCACAGCTTAAAATCAAATTAAATTCGGTTTCAGAATGTGATAGTGCTGTGTAAATTCCGCCTAACGGGCCTTTTTCAGCAATCAAATCTGGAATTTTTTCATATTCCAAATAATCATATTCTTTTGATGCCGTAATCAATTTTATATTATTTGTAATCGGCAAAATCGCCTGAATAATATGCTCAATAAATGGCTTTTCCTGAAACAAAACCAATCCTTTTTCTGACTGCATTCTGGTGCTTTTTCCTCCGCAAAGAATAAATACTGTTGTTTCCATTTTTCTTTTGTTTATTTCGTCAGTTCGGCTTTCAGCCTCGGGTCAGGTTTAAAGTTTCAAGTTGAAATGCGAAAAAATTTTAACCGCAAAGTGCGCTAAGATTTTTTATTCATCGTTAGCTTTAAAATAAGTTCGCAAAGCTGGATCAATACAAAGCTTTGTGTACTTTATTATTTTTTTTAAACCGCTAGACAAAAATCCTTGTGTACTTTGCGGTTAATGTTATTTTTACCACAAAGTGCGCTAAAATTTTTTTTATTCATTGTAATCTTAAATAAGTTCGCAAAGCTGGATCTACAAAACTTTATTAACACAAAGCTTTGCGAACTTTGTTGTTTTCAATACAACCACTTAGCTACAAAACCTTTGAGTACTTTGCGGTTAAATCTCATTTTAAGGAAAAATCAATTTAACGCTTGCCATTAAAATCACTGTTCCTAAAACCATTTTTAATGTTCTGTTCGAAAAAGAACCGCTTCCGTAAAATCCGCCTAACATTCCGCCTATAACTGCAATCGGAACTAAATAAAAACTATCCATTGGGATTGTTTTTCCGCCTAAAAAGAATCCAAGCATTCCAGCAAATGAATTCACAAAAATGAATAAACTCGAAATCGCCGCTGATTCTTTAACCGATGCCCATCCTAAAAACAATAGGATTGGACTTAAGATTATTCCACCGCCAATTCCCAGCATTCCAGATAATAATCCGATGGCGAAACCAATTGCTAAGGCAAACGGAAGGTTTATTTTTACTTCTTCTTTTTCTTTAAAATTAAATACGCCGAACAATCGCAGCGCTGCAAAAACCAATACAATTCCTAAAACAATTTTATAAATCGCATTATCCAACGTTATAAAACCTCCTATAAACGCCGCCGGAATTGAAGCAATCGCAAACGGATAAAAGAGCTTTGGCTTGAAATAATTATTTCGATAATAAAACAAAAACGAAATACTCGAAACAAACAAATTCAATAATAAAGCCGATGGTTTCATCACTGAAACCGGAAAAGCAAAAATGCTCATCAAAGCCAAATATCCAGAAGCTCCGCCGTGCCCCACACTTGAATATAAAAATGCAATTACAATTAAGGCAAAACTGAATAATAGTATATTTTCGGAACTTAGGAGATTCATTTTTTGTTTTTTTTTGTTTACTTCGTCTGTTCGGCTTTCAGCCTCGGGTCAGGTTTAAAGTTTCAAGTTTACCAGCTATATGTTTTTATTTATACAGCGATTTTCATCCTTAACCTCAAAATTGTATTCTTTACTCTTTCTTCTATTTTCTAGAAAAGTCTAATCAATCGGCAATAACGTCACTGATTGTCCTTTTACATAATTTTCTACATTCTCTGGAACGATTAGCAAACTGTTTGCAACGGCAAATGTGTTTAGCATTGCTGAGCTTTGACCGTCTAAAACCGTAACATTTGTTTCATCGTATTTTGCTTTTAAAAACAATGTTTTTCCAGTGGTGTTCTTAATTGCTGAATTTAATTTTCGAACTACTTTTGGTTTATGAATTTCTAAAAATCCCATTCTGTTTTTCACAGCTGGGGCCACATAAATGTAAAAATTTGTTAGTGACGAAGCCGGATTTCCTGGAAGTGCAAAAACTAACGTTTCATTTTTTTTGCCAAAGAACATTGGTTTTCCCGGTTTTTGGTTGATTTTGTAGAAAAGCTCTTTTACATCATTTTGCAATAAAGCTTCTTTTACAAAATCATAATCTCCAACAGAAATGCCTCCCGAAATCAGAACAATATCATATTTTTTCAAAATCTCTTTTAAAGATTTTTTAGTTGCTTTCAAATTATCTTTTACGCGATAAACTTTCGTTTTTTTAATTCCGATAGTTTGAAGTGCTGCTTCAAGCATAACCGAGTTACTTTCAAATATTTTTCCTTTTTTCAGTTTTTCTCCCGGTTGAACTAATTCATTCCCAGTAACTAAAATAGCAACTTTGGGTTTCTTATAAACTTCAATTTCTGTAATTCCCAAACAAGCCAAAAATCCAATTGCTGCGGGTGTCATTAAAGTATTGGCTTCAAAAACTACCTCATCTTTCCGAATTTGTTCTCCTATTGGGCGAACATTTGCTAATTTTTCTGGCATTGTGGCAATCAAAATCGAATCTTTGTTTGCCATTACATGTTCTTGCATTACAACGGTATCTGCATGATCTGGAACATGAGCGCCTGTAAAAATTCTAATCGCTTCGGTTGCTTTTAATTTTATATCCGAATGATCGCCTGCCTGAGAAATCCCCACAATATCATATTGATGTCGAATGCTGTGCGCAAAAGCATATCCATCCATTGCCGACTGACGAAACGGTGGCATATTGATTGGCGAAATCACTTTTTTAGCCAAAACATAGCCTATTGCCTTATTAACCGTAATTCGTTTGGTTGGCATTTTAGTACTATTTGCTTCGATAATCGCTATGGCTTCTTCAACTTTGATCATTTTGGTATATATATTAAAAGCAAAAAATACTTACTACAAATATAAGTACTTTTACTTAGTTTTAATCATTAAAAATCTTAATCTTTAAAAAAATATAAATTTAGCGTAATTAATGCAATTAGATTCAGAAAAAATCAAAATTGCTTTTTCAAATTAACAATTTCATTTTTTCCTGTTTGGAAAATTTCCTTTTGGAAGATAGTAAAGCCAAGAAAATCCGATCAAAAATAGAATTACCGAAGCTATAAAAGCTGGAATTAAGATTTCTTTATTGTTGTCTAATGCATTATTCAATGAGGCATACAAAAGCCATATTTGAATGCTTACATTCAAAATGAGAATAAATATCAATGTCGAAAGTATATTGTTAAGTTTATTAGGATTTACCCTGTTTTGACTTCTTCTAAAGGTACTCATAATTCAAAATTTAAATTAGCTTTCTTTTTTCTCAATTAAGGCTTTTACAAAAACTGCATTTTCTTTAAAAAACACTTCTAACTGTGGCAATGCTCTTGGCGGAGGTCCAGCAATTACATCGCCTGTCATAGCATCAAATGAACCTTCGTGACATGGACAAAATATGATGCCGGTTCCGGGTTTGTAAAATACAGAACAGGAAAGATGCGTGCATTTTTGCTCGTAAGCTCTAAATTCACCACTTTCTAAATGAATTAAAATATACGGAATTGTACTTCCTTCCAATACAAAACCTCGCGTTCCGCCAACAGGAACATCTTCTTTATTGCAGATAAAATGTTCGCCTTGAACTTCTTCTTTTGGCCATAAAAAAGCTTTTGCAGTTACAAATCCGCTTCCAATCATTAAACCGCCAGAAACAAACGTCAAGAATTTAGCAAAATCACGCCGACTGACTTGAGTCGATTCCTGCTTTTTTATTGGAAAATCTTTTTTCCAGTTTTTATTTAAATTATCTTCTTTTGACATGATCCGGATTTAATAGATTCTTAATTCTGTACTGCCTTTTGGCATCATGATATTGACTTTTGTTGTCACTTTTTCTTGTCCAAAAATAAAATTGTTGACTGGAGTACTATTCGGTCTCATTTCTTCAATTTGTTCTCTTGTTCCAAAAAACAAAGCGCCACTTGGACAAACTGTTGCGCACATTGGCTTTTTACCCACGCTTGTTCGGTCATAGCACATATTGCATTTCATCATCAAATCATAATCTTCATTTTTCTTCGGAACTCCAAAAGGACAAGCCATAACACAATTCGAACAGCCGATGCATCTTTCAGTGCTTGCAGTGTGAACAATCCCGAATTCATCCTGCGAAATTGCATCTGCCGGACAAACATTCGCACAAACCGGATCTTCGCAATGCATGCAAACCTGAACAGTGGTTTGAATTGTCGATGCACGATCTACATAATTCACACTGATTAAAGTCTGCTGACCGTTTGTTTCACATTCGGCGCAAGCCATTTCACAGGCTTTACAGCCGATACAGCGTTGCATATCTACAAAAAATTCTTCGTTCGTATTAAAATTGGTTAAATTCATAAGTTCGTTTTTTATAGATTAAACACTTGCATAAGCTTCAGATTCTTTAGACGGTGGTGCAATAGTTCCTTGCGGAAATAATTGACAAGCGCAGACTTTAAACTCCGGAATTTTAGAAATTGGGTCCAAAGTTCCTGGCGTTAATTGATTAGCCGATTTATGTCCCGGCCAGTGATACGGAATAAAAACGGTGTCTTTTCGAATGGTTTCTACAATATTGGCTGGAAAAATTCCTTCTCCACGACGCGTTACCACTCGCACTAATTCCCTTTGTTTGATATTGTATTTCGCAGCCATTTCAGGATGAACCTCAACCATTGGTTCCGGAAACTGATCTACTAATTTCCCAATTCTTCGTGTTTGTGTCCCGCTTAAATATTGTGAAACTACGCGTCCAGTTGTCAACGTAATTGGATATTCTTCATCGGTAACTTCGCCTGGAAGTTTGTATGGCGTGGGATTAAAATGTGCTTTCCCGTCTGGTGTTTTAAACTTTTTATCTTCCCATAATCTTGGTGTTCCCGGATGATCTTCGGTTGGGCAAGGCCAAAAAACGCCCATATTTTCTTCAACTTTTTTATACGTAATTCCGAAATAATCGGCTGTTCCTCCTTTTGAAGCCACACGTAATTCGTTGAAAATTTCTTCGCTATTATTGTACGTGAATTTATCTTCTTCTCCTAATCTTTTGGCAATTTCCAATAAAATTGAAGTATCGGTTCTAGCTTCACCCGGAGGCGTAACTGCCTGCCTGATGCGAATTACGCGACCTTCTGCCGAAGTTGTTGTTCCTTCCTCTTCTTCTTGTAAAGATCCTGCCAAAACAATATCAGCATGTCTTGCGGTTTCATTTAAAAAGAAATCGATACAGACGTAAAACTCTAATTTTTCTAAAGCGGCACGTACATAATTATTGTTTGGAAGCGAAACCAATGGATTGAAACAAATCGAAATCAAGCCTTTTATTTCGTCTCTATGAATGGCTTCAATTATTTCATAGGCTGTTAATCCTTTATGAGGCAAATCCTCTTCCTTAATTCCCCAAACTTCAGAAATATATTTGCGATGTTCTGGATTTTCGATATCTCTATTTCCTGGCAATTGATCACATTTGTGTCCGTGTTCTCTTCCACCCTGACCATTTCCTTGTCCGGTGATAGTTCCGTAACCGCAATAAGGTCTTCCTATTCTTCCGGTTGCTAAAACGAGATTGATACAGCCCAAAACATTATCAACACCTTTTGAGTGATGTTCGATGCCTCGCGCGTGCAGTAAAAAACTTGTTTTGGCTTTTCCCCACAATTCGGCAGCTGCTTTTATTTTATTTTTATCGATTCCGGTTACTTCTTCTGCCCATTCTAAAGTATAATCTTTTACAGCATCTATCGTTTCCTGAAATCCTGAAGTATAATTGTCAATAAAATCGTGATCGAGCATATCGTGATCTACCAAATATTTTAGCATGGCACCATATAAAGCAGAATCTGTTCCGGGTCTTACATCGAGATGAATATCGGCCGTTCGCGCAAGCGGAATCATTCTTGGATCAATCACAATCAATTTTGCACCTCGATCACGAGCTTTCCAAATCCAATGTGTCAGCGTTGGGAAAGTTTCACTGATGTTTGCTCCAGTAACAATAATTACTTCGGCATATTCTAAATCAGAATAATTGTTTGAAGCTCGGTCTAAACCAAAAGCTTTTTTATTTCCGGCACCAGCACTCACCATGCAAAGTCTTCCGTTGTAATCCAGATTTCTTGTTTTTAAGGCAACTCGGGCAAATTTCCCAACTAAATAACTTTTTTCATTCGTAAGCGAAACTCCGGATAACATTGAAAATGCATGTTTTCCGTATTTTTCCTGGATTCGATTAATTTCAGAAATAGTTTTATCCATCGCATCATCCCAAGAAATTTTTTCAAAACCTTTTCCTTCCACTCTTTGAATTGGATGCAAAAGTCGGTCAGGATGATTATTTTGCAAATAACGCTGTACTCCTTTTGGGCACAAACGACCTTCGTTAAACGGAAATTCCATCCAAGGTTCAAAACCAACCACTTTATTTTCTTTCACCATTAATTGAATGCCACATTGCATGCCGCAGAAACAACAATGCGTTTTTACAACCTCATCTGGTTCGTCTCTTCCTTCGTAACCGTCAACGGGCGCGTAGTTTTTATGTGGACCAAAAGTGTCTATGATTTTCTCTAATGATACGGGTAGTTTTGCCATTTTTTTTGTTGTTTTTGTTTCAGGTTTCAGGTTTCAAGTTGCCACGCGAACGTGAAACTTGAAACCTAAAACTTGAAACTATTTTTTTTTGACGTTCCTATTCACAACTTGAAACTTGAAACCTGAAACCTGAAACCTGAAACTTTTTAACTAAAATATTATCCAAATAAATTACCGCCTTCTAATCGGGCTTTTAAATGTGCTTGTGCTAAGCGTGATCTTTTTCCTTCGGGGCTTAAATCTAAATGTGACGTTCCATCTTCGTGAGTAAAATCGAAACCTAGTTTTTCAGTTACAATTTTTAAATCGTCGATATGCAATTGAGTGGCAAATTCTTCTCCTGTATGTGGGCAGACAGCCATTCCTTTTTTGATTCCTTCTTTTTTGTAAATATGTGCGCCAATTTGTGCCGGACGCTGAATGATATGGAAGAATTTTCCAAACGGAATCCAAATCAAAAACATGATTACGGTTACGGCGTGAATTACAGCAAGAAAATCATACGCAAAACCTTTCATGAATTGATAGGAATACGTCAAACATAAACCTGTAACCGAAATAGCAATTAATAAGATAAGCGGCAACAAATCGCCTTCAAATGTTTGTGTAGCAATCAATCCGGGATTTGTTAATCTTCTTCTTAAATAATAAACCGAACCAATGATTACGAGCCATGATGACCAGTTTAAAGCATGGAAAATTAAGAACGCTAAAAACGAATCAATTTTAAAATCCATAATAGTGAAGCCGAAGAAATGTGCTTCGTAAATCGAAATGGAATTTGGTGCCAAAGTAAAGTGAATCCATCCAAAAGTGAGCGGAATGGTTATGGCAAAAGCCGACAAACATCCAATTGCAATACAAAAATGAGCAAACCAGCGCCATTTGCTTCTCGGATAAATAAATCGCTGCACCACGATATTCTGTACTGATTCTTTTCCTAAAAACCATAAATGTGAAAATACTTTTCCGCTAAAAAGCAATTGCATGCTTCTTTTAAAATACATCCATGTTGGTGGTCTTTGCAACCAAACTGTGTAGCGATAAACTATTCCGAAAAAAGCAAAAACAGTTCCGAATAAATAGGTGATCAATGCCGCATCAAAGTTTTGCAATTTTCTTGAGCCGTAAAATACAAGTACAATCGTAAGTATCGAAACCGCTGTAGCGACCAGCAAAGCTTTAGTATTAAACGTTTTATTTTTCATCTTAAATTGAATTTAAAGCGTGGTTCTTAATAAAAATTGCTCTAACACATAGAAACATAGCTTTTAAAACTAAAGAAGGCGTTTCACTTATTGCAATACACATAGTAAACTATTTGCAAACTATATTTTACTTTCTGGCATTTTTTTGGTTTAAAAACCTATGCCTCTATGTGTTTAAAAGCGATTTTTTTTAATGTTTTCGATCCATATCTTTTGCATATTCTGGCGATTTCTCTTTCATCAAATTCACCACAACGCGATGCATCCAGATTAAGCAAATTAGCGAAACGGCTAAAATGAACATCCACGAACTGGTCCAGAAACCAGTTGAAGTCAAGAGATAACCAAAAATAATCGGGCCGAAAAATCCACCAAGACCTCCAAGCGCACCAACCATTCCGCCCACTACTCCTACTTCATTTGGAAAATAATCCGGAATATGTTTATAAACTGCGGCAGAGCCAATTCCCCACGCAGAACCAATCAGAATAACTAAAACCAAGTAAATCCACATATTGGCTTCAAAATGAATTTGTGTAATTCCTTCTGCCAGCAAATCTTTCTTTTGAACTTGCTGATTTTGTTTTACCACAACTTCTTGCCATGAAGTTTTTGAAGGTAAGAATTTGCTGTGTTGGGCATTTTTATCTTCTTGTGTTATCGGATAGGTTTTATCCCCAATCACAACTTTATCTGATGAAACTTCTGTAACCGTTCCGGCTTTTGATGCTGTAATTCCAGAGCCCGAAGTTGTAATATCCATTTTAGGAAACATCAATAAAAAACTTAAAACAACCGAAGAACTCAAAACCCAATACATGACTTTTCTCGCACCGAATCGATCTGATAAAAATCCGCCATAAGCTCTAATTACTCCTGAAGGCAAACTGAATATGGCAGCGAAAATTCCACCCATAACCAAAGTCGTATGATATACATTCAAGAAATTAGGCAACAGCCATTGTGAGAAAGTCACAAATGAACCAAAAACAAGAAAATAATACAAACCAAAGCGCCAAACTCTGACACTTTTTAATGGTTTAAAAACTTGGTTTAAAGTTTTTGGAGCAGCTTCAATTTTTTTATTTTTTGTAAAAATCAGAAAGACAATTCCCATTGCCAACAAAACACTAGCGTAGATAACTGGAAGCCATTTCCAGCCGTTTTCGGGATCACTTTCTGAAAATTTAGTCAATAATGACGGTGCTAAAAAAGTGGTTAACGCAGCCCCCGAATTTCCCATTCCGAAAATCCCTAATGCTGTTCCCTGCCATTCTTTTGGATAAAATAATGAAGTGTATCCAACTCCGACTGCAAAACTGGTTCCCACCATTCCGAAGAGAAAACTCAAAATCGCAAACGTCCAAAAATTGTAAGCAAATGGAAGTAAAAACAACGGAATAGAACTTAAAATCAATAAACAAGAAAAAACAGGTTTTCCTCCAAATTTATCGGTCAAAATCCCCATTGGCAATCGCATTACCGAACCTGTTAAAACTGGGATTCCGAGCAACCATCCAATCTCGACGACACTCCATTCAAAAATACCTCTATCGTTTAAAAAAGTTACTAAAACTCCGTTTAACGTCCAGCAAGCAAAACAAATTATAAATGCTAACGTATTGAAAAAAAGAATGCGATGTGATTGGGAAAGATCAGACATAGAAAAATAGTGTTAGAATTAATATTTAAAATTTAACCTATAAATCAATACTACCGAAAACAATGAAATGTTGTTTTTCTGGCAAAAACTAAAATTAGGAAAAAATTGATTAAAACACTAATTATAAATTAGATAACCGATAAAAGGTAATTATTAAATAACATTCCGAAGCTATTATAAAATTGAACTAAAAAAGCTTTTGAGAAGTTTTGAAGCTGTTTTTCATTCCTTTACAGATTTTTCGGAACAGAAAAAAACAGCAATTTAAACGTAAAATACTACAATTTTTATCTTTTAAAGGAAAATCTTTTAACATTTTCCTATTCCAATTAAAAAACATAAACAATTCAAATACAATACTTTAAAACCTAATTAAAGACACTAAAAATGAAGTAAAGAAGAGTTTTTCAAAAAAAGTCACCTAAATTTTTGGTTTTTATTATATTAAAATTAACTTTGTCTATAGGATTAGTAGAGTTTAAAATTATATTTGAAACTAAAAAAACTATATTTTGAAAACAACCGAAAGCATATCGTATTACATTCTTCCTAAAAAATATACTTATAACACTTTTTGTTATATGTGCTTCTGTTGTTAATTCCTAACATTATTAATTCGTTTTACAGATTGATTTCTAAAATCCAAAAAACGAAATCCATTTTACCTCAAGATTATTTTACTGAAAATACAATGATCTGATTGTTGCTTAACCAGCGGCAAAAGGGTTTTGATTATAACTATATTTTTAAAAAGAAAATGACTAACAACTAAAAAAAATCAAGATGAAAAATATGCAAAGCTGTTGCTGTAAATAAAAAAAGCCATTTCTGCGGCAACAGAAATGGCGAGGCTTAAAGAACATTTATCACTAAATCAAGGACACTAGTAGAGAGTTGAAAATTCAACGCTCAGGGCGCCTTGTTAATTACTTAAACCATTACAAAGAAATGAAAAATAATTTAAAGATATACTCTATATTATTTCTCCTGCTTCTGACGGCGGGAATTAATGCCCAAAATACAACGCCCCTCATTCAATCAAAACTTGACGGAACTGTTGTCGATGCTATTACAAATCAACCGATTATAGGTGCATCAGTAATTATTAAAGGTACAACTCACGGAGTTCAGACTGATGCTGAAGGAAAATTTTATTTTCAAACCGGCCAAAAATTTCCTTATACTTTAATTGTATCCTACATTGGTTATAAAAAAGCCGAAGTAATTGTTGACAAAAACCCAGTAATCATCAACTTAAAAGAGGAACGCCAAGAATTAGATGAGCTTGTAGTTGTTGGTTATGGATCACAGAAAAGAAAAGATATTACAGGTTCTGTTGCATCTGTTCCAAAAGCGAATTTATCTCAAGTTACTTCTTCCGCAGACAACCTCCTTCGTGGTGCAATTCCAGGTGTGGTAGTTACGCAAAGTTCAGGACGTCCTGGTGCATCATCGAGCGTGCGTATTCGCGGAGGAAACTCCATTACCGCTGGTAACGAACCACTTTATGTACTTGACGGAATTTTGATTTACAATGACAACAATAATAGTACTGCAGGTGTCGCAAATGCGGGTGCAACGGTAAACGTGCTTTCGACAATAAATCCAGCAGATATCGAATCGATTGAAGTTTTGAAAGACGCTTCGGCTACTGCAATTTATGGATCTCGTGGTGCAAATGGAGTTGTAATTATTACAACCAAAAAAGGAACAAAAGGTCAGGATAACATTTCGTATCAAGGTTATTTTGGATTCCAAAATGTTTCAAAAAAATTAAACTTAATGAACGCTAGTCAATGGGCAAGCTTGCGTAATGACGTTCAGGCGAGTATTGGTCAAGCTCCTTCTTTTTCTGATGCTCAGATAGAAGCCCTTAAAACTTCTGGTGGATACGATTGGCAATCAGCTGTATTTAGAACAGCTGCTCCTATTCAAAACCATCAATTGACTTTTTCTGGCGGAGATGAACGTTCTCGATACACCATTTCTGCAGGTTATTTTGATCAAGACGGAATTGTAATCGCAACTGATTTTAAACGAATTTCCCTTCGCGCTAATTACGAAAGAAATTATTCTCAGAACTTTAAATTCGGCGTCAATGCAAATTACACCAATTCAATCGCGAACGGAATTGGAACAAATGGCGGCGCAAGTGCAGGAAGACAGCCAAATCCGTTGGTAGTTGCGTTATACCAACCACCAGTAGTTCCGATCAAAAACGAAGATGGAAGCTACAATTTGACCAATAATCCGTATGCCACAGCAGTTAACGGCATTATCCCGAATCCGATTAATGATTTAGAAAACACTACAAACGAAACCAAGATTAACAGAATTTTGACCAGTTTGTTTGGTGAATATAAAATCACTAAAAAATTGACTGCTAAAGTTGCTGTGAGCGGTGACGTAATCGATACAAAACAAAATTATTACGCTCCTTCAACTACAACTTCGGGAGCGGGAGTTAAAGGTTTAGCTTCTGTTGGAGATCGATTGGTAAGTTCTGTTTTAAACGAAAATACGCTGAATTACAATACTAATTTTGGAGATGATCACAAATTCTCAGCTTTAGGAGGTTATACACTTCAATACACAAAAGGTGAGGTTGTAAATGCAGGAGCTCAAACTTTTGTAAATGATGCCAATACCTACAATGCATTGCAAGATGGTGTTCCGGTAAAACCATACAGCGATGCGTTTGAAAGTGTTTTAAAATCTTGGTTGGCAAGAGTCAATTATTCATATAGAGGAAAATACAACTTTACGCTTTCTGGCCGCGCCGATGGTTCATCAAGATTTGGTTCTGAGTCACTTTGGGGTTATTTCCCATCAGCAGGATTTTCTTGGAACATTACCGACGAAGATTTTGCCAAAAACATCAAAGGCGTAACCGAAGCCAAATTAAGAATTACAGCGGGTACAACAGGAAATCAGGAAATTGGAAATTATCTTTCTCTTGCTTCTATGGGTTCTGTTAACTATTCTTTCGGAGGAACTACTTATACCGGACTTGCCCCTACTCGATTAGCAAATCCGGATTTGAAATGGGAAAAAACAAATCAGTATAACATTGGTTTAGATTTATCTTTATTGGACAGAAAAATCAATATTGTTTTTGATGCTTATATCAAACAGACAAAAGATTTATTAATTAATGTTCCGGTGCCATTGACTTCAGGATATGCAACTGTTCTTCAAAATATTGGAGGCGTTGAAAATAAAGGTTTTGAAGTTGGTTTGATCACAGAAAACATCAAAACCGAAAATTTTGCTTGGAATTCGAACTTGGTTTTCTCAACCAATAAAAATAAAGTAACTGCCATAGGAAATGGTGTTGACCAATTCTTTCCTGTAGTTCCAAACGGATCTTTATTGCAACAACAACCCGTAATTGTAAAAGTTGGTTTGCCACTTGGAACGTTCTGGGGATATCGAACAAACGGAATTTTCCAAACGCAGGAAGAAGTTAATACACAACCAAAAATCAACAGTTTGGCCAATACTAAAGTTGGAGACAGAAAATATGTTGACACAAATGGTGATGGCGTAATTACAGCATTGGACAAAGGCAATCTTGGATCATCTCAACCAAAATTTGTTGGAAGTTTCAGTAACACCATTTCGTACAATGACTTTGATTTGAATTTCTCTTTCCAAGGCGCTTATGGCGGAAAAGTATTCAATGCTTTGAATCAGCAATTAGAAATTTCAACACTTGGAACTAATGCAGCCGAAACTTTAGTGGATAGATGGACGCCAACAAACCCAAGCAATGAAATTCCGAGAGCCTCAAGTTCTCCATTAGGAATTGTATCAGAGCGCTACGTGGAAGATGCTTCTTTCTTAAGATTAAAATTAATCACTCTTGGTTACACTTTGCCAAAAAGCGTTTCGAAAAAATTGGGAACAAAAAGCGTGAAGTTTTACATCTCAGCTGAAAACTTAATTACATGGACAAAATACACTGGCTATGATCCAGAGGTAAGTTCATACGAACAAAACAATTTATATCCGGGAATTGATTTTGGTTCTTATCCAAACTCTAAAACATTCATCTCGGGCTTGAACGTAACATTCTAAGTAAAAAAATATCACATGAAAAAGATTATTATAACATTCCTACTAAGTGCCGGACTATTGGTATCGTGCACCGATTTAGAGGTAACACCTACCTCTTTTGTAACCGAAGACAATTACTTTAAAACGCAAGATGATGCTGTAGCGAGTGTAACGGCTGTTTATGCTTCATTGAGCTTAGATCCAGGCGAGCAAAGTTTATTCGGGAGAAACCTTTATTTCTTGACCGACATGGCTTCAGATTATGCGGCTGCAGGAGTTTCGGCAACAAATCCTCAAGTTAGAGCGTTGAGCAGTTTGACACACGATGCAACTTCTGATCGTGTTCAAGTGGCTTGGAGACAAATTTATGCTGGAATCAACAGAGCCAATGTTTCGATTGATAATGTTCCAAAAGTAGCTGGAACCGAATCTGTTAAAAACCGTTTGATTTTGGAAGCCAAATTTATCAGAGGATTACTTTACTTTCAAGCCGTTCGTTTGTGGGGCGGTGTTCCAATTGTTTTGCACGAACCAACTTCTATTGATTTAGAAAGCTTAAAGTCAAAAAGAAGAACGGTTGATGAAGTTTATGCTCAAATTATTTCAGATTTAAAAGATGCTGAAAGCTTGCCATCTACTTATCCTGCCGCAGATGCTGGGCGCGCAACATCAGGCGCCGCAAAAGCAATTTTGGCAAAAGTATATTTGACCAGAAAAGATTGGCCAAATGCCATTGCAAAAGCAAGAGAAGTGATCAACGGTGGCTACGGTTATGCTTTGTTTGAAAATTTCCAAGATATTTTCACCAAAACAAAAAAGAACGGAAAAGAGCATATTTTCTCTGTTCAATTTGAGCCGAATCAAGCCGGAAACGGATCAAGCGGAAGCACTTTTCAAGCCACTTCATTTACAGGATTTACTGCTACGGAACCTGCTGATATTATCTCTGACGTTGCGTTGTTCTACGATATTTATGCTGCTGGAGATACTCGAAGAGATGTAACTTATGCCAAACAATTATTAAATCCTGCAACTGGAACTTTATATACTTTTCCGAAACCAATTTTTAGAAAATACTTAGATATAAGCAATTTGGCAACTCCAGCCAATGTTGCCATCAACTTTCCGGTTATACGTTATGCCGACATTTTATTGTCTTTAGCGGAAGCGATAAATGAACAAGGCGGACCAACTGCTGAAGCTTATGAATTGATCAATCAAGTAAGAAGAAGAGCATTTGCAAAACCAATTACAACGCCAGATCCAACCGTAGATTTAGTTGGATTAACGCAAACTACTTTTAGAGCTGCAATTCAAGAAGAACGCAAAAAAGAATTTGTACAGGAAGGGCAACGTTGGTACGATTTAGTACGATGGGGAACTTTAGTTACGGAAGTGAAAAAAGTAACGGCTAAAAACTCGGTTTCAGAAAGAAATAATCTATATCCGATTCCGCAAAGCGAAAGAAATATTGATCCAGTTGGATTGCCACAAAACCCTGGATATTAATACCGAATGATATTTAAACACATAGAAAAATAGATTTTAAATTATTAAGGAAGGCAAAAGAGAAACTCATTTCTCCACACATAGGTACTATGTGAATTGCAACAAGTAAAACGCCTTTTTTCACGAAGAATATCTATGATTCTATGTGTTAAAAATATGAAGCATTATTTAGAACCATATAACTAATAAACTATAGAAAAATGAAAAATTTAAATTTTAATACAGCATTCAAAAGTCCGAAAAAAGGGCTTTTGATTACTGCTATCCTAATTGCACAGTTAGGATTAGCTCAAGAGAAACAAGAATTCAAAGGTACAATTGGCAAAACTTTAGCCGATTCAAAAGAATATTGGCCAGAGCCTGTAACTGCTCCGAAAGGCGCTCCAAATATTGTTTGGATTTTATTAGACGATGTTGGATTTGGAGCTTCAAGTGCTTTTGGAGGTTTGATCAGTACGCCAACTTTTGAAAACTTAGCAAATAACGGTTTGCGTTATACTAATTTCCATACAACAGCAATTTGTGCTCCAACTCGTGCTGCTTTATTGACTGGAAGAAATTCAGGAAGAGTTCACGTAAGCGGCTTTTCGCATACTATTTTATCAGCAGGATTCCCAGGTTGGGATGGAAGAATTCCTTCGGATAAAGGAACAATTGCAGAGATTCTTCGTGAGAACGGCTACAATACTTTTGCAGTTGGAAAATATGGCGTTACGCCAGATGAAGAAGCTTCAGATGCAGGTCCGTTTGACAGATGGCCAACTGGAAAAGGCTTCGATCATTTCTACGGATTCTTAGGTTCGCAAACCGATCAATACAATCCTGATTTAGTCGAAGATCAAGTTCACATCAAACCAGATGGACGCCATTTGAATGAATTGATTACAGACAAAGCGATCAGCTACATTCAAAAACAACAAAAAGCAGCGCCGGGAAAACCATTTTTCTTGTACTATGCGCCGGGAGCCGTTCACGCACCTCATCAAGTTGCTGAAAAATGGAGTGATCAATACAAAGGCAAATTTGACGAAGGTTATGATGTTTACCGCGAAAAAGTATTGGCAAACCAAAAGAAATTAGGCATATTCCCTCAAAACTCAGTACTTCCAGAACGCAATCCGTTGATTACAGAATGGAAAAAACTTAGTCCAGATCAAAAGAAAGTTTACGCAAGATTCATGGAAGTTTATGCAGGATTCTTGACTTATACGGATTATGAAATTGGAAGAGTCGTGAATTATTTAAAAGAAAGTGGCCAGCTAGACAACACTTTAATTTTTGTTGCCATTGGTGATAATGGAGCAAGCAAAGAAGGAACTTTACAAGGAACAATCAACCAAAGTTTGTTTTCTCAAGGAACATCTGACGAGCAAAATCTTCAAAGCAATTTGAACAATATTGGCGAAATTGGAACTGCAAAAGGTTTGAATACCAATTATCCTCTTGGATGGGCGCAGGCAACAAATGTTCCATTCAAAAACTGGAAACAAGATGCACAATCTGAAGGGGGAACTCGCAATCCGTTGATTGTTTTTTATCCAAATGGAATTAAAGACAAAGGCGGCATCAGAAATCAATACAGCCACGTAACAGACCTTCTGCCTACTACTTTGGATATTGTGGGAATCAAAGCGCCTGAGTACATCAAAAATATCAAACAAGATATTATTCAAGGTTCAACTTTCAAAGCTTCTCTAGACAATCCAAAAGCTGCATCATTGCATACAGTTCAATATTACTACATCTTTGGAAACAGAGCGATTTATAAAGATGGATGGAAAGCTGGAGCGGCACATTTGCCAGATTCATTTGCTGTGAAAAAATCTTTAGGAAGCAACCAAAAACCAGCAGAAAGTAATTTTGATGCTGATGTTTGGGAACTTTATAACCTAAACGAAGATTTCAACGAACGCAACAATCTAGCGGCAAAATATCCTGAAAAATTAGCTGAGCTTAAAAAACTGTTTGATGAACAAGCTAAAGAAAACAATGTTTATCCGTTGATCGATTGGCAGGATGTTTACAACAGAAGAATTCACAATACAGGAGCTGACAAAAACAAAACCGTTTCGGATTTAATCAAACAGGCTACAAAACCTGGAGGAAGCTCAAATTAAGCATCGTCAACCCTATTAAATAAATTTATCAGAGCTATTAAGCAACTTGATGGCTCTGATATTAAATTAAGAAAAGTAAAATTTTAAATTAAATTCTATTAATTCCATAGAATTATTAGTTAATTATTTATTTTTACAATTACACACTCTAAATCAAACCTATATGAAACGAGTAGATTATCAAATCATAGGAAAAAAAATTGTCGTTGGGGCAATTTTGTTTTTAGTCCCACTAGCCATTTTAGCTGGCGGATTAGCAATAATTAATCAATTTTTAAAATAAAAAAAATCATGGCAACAGTACAAAACTCAAAATTAACAAGAGACTTGACCATCAGTTTCTTTATCTATTCTTTGCCGGTGTTGGCAATCTATCTTTATTTTAAATTAAGCAACAATCTGGTTGCCGAATCGCATATCACAATTCCGGCATTTTTAAAATTTGCAGAACCCGCTTTTGCAAACATCAGAACCTGGGGATTAACGGTCTTTATGATTGTATTGGGAATTATCGAATTTGCCGCAGGTTTATATGACGATCAATGGACGGGCGAGGAACGCAAAATTGACATTGTTTCCTTTTTAGCTCCGAAGCTGCTTTTACCTCCAATTATCGCCTTTTTCAGTTTGACAGCTTTACCTTATTTGATTCCGAATTTAGCTAATTCACTTTCATGGGTTCCTTTTTGGGGCGGTTTTTTCTTGATTGCCATTGCCGATGATTTGACGCAATATTGGTATCATAGATTGCACCATCAAGTTCCTTTTTTATGGCGTTTTCATAGAACACATCACTCTGCTCCATACATGGGAATGGCGATGGCTTCTAGACAAAACTTTATTTACACCGTTTTCTTTTCCCAAATTTATTTGACTGCGACATTGACGTATTTAGGTTTAGGACTTCCGGCTCTGTTTGTTTTGGTTATTAAAAGTTTCATCACTTTGGGCGCGCATTCAAGCATTGCTTGGGACAAACCATTCTACAAATACAAAGTTTTGCATCCAATTGCGTGGGTCTTAGAAAGATTAATTTCGACTCCGGCAACGCATCACGCGCATCATGCAGATACAAGCGGCGACGGTGTTGGGCATTTCAAAGGGAACTTCGGAAATATGTTCTTCATTTGGGATATCATTTTCGGAACTGGATTAATCACTAGAAAATTTCCAGAATCATACGGAATGAAATCATACAAACAAGAAGAATGGTATGCACAATTTCTTTGGCCAATATTTAAATCTAAAAAAGAAGGAAGTGCTTTGGCCGACGGTGTTCTATCTGTTCCATCAAAACCAAAAGCCGTTGAAGAAGTACAATCTCCAGTATTAGAGCAAGTTTAGTCTTAGAAAAAGATGAAAAACAAAACTTTCAAAAACAGTTTAACAGCAATTGTATTTCTTATCTCAATTGCTGTTTTTTCGCAAAATAAAAGCGGAAATACTTTGACTTTGGATTCTTTTTATTCGAAAATCCAAACCCAAAAAAATCCGCAGATTATTGATGCGCGAGGTCCCGATGAATTTGCTTTGAATCATATCATTGGCGCAATCAATTTCAATTTAGAATCAACTGATTACAATAAAAAAATTGCTAAATTAGACAAAACAAAACCTGTATTTATTTATTCTATTGGAGCTGGAAGAAGTGTTCAGTTAGAAAAAGAATTGCTTAAAATTGGATTTTCAGAAGCCTATAGTTTAGAAGGTGGCATTGCAAATTGGATTGGAAGTGGAAAGCCTTATTTTACTAATTCCAAAAGCAAGTTAACATTAGCTGAATACAACAAAATTGTTACTGAAAATAATACCGTTTTGGTTGACATCGGTTCTGTTTACTGCGGTGCCTGCAAAAAAGTAAAACCAATTTTAGAAACAATAAAAGCTCAATATGGCTCAAATTTAAAAATTGTAGAAATTGATTTGGAAGACAATACTCAAATCATTGCCGATTTAAAAACGATTAAAGTTTTTCCAACATTGCTTCTTTATCAAAAAGGAAAAATCATTCTGAAAAAAGAAGGCTTCGAAAATTTAAAAAATGATGTTGATGTAGCACTTGCTCAAAATAACAACTAAAATTATGGCTTCAAAAAAAATTAAAAAGATCGTTTTACCAATTTTAATTGTTCTTTTACTCTTGGCATTATTTTTATTCTGGCCCATCAATACGAACGGAACTTTAATAAAACCAGATGAAAAATTACTCGAAGGAAAAAAAGCTTTTTTGTCACAAAAAGACACTTCAACACTTGAAAGAAAACCGAATATCATTATTCTGCTTGCTGATGATTTAGGGAAATATGATATTTCGCTTTATGGCGGAAAAACAACACCAACACCTCAAATCGATTCATTGGCAGCTTCTGGGGTTACTTTTACAGATGGATACGTTTCGGCGCCTATTTGCTCGCCGTCTCGTGCTGGATTGCTTACAGGACGTTATCAAGAACGTTTTGGACACGAATATCAGCCAGGCGATCGCTATCCCAAAAACAATTTAGAATATTATGGCTTCAAATATTTAATCAATACCGATGGTTGGCGACTAAATCCGAAAATCAATTATCCAAATGCTGCGTCAATTGCTACACAAGGTTTGCCACAATCTGAAATCACTTTTGCTGATTTGGCTAAAAAGGAAGGTTACAGTACGGCTATAATTGGCAAATGGCATTTAGGACACAACAAGGGATTTTTTCCTTTAGACCGTGGCTTCGATTATCATTATGGATTTTATCAAGCATTTTCATTGTATGTTCCCGAAGATGACAATCCGGATATTATCAATCATCACCACAAAGATTTTACCGATAAAACCATTTGGGGAAATGGGCGCGTTGGAATTGGACAAATTCGACGAGATACGACAATCATTCAGGAAAAAGCTTATTTAACCGAAAAATTTGCTGAAGAAGCAGAAGCTTTCATCGATAAAAATAAAACAAAACCTTTCTTGCTATATGTTCCGTTTAATGCGCCACACACGCCATTCCAAGTTCGCAAAAAATATTACGATCGTTTCCCGAATATAAAAGACGAAAACAAACGTGTTTATTTTGCGATGATTAGTGCTTTAGATGATGCTATTGGACGAATCAGAGAAAAAGTCAAAAAAGAAGGTTTGGAAGAAAACACCATCATCATTTTTGCCAGTGACAACGGTGGCGCCGATTATACTTTTGCTACAACCAACGCTCCATTAAAAGGCGGTAAATTTTCACATTTTGAGGGTGGCATCAATGTCCCATTTGCACTTTCGTGGAAGGGAAAAATCAAACCGCATACTATTTACAAAACTCCGGTAAGCACATTGGATATTTTCAGCACTATTGCTGCAGTTACACATTCGGGTTTGCCAAAAGACCGCATTTATGATGGCGTTAATTTAATTGATGTTGTAAACAATAATAAAGAAGCGCACAAAACATTATACTGGCGTTCTGGCGATGCAAAAGCGATCCGAAGCGGTGATTGGAAATTAATCATCAGCGGAAAAACACATGAAGAATGGTTGTATAATTTAGCCAATGACAAATCTGAAACTACAGATTTAGCTTTAAAAAATCCGGCAAAAGTAAAAGAACTCAAAACTGCTTTGCAAACTTGGGAAAAAGGTTTGGTACAACCGCTTTGGCCTAATTTGACTTACTATGAGTTTGATTTTGGAAAACAAAAATATTTTGTGGACTTGTAGAATTCTTTTAAAATCAATCCTCTCACTAATCAAAACTTAATTTCACCATTCAATAAATATTCTATTTAAAATATCACATGAAATATCAAAACATCTTAGAAACAATAGGAAATACTCCTCACATTCGATTAAATAACCTTTTTAAGTCACATGAAGTTTGGATTAAATTAGAAAAATCAAATCCGGGATCCAGCATTAAAGATCGAATTGCCTTAGCTATGATTGAAGATGCCGAGCGAAATGGACTTATCAATAAAGACACTGTTATTATTGAACCAACTTCTGGAAATACCGGAATCGGACTTTCATTAGTCGCCGCGGTAAAAGGTTACAAAGCCATAATCGTTATGCCCGAATCAATGAGTATTGAACGCCGAAGAATCCTGAATGCTTATGGCGCCGAATTTGTTTTGACGCCGAGAGAAAAAGGAACTTCTGGAGCTGTCGAAAGAGCAAAAGAATTGGCTTCAACAATCAAAAACTCATTTCTTCCATCGCAATTCACTAATAAAGCAAATGTCGAAATCCATGAAAAAACAACAGCTCTAGAAATTTTAGCCGATTTTCCAGATGGTATTGACTATCTAATTACCGGAGTTGGAACTGGTGGGCATATTACAGGAGTTTCCAAAATACTGAAACAACATTTTCCAAATCTGCAGACATTTGCCGTTGAACCAGCTTTGTCTCCTGTTTTAAGTGGCGGTATTCCCTCTCCTCACCCGTTTCAAGGAATTGGAGCAGGTTTTATTCCCGAGGTTTTTAATCGTGAGTATGTAGATCAAATTATAACTATTGACAAAAACGAATCCTACAATTTTACAAAAAGAATCGCCAAAGAAGAAGGAATATTTGCCGGAATCTCAACTGGGGCTGCACTTGCCGCAATTTCCAAAAAATTGAAAAATATTCCCGAAAATGCTGTTATTCTAACCTTCAATTATGATACAGGCGAGAGATATTTATCAGTAGATGAATTGTTTGATTAAAATTAAAAATCCAGCAATCCTTTCAAAAAAATAATTACTTTTTTTGATATTTTGAGTAATTATACCCCAAGCGACTGTTTTTCTGAACAGTCGCTTTTTTTACGTTAAATTTGACACAAACAGAAATATATTTCACAAATTGTTATAAAAAGTATATTTTTCAGCTTAATTTATGTTAATTCACTTCATTTATCACACAAAACAAAAAGATTTGATTAAAAATTAATCAATTTATTACATCCTTTTTTACAAAATCAGGTTTTTAAAAGCTTAATTGTTACAAATAATACAAAAATAACTAATAATGTTATATTTAATGTTAAAAATAGGCTTTTGCTTAACATTAATTTAAGATATTTGAAAGAACTAATTTAAACACAATAAAAAATGAAAATTAATTTAAAGCATTTTTTGTGGCTGATGCTCGTGTTAAGCGTGCAAATAGCTGTGGCTCAAGGAGGGTCAATTTCTGGTACGGTGACGGACAATAAAGGTGTTCCAATTCCGGGGGTGAATATTGTACTAAAAGGAACAAGTGTTAGTACTCAAACTGATTTTGATGGAAATTTTAAAATTCAAGCAAATGCAGGTGATGTTTTAGTAGCTAGTTATGTTAGTTTCGCTACTGTTGAAGTAAAAGCTTCAAATGCTATGACAATTAAAATGGTGGAAACTCAAAATGAGTTGGAAGCTGTTCTTGTTGTTGGTTACGGTACACAATCAAAAAAGAATTTAACTGATAATATTGCTCGTGTAACTGCAAAAGATATTCAGCAAGTGCCTGTTGCAAACGTGCAGAATGCCTTGGTCGGTAAATTAGCCGGAGTACAGATTACACAAACGAATGGTAAAGTTGAAGGAGGAATGAATATTAGAGTTCGTGGAGCAGCTAGTATTAGTGCGAGCACACAACCTTTATATGTTTTAGATGGTATTCCACTTATCACTGATGACGAGTCTAGCAATGGAGCTCCAACCAATCCATTGTTGACATTAAGTCCAAATGAAATCGAATCGATTGATGTTTTAAAAGATGCCTCTTCTTCTGCAATTTATGGAGCACGTGGAGCTAATGGAGTTGTAATCATTACAACCAAAAAAGGAAAAGAAGGCAAAGGAAATTTCTCTTTAAACTTTTCTCAAGGTATTAGTGAAGCAACTCACACCAAAAAATTCCTAAATGCAAAACAATATGTAGAATTGTTGCAGGAAGCTGGACGAAATGTGGATGATTTAGAATCTGTAGAAGATGAATTGGAATATTTATCTCAAGGGACTGATTGGAGAAACGGAGAAATTGACACAAATTGGCAAGATATTGCTTTAAGAACTGGCTATACTACTGATGCAGATTTTTCTGTTTCTGGAGGTGATGACAGAACAAAATATTTCTTTTCAGGAGCTTATAACAACACTACAGGTATTGTTGACAGCAATAGCTTAGAAAGAATAACAGCAAGATCAAATGTTTCTCATAAAGTTTCAGATTTTTTCACAGCTGGTATGAACATTGGTTTTTCTAGATCTCTTATTCACAGGGTTCAAGATGACAATTCATTCTCTACTCCAATGCAAGCGGTGGCTCAAGCTCCAATTTCGCAAGCAAGATTAGAAGACGGCACTCCAAATCCAAATACGGAGTATGTAAACTATTTATTAGCAAAAGACAATACTTCTTGGAAAACTATTATGAGAAGAGTTACAGGAAAAATATTTGGTGAATTAAAACTTGCAAAAGGCTTGAAATTCAACTCCGATTTTGCTTATGACTTATTGACTCAAACCGAAGATTACTGGCAAGGTAAAAATGCTCCTTTCATGGCAACTGACGGAGCGGTTTTTGCAACCTCTGTTAATACAGAAAGCTATATTTTCAGTAATTATTTTACATACGATCATACCTTTGGTGAAAACCATACTATAAATGCGGTTGCTGGTATGGAATTCAATAAATACAACAGAAGATACCAAGATGTAAACAGTATTTACTTCCCAAATGACAGTTTTCATACTGTTAATGGTGGAGCTGAGGTTAATGAAGGACATGGAAGCGAAACTGATTATGCCTTTGTTTCACAATTTGGTCGTTTCAATTATAGCTTCAAAAATAAATATCTTTTCAAAGCAAGTATCCGTCGTGATGGATCATCTCGTTTTGGAAAAAATGAGCGTTATGCCGTTTTTCCAGCGTTTTCAGCAGGATGGGTGATGTCACAAGAGGAATTCTTAAAAGATAATACCGTTGTAAGTTATTTAAAATTAAAAGCAAGCTGGGGTCAGGTTGGAAATGCTGAAGTTGGTAACTTTGCGTCACGACAATTATATAGCCCTAATTCATACAACTTAAAATCTGGATTGACTTTCAGCCAAGCTGGAAATGATAATTTGACTTGGGAAAAATCTTCTCAAACAGATGTTGGTGTTGAGGTTGGATTTCTAAACAAAATTAATTTAGAAGTCGATTACTACGACAAACGTACAGATGGTCTTCTTTTTGCAAAACCTTTGGCTTTGAGTTCTGGTGCTACATCGATCAATACAAATATTGGAGAAATAAAAAGCAGCGGATTCGAATTTACTTTGAACACAAAAAATATTGAAACAGAAAAATTCAAATGGACTACTAGTTTCAATCTAACAACAAACGAGTCAAAAGTAAAATCGTTGCCAAACAACAATACTGATGTTATTTCAGATTATAACATCAATCGTGTTGGAGAAAACATTTCATCTTTTTATCTAGTAGAATATGCTGGTGTTGATCCAACAAACGGAGATGCTCTATTTGTGAAAAACACAGTAAATGCAGATGGAAGTCTTGACAAAAGCACAACTAACGATTACAGTGAAGCAAAAAGAATTGTAGCTGGAAATCCTTTCCCTACTTTAATGTCGGGATTGACGAATACGATGAATTATAAAAATTTCGATTTTAACTTCACATTTCAAGGAGAATGGGGAGCAAGTATCTATAATTCAGCTGGACAATATCAATCTACAGCTGCTGATTATTTTGACAACCAAACAGCAGATCAGTTAAATCGTTGGCAAAATCCAGGTGATATTACAAATGTGCCTCAAGCACGATTTGGAGGTTCAAATGGAACACAGGAATCTACTCGTTACTTAGACAAAGCAGATTTTATCCGTTTACGTAATGTTACATTAGGGTATTCATTACCTAAAGAAACAGTACAAAAAGCAGGAATGAGCAGTTTAAGAATTTATTTTACAGCTGTAAACTTGCTTACTTTTACAGGTTATGAAGGAACAGATCCAGAAGCAAGAAGAGATGACTCAGGAATTGGGGAAGATTTTTACTCAGCGCCACCTGCAAAAACTATGGCAATTGGAGTAAATATTAATTTTTAAAAATGATCAAAATGAAAGCAAATAAATTAATCTTACTTATAATTTTCGCAGTCTTTTTTACGAGCTGTGAAGACCAACTAAACTTAGATCCTAAGCAGGCTGAAGATGCATCGGTTACATTAAGTACCGAGGGCGGCGTTACCAATGTATTAACAGGAACTTATGCGCTTGCAGCAAATGGAAATGCATATGGCGGACGAGTTTTGCTTTATGCTGATTTACTTGGTGTAACAGGTTCATTAGCTACTACCGACTTAAGATGGCGTGGAAGTTATGCCGAACTTCGTCAAATGTATCTTAAAACAATGCAAGCTAACAACGTAATTATTGAAGGAACATATTCAAGACTTTATTCGATTATCAATGCATCAAATACGGTTATTGAAAACATCGACAAGGTAAAAGATCCAGACAAACAAGCTATTATGATTGGAGAAGCTAACTTTTTAAAATCATTAGCGTATTTTGATTTGGTTCGTTTTTTCGCAAAACCTTATGTAAGCGGACAGCCAAATACACAATTAGGAGTTGTAATTAGACCAAATGCTATTTATGATTTTAGTGTTGATCTTTCAAAAGAAAGAAGCACGGTTGATGAAGTGTACAAAGTAATCATCGATGGATTAAATTTAGCGTATACAAACCTTCCTGCTGAAAATAGTTTTTATGCCGACAAATATTCTGCAAAAGCGTTATTAGCAAGAGTTTATCTGCAACAAGGAAATTATGCAGCAGCAAGAGATGCGGCGAACGACGTAATTGAAAACAGCGGCCATACATTATCTCTAAAATACGCTGATGCTTTCAACCACGACGCAGACAAATCAGAAGATGTTTTTGCGATTCAAATTACAAAACAAACGGGATTGAATGATCTGGTGACTTTTTATGCTTCTGAAGGAAATGGAGGTCGTGGTGGAGATTTCACCATCAGAGATGCTTATTTGGAGAAATTCAGTGATCCTGATGATAGAGCCGCTTTTAATTATGTAAATGAAGACAACGGTAGACTTTTGACTTCTAAATTTACAGATCAATTTGGCGATGTGCCAATGATTCGTTTAGCCGAAATGTATTTGATTAGAGCTGAAGCGAATTTGCGTTTAGGAACTGCAACTGGAGATACTCCATTAAACGACATCAACCTTATTCGTACAAGAGCAAACGCTGACGAATTGCTAACAGTAACCGTTGATGACATTTTATTAGAGCGTCAATTAGAATTAGGAATGGAAGGATTTTTAATTCACGACATCCGCAGAACAAAACAATCAATCGACATCAGTGCTGATGGCGACGGTTCTGAAATGATTTCGTATGATGCAAACAGATTGGTCTTCCCTATCCCACTAAAAGAAATGGATGCCAACAAAAAAATCACTCAAAATCCAGGGTACGGAAGTTAATTTAATCTGAGGTACAAAGTAACAAAGTAACAAAGGTTCAAAGGTTTATAGCATAACTATAAATCTTTGAACCTTTTTCTTTATCTAAAAAAACCATTAGACCTTGTCCTAAATGTAGAAAAGGCTCAAAGGTTCATAGCATAACTATAAATCTTTGAACCTTTTTCTTTATCTAAAAAAAAACATCCGACCTTATCATGAAACAGTTAAAAAGGCTCAAAGGTTCATAGCATAACTAAAAACCTTTGAACCTTTGTACCTTTGTTACTCTGTCCCTTTGTCCCTTTGTCCCTTAAAAAAAACCTATCTAAACTCCTTCAAAGATTTCTCAATAATCTCAAGACATTCCTGAATTTGAGCTTCAGTCATTACCAATGGTGGCGCAAATCTAATTTTATTTCCATGAGTTGGTTTTGCCAACAATCCGTTATCTCTGAATTTCAAGCAGATTTCCCAAGCTAAATCAGACCCTTCATCGCTATTAATTACAATCGCATTCAAAAGTCCTTTACCGCGAACCAACTTAATCAAATCATTTCTTTCTGCAATTTCGTTTAATCCTTTTCTCAAAATTGCGCCAAGATATTCTGCATTTTCAGCTAGTTTTTCTTCTTTAACAACTTCAAGCGCCGCAATTGCAACCGCTGCCGCAACAGGATTCCCTCCAAAAGTAGATCCGTGTTGTCCAGGCTTGATAACATTCATGATTTCGTTGTTCGTCAAAACTGCTGAAACCGGATAAACACCTCCAGAAATTGCTTTTCCTAAAATCAAAACATCTGGTTGTACATTTTCGTGGTGAACTGCTAAAAGTTTTCCTGTACGCGCAATTCCGGTTTGAACTTCATCCGCAATAAACAAAACATTATGCTTTTCGCACAACGCTTTTGCTTTCGCCAAATAGCCTTCTGACGGAACATACACTCCAGCTTCACCTTGAATTGGCTCTACTAAAAAACCAGCAATATTTTTTGATGATTCTAAAGCTTTTTCAAGAGCTTCAAGATTATCGTATTCAATTTTTATAAATCCGTCTGTAAAAGGTCCGAAGTTTTTACGAGCCGTTTCATCATTCGAAAATGAAATAATCGTAGTCGTTCTTCCATGAAAATTGTTTTCGCACACAATTACTTGCGCTTGATTTTCCGGAATTCCTTTTACTTCATAAGCCCATTTTCTGCATATTTTAAGTGCAGTTTCTACAGCTTCTGCACCAGTATTCATTGGCAGCACTTTATCAAAACCAAAATAATTAGTTACATATTCTTCGTAATTTCCAAGTTTATCATTGTAAAAAGCACGCGAAGTAAGCGTCAGTTTTTGCGCCTGATCAATCATTGCTTTTACAATTTTTGGGTGGCAATGTCCTTGGTTTACCGCAGAATAAGCCGATAAAAAGTCAAAATATTTTTTCCCATCAACATCCCATACATATACACCTTCTCCTCTTTCTAAAACCACAGGAAGCGGATGATAATTATGAGCTCCGTATTTATTCTCTTTTTCTATCAAAACTTCAGATTTTGATGAAAGTGTATTTTCTGTATGTACCATAATATGTTATTTTTCAAATACAAAAATATCAAAAATTATCAAATACGAGGTATAAAAACATAATTTAACTCTAAAAAGAAACCAAACAAGTCAAAATTCATTTTTTATACTTATTTTAAAATCAAATTAAAACACGCTCAAAAAAGTCTAATTTGCTCACTTATTCAAAAAAATGGTTACTTTTATAAATCAAAAAAAAGATTTAAACCCAATTTTAAGGAATGGATATTTTAGACGAATTCGACATCAACATATTAAAAGAATTGGAAAAAGACGGAAGAATGGCTTTTTCTGCCATTGCAACCAATTTGAAAATTTCAAATACGATGGTGCATCAGCGTGTAAACCGAATGATCGAGCAAGGTGTCATTGGGGGCATAAAACCTATTATACAAGAAAAAAATATCGGCTTCGACTGGGCTTCTTTCACCGGAATAACTTTAAACAAGGATTCTGATTCTGATCGAATCATCGAAGAAATGAAAAAGATTCCTGAAATTACCGAATGTTATTATGTCACCGGTTCTTTTACACTCTACATCAAAATTGTAGCAAAGAACCACGAGCATATGCGAAAAATCCTTTACGAAAAAATCGACAACATTCCTGGTATTTCAAAAACCGATTCAATTATTGAATTGGGCTGTGCTTTCAAGAGAAACATCTCACTCTAAAATCTATAAGTAAAAATGCGTTTGCAAATACTGCTTCTCCTTGCTTTGTCGTTTTGTAGATCGTTGCTGTTTTCGCAGAATGCAGTTCCGAATCCGTCAAAAAGTGATTTTGCCGGAACACTATCTTTTCTTGCTTCCGATTGGATGGAAGGGCGTGGCGCAACACAAAAAGGCGGTTTTATGGCTTCAGAATATATCGCATCAATGATGAGTTTATATCAGCTGAAACCTTATCATTCAAATTCAGATTATTTTCAAGATTTTAAAATTCAAGAACATACCGTCAAAAAAGCAATATTTCAAATAAAAAAAGGAAAAGAATCAATTTCACTTTCACCAGAAACTGATTTTCGAGTAACGCCAATTACAAAATCTCTTCAAGAAGAAGCACAAGTTATTTTTGCGGGCTACGGATTAAGTGTTCCAAACGAGAATTATGACGATTATAAAAATCAAGACGTCAAAAATAAAATTGTCGTAGTTTTAAAAGGTTTTCCAAGTCATAAAGACACAACTTCAATTGTATACCAGAAATTTAAAAAACAATTTCCAGAAGAAAATAATTTAGAAGAAAACAAACTGCAAACTGCCATAAACAAAGGTGCAATTGCATTAATTATCATAGATTCTAAAGAAAATTTCAAGCAAAAGTCAAAAGAAGATGAAGTTTTTCATTCTTTGGAAACAGTTTCAAATTTGTCAATTCCAATTTTCAAAATAAGCAAATCGTCTGCTGAAAAACTTTTCGCGGAAAGTAAAATTTCATTGGAAACATTCGAAAAAAAAGCTGCAAAATTACAGCCTACTTCTACCCTTCTAAAAAATACTAAAATCAATTTTTCTATCGAATTGCAAACTGAAACTTTTCCTGTTCGAAATGTTTTGGGAATCATTCAGGGAAAAGACACCACAAAAATGGTCATTATTGGAGCGCATTATGATCATTTAGGAATCATAAAAGATTCAATTTATAACGGTGCTGATGACAATGCTTCGGGGACTTCAGGAATGCTGGCTTTGGCAAAAAAATGGTCGGAATCTAAAACAAAACCGCCCTATAATATGCTTTTTGCTTCATGGACAGCCGAAGAAATGGGACTTTTAGGAAGCGAATATTTTGTTCAGAATTTTGACTTCTCAAAACAAAAAATACTTTTGGCCATCAATATGGACATGATTTCTCGAAGTGCACCAGAAGATAAAGCACATCGAGTTTTGAGCATCGGAACTGAAAAAGAAAATGAAAACCTGCGGAAAATGGCAAGCGAAATCAATGCTAAACTTCAAAATCCGTTTTCTTTGGATTTATGGGAAACCAATGGCCATTCGGGGAGCGATTATGCTTCTTTTACCGCAAAGGGAATTCCAATTATGACTTTTTTCAGCGGTTTTCACGACGATTATCACTCACCAAACGATAAAGCATCAAAAGTAGATTTCGACAAAGTAAAAGACGTGCTTTTTGTTGTCAATAATTCACTTTTAAAATTTTTAGAAAATCAGAATAACTAATTCAAATCAATTATGAAAAACCAGTTTCTTTCTAAATTACCGTTTCAAAAATTTGCATTGATTTTATTGCTGATGACAACTTGTTTGCTTCAAGCTCAAAATTCAAAGGGAAAATTATTCATAATTGGTGGAGGTGATCGTTCTGATGATTTGATGAAGCAAGTTTTGGCTGTAGCCGAATTAGGGAAAAAAGATTATATCGTAGTTTTGCCAATGTCGAGCGAAGAACCGGATAGTTCGTTTATTTTCTTCAAAACACAAATGGTAAAATTGACGCAAAATCCAATTGTAATGTTGAATTTCAACAAGGAAACAGCTCAAAACAAAAAACTGACTGATTCTGTTCAAAAAGCAAAATTGATTTTCATAAGCGGAGGCGACCAAAGTCGTTTCATGTCTGTGGTTCACAATACGCCTATCAAAACAGCAATTCAAAAAGCATATGAAAACGGAAGTACGATTTCTGGAACCAGTGCTGGAGCGGCGGTTATGTCTGAAAAAATGATTACTGGAAATCAGAAATTAGAAAAAGAGTATTCGGGTACTTTTGATAATATTCGCTACAATAATCTTGAAACTGCTGAAGGTTTGGGATTGCTGAAAACTGCTGTTATTGATCAACATTTTTTAAAAAGAAACCGTTACAACAGATTGATTTCTGCTTTAGTTGAATTTCCAGATTTAACGGGAATAGGCATTGATGAAGCCACAGCAATTATCGTTCGAAATAATGAAGTTGAAGTTGCTGGAGAAAGCGAAGTCATTGTTGTTCGCAATCCAAAAGGAATTCAAAAATCCAAGAAAAATAATCTTATATCTATCGAAAATCTGCAAATGAGCATTTATACTGCGGGACAAAAATTTAAAATAAAATAAGCATGCACAATTATTCTAAAATACTGAAATCATTTTTTTTCATTTGTTTGAGTTTTCAAATTTCGGCACAAAAAATCAATACAAAAGAAGTTGCCCGATTAGAGAAACTATCCAAACAAGTGACTATAATTCGTGATAATTGGGGCATTCCGCACGTTTATGGAAAAACAGATGCAGATGCTGTTTTTGGATTATTGTATGCACAATGCGAAGATGATTTTAAAAGAATCGAAATGAATTATATTGAAAAACTAGGGCGTCTTTCTGAAATAAAAGGACAATCGGTTTTATATAATGATTTGGAAATTAAACTTTTGATCGATACAAATGAAGCTAAAGCCGATTACAAAAAAGCACCAGAATGGCTAAAAAAACTTTTAAATAGTTATGCTGATGCTATCAACTTCTATTTGTACAAACATCCAGAAGTAAAACCGGCTTTGTTGACACATTTTGAACCTTGGTTTCCTTTGCTTTGGACAGACGGAAGTATTGGCGCCATTAGTACCGCTGATCTTTCTACTGCCGAATTAAAAGCTTTTTATTCTGGAAATAATGATAAAGTGGCTTATGTTGAAAGAGAAAAATACGTTCAAACCGGTTCAAACGGATTTGCATTTGCGCCATCTAAAACTGCTGACGGAAATGCTATTTTATATATAAATCCGCATACCACTTTTTATTTCAGACCTGAAGTCCAAATTACAAGCGAAGAAGGTTTGAATGTTTATGGCGCTGTAACTTGGGGCCAATTCTTTATTTATCAAGGCTTCAATGAAAATTGTGGTTGGATGCATACATCATCAAATGTAGACGTTGCCGATATGTATGCTGAAAAAATTGTAGATAAAAAAGGCAAATTGTTTTACGAATTTGACAATAAACTTTTGCCTGTAATTGAAAAAGAAATCACAATCAATTATACTGAAGACGGAAAATTGATTCCGAAAAAATTCAAAACCTATTTCACCAACAACGGCCCAATTATGGCGAAGCGTGACGGAAAATGGATCAGCTTGAAATCGAATAATCGATCTATGACCAGTTTGATTCAAAGCTGGGTGCGAACAAAATCTAAGAATTTTGACGATTACAAAAAAGCAATGGACTTAAAAGCCAATACCTCAAACAATACTGTTTATGCAGATAGTAAAGGAAACATCGCTTATTGGCACGGAAACTTTATTCCTATTCGAGATAAAAAATTAAACTGGGCAAAAGTTGTTGACGGCTCAACTTCAGCAACACTATGGAAAGGCCTTCATGACGTAGATGAAACTGTTCATGTTTACAATCCGGTAAACGGCTGGCTTCAAAACTGCAACTCCACACCTTTTTCTGTTGCGGGAGAAAATAGCCCTAAAAAATCAGACTATATCCCGTACATGGCGCCGGATGGAGAAAATTTCAGAGGCGTTAATGCTGTTCGCATTTTTAGCAAAGGAAGCAATTACACTTTAGACAAAGTAATTGCTGATGGTTACGATACTAAATTATCGATTTTTGAAATCTTGATTCCGAGTTTAGTGAATGTTTTTGAAAAGAACATAAAACCAGAATCTCCAGAATTTACAGCTTTAAAAGAACCAATTGCAATGCTGAAAAATTGGGATTATTATGCCAAAGAAAATTCGGTTGCAACTACTTTAGCTGTAGAATGGGCCTATAAATTAAATCCAATTATTTTAAAAGCTTATGTTGATGAAGGCGAAAAAGATCAAGTTGAAAACACGAAGAATTTTGCAGAAAACGCTACAGCCGAGCAGATGATTCCACAGTTGCAGACGGTATTAAAAGAATTAGAAACAAAATTTGGTACGTGGCAAGTAGCTTGGGGTGAAATTAATCGTTTTCAGCGTTCTAGCGGTGATATTGATTTAAAATATGACGACAACAAACCAAGTTTACCTATTGGTTACGGCCCTGGTTCGTGGGGAAGTTTGCCTTCCTTCAAAAGCAGTTATCAAAATGGTTCTAAAAAACGTTACGGCTACAATGGAAACAGTTTTATCTGTGCAGTTGAATTTGGCCCAAAAATAAAAGCAAAATCATTGCTTGCAGGCGGAAATAGTGGCGACGTAAATTCAAAACATTTCACCGATCAAGCCGAAATGTACCAAAAAGGGAAATTTAAAGATGTTTTGTTTTATAAGGACGATGTCATTAAAAATGCCGAAAAAACCTATCATCCAGGAGAATAATTTCGGTTAAAAATCACTTTTCAAAAACCTTGGAAGAACTTTCTTTCGAGGTTTTTTTATAAGAGAATATTTCTGATATTTGTTTAAAATTGTAAAACAAATGAAAAATCCACTTCTCTTTATCTTTGCTACCATACTGTTTTCTAACACTATAAGCGCACAATTAAAATCCGTAAAATATTCCGACGGAAATCAGGCATTAAATGGTTTATCTATAAAAGCTGCTAAAAAAAGCAGTAATAATCCTGGCATTTTATTACTTCCAGCATGGCTTGGAATCGACACCGCTTCTAAAAAATATGCAGAAGATTTATCGAAATTAGGCTACCATGTTTTTATCGCTGATATTTATGGCGAAGGCAATTATCCTAAAAACACTTCAGAAGCTGGAAAACAAGCTGGTTTCTACAAAACTAACTATGAAGCTTATCAAAAAAGAATCAATCTTGCCTTACAGGAATTAATTAAATCTGGTGCAAATGCAGACAATATTGTCGTTATCGGCTATTGCTTTGGCGGAACAGGAGTTCTTGAAGCTGCACGTGGACATTTAAACGTAAAAGGAGTTGTTTCGTTTCACGGAGGCTTAGGGAAAGATGCTTCCAGAAAAACAGACCCTATCACAACTAAAGTTTTGGTTTGTCACGGGGCTGATGATCCTTACGTTTCTAAAGATGAAGTTCTTGCTTTTCAGCAAGAAATGCGTGATTCAAAAGCTGATTGGCAAATGATTTATTATGCAAATTCTGTTCACTCATTTACAAATCCAGAAGCAGGAAATGACAATTCAAAAGGCGCCGCTTATAATGCTATAGCTGCAAAAAGATCTTTTGATCATTTGCTTCTTTTCTTGAATGAAGTGCTGAAAAAATAAGCCCAAAGCAAACCAAAAAACACCAAATCAACTAAATAAACCAATGTCACACAACAAAATTAGAGAAGACAAAACCTGTTTGAACTGCAGGCATGTAGTCGAGCAAAAGTTTTGTCCAAACTGCGGACAGGAAAACAGCGATACGCGTAAAACTTTCCATCATTTATTTGTTCATTTTTTTGAAGATTTAACGCATTATGAAAATGCTTTCTGGAAAACAATCAAAAACTTGCTTGTAAAACCATCTACTTTAACTAAGGAATATCTTTCTGGAAAAAGGCTTTCCTATCTTGCTCCGGTGCGTCTTTATATTTTTATAAGCTTTATTACCTTTTTATTGATTGCAATGTTTCCAAATAAGGTGAGTGAAGAAATAAATAAAAGTGAAAATCAATTTGTCTCGCAAACCTCTAAAAAGGACAAAAAAGACAAAAAAGTAGTCCAAACTTTTGACAGCAAAAGCCATTTTGAGTTAAAATCGATGCGGGAAATCGACTCAATCCAGAAATATGGAAAAGAAGACGAAAAATTATCTGATTTCTCTTATTGGATCTATGAAAAAGCAGTACATGTGACTGAAAAAAACACCAAAAAAGAAATTATAGAAAAATTCATTGAATCTTTCATTCATAATATTCCGAAAATACTTTTTATTATAATGCCATTTTTTGCCTTTTTTCTATGGATCTTCCACAGCAAAAAAAGATGGTATTATTTTGATCATGGAATTTTCACACTTCATTATTTTTCTTTTTTACTCTTAATATTTCTCATTCTATTTATAATCAATAAAATAGGCAGCATCTTTGAAGGAAACGGCCCAATTACAGCAATAGTTAATCTCATCAACTTTGTTGGGATTATTTGGATGTGCTACTATTTTTATCCTGCGCATCACCGATTTTACGGGGAAAGTCGCTTTGTCTCATTTGTTAAAAGTGTTTTTCTCTTTATTATAAATTCGTTTTTTATTCTATTTTTACTGACATTCTATGTTCTTTACATATTCATAAATTTACACTAACAAAAAATGAAAAAAATTGTAATTCTGTTATTAATTGCTTCGGCGTTTTCATGTAAAAATGCGCAGTCTGTTGCTTCAAAAGACAACTCAGACCCAACAAAATACATGAATTCGATCACAGCAAAAGACTTAAAAAAAATGCTTTATGTTGTTGCCTCTGATGAAATGGAAGGCCGCGAAACTGGTTCGAAAGGGCAAAAGAAAGCGGGACTTTACATGATCGAGCAATACAAAAAAAATAAAATTTCGTTCCCAAAAGGAGCAACTGATTACTATCAGCATATTCCGGCATCGTTTTTAAATGCAAGACGCAATGAAAACTTGCCCGATTCAGAAAACATCTGGGCTTACATTGAGGGATCAGAAAAACCAAATGAAGTTTTGGTTATTTCAGCTCACTATGATCACGTAGGTATTAAAGACGGAGAAGTATACAATGGAGCTGATGATGATGGTTCTGGAACTGTTGCCGTTATGGAAATCGCTAAAGCTTTCGCTAAAGCTAAAAAAGAAGGACATGGACCAAAACGTTCTATCTTATTCCTTCACGTAACTGGCGAAGAACACGGTTTACACGGATCTCGTTTCTACTCTGAAAATCCATTATTCCCAATTGCCAACACAATTACAGATATCAATATTGATATGATTGGACGTCGTGATGTTGAGCATACCAATACAAATAATTATGTTTATGTAATTGGAGCAGACAGATTATCAAGCGAATTGCACAATACAGTTGTAGCTCAAAATGACAAATACATAAAAATGAACTTGGATTTCAAATTCAACGATCCTAAAGATCCTAATCATTTTTATGAGCGTTCTGACCATTACAACTTTGCAAAACATGGCATCCCATCTGTTTTCTTCTTCAACGGAGTTCACGCAGACTACCACGGAAAAGACGATACTCCAGAAAAAATTGAGTACGATGCTTTAGCAAAAAGAGCACAATTGGCTTTTGTTGTAGCTTGGGATTTAGCAAATAGAGAAAATAGACCTGTAGTTGATAAGAAATAAGGTTCTAAGTTGCTAAGCTACTAAGATGCTAAGTTTATATACTAAACTTAAATATAATTCATAAAAAAGGGATGAGTAAAACTCATCCCTTTTTTATATACACTCCTAAGAGAAAACTTAGAATCTTAGCATCTTAGTCCCTTAGTATCTTTTTCCTTTAGTCATTCATCGAAATCAAAAACTCTTCGTTGTTTCTTGTTTTCTTGAAACGATCGTTTACAAAATCCATCGATTCTACCGGGTTCATATCGGATAGATATTTACGCATAATCCACATTCTTTGTAATGTTTTTTCATCCAATAACAAATCATCACGACGTGTACTTGATGATGTAAGATCAATCGCAGGGAAAATACGTTTATTGGCTATCTTACGATCTAATTGTAATTCCATGTTACCAGTTCCTTTAAACTCTTCGAAGATTACTTCATCCATTTTAGAACCCGTTTCAGTCAATGCAGTTGCGATGATACTTAACGATCCTCCGTTTTCAACATTTCTAGCAGCTCCAAAGAAACGTTTTGGTTTTTGCAATGCATTGGCATCAACACCTCCACTTAACACTTTTCCAGATGCTGGTTGAACTGTATTGTACGCACGTGCTAAACGTGTAATCGAATCCAAAAGAATTACTACATCGTGACCACACTCTACTAAACGTTTTGATTTTTCAAGAACGATATTCGCAATTTTCACGTGTTCTTGTGGTTCTCTGTCAAAAGTTGAAGCGATAACTTCTCCACGAACACTTCTTTGCATATCAGTAACCTCTTCAGGACGCTCATCGATCAATAAAACGATCAAATAAACTTCGGGATGATTTGCAGCGATTGCATTTGCAATATCTTTTAAAAGCATTGTTTTACCCGTTTTAGGCTGTGCAACGATCATTCCACGTTGTCCTTTTCCTATTGGAGAAAACAAATCGATAATACGAGTTGATATAGAACTGCCTTTTTCGGCTAATTTAAATTTTTCAGAAGGGAAAACTGGTGTCAAGTGTTCAAAAGAAACTCTATCACGAACTACTTGAGGATCGTGACCATTAATTTTAAGTACACGAACTAAAGGGAAAAACTTTTCGCCTTCTTTAGGAGGACGAACCACTCCTTTTACTGTATCTCCAGTTTTCAAACCAAATAATCTGATTTGTGAAGTTGATAAATAAATATCATCTGGAGAAGCTAAATAATTATAATCTGATGAACGCAAGAAACCGTAACCATCTGGCATCATTTCAAGAACACCTTCACTTTCAATAATTCCGTCAAATTCAAAGTCAGAATCTCTGAAATTATTATTCTTTTTATTTTTATGATTTGGATTTTGATTTCCGTTATTCCCATTTCCGTTGCCATTTCCATTTTGGTTTGGATTCTGATTCGGATTTTGGTTAGGGTTTTGATTTTTATTTTGATTCGGATTTACCTTCTTTGCTTGAGGCGTAGCTTCTGTTTTTTCTGCAACAACAGGAGTTTCAGCACTTTCTTCGGCAACCACCTCTTTTTCAGCATTTTTAACTGCTTCTTTTTCCTTTTGCAGTGCTACTTTTTTCTCGTATGCAGACTTATTAAATTTTACAATTTTAGGTTCTTTTTTATCTGCAACAGGTTTTTCCTCATTACTTTCCTGAACTTTAGCCGCTGCTTGATTTTTTGCATTAGCCTGAATTTTTGGTTTTGCAGCTACAGGAGTTTCTTTTTTCTCTGGAGTTTCCTCTTCTTTATCAAATTCTAAAACAGGAGCGTTTTTAGGAGCTGCAGTCTTTTTTGCAGGAGCTATCCTCGCTCTTTTTGGTTTTTCATCTGCAATTTCCTTTTCAGCCACAGGAGGTGCTGGCGGCGCTGTAGTCGCTTCTTGATGTGCTAAAATCTGAGTGATTAAAGTCTCTTTTTTAACACCATTAAACTTTATAGTTTTAGCCAACTTAGCTATTTCTTGAAGCTCAGAAAGCTTCATTTCTTTTAATGCAGAAATATCAAACATGAATGTTCTATGAATTTAATTATTTTAAAGGAAATACTGTAAAAAGTAGGTAGACAAATTTTTTCAATTGACCGCAGTATGAAGTGCTTACGGTATTTTGATGCAATAATACGAATAAATTTTAATCATACAATAGTATTTTAGAAAAAGAAAATATATTTTTGTAAAACAATTTCAAGTTATGTTACAACGAATTCAAACCGTATATTTAATTTTAACCTTTGTTATTACAGGGGTTTTAATGTTTTTTATACCGCTTTGGTCAATAAACGGCAAACCTTTTTTCTTTATGCAGGATCAGGTTTACACTGTATTATTAGGATTAAGCACAATGTTGACTATTATCAGCATTATATCATTCAAAAAGAGACAAAATCAGTTTGTGATGAACAGACTGAACATAATATTAAATTTAATTTTATTAGGATTATTTGTATATCGATCACTAAATTTATCTGGAGGGAATGCTACAGCTGCCCCTGAGAAAGGTATTGGGATGTTTCTTCCAATTGTTGCTATCGTGTTATTAGTTTTAGCTAATAAGGCCATCAAAAAGGACGAAGATCTTGTAAAATCTGTAGATCGTTTGAGATAAACCTATAAACTTAATTTTTTGTGCGAAGAAGAACCCGAATTTTTATTCGGGTTTTTTTTATGTCTTATATTATTATAAATCAGGCTTAATGAGTCTATTCTAAAGGTAATCTTCAGGATAAATTTGCATTTTCAAATTCAAATAATCATGAGACCCAAAATAAGGATTCATCTTGCCGATGATCATCAAGTACTTATTGATGGTTTAACCAATTTATTGCATACTGTCGAAAATTTCGAAGTTGTAGGCAATTCTTTAAATGGCAACACCGTTTACCACGAGGTGATTCAAAATAATGCTGATATTTTGATCCTGGACATTAGCATGCCAGAAAAAGATGGCATCAAAGTTCTACAAGAATTTCACGAGCAAAAAAGCCAATGCAAAATCATCGTTCTTTCTAGTTATGATGATTTAAAAATCATTAAGGAAGTCATGAAGCTCAATGCAAAAGGGTATTTGACAAAAAAATGCGCAGGCGAAAATATTATCGAAGCCATTCATGCAGTTTATCAAGGGCAGGAATATTTTAGCGATGCTGTGCGAGAAAAAATATTCAACAGTTTTACCCAAAACATTCCGAAATTAAATAAAAATGCTCATGTTGAAAATCCGATTTTAAGTCCACGAGAAATCGAAATAATCACTTTGATATCACTGGAATACAGCGGTAAAGAAATTAGCGAAAAACTTTTCATCAGCACCAATACGGTTGAAACACATCGCAAAAATATCATGAAAAAACTACAGATAAAAAATACGATAGGCCTTGTTAAGTATGCTTTAAAAAACAATTTGATCAATCCGTAATTTCTTGAATTAAAAATCGGTTTAAATCTATTTTATGATGCGTCTTTTAAAAATAGTAATCTTGCTTTTTGTTTTTCATTTTTTTAATGGAAATCTTCTTTATTGCCAGCAACATGAAATTCCAAAAGAAAACATTTCTCAATTTCAAGAACCAAAAACAAATAATGCCGAGCTACATAAATTTGATCAATTAAGAAACAAAAAGGTTGTTAGCCTGTCTATTGTCTTGATCGTAATCGTATTTTTCCTGTTTTATTTTTTTTATCAGAACAACAAATTGAAACAAAAAATAAAACGAAAAGATATCAAGCAAAAAATCTTGCTGAATGTTATTAATTCAGGAATTGACAGCCAAGAAATTGAACGAAAAAAAATTGCTTCATTCCTGCATGACAATGTAAATTCCTTACTGTCTTCCGCTGGATTACACTTAAATACATTTACTGCTCAAAACAAGATACAATCTGAAGAAATCAAGAAAGCAAAAGCTATTTTAACCGAAGCACACGATCTTTTGCGCGATATATCACATGAACTTGTTCCGAGTCTTTTGGTTCGATTTGGCTTAATCTATGCATTGGAAGATTTATGCGAACGAAATTCGAATAGCACAATTGATTTTGCATTTTCAAGCAAAATTTCAACCAACAAAAGATATACAGAGAAATTCGAAATGAAAATCTATTTTATTATTTCAGAACTCTTCAGCAACATCATAAAACACAGCAATGCCACTAAAGCCGAAATATTTTTAAGTGAAGCTCACAATAATTTCAAAATCAAAATACAGGATGACGGAATAGGCTTTAATGCAAAAAAAACAAATGAATCTGAAGGTTTTGGCTTAAACCGAATAAGAGCTCGTGTTAAAAAATTCAAAGGAGATTTTGATATCGTTTCTAAAGCAAATCAAGGCACTACAATTAAAATAAAAATTCCGTTGTCGCATTAAAAGCGTTACTTCTTCCCAATTTCAATGATTTCCAAATCTTTTATTTTATCATCATCAATGACAAACCGAAGCATGGTGCGCATTTGATGAAAACCACTTTTTCCTGCAGCCCCCGGATTCATGTGCAATAAATTATTCTTTTTATCGAACATCACTTTCAAGATATGTGAATGTCCGCAGATAAACAATTTAGGTGGATTCAGAGTTATTTCTTCTCTAATATTCGGATTGTATTTTCCGGGATAACCGCCAATGTGTGTAATCCAAACTGAAACATTCTCACACATAAATCGGTTATTTAATGGAAATTCCAATCTTGCTTTTGCGTCGTCAATATTTCCGTAAACAGCCCTTAAAGGTTTTATCTTTTTGATGGTGTCAGTTACACTCAAATCACCAATATCTCCGGCATGCCAAACTTCATCAGCTTGCGCTACATATTTCAAAATCGTATCATCAATATGGCTGTGAGTGTCTGAAAGGAGAAGGATTTTGGTCATTTTTTTTAAAGGGGCAAAGGTTCTGAGGCGCTAAGGTACAAAGGATTTTCTTTTTAGAGACAAAGGTTCAAAGTAACAAAGTGACAAAGTTTTTTTTTCTATTGAAAAATTTAAAGTAAAAATCCGATTTGCTTTCGCAAAATCGGATTTTAAATATACTGTTATTTAGACCTAACAGGTTTTAAAAACCTGTTAGGTCTTTCTCAAAAAAAATTATTGTTTTTTAGGATTTTTAACGTCTTTCAATTCTTTGGTATCCATCATTTCCATTAGCTTTAAACCTAACAAACCACTGATAGAACCGTCAGAACCACCGTTTCCTGTAATCAATACATCCGGAATTACTTTGATGTTTCCTTTACCAATTTCTTCTGTAACTTTATAACGAGTAAAGTTGTCTCCACCCATTGCACTTACCTGAAGTTGATATGCTTCGGCAGTTGATTTACCAATTGCCATAATTTTCTCCGCTTCAGCCAAACCAGTTTTTGAGATTTTTTCCGCTTCGGCACTAGCATTTAATCTTGTTGCTTCTGCCTGTGCTCCTGCTCGTGCTTTTGTCGCTTCTGCTTCTGCACTAGCACGCATTTTTGTTGCTTCTGCTTCTGCATTTACATTCAGCTTCAAACTTGTAGCATCCCCTTCTGCTTTTTTAACCGTTGCATCGGCAGTTCTTTGTGCGATTTCAACACTTTGTGAAGCGCGAACAATTTCTTTCTGCATATCAGCAATTGCCGTTTCTTTTTCCATACCTTGACGCTGTTCTTGCGCCATTCTTTGTGTTTGATATGTTTTTTGCTCTTCTTCGGCTAATTTTCTGTCAGTCAAAGTTTTCATCAAAGAATCTGGCGGAACAATATCTCCAATCAAAGTATCAACCGCATTTACGTTATACTCATCAAGAACTAACTTAATGTGATTTTTAGCTGATTCTTGACGTTCCTTTCTCGTTGTCAAGAAAGAAATCACATCACTATCTTGGGCCGAGTTTCTGAAATAGTTACCAATTGTTGGCTCTAAAACCTGAGAAACCAAGTTGTTCATACTTCCAAAACGAGCAATTACTTTCGGCGCTTCGGCTGCCGGAACGTGAATGATTTGCGCCACGTCTAGATTAAATGGGAAACCATCTTTTGAACGAACTGTAATTGTAGAAAGATTTTTATCCAAATCGTGTGATTCACTTCTTGCATTTGCCCAGTTTAAAACCAAGTTTGTTGTTGGAACAGCTTCCAGTTTAGTTGTGTATTTATTCAAGGCATATTTTCCTGGGCCAAAAGGTTCCATCCAAACGCCTCGTTGTCCTTTTGAAACAATATTTCCGTGTTTGAAAGTGTCTCCCGTGACGTCTTGACCATCCTCTCCAATATATGAAATCACAACACCTACATAACCAATTGGCACATCTGTCATCGGGTTTTGCTCAATTTGAACTCCCCAAGTATTAATATAGTAAGACCCCGCCAACATCACTTGAGGCTGTAAACCACGGTTTCCTCCTTGTTCTAAAAACTTGTCAAAATCCTGAAAATTATTGTGGTCATTTACAAACTTTCCTGCAATTTGTCCTTGCGGAATTGGCTCTCCATCGAGTGCAGTAACAATACCAATCATGTTTTCGTAAATCTTGATTTGGTCAGCAACTACAATTTCAAACAAAAACGTGTTGATACGATACGATCCTGTTGTAATAAAAGCAGTCTGACGACCTTTTTGCCCTCCATTATTCAAGAAGGAAGTCGCGTCCTGAAAATTATCGCTTTCCACTCTTCTTGCCAAAATACGTCCGGTTGGAATTTCCTTTCCATCCTTACTTAAAACCAATCCAATTTTCCCTTCTGGAATAATAGTAAATCCGGTCATATCGATTGAATATTGCCAGATCCACATTCCCCAATACAAACCTGGAGCAAGCGTTTGTGCTTGATAACCTGCTTCTCCTTTAGTAGCAATAATTCTACCATCTGGAAGCGACCTATCAGCACCAAATAAAACGAATTTTTTGGTCACTAAACCAATTTTATCCTCGGGAACAATCACCATTCCGAAGAAAACACGTAAAATAAATTTGTAAAATAGAAAGGCAAATAAAATTAAAATTATCCACCAATAAGAAGTAATTTCATTCATAGTTTTTGATATTTAGTGTCACAAACTTAAGAGAAATATTTCCTGTTAAAATGAAAAATTTTAAAAATTAACTTTTGCAGTTTTCTACCAAAAAATGTTAAAAAAATATTTGTTTTCCATCGTTGGAATTTCAATTTTCTGACACGATTTTTTGCTGTGTCAACTGTGGTTTGCATTTTGGGTTTTAACAGTTCCTAGGGCAGGTTCAAAGGCTCAGAGTAACAAAGGGACATAGATTTTGTTTTTTTGATTTTTGATTAAACGTATTTTTTATTGAGAAAAAATTTCTAATCTACTTCAGTGCGTCTCTACTAGGCAAATCAAACGAAAAACTTTGAGCCTTTGCATCTTTGTTACTTTGTTCCTAAAAAGAAAAAACCTTTGTACCTTTGTCACTCTGAACCTTTGAACCTCTACAGTGAGATATTTTATTCAATTTGCATACAACGGAACACCTTATAATGGATGGCAATTTCAGCCAAACGCACCTTCTGTTCAGGAAACTTTAAACAAAGCGATTTCGGTTTTATTAAATACACCTATAAATGTTATGGGAGCCGGACGCACGGACACTGGTGTTCATGCTACGGAAATGTATGGTCATTTTGATGTAGAAAATCCATTAGATGTTCCCGTTTTAGTGCATAAACTAAATTCATTTTTACCAAAAGATATTGCTGTTTTCGATATTATATTGGTACATGATGATGCACATTGCCGATTTGATGCCACTAAACGCACTTATGAATATCACATCAATACTGTTAAAAATCCATTTTTGCAGGAACTGAGCTGGTATGTAAGTCAAAAATTAGATGTAGCTTTGATGAATGAAGCTGCGCAAATTTTACTGAAGCATACCGATTTTCAGTGTTTCTCAAAAGTTAATACGGATGTAAACACTTTTGATTGCACGGTTTTTGAGGCTTATTGGAAAAATGAAAATAACAAACTGATTTTTACTATCTCAGCAAACCGATTTTTGCGAAATATGGTTCGGGCGATTGTGGGCACATTAATCAATATTGGTCTTCATAAAATTACGCTGACTGATTTTGAAAACATTATTGCCAGCAAAAGCAGAGAAAAAGCAGGATTTTCAGTTCCAGCACATGGTCTTTATTTGACAAAAATTAATTACGAATATTTATAGCTTTAGGCTATAGGCAATAAGCTTTACACTTGTTCCTACTCCCTATTGTTAATAGCTTATAGCCTAAAGCTTACAGCTAAGCAACTAAAAATAAATGAAAGCAAAAGCATTTGATACCGGCTTATTCAAACGAATTTTAAAATATACTAAACCTTATAAATGGCGCTATTACGGCGTTATTGTTTTTGCTATTTCGCTGTCTATTTTTGCGGCGCTTCGTCCCTATTTGTTAAAACAAACCGTCGATGGTTATATCAAAACACATGATAAACATGGTTTGCTGATGTACATTATCTTAATGGGACTTGTACTTTTAATGGAAGTTTTTTCACAATTCTATTTTGTTTACTGGGCAAACTGGCTTGGACAGGATATTGTAAAAGATATCCGAACCAAACTTTTCAAGCATATTTTGAGTTTCAGAATGAAATATTTTGATTTGGTTTCGGTTGGGCAATTGGTTACCAGATCCGTTTCTGATATTGAATCGATTGCACGTATTTTCAGTCAAGGTCTTTTTATGATTATTAGTGATTTGATGAAAATGCTGGTGGTTCTGCTTTTTATGTTTTACATGAATTGGAAACTTACTTGGATTGTTGTTGTGGCAATGCCAATTCTGGTTTATGTCACCCGAATTTTTCAGCGTAAAATGCAAGTTGCTTTTGAAGAAGTGCGCACGCAGATTGCCAATATGAACTCTTTTGTTCAAGAGCGTGTGACCGGAATGAAGATTGTACAGCTTTTTAACCGAGAAAAAATTGAGGCTGAAAAATTCAGAGAAATCAACGACAAACACAGAGTTGCTTGGATTAAAACCATTTTATACAACTCGATATTTTTCCCAATTGCTGATATTATTTCCTCAATAACTTTAGGAGTTGTAGTTGTTTTTGGCGGATTCAAAATTTTGAATGGCGATCACTTTACTACTTTCGGAGACTTATTCTCTTATACGATGTTCATCGGAATGCTGTTTAACCCGCTTCGTCAGATTGCTGATAAATTCAATGAGATGCAATTAGGAATGATTGCCGCCAATCGTGTTTTTGACATTATTGACACTCAAGATCATATTCAGGACACCGGCACAATTGAAGCTCCTGTTTTTAGCGGCAGTATTGAATTTAAAGAAGTACGCTTTAGTTATATTCCCGAAGAAGAAGTTATTAAAGGAATTGATTTATCTGTTGATTCGGGACAAACAATTGCGATTGTAGGTTCGACTGGAGCAGGAAAATCGACTATTATCAATTTACTGAATCGTTTCTACGAAATTAATAGCGGTACTATTTATATCGACGGACATAATATTGAAAACTACACATTAGCTTCTTTACGAAAACAAATTGCGGTAGTTTTACAAGATGTATTTTTGTTTGCCGATACGATTTACAACAACATTACTTTACACAATCCAGAAATTACTCGTGAAAAGGTATTAGAAGCTGCAAAAAAAATTGGCGTTCACGATTTCATAATGAGCTTGCCCGATAATTATGATTTTGATGTAAAAGAGCGCGGTGTAATGCTTTCATCTGGACAACGTCAATTAATCGCCTTTTTGCGTTCTTATGTGAGTAATCCGAGTATTTTGATTTTGGATGAAGCGACTTCATCTATTGATACGTATTCTGAAGAATTGATTCAGCGTGCTACTGAAACGATTACTAAAGGAAGAACCTCAATTATCATTGCCCACCGATTGGCAACAATTGTAAATGCCGATAAAATTGTAGTAATGGATAAAGGCCTTATTGTAGAGCAAGGAACGCATCAAGAATTGCTTAACAAAACCGATGGTTATTACAAAAACCTGTATGATTCGCAATTTTCGGTTGCAAATTAGGCCTCAAAATGCTAAAAAAACATTTATAAACGTTAAATCAGCGTTATAGAAATCATAAAACTGCTTCTCAGCACCAGCTCTTTAACATTTCGTTTTTGGTTTATTCTTTATCTTTGAGACTATAGAAATCAAATGTAAAAGAAAATGCCACAAAATAGATTTTACCCAGAAGAACAGTTCAAAGAAATAGAAATAAATGCCTCATTACAACTAAAATACGCCATTTCAAATAGAGGTCGATTAATAAGTTTTACAGACGAAATTGAAAATGGCCGAATCCTAAAAGGAGGTCTGAGCGATGGTTATCCAACTTTCAGATTCAAGGTTAAAAAAGATGATAAAATTGTAAACAAATATCTTTTTCTCTACAAATTAGTTGCTCAATATTTCATCCCAAAACAATCGGAAGATCAGACTTATGTTCTCCATTTGGATTATAACCGAAGCAATGATGATGCTAGCAATTTGCGCTGGGCTACAAAACAAGAAATGATGGCGCACAGTCGAAAAAGTCCAAGAGTGATTCAAGCGAAAAAAAACTTGATCGAACACAACTTAAAAGCAGACGGAAGAAAATTGACCACTACAAAAGTGATGCTGATCAAGAAAATTTTAGCAAGACCTGAACAAAAAACACGTTTGAAAATGATTGCCAAACAATTCGGCGTAAGTGAAATGCAGATCCGCAGAATTGCAAGCGGCGAAAACTGGGGACACGTTAAAGTTTAATTATTAATTGATAATTCATAATTGACAACTGATAACTCATAATTTATAAAAGCCACAGATTATTCAGATGAACATTGATTTTAAAAATCATTCTAATCCGAATAATCTGTGGCTTATTTTTTTAAAAAGCGACTAATTACTAATCACTTTTAACTAGTCACTTTTAACTAGTCACTTTTCACTAAATTTCAAAATTCACTTCATAATTCACAATTTGCAATTCACAATTCCTTAAGTTTCTGTGAAAAGAATAAAATCAGAGTGTCTTAAAATAAATTTTGAGGTGTTGATTTAAAATAAATCCTTAAATTCGCAATCACAAATAACAAAAAAAGAAAATCGACAAATGAGTTTCGGAATATAATCCTCATTTTCGGTAATAAATACTAAAAACCAAAAAAATGAAATACGACGTTATTGTTTTAGGAAGTGGTCCTGGTGGATATGTAACAGCAATCAGAGCTTCTCAATTAGGCTTTAAAGTAGCTGTAGTTGAAAAAGAAAACCTAGGAGGTGTATGCTTGAACTGGGGTTGTATCCCAACAAAAGCATTATTAAAATCAGCACAGGTTTTTGATTATCTAAAACACGCTTCTGATTACGGATTAAAAGTTTCTGAATTCGATAAAGATTTCCCTGCAGTTGTACAACGCAGCCGTGGTGTAGCAGAAGGAATGAGTAAAGGAGTTCAGTTCTTGATGAAAAAAAACAAAATTGACGTTATTGAAGGTTTTGGAAAACTAAAACCAGGAAAAAAACTTGACGTTACAGATAAAGACAATAAAGTTACTGAATACAGCGCTGATCACATTATCATCGCTACTGGTGCTCGCTCTCGTGAGTTACCTAACTTACCTCAAGATGGTGTAAAAGTAATTGGGTACCGTCAAGCAATGACTTTGCCAACACAACCAAAATCTATGATTATTGTGGGTTCTGGAGCAATTGGAGTTGAGTTTGCTCACTTCTATAACTCTATGGGAACTGATGTTACAATTGTAGAATTCATGCCAAATGTAGTTCCAGTAGAAGACGAAGATATCTCAAAACAATTTGAGCGTTCTTTGAAAAAAGCTGGAATTAAAGTAATGACTAACTCTTCTGTTGAGCGTATCGACACAACTGGTGCAGGTGTAAAAGCATTTGTTAAAACAGCAAAAGGAGAAGAAGTTCTTGAAGCTGACATCGTACTTTCTGCAGTTGGAATCAAAACTAACATTGAAAATATTGGTTTAGAAGAAGTTGGAATCGCTGTTGACAGAGATAAAATCTTAGTAAATGCTTACAACGCAACTAATATCCCTGGTTACTACGCAATTGGAGACGTTACTCCAGGTCAAGCTTTAGCTCACGTTGCTTCTGCTGAAGGAATCAACTGTGTTGAAAAAATTGCTGGTATGCACGTTGAGCCAATCGATTACGGAAACGTTCCTGGTTGTACGTATGCAACTCCAGAAATCGCTTCTGTTGGTTTAACTGAAAAACAAGCTAAAGAAAAAGGTTACGAATTAAAAATTGGTAAATTCCCATTCTCAGCTTCAGGAAAAGCAAAAGCAGCTGGAACTCCAGACGGATTTGTAAAAGTAATCTTTGATGCTAAATATGGAGAATGGTTAGGATGCCACATGATTGGTGCTGGTGTTACAGATATGATTGCTGAAGCAGTTGTAGCTCGTAAACTAGAAACTACTGGTCACGAAATCTTAAAATCGATCCACCCTCACCCAACTATGAGCGAGGCTGTTATGGAAGCTGTTGCTGATGCTTACGGCGAAGTAATTCACTTGTAAAAATATACAATGTAAAGGCTCAAATGTCTTTACGGAGTTATATATAATTTTCAATTTATAAAATCCGATTTGTGAAAACAGATCGGATTTTTTTGTTTAAAAAGCTTAATTTAGCAAATGCTGAAATGTATTTTAAATCCAAATTAGCTTCAGTATTCAGAAAAATTGTGCGTAATAAAATCTAAATTATGAATACAGCCATTCAAGATTATAATGATTCGCAAAGCAGTTCTGACAAGGAAATTTGCGACCAATTAGCGTTGATAATTGATGAAAATCTGCCGGATGCGGAAAACAAAATCTGGCATGCGCATCCTGTTTGGTTTCTGGACGGAAACCCAATTGTAGGTTACAGTAAATTAAAAGGCTCTGTTAGATTGCTTTTCTGGAGCGGACAATCTTTTGAAGAAGACAAGCTGCAAAACGAAGGTTCTTTTAAAGCTGCCGAAATGCGTTACACAAATGCCGACCAAATAAACAAACAAGATCTGAAAAGATGGCTCAAAAAAAGCACAGAAATTCAGTGGGATTATAAAAACATTGTCAAACGAAAAGGAGTCTTGCTTAGACTTAAATAACAACTAAAAAACAACTACAACACAAAATGAAATTTTTACCCCTAATCGCCTTTATTTTAATTACCTCTACAAGCTTTTCACAAACAAAAATGCGTCCATTAAACGAACTTATCGACAAAACCGATTCAGGCTGGAAATCGGTTAAAGAAATTGCAAGCACTGCAAAAAACAAAATAGAAATTCTTCCTGTTGATTCACAAAAAGCAAATGATGCATTGTATCACACGCAAATAGGCACAAACACGACAATGGGTGCTGTTATTTACAAAACTGGCGGTATTTTGGTCGATAACGGCTGGATCAGAATTCTAGGTTCTGGAAGTACAAAATTAAATCGCAGTCTTCCGGATTGGAACAAAGGAAAATCGTTTAAAGAATTTGGCGAAGTTCCGGGTTATTTATTAATCGCAGATGATGTTTTAGGCGGATTTTATATTTTAAACGGTGGCGCACTTGGAGCTGATGTTGGAAAAGTATATTATTTTTCACCCGACAATCTACAATTTGAGCCGCTTGACATAAATTATCCACAATTTTTGGATTTCTGTTTCAACAATGATCTTGAGAAATATTACGAAGGAAGCAGATGGGAAAAATGGAAAGATGAAGTTGCTGGATTAAAAGGTGATCAAGTTTTTAACTTTTATCCTTTTTTATGGACAAAAGAAGGAAGCGACATTAATAAAGTGAGCAGAAAAATAATTCCTATTGAAGAACAATACAGCTTGAATATTGACTTGAGAAAACAAATGGGATTATAATATATAAATTAAAAAAATAACACTTTAATTTTCAGTTTTTTAATCTTATTTTTACTACTGACATACGGTTGTCAAAAGGTGATTTTATCTTTATAAAGTAAATTAAAAAATTATGGAAACTAAAGATGGAAAATTAGCCGTTTATGCGCCAACGCGACAAGATTGGCGCAATTGGCTTGACGAAAATAGCCAAATTGAAAAATCAGTGTGGCTCATTTTATATCACAAAAAAAGTAAAACACCTAGTGTCAATTTAATTGAAGCTACTGAAGAAGCGCTTTGTTTTGGCTGGATTGACAGTCTATGCAAAAAACGCGATGCCGAAAGTTATTATCTTACTTTTTCACACCGAAATCCAAAAACGAGCAAATGGAGCAAGCCAAATATTGAAAGAGCAGAACGACTAATTGCACAAAATTTAATGACGGAACACGGTCAAAAATTAATTGATATTGCAAAAGAACAAGGAAAATGGATTGTTGATACCACAGAAAAATAATTATTTCTAATATAACCAAAAACTTTCTAACCATGCTAAAACAAATTCTCCTAATCTTGCTTTTCAGTTTCGGATTCAATTCTTATGCCCAAGGACTTGAATTCAAAGCTCCCGATTACAACCAAATTGAAAAAGAAATAAAGGATAAAAAATCGGCATTTTATTATCCAAATCTGATGGAGCGTTTAACAAAAAATGATACACTCATGACGCAGGATGATTTCAGATATTTGTATTTTGGTTATGTTTTCCAACCCAAATACAATGCTTTCTGGAGATCTCCTGATGAAAAAAAACTTCGAGAATATTATAGTAAAGAAAAGTTAGAAACTGCAGATTATGATGAAATCATTAAATTAGCCAATCATACACTGGCCGATTTTCCTTTTGATCTACAACAGCTTAATTATCTGGCTTATATTTATCACTTGAAAGGCGATGACGAATCGGCTAAAATCACTTCATACAAATTTCACAATATCATGAACGCCATTCTATCTTCAGGCGATGGCAAAAAATGCGAAACAGGTTTTCATGTTTTATTAGTCGATCATGAATATGTGATGCTACATCTTTTTGAACTCGAATCAAAAGGACAATCATTAATTGGAAACTGTGATTATCTCAGCTTTGAAAAAGGAAAATACAATGTTGACGGCGTGTATTTCAACATTGAAAAAATGCTCGAAAACGAGGCCAAATCATTGAAGTAAAATCTTAAAATGGAATGACGATAACTGAAATCAGAAAAAATGATTACGAACCTTTGAAAAAATTATTTTTGGAGGAACGAAAAAACACTTTTTCATGGCTTGACCAATCCGAATTTCAATTGGATGATTTTGAAAAATTGACTCACGGCGAACTTATCTTGACAGCGCTGATTGATGACGTTCCGGTTGGGTTTATCTCTATATGGATGCCTAACAATTTCATTCATCATTTGTATGTTTCTCACGAACATCAAGGAAAAAATATTGGAACAGAATTATTAAAAGTGGCTGTTAAAAAAACAACTTTTCCACTCACATTAAAATGCCTTGAAAAAAACAAAAAAGCCGTGGATTTTTATAGCCAAAAAGGTTTTGTTGAAAAAGAAAAAGGAATGTCTGAACACGGAACTTATATTTTATTTGAGCTGAAAGAAAACATAAATTAAAACCAAAACTACAACATACCAAAAAATGAATTTAACCGAATTACCGATTGATCTTAAAAAACAAATTGAAAATGAAACCATGGATTTTGCCGTAAAAGCAGCACGGAAATATCCGCTTAAAAAAACATTAGGCAACTTGACTATTGGAATATTGATGTGTGCTTTTATGAGCCTTTTTATACATGCTTTTTTTGGTCCATTATTCAAAAATGAAGAAGGCAATTTTGATCCTAATATACTAGAAAGGGTAAATTGGGGTGACTTAAGTGAATTAACATTTCCCGGTGGTATCATCTGTTTATTGACACTTGCGGGATTGTTCGTAACATTCAATTCTATAGCTATGTTTTTTCAAAAAGGAAGCTATTTTGTTGGAACGTCAACTAGACTGATTCAATTTCGAAATGGAAAAACTACCAGTACAGATTGGGAACAATTTACAGGTAGCATCAAAATCAAAGCTAAAAATAACTTTGGCGAAATTGAATTTGAATTGCGAACTGGAAAACTAGAAGGCAGAAAAAATCAACCTGATAAATTTGTTCCAGATATTATTTATGTCATTGGAATTAACAATGTTTATGATATCGAAAAAAAATGCAGAATCAGAATTAAAGAAAATGATCCAACTCCTGCGGTTGTTTTAAATTAAAATTAATAAAGAAGTTTAAAGACTTTCAATTTTCATAAAATGATTAAACTCTCAAATTATTCAATAATCTTATTTGCTATTTTATCTTGCTTATTTTCCTGCAAAAACACCCCAAAAAACATAATCGATGATGCAAATTTTGATCGTGATCATGCAGCAATACATGAAGAAATGGACAAAATTTCAGCTGAATTTGGAAAATTCAGAAAAGAATTGATTTTGTTATATGCAGAAGGAGAAAAAAATCCAGAACTGGCACTTACTAAAGCCGACACTTTGTTAGACATTTATAATACAACAAAAGAAAAGTACAAATCACAAATCAAACAAAATGTAACAACTAGCATAAATTATTTAAAAGCAGAACTCTATTATAAATTAGGCAATTACGAACAATCTATAAAGAAATTAAAAAAAGAAAAATACGATTCAGGCGAACACGCAGCTGCTCTCGCTGCCAATTATGTGAAACTAAAAGAATTTGACAAAGCGAAATATTACGTTGAAAAAATTGGTCCCGGATTTTACATTTACGATTATGCGCTAGGAAATTATTATGAAACCATTGACAATAAAAATGAAGCCTTAAAAATTTATAGCGCCATAAAAGCAAATAAAGAAATCAAACATTATGCGTATTATCCTTTGGCTGTTGCAAGGTATGATGAACTCAAAAAGGAAAAACCGCAATTGCTAAATGAGATTTATTTTCCCACCCAAAACCCTAGTTTTGAAATTGCAGATTCTGATAATGAAAATAGAACCAAAATTTTCGACATGGTATTTGCCTTACCTGAAGCTAAAAATAAAGGTGTTTCGATAGTTGAATCACCGCAAACCAATGATAAAGATTATTATTTGATTAAGGTTGGTAAAAATGCTGGATATATTACTGATGACATGATTGTTGAGTTCACTCTTTACATTTATCCAAAAGACTTTACAATGAAATACTATGACGAAAAAAATAATCGTTTGATGACCATTGAAGAATGGAGAAATTCGAGATAAACGGAATAAAAAATTAAAAAAAAGGCAAAAAAATCTATAAAAAACTAAAAACCAAAAAATGAGCACCTTAACCAAAAAAGATATTGACAAACCCATGGGAGGTTTATTCTTTATGATTATAAATACTTCTATTTGGGCTTTTATTGCCGAATATTATTTAGAAAATAAAGATTTGCGTCTTGTGGGCGTTTTACTAGGAACAATTATAATGAGTTTTTTATTCTTTTATCTAAAGTTTACAAAAGCACAAAAATGTCTTCCCGAAAGCACGATTGAAAAAACAGAAGAAGAAAAGAAAAGTGAAAAATGGTTTCTAATCATTTTTGGCCTTGAAGGTTTAGGAATTTTAGTCGCAAAAAACATTTTAATGAATATCAATCACGATGAATTATTCATTTGCTTTTTTGTGTTGATTGTTGGCTTGCATTTTTTTCCGCTAGGAAAAATATTTAAACGAACTTTTGATCTCTATATCGGCACATGGACTTGTTTATTTGCGTTTCTCGGTATTTATTTAATCACGCAAAAAATCACAACTGTAAATTTTGCAAACGTCATTGTTAGTCTAGGTTGTGCTTTTGCTACAATTTCTTATGGTTTCAGAATGATTATAGAAGGAAGGAAATTGCTTTTGAAAGAAATAAAATAATCAACATAAAAACATTGTAACGCAACCTTTTAGCAAAATCATCATCTTTAAATAAACCAATATAAATTTAAACCGATGAAAAAAATTTTTACTCTTCTTTTTATTCTTTTTGCTTTTGTAAGTTGCAGCAGTGACGATGACGATGCAAATCCTGTTGCTGGAAATTGGAAACTAATTTTTTCTAGCAGTTTAGATAAAGGATTTGAAAATCTTTCTACTAAAAATGTTATTTACCAATTTGACAACAAATCGACCTTAACCATTAATACTGATGGAGTACTTGAAAAGCATCAATATCGATACGAAGTTGGTTATTTGTCGGGAGGTTATGATTCCAATGAAAAAAGAATTCCGCTAGTCATTATTGACAATACAAAATGGACTTATTCTATCTCTGCAAAGGGTGAAATGGTTTTAAACACATCGTATTTTGATGGCCCTATATTGACTTTTACAAAACAATAAGTTTTCTAAAAGTTTATAATTCAAATAAAAAAGCTCTTCAAAATTATTTCTGAAGAGCTTTTATTATTAGTTGACTAAAAACAGTGAATTACTGAATAAAAGGATTCCGTTTTCCCAAAAGCCTCTGAAAAGCGGATTATCAATCATATAAATCACGCTTCCGTCACCTTTTTTATCGACCGCAAAAGTTACGGTTTCAGGAAGTTTTTTCTTGATATCGTTTCCAACAAAACCATAACTCAAAAAGTTTTTAGGAATATAAGCCACATTGATTGCGCTTTTTAAAAGCGAAAACGATCTTTCGTTGGTTTTCAAACTATAATAGTTATTTCCAAGGCCAAATGCCATTGGATACGTTTTATCCAGTTTATTCTCGATAATCGCACCCGGAATTGTCCCTGAAATTTCTCTTCGCTCGGATCCTTCGAAGTCTAAAAAGCGTTTTTTAAGCTCGATTTCTTTTTCTTCTTTTTCCGATTTTTCTTTGTCTTCTTTGCTCGCAAATTGGCTTAAAGCATAACCTTCACGATCTTGAAACAACGAAATGGCACTGCTCATCGCAATTACTTTTCCGCCATTTTTAACCCAATCATCAATTTGCTTTTTCTGATCTTCAGAAAAATCATAAGAACCATCAGAAAGTATCAACGTATTGTAATTGTATAATTTAACACGATTGAAATTACTGGTTTCAACTATACTTACCGGATATTTCACCACTTCGTCTAAATAATGCCAATTGGCGCCAAACTCAGTCGAAACAATTCCTTTTCCAGAAAGCATCAAGATTTTTGGCGCTTTTAACAGAACAAAATTTTCACCGCCGATATCTTTTGAATTGGTTGAAAATCCAGTTGTAATAAAACTATAATCCGATTTGATTTTGATGATTTCGCTGACTGTTTTTTCAAAATCAGCAATTTTTGGATTGTCAGCACGGCTAATAATCAAACCGCCAGGCTCAATTGTCAAAGTTCCAAAAACGGCTTTTTTCATTGCAGAACGCACCTTTACGTTTGCCTGATGCAATAATGAAAGCACCTGAGCTGAAGTTCTGCTGTTCCAAGGCACATAAAATGCGTACACACTTGCTGGAATGTTTTTTTGAGCAATTTCAATTTGAGCTTTTGTTTTTACTGAAACCGCATTTTTTACGGCATAACCTTCAATTCCGTATGCCAATGGCAATGTCCAAGCTGTAATGTCGTAAGATAAACTATCATTAAGCTTTTGGTTTGGTTCAAATAAAACTTGTGCCAAAACTGATCTTGGCTGATCTGCTTTTATAATCAAATCGTTGGGCTCAATCTTGAAACTTTCACTTTTTTTGTTTTGATAATGAAATCCAGAAGCACTTGCAGAAGCATCTGCATAACTGAATTCGATATCATTTTTTTTCAGCATCTCTGTCAATTGTTCCAGTTTTGCATTACTTTTTAGAACATAGGTGTTATAAACGCCCTTTGCTTTTTTGCGTGCATTTGCATGAAAATCTCTAAAACCTTTCAACAGCACATCTTTTTGCGAAGCTGCACTTTCTACAACTGTCAACACTGCTGTCGCGTGATGTGTCAAACGATCTTTTATGGTTACGTTTGTGCCGTTTTCCATTGTAATTTCTCGTCCTGCTCCTATTCCACCTTGCTCTAATGTCAACCCAACAGCACCATTGTAAGTTGGATAGGTGTCGCCATAACTTGGATAAAACAAATCAAATCGTTCTCTGGTGTTGTACATCCAGTTTTGTTTGTCGAATTTCTGCGAAATATTTTTCCCCAAAACAATATGAAAATCTTTTTGATACTGCTCAATGAATTCATGCAAAGGTTCTGCTGCCGGCGGAAAAAAGTAGGGTGAATTATAACTCATTTCATGCACATCAGTATGTACTTGAGGCATCCATTGGTTATACACTTTTATGCGCTGTTGCGATTCGGCTTGCGTTTGCCATGCCCAATCGCGATTTAAATCGAAAAGGTAATGATTGAATCTTCCGCCTGGCCATTCTTCCATATGTTCTCTGTCATATAAACCCGGATGGTTTTTCTTTCCTGAAATTTCGCGAAGCCAATTTCCATAACGGGAATACCCATCTGGATTGATGCATGGATCCAGAATTACGACTGTATTTTTAAGCCATTTTTTAGTTTCTTCATTTGTTGGATTCAAAAGCTCGTAGGCAACTGTCAACGCGCTTTCGGTTCCGGCAAACTCATTTCCGTGAACATTAAAGCTCAACCACACAATAATTTTATCCTGTACCGTTGCCGATTTTGAATCTGAAAGCCCAATCGAAGCTAAATTATTCAAACGGATTTGTTCCAAATTTTTCAGATTTTCTGCATCAGAAATGAAATACAAATTGAGATCACGCTGTTCATTTGTTAGTCCGTACTGTTGCTTTTTTATCAAAGCCGAATTTTCAGTCAGATATTTAAAATAATCTTCAACTTGATGGTAATAACTGATTTGTTTGCCATAATTCGGAATAAATTCTGAAGGTGATTTTAATTGCGCCAGGGCAGAAACCGAAACTGTTAGAAGGAATAATACAGCATAAAAGTTTTTTATCATAGTGGAAAATGGTTTGCAGTTGGTTAAAAATAAGAATTATCTTTAACTAATTTAAAATTCTAAACAAATATTAGTAAAATGGATAAATCATTACAAAATGAAAACTTTTAAAATTCACCTTTATGAATATTCTCATTGTTTACGCACACCCGAGTAAAAAATCCTATACTTTTCAGGTTTTGGAACGATTGAAATCAGCAATTTTAAAACAAAATTGGAATCTTGAAATTTCAGATTTATACGCTTCAAATTTCATCAGTGATATGTCTGAAGACGAATATGAAAGAGAAGGTTTTGCAAAACTTGATCTTCCTATTTCAGAAGACGTTTTGAAAGAACATAAAAAAATCGAAAATGCCGATTGCATTATTTTTCTGTATCCAGTGTGGTGGAGCGATTGTCCTGCAAAATTAAAAGGCTGGTTTGACCGGGTTTATTCCGTTGGATACGCTTATGGACAAACCGAATCTTTTCCGAAAATGAAAATCATTCCGCACGGAATTGCAATTTGCACCGCAGGACATCCAAATGATTTTTTAAACGAAATTGGAATTGCACAAAGCATGGAAAAAATCATGCTAGAAGACCGACTTGGAAAACGTTTTGAAAATAAGGAAATGCTTATTTTGGGCGGTACTTTAGAATTAGAAAAGGTAATGGAAAATCACTTTTTGCAGATTGAGAAAATTGTAAGCAAACTTTCTAATTAAATTAATTACTTTGGATCTCAAAAAACCAATTACGATTTAATATGGCAGTACAAAAAAAAGTATTAGAACAAAAAACAGATAAAGAATTAGAACAATACATTCAGCCTGAAACGAGATTTGTACCGCAAGCCACTAAATGTGCGTTCGAAATTCTCAAAGCAAGGGGCAGAGTTTTTTCACAAGAAGAAATAGACGCTATTCATTTATTAATAAATAGACCCGAAGAAAAAGAAGCAAAAAAAATACGGCCAATACATGAAAATCATATAAAAGCCTCAAATTTTATTTTTATTTCACTCGCTCTTGGATTGGTGAATTTCTTTTTAGCATTAAAATATTACCCAAATCAAGCTATTTTTTCTGCTCTTGTAGCTTTCATTCTTGTGGGACTTCTAGCCTATTTAATTCGACAAGGACGTAATTTGAAAATTTTACTAGCAGTGTTGTTCGGTCTTGGATTATTTGGTTCAATTCCAACCTTAATTTCTGACTTAACATATTTCCCTTTAAACGGGCTTTTAAGTCTTGGCCAACAAATATTGCAACTTTTGGCTATCATTTTTTTATTTATGATTCCAAAGAAATTTGAAAGCATAAAAACAAATGAATTTGAATTATGGCTTTCTACGGAAAATGTAGAAGAAACTAAAAAAACAAACTAATGACAATCGAAGAAATCATCGACATTCAAATGCACGCTTTCAACAACAGATCAATTGAAGAAATGATGCCATTATATACAGATGACACCAAAATCTATAATTTCACTGATCATCAATTAGTCGTTGATGGAAAAGAAGAATGTAAAGAAATGTTTAGCAAACTTTTTGAACAATCACCAAATTTATATGCCGAAATCATAAAAACAATCTTTTTCGATACAAAAGCAATTGTTCACGAATATGTTTCTGGCCGAAATGGCGACGACATTAAAAAAGAACAAGTCGTAATTTTTGAAATCCAAAACCAAAAAATCAGCAGAATGGATATCATGCGATCTTAACTTGTCTGAAACTCCCCTTTCTTTTGTCTATTAAGCACCCTAACAAATTGATTATTAGAAAGTAAATTTGTAATACAAACCTTTAAATTATTTAAAATGAGTACTACAGATTTTACCACAACCATAAAAGTCGATCAATCTCCCGAGGCAGTTTTTAATGCAGTGACAAATGTCCGAGGCTGGTGGTCTGAAGAAATAGAAGGAAATACAGCAAAGCTAAATGATGAATTTGATTATCATTATGAAGATGTTCATCGTTGCAAAGTAAAATTAATTGAAGTTGTTCCGAATCAAAAAATCGTTTGGCTGGTTGAAGAAAACTACTTTAAATTTACCGAAGACAAAACAGAATGGACGGGAACTAAACCTACTTTTGAAATTACCGAAAAAGATGGAAAAACAGAGCTAAAATTTACGCATTTTGGTTTAACCTCAGAATATGAATGCTTTGAGATTTGCAGGGGCGCTTGGACAAACTACATTCAAAACAGTCTTAAAAAACTGATTGAAACCGGAAAAGGCGAACCAAATGCAACAGGAAAACCACAAACTGAAAACGAAAAAAGGCTATCTTCAAAATAATTTTATAAATTAGTGATTCTAAAAATCCTAATTATATGAACCCCATTGTAAGAAATACTCTGGCAGTCCTTGCCGGAATCGTTGTTGGAAGTATTGTCAATATGAGTATAATTTTATTAAGTGGTTCTATTATTCCGCTTCCAGAAGGTGCTGACAATAGTACAATGGAAAGTCTAAAATCAACAATGCATTTGTTTGAAGCCAAACATTATCTTTTTCCTTTTTTGGCACATGCTATTGGAACATTTGTTGGCGCAATCACAACCGCATTACTAGCATTTAATCATAAAAAGAAACTTGCGCTGCTTATTGGCGCATTCTTTTTATTTGGTGGTATCGTAAGCGTTTGTTCATTGCCTTCACCTGTTTGGTTTACAATCGTCGATTTAGTTTTTGCTTATATTCCAATGGCATATCTAGCTTTGAAATTGCTTTGCCACAAAGGAAAAATTCAAAAAAATGAATAACGAATCACCTAAATAGATTTCTCTAGAACTTTCTCAGCAACTTAAAAAAGACTACAGTATTCGTAGATTTGGCTAAAGCCATTCGCTAAATGATGTACAACTTTGTAACATCAAAAAAAATAGCGATATGAAAATTATAATCACAGGTTCTTTAGGGAACATCAGCAAGCCATTAACCCAAGAGTTAGTGCAAAAAGGGCATTCAGTAACCGTAATTGCCAGCAGTACTGAAAGACAATCGGAAATTGAATTATTGGGTGCTTCGGCGGCAATAGGTTCAGTAAATGACGCAGCCTTTTTAACGAAAACTTTTACCGGAGCAGATGCGGTTTACTGCATGATTCCACGTGCGAATTACTTCGATCCAAATCTTGATCTAGATGCTTTTACACGTCAAATCGGGGACAATTACGCCGAAGCCATTACTAAATCGGGTGTAAAACGAGTAGTGTTTTTAAGCAGTATTGGAGCACATTTAAAAGAGAATTCAGGAATTATTCAGCGTTACAACGAAATTGAAGCTGTTTTAAATCAGCTTTCAGATGTTGCGATTACTTTCATGCGCCCAACTTCATTTTATTACAATCTGCTTCCTTATGCTTTCATGATCAAATCACTGGGAAGTATAAATGCAAATTATGGCGCCGACAAAACAATTCCGTGGGTTTCTCCAAACGACATTGCCGAAGCGATTGCTGATGAAATCACAACGCTAGTTGACGGGAAAAAAGTCCGTTATGTAGCAAGTGAAGAGCTTACAGGTGACGAAACTGCTCTTATTTTAGGAAAGGCAATTGGAATTCCAGATTTAAAATGGAATTTAATCAGCGACGAAGAAACTTTACAAGGATTAGTTGCTGCTGGAATGCAACCTAAAATTGCACAAGGTTTGGTTGAAATGTATGCCGCACTTTACAACGGAACTCTTGGCGAAGATTATTCCCGTAATAAACCTTCTGAAATGGGAAAAACAAAATTGGTAGATTATGCTTCGGAATTTGCTTCATTTTACAATCAAAAATAAGTAACTTTAGCTATGGCAAACCAACAACCTCTTAGATTCAAAACGATAAGCGAATTCCATAAATTTCGGGATTTGCCTAAACCTGAACATCCTTTAGTAAGCGTTTATAATTTTGAAGATTTGAAATATCTTAACGAAGAAGAACCGAAAAGCCTGATTCTTGATTTCTATTCTATTGCCCTAAAAAGAAATGCCAATGCAAAAATGCGTTATGGCCAGCAAGAATATGATTTTAATGAAGGTGTATTAATATTTATTTCGCCAGGACAAGTTTTTTCTATAGAAGGAAATGCCGAAATGCAACACACAGGATGGTCATTATTGATCCATCCTGATTTTTTATGGAATACGCCGCTTGCGCAGAAAATCAAACAATACGAATATTTTGGTTATGCCGTCAATGAAGCACTGCATCTTTCTGAAAAAGAAGAAAATATGCTCGTTGATATCATCAAAAATATTCAAATGGAATACCAGTCCAATATTGATAAATTCAGCCAAGATGTTATTATTGCCCAAATCGAACTGTTTCTTACCTATGCCGAACGATTCTATAATCGACAATTTATTACCCGAAAAATAAGCAGTCACCAGATTCTTGCACGTCTTGAAAAACTTTTGGAAGATTATTTTAATGATATCGATTTAACTTCAAAAGGGCTTCCAACGGTACACTACATTGCTGAAAATTTAAACGTATCACCCAATTATTTAAGTGGATTACTAAAACTTCATACAGGTCAAAGCACGCAACAGCATATTCACAACAAATTAATTGAAAAAGCCAAAGAAAAACTTTCGACAACCCAATTGTCCATTAGTGAAATTGCCTTTGAGCTGGGTTTTGAACATCAGCAATCTTTTAGTAAATTGTTTAAAACAAAGACAAGCATATCGCCTTTAGAATTTAGACAGTCTTTCAATTAAAATTTCTCAATTATCTGGAAAATTCTAATGGCATTTAATTAAAAACCTGCTTCCAAATTTCTTAACTTAGTTCACTTTTACATTTGAAGATCATGACTAAGAAAGAAATTGCTCGAGACTTCCTAAAACTTGCCGCAAACGGACATTCACACGAAGCTTTTCGTTTGCATGTGGGCAAAAAATTCAAACATCACAACGCTTATTTTAAAGGTGATGCCGATACTCTAATGCTTGCCATGGAAGAATCGGCACGAACAAATCCGAATAAGATTTTCAAAATTCATCATATTTTAGAAGATGAAAACCTTGTCGCTGTACATTCTCATTTAAAACAAAATTCAAAAGATATTGGTTTTGCGGTAGTTCACATCTTAAAATTCAAAGAGGACAAAATAATTGAACTCTGGGATTTAGGTCAGCCTATTCCAACGGAAACTATTAATGAAAACGGAATGTTTTGATTTAATTGTTAATTGTAAATTATTTTTTCTCAAGCCAAACCAATAAACTATCAACCTTATAATGAATTCATTTTTTAGTTTTTCTTCCTTCTTATCCCTGTTTTTTATTCTTTCAAGCTGTCATTCTTCTGCTCAAAAAAAAGATAATTACACTGCTAAAATCGACAGTTTAATTCAAAATACTTCCCCCGTTTTTAATGGTGCAATTCTGATTTCAAAAAACGGAAAACCATTGTATGCTAAAGCAAAAGGCTTCTCCAATTTTGAAACCAAAACACCTTTGAAATTAGACACTCAATTCGAAATCATGTCAAACAGCAAACAAATTACCGCAGTTTTGATTTTATTGGAAGTCGAAAAAGGTAAAATCGATTTGAACGCCCCAATCAAAAAATATTTGCCAGAGCTTACACAAACTTGGGCAGATTCGGTTACGGTTCATCAGCTTTTAAATCATTCGCATGGAATTATTGATCTGCAAAAACCACTGGCTTTCAAACCCGGAACGCAATTTAAATACGGTAATCTAAACTTTAGTTTGTTAGGCAAAATTGTGGAATTCAGTACAAAAAAAACTTATACAGAAGTTGCAAATTCACTTTTTAAGAAATTAAAAATGAAAAATACCTTATGCTATTCTAAAGACAAAACTCAAAATCTGGCAACTGGACATTACAATAATAAAAACACGCTGACAACGGTTAAAGAAAGCATGATCAACAATGAAAATTTAGGAGCAGATGGCATACTTTCAACCGTTGAAGATTTGACTATTTGGGACAATAATCTCCATAAAGGAAAAATTCTAAAACCAGAATCGTATAAATTGCTTACCGCAAATACCATTTTATCTCAACACAATTTCTTCGGGAAAGAAAAAGAACCTTATGGTTATGGCATCCGAATTATTGAAAAAGAGCCCTTTAAATATATTGGCCATACAGGACTTGGCGACGGATTTTCTTCCGTAAATTTGTATTTCCCAGAAAGTGATGTTAGTATGGTTATTTTGGAAAATCAGATGAATGAGGATTCTGAATTGTTTTATATTTCTGAATTTAAAATCAAAAACATTTTATTTAAAAGCGATTTATTACTCAAAAAATAATTGAAATGGCAAAGAATAAAACCTCCGAAACCGAAAGCAGTGTCATTGATTTTATCCATACAGTTGAGGATGAAACAAAAAGAAACGACGCTTTTGAGCTTGTAAAAATCATGCAAAAGACAACGGGCTTTGAAGCCAAAATGTGGGGACCGAGCATTATTGGTTTTGGAAGTTATCATTACAAATACGCCAGCGGTCATGAAGGCGATGCGCCACTTGCAGCATTTTCTCCAAGGAAAGCGGCGATTTCGCTTTACTTTTCTTTAGATCCTGAAAACAGAGAAAAATTACTTGCGAAATTCGGGAAATTTAAACCTTCAAAAGGTTGTATTTATGTCAAAAAACTTGCTGATATTGACCTTGCCGTTTTAAAAGAAATGACTGTTCTTTCAGTTGAAAATCTAACTAAATTATATCCTCCACAATAAAAAATGATTCCAACATTAATAATTATTCTCGCTTTAGCATTTGCATTTTATTTGTTTTTGCAACATCCACAATTCGGGAAGGCGCCATCTGGCGAGCGATTGGCTTTGATTCAGAAATCGCCTCAATATAAAAACGGAAAATTCGAAAATCAGAGTTTCACGCCAGATCTTGCCGAAGGGGCAAGTATGACGGGCGTTCTGCTTGAATTTTTCTTCAAAAAAGTAGATCGAAAAACACCAACTGATTTGATTCCGTCAATAAAAACAAATTTGAAAGAACTGCCTCTGGACAAAGATGTTTTGATTTGGTTTGGACATTCCTCTTATTTCATTCAACTTGAAGGAAAACGTTTTTTGATTGATCCTGTTTTTAGCGGAAACGCCTCGCCTATTCCAGGAACTACAAAATCATTTAAAGGAACGGATATCTATACCGTTGATGATCTTCCAGAAATTGATTATTTGTTGATGACACATGATCATTACGATCATTTAGATTATAAAACGATTTTGAAATTAAAGCCGAAAATCAAAAAAGTGATTACAGCACTCGGCGTTGGTTCGCATTTTGAATTTTGGGGTTTCAATCCTGAAATTATCACCGAAAAAGATTGGAACGAAAAAGTAGAATTGGATCAAAATTTAATGCTTTATACGGCACCATCAAGACATTTTTCGGGCAGAGCTTTTAAACGTTGCAATACCCTTTGGACGTCTTTCATTTTGGAAACTAAAGATTTCAGAATGTATCTTGGCGGAGACAGCGGTTACGATATTCATTTTGCAGAAATCGGGCAAAAATTTGGAAGTTTTGACATCGTCTTGCTTGACAATGGCCAGTACAACAAAAATTGGAAATACATCCACAACATGCCCGAAGATGTAATTCAAGCCATGAAAGACTTAAATGCAAAAAGGGCGTTTCCTGTTCATTCTTCGAAATTTGCCTTGTCATTGCATTCTTGGGACGAACCATTGAAAAAAGTGACGGAATTGAATAATTTGTCTGAAAATCCAATTCCGCTAATTACGCCAATGATTGGAGAAGTAGTCGAATTAAAAAACGAAAATCAAGAATTTCAACAATGGTGGAAAACCATAAATTAAATCCTCAAAAATTGAGACATGAATACTTCAGAATTAATAATCCGAAATGCTGATCCATCAGAATTTGAGGAAATTGGAAAACTCTTAATTCGCGTTTATTCGGCTTTGGAAGGTTTTCCAAAAGAAGATGAACAGCCTAATTATTACAAAATGCTGGCCAATATTGGCAATTTCACTCAATATCCTGAAACAGAACTTTTAGTTGCTCATGACAATCAAAATATTGTTGGAGCTGTGGTTTATTTTAATGATATGCAATATTACGGTTCTGGAGGTATTGCAACTCAAGAAAAAGATTCGGCTGGATTTCGTTTGTTGGGAGTTGATTCTAACGCAAGAGGAAAAGGAATTGGAAAACTACTTACTTTGGAATGCATCAAAAAAGCAACTGAAAACAACCGAAAACAAGTCATTATCCATTCTACTTTAGCCATGAAAACCGCTTGGGGAATGTATGAAAATATCGGATTCAAAAGAGATGAAATTTTGGATTTTATGCAAGGAGAGCTTCCCGTATTTGGTTTTAGATTTACCCTTGATTCATAAAAATAATATCAAAAAAAATAAAAAATTGAAACTAAAAAACAACCTTTTAATTGTTGCTTTTCTGGCAACTTTTAATCTTTTTGCCCAAAACACTTATGTTTTTCTGGGTTCATACAATCGTGATAAATCAGCTGAAGCCATTCAGATTTATCAGTTGGATACTTTAAAAGGAAAATTAACAAAATTTGCTTCAGCGAAAAACATTATAAATCCCTCCTATTTGACCGTTTCTCCAAATGGAAAATATGTTTACGCTTGCACCGATACCAAAACACCAAACGCTGGAAGTATCAGCAGTTTTGAATTTAATCCTGCAAATAAAAGCCTGACTTTTTTAAACAGTCAAAGAAGCGGTGGTGAAAATCCGGTTTACGTAACGGTTCACAAAAGTGGCAAATGGATTGCCAATGCTAATTATACTGAAGGCAGTGTCTCTGTTTTTCCAATTTTGGAAAATGGCAAAATCGACTCCATTGCACAGAATTTTCAATACATGGACGGAAGCACGCACAAAGAAAGACAAACGCGTTCACATGTACATTCTGCGATATTTTCGCCTCAGTTTGATTATTTGTTTTTACCTGATTTAGGAGCCGATAAAATTCGTTGTTATGCTTTTGATGCCAATCAGAAAAAGCCTTTAATCGAAACTCAAAATCCATTTACAAAAACTGATTTAGAAGCTGGACCAAGACATTTTACTTTTCATCCGAATCAGAAATTTGGGTATTGTATTGAGGAAATGGCAGGGCAAATAAGCGTTTATAAATATGAAAACGGTGTTCTGAATAAAATTCAACGAATTGCAACACATCCGGATAAAATAAAAGAAGGTTTTGAAAGCTCAGACATTCACATTTCTCCTGACGGAAAATTTCTGTACGCCACAAACCGCGGAAAAGAAAACAATATTGCCATTTTTACAATTGATGAAAACGGAATGTTGAAAAACATTGGTTATCAATCGACTTTGGGTAAACATCCACGAGTTTTTGCCCTTGATGAAAGCGGTAAATTTTTAGTCGCAACAAATGTAAATACAGGAAACGTAGTTGTTTTTAAAAGAAATGAAAAAACTGGTCTTCTAAAAAAAGTAGGGAAAGAAGTTAAAATGGAAAATGTTTCCTGCGTTCAAATTAGAAGAATTTAAATTTTAAAATCAAAAAAATGCAACAATCGAACTTCAATATGCAACCCGAGTTTCTGGAAAATGAAATTTTAAAATTAATTCCACTAGAAGAAAATCACTTTGAAGATCTTTATAAAGTGGCTTCAGATCCTTTGGTTTGGGAACAGCATCCGAATAAAAATCGCTACGAAAGAGACGTATTTCAAAACTTTTTTGAAGGTGCTATTGAAAGCAAAGGCGCTTTTTTAATTTTAGATAAAACTACAAATGAAATTGCCGGAAGCACAAGATTTTATGATTACGAACCCGAAAATAATAGCATTTTTATTGGTTATACTTTTTACGGAAGAAACTTTTGGGGAACTGGTTTTAATCCACAAGTAAAAAAAATAATGCTCGATTATGCTTTTCAATTTGTTGATAAAGTACGATTTCATATTGGAGCAGAAAATTATAGATCTCAGAAAGCAATTGAGAAATTAGGCGCTGAAAAAATAGACGAAATTAATGTTGCGTATCACAATGAGCCTTCACGACATAACTTTGTGTACGAAATCAGAAAAAAATAAAAATAAACCATCTTTCTTCTTGCATCTTTTAAAATCTAAAAAAAATGAAAAATATAACCGTCTTCTGCGGATCTAGTTTTGGTACCGATGAAATATTTAGAGAACAGGCTGAATTGCTCGGAAAAACTTTGGGCAAACAAAATATTGGCTTGGTTTACGGCGGTGCAAACGTAGGTTTGATGGGCGCTGTCGCGGATGGAGCATTGAGCGAAAACGGAACCGTAATTGGCGTTCTTCCAAATTTTCTCCGATCTAAAGAAATTGCACACTTAGGCTTGACCGAATTAATTGTCGTAGAAAGCATGCACGAACGCAAAACCAAAATGAATGATTTATGCGATGGCGTAATCGCGCTTCCAGGTGGTTTTGGAACACTTGAAGAACTTTTTGAAATGCTGACTTGGTCACAATTAGGACTTCATAAAAAACCAATTGCGATCTTAAACGTAAACGGTTTTTACGATTCGTTGATTCAATTAACGGAAACAATGGTTGAAAAAGGTTTGCTGAAAGACGCCAATCAAAAAATGCTTCTGGTAAGTGACAATATTGATGATTTATTAGAAAAAATGAAAAATTATATGCCACCTACAGTTGGTAAATGGATTGACAAAGATAAAGTGTAGACCATTTTCTCTTTAAATACCAAAGCTTTACAAATTTCATGTAAAGCTTTTTTTTTTCGGAGAACTATATTTCTTAAATTAGTAATCCCAAAAAAAATGTTTCAGAATTAGATATAATGAGATGAAAACAGAAAACAACAAATTTGCGAGAGCCGAAATGCTAATCAGGAAACCTGTTTCAGAAGTTTTTCAGGCTTTTATAGATCCCGAAATCACACGTAAATTTTGGTTTACAAAAGGTTCCGGAAAATTAGAAGAAAACCAAAAAACGGAGTGGACTTGGGAAATGTATGGTTTTTCGTTGACGGTAACGACATTAGTATTGCAGGAAAATAAAAAAATTGTAATTGAATGGGGAAATCCTGATGAAATCACTTTAGTGGAATGGGTTTTTAGTCCGCTGAATGAAAATGAAACTTTTGTGAGTATTACAAATTCTGGATTTCACGGAGATTCAGATAAAATAATCGATCAGGTTCGCAATTCTACTGAAGGTTTTACTTTGGTTTTAGCCGGTGCAAAAGCGTATTTAGAACACAATTTAAAGCTGAATTTAGTTTTAGATCGATTCCCGAAAGGACTTGCATAAATTTTTTTAACCACAAAGAACGCGAAGATTTACGCAAAGTTCGCAAAGTTTTTTAAATCAAAATTCACAAAGCTTTGTATTCATGAAGCTTTGTGAACTTAATATAGATAATATTTAGATTCACAATTAAAAAATACCTTAGCGTACTTTGTGGTAAAATCAACTTGAAACAGAAAATCATGGACGTCAAAAAACCAGAAAATATCGACGAGTACATTGGCGGATTTCCGAATGAGGTTCAGGAAATTTTGGAAAAAATCAGAATGACGATTCAAAAAGCGGCGCCAGAGGCGAAAGAAAAAATCAGTTATTCGATGCCAGCTTTTGAACAAAACGGAATCGTGGTTTATTTTGCGGCTTTTAAAAACCATATTGGACTTTACGCATTGCCAAGCGGTCATGAAATGTTTAAGGAAGAACTTTCAAAATACAAATCAGGAAAGGGCTCTGTGCAATTTCCTTTAAAAGATAAAATGCCTTATGATTTGATTACCCGAATTGTAAAATTCAGAGTAAAAGAAAATCTTGAAAAAGTGAAAAAGAAATAAAATTAAATGAATTTAACCGAACATTACGACCAACTTTACAAAACATCATCTGAAGTTATTTCGGCTGGGAATTATTCGATCGATTCTGAGCTTAAAAACGAATCAGATTCTCGATTTGGAATCACATTGCTTATTCGCCCAAACGACGAAATAAAAGCCAATATCAAGTTTTTTTTGAATGAATTGAAAGAAGCTGAACCAGAACAATATTTCTATCCAGATTCAGATATTCATATTACAGTAATGTCGATTATTTCTTGCTCTACAGCTTTTAAATTAGATCAAATTTCACCAAACGATTATATTCAGCTTATCTGCAAAAGCATGGTGGATGCTGATAAAATAAAAATTCACTTTAAAGGTATTACAGCGTCGCCTTCTGCAATAATGATTCAAGGATTCCCGACAGATGAAACTTTGAATAATTTCAGAAACAAACTTCGTGAGAATTTTAAAAACTCAGATTTACAACAAAGCATCGACAGCCGCTATACCATTTCGACAGCACATTCAACTGTTATGCGCTTTCAAGAACCGCTTAAAAATCCAAAGAAATTAATTGAGATTATGGATAAATTTCGTGATTTTGATTTTGGAGAATTTGCCGTTGAAAACCTTGAATTGGTTTATAATGATTGGTATCAAACAGAAAAAAATACTCGTGTTTTAGGTAATTTTGGTTTGAGGTAAATTAATTAGCCTCGACTCGAGCGATAGCGAACAGGCGAAGCAATTCACGAATTTTATATGTAAAAAAATTCGTGAATTCGTGGCGAAAATTTATTTTTTGAATACTCCAAAATGCCACAAAACTCCCGATGGATCAAGGAGAAAGCATTCACTTCCCCAATCTAAATGTTTAATCGGAATCAATTTTACACCTTCGTATTTTTCAGGAAGATTCAAAGCTGCAATTTCATTATAATAGCGTTCTACGTCATCAACTTCTAGAAAGATCATGGTATTTTCAATCCATTCTTTTGCATAATAATCTTGAAGATAAAACGCAGTATTTTCGCTTTTAAAAACGGAAAAATTGTGCGCTATAACAAACTCTTCAAAACCTAAATCACGATAAAAACTTCGTGATATTTCGAAATTTTTGGATCCTATAAATGGACGAATGGATTTTATATTATGGTTCATTTTCTTGACATTTATTAAACTATCCTTTCTTCAAAATATTCCCTAAACCTCTACCAATCTGCTCAATAGCTTCAAGACCTTTTGTCAATGGAGTTGCAGTAAAATCTTCGTAGGCATCCATTGAGCTTTCTTGTCGATCGTCTTGCGGATAAACCAAAAGAATATTATTATCAGCAAAGAATTTATCAAATTTTTGAGGCAGTCGATCAAAAATAGACTGATACGAAACCGAGCCTTTTCTAGATAAGTTGAAAACAATAAAATCAGTAGGTTTTATTTCATCTGAAATTGCTTCGAAATTATCCCATTCCATGACGCTTTTAAAACCAAATTTAGCGTTCAATCTCAAAGTATTTGCAATTTCTTGAATCGTTTGGTGCGTTTTATAATCAGCATAAAGCACAATCGGAATGCTTAATTCTTGTGATAATCTACAGATTTTCTGCAATAAAAGATGAAAACCAATTCCTCTTTCAGAAAATGGCGGACAGATGAAAACGAGTCTTTTTTCTTCAACAAAATTAGTTGGGAATCTGCAGATGAATAAACTCTTATCGACATTATTGATAATAGAATCGACATTTTCACCGAAAATTTTATCCAAGAAACCTGTTTTTTGTGGCCAGCCAATGATCACAATATCCGACATGATTTCTTTAGAAGTTCTAGCAATACCACTCGCCGGATTATGATCAATTCGGGCAATCGTATTGATTTTCACCTCTGAAGCAGATGCTTGAATAACAAATTTATCAGCTGCTTTTTTATACTTCAAAATACTTTTTTCGGCCTGATCATTATTCGGAACAATCGTCAATAATGTAATCGGATTTGAAGATTTTTTATCTTTAATCAAAAGCGCAAAATCTAATAAACCAGTCGCCGCCGAGCTTTTTGCAAGCGGAATCAAAATATGTTCATCTTCAATTTGGTCTTTTCCTGCATCTTCATGCGAGATTTCTTCTTCGCAAATCGCTATTTTTTTCGCCGCTTTTTCAGTTGCGAAAGACGCTACAATACAAGTTATCAGAATCAGAATAATAGTTCCGTTTAGAATATTTTCATCTAGAATTTTGGCTTTATAACCAACTAAAATTACTGCCAAAGTTGCCGCCGCGTGTGCACTGCTCAATCCGAAGATCAACTGTCTTTCTGTTTTGGTATATCTAAAAACAATTTGAGTAAAAAAAGCGGCGGTCCATTTTCCAAAAATTGCTACGACACTCAGAGTTGCTGCTACAATTAAAGCTGTTGGTCCGCTTAAAATTACGCTTACATCAACCAGCATTCCAACAGAAATCAAGAAAAACGGGATAAACAATGCGTTTCCAATAAATTCAATTCGGTTCATCAAAGCTGATGAGTGAGGAATCAATGGATTCAATGCCAAACCGGCAACGAAAGCGCCAATAATAGGCTCCACTCCTGCTACTTCGGCCAAAAAGGCAGCAAAGAAAACAACAGAAAGAACAAAAATATAATGGGCGTGTTTTTCACTTTCTAATTTCTTGAAAAACCATTTTGCAACTCTCGGAATAACCAAAAACATAATGGCTGAAAAAATCGCCAATGAAACCGTAAGCTTTATCCAAAAAGCTTGATTCAAACTTCCTTGGCTGCTTCCCATAATAACTGCCAGAATAATCAAAACAGCAGTATCCGTCAAAATTGTTCCTCCAACTGTTATGGCAACGGCTTGATTTTTTGCAATCCCCAATTTGCTTACTATCGGATACGCTACTAAGGTATGCGTTGCAAACATGCTCGCCGTTAAAAAACTCGCATTAAATTCGTAATGAAGTAGATAATAGCAAACCGGAAAGCCTATTGAAAGCGGAATAATAAAAGTGAAAAATCCGAATAGCAAACTTTTGTTTCGGTTGGCTTTGAACTCGTTCATATCCAGTTCCAAACCAGCAATAAACATGATGTACAAAAGTCCTATCGTGGAAAATAAATTAACTGCTGAGTTTTTTTCTAAAAGATGCAAACCATGTGGTCCAATAATAACTCCAGAAATAATCAATCCGATGATTCCAGGAATATTGATTTTTTTTAATAAAATGGGCGAAAGCAGAATTATTAAAAGTATTAAAGAAAAAATCAATACTGGATTCGTGAGCGGTAATTCGAATTCGTGTAAAAAATGCCTGAAAAATTCTATCATATTGTAATTTTATGCTTTGTGGTATTGTAATCGTAAAAAGACATTTTTCAGAATTAAAATAAAATCCTTTGAAGCGGTTTCGTAATTATACCAAACAAATTAAGCGGTTTTAGTAAAAGGCTCTCTACAAAAATACCGAAAAATAGCCAACTTTCTACGCAAACTGCATATTAAACAATTAAATTTATTTTGTTGCCAAATTATTAAAATTTAATACCATTTTTAACAAAAGTGCAACATTAACGATCAAAATATAACTATCGTTGCATTATTCAATTATCTTTGTAATAACAAAATTGAAACAATGGAAGAATGTATCTCTGTTTTTGATATGCTTAAAATTGGTGTTGGACCTTCATCCTCACATACTTTGGGTCCTTGGAGAGCCGCAGAACGTTTTTTGGAAGAGCTGAAAAACGAATCTATTTTAGACCAAATCAAGCGCGTAAAAGTCGATTTGTACGGCTCGCTTTCTTTAACCGGAAAGGGTCACGCCACAGATTTGGCTGTAATGCTCGGTTTGAGCGGTCAAGATCCTGAATATATTCCAGTTGAAGATATTGCTGGAATTATTAAAAATATTGAAGACAAAAACGAAATCATTTTGGCTAATCAATATACGATTCCGTTTTATTTTCTTCAAGACATTGTTTTCAATAAAGACTTTCTTCCTTTTCATGCAAATGGATTAAAATTTACTGCCTATAAAAATGATGATTCAGAATACGAATCGACTTTTTATTCAATTGGCGGTGGTTTTGTTGTGAAAGAAGAACGTGAAAATGCTAAAATCAAAGAAGTCATTAAATGTGCTTTTCCTTTTCCAATTCAAAATGCAGTTGAACTTTTAAATTATACGATTTCTGAAAACAAATCGATTTCTGAGATTGTTTATGAAAATGAAAAATCAATGCGTTCTGAAGACGAAATTCATTCAGAGCTGATGCGTATTTGGAATACGATGTTGGAATGCATGTACATTGGTTGTCATTCAGAAGGCATTCTACCTGGTGGACTTCACGTTCGAAGAAGGGCTTTTGATATGCACCAAAATTTAATTGGATTATCAAATTATACAGATCCCCAATCTTGGCTGGAAGAAATCAGAAAAACCGAAGTTAAATTCCGCCAAATCCTAAAATGGGTAAGTTGTTTTGCATTGGCAGTTAATGAAGTAAATGCTTCTTTAGGACGTGTCGTTACAGCCCCAACAAACGGAAGCGCAGGTGTTATTCCGGCAGTTTTAATGTATTATATGGTAATTGAAAACCACAATGCAGGCGAAAAAGAAATCAAACAATTCTTGATGGTTGCTGGAGAAATTGGAAGTATTTTCAAAAAAGGTTCTACGATTTCAGCGGCAATGGGAGGTTGTCAAGCCGAAATTGGTGTTTCGTCATCGATGGCTGCAGCGGCACTTTGCGAATTAATGGGCGGTACTCCTGCACAAGTTTTAATGGCTGCCGAAATTGCAATGGAACATCATTTGGGTTTAACTTGTGACCCAATTGGTGGTTTAGTTCAGATTCCGTGTATTGAAAGAAATACAATGGGCGCCATAAAAGCCATAAATGCAGCAGAATTAGCTCTTGAAACTGATTCTAAAAATGCTAAAGTTCCGTTAGACAAAGTAATCAATACGATGTGGGAAACGGCAAAAGATATGAATTCGAAATACAAAGAAACCTCAGAAGGCGGATTGGCAATTGCCGTTAATATGGCTGATTGTTAGAATATATTACTTAATTTTGCAAACAAAAATATCACGTTTTAAAAGTCTAATTTGCTTTTAAAATCATTATAAAACTAAAACTTACTCATATAATGTCAGTTGCTAAAAAAGATTATAAAAGAATCACTACCAAATCGTTAATTGAAATGAAAAGCAATGGAGAGAAAATCTCTATGCTTACTGCATATGATTTCACAATGGCTAAAATTGTTGATACAGCAGGTGTCGATGTGATTTTAGTGGGAGATTCTGCTTCAAATGTGATGGCGGGTCACGAAACCACTTTGCCAATTACTTTAGACCAGATGATTTATCATGCTTCATCTGTTGTTCGCGCTGTCGAAAGAGCTTTAGTTGTAGTAGATTTGCCTTTTGGAAGCTACCAATCTGACCCTAAAGAAGCTTTACGTTCTTCTATCAGAATCATGAAAGAAAGTGGCGGACATGCTGTAAAATTAGAAGGTGGAAAAGAAATCAAAGAATCAATCAAAAAAATATTAAACGCCGGAATTCCTGTTATGGGACATTTGGGTTTGACTCCTCAATCTATATATAAATTCGGAACTTATAGTGTAAGAGCTAAAGAAGATGAAGAAGCTGAAAAATTAATTGAAGATGCAAAAATGCTTGAAAAAGTAGGATGTTTTGCAGTAGTTCTTGAAAAAATCCCAGCTGAACTTGCGAAAAAAGTAGCTGATAGCATTTCGATTCCTGTTATAGGAATTGGTGCCGGTGGCGGTGTTGACGGTCAAGTTTTGGTTATTCACGATATGTTAGGAATGAACAATGAATTCAGTCCGCGTTTCTTGCGTCGTTATTTGAATCTTTATGAAGAAATGACAAACGCAATTGGTCAATATGCTACTGATGTGAAATCAAAAGATTTCCCTAACGAGAAAGAACAATACTAAAAGATTCTAAGTTGCTAAGGTTCTAAGATACTAAGTTTTTAGGCCTATAGGAACAAAGGTTTATAAATTAATTGCCTCCAGCTTTTGCTGGAGGTTCTTTTTAAAACAACATCAAAGGCTTTAGCCAAAATTCTCTACATAATTCGAAATTCTCATTATGAAAATTCTTTCTAATAAAGACAACTTGCAGATTTTACACGAAGACAATCATATTATTGTGATCAACAAACGCGTGGGCGATATTGTGCAAGGAGATAAAACTGGCGACAAACCTTTATCTGATGTTGTAAAAGAATACATAAAAGAGAAATACAATAAACCTGGCGATGTTTTCTTGGGTGTAATTCATCGTTTGGACAGACCAACAACTGGAATTGTTGTTTTTGCTAGAACAAGCAAAGCGTTGTCACGAATGAATGAATTATTCAGCAATCGTGAAACAAAAAAAACGTATTGGGCGGTTGTAAAAAACAAACCAAATGAAGCTTCTGCCAAATTGGTGCATTACCTAAAAAGAAACGAAAAAAACAATACTTCAAAAGCACATTTAAAAGAAGTTCCTGATAGCAAACTGGCAAGTCTGGATTACAAAATTATTAAAGAACTTCAGAATTATACTGCTCTAGAAATCAATCTTCATACAGGGCGTCATCATCAAATTAGAGCGCAACTTTCTGCAATTGGCTCTCCAATAAAAGGTGATTTAAAATATGGCGCTGATCGCAGCAATCCTGATGGAGGAATTCATTTGCACGCGAGAAAACTGGTTTTTACGCACCCAGTCTCGAAAGAAAATATCACAATTATCGCTCCTACTCCAGATGAAACAATTTGGAATGCCGTTTGATTTTTTATGATATAATTGTTAATTTTTTAAATTTTATCGATTAACTTGCATAGCCATAAAAAACAAGCTGATCATAAAATGGACTACAAAAACGACATCGGATACAGAAAAGAAACGCTTAAAAAGTTGTTGTATAACATTCAAAAAAGCGAAGATTTGATTGTTCAAGCTTTATACGATGATTTCAAAAAGCCAGAATTTGAAGCTGTTTTAACCGAAACAAATTATGTTATTTCGGAATTAAAGGATACTATTAAAAATATTTATGCTTGGGCAAAACCCAAAAACATTTTCCCATCGCTTCTTAATTTTCCATCTACTGATTACATCTACAAAGAACCTTACGGAAAAGTTTTAGTTATTGCACCTTGGAATTATCCGTTTCAATTGGCTTTATGCCCTTTGGTTGCAGCAGTTGCAGCAGGAAACAGAGTCGTTTTAAAACCTTCAGAACTTACCCCTCACACATCTGCAATTATTGCAAAAATTATTTCTAAAACATTTCATGTCAAACATGTAGAAGTAGTCGAAGGTGGTGTTGAAGCCTCAAACAAATTGCTCGCAAAACGCTGGGATTATATCTTTTTTACAGGAAGTGTTTCTGTTGGAAAAATTGTTGCAAAAGCGGCTGCCGAAAATCTGACTCCAGTTACATTAGAATTAGGCGGAAAAAACCCGTGTATTATCGATGAAACCGCTAATTTAAAATTGGCTGCAAAACGAATTGTTTGGGGAAAATTCATCAATGCCGGCCAAACGTGCATTGCCCCAGATTATATTTTGATTCAGAAAAACATGAAAGTAAATTTTATTACTTTTTTGATTGACGAAATCTTAAATGCCTACGGAAAAAAAATAGACAAATCTCCCGATTTTGCCCGCATTATCAATACCAAAAACTGGTTACGTCTGGACAGTATGATTGAACGTGAAAAAGTAATTTTTGGAGGAGAAACAGATGCTGAGAAATTATACATTTCACCTACATTGATTGAAGAACCAGCATTAGATAGTCCTGTAATGAGAGAAGAGATTTTCGGACCTATTTTGCCAATTCTAACTTATGAAAATGAAGCCGATATTGAAAACGTAGTTAGTCGATATGAAAAACCTTTGGCTTTTTATGTTTTTAGCGAAAATAATCCTTTTGCAAAAAAACTAATCACAACCTACTCATTCGGAGGTGGATGTATTAATGATACCGTGGTTCATTTCTCTAATAAAAGACTCCCTTTTGGTGGTGTTGGACATAGTGGAATTGGCGCTTATCATGGGCAACTGAGTTTTGATATATTCTCGCATCACAAATCTGTAGTAAAAAAAGCAAACTGGCTCGATCTCCCTATGCGATATGCTCCTTATAAGGATAAACTGACTTCTCTTAAACGATTACTAGACTGGCTTTAAGCTTAAAAAAAATGTCTTTGTTAATTTTGTAGAATATCATATGTAATTGATTAAAAATACTATATTTACGTCTCATAAATGACCGTAAATTCTAAAAGTACAAACAATTCCATACCAAAATGAAATCTACACTTGCCAAAATCGAAAACATTAAAAACAATGGCTACACAATAGATTTTTCTACTGTTTTTGATCATGCTTTCGAAAACTTTAAAAAAATAACACTTTACTCAGCACTGATTATATTAGTTTTCTCTTTTATAGCCGGAATTGTCGCAATGCTGGTTATAGGAAATATTTACGGTTTTGAAAATCTACCGAAATTGATTGAAGAGAGCTTAAAGCCTTCAAAATTAACTTTAGAGGAAGCCCTAATTTCTACCATTGGAATTTCTTTGTTAAGTGCCATTCTAGCGCCATTTGGAGCTGGTTTTTACAAAATGGCTGATGCAGCAGACAAAAACAATGAATTCAAGGCTTCGTTTATGTTCAGCTATTATAAAACACCTTATTTCGCTCCATTATTCGCTTCAACTTTGATTATCACGGCAGTCAATAACGCAATTGCAAACACACTTGAAAGTACTGGCTTCATATTCATTGGAGTAGCAATTTCGATCGCTATAAACTTTTTTATGTTTTTTACCATTCCATTAATTGTTTTTGGAAATTTAAAAGCAGTAGACGCAATTAAAGGAAGCATCACAGTGGTAAGCAAAAATCCTTTAATGATTTTTGGTGTGTTTATCATCGGAATCATAGGCTCAATCGTTGGTGTATTTGCCTGCGGAGTTGGTATGTTATTTACTTATGTTTTTAATACGTCCATGAGTTACGCAACGTATTATGACATTTTTGATATGGAACAAGAAGAAGATTCAATTGACTCTATTGGTCAATCGGATCAAATATGAAACTGACTTTCTGAACAAAAAAAGAGCCTGACCTACTCTTTCAGAATTTCGGAAATGCTATTAACTAAACCGTACATTCCCAAATTTTATGGTAGAAAACTACAGTTTTTATAGTACATTGAATTCAGGAATTGCTTTTATAGGCAATACCCTGAAATCAATTATAACAAACTGGTTTGTTTTCAGTCCGGAGGTCATTTTCTATAATAATCCAAAGCTTATTATTTTAGGGCTTTCGTTATTTGCTTTTTTAGGAATCTTGATTTATCAATTTTTCCGAATCAAAGCCAGAATTGGTTATTTCATTCAGAAGAAAAAAGAAACCGACACACTAACTAAAGAATACCAGCTTTATATTCTCTTTTTCGGCATTGCTGTCGTTGTTATTGAGATTATCAATGAAATTTTCAAGATAAGACCAAAAAGCCTTTTGGTAGTAAATTTAATCATTGGCTTCAGTGTATTGGTTGTATATGTACTTACTGATAAGATCAAATATTTTCGCGACCGAATTCAGAATATTTTTATTGTTTCCTTCTTTTTCTACATCGCTTATGTAATGCGAAATATCATTTATCTTCCTGGTGATGTTTTGCCTATTATTACTTTTTTAATATCCTTTTTCTTTTCCTATAGCGTTTTAAAACCTATAAAAATATATTGGTCATTTGTAGCGCTAACTTTTCTTTATTTAATCACGACAGTCCTTTTTCAATTGATTCCGATAAAATCATCGGTTTTGTTGATCAATTTTAGCATCGTGATTTTTATTGTAAACCAAGTAAAATATGCTGTTTTACAAAACAATAAAGACAATTACCGATTTACTAATGAAATTGTTCACAAAGGAAATTCGCTTACAATTGCAACAAATGAAAATGGAGAATTGCTGTTTTGCAGCGAAACAATCACCTCGATTTTAGGCTATCATCCAGATGATGTTATGGCGTTGGAATTTTGGAAAGTTACCGAAGATTCAGAATTCAACAAAGATAATTATTATAAAAACTACATCGACAACAAGCTTTACATCAGGAAATTAAAAAGCAAAAACGGTGAATACAAATACATTCAGTGGAAAGACAAAAAGTTTTCTGAAGATCTGATTATTAGTATTGGACAAGACGTTACGGAACAAATTATCGTTCAAGACCAATATAAAAACCTGATTCAGACTGCTACCGATATTATTTTTGAAATCAGCCTCAAAGGTCATTTTACATTCATCAATGAATTTGGTTATTCAATTTTAGGATATACCGAAAAAGAAGTTATGCTACAACATTATTCGAATTTCATTCATGAAGATTACATTCGAAATGCTGTTGAATTTTATGAGAATTTAGAACAAAACGAGCTTAATTATCCGACAATTGAAATTCCGATTTTGAAGAAAAATGGAGAGGAATTATGGATTTCCCAAAAAGTAATAGTTCGCAAAAATGATTTAGGAATCACAACTGGTTTTGCTGGGATTGCAAGAGATATTACCGAATTAAAAAATGTTGAAAACGAGAAAAAAAGACGTTTAGAAAAAATTGAATCTTATAACAATTCAACCAAAAAGCTTTCTACAACAAATTTTACCGATTACGACAATATGGAAACCGTAATTGATTATGTGATCAAAGAAGCGGCCTTAGTATCAAATGCCAATAGAGTCAGTTTTTGGAAATTCTCAAACGATGTTATCACTTGCAAAAACCTATTTAGCCTTGACAATCAAACTTTAAGCGACAAAAATATTCTGGATAAAGAATCTTACCCAATTTATTTTGAAACTCTTAAAAACAAAGCCATCATAAATGCCCCTGACGTTTTTGACAAATTAGAAACATCAGAATTTCAAGAAGTTTACTTTACTAAAAACAAAATAAAATCAATGCTGGATGTTCCAATTTTTCTTAATGGACAATTGGCTGGAGTTGCTTGTTTTGAAAGTACAGGCGAAAAAAGAGAATGGGACAACGAAGATATCAATTATGCCAGAACGATTTCAGATGTAATTTCGCTGGCTATTTCTTCGCAAATGAGGCTTAAAGCCGAGAAAAAACTGGAATTAAAAACTGATTTGCTTTCAGCAATGGCACTTTGTACAGAAAAATTCTTATTGACAAAAGGCCCACAAAAAATGTTTCAGGAAACCTATGACATTATTGGAAAAGCCTCTAAAGCGGATCATATTTTTTATTACGAAAAAGATTTTGAAACTAATACCATTAGCCAGCAATATAAATGGTCGAGAGAAGGTGTTGTACATCAAATAACAGAACTTCAAAAGTTTACAGATGATAATCTGAAAGAAATTATTTCACATTCCCAAAGCAAAAGGGTTTTGAGCATGCTGACTAAAAATCTGGAAGAAACGTTTTTTAAGAAACTACTTGTTGCAAACGAAATCAAATCAATTTTGATTCTTCCAATATTTTCAAATGATGTTTTTTCAGGTTTTATTGGTTTTGATGATTGTACCAAAGAACGAAGATGGACTGATGATGAAATTTACATTTATCAAACATTAGCTAATAATATTTCATCGGCTTTAGAACGACATCGAAATCAGGCTAAAATCAAGGAAAGTGAAGATGCAATTAAAGCCAAAGAACTTGCTGAAGCCGCAAATAAATCAAAATCTGATTTCTTAGCCAATATGTCGCACGAAATCCGAACTCCATTGAATGGAATTATCGGATTTACACATTTATTGATGAAAACAAATCTTGAAGAAATTCAAGAAAAATACATGACCACCATTAATCAATCTGCACATTCGTTGCTTGAGATTATTAATGACATTCTGGATTTCTCAAAAATTGAAGCAGGAAAACTGGAGCTTTATATTGATTTATACGATTTGCAAAAAATTCTGGGACAAATATTTGATTTGATTATTTACGAGTCCAATCAAAAAAACCTGTTACTTGAACTTAATGTTGATCCAAATGTTCCGAAATACATCTGGACTGATATTGTTCGTCTAAAACAAATTTTGATCAATTTGCTTTCAAATGCTGTAAAATTTACCAATGAAGGATCAATTAAATTAAATGTTTCGGTAATTGATCACAAATTCGAGGATCAATATCTGATTCGTTTTTCGGTTATTGATACCGGAATTGGGATATTGGAAAAAAATCAGAAAAAGATTTTTAAAGCATTTTCACAAGAAGATAGTTCAACAACGAGGAAATTTGGAGGAACTGGCTTAGGGCTTACAATTTCAAACCAATTATTAGCGTTAATGGAAAGTCGTTTGCAGCTGAAAAGCAAAATCGACCAAGGAAGCACCTTTTATTTTGATTTGAATTTGAAAACAAGCGAAAATACAGTGAGCGAAAAATTAAAAGCGCTTTCAAACGGACATGAGCCCGAATATGTTTTAAGTTACAATTCAAATGTCAAAAAAATAACCATTCTGATTGTTGAAGACAATAAAGTGAATATGTTGCTTTTGAAAACCATTGTCAAAAACCTCAATATGAATTCGATTATTTTTGAATGCGAAAATGGTTATGAAGCTGTTAAACAAATTGAAAATATAAATCCGGATTTAGTTTTCATGGATATCCAAATGCCAATTATGAATGGCTATGAGGCTACAAAAGCGATTAGAGTGACCGAAACCGGCAAAAACGTTCCTATTATCGCTGTAACTGCAGGCGCCGAAAAAGAGGAAAAAAACAAATGCATTGCAGCCGGAATGAACGATTATATTTCAAAACCTATCATTAGAGGTACTGTAGAAGAAGCATTAAGAAAATGGTTAAAATAATTAAAAACTAAATCGGCCTTACTGCCTTAAAATTGCTAAAAAATATATAAATTCGTATTAATAAAAACATAATAAGTTTAAATCTAGCACACTATGAAATGGCAAGGCAGAAGGCAAAGTGATAATGTTGAAGACCGCAGAGGTATATCTGGCGGAAAAGTCGCTATTGGCGGTGGAGTAATTGGAATCATTATTTTGCTGTTAAATGTTTTTGGTGGCGAAACGGGACAAGCTGTAGGATCTGCATTGGAACAAATGCAAGGTGGCCAGCAAACCCAAACTGAAGCTACAGCACCGCTAAGCAAAGAAGATGAGGAAATGGGCAACTTTGTCCGTGTTGTTTTAGCAGACAATGAAGACATTTGGAGCAAGATTTTCGAAGAGCATGGAATGACTTATGAAAAACCAAAATTAGTTCTTTTTAGAGGTTCTGTTCAAACTGCCTGTGGTGGAGCATCGTCGGCCTCAGGACCATTTTATTGTCCAGGCGATCATAAAGTATATATGGATCTTGGCTTTTTTGAAGAACTTAAAACAAAATTTGGTGCCAAGGGTGGCGATTTTGCCATTGCATACGTTATAGCGCATGAAGTGGGCCATCATATTCAAACCTTATTGGGAACCTCGGCAAAAATGCGACAGGCACAAGAAGGAAAAAGCGAGGCAGAAGCAAATAAACTTTCTGTTGCCTTAGAACTTCAAGCTGATTTTTATGCTGGCGTTTGGGCACATTATAATCAAGAAAATTTAGATCCTGATGATATTGACGAAGCATTAAGTGCCGCAAATGCAGTTGGAGACGACGCCATTCAAAGCAAAATGCAAGGGCACGTAGTTCCAGATTCTTTCACGCATGGCTCATCAGAACAAAGGATGTACTGGTTTAAAAAAGGCTTCAAAACCGGTGATATTAAACAAGGAACAACCTTTGAAGAAATTTGATAATACATAAACCAAATATAATAACCGCAGAAAAGCATGACTTATGTCGTGCTTTTTTTGTTTACACCATATAAGTAATATAAGTTCATTTAAACCATTTAAGTATGTTTGTCATTCCGACAAAGGTTGCGTGGAGTAGATTTAAAATGAACTTATATTACTTATATGGTTCAAAAAAATACAAGCACAAAAAAAGCCTTGAATTTCTTCAAGGCTTTCTATCTGGGTGGCTGACCGGGTTCGAACCGGCGACCCGCGGCACCACAAACCGCTACTCTAACCAGCTGAGCTACAACCACCATTTTTCTGCTTAGCGAGTGCAAATATAGAACAAAGGTTCAGTTCTGCAAAGAAAAAAATGAAAAATTTTCATAAAAATTAAATCAAATTTTCTAAGCTATTGACTGCCAAACACCTTTCAACTGTAAAACCTTCTGCAAAATCTTTCCCAACTAGTCTTCCTAGGTCCTGCGCACGATAATTTAAGCTTTCAAAAAAGTTTTTGCTCGTAATTGGCGTTGCTGGCTCATTTGAATTTGGGTCATAAAATTGAGTTTTATATGCCATAATCGCTTCAATCTTCTTTTCTTCAAATCCTGTAATGTCAACTACGAAATCTGGAGTAATATTTTTCCACTGAATATAATGATATACTACTTTTGGTCTCCAAGCTTCTTGTGGCTCTCCATCGATCGAGGTTTCAATTTTCATTAAGCCTGAAAGAAAACAAGCATCAGAAACTAATTTGCTTCCTTTTCCGTGATCAATATGGCGATCGTCAATAGCATTGCACAATACAATTTCTGGTTTATATTTTCGGATCATCTTTATGACCTCTAATTGATGTTTTTCATCATTTACGAAAAAACCGTCGCGCATGGCTAAATTCTCACGAACCAAAACTCCTAAAATATTTGCTGCATCTTTTGCTTCCTGATCTCTAATTTCTGCCGTACCACGCGTTCCTAATTCGCCACGCGTCAAATCAACAATCCCTACTTTTTTCCCAAGGGAAACTTCTTTTAAAATGGTTCCAGCGCAACCTAATTCTACGTCGTCTGGATGTGCACCGAATGCTAATATGTCTAGTTTCATGTTTTTTTTGTTTGTTTTTTTTTGTTTCAAGTTTCAGGTTTAAAGTTGAGTCTCAGTTTTCAGTCTTAGAAACTGCAAACTGCGACTGCGACTGAAAACTCATAATTCATAACTTCTAACTCATAACTCTCAATACTCTTTTCATCGTCATTGATTTATTGACGCTTTCCTCCCATTCTTTTTCAGGAATACTTTCTTTTGTGATGCCACAGCCCATGTACAAAATCGCCTTTTCGTCTTGAATCTGCATGCATCGTAAATTTACAAATAAATCAGAACTTGTATTATTTCCTGCAAAAGTGCTATTTAATTCGCCTAAGAAACCGGTATAGAAAGTCCTGTCGTACTTTTCATTTTCTAAAATAAACGCTTTTGATTTCTTTTTTGGAAGCCCGCAAACGGCCGGCGTTGGATGTAAAGTATCAATTACTTCTTCTAAAGTAGAATTGTCTTTCAAAACTCCAGAAATATCTGTTTTGATATGCCAAATCGATCCGGCTTTTAAGCTGTAAGGTTCAGAAACCACAACCGAAGCAGTAAATTCGCGAAGCCTTTTCACAATAAAATCAGTTACAAATTGCTGTTCGTCTTTTTCCTTTTGTTGCCAAACAATTTCGGTTTGCAAATTATCTTTCTGCGTTCCTGCCAAAGCCATTGTTTCAAAAACATTATCGTTTGCTTTTAACAATTTCTCAGGAGTCGCTCCCATCCAAAGTCCAATTTTAGGATGAAAGAAACAATAACAAAAAGTTGCAGGATACAGCTGAACCAAATGCTGAAACGTTTCGATAAAATCGAATGCCGCCAAAGGCACTTCTTCACTTCGTGATAAAACTACTTTTTTGAATTCTTCATTTTTAATCGCTTGAATTCCTTGCGCAACTAAATATTCATATTGAAATTTAGCTTCAGGATCAAAACTCAAATCGTCGATTTCGATTGGTTCGAATGAAGTTGTTTCTTTATTTGCAGTAATAATTTCCGATTCATTTTCAGGAATCAGGATTAATTGTTTCTCATCAAAAGAAGCAAAAACAAATCCCTTTTCACTATAATCAGAAACAGTGTTTAGGTCATTATTTTGCTGTAAAATCCCAATATAGTTTTCTGAATTGGGTTTCGAATAAAGTACAAAAGGCAAATTTTGTTCTTTATGGTTTTTTATTTTTAAGAAAAATGGATTCATTTTTATGTCTATTATTGCAACAGTCCTCTTTTTTTACAAACAATAAAAGTGTCGAACAAAATTCTGTAAGGATTCAACACAATCTCTTGAGAGTCCATATTTTGACCTTTAGTTGCTTTTTTAAAATTAACGAAACTTACATAATCATAACTATTAAATCCATTATAATGGAAAGTACAATCATATTCCGACAAATAAACAACCTTGTCTTCATTTGAAATTTCAACATTTAAATCATCAGGCGATAAAAAAAGAAGACAGTAAGAAATAAGATTATTAACATCATACTCATTTCTTGTCACATATCCATCCCCATGTCTTGACCTAAAATTTCCGCTATCAAACAATTCAAAGAGCGAATAGAGCTTAATTTGTAATATTTCAAAAGATCCATAGAAATTCTTTAATAAATAAAAAAGTACCAGTATTGGAGAACTACTTAAATATGTATTATATTTTCCATAAACCAATTCAGGAACTTTTAGAGAAGGAGGAGACAACAACATACGTAAATTAAGTAATTTTGCATCAATCAAACTAAGCGTAATTGATTTCAAAACAATTAAAAATCTGTTATTTTTATCCATAGTATAAATGGACAAGTTCCGATCAAGTTCAATTTTAAAAAGAAACTTTTCTATTTTATTTTTTACATATTTACGATTATCAAAATCGAATGGTGAAATTGAATAGAATTTATCGATATATCCAGAAAAATCAACATCTACACCATATTTATGATGAAATAATTTTCGAATATTTTCTATATCACAAACAAAGATTACTTTTTCAAAACCAAATTTATTTCTATCATTGATTTCTTCGTGATGAGCGCTGAAAATATTGAATATTCTAAAAACATGATCCGGATCTAATCTATCCAGGTCATCAATAATTAATACTGCTGATTTTTTACTTTCTTCTTTAATTCTTTCAATTAAATCAAAAATCAATTCAGAGATAGCATCCATTTCATGCTGATTTCCTTTTTTATTTTCTATCGATTTTAAAAATGCACTAATATCATTTTCTTCATCAATTTTAATTTCATCATTAAATTTTTTAAAATCTCCAACTGTACTTTCTAAAGCTTTAAGAAAATCAACAATTGAAGTCCCAATTTTTTCACTAAAACTCAGTATTGCATATAAAAGAGGCATGAATTTCATGCGCTCCATGATAAACATTTGACTTTTTAAAAGTAAAGTAAAGTCTTCTTTTTCTAATCTAATTTCTTTATAATATCTTCCCATTAATTGAAATAATAAATCAAATTTTATTAGCTCAAATACGTCTTCATTTGAAGAAACAGAATAATTAACCGGGAATATCCTTAAGTAAAAAAAACTATCTTCATCTTTATTCTCTGCAACCTCCTTTAAAAATGTAGATTTACCTGTCCCAAAAGGTCCTGAAAACAATATTCTTCTATTATTTTCAATTTCAAGATGCTTTTTAAAATCATTTTGAATATCAAAAGTTTCAATTTTTATTTCTTTCGTAGACTCCATAGAATTAAACAATCTTTCTATCCAAAACCATATTCGTCAATTTACAAAGCGAAACCAAATTCCCTTCTTCATCGGTAATTTTAATTTCCCAAAGATGCAAACTTCTTCCTTTGTGAATAATTCTGGCTGTTCCGAAAACATAACCTTCACGAATACTTTTTAGGTGATTTGCCGAAATTTCGATACCTCTTACCTCCTGCTCTTTCGGATTGATAAAAAAGAAAGAAGCCGCACTCCCGACACTTTCTGCTAAAGCTACAGAAGCACCGCCATGCAATAATCCCATTGGCTGGTGAACACTTGGATTTACAGGCATTTTTGCAGTTAAAAAATCTTCTCCGGCATCGATATATTCAATTTTTAGCGTTTCCATTAAGGTGTTTTTTGAAAACTCATTACAGCGCGCTAAAATCTGCTCTTTTGTATAATTCATTAAAATAAACTTTAAAAACGTAAAATTAAAGAAAGATAATGACACAAAGTGAAAAATCCCATTCGAAAATTAAAAATCAACTTCAAAGCTGTAGGTTTTTTGTTATTTTTACAAAAACAATCAGAATCAATCTTTGGCTTATTTTTTTTCGCCACGGATTACACAGATTAACACAGATTAATTTTGTTTGCCACAAATTTCACCAATTTACACTAATTTAATTCGGGGAATTAGTGAAATTCGTGGCGAAAGGAAATCATTTTAATCCTCATAATCGGTGGCAAAAAAACTATTTAAATGCGTCAATATTTTACTTTTTTCATTCTTGCAATAATTATAACTTTCAGTTCTTGCCGAACTGACTTTGATACTGTTGCCAGTACAGGAGATTTAAAGTTTTCTAAAGACACCGTTTATTTGGATACTGTTTTTAAAAACATTGGTTCGAGCACTTACCAATTGAAAGTGTATAATCGAAGTAAAAACGATATTTCGATTCCGATTATTCAATTAAAAAAAGGTTTAAGTTCTAAATACCGAATGACGGTTGACGGAATGGCCGGCAATAACGGAAAGATTTTTAAAGATGTTACACTTTTAGCAAAAGACAGTCTTTACATTTTTATTGAAACTACTGCCGATATTACAGATGCTAATCCAACCGATTTTTTATATACAGATGAAATTCAATTTGACAGTGGCGCCAATCTTCAAGAAGTTGCTTTAGTGACTTTAATTCAAGATGCTGTTTTCTTGTATCCCAATCAAAATCCTGACGGAACAAAAGAAAAAATCAAAATTGACGGCAAAGATGTTGACGGATTTTATTTAAGCGAAAATGATCCTGTAAACGGCAACGAGCTACTTTTCACGAAACAAAAACCATATGTAATTTACGGTTACGCAGGAGTTCCCGAAAATAAAACCATAAGTTTTGAAGCAGGTTCCAGAGTTCATTTTCATGTCAATTCTGGATTGTATGTTGCGAAAAACGCTTCGCTTCAAATTAACGGCGCAGTTTCAACAACTGATAAACTGGAAAACGAAGTTGTTTTTGAAGGTGACCGTTTAGAATCGCTTTACTCCGATATCCCTGGACAATGGAATTCGGTTATTCTTGAAAACCAAAGCGGAACGCATTCCATCAATCATTTGACATTAAAAAATGCTGTAAATGGTCTTGAAATCAGAAATACTGCAAATACGATTCAAATCAAAAACAGTCAGTTTTATAATTTTGTCGAACACGGAATTTTAGCAAAAAACGGCAAAATCAACGGAGAAAATTTGGTCATAAATTACGCTGGAATAGCCAGTTTATCTTGTGTTTACGGCGGGAATTATAGTTTTGCGCATTGTACTTTTAATAACAATTGGCAAAACAGCTCTCATTTTGCAGTGAATTTGAGCAATAGTTTGACTGGCGCAACTCCAGAAACGAATCCGCTGACGCAGGCGACTTTCAACAACTGTATTATTTATGGCTCAAATTTTAATGAATTCAATTTAAGCAAAAATGCCAATGCCACTTTTGTGTATCAATTGAACAACTGTTTATTGAAATTCAATAGCTCAAGCACAGATCCAAATTATCAATTCAAAACCGACACGCAACATTACACCAATATTATTCTGAACGAAAACCCGAAATTTTACAATGTGTCTCAGAATAAATTCAATATTGATAAAACTTCTGCCGCTTTCGCGAAAGGGAATCAGGCCTATATAATTCTGACAGATATTTTAGGAATTACGAGAACTTCTCCACCAGATTTGGGCGCTTATCAGAGTAAAGATTTTCCGAAACCTTAATTTTGCCACTAAGGCGCTAAGACACGAAAGTTTTTTAATCTTCCGAAGTCGAAAGTTTATTTTTACACAAAGCATATCGTAGAGACGCACTGCAGTGCGTCTACGCAACGAATATCCACAATACGTTAGACGCACTGCAGTGCGCCTCTACGGAATATTGGAACGGAAATCTAATCTCTGTCAAGCCTCCCATAAAGATTTACATCACCAGTCTCAAAGCTCAGATCCCCTTCGCGGCAAAAAAACATCACGTAAGAAAATATATCTAAAATTAAACTTCTCATAACATTTTGCATCTAAAAAAGTAGTAGTTTTGTTACAATGCAGAAATTAAACATTTAAAAATCAATATTTTAGAACCGTTTAATCATTGTATTTCAAACCAAATCTTAAAACTATTATTTATGAGAAAAAACTACTTTTTACTATTATTAGCGTTTACCACAATTGGTTTTGCCCAAATTCCTTCTGGATATTACAGCACCGCAACGGGAACGGGTTATACTTTAAAAACACAATTGTATAACATTATTAAAGGCCATACCGATAATGGTTATGCTGGATTGTACACCACTTACCAAACTTCTGACGTTGATAATTTTTACGAAAACGACGGAACCGTTTTAGACATGTATTCTGAAAATCCTTCTGGAACAGATCCATACAATTATTCAACTGGAACGACGCAAAGATGTGGCAGTTATTCCGTTGAAGGCGATTGCTACAATAGAGAACATATCATTCCACAGTCGGTTTTTAATGAACAGTCGCCAATGGTTGCCGATGCGCATTTTATCACACCAACTGATGGAAAAGTAAACGGAATACGTTCTAATTATCCGCATGGAAATGTTAGCTCAGCGACTTACACATCTCAAAATGGAAGCAAATTAGGTTCAAGCGCCGTTTCTGGATATTCAGGAACTGTTTTCGAACCAATCAATGATTTCAAAGGCGATATTGCGAGAATGTATTTCTACTTTGCAACGCGATACGAAAACACAGTTTCTGGTTATTCTTATGCTATGTTTAATGGTACAAGCAACCAAGTTTTCACGACAGCTTTCTTAAATATGCTTTTGGCTTGGCACGCGCAAGATCCTGTGAGTGCAAGAGAAATTGCAAGAAATAATGCAATTTATGCACGCCAAAACAATAGAAATCCGTTTATAGATCATCCAGAATATGTCAATCAAATTTGGGGCGGAACACCTTCTGGAGATACTCAAGCACCAACTGCTCCCACAAGTTTAGCTTCGACAACAAAAACGGCAACTTCAATTTCAATTAGCTGGACAGCTTCTACAGATAATGTTGCTGTGACAGGATATGACGTTTATGCCAATAACGTTTTAAAAACTACTGTTTCAGGAACAACAGCTACAATTACAGGGCTAACAGCTTCTACAGCTTATTCTATTTATGTAAAAGCAAAAGATGCAGTGGGAAATACTTCTGCTTCAAGCAATACTATTTCAGTTACAACCAACAGCAGTGGCACCGGAACTGCAACCGATTTACTTTTCTCTGAATACATTGAAGGTTCTGGAAATAATAAAGCTTTAGAAATTGCAAACAACACTGGAAGTTCAGTTAATTTATCCGCTTATACGATTAAAAAACAAACAAACGGCGCTGGTTCTTGGAGTACAGGATTAGCTTTAAGCGGTACATTAACAACAGGAAGCAAATTTGTAATTGTAAACAGCTCTATTTCTTCAACCTGTTTTTTGACAAGTGCAGCCAACATTTCAACAACTGCAACTGAATTGACTTTCAACGGAAATGATGCTGTAGGTTTATTCAAAAATGGGGTTTTAATTGATATTATCGGAACTTTCAACGGCGGAACAGCCAATTTCGCGATTGATGTAACTTTAAGAAGAAAATCGACAGTAACTTCTCCTAGCACAACTTTCAATTTGAGCGCGCAATGGGATTCTTTTACAACCGATACTTGCAACAATTTGGCTAGCAAAAAAGCACAATCTGTAGCAATTGAAGATGAAGAAGAAATTATTGCTGATTCAAACGAAATTTCAATTTACCCAAATCCTTCTGATGGAAATTTCAATATTACATTGGGCAACTCAGGCCTTCCATATTCAATTGAAATTCTCTCATTTTCTGGACAAAAAGTTTTTGAGCAACAAAACACAACTGCTTCTGAAGTTTCGGCTCAAAATTTATCTTCAGGAATCTACTTTGTAAAAATCACAAAAGGAGAAAAAACAGTCTTCAAAAAGGTGATTATTAAATAATAAATAGATTTTCATCCACTAAAAAAGCGGCTAATTGCCGCTTTTTTCATTTTCTGCGAAAGAATTTTCTTTAAAAACTTTTATAAGACAAATGCATCAATTCGTAAATTTTGCAAATCCATTTTATTAAATATCCTGAAATTGCACTGTTTTACTTTTATTTTTTTTCCTTCTAAAAGTTTAATATTACAGCACATATCAAAAAAGAAATTTTAATAAATCTTTAAATTTCACGGAAGACCGAAACCACTTGATTTTGCGTCTTTTTGGTAGAAAAAATGCAAGAAAAAAGCAATTTCATTTTTTTTGAAAAGAGATGGTTTCCAAATTTGCGCTTACTATTTATTTACATTAAATTTGCAGCTCAATACAACAAACTACACAAATGATCCATTTCTTTGAAAACCAAAGCAAAACTGTTTTTGCCGTACAAACGCAAAACGAAATTTCAGCTCAAGACATTTCAAAATTAAACTGGCTTTTTGCCGACGCGAGTAAAATCGAAAAATCAGCATTGCCTGGTTACTTCGTTGGTCCGCGCGCTACTATGATTACACCTTGGAGTACAAATGCTGTAGAAATTACTCAAAATATGGGTATTTCAGGTATTATCAGAATCGAAGAATTTCATCCTGCAACGGAAGATTTCAATGATTTTGATCCGATGCTTTCTCAAAAATTCAACGAATTAGATCAAGAAATCTTCACTATCAACATTCAGCCAGAACCAATTTTGGAGATTGATGATATTGCAACTTACAACAAAGTTGAAGGTTTAGCTTTAAGCGAAGAAGAAGTTGATTACTTAAACAATCTTTCGACTAAACTTGGAAGAAAATTAACGGATTCTGAGATTTTTGCTTTCTCACAAGCGAATTCAGAGCACTGCCGTCACAAAATTTTCAACGGAACTTTTGTTATCGATGGCGAAGAAAAAGAAACTTCTCTTTTTAAATTAATCAAAAAAACATCTCAGGAAAATCCTAACGATATTGTTTCTGCTTACAAAGACAATGTTGCTTTTGTAAAAGGACCAAAAGTGCAGCAATTTGCACCGAAATCGGCTGACAAACCTGATTTTTACGAAATAAAAGAATTTGATTCGGTTTTATCTTTAAAAGCCGAAACACACAATTTCCCGACAACAGTTGAACCTTTCAACGGTGCTGCAACAGGATCAGGAGGAGAAATCCGTGACCGTTTAGCAGGAGGACAAGGTTCGCTTCCTTTAGCTGGAACTGCTGTTTACATGACTTCATATTCTCGTTTGAACAATGATAGAAAATGGGAAAATGCTGTTGAAGAAAGAAAATGGTTGTACCAAACTCCAATGGATATTTTGATCAAAGCTTCAAACGGAGCTTCTGATTTCGGAAATAAATTTGGACAACCGCTTATTACTGGCTCTGTTTTGACTTTCGAACACGAAGAAGAAAACAGAAAAATTGGTTACGATAAAGTAATCATGCAAGCAGGTGGAATTGGTTACGGAAAATTAAATCAAGCTATCAAAAACAAACCACAAGAAGGCGATAAAATCGTTATTCTTGGAGGTGAAAACTATAGAATTGGAATGGGTGGTGCTGCGGTTTCTTCTGCAGACACAGGAGCCTTCGGTTCAGGAATTGAGTTAAATGCGATTCAGCGTTCAAATCCAGAAATGCAAAAACGTGCTGCAAATGCTATCCGCGGATTAGTTGAAAGCGACAATAACCCAATTGTTTCGATTCACGATCACGGTGCGGGCGGACACTTAAATTGTCTTTCTGAATTAGTGGAAGAAACTGGAGGTTTGATCGATTTAGACAAATTACCTGTTGGAGACCCTACTCTTTCTGCAAAAGAAATTATCGGTAACGAATCTCAAGAAAGAATGGGATTGGTTATTGGTCAAAAAGATATCGATACTTTACAAAGAATTGCTGACAGAGAGCGTTCTCCAATGTACGAAGTTGGAGATGTAACTGGAGATCACCGTTTTACTTTCGAATCAAAATCTAACGGATCTAAACCAATGGATTATGCTTTGGAAGATTTCTTTGGAAGTTCTCCAAAAACCATCATGACAGATAAAAAAGTAGACAGAAAATATGCTGATGTTGCTTACAACACAGGAGATTTTGAAAGCTACTTAAAAGATGTTTTACGTTTAGAGGCTGTTGCTTCAAAAGACTGGTTGACGAACAAAGTTGACCGTTGTGTTGGAGGAAGAGTTGCGAAACAGCAAAATGCAGGTCCGTTACAATTGCCATTGAACAATGTGGGTGTAATGGCTTTGGATTATTTAGGAAAAGAAGGTATTGCAACTTCTATCGGGCACGCTCCTATCGCTGCTTTGATCGATCCAGTTGCGGGATCTAGAAATGCAATTGCAGAATCATTATCAAACATTATCTGGGCTCCAATTAAAGATCAGTTAAAAGGAGTTTCATTATCTGCAAACTGGATGTGGGCTTGTAAAAACGAAGGTGAAGACGCTCGTTTATACGCTGCTGTTGAAGGTTGTTCAGAATTTGCAATTGAATTGGGAATCAATATTCCAACAGGAAAAGATTCACTTTCAATGAAACAAAAATATCCAAATGATGAAGTAATTGCTCCGGGAACGGTTATTATTTCAGCAGCTGGAAACTGTACAGATATTAGAAAAGTAGTTGAGCCTGTTTTACAGAAAAACGGAGAATCAATTTATTATATCAATTTGTCTCAAGATGATTTCAAATTAGGAGGTTCATCTTTCGCACAAATCAGAAATACAATCGGAAACGAAACTTCAACTATTAAAGATTCGACTTTCTTCAAAAATGCATTTAATACCGTTCAGGAATTAATCGGCGAAAGCCAAATTTTAGCTGGACACGATATTGGAAGCGGTGGTTTGATCACTACTTTATTAGAAATGTGTTTTGCTGATGTAAATCTTGGAGCTAAAATTGATTTCAGCGCTTTCGCGGAAAAAGACTTGTTGAAAATCCTTTTCGCAGAAAACATCGGAATCGTATTCCAAGCTAAATCAGATGCAGCTGTTGAAGCTAAATTAAAATCAAACAATATCGAATTCTTCAAATTAGGTTCTGTTCAAGAATCTGCAAGTTTGGAATTTGGAACTTATAAATTGGATATTCCAACTTACCGTGATGTTTGGTTTGAAACTTCTTATTTATTAGATCAAAAACAATCTAAAAATGGAACTGCAAAAGCACGTTTCGAAAACTATAAAAATCAAGTTTTAAATTATACTTTCCCTGCACATTTTACAGGAAAGAAACCAGAAATCGACAATTCTAAACCAAGACCAAAAGCAGCTATTATCCGTGAAAAAGGAAGTAATTCTGAGCGCGAAATGGCAAACGCAATGTACTTGGCTGGATTTGACGTAAAAGACGTTCACATGACGGATTTAATTTCTGGACGTGAAACTTTAGAAGACATTCAGTTCATCGGAGCTGTTGGTGGATTCTCTAACTCTGACGTTTTAGGTTCTGCTAAAGGTTGGGCTGGAGCTTTCTTATACAACGAAAAAGCAAAAACTGCTTTAGATAATTTCTTCAAAAGAGAAGACACTTTATCTGTTGGGATCTGTAACGGATGCCAGTTGTTTATGGAATTGGAAGTAATTAATCCAGAGCATGAAATTCACGGAAAAATGCACCATAATGAAAGCCAGAAACACGAAAGTATCTTTACATCTGTAACAGTTCAGGAAAATAATTCTGTAATGTTATCGACTTTGGCAGGAAGCACTTTAGGAGTTTGGGTTTCTCACGGAGAAGGTAAATTCAAATTGCCTTATGCTGAAGACCAATACAATATTGTTTCTAAATACGCTTACGAAGGATATCCAGCAAACCCGAACGGTTCTGATTACAACACGGCAATGATGTGTGACAAAACTGGAAGACACTTGGTTATGATGCCTCACATTGAGCGTTCGACTTTCCAATGGAACTGGGCGCATTATCCAAAAGACAGAAATGACGAGGTTACGCCTTGGCACGAAGCTTTTGTCAATGCAAGAAAATGGATTGAGAAAAACTAAGAAATATATTTTACTAAAAGCGCCCGAATTTATCGGGCGCTTTTTTTTAAATAGCCAACAATTCACGAATTTTCATTAACCCCATTTATACAAATAAAAATCCATGAATTCGTGGCGAAAAAAATCCCCCTCGGTGCTATCCTTATAATTGGGGCATTTCTCTAATTTCTAAAAGCAGAAGCAACACCAGTCACAACATTGGATGCGCCAAAAGCAAACAATCCAGAAGTTACAGCAGTCTGACCCGCAAAAAACTGATTGTCGAGTATTGCATTGCTAAAAAAGGTTCCCCCGGCAACTCCAGCAATTAATCCGATTCCGATAATTGCAATTGTCCACCAAGGCTCGGGATCTGGCGGTGGCGGCGGATTCTTAAAAAAGCGTTTCCACCAACCTGGATACTTAGTACCACACCATCCCATCGCTAAATAAAAAGCAGTTTCCATATCTTTCCGATTTAAATAATGCCTAAATAATTATTTTGGCATTTGTATTTGGTAGGATAAAAGTATTGCTCTTTTAAAACCTATTTTAATACTTTTTCCTGTTTTTTAGAGGGGAAAAACACCCTTTTTTAATTCCTTAAACGAATCCTTAAAGTAGAATAAGACTAATTTAATGATATCTTAAGACCTTTTAAAAAGCTTCATTTGATGAGATAAATATCTTTGTCTCATGAAAAAAATGATGCAAAATTTATCCGCCCTTATCTTCTTATTTTTAATGAGCCAATTTTCTTTTGGCCAAACAAACCCTTCCATCAAAGGAAATGTTTCTGATGGAAAACTGCCTGTAGAATTTGTAGATGTCCTTTTGAAAAAAGCAACAGACTCCACTAAAGTGGCAAGTTTTGCTGTAACTGATGCTTCTGGAAATTTTGCTTTAGAAAATGTAAATTCGGGAGAATATCAATTGCAATTCAAATTAATTGGCTTCAAAACCATAACACAACGAATCAAAGTTTTAAACACACCTATTTCGGTTGGAAATATCGTTTTACAAAACGACACTAATTTATTGAATGATGTTGTCGTTACTTCTCAAAAAAAGCAAATTCAAAAAACAGAAGGAGGATTTGTATTTAATGCCGCTTCAAATATTTCTCAAACTGGAGGAACTGCCACCGATATGCTAAAAAGCATTCCAACCATAGCCGTTGATGCTGAAGGTGCCATAACGTTAAGAGGAAAATCACCAATGATCTTGATTAACGGCAAAAATTCGACTATTACCAATATGGATCAAATTGCGGCGAGCAGTATCGAAAGCATTGAAGTAATCAGCAATCCGACGGCGAAATATGATGCAAATGCCGAAAGTGGTATCATCAACATCAAACTTAAAAAGAACAATCAAAGCGGTTTAAATGGAGCTGTTGTTCTGGGCGCGGGTTTTGCTGCGAAAGGAAGAATGAACAGTTCAGTTCTTTTAAATAATAAAACAGACAAATGGAATATTGGTTTAGGCTACGATAATCGTTTTGCAGGCAGAACCAAAGAAGTAAACAGCCAAAGAACAAATTATTTTGTTGATGATGAACACTACATCAATCAGCACCGAAATGACGAACGTACCGAAGGCTTGCAGAATCTAAAATTCAATGTTGATTTTACGCCAAATGAAAGAAACAGTTTTTCATTTGAAGCGATTGGAAATATGGAAAGTCAAGATAATGACGAAACGTTGTACACACAAGTAAACACCAATACCAATGATTTTTATTCCAAAAACAAAAGACATTCTTTAGAATTAGAACGCTCAAAAGTAGCCGAATTTGCCTTCAATTATGACCGAAAATTCGATGACAGTCGAAAATCTTTAAATGCAAGCATCACTTCTTCATTTAATCACGATCGCGAAAATACCGATATCGACACATACAATTACGATCAATATAATCAGCAAATTGGCGATGTTTTGTGGCAACGTACGCACAATTATGAACATGAAAATATCACTAACGCTATTTTAAATTATGCTGTGCCACTTTCAACAAAAACAATGCTTGAAACAGGTTACAAAGGAACTTACCGCTTTTTTAATTCGGAATTTCAAACGGCAAATTTAATCAATGGCGATTATGTTGTAAATCCAATCGCGAGCAATACTTTTGATTATAATGAGCAAATAAATGCTTTTTACGGCATGCTGAATTCGTCTATTGGTGCTATCGAAAATCCAAAATGGAAATACAATTTGGGGTTGCGTGCTGAACAAGTTTCAAACAGCGGCGAAACGGAGAAAAAGACCGATAATTTTTCGAACAACTATATCAAATTCTTTCCTTCGGCTTCATTACAGCTAAATCTGGCTTCTGATGAATCTTTAAAAATTGGCTACAGCAAACGCATCAACCGACCGGATCTGGACGAATTGAATCCGTTTGTGGATATTACAGATGCTTTGAATCCGCATAGTGGAAATCCGTATTTGCAACCAGAAATTATTCACATTGCCGAAATGGGTTACAATCATGATTGGGATAAATATTCGTTTTCTGCAAATGCTTTTTATAGAAATGCGACAAATACCATTAGACAATATGCAGAACTTCAAGATAATGGCGTAGTTTTATTAATGCCTAAAAATATCGGAAGTATGATTACGTATGGTTTAGAAACTATTTTCACGCTGAAACCCGTTAGTTTTTATGATGCTAATATCAGTTTGACTGCTTTTCAACAAAATATAAACGCGTCAAATTTGGGCGAAGATATTGTCAGCAATGCTTTTAGCTGGTACGGAAAAGTGATCAATAATTTTGTTCCTTGGAAAGGTGGAAAATTGCAGCTTATTGGAAATTACAATTCGGCTGTGGCAACGCCTCAAGGAAAACGAATTCCGGTTTACAATGTTGATATGGGCTTTCAGCAAAAACTCGGAAAAGGAAATGCACGTTTGGGGTTAACTGTAACCGATATGTTCAACACGCTTGAAAGCGGCTACAAAAATAACACAGCGCTTTTTTATAACCAGAGAACTAATAAATCAGACACTCGTGCCTTGATGGTCACTTTTGCTTACACTTTTAAATCTGACTTTAAAGAAAAACTATTAGAAAATCAGTTTTCAACTGAATAAATGATACAGAAAATAAAAATCTGAAAAAAACTCATTCTTGTAATTGGGATTCCGTTTTTCTATGGAAATTTGAACTATATTCGCCAAAAAGTTCCTGCCACAGAATTTTTTAAGAATCCCAAAAACACTTAATCTACATAGAATGAAAGCAATTCGTTTATTATTTTTTACCGCATTATTTTTTACCGCAAAATCGTATTCACAAGTTGAAGTAAACCCAATCACTTACAGAGATAAGGAACGTTTTATTACTACGACTATTGGTTATCCTGCGCCTGGAACTTATGCGCCAGCAGGAAAAAAAGAACCTGTTATCATTTTAAATCCAGATGGAACTGGTGTTTACCAGTATGAAGATTTAAGCAAAAAAAAGATCAACTGGGGAATTGAATGTACTGAAGAAGGTATTCCTGTTTTTAAAGAAGGCTTCAATAGTGCATCATATACGCTTTGGTACAGAACAAATGATAGCGAGGAATGGAACTACACTCAGTTTTCTATTCATTTTGCGAAGAAAAAAATGTTTATTATGGGCGAAAGAGTGAAAGATTACGAAGACTATAACGACCTTGGAAAAAACGCATCAAATAGATAATTTGTAATTTTTTCGAAAATTTACTACAAAAAAGAAAACGTTTTCGTTGATTTTTAAGAGTCCCTATAAATTTTCCCATAAAATTCCACAAAATTAAAAATTATACCTATTTTTTATTTAATTTGCGATAAAATTCAATATAATAAACATGGTTTCAATCACGCGCCTTTTTGATTTTCCCTATTATCAACAAGAAACTTACAACCTTCCGGTTGCCTTAGCAACGAAAAAAAACGGAGTCTGGGAAAAAACATCTAGCCAGGAATATATTGCAAAAGCAAATGCGGTTTCTAGAGCACTATTGCGCATGGGCATCCAGAAAGATGACAAAATTGCCTTGATTACCTCAAACAATCGCACAGAGTGGAATATTATGGATATTGGTATTCTGCAGACTGGTGCGCAGACTGTGCCAATTTACCCAACGATTTCTGAAGAAGATTACGAATATATATTGAATCACAGCGGTAGTATGTACTGCTTTGTTTCTGATGAAGAAGTACTTCACAAAGTAAACCTCATCAAAGCAAATGTACCGACTTTAAAAGAGGTTTATTCTTTTAATGAAATTCCGGGTTGCAAACACTGGACTGATTTGCTTTTAGCTGGTGAAGACGAAAGCAACCAAAGCGAAGTTGAAGGTAGAAAAGACAGCATTCAAACAGATGATTTAGCGACCATTATTTATACTTCTGGAACAACTGGAAGACCAAAAGGCGTTATGCTTTCGCACAAAAACATTGTGTCGAATGTATTGGACAGCGCGCCAAGAATTCCGTTTGATCCAGGGAAAAGCACTGCATTGAGCTTCTTGCCTATTTGCCACATTTTTGAAAGAATGATTTTGTACATCTATCAATATTATGGTGTTTCGGTTTATTTTGGAGAATCAATTGATAAAATCAGTGATAATCTGAAAGAAGTTCGTCCAACTGTAATTACAGCTGTACCAAGGCTTTTAGAGAAAGTTTATGATAAAATTTACGCAAAAGGAGCTGAATTGACTGGCATCAAGAAAAAACTGTTTTTCTGGGCTATTGATTTAGGTTTGAAATACGAACCATACGGAGCAAATGGCGCTTGGTATGAATTCCAATTGAAAATTGCCCGCAAACTGATTTTCAGCAAATGGAAAGAAGGTTTGGGAGGAAATTTAGATTTAATGGTTTCTGGAAGTGCGGCGCTACAGCCACGTTTGACTAGAGTTTTTGCTGCTGCAGAAATTCCGGTTATGGAAGGTTACGGTTTATCTGAAACTTCTCCGGTAATTGCGGTGAACGACCAACGAAACAGAGGTTTTAAAATTGGAACTGTTGGAAAAGTAATTCGCAACGTTGAAGTTAAAATTGCCGAAGACGGTGAAATCCTTTGCAAAGGACCAAACGTAATGTTAGGCTACTTTAAAGATCCAGAAAAAACTGCCGAAGCCCTGCAAGACGGTTATTTCCACACGGGAGATATTGGAGAAATCGACAGCGAAGGTTTCTTGAAAATCACCGACCGTAAAAAAGAAATGTTCAAGACTTCTGGAGGGAAATATATTGCACCGCAAATTATTGAAAATGCCATGAAACAATCGCGTTTTATTGAGCAGATTATGGTAATTGGTGATGGTGAAAAAATGCCTGGTGCTTTTATCCAACCGAATTTTGAATTTGTAAAAGAATGGGCGAAAATCCATAAAATAGCTTTAGGAAAATCTGATGCCGAAATTTCTTCAAATCCTGAAGTGATTAAACGCATTGGCGAAGAAGTAGACAGCATCAACGAGAAATTTGGAAACTGGGAAAAAGTAAAACGCTTTGAACTGACACCAGATGTTTGGTCAATTGATGGCGGACAACTTACACCTACGCTAAAATTAAAGCGTAAAATCATTAAAGAAATCTACAAAGATCTTTACGCAAAAATCTACGATCATAATTAAATCAAAATAATTTAAACCAAAGAAAAAGGCTGTCTTTATTGAGACAGCCTTTTTTAATTTTATTTGGTTTTATATAATTCTTGTCTAATCTGAATCAAAGTCTGAATTGCTTTTTCTTCGTCTGGTCTTTCAGGAAGAATCGTTGTTTCATAATAATTTTCTATTGAAACAATTAGATTATCTGCCATTTCAAGTAAATCATCATATTCTTTATTTCCTGCTTTTATGTCTAATAATTCATCTCGATTTGAAACTCGAATGTTTAACTTTCCAGTTGAAAGAATTTGTTCAGCCGTTTGTAAAAGTCTGATGGTGTGCATCATGTTTTTGCTATCGTAATTTTTTCCATGCTTTTGGTTGGTGTTATAACGATCTTCGTTTCGTTTCTCAATCCAATCCCAATATTCTGTATATTCTTTACAATATTTTGAATAACCATCTTGATTACACGATAAGTAACCGATTAATTTTTCGTTTTTTAGAATGGATGAAAGCGAAACTTCATTTGAAGTTTTTTTCTGAATGATTCCTTTATAACCCAAAGTTTTATTTTCATCATAAAACATCGCAAACATTCCTTTTGAATTTGGAAGATCTACCAAACCAATTTGTTCTTGTTTTAAATTGTTTTCGGCTAAAAATTCTGAAACCAAAACAGTTTTATAATCTTTCAAAACATAACAAAAATCCAAAAGACTTTTCTTTTCCTTTGGCAACGGATTTACAATTTTCTTGTTTAAACCTCTTGCCTTTTTGATTTGCGTTACGGCATAACCTGCAAAAGAATCTTTACAGAGTTTCGATAGGAAATCTTCGATCTTTAAATGCTCCATCAAAGGATGTTTATATAAAATACAATCTTCTGGTGTAGCCAAAATCTCCAAAATATTTGGATTGTTTTTAAGCAATAATTCTACAAAACGCCCAATTTCATAATACACCTCATCATTCGTCTCATTGCTAACTTGTGGAATATAATCCAAACCAAAGAATTTTTCTTTCGGCAGATAATAAACTCCTTTTTTATCAGTATCAGAAGTTGGCGTATTTAAACCAAAAGATTTGCTTCCCGAAATGACTTCGAAAAGAATTAGGTTTTGGGATTTTAAATCTTGGATGGTCATGAATTTATTTATTGTTTTATTCAGGTAAACTTAAAATGTAAAAAATAGATTTAGGGCTATCATCATAAGTCTTCAAAACAACGTAGTACCATTTATTTTCTGGAATATCTACTTCAAACAAATCATTTTTTTTATGGTTTTTAATTGCGTCTTCAAAAGTCTTATGCATAATTCCTTCATTAAACCATCCCAAATCACCTTTATTACTATTACCATCCATATTGTAGATAGCAGCTAGTTCTCCAAATGATTTCCCTTTTGTATACAATTTGATAATCTCTTGCCTTTTTTTATTAATCACATTAAGACTTAATTTACTGCCATCTAAATAAATGTAACTCACTCTCATCGAAAGGATAGACTCGGTTTTTACAATTCGATCTTTATCTATCATATCTTTTTCCAGAAATATATTTTTATAATAATCGAGGCTATCGCTACTAACTTCTAAAGTAGTAATTTCAGCTTTTGGATTCAATTTTACAAAATTCTCAGCCTCTTCAAGAGAGTTTACTTCTTTAAAATTTTGAGAAGAAACAGACGTTAAATAAAGAAAACTAACTGCTAATAATAAGTATTTAAACATGATACAATGGCTATTTGAAAATAATAATTTTATTTTAAAATTTCTCTTCTAAAAAACAAATCCAACTCCTCATTCAGCTTTTTCCCACTTTCTAATTTACTTGCATTTTCCTGATTAAATTTGACAGTTTCAAGTAAAAAATCAGTTATTAGGTTTTCTTTTGGATGCAGGTATTTTTCGTCTTTAGTGGCTTTTATTTGTTGTAATTCTAATATTTTTTCTTTTATGTTTTTTGGTGCAATTGGCAATAAATCAGCAAAAGCTACAGGTGGAAAAGTATTGTTTTCTATAATCCATTTTCCTGCTAATGCAGTTCGCAATGCATAAAAATAACTTTTTAATTTTACTTCTTCCATTTCGCAAACTTCCATAAAATTCTTTGTCGTTCCTAAATAATGATGCAAAACCGCAATTGGCGAGAAACATTCTTTGGCTATCTCACGCATTTGTTTTGCAAAATCTTCATTTTCATAATATACAACAGGCGAGAATAACCATTCTACCAAAGATGCACTTGATTTTGCTAACAACCTTACGGATTTCCGTAAATCCCAACCAGAACCATCAAGATCTTCTTCGGTCATGAATTCTATCACATCTGGTTTTTCCCAAAGTGATAAATAATAATCAAGTTTGTGTTTATATATAAAACGAATATCATAATCACTATCAGGAGAAGCAAATCCCCATGCGCGACTTCCAGATTCTACAGCAAAAAGTATTTCTACATCTTTTTGTTTCTCTATTTCTTTTAATTTTTCAAGTATTTTTTCTTTCATTATAATCACATTTCATTAGAAAAAAAATAGGGTTCATTTTTACTTACAAGAAATTACTGTTTCTTTCACACTCATTTGCGACAGTATATATTTCATTAAATTGAAATTAGCAGAAGCATGATCGAGAATCCAAGCGTCTGAAGTTACCGCTATATAATTACTTTCAGCCATTACTTTATCGGGATTGTTTACTAATTGTACTTCCCAATTTAAATTATGGTTTAAAGCAATTTCTTCTATCATTTGCTTTAATTTTCCGCTATTTGAAACGGGTTTATCAAATAACCAAAGTGCTTTTTTAATTTTTTCATTTCTAAAAAAATCACCAATCAATTCAATGGCTTCAGAAGTTTGTTTTACTTTTTTATAAGTTCCATAAACACTTGACAAATCTCGGATAAAACCGTCTTGTCCTTTAAAAACATAAGCATTAGATAAAATGCTTTCAAGTAAAATCAGAACATTAAATCCGTCAAAACAAATCTCTTTTCCTTCCAGATCCTGACTTTCAATTTCTTTTGCTTTTCGGTCATCAATCTGTTTTTGAGAAGCGCTCATTCCGCGAACCGCCTGTTGCTGACGTGCATTTAAGCGATAACGGTTTCCAACTAAAGCTAATGTCGATTTTTCGCCATAACCTCGGCTTAAAAAATAATGCATATCGGTTACGGCTTCTTTTAGTTTGAACTGCATTTTCTCAGTTCCAAACAAAACGTCGTCGCTAGCTTCTTTTCCTCGGTTTTTAAGATTTGTCATTGCTAAAACTTTTCTATTTCAATTGAGTCCTAAATATTTTAATTTATAGGATTATTTTTTAACCACCATTTAGCCTTTTCTATAACTTTTTGTTCAATGTTGCTAATAGTAACTCCTCTATACCAATAGTCTGGATCATATTTCATATCAAGCCAAATTTCACTAAGAACTCCAAAATTAAGTTCCGCTTCTGGGTGTGATTTTCGACCATCTCCATCACAGAATATTGAAGCACGAAATAAATTTGTTTTTACATTTTCACCTTTTACAATCCTATTAAAATGATATCGTGCATAACATATCTCGGCTTCATCATTATATTTTTCTTTTAAATTTAATTCTAAAAAAGTATGCTTTAAATAAGGCATGATTTCGTCAGGATCAATAGGCTTATAAAAAGTAGCTAAAGTATAAAGAGCTTCATTCTCACATCCTAAATTGATTAATTGTATTGCCCAATCCTCAATTAAATCAAAATCCGTTAAATCAAAATCAGAATCAAAATCGCACCAGAGATTAATTGACAATATATAATCTGTGAGTATCTTGAAATCTTCTTTTTTTTGTTCCATAGCTTTTTTTTCGGTAAATCTATATAAAAGTTTTAGAATTTAAATCCCAAAAAAGCCTTTAGCATTCCTCGTCGTTTCCTCCGCAACTTTATCCAAAGCAATACCTTTAAACTGTGCTATTGTTCCCGCTACATAAGGCAGAAAAGACGGTTCGCATCGTCGTTCGTGGTATTTCTTTAAAAGGCTGTTCGGGACGTTTTTAGGAAGCATAAACGGTGCATCGGTTTCAATCATCATTCGGTCGAGCGGTACGTATTGAAGGACCTCTTTTAAATGGCTGAAACGTTTGGCATCTGAAATCGCTCCAGTAAAACCCAGATAAAATCCGTTATCGAGATAAGTTTTGGCTTCTTGCAAACTTCCTGTAAAACAATGCACAACGCCTTTTGGCAGTTTCGGCAGATAGTCTTTTGTGATATTCATAAAAGAACTAAAAGCGGCTCTCTCATGCAAAAACAAAGGTTTCTGAACTTCAATCGCCAATTCTAACTGGGCTCTATAACATTCTCCCTGTTTGTTGCGGGGCGAAAAATCACGATCAAAATCGAGTCCGCATTCGCCAACAGAAACCACGTGTTTCTGCTGTAATAAATTCTTTAGTTTCGAAATGCTCTGCGCATCAAAACTTTTCGCATCATGTGGGTGAATTCCTGCCGTTGCATACAACACGCCTGGGTATTGTCGCGCAATCTTTGCGGATTCTTCGCTATTTCGTACGCTTGTGCCTGTAAGTATCATTTGCGATACATCGGCATCTATGGCGTCTTGTACAACATCGTCTATGTCGTTTTGGAATTGTTTGTTTGTTAGGTTGATTCCTATGTCTATGTATTTCATTTTTTTTAAAAGTTACAAAGGCTCAAAGGGACAGAGGGACAAAGGTTTCTTCTCTTTGAGCGTTAATATTTTATTTTTTTGCCACTATGGCGTTATTTTAATCTCGCAATCCCGATAGCTATCGGGAGCTGAGTCGCTAAGTTTTTTGTTTCACGCAGATTTAAAAAGATTTAAGCTGATCGGCGCAGATTATTTTTCAAAAAATCTAATTAAATCTGCTAGAATCTGCCGAATCTGCGTGAAACAAATTTTGCGCAATATTTGTCATTCTGAGGAACGAAGACACGAGCGATAGCAAACTGGCGAAGCAATCTTCGTAAGTAGCTCCGTAACGTATTTCCCAATCTTTGTAGAGTTTCTCGTGAAGATTCTTCGTTCCTCAGAATGACATAAAATGAGGAAAAACCTTTGTCACTTTGTTACTTTGTCCCGATGGCTATCGGGATTGCCCCTAAAAAAGAAGAACTAATCCTCACGGCTTCCATCATCTGCCATTCTCACTAATTTCGGCGTAAACTTCGCTACAACATCCACTAAATCTTGTTGGGCTTCCATGACTTGATTGATATCCTTATACGCCATTGGGGCTTCGTCTAGTCCGGCACCGATAAGCGTAACGCCATGATCTCTCAAGATGGATTTCATCTCGGTTGGTGTAATGTTTTTTATGGCTTGCGTTCTGCTCATTTGTCTTCCTGCTCCATGCGAAGCGGAGTTTATTGCATTTTCTTGGCCTTTTCCTCTCACCAAAAATCCTGGCGCGGTCATACTTCCTGGAATGATTCCCATAACGCCTTTACCGGCTGGAGTTGCTCCTTTTCTATGTACGATTACTTCTTCGCCGTTCCAGATTTCTTTCCAAGCGAAATTATGGTGGTTTTCGACTTTGGCTAAAATTGTTGCGCCTAAAGCTCTTTCTATTTTGTTATGGATAATCTCATGACAAGCCGAAGCGTAATCTCCCGCCAAATTCATCGCCAGCCAATATTCCTGACCTAATTGTGAGTTCATATCCAAATAGGCTAAGTTTTTCGCCACTTCTGGAAGTTTACATTCGTCTTTGGCAATTTTGGTATAATGTCCAGCGATTGTTGCACCCATTCCGCGTGAACCAGAATGCGTCAATAAAGCCACATATTTACCTTTTGGAATATTCAAAACCGCATCATCTTTAGCAAATTCCATGATTCCGAATTCAACAAAATGATTTCCACCACCCGAAGATCCTAATTGCGACCAAGCTTTATCTTTTAAATTCTTCACAAACGGATTCATATTGAAAGTCTCGTTCTCCAAAACCGCATGATCTGATTTGTATTGACCGTGAAATCCGTGTCCCGCTCCAAAAATCGAATTCGCGATTAATTCTCTTTTGAATTTAGCTTCGTTTTCGAAGTAAAAATCCTCCGGAATATCGTAAACCGACAAAGCCATTCTACAACCAATATCGACACCTACACCATACGGAATAATAGCATTTTTAGTCGCTAAAACGCCACCTATCGGCAATCCATAACCTTGATGCGCGTCAGGCATTAAAGCGCCTGCAACGGTAACAGGAAGTTTCATGGCAACTTCCATTTGTTTTCTCGCACCGTCTTCAATATGATCTAATCCGTAAGCCGAATACGCATTCGGATTTTGGTTTAAAGCAATAAAATCTTCTGGTTTTTCATTCGATTTTTCGATTAAAGCAACAGCCAATTTGCTGAATATTTTATCGTCTATATAATTTTCTGGAGCTTCCAAAACGTTTTTATAATTCTCGATCATTTCTTCTCGAGTGAATCCGTTTCTTTTGCTGTTTATTTTTAAGGCAATCCCAACTATTTTTCCTTCAGGAAATCCTAATTCTAATATATCTGTTCCGTTTATTTGTGTTTTCATTTTTTCTTTTTAAGGGACAAAGGTCCAGAGTAACAAAGTGACAAAGTTTTTTTACTGCTTCGCAGTTGTTCACTTTAATACATTAAAAGTTCATATTTTAAATATTCTCGTAGATTATTTCCAAACATAATAATATCTGCGCCACATACTGAAATAACGGGTGAAAGATATTTATCTTCAAAAACCACCAAAACACGATGGTGATGCATTGGAATATATCCTACTATTTTTGAAACATCAAAACCCGCTTGTGTAAGAACTGTTTCAGCTTCACTTTTGTTTTCATTAATTTCATCAATAATCCATCTTGATTTTTCATAATCTTCAGGATATTGATAGAAGAAATTATCTTTAGAATATTTTATGTCCAATTCATCTTCGGGATGAATGGAAATTGTTGGTCTATCGAAATTTGAAAAGAACAAGAGCATTTCTCTATATTCCCATGGAAAATCAAATCCAAATAATATTTCTAATTTATCAATTTCTTTTCTACTTATTCCGTTTATTAGTTTGCTATCAGGTTGAATTTGAAATCCATAAACATTACTGTAAAGTTGTATTTTTTGAAACTTTTTTTCTACTTTATATTTAATATCTTTAATTGTCATAGAATATTTTTTATTAATAATTTTAAAGAGGCAACTTTTAGGAATGGTTTAATTTTCTTTGGAACGAAGGAACCATTTCCTGACGACACTCTTTTTTTTAAGAGCAATAGCTTATAAGTGATAATTTAGGATTCGAACCTAATAAATCAACCGACGAAGTAGCACTTATACACGGCATCTTAATTTTTTGAAAAAGTAATAATTGACAAGAGCTTTTGATTCCCTAAACGAAGTAACTCTATGCACACGACATTTTTCAGTTTTAAAAAAGAAGTAAAAAGCAATAAGAGAATTGGGCGGGGCATGTCTGTGCCAGAGTCGAACTGGATAGCCTTGCTGCTTTTACAACTTCGCTATTCCTCCCCAAAATGGTGACGAAGTATCTCTCATTTACGACATTCTTTTTTTATTTTTTAAACAAGGCAACAAACGAAAAGTGAAATTTTACGAGCTCTATCCTCTGAGCTACATTTCCTTTTTTAATTTTTTATTTGCGGAAATGACGGGATTCGAACCCGCGACCACGTCGTTAACAGCGAAGTAACACTTATCTACGACACTTGTTTTTTATTTTCAATGAACTTTTTCTTTTTACAAATATTCAAATACTACTGCGCAATTATTCTGCGCAGCAGATTTAAATTTACAATTCTATTCGGTTAATGTAATTCAATGCACTGCTTTTATCTTCTAAAGCATGCAAAACATCAAACACTTTATCTGACCAACCTGCTATTAAATACACATCGTTTTTTTGGATATTTATCGGTTGTTGACCGTAACCAGCCAAATCAAACAAATACAATTTAGCATTTGGTGCCATCTTTTTATAATTATCCCAAGATTTGCTAAAAGTATGATTGGTTTGGTTGCTGTTCCACATTTGGACATCGGTAAATAACATTACTTTATCTACAATTTCTTTTCGGTTTATTAAATCCTCAATAACCAAATGACCGTTTGTAGAATAACCAACTTCACCTTCACGTTTGTAATATTCGTTTACATTCGACAAAATGCTTCGTTTCGGCATATTGATTATTTTCCAAAAATCACCAAACATACCGCTTATCACATTTTGACAACGGCTTTGCATTAACATACCCAACATCAAACCAATATCATAAAGCATTACTTTACTTTTTGGTGAAATTGTTTTTTGCATCGAACCCGAAACATCGCAAGCAATCACAACGGAAGTATTTATGTCAAAACCTTTTATGTTTTGAGCACTTATAGCTACAGCATCTTCTAACGCATCTAAAACCATAGTTGTATACTTGAAATTTAATTCTTTCACTTCTCGGTAAGCTGCTAAAAATCGGAAAGGCAATTGTTTTGAATTCAAAACTGCTTTTTCATTCGAAAGATACTCGCATACTTTCATTACATGAAAACCTGAAACATTTGCTTCTAATATATTTCGCAAGTTTCGAAGTAAAGCCATATAACCCAATTTATTGCTATCGATCAATTCTTGCCACTTTTGAGTCAATGCTTTTTGTTTTTCAAACTCATTATAAAATTTGATTTGACCCAATTGCGACAACTCAGTTTCCCAAGTATAAGGTGTTGCTAAAGTATCGTTTACAATTTTGTTAAACAATTCTTGTTGCGCTTCGTCTTTTGCTTTTGGATGAATCAAAAACAAAGCATCTTTTAATTTTACAATACCATTTCGATTGTATTTTGCAAATTGGTATTCATCAAATTTATTGAAAGAAACAGCCAAACCTTTTTGAACTTGTTTTGACAAACGATTTAATTTTTTAACGCCATTTCGATCATTTGCTATTTGGTAATAAGCCAATAATTCTGTGATTTCATCAGCGCGCTGAATTACGTTTGTAATCATTTTGCTAATTAATGAATCGCCTGAATATATTTTTGCCAATTCCACCACCAAAACCAATGGCACAGAACGCATATGCATTTCGTTACGAGCATAAACTGCAAGCTTAGCCACAAATACTGGATTACATTTTTGGATCAAACTTTTGATTCGCTCCAAACGAGTGGTATCTTTTTCATAAAATGAAACACTCAAACTTGTTGTTACAACTGCTGCGTATAATTCGTATTCTGCTGTTAATGGAAAAGCTTTGGCATTTTCGTGATTAACTATGGTAGATTTTTCTTTTGATAAAAAATTGAATTTCATAATTTCTGGTTTTTAAAATTAGACAATTGGTTATTGTTTTATTTCTTGAACAAAGATTCCCAAACTACTGCGCAATTATTTTGCGCAGTAAAAAAGAAATTTTAAATTTGAGTAAAAAAGAACATGAATTTAGAGAAAATCTATTCTGAATTACTCTTAAATATTGGCTTTTCAGCGAATGAAATTCAGCAAAACTGGACTGATTTAGAAAAAGCATATTCCAAGAAATCAAGGCATTATCACAATCTGACGCATTTAGAAGAAATGATTGCCAGTTTTGAAATCTATCGCGATCGTCTTCAAAATCCGAATGAAATTTTATTTTCTATTTTTTATCATGATTTTGTCTATTCTGCTTCAAAAAAAAATAATGAATTGAAAAGTGCAGAGTTTGCTTTGTCGATTTTATCTGAAAAACATCAATTAAATAAACAATTAGTTTTTGATGCCATCTGCGCAACACAGCTTCACGCATACAATTCAAACGAAGATATTAATTGGCTAATCGATTTCGATTTGAAAATCCTTTCAAAAGACTGGGACGATTATAAAATCTATTTTGAACAAATACGAAAAGAATATCGTATTTATCCTGATTTTCTATATAAACCTGGAAGAGCAAAAGCTTTGAAACATTTTCTGGAATATGAATTTATTTTTCAGACGAATGAGTTTAGGAATTTGTATGAAGAGAAAGCGAGAAGAAATATTGAAAAAGAAATAAGTCATTTAGAAAGTAAAAAATAATCTCGCAAAGTCGCTAAGACGCAAAGTTTTTTTGTTTCACGCAGATTAAAAATGATTTAGGCAGATTCAGCAGATTATTTGAAAAATAAAAATCTTTTTAGATCTGCTCAAATCTGTAAAATCAGCGTGAAACAAATCTCAATAATCTTTAAATTAAAAAACTTTACGCCTTCGCGACTTTGCGAGCAAAAAACACACAAAGCATGTCACAAAACAAAAATGCCTTAATTCGGTACAAAATAATCGACAAATGTCTGCAAAATAAATACAGACAATGGACGCTGGAAGATTTAATCGAATGCTGTTCTGAAGCTTTGTCAGAATATGAAGGCCGTGATATTCCTATTAGCAAACGAACGATTCAAATGGATATTCAGTTGATGCGAAGTGAAAAACTCGGTTATAACGCTCCAATCGTGGTTTATGATAAAAAGTATTATAAATATGAAGACGATGATTTCACTATAACAGATATTCCATTAACGGAAACGGATATGAATGTTTTGACCGAAACCGTTTCGATGTTGAAGCAGTTTAAAGATTTTTCTCTTTTTAATGATGTCTCGGATATTTTACAAAGACTGGAGGATAAAATCTATGCTGAGAAATCGCATACGAAACCTGTTATTTATTTGGATAAAAACGAAAAATTAAAAGGGCTACATTATTTAGATGAAATTTATCAGGCCATCATTAAAAAGGTAGCGCTTGTAATTACATATAAATCTTTTAAATCGAAAGAGGAAACGAAATTCCACTTTCATCCTTTTATATTAAAGGAATTTAATAATCGTTGGTTTTTGATTGGAAAGAAAAAAGCTTCTCAGCCTATTACTAATTTAGCTTTGGACAGAATTGTTTCTATAGACTACGATTTTAACCTTCCTTATATAGAAGAGGATTTTGATGCTGAAGCGTATTATAAGAACATAATTGGCGTGACTGTGAATTCGGGTTTACAACCACGACGAATTGAACTTTGGGTTGATGCTAAAAATGCGCCCTACGTACTCACGAAACCATTGCATTCGTCACAGCGTTTGATTAAAGAAAATGACGACCAAAGCATTATCGTACATATTTTTCTTTTGCCCAATTATGAAATGGAACGAATTCTTTTAGGCTTTGGAGATGGAATCGAAATACTCCGACCCGAAAACTTGCGAAACCGCATGAAAATGATTCTACAAAACGCTTTAAGCAAATATGAACCAGAAAATAAAACCGAAATAAATCCATAATTCATTACATAATACTGAATTAAAGCTATTTTTAAAATGAGAAACCTATTTTTAAACCACCAAAAATGTTAAAACCTCAAAAAAGAATAGTATATTTCAGTTAAAATTTAACCACAAAACACTGAAAACCAAAGACATTTTTTAATTAACCAAAAATTTATTTAAAAATAATATGCATGCATAGTATTTTTTAATTATATTTGAAATCGATATAGTTACTATGAAAGATAAAACGATAGATTATATTTTGAGAGCTACATGGCAAGCTGTTTCAAGAATGTATAACGAAGAAGCTGCGAAGTACGATGCCACAATGGCAACCGGATTTGCGCTTTTGAGTATGGATAAGGAAGAAGGAACGCCATCAACCGCTTTAGGTCCGAGAATGGGCATGGAAGCAACGAGCTTGACCAGAACATTAAAATCTATGGAAGAAAAAGGTTTGATTGTTCGCAAAAAAAATCCAAGTGACGGAAGAGGCGTTTTGATTTACCTGACAGAATTTGGAAAAGAGAAAAGAGATTTATCAAAAAATACAGTTCTGAAGTTTAATGAAACGGTAAGAAAACATGTTTCAGACGAAAAGCTGAATCATTTTATTGAAGTTGCTGAAATCATCAACGAATTAATTCAGGACAAAAACATATTTAATCAAACAGAAAACGCAGAAAACGAATAGCATTTCACAAGACAAGAAATAATTCGAAAACTGCAAAAAACAAACAAGTAACAAATTATGAAACGCACAATTAAAAAAGTTGCTGTAATTGGATCCGGAATTATGGGTTCAGGAATAGCTTGTCATTTTGCCAATATTGGTGTTGAAGTTTTACTGCTTGACATCGTTCCTCGCGAGTTGACAGAAGCTGAAGCTAAAAAAGGATTAACTCTTGAAAGTAAAGCCGTTCGCAACCGTGTGGTAAATGACCATTTGGCGAACTCATTAAAATCGAAACCCTCTCCTATTTACAGTCAGAAATTCGCTAGCCGAATCACAACCGGAAATACAACAGACGATATGGCAAAAATTGCTAATGTTGACTGGATCATCGAGGTTGTTGTAGAAAGATTGGATATTAAGAAATTGGTTTTTGAACAAATTGAAAAATTCCGTAAACCGGGAACTTTGGTTACTTCTAATACTTCTGGTATTCCAATTCACTTTATGAGTGAAGGAAGAAGCGAAGATTTCCAACAACACTTCTGCGGAACGCACTTTTTTAACCCTGCGCGTTACTTAAAATTATTTGAAATTATTCCTGGTCCAAAAACTTCAAATGAAGTATTGGATTTCTTAAACGAATACGGTTCTAAATTCTTAGGAAAAACTTCGGTTGTTGCTAAAGATACTCCAGCATTTATTGGAAACAGAATTGGTATTTACGGAATTCAAAGTTTATTCCATTTAGTGAAAGAAATGGGATTAACGATTGAAGAAGTTGATAAATTGACAGGACCAGTAATTGGTCGTCCAAAATCGGCTACTTTCCGTACCGTTGACGTTGTTGGTTTAGATACTTTGGTACACGTTGCCAACGGTATTTACGAAAACTGCCCAACTGACGAACAACACGAATTGTTCAAACTTCCTGATTTCATCAACAAAATGATGGAAAATAATTGGTTGGGAAGCAAAACTGGACAAGGTTTCTACAAAAAAGTAGACAAAGATATTCTTTCTCTTGACTTAGACACATTAGAATACCGCGCTGCAAAAAAAGCAAATTTTGCAACGTTAGAATTAACTAAAACAATCGATAAACCTATTAATCGTTTTAAAGTTTTAGTAAAAGGAACAGACAAAGCAGGAGAATTCTACCGTAAGAGTTTCGCTGGAATGTTTGCTTATGTTTCAAACAGAATTCCTGAAATCTCAGACGAATTATACAAAATTGACGACGCTATGAAAGCTGGTTTTGGATGGGAAAATGGTCCATTCGAAATCTGGGATGCTATTGGCGTTGCAAAAGGAATCGAAATCATGAAAGCAGAAGGCTTAGAGCCTGCTGCATGGGTAAACGAAATGTTAGCTTCTGGAAGCGAGAGTTTCTATACCGTAAAAGAAGGTGCTACATATTTCTACAACCTTCCAACAAAATCTCAAGTAAAAGTTCCTGGACAAGATTCTTTCATTATCCTAAACAACATCCGCGAAAGCAAAAAAGTTTGGAGCAACAGTGGAGCAATTATCCAAGATTTAGGAGACGGAATCTTAAACTTAGAATTCCAATCTAAAATGAATACTATTGGAGGTGATGTGCTTTCTGCAATCAATAAAGCAATTGAATTAGCTGAAAAAGAACACCAAGGTTTAGTTATTGGAAACCAAGCTGCGAATTTCTCTGTTGGAGCTAATATCGGAATGATTTTCATGATGGCGGTTGAGCAAGAATACGACGAATTGAATATGGCAATTAAATTGTTCCAAGATACAATGATGCGTGTTCGTTATTCTTCAATTCCAGTAATCGTTGCGCCTCACGGAATGACTTTTGGTGGTGGATGCGAAATGAGCTTACATGCTGATAAAGTAGTTGCTGCTGCAGAAACTTATATGGGATTAGTTGAATTTGGTGTTGGAGTTATCCCTGGTGGTGGTGGTTCTAAAGAATTGACTTTAAGAGCTTCAGATTTGTTCCGCAAAAACGACGTGGAATTAAACGTTCTTCAAGAGTATTTCTTGACTATCGCTATGGCAAAAGTATCAACTTCTGGTTATGAAGCTTTTGACACAGGCCTTTTACAACATGGTAAGGACATTATCGTAGTAAACAAAGACCGTCAGATTGCCGAAGCTAAAAAACATGCTTTGTTAATGGCTGAAGCTGGTTACACACAACCAATTAGAAGAAACGATATTAAAGTTCTAGGAAAACAAGCTTTAGGAATGTTCTTAGTTGGAACGGATCAAATGGAAGCTGGAAAATACATCTCTGAACACGACAAGAAAATCGCCAACAAACTGGCTTACGTAATGGCTGGAGGTGATTTATCTGAAGCAACTTTAGTATCTGAACAATACTTATTAGATATTGAAAGAGAGGCTTTCTTATCTCTTTGTACAGAAAGAAAAACTTTGGAGAGAATTCAATACATGTTAACTAAAGGAAAACCACTTCGTAATTAGAAAATAGAACAAAGAGAATAGAATATAGATTTCAAGACTTAGCAAAGTCTATTTTCTATACTCTATCTTCTATACTCTTAAAAAACAAAAACAAATGAAAACAGCATATATAGTAAAAGCATATAGAACAGCAGTTGGAAAAGCTCCAAAAGGTGTTTTTAGATTTAAAAGACCTGATGAATTAGCTGCTGAAACCATTCAGTTTATGATGAATGAACTGCCTGATTTTGACAAAAAACGTATTGACGACGTTATGGTTGGAAATGCGATGCCAGAAGCAGAACAAGGACTTAACGTTGGCCGTTTGATCTCTTTAATGGGATTAAAAGTAGAAGACGTTCCTGGAGTTACGGTAAACCGCTACTGCGCATCTGGATTAGAAACTATCGGAATGGCGACAGCTAAAATCCAGTCAGGAATGGCAGATTGTATCATTGCTGGTGGTGCAGAAAGTATGAGTTATATTCCGATGGGAGGTTACAAACCAACTCCGGATTATAAAGTTGCGGCTGCAGGTCACGAAGATTACTACTGGGGAATGGGTTTAACTGCCGAAGCGGTTGCTAAACAATACAATGTTTCCAGAGAAGATCAAGATGAGTTTGCTTACAATTCTCACATGAAAGCTTTAAAAGCGCAAGCAGAAGGAAAATTCGATAACCAAATCGTTCCAATTACTGTTGAGCAAACTTTCATAAACGAAAATGGTAAAAAAGAAACGAAATCATACGTAGTGAATAAAGATGAAGGACCAAGAGCTGGAACTTCTAAAGAAGCTTTAGCAGGTTTAAGACCCGTTTTTGCTGCTGATGGAAGTGTAACGGCTGGTAACTCTTCTCAAATGAGTGACGGCGCTGCTTTCGTTTTAATCATGAGCGAAGACATGGTAAAAGAATTAAATCTTGAGCCAATTGCACGTTTGGTAAACTTTGCTTCTTCTGGTGTTGAGCCAAGAATCATGGGTATCGGACCTGTAAAAGCAATTCCAAAAGCCTTGAAACAAGCTGGTTTAACATTAAACGACATCGAATTAATCGAATTAAACGAAGCTTTTGCTTCTCAAGCTTTAGCAGTAACTCGCGAATTAGGTTTAAATCCTGATATCGTAAACGTAAACGGCGGTGCAATTTCTTTAGGACACCCTCTAGGTTGTACTGGTGCTAAACTTTCTGTTCAGTTATTTGATGAGATGAAACGCAGAGGCAACAAATACGGAATTGTTTCTATGTGTGTGGGTACTGGACAAGGTTCTGCAGGGATTTACGAGGTTCTTTAAAAAGAGAATAGAATATAGAATAAAGAGAATAGATGTTTTCTTTGAGAATAAAGTGATAGACTTTTAGAAATTATATAAAAGTTTAAAAAACAAATAATATAGTAATATTCTTACTTTTTATTTTATTAACTTGACTCAAAAAAACATGAGACATAATTATAAGAACTTAAAGATTTGGAAGATCGGAATTGCAATTGCCAATGAAGTTTCAGACATATTAGTAGAATTTCCAAAACACGAGCGATACGATTTGAGTTCTCAAATAAGCAGATGTTCGGTTTCGATGCCTAGTAATATTGCTGAAGGATCTTCAAGAACTGATAAGTCTTTCAGTCACTTTTTAGACATTTCTCTTGGTTCTTCATTTGAACTAATTACACAATTATTGATTGCAAAACATAGAAAATATATAAACGAGATACAATTTAACCAATTAGAAATTAAAATAGAAGAATTCCAAAGAATGACAATGGGTTTTCAAAACGGACTAAAGTAAAGTCTATTTTCTATGCTCTATATTCTATTTTCTTTCATAAAAAACAAAAACAAAATGGCAGATACAATCGAAAAAAACGTGACTCGTGGTGGTCAGTTTTTGGTAAAAGAAACAAAATGTGAGGACATCTTTACTCCAGAAGATTTCTCAGAAGAGCAATTAATGATGCGTGACTCTGTAAAAGAGTTCGTAGACAAAGAATTATGGGCGCATAAAGATCGTTTTGAAAAGAAAGATTACGCTTATACAGAATCTTCAATGCGTAAAGCAGGTGAATTGGGACTTTTAGGAGTTGCAGTTCCTGAAGAATACGGCGGATTAGGAATGGGATTCGTTTCTACAATGTTAGTTTGCGACTACATTTCTGGAGCAACTGGATCTTTCTCAACTGCTTTTGGTGCTCATACCGGAATTGGAACTATGCCAATTACACTTTACGGAACTGAGGAACAAAAGAAAAAATACGTTCCAAAATTAGCTTCTGGAGAATGGTTTGGTGCTTACTGTTTAACTGAGCCAGGCGCAGGATCTGATGCTAACTCAGGAAAAACAAAAGCAGTTTTATCTGAAGATGGAAAATACTATTCAATCACAGGACAAAAAATGTGGATTTCGAATGCAGGTTTCTGCAGCGTTTTCATCGTTTTTGCTCGTATTGGAGATGATAAAAATATTACAGGTTTTATCGTAGAAAACGATCCGTCAAACGGAATTTCTATGAATGAAGAAGAGCATAAACTAGGAATTCGTGCTTCTTCTACTCGTCAGGTTTTCTTCAACGAAACAAAAGTTCCGGTTGAAAACATGTTATCTGAAAGAGGAAACGGTTTCAAAATCGCTATGAATGCTTTGAACGTTGGTCGTATTAAATTGGCTGCTGCTTGTTTAGATGCACAAAGAAGAGTGACTTCTGGAGCAGTAAAATATGCTAACGAAAGAATTCAGTTCAATACTTCTATTTCATCTTTTGGAGCTATCCGTTCTAAATTGGCTGAAATGGCAACTAATGCTTACGCTGGAGAAAGTGCTTCTTACCGTGCTGCAAAAGACATCGAAGACAGAATCGCTGCTCGTGAAGCGGAAGGAACTTCTCACCAAGAAGCAGAATTGAAAGGTGTTGAAGAATATGCTATCGAGTGTTCAATCTTGAAAGTTGCGGTTTCTGAGGACGTTCAAAACTGTTCTGACGAAGGAATTCAGGTTTTTGGTGGAATGGGATTCTCTGAAGATACTCCGATGGAAAGTGCTTGGAGAGATGCTCGTATCGCTCGTATCTACGAAGGTACAAACGAAATCAACAGAATGCTTTCTGTAGGTATGTTGATCAAAAAAGCAATGAAAGGACACGTTGATTTACTTGGACCAGCAATGAAAGTTCAAGAAGAATTAATGGGAATTCCATCTTTTGATACTCCAGATTTCTCAGAATTATTCTCAGAAGAAAAAGTAATCGTAGCAAACTTGAAAAAAGTTTTCTTAATGGTTGCAGGAAGCGCTGTTCAAAAATATGGTCCAGATTTAGATTCTCACCAACAGTTATTAATGGCTGCTGCTGATATCTTAATCGAAATCTACATGGCTGAAAGTACAATCTTGAGAACTGAGAAATTAGCTAAATCTCAAGGTGAAGATAAAGTACAAGAGCAAATCGCAATGGCTAAATTATACTTGTACAAAGCGGTAGATATCGTAAACTTAAGAGGAAAAGAAGGAATCGCTTCTTTCTCTGAAGGAGACGAACAACGTATGATGTTAATGGGATTAAAACGTTTTACAAAATACACTAACCTGCCAAACGTTGTGGCATTGAGAGAAAAAATTGCAGAAAAATTAGTTGCAGAAAACACTTACTGCTTCTAATATAAAAATAGTTTTTAGCTTTTAATTTGTTTAAGCCCGCGCAAGTCCGAAAATGCGCGGGCTTATTTTTTGCTTTCATCTGAAAGACAGAACCAAAAAACGCAATATTTTTGCAGTAATTTGCAAAAAATTCGTTAAAATTCAAATTAAATCGTTTTAGTATAGTTAAATATTAAATGCATTGCACTATATTTAGCATTCTAAAAAACTAAAACATGAAACAACTTAACCTAATTACAATTTTGTTTTTTCTGGTGTTATCCACAAATTCATTTGCACAAAAAAACAAAAAACTAGACATTATCGCTTATTACACAGGCGATTCTAATCTTATTGATCAGTATGAGGTCAACAAATTGGATCAAATTATATTCAGTTTTTGCCATTTGAGAGACGGAAAATTAAGCGTTGATTCTCCAAAAGATTCTTTAACGATTAAACACTTAGTTTCTTTAAAAGCAAAAAATCCGCAATTAAAAATTGTTCTTTCACTTGGTGGATGGGGAGGTTGCGAACCTTGTTCTGCTGCTTTTTCAACTGCTGAAGGTCGAGTCAAATTTGCAAAATCAGTAAAAGAAGTAAGCGATTATTTTAAAGTTGACGGATTGGATTTAGATTGGGAATACCCTTCTATCGAAGGCCTTCCAGGACATTTGTATCAAGCCGCTGATAAACCAAACTTTACGGATCTGCTTAAAATTTTACGTTCAACATTAGGAAAAAAATACGAGCTAAGTTTTGCTGCGGGAGGTTTTCAAAAATGTTTGGATGAATCAATCGACTGGAAAGGTGTTGCTCCATACGTTAATAGAATTAATATCATGAGTTATGATTTAGTAAACGGATATTCTAAAGTTACGGGACATCATACACCATTATATAGCACAAATCCTAAAGAAGAATCAACTGACAGAGCGGTTACGTACTTATTAAAACAAGGCGTTCCAGCAGAAAAATTAGTTATTGGAGGTGCTTTTTATACCAGAACATGGAAAAATGTTGCGAATGTAAATAATGGATTATATCAATCCGGAGAACATACCGACGGAACTTCATTTAGAGATTTTTCTACAACTTTGACCGAAGCAAATGGATGGAAATATTTCTGGGATGATAAAGCAAAAGCGCCATACTGGTACAACGAAAAAGACAAAAAATTTGCAACTGGTGACGATTTAGTTTCTATAAAAGCAAAAACGGAATATGCAAAATCTAAAAAATTAGGCGGAATTATGTTTTGGGAACTTCCATTAGATAAATTTCGTGACGGAATGGTGAATGCTATTTATGAAGTAAAAACAGGTAAATAAAACTATTCTATTAAAAAATAAAACGGCAGTTACTCTTATGATTAACTGCCGTTTTTTATTCCGAAAGAACTACTTATTGAACCTTTGATTTATCCAATTCTCCAATAAACGGAATCGCTTCTAAAATCTCCGATTTAATAATAGTCTGCAAATAAACTTCCAACTGAATAAATTTCGCTGCATTTATAGCTCCAATTGCTTTCTTTGCTTCATTATAAGTCTTCTCATATAATTTTTCATAAGCAATATGGTTTTTTAAAGTACCTTTTGCCAATTCATCTGCTTTTGCATCAGTCAAGGTTGCATAATTTGCTGCATAATCATTAAGAAGCTGAAACTTTGTCTGGCCTAGAGCCTTGCGTTCGGTTTCATATGTGTCATAAACTTTTGTAAATGCTGCAGACTCCGAATCGGATAAATTCATATACTGCTTTACTAAATCACTTTTTGATTTTCCATAAATACTTTGCAAAACATCCACATCTTCCTTAAATGAAGATTGAGCATAAGATGAAAACGTGGCAAGAGCCATAATAAAAATAAGACTTAATTTTTTCATAGTTTTTGATTTTAAATTTGTTCCTAAATAATTATGCACATTAAAACTTTATTATTTTCAAGACATTACGTTAAAAAAAAGAATATTGATAGACTGCTGATAAGGCATAATAATCTAAACCATTATTGGTAAAAGCCCCAGCATGATATTGAAATCGGATAGACTGCCCTTTCGCGATAGGTGTAGAAAATGTTCCTCCTATCCTCCAGTTATCTATTTGACTTGCTTCGGGCACGCCATCAATTATTGTTTTTCCGCCAAAGAACCACGTTGTATTAAAACCAACCCACATGTTGTTTTTAAAATAATAACTTGCATGCGCTTGCAGACTATATGTTGGTTTTTGTTCCATTTTTTTTCCTAAAAAATCATTGTTGTCCGTATAAAACCAAACTCCTCCATATGCCTCTGCATATACATGGGCAAATCGTTTAGAAACACCAATTTCGGGTTTTATTCCCCAACGGTTTGTTCCTATATTCACTCGTTTGTCTTCATAATATCTTCCTGTCGGAATTGAAGTCACCAAACTGACCCCCAATATTGTTTTTTGCTGAAAAGATCTGAACTCACTTTTATCAAGCGCTGGCGAACCCAATAAATTCACTCCAAAGCGCACTTTTGTGTCGGCAAAACCGGTTCTTGAACCAGTCAGCAAATCACCAGCGACTAAAGCTGAACCATCCATAAAGGTAAACGGTAGTGAAACTTGAATACGAGCAAGCTTGTTCGCCAAACCAAAAGTCCTGACATAACTAGCTGCAATATTGTGGCTTTGAATTTTAAAATCGGAAATAGGTAATGATGGCTCAGTAACCACGTTTCCATCCATGAATACGTAACCTAATGCGGCTACATTTAATTTTTTTGGCACATTAGCATACGCTCTTGGCTCTAGATCTTGGCTATAACTCATCATATTGAATAAAAATAGCACAGCACAGAAGTATTTTTTTGGCATAAATTAAAGAATTGGCGATACAATCAAGTTATAACTCTTAATTTTTAATTTCATTTGTTTTTGGCGGATGTATTTCACCATCGTAAGAAATTGAACCTCTATTATTACTAGTAATCGAAAGTGAAGCGCTTCCGTCAAAAAATATGGTAAACAAGAGATCAAAAACATCATCTTTCCCTTTCACAGTTGATCTAACAATAATCTTTTTTTTGCTTTTTTCTATTTTGGTATTCTCAGGAACGCCTTCAAATTTAATTCCGCCATCACCTCCATAAGCAACATTATATGCACGTCCAAAAAACGGAAGATCGCAAGTAGTCTTGGTTTCATTAAAATCCAAAAAATACGTATTGTAGTCTAGATTCAAAAGCCTTCCTCCTTGTGGAGTTGCTTTTTGCGCTTCATAAGCAAAATTTTTAGAATCAATTAAAGCTTCTATTTCTTTTTGTTTTTGCAGTTCACGTTCTGCTTTAAGCTCTTTTTTAGATTTTTCCTGCGCTAAAACAGAGAAACTAAAAAAACAGGATAACACTAATAAAATGGATAATTTAGGTGACATAAAATATAAATTTAATAGAGTTAAAATAGAGTAATTTTTATTTTTTGGTAAATCGCATCATCGCGATATCTCCAGAAATAAAGTTTAAAGTTTTTCCGTCATCAGTAATATCATAAGACGTTATTTTTTGAAGCGTGCTCATGAAAACTTGCTCGCCTTGCCCATCCATGCACATCATTTTTGTGACTGCCATTGGCTGTGTGAAATCAATTTTATTTCCATCAACAGCCAATTTTCCATTAAATGAATTACAGCTGTTGTTTCCTGAAACATGACTTTCTTTTGTATTGAAATTGATGGTTGGTTTTTTATTTGGATACAAACCATCAAAAGCTATTCGCGGGCCGGAAATATAATTAAGTTCCCAATTTCCATCTAATTTAGAAACCGAATCTGTTTTTTGACATTTGCAAGAAATTAGCACAGCACCCAAAAAAACAAGTATAAAAAAAATCTTCATCATAACGTTAGGCATTAAAAATTAATGTATTATAAAACGAGACTTGGGAAATTTTTCGTTAAAAAGCTATACGAATTTAAGCAATATTTTTGTGTTCTGTACTCAAAGTGTCATTAAATTACGCTTAATAGTTTTAGATTTATTTAACTTTTAGAGTCAATTTTATCGCCTTTTTTATGTTAAATTTACTTAATTATTAATTTAAATGCCTCTCATATGAAAAAAGCAATTGTTTCTTTCGCTATAATTACAGCCTTAATTATTGGTTGTAAGACTAATACAAAATCAAATGATGCCAAAACTTTGACTGTAAATCTGGAGCCAAAAAGCAACAGTACCGTTAGCGGAACTGCCACTTTTACGGAGAAAAACGGAAAAGTAACTTTTACAGCTAAAGTTGCGGGATTACAACCTGGAGTTCACGCGATCCACATTCATGAAAAATCTGATTGTTCTGCAGCTGATGGAAGTTCTGCAGGTGGACACTGGAATCCAACTTTCAAAAAACACGGAAAATGGGGAGTTGGCGAATACCATAAAGGTGATATCGGAAACTTTACTGCTGATGCAAAAGGAAACGGAACAATCACTTTGACTACAGACGAATGGTGTGTAGGCTGTGGTGATGCAACCAAAGATGTTTTAGGAAAAGGATTGATTGTACATCAAGGAACAGATGACTTCACGACGCAACCAACTGGAAATGCAGGCGGTAGAGTTGCTTGTGCAGGAATCATCAAATAATAAAAAATTGCAATAACCACTATTTTTTCACAAAATCTAGTGGTTATTTCATTTTAAATGAATTCTAAGACAAGAAAAAAAATTAGCTTTGCATTTTCAAATTAAAGTTAATGATCAACGCATCGGCACCAGGCTGGATAGATAAGTTTTTTAGCGAACAAAAGTTTTCAGAAGCTATTCCTTTTGAAACCACTGATTCCTTTTACTTTAAAGTAAGAGAAACTGGCTTTATATACGGTCATATCATTTCTATCGATTCACAAATTCCTATTCCGATAAAAGGCTGGTTCAAGACTGAGATTTCAAAAGTTGCGTTATTAAATACTTTATATCATGTGTTTTGTTTGGAAAAAAGAAATTCTGAACCAAACAATTTTATTTCTGAAGCTTTAAAATTCTACAATCAAATGAATCCGGAAGGGTTTAATTTGTTTAAAATTTTACTTCCAAAAGACACTCCTTCTCTTTCATTAGAAAATATAATTGACCAAAGAGTTCAAACAAACGATAGTATCATCAGCAAAAACTTTTCGCATTTAGTTACGAATGCTTTGCTTTTTATCGATGTTTTGGCTTTTCGACAATATTTGGAACACGGTTCAATTCCTGAAAAGTATTTAAAACGTATTGAAGAAACCGTTTTAGGTATTGTGGGACTTGCTTTAAAAACAAAAACCGTCAAATCACAACATGACGATTTATTGATAAAGCTTTTTGAAGCATCAATTCGCTATTCTAAATTCTCAAAAGTTACTGTTGAAACACTAGAAACATTGTCTTTAGATTATTTCACAAATACTTTAGAACATTATTATTTGATCGATATGGCTGGAATGGCTTTATGGAGCGATGGTGTTGTAGAGAATGAAGAGGCTTACTTTTTATATTCTTTAGGCTCGACAATGGGTGTTGATGATGATTTTGTAACCAAAAGCATAGCAACGACAAACACCTTCATAACGACTCATAAAAAGAAAATTCCGTATTTCAATTATTCCAATCCTGTAAAACATTTTTACGACCAAATGACGCACACGGTTGTAAAACTGATTATTAGAAATAAAAACCGATTGGTAAAAGAAATCGTTCAAAGTAAAGAATTAATGGTGCTTTTGGCTTATTCCACAACAAGAGATTTGGATGCCAAAGAAAAGAAAAAAGTAAAAAAACAGCTTTTGGACATCTGTAAAACGATTCCATCGTTGACAATCTTTTTACTTCCTGGTGGCAGTTTGTTGTTGCCAATCTTGATAAAGTTTATCCCAACAATGCTTCCGTCAGCTTTTAATGAAAATCTAGACGAAAACGAATAAAAAAAATCGCCCTTTTGAGGCGATTTTTTTTTATTGTAATCTTATAAATCTAACTGATAAACATCATCAAGCTCTGCATTTGAACTGATTGTAACATTCAAATCGGTTACGAAACCAGAATTCAGTCCGTACACCCAACCGTGAAGCATCAAGTCTTGACCATTTGCCCAAGCTCCTTGAACTATTGAAGTTTTAGCTAAATTATAAACTTGCTCTTTAGCATTGATTTCAACAAAAGTATTGAAACGCTCCGTTTCATCTTCAATTGAATTTAGGTATTTATCATGCAAACGGTATTCATCCTTAATATGACGAATCCAGTTGTCGATAATCCCAACAGATTGATTGCCCATTGCTGCTTTCACACCACCACATCCGTAGTGTCCACAAACAATAATATGCTTAATTTTCAAAACATTTACCGCGTAGTCTAGTACACTCAACATGTTCATATCAGAGTGAACAACCATGTTTGCAATATTTCTGTGTACAAAAACTTCACCTGGTTTTGCGCCAACAATTTCGTTTGCAGGAACACGACTGTCAGAACATCCAATCCATAATAATGGTGGTTGTTGTCCCTTAGCTAAATCAGCGAAATAATTCGGATCTTTTGCTAATGAAGTTTCAACCCACTTCTTATTATTTTCTAATAACTGCTCATAAAATTTTCTCATTTTTTTTATTTTTTGAAGGTATTTCTATTGCTTAAGTGCATCAAAAAAGAATTTATGTAAAGTTACCTAAATTTTGACATTTCCTGTGTCATAGAAATACTTTAATTTTTGTTATTTGTTTTAAAACTCCTCTTTTATGGTTTCTTTTTTCACCAAAGCTCTTTTGGCAACGTCATAATAATGCTCAATTGTAACATGATTATTGTTCTCTGGCGTATTTTCCAGCTCGTATGCCTCTTTAAAACCTTTCAGTTTTACTTTGATGTTTTCGTCGATAGCACGTGTTTCTTTAAACTCACGAATCAAATCTAAAACATCATGGGCAATGTACTCCGTATCATGGGCATTGATCACTACTTTTGAGTTTTCAGGAATCTCGCTTAAAGTTTGTTTGATTGCCGCTTTATTCAAGAAAGAAACTTCTTGAGCTAAATCGATATGAATAATGTCACCATCTTCATATTCTTCTTTTTTGAAAATATAAGCTCTTTTTAAATTACCTCTCAATACAAAAATGATACTGATGATAATTCCCAACGCAACCCCTTTCAGCAAATCTGTAGCAACAACAAAGACTAATGTTGCTATAAAAGGCACAAATTGATATTTGCCCTTTTCCCAGAAATGCATGAAAGTTGCTGGTTTAGCTAATTTATAACCTACTAAAATTAAAACTGTAGCCAAAGTTGCTAATGGAATCTTATTTAAAATTGCCGGAATCGACAAAACACTGATCAATAAAAAGAACCCGTGGATAATGGTTGACATTTTAGATTTTGCACCTGCATTATTGTTTGCAGATGATCTAACCACTACAGATGTCATTGGCAAACCACCTAAAAGTGAACTAATTACATTACCAATTCCTTGTGCGCGAAGCTCCACATTGGTATCTGTATAACGTTTTTGAACATCCATTCTATCCGAAGCTTCGATGCATAATAATGTTTCGATAGAAGCAACAATAGCAATCGTAACCCCCACAACCCACACTTGCGGATTTGTTACAGCACTAAATTTTGGAAGAATCAAAATCGATTTGAAATCATCAAAAGATTTCGGAACAGGCAACGAAACCAAATGTTCTTTTGCAATTGCCAACGAACTTCCTGAAGAAATAAAAACTTCATTAAGCACTACTCCCAAAATAACTGCAACCAAAGCGCCCGGAACTAATTTCAAGCTTTTCAAAAATGGCACTTTATCCCAAGCAAGCAATATCGCAAGTGAAACAGCCGAAATTACAACAGCACCTAATTGAATATGATTAATCACGTCAAATAAAAATGAAAACGAATTGCTTCCATCATTTTGAATAAAAGCTTGATCACCCTCAAAATCAGCATCGTAACCAAAAGCGTGTGGCAATTGTTTTAAAATGATAATGATACCGATACCCGCTAACATTCCTTCGATTACATTCGTTGGAAAATAATTTGATATACTTCCGGCCTTCAAAAACCCTAATGCTAATTGAATTAATCCCGCGATAAAAACGGACAACAAAAACACATCAAAAGCACCAAAATCAGTAATAGCGGTTAAAATAATTGCTGTTAATCCAGCAGCAGGACCTGAAACGCTAATATGGGATTGGCTTAAGTAACCTACTACTATACCACCAACAACACCTGCGATAATTCCAGAAAATAAAGGCGCTCCAGAAGCCATTGCTATACCTAAGCATAATGGAAGAGCCACCAAAAAAACCACCAAACCTGAGGCAAAATCAGATTTTAGGTTAGCAAAAAGATTGATTTTTTTTGTCATAACACAATACTAAAAAATTATTCATTAAAGATTGACCGCATTTATGCAAATGCAGTTCAGTTCAAATAATCGGAAGTATTATGCCAAGTTAGGGGGTGGAGCAAAAATGCTCGGCGAAATATTGTCTAGCTTTACAATATTTTCAGATACGATAATTTTTTTTTCAATGTAAACTGGCATTATCACTTCATGCTGAAGTATTGCTGGATAAACAGCAGCCTTAAGTTCTTTGTGTGAGTGCTCTTCTTCAGAAAAACTGAAAAACATAGACGTATCATTGCTTTTCTTCAATAGCGTCACCACAGTTGGTGTTGCCAAGAAAGCAATAAATATGAATAATAATATGCGAGCCACTAATTTCATTGAAGCAAAAATAGCGTTAAAGAAATAAAATCAAAGTTTTTTTTATAGAAATTTAACATTAACAAAAAAGCAGAACCACTTTTTTCAGACGTTCTGCTTTTAATTCATTAAAATACAAATACTTAAATTGTTTCTTCAAGCCATGCATTCATCATCCAGATTGTTTTTTCTTGTTCTGCAATAAAATCACTCATCATAGAATTTGTTCCTTCATCATTGATTTCTCCTGATTTATTTAAGATTTCTCTTTCAATTTTCAACAAATCTGATAAAGAGTGAACAATCAATTGAACAGCCTTTTCATCATTTGAAATATTTTTCCCAACGGTTAATTTATTGTGTTTAATATAATCTTCGAAAGTATGTAAAGGAGTACCGCCAATGGTCAAAACTCTCTCGGCTATCATATCAATTTTAAGCTGTGAATCGGTATATAATTCTTCAAATTTTACATGAAGATCAAAAAAACGCTTTCCGCGAATGTTCCAATGAATTCCTCTCAAATTTTGATAATATACCTGAAAATTGGATAATAAAATATTCAATTCTTGTACTAGTAATTCTGATTCTTTTACTGGTAATCCTAAAATATTTGTTTTCATAATCTATTTTTTACACTAATTTACTACAAATTTAAAGTAAGTTTCACGAAAATCATATAAGTAAAAATTATATTTTCTTATTTTTGCATCAAAAATTACTATCAATATGACTATAACTCAATTGCAATATGTGTTAGCTGTTGCCGAACATAAAAACTTTACTCTTGCCGCCGAAAAGTGTTTCGTAACACAACCTACTTTAAGCATGCAGATTCAAAAAATTGAAGAAGAACTTAATATTTTGATTTTTGACCGAAGCAAGAAGCCAATCCAGCTTACAGATATTGGACAAAAAATAGTAAGCCAGGCTAAAAACATCGTAAACGAAGCCGATCGAATCAAAGATATTGTGGAACAGCAAAAAGGTTTTATTGGTGGCGAATTCCGTTTGGGAATTATCCCGACGATTATGCCTACGCTGTTGCCAATGTTTTTGAATAATTTCATTAAAAAATATCCTAAGGTTAAACTTTTAATTGAAGAGCTTAATACAGAAGAAATTATTGTGAAATTAAAAAACGGTCATCTAGACGCTGCAATTGCTGCAACACCGCTTGAAGATGAAAAAATAAAGGAAATCGTTTTATACTTTGAGCCATTTGTGGCTTATATCCCAGAACATCATGCCAGTTTTGAAAAGCAAGAAATTGAAGTTGCCGACTTAAATCTAAATGAAATTCTCCTTTTGCAAGACGGCCATTGCTTTAGAGACGGAATTTTAAATCTATGCAAAAGTGTTTCTGACATCGACCAGACCAATTTTCAGATTCAGAGCGGAAGCTTTGAAACTTTAATAAAATTGGCAGACGAAGGCCTTGGTACAACATTACTTCCGTATTTGCACACTTTGGATTTGAAAGAATCCGACAAACTGAAACTACGAAACTTTAAGGAACCAAAACCTGCTCGAGAAGTAAGTTTGATTTACCCTAAAAGCGAATTAAAAATGCAAATCATTGATGCGCTCCGATCTACAATTGCTGGCGTTGTGAAAGGCGCAATTGTTTTTCAGAATGTCCAAATCATCAGTCCGCTGCAAAAAAGCAATAAATAAAAAAGGAGCCAAATTGGCTCCTTTTTTTATACTTTTATCAGTAGTAGACTTTGTTTTAATTCTGGTTTCTCGATTACAAAACTCAACAACCATTCTTGCAATTGTTCCATTTCGTAAGGTAACAGTGTTTTGATAGCTTTTTCTAACTCTTTGCAGAAAAGTACCGGATCGAAACTAACTCTCTCAAGTATTGATTTCGTGTAATCAAACATCATTTTTGACATAATAAAATAAGATTTTTGGGGTTATCTAATTTTTTAAACTCGCACCAAATTTAAACAAATAACCTTTATAACGACTCTTTTTAACTATTTTTTTTAAAAACTTTAATAACGAATACGTTTTCTTAAAACATATAACTCAATCTAGAACTATTCTAGATAGTTGATTTAAGCGTTTTTAAAAGCGCGAAACATTTCTCGTTTTCCTGGAGGACCAGCCAATTTTTCGACAGTAAACCCAACCGAAATCATATTTCTTTTAACAACTCCGCGAGCTGCGTACGTAACTAAAACGCCCTTTGGTTTTAAACTATTGTACATTTTTTGAAATATTTCTTCGCTCCAAAGCTCCGGTTGCACCCGAAATCCGAAGGCGTCAAAGTAAATCAAATCAAAAGTTTCAAAATCGTCGATTTCGTGAAAAAATTGTTTCCTTTTGGTTAACGAGAACGTGCCGCTAAGTTCGGTTTTCTCGTTCCATTCACTTTTATGCATTTTTTCAAAAATGTTGTCAAATTCCAATGCCTCTAGTTCTTCAACATAATTCATTCCTAAAACTTCTTGTGCTTTTATCGGATAAGCCTCTACTCCAACATAATCAACATTCTGTTGCTTTTTTTCTGATTCTAAAAAAGTAATAAAAGCATTCAAACCAGTTCCAAAACCAATTTCTAAAATTGACACCGGATTATTCTCAAATAAGGAAAGTCCGTTTTTAATAAAAACATGTTTTGCTTCTTGTATTGCACCATGTTTTGAATGATAACTTTCGTTCCATTCTTCCAAATGAATTGTGGTTGAGCCATCTAGCGTTTTAATTATTTCTCTTTTCACGATTTTCGAATTTTATAATGGTGTTTTACTGATTTTCAGTCTGTTTTATTGATCAAATTTAGTCAAAACTAATGCGTAAAGCCTTAAAAAACCGCACTTTTTTCATAAATTCTTTATAAAACTTACTTAAAATTTTAGGTTTATTACAAGATAAATAAATCTCAGTTAAACACAGGAATTAATGCAGTTTTGCCAAGGAAATTATATATTTTTCCGTAATTTTGCATTCAACAAAAAACTATTCTTCAGCAGATCACTACGTTAGAAAATCATCTGTTGAGAATTCAATTCGATAAAACTTTACATAATTATGAGTACAACTCAAACAAGCAAAATTGAAATCAGAAAAGCTACTTCTTCTAAGATAAGTTCTGTAGACTTTGAAAACTTAAGCTTTGGTGCTGTATTTACAGACCATTTATTTGAATGTGATTACAAAAATGGACAATGGCAGACTCCGGTCATTAAGCCTTATGCGCCAATTTTAATGGATCCTTCATCAAAAGTCTTTCATTATGGTCAAGCTATTTTTGAAGGAATGAAAGCTTATAAAGATGAAAATAATGATGTTTGGTTGTTTAGACCTGATGAAAACTACAAACGTTTCAACAGTTCTGCTGTTCGTATGGCTATGCCAGAAGTTCCAGAAGATATTTTCATGGAAGGTTTGAATGAATTATTAAAAATCGACCAAGAATGGATTCAAAGAGGAAACGGAGCTAGTATGTACATCCGTCCTTTTATGATTGCTACAGGACCTGGAGTTATCGCAAATCCTTCTGACGAATATAAATTTATGATCTTACTTTCTCCTGCAAAAGCATATTATGGAGGCGAAGTAAAAGTAATCATTGCTGAACATTATAGTAGAGCTGCAAATGGCGGAATTGGTGCTGCAAAAGCTGCCGGAAACTATGCTGCTCAATTCTACCCAACGAACTTGGCAAACAAAGATGGTTTCCAACAAGTTATTTGGACTGATGATGCAACGCACACAAAATTAGAAGAAGCGGGAACAATGAACGTTTTCTTCAGAATTAATGACACTTTATTGACTGCTCCAACAAGCGAAAGAATTTTAGATGGTGTTACTAGAAAAAGTTTGATCGCTATGGCTGAAAAAGAAGGTCTTAATGTAGAAGTTCGCCCAGTTATTGTTTCAGAATTAGTTGAAGCTGCTAAAAACGGATCTTTGAAAGAAATTTTCGGAGCTGGAACTGCTGCAGTAATCAGCGTTATCAAAGGATTCTCTTATAAAGATGAGTATTTCGAAATGGCTCCTGTTGAAAATTCATATGCTTCTTTCTTGAAAGAAAAATTAACTAGTCTTCAAAACAAACTTTCTGAAGACACTTATGGATGGACAGTTAAAGTACAATAATCCAAAACCGCAATAAATAAAGAAACCCGATAGATTTAAAATTTATCGGGTTTTGTATTTTTATATTAACACATAGAAACATAGATTTTAAACTATACGGAAAAGCCCGCTAAAAAGAAACTAGTTTCTTAACACATAGCTATGTGCATTTGACAAAAGTGAAACGCCTTTTTTCACGCACTCAATAGCTATGACTCTATGTGTTTTTAAAAAAAACTATAACAATTTGGAAAAATCAGGCTTGAAATAATTCGGGCCTTTCATTACTTTTCCATCTTCGCGATAAATCGGTTGGCCGTCTTCACCAAGTTTGCTCATGTTACTGCGTTGGATTTCATCAAAAACCGCTTCAATTTTATCCTGAAGTCCGTGTTCGATAATCGTTCCGCACAAAATATACATCATATCGCCAAGAGCATCGGCAATTTCAACAATATCATTATTTTGAACCGCTTCTAGATATTCTTCATTTTCCTCTTTCATCAAATTATAACGAAGCAACTTTTTTGTTGCTCCCAAATCAGCAATTGGCGACTGACTGTGACCTATTTTAAAAGCAGTATGAAATTCAGTTACTGCATCCAGTTGTTTCTTCATGTTTTTAATTGATTAAATGAATTGGCAAATTAGTAACAATTCGTATACAATTCTCTAAATTTGCCAAAAATAATTTTAACTATGTTTAGTCAAGGACAAATAATATTCGGAATCTGCTTTTTTATTGCTTTTGTAATCGTTATGATATTTGCATATCGAAAAGATTTGGCGCTTCATAAAATATTTTACAAAGGAAATTACAAGGTTCTGCTTGTATTTTTACTTTTCATTGTGCTTTTATTTGTGATCAAAATCTTTTTCAAAAGATAAATATCGAATCCCGATTTTCACTTCCACAAAATAAATTTTAAAAATTATAATTAAACGACTCCAAAAACGTTTAATTTGAATATTTTTTTGATCAAAATAATTTATAAAGTGTACTTTTATCGCGATGCTATTTTTAGTGTGACGAGTAATAAAAATTTATAACTTTACGACACCAAACAATCTACCCAAATGAAGATTCTAAAATATTTATTTCTTTTATCATTATTAAGCTTAGTTGCTCTTACTGTTTTTGTTGCTACTCAAAAAGGTATTTTTTCTGTAGAAAGAAGCAAGGTGATTAATTCTCCAAAAGCGACAGTTTACAACTACATCAATGATTTTAGAAACTATGAAGATTTTGAATCTTGGGCGGTAGAAGATTCTTCATTAAATTTCACTTTTCCAAATAAAACAGCCGGAAATGGAGCTTCGTTTTACTGGACAGGAACAGAAGGTGCCGGAAATGCGATCACTTTAAAAACAAAAGACGGTGAAAGTATTCAGCAAAAAATGAAATATGATGGTACAGAAGCTGATGTAAATTGGACTTTCAAAGATACTTTAGCAGGAAAAACAAAAGTTACTTGGAAGGCAAAAGGAACAATGAGTTTTTTGTTTAAAATTTATACAGCTTTAAACGGTGGTTCTGACAAAGTTATCGGAACGATTTACGAAAAGAGTTTAGCAAACATTGACAAAAATCTTGATTACGAAACTAAAACGTATAATATAAAAGTTGACGGTGTGGTTCAAAAAACCGAAACACCATACATCAAACAAACTTTTACAAGTGAAATTTCTAAAGTAGCTAAAAATGCCCGAATTGTTATTCCGAAGCTTATTCATTTTAGCGAAACAAATGCTTTACAAACTACCGGTAAACCTTTCATTATTTACCATACTTACGACACCAAAACTGGATTAGCTAAAATTTCGATTTGTTTGCCAATAAATAAAGATATTTCAATCAGCTCTGGAAGCGATATTTTATCTGGCAAATTAAATGGATTTGAAGCCGTAAAAACAACTTTGACAGGTGATTATTCACATACAGCTGAAGCTATCGGTAAAAGCACGGCATACATCAACAATCAAAAAATTACTCCAGATTTAAGCTGGTCACATTTAGAAGTACTGACTGTAAGCAAATTAGACACAAAAAGTCCGTCTAAATTACTTACTGAAATTTATTTCCCAACAAAACCAAAAGTTGTTCCAGTAACAGCTCCGGTTGCTGATCCATACAATACTCAAACAGATCCATCAGCAGCAAGCACAACAACTACAGATCCAGCAGTTGCCAATCCCAATCCAGCAACGACGACGCCTGTTGTGAAAAAACCTGCAAAACCAAAACCGGCAGCCCCAAAACCGGAAAAACCTACAACTACACCAGAAGAAGATGAATTCTAAAATAAAGGATATTAAACCTTTAGCTTAAAATTCATTCTAATAGGATAAATGAAGAAGCTTGACAGACGAGAAGGAATTTATACAACAATTATTAAATCCTAAAACGCAAAACGCAGCGTTTCAAAAACTCTTGTCTGATTATCAAAAACCATTGTATTCTCATATTCGAAACATTGTTTTGGATCATGATGATACCGATGATGTTTTGCAGAACACTTTTGTAAAAGTTTTTCAGTATTTAAAAAATTTTAAAGGCGAAAGCAAGCTTTTTTCTTGGATGTACCGAATTGCAACAAATGAAGCTTTGACATTTTTAAATCAAAAAGCAAAACTAAGCGGTCTCACATCAGAAGCTTTGCAGACAAAAACAATAGAAAATTTAAAATCTGATGTTTATTTTGATGGAGATGAAATTCAAATCAAACTTCAAAAAGCCATTGTCACTTTGCCTGAAAAACAACAATTAGTATTTAAAATGAAATATTTTGAAGAATTGAAGTATGAGGAAATTGCTGAAATTTTAGGAACTTCAGTGGGGGCTTTAAAGGCATCTTATCATCATGCCGTAAAAAAAATTGAATTATATGTTACATCAAATTAAACCTTTTGTAAAAAAAACTATCTTATAGACATTATGAAAGCATTTAAATTAGAAAACGAACCGAAAATCAAATCTGGATTTAAAACTCCGGAGCATTATTTTGATGATTTGTCGGCAAAAGTTTTACAGCAGATTAACGAAAAAGAAGTAAAAGTAATACCTTTTTACAGACGCAAAAACGTAATTTCAATTGCCGCGGCCGCAGTAATTGTTTTTGCACTGATGATTCCTATAGTTAATAATTATAATGACACTTCTAAAGAACTTGACGAAGCTACTTTAGAAACCTATTTATCATATCAGTCGAATTTGAATCAATATGACCTGATTCAGAATTTAGACACTAAAGACATTCAAAAACTGAATAAAAATGTTGCTATTGAAGATGAAACTCTTGAGGACATCCTAGCATCAAACCCAAACATCGAACACTTAATTTCTGAATAAAAAACAAAACTTAAAAGATGAAGATCAAAAATATACTGCCGATAATTTTCTTCCTTGTAAGCTTTTCATTTTATGCCCAAGGAGGAAAAATAGATGAAAAACGTGAAAAGATAAAAGCTTACAAAGTTTCTTTTTTAACAACTGAACTAGAGCTTACCCCTACAGAAGCTGAAAAATTTTGGCCTATTTATAACGCCTATGATGACAGACAATTTGAATTAAGGCATCAAAAAATGAAAGCGTACATGGAACGCTTGGATGATGACAACATTAATTCAATTTCAGAAAAAGAGGCTGCAGTTGTACTTGCGCAAATGGAAAGCACAGACAAAGAATTATATCTTTTGCGCGAAAAATACAATGCAAACCTAAAAAAGATTCTTTCGGCAAAGAAAATATTGAAGCTTAAAAAATCTGAAGACGACTTTAACCGAAAATTGCTAAAACAGTATCGCGACAAAGCCGCAAAAGATAAAGATTAAATAAAATACAACAGCGACAAGCCCCCTATATAATAATACTTACTTTATTATTTAGGGGGCTTGTTATTTTTAAAGAATTGATTCTTTTATATAAAAGTAATTCGGATTAATTTATTGTAACCTGCAGCGATTGCTGTATTCTTGTTGACAAATCGAATTGTAAAAAGCTTAGAATCGTCTGAAAGCTGTTTCCAAGTTGCACCACCATCTTGAGAATATTGGATACCAGAAGCGCCAACACAAACAAGTTCTCTAGCATTACTTCCAGGAACATATTGAATGCAAGATGCATATCCAAAACCTTGATTCTGGCCAATCAATTCCCAAGTTTTACCACCATCTTTAGTGCAAATTTTATTATCTGAATTTTTGTCTGGAAATTCATAATCTCCTCCAGCTGCGAATCCGTGTTTCGCATCGTAAAAATCTGCAGTAAAAATACCCGTCATTGCTTTTCCTTGAACAATTGGAGTATCTATTACTTTCCAAGTTTTTGCTTTATCTGGAGAATAAAAAACACGTGATTTTTTTCCGCCAGAAACCAACCATGTATCATTTCCTTTTATGACGATATTCGTATTACTTGCTGCAAAAGCCGCTTCACCTTGTGTAATTGTAGGCAATTTATCTGAAAGCAGTTTTGTCCAAGTTTCGCCTCCGTCGCGAGTAACAATCATTGAAAAAGTATCTTCTGTAGGATCTCCAATTGCGATTCCTTCTTTATCATTCCAGAATTGCATGCTATCGTAAAATACTTTCGAGTTAACCTCTTTGTAAACTAATTTTACTTTTCTAGTCTTCTTGTCAACTTGATACAACAATGCAGGATTTGCAACACTTAATAAAAAAACGCTTTTTGAATTTTGCGCTATGCTTCTAAACTCTAAATTAAGTGTGTCTCGATAAATATGATCCTCAAATTTTTCTCTTTTATCCAAATCAAAACAGCCAAAGCGAGAATTATCTGCTCCATACCAAATCTTATTATTATCAATAGCAATTGCTCTAATACTGATTTTATCTTGAAACAAAACTTCCGTTTGCATTGAAACAAAACCTCCTGTAACAGGCTTTTCTTCATTGTTTTTCAATGCCTTAAAAGACACCAGCAAAACAAATAAACTAAAAAATAATATTAATTTTCTCATGTAGGTTAAGATTAAGTATTTGCTAAAATACAACTAATTATAACATATAAAATAGCTTTTGTTTTTTTTGATGATAATATTTATTCACACTCCATTTTGTCTAATCAGAATACGAGACAAACTAACAGAACTAAACACATTAACAATGAACCACTTAAAACAAACCAACATACGAAATATCTTTTTGGCACAGTAATTGGATATTCGCTAACAACTAATTTTTTTAATATTATTTGCCATGAAAGCGAAACTATTTATACTAGCATTTTTAGCCATCGGACTAAGTTCTTGTTCCGCACAAAACCAAACCACTGTTTATGCAAAAAACTCAGATATCAGTGACAACTTAGATTTAAGAGCGGTTGCTTCTATGTTTGGGGAATCAGCAAATCTTCAAGATTTCGAAAGAAGATTAAATGATCCAAAATATCAAATATCAAACCTTGACTTAAACGGAGATGACCAAGTTGATTATTTACGTGTTATTGAATCTGTAGAGAACAGAACTCACGTTGTAATTATTCAAGCTGTTTTAGATCGTGACGTTTATCAAGACGTTGCAACAATTGATGTAGAAAGAGACAATTACAATAAAGTTAGCGTTCAAGTTGTTGGAAACACTTATTTGTACGGTGCAAACTATATTTATGAGCCTGTTTATAATGTAGTTCCGGTGATTTATAGCTCATTTTGGGTTACAAATTATAGACCATATTGCTCAACTTTTTATTGGGGTTATTACCCAACATATTACACTGCGTGGAGACCTTACCCAGTTTACAGATACAGAAATAATGTAAATATTTGCATCAACGCAAACTACAGCTATAACTATGTAAATTACAGAAGAAGTTATGTGGCACCAACGATCTACGCATCAAGACGTACTTATGGCTATGAAAGAATGAGACCTAACTATAGTTTTGCTGAAAGACACAGCAATGTGAGCAACAGATATGATTTGGATCAAAGAAGAGTAACTAGCAGACCTTATACTTCACCTCAAAATAATGGCAATCCGGTTAGATCTAGTGCAGGAAGACCACAGTATGGAGATAATAGAGTGTCAGACAGAAGTTATGGTTCTGATAGAAATTCAGACAGAAATTACAATAATTCTAGCCGTCCTTCGATGAGCAATAGAGAAAGTTCTGCCCCAGCTGCAACTCCTTCAAGACCAGATTACAGCAGAAACAACTCAAGCAACTCAAGCAACTCAAGCAACTCAAACAACAGAAATTACAGTGATAGATCAGCATCACAAAATAATGATGCACCTAGAAGTTATTCTGAAAACAGAAGAGGTTCTATGAATAATTCAAACAGTGACAGACCAGCTCCAGCACAAAGAAGCGAGCCTTCAAGAAATTATTCTGAAAACAGAGGAAATTCTGAAAACAGATCGTACAGCTCAAGACCTCAAAATGCACAACGTTCTGAAGCACCTAGAATGAGCCAAGAATCAAGAGGCGGACAGCCACAAAGAGAAAGTGGATCAAGAGGCGGTAATAATTACAACAGAAGGGGCTAATAACAAAATCACATTTCTAAATAAAAAAAGAGCACAATTTACCGATTGTGCTTTTTTTTATCTTTTTATTTATAATTGCTGCTAATTTATTTTAAAACAGTAAATTTGCAACCGTCTTTTATAAAAACACACATGAGCGCAGCGCATAAAAACTTACACAGTAAGTTGTCTATTGGTGGTCTATTGATCACATTAGGAATTATTTATGGAGATATTGGTACTTCTCCATTGTATGTAATGAAAGCCATTCTTGGTGATTACGCGATAAATTCAGATATTGTTTTAGGAGGTATTTCCTGCGTTTTTTGGACTTTAACGCTGCAAACTACAATAAAATATGTACTTATTACTTTAAGTGCTGACAATCACGGCGAAGGTGGAATTTTTGCTCTTTATGCTTTAGTTAAAAAAACAAAAATTCAATGGCTCATCGTGCCCGCCATAATTGGAGGTAGCGCATTACTTGCCGACGGAATCATTACACCTCCCATTTCAATTTCATCAGCAGTTGAGGGAATCAGGGCTTTCTATCCTACAATGGAAACCCAAACCATTATTTATATTGTAATTACAATCCTAGTTATTCTGTTTACCATTCAACAATTTGGAACAAAATTAGTTGGTAAATTTTTCGCACCAATGATGCTGATTTGGTTCGCAATGCTTGGAACTTTGGGTGCAATTCAAATTTTTTACCATCCAGAAGTAATCAAAGCGATAAATCCTTATTACGCTTATCATTTATTATCAATTCACCCTGACGGATTTTTCGTATTAGGTTTCGTATTCCTTTGTACAACTGGAGCTGAAGCTTTGTATTCAGACATGGGACACTGCGGCAGAAAAAACATCAGAATAAGCTGGATTTTCGTAAAAGCAACCTTAGTTTTAAACTATTTTGGTCAAGCGGCTTATTTAATTCATCATGAAGGAAGCACTTTGCAACAATTAGGTGGTGAAAACGGAAACCCATTTTACTTGATTATGCCTCATTGGTTTCTTCCATTCGGAATTGTAGTAGCAACTTTAGCTGCAGTAATTGCATCTCAAGCACTTATCAGTGGTTCATTCACTTTGATCAACGAAGCAATGCGTTTGAATTTCTGGCCAAAAGTAAAAATCAAATATCCTACTGAAGTTAAAGGACAATTATATATTCCATCGATCAACTGGTTGTTGCTTTTTGGTTGTATTGGAATTGTATTACACTTTGAAAAATCAGGCAATATGGAGCACGCTTATGGTCTTGCCATCATTTTATGTATGATCATGACCACAATCTTGCTGAATTATTATTTAATCATGAAACGTGTAAAACTTTATTTCATGGTGCCTTTGATCACGATTTACTTATTGATTGAATTCAGTTTCTTATTTGCTAATATTACCAAATTTGCAGAAGGTGGTTATGTAACTTTGATTATTGCGATGCTTTTGATTTCGATTATGACGATCTGGTATTTAGCTAAGAAAATCAACAAAAACTACACTAAAGTTATCAAAATCGAAGATTACAAAAAAGTATTGGTCGAATTGAGCAAGGATTTATCTATTCCAAAATACGCAACGCATTTGGTTTATATGACCAATGCAAATCGTACTGATGAATTAGAGGAAAAAGTAATTTATTCGATTTTGCAAAAACGTCCAAAAAGAGCTGATATTTATTGGTTTGTACACGTAAATGTTCTTGCTGAGCCGTATAAAACAGAATATAAAGTAACTGAAATCGCTAAAGACGACATCTACAGAATTGACTTTAACTTAGGGTTTAGAGAACCTACAAAAATCAATTTAATGTTTAGAGAAGTTATTCGTGACATGGTAAAACGCGGCGAAGTGGACATTACAAGCCGATACGAATCATTGAACAAAAACAATATTATTGGAGATTTCAAATTTGTATTATCTGAGAAATTCCTATCAAATGACAATGATTTAAGATGGCACGAAAATATTATCATGAACTCTTATTTCTTTATCAAAAAACTGAGTTTGTCTGAAGAAAGAGCATTTGGTTTAGATAGTAGTTCGGTTAAAATTGAAAAATTCCCAATGGTGCTTCACGCTCCAGAAAACATTGGATTGACGCGAATTATCAAAAATTAATTTTTTACAAAATATTTCCAAAAAACACTCTTTTAAACTTTATCAGAGTGTTTTTTTTCTTTTCAAATGAAAGTCAAATGAACAATCAGAATTAAAAATTTAACTTTCAATCAATTAATAGTACCTTTGCAACTCAAATTATCAAAATGAGATTACACAGAAATTTAGTTTATACTACCATCGATTCTTTAAATGCGATTTTCAACGAAGGAGAATATGCAGACAAAGTGGTAGCTAGAGCATTAAAAAAAGACAAACGTTGGGGAAGTTCTGACAGGAAGTTTGTTGCTGAAACCATATACGAAATTGTTCGCTGGAAACGTCTGTACGCAGAAATCGCTGAAGTAAAAGAACCTTACGACAGAGATAACTTGTGGAGAATGTTTGCCGTTTGGGCTGTTTTAAGAGGATATCCAATTCCAGATTGGAGACAATTAGAAGGAACTCCTGAAAGAAAAATAAAAGGACGTTTTGACGAACTTTCAAAAGTTAGAGCTTTAAAAGAATCTATTCCAGATTGGATGGATGAACTGGGCGTAAAAGAATTAGGCGAAAAAGTTTGGGCAAAAGAAATTGCTGCTCAAAACCAACCGGCTAAAGTAATTTTAAGAACTAACACGCTTAAAGGAACTAAAGAAAGTTTAAGAAACACGTTGATGGATTTGAATATTGAAACAGAATATTTGAAAGATCAGCCAGAAGCTTTAGTTTTAAAAGAAAGAGCAAATGTGTTCTTGACAGATGCTTTTAAACAAGGTTTGTTTGAAGTTCAGGATGCGAACTCGCAATTAGTTGCTGGTTTCTTAGACGTTCAACCAGGAATGCGTGTTGTTGATACGTGCGCTGGAGCGGGCGGAAAAACTCTGCACATGGCTTCTTTAATGAACAACAAAGGACAATTGATTGCAATGGATTTGTATGAAAGCAAATTGAAGCAACTAAAATTAAGAGCAAAAAGAAATGGCGCTTTTAATATTGAATACCGAATTATCGACAGCACAAAAGTGATCAAAAAATTACATGAAAAAGCTGATCGTGTTTTGATCGATGCACCTTGCAGCGGACTTGGAGTTTTGAAAAGAAATCCGGATTCAAAATGGAAATTACAACCTGAATTTATTGATAATATTCGTAAAGTTCAGAGTGAGGTTTTAGAAAGCTATTCCAAAATTGTAAAACCAGGCGGAAAATTAGTTTATGCAACTTGCTCTGTTTTGCCTTCTGAAAATCAAGAACAGGTTGAAAAATTCCTAAAAACTGAAATTGGACAGCAATTCAAATTTATTGAAGACCGAAAAATGTTGGCTTCTGAATCTGGTTTTGATGGTTTTTATATGGCGCTTTTAGAACGTAAAAAATAAAAAGAATAAATCTCAATACAAAAAATCCCAAATTCCAATCTAAAAAAAAAATTTTCAATACTAAAAAATCCAAATTCCAATTACTCTTGGAATTTGGATTTTTTTATTTTATATCGCTGTTCAACTTTGTCAAAGTTCTGGAATTTAAGATTGTAAACTCGGCTTACGAAGCAATTTTCCATTTTCATTTTCCTTAAATTTCGGAACAAAAACAATTTCTTTTGGTTTCTCAAATTTCCCTAAAACATCAAAAAAATCAGGAGCAAAATCTTGTTTTTCGCCTTCGATTACCAAAATCAACTTTTCGCCTAAAACAGAATCTGGAACTCCAGTTACGAAAAAACGGTTTGTTATTTTTCCAACTAATTTCGCTTCAATCTGCTCAGGAATTAGCTTCACTCCTCCACTATTGATCACATTGTCAATTCTTCCCAAGAAAACAAATTGCTTATCGTTTATCAGTTCAACCAAATCATTGGTTACAATTGGTTCATCAGAAATAGATGAAACATAAATTACCAGACAACCACGATCATCTTTTTCAATTTTTACATTTGGCAAAATCGAAAAAGCGCTTTCTCCAACCTTTTTGGCCGCAATATGCGTAATGGTTTCGGTCATACCATACGTTTCATATATTTCACCATTCAGTTTTAATAATTCTGCTTCAAGAGCCGAATCAATTTTAGCACCACCAATGATTAGCTTTTTTACATTTTTAAGCTTCTCAATTGAATTTTGAACCTGCAACGGAACCATTGCCACAAAATCATACTTTTCGGAATTAAAAGCCAACGGTTCTGTACTCGGAGCTTTCACATCAATATCAAGCCCCAAAATCAAGCTTCTTACGAGCATCATTTTTCCAGCAATAAATTGCGTCGGCAAACACAACAACGCTCTGTCTCCAGGCTCTAAACCAAAAAAATCTCCCGTAGCTAAAGCTGACTGAATCATAGCTTGCTTTTCTAATCTGACTAATTTTGGAAGCCCAGTAGTTCCAGAAGTCGTCATTTCGATATAATCTTTATTATCAAACCAGTCCAAAAGAAATTCACCTATAGCACGCTCATATATATCACCTTCTTTTATAAAACTATATCCAACGCGACATAAATCTTTTGCGTTTAAATGATATCCGTTGATTTTAAAATAATTATGTACATTTTTATGCGTTAACTGTGTCATGATTATTAAATTAAAAGATTCTTAAATATTTATGTTACCAGTCAATTTTTCTTTCCAATTTGTCCATTTGTACTTTTTGCTGAAAATAAGCAATAGTATAGGATAAACAATTACGACAGGCAATATCACATCGAGTCCTGCCGAAGGTTCAGACATATCTTTGAAAATAGAATGCGTTTGAAAAACAGTCCAATCTGATGTGACAAGTAAGGCGCCAGTCAAATTGTTCGCTGCATGAAAACCGAGAGCCAATTCTATTCCTTCGTCCATAAGGGTTATAACACCCAAAAACAAACCTGTTCCAATATAATAAACCATGATTATATAGCCCATTTTTGCAACTTCTGGATTAAAAACATGCATTGATCCAAAAATAAGAGAAGTCATCATCAAGGGAAACCATCTGTTTTTCGCCAAATTAGCGAAACCCTGCATCAAATAACCTCTAAAAACATATTCTTCAGTACTAGTTTGTATTGGAATGAGCAAGGTGGCTATTACAACTAAAATCAAAAACGGAACTAGCTTAAAATTCCAGATAAATTTCTCAGGATCTTTTAAATAAACAATCCAAAAACTCAAACCTGAAAAAATAGCCCAAACAATAAATGAAAACAAAATTCGACTCCAATCTACTTTTTTTCTTGATGTTGTAACCGACAAAAGTGTTTGTTTGTGAAGATATTTTATTACAAGATATACTCCCGCAAACGCAAATACAAAAGAAATCATAACGAGAAACAACGTCAAATTTGGCTCAAATACTTTCAAAACTGCATCTTCCTTTGTTGGAATTTCTGTTTTATTTTTTAAACTGTTATAAAGAACTGCAACCGAAAGCGGAATTTGGCCAACAAACGAGGCAGTTATGATAATAACTGACCCGATGAGATACAGAAAAAATTTATTATGAGGTTTAATTCCTTGTTCTAAAAACATTTATATATAATTTTAAAATGAGAATTCAGTTTGATAAGTAAATAGTACTTTTGGAACTGCGAAAATACCTATTTTTTGCGTCAACTATCTTACAATATCTAAATATAACAAAATGATACAAATTTACCATAATCCTAGATGCGGAAAATCAAGAAGCTGCCTGGCTTTTATTGATCAATCAAAACAAAAGTTTGAAATTATTCCTTATTTGACCGAAACACCAAACTTTGACGAGTTAAAAGAATTACTTAAAAAATTAAGCTTGGAACCTATTCAATTAGTTCGCGTTAAAGAAAATGTCTGGACTGAAAATTATAAAGGAAAAGAACTGAGCAACGATGAAATTATTCAAGCAATGGTTGAAAATCCAATTTTAATTGAAAGACCAATTGTTGTTAAGGACGGAAAAGCAATCATTGGTAGAGATCTTGATTTAGTAGCTGATTTTTTAGATTAATTACAAATTAATCAAATTAACATTTTTTTGTGATTTTCATTTTAAACCTGGAGCCATATTTGGTGTCTAAAGAGCAAATGAAACCAAAAATAAAATGAAGAAAATCAAATTTGCTGTATTGCTTGTTCTTTTTTTTACAAGTTTTTACAACTATGCACAACAGGCACCTCCTGGTAAAAACAAGGTAAAAGTTACTGGAAAAGTTTTTGAAAAGGTTAGCAAACAACCACTTGAATACGCTACAATTTCGCTAATTGCACCAAACGACACAAAAGTTGTTGCTGGTGGAATCACTAATCCAAAAGGTGAATTTGAAGTAGCAGTAGCACCTGGAACTTATGACATCAAAGTAGAATTCATTTCGTTTAAAGCAACAGAAATTAAAGGAAAAAACATTTCTGGAGATACTAATTTAGGTGTTGTAAACTTATCAGAAGATGCAGCACAATTGAATGAAGTTGTAGTTCGTGCAGAAAAATCGACTGTCGAAATAAAACTAGATAAAAAAGTTTACAGTGTTGGTCAAGACATGATGGTAAAAGGAGGAACAGTAAGTGATGTTCTTGACAATGTACCATCTGTTTCTGTCGATACCGAAGGAAATGTGAGTTTAAGAGGAAGCGACAACATTAGAATATTAATTGATGGACGTCCTTCAAATGCAATCAATATTGCTGAAGCTTTACGTCAGCTTCCTGCTGATGCGATTGACAAAGTAGAAGTTATCACCAATCCATCTGCACGTTATGATGCTGAAGGTGGATCTGGATTGATCAATATCATTCTTAAAAAAGGTAAAAACCAAGGTTTCAACGGAACTTTTATTGCTTCAGGTGGTATCCCTGAAACTTATGGCTTAAGCGGTAATTTGAACTACAAAACTGAAAAATTAAATTACTTTACCACTTTAGGATACAACCACAGAACAAATGAAGGTGCTGGTTTAACGAACACTGAATATTTGAATGCTGACGGAACTTATAAAGGATTTTTAGATGAAGATCGTGATACTAAAAGATCTTCTGACGGTTTTAACGGAAGAGCCGGTATCGAATGGACTGTAGCGCCAAACACCTATTGGACAAATGCCATTAACTACCAAAAAAATTCAGGCGACACGAGAGATTTGATTAATTACTATAATTATGATGCCGCTCATGCTTTTACAGGAACTTCTTTCCGATTGAACAATGGAGATACTGGAAGTCAAAACGTAGAATATACTTCTAATTTGATCAAAAACTTCAACGACAAAGGACACAAACTTACTGCCGACTTATCGATTTCAAAAAATGATGACGACAGCAACAGTACCATTACAGCATCTCCAAACTATAATACTACTTTAAACAATCAAGTTCAAAAGCAGGTATTATTTCAAGCAGATTATGTCTTGCCATTAGGAAAAGGAAGCCAATTTGAGGCCGGTTATAAAGGAAGTTTTGGAGATTTGAACAACGAATATTTCGTAACAGACGAAAACGGCGCTAAAGATCCAAATCTATCAAATACATTAGAATACAAAGAAAACATCAATGCACTTTATACGCAATATGGTTTCAAAGTAAATAAATTCTCTTACTTATTTGGTCTTCGTTGGGAGGATACAAATATTCATGTGAATTTATTAGAGACAAACGATTTCAATACTAAAAAATACAACAACTTATTTCCAAGTGCATTTATTAGTTATGAACTTTCAGACCAAAGCAGTTTTTCAGCTAGTTACAGCAAGCGTTTAACAAGACCAAGAGGACGTTTTATGAACCCAGCGGTAAACTATTCTAGTAATATCAATATTTTCCAAGGAAATCCTGATCTTGACCCTTCATTGACTGACAAATATGATATCGGATATATCAAACGTTGGAACAAATTAACGTTCAATACTTCTGCTTATTTTGAGGATACAAAAGATGTTTTCAGTTTTGTACGTACGCCAAACGGAAATGTAGTAAACGGCATTCCAGTTATCTTAAACCGTCCAATCAACCTTGGAAAAGAGCAAAAATTTGGTTTTGAATTTACTTTAAACTATACGCCGTTTAAAATCTGGAGAATCAACAGTAACTTCAACTTTTACAACGTAAAAACAACTGGAGACAATACTTATATTGACTACAACGGAAACACAGTTGTACAAAACCTTGACAATCAAGCTACCACTTGGTTTGCTAGAATCAACTCAAAATTGACTTTACCATACAAAATCGATTGGCAGTTAAGCGGAAACTACAACGGTTCGCAAAAAACGGCTCAAGGGAAAAACTTAGACATGTTTGGTATGAATACAGCATTCAGCAAAGATGTTTTAAAAGACAAAGCGACAATCGCATTCAACATCAGCGATATTTTCAACTCAAGAATTATGAGATCATATACTTATCTTCAAAATTCTACAACACTTGAAAGCCAAACTGCTTATAGCGAAATGCAATTCCGTAAACGTCAGTTCAACTTATCGTTTACATACCGTTTCAACAAACCAAAAGGAGAAAGAGACAAAAATGCCGCTCCAAAAGAAGGCGATGGCGGAGGAGAATTCCCTGGATAATATTGATTAAATTCCAATTATTAAAATCCAGATTCCAATCTCGCTGAGATAAAATCCAAAATTAAAAATCCAAATTCCAATTTAAAAACTGGAATTTGGTTTTTTTTTTTAATCTGACTACCCTTTATTCATCAACAAACCCGACAGGTTTTAAAAACCTGTCGGGTTTGTTCGTTTATTTGAAAATTTGAATTTTTGAATTTTGGAATTTGGAATTTTTTTTGGAACAAAAAAAAAGGACTCACAATTTGTGGTCCTTTTTTATGAAATCAATTAATATTTAACTGACTGTTCTTCTTGACTTCTTTTAGCTCTTTTTTCTTTGAACATTTCCCAGCTAGCTCCCGTAACCCAATAAGATACGAAACCAACCAAGAAAAACATTAACCAAAACCCTATAGTTAGTATGGTTAAGAAAAGTAAAAAGCCTAAGTACTGTGAAAATTCAAACATGTTTTCCGGAATTTTTGAATGTTACGACAAATGTAGGGTATAAATTCTTCCTCAGCAATAAAATCTAAATCAATTTTCGTTAAATAACATTTATGCGTATATTTATACTCATTTTAAATAAGCTTTTTTTTGAATGCAAAACCCTTTAAATAAAGACCTCTCAGAAATGCATAAGATTTTCCAGGAGCTGATTCCTGCTGTCCGCTATATCTTTTGTGCTGAACCCCAGCACAAAAGGATGCCGCTTCCATCAGGGCTAGGGCACTCATTTTCAAAAGAAGTTTCAACATTTAACATTTCACAAATAACATTTTACATACAACATAATGAAATATAGAATAGAAAAAGACACCATGGGCGAAGTTCAAGTCCCAGCCGATAAATATTGGGGTGCGCAAACAGAACGTTCCAGAAACAATTTTAAAATAGGAAATCCCGCTTCGATGCCCAAAGAAATCATTGAAGGTTTTGCTTATCTAAAAAAAGCAGCAGCTTATGCCAATTATGATTTAGGCGTTTTACCAGTCGAGAAAAGAGACGCAATTGGGGCAGTTTGCGACGAAATTTTAGCAGGAAAGTTAGATGACCAGTTCCCTTTGGTAATTTGGCAAACAGGTTCAGGAACGCAAAGCAATATGAACGTTAATGAAGTAATCGCCAATCGTGCTCAAGTTTTGAAAGGTTTTGAAATTGGCGAAGGCGAGCAATTCATCAAAGCAAATGACGATGTAAACAAATCCCAATCATCAAACGACACCTTCCCTACCGGAATGCATATTGCCGCTTATAAAATGGTCGTAGAAACCACCATTCCCGGAGTTGAAAAACTGCATGCTACATTAGTAAAAAAAGCAACCGAATTTAAAGACGTTGTAAAAATTGGTCGCACGCACTTAATGGATGCCACGCCTTTGACACTCGGACAAGAAATTTCAGGTTATGCCGCACAATTGGCCTTCGGAATAAAAGCTTTAAAAAATACTTTATCACATTTATCTGAAATCGCTTTAGGCGGAACCGCAGTTGGAACAGGATTGAATACGCCAAAAGGCTACGACGTAAAAGTTGCTGAATACATAGCAAAATTCACCAATCATCCTTTCATAACAGCCGAAAACAAATTTGAAGCTTTGGCTTCTCATGATGCAATTGTCGAAACACACGGTGCCTTAAAACAATTGGCTGTTTCATTAAATAAAATCGCTAATGATGTCAGAATGTTGGCTTCAGGACCTCGTTCTGGAATTGGCGAAATTCACATTCCTGAAAACGAACCGGGATCATCTATCATGCCTGGAAAAGTAAATCCAACACAATGCGAAGCCATGACAATGGTTTGCGCTCAAATTATTGGGAACGATATGGCAATTGCTGTTGGAGGTATGCAAGGACACTACGAACTGAATGTTTTCAAACCCGTTATGGCAGCAAACTTTTTGCAATCAGCTAGATTGTTAGGCGACGCTTGTATTTCATTTGACGAACATTGCGCTCAAGGGATCGAACCAAATTACAAACGCATCAAAGAATTAGTTGACAATTCATTAATGCTGGTTACGGCTTTAAACACCAAAATTGGATATTACAAAGCCGCCGAAATCGCGCAAACTGCTCACAAAAACGGAACAACTTTAAAAGATGAAGCCGTTCGTTTAGGCTATGTTTCAGCCGAAGATTTTGATGCGTGGGTAAAACCGGAAGATATGGTTTAATTTAAAATTATGAGTTATGAATTATAAGTTATGAGTTGCTTCTGCTTATCTATTTATAAAACAAAAAGGCAGAAACCGTTTAGTTTCTGCCTTTTTTATTTCTATTCATGAGCACAAACTTATAATTCACAACTCATAACTCATAATTTAAAATTTATTTCCCGTCTACATAATCCTGCAAATAGCTAAATCTTTCTGTCAATTTACCGTTTTCAGTGATTTTGGCGCGTTTTAAAATTCCATCTTTGTCTCCGTTGAAGAAAGCCGGAATTACGTGTTCCATAAATTGTTCCCCAAAACTTTCACTGGCATCTTTCGGAATTTCGCAAGGCAAATTATCAACCGCCATAACTGCAACTGCCGCAGGATGGAAAAAATCTACTTCTCTATCTTCTAAAGGAAAATAACCATACAAAGGTTCTGCAATGGTTGACGAACGAACAGTACAAGCAATTGGACCATTCACATCACAAGAAATATCGGCAACAACTTTTAACTTGCAGTCGCTTGCATTAAGCATTTCTTTCGTCAAAATCATTGGTGCGTTATTAGCATGAAAATGGCCAGCAAAATAAATATCTGATACTTTAGTAAATCTTTCAAAATCTGACACATATTCTTCTGGATGCGTGACAAAATCTACAAAATCCAAAACTTGACCGTCTTTTCTTTTGTTATATTCTAAAACATCTAGTTGCACATAAACCGCTTGTGCGTATTTCTTCGTCAAATAATTATCGACCGTAATTTCTTTTATTTTAATAGCATCCAAAATTTCTTTTGCACCGCTTCCCACTTTTCCAGTTCCCGTAACAACAAATTTCAGCGCTGGCATTGTAATGCGTTTTAAATGCTTTATCAAATCGTCTTTTCCTGAAAGAGTTTCTGCTTTTGGCAATTTAAATAATTCAAATTTAATTCCGAAAGCTCGAATTCCGTTGTAAACACCAACCATTCCAGCATATTTTCCAAAACCAATCAAACGATGATCATGTTCATTTACAATCGTTTCGTGATCGTATAAGTCAATGTTTTTTTCCAAAATAGCTTGGAGTAATTTTCGGTTATGCGGTTGCTTTTTTATCGTATGAGAAAAAAAGAAATAAGCTTTATTTGGAATTAAATTCTCAACAGGCACTTCTTTTACACCAAATAAAACATCACAGTCAGAGACGTCATCTTTTACAGTAATCCCCATGCTTTTATATTGAAGATCCGAAAAAATCCTTATGTCTGAGCTTTCCACTTCTATGACAGCATCATGATACTGCTGTTTCAGTTTTGCTAATTCGTCTGGAGCAAATACTACGCGTCGATCTGGTGGGTTTTTTCTTTCTTTTATAATTCCAAATTTCATTTATATAAATTTAAAGCTTTTAATAATATAACTTTTTAAACTGTATTTGTTTCAAATATAACAAAATTAGTTAAAGTTTTGTTCAAAAATTACAATTTAGAATATTTAAAAACCGTTGAAAGCTGAATAACAATCGACTAACTAAAATTTTAGTTAAAAATATGTTAACAGAAGCTTTTGTGGTTATCAAAAATTCAAAAACATAAATATTGAATTCTATATATTTGTTTTTAAAGAATGATGAAAATGAGTTTCCTTAAAATGACAAAGATACCACAAATACTTTTTTTAATATTAGTTTTAAGTTCATGTGGTAATGATAAAAAAACGAATATCGACACTGCAACGGCAGTAGAAGATACAATGCCGAAGATGAAGCCGTTAGGCCCAGAAAAAAGACTTTCACAAGCATATATAAATTCCGTACAAGGCAGAATTAATCACTTTTACAATAAAAACTGGCCCAATAATAGCATGAACGGAAGTTTTTTGGTAGCAAGAAATGGGCAAATTATTTTTGAACGATACAACGGTTACGCTAATAAAAACGAAGGCACGAAAATTACTGCCGAAACTCCTGTACAAATTGCGTCAGTAAGTAAAGTCTTGACGGCAACTGCGGTTTTAAAATTGGTTAATGCTGGAAAACTTGATTTGGATCAAAAAGTAAATACGATTTTAAAAACTTTTCCGTACGAAGATTGTACGGTGCGAATGCTTTTAAGTCATCGTACTGGAATGCGTAATTATGCTTATTTCACTGATCACGATAAATCGGTTTGGGATAGACACAATCAATTGACAAATAAAGATATTCTTGATATTTTGGCAACAAAAGACATTGGTCTTGAAGCAAAAACCGGAACACGTTTTGGCTATTGCAATACCAATTATGCAATGTTAGCCCTTATTATCGAAAAAATTACAGGTTTAAAATACAAAGAAGCGATGTCTGAAATAATTTTCAAACCGCTTGGAATGACGCATACTTATGTTTTTGATGATGACAAAGACCGAAAAAAAATCGTTCCATCGTATAAAGGAAATGGTGCTGAAATTGGTTTTGATTATTTAGATAATGTTTACGGAGACAAAAATGTTTTCTCAACGGTACGCGATCTTTTAAAATTTGACCGAGCAAGACAGTCCCCAGATTTCTTGAAACCGGCTTTATTAAAACAAGTATATACAGGTTACAGCAATGAGCGCAAAGGAACTAAAAACTACGGTTTAGGAATCCGAATGATAAATTGGGAAACGGGACAAAATTTTTATTTCCACAACGGTTGGTGGCACGGAAACACTTCATCTTACATTACGTTAATGAAAGAAAATGTAACTATAATTGCGTTGTCAAATAAAATGACTAGAAATACTTATGCGGTTCGCAAACTGGCTCCAATTTTTGGAGATTATCCGTTTAATTTCAAAGACGAAGAATAATCCAATTTTTCTGAAAATTTTAGCTAAAAGTAATTTCAAATAGCATACATTTGCAGACTTATTTTTTGGGGTCGACTGGTTTTGACAGCGAGTCGAATTGAACAGTAAGCACGTCGAGCATTGAGACCTTGCTCGTAAATATAAGATCTCGAACTTTTACACGGCGAAAATAATTACGCTTTAGCTGCTTAATCCGAATCATAGTACGATTGCGCCACGTCCCTACAAGGTAGGGAAGCTGGATTCTCCTGGAAAGCCTTGGTTTGTGGCGTTCCGTTCAGGGGAACCGTAAAAATAAACCTAGATTTCTATGAGCTTCGGGTAGATTTCGAAAATTAAGAAGATAAGTGTTGGGTGGTTGTTTCTGGCCTAGCTCAACATCGAAAATCCAATCAGGAAATAAGCGTGTAGAAAGCTCTTTAGTTGCTTGTTTGGACCCGGGTTCGATTCCCGGCGACTCCACAAAAAGGAAGGTGTCGAACACCTTCCTTTTTTATTTAATCCTCAAAAAAGATTCTTTTTCAAACTTTAAAACGACATTATTCTTATTTTTTTAACAAAAATTGCTATTTAGTATATTAAGAATAATAAAAATTAAAAAACTAGTTGACGGGAATCGAACACCTTAAAGCATTAAAAAACAACAGCTTAAAAAAGTTTTCGACAGATTTGATTTTCTTTATAAATTTGAAGCTTAATCTTTCGATCCTTCCTCTTGTTTTTCTTCAAGCTCTTTTAATGTACGTGCTACAATTACCTTTACAAACCATCTCACTAAAGCTTCTTGTCTTTCCTCTTCTATTCTTTTTTCTTCTACTTTTTTTAATGACTTACTACTTCTTGATTTCATAATAACATTCCATTAAGTATTTAAAGAAATTACTTAATCAAATTTCCGATTTCATTTTAAATTGATGATTAAGAAAATATGATTTAAATAGTAATGTTCAATCTATTCAAATATTTAAACAGGTACTTTTACCTAATTATCGATAAAACTTAATTAATATTTTTGACAAAACATTTAAGAAAACTAACCGACTATATTGTACTCGGTTCTTGAAATTTTTCATTACTATCATATTTTATGAAAGTCATTAAACATCTAAAAAACTTAAAAAACACAATAAATAACCTATCTACGGCAAACCGTAAATCAGAATAAAAACTAAAACTTATTTTTACAAACAAGTTTAAACTTGGAGGATATACTTAGGTTAACAAACTTGAAATTTATAGATTTACATCTTCTATAATAAATTACAAGAATAACATAATAATTAATGAATCAATCTGTACACAATAAATTAGTTTCCTTCATTTGGTCAATAGCAGACGATTGTTTGCGAGATGTTTACGTTCGAGGCAAGTATCGTGATGTAATTTTGCCCATGGTCGTTTTACGTCGTTTGGATGCCTTATTAGAACCAACAAAAGATGCTGTAATGGAAGAGTTATTCTTTCAACGTGACGAAGCAGGTTTTACTGAATGGGATGAAAATGGATTGCGCACTGCTTCCGGATATGTATTTTATAACACAAGTGAGTGGACTTTACAACGTTTACATGATACTGCTACCAATAGCCAACAATTATTACAAGCGAATTTCGAAGACTACTTAAATGGCTTTAGTAATAACGTTAAAGAAATAATTGAAAAATTCAAACTTAAAAGCCAAATTCGACACATGGCAAGCAAGGATGTTTTGCTTGATGTGTTAGAAAAATTTACTTCTCCAGACATTAACTTAACTCCTTTTGAGAAAAACGACAGTAATGGTCGTAAACTTCCTGCCCTATCAAACTTAGGAATGGGTTATGTGTTTGAAGAGCTAATAAGAAAGTTCAATGAGGAAAATAATGAAGAAGCAGGAGAACACTTTACTCCTCGCGAAGTAATTGACCTAATGACACATATTATTTTTGATCCCATCAAGAATAATTTACCTCCCGTAATGACTATTTATGATCCCGCTTGCGGAAGCGGTGGAATGCTGACCGAATCTCAAAATTTCATTAAAGATGAAGATGGCGAAATTCGGGCAAATGGTGACGTCTATTTATATGGAAAAGAAATAAATGATGAAACTTATGCGATCTGCAAGTCAGACATGATGATTAAGGGTAATAATCCTGAAAATATTCGTGTTGGTTCAACATTATCTACAGATGAATTTGCAGGAACTACTTTCGATTTTATGTTATCCAATCCGCCTTATGGCAAATCTTGGGCGAGTGAACAAAAATATATCAAAGAAGGAAAAGACGTTATTGATTCTCGTTTTAAAATAGAATTGAAAAATTATTGGGGAATTAAAGAATCTGTTGATGCAATACCTCGTTCATCAGATGGACAATTATTGTTTTTAATGGAAATGGTTAGTAAAATGAAGCCACTTTCCCACAGTAAAACCGGAACAAGAATTGCCTCAGTACATAACGGAAGTAGTTTATTTACTGGAGATGCTGGCGGGGGCGAAAGCAATATTCGTCGTTATATTATAGAAAATGACTGGCTTGAAGCAATTGTGCAACTACCAAATAACTTGTTCTATAATACTGGAATTACAACATATATTTGGATTTTAAGCAATAACAAAACTGCTGATAGAAAAGGCAAGGTACAACTCATTGATGCTGGACAATTATACCGAAAACTACGCAAGAATTTAGGAAATAAAAATTGTGAGTTTGCTCCAGAGCATATTACGAAAATTGTAAAGAACTATACTAATTTAGAAGCTATTGAACGCAAAACAGAAAACAGTATAGCCTCAAAAGTATTTGATAATAGCGATTTTGGGTATCACAAAGTGACTATCGAAAGACCGAAACGTTTAAAAGCCCAGTTTACTAAAGAAAAAATTGAAGAACTACGATACGATAAGTCGCTAAAAGAAGCGATGGTTTATGCTTATGAAACCTATGGAGACGAAGTTTATACTGACATTACAAAACATAAAAAAGAGCTTATACTCTGGGCAGAAAAGCAGGAACTTAATTTAAACAGCAAACAAGAAACTGCTCTAATAAGTAAAACGCTTTGGGAAAAGCAGAAGTTTTTGCTGGACAATGGCTTACAATTATTGCAAAAAATAGGAACAAAAGAATTTACTAATTTCAATACATTTCGCGAACAAGTAGATGAAATCATTAAAACTGAAAAATTAAAATTATCTGCTTCAGAGAAAAATGCAATACTTAGTGCGGTAAGTTGGTACGATGCTGATGCCGAAAAAGTCCTAAAAGGAATTATAAAACTTACTGGAGACAAACTAACAAAGGTTTTAGAATACTTGGATTGTACCGAAAGAGAATTGCCTAATTACGGTTATTATACAACTGCTAAAAAAGGTGAATACATCACTTATGAAACCGAAAATGACTTACGTGACACCGAAAACATTCCGCTAAAAGAAGCTATTTACTCGTATTTTTTACGTGAAGTAAAACCACATGTTGAAGAAGCTTGGATAAATCTTGATAATACCAAAATTGGCTACGAAATAAACTTTAATAAATATTTCTACCAACACAAACCTTTGCGTGATATTGCAGAAATTACAAAAGACATTGTTGATTTAGAAAAATTAAGTGATGGCTTAATTGCTGAAATTTTAAACTTGTAAATTATGAAAAAATACGACAAGTATAAAAATAGCGGTGTTGAATGGTTAGGTGAGATTCCTGAACATTGGGGTACCTTACCAATTAGAGCAATATTTGAGGAAAGAAATGAAAAAAATAATGGCCCAAAAACTGACTTTATTTTATCTGTAACAAAAGATAGAGGTGTTATACCATATGACGAAAAAGGAGCAATTGGTAATAATAAATCAGAAGATATTGAAAGATATAAAGTTGTTTATGAAGGGGACTTTGTAATCAATAAAATGAATGTTGTAATTGGTTCATTGGGGATGTCTAAATATTTTGGAGCATTTAGTCAAGTATATCTTGTTTATAAACCCAAATCATCGAAAATAAATATAAATTATTATTCCTATATATTCTCAAATCCTTCATTTTATAGATCTTTAATTAGATATTGTACAGGGATAATGGAATTAAGAGAATCCTTGAATAAAGAGGATTTTAAAAAAATAATTTTACCTTTTCCTGATTATAACATTCAATCTAAAATAGTTTCTTTTTTAGATGATAAAACAACTATCATTGATAAATCCATTGCCATAAAACAAAAACAAATTGAACTACTCAAAGAACGTAAACAAATACTAATTTATAATGCGGTTACAAGAGGTTTGAATGAAAACGTAAAACTAAAAAATAGTGATGTCGATTGGATTGGAGAAATTCCTCAACATTGGACTAAACAGAATATTAGTAGAGTTTTACTCAATTTAGAGCAAGGAGATAGTCCAACTATATCTAACATAGATACTGGATACTATGCCTTAAAATTAAGCGCTATTAAAGAAGGTAATTATATTCCTAATGAACAAAAACCTATCAAAGATTCAAATTATCAAAAAAGATTTCAAATTAACAATAAAGACTTTTTGATAACACGTGGTAATACGCCTGAATTAGTTGGAGATTCTTGTATCATAAATAATCCTATAAATGAAAAAATCATGTTTTCAGATTTGGTATATAGATTAAAATTTAATGAAAAAATTGTTGATATAAATTTTATGCTTTCTTGCTTTCAAAGTAAATATTTTAGAAGACAAATTATTTTATCAGCAAGGGGATCTAGCTCTACAATGGTTAAAGTATCACAAGGACACATAAAATCTTGGTTTTTCTTTAAACCACCAATTGAAGAGCAAAAACAAATTGTTGAATTTATAGAAAATAGTAATACTAAAATTGCTAATGCTATTTCCCTAAAAGAGCGAGAAATTGAAAAATTAAAGGAATATAAAATGAGTTTGATCGATGGAGTTGTAACTGGGAAAGTGAAGGTTTGTTAATAAAGAAAAAAATCGATGAACATAAAATTAGAAGTTGAAAAAATCATTGAAAAACGTTGGGCAGGATTAAAAGATTCGAAAGAATTAATGAGCTTATATGGTATAGAGAAACAAACCAATGCAGGCTATAACGGCAGACAATTATTAGAACTTTTTCAAAACTGCGAAGACGAAGGCGCTTCTACAGTTAAAATTTTATTGGATACAGAAAGTTGTTTGTTAGAAATTAGCAATGATGGTTCCAAACCTTTCTCAATCAAAGGCTATGATTCTATTTTTTATCCTGGACTTTCTTCTAAAGTATCTTCGGGTTTTATTGGCAATAAGGGATTAGGGTTTCGTTCAATTATAAATTGGGCAAATGAAATAAGTATAATTAGCAACGATTTTAAAGTAGTTTTTAATCCTGAATTTAAAAAAGATATTTTATTAAAAATTGGTTATACAGAGGATGATTTGATCCAGATACGAAAGGACAGAAAGCTAAATCCAGACATTTATCCTATAGCTTTACTGAATTCTTGTAAAATAGTAGACTTAGACGAACAGCATCACTTTACCACAACAATTTCAATAAAATACAAGAAAGAGCGGGAAGATGATATCATTAAACAATTAGAATCAATTAGCTCAAAAACACTTTTGTTTTTACAAAATATTAATACAATAGAAATTGATGGTGATATTATACAAAGGAGAATCTCTGTATCAAGAATAAAAACAGATAATTCAAATTCTGAAATAAAGTATAATGGTGAAACCTATTATGTGCTAAGTGATGAAGGAGTAGTAGATGAAAATTTAATTGAAGATAAAGAATCGAGCGAACCTAAACGCTACAGTGTCAAAATAGCTTATAATGATGATTTGTCGTTTCGAGATAAATTCTTGTATAATTATTTTAAAACACAAATTCCATTTGAATTACCTTTCGTAGTACACGCAAGTCTTGAATTAGATCAAAATAGGAATCATAGCACTGAATCTAAACTAAATCCTTTCATTTTAGAAAAACTCTTTCAACTGCATTTAAAATTCATCGAAATTTTAAAAAATAAGAACACCAAATCGTGGTTGCCTTATCAAACAATCGATAATGATAATTTTAATACATATTTACCATATTCCGATATAATTGATAATTACTGGGGCACTTTTGAAATTTATCCAACTTTGTCAGGTAAGTATTTAAATTTAAGCGAAGCTAAAAACTTAGGTAATAGTTTTGCAGAATTTATGACGGATCATGGTCTTGAACAATATTTTGAGGAACAAATTACGTTTTGTGATTTACCTCTTCCTCCTAAACAATATGTTGACAAACCAGAAAACTACATTGAAATCATTGAAGCAATAGCTGAAAATTTAAATTTAAAACAAAGAGCAAAGTTAATAAAGCTTTTATTGACACATTACCCTAACGAAAAATTCTTAGTTTTAGTTGACGAAAATGAGGAATTAATCGCTGTTAATGACCATGTTTATACTGATAAAACGGCTGAAAATAAGAAAATAGAAGTTCCTACTTACTCAAATATTAGATTCATACACCCTGTTTTACACAATTTGTTAATTAATGAGCTTGATTTACAATCGGAAGTTCATAAATCAAGAATGCTTAAAGACAAACTAGAAAAAATTTCAGATGTACATTCTTTCGAACCGCAAACTGTAATAAAAAAAATAATAAGCGAAACTTATATATATCTTTCTGAAAATAGAGATAATAGTAGTGAGATAATTCCTGAATTTTACAAAGTTTTATTTCATAATTTTAATATAAAGGACGAAAATCCAAAATTAGATCTTGATTCTAAAATTCCATGTATTAATAAATTAAAAAACATTGTAGACATTAAGACGCTCGTATTGTCTAATGAATTCGAAACAGGCAAAAAATCAAATGCAATTTTCGGTAAACTTTATGAGGACAAATACATTATTGCAAATCTTAGTATTCTTGGCTTAGAAAATGAAAATATAGATGATGTTGAATATTTTTTAAGGTGGTTGGGAATCAACCAATATATTATCATTGAAAAGAAAAATAATAATTTTGACACACAATATATCAGTAAAATAAGTTCACAATACAATATTCAAATTAATTATTATGAATTATTTCACATCAAAGATTTTAATGGTGTTTTTTCCAAGGAAAAGACAAATATCAATCAGATAATTGCTTGGCTCTCATTAGATGAAAAACTGAACCGTATTTTTAATAATTACACCACAACAAATTCAAATAGCGAAAAGATAAATTATTTTTATCGTGGTCCTAAAACACTTACTCCGTTTATTAATTTTATATATTATTCTATTATTCGTCAATTTCAAATACATAACTATCTAATCACAAGTAAAAAAGAGGAATGGTTTAATCCATTTAAAATTGATTATGATTATTTAAAAGAAGTTAATAATAACTTAGACAAAAAAGAAGTGGATAGAATTCTATTCTTTTTTGGAGCTAAAAAAGATTTTAATGATTTAAGCATAACTTTTTTAAGAAATAAAACAGAAGAACTTGCTAAAAGAAAAAATCATAAAGGAGCTCAGGTTTTTTACAAAAGTTTAGTTGGTCATTACAAAGAAAATCAAAAGAAAATAACAGATATACCTCTTTATGTAAAAGAAGGAGATAAAATAACAATCAAGAATTCGGGTGAGATATATTTTAGTGATAGAATCCAACTACCTGATTCATTAACCAATAAATTCCCTATTTTATATTATCCTTCACGTTCAGGAGGTTCTACCGCCATCGAAATGTTTGGCTTGCAAAATTTGAATGATTTAGATTTGAAAGTTGTTAAAGATGATATAAATAGCAAAATTAGTGACGAATTCAATATATTCATAAAAGAAATTAAGCCATTTATTTTAGCGTTCAGATTAGACAAAATTACAAGCGAATCAGTTAAAACAAATCAAGTACAGCGATTAAATAAATTAAAAATTAATTGTTGTTGTGAGTTAATTTGTAGTATTGATAAAGAGGTTTTTACAATTGAACCTTTTAATTATATTTTTAGTAATGACCAATTTTATCTTCATGTTCCTGACAACGTAACATTAAAAGAATTAAAACAAAACAAACAATTTATTGATAATCTCTCTGATATATTTTTAAAAATATTTGACACATTAGACGAAAAAAAAATATTTGAATCTGTCATTAAACAATCAAAAGTAGATAATATCTATGATATTAATAATGAATTAGCAGAAGGAATTTTAGAGGAAGCTAAAATCTTATTGGGAGAAATAAGTATACGATTATCAATTTGGAAAACCATATTCAAATTAAAAGAAATTGAAGATTATCATAATTTAAATGATAATAATTTAGAAGAATATATTAATCATTATTTTCCTGAAATTGAGAATAAGCAACTCTTTGATTCTGACGACAATCTTGAAGAAATTAATCGTATTAGAAAAATATTTAATACTTTATCAATAAATTTAGTAGCGTACAACACTGTATCAGATTATAAATTGACATTTGACAAAGTATTCCAAAAAGAGTTAAACAACTATTACGATTTACAAAAAAAGAATTTTAAAAATCAGCTTTGGAATTATTTAACTAACAAAAGAAAGGAAGAGCAGGCTACTTTTCTAAAGGGTTTACATAACATTGAAAAACTATTACAAACAATTCCTTTAAATAAAAATATGAATGATTATAATTTTAAGGAAATAATTTTAACGGAATTAAAAAATATTTTTTCTACTATTGATTTTGAATTTGACAATGATGAATTTCAAGATTATGATTGGATTGAACAGCAAAATATGGAACATTTTTCAAGTGATGAAACTTTAAAAATTAGACAAGATGAGGAGCTGAATAGCTTGAGCTATTTTGAAAACCATATAGAATACATTAAATCAAAAATTACTGACAAAGAAGAAATAATTTTTAATAAAGAGAATATTGATTATAATTTGGATAAAAACCAAGCTGCTGAATTAATTAAAGATTTTGAAATTGAAATAACTAATCCGTCATTTTCAGGGAATTCAGATAATCCCTGGACGGGTAATAATAATGAATTATCTTCCAATCAGAAAAAAAAATTAGGAACAAATGTTGAAGAAATAGTAAAGAAATTTTTGGACAATAATCCTAATCTGTATGAAAAAGTTGAATACATATCCAAAACAAATGAAAGTACGCATTACGATATTAAATATTTCGATTTGACTGACAATGAAATTAAATATGTTGAATGTAAGTATTACAATGGAATATCATTCTTTTTATCGAGAGAGGAAAAAAACTTTGCCTTTGAAAATCTTAGCCAATATGAAATTTGGTTGGTGAATAAAGACTCTAAAATATTTTGCATAAAAGATATTCAGATGCTTGGAGAGCTTCAACCTGTGAATTATAAAGTTTACATTAAATTAAAAGAGTATGCCATCACAAACTAACGAACAAGCACTAGAATCTGCAATAGAAAAAAAACTTACTGGTTCCTGTCTGGAAGATTTAAAACAAGAAGGCAACATACAGGAACGTAGAGAATTGTATCGATCAGGTAATGGCTATTATATTGGCTATTCTTCAGATTTCAATACAAAATATGCTATTGATGAAGTTCGGTTTTGGCATTTTTTAGAAACGACACAACCAGAAGAACTTGCAAAACTTCAAAAACAAAATGACTGGAAACTAAAAATTCTGGAGCGTTTCGATCGTTTGGTAAAAAAGTACGGTATTTTGCGTTTACTTCGTAAAGGTCTAGAAGTAGATGATGCTCATTTTACTTTATTATATGTACTCCCCTTAGCTAGTAGCAGTGCTTCTGCGAAAGCTAATTTCGAGAGTAATGAGTTTAGTGTTTCCCGCCAGATTCGATATTCCTTGACTAATCCGGGAGAAGAAATCGATATGGCAATTTTTGTGAATGGTATTCCTATCGCTACAATGGAACTTAAAAATCATTGGACAGGACAAAATGCAAAAGTTCATGGACAAAATCAATACAAAACGAAAAGAGATATAACACAACCATTATTAAACTTTGGTCGCTGTATTGTACACTTCGCAGTTGATACAGATGAAGTTTATATGACAACAAAACTAGATACTGCGAACACTTTCTTTCTACCTTTCAATTTAGGCCATAACTACGGAAAAGGAAATCCTCCAAATCCATTTGGTCATAAAACATCTTATTTATGGGATGAAGTTTTGACGCGCGAAAGTTTAGCCAATATCATTCAGCACTTTGTTCGTTTTGATGGTAAAGAAAATGATCCTCTTAATAAAAAGAATTTATTTTTTCCTCGTTACCATCAAATGAATGTGGTACGAAAACTTATTGCTGATGCAAGTAAAAATGGTGTTGGTCAAACATATTTAATACAACACTCAGCGGGTTCAGGAAAATCAAATTCAATTACTTGGGCAGCTTATCAACTAATAGAAACATATCCTGAAAGTGAAACCACTCCTGGAAGTAGAGGAACGACAAATCCGCTTTTTGATTCCGTAATTGTAGTAACTGATAGAAGACTATTAGACAAACAATTACGAGATAATATCAAAGAATTCTCAGAAGTAAAAAATATCGTGGCTCCCGCCTACTCTTCAAAAGAATTAAAAGAAAACTTAGAAAGCGGAAAGCGAATTATTATTACTACTATACAAAAATTTCCTTTTATTGTTGACGGAATTGCCGATTTAAGTGATAAACGTTTTGCTGTAATCATAGACGAAGCACACAGTAGTCAAAGTGGTTCGGCTGCGGACAACATGAACCGTGCTATGGGAAGCAACAATGAAGAAGAAAGTGAGGACCCTCAAGATAAGATCATCGAAATCATGCGTTCCCGTAAAATGAGTAAAAACGCTTCTTATTTAGCCTTTACAGCTACTCCAAAATCAAATACTCTGGAAAAATTTGGAGAACAACAAGAAGATGGAAAATTCAAGCCATTTCATTTATACTCAATGAAACAAGCCATTGAAGAAAATTTTATTCTTGATGTTTTAGCGAATTATACCACCTATAAAAGCTACTATGAGATTGAGAAATCTATAGAAGATAATCCTTTGTTTGACACTAATAAAGCTCAAAAAAAACTAAAGGCATTTGTTGAGCAACACAAACAAACTATTGCTATAAAAGCTGATATCATTATTGATCATTTTATAAGTCGAATTGTAAATACTAAAAAGCTAAAAGGAAAAGCAAAGGCAATGGTTGTGACGCAAAGTATAGAATCAGCAATAAAATATTTCTTTGCCATTCAAAAAATACTAAAAGAAAAAGGGGAACCTTTTAAAGCAGTGATTGCTTTTTCTGGTAAAAAAACAATTGACGGAATAGAATACACTGAGGAAAGTATTAATGGTTTTGCAGAAAAAGATACAAAAGATAAATTTGATAGCGACGAATATAAAATTTTAGTTGTCGCTAATAAATATTTAACAGGCTTTGACCAACCTAAGTTAAATTCAATGTACGTAGATAAAAAGTTGCAGGGAGTTTTGGCTGTTCAAGCGCTTTCACGTCTAAATCGTTCTGCTAATAAATTAGGTAAAAAAACTGAAGATTTATTTATTCTTGATTTTTTTAATTCTTCAGAAGACATGAAAGACGCTTTTGATCCTTTCTATACTGCAACATCACTCAACAAAGCAACTGATGTAAATGTTTTGCATGAAATAAAAGCCGTTTTAGATAATGTAGGTGTTTATGAATGGAGTGAAGTAGAAGATTTTGTAGATAAATATTTCAAAAAGGTAGATGCTCAACTACTAAGCCCTATAATTGACTTAGCTGCTGATAGATTTAATTCTCAGTTAGAATTAGAAGAAAGTGAAAAAGCTGATTTTAAAATTAAAGCAAAACAATTTGTTAAGATATATGGTCAAATGGCTTCTATTTTGCCTTATGAAGTTGTGAATTGGGAAAAGCTATTTTGGTTTTTAAAATTTTTGATACCTAAGTTGATTATTGTCGATACGAGCATAGATGCTTTAGACGAACTTCTAAACTCAGTTGATTTATCAACTTATGGTCTAGAGCGCGTTAAATTGAATACAACAATAAGTTTGGATGATTCTGAAACTGAACTTGATCCACAAAATCCGAATCCAAGAGGTGCACACGGAAACGATAAGGAAGAGAATCCACTGGATTTAATCATTAATAGTTTCAATGAAAAGTGGTTTCAAGGTTGGGAAGCAACACCTGAAGATCAAAGAGTCAAATTTGTAAGTTTAGCTAAAAATATTCAAGCACATCCAGATTTCGTCGAAAAATACTCCGAAAATGCAGATATTCAAAATAGGGAAATAGCCTTCAAAAAAATATTTGATGATGTGATGGCACAACAACGCAAGATGGAGCTTGATCTATACAAGAAAGTAACTCAAGATGATGCTTTTAGAATAGCTATGCAGGATACTTTGAAGAGAATTCTTAGCATTTAAAAGGTATTCTATTAATACGAGATACTGAATATTTTGTCAAAAGAAATATGTAATACAAATTTATAGTTCATTTTGTTTTTCATTAATGGACCCAAAGAAGCGAAAGCAGATAGCGTTTTATTGCAAACTATAATTTTTTAGCTTCTTCAATGTGTTCGATAGTCGAACACATTGAGCTTTAAACTTCTATTATCTTGAACTAAATAGGAACATCAATTTAGACTAAAAGTAACTAAAACAATAAAAAGCAATAAAGCTTAAAAATCTAAAAACTTTAACAAAACCCTTTAAAGACAAAGGATTACGCCTTTTTTTCAACCTTATCTATAAACATTAAAATAGGAATTAGGTGTTCGATTGTAATCCCGTTCATCCACTTAAGGAGACAACTTGATAATAGTTGTCTCTTTTTTTATACCCATAAGTCCCAATTTATCTAGCTTTACAGCCAGATATTTTAGGTTCGATTTTTTCACGAGGAATCCTTAGGCTGTTTAAAACAAACAATCTAGAAGTAGCTTTATTATAGATAAAATCGTGGATGAATAATGATTCGAAGTCCCGTTAAGGATATAGTATTTTCTTTTCTCTGGGTTTATCGTAATTTTTTGATACTAAATATAATAATTCCAATATAATTTTGGCTTCATTTTCGTTTACCTGAATGCCACTCTTCGAAAGAATGGCAATTGCTTTTTCTACTGAAACATTCTTCTCAATAAAGTTCATCTTTTTTCAGTTTTTCGGTTATCTTTTTTTGATAGTATTTTTAAAAATGCCTGATTCAAATCTAAAGATAGATCTCCAGTTTTATAATCAACATTAGTGGGTGGAATAAGATTTACAAGATGCCTTTTATCTGGGACCTCAAATTCAGAAAATCTTTGAAAGATTTCGACTAACGCTTTCTCTTCTATTTGACTTTTTTCATCAATAGCTTTTAATTTAATTAAAATAGCATGTACTTCCTTTTTAAGATTTTTGGTGCTGACTTGATTCTCTTTTTTTAATTCAGTGTAGTCATCAAGTTTTAGTACTCCAGCAATAAATAATTTTCTGCCTTGAGAAAGTGTTAAGCCCTCGTCTTTTATTTTTCTCTCTAATACTTTCTGGGCATATAAATAACTTGCTTTCTGTGTCTTTATATTCTGGTCTTCCAAAATGTTTTTAAATAATTCAATCGTATTATTTGAGAGCATCAACTGTTGAAGCTTCTTTTGATAGCAATCATTAAGAAAAATTGCATTTATCCTTGTTCTGCAGCGATTGTGGCAATGGTAGTATGGATATTTTTTTAATCTCCCTGTTGAAAAACTTCCACCAAGTTTTCGATTACAAAGTGGACAGCTTAAAAATCCTCTAAGAAAAAACATTGCCTGTAAATCATTTTTTTTAGCAGTAGTTTTTCTTTTTGTAGTAATAACTGATTGAACCTGATTAAACAAAGCCTCAGATATCAATGGTTCGTGTAATCCTTTTACCAATTGCTCTTCCCCAGAGTCAAGTTTGACTGGTATAAGCCCGCAATAAACTGGATTGTGCAAAATCCTGAAAAAGTGCGATTTTACACATAGCAATCCTTTATCATAAGCTATCTTCCTGATTTCGGATACTTTATGATCGTTCTTGGCAACCTGATAAAAAGCCCATTTTATAATTGCGGCTTCGGGTTCTTTAGGAGCTATACCTTTTTTACCATCCATTGATGTCAAATTGATAAATCCTAATGGTGCCTTACTAGGATACCTGCCCATCAACTTTGCTCGACGAATACCGTTAGAAGTATTTTGCGCTCTCCTGGCATTTTCTGCTTCGGGAACAGCTAAATATACAGCCAGCATAACTGTGCTTTCCGGCACAGAGAAATCAATTGGCTGGTCAATAGCTTTTGCTGTTGTTTTAAATTTCCGAAGCTTTCCAATCATTTCATATGCATATTCAATATTACGGCTGAATCTATCCCATTTGATAAATAGAATATTTTTATCTTCCCCTGCTGATTTCTTTTTAATTTCTGAAAATAATCGGTTCCATTCTGGCCTATTGAAATTCTTTGCAGAATAATCTTCGCGATAAATTCCTTTGACTTCGATATCATAATATTTACAATATTTTAATAGTCTGTCCTCCTGCTCCGGCAGGGAGTAACCTTTTCTCTTTTGTTCGTTCGTCCGTACTTACACGAACGTATAAATAGGCTGACTTCATATAATTAATATTTTTAATTTCACTTGCTATTAAACATTTCTAAACACGTCAAATGATTGATTATAAAAAATCATTCCATGCGCTATTAAGTAAAACGCCATAAACAACAAAAAAATATTTAATCAACTAAAAACCAATAACATATTTTTTACAGTATTGTATTAATTCATTTTAATTGATATATTTAAACAGTATAACTAAATCAATTTAAACATCAATAAAATTAGATATCACTTATTAAGTTAAGCGAGAAAAAATGCTTTTAAATAGAATATAAAATGGCCCAGAAAAAAGAGTTGATTCCAAAAAACCAGCATTTCGTCCCACAATTTTTCCAGCGTTTCTTCTCTTTTGAAAATAATGGAGAAACTATTGGCATGTTTGAGACCAATAGGAATGTTTTTAAAAGTCATGTAAAAATATCCTCGCATCTAGGCAAAAAATATTTTTATGGGCGTGATGGGGAGCTTGAAAATTGGCTTTCAAAGCTTGAATCAGATTCTGCACCAATTTTTAGAGAAATGTGGGAAAAAGAAATACTTCCTATTCCACAAAGTACAAATCATTTTAAAATGCTGCATTTCCTGATTATTTTGGATCTTAGAAATCCTATTCATTTCAAAATTCTAAAAAACTTTGAGCAAAAACTTCTAAATACTAAGTCCAAAATTAGTGAAGGTAATGTCTCTACTGATATGATTCCTGGATTACAGGAGCAACAATCCGATAAAGGAAAACTGAATTCATTAAAGTCTGCCGAATTGCTGGTACCTGATCTTTTAAACCTGAAATACAAACTCATTAAAAATAAAACCCCAAGTCCTTTTATTATTTCGGATAATCCGCTTGTCATGTACAATCAGTTTTTAGAAAAAAGAAACTGGAAATTTGGCAGCCAGAGAGATTTTGGATTAAAAGGATTGCAGCTATTCCTGCCTCTAAATGATTCGTATATGTTAGCTGTATATGATTCCGATATCTATAAACTTGGAAACAAAAAAGAACATATAGTATCAATCGATAATAAAAAGAGTATTGATCAACTTAACCTCTTGCAGTTTCTCAATTCTGAAAATACCGTTAATTTCAATCACAGGGTTACCGAGCATTACATCATGACTCTGAAAGAAAAATCTATGAAGTATAAAAAAGCCAATGATGAGTTTATTAATGTGCATAAAATAAAAGTTCCGAAAGGTAATGATAACGTTACAGCACAAATGATAGAAATGGGTGTTTCAGATTTGAATATTAGGCTAACTCTTCAAAAATTAAATTTTATCTCAAAATCTTGTGCAGTTAAAATGAATACGATTCAAGATCAATATAGAGAGAATGTCAAATACAAAGGATACAATTACCAAGTATATACAATTACACCGATTAGTTAAATTTAAAATAACAATTCCATAAAAGATTTAAACTGAATATAAACATGTGTCCGTTATGTTAACCAGAAATAGGATATCTAAATAATAAGTAAAAAAGACTTTTAATTATATTGTAACCCCAAGTAATCTAAACATATCTACTGTTTTCAAACATTGCACATTATGAGGACTAGCTGCATCTGGTAGTTTAACTCTACTTTTACTATTTGGACTACTTACTTCGTGAGTAACAATTTGATTACCATTAGTCATTGCAAAAGCAACTAGCCAAGCATCCGCTTCACTTGCATCTAAAAATTCGCTAATAGCACTAGCTGTATATTGACCAGATTTTGAATACACCCAAGAAGCTAGTGTCGCATAACTACCTATTATTTGTGATGTGTCTTTAAAAAAATCATGTGGCAGATTATCCGCGCACCACTGGGACAAATCATCCTTGTTAAGATTTAACTCTTTTTGTACCTTATCAATCGATATTATTAATCCATTTTCAGCAAGCTCTTTCACTTTTAACCAAAAACTCGGTACAACATCAAAAGGATAGCTCCCTCGATAAGCTTCAATAAAAAAATTACTATCTAACAACAAAGGCTGTACCATACTCTTAATGAAGATGTTGAGTTACAAATTTCTGAAAAGTATCTCCTTTTAGTCCAGTAATCTTATACGCATCGCGATGTAATAATTTGTTTTGATTAACAGCTTGATAAACGTAATTTGCAAAACTTACACTTACTCTCTTTCGTGCTGTTGCATAAAAATCTCCTCCACTTGGTTGATTCTCTCTTTTCTGATTAAAACTCGCAATGTAACCATTATAAAAAGTAAAAAACTCTCCTCTAGTTATTAATCCTAAATCCAATGCCCTTCTAGCTACAACAATAATACTAACTTTAAAAAAACGTTTAGCATGATCAATACTAGGCTTTTGTTTCCAAAGAGATAACAAGGACTTGGCAGGAACCAAAAATTCTGCAGCAATTGCATCGCACAATTTTTCAACAGGATCGCTAGATGGCAACAAATTTTGATTGTCAAAACCTGCACTTTCACCTAACCAAACATGAGCTAATTCATGAACAATTGTAAATAATTGAGCAGGTTTAGCATCTGCAGCGTTAACAAACATAAACGGGGCATAATTATTAACTAAAACAAACCCTCTACATTCATCGACACTAATTGGTCTTCTTGTATTATTTTCTACAACTCCATTAAAGACAATAAACACTCCTATTTCTTCAATTTTTTGAGTGATAAAATTTAGTGTTTCTTCAACAGTCGCAAATTGACTTGCCCAGTCAGGATGCAGTTGTAGTGTATTCCTAATATCAGAAACAATTGTTTCACATTTATCGGTAATATGAAATCTACCAACGTAACTTAAAGTGTCTTGCTCATTATCAATTAAATACTCTGTGATCCATTCTTGTCGTCTTTGTAAAATTTGAATAGTATCAAAAATATTTAAACTTACCTTTTCAGAATTCGTTGTTCCCGTTCTAAAAAAAGGAAAAGGTATTTTTTCTAATGGCGGTTCAGGAAGAAACAAATAACCAAATGGAATATGAACTCTGTTAGCAAAGCTCTCTAGCTGCTTAACTGTCGGTTTTTTTATCTCTTGAATCCATTGTTGAATAGTCGGATTATTTTCTAGAAAACTTTGTATATCAAAACCCGCTCGGGTAATAGCCCAAGATATCATATTTGGATTGATTGTAACTTCTGTTCTCATGGGACAAAATTAATAACTGATAAAAAGCAATTCAAGCTTATCTGAATAGTTTTCATATTTACTTAAAATCAAAGATAACTTTTTCTAGTTCTCGTTTAAAAAAAATATCATACAAATCAGTATACCTAAAATCAGTAAGATACTCATCTTGTAATTCTTCCTCAAATTCAACAGTAAACTTTTCCAAAGTATTTTCAAAAATATAGATTGATATTGTATCTTATAACGCTCATAATCTTCAGCCACACTTAGATATATTTTAGTTAAAGATTGCTTATTCGATTGATCATCTCGTTTCTCTAAATTACAATGTCAACAAATAATTTATAATTGAGCGCTATAACAACAGGTATTTATACTTAGCTAGAATCGTCATTTACTTGTATTTTTGAAATTTGAATAAATCATCAAAAACTTAAAAAATCAAAAAACATATCTCTTATTACGCTTTTCCGTAAAAAACTTAATTTATTAATTCTCACATTTGGTCCAAATCATGCTATTTTTTCAATAGCTGTTTTACCAAAATTTCGCATAGAATATTTTAAGTGAAAATTTTACTAAAAACAAAATCTATTTCTTTTACTAAAAACAAAATCTATTTCTTTTACTAATAAACTAAATATGGAGAATTTATTCAATGCAAATACAAAAATAAATGACTTTTTAGAAAATATTGGACAAGTGTTAGATATCACGCAAGCACAGCATGAATTGGTTGAGCAAAGATATTCTGCAGTTGCAAATCAGCTTTCACAAGAAGGATCTTTATTAAGTCCATTCAAACCAGAAATATTACCTCAGGGTTCATTCCTTTTAGGAACCATGATTAGACCAATTATGGATGATGATGAACTCGATGTGGATTTGGTATGTCGTCTTACCGGGAAGAAAAGTGAGTGGGTACAAAAAGATTTGAAAGAAGCAGTGCGTGATCAATTGCTAGACCATAATGAGGATTATAAAAGAATGCTCGACGACGAAGGTAATCGCTGCTGGACTTTAATCTATTCTGGCGATAAATTTCATTTGGATATTTTACCTGCTATGATTGGAAATAATAACCATATAAATTTAAATGAAAAATCCTTCAGAAATTTAGATAATACAGATTTAGAAAATATATCATTAAGAATTACTGACAAAAGAGAATTTAATTATACTATAGAATCTAATCCAAACTATTGGCTAAAAAGTAACCCCTTTGGTTATGCCGCATGGTTTAAAGAGAGAAGTAATATTAATCAATTGCGAAAAGTTTTATTAAGCGAAAGTGTAACACCATTGCCAGGCTATAAGAAAATAAAAGAGCCATTATTAAGAATCGTTCAGATTTTAAAACGTCACAGGGATATTATGTTTGGAGGAGATGAACATAAGCCAATTTCTATTATAATAACAACATTAGCGGCAAAAGCCTATAATAAGGAGGCTAATATAATACAAGCATTGGTGAGCATACTTGATACTATGCATTTGCATATGAACAGAGTTTACAGCGAAAAACATAAAAAAGAAATCTGGCAAATTGAAAATCCAGTAAATTCTGAGGAAAACTTTGCAGACAAATGGCCAGACGAAATTCAAAAAGAACAGAATTTCTTTGAATGGCTAGAAAAGGCAAAAAGTGATTTTAAAACATTGCCGAATATAGATTCCAGCCAAGCATATAGGTTACTTAAGAATATATTAGGAACAAGGGCGGTAAATGAAGCTGTAAAAAATCTGGGATATGATGAATTAATTACTGAAAATTTAAAACCAATTAACTATTCTTCTAGTTTACTTACAGTCTCTCACCGACAACCGCCACTTTGGGGAATGTCCTTATCTTACAATTGCGAGATTTATGGCAGATATAAAGACATAACTGACCGTAAAAAATCAAAATCCATTACCCCACAGATTACCATTCCTAAAGACTGCGAAATATATTTCACAGCTACTACCAATGTCCCTAAACCTTATGATGTTTATTGGCAAGTCGTCAATACCGGCGACGAGGCTAGAAATGCTTTTATGGGTTTGAGGGGTGGAATTTTTAGTGCGCAAACTCTTGGAAAAGGAGGTTTAGTGCAAAAAGAACATTCTGGTTATACAGGGTTACACTGGATAGAATGCTTTATAGTTAAAAATGGAATTTGTGTTGCTCGGAGTTCAGAGTTTTTTGTTAACATCAAGTAGAACAAATTCACAATTATACTTTCCTTAAAAAGAAACTGAAAAATACTAAACATCAATGTGTAAATCCATACTAAATGAAAGATAAAAAATTTAAAATATTATCAATAGACGGCGGCGGCATCAGAGGAGTCTTTCCAGCAATGTATTTAGCAAACTTTGAAGAAGAATTAAAACGAAAGGGAGTCGAAAAATGGCAAATATATCAAAATTTTGATTTAATATGTGGTACTTCCACTGGAGGCATCATGGCAATAGCCTTGGCTTTAGGTATTCCTGCCAAAGAAATCTATAGTTTATATTTAGATAATGCATCCAAAATTTTTGGAAATAAAAAAACAATCCTTGAACAACTTTTCACCGCTTCACATGACAGAAAAGAACTTGAAGAATTAATCCAACAAAAGTTTAATCATAATGGTACTATCAAAGATCCTATTTTAAAGGATTGCAAAACAAATGTCTGCATACCAATTTTCGATCTGCTGGAGGGTAAACCTTCCGTTCTAAAAAATAATTATCATCCAAACTTTACAAGAGACTATCACATACCCGCTTACAAAGCCGCTTTAGCAACCGCCGCTGCTCCAACGTATTTCAATCCCTATTCATCCGAATATGAAACAGAAAAAGGAATTATGAAACCTTTCAGAAATAAAATAGATGGTGGTGTTTTTGCAAATAATCCTACCTTAATCGGAATTGTAGAAGCGGAACATGCTTTCTATCAAGATAAAAGCAATTTAAATATTTTATCCATTGGCACAGGATTTCAAAAATTTTCCGATGGCGCAAACAGAGAAAATTGGGGTATTTTATATTGGATCAACAGGAAAAGGAAACGACTTATCGAACTTTTTATGCAAGCGCAATCACAAGAAATTGAAAATTTAATATATATAATGCAAAATGGAATAGATAAGGAAAAAGCATCTAATCCAAATTTTATATATCATAGAATTAATGCAGAACTTGACAGTACGCTAAATATTGAGATGGACGAAACGGATAAAGTTAAATTAGAGGCCTTAGCTCAAAAAGCAGCATATAAATTTCATGAAGATGCTACTACGATTATAAAAGATTTTGGGGATGGTTACAAATTTTCTGATTTTAATTAAGACCAACTGGTCACTTTTGCAACTGAGCATTTTTTATGCATTAGCAGTTTGATTTGCTAAATATTGTCTTCAACAATGAATAAGGAAATAAGTAATGAAAAAAATAAATGCCACCCCTAGAGATCTAGCTAGAGTTGTTTTTAATAAATTAAGAGGCATTAAGACCTCTTCTCAGGTGCCTGACCAAAAATTATTAAATAGTTTATTTGAAAATCTATTCTATGCAAGTCTTAAAACAGAAGAAAGTGAATCCATAAAAGTAACAATTACTTTAATTGATAGGGAAAACCCTGACCCTAAACCTCCAGAAAATATCACTAATGACCGATGGAGCTTCATAAGATTTTCAGAAGATATTATCTTTGATGTTAAGAATATTGTAAAATTATCAAAAGCTGCTGATCCTTGGAGTTCATCTTTAGCTGTCGATTACAATAGCAAAGGCGAGTTGTTTATTTGGGGACTAATAGACCAATCCATTCATTATCAAAATTATTTGCATTATGAATCCGAATCAGGTCCAGAACAGCCCGGTTTATTTCAAACGTCAATTACTGGAACTGGAACGCTTCTGGTTATTTTAGATTATGATCTTGTTGCGACATTAAAACAAAACATATTAATTAGCAATTATGTAGATGTCTTTAAATATGGTACTGTTTCAGAGATTGTCAAATCACATTCAAAAATTCTTAGTGATCAAATTGAATCCTATTTAAAAAACTATCCTCATGAGAATTATGAGTATTGGTCAGGCAGAGTAAACACTTTATGGACTCAAACCTTATCCAGAATACTTATAAAAATACAAAACTACAATCGTGGCGGGTCATTTATCATAACCACTGGCGAAAGTTACGAGTTCGACATTAAGCATAATATAAAATATGACAGAATTTTTACAGCCCTATATAAATTTATTAAATTTTCTATTGAATACAATAATCAGTCGAATTTAATCTTAAAAATTAAAGATGATGATCATGTTCCTATGGGGATATATCTGGACGAAATGATTGCCTATTCAGATAAACAGGAAACAAGCAACGAATTGAAAGGAGCCATAAGATTTCTAGCTTCTCTAACATGTATTGATGGTTTAGTATTGTTAAATAAGAAATTAAATGCAGTTGGATTCGGTGCAGTCGTAAAAAAAATAAATTTACCAAGCGAAATTTATATTTCTAAAAGTGCAAGAATAAATCAAGATAAACTAGAAGCTATTAATCCAAATCACTTTGGAACGAGGCATCGTGCGATTCTATCATACTGCTGGAAACATGATGGTAGTTTAGGATTTGTAGTGTCACAAGATGGCGACATAAGAACAATAACAAAAGTTGGAAATAAATTAATAATGTGGGAGAATATTAGAGTACACCACATAGTGCGAAGCACAAAACTTAGAAATTCGTCTATCTTGAGCAGAAAAATGTAATAAGTTTATCATTCAAAATTTATTTATTTTCATATCAATTATATATACTTCTGTGCATTCTCTTAGTGTAATTTAATTTTTGGATGTAAATTAAGACCAAGCTTTTTGCTAAATACAACTTAAATAAAGTTTAAAAATCAAAGGTGTTCAACTGTCGAACACCTTCCTCTATTTTTGGACCAAACCTTTTTCTAAAAAAAGATCGATTTTCTCAAAAAAACATTTAAAATATAAAAATGAGCATAAACTAAAGCATAATATCATTTTTTCCAAAATCCCTTTAAATATAAGGCTTTAAGACTCTTTTCCAAGCTTATCAATGAACATTAATATAGGTATAAGGAGTTCTATCGAAATCCCGGCGACTCCACATAAAAAGGGAAGATATTTAATTATATCTTCCCTTTTTTCATTTAATTCGCAATATCATTCAAAATAAGTTGGATTACCTAAAGAAGGTTACTTATGAACCTACATATAAACAAGCATTAAAATTAGTTTTAAACCAAAATTCAAATATTGAGTTAGAACATCCATGGCTTGCCAAAACACTCAATTTCATTCCTTTAAAAAATAAATTTCAGTAAAAAACCTCCTACAATTAGGGGAAATACCCCCTTGCTCCAATTGTTTCATACTTTTAATTTAGCTGTACAATTCATGGCCAGAATTTAATTCGGAGTAAGTCGAAAATCCAAGAAAGAGTAGACGTAATTTTATTCGTAATAAAATGGAAACTTTAGAAGAACAATTCAAAAACATGCATCTTCTTAATCGAGATGAACGCTTGAAATTACTCAGTAAAATAGATATAATTCGTCCAGAAATCCTAAAGCCTTTTTTTCCTGGACGATGGCTTTGGAAACGCTGTAATCTAAAAGTTTTAGTTGTAACAGATGGTGGTTTGGATTTTGGTACGGGAGCATTTGGATTATCTGAATTTTTAACCACTTTTAATGAACTGCAAAGATCTACTTGGTATAACTACCAAATAACACTTGGTCACAGAAATCCTACCCCTTTTTCAAATCCTAATCCATTGGTTGTAAACACTATTCCAAGTTTTAATTTTGTTTCAAGTGTAACGCTTGCTAATTTTGACCAGGTGTGGTTGTTTGGTATCAATTCGGGATCAGGTTTACCATCTAATGAATTAGTCGCGGTTGAAACTTATATGAATAATGGCGGTGGATTATTTGCTACAGGTGATCATGGGACTTTAGGTTCAGCTTTGTGCAGCAATATACCTAGAGTGAAAGACATGAGACATTGGGCCGATTTTGGCGCAAACGAAGTGGGCATGACCCAGGCACGCAGAAACGATACAAACCGACCAAAAGCAGGTGATGCTACTTCTTTATATTTTGATAACCAATCGGACAACATACCTCAAAATATTTCCGTAAAAATATTTGGCACAGGCCTGCCACATCCTTTACTATCCATCAAAAAAAGTATCAGACCATCTGGATTGATTGATATTATGCCAGATCACCCGCATGAAGGCGAATGCAAACCTGAAACATCATTTACAGTTAATGGGGTCACTGTTGCTACTCAAAATATTGCAACATCTCATGTTTTAGGAGGCAGCACTACCGGAGGTGGCGGAAAAGCACTAACTATTCCTCATTCCTTTTCTTCTATTGCTGTATGGGATGGCCGTTTGGCAAAAGTGGGCCGTATCGTAGTCGATTCAACCTGGCATCATTTTGTAAATGTCAATCTTAACGGGTCTGAATCTTATTTTAACGGAGATGATATACCCGGTTTACAGTCTGGTTTAACAACGGCTGATTTTAAGGTTATTAGACAATATTATATGAATATTGCGCTTTGGATTACCAGAAACAAAGCATTTTTATGTCTGAGAAGATATGTGTGGTATTACCTTTTAAAAGATTCACAACTTATAGAAGCAAGTTTGAATTACCCAATTGAAAAAAGAGAAAATATATCAATTGCAGATTTAAACAGTATTGGAGCCTTGGCAGAAGAAATTTTATCTGAAAAATATAGTCCGGCATTTGCCAGAGATTTTTTAATTGAAGCTCTTGAACTAGTAAATCCAAATCTAGCTTCTAAATTAAATATATGGAAACCTGATAATCTGGAAGAAATTAGAAAAAAAGAAGACAAATATTATCAACCTTGGGTAAACCTAGATTTTATGTTACATACTGCAATCGGAGCTGGGTTTATCGCATTAAGAGATGACAAATTTATTTCTGATGAAAACGCAACTGAAAAAAATCTAGATAGTATAATCGATGTTTTCAATAAGGGAGTACAATTTGGTTTTGATAAATCTGTACAAAATCTAGGGACAAGCATTAATTCTTTGACCAATGAATTAAACATCAGACTTTAATAACTGTCGATTTAAAGGAAATAAAATTATTATATCTGTTTTTTTTTTTAAAATTTAATATTGTAGCAAAATCTACCAAACAAGAAAAAGACCTAATTAAGTGTCACATCCTGAAAAAAATTACAATTTTATATGAGTGGATTCTCCTGGAAAGCCTTGTTCTGTGGCGTTCCGTTCAGGGGAACCGTAAAAATAAAACCTAGATTTCTATGAGCTTCGGGTAGATTTCGAAGAAGATAAGTGTAGCGTGGTTGCTTCTGGCCTAGTTCAACTTCGAAAATCCAATCAGGAAATAAGCGTGTAGAAAGCTCTTTAGTAGCATGTTTGGCCCCAGGTTTGATTCCTGGCGACTCGACAAAAAAGGGAAGATATTTAGATATATCCTCCCCTTTTTTTTATTCTGTAAAAAAACGTTTTATTGATAAATTACCATTCAGATAACTTATTTAACACCAGCATTCTCCAGTTTCGTAGCCGTCTACAACTGTTTGACATCCACGTCTGCATTTTGGCAGTGGTGCAACATATCCTCCTTTTGTGTTTTTTTGCTCTTTTTTAGTTAATTTCTGAGCACCTTGTAATTTAAGAATGTTTTCTAACATAATTTTCGGTTTTAAATTTAGTTAATAACCAACCTTTTAAAGACATTTGGTCTTATGTCTATTCTTGCGCAAGAATTTTTTTGGTACTTTTATATTCTAGAAGTTTTAATATTTTTCTCAGATAATCCTAATACATCTTTGCAATATTAAAACTTCACTTACAAACATAAATAATAACAACAAAATATTCTTACGGAAAACCTCATTATATTAAAATTTAACATTTCTAAAATAAATAACAAATATAATTCAAAATTGAAAATACTATAAATCTCTTACTTTTTAAACCACACTTCAAAATAAAAGTCAGTCTCGAAAACTTCCGAAACTGACTTTGCGTAACATTTAAATTAGGAACGCTTCGCTTCTACTCTTTCCCTATCAATATTTCCAGACCAAAACATCAGCAGTTTTTATAGATTCAGTTCCAAAAATAATTTTCGAACCTTTTGGCAAATTGAAGTTATAAGGCTTATCAGAATAATTAACCGCTATTCCAAAACCATCGCGATAATCCACCATAACGCCTTCTGGATAATCTTCTATAGGAACGTTTTGCTGTTTATACAATTTTCTGATTACTTGTTTTTCTAAATCGCCATTTTTAGAATCTGTACCAATGTAGGTCACGGTTCCTTTTCCTAATTTATGCGAAACAACCGATGCTGTACCTGCGTAGAAATCACCTTGGTAAGTCGCCCAGATTTCTGTTCCTTTATCCGGTTTTAATAAATCGCCCCAACTTGTCCACGCAAATTCTTGGTTTTCAAATTTAATAGCACCCGGAGAATGAGGCATTAATAAATCATATGATTCTATTTGAGATCCTATTAAACTCCAAATCGGCTCATAAAATTTGGCTTCCCAAAGATGTCCTTGACGATTTTGAATTCCAGATCGGCAACTCATGATTAGATTTCCGCCATTTTTTGCATACAAAGTTAATTTATCAATCATTTTTTGATCGATCATTTGATAAGCTGGTACGATCAAGAAAGGATATCTTGAAAAATCTGTTGTATCTCTAACAAAATCAACCGGTGCACCAATTGACTTTGAAGCTTTATAATATTTTATAAAGTGGTTAACCGTATTCCATTCTCTGGTCTGTTTGTTCAATTCAATTCCCATTACATTATCAGAATTAAACAAAATTCCAGTTTTGCGTTTTAGATAATAATCTGGTAATGCTGCCTTGGGATCATAATTTTTTCGAAGTGTTTCTATTTCTTTTATAAACTGGCTGAATTCCAATCCGCCAGGCGTTGGTGTTACGCCATCTGTGCCAACGATGCCATAGTGATATTGCTCATAACCGTACAAAGGAGCACGGAAACGATAAGTACATTCGAATTTACTTCCTCCCGCAAAAACATGCCACAGCCACATACGAACACTGCCTGGCAAAGGTTGCGGATTAATACTTCCCCAGTTTACTTGTCCCGGCTGTAATTCCATACAACCATACATTCCTTTTAATGGTCTGAAAAAATCATTTGCCATTCCGATAGCGGCATAATCGCCCAAACGATATCCATTTTTCCCAATTCCCATACTTCCGCCATAAACCATATAACGAGTATAGCAGTCAAAATCAAACTCTTTGCTCATACCAACAAAACTCTCTTCGTAAACAGGTCTGTAATTAGACGTAATCCATTGATCTTTGCTTGCATATTTGCGAATCACAACGGCTTGAGAATCCAGAAAAGTTGCAGTTTCCCCATCAGCAAATCTGTAATGATCTAACTGCGAATGTAAATTCATTCCCCATTCTTTATGCAAAGGGATATTTATTTGACTGAAATCAGAATAAATACCACTCCAAAAACTATTTCCCCAAGCTTTATTAAGAGCGTCGATATTCTGATATTTTTCCTTTAGCCAATTGCGGTAACGTTGTTGTGCATCTGCTCCATAATCCAGAAAGCGCGCTGGTTCGTTGTCTATTTGCCAGCCAATGATATTTTTGTTATTCCCATATTTTTTCACCAATTGTTCGACCATTTTTAAAGAATAACTTCTATAATAATTGCTCGAAAATGAAGCATGCTGTCTAGAACCATGATCTGTTTTAGTGCCGTCCTCATAAGTAACGAGTACATCAGGATGTTTTCGTACGAGCCAAACTGGAGGCGTTGCTGTAGAAGTGCACATAACAATTTTCAGTTTGTATTTTGCTGCAATTGCTACTGCTTTATCAAGCCATTTAAAATCATAAACGCCTTCTTGTGGTTCTAATTGTGCCCAAGCAAATTCTCCAAAATGAGTAAACTCAAAACCCATTTCTGCAATTTTTTTCAAATCTCGATCCCATTGATTTTCATCCCAATGCTCGGGATAATAATAAACTCCTACAGTAGTCAGATCTTTTTTGGGAAAGTACTTTTCAAACTTTTGAGCATTTGAACTCATACAAGCCATTACAATCAAAAAAGTTAGCACGTATTTTTTAAACATTTGTCTTTTTATAATCTGCTTCATTTTTATTTTGGATTTATTATTTCTATTCGCGACACAAACTGAAGTGTTAAACATACACTTATTTTTAGTGAAGAGCAAATTTACTTTATTAAAATGTAAACAATTTAGTTAAGTCATTTTTAAATTTTGCAGATTTAGATCTTAATAGTTACATACCTGTGAAAGACAAATTCTCTTGCAATGATGAAAATCGAATAATCATTAAAGTAAAATAAAATCCTAAAAAAAAGCCTGTAAACTAAAAGTTCACAGGCTTTTTGATAATAAAAAAACTTTACTTTAATCTAGAAAACAGACAAGTTTTATTCTCTAGCCATTTTTACTTTGAATTCATGTTCTACATTTTCATAAGCATCATTACTAACATCATATATTACCTTTACAATCTTACCTCCTTTAAAATCAAAGTTCGCTTTGTAAAGTTTGCTGACTGGATCTCCACTATCACGCCCAACGCACAAACCTTCCCCTGAAAGAGAGTAATGTCCAGCCTGTGTTCGGAATGCTTTTTCTTCCACCACTTTTCCATCGACGTAAAGTTTCATTGTTCCTAAAGTTTCGTTCTTTTCACTCATTTTTTCTTTAACGAACTCAACACCAACTATATGATTTCCTGCCGCCGGCAAAGTTGTACTCAAAACCTGTTCTGGAGCAAGACCCAAGAAATTATATACATAATAAAGCTTGCCATCTTTTACAAACAAACTATAACCTCCAAAACGAGATCCTTGTGATACAATTACACCTTTGGTATCTTTTGCAAAATCAGTTTCAGCCAAAATCTTAAACGAACGTCCTAATGTTGGCGCTGCTGATGCCTCCGGAACTTCAGTTGTGCCGGGAAAATATATAAACCTGCCGTCAGCTGGAACTTCTTTATGATATTCCAATTTATGGAATTCTGTAACAGAAAGATCATTAAGAGGAAGTACATTGTTTTTCTTAGCTTCTTCTAGCCATATTTTTTCCAATTCTTTTACTTTATCTGGATATTTTGCAGCCAAATCTTGTGACTCTGAACGGTCTTTATCGACATTGTATAATTCCCATTTATCCTTATCAAAATTTCCAAGATTAACAGGAAGAGCACCATGAACTGAAGTAGCTTTCCATCCATCTTTCCACAATCCTCTCGTGCCCGTCATTTCGTAGTATTGCACTTTTTTAGTCGTTGGCGCCTTAACATTGTCAAAACTGTATTTCATCGACACCCCTGCAAGTGGTGTTTGTTTTACTCCGTCAACAACATCAGGCATTGTTACACCGCAGGCTTCTAAAATGGTTGGTACAATATCTGTACTATGATGATATTGATCTCTGATTTCTCCTTTTGCCTTAATTCCTTTTGGCCAACAGATTACTAATGGATCTGCTGTACCGCCACTATATCCTGAATATCTTTTGAACATTTTAAAAGGAGTTGAAAAAGCGACTGCCCATCCTGTTGGGTAATGATTGTAGGTATCTTGAGATCCCAATTTATCAATCATGCTTAAATTAACCTTCATGTCATCTGGATAAGCATTAAAGAAATTATTCTCGTTAACAGAACCATTTGGAGACCCCTCGCCAGATGCACCATTATCAGCACAATACATAATCAGCGTATTATCAAACTGTCCAGAATCTTTTAGGTATTTAACCACCCTTCCAACTTGAGCATCTGTAAACTCCGAATATGCGGCGTAAACTTCTGCCATTCGGCTGAATAATTTCTTTTCCTCAGCTGAAAGTGTATTCCATGGACGTACCTGATCTGCTTCTGAAAAAGTACCTTTCGGCATCGGATTTAAAGGCGTCAAATTGGTTCCTTTAGGAACAATCCCTTTATCGATCATACGTTTAAGCACCCAATCTCTATAAGCTTCATATCCATCATCAAATTTACCTTTGTATTTTGCTATGTAATCTGCAGGCGCGTGATGTGGTGCATGATTTGCTCCAGGATTAAGCCACATAAACCATGGTTTTTCTGGTTTAGATTGTTTAGAATCTTGAATATAGGCAATTGCTTTATCAGCCAAATCAATACTTAAATGATAACCTTCCTCAGGCTGATAGGGCTGTTCTATGAAATGGTTGTCTTCAATTAAACTTGGATACCACTGATTGGTTTCACCACCTATGAAACCATAAAAACGATCAAATCCAAGTCCTAAAGGCCATCTATCTTTAGAAGAAGCCATATCTAGGGCATCCACTGGTACATTATGATTTTTACCTATCCAAAAAGTACTCCATCCTGCTTTACGCAAAACCGTTGCCAAAGTTGCATTTTCGGCTGGAATATGTCCGCTGTAGCCTGGGAAACCAACTGCCGATTCCGAGATAGTTCCAAATCCATTTTGATGATGATTTCTTCCAGTCAAAAAAGTGGAACGTGTTGGAGAACAAACCGAAGTTGTATGCCATTGCGTGTAAGTAAGTCCGTTTTTGGCAAGCTCATCCATTGTTGGCATATCTATACGTCCGCCATAAGGAGACCAAGCTGCAAAACCAGTATCATCATATAATACGATTAAAACATTTGGAGCATCTTTTGGAGCTTTAGTTTCTAGAAAAACAGGCCAATCTCCCTTGGAATCACGAATATCTAATTTAATATCACCTTTGAAATTTGGAGGGGGATTTTGGGCTGAAAGTATGCTTGAAAACATACACAAAATAATAATCACTTTTAATTTTGTTTTCATAACTCTGTAATTTGATTTAAACATGGTTGAAATTTATATTTTGAAATACAATTCTTACAAAATTACTTTTTTTTTAATTAAAATGTATTAAATCAATTAAATTAATTATGTTTCAAATTACAAAATGAAACCCCTATTTTCTTGGCATAACATCAGCATTCCTTCCAAAAACACTTGCAACATTTGTTATAATTCGCATTCATTTCAAAATCTTTGTTTCAAAACTCAAAAGCCACCAATAAATTTGGGCAGTTTGCTATTTTAAAATTATCTTTGTCACCATGAACAGAAAAAGTTGTCTTCCTCCTCCAAGATTTTAATAGTATCTCTAATTTAACGGAGCATACTTTCGGCGAACTTGCCGAATGATGTTTTATGCTTATTTGATAATATTAAAATCAGCCATTTTTGGCACAAAAATTCATGAAAAATTCTTATTTCTTATTACATCTAGCCGTATTTTTGGCTGGATTCACTGGTGTATTTGGTAAACTTATAACGCTTAATGAAGGCTTATTAACTTTTTATCGAGTTCTCTTTTCGGCGATAATTTTATTTATCCTTACCCGATTTTTGAAAATTGGAAACAACACAACTAATTCCGAAAAAAAGTCAATCGGCAAAGTTGGAATATTAATTACAGTTCACTGGGTATTTTTCTATGCCAGCATCAAATATTCAAATATTTCTATTGGCGTAATTTGTTATTGTTTGACAAGCTTTTTTACGGCAATTTTCAAACCTTTAATCGATAAAACGAATTTCAAGTTTACCGAATTATTGCTGAGTACTTTGACTTTGGCAGGAATCAGTCTGATATTTCATTTTGATGCATCATATCAATTGGGAATTATTCTTGGCTTGATTTCTTCAGCTTTTGCCGCGCTTTACACCATTTACAATGAGCGTTTGGTTCAGTTTTACGATAGCAGACTTATTAATTATTATCAAATGGTTTCCGGCTCCATTTTCCTAATCATTTTATTGCCGGCTTATTTATACTTTTTTCCGGTAGAAACTATTGTTCCTAATTTAAGTGATACTATTTATCTTCTTTTATTGGCATTATTTTGCACCGTGGGACTTTATGTTTTGTTTGCCGAAGTATTAAAAAAGATTCCCGCTTTTACTGTAAATCTGACTTTTAATCTCGAACCAATTTATGCAATTGTGATTGCTTTTCTTTTTTTCAATGAAAGTAAATCGGTAAACGCTTCTTTTTATGTTGGGATACTTTTTATTATAAGTTCTGTTGCATTGCAATCTTATGCATCCTCAAAAACTACACTTAAATAGGACCAGTTGACAAGCTCAATATTGATATTAATTGCATCCAGCTTCAGCTGGAGGTTTAAATAATCATTGTCAATTTGGCTAAAGCCTTAACAAATTTCATTTTAATTTCTCCAGCTGAAGCTGGAGGCAATTGATTGATATAAATCAAAAAAGCCTGAAAAATCAAGATTTTTCAGGCTTTTTACTTCTAAAAATATATAATTTCAATTGCTACATTTGAAATTTATCGGCGTATAAAAAAATTATTTTACATCAAACCAAAGCTTCGTAGTCAACAAATCTTTTCCTTGATTTGCTACTGCCGCTTGATAACTGTCTCCGTTTAAGGATTGCTCTGTTCCTGGATAAAAGAAACGTGACGGAATTTGACCATCCAAAACCGTTGCTGGCCCCGCTTTCAAAACTGGATAATCCAATCTTCTCCACTCTGTAAAAGCGTCAAGACCTTGTCCGTAAAAAGCAATCCATTTTTGTGTTCCAATTGATTTTGCATAATTTGAAGCATCGTATTTCACAGTTGCTTGATTCAAATAATTTGAAATCGCAGTGGCATCTGTAATTCCGAATTGAACAAATGAAGCCGTAATTGCATTTTTATAATACTGTTCTGCATCTCCAGAAATATAGCCACGAGCAACTGCTTCTGCAAGATTGAATAAAGTTTCAGAATACGAAGCAATCACCGCTGGTGACGATGAAGTCAAAAAGTAAGTTCCCGGTTTTGATGTTTTGGCAAAACCTTGGCTGTTAGCATCACTGTTTGACAATCCATTTGCTCCTCCTACATACTTGCCTACGCTCACATCTGATGGCAATTGTGCATAAACCGGCAAACGCGGATCTGACAATTCATATAATTTATCCACCATTGTTTTTGAAATACGGAAATCATCACGTGTTTCAAACCAAGCCGAAGCCGGATTTTGCTGCGGAGAAGTAATATAAGTGAACTTGAAAGTCTCGGCATTACTGCTAATTAATCCTCCTGCATCGCTTGTCGCATCAATTGCAGCTTGTTTTGCCAAAGCTGGTTCTCTGTCAGAAATTCGTAATGCAATTCTTAACCGAAGCGAATTCACAAACTTTTTCCATTTTGCAATATCACCTTTATAAACCAAATCACCTGTTACAGTTCCGTTTGATGCATTTAATAATGATTGTGCTTGTTTCAAATCTTCTAGCAATCCCGTATAAACTTCTTTTTGGGTATTATAAGCTGGAGTTACTTTTAAGCCTGCTTCTTTATAAGGAATATTTCCATAAGCATCTGTCAATAACAAAAATGTCCATGAACGAAGCGTTAACGCAATTCCTTTATAATTTGAATTGGCCTGATCTGCTGGGAAATTGATAATTGTATTCAAATCCGTTACCAATGTCGCGTATCCCGTATTCCATAAAGAGGTGAAAGAGGTATTTGAAACATCATATCGATCTGGCTCTGTATATTGAATTTTTGCCCAATGTTGCACAAACAACAAAGACGAGTTGAAATTATTGGCGTCTCCCCAATACAAATCGGCTCCTTGTTTTAATGTTCCTGTTAGCAAATATGGCGCTAAAGGTGTTTCCGTTGCATTTGGATTTTTGTTGATATCATCCAAAGTATCGTCATTGCAAGAACTCAGCGTCAATGCAAATAGTGTTGTATATAATAATTTTTTCAGCATGATTCCGAGTTTTTAAAATTTAAGATTAACGTTAAGGCTAAAATTTCTGGTTGTAGGCAAGGCTAAGCTTTCTAGTCCTTGTGCATTTCCTGTATTGAAAGCCGTTTCTGGATCAATGTTTGGCACTTCTTTGTAAATAAACAATAAGTTACGCCCTGCTGCAGTGATACTAGCTCCATCTAACCCTAACTTTTTAACCAATTTTTTATCGACATTATAAGTCAATCGAATCTCTCTAAGTTTTACATAAGTTGAACTATAGATGTAAGCTTCACTGATATTGTATGACGCTTTGTAATATTCCTGCGCACTGATTACTTTATTATTTGGCGTTCCATCTGCAAATACACCACTAAAAATCATTCCATCATCATACACTGTAGCGCCACCTGGAGCAACACCGCCAGTCACCAAAGTTTTTGGGTTTGAAGTATTATTTCCTGGGTAATAATAGCTTAATCCACCATTTTCAGCACCACGGCCCGGAAGTGTTTGTGCTAATACCCCTGTATAATTTCCAGTTCTGTTTGTTCCAGAAAACAGCTCTCCTCCTACACTTGCATCAACTAAAACTGAAAGTTCAAGGTTTTTATATGTAAACGTGTTTGTAGCACCGGCTAAATAATCTGGAGTATAGTGCCCCAAAACTCTTTTTGTTGGATCTGCTTTTGGCAATCCGTTTGCTCCTACTACAATATTCCCGCTTGCATCACGCTCGTATGCTGTTCCGTAAAGTGCACCGTAAGCTTGTCCGACAGATGCCAAAACATCAACACCTCCTGATGAACCAATAGTATAGTTTTGTATTTTTTGATCGTAATCCAAAATTTCAACTTTGCTGGTATTTTTAGAATAATTTACACCAATATTCCATTTGAAATCTTTCGTTTGGATTGGCGTTCCGTCCAATTGAAGTTCGATACCGTGATTATTGATTTTTCCAGCATTAATCAATTGCGAATTATAACCGCTTGAAGCTGTTGTTTTGATTTCCAAAATCTGATCAAAACTGTTTGTATTGTAATAAGCTGCATCAAAGCGCAATCTGTTTTTCCAGAAAGCTGCTTCTAAACCAACTTCGCTTGAACGTGTTGTTTCTGGCTTCAAGTTCTCATTCAATTTTTTCTGAGAAGAAGTCTGAATCGGGTTTCCGTCGAATGCCGTTTGGAAATTATAAACCGTTGACAATTGATACGGATCTGCATCGTTTCCTACTTCAGACCAACCACCGCGTACTTTTAAGAAATCAAGCGTATTGCTTTTGATTTTTAAAGCATCTGTCAATACCACACTACCATTAATAGAAGGATAGAAATAAGAACGGTTATTGCTTGGCAATGTCGATGACCAATCGTTACGAGCGGTCACATTCAAAAATGCATAATTTCTGAAACCCAATTGTGCCGAAGCATAAGCACTATAAACTCTTAATCTTGAGTATGAATTTGATGAAGTCAACGGATCACGTGAATTCGTCAAGGTATATAAATCTGGAACAGCCAAACGTGGTGCTTTTTGATAATTGTTTGCATCACTATGGTTACGAACGTTGAATCCTGCAAGTGCATCTAAGCTAAAATCGTCATTCAGATTTTTTGTATATTGAAAAATACCTTCTGTATTTCTTTCATCTACTGTATATCCGTCTTCAGCATAAGATCCAAAAGGAGTTCCGTTTGTACCATATTTAATCGTGTATTTTCTTCTATCATTATAATAATCAACTCCAGTGCGGAATCTAAAATTAAGTCCGTCGATAATTTTTGCATCCAAATGAATATCTCCAATTAAGCGATTACGTTGCTGACTTGTAGTGTTGTAATACGCATTCCAATACGGATTGCTGTAGTAGCTGTTGTTCCAATTTCTTGTCCAATCATTATTAAGTTCATTGATATCAACTTGACGACCAAACCAAAGGAATTGCAACATAACTCCCGCCGCACGTCCGCCTGATGGTCCGCCTGGAAGTTGTGGCGCATCGGTAACAATATAATTGGCATTTACTCCAACTTTAATGTTTTTAGAGATTTCGTAATTGGTATTAATGGTGAAATTAGTCTTGTTGATTTCACTATTAGGCACGGTTCCCAATTGTTTTTGATTGTTTACTCCCAAACGAAAATCTGACTTTTCATCTGATTTCGCTACAGAAACACTATTATCATAAGTAAGCCCTGTGTTAAAAAAGTCTTTCACGTTATTTGGATGTGCAACAAAAGGCACTGCCTCACCATTTGAATAAAATTGCGGAATAAGGCGCCCGTCTAATCTTGGCCCCCAGCTTTCATCCACTCCATCATTCACACCGCCTCCTTTACCATCAACATAACTGAATTTTCCGTTTGAACCTTGACCGTATGAATTTTGAAAAGCTGGCAAAGTACTCACTTGAGAAATTGTAATTCCTGAGCTTACACTAATTCCTAATCCTTTTTGATTTTTACCTGATTTTGTCGTAATCAAAACAACACCATGTGCCGCACGCGATCCATAAAGTGCTGCTGCGTTTGGTCCTTTTAATACTGTCAAGGTTTCAATATCCTGTGGATTCAAATCGGCGATTGCATTTCTAAAATCACGAGTTGCACCACCAAAATTCAATTGTGAATTATCTACTGGAACTCCATCAACCACAAATAAGGGCTGATTGTTTCCTGCAATCGAAGTTTCCCCACGAATAATAATACGTGAAGAACCCATATCTCCTTGTGAATTCGTGATACGAACTCCGGCTAATTTACCAGTAAGACTGTTTAAAAAGTTGGTTTCTTTTGTACTCGCTAATTCTTTTCCTTTCAATGATTGCGTTGTATATCCTAAAGATTTCTTTTCTTTTGTAATACCAAGTGCAGTTACAACAACTTCTGACAACGCATTTTGTTCTTGTTCCAAATCGATCACAACAGCATTTTTCTGAACAACAACTTCTGCTTTTTTATAACCTAAATAACTTATTATTAAAGTATACGGGAATTTCTGTCCAGTCTGGAAGAAAAACTTACCATCTAAATCGGTTACCACTCCGTGTGTTGTACCTTTTATGTTTACCGAAGCGCCAATTACAGGCTCTTTTGTAACAGCATCAACAACTGTTCCTTCGAGTTTTGACTGGATTAACGGTTTCGTCTCTTGTGCCTTAACTACTATGGAAATCAAGAAAATACACAACAGTATATATCTATTTAATTTTTTTTTCATTACTTTGTTTTAGTTTAATAAAAAGGTGAGTCGAGAACGGATTTACTCCATTTTCGCTTTCCTTCTAGAGATGACAATTTCTTTTAAGCTTCACCATTTCTGCTGCAACAGAAATGGTTTTTTCTTTTTAGCTGCACATTCGTTTTTTCATTTTTTTCTTTTTTTATTTTGGATTAGTATTTATTTGGTATTTATCAAATTAAATCCGCTCTCACCAAGATTTTTTTGATCAAAATTTTACTTAAATTAAGAGTAAAGATTTTCGCGAAGACTATTCTTAAAACGCAAAAAGCCCGAAATATCTAGCTCTAACAAATAATTTGTAGTTTTCTTTTTAAACTCTACTAATTTGATAGAACAAAAGTAAATTAAAATACTGAACATAAAAATTTTAAGAGTTCTTTTTGCAAAAAAAATGTTAACTAAGAAAATCAATTTAGGATAATTCACTAAAAACAAGAGAGTTACTAAAACAGAGAAATTTGGGTCTATATCGGAATTTTCTTAAAAAGAAAAGTAATAAACTGGAAAAACAACGCTCTTAATTAAATTTTCCTATTGCACTCTAAAAGGAATAAAGTTCCGAAATCGAAATAGTTATTCCTTTTGTGATAACCGTGTTTTTAACACATAAAAAGTATCACAATAAAGACCAAAAGTGAACGATTTTACTCCTCCTTTTTCAGCATTTTTCTCTAACTTTGCGATCATCATTTTAAAATACGTGATGTAAAATAAACTTTGTTTTTCTGCAAAACATTGAATCAAAAACCGTTAGCGATTTTTCCTTATTTTTTTGCAGCAAACATTCTTCTAATAATTTAGTTAATTGAAAACTATGAACAAATTTGATTTTGGAATTGTAGGATTAGGTGTAATGGGCCGAAACTTACTTTTAAATATTGCAAGCCATAATTTTGCGGCTGCAGGTTTAGATTTAGACACAGAAAAAGTCAATTCTCTTCAGCAAGAAGCCGATGAAAACCAAACTATTGAAGCGACTACCGATGTAAAACATTTTGTAGAGCTTATTCAACAACCAAGAGCGATTATGTTATTGGTTCCTGCGGGAAAACCGGTTGACAGTGCAATTGCAAGCTTACTTCCTCATTTAGATAAAGGAGATATCATCATCGACGGTGGAAACACTTACTTTACAGATACTGACAGAAGATTTTTAGAATTATCTGAAAAAGGAATTCACTTCTTCGGAATGGGAATTTCTGGTGGTGAAAAAGGTGCACGTTTAGGTCCTGCGATGATGCCGGGAGGTGATCAAAAAGCATACGAAAGACTTCGTCCTATTTTTGAAGCAATTGCTGCAAAAGTAGATGGCGAGCCTTGTGTAGAATATTTAGGAAACGGTTCTGCTGGAAACTATGTAAAAATGGTTCACAACGGAATTGAATACGGAATCATGCAGTTGATTTCTGAAGTTTATGACTTAATGAAAAGAGGTTATAATTTGGATGATGAAACAATTCAGAAAACTTTTGCTGAGTGGAATCAAACAGATGATTTAAGATCATATTTAATTGAAATTACTGGAAACATCTTGAAACAAAAAGATGAAGACGGAACGCAATTAATCAATAAAATCTCAGATTGGGCAAGATCTAAAGGTACAGGAAAGTGGACTTCGCAAAACGCAATGGATTTACAAGTTCCAGTTCCAACAATTGACGCTGCTGTGAACATGCGCGACATGTCTAAAACAAAACCAGAAAGAATTGAAGCTGCTAAAAAATTAGTTTGGAACGCTGGTGAAACCAATGTTTCTCAAAGCGAAGCAATCGCAGCTTTAAAATCGGCTATGTATTTTTCTATCGTGGTGACTTACGCCCAAGGTTTAGCACAACTTCACACCGCTTCAAAAGAATACAACTACGGATTAAATCTAGAAACTGTTGCTAAAATCTGGCGTGGCGGCTGTATCATTCGTGCTACCATTTTAGAAGATTTCAGAAAAGCATACGTTACAAAAGCAGATTTGCCAAACTTACTTTTAGATGGCGGAATTGCTTCTAAATTAGTAGAAAACCAAGCAGGAATGAGAGCGGTTATTCAGTTTGCAGTTCAAAAAGGATTACCTGTTTCAGGATTAATGAACTCGTTAGCTTATTTTGATGCTTACCGTTCTGCTAATCTTCCAACCAATTTAATTCAGGCACAACGTGATTATTTTGGAGCACACACTTACGAGCGTATCGACAAAGAAGGTGTTTTCCACACACAATGGGCTGAATAAGCAACTTAAAGCAACACAACTACACACAATGACTAAAAATAAACTAAAGAATCCAACAATCATTGTTATTTTTGGAGGAACCGGAGATTTGGCAAAGAGAAAGCTCTTTCCCGCATTTCAAAATCTGTACCTTGACGGACGTATGTCTGAAAAGTTTCAGATTATTGCTCTTGGAAGAGCAGAAAAAACCAATGAGGATTTTCGCGCTTATGTAGCAGAAAATCTAGCACTTTTTTCAAGAAAAAAAGGAATTGATGACCCAGAAACTGAAAAATTCCTTTCACATATAACCTATCATAGTCTTGATATTGACAAAGAAGAATCGTACATCAGCTTAAACGAGAAAATCAACAATTTCGATTTATCTTTTGGCGAGCGCGCAAATCGTCTTTTTTATCTTTCGATTACGCCTTCTTTCATTTCAACGATTTCAGACAATATCAAGAAAATTGGACTTGCGGCAAATCCGAAACAAGATCGTATTATTATTGAAAAGCCTTTTGGTTACGATAAAACTTCTGCAATTGCACTTAATGAAATGCTTTCAGAAACTTTCAAAGAAGAGCAGATTTACAGAATCGATCATTATTTAGGAAAAGAAACGGTTCAGAATATTTTGGCTTTCCGTTTTGGAAACTCAATGTTTGAGCCTTTATGGAGCCGTAATTTTATTGACTTCGTGCAAATTACCGTTGCAGAAGAAGTGGGCGTTGAAGAACGAGGTGGATTCTACGAAGGTGTTGGGGCTTTAAAAGATATGATTCAAAACCACTTGCTTCAGATTTTATGTATGACGGCTATGGAAGCTCCAGCTTCTTTAAACGCAGATGACATTCGTAATCGTAAAGCAGACGTTTTGAAATCGATTCGTCGTATCAAACCAGAAGAAGTGGATCATTATATTGTTCGCGGTCAATATGGTCCTGGCGAAATAAAAGGCGTTCCAGTTCCGGGTTATCGTCAAGACAAAGGCATCGCTCCTGATTCGCTTACGGAAACGTATGTAGCAATGAAGATTTATCTGGACAACTGGAGATGGCAAGGAATTCCGTTCTATTTGCGTTCAGGAAAAAGAATGGAAGAAAAACAATCTTCAATCATTATTCAGTTTAAACCAGTGCCGCATTCTTCATTTTCTTATGGAAAAGAAGGCAGTACTCCAAACCGATTGATTATCAACATTCAACCTTCAATGGACATTAAACTGCAATTTATGACCAAAAAACCAGGTTTGTCAATGTCTTTAAGACCTGCAGAAATGGTTTTTGATTATTTTGCATGTTCAACAATGTCACCAGAAGCTTATGAAACATTAATTGCAGACGCCCTGGCAGGTGACCCAACTTTATTTATGCGTTGGGATCAAGTAGAAGAAGCTTGGGACGCAATTGATACGATTCAGCAAGTTTGGAAAACTACGGCACCAACCAATTTCCCAAATTACAAAGCAGGAAGCTGGGGACCAGAAGAAGCCGACGAATTATTGGCAAGACAAGGACACAAATGGATCCCGAATACACAAACAAAAGAAGAAGTTTTAAATGATACAGATTTACAATAACACAGAAGAAATTAATACTACAGCAACCGATCTTATTGTAGAAAGCGCGCAAAAAGCCATTTCGACAAAAGGAAAATTTACTCTAGTACTTACAGGAGGTTCTTCTCCTGCAGGGATTTACAAATTATTAGCTTCTGATGCTTATAAAAACAAAATTGACTGGAGCAAAGTTTATATTTTTTGGGGAGATGAAAGATGGGTTCCATTAAATGATGATTTGAGTAATGCGAAAATGTCTTATTCAACCTTATTGAGCCACGTTCCTATTCCGCAAGAAAACATTTTTGAAATGTACAAAGATGGCGTAACTCCTGAAGAATATGCGGCTACTTATGAGCTATCTGTGAGAAGTATTTTAGGTGAAGAAGGAAAATTTGACCTTATCTTATTAGGGATGGGAGATGACGGACATACGGCTTCTCTTTTCCCGGGCGAAGCTGTTTTGGAAGAGCAAACAAAATGGGTTGACGCTTATTATTTGGCTCCACAGAAAATGTACCGTATCACGCTTACTGCGCCATTAATCAATAAAGCGGAAAAAATTGTTGTAGTGGCTTTCGGAGAAAAGAAAACACACGCGTTAAAAGAAGTTACAACTGGAGACTACAATCCAATGCTATATCCAATGCAATTGATCAAACCCGTTTCTGGTGAATTATTGTTTTTGGTAGATCAAGCTGCAGCAGGAACAAATTAGGATTTATTCCTCTAAAAGCAATTTAAAAAAAATCGCAATTGTCTATTTTATAGATAATTGCGATTTTTTTATGTATTTTAGTAGACAAAAAAATGCAATCCAACCAAAAGTTTCATTAAATCTGCTTTTATGAATGAATTGCGAAAACATATTGAAGAAATTACGCCTTTAACCAATGAAGAATTTGACTATATAAAGACTTTTTTTAGAGAAAAGAAAGTAAAAAAACATCAATACCTGCTCCAAAATGGAGATAAAGTAACTTCTGAATATTGGATTATTAAAGGTGTTTTTCGTGCCTTTTATATTGACAAAGAAGGGAAAGAACATATTTTGCAGTTTGCTCTCGAAAATTGGTGGCTCTCCGATTACAATGCTTTTTTTAGTCAAAAGGAATCCAACATCAATATTGTTTGTATGGACGATGCAGAAATTTTATGCCTTACGCTTTCTGATAGACAGCGATTAGCATCGGAACTTCATAAAATGGAGCATTTTTTCAGAATGAAATTGACTAGCGGTTATTCGGCACAACAAAGGAGAATCATTTCACTTCTTTCCAATAATCCGAAAAAAAGGTATGAAGAATTTGCAAATCTTTATCCGAACATAATGCAAAAAATTCCCAAAAAATATATTGCAGAATATCTCGGCGTTAGCAGGGAAACTTTAAGCCGACTCTATTCCAGCAACGATCGACAACAACTTTAAGCGTGATTTTCATCACGCTTTTTTTATGCTTTTACTTCTTGATCAAAAATCATTCTTAACCAAAGTCAATGATTTTAAACTAATTGCGAATCTACATTTGCCTCGTAATCAAGATTGATTCAATCTGAATTCCAACAAACATTGGGCTTTCAAAAGACTCGATTCAAAACTGTGATTCAAATCACACTTTTAAAGTGAGTTCGCTCAACCTCCAGGTTCTAGATATGGAGGAAATTTGTCTCAGATACAAAGCCAATTATTGATTACAAAATTTTATTTAACGGGTAGATTCAAAAATTAAAAAGTAAAATTATGAAAACAACAGCTTATAAATCAATCACTAAAAAAGGCCTCACCATTGCAACATCAATTTTTCTAATGACTGTAAGCAATTCAAAAGCCCAAAACGCTGTCAAAATAAAAACGAATGTTTTGACAGAAGCAACTTCAAAAATGACACTATTTGAAGTTAAAAATGAACAATTAACTTCTTTCAAAAAAGCATTGTCTGATTATGTTTCAACTGCTTTAGCTTCAAAAAATAATATTATGGCAGAAGCTTTTTACGAACAAGACAATTCTAATATTTTATGGCTAATTGAACGATGGAGCGACAAAAAACAATTTGAAGATTTTAGCAAAAATGCACAATCAAAATCATTAGAAACATTGGCTAAAAAAGCAGTTCTAAGAACAAAAACCTACCACATTAATGATCTTGAGCCTTTGACAAAAGAGCAATGGCGCAAAACTTCAAAAAAAGAAGATAATCAACTTGTCGTGATGTTATTTGTAGATGCTAAAAAAGGCACTGAACAAAACTTTAAAGACACGTATCACATTGCTATGCCTCAATTTCGAAACGAACCAGGAGTTGTAACCTATCAGCTTTCACAAATTGAAGGAGATGAAACGCAATTTGTTACTTACGAAAAATTCAGAAGCAATGACGCTTTTCAATATCACCTCAACTTCCCTCCTATCAAACCTGTAATCGAATATTTAGAAACAAGCATCAAAAAACCTCCTTTTCAAAACGGACTGCATAATCTAATCGAATTTGCACCGCTGACAAGAGAATAATTAGAAAACAATTTATAAAACACAATTATCAATATTTTAAAATTTAGAAACCATGAAAAATTTAAAACAAGTTATCGCTGCAGGCCTAGTGGGCACAGCATTAAACGTAGAAGCACAAGTTAATCACGAATTGAACGTAATGAATCAGTTGGCAACGCCATCGCACGTATCTGTGATGCCCGTATCACAATTATTGAATGCGCCGGGCAATGAAGCCTTGAGAGATTTCTTTTTCACTCCGGTAAAAGACAAAACGGTTTTGAAAGGCAAAAAAATCGCTGTACTTGCTGCAGATGGTTTTGAAGAAATTGAACTTACTGGACCCGTTTGGTATTTTAGAGAACTTGGTGCACAAGTTGATGTTATTGCTCCAAAATTCAATCCAGCACCAGCCAGATATGGCTTAAGCACTCCTGAAATGGCAAAAACACATATTATGGCCATTCAATATTTACAGCCTACTGGCTGGCTTAAATTTGACCGAACTGCTGACCAAATTAAAGTAAGCGATTATGATGCTGTATTTATTCCGGGTGGGGCTTGGAATCCAGACAACCTTCGTTATGACAAAGATGTGATCAAATTTATTCAGGATTTCAACAAATCAGGAAAATTGATTGCGGCTATATGTCACGCGCCAGTTGTTTTGGCTTCAGCCGATATTCTAAAAGGAAGAAAACTTACTGGATATTGGAACATTCAAGTTGATTTGAAAAATGCTGGAGGAATTGTTTCTGATCAACCTGTGGTTGTGGATTCAAACATTATCACAAGTAGACACCCAATCGATGTAGCTGATTTTTCTAAAGCTGTTGCAGGTTGGCTAGCTAAAAAATAATTGTAAATCGGCGGAAGGTGAATTCATCTTCCGTCGTTAAATTCAAATTACTTGCCAATCATTCTTTTACGAAGTCTGCTTAATGATTCGGGCTTAATCCCGATATAGGATGAAAGCTGATTTTGGGAAACCAATTGAAAAAGATACGGTTCTTTTTTTAAGATGGTTTTGTACCGTTCTTCAGGCGTTTGAAAATGAAGCATTTCTTGTCTTTCAATAATAATAAGATAAGCATATTCAGCAATCAATCTTCCAAATTTTGACCAATTGGGACAACTGTGGTAGAGCTTTTCCACTGCTTCATATTCCAACGCGATTACTTTAGAATCTTCCATAGCTCTGCAACTATAATGCGCGGTTCTTTGAGTAATAAAACTCGCGAAATCAACCAAAAAATCATTTGGTTTTGCAAATCTGCTATTGATTTCGTTTCCTCTATAATCGACATAAAACATTCTGAAAAAACCACTTTCAATAAAATAAATATGACGGCAAATTTCGCCTTGCTGTAAAAGATCAGTATCCTTTTTCACTTCGATTCGATTAATTATCGGAAGCATTAAATCATACTCTTCATCAGACATTGGAACAAATGATGTAATTACGTTCTTAAGCGAATCCATATAATTGATTTTAAGAGAAATAAGTTGCTTAAAATTAGATTTAATTCTGCTAAATACAAAATTGCTTTCATTAAATCGTAAAGTTCGTTCTTAACCAAAATCAATGGCATATACAAAATTACGAAGCTAACTTTGTCATGTAAATAAATTGAAAATCAAATATTTAATTAAAAACATTCTATTACTAATAATTTAAAAAACTTAATCATGAAAACTACATTCAACATCGAAACAAAAGCAAGCAAAAATTCTAAATTAGGATTCAGAATCCATCTTCTTGCATTTTTATTGGCAACTCCAATTGTGTTTATTATCTGGTATTTAACAGACACCACTTATCCTTGGCCACTTTGGTCAACAGCTTCATGGGCTATCGGAATTGTTTTTCACTACTTGGGCGTATTCGTATTCAAAAATAACAACACTAAATACTATCGTCATGGAAACATTTAATCGCATTGTAACAGGTCATGATAATGACGGCAAAGCTGTTATTTTATCAAATGAAATTCCGTCACGAACTTATATGGTTGGCGGACCAAATGGAGCTAAATTCCATGAAATTTGGAATACCAAACAAACGCCAGCCTTAATTGACAAAGTATCTGGAGATCCAGAAGAAACAGCACTTATTTTAGGTCCGCCGAAACATGGCACACGAATTAGAGTTATCGATTTTCCGCCAGAAAGTGATGAAATCCGAAATCTTACTGCAGCACAAGCTGTCGAGCATTTTAAAACCATGAAAGGCGAGCACGCTTCAAAAGCGGATGAAAATGCGCCTCACCCCTTAATGCACAAAACTGAAACTATTGATTACGGAATTGTTCTAGAAGGCGAATTGACACTAATTGTCGATCGTGGCGAAACTACTGCAAAAGCGGGAGATATAATCATACAACGAGGCACAAATCATGCTTGGAGCAACAAATCAGGAAAACCATGTCGAGTAGTTTTTGTACTGATTGATGGACAATTTGAAGAAAATCTTCGCTAAAATCTTAAAACCAACTGTTATGCGAGTACATCCTATAAAACCAGAAACTATGAACGCTGAAGTTCGTTATGTCCATGATGAAGTTTATAAACTCATTACACACAGTCAAGGTCCTGTCGAAATGACAAACAGCGATGGCGCTTTAACCGGACCATTTCCTCCAATGCTTGCTTTTCCGCAATTTGGCATTCCGGCTTTGAGTTTTGTTCGTTCTTTAGACAATCATGCAACGCTTCCTAAAAAAGTGAGAGAAGTAGCAATTTTAACCGTCGGTGCGGCGTTTGGAGCGCGATTTGAGCTTTATGCACATGAAATCATGGCAAAACATTTTGGATTTTCTTCAGAAGCCGTTGCTTCATTAGCATCCGGAATTCGTCCATCTGAATTAAATCAAGAAGAAAACATCGCATATGAAATGGCTTCTACTTTAACAAAAGGAAAAATTGCTCCCAATTCATTATACCATTTTGCAACAGAAATATTAGGAAAAGATGGTGTTGCCGAACTTATATTCTTAATAGGCGCTTACACATTACTTGCAACTGTCTTAAATGGTTTTGATGTTCCCGCACCTTAAATCAATTGAGCAAAATCATATTTCTTCCAAAATTTAAAAAGCCTTAAAGAATATTCTTCAAGGCTTTTTGAATTATTATAAAATATTTTTAATTCAAGTTCAAAATTGCATCGAGTTCAAGAATAGTGGTTCCTGACGGAAGTTTCTTTGGCGCGATTGCCAGTTTTTCAGCCAAAAATGCTGTAGAAATTGGTTTTAGATTTTTAAATAGTCCGATTGCATTGAAGAACTTAATCACTTTGACAGAAATTTTCTCTCCCAAGCGATCTGTGTTTTCTCTAATTAGCGGTCCAGGCCTGAAAACCAAATATTGTTCGAAATGAAGCTCGGCTATAAAATCTTCTAATTGTCCTTTCATTTTGGAATAAAACACACTGCTTTTAGCAGAAGCGCCATACGAAGAAACCAAAACAAAAGACTTAATAGCATTTTCTTTAGCAATGCTGGCAAATGCAGCCGGAATATCAAAATCTATTTTCCATTGATTTTCTTTTGAGCCCGCCACTTTCAAAGTCGTTCCAAGGCAAGAAAAAAGAACATCTCCCGTAATCAAATTCTTAAACTGATCAATTTTAGAAAAGTCAACAATATGTTCTGTAAGTTTTGGATGTGTTTTACCAATGGATCGCCTCACAAAAATGGAAACCGAACTATAATCATTGTTCTTCAAAAGCACTTCAACCAGCTCTTTTCCAGTTGCACCCGTGGCTCCAATTAGTATTGCTTTCATATTATAGTTTTAGGAATTACATTTCTCCCTGCTAAAACCATTTTATGCTGAAGAAATTCTTCATAAAAATAAACAAAAAAAAACTGCTTAAAAAAGCAGTTTTAAAAACTTTAGATTTTAAAGTGAATTAATATAACCTTCAACCTAGTATAATAAAAAAAATTCCCCCTTTTTTTATTTATTACTTAGTTTGGCGAATACGCGAACTTAGTTTCCAGATACATTTCTTCAAAATCAATTCCAGAAAAATTTAAAGTTTTTAAAAAGTGTTTAACTTTATTTTTTGCCAATTTGTTTGATCCTGTATAAAACAATTCATTGCTTTCGTGCTTTTTATGCGTTGGCGCAGGAATATCAGAATCTACAATATTGTGTATTTTAACGACATGTGCTTCTGGTAATAAAGAAGCTATAATTTCGCCAGATGATTTCATATTCAAGCTTGGCTCTAAACATTCTAAACTGTAAATTGGATTGTTTGCGTGCACCAAAATTTTCTCTGTCATATCTGGCAAATCAGACAAAAAAAGCTGAATATCTTCCCGTGGGATAAACAACACTAGCATTTTCGCTTTTGCAGCTTCGCGTCGGCTAACTAATTTTACCTTTCCATCCATCATTTGAACAAGATCCCGCATATGGCTATTGCTGCGTGTATGGCTGATTAATACTTGGTGTCCTGATTTGGCTGCACGTGCTGCTAAATCCATTGTTGTTCTGCAAACTCCTATAAATCCAATTTTCATATCTTTTTATTTTTTAATCTACTTCGATTCCATAAAAAAATTCTTAAATCATAAAAGTAAAATGTTAACACTACAAATATAAATCTATATTGTAATCGATTGATTTGTAATAGCGTACCAATAAACCTACATTTTTGTAGATTTAAAACTACAAACTGCAGATTATAAATTTTGTTTGTTATGTTTGTGTGTACAAATCTGATCGCACAAATGACGTTATCTACTACTTTTCGTTATTGCTGTTTTTTCCTGCTGCTTACCGTGGCTAAAGGTTTCTGCCAAGAAAACTACGCGTTTAGATGGTATACTGCCGATAATAATGAATTACCTCAAAGCAGTATAAAAGCCATAGTTGCAGATAAATACAATTTTATTTGGATGACTACAGAAAATGGAATTGTTCGATATGATGGCAATACTTTTACGGCATACAATTCTTCAAATACAAATCTGCAAGGAAGTCGTTTTACCGATATTTTTGGAAGTATTCAGAAAGACAGTTTACTCTGTTATAACGAAGGAAAAAAAGAACTCGCCCTTATTACTGGCCGAAAAGTCAAGATTTTTAACAAAAAGGGACCTTCTGCTAATATCATCTGGAAGGGCCAGCATTCTTATTCACACGATGGTTTGCCCTCGTACCTTTCAATTGATCCGACACAGCAATTTTGCATCAAATTACCAAACGGAAATACTTTTTTTATTAATAGCGAAGAAGTAGAACTCTGTAATGCTAAAATGAAAAGCATTTATAAAATCGCTTATAAAAATGTTTCGGTTTATAACTTTTTCCCTATTGGGAATGATCTTTTTTATTTAAAGGCTGATGGAAGTTATGATTGTTTTGCACAAAATAAAAGATTTTCTGGCAAACTGAATATAGATCCTTCTGCGAAAAATCCTAAAATCTACTGGAACATTACAACAAAACAAATTTTTATTTCAGTAAAAAATAAAATATACCGCCTAAAAGATGAAAATGGTAGGCTATCTGCAAAATTTATTGTTGAATTCAAAGATTTTGAAAACAGCAACATTGTCTCCGTTTTTTATGACCAAGCCAATCAAAAACTTTATTTAGGAAGCAATACAAATGGTTTATGCATTATAAGTTTTCCAGCTTTTAAATCAGTAAAAAAAGATCCAACAAAGGCAGAAGTCTATTATGCTGCGCAAACTTTGACAGACAGCACTGTTGTTACGCCAAGTGGACTGATTTTTAACAATAAGAAACTGCTAGACAGTCTTCCTTTTGGAAAAACTGTTGATTTAGTTGAAAGGATAAATATTGCAGAAGATGATGAGAAAAATATCTGGATTTCTAGAATTTTGAACATAAAATGCTATTTAAAAAGCACCAACTACAAAAAGCATATTAACTATAAATTTAATCAGAACCCGAAAACATTATTTAAAGATAATGAGAATACTATTTGGATTAGTTTAGGCAACAGCGAATTAACCAAAGCAAAATTGTATTCCATCAAAAATGGAAAAATTTCACTGGTTGCTATTTTTAAAAACAACATCAATTTTATAGCACAATATGATGATGATACACTCTATCTTGGCAGTGAAAAAGGATTTTTTACATTTAACAAAAGATCTAGAAAGCTTTCCTTTATAAAGAAATCTGAAGGAATAAACGTAAGAAGCATTTTCTTTGATAGTGAAAAAAAGATATGGCTGACCACCTACGAAAAAGGCTTTTTTCTGTATGAAAACAATATTTTTCACTCTTTCCCAAAAGACGAAGACAATTATTTGAGTTCTTCACATGCTATTGTAGAAGACAAAAATGGCTTTTTCTGGATTCCGACTAATAAGGGACTTTTCCAGATCTCTCGCAAAACGTTGCTGGAATACAGCAAGAAAAAATCGGGTGCCATTTACTTTCATCAATACAACAAATCAGATGGTTTTTTGACCAACGAATTCAATGGCGGATGCCAGCCAAATAGCAATTTTCTTAAAAACAACAATATTGTTCTGCCTTCTATAAATGGTTTGGTTTTCTTTAATCCAAATAAAGTTATGCCGTTGCTTCCGGGCAAACAGCTCTATATAGACCGTGTAATTGTAGATCAAAAAGCGCAACAGCCAAATGATACCATTGTTTTGCCGAACAGTTTTCAAAGGGTTAGCATTTTAATTGCTTATCCGTATTATGGCAATCCTGAAAATCTGCATATTGAAGCAAAACTTGAAAAAAATGCTAACAGCCGTTGGGAACGTATAAAAAATGAACGATCCATCTCGTTTACTACTTTGCCTCCCGGCGAATATAAGCTGATGATCAGAAGCTTGTCTGGATTTGATTCTAAATATGTTTACAAGAAAATTTTATTAAAAGTTCCTGCTAAATTCTATCAAACTGCATGGTTTACGATCCTGACTTATGTTTTGCTTATCGGATTTATAATTTCGCTATGGTACATCCGATTGTATTATATAAAAAGAAAAAATGAAAAGCTGAAAGAGGTTATTGATATAAAAACAAAAAAGCTGGCAACAACGGTCAAAAAACTGCAAAAGACAAAAAGTACCCTGAAACAAGAAATCAAACAACAGGAAACCTTAGTCAAAAGCATTAGTCATGATATCAAAAGTCCTTTGAAATTCTTGACCAATTCAATCACGCATTTATTTGAAAATGAAACTATTCAAGAAGATGCACAACTAAAAAAACACGTAGGAACAATCAAAATGTCAACTACGCAATTATATGAATATGTTGAGAATCTGATTAAGTACTCTTCTATTTTTATTGAAGGAAAAAAACTCGAAGACGACTGCTATTCATTGTATAATTTGATTGAAGAAAAAATTGACATTTTTGAAAAAATAGCCGAAGCCGAAAATATAGAAGTAATCAATAGTGTTGATCCAAAACTTCGCATCAGGACAAACAAAAAAGCATTGTCGATCATTATTCATAATCTGGTTGATAATGCCATAAAAAATACGCAAAACGGACGTGTCGAATTATTTTCAGGAACTAAGGATAATATCTTATTGCTCACTATTATCGACAATGGAAAAGGAATGAGCAAAGAACTCATTCAGTATTACCTCGATTTTTACAAAAATCCGATCGTAAAAAACTATCATTTAGGATTGCACATGATTATTGAACTTCTGCTGATTATTCAGGGAAATATCAATATTACCAGCACAGAAGGCAAAGGAACCGCTATTGAAATTATGGTCGAATACGACTAATAGTCATAGGTTTTGAAAAGATTGATCAGTTCAACCAAATTTGTGATTTTAAGTTTTTCAAAAAGTCGGGCTTTGTAGGTACTCACGGTAGACATATGAATGTTGAGCATGTTTGAAATTTCAAGATTTCCGTTACCGTTGATCAGCATTTCGGCAATTTGAAGTTCTCTTTTAGAAAGACTGTCTAATGGGTTTTTAGCTTTTTTGTTTACTCTTGTTTCTAACAATTTGCTTACAAGTTCTGGAGAAACATAAGTCGAAGTTTCAAAAACAGAATTAATTGCAAATATCATTTTTTCTTCGCTGCAAAGCTTATTCAAATAGCCGTTTGCTCCAGCAGAAATATAAGGCAAAGCATATTGATCTTCTTCATGAGCTGAAAACACCAAAATTCTTGTGGCGGGCTGAATCGCTTTAATATCAGCAATCATTCCGGTATTTTTTCCACCTGGAATATTGATATCTAAAAGCACCATACAGATTGGTTTTTCTCTTAAAATCGCGAGCGCTTCAAAGAAATTTTCAGCATGTGAAATTTCTACATTTTCGATTTGTTTTTCTAAAACCATTGCTACGCCATTTCGCACTACCAAATGATCGTCAACTATTAAAATTTGCTTCATACAAAAAAGAATTCGTATCAAATTAACACACTATTTTTTAAACTATTAAATTTTTATCGAAAAACTTTTCTGCAGCATCAAAAGCACAAAAAAAGGAATAGCAAATTCACTATTCCTTTTCTATACTTTTAAAAAATCTAACTTTAAAAAGTTACAAGTTTCACACCCAATGTAAACCATCTTGAAGGCAACGGCACTGCTCCTACTTCATAATAAGTCGCATTAAATATGTTTTGCGCGTCTAAAAAGATGGTGAATTTGTGAATCGATTGACTTACTCTAAAATCATTAATCCAGTAAGATGGTCCTGTAATTCTTTCGTTAAAACGTGTTGCAAACAAAACAGAGAAATCTTTAAATTGATAATCGATTGTATTTGTAATTTGATGTTTCAAAGAAGAAATCAAATATTTTGAATAAATTTCTGTTCGCGAACTTTTAAATTCCGAATCCAAATACGTGTACGCTAGAAGAATGTTCAATCTAGAATCTTTAGAAAAATCAAATCTGTACGTACCACGCAAATTTATTCCATTTGTATTTAAGTCTCCTGTGTTTTGGCTTTGCCAAGGCACTGTTGTCGCATTACGCATCCAGTCAATATAATTATCGATTTTTCTGTAGAAATAATTCGCATTGAAACTCAAGGCTTTTTTATTGTATTTGAAACCAATTTCGCTCTGAAAAGCATTTTCTGAATCTAAATCTGGATTTCCGATATTTCCAGTTTGTTTCAAATACAAGTCTGTAAATGATGGAATTCTCTGGCTTGTCCCAACATTTCCAATAATTTTAAATGCATCTGTAATGGCATAACTCGCATCAATTCCAGGGTAAATCTGCCATTTATAATCGGAATTGTAATTTAAATATGTTCCGATATTTACATCTAATTTTTCAGAAAAACTTGTTCGATATTCAGCATAAAGCCCAACATTTTCACGATCGTGATCTCCAATATTTGACGAATGAATGTCTTCGTTTCTGAATTCAGCCCCAAAACCAATTTCTCCTTTGGATAATTTAACCGTCGAATTCAATTCTCCAGCAATCGAATTGGTATAATGCTGGCTTCTTCCGACAGCCAAATTAGAGTTTCCTAAATAACGATAATCATCATAATTGTATCTATAAGTAACTCTAGGCATAATTTTCCAACTTTCCGTAATTTGATGCGTTGACTGAATATTTGCAAAAGTGGTCTGAACAATTTCTGTCGAATTTTTATCGCCAGGCGCGGCATAAAATCCGTTAGCACCAAATCCGTTATTGATGTAACCTGCCGAACCTAAAATTTCATTCTTGTCATTGATCTGAACATTTCCTTGATAGAAAATTTTATTGTTTTCGAATGCTGTATTATAACGGTAGCCGTTGCTTTTATCGTGCGAAGCAAAAATCAAATGTTGTTGTTTTTCTTTTCCTAAAACGGCTCCAGCCTGAATTCCAGTTCCATAAAAAGTATCTCCTGAATCCTCAGCATCTTTCTCAAAATTTGAACCTGCATAAGTACTCACTAAAAATCCAGAATCTGTTGGCTTTTTAGTTATAATGTTGATCGCTCCAGTTAAACTATTAATTCCATAAATTCTTGCTGCCGGCCCGCGAACCACTTCAATTCTTTCAATAACTTCTACCGGAAGAGGCAAGTTAAGCATATTGTGAGCCGTTTGAGAATCAATCACTTTTGCTCCGTTTAAAAGAACTACAGTTTGCTCGAAACTTCCGCCATCTACACTAATATCGGCTTGTGTTCCAAATGGCCCTCTTTGACGGATATCAACCCCATTGGCGTATTGCAATACTTCTTGAAGCGTTCTTCCCGGAAGTTTTTTAATCGTTTCACTAGAGATAATGTAAACATTCCTGTTTTGTTTTGAAATTGGAGTATTGAAACGATTCTCATTAATTATAACTTCATCCATTTGATTGATGGAATCCTTCTTAGTCTGTGCGTAAAAATTGGTACAAATTACTGTCAGTACAGCAATATAGATTTTCTTCATTTTTGGTTTGGTAATTTTTTTGCAAAAGTAACACCTTATTATACGACGTACAAGCCCTAAATAGTTGCAAAAAAAAAGGAATAGCTATTATGCTATTCCCTTTTTTCAATTTAACCTTGGGTAACAATAAATAAAAATTAATTAAAACTATTTTTAAAATTCGAAATTCCACTTTGGAGCCAGCCAAAATAATCCTCAATATCAGGATTATATGCCGAAGTTTCATTCAAAGTTTCGCCTTCATTATTTACCAATACATAAAAAGGTTGCGCATTGGTTTTATAGGTTACAGTTTGGAATTCACTCCATTTCTGCCCGATGTATTTTATTTTCTTTCCTGTCAATTCAGAAACAACTTGTTCATTTTGAGGCAATTCTCTTTTATCATCAACATAAAGTGAGATCAGCACTACATCTTCTTTCAAAACCTTAAGCACTTTTTGATCCGACCAAACATTATCTTCCATTTTTCGGCAATTTACACAAGCATGTCCTGTGAAGTCAATCATAACGGGCTTGCGCATTTTTTTGGCGTAGGCCATTCCCAAATCATAATCGGTAAAAGCGATAATGTTGTGCGGACCAAATTCAGCTCCTTCTGGCAGTTTTGAAGTCAATTCATCAGAGTTTGTTCCTAAACCATTCGGAATTTCACTGTAATTCAACGGCGGCGGAAAACCACTTATCAGTTTTAATGGCGCTCCCCAAATACCGGGAATCAAATAAATGGTGAACGATAAAACAACAATTCCAAGACTTAATCTTCCCACACTGATATGTGACAAAGGACTGTCGTGTGGTAATTGAATTTTTCCAAACAAATACAAACTCAGTACTGCAAAAATGGCAATCCAAATCGCGAGAAAAGTTTCTCTTTCCAACCAATGTAATTGCAGAACCAAATCGGCATTAGATAAAAATTTAAAAGCCAAAGCCAATTCTAAAAAGCCTAAAAAAACTTTTACCGAATTCAGCCAGCCACCCGATTTTGGCAATGAATTCAGCCAACCCGGAAAAGCAGCAAACAACGTAAAAGGCAAAGCCAAAGCCAAAGAAAAGCCGAACATTCCCATAAAAGGTGCAATACCGCCTCTTGAAGCCGCTTCGACCAATAACGTTCCTACAATTGGACCAGTGCATGAAAAAGACACAATTGCCAAGGCCAAAGCCATAAACAAAATTCCGACAATGCCTCCACGATCTGCTTGGCTGTCTACTTTATTTGCCAATGAATTTGGAAGCATGATTTCAAATGCTCCCAAAAATGAAATGGCAAAAACAACTAAAAGCACGAAGAAAATCAAATTAAACCAAACATTTGTTGAAAGCGCATTTAACGAATCAGCACCAAAAGCCCAGGTCACTACCGCACCAAGAAAAATATAAATTGTGATAATAAAAATGCCGTAAAAAATCGCTTTCCTGATTCCTTGTGATTTGGTTTTGCTCTGTTTCGTAAAAAAACTTACCGTCATTGGAATCATTGGGAAAACACATGGCGTTAGCAAAGCGGCAAAACCAGAGAAAAACGACAAAATAAAAATTGTCCATAAACTATCTAATTCGGCTTTATTCAGCTTTTTGTGAACCACTTTTTTTGCCGGTAAAACTGTTTTTTCCTGAACAGGAATTTCTGTTTTAACTTCTACCGATGCTGAATCTGTTTTTATTTTTTCCTCAACAACTTCAACGGGAGCAATTTCTTTTGTGGCAATTTTGCTTACAGTTGGATTTACACTAAATTCAAGTTCGTCATAACTCGGCGGCAAGCAATTTTCATCATTGCAAACCATATATTCAACCTCAGCTTTAATTTTAAAAGGTTTATTTCCAATGTTTTTTATGCGTTGTCTAAATGTGGTTTCTTTCTCAAAAAACTTGATCGACATTTTAAAAACAGGATCGTTTATGGTTTTTCCTTTTTCTTCTTTTACATTTCCTACCAACAGAAAATCGGGAGTTTTAGTAAAAGTAAAATGAGTTGGAATTGGTCCGCCGTCTGAAACTTCTTGGCTGTATAAATGCCAGCCAGCTTCTAAAGATGCTTTTGCTTGCAATTCGTATTCAGTATCAGAAATTTTTTCGACACTGGTTTTCCACTTGATGGGATTGTATATCTGAGCCTTTACCATTATTGTAAACAACAACAGCAGACTCACTAAAAATATGTTCTTGTTCATGGATAAAATTTTAGAAAAAAGAGGGCTGAATAGCAAAAAACAACCCCCTCGTAAATTCCGATATTGCAATTAATAATGCTTACTAATTCAAAATATCAATTGATTACGGAAGTACAAATTAAATTCTAGTAATTAAAAAAGTTTCAGACTATTTTAAGGGTTTGAAAACAACTTCCATCGAATCAGCTTTGTCTAAAAGTGAAGTTGCAAACTCCTGAATATCTTTTGCAGTGATGCTTTTTACAATATCAACATAATTTTTAGGATCATTCATATCGTAATCGTTCTCAAAATAATTGTAAATCAAGTTCATGCTGTAACTATTAAAGTTTTTGCTGTCTTCTCTTGATTTCAAATAATTAGTTCTGGTTTTCTCGACATCTTCTGTAGCAATTTCTCCTTTTTTGATTTTATCAATTTCTTGATAAACAATTGGCAACAAATGTTCTACTTTATCAGCGTCACAATCAAAATTAATTTGAAGACTTGCTTTTGAAATTGGAAGCTTATCTACACTTGCTTTTACGCCCGCGCCATACGTTCCGCCTTCTTTTTCACGAAGACTTTCGGTATAACGCAAAGTCAAGATATCACCCAAATAAGAAGCTAGAATTCTGTTTTTTTGAGTAAAAGCACAATCTTTTAAAAATGCAATACGAACAGAGCTTTTTGGCGTTTCCATTTTGATAAAAATATCTCTATCAATTTTGTTTGAAACCCATTTCGGAACTTCATTTTTAAACTTTTCTTTGCGTTTGATTCCATTTATGCTCGCAATATATTTTTCCAATAACGGTTTTAAAACTTCAGGTGTAACGTCTCCCACAATGTAAAATTCAAAGTTTGAAACATCTGCAAAACGATCCTGATAAAACGCTTTCATTTTATCAAAAGACAAATCGTCAATATATTTTTGATTGAATGGCTGTACTCTCGGATTGTTTTTTCCGTAAACGACAGCTGATAAACTATCTTCCATTTTCGCATTTATGTCGTTTGCTCTGTTTTTCAACGAATTTTCCAATCGTTGTTTCATAAGCGCATACATTTGATTATCAAATCTTGGCTGAACAAAACGCAAATGAACCAATTGCATCATCGTTTCGATATCTTTTACATTTGCAGAACCCGAAACCATTTCTTTAAGAGAGCTGATGCTAACTGAAGAATTTGCAATTTTTCCTTTTAAAACCTTTTCCAAATCAACATTTGAAAGTTCGCCAACTCCAGACATCATTGCTAAAGTTGTTGCACGGCCAATTGATGGAAGATCTTGCGGTGCATATAAAGAAGTTCCGCCTAGACTTTCCGCTTTAAGCTCTACTTCCTTTTTGTTTTTATCTGCAAATTTATAATGCACTTTTACACCGTTGCTTAACACAAAAGTTGTGGCATCAATCGCTGTTTCCTTTTTCTCAGAAACGATTTTTCCCGAATTGATTTTCAGATTTCCTAAAAGCGTTTTTCCTTCAAAAGTATCGACATAAGCTTGAATTGAAGCATCATTTTCAGCTTTTTGGATAATGTCAAAAGCTTTTTCCTGATTCAGATTTTGTTCGCCTTCAACACCTGTTACAGTAATAACTCGGTTTTGTTTTGTATATAATTTGGCTATTTGATCCTGAAGAATTTTGCTGTCCAGGTTTTTCAAAATCTCTTTTGTCATTTCGAATTCAGCTTTCGGATCGGCGATTACTTCGTGATCCAAATAATCGTCTTTCACCATTCCGATTACTTGTTTATGCGAAATCTCGTTTATTTTTTCCAAGTAATTTTCGTAACCCGAAATGATTTCTTTAGCTGCTCTTTCGATTTCTCCTTTTGAAAAACCAAATTTATAGGCGCGAATCCATTCGTTCATAACTGCTGCAAAAGCTTCAGCTTGTTTTTCTGGTTTTGGTGAAACGCTCAAAATCCAGATATCATTTAGACGAGTATAGTTTTGATAACCAATTTGCGCACCTTTAAACGGACATTCTTGTTTTTGTGCCAATTCCGCCAAACGATTATTCAAAATTGAAAAAGCAATGCTTCTTTGGGTTGATTTTTCTAAATCGGCATAGGTATTCGTTGTTTTTTCTGCTTCATGGCGAATCATAAAACTAAGATTAGAAGCCGAAATCTCTTTGTCTAAAGCCAATTTGAATGTTGGTTCTGCTTTCTCCGGAATAGCGATTTCGAAACGTTTCTTCGGATTTTGTGGCGTCGGAATATCGGCAAAAAGCTTTTTGATTTTCGCTTCAACTTCATCCGAATTAATATCACCAACAATAGCGATTGCCTGCAAATCTGGACGATACCAATCTTTATAAAAATCTTTTAATGCTTGATATTTGAAATTTTTGATAATATCCATATCCCCAATTGGCATACGGTCAGCATACAAACAATTGTTGTAATAATATGGTGCTAACTGTTCGTAAATTCTAGCGCGAGCATTTTGTCTCGTACGCCATTCTTCAGTAATTACACCGCGCTCAGCGTCGATTTCTTCATTTGTTAGCGATAAAAAATTAGACCAATCGTGCAACACCAATAAACAAGTATCAACCACACTTCCATCTTTTGACGGAATATTATCTAAATTGTAAACCGTCTCGTCTGTACTCGTGTAAGCGTTGATGTTTTTTCCAAAAACGGCACCTTGTTTCTGAAGCGTATTCAAAATGCCTTTTCCTTCAAAATGTTTGGTTCCGTTAAACGCCATATGCTCCAGAAAATGCGCCAAACCTTTTTGTTGGTCATTTTCTAAAATTGATCCCACATTCTGAATAATGTAATAACTGGCCGTATTTTTATTGACATCTGTCGGATAAATGTAATACGTCATTCCGTTTGGCAGCACACCTTTTTTTATTTTTTGGTTGACCGCAATTGGGTCTGTTGATTTAAAATTTTGCGCCTTCGCGGATGAAAAACATCCCACGACAAATAATAAAATCGCTATTTTTTTGCTGTACTTCATAAAGCTACTAATTAACCTTTCAATAATTTATCCAATTGCACGCGCAACTCCGGATTTGACGGACGAAGTGCATCGGCGTTGATGATATTTCCTTTTGGATCGAACAATAAAAATCTCGGAATTGCATTTACATCATAGTTTTTAGCTACATCTGAACCAAAATCTTTGTCTGCCATCAACTGAATTCCTTTTAATTGTTCTTTAGTTACAAAATCTTTCCATTTTTGCGCATCTTTTGGCTTATCCAACGAAAGACTTACAAACACAATATTTTTTCCATGATAATCCTCCTCGATCTTTTTCATGTGCGGAATCTCCGCTTTACAAGGTCCGCACCAAGTTGCCCATAAATCAATATAAACATATTTTCCTTTAAAATCTGAAAAAGAAACTGGTTTGTCGTTGATGTCGTTATAGGTAAAATCCAATCCTTTTTGACCAACATTTTTATGCAGTACTTTTTCGTATTCTATTAAAAATGCTTTGCTTTCATTAGAAATCATATAAGGTTTGATTGACGGCGCAATATTTTCATATTCTTCAATTTTCATTCTTGAGGTCGCTACTGCATCGCGCAAATAAACATCTTTTAAAGCCGGATCTGTAATATGTGTAATCGCTTCAGCCAGATCCAAACGTTTTGGTGGCGGATTTACACCACTATTCATGCTCACATAAAAGAAATAATTTGACATTAAAGATAAGCCATTTGCTACTTTTAATAAATCTGGATCTGTAAACTTTTTATCTGTCTGCCAAGTTTTGATAACTGCTGGACGATCATCCTTATCAGGAAAAGCGCTTCTTGGCATTCTAAAAAAAGTATACGTTAATTCTTCAACATCGGTTGCAACCGCTAATTTTAATAATTTATTGAATGTTGCATCTTTTGTTTTGATTGATTTTGAAAATTCATCGGCTTTTGCCACACCTTTATCAATCCAAGGATAAAAATCGACATACGTTAAATTAGTCGCAAGTCTTGAAAACGGCGCAAATTCATTATAGATTTCATTTGCTTTTTGCACCAAAGCATTTTGCCCAACATTCTTACCGCTTAAAACATAATTCTCTTTATTGATCAAAAGGCTGATGTCTAATTTTGGCTCTAAATACAAACGAATCAATTGATTTCGGCTTTTCATCTGACCATAATCTACGTAGTAAAAACCAGCTGCTGAAACTGGCACCATAAAGCCAAATTCCCCAAGTGTGTTGACTTTCGCAGTTGCAGCAACCGCTGGTTTTCCTTCTTCGACATTATAAAGCGTAACTTCTTTTGCTTTAAAATCTGGTATTGAAACTGTTCCTTTAATAACTGCATATTCCGAAAAATTTGCAGCAAAACTCATTTGAACTACAGCGCAGATCAAAATGAAATTTAAAATGTGTTTTTTCATATTTTTTTGTTTTTTGTTGATGTTTATAGTGAAATTCGCATCGATTGATCACCTTGTTCGATGATGAAATCTTTGCTTTCTTTTGATTCTCTTAATTTTTTGAGGTTTTCTGGCTTCAATAAATCTTTGGCTTCAAAATCATTTATTTGAGTGACTTTAGCACCTTCTTTTACTTTCTTTAGATCTTCATTTTGCTGATCGATTATTCTTTTTACCAGTAAATTTTGGTTTTCATCAAAATCCAAATCAAATCCGCCTAAATAAAAAGAAGACATTTTTTTGAAGTTTTTATTGGGTTCCAAATACACCGTTTTGTGCAAAAGATCAATTGTAAAATTGAAACGTTTTATTAAATCGATTCCCAGAGATCCATCGGCGAAAGCCCAGCTTTCATTGGCTTCGTCATATTCCTGCAAGGCAATGGTTACGTTTGAAAAGTTATTTCCGTTTATCGCTATATTTGGAATCGCGCCACCCACAATTTTAGTTTGTTTTCCTAAACTGTAATTCACAGAAGTATATTCGGTTTTCAAGCTCGCTTCCAAATTATTTTTATGATTAAAAGGTCCATAAGCAATTAAATCATAACCTGCTCCAGTATCAAAAGTGAAACTGCCTTCGACTGTTTTTTTATCTTCAAAAGTCAGATTCATTTTTACCACTGGAAGTCCCGATTTATAATCAAAAACAAATGGTTTCGCTTTTCCCCAATAATTGAAATTTCCGAAGTTGTACAAATCAATTGTCATTGTATCAAAATTGACCGAAGTGATAAAATTGCGAAGCAGATTAGCGCCAAATAAGCCATCGTAAACACCGTGTTTCGGAAAAATGACCAAACCTTGATTTTTCAAAACTTGATCGCCAATATAAATTGTATTATCTGCCGAATACTGCACTTGCTGACTTCCGCCGACCACAGAAGCCGATTTGCTTTTCGTAACCACAACTCCTGCTTTGTACGCACTATCAGGATTTAACGCCATTCCATCTGCGCCTGTGTCGAAAAGCATTAAAAACTCACGATCGGCTTTGTTTAATTTTATTTTAATGGCGATTCCATTTTCAATAATTTCAAACGGAATACTTGCCACTTTTTTAACCTCAGCATTTCGATCGACTTTATACAAACCATCGAAAAAGGTTAAATACAAAATTTTATTTTCCGAATTAAAAACAATTTGTGATGGCTTTTTTTCCTTTCCATTAAAACAAAAATCAACCAAAACAAAAGTTTCATTTTTAATCGTTACAGATTTCCCAATCTGAATAGAATCTAGCGCCGGAAAAGCTTTGAAAATTCCGTTCAAATAAAATTCATTTGAAGAGGAATCTCCTACTCCAACCGTAAATTCTGGTGCTAGAAGACTTTTTATACTATTAAAATCTTTCTGCTGAAAAGCCTGCTCAAATGCTTTTATGCTTTCTTGAACACTCTTTTGCTGCGCATAATTGACACAGCTGAAAATCGTCAGTGCGAACACTAATAGCTTTTTCATCTTACTTTTGTAAAGTGTAAGGATTATTGGTTGCTGGTTTTTGAACACCGAAATCTTTTAATAGAATGCCTTCGTATTTTGTCCAATCCTGAGCAGAGTAAATAGGCTTAACCTCTTCCAATAATTTTTTGTATGAAGCTAAATCATTTGTTTTTTCAAACTCTTTTCGTTTACGTTGCAAAATGGTAAACACATGATTTTCAACACTAGATTTTCCATAATCTTTTTCAAACTGGTTTACGTTTTTCAGAAAAAAATCGTCGTATTGTCTTCCAATTCTTAAACCTGTAATAATTACAAAAGGAACTTCGGCCAATAAAGAAGGTTGCGCTTTTAAGTAAGCATCGGCAGTTTCAAAAGAAACATTTCGTTTGTTTGCCAAATAAGCCTGTGCATAAAATTCTGGATAATCTTTTTCCTTAATTTGCGGACTGTACTTCTTAAATATTCCTTTTTTAGCCGAATCTTTAGCATTTTGAAGTAAAGCTGTAAATTGTTCTACACTTTGAAATCCTGTTTCGATGTCAATTACTTTTCCTTCTGCATTCAGAAATAAAAAAGTTGGAAAACCAGTAACGCCGTATTTCATACATAATCTTTTGCCAATTTCCTCTTTCAAAATATCTGATTTGAAAGTCACGAAATCTGCACTTAAGGCACTTGCAACTTTAGGGTCAGGAAATACATCTTTGTCCATTTGTGCGCACGGCATACAACCTGTAAAATACAAATCGACAAAAATTAACTTTTTCTCCTTTTGTGCTTGTTTTTTCGCCAATTCCCAGCTTTCATCAACTGGATTTATCTGTGCATTTAAAGCAATAGAAGAGCTGGCAAGCAGCAAAACTGCACTTGCGATTTTAAAAAAACGTCTCATAAAATGTGGTTTTAGAAACCGAATGAAGAATGAAATTTCATCCTCATTCGGTATTATTTTTAGGTTAAATTATCTACGGCGAAATGCAACATCAACAATTTTGCACAAACCCTCGTATTTGTTTGTTAATATTAAATCACCATTTACCGGTGGAACTGTATACAACTCCATTGTACCTGATGTTCCGTAACTTCCAACAATCAGTTTTTTATCGGCATCTCTGGCATTACTAACAAAACCAATATAAGTAACTTCTTCGGCCCCTTTGTTTATCATCAATTTAGCCGATTGTGTTCCGTTATCGTATTCATAGACTTTTCCGCCAACGGCATAGAATAAATATCCTGATTCTGGACTCACAGCAAATTTTGTTGCTTTATCAAAATCGGGAGCATTTAAAATTTCTTTATAATAGCTTTGAATTAAACCTTTAGAAAAACGCAGCAAACTATATTTCTTTGTCGTACTATTTTTTAATACTGCAAAGTTTTCCAAATCATTAAAATTTGACGTTGTCATATAGATCAAATCAGAGTTGGTGTTACTCCAATCCAAAACTGTTTCGCTAGGAACTACCGGCGGCATCTCAGAACAATTTCCTTTTGAATAACTGAAACGTACAAAACGACGTGCATTTTGATCAAAGAAAACAGGCGTTCCTGTGGAACCACGATTCTCCGCAATAAAAGGTGCTGCATAGAATGTTTTTGTTCCCGTTTCCATTATATTTTGTGGCAGACCGTATTTTATATTGAAAGCACGGTAGAAATAATAAATATCTCCTTTACTGTAAAGGAAATTTTCGCCTCCTGTAGGCGATTTCATAAAATCAACCCCGAAATTTGTCGACATTGCACCTCCCACACTTTCATATGCGATATTTTGTGATTGTGTCCATCCAAAAGAATCCGGATCAAGTCTAGCCGTACCATTTTCGGTTGTTGTCACATAAACACCGTAAGCCGCAGAAGCTGATATTGCATTGCTGAAACAAGAAACATCTACAGCTTTTCCAGTTAATTTCAATGCCGAACCTGCCGCATCCAGAACATCTGTAATAATACGTGGCTGCGTAACACCAGGTATTATAGAAATCATGTCTAAACGTGCTTTATCATTTACGTCACCAACAACAAGCCAGCCTTCATAAATAGCAGAAACTACATTTAAAACAAATGGTTTTTGTTGCCATACAACCCCAGTAACATTGTCCTTAACAAAGTAATAGACATTATATTTACCAGGAGCTAATTTTACCGTAGTATCAAAATTTTTAGTAGTCGCAATAATTGTTTTCGACTCTAACAAAAGTTTAGCCGGATTAAGCGCTACCCATTCAAAACTATAACGATCAGGATTTGTGCTGTCATCCAGAGTTGCATTTAGATTTGGGGTAATTTTGAAATTATCTCCTGTATAAACGGTGTACGCTTCTTCAATGCCTGTTGCGGCAATTTCATTAATTGCATTGTAGTCATAATTTCCTTCGTCTTGTGCGCAGCTATAGCATAAAACCAGCATCAGGGACAAAATAAATTGAATCTTTATATTTTTTAACATAACGTTCTATTTTAAAAATTTACTAAATGATTTTTAAGGAAAGATCATTTCTTTCCCGTCTTCTTCATAAATAATATTGCCCGAAGCTTTTTGGTCAGCCAAATAGCGTTTCATAAAAGCCTGATAATAGACAAAATCAGCAATTGCAAGACCAGGAGAACCCAGTTTCTGATTAAAAATAGTCGGATCCAGATTCATTAAATTACACATCAAGAAAAATTTCTTTGCCGAGAAAACTCCTAAATACGGCGCATACCAACCTATTGGTTGCGTCAATTTATCATCAAAAGAAAGTTTGAACTTAATAAAACTAATTGTTTTGTGCGTCAGTACATTAACCTCCTTACTTTTCATATTGGTGTTAAAAGATTCGTTTTCTTCTAAATTCAAAATCAGTAAAAGACCATTCTTTTTCATGTCTGCAGTTCTAAAAACAGTCACGGGAAGATCATTTACAATCTTGCCAGCAGGTATTGTAAAATTTTCTGGAATTGTAAAATGAGTTCCTGCAATTGCAGTACTTTTAGGATCGACAACCACTTTTACCTTTCTGTCGACATCACTCATTTTTCCCTGAACGTAAACTGGAATATTATAAACTTTCCCTGCAACTTCAGGTTTTTCCAAAGCAAATGTGAATCCTATACTATCTGTTATAGTTGTAGTCGCACCATCAGAAATTCCGAAAACAGCAGGAGCAAAATAAATACTGTCAGTTCCTGAGTACGTTGCAATTTCTTCATGATCACAGGAACTAAAGCCTATAAATGTTAAAAACAATATGCTAAAAATCAATATTTTTTTCATGTTACTTCGTTTTAAATTATTGGAAATTAACTTCGATGTCTGGCAATGGCACTACGTATTGAAGCGCTCCCATAGTGATGTTTCCAGAAGTCGCAGAACCGTTAGGAACCGTAGCACTGTTGATTCTTTTATAATAATAAAACAACTGTCCTTCGCCAATAAATTCTTTTTTGTATTCTTTTGTAACTTCTGTCGTTATGTTTGCAGTTGCTGCCAAATTCGACAATCCGCGGTTAAAACGAAGTGTATTTAAAAATCCAATCCCATCTGCCGCTACAGGAGCTGTTTCTGCAGCAATCAAATATATTTCTGAAAGTCTGATCATAGGGATCTGTAAACGGAACAACTTATCTTTATCGACTACATCTTCATATTTATAAAACGTTTTTTGTGTTTTTCCGCCCACGATAGGAACTTTCCAGCTTGGCAAACTTCTGTAATCGTTATCATTTGATTCAAAAACTGCTGTTAATCTGCTTAATATCGGAGCATAAATTATTGCATCTCCTAAATTATAATCAAATAGCGCTTTTTGTTTTGAATACAATTTATAATCGCTTAAAGCGAAAAAATTCTCAGAAGAAAAAATTCGATCCGGATTTGAAGCATTTGTTGCTTCAGAAAATGGAGTCCATGGAAAAAAGGTTGTCGATTTAGTAAAGTTGATAATTTCATTCGCTACTTTAGAAGCTCCCACTTTATCTCCTGAATACAATAATACACGTGCTTTTAGACATTTTACCGCCAAATAATTCATTCGCAAACCTCTGTTGGCAGAGTAATAAGGATTTCCATCAAAATCAGAAGTTGCCATGTATTTTCCTGAAGTAAGAATAGGGTCTTTTTGCAACAATTCTAAAGCACTATCTAAATCGGCAAGAATTTTAGCCACAACATCTTTTGCCGGAAGTATCGGTTGATTTGCAGTAACTGCTGAATCATAATACGGAATCGCCGAAAGATCAGGACTTACTTTATAAATTGGTCCGTACAAACGCAACATATCAAAATGAAGCATTGCTCGTATTCCTATAGTTTCTCCTTTTAAAAGATTTGCTTTTTCTTGTGATACAATACTGCTATGTTCGTCCATACTTTCCAAAAACTTATTGGCATACAAAATCGTTTTGTATCCTGCTTCCCAAATACTAGAAAACCTTGCTTTAGGAAACGCTTCTGTATAAGAATATGAAGCAATTTTATTATTATTAGTACTGCTTGACATATTATATTGTTGCCCCAAGATTTCAACTGCATCCATTGTAAGTTGGCGTCCATAAAGATCATCAGAAACCAAACTTAAATAAAGTCCGTTGTGTACATTTTGCATTCCGGCTTCATTTTCAAATATTTGAGATTCTAAAATTTTATCCTGAGGTTGTACATCCAAAAAGTCACTGCAGCCTGCAGCCGAGAATGTAATCAGGATTACTAATGCTATTTTATTAAAATACTGTTTCATTATTACTGTATTAAAATGATACGTTTAGACTTAAAGAAAAAATTCTTGAAAAAGGATACTCGATTCCACGTTCTGCTTTTATAGAAGAAACTCTGAAAAACTCATTTGCGTAAGCATTGAATCCTAAACCAGCTAATCCTGATTTGTTAAGCCATGCTCTATTTGTTACACGATATCCTAAACGAAGTGATTCGCCTGAGATATAATCATCTTTTTGAATGAATCTTGAAGAAATTGGAGTATTGTTTGTCAAGCTAATGGCTTTAAATTGTGCCAATTGTCCTGGAGTTGTCCAGCGGTCTGTAAAAGCTCTGGCATCCTGATTGTCAAAAATATTGCTTGAACTGATGTTTTCAACTTTATCATATAAAGCAGTATTAAATCGGTCAGCACCAAAACTGTAACGAATAAATAATCCTAAACTAAAATTTTTATAATTAACGCTTGTAGAAAATACACCAGTTGCAATTTCTCTTGAATTACCCATAATTCTTTCATCGCTTTTATCTAAAATGAAAGTAGTTTCACCATTTTTTTTCAAGAAAACTTCTTTTCCAGTAGCGGGATCGATTCCTAAAGAAGGTACTGCCCAAAGATCATTTGTACTTGCGCCGTCATAATATCTTGTAAGGCTCGTTGTTTTTTTGGCTGCATCATTCAATGAAGCAAGAGCATTGTTAAAACCTCCTAATTCATTTTCGTTTGTAGTTGCAGTTAATCCAACTCCCCAATAAAAATTAGCTTTTGTATTGTTGATAAACGTATAATTAGCTTTAAACTCTAAACCTCGTGTAGTAATGTAACCAATGTTTAACGGATAAGCGGTAACTCCCGTTGAAGCCGCAAGATCGATTGCAACAATTTGAGGAGAAGTCTGGCGTCTATATGCGCCCAAAGTAGCTGTTAACTTGTTTCTAAACATTCCCAAATCTAATCCTACCGACAAATCTTTTGTTTTTTGAGGCTCCAAATTGACATTGGCCAACTGCGAAACATTTAATCCCGCACCAAAAATATTAGTACTAGGATCGTACGTATAAATATCATGAGATGCAAATCCTACAAGATTTTGATTTCCTGTCTGACCAAAGTTGGCACGCAGTTTTAGGATATTTACAATATCTTCATTCATCTTAAACTCATAGTTCAAATTCCATCCAATACCAATACCATAATAAGGTGAGTATTTTTTATTTGTTCCAAAGTTTGTTGCTCCAGAAATTGTATGAGTTAAATCAAGCAGATATTTTCGGTTATAAGCATAGTTTAATTGATTCGTCAAATCTACGCTTCGAACAGTTTCACTATAACTGCCCGGTTGTGAATTTAATTCAAATCCAAAAGCAAAATTTGGGTTACCTGCAACTCCTAATGGAAATCCTCTTAAAACAGAACTATAAGAAGAATATCTTGTTTCTAAAGCAGAAGCTCTTAAAGTATAATTAACCGAATGAACATTATTAAAAACATTTGAATACGTTCCTCCAATATTACCATTCCATTTATTGGTCAGAAAATCACTTCTTTTATAACTTCCTTTTTCTGTTGGCGTGTTATTAATGAATTGTGTGTCATCTGGCGAGATAAACTTTGTTCCTGTTGTCTGCAATCTCGAAACCGAAATTGCGGCTGTAGTTTTGATATGAGGATTAACATCATAATTTACTGCAAAGTTATTTGTGAAGTTGAAATCAACTCCTTTATCAAAGCTATTTAAACGAACATTGTACAAAGGATTTACAGCTTGATTTACATAATCATTTACAATTCGGTTTCCAACTGGAACAGAAGTTCCATCTAAATATCGTGTTACGACACCATCTTCATTATATTTTGGATAATAAGGACTTGCTTTTGCCCAGATAGAAAAGTCGCCATAAGGAGATTCCTGATTATTTCCTCCAGAAACAAAAAAGTTGTTGTTAAAACTTAATTTGTTTTTTCTATAAATCAAGTTTGCATTATATCCCCAAGTATTATGCTCAGAACCTTTCATAGTTCCTGACAAAGTCTTATAATTTCCTGCAAGATTAAATCTAAATTCATCTGATCCTCCTCCAATGGTCAAACTATGTCCAGAAGTGATTCCCATTTGAATAGGTTCATTCAACCAGTAAGTATCGACACCGCGACGCACATTTGCTAAACGTTGATTATAGATTTCGTCCCATTTATATTGAGTAGCATAGTCGCCAAGACGCGGTACTATGTATGCTCTTGAAAGTCTTTCAAATTCTAATTTTTGCTCGGCATTCATTAAATTATAAACACTTAAATCTGCCAGCTCATAAGATGAATTATATACATAGGATACTTGTAATTTTCCTGCAACAGGTTTATTGGTTTCAATAACGACAACTCCGTTTGCAGAACGCGAACCATACAAAGCTGTTGAGGCAGCATCTTTTAAAAGTGTGATGCTCGCAATTCGGTTAATATCTAAATCGACAACCTGTTGCAAAGTTGTTGGAAAACCATCCAAAATAAACAAAGGCTGATTCGGATCTTCTTTAAATTGGTCGTTTACCTGATTTGTCGTCAAACTCGTCTGCCCTCTCACCTCGATTGTTGGCAAAACATTTGGATTTGATCCCGCTATATTATTATTCAAAACAATAAAAGACGGATCTATAGTTTTTAAGGCCTGAACCACATTTTGTGTAGAAACTTGTCTCAATTCTTCACCTTTATAGGTAGAAACAGCTCCTGTAATAAGTTCTTTTTTACGCACCGTCACCCCCGTATTTATGACAACACCGCCAAGTTCTTTAGTTTCCTGAACCAAAGAAATATTAATCAGCTTTCTTTTGTTTACCGCTACAACCTGCGCTCTGTGTCCAATATAAGTAAACAAAATTTGTCCGTCTTCAGGAGCAGTTATTGTATATTTTCCATCAAAATCAGTTTGTACAGCAACATTGCTGTTTCTAACTTTTATGTTTACGCCCGGAAGCGGTTCATTTTTATCATTGGTAACTGTACCTTTAATTTCAATCATTTTTGACTGAAAAACTACTGGATTCTCTTTGGGCAATTTTCTAACCAAAATCGTGTTTCCGTTTGACAAACTAAAATCGAAATCTTTATTAGGAAAGCTCGCTTCTAATAAATCATTTACTCTGATTTTACCTTTTTTAAGATGTACTTTGGGTAGTTTTTTAAATAAATCTTCCTGATAAATAAAAGTATAGTCTGTTTGCTGCTTTATGATATCAAAAACTTCGTCAACAGTTACCGTTTTATCAGCTGCAATAACAATTTTTGTGTTTTGCGAAAATACATTTGCGGGAGAAAAACCAAAAATTGCAGTACAAAACAAGAATATGAAAGTTCTCATAATGTTAATAATTAGTCGTTTTCTAAAATAGAAAAGAACGTCGGTTAATTTAAATTTCATAAATTTACATGTTAATTGGTTGGTCGGTTGTTAAATGATTAATTGATTAATACACAGAAAGGGATGAAGTGCGGTACGGTGAGAGGTCTGAACTTTAATCCCTTTTCTTTTTATTTTATAATAATCTTATTGTCTTTTTTCTCATAGGCATTAATAAAATTAATATTCTTGATTGTCGTTAATATGTCTTCTAATTTTTGATTTTTATTCAATACGCCATTAAATCTCACATTTCCAAGTGCTGGATCTGCAAACTCGATATCAACATCATACCATCTTGACAACACTTTTGCAATATCTTTAAGAGGCATTCCTTTAAAAACAAATAATCCTTTCCTCCACGAAATTTCATTATAAACATCAACTTCAGCAATTGAGATACTTCCGTTAGGACTGCTTATTTTCGATTGTTGGTCTGGCGCCAAAATTTCTTTATTGCTTGAATTGCTTACCGCAACTTTTCCTTTTACTAATGTGGTATAAATTGCCGTTTCGTCTTTATAAGCTTTGATATTAAATTCGGTTCCAATAACTTCAACATTTTGTCCTTGGGTTTTGACTTTAAATCTTGAACCTTTATGTTTTGTGCTTGGCGAAACTTCAAAATAAGCTTCTCCGTAAACCAATTCGACTTGTCTAGTTTCTCCATCGACAAAAGCAACTGGGTATTTTAATTGTGATTCTGAGTTCAGCCAAACTTTTGTGCTATCTGCCAATTGAACAAAAAACTGTCCTCCTCTCGGAATCGTTAAAAAGTTATTTGCGATTGCAGCAGTTTTGCCATTTTTTGAATCGTATATTAATTTTTCTCCATTACTAGAAACATTTCCTTGATTGTAAGATTCCCCTTTTTTCAATTCAATAACAGATCCATCTCCTAAAGTCAATGTTGCCTTATCACTTCCAATCAAAATATTTTTATGAGCTACAACCGGAATATTTTGTCTTGAATTTTTTCCTGTATTGAATAACAACGAAATTGAAATCAGCATTGCAACTGAAGCTGCCACTGCAACTTTAAAACTTGTTCTTGAATAAAATGGCCTTAACGGAATTACTTTTGTTTCTTCAGATTTTATTGTTTTCTGAATCCGATGAAGCATTTTACTTTGAATTTCTTCTTTTGGTCCTAACGCATCATCCCATTCTTCAGAAGTTTGAAAACTTTCGTAAAAATGCAACAACTGCTTATTCTCCTCCCGATTCGTATCACCAGAAAGATATCGGTTTAATAACGTTAAGAATTCTTCTTTTTTCATTTTTTTAATTATTAATGCAGGAGTATATGAGGTAAGTATCTAAAAAGACATTTACCCCCTAGTCCAAATTGTATTTTTTTTTGATTTTTTTTAATCTTTTAAGAAAAGCCCCGCCAGAAACTAGAAAATTCAATGCTTTAGGCTTATAATCGGCAATCATTTTTTGTTTTCTTTTAAAGATTTTCAGAAAGCCATAAAATCATCGCCGTTCCTAATGAGCTTCCCATTGACAAACGAATGGTATGAAGCGCTTTTGTAATATGATTTTCAACTGTTTTAGTTGAAATATTCAGACGTTCAGCAATTTCTTTATGACTGAGCTGTTCTTCTCGGCTCAATTTATACACAGCTTGGCATTTCTCTGGAAGTGTTTCGATAATCAAATTAAGCTGTTGCACCAATTCTTCGTGCATCAATTGAGTTTCTGGCGTTGTATATTGAAAACGTTTTTCTAAATCATCAAAAAGTTCGACCTTGATTTTGTCTTTATTCTTTTTTAAATGATTGAAAACTTGATAACGTGCGCAGGCATACATATAGCCTTTTAAAGAAATATGGATTTCTAACTTTTCGCGATTGTGCCAAATGTTCATAAAGATATCCTGAATAATATCTTCGCACAACTCTTTATCTTTTATGATATTGTAGGCCGAAATAAAAAGCGCCTGCCAAAATGTATTGTACAATTCCGTCAATGCCGATTCATCTCCAGAGCGAAGACGATCAATTAAAATTTTATCTTGATTTGTGGATAACAACGGTAATTTTTGGCTTTAGGGAAATTGAATAATTCGCAACAAACTTAATAATATTATCCAATAATCCTAATTTGCTCGAGCACAGAACAGTCATTCAACATTATTCAAATAATTCTGCGAAAAACTCGAATCCCTATAAATTTGATAATTTCACAAACTGAAAAGCCATAAAAAATTGACTTTATATAATTTTTCACTCTTTAAAAACGGATTTTACAAACCGCTCTTTGTTAAGATAAAATCATTTTTTTATTAATAATAGCCAAAATACCGTAGCCAATTTCTTAGATCGCAAATTGAAGTAAAAGCGACTTTTAGAAATTAGTAAAAAAAGTTTTACTATAATTTTAGGCACATTTTTACACACTTTTAAGCAAAAAAAAATCGGAAGAAACTTCCGATTTTAGATTTTTATGATTCACAACTGCTGCAGGTAACCAAACTTGTAACTAATTCTTTTGAAACACTCTGGCTTCTTTGATAATACAAACTCTTGATTCCGAGTTGCCAAGATTCTATCATTAAACGATTTACTTCTTTAATTGGCAATTCTGCAGGAATATTAAGGTTTAAACTTTGTCCTTGATCTACAAATTTTTGACGAATTGCGGCTTGTTGCACAATTTCCAACTGACTGATTTCTTTGAAAGTTTTAAACACATCTTTTTCAGTTTGTGTAAGCTGTTCCATATGCTGAACGCTTCCACCATTCAGCATAATTCCACGCCAAACCTCCTCGTTGTCAAGACCTTTTTCTTCAAGCAGTTTTTTCAAATATTTATTCTTGCGCATGAAATTTCCTTTGCTCAAACCCGCTTTGTAATAATTACTGCTAAACGGCTCAATTCCTGGAGAAGTCTGCCCTAAAATTGCCGAAGATGATGTTGTTGGCGCGATCGCCATAGTAGTCGTATTTCTTCTTCCGTAACCTTTCAGTAATTCTGGTTCGCCATAAATTCGGGCTAAATCCTGCGTTGCTTTATCTGCTTTTTCACTGATGTGTTTGAAAATTTCTGTCGTTTTCATTTTGGCTTCTAAACCTTCAAACGGAATCCTATTTTTTTGCAAATACGAATGCCATCCTAAAACGCCTAAACCTAGGGCACGATGTCTTTTTGCAAATTTATTGGCAGCAGAAAGGTAATAATTGCCTTCCGTTTTTTCGATGAATTCCTGCAATACAGCATCCAAGAAAAAGATAGCCAATTTCACGGCTTCGGTATCTTTCCATTCATCGTAAAGCTCCAAATTCATTGACGAAAGACAACAAATAAAGGATTCGTCAAAATCAGATGGAAGCATAATTTCGCTGCACAAATTACTGGCATTGATGCGCAAGTTTTTGTCTTTATAAACTTGTGGTTTGTTTTTGTTTACGTTGTCACTGAAAAAAATATAAGGCAATCCTTTTTGCTGACGACTTTCTAAAACTTTTGCCCACACTTGGCGTTTTTCAATATCTCCATCAATCATTTCCTGCATCCAATAATCAGGAACACAAATTCCCGTGAATAAATTTTGGATCGGATTTCCGATGCTTTTTATCTTTAAAAACTCCTCAATATCCGGGTGATCAACATCTAAATATGCTGCAAATGCGCCACGACGTACGCCACCTTGCGAAATCGTATCCATAGCAGTATCGAACAATTTCATAAAACTTACGGCACCACTACTTTTTCCGTTGTCTGTTACAGCACTTCCTCGCCCACGCATTTCTCCAAAATAACCCGAAGTTCCGCCGCCTATTTTGGTCTGCATAATAACCTCACCAAGCTTGTGTGTAATTCCTTCAATTTTATCCGGAATATGAACATTGAAACACGAAATTGGCAAACCACGCTCCGTACCCATATTTGCCCAAACTGGCGAACTGATGCTCATCCAGCCACGTTCAATCATTTCTACAAAAGATTCCTTTAGTTCTGGTTTATAAAGTCGGCGAGCAGCTGCCGTGCAAATTCTATCAATTGCACCTTCAACCGTTTCACCTTTTAAAAGATAACCGCGATTCAGGATTTGTTCACTTTCAGAATTTTTCCACCACATTTTATTTCCAGCCTCGCTCATCGGTTGGCTGGCTTCATTTATATCTATTATATTCATCATTTTACGCTTTTAGAACAAATCATTTGCCGTTATACTCTTATCATGTTTTGTATATTCTACAGGTCTTTTCGCAAAGAAATCATCTAAACTGTTTGCAAAAACTTCTTCTTCAAACCACAACATTGCTTTATACTCTTCTGCCGAAACATCAAATACGGTTGGAATTCCAATTTGTTTCAAACTTTCGTCTAAACGGAATTTCATGAAATTAACTAAATCCGTTTTATTGATACTTTCGATTTCACCATCTTCAAAAATCCAATCTAAAATATCCGATTCAACATCGATCGAATGTTTAACGGTATCTCTAATTGCTAATAAAGTTGCATCATCAAAATAATCTGGAAATTCCTCTCGGATTTTATTAATAATAAAAATGCCACCATTAGCATGAATTTGCTCATCAATTGAAGTCCACGCAATAATATTACTCACATTTTTCATGTAACCTTTGAATCTCGTAAACGAAAGCAAAATTGCAAACTGGCTGAAAAGTGACACATTTTCAATCAAAATACTGAACAAAATCAGCGAAACCATGTATTTTTTATTGTCTTGCGAACGTGTATCTTTTAAAACATTGGAAAGATAATCCACACGTTTTCTGATTACAGGAACGTCTAATAATTTCTCGAATTCGTCATTATAGCCTAAAACTTCAAGCAAACGCGAATAGGCTTCAGAATGCCTGAATTCGCACTCGGCAAAAGTAGTTCCGAGGCCGTTAAATTCTGGTTTTGGGAAATGCTCATAAATATTTCCCCAAAAGCTTTTTACCGCAACTTCAATCTGCGCAATTGCCAACAAACTGTTTTTGATCGCCGTTTTTTCAGCTGGCGACAAATGCGAATGAAAATCCTGCGTATCAGCAGTAAAATCGACCTCTGTATGAACCCAGTACGCTTTATTTATCGCTTCAGTAAATTGTAGTACCTCCGGGTATTCAAAGGGCTTATAATTGATTCTTTTATCGAAAATAGACATAATATAAAATAATTAAATGGTGGATAATAAGTTACACGAAATGCCGATTTGGGAGGTATTTTAGCATCTCGATACTTACAAATTTAAGCCAGCATTTTTTGTTTTTCTTTTCTTTTGATGTTAAAAATCGAGGCAATTATCAACAGTAAAAAATGCCTTTTTTTATTTGTTAAAAAAGTATTTATCAACAGCGCTTTTTAAATTCATAAGCCTCGAAAAATCAGTTATTTAAAAAGAATCTAAATAAAGTTGTCAACAGGAAAAAATGCGTTTATTCCTCGATTAAGAAAAACAGTTATCAACAGCAAACTTGAAAATGAGCAAAATTTCGTCCGAAAAACTGTTACAAAAAAAGCATTTTGAAGTCTCATTTTAAGATTCAAAAAGTTTAACGTTCAAAAAAAACGAATTGACAAAATCAAACTAATTATTTAATTTTAAACATTTTATGAAATTTAAGAATTGTTTAAAGTCTAATTTCTGAATCTGCGGAAAGAAATAAAAATGAGTTTTTTCTCTTAAACAATTCTCAAAATACACCAACATCAAATGACAACAGATATTATCGAATTAAATGACTTTATAGTTTTGATTGAACAATCGAACACGACAAAAACCATAGTTCAGAAATGTGAAATTGATGGCGATGCAGTTGGTTTTGCTTTTTACGGATCTGGCAATGTGGAGTTGGAAATCAAGCACAATAATCAGACGAAATATTTGACAAACACAACGGGTTTGGCGATTTGTTTTTTCGGAAATCAGAAAGTCGAATTCTCACATAAAATCGAACCCGATAAACCTTTGCAATCCATCAGCATTTTTACAAAACTGAAGCATCTGAATTCTCTTCCTTTGGCAGAAAAAGAAATTTTCGAAAAACAGCTTCCCGAATTACTAAATCCGAAAGAACATTTTGTAAAAGGACCATCTTATTATATGACTTTGGACATGCAATTGGCAGTTCAAAAAATCTTCAACACAACGTATACAGGCAACACCAGATTGTTGTTTTTAAAAAGTCAGGTGAACGAACTTTTAGCTCATTTCTTTGCGCTTTTAAGCACCGATGCCAAAATTGACTTTTCGGAAATTGACAAAAACAAATTATATAAAGCGAAAGAAATTGTAACCACACATTATTCTAAACCACCATCAATCATGCAATTATCGCAAATGGTAGGTTTGAACAGCAACAAACTCAAAAAGAATTTTAAAGAGCTTTTCGGGATTCCTGTTTTTAAATATGTTCAGGAAGAACGCCTACATAAAGCGTATGAATTACTCCGCGAAAGCGAAAAAACGGTTCAGGAAGCTGCCTGGGATGTGGGTTATGAAAGTCTGAGTTCATTTTCGAATGCTTTTCACAAAAAATTCGGAATGCGTCCAAATGAAGTTCGGCTTCAATTCCTTTCAAACAAATCATAATTCTTTTGCGACAAATGATTGATTTTTAATCTAATCAATTTTGTATCAGTAATTAATTTAAAAACTATTGATATGAGTAAAAAGAAAATTTTAGTCTTGGGTTCCAATGGGAAAACAGGGCGCAGAGTAATCGACAGATTAAAAAATAATCCTGAAGTAGAAATTCGTCTAGGTTCTCGATCTGAAAAAATTCCATTTGATTGGGAAAACCCTCAAACTTGGGAAAATGTTCTACAAGACATTGAAACTGTTTACATCACTTTTCAGCCCGATTTGGCTATTCCTTCAGCAGTTGAAACAATTCAAGAATTTACTGTTTTGGCAACAAAATTAGGCGTTCAAAAAATGGTTTTATTATCGGGAAGAGGCGAAAAAGAAGCGCAGCTTTGCGAAGAAATCGTAAAAGAAAATGCCAAAAACTGGACAATCGTTCGTGCAAGTTGGTTCAATCAAAACTTTAGCGAAAGCATATTTTTGGAACCCATTTTAGCCGGAATTGTGGCTTTGCCAAGAGCCGAAGCTTTAGAGCCTTTTACAGACGCTGACGATATTGCTGATGTGGTTCTAGAATCACTTTTAGATGATAAACACAATGGAGAAACTTACGAATTGACCGGCCCGCGATTATTAACTTTCAAAGAAGCCGTAAATACAATCGCCGAAGCAAGCGGACGAAATATCACTTTTCAAGGTTTGTCATTAGACGAATATTCAAAAATGTTGCGCGAATTTCAAGTTCCTGAAGATCATATTTGGCTTGCGAATTATCTTTTCGAACAAGTTTTGGACGGAAGAAATTCGAATATCACTTCTGACATTGAAAAAGTCTTAGGTCGAAAAGCAAAAGATTTTAGCGCTTACGCAAAAGAAACTGCCCAAACCGGAATTTGGAATTCTTAAACTCTGAAAGATGAATTATTTTAGAGCCGCTTTATCTGGTTTACTAGTTTGGCTTTTGGTGAATATTTCGTTTTATATTTTGAATCATATTCCATACGTACAAAATTATTTTTGGCTTCAATCTATAATTGTAATGTTCGGAATTATCTTTTTCGGAATTTTTGGTGCCAAAATTTATTTCAGAAAAACTTCTCAAACAAATGGATTGTTACTCGGAATTGCAATGTCGGCAACGGCCTTAATTTTGGATGTTTTAATCACAGTTCCTTTTGTCGAAATCCCAAACGGAAGAAGTTATTACAGTTTTTTTACGAGCCCGGTTTTATGGCTTTTGGCAACAATAAATGCTTTGGCTGTTTATTTTTATTGGAAGAAAAAAATAAACATTTGACTTTAAAAACGAAATTAGGAACATTGCCAATGGTTTCAACCATTGGGACGCAATGATAACATTCGCTTAGTCTCCCAAGGTTGAAACCTTGGGCTATGTTGAAATAAAACAAAAAAGCTTGTTCTAACGAACAAGCTTTTGTTTATTTCTAATAATTGAAATTATAGATTCGCATCTTTCACTTTGGCTTTTGCCAATTGGCTCACTCTGTAAATCAGAAATACACTGAACAAAGTAACAACTGCAACCACATAACCCAAAATAGGATAATTCTCCAAAGGCGAAGTTTTTGTCTGTTGATGTACTATAAATCCAGCAGAAACAGCGCCAATTCCTCCTGCAATTTGTTGTAATGATGACGTTATAGACATATAGGCACCACGATCCTGCATCTCAGGAATTGCAGTGTTTAATGTTGTTGCCGGAATCATTCGGCTCATGATTCCCATGAATAAAATCATGTTCAAAACAACAATTTGCCAAAGCGGAATAGGACTCAAATTGGTATAAATCAAAATCATGATTATGGACAAAAATGATCCTGCCGCAAATAATTTAAACTTGCTTACTTTATCACTCAATTTCCCTATAAGCGGCATAATAAACAATACTGAAAGTCCGGTAAAGAAAAATACCATCGGTAATTCTTCTTGGCTGATATGAATATTATTGACTAAATACGCACTTCCAAAAGGCTGCAACATAAAACCTCCAACGGAAAGAAAAGCAATTGCCATAAAACCAACTTGGTATTGTCTGTTACTTAAGGTATGCCACAAATGCAAAAATGGACTTTTGTCTGACTGCAACTCCAAGTGTTTTGTAATCGCTGGCAATTGCGTTAAAACTGCTACAAGAATTAACAATCCTAAAACGGCAATCATAATGAAAGTTGAATGCCAGCCCCAATGGTTTGCGAAAAATAATCCTGCTGGTATTCCAAGAATTTGACTTGATGCGTAGGCCATTTGAATAAATCCCATTACGCGACCTCTTTGCTGAATAACAAATAAATCGGTTACGATAGCCAACGAAATAGAACCAATTACACCTCCAAAAAGTCCTGTAAAAATTCTTGCCATTAACAACATATGATAACTTGTCGAAAAGGCACAAAAAATAGTTCCAATAATAAATCCGATATAGAAGAAAATCAACAGTTTTTTTCGGTCGAATTTATCTGCAAAACCTGCTGCTAAAAGTCCAGAAATTCCAGCACTGAAAGCATAAGCAGAAACCGCAAAACCAAAATCTGAGGTCGTCATGCTTAATTTTTTCATTAACATATCTCCTAACGGAGAAATTACGACAAAGTCTAAGATTACAGTAAATTGCAAAAGTGCCAAAATGGCGATAATAAATTTTTGATGTAAGGTGAAAGCCGTGCTTTCTATAGTAGTTTTTTCCACTTTAATAATTTGTATTATTTACGATAATTCCTGGCACGCATGGCCAAAATCGCAGATTAGTTTTATAATCTCTTCTGGTTTCAATGTTTCCGAAACCACACGAAGAACGCAATCAACGTCTTCACAATCAATACTCCACTCTTGAATTTGTGGGTGATTGCTCAAAATTTGATGTGCAATAGAACTAGAATTTATAGTTCCGATATTGGTTTTAAAAATATGTATTGTGTTTAAATCTGTTTCCATAATTTTTCATGGTTTAAGGCCTTTCACGGTTACTTGAAAAGCTTCTTTCATAATTTCTTTCGTAAGCACAAATGGTTTTCCTCCCATACTTTTACGTTCCGCATGCATGTTCAGCAGCGTATAAAGAGGTCCGTACGCCACACTCCAAAACGCTTCAAAATTCATTGGAAGAAGTTCTTTATTTTGCAGCGAATTATTGATGAACTGGGTCATGATGGCTCTGAAATCTGAAAATTCTTTTATCGAATCCAAAATGATTTCTCCATGTGGCGAATGTTTGATGATTTCAAAAAATGCAACTTCTTTAGGGTATTTCATTGCAAAGTTGGCGCGGTTTTCCCATTGTTTCCACAAACCTTCTTCGAATGGCATTTCTGGCGAAAAGTCTTTTATGGTGCTTTTAAAAAACTTCAGTGCCATTTTAGCTCCTATTTTTTGAATCAAATCATCTTTGTCAGCATAATAAATATAGAGCGTACCAACAGAAATTGAACAGGCTTTCGCCAATTTATTCATACTGAAACCTTGAAATCCTTCCTGCACAATTTGGTCAATCGCCATTTCAATGACCAATTTTTCTTTGTCAATATCTCTAATTCTCATAGCTGATTTTTTTTTACAAAGATAAAACAATAAATGAATGAACATTCTTTTATTTATTGTTTTTTTTCATCTAAATTAAAATCCATAAAAAAAGTCTGCAAAACCCAGCGTTTTACAGACTTCAAAAAAACTAAACAAATAAATTAAGTTGTAAATTCTAAATCTCAAATTCCAACCAGTATTGTCCCACTGAGCGAACTCGAAGAGCAACATAACTCATAACTCATAACTCATAACTTATAACTTATAACTTATAACTCATAATTATATCACTTTTTACTTTTCATCAAAGAAACATCATCTATAAAACAAAAAGATTTTGCTTTTCCATCGGCAAGAAAACCAACTTCAGCTTTTCCTCCTTTTACTTTTATATCTTTTATGACAATGGTTTTCCAATCGGTATTTTCTTCTTTTACGACAAATTGAAATTTCTTTCCGCCAGTTTCGGCATAGATTTCAAGGTTATTAAAACCTTTGCTGTTTTTTACTTTCGCGGTCAATGTATAAAGTCCGTCCTCTAGTTTTACATACGGTGATGATTCTATTTTTTGGAAAATTTTTCGTTTGAAATCAATTTTATCACTGATATTCAAGCTCTTTTCTCCAATGACTGTTTTTCTTTCTAATTCTGTATTAAAATGATTCAAAACTGGAGAAGTAACAGTGTCTAAACTTATTTTATTGCCCTCGATAACTTCAGTCGCCCAACCTGTCATCTGAATCTGCAATGGTTTTACAGGACTCGGAATATGTCTACGATCGGCTTCAAAACTTCCGTTTCTGACATAATTGTTTTCATCATCAACTTTCCATTTTCCTGTTTTAGCATCCAAATTCCAAGCGCTAAGCGAATTAAAATATGGTTCACTTCCATTAAACGACATTGGGCACCATTGGTTATAACCCAAACCGTTTCCAGCAAAATCAGCCCAACGATCGCCACAATACACAATAGTTTCCTGTTGTGTTCCTTTTATAGAAAAGAAAAATCCAGTTTGCGAAACATGAGCAAAATCTTCTTCAGCACCTTTTGTAATCAGCATATCATTTGTTGGGCGATATGGACCACGAATATCATCGGCAACTAAATAATAAGCGAAAGACGAATCCCAACCGTAAATATTTGAAGCATACATATAATACTTGTTTTTGTATTTGAACATGCAGTTTCCTTCTCGGCTTTCACCTTTAAAAATTTCGGTACAGTCTAAAAGATTTACTTTTCCGTCTTTTATTCCAATTTCAGAAACATAAATCTTGTTTCTTCCTTTTCCGTACGAATAAATCAAATACGATTTTCCAGTGTCTTCGTCAGTAAAAACGGTTTGGTCGCCAGTATTGCTGGTTCCAATCATTTTTTCCATATTTATTTTTTGATGCCAAGTAAACTGACCTGTAGGCGAATCGGAAAGCGTGATCAAAACTTCGCTTCCATGCTGTACAAATAGCGCGTATTTATTAATTTCCTTTACAAAAGCAACACCTAAACGCCCTACCCAGGTCTTCCCTGATTTATTTACTTCGTCTTTTGTCAAAACATTTGCTTCCAAGGTCCAATTAACCAAATCATCTGAACTGTAACACCTAACAGCTTCAAAGTTATTGACATTAAGCGTCACGGACGGATCAGCACGATAAATATCGGCCTCAGCATAATGAACGCCATACCAAAAATATTTTTGCTTTCCTGTTTTCGGATCTGGAAATTTAAATATGCCACCTCCTTGACTGTTTAATGGAAGCCCGTCTTTGGTATTCCAGAAAACATCATTTTTGATGGTACGATTCTGGGCTATCATTTTTTGTGATATTCCAAAAGAGAATAATGCAAGAGCAATACTAAAGGAATACCATTTTTGAATTTTCATAATTTAGTACGGTTAGTTAGTTCGTAATAAAATTATTGAATCAGTATAAAGTTTGCGTCATGTACTATCCTGTTTAGTAATAGATATTTAAGATTATGGCAGATTTTGAATTGTCTATAATTTTTTCCAATCTTTTAAAAAAAACTTCATTTACCATAGGACAACCGTGGCTTCGGGAAATATAATGATCTTGTTCCTCCTCCGGAACTGCAGAATAGGAATGCAAAACCACAGCTCTTTTTAAAGCGTTATTGTTACTTTCATCTAAGCCGTTTAATTTATACGATTTTCCAAAAGCTCCAAAATATGATTTCCCAATCGCATAGCATCCTAGAGAAGTTGCATTTGAATTGGGTTCATTGCTGAATTTAAGATTTCCTGGAATTCCGGTTTCTGATCCGCAACCGTGAACAACGAGTCCTTCGTCCAAAATCTTGTCGTGCTCCAAATCATAAACAAAAAATCTGTTTTTGCCTGATTTGATTTTCATATCAACAAAAAAAGCAATTTTACTATTATATGAATTACTGGTTTTGATTTTTTCTTTTACTCCAGCAAGCTGTATGTTGAATCGCTCAATAGCGGTTTCCGTCCAATTTTCTTTTCCTGATATTGTTTTGAAATTCGCCAAAATTGATACGGAAAGAAATACGATTAAATTGAAAATTTTCATAAAAGTGGCATTAAAAATTTATCCCAAACAACTTTTCAGAAAAATTGTTTTTTTACGATGCAAATTTACTGTGCCCATCCATTACAAATTAGACAGTAAACGACTTAAAAACAATATAATAAGTTTTAATTTTCAACAAAAACAAGCCCAATATTCCCTCAAAAAATCATCAAAATGAGCGTCATTGCTGGGCTTTTCGATTTCATCTCATTTTTGAAAGGATCGTCTTTTAAAGTCCAAAACTAAAACACTGACTTAAAGCTGTTTATAATAAGAATTTTAAGATTAATGCTTTTTTATCTGCTTAATATTGTATAACTTGCATATAGCAAATAAAAAATCTACACATTATGAAAAAAATTCTATTCTCTATTTTAGTAGTTGCGATTAGTATAATGTATCAGCCGATTTTTTCCCAAACCGAGGATACCGAACCTGCTTTAGGACTGCCCGGTGACAACTTAGATCTCTATGCTGTTCTGAGTCTTTTTCAAAAATCAAAAACAATTGAAGAATTTGAAAAAAAATTAAACCTAAAAGAAACAGGCATCAACAATCTGGATCTGAATTTGGACAAAAAAGTAGATTTTATAAAAGTAGTAACAAAAAAGGAAGGCAATTCCTTTACTTTTATACTTCAAGTCAATGTGAGTAAAGACGAAACTCAAGATGTTGCGATAATCTTAGTATCAAAAGATAAAAATGGAAAAGTGTCGCTTCAAATGGTTGGAGATGAAGATCTTTATGGCAAGAACTACATCATTGAGCCCAAGAAAGATGTTCCTGCCCAGACAGCAAATCCAGCATATAAAGGAGAAAATCCTGTAACTACAAGTACTCCAGCAACAACCGTAATTGTTGAGCAGGCACCAATTGTACAGTATGTGTATTCACCTGCTTATGTACCTTATTATCCACCTTACTATTATGGATATTATCCGCCTTATTTTGCCGCTTTTACGGTACTAGCGGTTGGAATTTATCGCCACAATCATTGGTATCATGGTGGGCATTATGGCTATCACGGAGGTCATTATGGCGGGCATAACAATATTGTGATCAACAATAATAATCGAAACAGCATTAATCATTATAACAACAACAGATCCCGATCGAACACTGTAGCACGAAATAATTCTGGCGGTCGTTATGGCAATAGCGTTTCAAATCGTGCAACAAATACGGGCGTTTCCAACAGAGCTGGAACCGGATCAAATCGTCCTTCGGCAGGAACTTCAGACAGAGGCGCATCAGCAAATCGTCCATCAGCGGGAACATCTGATAGAAGTTCTAATAGAGGTTCATCAGCAAATCGCCCATCGGCCGGAACTTCAGACAGAAGCTTCTCGTCACCATCAAATCGCAGTTCTTCTAATTTTAGTTCTGGAGGCGGAAGAACAAGATCAGGCGGTGGAGGTTTTAGCGGCGGAGGCGGCTTTGGCGGCGGTGGCGGACGCAGACGCTAATCGAAATATATGGACATAAAAAAAGATCGGATGCAAAATTTACATCCGATCTTTTTTTATTTTTTATGTCTAAATTTATTTATTGATCCGAAACGCTCATATCTCTTACACAAACATATTTTCCGTCTCTTTTTACAAACACACTCATATAGTTTCCAGTATTTATAATAGTTTTGGTAGAATCTGTAACTTCAAAAGCACCTGTTTCTACTACTTGATTTCCATCATCTGATACAAAAATTTCACCCGTTTTAAATGCAATCTGATCTGATTTTGAACCAATATTGGCTTTTAAAAACTCTAAAATATTAGCTTTTCCAATTAAAGGAATGTGGTTTTGATAGTAGCTAATTGCATCATCTGCATAATAGCCCACACTTGTAAGTTCGCCCGAATTATAGACTCTGGCAAAGTCATCTTCCTTAGCTTGGATTTCCTTTTTTATGGCTTCTTTATCAACCACAACAGGTTCTTCTTTTTTCGTATTGCAGGCAAAGATAGAAGTTAAAACACCTAACAATAAAATTCCTTTTAAAAGATTGTTTTTCATATATTTAAGGATTTAAAACTATTCCTTAAAAGTACTTATAAAAATTAAAATATCAAGTTATTTCCGATAAAAATATTATTCAGTTATGATAAAGATTTCAAAAACATTTCACTATATTTAAATGAAACTGAACAGATTAAGGCGATACATGCTTTTATGGTAATGTTTTTGACAGAATTATAAGAAGTTATTCAGACAATGTTGATTCTTTGTCAAAAAAATAGCCCTATATTGCAAGAGAAAAAGCTTATCATTAAGAATAAACTAAAGGTTACTTTTATAAAAAAGCGTTTTAAATTTAATTTTACCCCAATTTAAAAATGAATAAAAACCATTACAATATTTTACTTGCAGATGATGATGACGACGATTGCTCTTTTTTTAGAGAAGCACTTGACGAATTAAACCTTCCTGTAACTCTTGTAACAGTACATGATGGCGTACAATTAATGGATTATTTAAGAGCGCATTCACCTAAAGAGTTGCCTGATATTCTTTTTCTTGATTTAAATATGCCTCGAAAAAATGGCCACGAATGTCTCAAAGAAATTAAGGAAATTCCGGAATTTGATACGCTTCCAGTGATTATTTTTTCTACTTCATTAGATATTGAAATTGTTGATTTGATGTACCAAAAAGGTGCTACACATTATATCAGAAAACCTGGCGAATTTTCTAAACTAAAAGCTGTAATCAGCAATGCTTTGTCAACCACCGTCGAAAATAATCTAAAACAGCCTGCAAGAGAACAATTTGTTCTTCAGCCGTAATCTTTTCAGGAATGAACCTTACAAACAAGGAATATTATTTTCTAGCCGATGGTGGTGAAATGGGCCAATCAATACGATCCAAAGATTGGAGCAAAACCGCTTTAGGAAATCCTGATGTATGGCCTCAAAGTCTTCAGACAATGGTTTCGGTAATGCTCAATAACCCTATTGGAATGTACATTGCTTGGGGAGATGATCATACGCAATTGTATAATGATGCCTTTCGTCCTATTTTAGGCTCAACAAAACATCCTCAAGCTTTAGGAATCAGCTCAAAAGAAACATTTTCGGAAATCTGGGATACTATCGGGCCAATGTTCGAAGATGTCATGAATGGAAATGCTGTTAGTTATGCCGACCTAAAATTGGTCTTGAATCGGAATGGATTCGATGAAGAATGTTATTTCAATTTTTCATATACGCCAATTAAAACCGAACACGGAAATGTTGGTGGCATATTGGTTACTGTTGTTGAAACGACTGAAAAAACTGAGCAAATTTTAACTAAAACCAAAGTCCAAGAAAGCGAGCAAAAAATAAGACAGATTGTCGAAAATGCTCCTTTCCCAATTGGTGTTTATGTGGGAAAAGAACAACGCATCGAACTTGCCAATCAATCCATTATAGATGTTTGGGGAAAAGGGAATGATGTTGTTGGAAAATTATATACAGAGATTCTTCCTGAACTCAACAATCAATCGGTTTTTGAGCAAGTAAATCAGGTTTTTGAAACAGGTGAAGCTTTTCATAATAAAAATGCTCGTATTGACATTACCATGAATGGCAAACTCGAAAGCTTTTATTTCAATTACAGTTTTACGCCTCTTTATGATACAAATGGAAATATTTATGGCGTCATGAACACCGCCGCAGAAGTTACCGATTTGCATCTTGCCACAAAAAAAATAGAAGAAGCCGACAAGCGTTTTCGTGATACCGTAAAACAAGCTCCAATAGGAATTACCATTTTGCGTGGTCCTAATTATATGGTCGAAATGGCCAATGAAGCGTATTTAAAAATTGTTGATCGCGAAGAAGAAACTTTTGTTGGCAGACCGCTTTTTGATTCACTTCCAGAGGTGGAAGAAAGCGTAAATAAACTTTTATCTGATGTATTGACAACTGGAATTCCGTTTCATGGAAATGAAGTTCCGATTCCATTAAATCGTTACGGAAAACTTGACATATCTTATTTTGATTTTCTTTATAATCCGTTACGAGAAGAAAATGGCGAAATCTCAGGAATTATTGTCACTGTTACTGAAGTAAGCGAAAAAGTTGAAGCACGAAAAAAAATCGAGCTCAACGAAGAAAGGCTTAAAATCATTGTTGAAGCCAGTGAACTTGGCACTTGGGAACTCAATTTAAAAGAAAATAAAATTCATTATTCGCAACGCTACTTCGAAATCCTTACAGGACATAAAGACGTTTTAGAAATGAAACACGAGCAATTGCTGACTTTTGTGCATCCAGACGATTTGCATATTCGAAACCAAGCTTATATTGAAGCACTTACTACAGGAATAATCAATTATGAATTACGAGTAATTTGGCACGACAAATCGATTCATTGGCTTGAAGCCAAAGGAAAAGTGTTTTTTGATCCACAAAATAATCCGGAAAAATTACTTGGTACTATAAGAGATATTACTGAAGAAAAAAATCACCAGCAGAATTTGGAAGAAAGCGAAAAGCGTTTTCGATCTTTAACTGAAAGTATTCCGCAGTTGATTTGGGAAACAGATGAAAAAGGAAATTCACTATTTGTTTCTGGAAAGTGGGCTGAATATACTGGAATACAGAACGAAGAACAAACTTGGAAAAACATGATTCATCCTGATGATTTCGATGAAAACATGAGGGTTTGGAGTCATAGTCTTGCCACAGGCGAAATATACCGATGCGACGTGCGAATCAAAAGACACGATGGCGTTTACAGATGGCATACCGTAATTGGCGAACCGGTTTTAAATGAAGAAAATAAAATCATCAAATGGGTTGGCGCTTTTACAGATATTCACACTGAAAAAGCCTTTACAAACGAGCTAGAGCAACAAGTAACCGCAAGGACCAAAGAATTGAGCCTAATGAATGAATCGCTTCAAAAAAGCGAAGAACGTTATCATTTGATGGTTGAAGAAGTTCAGGATTATGCTATTTTGTACCTCAACCACGAAGGTATTGTTGAAAACTGGAATTTAGGTGCCGAAAAAATTAAAGGATATAAAGCCGAAGAGATTATTGGCAAAAGCTTTTCTCAGTTTTACACTGAAGCTGATCGAAAAAATAATCTTCCTCAGAAGTTACTGAATCTCGCAATTGAAAAAGGAAAATCGAGCCACGAAGGATGGCGTGTTCGAAAAGACAAAACGCTTTTTTGGGCCAATGTAACGCTTACGGCTATTCACAACAAAAACAACCAGATTATAGGTTTCTCAAAAATGACTCATGACTTGACTGAGAAAAAAAGCGCCGATGACAAACTAAAAATGAATGCTTTAGAACTTGAGCACAAAAATGCAGAACTTGAAAAAATGAATCAAGAACTGCAGTCTTTCGCCTATATTTCAAGTCATGATTTGCAAGAACCGTTGCGAAAAATCCAAACTTTTGCTACACAGATTATGGAAAAAGAATCTGAGAATTTGTCGGATTATGGAAAAGATAAATTCAAGAGAATGCAAAATGCGGCGCAGCGAATGCAGACTTTAATCAATGATTTGCTTTCGTATTCTAGAACCAATGCTCAGGAAAGGGTTTTTGAAAAAATAGATTTAGGGAAAATCGTAGCCGAAGTCAAAGAAGATTTAAAAGAAGAAATTGAGCAAAAAAACGCTAAAATCGAAAGTTTAGAAAACTGTGAAGCCAATATTATTCCGTTTCAATTCAGACAGCTTTTGTATAATTTAGTCAGCAATTCTCTTAAATTTTCAAACCCTGAAAATCCAATTGTGATCAAAATCAATAGCGAAATTGCAAAAGGTTCGGATTTGAAAAATGAAAAATTAGCATCCGAAAGTAAGTATTGCCATATCAGAATTGAAGATAACGGAATTGGTTTTGAACAACAATACAGTTCAAAAATCTTTGAAGTTTTTCAGCGTCTTCACGGAAAACTCGAATATACAGGAACCGGAATTGGATTGGCAATCGTGAAAAAAATCGTTGACAATCATAACGGAATTATTACGGCAACTGGCGAATTGAATAAAGGAGCTATTTTTGACATTTATATTCCCGCAACATAAAATCAAAAAGCAGAATTTCTTAAACCGAAATGCTGCTTTTTTTCTTCAAAATATTAATTACTTAACTACACTTCCTTCAAAAGGTGAAGCCGGCAAATTTTCTTTGTTATATAAATTTGCTTCAACAGGATTATCTGCCCAAGCATAACGGACTTTGACTGGCTTATCAATATTTTCACTCCAGATTTTGACTTTATTCCCTTCAATCATGGCGCTTGCCCAAACAAACTTACCATCGCTTCCGGCAATTTCGAATCCTTTCAAACGGTCGCTATTTTTAATTATCAAACCGCTTCCTGTATCTGTAAAAGACAAAATCAACTGATTCCCTTTTCGTTCCGCCGATTTGAAAAGCGGTCCAGAAGCAACAATATTCTTTTCTCCATAAGCAATCTTTTCAGCTTGGAGCGCTAATCTTTTCCCGACATCATATTTGTTCAGCGGATGAATATCATTCCATTCGCCAAGATCAATTGTTACAGCCATTCCTGTATTTGGAACTGCTAAAGTATTTTTTTGCTGTTGACGCAAAGCCGCCCAATTACTTTCTGCAGGCTCTGTTTTTGGTTCCATAAAATTAGTCAACTGCACAATCAAAAACGGAAAATCGCCTTGCTTCCAGGCTACGCGCCAACTTGAAATCAAAGTTTCCATCAACGCGCCATATTCTTGCGGTTTTTTAGTACTCGATTCTCCTTGATACCAAAGTGCGCCTTTTATAGCATAATTTGTCAGCGGCGCAATCATCGAATTGTACAATCCTACTGGTTTCCATCTTATGAAAGTTGCACCCGGCAAAGGTTTCATTGCAGCTCCTAATTTAAATTTCCACGGACCTTTCAAATCAATTGAATCTTTATCCAAAACCAATTGATAGGGTTTATCTTCAACAAAACCGCCTTTTCCCGAATTATTGATTACACGAATAGCAATTTCATTTTTTCCCTCTTTCAAAAACTTTGGATCAAAAGCATATTTCCTTGGCGGATACAAATAAGAAGTGGTTCCAACGAAATTCCCGTTTACATAAACCGAATCGGCATCGACAATTCGGCCTAAAATCAATTTTGCCGAAGTCGCTTTTAGATTTGACAAATCAACTTCTTTTCTGAACCAAACTGCGCCATTTATTTTTCCTAAAGTATGATCGGCCCAATAACCTGGAATATTCATTTCTGGCCAATCTATATCATCTAAATCTGCTTTTGACCATTGCTTTTTCAAACCTTCATCTTGACGATTAACATCTGCATACCATTCGGTGCTAATTTTTTTGTCATTTGCTTCGATTTGCGCTCCTAAAGTCCCATCTTTAAATTTCTGATATTCAGCATCGTATTCAGGAAATTTCTTCACAGCATCGGCGCTAAGCCATGATTCTGCAGGAGAACCGCCCACAGCGCTATTGATCAACCCAATTGGCACTTTATATTTTGCATAAATTTCACTTGCAAAAAAATATCCGACTGCCGTAAAATTCAAAATATTGGTTGGATTTACTGCTTTCCATTCGCCTGACGACAAATCCGAATTTTCTTTTGCAAAATCATATTGATCAGGCACTAAAAATTGTCTTATTTCCGAATTATTTGCGTTTGCTACAATATCTCGGTATTTGTCTTTTACGCGATCCATTGGTAATTCCATATTTGATTGTCCCGAGCAAAGCCAAACATCGCCAAACAAAACATCTTTTAAAGTAATTGTATTGCTTGCCGACAAAGTCATTTCAAAAGGTCCTCCCGCTTTTTGAGCAGGCAAGGTAATTACCCAATTTCCATCCTGAGAAGCTGTAGCTTCAAACTTTTTTTTATTAAAGGAAAGCTCGACTTTTTCATTTGGCGCCGCCCAGCCCCATATTTTCACCGGAATATCGCGCTGTAAAATCATTCCGTCACTAATCAATCTCGGAAGTTTTATTTGAGAATAAACAGCACTGCAAAGAAGAGCACTGATAAAAATTAGTAGTTTTTTCATTTTCAAAATTTTATTTTCTGATGTATGCTGAAATCTTTTTAAAGATAATCTATATCGTATTACTAACTAAAGTTTTTATTTAACACATAGAAACATAGAGCTTTTTTAATTTGGAAAAAGAAAATAGAAAGAAACTAGTTTCTAACACATAGCTATGTGAATGTATCCAAGTAAAACGCCTTTTAAAGCTTAACTAATTCTATGGCTCTATGTGTTTAAAAAACATTCTTCCCTTTTCATTTGACATCAAAAAGCCGAGAGGGCTCAACTCTCGGCTTTTTTTATAAAACAATTTTATCTGCAGTTTTAACCAATTCTTAAAATAAACACTTACTTACAACTTTACTAACTTAATTGGCTGCTTAAATTTGTTTTATCATATGAATTTGGACAAACAAAAACTTCATTTCTTAGTACCCCGGATTCTGATATGCCGCTTTTTCAGCATCCGTCATAATCATGGCATCAAATTGATTTTGAGGGATCGGGCGTAAATAATGGTAGGTCTTAATATCTCTAGCAACTGTAATTGGTGTATGGTTTCCGTATGCAGGTCCACAAATTTGGTATGAACTTGAAAGTTCTGTCCATTTTTGCGTGCGAAGCAAATCGTACCAACGATATCCTTCACCAAAATATTCACGAGAACGTTCTGCCAAAATATAATTGATATCAATAGTTGCAGGTGTTGCTGCCACCATTGCTGCGCTGTTATCCGCTGATTTTGCTACATTTCCATTGTTGTCAAATCTCCATTTTCCTGCACGAGCTCTTAAAACATTTACCAATTCTCTAGCGCTTTTTCCACCTTGAGGCGTTGCTCCCATTACATTTGCTTCAGCTGCAATTAAATACAGTTCTGATAATTTTGCAATATTGAAAGGACGTGTACTTGCTCCATTTGGAGAACCAAGTCCAGTTCCATTATCTGTACGATACGTTCCTAATTTCCATAAACCTGGGTAAATAATTCTGCTGATGCCACTTGGCGCAATAACAAAATCAGATCTTCCTGGCAATACTCCTGCTCCAACTGCTCCACCTTCTGGTCCGTTTCCTGCCGCATAAACAATCGATGGATTTTCAGCATTCAAAAATGAAAGTATTGCACCGCCTGGAGCAACTGGCAATCCATTGGCATTATTTAAAGTTGGCGTCGTAATTCCAGCTTTATTCCAGTTTCCACGATATACTGTTGTAAATGTACCATCGTAACGAGAATCGTTTGTTTTATCAGCAAATGTATTTGCGATTGCACCGATAGTAGGACACATACGAATAAATGGACGTCCTAAATGTTGCTCTGCTTCACGTTGCACTGAACTTACTCCCGAACTTCTGATAACGGTATAATTTGGTGTCATCATCCAAACTGCAAAGTTTTCTGGAGCATTTCCATTTGAAAACGTAAGACTGCTGGCATTGTAAAATTCACTTTTTTCTGTGTGATCAGCATATAATAGAATTTCGCTGTTGCGATCATTGCTTCCTAAATTTACATCATAGTAAGTTGGTTGCAAAGCAAATGCACCGTGGCTATCAATTGCCGTTGCTGCCACATCGTATGCTTTTTGGAAATACCAAGCAGCATCATGTCCGTCTGGGTCAACACGAGAAGTTTCTGGGTAAGTTGGGATATTATTTGGATTTTTCAACCACCATGCATAAGTCAAATAGGCTTTAGCCAAATATAATCTTGCTACTGTTTTTGTTACACCGCCTTTTACTCTTCCCGCATCTGGCAATTCATTTACTGCTGTTACTAAATCAGGGAAAATCGCTTTTGTATATACTTGTGGCACCGTATTTCTAACAGAAAATCTTGAAGGGCTAGTATTGAATTTAAGTTCTCCTGCTCCCAAATCTAATGGCACTCCACCAAAAGTTTGAACTAATAAAAAGTAATCAAACGCACGGAAGAATCTAGCTTCAGAAATCATCGCATTTGAAACCGTTCCAATTGCTGTAGCATTCTCTATAATTCCGCTTGCAGTATTAATATTGATAAAGGCTGGTCCCCACAAAGCATCCGTACGGCTTGATGAAGGTGTAATTGATCCTACGCCAGAAAGGTCCATATCTTTGAAATTGGCATCAGCACTTTGCGCATACGTTACCTCATCTGTTCCTGTTTCGGTCGTATTGTAGTAGTAACCTTGTCCATAAATGTAACGCAGGTGCGCATACATAGACGTCAATCCTCCAACAACTCCTTTTTCTGTTTTAAAATATTCAGGCGTGTAGACACTTCGAGGTTCTTCTTCTAAAACATTCGTGCATGCTCCCAGGAACAGCGTTAACATTGCTGTTGCCATAAAAGTTTTTATTTGTATCGGTTTCATTGTTATCTTTTTTAAAATGTTAAATTAAGGCCAAGCAAGAAGGTACGTGTAGAAGGAGTATTAGTTCCTAATGTCAGCAAACGTCTTTTGTAAAAATCAGTTACTGCTGCATTTTCGTTACCGTAAGAGTTGGTTTCAGGATCCATTCCAGTTTCTTTATGGTATGGCGAGTAGATTACGAATGGGTTTTGCACGGTGCAGTACAAACGGAATCTGTCAACTCCCAAATCCTTAATAAATTTTTCAGTAATATTATAACCAAGAGTAATGGTGCGAATTTTAACATAAGATGCATCAAAATATCCTAAAGTAGAACCGTATTTTGGGTTGTCATTACTTGAAATTCCGCCTGGTCTTGGGTATTTTGCGTCTGTGTTATCTGGTGTCCAATAATCTACTTTTACGTTTCCTCTACGTCCGCTCAACATATTTAAATAACCTGTTGAAGAATAAAGTGTACTGATCAAAACTCCTCCACTTTGGAAAGCACCTACTACACTCAAATCTAAGTTTTTATACGCTACGCGAGTATTGAAACCACCTAAGAAATCAGGATTTACATCAATAATTTGTCTATCTGCTGGTCCAATTTGTCTTGTTGGTGTACCATCTGCATTAAAATCTCCAGTATATTTCACTTTAATCATACCCACATTTCCACCTGGCTCATATTTAGTAAGATTTGCATCTTCTTGTTGCCAAAGTCCGATTTTTTGATAATCAAAGATTACATCAATTGGATGTCCAACAAACCACCAGTTGTTTTCATCTCTCGTTTGTCCTGAAGACAATGCTACCAATTTATTTTTGTTAGAATAAAAGTTCACACCAACATCCCAAGACCAACCTTGTGGATTGTCGAATATTGCTCCGTTAAGCGTAAACTCATAACCTTTGTTTTGAGTTTGTCCGATATTTGCTGTATAACTTCCAACACCTGCTGTTGGAGGCAAACCTACGCTTAAAAGAATATCTTTTGTATCTGTAACATAATACTCTGCAGTACCTGTTAATCTATTTTTGAAGAAACCAAAATCAATTCCGTAATTCATTGTCGTTGAATATTCCCAACCTAAATCTGGATTTGGCAATGTCGATACATAATAACCTGTCGCATTTGTTTCTCCAAAATTGTATGGTCTTGAAGCCAAACTTCCAAGAGTAGAATAAGGTGCAACTGCTTGGTTAGAAGTTTCTCCATAACCTACACGTAATTTTAATTGGTCTAACCAACTAACATCTTGCATAAAAGATTCATTTTTAGCGTTCCACCCAGCAGATACAGCAGGATAAGTGTGCCATTGATGACCTTTTGCTAGTCTAGAAGAAGCATCAGATCTCACTGTCGCTGTAAGCATATAGCGATTGTCATATGAGTACATTGCACGTGCCATATATGAAATCAATCCACTTTGCTGATAATCTTGATTGTCCGGATTAACTGAAATCTCTCCTGCTGCTCTTCCTAAATTGTAAAATTGAAAAGCGTCTGAAGGAATATCTTTAGCATTTACTTGTGATTTGTTGTATGTAGTTTGTTCTGATGAATACATAGCTACTGCATTCACTTGATGCTTTCCAAAAGTACGGTCATATGTAAGTAAATTTTGGATCGCCCAGTTTGTATTTAGCGTATTTGTAACAGAAGCTGTAGAAACCGTAGTTGGATTAATACTGAATACTCCTTCTCCCGTATACTGACCACCATTAGTCGTACGGAAATTACCACCTAAATCGATATGAAATTTCAAACCTTCAACACCTGGAATTTTAACCTCAGCAAATAAAGTGTTATATGAACTATAAGCTTTTGTCTGGTCAATCCATTTGTCTCCCAAATTATTTATTGTTCCCCTTGTATATACCCAGTTTTCATCTAAAGGCATCTTAACCGTTCTTTTCAAAGAACCATCTGGATTATAAGGATTCGAAATAGAAGTAGTACTCAAACTGTTGTATAAACTGAAATTTCCACCATTTGAAATCGAATAATTATTATTTGTAGTAAAACCCACTCTAAAATAGTTTCCTATCGCCTGATCTACAGCACCTCTTAACGTTATACGGCTGTAATCTTGCCCAGGCACAACTGCTTCTTCTTTATAATAACTAGTGCCAAAATTGTAGTTACCGCCTTCAGTTCCGCCCGAAACGCCAACATCATGGTTGGTTACTAAGCCTGCACCAAAAATTAAATCTTGCCAATCTGTATTTACATTATCAGCTTCATCTGCTCCGTTTGTGTAAAGTGGCGCAGTTGAACCAGGCAAAGTAGCTATTTTACGCAAAGCAACAAATTCAGGTCCGTTCATCATTGGAAATTTGGCGAAAATAGTTTTCAAACCGCTATAAGTATTATACGAGAACTTAGCTTTTTGTCCTTTCACTCCTTTATTAGTTGTGATCAAGATAACACCATTAGCTCCACGAGATCCATAAATAGCAGTTGCTGAAGCATCTTTTAAGATATCAATACTTTTAATATTATCTGGGCTGATATCACCAATTGATCCTGCAAATGGTATTCCGTCTAAAACAACAAGCGGATTATTATCTGCCGTTAAAGAGCGCGTTCCTCTAATGCGAATTTGCATTTCAGCACCCGGTTTAGATGATGTCTGCGACATTTGAACTCCGGCTAAACGTCCTTGCAAAGCCTGCGTAACGTTGGCCGATGGCACTTCACGCATTATATCTCCTTTAATAGAACCAACCGAACCGGTAACAGCTTCTTTTCGTTGGGTACCATAACCAATTACGACAACTTCTTGTAGATTGTTTTGGCTTTCTTCTAAAACTGCATTTATTTTAGTTTTTCCTGCAACAGGAATTTCTTTGTCTTTTAGTCCTAAAAAACTAAATACTAAAACTCCATTAGCTGGAACATTAATAGTATAATTTCCGTCAAAACCTGTCGCAACACTAGTTTTAGTGCCTTTAACAGTCACATTTGCACCTGGAATTGGTCCATTTGCATCAGAAACAACTCCCGTTACTGTACTCTGTGCTACTGCACCCACAGAAAACAGAAACATCAGGGATAAAAACCCCAAACATTTCAGGAGCTTTGATTTGCTTTTCATTGTAAAAAAGTCGGTCATAAAAATTGATTTAGATAATTAATATTATGGTTTAGTTAGTTGAAATAGAAATAACAAAATCATGTCTTTTAAGAAGTAAAAAAGTCCACTATTTTGCATTTGTTTAACAAATATAAATAAAATTTCAAATCACACAACCGGTTGTGTATTATTTTTTTATTCATGCCAAAAAAAATACCTTAAAATTTTAAGTCATAAATAATTTAAAAGCCAAATAATTAAATATTCAATAATGAATAATGCTTTTTAACCTAACATACAAACCGAAGTTTATCGTTTTTTGTTAAAGTCTATTAATTCTTTAAAAGTCAATAAAACAGCAGTTTTACGCTTCGTACTAGATACTTAAATAAGTGTAATTAATACAATTAAAAAAGAATAATCCTAACCAAATCTGTAGCATTTAACCCATTGAGAAATACAATTGAGGCATTTTGTCCTTTACGCAAAAAAAAGAAGTCATTTTTACACAATCGCTTGCATAAAACATAAAAAAAAGCCCCTTTATTTTAAAAGGAGCTTTTGAATTCATTGAAATTTTCATTAAACAGAAAATGCAAAAATCATTTCGTTTAAATAGGTTTCATTTTCTCTTAAAATAGAATTTGGAAAATGCTTTTTATTTGGCGCATCAGGAAAATTTTGAGGCTCAAAACAAATTGCTGGAAGCGCCTCATATTGATTTGAAAAAGGCAAATCTGGAAATTTTTGTGGAGTATAAACAACCATTGCGGGCTGATTGGAATAAATATCCATATTGATGCCACTTTCTGCAGAAAACAAAGAAGCTTTTAAAGCTGTATCATTGAACACAAATGTATCGTCAAAGCCTTTGAAACCCTCTCTTTTGATTTTAGCTTTTTTATTCAAATCAAAAACAGTCCCTTCCGACTTGTTTAATTTTCCTGTCGGAATCAATTGTGAATCAACATCTAAATGAAAATCACTGTTGATTTGAAGTTCATGATCCAAAATAGAGCCTTTCCCGTTTAAATTCAAATAAACATGACTGGTCAGGTTTATTGGAGTTGCCTGATCTGTTGTTGCCTGATACGTTATTTTCACTTCGTTTTTAGGCGTTAACTCAAAAATGGCTTCAACATTCAGATTTCCAGGATATCCTTCTTCAAGATGTTTGCTTTCATATGAAAACACTACACGATTTTCAGCCACTTTTTGTACGGACCAAAATTTCTTAAAAAAGCCATTTTCACCTCCATGCAAATGAACTCCATCTTGATGTTCAATTTTATAAACAGCATCATCAATTGCAAATTGACCACCAGATATTCTTCCTGCATACCTTCCGATACTGTTTCCTAGAAAGAGTTTTACATTTGAATATGGCGCTTCAAGATAATTTGAAGCTTCTTTTAAGCCTGCCGCAACATCAAAGATTTCACCTTTTGCATTTTTCACTTTCAAATCAATGACGGTAGCGCCAAAATTGGAAATTGTCATTTCCAGCGCCTTATTATTTTTAATTGTAATTACTTCTAGCTTTTCCATTTTGCAATTGATAGGTTTCTGAAATCTTATAAATTCATCTTTTTTGCATCTTCTATAAATTGGTTCAAACCAATATCCGTAAGGGGATGTTTCAACAAACCTTTAATTGCTGATAATGGTCCCGTCATTACATCTGAACCTACTTTTGCACAATTAATTACGTGCATGGTGTGGCGCACAGAAGCCGAAAGAATTTGTGTATTGAAAGCGTAATTGTCATAAATTTCTCTGATTTCAGCAATAAGATGCATTCCGTCTGTTGAAACATCATCTAATCTTCCTAAAAATGGAGAAACATAAGTAGCACCTGCTTTTGCTGCCAAAAGCGCTTGACCAGCTGAGAATACAAGAGTCACATTTGTTCTGATTCCTTTATCCGAAAAATATTTGCAAGCTTTAACTCCGTCAGCGATCATTGGTAATTTGACCACAATCTGCGGATGCAAAGCGGCAAGTTCCTCTCCTTCTCTGATCATTCCGTCAAAATCTGTTGAGATTACTTCAGCAGAAACATCACCATCTACAATATTGCAGATGTCTAAATAATGCTTTAAAATATTGGCTTTGCCTGTAATTCCTTCTTTTGCCATTAACGACGGATTTGTAGTTACGCCGTCTAAAACGCCTAAAGCTTGCGCTTCTTTAATATCATTTAAATTTGCTGTGTCAATAAAAAATTTCATTTGTTTTGGTTTTTAAGTTAATAGAGTTCATTAAGATATTCCATATTTTCAATTCATTCACGAATCGTCAATACAGATAAAATGGTTTTATATTTTAATTTGAAATAAAAAGCAAAAGAAATTGCTTTGAGAAGACAGAAGAAAGCTATCTTTTTGAATCTGAAATTAATATATGACCGTCAGCGCTTCAATCATCCAACGGTCATAATCACTAATTAATAAAGTTTTCTCTGGCGCATCAACTAACCTTTAAATATGCACCAGAGAAGAAAAACTACAAAAAACAATCTTGAGTCCGGTTTCAAAAATTCCTTCAAAACCGGAAATTATTTTTCTTTATTCAATGCTGTTTTACAGCACCTTAATCAATTAAATATATTGATTGATAATATTTTCAAACAATTCTTGTTTACCGCTTTGAAGATTTAATTCTCCATTTTCGTGAGCGATAGTGTAAAGATCTTTAAGACCTAATTTTCCATCAGCGAAATCTTTACCTTTTCCAGAATCGAATGAGCTATATCTTTCTTTTCTTAATTTCTCGTATGGAGAAGAAGAAATGATTTTATCAGCTGTCAATAAAGCTCTTGCGAAAGTATCAGCTCCACCAATGTGCGCTAAGAAAACATCTTCTAAATCTGTAGAATTTCTTCTGATTTTAGCATCAAAATTAACTCCACCACCTTGCAATCCGCCAGCTTTTAAGAAAACTAACATTGCCTCAGTAGTTTCTTGAATGTTATTTGGAAATTGGTCTGTATCCCATCCGTTTTGGTAATCTCCCCTGTTTGCATCGATGCTTCCTAACATTCCAGCTTTTGCAGCCACTTCTAATTCGTGTTGGAAAGTGTGTTGTGCCAAAGTAGCGTGGTTTACCTCAATGTTGATTTTGAAATCTTTATCTAAACCGTATTGTTTTAAGAATCCAATTGCAGTTGCAGAATCGAAATCGTATTGGTGTTTAGATGGCTCCATTGGTTTTGGCTCGATAAAGAAAGTTCCTTTGAAACCTTGCGCTCTTGCGTAGTCTCTAGACATTGCTAAGAATTGCGCCATGTGGTCTAATTCTCTTCCCATATCTGTGTTTAGCAAAGACATATAACCTTCTCTACCTCCCCAGAATACGTAGTTTTCTCCGCCTAAAGCGATTGTAGCATCTAAAGCTAATTTTACTTGTCCTCCAGCTCTTGCCACAACATTAAAATCAGGATTTGTAGCCGCTCCGTTCATAAATCTTGGGTTTGAGAAACAGTTTGAAGTTCCCCAAAGCAATTTAATTCCAGATTCTGCTTTTTTCTGTTTTAAGTAATCTGTAATGAATGCCAAACGCTTTTCTGATTCTGCGAAAGTTGGCCCTTCGTTAATCAAATCGTAATCGTGGAAACAGAAATAATCGAATCCCATTTTGCTGATGAATTCAAAAGCAGCATCTGCTTTATCTTTAGCCGCTTGATACGGATCTGATGATGCATCCCAAGCAAAATTTTGAGTCCCAGGTCCGAATGGGTCGCTACCTTGTCCGCAGAAAGTATGCCAGTAAGCGATAGCAAATTTAAAGTGCTCACGCATTGTTTTTCCAGCTACAACTTGGTCTGGATTGTAATATTTAAACGCCAAAGGATTGTCAGATTCTTTTCCTTCAAACTTAATTTGGCCAATACCTTTGTAGTATTCTTTATCTCCTAAAACTATCATTTGATTTATTTTTTTATTTGTTTGTTAATATTAATTCTAATTCTTGTTTCCATTTTTTATAAGCCGTTTCATATTCCTCTTTGTTTTTAAGAGGCAAAAAGGTCATTACGTGATCATTTGTGGTAATTCCTGAACCGAACTTTTCAAAATCACCATCGGTCAAGCCAACTGCTCTCGCCGCTCCTACTGCTCCGGTTGTATTGTAAATTTCGATTTCGTGACCAATTAATGTTGCAACGGTATTAGAGAAAATTTCAGAACGGAAAAGATTATCATTTCCAGCTCTAATGACATTAATCGTTGCATTATCATCTTTCAAACATTCCATTCCGTACACAAAAGAAAATGCAATAGCTTCCAAAGATGCTCTGAACAAATGTGCGTTGGTATGAATATTAAAATTCAGATTTAAAATATGAGAGCCGATATTTTTGTTATTGAACATTCTTTCGGCACCATTCCCAAATGGAATCACAACCAATCCTTGTGAACCTACATTGATCTGAGATGCTTTTTCATTCATTTCTTCATAAGACTCATTTCCGATATTGTTTCGCATCCATCTGTACTGAATTCCCGCTCCGTTTATATTCAGCAATTTTCCAACTCTCGGATTTGATTCTGTATAATTTACATGAACAAAGTTGTTAACACGAGTACTTTTTCCTGAATTAGTTTCGGTAACCGCATAAAAAACGCCCGACGTTCCACCTGTTGCCGCCACTTCTCCCGGACGAAGCACGTTTAACGATAAAGCATTATTCGGCTGATCTCCCGCTCTATACACAATCGGAATTCCCGCAGGAAGACCAGATTCTTGCGAAGCTTTTTCGGTAACAACTCCTTGATTCGTAAAATTCTCTACAATTTTTGGCGTCAACGACTGATCGATTCCGTAGTAATCCAAAAGCCAGTCTGCCACTTTATTTTCTTTATAATCCCAAAGCATTCCTTCAGACAAACCGTTTTTGGTAGTCGTTACTTCGCCCGTTAATTTCAAAGCGATGTAATCTCCCGGAAGCATGTATTTATCTATTTTGCTGTAAACTGCTGGTTCGTTTTCTTTAACCCACTTCAGTTTCGAAGCAGTGAAATTTCCTGGTGAATTCAATAAATGCGACATGCATTTTTCTTCTCCAATTTCGGCGAAAGCTTTATTTCCAATTTCTACTGCACGGCTGTCGCACCAAATAATTGAATTTCTAAGCGCATTTCCCGCTGCGTCAACAATTACCAATCCGTGCATTTGGTAAGAAATACCGATTCCCTGAATTTTAGAAGCATCAATATTGGCTTCTTTAATGGCTCTTTTTGTTGCTGTACAAATGTACTGCCACCACATTTCTGGATCCTGCTCTGCCCAATCGGGATGAATCGAAAGGATTTCCATTTCGTTTTGAGGCTCATTCAGAACAATGATTTTTTTGCCTGTTTCTGCTTCTACCAAGGCTGCCTTGACAGAAGAACTTCCAATATCATAACCGATATAATACATAACTTACAATGATTCTCTTATTATTAATTTAGTCGGCACATAACATTTCGCTTCTTCGTCATGCGTAATAAATGCCGCTGCTTTGGTTCCCATTTCGTTAAAATCAGTCGAAACAACTGAAATTCCTTTGTATATAAATTTCTTCATTGGCGTTTCGTTGTACGAAAGCAAACCAACATCTTTTCCGGGTTCAAAATCCTTTTCTTTACATTGCTCTAAAAAGTATCCCAAAATCCTGTCGCTTACACTGATATAAGCGATTCCTTTCTCGATATTGAACTTTTTTGGATCTGTGATAATGTCGTATTGAAAACCAAAATCAACACAGAATTTCTTAAAAAACTCTACCGTTTCCCAAGGATGATTCGTGAAATCCGGATATATAAAATCTATCTTTTTATATTTTTTAAACAATTCAGTTGCTTCTTTTAAAGCATCATAAAACGCTTTTCCAAAATCCTGAAAAACATAATTATTCGCTTTATCCGCTCTGATATTCCAGTCAATCAAAAGCAGTTTATCTTTTGAAATCGCCGATAATGCTGGCGGAATTTCCTTGTGGTCAAAATTCATCACCACATATTTGTAATACTTCCCGATTCCGTTATTAATGATCGTTTTAAAAACATCAATATTATAATGATGAAATTGCACATCAATAATCACATTATCAGGCAAATTATTCACAACCGAATGATACAAAACCTCTTTATAAGCCTTAAACGTATCTAAAACCAAAAGCACTTTTCTCGTTTCGCCCGCCACATAATAGCCTTTGTTCGGCACCGAATCGATTACTTTTTGATCCTTTAAAATCGAATACGCCTTAAAAACGGTGTCTCTCGAAAGCTGATACGTTTTGCAAATTATATTCACAGACGGAAGCAAATCTCCCTTTTGCAAAATATTCTCCGCAATCGCATTTGTGATTCCGTCAACCAACTGTTGGTACTTCGGAATATCACTTTCGTGATTAATTATAAACTCAAATTTTTCTTCTTCTTTTAGCATACCGTTCTGTTCCGTTCTGTTATGCTAAAGTAGGCAAAAATATTTTACAAAAAATTATTTTTTAAGTTAAAATTGTTATTTTTTTAAATGTATTAATTCCCATAATTTGGGCGTGTCCCTCCGGGTCGGGCTATCCGTTTCAAGTCCTCGCCTGCTCGTTCCTCGCGTCTGTGGGCTTTCCACTTCTATCCCTCACGCTTAAAGTTTCATAAGAAATGACAGGACATTATTTTTTCAAAAGCTTCAGCAACATAATTTAACCGCAAAGTTCGCAAAGGTTTATGCACCAATTTTACTCCGCCTATTTTGTCATTTCGAGGAACGAGAAATCGCACTAGAAACTCCGCATAAAATGTCTCCACTCTTTGTCGAATCCCGAGTGCGATTTCTCGTTCCTCGAAATGACAAACTGGACGGTAAATTACTATCTCAAAACATTACTTAAAATGCTTACTCGAAGCATACATTCCCAAATACGTCCCAACAAAACCACCTGCTTCTTTGGTACTCAAGATAGAACCATCAACATCCTTGATTAATAAATTCCATTCTGCTTTTTCAGTAGTTTTATAGTAAAAACTATATAATCTTCCGTTTCCTTCAATCTTTACCAATAATGGCTTATCAGCATCTGAAAGTTCTTTTTTCGAAATAATTTCAGACTTCCCTTCATTAATTTTTGAAGCTGTTCTTTCCACAAAAACTTCCAATTTATTCTCTGTATTCAGACGTTTTCCAATCAAGAAATAATGTTTCTCATTTTGAAAAGCAGTTAATCCAGCTACTTCTAAATTATCTTTCGGATTAAACTCCAATTTTACCGAAGCTTCAAATTTTAAATGCTGTTGTCTTCTTCCAATAAAAGAAAAATTACTTTCCGTATGAATCGATTCTGGTCTTGGTTTTATTAGCAATTTTCCATTAACCAATTCGTACCATTTTTCTTTTGGTGTTCTGATAAAACTCCATTTAAAATCCAATTCATTCGAATTAAAATCATCTTTTGAAACGAAATTTCCATTCAATGGTTCTACTTTTTCTTTCGAAAGTGGCAAATTCGGACGATTATGAATCATCGGAATCGGTTCGTTTCCTCCAACAATTTCTGGCCAATCGTTTTTCCATTCCACCGGCATCATAAACGTTTCTCTTCCTAAATTGTACAAATCTGGTCCGTAAGGTCTGCATCCTAAAAATACCGACCACCAATCGCCATTTGGCAATTCTACAAAATCGGCATGACCAGTTGTAGAAACTTGATTTTTACGATTCGGATCTAAATGTTTCTGCGTCAAAATCGGATTTTGGGCATAACTTTCATACGGACCGTAAATGTTCTTGCTTCTAAAAACCACTTCCGAATGGTTGAAACCTGTTCCGCCTTGAGCGCAGATTAAATAATAAAATCCGTTCTTTTTAAACACATGCGGACCTTCGATCCAAACGGGTTTTACAGACATATCGGTTCCGCCGTTAATAACCAATTTGGGAGCGGTTGTGGTTTTTTGTTTTTCCAAATCGTATTCCAGCATATAAATCGCGCGATGGCCGTCATGAACTGAAATATTATTTGGCGGAGGGCCGTTATGCGTAATATAAACTTTTCCATCTTCATCAAAAAAGATATCAGGATCAATTCCGTTAACCTCAGGAAGCACAATCGGATTTGACCAAGGTCCAGCAGGATTTTTTGCTGTAACTATAAAATTACCGACACCGCTTACGTTGGTACAAATCACATAAAACGTTCCTTTATTATAACGAATCGTCGGTGCGTACATACCACCTGATAAACGCGAATTTCCAAAATCGGCTTGTTCTGTGCGATTGATGATATTTCCGATTTGTTTCCAATGCACTAAATCGGTGCTTTCAGAAATGGGCAATCCTGGAAAATAGCAAAAAGAAGAATTGACCAAATAAAACTTATCTCCAACCCTACAAATTGTCGGATCTGGATAAAAACCAGCCAAAATCGGATTTAAATAATCCGCTTCTGATTTTGATAAATTTTGGTAAGCATCGTCATTTCCTCGGTACTCAAACCAATCAAAAACTGCAGCGCCTGAAAAAGCAACCGGTTGTGGCTTCTGGAAAATTTTTTTACATGCCATTACACTAACCATAGAAAAGGTTAGTACCGTTAATTTCAAACCTGCTGTTTTTAAATCAATCATTATCCAAAATTCGTTTTGAAAATTATTTATTTTTCTTTCTCATAAGGATCAATCGTAACAATCGAACCATCTTCATTGTATTCAATTTTAGTCACTTTTATAGATCGCAAATGCGTCACTCCTTTCGACAAACTCGAGTCGTGGTAAAACAAATACCACTCCTTTTCAATTTCACAAATTGAATGATGCGAAGTCCAACCTACCACAGGATTCAAAATACGTCCTTTATAAACAAAAGGCCCATACGGATTATCGCCTATTGCGTAACATATAAAATGCGTGTCGCCGGTTGAATACGAGAAATAATATTTTCCGTTGTATTTGTGAATCCACGAAGCTTCAAAAAAACGGCGATCATTGTCTCCTGCCAATAAAGATTTTCCGTTTTCATCCAAAATTTTAATCTCTTTGGGAGCTTCGGCAAATTCTTTCATATCATCAGAAAGCAAAGCTATTATTGGCCCTAAAGCTTCTTCATTTGCTAAAGGCTCCTCATTCGATTTATCGTAAACATTGTTTCGATATTTTTGAAGTTGACCGCCCCAAATGCCCCCAAAATAAATATAATACTTGCCATCATTGTCTTCAAAAACAGCTGGATCAATACTATAACTTCCTTTTATTGCGGTTTCTTCAGGGTGAAAAGGTCCAGTTGGCGAATCGCTTGTCGCTACTCCAATCTGGAAAATTCCATCTTCACGTTTGGCTGGAAAATACAAATAATACTTTCCGTTTTTGCAAGCCGCATCTGGCGCCCACATTTGTCTCACTGCCCAAGGCACCTCATCAACATGCAACGCAACTCCGTGATCTACAGCTTCTGCATTAACATTTTCCATTGAAATTACATGATAATCTTCCATTCCAAAATGGTCGCCATTATCATTAAACGGAATTCCCGCATCAACGTCATGAGAAGGATAAATATATATTTTGCCGTTAAAAACGTGTGCCGATGGATCGGCGGTATAAATATGATTTACTAAAGGATTTGAAATTGCGCGTTTATTCAACTCCACAAAGTCTATGTTTTCAATACTATCTTCAGGCATGTTCTCTTTTTTTATAATTTTTAAAATACATTAAACTCTTCTCTCTTTTAAGTCAGATTCAATCTGCACTTCCATTTTCTTATCGATTTTGTAGAAAAATAATAATCCAACGCCAATTAGGAACGGTATTGCAGGAAAAACGCTGACCAATAATTTTATTCCGTTTATAGCAATAGCTGTTTGAACTTCAGCTTTTGGCACATAATTATAATGCGCTAATAATGAAGTTGTCAAAGCGCCACCAATACTCAAACCTGCTTTCAACCCAACCATCATAGCCGAAAAAATAATTGCAGTTGCACGACGGTTATTCAGCCATTCTGAATAATCTGCCACGTCTGCAATCATTGCCCAGAGAATTGGGATTGTGATTCCGTAGAAAAATCCGTGCAAGATTTGAGACATAAAAATCAAACTAACTGATTTTGACGAAAAGAAATAAAAGGCTAAAATGAATAAGGTCGATAGAAATAAAAAGGAACCAAATATGTTTCGTTTCCCATATTTATCGGCTAATTTTTTCGACAACGTGATTCCAACAATCATGAAAATGATACCTCCAGCATTAAACAATCCGAATCCCGCAGCTACAGGATCATTGCCAAATTGGTTCAAACCAATAGCTGACAAAGCATCCAAAATAGGCTGAACCGTAATTGCCAGCTGATCCTTATCTACATAATTTTCAAAATAATAAACATAAGCGCCACCTTTCATTGCCAAAGTAACGAACACTAAAGTGGTCAAGGCTAGCATAATCAACCAAGGTTTATTTTTTAGCAAATCAGACAAATCTTCTTTGACACTTGATTTTTGTTCTGGTTTTGGAACAATACGCTCTTTTGTCGTAAAAAAAGTGATCAGCAACATTATAGTTCCGATAATCGCCAAAACAGTCATTACCTTTTCGATACCAACTGCTTTATTGCCATTTCCAGCACTTTTAATGATGGCCAACATGAAAACTTGAACAAAAAACTGGGCAAACATTACCGCAACAAATCGATACGACGACAAACTATTACGTTCGCCCATATCACCTGTAATTACGCCACTTAAAGCAGAATACGGCAAATTATTGCTTGCATAAAAAAGAAGCAATAAAGTATAAGTTGCTACGGCATAAATTACTTTTCCTTGATAAGAGAAATTAGGTGTGGTAAAAGCCAATAATGCGATTACGCCCAATGGAACGGCCGTCCATAAAATCCAAGGCCTGAATTTTCCCCATTTGGTACTGGTACGATCGGCCAATACGCCAATAATTGGGTTAAAAACAAATGCGGCAATCAAACCGACAACCAACATTATGATAGAAGAATGCGCAGGCGACAATCCATAAATATCTGTATAAAAATAGGCCAGATACGTCATCAAAGTCTGAAAAACTAAATTAGCTGCCAAATCGCCTAAGCTGTATCCAATTTTTTCTTTTATGGATAGTTTTTGGGAATTAAAATTCATTATTGGTCGTGGTTATTTTGGTTAGTTTTATAATCAATTCTCTCTTAAAAATTGATTATTTCAGTTAGCTCTTATACTGATTTCAAAAGCTTTTTACTTAAGCAATCGGTTGTGTAAAATTAGCAAAAAAAATATACCATGCAAATTTAGCTTGCTTTATTACATTATTTTCACAAAAACAGTCTGTTGGGATTTCCAATAAATAGAATTCGCAGTGTTTTTATTCTTTTTTCGTTTTAAGTTGCAAAATAGCATCGTACGCTTTTTTGTGCTTTAAATCGGTGTCAAATGGTAATGGATAATTTGTTCTTCCCTTTATTGGCCAATCGTTTAACCAAGATTGCCCGTCGTGAACACCCCAAAAAGTTATTCTGCTGATTTTGTCTTTATGCTTCAAAAATAATTTAAAAATCGAAGCATAACGTTCTGCGAGTTTGTTTTGAACAGAATCTGGCAACGCTTTTGGGTACGGATTCATTTTTTCGTTTCCTTCAAATTTTTGATTGACGTCTGCTCCTTTTAAATCCCACGGATTTGGCAACACTGTGATATCTAATTCGGTAAACGCCACTTTAATTCCTAAAGCAGAATATTCCAAAATGCTTTTTTCGATTTCTTCTAATGATGGACTGTTTAATCTCCAATGTCCCTGAATTCCAACTCCGTCAACTTTTCCACCTGCAGCTTTAATTTTTTTGATTAAAGCGATTGCTCCTGCTCTTTTTGCAGGTTCCTCGATATTATAATCGTTGTAATACAATTGAGCTTTTGGATCTGCTTTTGCTGCTAATTTGAAAGCATCAATCAAATATTTTTCTCCAAGTGTTTTCAAAAAAACCGATTGTCTCAAAGTTCCGTCATCATTTAAGGCTTCGTTTACCACATCCCAAGATCCAATTTTTCCTTTGTATTTTGAAACGATTGTATTGATATGATCTGCCATAAAAGCTTTCATTTCTGTACTATCAGCAATTTTCTCCATCCAAGGCGCTAATTGACTGTGCCAAATCAAGGTATGTCCGTGAACAAACATTTTATTTTTTTGACCGTACGCCACAAATTTATCAGCTAAAGCAAAATCGTATTTGTCTTTTTGTGGATGTATGTACATCGATTTCATGATATTCTCTGCTGTAATCGCATTGAATTCTTTTCGAATCAACGAATCTTCTTTAGCATTTTTGATTTCAATTTGATCAGCGCTTAAAGCGGTTCCGATGTAGAAATCGCCCTTATAAGCATCTTTTAATGAAGTCGGTTTTTTTTGTCCTGTACAACTTACAGCCAACAGCGTCGTGACGGCTAATACATAAGGTTTAATAAAGTTCATATTTTGTGGTTTTAATAGTTAATCGTTTTTTCACTTTCTAAATCTACAAAGGCAATCCTCAATCTTGTCATTCCGACGGAGGAGGAATCTTCATAAGAAACTCTACAAAGATTGGCGATTTTCGTTGAGGAGCTACTTGCGAAGATTCCTCGTTCCTCGGAATGACAAACAGAACGTGCTATGTTAAAATCTAATTGATTCGTAATGACAAACAGGATGTATTACGTTATGTTATTATTCTTTCCTAAAACTCTCTGGCGGTCCTAAATATGACTCCAAAACTTTACCTTCTTCTGTTTCGATTACAATTTTCTGGAGCACCAAAGCTGGATCAATCGCATAAATTTTCAAAACATGATTTCCTGGATTTTCGATTTGATGCGTTGACGTAATAATCTTAATATTATTCGCAACTGATTCTGCCCAATTTTTCTCAGACGAATCAGCATTGAGGTTCATGATTTGCGGTTTCTCCGAATCAAAAGCAATTCCGTATTTCAATCCGTTACCCATTTTAAAATTGATTGTCGGTGAAAAATAAGCTTTTACCTTTACTTTTCCTTTGCTGAAAACATGAACATCGTATTCTAATCTTGCTGATTGTTCTGAAATATCAATTGGCTGGATATTCGAAGGTTTTATCGTTATTCCAGAATCTGTTTTGCCCAGATTCGGAATTACGGTCCATTTTACAGAACCTGAATTTATGGCTTTCGAATAATTTTTACTTTCTATTGAAATATAACCGTCACTTTCAATAAAACCTCTAACATCATCTGAATATTTATTAATCGATGTTTCAACTTTTGGAGAATCCTTAGTTGGAACTACCGTTTGAGTTTTATTTGAAACTTCAACAGTTTTCGTTTTCGGAATCACATTTTTATCAGGCTGTTGCCAATTATCATAACCAATATGCGTTTGCGACATCATATGATTCCATTTACCATTTGCTAATTTCGTATGATAATAATTCGTCAACTCACTGTCTTTTTCAAACAATTCTTTTACTTTTTCGGCATACGTATTTGCAATGGCATTTCCTTGTTCTGCATAAAACTGATTTTTAGCGGTTGCGACATATAATTCATTTAAATTCGAACTCGCCAAAACCGGAAACAAAACCAACTGATAAAAAGCATCTTTATATTCTGGTTGTAATTTCTCGTTTATTGCATTCGCCTTTTCAACCAATTTCTGATACTCAGCAACAACTCGATCAGCTTCATTATAATTGGTAATGCTATACGTTTTAGCATCTAACAATTCTGGTTTTCTTCGTGCGTTGTATTTTGTGTATAATTTTAAAATTTCGGCAATTTCTTTAGAAAACTGATTTCCGAAATTCTCTTTTGCCCAATTCACATAATACTCTTCCAGATTTCCTGCATTAAACTTTTCAGGATTCCAAGCCGTATCCAAGAAAAACTCAATTGGAAATTCCATTGGTTTGATATCGCCCACATTTACAATCCAGATTTTATCGACTCCATATTGATACGCCAAATCCATTTGCTCCCAAGTTCGCTCAATTTGGTTTGTATTGATCCATTTATAATTTCGAGGACCACCGACATAATCGTAATGATAATAAATTCCGTACCCGCCTTTTCTTGGTTTTGCATTTAGTTCAGGCAATTTGCGGATATTTCCCCAATTGTCATCACACAATAAAAGTGTTACATCGTCTGGAACTCGCATTCCTTTGTCGTAATAATCCTGAACTTCCTTATAAAGTGCCCACATTTGTGGCGTTTCTTCAATCGGTTTTTTAGTTACTTCTTGAATTATATTGCGCTGGGTTTTGACAATATTTTCTAATAAATCAATTGCAGTTCCTTCAGTCATCGGTTCGTCGCCATCACCACGCATTCCAATCGTGACAAGGGTTTCTTTATTTCCCATTCTTTTAATTCCGTCTTTCCAGAAATTAATCAAGGCTTCCGAATTGGTTTTGAAATCCCATTTCCCGTTTGATTTTCCCCATTCGGCATGCGCTCTTGTCAACGGTTCGTGATGTGAAGTTCCCATTACAATTCCGTATTCATCAGCCAAAACAGCATTCTGAGAATCATCAACATAAAACATTCTGCCCCACATTGCCGGCCATAAATAATTGCCTTTCATTCTCAGAATCAATTCAAAAACAGTATCGTAGAATTTTGAATTGAATCCGCCATATTTCTCAAAAGCCCAACCTGTCAAAGCTGGAGCTTCGTCATTTATGAAAATACCACGGTATTTTACTTTTGGTTCTCCCTGCGAATGAACGCCAGGTAAAACATGCAATTCGGATTGCTTTTTCACGGGAACATCTGCCCAGAAATACCAAGGCGAAATTCCGATTTGACTCGATAAATCATAGATTCCGTAAATTGTTCCTCTTTTATCTGAACCTGCAATGACCAAGGCTTTTTTTATTCCTTTAAACGGATTTTCGACAATCTGCGTCGTAAATTTTTCCCATTTTCCTTGAAGCTCATTTTTATCAATTTTTCCTTTTTTGGCTAATTGATCAATAAGTTCGCTTTTTCCTAAAGTTCCGATTATGACAACAAAATCTTCTGCTTCCGAAATCTTTTTAATTCTTTTTGGATGTAAATCTGAAACTTTAAAAATGTCATTTTCTAAATGTCCCACCACTTTTAAAACTCCTGCATACTCTTTATCACTCACCAAAATCGAAGCCGTTTTTCCTTTTGAAATCAAAGGAAAATTTTCTTGTGAAGCCTGATTTACTACATATTTCTCTGGATTTATGGCGTACGATTTTGTGCTTAATCCGATTAGGAAAAGCAATGAGATGATGTAGGATGTTTTGATTTTTAAACACATAGAATCATAGATTTTTCTTTGTCTGCAAAAAGGCGTTTCATTTGATTTTAAATGCACATAATTTCCCCTAGTTTGTCATTTCGAGGAACGAGAAATCGCACTAGAAACTCCTCATAGAATATCGCCAAACTTTGTCGAAGCCCGATTGCGATTTCTCGTTCCTCGAAATGACAAGCAGTGCCTATTATTTCTTTCTACAAATTCAATTTATATGCAATCCCCATTTCCAAACCTCTCAATTCCGCAAGACCTTTTAACCTTCCTGTTAAAGAATAGCCTGGATACGTTTCTGTTTTTTCATCCACTGCATGCAAATATCCGTGGTCTGGGCGCATTGGGAGACTTACTTTAGTTTTATTCATTATTAGCAACAATTTTTCTACAATTGCGCCCATGTTTGCATCACCATTTAAATGTTCTGATTCTCTGAAAATAGTTTCGCTTTCGCGGATAGTATTTCTTAGGTGTAGAAAATGAATTCGGTTTTCGTGATCATCGATTATTTTCTCCAGATTATTTTTAGGATCAGCGCTCAATGAACCCGTACAATAACACAATCCGTTGGCTGTTGAAGGAACGGCAGTAAAAATCGCTTTCAAATCAGCTTCTGTTGAAACGATTCTTGGAAGACCCAAAACTGAAAACGGCGGATCGTCTGGATGAATCGCTAATTTTTGTCCGTTTTGCTCCGCAATTGGCGTTACTTCGGATAGAAAATAAATCAGATTTTCTCTTAATTTTTCATTATTGATATCTGCATAATTTTCTAAAAGAGCCAAAATCTGTTCTGCTGTAAAATTGATTTTGCTTCCCGGCAATCCTAACAAAACATTTTTAAACAGCAATGCTTTTTCATCTTCAGACAATTGATTTCCAAACTGCAACGCTTTTTCTTTTTCAGCATCGGAATAATCATTTTCCGAATTTGGTCTTTTCAAAAGAAACACATCAAAATAAGTAAACGCATCTTGATTATAGAGCAAAGCCTTGCTTCCATCTTCGTTTACAAAATTATGATGGGTTCTTACCCAATCCAAAATCGGCATAAAATTGTAGGTGATAATTTTGATTCCACAATCTGCCAGATTCTTTAAACTTATTTTATAATTTTCAATGTATTGCAAATAATTTCCAGAAGCGCGTTTAATTTCTTCATGAACTGGAAGACTTTCCACAACTGCCCATTCTAAACCTGCATTTTTTATAATTTGCTGTCTTTCTTTAATCTCGTCGATTGTCCAAATTTCACCAACGGGAATATGATGCAAAGCCGTTACAATACCAGTCGCTCCGGCTTGTTTTATATCGATTAATTTTACGTTGTCCTGAGGTCCAAACCAACGCATAGTTTGTTGCATTTTTATCATACTTATTTTTTTTAATCTCGCAAAGACGCGAAGACGCAAAGTTTTTCTTTTTAAGTATTTTAAAGTAAAACTTTGTGACTCTGCGCCTTTGCGAGCCATTTCATTTAGACTTAAAATCCAATACTATTTCCTCCATCAACTGGCAAAATGGTTCCGGTTGTATATTTTGATTCGCTTAAAGCGAAATAATAAACAGCATCTGCAATGTCCGAAGGTTCTCCCAAAAAGCCCATTGGCGTTCTTCCTAATACCTTGTTTTTTCTTTCTGGATCGCTATCCAAAGCTTTTGCCGACATTTTTGTTTTGATGAAACCGGGAGCCACACAATTCACGCGAATTCCGAATGGCGCCAATTCAACCGCCATTGCACGCGTCATAGATTCAATTGCACCTTTGCTTGCGGAATATGCAATTACTTTCGGAATTCCATATTGTGATGCCATCGAACTAATGTTTACAATACTTCCTGCGCCGTTATCTTTCATGTTTTTCACAACTGCTTTACTCACGGCAAAAACACTCAGAAGATTAGTGTGAATTATCGAAAAGAAATCTTCATCCGTTACATCTAAAAATTCTTTTTTAAGATTAATTCCGGCGTTGTTTACCAAAATATCAATCGGATTTTCTTTTGTGATATTTTCTATCATTGCAGGAATTCCCGCCAAATCATTTAAGTCGAAAATTACCGGAATCGCATTTTCCCCGATTTCCTTGCAGGCATCTTCTGTTTTATCTTTTGATCTTCCAATGATGTACGTTTTGATTCCGTTATCACAAAGTTTTTTTGCTGTTGCAAAACCTAATCCCGAATTTCCTCCGGTTACAATTGCCGTTTTATTGCTCATAATTTCTAAAAATATATTTATCCATTTCCCGGTGCAAATGGGAATTTTGATGATTTAAAATAATCTAAAGTTTGTGTTGGTTTTTCGACTCCCGCAGGAAGTTCTTTTCCTGAAAATTGCTGAAAATACAGCAAACACGCATCACGCCACCATTTTGCTTCTTTGTACTGAATTTCCAATAACATTCCGACTTCATTAAAACGTTCGCTGTCGATATATTTTTCAGTTTTTTTCCAAACGTTCTGCATTTCTGCAACCTGATTTACGCCTTCCTGATATTTCAATGCCAAGCCATTCCAAAGGGTCTGACCGTTTTTCAATTTATAATCCCATGAAACGTGATGAAACCATAAGAGGTCTTTTTCTGGACAAGTTTCTACATTATCAAAAAGTTTCTCAACCTCGGGCGCATATTGTGCCGTGGCATTCGTTCCTGTTTTTGATCGGTCAAAACCAATTCCGTTTTTGTCTGCTTTATGATAATATGTAGGATTCCATTCGGGTCTAGATAAATTAGAGACCCAAGGTCCTGGTCCGTAATGATGACCTGTGTCCATAATATGATGCAATCCAAGCGGTGTCATATAATTCACAACTGCTTCTCTAGATTCGATCATCATCTTTTTTATTGGTTTAACGAAATTTTCATCGTTTGAAAAAGTGCTTCTCAACCATTCATCAGCAATCGTTTCTGAATCTAAATATGGGTTCCAAGCTAATCTCCCAAAGCCGTACCAATTCGCCTGCGCAAAAGGGTGTCCGGTCCAGTTTAAATCATTTCCGATATTAGCAACGCCTGCAATTCCTGTTAGTTTATTTTGATATAAAGTTCCGTCAACAACTTTCACAACAGTTGAACCTTTGCCTTTTTGATACGTATCTGATTCTAAAACTTCTTGAAATAATTTTGGAAGAAAAACCAAATGCGTGCTAAAACCTAAATATTCCTGAGTGATTTGAAATTCCATCATTAATGGCGTTTTCGGCATTACGCCAAATAACGGATGAAAAGGTTCTCTCGGCTGAAAATCGATCGCTCCATTTTTGACCTGAACAATTACATTTTCTTTGAATTTTCCGTCGTAAGGCTGAAATTCGGCATAAGCTTGTTTTGCCCGATCGTTGGCATCATGTTCTGAATATACAAACGCTCTCCACATAATTATACCGCCAAACGGAGCAACAGCATCAGCAAGCATGTTTGCTCCGTCAACATGATCTCTTCCATAATTCTGCGGCCCTGGCTGACCTTCTGAATTGGCTTTTACCAAAAAACCTCCAAAATCTGGAATTCGTTTGTAGATTTCTGCTGCTTTATTTTTCCACCAATTAATAACCTGAGCATCTTTAGGATCAGCAGTTTTTAGGTTCCCGATTTCAATTGGTGCCGAAAATCGTGCGGTTAAATAAACTTTTATTCCGTAAGGTCTAAAAACATTCGCTAAAGCTTCTACTTTTTCTAAATATTGCGGCGTCAGAATTAATGCATTTGCATTTACATTGGTCAAAACCGTTCCGTTGATTCCGATTGAGGCATTCGCTCTAGCGTAATCAATATAGCGCTGGTCTATAAAATCAGGAAGTTTTTGCCAGTTCCAAAGTGAAAATCCTGCATAACCTCTTTCAACCGTTCGGTCCAAATTATCCCAATGATTCAGAATTCTGATATTTGTTTTCGGAGAATCGGCAATATTTAAATTTTTAACTGATTTATTCGTTTGCAACATTCTCAGAAAAGTAAAAACTCCGTATAAAACGGCAATGTCATTTTTTCCTGTGATAATGATTTGTTTTTTGCTTTTAATGGAAACTGATTTTATGATAAAACCTTCTCCGTTTATTTTATCAAAATCAGATTTTAATTCTTTTTTGATTTCTGAATTTAAATTGAACTGAGAACTAATAATTAAATTATTCTCTCCGTTTAGCTGCGATTTGATTTCGGGAACATTTCCCAACATATCTAAAAAACCTGTTTGAAGTTCTTTTTCGGCAATTTTAATCGTTTCTGAATTTCCTAAAACCACAATTCCCTTAAGGTTGCTTTTGTATTCTGAAGCCAATGCCGAATTGCTCACGGCATTATATTGAAGCCACAATTTATAATCCTTTTGTGCCAAAGCCGAAAAGGAAATTGCAAAAAACAAGAAAACAAATCTTAATGAAGTCATTTCGTTTTAATTTATTCTGTAAAAAAAATCAATTTTGAAAGAATCAATGTTTTTCGTTAGTATAAATATATTTGACAAAATTTTAATCTAAAAAATACATTATCCTAAATAAAACAACAATTGCAATCGGTTGCGTAAAAATATAGGATTGTTAGTGAAGAAAAAAATTTTAACTCCACTTTTTTCAAAAAAAATAATTTCTTTAACAAATAAAAGCAGTATAATTTGAAAAACTATCCTGCACTTTCTTTGTTCAAAATATTCTGTGATGACGTTTTTAAATCATTGGGATTTTGGCTTTAAAACAAATAATTTTTTAAACAATTTATTAAAGTAGAAAGTCAAAAAATATTAAGATATTTTTTATAAATTTGATTACAAATAGCGATTTCCCCAAATCATTTTTTTTGCAAGACTTACATTTTGTTTCCAGTGTTTATTTAACGGATTGATAACGTAAATTAAAAAAAATGAAAAACTTTACTTTTGTCATAATTCTTTTATTTGGGTACTTCTCTTCCTCATTTGCTTCTTCAAAAAATGAGTTTGATTTTGCAGCAAAAAATCATTTTATTGCTCCTGCTCCAACAATTACAACAGCTTCAATAACCGCTTTTTTTAAAAAATACAGCGACTTAAAAGATTATCAAAACGATGTTGCTACGTTGTACAAAGACAAATCATATAAACCAATTTGGTATGAGAACAACGATATAAACGAGTTTGGCTATTTATTGTATCATAAGTTAAATTCGACATACGAAGAAGGTGTTCAAATTAAAATTCCCTATAAAACTAAACTTGATGAAGTTTTTGATGAAGAATCAACATCAAAATCCAAAATTTCAGAGTCTGATACTGAACTTTTATTGAGTTCCATGTACATTTTATATGCTAAACATGTATATCAAGGAATTGATGCTGCGGCACAAAATAAAATCGAATGGTATTTGCCAAAGAAAAAGGTTTCGTATGAAACGTTATTAGATTCAATTGTAAGCAATCCCAATTTATTGGAGCAAAACAGTCATTTGCTTTTTAGCCAATATTACAAACTTCAAGAGGTTTTAAAAAAATATCGAGAAATAGAAAAAAAAGGTCAATGGACTCCTATTTACATGGATAATCCGTATAAAGATTTGCGTCCCGATGCTACCTCGCAAACTATTGCTGATGTAAGACATCGTTTGTTTGTAATTGGCGACTTGGCAACAGATTCTAAAAGCAATTTTTACGATCAAGAGTTGATGGATGGTGTAATGAAATACAAACTCCGCCATGCGTTGACGCCAAATTACATCCTTTCAAAAGAACATATTGATCAAATGAACGAACCTATCAGCGATCGTATCAAAACAATCATGCTGAATATGGAACGTTGCAGATGGATTCCGCCTACATTAGAAGACCAAGACGAATATGTGATGGTCAATATTCCTTCGTTTATGCTGTATTTTGTACGAAATAAAAATTTTGATATCGTTTCAAAAGTATTCATTGGCACTCCATTAACCAAAACTGTGATTTTTAGTGGTCAAATTGATCGTATTGTTTTTAGTCCGTATTGGAATGTTCCCTCGAGCATTATTCAAAACGAGTTAAAATTAAAAATGGCCGAAGACAAAAACTATCTAGCCGACCATAATATGGAATGGAATGGCGGGAAAGTCAGACAGAAACCCGGTCCCGACAATGCTTTAGGACTTGTAAAATTTATGTTCCCAAATCCGAATGACATATATATGCATGATTCTCCATCAAAAAGTTTATTTGGGTTTGAAAAACGTATTTTCAGCCATGGTTGCATCAATGTTGAAAAAGCAAAAGATCTGGCAATTTCAATGCTAAAAGATTATCCTGACTGGACACTTGATAAAATAAATACGGCGATGAACGGTCAAAAGGAAACTCCTTTTATGTTACCAAAAAAAGTTCCGATATACATTGGCTATTTTACAGCTTGGGTAACTCGAGATGGAAATATGAATTTTTATCCCGATGTTTATGATAGAGATACTCGTTTAAACGGAATGTTGTTTCCAAACGATACGGCTTATAAGTCTGATCAGGAATAAAACAAAATAAGCAAACCTCCCAAAGAAAGGTCTAAATTTTGGGAGGTTTTTTTATTTTTCTGCACTAGTTCTATGTGCATACTTTTTTAAAATATAGGATGTCACAGGCTTAAGCGCCTCGTTATTTTCAGGGTGTCTACCGTGACCATTAAAGAAATCAATACCATCGGCCGTTTTTCCGTACCAAATGGTCGCTGTTCCATTCTTATCAAAACATACTGTGTTATCAGAAATGTCGATTTTTTTCAGATTAACCAAACTCTCGTCTAATAACTCTACAGGGTTTGAATTATATCCATTTGTATTCAAGGTACAGGTTACAATTTCGTAGTGATCTCCAGACCATTGCATACATTGTTTGTTAGGAAGTGCCAAATAAATGATCACTCCAATTAAAGAAACAACTGCCGTAATTGCAACATTTCTCAATAAGGCAAATTTTCTCTCAGCTGATTTTTTCTCAACTAACCAGTTAATCGCGCTTTTATAAGTTGGCATTCCGGTCGTTTTAGAAACTTCCAAAATCTGCTCATTTTCGTTTTCAGAAAGATCCTCTTTGCATCCGTAAACTTCAAGGTCTTCATAAACTGCTTTGGCCTTAAATTTTCTGAAAGGCCTTGGCTCGAAACCAATCAAAATTGCCGCCATATCGACAGTATCAATCTTTTGAGGTTCTTTCTCTCCCCTTAAAAAGGCACCTACTTTTTTGTATTTATCCGTATAACATGTGGATGTATCTTCTTCATTTTTATTGAATGGAACTCCTTTAAAGTCCCAATACACTTTTAAGTCATCCGGACTTGGATTTGTACTCAAAATTTTCCAGCATAAGTCTCTCAAATTTGCTTGAGAAGGGATTTCTAGAAAGTTCGAATTCTCCCCCGTTTCTTTTTCATTTTTATATTTTGTTCGTATAGCTTCTTTATAAGCTTTTTCATAATTGTATCGTGTAATGTTCTGCATGACATTCAGGATTTTTAGGATTTTTAGGATTAACACTCGGATTTTTCAGGAAAAACAGGAACATACGGAATTCCCGGATTTCCAGATAAATTCTGATGCAGCTAAGGTTTTACTTTGCTTCAGAATTAGTTCTTGTTCTGACTCGCGATTAGAACATATGTACAAAGCTGGTTCCCAAACAAAGTGCGAAAAACGGTAAGACTCATTTTTTAGGAGGGAAGTCAAAACTTGATCTTACTGTTTCTGCGCGCTTCTTCCCAACAAAATTGTCATTGTTAAAAAACGATTCAGACTATATCTGAACAGCAATGCGCATGCCAAATTTTAAAATCTTAAAAAAAATGAAAAAAATATTTTTATTGGGAGCTTTCCTGCTTTTGAGTGTTACTTTGTTTTCTTGCACTGCAGACGAATATGATGATGTTAAAAAAGAAATAAAACCTGCGAAGTCAAATTATGCAGATGGAGATGATGGTCCTGGAGATCTTCCACCCGGCACACCTCCACCAACTAAAGAGTAAAGATTAAATAAAAAAACATTTTAGTCTAATTTTATTACTAATTTCGGGGAAAGTAAATTTTATGCTACGATCCCCGTTTTTCTTTTTTGTATTTTTTATATTATTTATTTCGTGCAAAGACAAAAAGGCCCTAAGTTCGAATGAAAAAAAAATCCAAGATGAAGCATATTTCATTAGAGATAAAGGAATTGCAACCTTTGGAAAGGGGAATTACGACAGTGCTTTTTATTATTACAATAAGTCTATAACTTTATTTGAAAAAATACAAGACAGTGCAAATATGGTATATGTTCTTAGCCAAATTGCTTATGTTCAACAAATAAATGGTGACTATTATGGAAGCAAAGAAACGCTTACTAGTGCATTGCCATATGTCAAGAAAAGAGATATTTACACTGCCTCAATTAATAACCTATTTGGAATAGCTGAAAAGGAATTATCTAACTATGATGATGCAATCTACTATTACAATCAAGGTGTAAAAGATTGCCCAAGTTTCATCTGCAAAGAAAGCACTTTAAACAATATTGCAGTAGTTTATATCAATCAAAAAAAATACGATCAAGCTGTAAAAATTTTTGATTCGATTTCAAAAATAAGAAAAACAATAGGTCAATCTGAAAGTTCCGATGCAGTAAATGTAGATAATTGGGGTTACGCTTTGTACAAAAATGGGCAGATTGAAAAAGGGCTTAGGCTAATGAAAAAAAGCCAGGGGTTAAAAACACATATCCCACAAGATTACGCAAGGATTGAAAATAACCTACATCTTGCTGAATTTTATCTTGACAATAGAGAACCTCTAAAATCAAAAGATCATGCCTTGCAAGCTTATCAAACAGCAACTAAACTTCGTAGTATTGATGAACGTTTAGAAGCACTTTCCTTTTTAATGACTAATAATTCGATAGGAAATACTATTGAATATGCAAAAAAATTCTCTTTTTTGAATGACAGCATCATCAAGGTCAGAAACAACTTTAAAAACAAATTTGCCAAAATCAAATACGACTCTCGAAAGGAAAAAGACGAAAACGAAAAACTACGTTTAGTAAAAGCTGAAAATGAACTGGCACTACAACGTGCTAATTATCGTCAATTTATTTTCATTACCATTTTCCTTTTCCTTGCAGTATTGATTTTTTACCTAAGGAAATACTATAGAGATAAAAATCAGATTGAAAAACTCAAAACCGCCTACGAAACCGAAATCCGAATTTCGAAGGATATTCATGACGAACTCGCAAATGATGTTTTTCACACCATTACTTTTTCACAGACACAACCACTTGAAACGGATAGTTCCAAAGAAACACTGATTGAAAAATTGGACAATATTTACGCTAGAGTCCGCAGCATTTCAAAAGAAAACAATACAATTGATACGGGAATAAGTTATGTCCATAACCTAAAAGAGATGCTTTCGACCTATAATAATGACAACAGAAACATTATTATAAACAATATTGAAAAAATAAATTGGGATACAATTGAAGATTTAAAGAAAATCACAATTCAGCGATCACTACAAGAGTTAATGGTCAATATGGCCAAGCATAGCGGGGCTTCACTGGTTGTTGTCAAGTTTGACAGCGACCCAAATAAAATTTTTATTGACTATACGGACAACGGAAAAGGAGCAAAAAAGAATAAAATTATCAAAAATGGACTCCAAAATATGGAAAACCGTATTTTGTCTACAAAAGGAACTATTACTTTTGACACTGAACCTGATAAAGGTTTCAAAGTAAAGATATCCATGCCTAAATAATTTTAATATGTTTAAAAAAGTAATAATAGCCGAAGATCTAGATAGTATCAATTTTGGAATCGAACAAGTCCTAAAAGATTTAGGGATTGAAAATTTCGATTATTCCAAATATTGTGATGATGCCTTTTTAAAAATACGCAAAGCTATTCAGGACAATGATCCTTATGATTTGTTGATTAGCGACCTTTCTTTTAAAACCGATCATCGTGAAGTAAAGCTTGCAAGCGGCGACGAATTGGTACAAAAAACACGAGAAATACAACCCGATATTAAAATATTAACGTATTCTGTCGAAGATAAAAGTTATCGCATCAAATCGCTTTTTGAAAATGCGTCAATCAACGCTTTTGTCTTGAAAGGAAGAAACAGTATTGAAGAACTTAAAAAAGCAATCGGTATTATTTCGGCTTCTGATGATAAATTCATTTCGCCAGAAATTGCATCTGTACTTCAGGAAAAAAACAATTTTGAAATTGATGACATCGATATCAAAATTCTGAAATATCTAGCTGAAGGACAATCACAAGATGATATTATCGAAATTTTCAAAAATGCCAATATAAAACCCAACAGCAAAAGTGCCATTGAAAAAAGACTATCTAAACTGAAAGATTTTTTCAAAGCCAACAATGCCGTTCAGCTCGTTTATATTGCAAAAGATATGGGGATTATTTAATACTGTTACCGTAAGTTTCCTATTGGCTTTTAATCGATTTTTCAACGACTTTTATCGTATTTAATTATTTGATAATAATGACTTTACAATTTATTCACATTAGTTTTCTTAATTTGAATAAAACAAAAAGTTATGAAATTCTTTAATCTAAATTTTCTAGTATCATTCAAAGAATGGCTTTTTTTAAGAGCGATGCAATCTTCTTTCCTTCATTAATATATTAAATCAAGGAAGAACATTTGAATGAATAAAACTGACAAATCATTTTTGAACAAAAATCAATTTGGTGAAGATTTCTTGTGGGGTGTTTCAACTGCCGCTTTCCAAATTGAAGGAGCTCATGATACCGACGGAAAAGGTTCTTCTATCTGGGATGTTTTTACCGCTCAGAAAGGAAAAATCAAAAACGGGCATCATGCTATAACAGCTTGTGATTTCTACAATTCGTATCAAACAGACATTAGTCTAATTCGCGAATTAAATATCCCTAATTTTAGATTTTCAATCAGCTGGCCTCGCATTATGCCCACAGGTGTTCACCCTGTAAATCAAGCCGGAATTGATTATTACAATAAAATTATCGATTCGCTTTTGGCGCAAGGAATTGAACCTTGGGTGACGCTTTATCATTGGGATCTACCTCACGCTCTTGAAGAAAAAGGCGGATGGACCAATCGTGAATCCGTTTCTTGGTTTTCAGATTACGTAGATATTTGTGCAAAACATTTTGGCGATCGCGTAAAAAACTGGATGGTGATCAACGAACCTTCCGTATTTACTGGAGCTGGTTATTTTTTGGGCATACACGCACCCGGAAAAAAAGGCATTACAAATTATATCAAAGCCATGCATCATGTAACTTTAGCAACAGTTGCCGGTGCAAAAAAACTACGTGAGCACGTTTCTGATGCAAATATCGGAACCACTTTTTCCTGCACGCACATAGAACCATTTTCAGAAAGCCAAAAAGACATTGAAGCTGCAAAACGTGTTGATACTTTATTAAATCGCACTTTTATCGAACCGCTTTTAGGTCTTGGTTATCCGCAGGAAGATCTGCCGGTTTTGAAAAAATTAAACAATTATATTCTAGAAGACGATCGAAACAATCTTGCGTTCGACTTCGACTTTATCGGACTTCAATGTTATACTAGAGAAGTCGTAAAAGCATCCTTATTGACGCCATATATTGGCGCCGAATTAATAAGCGCCGAAAAACGAAATGTAATTTCCACCGAAATGGGCTGGGAAGTCTATCCGCCTGCACTTTACCATATTTTAAAAAGATTCAACAGTTACGAAGGCATCAGAAAAATTATAATTACTGAAAACGGAGCCGCATTTCCTGACACCGTTACAAACGGAAAAGTGTATGATATAAAACGTACACATTTTATTCAGGATCATTTGGAACAAATTCTTAAAGCCAAAGAAGACGGCCTAAATGTTGACGGTTATTTTGTCTGGAGCCTTACCGATAATTTTGAATGGGCAGAAGGCTACAACGCCAGATTTGGGCTTATTCATGTTGACTTTGAAACACAAAAGAGAACAATTAAGCAATCCGGTTTATGGTTTGGAGAATTCTTGTCGTCAACTAAATAAAAAGGCATAAAATCCAGCATTCCGGAATTTTATACATTTAATTATAAATTTTATGGAAAGCAACTGGTTTATTGTCACGGCGCTATCAGCCATTTTTTTATTTGTTTGTTTCCTCATCCGATTAACAAAAAGAGATCGAATAAAAATCGAAAAAGAGTTAAATTATCTTCGAGAAATTGAGGAAGCAGAAACAAAAAAAGACAGCTTATAAGTTTTATCAGGAGCTATTTCCAGCTATCCGCTATATCTTTCCTTGCCTAAAGAAGGCAAGCAAAGGATGCCGCTTCTATCTGGGCTAGGGCAAACATTTTCAAAAGAAATTTTTAGTTATAAAAAACAAAAACCTTCCAGAATAATTACTTCTGGAAGGCCTCTACTAATAACTAATTAAAATGGGTATTCTACTTCCAACCCCCGCCTAAGTCTCTGTAAACATGAACTGCAGCATTGAGTTGTTCTTTTTTAGTATCAATCAATTCTAAATTTGCCTCTAATGCGTCACGTTGCGTCATTAAAACCTCAAAATAATCTACTCTAGCCGATTTAAATAAATCATTCGATACATCAATTGATTTGTTTAATGCATCAACCTGTTGTGATTTCAAATCATAGCTCTTTTGCAGATTATCAATTTTAGAAAGCTGATTAGATACTTCTAAATAAGCGTTTAAAATCGTTTTGTCATAATTATATAATGCCTGAAGTTGTCTAGCATTTGCACTTGCAAACTCAGCTTTGATAGCATTTCTGTTAATCAATGGCGCTGCAAGATCTCCTGCCAATGAATACAAAAGCGATTCAGGAAGCGTAAACAAATACGATGGTTTGAATGCTTGAACTCCAAAAGCAGCCGTAATATCAAGTGAAGGATAAAATTCTGCGCGAGCCACTTTTACATCTAATTTGGCAGCAACCAATTCTAATTCTGCTTGTTTAACATCAGGACGGTTCATCAATAATTGAGACGGAATTCCAGCAGTTACTGAAGCTGGCAAAAGCTTCAAGAAATTGCTGTTTGTTCTTTTAATTTCCTGTGGATAACGCCCCAACAAGAAATTAATTTTGTTTTCAGTCTCTTTGATTTGCTGTAAAATATCAAACTCCATACTTTTTGAAGTCAATACTTCGGCTTCAAACTTCTTCACTCCAAGTTCTGTAGCTCTAGCTGCTTGCTTTTGAATTTTTACAATTTCCAAAGCGTTAGATTGCAAAGTAATCGTCTGCTTCACAATATCCAACTGATTGTCTAGCGCTAATAATTCATAATACGAATCAGCGATTTCAGCAATAAGATTGGTAACCACGAAGTTTTTCCCTTCAACAGTTGCCAAATATCTGTTTAAAGCTGCTTTTTTAGAATTGCGCAGTTTTTTCCAGATATCCACTTCCCAGTTTGCATAAGCTGCAATAGTAAAATCTCCTAGTGGATCTGGTGTTTCTACACCAGGTTTGATTTCTGTAGTGGCATCACCAGCACCTTGGCTGGTATACCTTCCTACTTTTTCTACTCCAGCTCCGGCACGAACACCAACTTGTGGTAATAAAAGTCCTTTACGAACTCTAACATCGTTCTTAGCGATTTCGATTTCCTGCAGCGTCATGTTTAACTCCTGATTGTTTTTCAGGGCCACATCAATCAAATCGACAAGATTTTGATCCTTAAAGAACTCATTCCATTTTACAGTTGATGTATTTGTTGTGTCCTGAGTGGCAGCAGCACCAAATGATTCTGGAACCGGCGCACTAGCAGTTGCTGTCTCTGGAGTAGGAGCTTTACAACCTACTACAGCCAAACACAACCCTAATGCGACGTTATATTTATATACTTTAAATTTATTATACATGATTGTTGTCAATTTCTTCAGTTAATGGGTTTTCTTCTTCATGTTTTACCAGTTTGTGTTTTTCTGCAATTCTTCCAAAGATGTAATATAATCCAGGAATCAAGAATACTCCACAAATAGTTCCTATAAGCATTCCTCCCGCAGCTGCAGTACCAATAGTTCTGTTACCAATTTTACCCGGACCAGTTGCAAAAGCAAGCGGAAGCAAACCAGCAATAAATGCAAACGAAGTCATCAAGATCGGACGGAACCTCGCTTTTGAACCTTCCATAGCAGCTTCAAGAACCGATTTTCCAGCAGCATGCCTTTGAATCGCAAACTCTACGATCAATACCGCATTTTTACCTAATAAACCAATAAGCATGACCATAGCAACTTGAGCGTAAATATTGTTCTCTAATCCTGTGAATTTCAATAAAAGGAAAGCTCCAAAAATACCTGCTGGTAAAGAAAGAATTACTGATAATGGTAAAATAAAACTCTCGTATTGAGCCGCTAGAACCAGGTAAACGAATCCTAAACAGATCAAGAATACCCAAATTGCTTGATTACCTTGAGCAACCTCATCGGCAGAAATACCTGCCCAGTCAATATCATATCCTCTAGGCAATTTTTCCTCTGCTATTTTTTGGATTACTTTAATCGCCGTACCAGAGCTATAACCTGCCGCTGGAGAACCACTAATTTGCGTTGAAGTATACATGTTATGACGTGTAATCTCAGAAAGTCCGTATACTTTTTCCAATCTCATGAAAGCAGAATACGGCACCATTTCGTCACGATCATTTTTCACATACAATTTCAAGATATCATCTGGTTGCGCACGATATTCTGGCGAAGCTTGAACAATAACTTTATAGTTGATTCCGAATTTGATAAAACTGATTTCATAGTTACTACCTACAAGCGTTGACAATGTATTCATTGCGTTTTCGATAGAAACTCCTTTTTGTTGTGCCAAATCATTGTCGACTTTCATCATGTATTGAGGGAAACTCGAGCTATAAAAACTGAATACATTCGACAATTCTGGCTGTTTGTTCAACTCGGCAACAAACTCGTTGTTTACCTTCTCCATTCGTTTATAATCTCCCGAACCTGTTTTGTCTAACAAACGAAGCTCGAATCCTCCCGCGGCACCATATCCTGGCACAGCCGGTGGTTGGAAAAATTCGATATTTGCTCCTGCAATATCTTTACATTTTTCCTCCATCTCATGCATAATCTCAACAACAGATTCTTTTCTGTCGCTCCAGTCTTTAAGGTTCACCAAACAAGTTCCCGAGTTGGCACCTGTACCTTCAGAAAGAATTTCATAACCCGCTAATGAAGAAACAGATTTTACTCCGTCGATTTCTTCAGCAATCTTTTGAACTCTTTCAGCAATATTATTTGTTCTTTCTAACGAAGAACCTGGAGGAGTCTGAATTACTGCATAGAACATCCCCTGATCCTCATTCGGAATAAATCCAGAAGGAACTGAACTACTGATCACCCAAGTTCCAATACAGAAACCAATTAAAGCAACAAATGTTACTACTCGTCTGTTAACGATTTTTGCTAATACATTTTGGTATCTACCTTGAGCAAGGTTGAACTTTTCGTTAAAAGCATCAATAAATCGGTTTGCTGGTGTTTTCTTTTTAGGCTTACCATGGTCATTTTTCAACATCATTGCACAAAGTGCTGGTGTTAATGTCAAAGCCACAATACCAGAAAGAATAATAGCCGTTGCCATAGTTACAGAGAACTGTCTGTAAAATACTCCAACCGGACCAGACATAAATGCTACTGGAATAAATACCGCAGCCATAAGGAAGGTAATCGCTACGATCGCTCCAGCAATTTCATGCATGGCTTGTTTTGTTGCCTTAAATGGCGACAAATGATCTTCTTCCATCTTGGCATGGACGGCTTCAATAACCACAATCGCATCATCGACCACGACCCCAATTGCCAATACTAAAGCAAATAATGTAATCAAGTTCAACGAAATGTCGAAAAATGTCATGAACACGAATGTTCCTACCAATGATACCGGTACCGCAATTGCGGGAATAACCGTTGAACGCCAGTCTCCCAAGAAAAGGAAAACTACCAAACCAACCAAAATAAACGCTTCAACAAGCGTATGGATTACTTTTTCAATAGAAGCATCAAGGAATTTAGAAACGTCATATGAAATCTCATAATTCATTCCTTTTGGAAATCTCTGTTTGATTTTTTCCAATTTCGCTTTTACCTCTTCAATAACCTGATTCGCGTTACTTCCAAAAGATTGTTTTAATACGATCGCCGCAGATGGCTTTCCATTCAAATTAGAATAGATATCATACATCGAGCTACCAAATTCAACTTTTGCAATGTCTTTCAAACGTAAAAGCTCTCCATTTGGATTTGATTTTACAACGATATTCTCGTATTGTTCTTTTGTTGTAAAACGTCCAGAATATTTCAATACATATTCGAATGCTTGAGAACGTTTACCAGAACTTTCTCCTGTTTTACCCGGAGAAGCCTCCAAACTCTGACTTGATAATGCTTCCATTACCTCATCAGCAGAAATTTTATAAGCTAGCATACGATCTGGTTTCAACCAAATACGCATTGCATATTCACGTGTTCCTAAGATATCTCCAGAACCAATACCGTTTACCCTTTTCAATTCAGAAAGTACGTTGATATCGGCATAGTTGTATAAGAACTTCATGTCGGTATTTGGGTCTGTACTGTAAAGGTTCACGTACATCAACATACTCGGTACTTCACGTGTAATTTTGATACCCTCACGAATTACCAAAGGAGGAAGTTTATTGGTAACCGAAGCCACACGGTTTTGAACGTTAATTGCAGCTTGATTTGGATCTGTACCTAAATTAAATACAACTTTTATAGTAGCCTCACCATCGTTACCCGCATCAGAAGCCATATATTTCATTCCTGGAACACCATTCAAGGCTCTTTCCAATGGAATAACTACGGCCTTGATCATCAACTCACCATTCGATCCTGGATAATCTGCAGTAACGTTCACCATTGGTGGCGAAATGGTAGGGAACTGTGTAATTGGCAAACTCAATACCGACAACACCCCTAAAAAGACAATAACCAACGATATTACTATCGATAGAACAGGTCTTTGAATAAATTTATTAAACATTTGTATATTTTTTAATGATTATTACCAATAGAACCTATTCCGCTTTTACGCGTAAATGTTTTATTACCTCTTGAGGCGCTTGGAATTCATATTTAATTTTGTCGTTTTCTTTTACTTTCTGAACACCTTCAAGTAAAATTCTGTCATTCTCTGTAATACCACTTTTGATTACGTATAAATCAGGCACTTCGCCAGTAATTGTAATTTCTCTAGAGCTAACTTTGTTGTCTTTCCCAACTACAAAAACATATTTTTTATCCTGAATTTCGTAAGTAGCTTTTTGAGGAATGATGATAGCATTTTTAAGAGGTACAATCATTTGAACTTGTCCTGTCTCTCCATTTCTCAACAATCTTCCAGAGTTTGGGAATCTTGCTCTAAAAGCAATATTTCCAGTTTCATTATTGAATTCACTTTCAATAACTTCCACATTTCCTTTTTCTTTAAAAGTCTCGCCATTGGCTAAAACCAAGCTTACTTTATTGTCAGCACGATCTTTTACATCAGTTTGATATCTTAAATATTCTGGCTCCGAAACGTTGAAATAAGCAAACATTTGGCTATTGTCTGAAAGGCTTGTCAATAATTCTCCTTCATCAATTAGACTTCCTAGTTTTAATGGAATACGGTCAATCGTTCCGTCAAATGGGGCTCTGATTTCAGTGAATGATAAGTGTAATTTTGCCAATGCAACTTCAGCTTTTGCAGATTGCAATTTTGCTTGAGCAACACTTAATTCGTTTTTAGAAACGATATTTTTATCTGCCAACAATTTGGCGTTTTGTAGTTCAATTTCAGTTGATTTTTGCTCAGCTTGTGCTTTAAGTAATTCTGCCTGATACATGTTTGGCATAATTTTAAACAATAACTGACCCGCTTTTACAAACTGTCCTTCATCCACATAGATGTTTTGTAAAAACCCTTTTTCTTGGGCGCGTAGTTCAATATTTCGCACAGATTTAATCTGTGAAACATATTCTTTTGTAAATGAAGTATCAATTCTTATCGGATTTGTTACCGTGAATTTTTCAACTTCTTCTTTCTCTTCTTTTTTAGTTGTACAACTAGTTAGGCACACAAAGGCCATTAAGCCTGTGAACAAAATAATTCTTTTCATGATTTAGTTTGGAAATTAAGCGATTCAATGCTTGGAATACAATGATTCCTTTGGATGGAAAAATGCATCAGACACCAATAGACATAACCAAACTTTCATACAAGAAGAGGTAGAAAAAAAATATACATCAACAAGATAGCAGGATTACAGCCTAGGTAACCGATGTATATTGGTAAATCAAATTCTTAATACTCTCTGAGTAATATAGATAGGATTTGAATGCGCTAAGAAAGGCGCGTAGATTTTAAATCGATTTGATTCGCTTGTTGCAGATTGATCTGAAAAAGATAAATACCAGCTATCAAGTATACTGTAGTTAACTCCAATAAGTTTTCCAGCAAGTCCATCATTTAGATCGTCATTTCCTGACAAATCTTCACCAAGATCAACATCTGCATCTTCAATAACTGAAGTGCCTCTTTCTTGATTAGTGAATCTTACACGGTGCTTTTTTTCGAAGGTATGATGTTGAGAACCATCAAAAGTATTGGCATTGAGATATTGGCCTCCGCCTGACAGAAGCAAATTCATGAATACTAAAAATACTATTATCTTTCTCATTCGGGTGCGAAAGTAATAAAAGATTGCAACAAAAAAAATAAAATAAGAAAGTCTTAACATGTCCGTAATAAACGAAAACGATTTCATCTATTACGATTATTCATTTCGCAGCTAAATTGGCGAATTTATATCAAAACCATAATGGATCATCATTTTGGATTGTCGTTACTTTTAAAACAACAATTTTTACCGTATTGAAAACATCAAAATCGTAAATATTTGATATCAAATACCTTATTCACAAATACCAATGCTTTTTTTAGAGCAAAATTTCCATTATTGTAAATTCTTGACCTTCTTTAGTGAAAATTTTATGTGTATCGCTCATTCCGAATTTCTCATAAAAAGACTTTTTGTTTGTGCGTGCATTACACCAAATTTTCGTTGCGTTTTTCTCCTTAGCAAGACTAAAAATATGTTTCAGTAATTGGGAAGCGATTCCTTTTCCTTGAAATTCTTCCAGCGTTGCCAATTTTCTAAACTGCATTTCATCATCTTTAAAAAAACAAGAGACAATCGAAACCAGTTTTTCATCTAAAAATGCTCCAAAATGAAAACCTAAATTATCTTCTTCTAATTGAACAAATTCATAGGGCAAATTGGGCCACATTACCTCATGTCGGATTTTCCAAGTTTGAGAAGGTTCAATTGCGGTAATTTTTAGTGAAGTCATCATGTAAATCTTTTTTTCAAATTTAGAGCATTTTATAATTTCATTTCCAGTCCCAACCAAAAAACATACGATGCTCATTTTCAAAAATATAACTTAAAATAAATAAGATAAATCATTCGAAATTGATTTTTAATAATTAATTTTATAGAGTCAAAAACAAAAAACCCATTTATGAAAAAACTCATTCTCGCAGTATTATTATGTATTAGTGCAAATGGTTTTGCGCAGTTAATACAAATCGGGCCTCAATTTTCTACTAATATAACTTCGGCAGTTACTGATGATTTTAGTTCTAAAAGCTCAGGAACTGATTACGGATTTGCAGCATTTGTACGGGTAAATCTGGCTCTTTTTTATGCTCAGGGTGAATTTGGATATGCACAATCAAAATTTAGCGTTTCGCAAACGGGAATTGGAGAAACAGAATATGAACTGGGCGGAACTGATGCGACCTTGCTTGCAGGCTTAAAAGTGTTGCCATTAGGGAAATTAGGCAACGTCAGAATTTTTCTTGGATACAACTGGAAGAATTATTCAGATATTAATGCCAGCAATAATCTGAATTATATTGCTTTTGAAAAAAACAACAGCAGTTTCTTAGGGGGTGTTGGAGTTGATTTATGGCGATTTACAGTTGATTACAGATATCTTGCCGGTGTAACCGATCTTGATCCTTCGGGAAGAAGTTTGAAAACGGGAATTTCGAATTTTTCGGTCGGATTTAAATTTTTATAAAACATTATTTTTCAAAACATAAAAAAAGGGAATCAGATGATTCCCTTTTTTTATTATTTCACTTTAATAAAATACGCTTCTTCGTTATTCTCAGTTATTTTCTCAATGCCTGTTTCATTTTTTCTGGCAACATTAATAACATGCAAGACATTCGTTTCTTCATTTAAAAGACAACTCCAAATAGTGCCGTCAGAAAGAATAATATCTGAAAATATCCCATCAGATGCATCTTTATTATAATATTTCAAATCTTCAGTTTTGATGAGTTTTTTTGTTTGAGTCTTTTTATCCGTCTCATAAAACAAAATCTTGTCTTGGCTTATTTCAATTGTTTCTTCAATTTCATTCTGGTTTACATCATTTGTCTGAGCCCAAACTGGTTTATCTCCAGTCATTTTCCAAGTTCCCACAAGATGTCCCAAAACATCATTTCTCAGAATCGTTTTCAATGCATCCACTTTTTTAGCAGATTCTTTTCCTAATTCATTTTCAGGTTTAAGTCTTGAAGCAATTGAAAATAAGTCTAATGCTTTTCTAAAATCAGCTTTTTGATAGTAGGAAACCGCCAATTCGTATCGGCTTTTCTGAAATGCGATTTTAGGATCATTTTGAGCAAAACATTTAAAAGAAAGCAATAAAACTAAAAGAACAGGGTATTTTTTCATTAATAATGCAGTTATTTATTTTCTGCAAACGTAACTTTTTAAACTGATACTTTAGTACGGTTTTCCACATTTGGATTATTTTGTGTAAAAAATAAAAAAAGCCGTCATTTTCATTTGAAAAGACGACTTTTTGTTTCACTTTTAGTACCAATTATTTAGCTGACCAAATATTATTCTTAGGCGTTGCATCCATAAAAATACCACCATCTAGTGTTATTTGCTTAATTTCCTTCTTATTTTTCAAAGTAATTGTTGCTAATTTTTGGTTCGCTTCCCAAATTGCAGGTGTTTGATGAACTACTTCATTTGAATTATCTGCATAAACAACTTTTACATCAAAAGGAACTGCAAATCCTCCTGTATTTTCAACTGAAATTTTATTCTTTTCTACATTCTTAATCGTAAGATCAATGTAATTATTAGTAAAAAACCAATTATTAAAAAACCAATTCAAATTCTTTCCTGTTGCAGTATTAAATGAATTGAAATAATCCCACGGAATCGGGTGTTTTCCATTCCAATTTTCCATATAAGCGTGTAATGCTTTTTTGAATAATTCGTCGCCTAACATATCTTTTAAGGCCAAATACGAAAGTGATGGTTTTCCGTAAGAGTTATTTCCATACCCCGGTCCTGAAAGCTGAGATGACATTGAGATAATAGGCTGATCCTCTTCAGTAGATAAATCAGTTATGTATTGCTGCACTCTAAAGCTTTTATAAAATTTATCTGCTGCTTCTTTGCCGTGTTCTGCAATTCCAATCAAATATTCAAAAGTAGTTGCCCAACCTTCGTCCATAAAAGCATAACGCGTTTCATTGATTCCCATATAAAAAGGGAAATAAGTATGTGCCACTTCATGATCCTGAACCAATTGTGCAAAAACAGGATCTCCCATTTGTGAATCGTTGCACATCATTGGGTATTCCATGTCGGCAAATCCTTGAAAAGCTGTCATTTTTGAAAACGGATATGGAACTCCAGGCCAACTATTAGAAAAGAAATCTAATGCATATTGATTGTTTTTAATCGAATTCACGAAATCGGTGCCTTTTACATCGTACGCCGCTTGAACACTTGCGCGTCGATTTGTCTTTTTGTCTACAACAACACTGCTTGCATCCCACAAATAATGGTCACTTAATCCAAAACAAACATCTGAAATGTGTTTTGCTTCAAACTTCCAAACGTTCCAATCGTTTTGTTTGGTTACCAAACCGTTTTTCATTTCTTGCTCATTCGCAATATGCATCACCTCATCTGTTGTGTAAGATTTTTTTAAACGTGCCGAAAATTCAGGTTGTAAAACCTCATCTGGATTTAGTAAATCTCCAGTTGCATAAACCACGTAATTTTTAGGTGCTTTTACAGAAAATGCATAATCATTAAAATCATTATAAAATTCCTGACGATCGGTATGAGGAAGCATATCCCATTTGTTATAATCATCAAAAACAGAAACTCTTGGATAACTGTATGCTACAAAAAAAGTAGTTTCGTCAATTTGGCCTTCTCTCCCGCTTTCTTTAGATAATGGATAATTCCAATCAATATTAACGGTAATTTTAGAATGTGGAGGAAGTGCTTTTTTCATTTTAACATTCCCAACAGTCCCCCAACTTCTTGCATCTTCTTTATATACTTCTCCTTCAATTTTTAGAGATGTAATCGTAAGTCCGTTACTCAAAAAATCATCACTTACGCTTCCTCCTCGTGGAGAATTAGGTTTGTGGAGATTATTTACAAATCTAATTTTAAGATTTCTAAGCGTATCACTACTGTTATTTTCATAAATAATAGTTTCTGTACCGCTTACTATTTTCGTTTTGGCATCAACAGTAATTTCCATGTTGTAGTTTCCGTGATTCTGCCAATAATTTTTTCCAGGTTTTCCGTCCATTGAGCGGGTTCCTTTTGCGTAAGCTTCTTTTATATTTCGAGGCATATAAAGTTCTTGCGCAAAACTATTTTGTGCAAAAAATGCCAAAGCAATTAACAAAAACTGCATTGATTTTGTTCTCATAAATGTTTTAAGATTTTGATGATTTTATTTCGTTATAATATTAGTGGATTTTTTTAACTTATTGTTACAATAGAGTTAGAAAATTTAAATTCCCAAAAAATAAAATTCCAAGTTTCAAATTCCAAATTCCAAATTCCAAGTTGCATGTTGCATGTTGTCAGGCTGAGCAAAGCGAATAATCAAAACCTTTGTCCCTTTGTCTCTTTGTCCCTCTGCCCCTTAAAAGAAAAAACCGTCTCTTTCAAAAAGAAAAAGACGGTGACCTACAATTAATATATAACCTTGATGACTACAAAATATAATCGGTATTAATGAAATTCGATTCTTTGCTGTTTAGCAATTCCTGCAAAATTTCATTGTTGTAATCGATATCTTTTGAAGCTACAAACGTACGTATTGAAAAAGAACGCAAAGCATCTGGAATACTTAATGTTCCAACCGCAGAGTCTTTTCTTCCTGTAAAAGGGAACGCATCTGGTCCTCTTTGACATGAACTGTTCAAATTAACTCTGCAAACTAAATTTACCAAAGCATCAATTAGCGGTGCCAAAGTTTTGATGTTTTTTCCAAACAAACTCACTTGTTGGCCATAATTTGATTCGGCCATATCTTCAAGTGGTTCGTTGATATCTTTGAAAGAAATAATTGGAACTACTGGACCAAATTGTTCTTCATGATACACTCTCATTTCTTTATTTACTGGATATAAAACAGCTGGAAAAATAAAGTTTTCAGTATGTTTTCCTCCTTTTTCATTGATAATGCTTGCACCTTTGCTTTTCGCATCATCAATTAATCCCTGAATGTAAGCTGGTTTGTCAGTTTCTGGAAGTGGTGTTAAAGAAGCTCCTTTTTCCCACGGATTACCAAATCCTAAAGCATCTACTTTTTCAGAAAAACGTTTGTTGAATTCTTCTCTAATTGATTCGTGAACATATAACACTTTTAGAGCCGTACAACGCTGACCGTTGAAAGACAACGATCCGGTAATACATTCCTGAATAGCCAAATCTAAATCGGCATCCGGAAGAATAATCGCTGGATTTTTTGCTTCTAAACCTAAAATCAAACGAAGTCTGTTTTTGTTTGGATGCTGGTCTTGCAAAGCAATCGCCGATTTACTATTTCCAATTAATGCCAAAACATCAATTTTTCCAGATTTCATAATTGGCGAAGCCACTTCTCTTCCACGTCCGTACACTATATTGATAACCCCTTTTGGGAAACTACTTCTGAAAGCTTCCAAAAGTGGTGAAATACACAAAACACCATGTTTTGCAGGCTTGAAAATTACAGCGTTACCCATAATCAAAGCCGGAATCAACAAAGAGAAAGTTTCGTTTAACGGATAGTTATATGGCCCAAGACATAAAACAACACCTAGGGGTCCACGACGAATCATAGCGTTTACACCTTGTACTTTTTCAAAATGTGCGCTGCGTCCGTTTAATTCTTTATAACTAGCAATTGTATCGTAAATATATTCAACTGTTCTATCAAACTCTTTTTGAGAATCGCCAAGATTCTTTCCAATTTCCCACATTAAAAGTTTGACCACTTCCTCACGAGTTTCTTTCATTTGTTTAACGAAATTCTCCATGCATTTAATACGGTCAGCCACTTTCATTGTTGGCCATAATCCTTGTCCTTTATCATAAGCCGCATTTGCAGCTTCAACAACTTCGGCAGCTTCTTTTTCTGCCATAAACGGAATTGATCCTAATAATGTTGGCGTATATTTTTCTGTAGAAGAAATAGTTGAAAAGACAGGCGTAGTTTGTCCGGTCCATTGTTTCAGTTCTCCATTTACAAGATAAGTATCTTGGTTTATCAGCTCTTTGATCTGATATTCTTCGGGTATTAAACTCATAATCTGGTAATTTATAGTTTGGTTATTAATAGCATTTTAAACGAAAAAAGAGGCTTTTTGCGCCTCTTCTTCTATTTTATGGTTGTACAGTATCTCCTTCCCAGTCCAGTATACCACCAAGTAGATTGTAGGCATTTTCAATTCCTAATTCGTTCATTATCTGACATGCTTTGGCGCTTCTAGCACCAGAACGGCAATACACATAATAATTTTTGTTTTTATCTAATTCTTCAATTTCATAAATAAAAGCCTGACCTTTATTGATATCAATGTTTAAAGCATTTTCAATATAGCCATCATTAAATTCGTCTTCAGTTCTTACATCAAGTATAACTGCATTTTCGTCAGCGTTTAACTGAGCAACCCAATCTTCTTGTGATAAATTCATAGTAATATGTGTTTTTGTAAAATTACGACGTTTCTATTTATAAAAAACGTACCAAATGCGATTTCGATTATTATTCTCAGAAAACGTTTTAGAGAAAGGATTATAATCAGTGATTTACAAATTTAGTTACTATTTTTAAAAATTCACTCTACAAAATCGATAGAAAATTAGGATTTATTCATTTGCATAAAATACAACTCAAATACTAATTCCTGACAATTTATACCACCTGAATCTATTATCTTTGTAAAAAATTATAATTTTTAATTCGATTTTGACAAAAATCGAGACATCAAAATTACACCTATCAGTTCGAGCGGAGTCGAGAACCTCAGCATCTCGACTCCGCTCGAACTGACAAAATATTCATAAAAAAATGCAAACTTCATTAAAAACCATCTTTCCTAATTTCTCCAACGAACTTATTGCTACGATTGAAGAAAATGGAAGCCAGCAAAATTTTGAGGCCGGAACTATTTTAATGCGTACTGGACAATACATTAAAAACACGGTTTTGATATTAAACGGGAAAATCAAAATTTACCGCGAAGGCGAAGATGGAGGCGAATTTTTAATGTATTATTTACAACCCGGACAAGCCTGCGCCATTTCGATGATTTGTACCGCCAAAAGCGAAAAAAGCCAGATCATGGCCAAAGTCGTTGAAGATGTTACCGTTATGATGATTCCACTACAATTAATGGACAAATGGATGATGGAACACAGATCGTGGTATGAATTTGTAATTGAAACGTATAGAAGCCGTTTTGAAGAAGTTTTAGAAGTAGTTGATAATATTGCTTTTAGATCAATGGACGAACGTTTGGAGTTTTATTTAAAAAGGCATTCTGATGCTTGTGGTTGTTCTGAAGTCAAACTTTCACATCAAGAAATCGCAAGTGAACTCAATACTTCACGAGAAGTTGTTTCCCGATTATTAAAAAAAATGGAACAACGTGGTTTGGTCAAACTTAACCGAAACCAGATTGAGTTATTAAAGTAAAATTGCCCACGGATTTTACGGATGGAACGGATTTACGCTGGTATTTTAATCTCTTGTATATATCAAATTGAAATGTCTGGCTGAGCGAAGTCGAAGCCTCCACAGAGCATTTCGACTTCGCTAAATGTGACAAGCTTAAAGATAAATCAGTGTAAATCCCTTCAATCCGTAAAATCAGTGGGCCAAAACAAAAATTCCCTTCTGTGATAAATGTTACTGTAGAATTCTAATTTCCGAAGCAACTTTGCATCAAAATAAATGCAATGGAATATTTAGGCTATTTTGCTTCAATCATTATCGGGATTTCGCTGGGACTCATTGGTGGTGGCGGTTCTATTTTGACCATTCCTATTTTGGTGTATTTATTTAAGGTAAATCCAGAACAGGCAACTTCTTACTCTTTATTTATTGTTGGATTGACTGCACTTTCTGGAAGTTACAGCCATTACAAAATGGGAAATTTGAAATTAAAATCGGCGATGTATTTCGCGATTCCATCTGTTATTTCAATTTTGATTATCCGCGAAGTTATTTTTCCACAAATTGCTTCTACTTTATTCTCCGTAGCTTCTTATTCGGTTTCAAAAGATTTTCTGATTATGATTGTCTTTTCAGTCTTAATGATAACGGCGGCCATTTCAATGATTCGAAAAAACTTAACTGAAGCAATAGATACCGAAACCAATTATCTTCAATTAAGTATCATTGGTTTCATTGTTGGAATAATAACAGGATTTTTGGGTGCTGGTGGCGGTTTTTTGATTATTCCGGCTTTATTGTTTTTTGCCAAATTGCCAATGAAACAAGCCGTTGGAACTTCTTTATTGATTATTACAATCAATTCCTCAATAGGTTTTGCGGGCGATTTATACATTGGAACTCCCATAAATTATCCGTTTTTATTAAGTGTTTCTGGAATGGCACTTCTAGGAATGCTGATTGGAAGCCAACTTTCTAAAAAAATAGACGGAGCAAAACTAAAACCTCTTTTTGGCTGGTTTGTTCTCGTAATGGGGTTTTATATTATTGCCAAAGAAGTCTTATTCTAGAATTTACAGCATCGCACGAACCTGGTAAATTTGTGTAGATTTTTAAATATTTCCAATTTAGTTCACTTGTAAAAGTAATCTTTGTCAAAGTTTAAAACTTTGACAAAGATGAAAACTACTGAAACTTATTCTAAAACATCAAAACCTTTAGTTTTATTGCTGTAAACAAAGAGTTTATCCGAAATTATATGTTGCCATGTTTCACTTTTTACAGTACGCATATAATCATAGAGTTTAAACAAATTAGCCTGATCTTTGCTTCCTGTAACATAGATCTTAGTTGGATGAATAATTGTTATAACAGGATCCCCAGTTACTGGCATATATTCCGTTTCCCACATATTCATTAAAATCAAACTAGCTGTATATTTTGCTTTCGATACTGCATAGAAACCTTCATCTCCAGTAACAGTTACATCCCAATCAGCGCCAAAGTTTTCTATAGCCTTATCCTTTAAATCCTCTACTGAGTAATTTAATTTGATCATATCTTGTTGTCTAATAAAGTATATCGAATTCTCTCTGTCTTCTACATAAAAAATCAGCAATTCTTCATTATACTTCTCATAAATAATTTTCTCAAAATCATGTTCAGATTCTGAAGCGCTTTTTAAAAATTCCTTATTCCTGATCATTGGAAATATTTTCGAAGGCTCTACAGAAGTTCCTATATGCATATGTGTATCATAAGTCACCCCAAGATACGTATCGATAATCTTGTCTATTAATTGAGGATGTTTTGTATATTCATCATAACATGTAAAATATTTATAAGTAATAGTTTGACCTTTATATTCAGAAACTATTATTAAACTCTCTTTCGAAACAATTTTTATATCCTTGATTCTTTCAATAAGCTTTTTTATAATTAGTTCGGTAAATTCATTTCGTGACAGTAATCCGTCTGCATTACTCCCATTTTCTTCAAAAACTTCAAATCTATCATACTCATTTAGTAAGAATAACTTATCCGAAATAATAGGATGTCCGTCATCCTTTATTTTGTTTATAATTTCACGAAGCTTAGAAAGATTTTTTTTATCCTCACTCCCCGTAATAAAAAATGTATCTCTTGCTGGAAGTGCTACAACAATATTTCCTGAAACCGAAAAATTGTTTCTAATCAATAAATCTAAAAGTATAAAACTCGATTCATATAGACCATCCACAACAATTGAATGAAGTCCCTCTTCGTTACGAGTTCCAAGATTAGGGAGATTGGCGAGATTGTTAGCCGCTTTTATAGTTAGTTCTTCTATTGAAAGACCTAAATCTACTAAATCACTTTTTTGAAGTGGGTAAAATTTACCTTCACGTTCTTCTACGAAAAAAACAGCTAATTCATAATTAATTTGACGATAAACGACATTTTTCATGACTGGTTTACCTTCAATACGATCTTTTATAAATTGCATATTTTCTATGCGCGGAAGAATTTTTTCAGCATCAACTTTTGTTGATTCCATGAGGGCCTGAATATTCGATTTTATTTTTGCATAAATTTCATCAAGTGAATCAGTATTCTCTATATATTTTTCATATTCCGTGTCGAAGCTAAAAGTTTTTCTATTATTGTCATATGTCATAAGTAGTAATCCATTAGTTTGGGGAATTACTTCTAGACCATGAATACTTAAAGGCAATTTTTCCTTAATCATCTCAAGAAATTCTTGCTCTGTCAATACTTTCTTTTTCTTTTTAAAAAACATCTTTTTATACTTTTGATTTTTTACTATTTCTGATTGTCTGAAACTTTTGAGAAGAGAATTTTATTTTTTCAATTCTCTTCAGAACCAATCAATTTAAACTCTAATTTACCTGAGTCATTCAATTTATAACTGTAAATGCTTTTTCCCTCAACATGGCCATCTTCATAAAAAGCAATTAAAAATTTACTCCCTAAAAGCTGTACATCACCATAAGACATTTCCCCTCCTAATGTCCCTTTCATCGGAATTAAATCAGTTCTTTTTTTTAATTCACTTATTATGAATTTTTCTGGATCTGCAATTCCTTTCTTTTTAAAATCTGCATTATCAAACTCTTCGTCATACCAAATATTTCGATCCTGTAAAACAACTATAGCTTCTTGTGCAATCTCAAGCTTTCGTTTAAGTGAATCATTCTTTTTCTGTAATGTTTCATTTTCATTATTTGGAAGGCCTTTATCTCGATCCAAATTCTGTTGATTACAACTTAAAACTAAAAAACAGATGGTAATTAGAATTGCTTTTTTCATAGTTCGATGAGTATTTTCCAATTGCCTCCAACTTTAGCTGGAGAAAACCAAATATAGATAAAAAAGGCTATAGCCGAGCTTTACATTTTGGGCAAAAGCCTAATTCTCATCAAATAAAAAACCTCCAGCTGAAACTGGAGGCTACTGATATCATTATTATAAAAATTTCGATTTGTTTTACTTTTTCCAAGTATCGAGTATTTCTTTGGTATCCAATATAATTTTTTCATTATTTCTGTAGACCCTAAAAAATGTCTCGCCTTCTTTCTTTACAATCGAATCACCAATTTTTATTCGTGACCAAAACTGACCAAAAACAGCAAACTTAGTTTCATTATTTAAATATATCATTGAAGCATTGTGATTATATTTTTCAAAAGCCTTATCGATAACTATACCTTGAAATTTTTCTTCTTTAATGTTTCTTAATGAACTATTATATCTTTCTTCATCTGTATCGAATATAAATGACCTAACAACAAAAAAAAACGCAAATGTAATGACCATAATATTTACAATCTTTTTCAATTGTTTATTTGACAACTTAAAACCTTCTTTTTTCATTTATAATTAAAATAAAACCCGCAATCTCAATTTCCAATTGCCTCCAACTTTAGCTGGAGAAAACCAAATATAGATAAAAAAGGCTTTAGCCGAACTTTACATTTTTGGCTAAAGCCTAATTCACATTCAAACAAAAAACCTCCAGTTGAAACTGGAGGCAATTGATAATTTTATTTTTCTAATAAATGTTCGCTAAGCCATATAGAATCATTCGCTTTTGTTGTGTAATTCCATAATATCTCTCTATCAATTTCATTTGACACAAAAAGTTTCCCATTTTCAATCTTCCATTTTTCGTCATAATATTTTAAAACATGAATAACATTCTTAACATGTTCTTGAGTCAATAATTCTGGTACATCCATAAGATGATCTTGTTGAAATACAATTGGTATATATTCTTTATAGTTATTTTCCAAAATACGTTCTGTCCAAACTTCTTTCTGTTTATTTTTAATTCGTATAGGATCAAAATAATATATATTCAGAAGAAATATTCCCGCAACTAGTAAAAAAAGAATTCCAATAATTTTTTTCATAAATACTATATTTCAATTTGTCTACTTCGCGAAATTAGCAACAAAAATCAATGTTCCCCATACCCAATATCATCCATTTTCCCACTGAAAACACGATACTGAATAATAAAATAAATAATCACGAGAAACAAAGCCACAAAAAACCAACTCAAACCAGCGTTTAATCCGTATTCGTGAGCTGCCGTGTTATAAATCGTTAATGACGGATTTACTTTATTAGTTGAAGGCAAAACATTCGGGAAAATTGAAACTGCTGTCGAGGCGAATCCTCCAACTAAAAACAAAGTCGAAAACAAAAATCCATGACCATCTTTTTTGAAAGAGCGAACTTTGAATAATCCAGCAATTCCAACAAAAGTCATTAAAGGAAAAAACCACAAAATCGGATTTTCAATAAAATTATGAAACGGTTTTGGCTCGATAAAATGCCAGATTTGCAAGGAAATAAAAACCAAAACAAGCAAAACAAAATTCAGTTTAAAAACGACATTTTTCAACTTCGGATTTAAAGCCGAATTTGTTTTATAAATAATCCAATTTGCTCCGTGAATCGTTAAGGCGACAACACTCACAATCCCTAAGAAAAGTGTAAACCAATCGATAATTCCCAATTCATTTGCTTGCGGACTAAAAGTTGGATTCCACAATGGCAAAAAGAAAAAATGAGGTTCCTGTGTCGAAACTCCGTTTTGAACCATTCCGAGATTGACACCACGAACAATATTCCCCAAAGCAATTCCGAAGAAAAGAGCCAAAAGCAAACTTGCAATTCCGAACGCTTTATCCCAAATTGCTTCCCACATGTGATTGTGCACTTGCCCGCGCATTTCCAATCCGATGGCGCGAAAAATCAAAAGCCATAAAATCATGATCAAAGGCAGGTAAAAGCCGCTGAAAGAAGATGCATATAAAGTCGGGAAAGCAAAAAACAAAACGCCTCCTGCTGCAATCAGCCAAACTTCATTAGCATCCCAAAAAGGTCCAATCGAATTTGTGATTGCTTTTTTATCTTTTTCTGTATCGGCAAAAAATAAATGAATAATTCCTGCGCCAAAATCATAGCCGTCTAAAACCAAATAAACAGCCAAAATTCCCATTAAAACTATATACCAAAAAAATTCCATACCTATATTTTTTCTGTTGAAAGTTCCACATGATGCGGTCCTTTATTGATAATTTTCCCAACTAAAAGCAAAAACAACATTCCGAGTAAAAGGTATAAACCGATAAATCCAAGTAATGTGAATAATGTATTTCCTGATGAAACTGTTGGTGAAGCTCCAGCTCCAGTTCGCATTAAATTGTAAACTAGCCAAGGTTGCCTTCCTAATTCGGCCGTGTACCAGCCTGTTGTATTTGCGATATATGGAAATGGCATCATAAACATCAACGACCATAAAAGCCATTTGGTTTCGAATAATTTCCCTCTTATTAATTGAAAAAGCGAAAGCACCATTAATCCAATAAAAACAGTTCCGAGACCGACCATTATATGATAAGCATAATACAATCCCGAAATGTTCGTTGGATGCAAATCTTCTTCAAACTGATCTAAACCTTGAATTTCCTGATTCCAATTTCCATAAGTCAGAAAACTCAAAATATTTGGAACAGCGATTTTGTTATCTAGTTTTTTATCTTTTACATCGGGCTGGCCAATTAAAACAATTTCAGAACCTTTTTGCTCGGTATGAAAAATCCCTTCCATTCCGGCAAAAGTTACAGGTTGGTATTTCACTACATTTTTAGCCAATAAATCTCCCGTTGGAACCGCTACGAAAATGCTCGAAATCAATCCGAAGATTACTCCTGTTTTCAAGAACAATTTCCCAAAAGAAACATTCTTTTTACTTAAAATATAAAAAGCACCAATTCCGGCAACCACAAAAGAACTGGTAACCAATGAAGCCGCTTGATTATGCAAATAAGACGGCCAAAGCCAAGGATTTAAAAATAAAGCTTGAAAATTATTGAGAACAAATTTTCCGTTTTCTAAGATTTCGTAACCAACTGGATTTTGCATCCACGAATGTGTGGCAATGATTAAAAATCCGCTGGCCCAGGAACCAATCATAATTAATAATCCGGTTACAAAATGCCATTTATGTCCAAGAAGTTTTTCTCCAAATAAAAATATTCCTAAGAAAGAGGATTCTAAAAAGAAAGAAAACATTCCTTCCATGGCGAGCGTTTGCCCAATAATTCCGCCTGTTAATTCGGAGAACTTTGCCCAGTTGGTTCCAAACTGAAACTCCATTGGGATTCCTGTTACTACGCCCATTGCAAAATTCAGAGCGAAGATTTTCATCCAGAAATGGGTGGCGTGATTGTATTGTTCGTTGTTAGTTTTTAGATATTTCCACTTGAAGTAAACAATGATGAGCGAAAGACCCATGGTAAGTTGTGGAAAAAGATAATGAAAAGTAATCGTGAAAGCGAATTGCATTCGGTCGTAAAAGAGCATTTCTTCCATAAGTGGTATTTGTTTTATGAAGTTCAACAAATTTAACCATTAGAACCCGAATTGCCTCTTAAAACAACAGTTTCTTTTTAAAATTTTAAACCATATAAGTTATATAAGTAAATATAATTTTTGCGTAAAACTAAAATGAACTTATATAACTTATATGGTGAAATTTTATTTCTCCAAAATCCCTTTTTCTACACTATCGTTAATCAAACCTTCAGCGTAATTCCATATTGATTTTGAACCTTCTTTTATGACACTTTTCTTTTCGTACACTTTATCATATTTCACTCCAAATTCTTTCCAAGTTCCGCCGTTATTAGAAGTATTCTGTAATAAAGGTTCTAAGCGATCCATTGATTTTGCGAATTTAGCTTCATTGGTTTCTCCTGCTTCAAATTCTTCCCAAATTGCAATGAATTCTTCGGCTTGATTTTCTGGAAGCAATCCAAAGATTCTATTTGCTGCCAAACGTTCTTCATCTGTATTTGAATGATTTTTCACAGTATCATAAATAAAAACATCTCCAGCATCAATTTCTACGATATCGTGTATCAAAACCATTTTTACAACTTTCAAAACATCAATTGGTTCATTTGAATGTTCTGCTAGAACAATAGCCATTAAAGCCAAATGCCAACTGTGTTCTGCGTCATTTTCGCATCGGTCACTGTTGAATAATTTGGTCTTGCGCTGAATGTATTTTACCTTATCAATTTCTTTTATAAAAGCAATTTGATCTAATAAGTGTTGTGTGTTCATGATAGTTATTTTTGGAAAAATGTAAAATTACAAAGATTTTTTTCTACCATATAAGTGATATAAGTAATTATAAGCTAGAGTCTATCATATTGCTCAAATTAAAGTAAATATAAGTAGACCCGAATCTAAAATGAACTTATATCACTTATATGGTTAAACTACCAATTGTTTTTATAAAAAAACCGAATTTCTGTAACATTAGTCACCTATTTTATTAAAAAACAAAGTTACCTTTGTGTTCCATTATTTTTACAATAGAATCATGAAAATAGAGCAAATTTACACCGGATGCCTTGCGCAAGGTGCATATTATATAACATCTGACGGAGAAGCTGTTATCATCGATCCGCTTAGAGAAATTCAGCCTTATCTGGATCGTTTAGAACGTGACGGAGTGAAGCTGAAATACATTTTTGAAACCCATTTCCACGCCGATTTCGTTTCTGGACATGTGGATTTAAGCAAAGAAACGGGAGCTCCAATTGTTTACGGACCAAACGCCGCTTGCGAATTTGACTGTATTTCTGCGAAAGACGGACAGGAATTCAAAATCGGGAAAGTAACTATTAAAGTTTTGCATACTCCTGGACATACTATGGAAAGCAGTACTTTTTTATTAATTGACGAAAACGGAAAAGATCACGCGATTTTCTCTGGAGACACTTTATTTATTGGAGATGTTGGCCGTCCTGATTTAGCTCAAAAAGCAGCTGGAATGACACAAGATCAATTGGCTGGAATTTTATTTCATTCCTTAAGAGATAAAATCATGACTTTGGCTGATGATGTAATCGTTTATCCCGCGCATGGTGCAGGAAGCGCTTGCGGAAAAAACATGAGCAAAGAAACGGTTTCAACAATCGGAAATCAGAAAGCAACTAATTATGCTTTGCGTGCGAATATGACCGAAGCCGAATTCATCAAAGAAGTTACTGACGGATTATTGCCTCCTCCAGCCTATTTCAGTATGAACGTTGCCATGAACAAACAAGGTTATGAAAGCTTTGAAACTGTTTTACACAACGGAATGAAAGCAATAAACGCAAAAGAATTTGAAGCGATTGCAGAAGAAACTGGCGCTTTAATTCTAGACACTAGAAGTGCTGCTGATTTCAGTAAAGGATTTATTCCGCAGTCTATTAATATTGGAATCAATGGTGATTTTGCTCCGTGGGTAGGAACTTTAATTGCTGATGTAAAACAGCCGATTATTTTGGTTACTACTGTTGGTATGGAAGAAGAAACTGTAACACGTTTGAGCCGTGTCGGTTTTGATACTATCATTGGACATTTGGAAGGTGGTTTTGAAGCTTGGCAAAATGCAGGTTTTGAAATTGATACCGTAAACAGGATTACAGCGGAACAATTTGCCAATGAATTTAAATTTGGCGAAGATAAAGTTGTGGACATTCGTAAAGAAACAGAGTACGAAGCAGAACATATTGATGAAGCTTACAGTAAGCCTTTAGCCTATATTAATGATTGGGTAAAAGATATTAATCCTAACGAACATTTCTTTTTGCATTGTGCTGGAGGTTACAGAAGTATGATTGCAGCTTCTATTCTTCAAGCAAGAGGTTTCAGAAATTTCTCTGAAGTGGAAGGCGGTTTTGGAGCGATTTCAAAAACAAATGTTCCAAAATCAGATTTTGTTTGTCAGAGCAAGGTTTTGAAAGCATAACATTAAACATAAATTTTTTCCACCATATAAGTGATATAAGTTCATTTTAGCTTGAGCGCAATCTAAACCTTATATTTTCCTTAATTAAGTCATATAAGCATGCCCGAACTTATAATTACTTATATCACTTATATGGTTTAAAAAACTAATTAAACAAATATGAATATATTAGAAATCATTAAAGAACCTTGGCCTTGGTACGTTGCAGGTCCGTTAATTGGATTAACTGTTCCAATTTTATTAATTATAGGGAATAAATCTTTCGGGATTAGTTCTTCTCTTCGTCATATTTGTGCGGCTTGTATTCCTGCGAATATTTCGTTTTTTAAATACGACTGGAAAAAAGAAAGCTGGAATTTATTCTTTGTACTTGGAATATTTATAGGTGGATTTCTCGCAGCACATTTTCTGTCCAATCCAAATCCGGTAGAAATTGCTCCTGAATTATCAGATAAATTGGCCACTTATGGAATAACAGATCATAGCGGTTTAGTTCCTGCGCAATTATTTTCTTGGGAAAGTTTATTGACGCTTCGCGGATTCATTATGATTGTTGTTGGCGGATTCTTAGTTGGTTTCGGAACTCGTTACGCAGGCGGATGTACCAGCGGACACGCAATTATGGGATTATCTAACCTTCAATGGCCTTCATTAGTAGCCACAATCTGTTTTATGATTGGCGGTTTTGTAATGGCACTTTTGATTTTACCTTATATTCTTTCACTTTAAAATTTTAAAAATGAGTTTAGAAAATAAAAATATCGACAGCGAAGGAATTAATGCAAGCGAGAAAAAAGAAACTGCAATAGGAAACCTTAAATATTTAATTGTTGGAATCCTTTTCGGAATTGTATTCGTGAAAGCCGAAATCATCAGCTGGTTTCGTATTCAAGAAATGTTCAATCTGCAATCATTTCATATGTACGGCGTAATTGGATGCGCTGTTGTAGTTGGCGTAATATCAGTATTTCTGATCAAAAAGTTCGACATCAAAACGCTTGACGGTGAAAAAATCGAAATCCAACCAAAGACTTTCAACAAGGGACAAATTTATGGCGGATTGCTATTCGGTTTTGGATGGGCAATTACAGGAGCTTGTCCTGGTCCGCTTTTCGCTCAAATTGGTACGGGAGCAACGGTAATTGCTGTCACTTTATTAAGTGCAATTGCTGGAACTTGGTTTTATGGCTTGATTAAAGATAAATTGCCACATTAAAATGATTTAACCGCAAAGCACACAAAGATATACGCAAAGTTCGCAAAGTTTTATTTACAAAGCTTTGCGAACTTTGTGCTTTATAAAGGCCTAAATGCAATGAACTTTGCGTGCTTTGCGGTTAAAGATTTTTCTTCATCGATTTTTAATTTCATTTCGTTAAGTTTGCTTTTAACAGCACTTCCGCAAAAAACAAATCGTAAAAGCCAACATGAATCGCTCTGAACAATTATCCAAACTACAAAATACCGAAAAATGGGACGTAATAATTATTGGTGGAGGCGCGAGCGGACTTGGAACAGCTGTTGATGCGGCAAGCCGAGGTTACAAAACAATCTTATTTGAAGCAGTAGATTTTGCAAAAGGAACTTCCAGCAGAAGCACCAAATTGGTTCATGGTGGTGTACGTTATTTAGAACAAGGAAATGTCCATTTGGTAAGAGAAGCATTAAAAGAAAGAGGATTACTGGCTCAAAATGCTGGCCATTTAGTGAAAAACCAATCTTTTGTTATTCCGAATTATCATTGGCTGAGCGGTTACATTTATACTATCGGATTAAAAATTTACGATTTGTTATCGGGTTGTCTCAGTTTAGGAAGTTCGCAATATCTTTCCAAAAAGAAGACCATTGAATTGCTCCCTAATGTAGAAGAAAACGGATTGGTAAATGGTGTTATTTATCATGATGGTCAATTTGATGATTCTCGATTAGCTATAAATCTTGCTCAAACTGCTGTCGAAAATGGAGCTTGTGTTTTAAATTATGTAAAAGTTGTCAATTTATTAAAAGACGATAAAAATCAAATTATCGGCGTTCATGCCATCGATCAGGAAACTGGAACTATTTACGACATAAAAGGTTCTGTGGTAATAAACGCAACAGGAGTTTTTACAAATGCGATCATGAAGCTAAACGATAAAGTGTATCAAAAATATATCGTTCCTAGTCAGGGAATTCATTTGGTTTTTGACAAATCTTTTCTTCCAGGAGAAAATGCTTTAATGATTCCGAAAACAAAAGACGGAAGAGTTTTATTTGCCGTTCCGTGGCACAATCGGGTTGTCGTGGGAACAACAGATACACTAATTAAAAAACAAAGTCTGGAGCCTATTGCATTAGAAAGCGAAATTCAATTTGTTTTAGAAACCGCACAACGATTCTTGGCAAAAAAACCAACAAGAGCAGATGTTTTATCGGTTTTTGCAGGATTGCGTCCGTTGGCGGCGCCGAAAGAAGAAGGCAAAAGCACTAAAGAAGTTTCTAGAAGCCATAAAATAATCGTTTCAGAAACGGGTTTAATAACCATCACGGGAGGAAAATGGACAACCTACAGAAAAATTGCTGAAGACATTATTGATAAAGCAATCAAAACAGGAAAATTACCTCATAAAGAATGCGCTACAGAACATCTTTCCATCCATGGAAACCAACCAACGAATGCTGCAGACAGAGAAAATCACCTTTATATATATGGTTCTGATATTTCGAAAATAATTGAACTGCAAGAAAGCGAACCAGAATTAAAAGAAAAACTGCATCCTGATCACGAATTTACAATGGCAGAAGTGATTTGGGCCATTCGTTATGAAATGGCCAGAACAATTGATGATATTTTAGCGAGACGAGTTCGTTTATTATTCTTAGATGCGAGAGCCGCAATTGAAGTTTCTGAAAAAACAGCCCGAGTAATTGCGAAAGAATTAGGCCATGATGAAAATTGGATTATTAAAGAAATTGCAGAGTTTAAATCAATTTCTAAAGGTTTTTTCCTCTCAGAATTCCGATAAACTTTTGTAATTAACTCAAAAACAGTACAATTTTCAAGCTTCGCTTCTATTTACATTCAGAAACTTGTCTTACAAAAATGATCTTGAAGTGAAAAAGCAAATCAAAATACATTTTAGATTAATTTTAAGTTAAATATCAAAATATCAATCATTTAAGAATAAAAATTATTCTAATTTTGACCTCACCAAAAGACATTATTTTACAATGTCCTGCCTGTCCTTTTTCGTATTAACAAAAAATTAACACAACATTTGTATATACAACTATTAAAAGTTATACATTTGTATATACAAATTATACACTTACGACTATGACAATTGAAGAGGTTATTAAGAGTACAGTTAAGATGGATAATGCGAAAAAAGTTATTCTGAATATCATGTACACACAAAATGTGATTCAGGATCATTTCAACGAGTTAATTAAACCGTATGATTTATCCGGAGAGCAATATAATGTACTGCGCATATTAAGAGGACAAAAAGGAAATCCAGCTAATATGTGTGTGATACAAGAACGTATGTTGGCCAAAACCAGCAACACAACCCGATTAGTGGACAAATTATTGCTGAAAGAATTCGTAACAAGAAATGTCTGTCCAGACAATCGACGAAAAATTGAGGTTTTGATTACACAAAAAGGATTAGATGTTTTAAAAGAATTAGACCCGAAGGTAGATGAGCACGAGCGCCTATTTGCCCAGAATATAAGCCCAGAAGAATTAGAATTATTAAACAATTTATTAGAAAAATACCGAACCCAACAAAATTAAATATTATGAGTACATTATTAGATAGTCTACAGTGGAGATATGCTACAAAAAAATTTGATGCAACGAAAAAAATCTCAGACGCAGATTTAAACACATTGAAAGAAGCTGTTAGATTAGCTGCTTCATCATACGGATTACAACCTTACAAAGTAATTATTGTAGAAAATCCAGAAATTAGAGAAAAATTAAAAGCAGCTGCTTACGGACAAACTCAAGTTACAGATGCTTCTCACTTATTCATTTTTGCAAATGATTTAAATGCTGGACCAGAATCTGTTGCAGCTTACATCAAAAACATTAGCGAAACAAGAGGTGTTCCTGCTGAAGCATTAGGCGGATTTGCAGATATGATGAACGGAGTAATTTCAAGTTTATCTCAAGATGCTAAAAATACTTGGACTTCAAAACAAACTTACATCGCTTTAGGAACTTTACTTGCTGCTGCAGCCGAATTAAAAATCGATGCTACACCAATGGAAGGTTTCAATCCAGCGCAATTCAATGAAATCCTTGGTTTTGACAAATTAGGCTTAAACGCTGCTGTTATTGCAACTATTGGTTACAGACATGATGAGGACGACGCTCAACATTACAAAAAAGTTAGAAAATCACAAGAAGAATTATTTATCACTCTATAATTATTATTAATCCAAATTCAATTTTAACAACATGAAAAATTTAAAAACAATCGCAATTGCATTATTCGTAGCAGTAGCTGGAATCTCAGTAAACGCTCAAACTAAAAAAATCGACGTAAAAGCATCTTCTATCAAATGGGTAGGTAAAAAAGTAACTGGAGAGCACTCTGGAACTGTAAACTTCAAAGAAGGAGCTGTAGTTTTCAAAGGAAAAAAATTAGTTGGAGGAAGCTTCACTGTTGATATGACTTCATTAACTTCTACAGATTTAACTGGAGAATACCAAGGGAAATTAAACGGTCACTTAAAAGCTGACGATTTCTTTGGAACTGATAAATTCCCAACTTCAAAATTAGTTTTCAAAACTATCGGTGCAAAATCTGCTGACGTTTATACTGTAACTGCTGATTTGACTATCAAAGGAATCACTAAACCTGTAACTTTTGACATCACTGTAAAAGGAAACACTGCTACAACTGCATTTAAAGTTGACAGAACTAAATATGACATTAAATACGGTTCAGGAAGCTTCTTCGAAGGTTTAGGAGACAAAACGATCAACGACGAATTTGAATTAACTGTAGCTTTAAAATTCTAATTTTTAGACTTACTAATTCATATCTATAAAATTAAAAACCTGAATGAAAGTTCAGGTTTTTTTTATGTCTTAAAATAAAACTTTTAACCTAATTAACTCTTTTTGAAAGACATATATTAAAACAACGAAAAAAAATGTTAAATTTGATAAACGCATCGAGTGAATAATTCAAACTAATCGAAACTAATAAAATATACTCTATGTCAAATTTTGCATTTCTATTCCTAAACGCTATAAAGAAATACAAAACTATTAGTTTCAGACTTTTTTTAATTGTATCCCTCTTCCTATCTCCCATTTCAGGTGTTTCTCAAAATACGAAAACAAAATTAGATTCGATAGTTAAAGAATTAGGAATTAAAGACAAAGCTTCTCTCATTTTACTTAAAGACAAAGCCGAAAGCGAAAAAAAATTGCGAGAGGAAGAATACCTGAATTATCAAAAAGTACAAAAACAAAATAAACTGTTCAACCTAATTGAATTTGAAATTCAGAATGCAAAATTTCTTTTAACCAAAGGATTCAATTACAAAGATGTCGCCGGCGAAATTCATCAATTAAAAGATTGGGAAGAATTTGCAATTAAAGGAATTGATGGAAAAAAAATTAGAGTTTTGACAGATCAAAATCTTAGTTCGACGTCCATTCTGCTTGACGAATTATTAAAACGTTCCACTGATCGTTTACAAAAAATCAGTCTTGAAAACCACCAACTCAGCCGAACACAAGAAAAAATCGATTCTCTCGTGGCTCAAAAAAACCTCTATTATGTCCCAACGGATTCTGTTTCAAGAGAAATTTACCGTCTTCAATCAGAAAGAACAAGTACAGATGTTACACTGATTTCCGAAAGATTAAAAAATGCTGTTGACAGTATTCAAACATTGGAAATTATGGGGGATCGATTAAAATACAAAATCGAATCGGATATAATTGAAAATGATCGGTTGAGAAAATTAGAACTCGATCAATTATTCACCAAAAAGGTGCCTGTTTTTGAGCGCCTACAGATGGATATAAATCCATTTGCGACTTCTATCAGAACAAATTATTTGGTAATGCATTTTTATTTGATAAACAATAAAAATTCAATCCTTACCATGCTGCTTTTGATCATCGGAACCGCAATTTACTTCCGATTACAAAAAGGAAAATTTTTACACCTAGGATTTAAAAAAGAATTATTGGTAGACATCAACATCTTAAACAGTCCTATTGCAGCCGCATTTTTGGTTGTATCCAATATCTATCAATTTGTGCTTCCAATGCCACCGCTTATTTTCTCTATAATTCTTTGGACCGCTTCTACTATTTCATTGACCATAATGATACAGCACACCCTTCGAAAATTTGTATGGAATATCACGATTTTTATTTTTGTTCTTAATCTGCTAGCCTTTTTTGATATTATAATCCTAATTCATTTTGTAGGAGAGTCTTTTTTAATTCTAACAATAAATATTCTTGGCATCACTATTGGCATTTACTCTTTTATAAATAGAGCCCAAGTTCGAAGAAAAGTCTATTTATGGTACATTGTTGCGGGAGCTATTCTTCAATTTTTTTCATTCTATTATTTGGTCAACGGTCATTATAATTTAGGAAAATTTCTAATGACTAGAGCTGTTTACTCCATAATAGTTATTTTTTCTCTTTACTATGCGTTAGTTATTGTTAAGGAAATCAATTTGGTTGCCAAAATTTTAAAAACAATCGACGAAGATAGCCCGAAAAAACCTTTAAAAGGCAGTTCGCATAAATTTAGTTTTGGTTTTTATGTACTGCTTTTTGTTTCCTGCTTTTTATTAATGGTTAGAAACACTTTTACGTTCCAAAACATTCTTGATCCTTTCAAAAATGCTATTTCTGAGACAAGAAGTATTGGAAATATTTCTTTCACATTTGAAAATATTATCCTTTTCATACTTATTATTTTGTTATCTAGTTTCATTTCAAAAGTCGTTTCCTTTTTAGCTGCCGACAATCAGGTTATTAAAAATAAAGATCGAGCAAAAACCATTGGAAGTTGGATGTTTTTATCCAGAATTACCATTGTTACGCTTGGGGTTTTGGCAGCATTTGCTTCTACTGGAATTCCGTTAGACAGAATAACATTGATCATAAGCGCGCTGGGAGTCGGAATCGGTTTTGGTATGCAAAGTCTTGTCAACAATTTAATCAGTGGATTAATTATTGCTTTTGAAAAACCAGTAAATCTGAACGATATTATTGAAGTAGGTACGCAATCCGGAAAAATGAAATCAATCGGTATTCGAAGCAGTGTTGTTACAACTTATGACGGAGCTGATGTTGTGATTCCGAATGGAGATTTATTAAATCAGAATTTAACCAATTGGACTTTAGGAAGTAATCATAGACGATCACAAATCCGATTTGGAGTCGCTTATGGAACTGACTTAGAATTGACAAAAAAAATACTTTATGAAATCCTGACAAAGAATAAAAATATACTAATGAAACCGAAACCCTCAATCTGGTTTACTCAGTTTGGAGACAATTCAATTGATTTGGTAGTGATGTATTGGATCAAGCATTTCGACTTTGACTATGAAGTTAAAAGCCAATTGATTATGGCTATCGACAAAACATTAAAAGAAAACAAAATTGTCATACCATTTGCACAGCAAGATATCCATATTATAAAAGACATAGAACCTGAAAATTAATTCTTTAAGCTAAATAAAAGATAATTTTCTTTTCAAAAACATAACGTTCTTAATACTAAAGTAACGCTTTCATAATAACTATAACCGAATTGATTAACATTCGGACTCTAATTTTGAGCAAATTAAAAATCAAAAACTAGAAATTTAAATTATAGTTATGAAAACAAAACTACAAATTGTTGCTCTTGCCCTTTTGAGCAATTTTTTTCTACAAGCACAACAAGCAACAAAAGGAATAATTGGAACTAGCAATTGGATGAACAATTGGACCAATTTTAAACCTGCGGCCAACGAATATAATGAAGCAACCAATATAATTGCAGGAACAATCGATAAAGACATGAAATTATTAAAACGCAATACCTATCAATTAGTTGGTGTTGTGTATGTTACTAATAATGCAACTTTGACTATTGAACCTGGAACTGTTATTCGTGGCGACGACAAAACTTGTGGAACTCTAGTAATTACAAATGGCGCCAAAATTATGGCAGAAGGAATAGAAACCGATCCAATTGTCTTTACATCAAACAAAGAAAAAACAGAAAGAAAGCCAGGAGACTGGGGTGGAATCATCATTTTAGGGAAAGCGCCAATCAACAATTTAGGCGGACTTCACACTTTGCCATTTGATTTAGAACCAATGCTTAACCACTACGGAGGACAAGATGCTGAAGATAATTCTGGAATCCTTAAATACGTTAGAATCGAATATGCAGGAAGAAAGTTAAGCTCTCTAAAAGAATTAAACGGACTTTCTTTAGCTGGTGTTGGAAGAAAAACAGTTTTAAACAATATTCAAATCAGCTTTTCAAATGACGACTCTTTTGAATGTTATGGTGGCGACTTGAATTTGAGCAATTTAATTTCGTACCGAACTACTGATGACGATTTTGATTTTACACAAGGAGCACAAATCAACATCAGCAATAGTATCGCCATTCGTCACCCATTTTCATCAGATATTTCAGGATCAAGATGTTTTGAAGTCGATTCATACGACAAAATCGGAAACACAGATATGTCTAAAAAAATGACAAAAATTAATGCTTCAAACATTACTTTAATCAATTTGGAAGAAAATAATCAAGGATTAGTTCGTGAATCTGTTTATGTTCGCGAAAACACATACTTTAGTTTAACAAATAGCATTGTTTCAGGTTTTACACCATTTGTTTTATTGGAGGGAAATATTGGAAACGGAAATGAAAATCTTTCAAAAATCACTTTCAAAAATATCATTGCAAACAATTGCAACGGAGGTATTACAAGTGAATCTTCAGCAAGCAATTCTGTAATTGAAAGTTTTTATAATGCACAAAATGCGGGTATAGAATATACAAAAATGAAAAATACAGAGTTATTTACAATGCCAAACATTAAAGGAAGTCCAGATTTTAGAGCGAACGTAAACAACACGTTAGCTATTGGAAACTAAGGCTTTATTGCATTTTTAAATTTTAAAATTTAACAAAATTTCAATTTTTGAAAAGTTTTTTTTGAGATTTTATGTCTTTTAATTCAAATTACATTTATATCTTTGCCATATCAAAATAAAGAAATGAAAACATTAATGAACAATACTTGGTGGTGGAAGAATTTACGTCAAACGTCGTGAACGAAGCTTCCTATGGTATTTTCAAAACTATAAATTTAAAGGGCTTGTCATCACGACAAGCCCTTTTTTTTTGATCCAAAATCTAGCTAAAAACATATTAAAAACTAAAAAACAACATACTTTGAAACCGTTTATTCTTAATACACATTACAAGCAAATTCTGGCAGACACGATTACGCCAGTGAGCATTTATTTTAAAATTAGAGACAAATTCCCGAATAGTTTATTATTAGAAAGTAGTGATTATCATGGAAATGACAACAGTTTTTCATATATCTGCTGCAACCCGATTGCAACGATTAAAATTGAAAACGAAGTAATCACAAAGACTTTCCCTGATGGAACTTCGGAGCAAACTAAAATCGATGCGTCAACAAATATTCCAGAAGTAATTCAGGATTTTTCAAATCAGTTTAAATCGGAAAAAAACGATTTTAAATTCATAAACAATGGTTTATTCGGATACATTTCTTACGATGCCGTTCGTTATTTCGAGAAAGTTTCGATTGCAAAAAAAGACGACGCAACTTCAATTCCTGATGTATTTTATGCGGTTTACCAAAACATCATCGCGATCAACCACTTTAAAAACGAAGCCTATATTTTCTGCCACAGCGTAGACGGAAGAAATAACATTTCTGAAATCGAGCAATTATTGCAATCAAGAAATATCGCTTTGTACAAATTCACTAAAGAAGGCGAAGGTTTCTCAAACTTAACTGACGAAGAATTCAAGCATAATGTGGCTTTGGCAAAAAAACATTGTTTTAGAGGAGATGTTTTCCAATTGGTTTTATCTCGTCGTTTTACACAAGGTTTTAAAGGTGATGAATTCAACGTTTATCGCGCTTTAAGAAGCATCAATCCTTCTCCATATTTATTCTTTTTTGATTACGGAGATTTCAAAATATTCGGTTCTTCGCCTGAAGCACAAATTATTGTAAAAAACAGAAAAGCTGAAATTCATCCCATCGCAGGAACTTTCAAAAGAACTGGAAATGATGAACGTGACGCGCTTTTGGCCAAAGAACTTTCGGAAGATAAAAAAGAAAACAGCGAACACGTGATGTTGGTTGACTTGGCAAGAAATGATTTAAGCCGAAATGGTCACGATGTAAATGTGGAAAAATACAGAGAAGTTCAGTTTTTCTCTCACGTAATTCACTTGGTTTCAAAAGTTACGGGACATTTACACGATAAAGCGACAACGATGCAAGTCGTTGCCGATACTTTCCCTGCAGGAACTTTAAGCGGTGCTCCAAAACATAGAGCGATGCAATTGATTGAGGATTACGAAAAAACAAATCGTAATTTCTACGGAGGCGCAATTGGCGTAATGGATTTTGACGGAAACTTTAACCACGCCATTATGATCAGAACTTTCCTTTCGAAAAATCATCAATTGCATTGCCAAGCCGGCGCCGGAATCGTGGCAAGTTCTGATGAAGAAAGCGAAATGCAGGAAGTTTATAATAAATTAAGAGCATTAAACACAGCGCTAGAAATGGCGGAAAATATTTAGTTTTCTTTGTTTCAGGTTTAAAGTTTCAAGTTGTTAGAACGTCAAACCTGAAACTTGAAACCTGAAACTTGAAACCTTAAAAACAATTAACCACAAACCATAAAAAACCCATGAAAAAAGCAGTATCAATTTTAATTTTAATCATTACGATCACATCTTGTAATTCTGAGAAAAAGCACAATCCTATTGAAGGAACCTGGCGCCTAATATCAGCTGAAACGACAGAGAAAGATTCGACTTTTTCGACTTTCAATCCAAAAACAAAAATGATTAAAATTATCAATGAAACGCATTTCGCTTTTTTCAATCATGATTTAACTAACGGAAAAGATTCAACAAATGCAGTATTTTTTGGCGGAGGCGGAAAATACACTTTGAAAGACAGTACATACACTGAAAATCTGGAGTTTTTCAACAACAGACAATGGGAAAATGAAAAATTTGAATTTACTGTTAACGTTAAAAATGACACATTGATTCAAAAAGGAATCGAAAAAGTAGAAAAATTAGGAATCAACCGAATCATTACTGAAAAGTACGTTCGAGAAAAATAATAAAAATTAGTTGCCAGTCGCAGTCGCAGTTTTCAGTTATTGAAAAAACTTAGAACCTCAGACCCTTAGCAACTTAGAACCTTAAGAAAAAAATGAAAAAGATTTTAGTTATAGACAATTACGATAGCTTCACTTATAATTTAGTGCACTATTTAGAAGATTTGAATTGCGAAGTAACCGTTTACAGAAACGACGAATTCGAAATTGATGAAATCGCTTCTTTCGAAAAAATATTGCTTTCGCCAGGCCCTGGAATTCCAGATGAAGCTGGCTTATTAAAAGCAGTAATCGAAAAATACAGTCCGACGAAAAGCATCCTTGGAGTTTGTTTAGGGCAACAAGCAATTGGAGAAGTTTTTGGCGGAACGCTTTCAAACCTTGATAAAGTATATCACGGCGTTGCAACAAATGTAAAAACAGTAGTTTCAGACGAAATTTTGTTTGAAGGTTTAGGAAATGAATTTGAAGTTGGAAGATACCACTCGTGGGTTGTCGATGCAAATTTACCAGAAGATTTAGAAGCAACTTCTGTTGACGAAAACGGACAAATCATGTCTTTACGCCACAAAAACTACGATGTAAGAGGCGTTCAATTTCACCCAGAAAGCGTTTTGACTCCAAACGGAAAAAGGATTTTAGAGAATTGGATTAAAAGCTAGTATTCAGTCTCAGTTTACAGTCACAGTAAAAAACTTAGAACCTTAGTATCTCAGCATCTTAGAACCTTAAAAATGGAAATAACAATTTTAGAAACCCGAGAAATCAACATTGACGACATTTTAGTTTTGTATAAAGCAAATGAATGGAGTTCGGCGAGCAAACCAAACGAACTTTACAATGGCCTTTTAAATTCTGAAACCTTAGTAACCGCTTGGGAAGGAAAAAAACTAGTCGGACTTGGGAATGCAATTTCTGATGGATTTTTGACGGTTTATTATCCGCATTTATTGGTGCTTCCGGAATATCAAGGAAAAGGAATCGGGAAATTGATTTTGGACCGAATGCAGGAAAAATACAAACATTTTCACATGCAAATGCTTACTGCAGACGGAAAATCAGTTGATTTTTATAAAAAAAATGGTTTTGAAAGAGCAGGAAAAACAGAACCCATGTGGATTTACCAAGGGAATGAACATTGAAATAGTGTTCAGTCACAGTTTTCAGTCACAGAAAGCCTGAAACAAAAAAACTTAGCATCTCAGAACCTTAGCAACTTAGAATCTTAGAATAAAAAAAAATGAAAACAATATTAAACAAATTAATCAACCACGAAGTGCTTTCAAAAGAAGAAGCGAAAAACGTATTGATTAATATTTCAAGCGGTCAATACAACCCAAGCCAGATTTCGGCATTTTTGACTGTTTTTATGATGCGAAGCATTACAATTGATGAACTTTCGGGATTTCGCGAAGCTTTATTAGACCTATGCATCCGCGTTGATTTATCAGCTTACAATACGATCGATTTATGTGGAACGGGTGGTGACGGAAAAGATACTTTCAACATTTCGACTTTAGCTTCTTTTGTAGCAGCAGGAGCGGGAATAAAAGTTGCCAAACATGGAAATTACGGCGTTTCATCCATTTCTGGATCGAGCAACGTAATGGAACAAATGGGAATTAAATTCAGCAACGATCCCAATTTCTTGGAAAAATGTATCGATCAAGCAGGAATCTGCATTTTGCATGCTCCCCTATTTCACCCAGCGATGAAACATGTTGGACCAATCAGAAAAGAATTAGCGGTAAAAACGTTCTTTAATATGTTAGGGCCAATGGTAAACCCGGCGTTTCCACAAAATCAATTGGTTGGCGTTTTCAACTTAGAATTGGCCAGAATGTATGCTTATTTGTACCAAAACACTAATGTAAATTTCACCATCCTTCATTCGCTTGACGGTTATGACGAAATCTCGTTGACTGGACCAACAAAAATCATTACCAGCCGTATGGAAGGCATGATAAAACCAGAAGATTTTGGCGTTCGTCTTTTATCACAAACTGAAATCGAAGGCGGAAAAACTATTGAAGAATCAGCAGAAATGTTTACCAATATTATTTCAGGAAAAGGAAATGAAGCTCAAAACAATGTAGTACTTGCCAATGCTGCAATGGCAATCGCAACGGTAAACAAGTGCTCACCACAAGAAGGTTTTGAACTTGCAAAAGAAAGCTTGTTTTCAGGAAAAGGATTGAAAGCATTAAATAAATTGAAAGAACTATCGGCTTAAAAACTTAGCACCTTAGTATCTTAGAATCTTAGCACCTAAAAAAATGAACATTTTAGATAAAATAATAATAGACAAAAAAAGAGAAGTTATTCTGAAGAAATCAATTATTCCGGTTTCGCAATTGGAAGCTTCAGTATTTTTTGGAAAACAAACTATTTCTCTAACTCAGAAATTAAAAGAAAGCAATTCAGGAATTATCGCCGAACACAAACGCCGTTCTCCTTCAAAATCAATTATCAATAATAATTTTACAGTTGAAGAAGTAGTTAAAGGCTATGAAAATGCAGGTGCTTGTGGGATTTCTGTTTTAACAGATGGAAAATATTTCGGTGGATCTTTAGACGATTTGCTTCTAGCAAGAGCTTCAGTAAATATTCCGCTTTTGCGAAAAGAATTTATTGTAGACGAATACCAAATCTTAGAAGCAAAAGCACATGGAGCCGATTTAATTCTACTAATCGCAGCAGTTTTAACTCGTGACGAAATCAAATCATTATCTGAATTTGCTAAAAAATTAGGTTTAGAAGTTCTTTTAGAAGTTCACAATCAAGAAGAATTAGAAAAATCAATTATGCCAACTTTAGATATGATTGGCGTAAACAACAGAAATTTAAAAACATTCGAAGTAAGTCTAGATTTCAGTAAAGAATTGGCCTCTCAAATTCCGAATGATTTTGTAAAAGTTTCTGAAAGCGGCATTTCCTCAATTGAGGCAATTCAAGAATTAAAACCTTACGGATACAAAGGTTTCTTAATTGGAGAAAACTTCATGAAAACCGATAACGCAGGCGTAGCTGCCACAGAATTTATTAAACAATTATAAAAAAGTAGCCACGAATTTCACGAATTACACTAATTAAATTCGTGGAAATTAGTGCAATTCGTGGCAAAATATCAACACAAAGCTTTGCGAACTTTGCGTTTTTAAGCACAATCAAAAGCAAAAAAACCTTAGCGCACTTTGCGGTAAAACACACAACGAAAATGAAACTCAAAATATGCGGCATGAAATATCCAGAAAATATCCTCGAAGTAGGCGCGCTCCTACCCGATTATATGGGATTTATTTTCTGGGAAAAGTCCGCTAGATATTGCAACGGGAATGTTCCCGAATTGATAAAAACAATCAAAAAAGTGGGCGTTTTTGTCGATCAAAGCCAAGAAGAAATTCTTGAAAAAGTAGAAAAACACAATTTACAAGCCGTTCAGTTACACGGACATGAATCCGTTGAATTTTGTTCCGATTTAAAAGAAAAACTACCAAAGAAAATTGAAATTATTAAAGTATTTTCGGCTGATGAAAATTTTGATTTTGAATCTATTAACCCTTTTGAAAATGTCTGCGATTATTTTCTGTTTGACACAAAAGGAAAACTTCCAGGCGGAAACGGAACAACTTTCGACTGGAGCATCTTAAAAAAATACAATTCGAAAAAGCCTTTCTTTTTAAGCGGAGGCATCGGAATGAACGAATTAAAAGCCATTGAAGAAATTTCAAAAACCAATTTACCTATTTATGCTGTCGATGTAAATAGTAAATTTGAAATCGAACCGGGGCTGAAAAATAAAAATCTATTAAGCAATTTCAAACGCAAATTTGATGTTGCCAACTTTTAAAATTTAAATAAAATGAGTTTTAACGTCAACGAAAAAGGATATTACGGAGAATTTGGAGGAGCTTACATCCCTGAAATGTTGTATCCAAATGTAGAAGAATTACGCCAGAAATATTTAAGCATAATGGATGAACCTGATTTTAAAGCAGAGTTCAACCAATTGCTGAAAGATTACGTTGGACGCCCTAGTCCGTTGTATTTTGCAAAGCGTTTATCAGAGAAGTACAATACCAAAGTCTATCTGAAAAGAGAAGACTTAAACCATACTGGCGCGCACAAAGTAAACAATACCATTGGTCAAATTTTATTAGCAAAACGTTTAGGAAAAAAAAGAATTATTGCCGAAACTGGAGCGGGACAACACGGTGTGGCAACAGCAACAGTTTGCGCTTTAATGGGAATTGAATGTATCGTTTACATGGGCGAAATCGACATTGCACGTCAAGCACCAAACGTAGCTCGTATGAAAATGTTAGGCGCAGAAGTTCGTCCAGCACTTTCGGGTTCAAGAACATTAAAAGATGCAACAAACGAAGCCATTCGCGATTGGATTAACAATCCTGTAGACACACATTATATTATTGGATCTGCAATTGGACCACATCCTTACCCAGATATGGTGACGCGTTTTCAAAGCATCATTTCTGAGGAAATTAAATGGCAGTTAAAAGAAAAAGAAGGACGTGAAAATCCAGATTATGTTGTAGCTTGCATCGGTGGAGGAAGTAATGCGGCTGGAACTTATTATCACTTTTTGCACGAGCCAGAAGTAGGAATTATTGCCGTTGAAGCAGCCGGAAAAGGAGTTGATAGCGGACATAGTGCGGCAACAAGTAAATTAGGAAAAGTTGGTGTTATTCACGGTTGTAAAACGCTTTTAATGCAAACTCCTGACGGACAAATTACTGAACCGTATTCTATTTCGGCAGGTTTGGATTATCCAGGAGTTGGACCTTTGCACGCGCATTTGGCACAAACAGGAAGAGGAGAATTTTTCTCTGTAACTGATGATGATGCGATGAATGCCGGTTTGCAATTGACAAAATTAGAAGGAATTATTCCCGCAATCGAAAGTGCGCACGCTTTTGCGGTTTTGGATCAAAAGAAATTCAAACCAACAGATGTTGTCGTAATCAGCCTTTCAGGACGTGGTGATAAAGATTTAGATAATTATATCGAGTATTTTAAATTGTAATGATTTATGGAAAAGTTATTCTCTTACGGAACATTAAGATCAAAAGAAATCCAAAGACAAGTTTTTAACAGAATTCTAACGGGTACTGCAGATCAGCTTTTAGGTTACAAACTTAAAAGCTTAAAAATCGAAGAAGAATTCGGAATGGCAGATTATGTTGTGGTTGTGCCAAGTGAAAATCCTGCAGATATTATTCACGGTGTGGTTTTCGAGGTTTCAATTGCAGATTTAGCTAAGGTAGATTTATTTGAATCCAATGCTTATAAAAGAGTTCAGGTAAAATTACAGTCCGGAGAAACGGCTTGGATTTATATGGAAAGTTAAATTTCAGAAGAAAAAATGATTTTAGCAGCAGCACAAACAAAACCAAAACGCGGAGACATATCTTCCAATTTATTGAATCATTATCAGCTTATTGAATTGGCTGTTCAAAACGGCGCCAATTTGATCGCTTTTCCAGAAATGTCGATTACAGGTTACGAAAGAGAAAATGCTGCACCACTAGCTTTTACTAAAGACGATTACAGAATTGATCATTTAAAAGAATTATCCGTTAGAAATAACATTGTCATCATTGCCGGTGCGCCGATTCAAATTGAAAATGAAATGTTTATTGGGGAGTTTGTAATTTCTCCAGATAATTCGGTTTCAATTTATACGAAGCAGTTTTTACATGAAGGCGAAGATGATTTTTTTCAATCTTCTTTTGATTATAATCCAATAATAAAAATTGAAGATCAAAATATTTCATTTGCAATTTGTGCCGATATTGATAATCCGAAGCATCCAGAAAATGCCAAGAAAAAAGAAACTGACATTTATATTGCCAGCATTTTCTTTTCACCAAACGGAATTCCGAATGCGTACAGAGACTTGCAAAATTATTCGGAGAAACATAACATGAATGTTTTGATGTCCAATTTCAGTGGAGAATCTTGGGGTTCGCCTTCTGCGGGACAAAGCGCATTTTGGAACAATAAAGGAGAATTAGTTGCTCAAATGAATGATTCTGATTCTGGATTATTACTTGTTGAAAAACAAGGAGATGATTGGGAAAGTAAGATTATAAAATTTTAAAAAATTGTTTCACGCTCCCGATAGCTATCGGGACGGCAGATCTAAACAGATTTAAATTAAAAAATCAGCGCTAATCTGCTTAAATCATTTTAAATCAGCGTGAAATAAACTTTTAGAAAAAAAAACATAACATACCTAACAGTTTTTGAAAACTTGTTAGGATAAAAAAATAAAAAAATGAACAGAATAACTCAGAAATTACAAGAAGATAAAAAGATACTTTCTATTTATTTTTCTGCAGGATATCCAAACCTGAACGATACCGTGCAAATGATTCAGGATTTAGAAAAAAATGGAGTTGATTTAATCGAAATCGGACTCCCTTTTAGTGATCCTTTGGCCGATGGACCGACTATTCAGGCGAGTTCAACTCAGGCGCTTCATAACGGAATGACGACTCAAATTCTTTTTGACCAACTGAAAAACATCCGCGAAAGCGTAAAAATTCCGTTGATTATTATGGGATATTTTAATCCGATGTTGCAATACGGCGTTGAGGCTTTTTGCCAGAAATGTGCCGAAATTGGAATTGACGGTTTAATTATTCCAGATTTGCCAGTTGATGTTTACGCAGAAGAATACAAAGCTATTTTTGAAAAATACGGTTTAATCAATGTGTTTTTGATTACACCTCAAACTTCAGACGAAAGAATTCGTTTTATCGACAGCGTTTCAAACGGATTTATTTATATGGTAAGTTCTGCGAGCGTTACAGGTTCTCAATCTGGTTTTGGAAATACTCAGGAAACGTATTTTGAAAGAATCGCCGAAATGAATTTGAAAAACCCTCAAATTGTTGGTTTCGGAATTTCTAATAAAGAAACTTTCAATCAAGCTACAAAATATGCAAAAGGCGCTATTATCGGAAGTGCTTTCATTAAACATTTAGCAGAAAACGGAAGCGGAAAAATTGCTGAGTTTGTTGGAGAGATTCGATAGAAAATTTATATAAATTATTTCCGTAAGCGGTATTTAAAAGCAATTTTTAAATACCGCTTTTTAATTTTAAGAATCTGTAAACATAACCTTTTCAAATATTTTATACCTTTGAATAAAATCAATTATTATGGATTTAGAAGCTCGTAAAATATCATTTGTTCAAGAATTTCTTAGGTTGCAAAATGAAGAAATAGTCAATCAGCTCGAAAAATTGTTACATGAGCAAAAAGTACAATTATTAGATTTGGAAATGAAACCTATGAGTTTAGATCAATTTAATAATGAAATTGACCAATCTGTAAATGATGTTGTTCAAGGTCGAATTACCTCTTCCAAAGATTTAAAATCAAGAATTCAAAAATGGGATTAACTGTTTACTGGACTCAATTTGCAGAGGACAAACTAATAGATATTTTTGAATATTATAAATACAAAGCAGGTTTAAAAGTTGCAAAAGCATTGATAGAGGGCCTAGTAGATTCTTCGCTTTCACTTGAATTTAATGCTTATGGTGGTCAAAAAGAAGAACTTTTATCTGAAAGAATTCAGGATTTTAGATATTTAGTTTTTAAAAATTATAAAATCATTTACTGGATTGATGAATATAAAAATGTTGTTTACATTTCTAATGTATTCGATACCAGACAAAACCCTGTCAAAATAAAATTAGAAAAATAAATTTACTTAAAAGCTGAAATATTAAATGTTTCAGCTTTTTTTTATTCTTAAAAACGGCCTTCAAAAGCATAAATTAACATAAAATACCGAAACCGTTTTATGTTAATATTGTGTTAAAATAAAATTAAACAAGCGTTTAAATTAAACAACTGTTTAATTTTGTATCCGATTAGAAACAATACCATGTCAAACATCGAATTAAACGATAAAAAAATTCAGATTCTTGAAGTTGCAGAAAAGTTGTTTTCTGAGAAAGGATTTGAGGGGACATCCATTCGGGACATCTCAAAAGAGGCAAAAATTAACATTGCCATGGTGTCTTATTATTTTGGATCAAAAGAGCGCCTTCTTGAAGCTTTGATTCTTCATAAAACCACCGATTTAAAATTACAACTCGAGAATTTATTGCAGGAAAATATTGAACCGCTTGAAAAAGTCAATAAATTAATCGAAATTTACATTAACAGAATCTGTCTTAACAAAGGCATTTACAGGGTTTTACATTTTGAATTATACAATAAAAAAAGAGAAAAAAGCCTTCAAGCTTTTACGGAACTTAAAAAAGGAAATTTAAAATCTGTAGAAAGCATTATCAAACAAGGACAAGATCAAGGTGTTTTTAGAAAAGATTTAAATATCCCATTGATTACGCCAACGATTATTGGAACCTTTTTTCATTTTCACATGAATCGCTCTTTCTTCGAAGAATTATTGGATTTAAAAACCGAAGAAATGTTCGATAATTACATTAAAAACAATCTTACAAAGCACATTCAACAAACTATAAAAGCGCTACTTGTTTATGAAAATTAGTCAATTAATGCTCTTTGGAGTTTTCTTTATCGGAATATCTTCAATAGAAGCACAAGAAAAAACAAGTTTAACCTTGGACGAAGCCGTTAAAATGGCCTGGGAAAAGAGTAACGAAGTTACGCTTGCCAACACTAAGGTAAACACAAAAAAATACGAGTTAAAAACCGTAAAAAACAATCAATATCCAGACATTAAGGTTTCTGGTCAATATCAGCGTCTTACAAAAGCATCGATTGATATGCCAAATCAAGGCGAAAGTGCTTCGTTAGCGTCTCCAGACAGAGCAATGCTTGGAATGGCAAATTTAAGCCTTCCTATTTTTGCTGGATTCAAAATTCAAAACAGCATCGATGCATACGACAACTTATACGAAGCTGAAAGTGCAAATGCAGCTAAAACAAAAGAAGATGTTGCTTTAAAAGTAATTACTTATTATACAGCATTATACAAAGCTCAAAAAACGTTAGACGTTTTAAACGAGAATCAAAAAAGCGCTAAACAGCGTGTTACTGATTTTATTGAGTTGGAGAAAAACGGAATTATTCCGAGAAATGACTTGTTGAAAGCGCAATTATTGGTTTCAAAAACACAATTGTCAATTGATGAAGCTAATAATAACATCAATAATATCAACTTCTACTTAACGACTTTACTAAAATTAGATCCTTCTGTAAAAATTGAAGTAAACGAGCAGGATTTCTTTAATCTGAAAACAAGCAATTCTATTACATCAGATGCTGTGGCACTTGAAAGCAGAAAAGATTTAGAGGCAATTAGATTGCAAAGCAAAGCTTCAGAAGCTAATGTAAAAATCGCAAAAGCTGGATATTATCCTTCGGTTTCATTATTAGGAGGTTATACAGCATTTGATCTTAAAGACATTATTACTGTAAAATATGCAATGAATTTCGGAATTGGTCTTTCTTATGACTTATCAGGAATTTTGAAAAATAATGTTCATGTAAAAGAAGCAGAAAGCAAAGCTTTAGAAGTAAAAAATACCGAAGCAATCATGACAGACCGAATTAAGGTTGAAGTTCAAAAATCTCTTGAAGATTACGACTTGGCAATCAATCAAAGTGTGGTTTATGAAGAAGCTTTACAGCAAGCGGCAGAAAACTACAGATTAGTAAAAGACAAGTTTGACAACGGACTTTCGGACACCAATGATTTAGTTGAGGCCGATGTAGAACATTTAAATGCCAAAATCCAAACTGCTTTATCTAAAGCAACAATTATTCAAAAATATTACGAATTACTTTCAGTATCAGGACAATTATCACAATCATTCAATCTTTCTAAAATATAATCGATAGCTCTCATGGAAAAGAAAAAGACAAATAAAAAATTCATCATCATACTTGCAGTTCTTATTTTAGGAGGCGGAACTTACGGGATATCTAAATACTTGCACTCTCAAGCTCACGAAGAAACAGATGATGCTCAAATCGAGAAAAAAATGAATCCGATTATTCCTAGAGTATCAGGATATATCAGCAAAGTTTATGTGAAAGATAATGATTTTGTAAAAAAAGGTGATACTTTGTTTACAATCGACAAAAGAGATTATCAATTAAAAATTGATGAAGCAAATGCTGCTTTATTAGGTGCTGAAAGCCAATATGAGGCTGCAAAAGCGGATATTGGAAGCGCTTATGCAAGTATCTCAGTTTCTGATGCTCAAATGAAATCTGCTAGCGGTTCTATCGAAAGTGCAAAAATCAGATTGAGACAACTTACAAACGATTACAACCGTTATAACAATTTGTATAAAACACATACTATTACAAAACAACAATACGAGCAAGCTTTGACTGCTAAAGAAGAAGCTGAAAATCAAGTACGTGTTTTAGAACAACAACAAAAAGCTAGTTCTTACCAAAAATCAGTAATTCAATCTAAATCTAAAGTTTCAGACAAACAAACTGAAGTTGCTGCGGCTAACATCAAAAAAGCACAAACAATGCTTGATGTAGCAAAATTGAATCTTACTTATACTGTGGTAACTGCTGCTATTGACGGACAAGTTTCTAAAGTTGATATTCAGCCAGGACAATTGGTTCAGCCAGGACAATCTTTGTTTTACATCATCAACAACAATGAAGCTTGGGTTGTAGCAAACTTTAAAGAAACACAATTAAACAAAATGGTTGTGGGACAAAAAGTAAGCTTAAAAGTAGACGCATATCCAAACTATGAATTTAAAGGAATTGTAACTTCGTTCTCTCCTGCAACTGGATCTCGTTTTTCTTTACTTCCTCCTGACAATGCAACAGGAAACTTTGTAAAAACAATTCAAAGATTACCAGTAAAAATCAGTTTAGATCCTTCAAACGATCCAGAAAAAGTAAAATTATTACGTCCAGGAATGAATGTTGACGTAGATGTACATTTGAAATAAGATAAATGGCAACAGCAGTACAAGCAGATGACGATTTAGTAGAATACGGCTTCAGACGTGTTATCATTACGATAACAGCGGTACTTTGTGCACTGCTGGAAATTGTAGATACAACGATTGTAAACGTAGCTCTTACAGACATGCGCGGAAGTCTTGGCGCTACCTTGACTGATGTGGCGTGGGTTATTACAGCATACGCAATTGCGAATGTTATTGTAATTCCGATGACGAGCTGGCTTTCCCAGCAATTTGGAAGACGTAATTATTTTGTGGCTTCGATTATATTATTTACGGTTTGTTCCTTTTTATGCGGAAACGCCAGCAATATATGGGAACTCGTAGCTTTTAGATTCTTTCAAGGAATGGGTGGAGGTGCATTACTTGTAACGGCACAAACCATCATTACTGAAAGTTATCCAGTAGCAAAACGTGGTATGGCACAAGCTATTTACGGAATGGGTGTAATTGTAGGTCCAACTTTAGGTCCGCCATTAGGAGGATATTTAGTAGATAATTATTCTTGGCCTTATATATTTTACATCAATATTCCACTAGGTATTATTGCGACAGTTTTGGCGCTAACGTTTGTGAAGAGTCCAAAATATGGTGAAAAATTAAAAGCAAACCAGGTTGACTGGTGGGGAATTATATTATTGAGTGCCTTTATTGGTTCATTACAATTCGTTTTAGAACACGGACAACAAGACGACTGGTTCAACGATTCACTAATTGTGACATTAAGTGTTGTAACTGTTCTTGGATTGGTATTGTTTATTTGGAGAGAGCTTACCTATAAACATCCAATTGTAAATTTAAGTGTTTTAAAAGATGGAAATTTAAGAATTGGAACAGTTTTGTGTTTCATTCTTGGTTTCGGTTTATATGGATCAACATTGATTATCCCAATTTACACACAATCCATTTTAGGATGGACGGCAACTGATGCAGGTTTATTATTGATTCCAGGATCGATTACAACAGCGGTAATGATGCCATTTGTGGGTAATATGATTCAAAAAGGAGTTCCACAGGCTTATATGGTGGGAGTTGGATTTTTAATTTTCTTCCTCTTCACCTTTATGATGTACACACGAATGACTCCTGATACAGGTGTTGAACATATGTACTGGCCTTTAATTTTGAGAGGAATTGGTTTAGGATTGCTTTTTGTGCCTATTACAACTCTTTCACTTTCAACATTAAAAGGAAAACAAATTGGTGAAGGTGCAGCTTTTACCGGAATGATGAGACAATTAGGTGGTTCTTTTGGTATAGCCATTATTACTACTTTTATCACTCGTTTCACGCAGTCACACAGAGTAGATTTAATAAACAATTTAGATCCTGCAAAATTTGATGTTCAGCAACGTATAGCAGGAATGCAACATGCATTTATGGCAAAAGGCTATAGTGCAGATGTTGCGTTAAAAAAGGCTTACCAAGCTTTAGAATATTCAATTTTAAAACAAAGTACTGTAATGTCGTATATGGACATCTTCATGTATTTAGGAATAATGTTTTTATGTTGCATACCGATTATCCTTTTCATCAAGAAAGGGAAGAACAAGATTAGTGCAGCCGACGCAATGCATTAATAATAATAATTTTATAATACGCAGAAACGCCGAATTCAATTTAGAATTCGGCGTTGTTTTTTGTTGCTGTTTTGGAGCCTTAGTGCCTCTGCATCTTAGTCCCTTAGAACCTTAAAGTTATCTTGTAAAAACTAAATGATTTCCTTTAGAAAGATTCGCATCAAACTGATATCCTTCATAATTGAAACCTTTTAAATCATCGATAGTTTCTGCATTTGTATCAATGATATAACGAACCATCATACCTCTCGCCTTTTTCGCGAAGAAACTGATCATTTTAAGTTTTCCGTCTTTATAATCTTTAAAATCTGGAGTAATTACAGGAACTTTCAAAGCTTTTACATCTACTGCAGAGAAATATTCTGTGCTGGCCAAATTCACAAATAATTCGCCTTTTTTCAATTCTTTGTTTAAAGCTTTTGTAACTGTCGGTTTCCAGAAATCGTGAAGATTTTTTGATTCGGCAACAGGCATTTTTGTCCCCATTTCTAAGCGGTAAGCCTGCATCAAATCTAATGGTTTTAGAAGTCCGTAAAGTCCAGATAAGATTCTTAATTTATCTTGAAGAACATCTAATTTTTCTAACGGAATTGAATAAGCATCCAAACCTGTATAAACATCGCCATCAAAAGTATAAACTGCCGGACGTGCATTTTCTGGAGTGAAAGGTGTTTTCCAATCCTGATTTCTTTTCCAGTTTAAATCGGCTAGTTTGTCTGAGATCGACATTAATTCTGATAATTCAGCTGGCTTTTTTTGTTTTACTACTTTATGAACTACTCTTGCTTCTTTTAAGAATGAAGGTTCAGTATATTGAGATGTTGGTAATTCTTTTTCGAAATTCAATGATTTCGCTGGAGATATAACAATTTTCATTTGTACGTTTTTGTATGATTCAAAAATACAAATTGAATTTCTAAAAATAGATTATCGTAATTGATTTGTTCTATGAGCGTATATTTTTTTTTCGCCACGAATTTCACGAATTGCACTAATTTTTGTTGCCACAGATTTAAAAGATTAAAATGATTATTTTTTAATTAAAAAGAAAATTCGTGTTCATTCGTGTAATTCGTGGCAACCTATTTTAAATTTTCACAAAAATCAACATCAAAAACTATTAATTTCTTCAAAAAAGTGGACGATAGATTATAATAGGCATTTTCTATGTTGTAAATTTGCGTGCATTTTATTTCATCTGAAATTCAAATTGCATTTTTACTCAAAAATTAGTGAATTCGTGGCTGTACAAACAAACTATAAATCTGCTTTACAAAACAAAATCTTCGATATAATTTCGAAAGCTTCTCAGGAATTAAATGTTGACTCATACGTGATCGGCGGATTTGTTCGTGATTTGCTTTTAAATCGAGGTTCTAAAAAAGACATCGACGTTGTAGCAGTTGGAAGTGGCATTGAATTAGCGCTTAAAGTTTCTGATTTACTTCCGAACAAACCAAAAGTTCAGGTTTTTAAAAGTTATGGAACGGCAATGCTTCGTTTTGAAGATACCGATATTGAATTTGTTGGAGCGCGAAAAGAATCTTATAATCGTGACAGCAGAAATCCGATTGTTGAAAATGGAACTTTACAAGATGATCAAAATCGTCGTGATTTTACAATCAATGCTTTCGCTTTATCTTTGAATCAAAATAATTTCGGAGATCTTTTAGATCCTTTTAACGGATTAGCAGATTTAGAAAATAAAACCATCAAAACACCTTTGGATCCTGATATTACATATTCTGATGATCCATTGCGAATGCTTCGCGCGATTCGTTTTGCTACACAGTTGGATTTTGAAATTGAAGAAAATTCATTGAATGCCATCACAAAAAATGCAGAAAGAATCAAAATTATTTCTGGCGAACGAATTGTTGATGAATTAAATAAAATTCTTTCGACAGACAAACCTTCAACAGGATTTTTACTTTTATACAAAACGGGACTTTTAGATCTAATTTTACCTGAATTGACAGCGTTGAATCAGGTAGAAGAAATTGAAGGTCATACACATAAAAACAACTTTTACCACACACTTGAAGTGGTTGATAATATTTGTCCAAATACAGATGATGTTTGGTTGCGTTGGGCTGCTTTATTGCATGATATTGGGAAAGCACCAACAAAACGTTTCAACAAAAAACAAGGCTGGACTTTTCACGGACATGAATTTCTTGGCGGAAAAATGGCTAAGAAAATCTTCGAACGTTTGCACATGCCTCTGAACCATAAAATGAAATTCGTTCAAAAAATGGTTATTATGAGTTCTCGTCCAATTGTTTTGGCTCAAGATATTGTAACAGACAGTGCTGTTCGTCGCTTAGTTTTTGATGCTGGCGAAGATGTAGAAAGTTTAATGACCTTATGTGCTGCTGATATTACAACCAAAAATCCTGCGAAATTCAAAAAATATCATAAAAACTTTGAATTGGTACGCAAGAAAATTGTTGAAGTTGAAGAACGCGATCATGTGCGTAATTTCCAACCACCAATTTCTGGTGAAGAAATTATGGAAATGTTTGATTTGAAACCTTCTCGTGAAATCGGGATTTTGAAAGAAGCAGTGAAAGAAGCTATTTTAGAAGGCGACATTCCGAATGAATATCAGGCGGCATACGCTTTTGTGATTAAGAGAGCTGAGAAATTAAATCTAACGCTTAAAAAGTAATGGAATTTTATAAAATACTTTTTAGAATTTCACTTGTTATAGTTATTATATATCCAAATTTTTATTTTTTCAAACGACTTAAAACCAGCAAAAAAAAGTATTTCAAGCATCAATTAATCTATTTTTTAATATCTTTTATTGTTCCGTGTGCTGTAATTTTTCTGGTCGCCTTAATCATGACAACTCCTGGTTTGCTTCGATTTTTAAAATTTAACTTCGATCTAGACAGTGTCATAACAAGGATTATCATAGGAAGCATAATATTTCCTCCTAGTATTTTAATAAACATATATTTCGCGAAATTCTATTTAAAGAGAATTTCAAAAACAAAAAAAGATAAAGAAATCGAATTAATCGGAAAAGAATGAAAAAAGAGAATAAATCAGTAATCATTTGGTTACTATCAGGTTGTGTTTTATTATTTTTAATGGTGGTTGTGGGCGGTATTACGCGACTAACCAATTCAGGTTTATCAATGACCGATTGGCATTTGGTAACCGACACCTTCCCGCCTTTAACAGATGCCAAATGGCAAGCTGCTTTTGATGAATACAAGAAATTTCCTGAATATCAAAAAATCAATATTCACAACGACTTTCAATTAGCCGATTATAAATTCATTTATTTCTGGGAATGGTTTCACCGTTTCATCGGACGTATTATAGGGTTGGTTTTCTTTGTTCCTTTCGTTTACTTTTTGGCTAAAAAGAGATTGGATACTGATACGATCAAAAAATGCGTTGTGCTTTTAGGAATGGGAGCTTTTCAAGGTTTTCTTGGATGGTTTATGGTTCGTAGCGGCTTAATCGACAATCCAGATGTAAGCCATTTCAGACTTTCATTACACTTGACTTTTGCGTTTATCACCTTTGCATATACGCTTTGGGTTGCACTAGATTTGATTTATCCAGAAAGAAATATCAACAAAATTTTACCGCTTCGAAATATTGCACGTTATGCATTAGTGGCTTTGTTAATCCAAATTATTTATGGCGGATTTGTAGCAGGTTTAAATGCAGGATTAATTCACAATCATTGGCCTTTGATGAGTGATGGCGAATTTATTCACGAATCGGTTTTTATTGAGCAGTCTTCTTTGGTGAAAAACTTAATTGAAGGAAAAAGCGGTGTTCAGTTTGTGCACAGAACTTTTGCTTATGTAGTTGTAGCAATGATTCTTTTTCTTTTCTTCAAAAGCAAAAAATATACGCTTACTAGCACACAATCAAACGGAATTAAAACGCTTGTGACTTTTGTTTTCATTCAGTTTGCACTTGGTGTTTTCACTTTGTTATATAGCGTTCCATTGGCTTTAGGATTGATTCACCAAATTATGGCGTTTTTCCTTTTGAGTGCCATGACGTATACTTTGCACCGATTGAGCAAATAATATCAAAATATATTTAAACAAAAAAAAGAGCCGAAAAATTTCGGCTCTTTTTGTATATGTATTTGATAAAAAAAATACAACTCGTCAACCGGATTGAAATCCGGCCCTACAAAATACCTCGAGCCGATGGCTCTTTATAAAACATTTGATTTTTATAACTGAAAAAGAAATTCCGTAGGAATGAAATATGTGAAGCAACGGATTTTAATCCGTTGATACGGTAATCCAAATGAAATTAAGTTCCGTAGGAACGACACATTTTGCAATCCTACATTTCACATTTCACAAAAAACTATCCAAGCCAAGATTTAAAATCCTGTACTTTTTCTCGGCTTACAATTACCTCATCTTCTTTGTAAGTCGGTAAAATTACTTTTAAACGTGAATTCGTATAAACCTGAATTTCTTTTATAGCTTGAAGCGGCACAATAAATTTTCTGCTTACGCGAAAGAAATCCTTCATGTCTAATTCTTGTTCCAGAATTTCCAGAGTCGAATCGATTAAATAATTTCGGTTATCAAAAGTATGAATGTAAGTTCCTTTGTTTTCACTAAAAAAACATTCGATTTCATCTGTCGTAATCACTTTTAAATGCTGTCCAATTTTGACTGTAAATCGCTTTTTGAATGTTTTCTCAAACGGATTTGAAAGCATTTTTCGGATTTGTTCAAAATCAAGTTGCAAATTATTGCTTTCAGCTTCTGTTTTTGGAAGTCGGGTTTTGAATTTCGTTACCGCAACTTCTAGATCATCTTCATCAATTGGTTTCAAAAGATAATCAATGCTATTAAGTTTAAAAGCTTTTAATGCATATTCGTCATAAGCTGTTGTAAAAATAATAGCGCTTTTTATGTCTATTTTTTCAAAAATTTCGAACGACAAACCATCAGAAAGCTGGATATCCAAAAATATTAAATCTGGATGCTGATTGTTGCTAAACCAATCCACAGATTCTTCTACAGAATGCAACATGGTTTCAACAGCAATATCTAATTTTTCTAATTTTCGCTGTAATAATCTTGCAGCGGGCTTTTCGTCTTCTATAATTAATGTGGTCATTTATTAGATTGAAAAAAATTAAAAATTTGGTTTTGGTTATGGTAAAATTACTCCCATTTATTGGTATTCTGAGCTTCTCTATCCATATATTTTTGGATTTTTTTCTGCTCCCAGTCATGTCCAAAAAACACATCTGGTCCAAAAACGGTGAAAGCATGAATCAATAATGCAATTCCCCACCAAAAAGCAGTAGAATACGTATGCCAGTCTGTTAATCCGTTATAAATGATATCTTTCCCGAAGATATCGCGATTCAAATTTGTAATGATAATGATTGCATTTACAATAATGTAAACTCTTAAGTGTGAATAAAAACCTTTGATTCTTTTTACTTTTCTGTATGCCATCATAAAGTTTTCGTCCTTGTTTTCAAACTCTTCTCTATATTCTTCAAACATTCTTCTTCTAAAACGTCCCATTTTATTTCGTTTTTATAAAATTATTGCCACTTGTTTCTGTTTTCTTTTTCTTTATCCATGATCTCTTTGATCTTTTTTTCTTCCCAGCCTTTTCCTAAAACCGGAAATACTTCAAAAACCTTCAATCCATGAAAAACAACTCCAACTCCCCACCACATCAAAGGCCAATAAAACCATAAATGATTTGGTGATGTGTAAAGATTAATGAAAATCAAAACCGCATTTACAATTAAAAATGATGTCAAATTTCCATAAAACCCTTTAATACTCTCGACTTTCTTTTTGGCCAAGTAATATTTATCTTCTTCATTAAAATTCATTTCCATGATTATATCCATTTTTGTGTTTTTGTCTTTTTCTCTAAAATGCTTTTCGCTTTGCGCTCTTGCCAATTGTCTCCGAAAATTTTATACGAAAGAAATAAATCAATCACTGAATATAAAAAAACGGAAGTCCAAATGACCAACACAACAAAATTTAAATACTTAAAGGGAAAAAAGTTAAATACTATTCCATAAAACTCTTTTAAAATAAACCCCAAAAGTCCAATTCCGTAAATAAGCGCATGTACACCAACTGATTTGAGTTTGAATTCCTTTTTTTCGAAAATGTGCTCAAATTCATAATTCCTTCTCTCATTAATGCAATTCGTTTCCATGATCATTCCCATTTTTGTGTTTTTGTCTTTTTCTCTAAGATGCTTTTCATTTTGCGCTCCTCCCATTCTTGTCCGAAGATTTTAAAAGAAGCGAATAAATCTACAGCCGAAACTAAAAATGCAGTGGTCCAAATAGACATTACAAATCCGTTAATATATCTGATCGGAAAAAAATTAAAGTGAACACCAAAATATTCTTTCAGTATGTAAATAATTACGCCAATGATATAAACGAACATATGACTGTAAAATCCTTTTAACTTTTTGACCTTTTTTGCTGCCATTTCTTCCAACTCGGCCTCAAACTCATCGGTTTCATTATTAAATTTTGTTTCCATAATTATTCCCAAGTTTGTTTGTTTTTTTCTTTATCTAAAATCTCTTGAATTTTTCTTTGCTCCCATTCTTTATTAAAAAAAGGCATCACTTCAAAGGCTTTCAATCCGTGCATTATTAATCCAAATCCCCAACCCAACAGACACCAAATAAACCACAAATATCCCGGAGAAGTCATAAGATTGACGACAATACAGATTGGATTTACCAAAACAAATACAGTCAAATGCTGATAAAACTCTTTAATTTCTTTTACTTTTTTTTGAGCTTCGTAATAACGATCCGCTTCAGCATATTTCTTTTCCATTATTTCCAGGTTTGTTGTTTGTTGTTTTCTTTTTCTAAAATCTCTCTAATTTTACGTTCTTCCCAATCTGAGCTGTAACCAAAGACTTTAAAAGCATGCATTACGACTCCAAATCCCCAGCCTAAAGCCGAAAACCAAAACCATTGAAATCCAGGAGAATACCTCAAATTTATAAAAATTAAAAACGGAATCACACAACAATACGAAATTACATTTCCGTAAAAACCTTTTAATTCCTCTACTCTTTTTTTAGCTCTGAAATAAGCTTTGTTTTCGTCGCTATAGTCTACACTTGTTTCCATAACTGTTATTTGTTTTGTTAAAATTGGAATTTTAACTGTGAATGTCTGTTCATTTTGTTCTACTAAAACTTTTCTGTTGGTTACGATTCCGTATCGACTAACGATGTTTTGTAATCCAACTCCTTGTCTGTCTTGCAAAACTTCTTTCTTTTGAAAATCATTCTGAATTGCAAGATAATCTCCGTCAATAAAAATCCTGATGTGCAAAGGTTTTTGCTCGCTTACGATATTATGTTTTACCGTATTTTCTAATAAAAGTTGCAACGATAACGGAACCACTTTTGCATCTGGATTAATGTTTTCTGATGGCAATTCGTAAAACAAACTGTTTTCGAAACGCATTTTCAGAAGGTTCATATAGGTTTTTGCAAACGATAATTCATCTTCTACAGAAACTAGTTCTTTGTCTTTCTGTTCTAAAACATAGCGATATACTTTAGATAAAGAAGTCGTAAATCGTTGTGCATTATCTGGGTTTTCTTCAATCAAAGAACTTAAAACGTTCAAGCTGTTAAAAAGAAAATGCGGATCAATCTGGTTTTTTAAGCTCTCGAATTTAGCATTTGCTGTTCCGGCAATAATTTTTTGTTGTGTAATTTCAAATTTTGAGGCTTGTTTCCATTTTACCATAAAACTTCTGGCCTGCAAAAAAGTTGAAACTCCCAAAGAAACAACGATATAAAAAAGATGTACCCAAAGCATTCGTGCACTAAAAAACACATCTACAGTCACGTTTTGCAGAATAACAAAAATGAAATAATTTATTCCTAAAACGACAGGAACTGTATACAACACAGTAGTCAGGATTCCGTAATAAACTCTCAAATTTGTTTGTTCAAGCCAATCCCATTTTTTATCTAGATAAACACTGATAAATCCGTTCCCGAAACCGAGTCCGAAAGAATAAAGACAGCTTACAAAAAAAGTTACAAGAACGTTCTTAACACTTAAATCGTCTCCCAAAAATGCTGAAAACAATATTGCAAAGACCATAGAAATCTTAAAACATGTAATCGTTCCATTTCTAACATCTGCAAAGCTACTTCTATAGTCTTTCATTCTAAATCAACTTAAATTAGTTTTTATTTTTTGCAATTTTTTTGTGCTTCCAACGCTCTTTCTAATCCCCATTTTGGAGAAAAAGGCGTTGCAGGTTTAAATGTAGCAAAAAGTTCAATAGCTTTATCAACTTGCGCACAAAGTGGCTTTGTATCAACTCCTGTCCATTTTGCGCCACCCAATTGGTAATCTGCTTCGCCAAAAACTGCTCTTGGATTATTTGGGTCGATCGCTTTTGCTTTTGCGTAAGCTTCCATCACTTTGCCAGAATATTTCATTCCGTTTGTCATCGGGTCAGCCACTACATATCCTGTGTAAATCAAAGCCTGCATTACATAAAGTTCGGCATTATTTTGATCTTTAATCATTTCTTGATCAAGAGCATCTTGCGCTTTGGTCAACAACAAATCAATTTTTGTTTTGTCTTTTTCAGTAAAAACTGCAGTCGCATTAATCAAAGCAACATAATAGTTTGGAAGATAACTTGTTTTGTCTGCCGCCGCGATTCTTTCAAACATTGCCGAAGCCTCTGCATTTTTTCCTTCTTTCCAAAGTCCGAAAGCTTTTCCCATTCCTTGTTCAAATTGTGTTTGCGCTGAACTTATTGTTACTACAACTAGTGCGATTAAAGTGATGATTTTTTTCATTTTATAAGTTATTTAATGGTTTAGTTATTTGTTTATTAGAATTTAATTTCAATTTTTGAATCTTTACCGACATTAAATTTTGCATCAGCATATGAAGGTGGTCCCATAAATCCTTTTGCATTGTTTGAAGCTGCATATTCTTCTGAAGGTATTCCCATTGCATTTCTGTCAAGCTGCCCGTTGATGTTTTCATCATGATATGTCGAAATTGCATATTCTCCAGCAGGAAGATTTTCAAAAGTTACAACTGCTTGATTGTTTTTAATTTCTGAAACAAGACTTTTATAAGTTGTTTTCAAAAAAGTTCCATCTGAATTGTATAATCCTACTTTAACGACTCCTGTATCGTTTTTTAATCCTGAAACAGCAACAGTTAATTTTACATTTTGAGCAGACATTAAGCTGCAGATAAATAAAATAGTTATTGTAATAATTTTGGTCATGATTTCTTTTTTTTAAGGTTCTAAGATTCTGAGTTACTAAGGTTCTAAGTTTTTTTTTGATGATTAAAACTCTTTTTTTTTAGGTTCAAAGGTCCAGAGCTGCAAAGTGGCAAAGGTTTTTTCTAATTTATAAGATTCAAAACTTTGAACCTTTGTCACTTTGTTTCTTTGTTCCTTTTAATTTACACTTCAAAAGTATGTTGGTTTTAAGTCTTTTAAAATTAAATGATACTGAGTTGTCGAATTTGGTGACTGAATTGTTTTTTTTAAGGCACTAAGGTTCTTAGGGTCTAAGGTTCTAAGCTTTTTTCCTTAGAACCTCAGTATCTTAGCACCTTAGAACCTTTTTAAAGATTCTTCAACTGATTCTCATTTTTATTCTGGCTGATGGTCCAGAAGAAACCGATGAAGAAAAATCTGTCTGCGGTTGGTACAACTGCTTGTCTTTGATAAACACCGCTTGCATCTGGATTTCTAGCGTAATCGTATCCGAAAATATTTTGAGTTCCTAAAACATTTGAAACAGAGAAATAAAGGATTTTTTGTGTTGTCAATAAATACGCCCAGTTGAAACTTAAACTATTGTATGATTTTGTTTTCCCGTTCATAAATTGTGTTTGGTTTGGATCGTTGTACGGACGTCCTGAACTGAAACTATTTGTAAATCCAACTTGTGATTTCCAATCGGTGATGAAATATTTTGTTACAACCGACAAACTATGGTTAGCAATAAAACTAGGCGTTGCCATCGTTGGAAAGTTTTTATATTGTCTTTCAGAATCGATGTATGAATATGAAATCCAATATTCTAAGTTTTTATACAAATTGCTGTCTCTCCAAAACAAATCGATTCCTTTTGCGTAACCCGAACCGTTATTATTGAAAACCGAATTGTATTGAATATCTCTTGTATCATATTGAACCAAATTGCTATAATCTTTAAAATAAGCTTCAGCTCTAAAAGTTTGTCCTGGTTTTGTAAATTGATAATTCAGAATATAATGTCTTGCCTTTTCGCTTTCAAACTGATGGTATTTTGAATATTTGATGTAATCGACAACAGGTGTTTGCGAAAAATCTCCGTAAGCAAAAGAGAATTGACTGCTTTTTGAAACTTTATAAGCCAATGAAGCTCTTGGTGCAAGATTGTTTTCATTCAATAAACTGTTGTTTGAATATCTTAAACCAACTTTCATTGCCAGTTTTTTCGAGAACAAAATATCTCCTTCGGCGTAAGCAGCAAAAATGTTCGAATCGTAACCGTTATCAACATTAACTGAAATATTATCGTTTACATTTTCATTGAATTTTGTAATGAAATAATCCGTACCAAAAGACAATTTGAAATAGTTTGAAACTTTTTTCTGCAATTTCAATTTTAGCTGTGCGGCATTTTCGTTGTTGTCAACATCCGTAATATTGTAAGTCACTTTGTTTTTGCTGTAACCGTAGCTAATTCCAGAAGTCAATTGCCAACCTGTTCCAAAAGTTCCTTTGTAAGAAGAATTTAAGTAGAAGTTATTGTTGTTCATATCAGTTCTGATCGGATTTTCGAAATTGACATTCTTCTGATTCAAATCAAATTTTTCTGAGTCGAAAGAAGCATATAATTTGAAGATTCCGTTTGTGAAATTGTATCTATAAACCGTTTCTCCACCAAGTGATTGATACGGATTATTCCAATCTACATTTTGAGGAATTACAGCTTGATAAGGCGCTAGATTTACATACATCATGTTTACGCTCAACGAACTTTTATTCCATTTCTGTGTATTTCCTAACCCCAAACCAACAGTCATAAATGAAATATCAGTTTTTTCATGATCTGCTTCATCTTGCGTATTTAAAAGCAAAACACTTGACAAAGCCTCACCATATTCGGCAGAATAACCTCCAGTAGAAAATGCAATTCCGCTAAACAAGAAAGGAGAAAATCTACTTCTTGTTGGCAAATTATTTGTCGTTGCACCATATGGTTGCGCCACACGAATTCCGTCAACAAAAGTCTGCGTTTCGCTGGCTTCACCTCCACGAACAAACAAACGCCCGTCCTCGCCTACATTCTGTGTTCCTGGCAAAGTTTGCAAAGCGGCAACAATATTTCCAGCAGAACCTGCAGTTGTTACAATATCTAAAGGTTTTAAAACCGAAACTCTTGCTTTATCTCCAGATTCTAATGTTCCAGCTGTAATTACAACCGCATCAAGTGTGTTAACATTTTCTCTTAATTTGATTACCTGATCTTTATAATTTGCAAGATCAATTTCTTGTTTGAAAGTTTCAAAAAGTAAAAAACTAACTACTATAAATTTATTTCCGGTTTCGCTAGTTTGAAAAGAAAAATCTCCCGTTTCAGAACTTGTTGCTCCATCATAAGTTCCATCAATATAAATATTTGCACCTGCAATTGGTTTTCCTTTTTGATCTACTACTTTTCCTGAAATCGTATTTTGAGCAAAAGTTAAAGCTGTAAAAAGTAAAAAGCTTATTGTAAAAAATAATTTGGTTTTCATGTCATCTTTGGTTTTTGATGAAGCAAATGTATTTTAACAATTAGCGTTAAAAAATATATAATAACCCAATTGTAGAATTTCGAGGATGAGTTGTAAAATACTTATTTGTATCTTAGCTAGGAAAACCAAAAATTACCATTTATGTCAGAAAGCAAACGAATTTCAAATCTATATCAATCCATTTATGATGGAAATCCTTGGCTGGAAGTAACTCTAGCAGGAACTTTAAAAAATGTAACGGCAGCACAAGCTTATAAAAAGATAAATCCGAACTTGAATACGATTTGGGAAATTGTCAATCATCTTATTCAATGGAGACGAAATATTCTAGAAAGAATGAGTGGCGAAGTAATCAAAACTCCAGATCATAATTATTTTGTGCCAGTTTTAGATCCTTCTGAAGCGGCATGGGAACAATCGCTTCAAACGTTGGCAAAATCACAAGAATCTTGGAATGCCTTTTTTGAAGATTTTGATGATGATCATTTGGCAAAAATATATGTCAATAATGGTCATTCGTATTATGAGCATCTTCATGGAATTATTCAGCATGATGTTTATCATTTAGGGCAGATTGTTATTTTGAAAAAGCTGCTTTAAAAATTTACGATGATTGATGAAACGCTAGATTATCGCTTCTTAAAAATTAAAAATGGGAAACCTTTTTTTGCCATCGTAAATCTTGAAGTAAGCCCAAATGAAAATGAAAATGAAAATGAAATTATTGAAGAATATATAGGCGAAGGCTGGATTGGAATGGGGCATTTTGCAAGTATTCCTGCAAAAGACGAAGCTGGTAAAGCATGTTTCTCTGATTGGAAAAAAGCAGTATTAAAAGGTTTAGAATTAATTTTTTCTAAAATCGAAACCAAATGGACTGTTAAAGTAAAAAAAGTCGAAGGGCTTCTTATTACTGACACCAACCCAACTATTGTAGGTTACGCTGCAATTTTAGCTTTTTGCGAGCAAATCAATTTAAAATTGGATACCGAGTTAAAGGAAAAAATTGAGAATTTCGTCTTTAATAGCTGGAAAGATAAAAACTATGAAAAAGTCCCAAATTTTATAACACTGGAATATGACCTTTAATATTTATCTTAAATTTCATATTATGAAAAAACTATTTTTTGTAATCGGTTTTTTGCTTGTTAGCATAATCGGTTTTTCACAAGAAACAGAAGCGAAATATGATGAGGCTTTAGCCAAATCACTTCACGCTGACGAATACGGAATGAAAAAATATGTTTTTTGTCTTTTGAAATCTGGAACGAATACAACAGCTTCTAAAGAAGAAACAAAAAAACTATTTGAAGGACATATGGCTAATATTGGAAAATTAGCTAAAGAAGGAAAACTAGTTGTGGCTGGACCTTTCATGAAAAATGATAGAAATTATCGCGGTATTTACATCTTTAATGTAGAAACCATAGAAGAAGCAAAAGCTCTTGTTGCCACAGATCCTGCAATAAAAGCCAATTTACTCGAAGCCGAATTAACGCCTTGGTATTGTACTGCAGCATTACAGGAAATTCCAAAAATGCATGAGAAAATTGCCAAGACGAAAATGTAAAATCACTTTTATCATCCAAATCAATACAACAGAATAAAATGAGCAACTTAATTCTAAAAATATTAAAATCTGTAGTAATTTTTATACTTTTTTTTATGATAAGCTGTTCTGAAAAAAAGATTCCCAAAGTATCTGATGAAACAAATCTTATAGTACAAAAGATAGAAAAAATTAATGTTGTAATGGGATCAGCAGTAGGTTACGCTGGAATTAAACCCGAACAATATGAGAATTTTGAAGAACTAAAAAAAATTGCTTCAAAAGAAGAATTGCTACTCTTAACTGACCATTCCAATGCTGTTGTAAGATGTTATTCTTTTTGGGCTTTAGGTAATTATAAAAATTTTGATTTATTCTCATTAGTTAAAAATCATATCAATGATACTGCTTTTGTAAAAACTGAATTTGGCTGTATGCTTTTTACTGAGAAAGTAAGTGATTTCTATATCAATCTTGTTAATCCCAAACATAAAGATTCTGAAATTAGACAACTAAATGAAGAGGAATTTTCAAAATTGGAAAGCATCTTAATTAAGAACAAGAAATAATTTTTATGTTATATAATGCCATTAAAATGCAGAGCCAGGCTCGAAAAGACAACATTAAATAATGAAAACAGAAAAAGAAAAAATGATCTCTGGCGAATATTACAATGCCTTTGATCCTGAATTACTAAAAGGCCGTCGTGCTGCAAAAAACCTTTTGCATACTTTAAATGTAAAAGAATACAGAGTTACCAAAAAAGCAAAAGAGATTCTGGCAGCATTGATTCCGAATTCTGGAGCGGGTTTATATATTGAACCTCCTTTTCATTGCGATTATGGTTATAATATTTTCTGTGGAGAAAACGTTTATTTCAACGTGAATTGTGTTGTTTTGGATTGCGCGCCTGTAACTATTGGTTCAAATGTTTTTGTTGCGCCAAATGTTCAAATTTATACGGCCTCACATCCGCTTGACGCTGAACTAAGAAAAACATTAGAAAATGCTTATCCGGTTACAATTGGAGACGATTGCTGGATTGGCGGGAATTCGGTTATTTGTCCTGGTGTAACTATTGGGAAAGGCTGTGTTATTGGTGCTGGATCTGTAGTTACCAAAGATATTCCAGACAATTCACTCGCAGTTGGAAATCCAGCAAAAGTTATTCGAAAATTAAATCAAAAACCTGAATCAGAAAAATAATGCTTACCCTTAATAAAGTCCATCATATTGCCATTTTATGTTCCGATTATGAAAAATCGAAACACTTTTACACCCAGATTTTAGGTCTAACAATTATCCGAGAAATCTATCGCGAAGAACGCCAATCTTATAAATTAGATTTGGCTTTGAATGGCTCGTATGTTGTCGAATTATTCTCCTTTCCAAATCCGCCACAAAGACCTTCCAGACCTGAAGCTGTTGGCTTGCGCCATTTGGCTTTTGAAGTCATCAATTTAGAAGAAACCATTGCTTTTTTAACTTCAAAAAAAATAGAAGCAGAACCAATTAGAATCGACGAAACGACTGAAAAACGTTTTACGTTTATCGCTGATCCTGATTTGCTGCCAATAGAATTCTACGAGAGATAGGTCTTTGAAAGAAGCAAAGTTACAGCGTTACAAAGGCACAAAGGTCATAACAACACTTTTTTGAATTGCGTCCAGCTTTAGCTGGATGAATAAATACAACCTGAGAGAAAGGCTTTAGCCAAATAACGTATTGTTTGGCTAAAGCCCTTCTTTTTATTTACTCTCTACATCCAGCTAAAGCTGGATGCAATTCAAAACTCTGTCGCTTTGTAACGCTGTAACTTTGCTTTTTTTTAAACGAAAGAATTTTCCTGCTTATATCAGTTTTAACACACTAAAATGAATATTTCCTAGAAAAAACCGAATTTGATTCTTAATTTTGTAATCCGCAGAAAAAAATTGCGGAAATCTTCAAATTTATAGTGATGAACAAAACGGCGCAAATCAAAAAAAATCATCAATTAATTAAACTTCGAAAATTAGTTATTGTTTCTCTTTTAATTGGCTTTCTTTCCGCTTTTCTCGGAATATCTTTAAAAAGAATAACGGAATATTACGAACATATTTTCTTCAATGAAGTTTCCATTCACCCAATATTTTACATCATCTTTCCAGCTTTCGGGCTATCTGTAATTTATTTTTTAAGACATTATCTTTTTAAGAAAAAAGAAAACAAAGGAATCAAAGAAGTTTTTGAAAGTACAGCATCTAAATCAAAAAACCTTCCTTCTTATAAAATTCCATCTCACTTCATCAACGGATTATTAACGGTTATTTTTGGAGGTTCCACCGGAATTGAAGTTTCTACAGTTGTTGCTACAGCAACAATTGGATCGGTCGCACACGAAAAAGAAAATGTTTTCCGTCAGTACAAAACCGAATTAATCTGTGCGGGTGTCGCGGCGGGTGTTACGGCACTTTTCAGCAGTCCGATTGCAGGAATTTTATTTGCTTTTGAAGTGATTTCAAGAAAAGTAACGCGAGCTTTTATAATTTCAAATGTCATTGCGGTTTCAATTGCTTTTGGTTTATTAACCATTTTAAAAGAAGAACCATTATTTGCAGTTTCAATTGTAAGCTGGCAATTAAAAGCTATTCCATATTTTATTCTGCTTGGAATTTTGGCTGGAATAAATTCAGTTTACTTGACAAAATGTGTACTTTTCTTCAAATCTCAATTCGGAAAAATTGACACACATTATTATAAAATAATTATTGGTTCAGTTGTTTTAAGTACTTCTTTATTTCTATTCCCTCAACTATATGGCGAAGGTTATCACGCGATAAAAGGAATTTTCGGTAGTGCCAATCAAGCGCAATTAACCATAACTTTGGCATTGACCTTTATCGGAATTTTAATTCTGAAACCAATTGTTACTTCAATAACGCTAGCATCTGGTGGTGATGGAGGTGTTTTTGCACCAAGTTTATTTATTGGAGCTTTTTTAGGATTATTACTAGCATCCATCTTAAATAGCTTTTTCCATGTCAATGTAATTCCGATTAACTTTATGATTATTGGAATGGCAGCGGTTTTAAGTGCCAGTATCCATGCGCCTTTCACAGCAATATTCTTAGTGTGTGGCTTAACAAATGACTACACATTGTTTTTCCCAATTCTTGTAGTTTGCTTAATTTCAAAATACACGGCAAAAACAATTTATCCGTACACGGTGTACAGTTATTCCCCAAGCTTGATCAAATAATTTTAGACTAAAATAATCTTCAGATCAAAAATATCTAGCAAAATATATTTAAAAGCATAACGAGTAATATAATTCCACAAAAATGCCTGTTCAAAAAATAAAAAGAAGCTACCGCAAGACACGTTACATCCTTTACAAAGAAACGTTAATTGATTACAAAGAACACTTTTGGTCCTTTTTAGGCTCTTTCGTCGGAATCGGAATTTTGGCTTATGTACAATCGATACACTTTTCAGGCCCTGATGCGGTTTATTTAATTGGTTCTTTCGGAGCATCAAGTGTTTTGGTATACGGAATTATTCAGAGTCCGTTTTCTCAACCAAGAAATTTAGTTGGCGGGCACGTAATTTGTGCTATTGTTGGTGTTACTGTCAATAAATTGGTTCCAGACATTATGTGGGTTGCGGCGCCTTTAGCGGTTTCAATTGCCATTATTTTAATGCAGATTACCAAAACACTTCATCCGCCAGGAGGAGCGACTGCTTTAATTGCAGTTATTGGGACAGAAAAAGTAAAAGCCTTAGGTTATATGTATGTTCTTTCTCCAGTTTTTACAGGAGTTATGATTTTGCTTTTAACAGCTTTAGTTTTTAATAATATGACTTCAAGCAGAAGTTATCCAAGCCACAGTACTTATCACAAACATTATCATAAAATTCGAAAAAGACTGGCGAGAAAGTAATTGTGTTTTTTCTCCGAATGTCACCCTGAGCGAAGTCGAAGGGCGCTCCAATTGGAAAAAGGGCTTCGACTTCGCTCAGCCTGACAAACTATTGAAAACTAACTTTCTAAAATCTTTTCAACAAATCACGATTCGTGATTCGTATTTCGTTTTTTATATTTTACCTTTGACCTCTCAATAAAAACAAAGATTATGGTTTATAAATTTAGAGTTATTCTAGACGCCGAAGAAGATATTTTCAGAGACATCGCAATTCTTGAAGACGATACTCTTGAAGATTTACACAATGCAATCTTCAACTCTTTTGGCTTTGACGGATCAGAAGTGGCTTCATTTTATACTTGTGATGATACTTGGAATCAAGAAGATGAAATTCCGCTTTTCGATACAGGAGATGTTCCTGGCGAAATAAGAACCATGAACGATTATCCGTTATCTAGTATTTTAGATAAAGAAAATACAAAGATTATCTACGTTTATGACTTCATCAGTATGTGGACTTTCTTAGTTGAATTGGCCGCTGTCGAAGATGAACAGGTTGGAGTTACTTACCCTGAAACTTTATATTCTCACGGTGAAATGCCAGCAGATGCTATCGAAAAAAACTTTGAAGCTGATGACATGCACGACGATATCTACGGAGAATTTGAAGATGACCTAGACGAAGACGATCTTGACATGTTCGAAGGCGATGACAGCTTCGAGGATTATGGATTTGAGGAGAATTGGAATTAATCTAAGGTACTAAGGTTCTGAGTGGCTAAGGCTCTAAGGTTTTTATTTTGAGAGATTTTTCTTATTTTTAATTTTATTCAAATTAAAAATATCAAAATGAGCAATTTTAGAACTTTATTGGTTTGGCAGAAATCAATGACCTTAATTACCAAAATTTATTCCTTAACAAACAAATTCCCAAAAGAAGAAATCTTCGGATTGACTTCACAAATTAGACGTAGTTCGATTTCTATTCCCAGTAATATTGCAGAAGGATTTGGACGAGAAAGCGATAAAGATCTTTTACGCTTTTTAAACATTTCCGTAGGATCTTTATTCGAAATGCAGACACAATTAGAAATTGCAAAAAATATATCCTACTTAAAAGAAGAGGATTTTAACAACTTATACGAGGATAGCCGCGAGGTTGAAAGAATGTTAGTTTCTTTTATAAAAAAAGTAAAAGATAGAACTAAACCTTAGTACCTTAGCATCTTAGAACCTCAGCACCTAGAAAAAAATGATCAATTTATTCAACACTCACATCGATACGCTGGCGATACACCGCGTAGGAAACAAAAGCCGTAATGAGGCTATTTTTTTATCAGAGCAGCCATTTAATTTAAATGATGAGATTGTTCCTTTGATTAAAGAATTCTTTTTTAAGCCTTTTAGAGAAAAAGAAGAAAACTACTATCAGTTTGCACACGAAGTGGACTTGGATTACAACGACATGTTTAAATATGCAACTGAGATTTTTGATAATCCGGCGAATGTTCACGAGGTTTCTAAAAAAATAACAAAACATTTATACGAGCAGTCAAATCACCCGCATATCAAAAACGGAGAGGTGTATGTAACATATTTGACAAACCTAAGTATTGATAACAATGTTGTTGATGCAATCGGAATTTTTAAAAGTGAGTTGCAAGCTGACTTTTTACAGTTTGAAGAAAACGGAAGCAACCTTGAAATGATTTTACAACAAGGAATCAACTTGAGTAAATTAGATAAGGGATGTTTGATTTTCAACTACAAAAAAGAAGAAGGATATAAAATCTTAACTGTAGACAGCAATCGTTATGATGCGCGCTACTGGTTAGAGCACTTTTTATCTGTTGATGCTTTTGAAGATGAAAATTTCATCACTAAAAAATATTTGAAATTCTGTCAAAACTTCGCAAAAGACGTTGTTTTGCCAGCAGAAGACAAGAAAGAGGAAGTAATGTTTATGAACCGATCTGTGAATTATTTCGCTAAAAATGATCAGTTTGAAGAGCAGAATTTCTTGAATGAAGTATTAGACAATCCTGATTTGATTCCTGAATTTAAAAACTATAAAGTTGATAAAGGAGAAAAATACAGCATCGAAGATGTTACCTCATTCCCTATTGCCAACGCGGCAGTTTCTGACGCTAGAAAATCAATTAAAAACGTAATTAATTTGGATACTCACATTCAGATTAAAATGGATTTCATTAATCCAGAAAGTGCAGAAAAATTTGTTGAAAAAGGCTGGGATGAAGAAAAACAAATGTATTACTACTTAGTTTACTTCAACAAAGAAGAGAAAAACTAAGGGTTTTCATTTTCTATTACTTACTTACTAAAACAGAAAACGGCAGTTACAAATTGTAATTGCCGTTTTTTATGCCTAAGATATTAGTTTTATATATTAGCATATTAATTTTTAAGGCAGGATTTACTCTAAACCAAATCATCACTATTATGAGCATAATTTTTGGTCACAAACATTTTAAAATAAAAGAAATAAATCCCCAAGAATTAGGGCTACCAGACGATTATGATTACCATATAGAAATTCGTCAAAAATATTTTCACATTTACTGGATTCCTTTTTTTGGATTAGGAAAAATATGGGCTATAAGAAGAAATGGAGAATTATATGAACTTCCAAATGAATATCATCATCTCATTCAAGAAAGACAAATAGAAGTCAAAAGCCCTTGGTATACTTATACCTTATGTATTTTAATTTTACTGGGGTTTATGATTTATTTTGGGATAGAAAAAGTAGAAGATTATAATCGCATAAATCAAACCGAAACATATATTAATGAAACTGATTTTGGCTATAAAATTGAAAATGCAACTATAAATCAGATTTATACACTTAAAGATATGAAAGACTATAGTTCAGATGCCGAAATGTATTTAAAAGTTGAGAAAATTTACACTGACAGAATAAGATTTAGTATTATTCCACGTCGGTTTGTCAGCTCTTCTGCATCAGAAATAGAAGACTATTATAATAAGAATAAAATGCAGCTAAAAGTTGTAACTATTTTAAAATCAGACCTTAAAAATTCATATGTAAAAGATTATCAAGCAACAGAAAGTCAAAAATTTAATGGTAAAAACCTTTTAAAAACGGCAAATTTATATCGTATTTCAGCTATCGATGAAAGATTTAGAATAATTATTAACGCTAAATTACTTTCTGCTAATGAAGAAGAAATGCAAATTCAATTAAAAAACACTGGAACTGCATTAACAATTTTATCTATAAAAAACATTCAAAACAATGTTCCATGGGACATCGAACTTCCTTTAAAAATTAATGCAGGAACAGAAACTAACCCTGTAAGTTTTATTCTAAAAAATCAAAAAAAAGAAAATTTTAGTTTTCTAAATAATGATAATTATAGAACCGAAATTAAAGTTTCTAATTCTCTTAATATGAAACAGACTTTCTATCTTACAGGAAATAAAAACTACTCAACCATAGAAAAACAGTTTTAATTATTCATTTTAAAATTTGACAAACAAATAAAACGGCAGCTACAATTGTAACTGCCGTTTTTTTTTATTGCATTATATTTTAAATTAATTTGTTGGAGTAACCTATCGCACAGCAAATAACCAAACACAATAAAAACCTTATAATAATGAGTTCTAACCAAGATTCATTTTTGCTTTCTTCTAGTAATCTGTTTGTTTTTTTTTACTCGATGTACTGTTCAACTAAAGATTTCTTCAGATCCATATCTTAAAGTATTTCAAAGTTGAATCTTATTGGTTAAATATATTACGAATTTCCGTAAAAGTTTTAAAATAGTTTTGTGTGAATTTTACAGACAAAAAAAACTGACATTTATGTTTTTTAGTCTTTTTGCATTAAAATAAAAATAATATTATTTACCTTAGGTTTTATTAAAATATAAGAATTTTATTAATTAAAAAAAAATGATGAAAAAAAATGATGAAAAAAAATTACAAAACTATCATTTTCATTATTAATCTTGTTTGTCGCCATCTTGTTTGTGAAATGTACCCAAGATGAGCGTGCAGATAATAATGATGTTGCTCAAAGTGCTAACATCGTTGATGCTAAAAAATGGTTTGCAGAGTATGAATCAAACGGGGAGAAACTAAAAATTATGAAAATATATTTATGTCTATTGATGGCTTTTTTGTTTGAAATTAACATACAAGCACAAGAAAAGGAAAAGGATACCCTCTTTTTTAAGTTTGATAGATCTTACATCAAAGAATCTGAATCTGAATCTGATTTAATCTTTTCCTTGAAAGACACAGATAATACAGAAATGTTTTATTTTAAACGAGCTGAAGTTGTAAATAGCTTAAAACCTAAAAGAATTCTTTGTCTCAAGGAAACAATAAGACAGCCTAACTTCTACAATAAATCGAACGTGCCAAAATTAAACAATAATCAACTTTTAAAGTATTTTAGTAGCAAAATTACTTATTTGGTTAAGGAGAAAAATGGCAAAAAAGAGTTTATTAGAATAGAGCCAGTACTCGCTATTGCAGATTAGTCAATAAGCATTATATGTAATACAAATAAAGAGGGCAGCTTTTATGTAGTTGCCCTCTTTTTATTGCAATCGATTTTCTAAAACAAAGCGAAAATCGATTTTAAAATATCATCATAAACTTGTTTGTCTCGCTCTCCCGCTCTTGCTAAAACTCGGATTCCTGAATAATTATTGAAGATAAAACGAGCTAATGATCGAGCTTCTTGCTTATCAGAAATCTGTCCGGCCTCCTGCCCTTTTTTAATGGCTTGGCAAAAAATATCTTCAACCGTTTTCTGATTGTCGTGAACAATTTTTGCAATTTCAGGATCGTGCATTGCCAATTCAACAGATGAGTTTACCATAAAGCAACCCTTGGTAATTCGGTCCTGAAGACTTTCTACGACAGCTTGCTTAAAAATATCGGTAAAAGCCGTTTTTATGTTTGGAGCATTTTCTAGAAGTTCGATCAAAATGTCATGATTCTGCTTCTGATACCTTTTCAATGACTTTACAAAAAGCTTTTGTTTGTCGCCAAAAGTATCGTACAAACTCGAACGGCTTAATCCTAAATGATTCACCAAATCCTGAGCGGATGTTCCGTTGTAACCTTTGTGCCAAAAAATCTCAATTGCTTTATCTAAAGCTTGATCTTCATTAAATTCTTTCGTTCTAGCCATGATATTCAAAATTAAATTTCAACACAAAGATAATAATTATACGGAACAATCGTTCCTGAATTAGTCAAAAAAATTATACTACTGCATTTACAGTAAGTCCACCGTCAACTACGATTTCAGTTCCAGTAATGAATGAAGCATCATCTGAAGCTAAGAACGAAACTGTTTTTGCAATTTCAGCAGATTGACCAAAACGTTTTAATAAAATCTTTTCACCTAAAACAGTTCCAAAGCCTTCTACTTCTTCTTTTTGCAAACCTAATTTTCCATAAAGTGGAGTTTCAACTGGTCCAGGAGAAACCGCATTTACTCTAATTTTTCTTGGTGCTAATTCGGTTGCAAATACTTTGTTTAATGATAACACTGCTGCTTTACTTGCGGCGTAAACACTTGAATTTGGCATTCCAACATGAGCATTTACAGAAGTATTAAAAATGATAGAACCACCGTCATTTAAAATTGGTAATACTTTTTGCACTGTAAAATAAACACCTTTCACGTTCACATTCATGATACTATCATAATGATCTTCTGAAGCTGCATCAACTGGAGCAAAAGCTGCGATTCCTGCATTCAAGAATAAAATATCAACTTTTCCGAATTTTGCTTTTACCTCAGCAACTAAATTATCAATTGATTTTAAATCTGATTGATCAGCTACGATTCCAGTAACGTTTAATTCTTTTTCTGCATTTGCCAAAGCTTCTTTGTTTCTTCCTGTTACAATTACTTTTGCACCTTTTGCTACTAAATCAGCTGCAGCTGCATATCCAATTCCACTGTTTCCACCTGTTACTATAGCAACTTTGTTTTCTAAATTTTTCATTTTATTTAATTTTTAAGTTATTGATTATTCAATTATTATGGTACAAAGATATAATAACGGAACGATCGTTCCGTTATTATTGTTGTTAATTTTTAGTTAAAATTATTATCCACTTCTGAAAGTCCGCATTTTTAAAGGAAATAACTATCCTACCATAAACGAAAGAAATTATAAAATGCCGTCATTTCTTAATATTTGCTTAATTTTGTATTCCTAAAACAATAATAGATGGAACGTCTTTTACCACATGAAAGTCCTTTCGAAACCATAATCTCATTTCATAAACTAATTGAATCTTTTGAAGAAATTGCTTTATCCGATGTCGATTATCGCTCTAACTACGCCAAAGCCATTCTAAAAGAAGTTGAAGCTTTTCCGGAATTCAGAACAGGAATTCGTGACTATAATATTATCAAGAACAATGAAGGTTTAATCAAAAACATAACTGCCGATTTATTTCCGACTGCATTGACACAAAACGAAATAAAGGCGATTACAATTCCTTTCCAAAATATTTCATTCAATTATACAGAACGTTTTAAAAAAATTCTGCGTAATGCCGGAGATGAATTTTACATGGAAATTCGTGATTTTGATGACCACCAGTTTTACATCAACAACTGCTGTTTGATTTTGAGTTACTATTACAACCAGCAAATTGATTTCAACAGACCTTTTTTCTATGACATCCCAGATGAAAGAGGAATAGAGAAACATTATCGAATTCTCTACAATGCTGATTTTATGGAAATCATGCCAACAGAAAGAGCATTAGAATTGACACAAGACGATATTGACGAACTAATTGACAATTATAATGATATCGAATTGTGGAAATCAAAATTTCCTCCTAGAAGCTGGACTTTAAAAGGTTTCGGAATTGTTTCTTTGTTTGATGCCACAACGGAAAGTGCCATTTCAAACTTAAAAAGCAATTTATTAAAACCGGAATCGACAAGAGTGGCTTCAACAGAAGTCATTGAGAATATTTTTAAATCAATTTTCAAAATTCCGAGTTTAAAAGTAGGCTTTATTATATACAATCCTGAAGAGGAAAAATTCATTCGTCCTGTTAAATTTGACAATCAGTTGCAGAGTTTTCTTTTGAAAACAGATCAGGAAGTAGATTGCAAAAATGCTTTTTTCGGTTGTTCGTTTGAAAATCTTTTAAACAATAAAGAGCCTTTTGTGATTTCGAATGTCGAAAAATTCATTGAAGAATCTCCAAACATAAAACTTGGAGAACATTTGCTGCGACAAGGCATCAAAAGCTGTGTTTTTGCGCCGGTTATTAAAGACGAACAATTATTGGGTGTTGTAGAATTGGTTTCTGAATATCCAAGAGATTTAAACAGCGTTAACGCAACTAAACTAGAATTGATTCTGCCCTATTTAACCGATACAATTGATCGCTACAATACTGATATGCAACATCAAATCGAAGCGATTATTCAGCGTGAATATACTACGATTCACCCGAGCGTTTATTGGAAATTCAGAAAAGAATCACAGAATTATTTCCAAAATATCAATCATACAAAAGATTATATTTTTAAAGAAATTGTTTTTAAAAATGTATATCCACTTTACGGACAAATCGATATCAAGGGTTCATCTGAACATCGAAACGAAACCGTAAAAATTGACTTGAAAAATCAATTGACGGCTTTGTTGGAAATTTTTGACAACCAAAAACCAAATACGAATTTGGTACTTTTGGAACAAAGAAAATTTGAATTGGAATCACTTCGAAACGAATTGGATTTTCCCTTAAAAGCAGATACTGAACAACATATTCAACGTTATATTGAAGAAGAAATTCATCCGATATTAAAAAATACCAAAGGCAATGCTAAAAATGAAGCATTAGAAGCTTTGTATTTTGAAAGCTTGGATGAAAAATCGGGTCTGTTTTATCAGGAAAGAAAGAAATTTGATAATGCGATGTCTATCATCAACAAAAAATTGGCTTCGGTTTTAGACAAAAAGCAATTAGATGCACAACAAATTTATCCGCATTATTACGAGCGTTTTAAAACTGACGGAGTAGAACACAATTTATATATTGGAGCTTCAATTTCGCCAACAAAACCATTCGACATCATGTATTTGCACAATTTAAGATTATGGCAATTACAGACTTTATGCGAAATGGAATTAGAGCATCATCAGCTTAAAGAATCGCTTCCTTATGAATTAGACGTTACGTCTTTAATTCTAGTTTTCAGCGCACCGCTTTCTATCCGTTTCAGAATGGATGAAAAACGTTTTGATGTTGACGGAACTTATAATGCAAGATATGAGGTTGTCAAAAAACGAATTGACAAATCACATATAAAAGGAACAAACGAACGAATTACAGAGAAAGAAAAAATCACAATCGTTTATTCTCAAAATAACGAAGAAACAGAATATTTGAAATACATTAAGTATTTGCAACATAAAAAAATACTTGAACCTGCAATTGAGCAATTTGAAGTAGAAGATTTACAAGGTGTTTCGGGCTTGAGAGCTATTCGTGTGAAAGTGATCAATAACACAACAAGTTCAGCAACGAAAAAAATTACCTATCAAGATTTATTAGACGAGCTCAACTAAACAGTTGAGCTTTTTTTATGCTTTGCCAAGTCATTCAAACACGCTGACAAACAGTATTTTATCATTAAAAATATTAATAATTTCACAAATAACTGCAAATAAAAACGGTTTCTTTTCAGATTATTTTCCAAATCTGTTATAGTTACAACTATGAGTTACTATTTATATTTATCTAAATTTTCATTTAATATTTTCATTAATTCAGTATAACTTACTTGCATTGAGTTTGCTGACAGATTGAATGGCGAACCATAATAATTAACATTAAATTTCATTAATTTTTTTCGAATTAAATTTTCTTCTTTTTTAATCCAATAGTCTGAATTATTTACATTAATTATTACAATTTTTGTTCTTTGAATTTTAATTTCGGAAAAGCCTTTTATGTTTTTCCATTCTATTCTTTCTGATAATGATTTTTTTGGATTAACATTTATTCCTGTTTTATCAATTATAAGTACCAATTGATTTCTTATTAATTGCCGAATTGAAACATATATTCCTAACCCAAAAAAGAGAACAGACACAATTCCAATGCCTTTTGTAAAAAGCGGACTTCTTGATCTACTTCCTATAAAATTTTCAGCATTCATAAACATATAGAATCCGACAATAACAAAAACTAAGCAAGCTAATAACAGTAAAAATGATTTTTTCTTACTTGTGTAAATTTCAACTTTTTCCATTATTATATTTAAACCTTCATATTCATTTCAGTAATCTCTTTGTTTTGCTTATGTTTTGAAAAATACAAACTCGCAATATCACTTAAATAAAATTAAAAAGCATTTTTTAACTTTCACAACAGTTGTATTTTTTTAAATATTAACTTCTCTAAAAGCAATTACAAACGAAATCACTGTTATAATAATTCCGATCATGAAAAGATTGTAAGCAATTCGAAGTAAATTATATTTTCGTTGCAAAACCAATCCTAAGTAATACAAATCTTTGATCATTGTCGAATACAAATAATCTCTGTCTTTCATCATTTCATTCATTGCCCAATCGTATTCTTCAAAAGGCATTTTGTAGAAATTCCCGAAAAACATCAAATTCACTTTTTTAGCTTCAACATCGTCACGCGTAAAAAAACCTGAAGTCACTTTTGGCCTTGTTGAAAGAATGGCAAAAATGATTGTGACAACACTCGAAATAAGCATTATAAATGTTGGAATAACTAAATGTGCATTTTTCGGACTATCTAATTTTGGAATAATAGATGAAAGTGCGATTGAAATAATAATTGCATTTACTGACAACAAAATATTCGCTTTACTATCAGCGATTCCGCTTAAACGCGTATGATTTCCAAGTGTTACACGAAATAGTGTATCAATACCACGTTCTGGCTTATCTGCTTTTTCGGCTTTTTCTTTCTTTTTATTTTCTTCTTCAATTGCCGAAGCCGCTTTCAATTCTTGCTTATTGATTTTCTTCTGAATCAAAATCAGATTTTTTTCTTTTAAAGGTTGCCATTTTCTTAACGCATAATCGGTATAAAAACGATGTTTGTTCAACAAGAAATTCAAGTTTTCTTTTGTCCATTCTGAATTCGAAAATGTAACAATTCCTGTATTTTTCAGTTCCAAACGAAGCAATTCGCAGGTGGTCACATATTCTGTTCCCATTAAATGCGCGTAATCAGCATCTTTAATGATTTTTTCCAAATGCGTTTGTGGCACATATTCTTTGGTCGTAGCCAAAATCAAACTAGCAACTTTAGCTATAAATTCATCTGATTGTCCTTTTTCCTTCAAAAAAGTTTCAGCAATTTTTACACTTTCCTTTTCATGATTCTCGTAACCTTCAACATATCCGGTATCATGAAACCATGCCGCAACTAAAAGTGCTCTTTTATCATTGTCATCAACATCTTCTTTTTTGCATAACTCTTTTACCGCAGTAACTACAGTCAAAGTATGGTTAAAATTATGGTAAGAATATAAATTAGAAAGTTTATCTTTGAGTAAATTACTGACGAAATCTTCGGATTGTTCTATTAGATTCATAAAGAATATTTTTATACCACTAAATTATGAAATTGTTTTTGGATAATCATTTTATTGCCAAGATTAAAAACTTTTCTTTGGCAATAATCGCCATAGCCCTATTCTATTCGTGTGCAACGCGTAAAGCACAATACGGAAAAAACGTAAGTGCCAATGAAACGGAAAACGCGACCGATACCATAAAAATTGCACATACATTTTATTTGGTTGGAGATGCCGGAAACGCTGATGAAGCGCAAGCCCAGCAAACACTGGAACTTTTGCATCAAAAACTGAAGAAATCAAGCAAAAAATCAACACTTTTATTTCTGGGAGACAATATTTATCCGAAAGGTTTTCCTGCAGATAAAAATGCCGAAGACAAGGCTTTGGCCGAAACAAAACTGACCAATCAATTAAAATTAGCCGAAGGATTTAAAGGAAAAACTATTTTTATTCCAGGAAATCACGATTGGTACAGCGGTATCAAAGGCCTAGAACGTCAAGCTGATTTTGTAACCAAACATCTAAATGACAAAAAAGCATTCTTGCCAAGAAAAGCCTGCCCGATCGAAGATGTGAAAATTGACAGTACTGCAACGTTAGTTACAATTGATAGCGAATGGTTCCTAGAGGACTGGAACAATCATCCTACAATAAATGACAATTGCGAGATCAAAACCAGAGAAGATTTTTTTGACGCTCTGGAAGGCATCTTAAATAAAAATCAGGAAAAAACAGTAATCATTGCAATTCACCATCCTTTATTAAGCAACGGAACGCATGGCGGACAATTTTCGATGGAAAAACAATTATTCCCATTAGAGAACAAAATTCCGCTTCCTGTTATTGGCTCTTTCATTAATTTACTGAGAAAAACATCAGGCGCAAATCCGCAGGACATTCAAAACAAACAATATACGATTTATGCAAAACGAATTAAAACGCTTTTGCAGAAACAAAAAAATGTAATTGTAGTTTCTGGCCATGATCATAATTTGCAATACATCAGCAAAGAAAATATTCAGCAGATTATTAGTGGTGCTGGTTCAAAATCTGAAGCCGCACGAGCAATCAGTGAAAATGATTTTTCATACGGAGGAAATGGTTACGCAACACTGACTTTATATAAAAGTGGTGATGCCAAAGTTTCATATTTTGGAAATGAAAACAATAAAGAAAAACTGCTTTTTGAACGTGAAATAATAAAAGCTAAAGAAATCAACTGGGGTTCTGATATCCCAAATAATTTCCCTTCAAAAATTACAACTTCGATTTACACGAAAGACATGACTGATAAAAGTGCCTTTCATAAATTCTTGTTCGGACAGCATTATAGAAAATATTATAGTATGCCAATTGAAGCAAGAGTTGCAACTGTCGACACCTTGATGGGCGGTTTGAAACCTATTCGCGAAGGCGGTGGCCACCAATCGATTTCATTAAGAATGTCTGATCCAAAAGGTCGTGAATACATTATGCGTGCCATGAAAAAAAGTGCCACAACGTTTTTGCAATCCGTGGCTTTTAAAGATCAATATATTGTAAACGATTTTGATAAAACGTACACCGAAAGCTTTTTATATGATTTTTACACGACCTCTCATCCTTATGCTTCATTTGTAACAGGAAGCATGTCTGACCAAATTGGGCTTGCACACACAAATCCGATTTTATATTACATTCCGAAACAAAATGGATTAAAGGAATTTAATGCTGGTTTTGGAGATCAGCTTTATATGGTTGAAGAACGACCAGCTGATAATCAATTGGACGCTAAGAGTTTTGGACATCCATCAAATATTATCAGTACAGATGACATGATGCTAAATCTTCATAAAGATGAAAAATACTCTGTTGATGAAAAAGAATATATAAAAGCGCGTTTGTTTGACATTTTACTTGGCGACTGGGACAGGCACAGCGACCAATGGCGCTGGGGCGAGTACAAACAAGGCGATAAAATAATTTACAAACCAATTCCGCGCGATCGCGATCAAGCTTTTGTAAAATATGATGGAGCTTTGCTTTCATTGATTATGAACATGCCTCCACTTCGCCATATGCGTACTTATAAAGGTGACAGGATCAATGTGAAATGGCTCGGAAGAGAACCTTATCCTTTAGATTTGGCATTTTTAAGAACAGCCGAAGAGAAAGATTGGATCGATCAAGCGAAATATATTCAAGAGAATTTATCTGATGCTGATATTGATACCGCTTTTAAAAATATGCCAAAAGAAGTGCAGGACGAAACTGTAGATGATATCAAACAAAAATTGAAAAGCAGAAAAAGAGATCTTCAAAAATATGCTGCTGAATATTTTGATGTGCTGAGTCGTACCGTAATGATTGCTGGAACAGATAAAAAAGACAAATTTGTAATCAATCATAACGCAAAAAAAAGCATTGAAATTCAAGTGTATCGCGTTAAAAAAGAAGGTGATGATTTGGTTTACACCAAAACTGTAACCGACGATAAAACCGTTAATTTATGGATTTACGGACTTGATGACAATGATATTTTTGAAGTAAAAGGAAACCATAAATCAAATATTAAAATTCGCTTAATTGGAGGGCAAAACAACGATACTTATAATGTTGAAAACGGGCGAAAAGTGATTGTTTATGATTTTAAATCAAAAGAAAACACCTATAACCTAGATTCTAAAGCCAAAACACAGCTAACGGATGATTATGATGTGAACCTGTACAATTACGAAAAACCAAAATATAATGTAATTGCCGGTTTGCCAAGCATTGGATACAATCCTGATGATGGCGTAAAATTAGGTTTTAACTTGAATTACACCGTAAACAACTTTAAGCAAAATCCGTACACGCAAAGACATCTTTTAAGCGGTTTCTATTATTTTGCAACGGGAGGTTTTGAGTTGAATTATGCGGCTCATTTCCCAGGATTATTAGGCAAATGGGTAATTGATGTGGAATCTCAATTGACAACGCCGAATTTTGCAATGAACTATTTTGGATACGGAAATGAAACGGTAAATAATGACGATGAATTTGGAATGGATTACAACAGAGTCCGTATTCGAAAATTCAATGTTTCGGGCGCTATTCGACATGTTGGACGTTTTGGAAGCGAATTCAGCGTTCAGCCTATACTTCAGAAATTAACAGTTGAAGAAACTGAAAACCGCTTTATTGATATTCCAGGAATTGTAAACCCAAATGTATTTGACAGTCAAACATACGGAGGTTTGAAGGTGAAATATTTATTCAAAAATTCTGATTTTGTTGCTAAACCAACTTTGGGAATTTACTTTATGCTTTCGGGAATGTGGACTACAAACTTGAGCGACACCAAACAGAATTTCCCAACACTGGAAAGTATTTTAGGTTTTACGCATAAAATTGATCACAACGGAAAATTAGTTTTGGCTACATTTTTCAAAGGAAAAGCGATCTTGAACAACAATTTTGATTTTTATCATGGTGCATCTTTAGGTGGCGATACTGATTTGCGTGGTTATAGAAACGAGCGCTTTCTAGGAAATTCGTATTTCTCTCAAAGCAGTGATTTGCGTTTCACGCTTGGAAAAATCCATAAAACTGTTGCTCCTTTGACATACGGAATTCTAGGTGGATTTGACTACGGACGAATTTGGCTTGATGGCGAAAATTCAAGAAAATGGCACCAAGATTACGGTGGAGGATTGTGGCTGAATGCAATTAATCTTGTAACAGCTAGAATATCTTATTTCCAATCTCCTGATGAACCAGGCAGAGTTATTTTTGGAGCGGCATATAGTTTTTAAAAGATGCTAAGGTTCTGAGATGCTAAGATTCTAAGTTTTTTTCTTAGTCATAGCATCTCAGAACCCTCTTTTTTGGCAGAAACCTTAGTCCCTTAGAACCTAAGTATCTTAGTTTCTCAATTTAAATTCGTAAACGTTTCCTCCTATTTTATCTGCTTTTTCGTCGGCGATTAATAGCGTGTTGTTGTCTTTGAAAACTACTGCTTCTTTTTGAGAAAAATGATTTAAAGCTACTTCAATTTGTTTTCCTTTATGGAATAAATCGCCTTTGAAATCTTTGAATAAAAGAATTTTGTCGTGGCTTAACAAGGCTACTTTTTTTCCGTCTGGACTGATAGTGGCACTTGTCAATACACAGTGATTGTAATTGCTACACGTTTTAAATTCTCCTATTTTAACTGCTTTTTGCGTTCCTTTTGCATTTTTGATTTTGTAGATGAAAGCTGTTCCGTCAAAACCTTTGCTTCTATTTTTTGTAAAAAGATAGAAATAACCGTTTTGCTCAAAAAAGCCTTCAACATCATAAAACAGTTCTTTTTTCTTCGGAGGAAATTCGGTTTGTTCTGGATATGAAAACGAGATTTTATATTCGGCGGAAGCCACATCTTTATTCAGCTGATTTTTTGCCACTTTATAAATGCATAAATCTCTACGTGTGTTATCGTTATTTCCGAAATCACCAATATAAATATTCCCTAATATATCTTTGGTAATATCTTCCCAATCTACATTTTTCACATTTGAAATTGTTATCGTTTGGGCTAATTTTCCTTTAGAATCAATCGCATAAATAGCGTTTTTGTTTCCACTATCTTCTAAAGTATAAATCATATTCGTTTCTGGAAAATAAGTGATTCCAGAAACTTCTTTTAATTTCTTCGGAAGCGAATAAAGCGTTTTAAAATCATTGTTTGTCTGTTGCTGACAAGCTAATAAAACAATAGAAACGGCTACTAAAAAAGACTTTTTCATAAAATTATTTTTTGAAACCATATAAGTCATATAAGTTCAATTAAGTATAATTCTTAAATTACTTATATGACTTATATGGTGAATTTTTAAACCAAATTAGTGTTTTTAAAATTACGTGTAATAAACTCAAACGCGGCGTGCATGATATGTCCCATTGATTTGGCATTTTTAAATTTCATATCGTTGGTGTATCGATACAATTCCATTTTGAGCTGATCCAGATGTTCTTGTGTCGAAATGGTATCATGACACATTATATTCAGTAATTTTTTGATTCTGGTTTCGGCAGAATGAATACGTTTTGCCAAAATCGCTCTTTCTTCATCTTTATACTGAATGATGGAACGTTCCTCCAATTTCTCTTTTATAAGCTGAATCATTGGATAATTTTCCTTGAAAAACTGCGGACGATATACTTTGAAATTCCCTTCATAACATTGCTGATCAAAATCAATTGGTCGGATTTTGTAAACCACTTGATCAAAATCGTGAATTGGGACAATTACATAATTGTACGCGCGCATATCGCCCAAAAGCCGGATCATGCAACGTTCATTAAACTTTACAAATTCTTTTGCGATTTGCGCTTTTTCAGTTTCGGTACATTTATCTAATAAAGTATCCATAAAAACATCGCCCGGAATTCCGATAATATGTTCTTCGATCAAAGTATCATTGTACACCAAAAAGTTAATTTTATCTGGCGAAAGAATATCTTCTAATTCCAATCCATAAATTCTCGACGCATCGGCTTTTTTGATGTAAAAATGAACGTAGTTGTCGTTCAGAATATTTCGAACCTTAATTCTGAAAGGTTTTGAATTTCCGAAAGTACAATAATCAATGGCATCAATATTTAGAAACTGAATAATCTCGCTGTTTCCATCAGAGTGCAAAAGCGAATAAATTTTCTTCAGATTCAGGTCAATTTCATTTCTTTCAAATTCGTTATAATACACACGAATCCACAAAGTATCGGTTTCATTTTTATCATAAACATTGATTGAGCCGGTAAATCGCAACAAGTCATCATAAAAAACAGAAACTTTCGAAATACGTTCGAATCTGTCCAAATAACTTAAAAGCGGTTGTGTTAAAGGGTATGAAGGTTTTTTTAAAACCATTAAAGGCTCGCTCATTTTGAATATCTTTAATACAAATTTACATTAAATAAAATTTAGCGTAACAATATTACAGTTGATTCGTCTTACTAAAAACTAAAACCGAAAAACTTGGAAACCATTCTTACCATCGAAAATCTCAGCAAAAGATACGGACGCATTCAAGCGCTAAAAAATGTATCTTTCAGCATTCAAAAAGGACACGTTTATGGCATTCTTGGCCCGAACGGAAGCGGAAAATCAACTACTTTAGGAATTGTTTTGAATGTTGTAAACGAAACTTCAGGCAATTATAAATGGTTTGACGGAAAGATGCAAACGCATGAAGCTTTGAAAAAAGTAGGCGCCATTATCGAGCGTCCAAACTTTTACCCTTATATGACCGCAGAAGAAAACCTAAAATTAGTCTGCAAAATCAAAAGCATCAATTATTCTAAAATTGCTGAAAAGCTAAATCTTGTTGGTTTGACAGAAAGAAAAGATAGCAAATTCAGTACGTTTTCATTAGGAATGAAGCAGCGTTTGGCAATCGCATCGGCACTTTTGAATGATCCTGAAATCCTGATTTTAGATGAGCCAACAAATGGTTTAGATCCCCAGGGAATTCATCAAATTCGTGACATCATCAAAGAAATCGCATCGCAAGGAACAACAATTTTATTGGCTTCACATTTATTGGACGAAGTCGAAAAAGTATGCTCGCATGTTGTGGTATTGAGAAAAGGCGAAATTTTATATTCTGGTTCAGTTGATGAAATGTCTGCTAATGAAGGTTTCTTTGAAATTTCTTCAGATGACAATCTTGCTTTAAAATCTATTTTAGGCGATCATCCGAATGTAGATCATATTAAAGAGGAAGAAGGAAAAATTTTGGTTTACCTAAAATCCGAATTAGCAGCATCCGATTTAAATCAGTTTTTATTCTCGAAAAACATTGTTTTAAATCATTTGGTAAAACGCAGAAACAGTCTAGAAGCTCAATTTTTAGAATTAACCAAAAACGCCACCATTCAAAAAAACTAAACCATGAACCGACTTATATCTATAGAACTTCAAAAAACATGGCTAAACAAATCTAGTCGTATCCTAACCTTAACTTATTTTATTTTACTCTCTTTTATAGCTTTGATTGCTTCAATAAAATTTGATATTGGAAATTTTCATTTACAAGTGGCTGAAATGGGTATTTTTAATTTTCCATTTATCTGGCATTTCAACACTTATGTTGCAGCTATATTAAAACTCTTTCTTGCAATCGTTATTGTATCTATGATGGCCAATGAATATAGCTACGGAACATTAAAACAAAATTTAATTGACGGCTTAAGCAAAAAAGAATTTATCCTATCTAAATTTCTTACCGTCGTTTTATTTGCATTTGCTTCGACCGTTTTTATTTTTGTCATGAGTTTAATATTAGGTTTGATTTTTTCATCCTATACTGAAATCGATATTATTTTTAGCGACCTCGATTTTCTACTTGCTTTTTTTGTAAAACTGACTGGATTTTTCTCTTTCTGCTTATTTCTAGGAATCCTCATAAAGCGATCAGCCTTTGCATTAGGTTTTCTTTTAGTTTGGAATATAATAGAAGGAATATTGCGTGCATTTCTGGCATTTCGAGTTTTTCCAAACAGTACAATCGATGAGAAAATTACACAGTTTTTTCCTTTGGAATCAATGTCTAATTTAATTATTAATCCTGGCCCAAGATTATCTGTTATTAAAAACATTGGCTCACAAATCGGAATTGACACAGATATCGATTACAGTGTGAGTTATTTTGCCATTATAATTGTTTTAATCTGGACATTTTTATTCATTTACTTCTCGTATAAATTATTAAAAAAGCGAGATTTATAGTATATTTGTGAGGCTATGACTCATCTAAAGGTTTTATTATCGTTTTTTTTCATGTGCTGTTTATCGTACAAGATGAACGGTCAATATATAAACATAGATGATCAAAGAACGCCACAACAGCTTATTGAAAATGTTTTAGTAAATAGCTCGTGTGCTTCGGCTTCAAATGCAACAGGAAAAGGAGACACTTTTACAGTAGGGCAACAAAGTTTTGCTTATTTTAATGCAGGATCAAGCGGATTTCCTTTTGCAGAAGGCGTTATTTTGACCACTTCAACAAGCCGAAATGCTGTTGGCCCATATATTAGCAATAATGGCGGTGGAAATGTCAACTGGACCGGTGATTCCGACTTAAACAGCATTCTAGGAATCAACTCCATAAACGCAACGGTTTTAGAGTTCGATTTTGTTCCCCTAACCGATATTTTAAGTTTCAATTATATTTTTGCATCAAATGAATATCAGTCATTTTTCCCTTGCGAATATTCAGATGGATTTGCATTTTTAATCAAAGAAGCTGGAACTGCTGGCCCGTACAAAAATTTAGCTGTATTGCCCAATAGTACAATTCCAGTTTCTTCAACAAATGTGCGACCAAAAATTGAACCTGGATATAAATCAAATGGAGATCCTTATCCAGGTTGTCCTGCAGTTAATCAAAATTATTTCAATGGTTTAAACAACAATACAAGCCCTGTAAATTATGCAGGACAAACCGTTGTAATGAATGCTCGAACTGAAGTAGTTACTGGAAAAACATATCACATCAAACTTGTTATTGCAGATGATAAAAATCAATATTATGATTCTGCAGTTTTTTTACAAGCCGGAAGTTTTTCATCAAAAATAGATTTTGGCGCTGATCAAACAGAATTATCTGGAAATCCTTTGTGCTATGGACAAGAAGCAATATTAGACACTAAATTATCAGCTTCTTATGATTTTAAATGGTACAAAGACAATGTGCTTTTGCCTGGCGAAAAAAATCCTGTTTTACATGCCAAAACATCTGGCGTTTATAGAGCGGATGTTACTTTAACACCTTCTGCCTGTACCCTGACAGGAGAAATTAAAATTGAAGTTGCTCCTGAAATTGTGTCAACAAACACAACATTGCTCCAGTGTGATGACAATAATGATGGCATCAGTATTTTTAATATAAAAAAAGTTGACAATCTGATTAAAAATAATGCATCAGATATTACAAATAGTGGCTATTACGAAACTTTGGCTAATGCGCAATCCAAGACAAATCCGATTGCAAATCCTGAAAAGTACACAAACAAAAGTGCCAATCAAATTATATATGGAAGGCTTGAAAATAAATTTGGTTGTTTTAAAATTGCAGAAGTAACGCTTCAAATTTCAAATAAAACAATTGCGCCTCAAAATCCTGTAAAAACATGCGATGACGATGACAAACAAGACGGTCTTTATCAATTTGATCTTGATGCACAAGTTACTCCTCAATTAATTGCGGGTCTCCCATCTGGCATGACCGTGCAATATTTTTTAAGCAGTAATGATGCGATAACAGAGGCAAATGTATTGCCAAATATTTTTAAAAATACTGTTGCGTTCACTCAAACTATTTATGCAAAAATTATAAATGGTGCCGATTGTTACAACATTTCGCCAGTTACACTTGTAGTAAACACTTTTGATCCGCCAAATTTTCAAGAGGAATCTAAATACATGTGCAAAGATAATGACGTTATACTTTCAGTAGCGACTGGTTTCAAAAGCTATTTATGGAGCCCTGGAAATAGCACCTCAAATTCAATCACTGTAACTTCTCCTGGAGATTATTCTGTAACTGTAACAGATGCAAATGGATGTCAAAAAACAAAAATCTTCAAAGTCATTTTATCTGAACCAGCGACTATCACAGAAGCTGTCGTAAAAGATTTTTCTGGAGTTGACAATTCAGTTTTAATAAAATATACCGGTTCTGGAAACTACGAATTTTCATTGGACGGAACTGTTTTTCAAGACGATCCACAATTAACTGGAGTTGCTCCCGGCGTATATTCTGCAGTTGCAAGGGATAAAAATGGTTGCGGGCTTTCTAATAGATTTTTATTTTATGTCTTAGATTATCCTAGATTTTTCACTCCAAATGGCGATGGATATAATGATTTATGGACTATCAAAAACATAAATCAGATGCCCGATTATACCATCAGCATTTTTGATCGTTATGGAAAATTTTTAAAACAAATGAATCAAAACAGCACCGGCTGGAATGGCATTTTTAATGGCGAACAATTGCCATCAGACGATTATTGGTTTACACTTCTTTTTGTGGATGGAAAAAGTGCTAAAGGTCATTTTAGCTTAAAAAGATAATTTTTATAAATTCCAATTGTCACTCTAAGCGAAGTCGAAGAGCAAAATTTCAAAACAACTTCAACAAATCCTAAATTTCAACTAATTAGAAAGAAAAAATGCTTTATCTTTCAAAGAAACTAAAATAAAAACTTATTTTTGGTTTGGGCGATTCAATTCTATATAGTCGTTAAACGAGCCAATGAAAAAAACATTACACTTCTTATTGTTTCTTTTTTGCACTATAAATTGTTTTGCTCAATTTAGTAAAACACATTATATACCGCCATTGGTTTCTGCTGTAGGATTTGCAAATGATCAATATATTTACATTTCTACACCAAGCATCTCCAACGTCAATTTTAAAATCATTGCCAATGGAGGAAGCATAATTAACGGAACTGTAAACAGCAACAATCCTTATCGCTATTACATTGGAACTGGATTAGACACACAATTGTTCACGCCTTTAACAAGCATTGGTATTGTTTCAAACCGAGGATATATAGTAGAAGCCGAGGACCTTATTTATGTAAGTATAAGAGTCAATGCCGGACTAGCCCAAAACAACTATAATCACGCAGGAGGATTAGTATCCAAAGGAAATAGTGCGCTGGGAAATACTTTTAGATTAGGTGCAATGCTAAATCCGCTTTATGATGAAACATTATTGAACTTTGCATCAATCATGGCTACAGAAAACGGAACTAAAATCACGATTTCAAATATTCAAAACGGAACACAGCTTTTAAATGGCACTACCATTTCTGGACCAATAACAGTGACTTTAAACAAAAATGAAAGCTATGTGCTGGCCTTAAAAAACTATAATGACGGTCAAATTCTGTCTAATAGTTCTAAAATGATTGGAGCACTAGTCACTTCAGACAAACCAGTTGTTGTCAATTCAGGTTCTTTCGGAGGAAGTAATAGTACAGAATTGGGCAGAACCCAAAATGGGAGTCTAGCTCCTTTAGGAAGAGATGTTGGTTTTGACCAAATTGTCTCTTTAGAGAAAACCGGAAAAGAATATGTATTCCTAAAAGGCCTTGGAACTGATGAACTGGAACGTGTTTTATTAATAGCGCATTACGACAATACCGATGTATTCTTGAATGGCTCCACAGTTCCATATAAGACACTCAAAAGTGGTGAATATCTTGCAATTGACGGAAGCCAATTTATAAATGGAAGTTTATATGTAAAAACTTCTGCTAATGTATTTGCCTATCAAAGTATCGGAGGAACAACGCATCCTGCCAATCAAAATCTATTTTTTGTTCCTCCAATAAATTGCGCGACGCCAAATACGGTTGATAATATTCCTCAAATACAATCTATTGGAAACAATACTTTTAACGGATATCTAAATATTGTAACCGAAACCGGAGCAACTGTTTTATTAAACAACAATCCTATTTCTGCTTCTCCTTTTCCAATTCAAGGAACTGCAGATTTTGTGCGTTATACTGTTTCTGACTTATCCGGAAATATAGCTGTAAAATCAACCAAACAGGTTTATGTTTCTTATTTTGGAACCAATGGAGCCGCAACTTACGGAGGTTATTATTCTGGCTTTGACCTAAAACCTGAAATTGTGAGCGGAAAAATCACCTTAACAAATTCCGCCTGTATTCCAAATGTCTCTTTAAAAATCAACACTTTATCTTCTTATGACACTTTTCAATGGTTTAAAGATGATGTTTTAATTCCAGGCGAAAATAAAAATACGTTTACGCCAACCCAACCTGGTTTTTATCAAGTGAGAGGAAGTATTTCGGGCTGTGTCAGCGATGTTTTTTCAGATAAAATTCCAGTGAGCGATTGTCCTATAAATGTTGATAACGATTTGGCAAATGACAATATTGATGTAGATTATGACAATGATGGACTAACAAATTGTACAGAATCATATGGCAATTTGCCAATTAATACCTCAAACCCAAATTCAGGTTTGGTAAAAACAGGAACTTATTCAAATTCGTTTTCAGGCACAATTATAAATAGTAATCCTGCAAGTGCAATTCCTTTTTTAGGAAATAGCGATGGAAGCTTTATTACCGAAGTTCACCAAGGAAAAGGCCTATCTGTTAGCTATAATTTGAGTTTTATAAAACCAATAAATCTAAGTTTGGAATATGTAACAGCTGCAAATACCACTGATTTATTAAACTCTGATTCGGAATATATTATTAATTCAGACACTGACAAAACCGTAACCGTTTTAAATCCGACCAATCAATTATTAATTGATACAAATTATGACGGAATTTACGAAAGCGGCGTTACGCAATTTTCTTCTTTTGAAATCCGTTTTCGCCTAAATGGAAGTGTTCCTCTTCAAGCGGGAACTGGCACATTCAAATTTCAATCTTATCAAACAAAATCTTTTAAGATAACACACAAAAATCTTTTAGATACTGCTGGAAACAAAGCAACATTCCAACTAATTGCTACTTGCGTTCCAAAAGATACTGACGGCGACGGCATTCCTGATCAACTAGACCTGGATTCAGATAATGACGGAATTCCCGATCAAATAGAATCACAAATAAAACCAATTCCGCTTTCAAACACCGACACCAATTTAGATGGTTTAGATGAAATTTTCAATTTTTCGGCATCGCCAATTGACACTGATGCTGATGGAATCCCAAATTATCTGGATTTAGACAGTGATAATGATGGCATCTTCGATTTAGTAGAATCTGGAAGCAATGCAACTGACACAAATCGAGATGGTATTATTGACATTACAACTTTTGGAATTAATGGTTTGGCAGATGCTTTAGAAACCAATCCTGACAATGGCATCTTAAAATATACCGTTTTAGATTCTGATAACGACGGAATAAAAAATTATATGGAAATCGATAGTGACAACGATGGCTGTAATGATGTTATAGAAGCTGGGTTTAGTGACCCTAATTTTGATGGACAATTAGGAAATGTCCCTGTTGCAGTAAACTCTTTTGGAATTGTTACCAGCAGAACTGATGGTTATACCGCTCCAAATGGCAATTATATTATTGCAACTCCAATTATAATTACCAAACAGCCAGAAAACCAAACCATTTGTGAACTAGAAAAAGCTGTTTTTAGTATTGAATCTAATGCAGATACTTTTCAATGGCAATTGTCTACCGATGCTGGAACTACATGGAATGCCTTGACAGAAAACGCTACTTATTCAGGAACCAAAACTACATCTTTAACCATTCAAAAAGCAATTTCTGCAATGAATGGCTATCAATATCGTGTGCTTTTAAACCGCAATAATAATGCATGTGGATTAACTTCTGCAAATTCTGTTAAGCTTATTCTGAATGCTTTGCCTATTTTAAATTCACCTATCACAATCGTTCAATGTGATGACGACACTGATGGTGTTTCAAATTTTAATATTACGGAAAAAAACAATTTTGTTTCGGCTAATTCTTCTAATGAAACCTTTACTTATTACACCACTTTGGCAGGTGCAAACACAAAAGATCAAGCTCTTTTGATTTCAAATCCTCTCGCATTTAAAAGCAACAATAAAAGCATTTGGGCCAGAGTTGAAAACACAAACGGATGTTTCTCTGTAGCAAAATTAAACTTGAAAGTTTCAACAACACAAATTGATCCAAATTTTAAAAGATCTTTTGCTGTTTGTGATGATTTTATTGATGCCACCAATGATGACAAAGACGGAATTGCATCGTTTGATTTCAGTAGTGTCACGCAGGATATCCAAGCAATGCTTCCTTCTGCAAGCGATAATTATTCTATAAACTATTATGCGAATGAAACTGACGCCTTAGCAGAAACCAATACAATTACAAATCCTTCGAATTACAGAAATACGACACCAAATCAACAAAAAATTTGGGTAAGAGTTGACAGTAATCTCGACAATGCTTGTTTTGGTTTAGGAGCCTATATTACGCTTAAAGTTAATGCAAAACCCAATATTGACATCAACAGCAATCAAAGCGCCAATACATTAGTTTGTTCAAATCTGCCAACTTTCTTCGTCAAACTTGATGCTGGACTAATTGGCAATACTCCTGCAAGCACATACAACTATATTTGGTCGAAAGACGGCAGTATAATTCCTGAGGAAAATAGTGAAACTTTAGAAGTCAATGAAGAAGGAAAATATACTGTAGAAGTTTTTACTAAAGAAGAAAATAGTTGCAGTCGAACAAGAACTATTACAGTAACAGCTTCTGATATAGCCCACCTAGACTCTGTTTCTATTTCAGATTTATCCGATTACAATACTGTTGAGGCAAATGTTTCTGGAGCTGGAAACTACGAATACAGCATTGATGATCCTAGCAGTTCATTTCAAGAATCCAACCTTTTTGAAAATGTTCGCCCAGGCATACATGATCTTTACATTAATGATAAAAATGGATGCGGAAAAATTTCGAAAACCATAGCAGTACTAGGAATTCCAAAGTTTTTTACCCCAAATGGTGATGGCTACAATGATTATTGGAACATACAAGGTGCAAATGAGACTTTTAATTCTGGAGCCAAAATTCTTATTTTCGATCGATTCGGCAAATTAATCAAAGAAATTATTGCCTCTGGTAACGGTTGGGATGGGACTTTCACAGGCAATCCAATGCCGGCAGATGATTATTGGTACACTTTAAAATTAGAAGATGGCCGAGAAGCAAAAGGTCATTTCGCTCTAAAAAGGTAACTTCATTAAATCCCAAATTTTAAATTCCAAATTCCAAAAATAAAGCATAAAAAAATCCCAAACTCCATATTGGAATTTGGGATTTTTTATATTGAAAGTTAAAACTAATTAGATTTTATATCTTTTTCTATCAGTTTCACTTAAGTAAATCTTTCTTAAACGAAGAGATTTTGGAGTAACTTCAACATACTCATCTTTTTGAATGTACTCTAAAGCTTCCTCTAATGAGAATTTGATAGCTGGAATAATTCTAGCTTTATCATCAGCTCCAGAAGAACGTACGTTAGAAAGTTTTTTCGTTTTAGTAACGTTAACAGTCATATCGTCGCTACGAGTATTTTCTCCAATTACCTGACCTTCATAGATATCCTCGTTAGGATCAACGAAGAATTTACCACGATCTTGTAATTTATCGATAGAGTAAGGAATTGCTTTTCCGTTTTCCATAGAGATTAATGAACCGTTGTTACGTCCAGGAATTTCTCCTTTGTATGGTTCATATCCAATGAAACGGTGTGCCATAATAGCCTCACCAGCAGTAGCAGTAAGCAATTGATTTCTTAAACCGATAATTCCACGAGATGGAATGTTGAATTTAATAATCATACGCTCCCCTTTACCTTCCATAGAAAGCATTTCACCTTTACGGATCGTTACGAATTCAACCGCTCTACCTGAAAGGTTTTCTGGCAAGTCGATCGTTAATTCCTCAATTGGCTCACATTTAACACCATCAACTTCTTTGATGATAACTTGTGGCTGACCAATTTGAAGCTCATACCCTTCTCTTCTCATTGTTTCAATAAGAACTGACAAGTGCAATACACCACGACCAAAAACCATAAATTTATCAGCAGAATCAGTTTCACCAACTTTCATCGCTAAGTTTTTCTCTAACTCTTTTGTCAATCTTTCACGGATGTGTCTAGAAGTAACAAATTTACCTTCTTTACCAAAGAATGGAGAATCGTTAATTGTAAACAACATACTCATTGTTGGCTCGTCGATAGCAATTGTTTGTAAAGCTTCTGGGTTTTCAAAATCAGCGATAGTATCACCAATTTCAAAACCTTCAATACCTACAACAGCACAAATATCACCAGCAACAACCTCTTCTACTTTTCTACGGCCTAAACCTTCGAAAGTATGCAATTCTTTAATTCTTGATTTGATGATTTTTCCATCTCTTTTTACCAAAGAAATTGGAGAACCTTCTTTCAAAGTACCTCTTTCAAGACGACCAATAGCGATACGACCTGTAAAAGAAGAGAAATCTAAAGAAGTGATCAACATTTGTGGAGTTCCTTCTGCAACTTTTGGAGCAGGAACATTTTTGATAACCATATCCAATAATGGCTCAATGTTTTGTGTTTGAACTTTCCAGTCATCAGACATCCAGTTGTTTTTAGCTGAACCGTAAACAGTTGGGAAATCCAATTGTTCTTCAGTAGCACCTAATTCAAACATTAAGTCAAAAACTTTTTCGTGAACTTCTTCAGGAGTACAGTTTTCTTTATCAACTTTGTTGATAACTACACATGGTTTCAAACCTAAATCAATAGCTTTTTGTAACACGAAACGTGTTTGTGGCATTGGCCCTTCAAAAGCATCCACTAACAAACATACACCATCGGCCATGTTCAATACACGTTCAACTTCACCTCCAAAATCCGCGTGGCCTGGAGTGTCAATAATATTGATTTTTGTTCCTTTATATTGAACTGATACGTTTTTAGAAGTAATAGTAATACCTCTCTCACGCTCTAAATCGTTATTATCAAGAATTAAATCACCTGTGTTTTCATTTTCACGAAATAACTGACAGTGATACATAATTTTATCAACCAAAGTTGTTTTACCGTGATCGACGTGGGCAATAATTGCAATGTTTCTAATAGATTCCATCTGTGATTTTTAATGGCTGCAAAGGTACACTTTATTTTCTAAAAAAAAACGTTTCTAACATAGTTTGCGTATATACAATCAATTAGTTAATACAAAACATCAAAACACAGCCCTTAAATTGAACTTTACTTATTGTTTAATTATAGTTAATTTAACTATATTTGAAGTAATGAAAAGTAAAACTCTCCAAATTACTCTAGTTTACATTCTAGTATCATTATTTATGGCGGTACTCTGTCATAAAATACTTATCACTTATTTTTCAGACGTTAAATATTTTTATCTTTTTTTTCTAAAAGACATTTTCTTCATTTTAACTACAGCCTTATTTTTCAAATACATAGTTTCTAAAAACGAAAAACATAATGTTACCGTTTTCAAAAAATTAAAGGAAACAAACGAAGAAATAAAAGAATCCAACGAAAAATATGACATTGTAGCAAAAGCAACAAGCGACACGATTTGGGACTGGAAAATTCAGGAAGACAGCATAAATTGGAACAAAGGAATTGAAGGGATTTTTGGATACAATCCCACCGAAGTGGGCAAAACTTCTAAATGGTGGTTTGATAAAATTCATCCCGAAGACAGCATCAGAATGTCAATAAAATTATATTCTTTCATTGAGCAAAAAACCGAAAAATGGCAAGATCAATATCGCTTTAGATGTGCCGACGGAAGCTATAAATATGTTTTAGACAGAGGTTTTTTATTGAAAGATGAAAATGGAAGAGCCATTAGAATGATCGGAGCCATTCAAGACATCACAAAACAAAAAGAAGAAGAACAACGATTAAAGCTTTTAGAAACTGTAATTACCCAATCAAAAGATTCAATTTTAATTACGGAAGCCAATTCGCAGGCACGAAAAATTCCGAAAATCGTGTACGTAAATCCAGCTTTTTCGCAAATGTCAGGTTATTTATCAAATGAAATTGTTGGCAAATCTCCTAATATTTTTAAAGGCCCAAAATCAGATTCTGAAGAATTAAAAAAACTATTGCGAGCAATCAAAAATGAAGAAGAATGCTTGATTGAAACCATTAGCTACACCAAACAAAAAGAAGAATATTGGGTTCGCTTTTCGATGATTCCAATTTTCAACAATGAGGGATCAATTTCACACTGGATCTCTATACAAAGAGATATCACGGAAGAAAAAAAGCTTGAAACCGAAAAAGAGCATCTTATTCGAGAATTGACCCAAAACAACAAGGATTTAAAGCAATTTTCATACATCACTTCACACAATTTGAGAGCTCCATTATCAAATTTAATTGGGCTTTTGAATCTAATTGAAGATATTCCGATTGAAAATCCAGAGCTTGAAGAAATTTTATCTGGATTTACCAAATCAACTCATTTACTGAACGAGACCATCAATGATCTGGTAAAAGTCATCATCATCAAAGACAATCCTTCGATGCAAAAAGAGGAAGTTTCTTTAAAAGAAGTCTTTGAAAATGTTTTCAGTCAATTATCTTTTCAAATAGAACTGCATAAACCAATTATAAAGCTTAAATTTGACCGTGTTCCATTATTAAACACAAACAAAGCATATATCGAGAGTATTTTGCTTAATTTGCTCACCAATTCTATAAAATACAAATCAGAAAACAGGAAGCTAAAAATATCCATTATTGCTGAACAGATCGACAATAAGGCGATATTGACATTTAAGGACAACGGAATTGGTATTGATTTAGAAAGAAACCGTGACAAAGTTTTTGGCCTATATCAAAGATTTCATAATTATCCAGACAGCAAAGGACTTGGCCTATATCTTGTAAAATCTCAGGTTGAAACCATGGGAGGAACAATCAGCATAGAAAGCGAAGTCAACAAAGGCACCACCTTTATAATAACATTTAAAAATTAAAGATCATGCTCGAGCAGATTTTATGCATTGACGACGACCCAATCACGTTGATGTTATGCAAAAAAGTAATTTCGAAGTCACAAATTTGCCATGAAATTATTACAGCTCAAAATGGCGAAGAAGCCCTTCATCACTTCAACACTTTAAAATATACCAACAACAAGAACAAAGACAACAAAAAACCCGAATTAATTTTTTTAGACCTCAATATGCCAGTTATGGGAGGCTGGGAGTTTTTAGACCATTTCACTTCTTCTGACTATAAAGAATTCAACACCGCAAGTGTCATCGTATTATCTTCTACAATTGACCCAGAAGATTTAGCCAAGGCAAAAAAATATCCAATAATAATAGACTTCCTTTCAAAACCTATTACACAGCCAATGCTGGAATATCTTAAAAAGAAAATAGATCTTTAGATTAAATCCCAATACTAAAATTCCAAATTCCAACTTTACAAGAGCGGGGATTTGGATTTTTTTTATTTCAAAAAGAGATTTTTGCGCTTCAAAACCTGAAACCTGAAACTTGAAACTTGGAATTTGATATAAACAAAAAAAGTCCTCGAAAAGAGGACTTTTTAATATCTAATAAATTGTTTTAATTACAATTTAGCAACATGTTTCGTTAATTTAGACTTCAAGTTAGAAGCTTTATTATTGTGAATGATGTTCTTTTTAGCTAATTTATCAATCATAGAGATTACAGTTGATAATTTTGCAGTAGCATCAGATTTATCAGTAGCTAATCTTAATGCTTTGATAGCATTACGAGTAGTTTTATGTTGGTATCTGTTAAGAACTCTTCTTTTTTCGTTGCTTCTGATTCTTTTTAAAGCTGACTTATGATTTGCCATTTCTTTTAATTTTAGATGTAATAATTATTATAAATACTAGTTAAAAAAGAAAAACCTCCCACAATTGCAAAACAATCACTTTGGTTTTAACTAATAAAACAAAAACCGAGACACCAATTTTTGTTTTACAAAACTTATTTACAACTAATTTTGTAGTCCGTAGGGGAATCGAACCCCTGTTACCAGGATGAAAACCTGGCGTCCTAACCCCTAGACGAACGGACCTCAATTCTCCTAAGTTGGAAATTATTCAATATGTAATATAACTTGTAGTCCGTGGGGGAATCGAACCCCCCTTACCAGGATGAAAACCTGGCGTCCTAACCGATAGACGAACGGACCGCGCTTCTGTATTGCGGATGCAAAGATACATCTATTTTTTATTTGCGCAACACCTAACGCAAAAAAATATATTATTTTTTAGTACGCCTTAGCAAAAAGCACTCTTTTAGATGAAGGATTCCCAGTAAACACGCAGGTTCCCGCCTCTTCAACAGCATCCAAAGGAATGCAACGAATGGTCGCTTTTGTCAAATCTTTTATCTTTTCTTCTGTCGCTGCAGTTCCGTCCCAGTGAGCAGAAATAAAACCTCCTTTGCCTTCTAAAACTTCTTTAAATTCCTCAAAATTATTCACTTGTGTAATATGAGTATTCCTATATTCAAATGCTTTAGTAAATAAGTCATTTTGAATCTGCTCAAGCAAATCATTTACATAATCAACGATTTTCTCCGCTGCAACAACTTCTTTTGACAAATTATCACGTCTTGCCACTTCAAAAGTTCCATTTTCTAAATCTTTTGGACCTACAGCAATACGAACAGGAACTCCTTTCAATTCCCATTCAGCAAATTTGAATCCTGGTTTTTGAGTCGTTCTATCATCATACTTCACTGAAATTTTCAGCTTTCTTAGTTTTGCTGTCAATTCATTAACGGCTGCTGTTATCTGCGCTAATTGCTCATCTGTTTTATGGATTGGCACAATTACAACTTGTATTGGAGCCAAATTTGGAGGCAACACCAAACCTTGATCGTCAGAATGCGTCATAATCAACGCCCCCATAAGACGAGTAGAAACTCCCCAAGAAGTTCCCCAAACATGTTCTTGCTTTCCTTCTGCATTTGCAAATTTCACATCAAATGCTTTTGCAAAGTTCTGCCCCAAAAAGTGAGAAGTTCCAGCCTGCAATGCTTTTCCGTCTTGCATTAATGCCTCAATACAATAAGTTTCATCTGCACCAGCAAAACGCTCAGTTTCCGTTTTAAGACCTTTCACAACAGGAATCGCCATAAAGTTTTCTACGAAATCCGCATAAACGTTCATCATTTTTTCAGACTCTTCAATCGCTTCTGCTTTAGTAGCATGAGCCGTATGCCCTTCTTGCCATAAAAACTCAGCAGTTCTCAAAAACAAACGAGTACGCATTTCCCAACGAACCACATTCGCCCATTGGTTAATTAATAGAGGTAAATCTCTGTACGATTGCACCCATCCTTTATATGTAGACCAAATGATCGCCTCACTTGTAGGACGAACAATTAATTCCTCTTCTAGCTTTGCATTTGGATCGACCATCAATTTTCCTGGTCTTTCCTCATCATTCTTTAATCTATAATGCGTTACAACAGCACACTCTTTTGCAAATCCTTCCGCATTTGTTTCTTCTGCCTCAAACATGCTCTTCGGCACGAACAAAGGAAAATAAGCGTTCTGATGCCCCGTTTCTTTAAACATTCGATCTAATTCAGCCTGCATTTTTTCCCAAATAGCATATCCGTATGGCTTAATTACCATACATCCTCTAACTCCTGAATTTTCAGCTAGGTCTGCTTTTACAACCAGTTCATTATACCATTTAGAATAATCTTCTGATCTTGTAGTAAGGTTCTTACTCATATTATATAGTTTGGCACAAATTTTGTTTTAAATAATTTTAACTAAATAGTTTGACAAAACTAACTATTTTTGTAATGTGCAACAATAAAAAACACCACAGATATGAAAACTTCTACTTATCTCCGCCAAAACTCAAGTTACTTTTACTTAATTGGACTACTGAGTTTTCTCCTTGCTTCGTGTGGCTCTTACCAAAACACTTCTTATTATGATAATGATGGGGTTTATGGCAAATCTACAAACACGTATGCACAAACGACTGTCACAAGCACCAATAGTCAATATAAAGATTACTTTAAGTCATTACAAGACGCGAATCAACCTACCGAAATTTTTACTGACGTAGATAATTACAGCAATTATGCTGTAAACGATAGTACACAAACAGCATCCGTAGCAGCTTATCCAGGTTGGGGAGGCTACAGCACAGAAACTTCTGTAGCTGTTTACTCTGATCCATCATGGTATTTTGGAATCGGATTTGGATGGGGATATCCTTATTATGGATACGGATGGGGATATCCATACTATGGCTGGGGCTATCCATACTACGGATGGGGATATTATCCAGGATGGGGATACCCAGGTTGCGGTTACGGATATTATGCAAATTACAATTATAGCTACGGAAGAAGAGGATCAGCTGCTTATTACGGATCTAGAGGATACGCAACAAGAAGCTCATCATACGCAGGAAGAAATTATGCTGGCAGAAGTTATGCCGGAAATGATTTCACAACAAGAAATTATGCTGGAAGAAGCAGCTACAATACAAATGGAAGAAGCTATTCAGATTACAGAAGAAGTTCTTCTGTAAACGGCAGAACCTATTCAAGTCCAACATTTACTGATAGAAGAAGCACTGCGCAAGGCCAAAGCAGTGGTTATGATTATTCTAACAGAAGATCAAGTGCAGGAATGACCAACAGAAGCTACAGCACTCCAAACAGCAGTTCATCCAGAACTTACTCTCCTAGCCCATCTCGTTCATCGATGAGCAGTGGCAGTGGTGGAAGATCCTACAGCGGTGGCGGTGGTGGCTACAGTGGCGGTGGCGGCGGAGGAGGAAGATCCTACGGCGGTGGCGGTGGCGGAGGAAGAAGATAATTCCTCTTTTTCACCAAATCATTCACTTACTTTAAAAATCTAACCAGATGAAAAAAATATTCTTCCTTTTTACTATAGGACTATCTTTTAGCGCCTTACATTCTCAAGAAATATCTGATGCTGTACGCTATTCACAAGACAACTTAACAGGAACGGCAAGATTCCGAGCCATGAGTGGTGCATTTGGAGCCGTTGGAGGGGATTTATCAGCCTTAACTGTCAATCCAGCTGGATCGGCAATATTCAACAACAATCAAATTGGGGTTTCTTTTAGTAATCAAACCAAAAAGAACAACTCCAATTATTTCGGAACTGAAACCAGCGAAAAGGACAATTCTTTTATTTTAAATCAAGCTGGAGCTGTTTTTGTTTTTCATGACCATAATCCAAATAGTAATTGGACAAAGTTTGCCATTGGAACAACTTATGAAAACACCAACAATTTCAATAACGAAATGTTTTCTGCCGGCACAAACCCTAGAAACTCAATTGACCAGTACTTTTTGACTTATGCTAATGGAATTCCTTTGAACAACATTACAAATATTCCTTATAGAGATCAATATTACGACGAACAACAAGCTTATTTTGGGTACAAAGGATATGTAATAGATCCTGTAAATCCAAATGACGGCAACAATACACAATACGTTTCTGCCGTTCCTGCTGGAGGAAATTATTATCAAGAAAACTCAGTTTACACCACAGGCTACAACAGCAAACTGAGCTTCAATATGTCAACGTCATATAAAGACAGAATTTATTTTGGAGCGAACTTAAACTTACATATTTTAGATTACAGAAGATCAAGCAGTTTCTACGAAGACAATAGCAATCCATTAGAAGCACGCGAAACAATATCTAGCTTGCGTTTCAATAACGATTTATACACTTACGGAAACGGTTTTTCTTTCCAACTGGGTGCAATTGCAAAAGTTACAGACGACTTGAGATTTGGTGTTGCTTACGAATCAAATACTTGGTACGATCTTTATGACGAAGTTTCACAGAGCCTAGGAACAACTAGACAAGCCGCGGGTGGTCCTGAAATAAACGAAAATGTTAATCCGAATATAATTAATGTGTATGACAGATACACTTTGCAGACACCTGATAAATTTACTTTCAGCGGTGCTTATATATTTGGGAAATCGGGTTTAATTAGCGTTGATTATTCGATCAAAAATTACGGAAACACAAAATACAAACCAACTAGTGATCCAGGATTCAGAGGATTAAATGCTGACATGAGCAATCAACTGACATCAAATGGAGAGCTAAGAATTGGTGCCGAATATAAAATCCAAAGATTAAGTTTGCGTGGGGGTTACCGTTTTGAGGGAAGCCCTTATAAAGACGGCACAACAATTGGCGATTTAAACAGCTATTCAGGAGGTTTAGGATATAGCTTTGGAGCGACAAAATTAGACTTAGCTTATTCTTATATGGAAAGAAAATCAAATCAAGGATTTTTCGCAACAGGGTTTACAGATGGAGCAAACATCACTTCTAAACTAAACAATGTAACTTTAACTTTATTATTTGAATTGTAATTAAAAATCAAAATAGATGATTGAAGATTTCCGTCGAGTTTTTTCTTGACGGATTTTTTTTTAGCTTAAAAAGAAGCGGTTTCATTTTACACCACTCAGAATCTATTAAAATTCAAAAATATAGCGGACAATAGGATTAGCTTCATAAAAAACATCTAAAAGAAACCGAAACAAGCGGTGTTTGAATAAAAAAGTGTAATTTTGCACTCCAATTTATAAAAGTATGAGAACCAAGTCTTTAAAAAAGAACAAAATTAACGTAATCACTCTTGGGTGTTCAAAAAATGTTTATGACAGCGAAGTCCTTATGGGACAGCTGCGTGCGAATGGAAAAGAAGTTGAACACGAGGCTCCTGCAGAAAAAGAAGGTAACATTATTGTAATTAACACTTGCGGTTTTATTGACAATGCAAAAGCCGAATCTGTAAATATGATTTTGGAATATGCCGACAAGAAAGACAAAGGATTAGTTGACAAAGTTTTTGTTACTGGATGTTTATCTGAACGTTACAGACCAGACTTAGAAAAAGAAATTCCGAATGTGGATCAATATTTTGGGACAACTGAGTTGCCTCAATTATTAAAAGCTTTGGGAGCTGATTATAAACACGAATTATTAGGAGAACGATTAACTACAACTCCAAAGAATTATGCTTACTTAAAAATTGCAGAAGGTTGCGACAGACCTTGCAGTTTTTGTGCTATTCCTTTAATGCGTGGTTCTCACGTTTCTCAACCAATTGAAAAATTGGTAAAAGAAGCTGAAGGCTTAGCTAAGAATGGTGTTAAAGAATTAATTTTAATTGCACAAGACTTGACTTATTATGGTCTTGATCTATATAAAAAGAGAAATCTTGGAGAACTTTTGGAAGCATTAGTTAAAGTAGAAGGAATTGAATGGATTCGTTTGCATTATGCTTTCCCAACTGGTTTTCCTATGGATGTTTTGGAAATCATGAAACGCGAGCCAAAAATCTGTAATTATATTGATATTCCGCTACAACATATTTCTGATTCGATCTTGAAATCAATGCGTCGTGGTACAACCCAAGCTAAAACGACTCAATTATTAAAAGATTTCCGTGCTTCAGTACCAGGAATGGCAATCAGAACAACTTTGATTGTTGGATATCCAGGTGAAACTCAGGAAGATTTTGAAATTCTGAAAGATTTTGTTCAAGAAATGAAATTTGACAGAATGGGATGTTTTGCTTATTCTCACGAAGAAAATACTCACGCTTATTTATTGGAAGATGATGTTCCGGATGATGTAAAACAAGCTAGAGCAAACGAAATAATGGAATTGCAGTCACAAATTTCTTGGGATTTGAACCAAGAAAAAGTTGGAAAAGTTTTCAAATGCATTATCGACAGAAAAGAAGGAGCACATTTTGTTGGCCGAACTGAGTTTGACAGCCCAGATGTTGACAATGAAGTTTTGATTGATGCCTCTAAACATTATGTAAAAACTGGTGAATTTGTTAATATCAAGATAATTGAAGCAACAGAATTTGATTTATACGGAGAACCTGCTTAAATTTACGCTAACTATTATCAATTTAGATAAAAAACTAATTATGAAACCTACGAACATTTTTTTTCTTTTGATTTTTACTTTATGCTGTGTTAACGCAGCATCAGCTCAATATGGTGGCTATAACAGTGGTTATGGTGGAGGTTATGGCGGTTATGGACGTGGTGGCGGAATGGGAATGGACAGAAGCATGATGGCTGGCCCGCAAAGCACTCCAAGCAAGCCAAAAGAAATTCCTGCAGAGGAAACTGCCGCGAAAATCGTTGAACAAATGAGACCTGAACTAAAACTTGATGATCTTCAAGCAATTGCTATCACTAACGCTTTAGCAGATAGTATTAGAGAACAAGGTGTACTTTTAAAAAACGAAAGCAGTAGTCAAGATCAAAAAGTAGAGCAAATTAATGCCCTAAGAGAAAGCACTACTAAAAAGATTAATGCTTTTTTGAATCCTGACCAAATAGAAAAGTATAAAGAATTCATGGCCAATTTCAAAGGGGTTCAAAAAGATAAATCAAAAAAGAAAAAAGACTCTAAAGATCACAAAGAAGCAACCGAAGAAGAAAAAACAAAAAAAGCTGAAGAATAATATTCAAAAAACTTCATCTCAAAATGTAAATGATCATGATAAAAAAACATTTATGTTATTTGGTTTTAGCAATTATAATAACTTCTTGCTCTACAAATCCATATAAAAGCACTGAAAAGGTTTACGATCAGCAGCTTAAAAATTTAGAAAATCAAATTACAAGCAAGGATCCACAAGCGATTCCTCCTGTAAGCCCAGTGGTGATTGATACTACTTACGCACAACAACTTGGCATTATTAAAGATACTTTATCAAAAACAGGTTCAACTCATTTAGTAAATGGCATCACAACAGAATGGATTGGAACTGTGAACTTTAATTTAAGAAAACCAAGCTTTATCATCATTCATCATACAGCGCAAGATTCTCTTAAACAAACGATAAACACTTTCACAAAAACCAAAACACAAGTAAGCGCTCATTATATTATTTCGGAAAACGGAAAAGTGGTGCAAATGCTTAATGATTATTTAAGAGCATGGCACGCAGGAGCGTCAACTTGGGGAAAAAATACTGATATCAATTCAAGCTCGATCGGGATCGAGTTAGACAACAACGGATTTAAACCTTTTACAGAAAGCCAAATCAGCAGTCTTGTTGCTCTTTTGACAAAATTGAAAAAAGATTATAATATTCCGACGCAAAATATTTTAGGACATTCTGACATTGCACCGGGAAGAAAACAAGATCCGAGCGCTTTATTCCCTTGGAAAACATTAGCCGAAAAAGGTTTCGGAATTTGGCCAGATGAAGTTTTAGAAGAAGCTCCTTTTGATTTTAAAATTGAGCCTGCTCTGAGAATAATTGGTTATAATACAAAAAATCTTTCGGCGGCGATTATGGCTTTTAAGTTGCATTACATTCAAACTGATGTAACCCCTACTCTAGACCGAAAAACAATAGATACTATTTATTCAATTTACAAAAAACAAGTTCAGTAATATAGTTCTGTAAAAAATACAAAGAGGCTGTTTTATAAAAACAGCCTCTTTTTTTATGCCAATATCTTAGTTATAATAGCACACAGATGATGCAGATCAAACAGGTTGTCGCTGTTTTTTTTTATCTGTAAAAATCTGTTTAATCCGCGTCATCTGCGTGCCATTTAAAGATATTATTTCAACAAGATAAATCTTCACAAAGAAAGGACGCACCGCAGTACGTCTCTACCATATAATACATAAATACATTAGCCGATTAACGCAATACATTTCACATTTTCACATTTTCACATTTTCACATTATCTCATTGTCCTCCCAATAAAAAAGCTGCCAAAACATTAATATGTTTCGACAGCTCCAAAAAAAAAAAAAAAATATCAATCTTTATCTCTAGAAAGAGTATGTTGTAGCAACGAGAGCAAAAATCGAACCGCCTGTTGGCATTGCATCTTTATCTAAAAAGATATCTTCTGATGCTGCATCGTATCTTAACTCAGGAATTATTGTCAATTTTCCAACTTTGTAATTTAAAGAAACAGTATTTGCAAAAACATTTGAGCCAGTCAATGTTCCTAAACTTGGCGCCGCGCTTTTAGCATCAAAATATTCCATTCTGTAAGCTAATAACAAAGACGGAGAGAATGAATAATTTGCATATCCTACTAATGAGAACCATTCCCCATCGTCAGCGCTTATAAAATCATTTTTAGTTTTTGCATAAGTTGCATTAAATCCAAGTGCGAAACTATCACTTAATGTTTTTGAAGCAACTAAGTCAAATTGCGTTTTATTTTCATCTGAAGCCGGATTTGAACTTCCTGATGTAAAATTCAAATATGCACTTCCTGTTTCACCTATATATCCAACTTGTCCGATATATGTTTTTTGTGACGAACCCGCATCCATTGCCGATTTAAAATCTGTTGGGTTAGTAATACCGAACATCGCTGTAAACTTTCCTGAAGTATATTGCGCTTTTAAACCTGTATTAAAGAACGGCCCATAAGAAAAGGCATATGACATACTGTAGTTTTTATTATCAACAGCATCTAACACCTCATATCCTATATGAGTACCAAAACTACCTACAACAAATTTGAATTTTTCGGTAACTTGGTAAGTAAAAAATAATTGTTTAATTAAAAATTTTGCATTTATATCTTTATCTGTTGTTTCATTATATGAAAATTCACCCGCTCTTTTTCCGAATCCTAAATCTACAAATACAGAGGCTTTTCCAAAAGTGTGTCCTGCTTCAACAGACGCCATTCCTAATTCAAATGAATCCTGAGAGTTGGTAAAGCTCGTTAATCCATTCATTTGTTTCGAAAAATCGTATTTATAGTACGCATCTGCTGATCCGCCCCATGTCGTCGCTGGTGAAGTTGCAGTTTCTGTATCATCTTGGGCAAAAGCAAAAGAACTCGTTAACATCGCGGCAAAAATGTGTAATACTTTTTTCATGTTTTAATTGGTTTTTGGTTATTAATTGATTCTGGTTAGTTAATCTTTATATATTTTAAAAAATAGTAAATAGCACTTTTAAAACCCTTAATCGCCCTCTAAAACCCCCTCATTTTCTTTAGCGAATTTATTAACTTTTGCATGAGTAGAACAATCCAAAAGTACTTTTTTGACGTTTTAGAAGCAGAATTATGGATTACAAAAATTAAACAAGCAATAATCGTTATTTGACATTTATACGGATTCATTTTTGAAAATTCAACAATGCATTTTTAATCACTAACCACTTTAAAACACACAAAACGCAAAACAAAACAACAAATGAAACCAAAAAACCACTTAAAAATACATTAAAAAACAACTACCCCCTAAATTTTTAGGGGGTAGTTGTAAAAAATAAAATAAATAAGAATTTACAACAAAAATAAGCAACCTTCGAAAACCTTTATTAACAGAAAATAAAATTCTTACAAAAACACCCCTACAAAACTTCTAAAACCTCATGATGATGCAGATCATTTTTTTTGGTTTAAAAAAACAAAAAAGCCTGTCCAAAAATTGAACAGGCTCATAAAAGAAACAGGACGACTAAATTAATCCTGTGTATTGTATTTTTTCAAAAACTCCCTAACCTTGATTCCCGATTCTTTCAAATCTTCATCTTTCCATTTCCCTTCAGACTTTGCCGATTTCTTCAGAATAGAACAAGTTTCATCTTTATCAGAAACCGACCATGTAATCCAGCTGAGTTTTCTGGCTTCCATCCAATCAATGTATTCTTGCCAAGCTTTCATATTTAACGGCCCATCACCCGAAGCTTCCATTCCAGCAGATTCTGAAACAAAAACAGGTACTCCTTTTTTTATTGCTGCGTCGGTTCGATCTCTTAATTCCTTTCCATGCGTTGCTGCATAAAAATGCATCGTATACATTATATTAGAATATGCCATAATAGGATCTTCTGCCGGAAGATCAATATCTTGATCCCAATGCGGGCAACCAACCAAAATGATATTATTAGGATCATTTTCTCTAATTATACGGATTATTTCCTCGGCATATGCTTTGACTTCCCACCAGCTTTCATAATCCGGCTCATTAAACACCTCATATATTATATTAGGGTATTTAGCATACTTTTTTGACATCTCTGCAAAAAATGCCGAAGCTTCCTTCAAATTAATATTATGACTGTGCCAATCAATAATAACATAAATATCTGATTTGATAGCGCCATTTACAACTGCTTCAATCTTTTCTTTAGCAAACTGTGGATCTTTCATATAAGACATCTCCCCTAATTCGATTCCATTCGCCGCCCGAACCACATTGCAATTAAAATCTTTTTTCAGCCAGCTCACTGCTTTTTCATTATAAAATCGTGGCCACATACTATGCCAGCCAAAGCTCAAGCCTCGCAACACAATAGGTTCATTATTTTGATCCACTAACTGAGTGCCTTTCAAACTTAATTGACCGTGTTTTTTCACAAACTGAGCCTGCAAATTACCAACAATCAATAATAAAACAACAGTAAGGAAGTAAGCTTTTGATTTCATAAATTTTAAGTTTAAGGAGTTAGACGAAGTGTAATTACATCATGAGAAGCAAGATCTGAAATAAAATTCTTTTTAGTTGTACCTATTTCTTTATTTTTCCAAAGATCTTTTATTTTATAAGTCACTTTATTGAAATCAGCTTCAAAACCAAAATCAGCATCTTTAATACTATTCTTTTTAAAATCGAAATTAACCTTTTTAGCAACATCACTTCGGTTTAAAAAAGTAATTGCCCAATTTCCATCTGCTAAAGGCTTAACCCAAACTTCTAAACCATCTTCCACCGAATATTTAAATCCTTGAATCCCTAATTTATCTTGGTTAACTGCAATTAAATCCTTATTTGTCAAAATTGCCAATGTTTCGTTCGACATTTTTCGGTAGTCGTTTCCTGTAAATAATGGTGATGAAAGCATGCACCACATTGCAAAATGCGCTTTGTCTTCGGTATCATTCATTTCATTTCCAACTTCCATCATATCAAAATCATTCCAGTGATCTGGGCCAGAATATTTGCGAATATCTTTTCGCATTTCAGCAATTTTCATGAATCCCCAAGACGACCAATTTTCTGGATGTTTGAATTCACAATCAAAACAAGGATAAATATCGCCTGAAATCCTCCAAAGATTCCCAACAGGTTTCCCCCATTCCCAAGGCTGATTGTCTCCCCATTCACAAAGACTAAAAACAATTGGCCTACCAGCGGTTTTCAATGCGTTGCTCATTGTTGTATAAGCTTCGGGAGCTGTAATACCTTTAGTGTTACACCAATCGTATTTCAAGAAATCAATTCCTAATTTTGCATAAAAACGAGCATCTTGATATTCGTAACCGCGAGTCCCTGGATATCCCGCACAAGTTTGAATGCCGGCGCAATTGTACAAGCCAAATTTCAAACCTTTGCTGTGCACATAATCAATAAGCGCTTTCATTCCGCTAGGAAATTTAACTGGATCCGGAACTAAATCGCCATTTGCATCGCGTTCGTGCGTCATCCAGCCGTCATCTAATACTATATAATTATAACCCGCAGCCGCCAATCCTGAAGAAACCATAATATCAGCGGTTTCTTTTACAAGTTTTTCATTGATATCTGTCCCAAAAGTATTCCAAGAATTCCATCCCATTGGCGGTGTCATTGCCAAGCCTTCAAATTTCCCTCCCGTTTGATTATGTGTATTTCCTTGCCCAAAACTTAAACTCGAAACAAACAAAACGAGTACTGAAATAATCTTTTTCATTTTTAAAACTTCTAATTAATTATTCTAAAAAAAAGTATTCCCTAATTTTCTCAATTAGGGAATACTCAAACAAAACTCAAAACAAATTACTGCTTACTATTTCAAAACAAATCCCATGTCATCCATAAGAATTGTATTTCCTCCAAAATTCCCTGATTCCTGAAGCGTTAACTGATCAAAAGTTGTTGGATTTCCGATATCAGAAAACGGAATCTCAATTGTTGTCCATTGTGATGTAATTGTTTTTTTGATTTGGTAAGCCCAACCTCCAAAAACAAAGATCACACTCGCTGCAGTATTAGTTGAAACACTTTTCACTTTTACTCTGAATGCTTTGTATTTTGAAACATCTCTTGAATTAAACTTCATATCAGCTCCATTCCATCCTCCAAAAACAAATTTAATCGCAGCTTCACCCTGAACTTTATCGTCTTTGAAGTTCGTGTCAAATGTATCTCCGCCACTCCACATCCAGTGCCCAGCATCTCCTTGTAAAACATCATCATATAAAGCTGAACCAACAGCTTCTTCTGAAGTTGTAGACCCTGAAATATTTGTTACAGTCACATATTTATCTGTAGCATTTGCTGGCATTTTAAATTTAATTTCTGTCAATGTTGAAGAAATAACCGGCACATCAATTGTTCCCACTTTTACTGTTGGATTCAAGAAATAATCACCATAAACTGTTACAACATCGCCAGCAGCAGCATTAATTGAATTATAGCTATTGAATTTTGGCGTTGGTGGTGCCACTACAAAGTCGTATAAAACTGTCCCTTGCTTTGTAACTAACTTCAATTTGTTGCTTGAATTTGCATAAGGTGTTTTCTCATCAATCAATACAAATATTGCTGTATCTGTTACTAATGTAGGATTGAAATACGTATCAAAATCATTAAAGTAGATTTTTGTTACGGTTGAAAGTCCAGTTCCTTGAATGACATAGTAATTTTTAGGATCACCAACTGTTACTGGAACCAAAGGCCCTTCTACAGATTTTGAAACACTCGTAATTACCGGCCCGCCTCCACTGCTTGATGCTTCATCATTACTGCAAGACGAAAACACAGCCAGCACCATAAATGCCATTATAAAAGGCAAAAGGTATTTTATTTTTATATTTTTCATAATTGTCATTTTTTTTAGTAATTATTTAAAAGTATACGGAACTGGCGCTTGCAATAATTTAGGGTTTTTAGCTACCTCGTTGTCCGGATAATCCATATAGAAGTCATTTGTTGCATGATCTTCGCTATAAACTGGCGTGTAATGACGCTCGCCATATCTATCTCCTCTATTTTGTGCCGACATAATTGCGATTGCTTTATTTTTGTCGATACGTCCTAGATCAAACCAATAATCACCCTCAAAACACAATTCTTTTCTTCTTTCTAAAAAGATATCATCAAATGTAATTGAAGTTAAATTTGCCAAACCAGCTCTCTTTCTTACTGCATTAATTGAGCTTAAAGCGCTAGCATCTGTAGTACTTGCATTTGCTCCCAAAACTGCTTCAGCATGAATTAGAAGCAACTCAGCGTAACGCATTACATAGGTATTATTATCCATCATTGCCCATGCATCGGCCTGACCGGTAGCACTTCCGTTTACTAGACCAATACAGTATTTTTTAATTCCTCCACCAGATGCCTGAGCCAAATCTTTACCCGTTGGAACTGTAAAACCGATACCTTGAGTAGTTTTGATGTTTGGATAAGAATCTCCACCCACCATAACCGTTTCATGCTTTCTCACATCTCCTGCTCCATATAAAGAAAGAAGCACTTCTTGACTCGGACCAAAAACTCCCGCATAAGAAGCATTTGATGTAGATAATGTTCCGTCTTGGAATCCAAATTGTGTATTACAGTTGTTAGCAGAACCATAAGCTCCGTCACCTTTCCATTGAATAGCAAAAATAGATTCTTCGTTATTATTGTTTGGATAAGTAAACAAATCTCCAAAACTCTTAGTTGGCAATTGATCACCTCCTAACAATTTAAACTCCCCACTACTGATTACCGCTTCTGCCATTGCTTTTGCATTTGCATAATCTTTTTGGTACAAATAAACTTTAGCCAACATTGCTCTAGCAGAACCTTTAGAAACGTGTCCGTTGTTAGCATAATTAGTTCCTCTTGTTTTTGTAGCCAACAATTCAATTGCTTTTAAATAATCCATTGTGATTAATTTATAAATATCTGCAACTGTATTTGTGTTTACATAAGGATTGCTCGTGTAATCAAGCGGATTTTCAATAATTGGCACTGGTCCCCAAAGTCTTACCAAATCAAAATAAGCCGTAGCTCTCATGAAATAAGCTTCTCCCATAGTGTTATCCAAAACTGATTTATCAACATCTGGACCTACTCTGGCTGCCAAAAAGTTAATAATCATATTTGACTGTTGCACATTTGCCCATAATGATGACCAACCGTTTACTAATTCAGGATCACTTCCGTTTAACGAAAATGTTCTCAATCCGCTTACGTCTGGAGAACCTGAATACATGTTTCCTGAACCCACTTCAAGCGCCCACCAAAACTTGTTATACATTTGGAACCAAGTTCTGCTGTACATACCATTTGTTGCTGATGAAACTTGATCGTTTGTGCTGTAATACGAATCCAAACTTATTCCATCTTCAGAAGGTCTGTCTGTAAAATCATCTGAACATGATGCAAAAGTCAGAAATGCTGTTGCTATAAAAAGCAAACTATATCTATTTAAAAAAGATTTCTTTTTCATTTTTTTTAATTTTTAAAATTCTAAGTTAAGACCAATTAAAAACGTTCTTGCAATTGGATATCTTCCGTTGTCGATTCCTGATAAAAGCACATTTTGATTAAATGAACCAATCTCTGGATCGTAACCAGTATACTTAGTAAACGTGTATAAATTCTGAGCAGATCCGTATAATCTTAATCTTGAAATTTTATATTTTGAAATAACATCTTGTGGCAAAGAATACCCTAACGTAACGTTTTGAATTCTTAAATAAGAACCATCTTCTACATAACGATCAGAAATCAATAAGTTGTTATTTGCCGAATCTGCAATTGGTCTTGGATTATTGCTCGCTGTATTTGTAGAAGAATAATAATCCATTGCATCAACTAATTGGTTGTCATACAAAGAAGCATTTGTTGTTCCTGCTCTTTTTGTCAAGTTCATAACATCATTTCCATAAGATCCTTGAAGGAAAATAGAAAGATCTACATTTTTGTATTTGAAATTGTTTGTGAAACCGTAAGTGAATTTTGGATGTGGATTTCCAATAAATGTTTTATCATTTGCATCAATTTTTCCATCTCCATTAACATCAACATATTTCACATCTCCAAGAGCAGTTTCTCCAGCTCCAGTTCCTACAGGCTGTCCAAATTGAAGTGGCGCTTTGTCTAAAACTGCTTGATCTTTGAAGATTCCGTCTGTTTTATATCCGTAGAACAATCCAATTGGGTTTCCAACTGTAGTATTTGTTACAACAACTGGCTGATACCCATTTGTATTTACTTCTTGTGTCAACACGATTCCGTTTGCGATTTCATCCAAGTTATTTTTGTAATGAGAAACCACCGCTGTAGCATTCCAATTGAAATTACCTGTAGATCTCAAATCATAACCAAGCGTCAAATCAAAACCTTTATTGCTCATTGTACCTAAATTAGAATACGGTGCAGAAACTCCTCCGTATTGACCTCCACCTCCAGTTAAGTAAAGTGGCAATGGTACTTGGAACAAGAATCCTTCTGATTTTTTATCATAAACATCAAAACTTGCAGAAAGCTTGCTGTCAAACATTGTAAAATCGATACCAATATTGGTTTGATTTAAAGATTCCCAAACTAAATTTGGATTTGGATAATTTGAAGGCAAAAATCCGCTTCCTAATCCTGAATTTTGAGTTCCTAACATAGCTGAGTAACTGTTGTTTGGAATTTGTTGATTTCCAGTTTCTCCGTAACCAATTCTAAATTTAATATTGTCAACATATTTGCGTGTTCCTTCCATAAAAGGCTCGCTAGACAATCTCCACGAACCAGAAATCGCGTTGAAAACCCCTTTTTGATTGTCAGTAGTTGGGTCAAATTTAGACGAAACGTCCTGTCTTATTGAAGCAGTAATACTATACTTATCATTGAAATCGTAAATTACACGAGCAAAAAGAGACGAAAGTGATGCACTACCTTTATATTGTGTAACTGTATTATTATCTACGTCAGCTAAATTAATAGTATGAATTGAATTAGTTTTGAAACCTTGTGCCGATGCGATTAAACCTTCCCAATGAGAATCGTTTGCTTCTTGACCCGCTAAGATTGTAAATTTATGTTTACCGATTGTTTTATCGTAAGTCAATAAGTTTTTGATGTTTGTAGAATACCAATTTTGTCTTCTTACATCAAGATCTGCTAATAAATTGGTTTGGCTACCCCATTTGTACGATGGTCTAAAATCATCATTTTCAGAAAACTCAGTATTCGCTGCTAATTCGATACGGTATTTCAACCCTTTAATAATCTCAGCTTCAGCATATACATTTCCTAGGAAATTTTTTCTAACCAATTTATTATCTCTCGTCAAAGCCTCAGCAACTGGATTGTAATATGTAACGCTTTGTTCTGACGATGGTGGTCCAGCAAAAGTTCCGTCGCTATTTCTAACTGGGATATCTGGCGATTGCAATAAAGTATTTGAAATCAAACCAGAGAAACTTTGGTTTACCGTAATTCTTTCATTTGTGATACCACCTGTTAGGTTTCCTCCAACTCTCAACCAAGATTTGATTTTAGAATCTAAATTCAATCTTACTGTATATCTTTTCAAACCAGAATTAATGATTGTTCCTTCGTTATCTAAATAACTTCCAGACAAATAGTAGCTAGTTCCATCTTTAGCACCAGAAAATGACAATTGATGGCTGTTTGAAATTGCAGTTCTATAAACCTCATCTTGCCAGTTTGTTCCAGGTCCTAATAATTCAGGATGAGAAAATTCTTGACGTGTTTGAAAACCCCACATTTTTGCTAAATCAGTTTTTAAAGTTGCATATTGCGACAAGTTCAAAACATCTAATTTATTTGCAACAGTAGCAAATGATGTATAGTTTTCATAAGATACTTTTCCTGTTCCTTTTTTACCCTGTTTAGTTGTGATGATAATTACACCATTTGCACCTCTAGATCCATAAATTGCTGTTGCCGAAGCATCTTTCAAAATATCCATCGATTCGATATCATTTGGATTGATCATTGAAAGCGGGCTCATTGCGTTATTTCCGCTTCCTCCTGAAGAAGAAAACCCATCTTTTCCTGCCAAAGTTTGACCACTTGTTGATTTTCCAGTTGCATCACCAGAAATTGGCACACCATCAATTACATACAAAGGCTCGTTTGTACCTGTAATAGAAGTAGTTCCACGAACCCTTACAGAAGCCGCACCCCCAGGCTGTCCTGAATTGTTTGTTACAGAAACCCCAGCCGCTTTACCTTGAAGCATCTGATCTATAGAAACTTGTTTTAAATTTTCAATATCTGTTGATTTTACTGAAGATATTGCACCGTTTACGTCTTTCTTTTTCTGAGTTCCGTAACCAATTACAACAACTTCTTTTAAATCTTCTGAACTAGATTGTAGCGTAACATTGATTTTTGTTCTGCCACCAATAGCTATTTTTTGAGAATCAAATCCAATAAATGAAACTAATAAAGTTCCGTTTGCAGGAGCATCGATCGTGTATTTACCATCAAAATCAGATGAGGCAGTAGTTTTTGTACCAACAACAGAAATGTTGGCTCCAGGAATGGTCAATCCCTTGTCATCAGAAACTACTCCTGATATTTTAACCTGAGCAGTAATAAAATTACTAGTCAGTAACAAGAATAAAATCAAAGGAACTGCTCTGTGGTTAGCATTCCAATGAATAAAGTTAGTCATTAGTTTTTTCATAATAAATGTTTGGTTAGTTTAAATTTGTTTTACTCATAATTAAGTAATAAAAAGGGTGTGATTTATTTTCTAAATTATTTAACAAATCTATAACAGAACAAAACATCAAATCGATAATATTATATCATTTAATGATAATATTTTTACTATATCTTCTTAAAAAAACATATATGAAAATAAAAACAAACATTAATTGCATTTTTCGCAATAGCACCCTTTCAATAAGCACTTCTTATAAATAAAAATGAACGAATTTGCCAAAAGCAAACGATTTCGTTAAAAATAATATTTGTTTGTGAAAAAAAAGTATCATTATAAAATACGTTTCAATCCTGAAAATTCTTCGCGATATTGGCTAGGGGTACAATTTTTAGTAGCCTTAAAACTGCGATTGAAGTTGGCAATATTATTGAAACCCGACTTAAAAGCAACTTCAGAAACACTCATGTCTTTCTCAACCAGCCAACGTGCCGCATATCCTATTCGGATATCATTAATATAATTGACAAAAGTTTTTCCGGTGCGTTTTTTAATAAACCGGTTAAATGAAATTATAGACATGCTTGCGACGTTTGCAGCATCTTCTAAAGTGATTTTGTCGGCAAAGTTTTTTTGGACATATTCATAAACCAGCTTCATTTTATCATAATCATCAAACGTATCATAATCTACTGTATAAGTAGAAAGCAAACGCTGATTTCTGGAATTTGCCAGATCATATAATAAGGATGTGATTTCCAAAAAATAATCCATACCATCTAATTTAGATAGCCTCACAAGCCTTGGTGTTAATTCTTCAGCCGTTTTTTTCGAAAATAAAATCCCATGAATGGATCGATTAAACATATCCCGAATCGGATTCATGATTCGTCTTGAAAGCAAAGATTCGTGAAACAAGTCATTATGAAATTGTATCGTGATTTCATGTATTTTTTTGCTGGTACATTTATTTAATTCCCATCCGTGATACAAATTCGGACCAATTAAAACCAATTCAACATTGTCGATTTCTTCAATATTATCTCCAACAACACGCTTCACTCCTTTTCCGTTTAAGATAAAATTGATCTCAAATTCCGGATGATAATGAACCGGGAAATCAAAACTATCTTTAACGCGATCGAAAACCAAAAAACTGTCTCCAGCCGAAAGTGGCGCGATTTCTCTATAAAAATTTTTAGCATTGCTCATATCTTAAAAACTATTTCGTGAAATAATCAGGTCATTTTTTGTTTGCAATAATATGATATATAATTGATAAAATAATATTAATTACAGAATAAACATCCAATTATCTTTGAAAAATAGAATTATCGATTTTACAGAAAGTGTATTAATAATAAACATTAATCATTTTTTATAGAATATCTTTTTATAGTTTTAATAATTTTATCTAGAAAACAATGCCGAATTATCGATTGAATTTTACAGTCTAAAAAACACACTCTGAGATCCTAATTTTGTGCAGATTACATCAAAAAAGTCAAATGAAAAAAAATATACTTGCTGTCTTTATCACCATATTCATTGGAACTTCATGCTCATCAAAAAGCATTGCAACTAATACTAATTTGTCACTTTCAGATAAAAAAGCAACACCTGAAACTGTTTCGCTATATAAAAAACTAAACCAATTGATCCAGAAAGGATACCTATTTGGGCATCAAGACGATCTTGCTTACGGAGTAAACTGGAAATATGAAAACGGCAGAAGCGATGTAAAAGAAACAGCGGGAGATTACCCAGCAGTTTACGGTTGGGATATTGCCGGCTTAGAAAAAGATGACTCAAAAAATATTGACGGAGTTCCTTTCGACAAAATGAAACAATATATTAAAGAAGCTAATGAGAGAGGCGGAATTTCAACGATAAGCTGGCACTTTGACAATCCTGCAACAGGAAAAAATGCTTGGGATAATACGCCAAATGCAATAAAAACAGTTTTGCCTGGTGGCGAAAATCATAAAAAATTCATTTCTTGGCTGGATAAAGCCTCTAATTTCTTTTTGTCTTTAAAAGATAAAAATGGAAAAAACATTCCGATACTTTTCAGACCTTATCATGAACTTACTGGAGGTTGGTTTTGGTGGGGAAAAGGAAATTGCACGCCTGACGAATTCAAAGCAATATGGAAATTTACGTTTGAATACCTTCAGAAAAAAGGTGTTCACAACTTAATTTATGTCTACAACACAAGTAGTTTTGGCACAAAAGAAGATTTCTTGGCAAATTATCCTGGTGACAATTATGCTGATATTTTAAGTTTTGACAGTTACCAGAATAATGACGACAAAGACGGCAAAAAATTCATTGACGAAGTTCAGAAACAACTTAAAATCGTAAACGAAATTGGTTTAGAAAAACACAAATTAATAGCTATTGCCGAAGCGGGTTACGAAGCTGTTCCAGATCCAAAATGGTGGACAGGAACTTTAAGCAAAGCTATTGGTGATTACAAAATATCCTATGTTTTGCTTTGGAGAAACCACGGCTGGCAGGAAAAAGAACAAAAAATGCATTATTACGCTCCGTTCTCTGGACAAACGAGCGAAAAAGATTTTGTTGATTTTTACAATCTTGACAAAACGCTGTTTGAAAAAGATATTCAAAAAGCTTTAAAATAACAACCAAACTCAAATCACAACCTTAAAAAGAACTCAATGCACGACAAAATTAATTTAAAAGAAAAAATCGGTTACGGTCTTGGAGATGCTGCATCATCCATGTTTTGGAAAATTTTCAGCATGTATCTTCTCTTCTTCTATACCGACGTTTTCGGATTAGCGCCTGCTGTCGTAGGAACCATGTTTTTAATTACAAGAATCTGGGATTCCTGCTTTGATCCAATTGTTGGAATCATTGCTGACAGAACAAAAACAAAATGGGGGAAATTCAGGCCCTATTTATTGTGGGTTGCCGTGCCTTTTGCCGTAATTGGGGTTTTAACTTTTTACACGCCAGACTTTGACGAAAAAGGAAAAATCATTTATGCATACGTTACTTATTCGTTAATGATGATGATTTATTCTTTGATCAATGTGCCTTATGCGTCACTTTTGGGCGTTATGTCATCTGACAGAAAAGAAAGAACGACTTTATCATCTTACAGAATGGTTTTCGCCTTTGGAGGAAGTCTTTTGGCACTTTGGCTGATCGAACCTTTAGTAAATTACTTCGGCGGAAGCCTAAATTCAAAAAATGGCTGGTTAATCACAATTGCCGTTTTTGGTGTAATCACAACAGCATTTTTCTGGGCTTGTTTTTTCTTTACCAAAGAAAGGGTAAAACCAATTGAAAATGAAGAATCAAACTTAAAAGAAGATTTAAAAGATTTACTGCAAAACCGTCCTTGGTGGATTTTATTAGGAGCGGGAATTGGGACTTTGGTTTTCAATTCAATTCGTGATGGTGCAGCTGTTTATTATTTCAAATATTATGTAAGCAGCAGTATCAATTTCAATTTTTCACTTTTCGGAACCGATTTTCACATGACGCCAACTTCAATTTATTTGGTTTTGGGTCAAGCTGCAAATATCATCGGAGTGATTTTGGCAACTCCGATTGCAAATAAAATCGGAAAGAAAAAAACCTTCTTTGGTGCGATGGCTTTGGCTTCTATTTTAAGCATCATTTTCTATTTCTTCGGAAAAGAAGACATTTTCCTAATCCTGACTTTCCAACTTTTAATCAGTATTTGTGCGGGTTGCATTTTCCCATTAATCTGGTCAATGTACGCAGACAGCGCTGATTATTCTGAATGGAAACAAGGACGAAGAGCAACTGGATTAGTATTCTCGGCTTCCTCAATGTCACAAAAATTTGGATGGACAATTGGCGGTGCAGGAGCTGGATGGCTTTTAGGTTATTATGGTTTTAAAGCCAATGTGGAGCAAACAGCCACAGCACAACACGGAATTCAATTAATGTTAAGCATACTTCCTGCAATCGCAGCAGCAATATCAGTAGCTTTTATCCTTTTCTATCCTTTATCTGAAGAAAAACTGCAAACGATAGAACAAGATTTAAACGAAAAAAGAGACCAAAAATAATTAAACATAAATCAGATACAGAAATAAAAATATATGACAACAATAGCATCTTCAGTTGGTTTTCAAGATCGAAAAGCAGCATTAGAAAAAGAACATAAAACGCTCATAGAGCAAAAAAATGCTCCTGAAGTAAATGCAGGAAACGGAATTTATCAGCGTTATCAAAATCCTGTTGTTACTGCAGCTCACGTGCCTTTGAACTGGCGTTTTGACTTAAATGAAAAAACAAATCCGTTTTTACAAGAAAGAATTGGAATGAACGCCGCTTTCAACGCGGGCGCAATGAAATGGAACGGAAAATACCTTCTTGCTGTGCGAGTAGAAGGTATTGACCGAAAATCATTTTTTGCTATCGCAGAAAGTCCAAACGGAATTGATAATTTCAAGTTTTGGGAAAAACCATGCGTAATTCCGCAAACCGAAGATCCAGATACTAATGTATACGACATGCGTTTGATCAACCATGAAGACGGTTGGGTATATGGTATTTTTTGCACCGAAAGAAAAGATCCAAAAGCGCCAAAAGGAGATACAAGTTCAGCTGTAGCCAATGCAGGAATTGTGCGTTCTAAAGATTTAGTAAACTGGGAAAGACTTCCAGATTTAATTTCGAATACAGGACAACAACGAAATGTGGTTTTGCATCCAGAATTCGTAAACGGAAAATATGCATTATACACACGTCCGCAAGACGGTTTTATTGACGTAGGTTCTGGTGGTGGAATCGGTTTGGGATATGTTGAAGACATGACCAATCCAGTTGTGAAAGAAGAAAAAATCATTTTCGGAAAACAATATCATACGATTTACGAGCTGAAAAATGGTCTTGGTCCTGCTCCTATCAAAACAGAAAAAGGCTGGTTGCATTTGGCACATGGCGTTCGTAATACTGCCGCAGGTTTGCGCTACACATTATACATGTTCATGACCGATTTAAATGACATAACAAAAGTAACTCACGTTCCTGCAGGGCATTTCATGGGGCCAGAAGGAATTGAAAGAGTTGGTGATGTTTCAAACGTATTATTTTCAAACGGATGGATTGAAGATGCTGACGGAACCGTTTACATTTATTATGCATCGTCAGACACTAGAATGCACGTGGCAGTTTCATCTGTTGCAAAACTAATTGATTACGTTACAAACACACCTGCTGATACTTTTATTTCTGCGGGTTCAGTAGAAACGATTATCAGCCAAATTGAAAAAAATAACGCAATATAATTCATCGTGTCAGCAAAACTAAAGCACTTAAAATCTGAACTCTCAGCAGAGCTTGATGCTATTTTGAAATATTGGTCCAAACATACCATCGATACTCAAAACGGCGGATTTATTGGACAAATCGATTTTAACGATCACATCATTGCTAATTCTGAAAAAGGTGCCGTTTTAAACGCCCGAATTCTTTGGTCTTTTTCTGCAAGTTATCAGGTTACTAAAAAAGAAGAGCATAAAGAATTGGCAAAAAGAGCGTTTGAATTTCTTTCAAAATATTTTTATGATGCTGAATTTGGAGGTTTGTTTTGGAGCATAAATGTTGACAAAACACCAAAAGACACCAAAAATCAAATTTATGCCTTGGCTTTTGCGATTTATGGATTATCTGAATATTATGCTATTTCTAAAGATGAAAAAGCTTTAGAAATAGCCATCAATTTATATTTAAAAATTCAGGAGCACAGTTATGACTCTGAAAACAAAGGTTATTTTGAAGCTTTTACTCGCGATTGGCAAAGCATAGACGATCTGCGTTTAAGCGAAAAAGATGCCAACGAGAAAAAGACCATGAACACGCATTTGCATATTATTGAAGCGTATGCAAATTTGTTTAAAGTCTGGAAAGACAAAACGCTTCAAAAAGACAGCATTGAGTTATTGGAAACAATCGACAAGCATTTTATTAATACTGAGACTGGACATCTGCGTTTGTTTTTTGATGAAAACTGGATCGAAAAGCCCGATGTTATTTCATACGGTCATGATATTGAAGCGGCTTGGCTTTTATTGCAATGTGCTGAAATTTTTGAAGATGAAAACCTAATTTCTCGTTATAAAAAACACGCCATTCAAATTGCTGAAGTTACACAAGAAGGCCTTGATTCTGATGGTGGTTTGTGGTATGAATTAGAACTCGAACACAACAATCTTATCGCCGAAAAACATTGGTGGGTTCAAGCCGAAGCAATGATAGGTTTTTATACCGCTTATCAACTTACAAATGATGAAAAATATTTGGATCTAGTTTTGAAAAACTGGGATTTCACTAAAAAACACATTCTAGACAAACAAAACGGCGAATGGTTTTGGGGAGTTTACAGCGATTATTCTGTAATGCAAAAAGACAAAGCTGGTTTCTGGAAATGTCCGTATCATAACAGCCGAGCCTGTTTAGAACTTATTCAAAGAATCAAAGATTAAATTTTCCGCACTTCAAATTTAGCATTGAATTAAAATATTGATTATGAAAACATTATTCCTTTTTTACTCGCTATTTCTAATTACAATAACAAATGCACAAACCAATTTGGTCAAAAATGGTGGTTTTGAAATGGAACTGATTAATTGGCGTGGAGAGGAAAATGCAAAGCTGACTCCCTACGATAAAAAATCAGGAACAAACAGCGCTGTAATCACTCAGTTTGTGGGTGCTGAATGGAAAGCTTTGGATCAAATAATCACATTACCAAAAAATACTTTCGCTTTAGAAATTAGCGGTTGGATAAAATCTGATGCTATTGAAACTCAAAAGGAAGATTATAAATGTGGTGCGATAATCGCTGAATTTACAAATTCGGCTGATAAACAAATTATTGCAGAAAGAATTGGTCAGGCAACAGGTTCTACCAATTGGACTTTTTTCAAAAAAACCATAAAAACGCCTGCCGACGCTAAGAAAATAAGAATCATGTTAGCATTAGCACAAACCAATGGAACTGTTTTTTTTGATGATATAAAAGCGATTGCACTTTCGGAAGCAGAATATCTAAAAGCAAACCCAACTAATCGTGAAAATTAAAGGAAATGAAACAAAATATCCTAAAAATAACGCTCATAACCCTATTAATTCTGACACTTGGAAGCTGTTCAAGCAATGATGATTCAGAACCGCAAGTCGTGGTTGATCCACCGGTTGTGGTCGACACTGATCCTTTGACGACTCAAAATGCAGCAACTTATTTAGTAGATGCAAATGCAACCAAAGAAACTGTGGCTTTGTTTTATAATTTGAAAAAATTAGCCAAAACCAAAACTGCAATTGGACAGCAAGATGCTTTTAACAGCTATTACCAAGATGCAGGCGATGATTCTGACATTAAAAAAAATACGGGGTACGACCCAGCAGTTTTAGGTTCTGATTTTATGTTTATTACCGATAAAAACAATAACAGTCAAGCAGATAATTGGTATTATCAGCAAGAGCAAAAAATTGTTTCTGATGTTAAAGCCGCTTACGCTAAAGGAATAATCAATACCTTTTGCTGGCATTTAAGAGAACCAAACAAAGAGGAATCTTTTTACGCGGCCGATATGACAACGGACCAAAAAACGACTGCTTTTAAAAGCATTTTGCCCGGCGGTGCAAATAATGATTGGTACAAGAAAAAGCTTGACAAAGTAGCCAGTGTTGTTTTGAATTTAAAAGGTACAAATGGCGAATTGATTCCGATAATTTTCAGACCTTTTCATGAATTTGATGGAAGCTGGTTTTGGTGGGGCTCGAGTTTTGCCACCGCTGATGAATATAAGAAAGCTTATCAATTCACGGTTGATTATTTAAAGAATACAAAAGGCGTTCATAATATTTTATATGCTTTTTCTCCTGACAACTCATACACCACTCAAGCAGATTATCTAAGCCGTTATCCAGGTGATAGCTATGTTGACATTATCGGGATGGACAATTACGGAGATTTTAATAATCAAGGACAAACGGGCGCTGACAGAGCAAATAGCAAATTAAAAATGCTTTCAGATTATGCTAAAACAAAAGTAAAAATTGCTGCTTTGACTGAAACTGGTTATCGTGTAACAAATTCAACTCCGGCAATTTCAGATTGGTTTTCCACTTTATTGTACAGCGCTTTGACCAAAAATGACATTCAAATAAGTTATGTCATGTTTTGGAACAATAATAAAGACGGTTATTATGTTCCGAATGGTTCGGTTTCAAATTCGACTGATTTCAAAAATTATAGTGCTAAAACAAAATCGGCTTTGGTGAATTCCTTGCCGAAGATGTATGAGTTGCCGAAATAACTTTTTTGTTTCAGGTTTCAGGTTTCAAGTTACCGCAAAAAACATTAAAAAACGTAAAGTTCTAGCCCTGATAGAAGCGGCATCCTTTTGTGGCGGGGTTCGCCATAAAAGATACAGCGGATAGCAGGATTAGCTCCTTAAAAAATAAATCATGAAAAATAAACTTCTAAAAAATATTTCTTTCGCTTTAATTTTCTCATCAATTGCTTGTCAGGCGCAGGAAAGAATTACTGTAAAGGGAACTCAATTTTACAAAGGCGATAAACCGTATTCCTATATTGGAACAAATTATTGGTACGGAAGTTTATTGGCTTCAAAAAAAGTGGGCGATCGAAAAAGACTGCTTCGCGAACTCGATTTAATGCAAAAAAACGGAATTGATAATTTACGAATTTTAGTTGGCGGTGATGGCGGAAAATATGATTTTACCGTTCGTCCAGCGTTGCAATATGAACAAGGAAAATATGATCAAGATTTACTTGATGGTTTGGATTTTTTGATCAGCGAAATGAGCAAACGAAAAATGTATGCGGTTTTGTACTTGACCAATAACTGGGAATGGTCTGGTGGTATGTCACAATATTTGGAATGGAACGGCAAAGGTCCAGTTCCAGTTCCGGGAATTGCGCCAAATACTTGGCCTCAGTTTATGGCTTATACCGAACAATTTCATAGTTGCGAACCTTGTATGCAGGCTTTAGAAAATCATGTGAAATTTATAATGGGAAGAACGAATGCATATTCCCATAAAAAATACACAGAAGACAATACCATTATGGCGTGGCAAGTTGGGAACGAGCCACGAACTTTTACTGCTGAAAATGAGGCAAAATTTACGGTTTGGTTAAACAACATTGTAAATCTGATGGATAGTTTAGATAAAAATCATTTGATTTCGACTGGTTCTGAAGGCTTGAACAGTTCAAACGACAGTATGGAAACTTTTGAAAGAACACATCAAAATCCGAATATTGATTATTTGACCATGCACATTTGGCCAAAAAACTGGAATTGGTTCAAAGCAGATAATGCCGAAGTAACGATGCCTACAACGCTGGAAAATGCAGGAAAATATATTGACAAACATATTGCTGTTGCAAATCATTTGAAGCGACCAATTATTATTGAAGAATTTGGTTTGCCAAGGGAAAATGAGAATTTAAATGCAAGCTCATCTGTAGCAAACAGAGATATCTTTTACAATTATATTTTTAGCCGAGTTGCTGAAAGCCGTAAAAATAATGGGCCACTTCAGGCAGCAAATTTCTGGGGATTTGGTGGCGAAGGAAAAGCTGTTAACGAAACTGGAAAATGGAATCCTGGCGATCCGTTAACTACAGATCCTCCTCAGGAACCGCAAGGTTTGAATTCTGTTTTTTCTTCAGATAAATCGACTTTGAAAATTGTAAAAGACTATAATTTAAAATTCAAAAAATAAATGAAATCATATCAAATTGTATTCTTTATTTTCTTCTCGATACTTGTAAATGCTCAAACTTTTGACATTACAAAATATGGCGCAATTGGCGACGGAAAAACAATAAATACAAAAGCGCTCCAAAATACAATTGATACTTGCTTTAAAAATGGAGGCGGAATGGTTTACGTGCCTTCGGGCGTTTTCATGACAGGAACTTTAAACTTAAAAAGCAATGTAAATCTGTATCTTGAAAATGGAGCCATTTTGAGAGGAAGCGCTAATTTACAAGATTATACTCCGGTAAATGGCGTTCATTACGGAATGTTTTTTACTGAAAATTCAGAAAATATTACCATTTCTGGAAGCGGCAATATTGATGCAAATGGCGATGTGTTTTTTGATACTACGAAAGCTAAAAAAATTGAATGGGGCGGTGTTTCGGGAACACGTCAAAAAGAAAACTTCAGAAAAGTTGCAGATGGCGGCATTGGCGATGGCCCAATTGTTCCGAAAGACAGACCCTACCAAACTTTAATCTTCAGCAATTGCAAAAGAGTGACCATTAAAGATGTTTTTATTTCTAATTCTTCTTTTTGGACCATGTTGATTGCCGATTGTGACAGTGTTTTGATTGACGGCATTCGCCTATGGACTAATATGTTGACACCAAATGCAGACGGAATTGACATTACTTCTGGAAAAAATATTACGGTAAGCAATTGTGATATTCGCACAGGAGACGATGCTATTATTGTTGTAGGTTATGCTTCGCACTTTGAAGTTCCTGGATTTAAGGATTTACGCCATACATCGGAAAATATTAATATTGTCAATTGTAATCTGCAATCAGCTTCAAGTGCAATTCGAATTGGATATTTTGATCAAAATTCGGTTCGCAATATCAATATTTCAAATTGTAATATTACCAATTCGACTCGCGGTATCGGGATTTTTTTAAGAGATCAAGGTTCATTGGAAAACATCAATGTTTCAAATGTCAATATCGAAACCAAATTGAGAACTGGCGATTGGTGGGGAAATGGAGAACCGATTCATATTTCAGCTGTTCGCGGAAAAGCGAAAGTGGCTGGAACAGAAACTGAAAAACTTGGCGTAATCAAAAATGTAACGTTCAGCAATGTAAACTGTAAAGCCGAAAACGGAATCTTGATTTTCGGTTCTGAAGAAAGCCGAATTCAAAACGTTACTTTCAAAAATATGACATTTGATTTTATTGACAGCAAACTGAATGATGTGGCTGGGGGAAATATTGATTTACGTGGTTGTTTAGACGAAAAACAACAACTTTTTGCTCGAGATATTCCTGGAATTTACGGACAGTATGTTGACGGTTTGACGATTGAAGATTTTAAATTAACTTGGACTGGAACGAGAATGCCTTATTTTACAAACGGAATCGAAATCAATAATTTCAATGATTTAAGAATTGATCATTTCAAAGGAACTGGATCGCCAATCAATAAAAATGCAGTTCCTGTTTTATTAGAAAACGGATCGAAAGCCGAGTTCGATTTAGATAAAAAGTTAACCGTAAAAATGGTTAATGTCAAAAATTAAAAATTTCTATTCACCATATAAGTGATATAAGTTCATTTAATTGTTTTAGCTTTAAGCTTTTAACTAAATTGAACTTATATAACTTATATGGTTTAAAAATACCCACATGAAAAATGCATTTATCCTTTTTTGTTTTCTAGTCGTAAATCTTTCCTTTTCTCAGAAAAAACAAGACTTCACTGTAAATTCTCCGAACGGAAAAATTGAGATTAAAATTTCTGTAGATGATAAAATTTCGTGGTCGATTTCTCATGAAAAAGATTTGATTTTGGCACCTTCCGAAATGTCTTTGACTTTAGATGAAAATCAGGTTCTAGGGAAAAATCCTGTTGTTCTCAATTCAAAAAAAGAAACTGTAAATACTTCATTTGAAACACCTTTTTACAAAAAGAAATTCGTTCAAAATCATTACAATCAACTGACTTTAAACTTTAAAAATGATTTCAGTATAGAATATCGTGTTTTTGATGATGGCGCTGCCTATCGATTTGTTACCAAAAAGAAAAAAGATATTACCGTAAAATCTGAAGAAGTAGTTTTAAATTTCGATAAAGATTACAGCACTTTAATGCCATACGTTAGAGATTTAAGAAATCCTAAAGATCCTTATATTTCTTCTTTTGAAGCGCATTATGAAAACAAGAAAATTAGCGAATTTGCAAAAGATACTTTGGCTTTTTTGCCATTTTTAATTGATTATAAAAACCATAAAAAAGCGGTTTTTTTAGAAGCTAATCTCGAAGACTATCCGGGATTATTTGTTACGAATAACAAAAATAAATCGGGTTTTGAATCTCGTTTTTCTAAATATCCTTTGAAAGAAACCAACGGCGGGTTCAACAATATCAACCGATTAATTACAGAAAGAGCGGATTTTTTAGTTAAAACCAAAGGAACAAGAACTTTCCCATGGCGAGCAATTGTAATTTCTGAAAACGATGCCGCTTTAGCGAATAATGATATGGTTCAGAAATTATCCGAGCCTTCAAAAATCAAAGACATTTCTTGGATCAAACCCGGAAAAGTAGCTTGGGATTGGTGGAACGATTGGAATATCTACAATGTCGATTTTAAGGCTGGAATCAATACCCAGACGTATAAATATTACATTGATTTTGCTTCTAAAAACAAAGTTGAATATGTCGTTTTAGACGAAGGCTGGAGTTTGGAAGAAGACATTATGAAACACAATCCGAATGTTGATTTAGAAGCTTTAATCGCGTACGGAAAAGAACGAAATGTTGGAATTATCTTGTGGAGTTCATGGATGGCTTTGACTAAAAACACAGACGGAATTTTAAAAAATTATGCCAATTTAGGAATCAAAGGTTTTAAAGTGGACTTCTTAGATCGCGATGATGCCAAAATGGTAAATTCGGTTTATGATATTGCTCAGAAAGCAACGAATTATAAATTAGTTTTGGATTTCCACGGCATGTACAAACCAACCGGAATTCAGAGAACGTATCCAAATATTTTAAATTTTGAAGGTGTAAAAGGTTTAGAAAATAATAAATGGACACCAAACGACGATGTTCCGTTATACGATACCACGATTCCATTTATCCGAATGATGGCAGGCCCAATGGATTATACACCGGGCGCAATGCGAAATGCCACCAAAAGCGAATTCAAACCAAGTCATTCCTCTCCAATGAGTCAGGGAACAAGATGCCATCAATTAGCACTTTACACGATTTTTGAAGCGCCTTTACAAATGATGGCTGATAGTCCGACAGCTTTTATGAAAGAGCAAGAAAGCACAGATTATATCGCTAAGGTTCCAACCGTGTTTGATGAAACTGTTGCATTAGATGGAGAAGTTGGAAAATTCGTCGCAATAGCTAGAAAAAAAGAAAATACTTGGTATTTAGGTGCCATTACAAATTGGGATTATAGAGACATTACAATTGATTTTTCTTTCCTTGAAAAAGGTAAAAAATTTCAAGCCGAGATTTTCTCTGATGGCTTAAATGCAGATAAAGCTGCTGTAGATTATAAAAAGGAAATTTTAACCGTTGATTCTACAACGAAATTGAAATATCGTTTAGCAAATGGTGGCGGATTGGCAATAATCATCAAATAAAAAAGGGAGGACAATTTGTTCTCCCTTTTTTATTTGATGATCTATAAGTATTAAACCCGACAGGTTTTGAAAACCTGTCGGGTTTCGTTCGAAATATATTAATTACGCTAATATCTTCTCAATAGCATTCAATTCATCATGAGAAAACTCAGTATTTTGCAAACAATCAATATTATTACATAATTGTTTTACCGAACTCGCACCAATCAAAACAGAAGTAATTCGTTTGTCCTTTTGCAACCAAGCCAAAGCCATTTGCGCCAAAGATTGATTTCTATTTTGAGCAATTTCATTCAACTGAATCAATTTCTGAATACGTTCCTGCGTAACCTCATCTTCTCTCAAATGCCCGTTTGGATTATGAGCGCGTGAGTTTTCTGGAATTCCGTTTAAATATTTGTCCGTTAAAAGTCCTTGTGCCAAAGGCGAAAATGCAATACAGCCTACTCCTTTTTCTTCTAAAACGTCTAATAACCCATCTTCAACCCAACGTTGTAGCATCGAATATTTTGCTTGGTGAATCAAACAAGGCGTTCCCAATTGCTTCAATACATCAACCGCAACTCTGGTTTGTTCCGCAGAATAATTACTGATTCCAACATATAAAGCTTTTCCGCTTCGAACAGCATGATCTAAAGCCATCATTGTTTCTTCAATTGGAGTTTCTGGATCCGGACGATGCGAGTAGAAAATATCAACATAATCGATGTTCATTCGCTTTAAACTCTGATCTAAGCTTGACAGCAAATATTTTCTTGAACCCCAATCTCCGTAAGGTCCTTTCCACATCGTATAACCTGCTTTTGTCGAAATCACAATTTCATCACGCAGATTTCCTTGAAAATTATGCCACAATATTTTTCCGAAATTCTCTTCAGCGGAACCTGGAACCGGACCGTAATTATTCGCTAAATCAAAATGGGTGATTCCTTTATCAAAAGCTTCAATGGCAATACTTTCGGCATTTTCAAAATTATCAACTGAACCGAAGTTATGCCATAATCCTAGAGAAATCTCAGGCAACAATAACCCGCTTTTTCCGCATCTATTATATTTCATTATTTTAGTTTAAGGTTGGTATTTTAATAGATTTTAAAAATACAAAAAACTCCCGCAGATTTGGCAGATTTAGGAGATTAAAAAAATCCACTTGATCTGCAAAATCTGCGAGAGAAAATAAAATCGCCACGAATTCCCGAATTTTTAAACAATTAATTCGTGAATTCGTGGCGAAAAAACTTTGTCACTTTGCTACTTTGTCACTTGAACTATTCTTTTATTTCAAACCCACTCTGCAAACCTTTATCAGAGCTTCCTCCAACCATGATTTTGAAGGTTCCCGGCTCAACAAAATACTTTCCTTCATTATCATAAAAACCAAGTTCTTTATTTGTTAAAGTAAATTTTACGGTTTTCGTTTCACCTTTTTTAAGATTCACCAATTCAAAACCTTTCAATTCTTTTATTGGGCGAATGATGCTTGCGCATTCATCATGGATATACAGTTGAACTACTTCTTTTCCGTCATAATTTCCTGAGTTTGTAACCTCAACGCTTACCTCAACTTTTTCTCCTTTTGCAAAAGAAGTTTTATTCAATTTCAAATTTTTATAATCGAAAGTCGTGTAGCTCAATCCAAAACCAAATGGAAATTGAGGTGTTTTTTCCACATCCATATAATGTGACCAGAAAACATTTTTATCACTGTCAGTTGGTCTTCCTGTGCTATATTTGTTATAATAAATTGGCACTTGCCCCACATTTCTTGGGAACGACATTGGCAATTTTCCACTCGGATTATAATCTCCATATAAAACTTGCGCCACTGCATTTCCGGTTTGAGTTCCTAAATGCCAAGCTTCGACAATTGCTGGAACATTTTCTGCAGCCCACGGAATACTCAACGGACGACCATTATTTAAAACCAAAACGACATTCGGATTTACTTTGTAGATTTCTTCTAATAATTCTTGTTGCAAACCTGGCAAATTCAAGTCAGTTCTACTTCTTCCCTCACCGCTTTGGAATCCGTATTCGCCTAAAACCATTACGACAACATCGGCTTCTTTTGCTGCTTTTTTCGCCGCTTCAAATCCGCTTTTGTCTGTGGTGTTGAAAACGGTTTCGGTTAAGAAAGTTGCTTTTTGTTTTAATAAATCAGCACCTTTTTCAAAAGTCAGTTTGTTGTCTTTGTATTGCTGCATTCCTTCTAAAACGGAAACGGCAGTATCGTCTGAAGCTGCAATTCTCCAGCTTCCTAATGGACTGTTTTTATCGTTTGCCAAAGCACCAATCAACGCGATTTTCTGTCCTGATTTCTTTAGCGGAAGCAGATTCTTTTCATTCTTCAATAAAACGATAGATTTTTTCGCCATATCCAAAACGCCGTCGTTATTGGCTTTACTTCCAACAACTTCTTTCTCACGTTTTTCATCACAGTATCTATACGGATCATCAAACAATCCTAACTCAAATTTCACTCTTAAAATTCTGCGAACGGCATCATCAACTAAAGATTCTTTTACTTTACCTGATTTCACCAAATCAACCAGTTTTGCCACATACAAATACGATTCCATATCCATGTCAGAGCCTGCAATTACTGCTTTTGCCGTTGCATCAGCTTCATCTTTGGCATATCCGTGCGCAATCATTTCGCGAATTGAAGCATAATCAGAAATCACAAATCCGTCAAACTTCCATTTTCCTTTTAAAATATCTCTTTGCAAAAAGGCATTTCCAGTTGCTGGAACACCATTCAACGTATTAAATGAATTCATAAACGTACGAACTCCTGCTTCAACCGTCGCTTCAAAAGGAGGCAAAACCGAATTGTACAATTTAGAATTACTGATATCTACAATATTATATTCCAATCCAGCCTCAACATAACCATAAGCGGCGAAATGTTTTGCGCAAGCTGCAATCGTATTTACTTTTGCCAAATCAGCAACTGTTTCTCCTTGAAAACCTTTTACACGTGCATAACCAATTTTGCTTCCCAAATAAGGGTCCTCTCCTGCACCTTCCATCACACGGCCCCAACGTGCATCATTTGCAACATCGACATTTGGTCCAAAAGTCCAGTTAATTCCAGATGCCGAAGCTTCATCAGCCGCAATCGCCGCCGACTTTTTAATCGCTTCTAAATCCCAACTTGCAGCCTCTGCCAACGGAATCGGACTTAACGTTTTATAACCATGAATTACGTCAAAACCAATAATTAACGGAATTCCTAATCTCGTTTCTTCAACAGCAATTTTCTGCACCGCACGAACTTCTTTCACACCACGAACTGTTAGCATCGATCCAACCAATCCTTTTCTTAAATGTTCGTATTTTAATTCGGCCGTTCCGCCTTTTGGAGCTGGACCTGTAACATCCCAAAAACCATTATATTGATTCATCTGCCCCACTTTCTCTTCTAAAGTCATTAAAGGCAAAAGCAAATCTATACGTTGTTCAATAGTTTTATTTTTATCCAAATACGGCTTTTTTTGTGCATTCATATTTCCAACAGTAAACAGGGACAAAACCCCAATAATTATTATTTTTTTATTTTTCATGGTTAGTTAGTTTTTTCTTAGGCACTAAGGTTCTAAGATGCAAAGGTTCTAAGTTTTAAAAACTTTGCGTCTTTGTGACTTTGCGAGATTTAAATTATGCAATAAAAGGCTTCGACTTCAATCAGCTAGACAAAGTAAAATACCAGTGTAAATCTGTTAAATCAGCAAAATCCGTGGGCAAAAACCTAAAATCTCAATCCTCAGAACTAAAACAAGAAGCAGGCAGATTTGCTTTGTTAAACAAATCCGACTGCGTTGTATTTCCCCATGCAAACCTCACTTTTGCAGGACTTACAACTTTTTTACTTGTCAAAATCACTTGATTATTTTTTATCAAAGCTTCAGCAGGAACAAAAACACCGTCTGTTCCGGCAACTTCAAATTGATTCGATTTTTTGCCTTTAAAATAAAGTCCGTCAGCATAGTCAAAGGAAACGATTACTTTATTTTTCTCAATTTTAATGTCTTTAAAAAGTGGGCCGTTTACCAAATTAGAATTGGTTTTGTAGGTTTCGGCCAAAGCCAGATTTGCCAAACGAATTCCGACTGATTTTTTATTTTTTGGATGAATATCAATGGTATCTGAAATATCTGAAGTCAAAACCATTCCGGTTTTTGGAACTTCTTTCAATAATTTTCTTTGCGAATTTCTTACTGTTACATTTGAGAAATTATTGCTTCCAGATTTAAAAGGCGCAATCTGAACATAGTAAAACGGAAAATCATCTTTCCATTCTTTTCGCCAAGAAGTAATCAAAGCGCTTAACGTTTTATCATAAACCAACGAACCAACATTCGATTCGCCTTGGTACCAAAGCGTTCCAGCAATTTTAAATCCAACTATTGGATAAATCATGGCATTATAAGCACGTCCTGGCTGTCTTGGTCCATATTCTTGTTCGTTTAGTTTTTTGGCATTTTCTAATAAAATCGGATCATTGTTTACGACTTCTTCCGGCATCCAGATTTCCGCAGGAGTTCCGCCCCAATTTGAAGAAATCAATCCGATGGGAACATTCTTCAAATCCTCGCGAAGGCGTTTAGCAAAAAAGTAGCCAATCGCACTAAAATATTTCATGGTTTCCGGAGTCGATTCCGTCCAATTTCCAAGCAAATTATTCTGCGGACTAGTAGCCGTTAATTTCGGAACAGTAAAAAACCGAATGTTTGGATTTGTAGCATTTTTGGCTTCTTCTTCTCCATTATCAATTCCCCAACTCGCAGACATTTCCATATTCGATTGCCCCGAACAAAGCCAAACTTCACCAATCAAAATATTTTTTAAAACAACTTCATTGTAGCCTTTTATAGAAATAGTAAAAGGTCCGCCGGCTTCAGGAGTTTTAATCCATAATTCCCATTTTGCTTGATTATTCGCAACCGTTTTATATTCTTGATTATTCCAGCTCGAAACTAATTTTATTTCTTCTTTAGGACTTGCCCAACCCCAAATTTTCACTTCGGAGTTGCGTTGTAAAACCATATTGTCACTAAAAATATTCGGAAGCGAAACGTTTGCCATCATAGTACTGGAAATCAATAAAAAGAAAACAAACTTATAGATATTATTTTTCATTTAGCAACTTCTTTAAAAATGGACCATATTCATTTGCCATCACTTTTTGATCGGCAACATCTGGATGTCCTAGACAGCCGTGCGGTGTCATTGGCTTGAATTTGAAAATCAAAATCGGTTTATGCGCTTTATCATCCGCGAAAGCGTTTTTAACTTTATTCAGGCAATCTTCAAAAACAATTGCTTTCTCGCCATTTACCATTGGACTGTTTGTAATCACAATTTGTGCTTTCGGATTATGTTCATAAAGCATTTTTATGAAACTCACATAATTGGAAACATACTTTTCAGCATTAAAAGGCAGTCTTTCTTTTTTACCATCTCCGCTAGAAAAATCATTCGTTCCTAATGCAATACTGATAATATTTGGCTGAAAAGCAAAATCATATTTGGGTTTCGAATTGTCTTTCGTTAAATACAAATTCTGGTAGACATCTGGCATTATTGCTTCGTCTTTGTTCTCATCATTCCAGTTGCGATACATTCCAATTCCAGAAACAGAGCTTACTAGATAATTCACTCCAATTGCTCTTGAAAGCGTAGGTCCATAAGCATAATAACTGTTATGATGATCCATATATTCCCCTTTATCGCACGGAACGTCTGATGCATCGCTCGCCGCGCCACAGGTAATCGAATCTCCTATAAATTCAATTTTCTTTCTTTTTTGAGCCGAAATTGTAGTCAGTTTTGCCGTTGTGCCTGCAAATAATACACCGCCAGTATGGGCTTCGGTATTTTTGTAAATTTCCAGTTTATGTTCTTTTTTATTCGAAGCAACTTTGATTGGGAAAGATTGAACAGCGCCTTTTTCTATTCTGATTTTCCCCATATATTTCCCGTCCAAAACCAACGAAACATAATTATGATGTTCATACGAATCAACACTTTGAAGCGAAATCGAGCATTGATTTCCACTAAAATTAAAAGAAACGGAAGAAGCTGTTCCGATTAAAATGACATTATCATTTTGAAGTTTTTCAACTCGGCCTTCGTATAAAAAAGTTTTATTTTGATTTTGGTTTTGCGAAACACAAACGGTTGCAATATGCAAAAACAAAATTAAAAAAGGTATTTTTTTGAGAAACATAGGTTATTTGTTAAAATCTAAATAGAATTCACAAATATATTTGAAACTCTTGATTCAAAAAGATACTAAAATGTCAAAACGTAATAAAAAAACACCACATAAACACATCATTTTCGAGGTCGAGAACGTTATTTCTTACAATTGAAACAAAATGTATTCGTTTGAGATTAAAAATTTAGCCTTATCTTTATACTTTAACCCTTTTTTGCATTTACAAAATGAGATTTCGTTTTCTAATTTTCATACTCCCAATTATTCTATTTTCTTCTTTCAATGCAAAAAAGGAAAAACAGGAAATTAGCACTATTCAAACCCAAATTGATCGTGATTCAATTGTGGCGTATGCCAAAAAATATTTGGGAACACCTTATGTATATGCGAGCAGTGATCCAAAAAAAGGTTTTGATTGCTCCGGTTTTGTGAGTTATGTTTTCAAGAATTACGGAATTACTTTGCCAAGAAGTTCTGGCTCATATAAAAACATTGGCACCAAATTAAATCCAGAAGAATTTAAAGTTGGGGATATTTTGGTTTTCTATGGATATAAGGACAAAACCATTATTGGACACCTCGGAATTATTTGTGAGGCTAATGGCATGCAATCCAAATTTATTCATGCCTCATCTGGAAAAGCACAATGTGTAACTATCACTTCACTTGATACGGAACATTACACCAAACGTTTTTACAAATGCATTGATGTTTTATCTGAATAAGTTTTTTTGCCACTAATTACACAAATTTTCACAAATTATAGTTTATCAATTTGCTGAAAAATTAGTGGAAATTCGTGCAATTTGTGGCAACTTAAATTTTAATTCCAATTTTTGGAATTTGGAATTTAAAGATTGACATTTATTGTTTTATTCTTCTGTCAATAATTTAAGCAGACTTTCATCTCTTCCGTAAATATCTTTGTAAAAGTTTAGATTCCCTTTTCGATCTACCCAAGCGGTAAAATATCCAATATAAACGGGAACTTTCTTTTTTAAAGTATACCAACTTTCTTTTCCTGCATGCATGGCCTTATCAATTCGAGCTGGCGTCCATTGTGGATCATTTTTCAACAATTCGATGGCCAATTCACGAGGTTTTGCAACACGCACACAACCATGGCTAAAAGCTCTGCTTTCTCTTTCAAATAGACTTTTTGCAGGCGTATCATGCAAATAGATATTGCTTGAATTTGGAAACAAAAATTTCACTAAACCAAGCGAATTGTTTTTCCCTGGAAGCTGACGAACGGCGCCGTTATTCCATTCCAGATTTTTCTTTTGCAAATAGTTTTTATCCTTTGCCATTCCAGGTTTAATCTCTGAATTGATAATACTTGTTGGTACATTCCAATACGGACTAAAAACAATATTATTCATCATACCACTGAAAATAACCGTTTTTGTCATCGCTTTTCCAACCACAACCGGCGAAATAAAAGCGATTTTTCCGTCTTCAATGATATACAATCTAAATTCAGGAATATTGACTTCGATATATTTTTGTCCTTTCTCCAATTTAGGATCGATCCAACGGCAACGCTCCATATTAACAATAATCGTTTTAATTCGGTCAGAAACCGGGATATTCAAATCGTCAATATGTTCTTTAAGAATCGTGTTTTTTGGTGTATAACCATGACGCAATTCATACGTTTTAATTGCATTGATCAAAACCGTATCACAAATCGCGCTTTTAGTGTCCTCTTTTATATCATGCGTTACAAAAAGTCTTTCTCGAATTTGAGCCACAACATTTGACGAATCGCCTACTTTCAAACTTTTAAAGTCCTCACCTGTTTCAATAGTTTTCCAACCTCCTTTTTTTTCAATATCACGATATTGCTTCAAAACATCACGCAGTTTGTAATACTGGCTGAACATTTTGCTTTTATGATCATCATTAATAGTTGATTTTTGAAAAATAGAATCGGTCAAGGCGCGGTAATCCATTTTTTTTCTCGGCAAAAGCCATTCTAAGGAAATAATCGTTTTTTCATCAAAACCGGCGTAGACTTTTTCAGCATAATAGAAATACAGGTTTGAAATCATTAAATCTGTATTTTCTTTCGAAAGTTTATTATCGGTATTACTTTCAAAAACAGCATTGATTTCTTTATAAGGAAAATTTGCTTTTAAGCCTTCTTCATCCAAACCTTTGTATTTATTGAATAAAGTATGAGCAAATTCATCGATGCCTTTATTATCCTGCCACAATTGGGTTGATTTATTTTTTTTGTATAAAGTCGAAACCTCATCTTGAAATTTGGCTAATTTCGGGTATGTTGTATAAAAAGAAGCAATTTTCGAACTATCAATAGTAAGATGAAGTTCTGGAATTTCAACTTTGGCTTTTACTTGATTTTCTTCTTTTTTATCTCCTTTTGAATTACATGAAACAATAGCAAAAAGGCTAACGGCAACAATAAATTTATACCCGATTTTCATAATAAAATTTTTAATAAAAATAGAAAAGTTTTCATAAAAACAAGCCTTTCCAAAATGAATTTTTTAATAAATCTTACCTCTCAAAATAAATAAAAAAAAGCCCCAAATACATTATGTACTCGGGGCTCACGATATAACCAACCTATTAAAATTCTATTAAATAACGGTTCCTTTTAAAGTAAGTATTTTTGGAGTCGTTTCAGCACTTGTCGTAACCGTTACTGTTTTTGTAAAAGCGCCTTTGTTTGCTGCATTGTATGTAGCAGTAACTTTAGCCGTTTTTCCTGGCTGAATTGGCTCTTTTGTATAATCTGTTGCTGTACAACCGCAAGATCCTTGAACATTTGTAATTACAACTGCAGTTTTTCCTTTGTTTGTAAATTCGTAAACAATTGCTTTTGGAGTTCCTTGCGGAATTTGTCCAACATCGATTGTTTCTACTTTCCAAACAATTGTTGAAGCTGTTTCGATTGCTTTTGGCTCAGAAACCAAAGATTTTACTGGCGCTACAGCTGAGAAAGACATTAAACCTAATGCCAATGCTAACATGGAGATTTTGATCATTTTCATAGTTAAATATTTTTAGTGATTTATAGTTCTAAATTTGTATTTCAAAAGTATTTCAGAATAAATCAAATCGCTGTTAACCGGTTTCAAATCTTTGTTAACGACTTGTTAAGGGGTGTTTTTAAGCATAAATTTGATTAATATTACACTTTTAAAAAGCCATTTTTCTTGAAAATAAACAGACTCAATAGTATTATCCTCCTCGGACTAATTGCCATTATTAGCATCTTGGTAGCGCAATTGCTTTGGACAAAAGAGGCTTTTACATTAGAACAAAAAAAACTCAGCCAAAAAGCACATATTGCCCTGCTTGAAGTTTCCCGAAAATTATATGAAGGAACGGATCATGAACATTCATGCCAAAATCCTGTTCAAAAAATTTCAAACGATTACTACATTGTCAACATTGAGAATGATTTCGAACCGGATATTTTAGAGTTTTATCTGAAATCGGAATTCAAAAAAATGAACATCACAACCGATTTTGAGTATGCGATGTACAATTGCCAAAGCGACGAAATGGTGTATGGCGATTATGTTTCTTTATCCAAAAAAGGAAAACAAAACAAAACGGTATATTTCCCGAAACATAAAAATCTGGTTTATTATTTTGCTGTTCGTTTTCCAAACGAAACGACTTATTTGTTTAGCTCGATGCGTTTTTGGTTTGTGCTTTCGACGGCATTAATTCTGATTTTGCTTATTTACGTATATTCTATTTTTAAGCTTTTGCAACAAAAAAAATACTCCGAACTGCAAAGGGATTTTATCAATAATATGACGCATGAATTCAAAACGCCCTTGTCTTCTATTTTAATTGCATCCAAATATTTGATTGAACAAACTCCGATTAAGGAAGATAAAAAACTGCATACCTATACCGATATTATTATCAATCAAAGCAATAAACTAAATAGTCATATTGAGAAGATTCTGAATATCGCTAAATCAGATTATGCGCCTTTAGAAATAAAAAAAGAAACCGTCTTAATTGTTCCGATTATTGAAGAAACGATTGAAAACATTCAATTGAAATATCCTGAAGCTTCTGTTAGAATTGAAACAACTTCAAAAGATTTTCAAATTGAAACTGATGTTTTTCACTTTCATAATTTGGTTTACAATTTGCTGGACAATGCGGTAAAATACTGCACCGAAAAACCAGAAATTCTGGTTCAGATTTCACAGCAAAACCAAACTTTAAAATTGGCTTTTGTTGATAACGGAATTGGGATTCCGGTTAAAAACATTTCTTTTATCTTTGATAAGTTTTATCGCGTAAAAAACGAGAAAAGCAATGAAGTAAATGGTTTCGGGCTTGGTCTATACTATGTAAAAGAAATCTGCAGTCTTCAAAACTGGAAAATTAAGGCCGAAAACAATCCAGAAAAAGGCATTACTATAACTTTATCTATTCCTTATAAAAAATGAAACAGTTCAAAATACTTTATACCGAAGATGATGAAACTTTAGCTTTTTTAACCAAAGACAATTTGGAACAAAACAACTATCATGTTGTGCATTGCTGCGATGGACAGTCTGGTTTGCAAAATTTCAAAAAAGAAAAATTTGACATTTGCATTTTTGATATCATGATGCCAAAAATGGACGGTTTTGATTTAGCAACCGAAGTCAGAAAACTAAATACTGATATTCCAATAATTTTCCTTTCAGCCAAAACTTTAAAAGAAGACCGAATTAAAGGCTTGCGTTTAGGCGCTGACGATTATTTGGTAAAACCTTTCAGCATTGAGGAATTGCTTTTGAAAATCGAGATTTTTTTAAAACGCTCGCAGAAAAATGTTCCTTCAGAAAAATCGGTTTATGAGATTGGGAAATATAAATTCGATACTAATAATTTTATTCTTTTTAATGATGCTGAAAAAATCAGCCTGACACAGCGCGAAGCTGAATTGCTGAAACTTTTTCTAGACAACAAAAATTTGGTCTTAAAGCGAGAACAAATTCTAACCGCGCTTTGGGGAACTGATGATTATTTTATGGGACGAAGCCTTGATGTTTTTATTTCGCGTCTCCGAAAGATATTGACAAATGAAAAAGGCATTTCTATTGAAAACCTGCACGGAATTGGATTCAGATTTGCGATTGAGTAATTTTAATTCCTAACAATTCAATTAAAAATAAAGAAAAATCTGTAAATACTATTTGAAAAATCTTTGTATTTTTAAGTTCTAATTTTGTCAGATATGAAAATACATCATTTGCGAAATGCCACTTTAGTAATTGAAACAGAAAAACATGTAATTCTGGTTGACCCGATGTTGGGTAAAAGAAAAACAATCCCGCCATTTACTATTTTTCGTTATAAACCAAAGAGAAATCCTCTTGTTGCTTTACCCAAAAACAGCCGAGAAATTTTGAGCAAAGTAACGCATTGTTTAATTACACATTTGCATCCTGATCATATCGACAAAGCCGGTGAAGTTTTTTTAAGACGAAAAAGCATTGCGGTTATATGCAGTTCTAAAGATGAAAAAGAACTGACAAAAAGAGGATTAAACATCGTACAAACGCTTAATTACTGGGAACCTCAACCTTTTCTGGATGGAAGAATTATTGGTATTCCAGCGCTTCATGGCTATGGATTCATTGCAAAACTCATGGGCAATGTGATGGGATTTCATATCGAGCTTGCAAATGAAAAATCCATCTATATAAGCTCTGATACTATTTTTACAGATGATGTACAAAAAGTACTAATTGAACTCAAACCTGATATTGCGACTGTCGCGTGCGGAACAGCAAGACTCGATTTTGGACAACCATTATTGATGCGAATGAATGATATTTTGAAATTTGCCGCTCTTGCGCCAGGAAAAGTCTTTGCAAATCATCTTGAAGCTTTAAATCATTGTCCAACAACACGTGAAGAGTTAAAGAGAGCGCTTTCAGAAAATGATCTTTTATCTAAGACTGCAATTCCTAATGATGGATATGCGATTGAATATTAGTTACAAAACTAAAAGTCCAAATTCTCGCAACGTATTGACAGGTTTTGAATACCAAAACAATTCAAAATCCTCTAATGAAGTTTCAAAATCATTTTTCACTTCCTGAAAAGTATAGCTTTTAGCACCCGAAACTGAAATTTTATCCAAAATAGAAAGCAACCATTCGCCTTCATCTTTGCTGGTTTGAATGGTAAAGCTTTCTTTTTTGTCATGAAAAGTCAATGACATCATCTCCCAGCTTCTGCCCTTTTTTGATTTTGTAAAAATTTCTGCAAAAGGTTTTCCGCCAAGCCAAACTACTTTTGCATTTGGTTTTGTGTTGAAATTATTTTGCTCTTCCAAAGCATTAAAAATAAAATCAGGATGGATTTTGGTTTTCGGAATTTTAAAGTCGAACCAGTCTTGCAATTCATAATCAAAACAGATTCCGTGCATGAAATTAAAAAGTGATTTTTTCAATCCGAAACTGAATTTATCATGATTAATTCCTGTAGCATCACTGTATTCAATATCGTTGTTAGCAAAAGTTCCAATTGCTTCCGTTTTTTTGGTTACACCAAATCTCTCTGGATACAACCCGACCGGACTATGTGCCGTAAGCGCAAACTGATGCCAAAATCCTGACTGTAAAACACCCGCCTCAAACAATTGACGAACCATTTCAAGACTGTCAACAGTTTCTTGAATGGTTTGCGTTGGATATCCGTACATTAAATACGCATGGACCATAATTCCGGCTTCGGTGAAATTTCGTGTTACTTTTGCCACTTGTTCAACGGTGACACCTTTGTCAATCAATTTCAGTAATCGGTCTGAAGCTACTTCCAAACCACCTGACACTGCGATGCAACCAGAGGCTTTCAACAATAAACATAAATCTTTTGAAAAGCTTTTTTCAAAACGAATGTTTGTCCACCAAGTTACTGCTAGTTTTCGTTTTAAAATTTCAAGTGCTACGGCTCGCATTAATGCTGGGGGTGCTGCTTCATCAACAAAATGGAAACCGTTTTGTCCTGTTTGCTCGATTAATTCTTCCATCCGGTCACAAAGTAAACTTGCCGCGACGGGTTCATATACTTTTATGTAATCTAACGAAATATCGCAAAATGTGCATTTTCCCCAATAACAGCCATGCGCCATGGTAAGTTTGTTCCAGCGCCCATCACTCCACATTCTGTGCATTGGATTTACAATTTCGATAACCGAAATATACTTATCCAAAGGCAAATCTGAATAATCTGGAGTTCCGACTTGGGATTGTTTGTAATCGTGTTTTAGGGAATTATTTTTATAAACAACTTCTTCGTTTTCTAATAAGAAAGTTCTTTTAAAAGAATCTGAATCTGGATTTTCTAAATGATAAATTAATTCTTCAATTGGCACTTCGCCATCATCCAAAGTAATAAAATCAAAAAACTCAAAAACACGTTTATCTGAAAGCGATCGCAATTCGGTATTTGGGAAACCGCCACCCATTGAGATTTTAATCTCGGGATGATTTTGTTTTACCCATTGCGCACATCGGAATGCGCTATATAAATTCCCAGGAAAAGGAACAGAAATTAAAAATAATGTTGGTTTTACTGCTTCGATTTTAGCTTTTAAAAGCGAAATCAAAATTAAATCTATATAAGTTGGTTCTTGTTGTAAAGCCTCGTATAATTCATCAAAAGAATTGGCGCTTCGGCCCAAACGTTCAGCATATCGGCTAAAGCCAAAATTTTCGTCGACACATTCTACAATAAAATCCGAAATATCTTCCAGATACAAAGTTGCCAAATGTTTCGCTTTGTCCTGCGTTCCCATTGTTCCAAAAGCCCAATCGAGTTCTTCTAATTGCGCAAAACGAGAAGCTTCGGGCAAAAAATCTTCTTGGCAAATCTGTAAAGCCAAAGTTGGATTTTTTCCCTGCAAAAACTGAATTACAGAATCAATGGTTTTAATGTATTCATCTTGAAGAGCAAAAATTCTTTTAGAATTATCTGAGATTTCAGAATCAACCTGAAACTTGACACTTGACACTTGAAACAAATCAATAAGTCCTTTTTTCGAAAACAATTCCAAAATAACATCAATACCCAAATCTGCCTGAACCGATTCGATATTTTTAGTATTCAAAAAACCTTTTATATACGCCGTTGCCGGATACGGAGTATTCAGTTGCGTAAATGGTGGCGTTATTACAAAAAGCTTTGTTTTCAAAGGGATTTATTTTTTTGCAAAAATACGTGTTATTGCCGACTTTTTTAGGAAAAGATTTTAACGTTCTGGGTTTTGAACTTTTAGTTTTGTTTTGTAGATATTTAATTACATTTGCGACAACCCAAATCAGTTTAAATGAATAAAAAATTACTTTTCCTTTTCTTTTTAATTGCTGCTCAATTATTTTCTCAAAACAAAAACCAATCTATTGGTTTTAAAGAAAATAAAGGTCAGATTATTGACAAAAAAGGGAAATCGAACATATCAGTTTTATATTTACTGAATTCTAACGGATTAAATGTTCAATTGAAAAAAAATGGCTTTTCATATGATATTTATGAAGTAAAAAAGATTCCTGTAACAGAACCTAAAGATCCGAGAAACGAAAGAGAACACTCTTCACATTTTCAAAACGATAAAAAGGACCAAGAAACTAATTTTAAATTAGAATACACTTTTCATAGAATTGATATTGACTTTGTTAATTCGAATTCTAAAGTTGAATTGATTGCTACCCAAAAATCAACTGATTTTGATAACTATTATAATGTTCCAAATAAACCAGAAGGAATTACTGGAGTACATCAATACAAAAAAATTACCTATAAAAATATTTACCCAAATATTGATGTTGTTTTTTCAATTCCAAGTGATCCCCAAAAAACGGTCGAATATAATTTTGTAATTCATCCAAAAGGAAAAATCTCAGATATTCAATTAAAATTTAATGGTGCTGAAACTGAATTAGCAGACAATAAAATTCAAATGAATGTTCGTTTTGGAAAAATGGAAGAAACGTTGCCAGCCAGCTGGATTGAAGAAGACGGAAATAAAAAAGAGATTGAAGTTGGTTATACGAAGATTAAGAAAAATATTTATGGGTTTAATTCTTCTAATGCTGTAAATGGAAAAACAGTTATTATTGATCCTGTGCCAATAAGGCTGTGGGGTACTTTTTTCGGAGATGAAACTAATATTCATATTACACTTGGCCCTTCTAATATCAGCACTGATTCTTTTGGAAATGTTTATGTATCAGGAACTACTACGGCAAATAATTCATCTTATGTGACAACAGGTGCGCATCAGACTTCAATTCCACCTTATGCTTATCTTAGCACAAATGGGATAATAGAAAAATTCGATCCAGATGGAAAACGATTATGGGGCACTTATTACGGAGGAGAAGGTTCTAATTCAATAAATGGAATAAAAATCGACCATCAAAACAACGTTTTGATAACAGGAGCAACTCAAGCTCAGACAAACATAAGTACAATTGGGTCTTACCAACCAAATTTAACAGGATACACTGATGCTTTTCTAGTCAAATTTAATGATTTAGGCAAGAGAATATGGGGAACATATTTTGGAGGTGAAAATGGGGAAACTGCTAATGCATTAGCCCTGGATGACAACGATAATATTTATATAACCGGAAACACAAATAGTAAAACTGCTATTAGCATAAACAACAATTTTCAAACACAATTAAACGATTCTTATTCTTCAAATTATGATGGATTTTTAACTAAATTTAATTCTGACGGAAATGTAATTTGGAGTACATATATTGGCGGTGAATCCCAAGAAGACATGAAAGCCATAGCTGTGCGCAACAATACAGTAGCAATTGGAGGTTTTTCTTCTAGTTCTACAAATATATCTACTCCTGGTGTTTTTCAGGAATCACACAATGAAATTTCAGACGGAATCGTTTACAAATTTTCAACCAGTGGACAAAGAAAATGGTCAACTTATTATGGAGGCGAACAAATTGACGAAATATACAGTATTGAAATTGATGATGAAGATAATATCTATATTGGAGGACAAACAGCTAGTAAAATTAATATGACAACTCCTGGGAGTTTTGACAGCTCAAATTCTTTCTCGTACAAAGGTTTTTTTGCAAAATTGAACACTAATGGACAAAGAGTCTGGGGAACTTATTTAGGTGAAGCTTATGTGTATTCAATATTTTTTAAAAATAATTCATTATACTTAGGTGCAACCAACTTTGGCTTTTCGTATTCTAAATTAACTAGCTCATGTTCTTATAAATCGAATGAAGATTTTGAAGGATACATTGGGAAATTTTCCAAAGGAGCAGATCTTATCTGGGGATCTTATGTAGGAGGAAGCAGTGTATTTAAAACCACAAGAATAGCACTTGCCAATAATAATATGATTTTTGTTAGTGGAACGTCATCTGAAAACAATGGTATTGCAGACACAAATTCTCATCAATCTGTCGTATTAGGAGATTTTGACAATTATTTTTTAATGAAATTTGAAGAACCACTTATACTTAATATTCCGAAGATTGAAAGCAACTCTCCAGTCTGCATTGGAAAAACATTAGAATTAAAAGCATCAGGCGGAACCACCTATTCATGGACAGGTCCAAATGGATTTACCTCGACAGATCAAAATCCAACCATAGTAAATGCAACAACAAATAATAGTGGCGAATACAGTTGTACAATAACGGGAACTGGCGGTTGTGATGATACAAAAAAAATCACCGTTTTTATTGGAGATAATGTGGCTCCAATTCCTGTTTTAGCAACTCTTCCAACAATAACGGGAGATTGCAATACAACTGTAACAACAATTCCAACAGCAAATGACGCTTGTTCAGGCTTAATCAATGCAACAACTACAAGTCCGTTGTCTTATGCTTTACCTGGAACTTATACAATTGTTTGGAATTACAGCGATGGAAACGGAAATGCATCAACACAAAACCAAACTGTTATCATTACAAGTCAACCCTTGCCAACAGCAAATTCTCCACAAACTTTTTGTGTGCAGCAAAATGCAACTTTAAATGAAATTCAAATAACGGGTCAAAATATAAAATGGTATAGCAACTTAACTAACGGAACACTTGTTTTTCCTACAACTGTAGCTCAAGATAAAGCAACTTATTATGCATCTCAAACGATAAATGGTTGCGAAAGTGAAAGAGTCCCTGTCACAATCAATATTCAAGTTACTTCTTCACCAACAGGAAATACAAATCAAACATTTTGTTCCAGCCAAAATCCAACAATTGCTAATATTGAAATTACTGGAACTTCAATAAAATGGTATGATGCGCCAAATAATGGTTCTCTATTGTTAGAAACTACAAGTCTTGTTAATGGGAAAACGTATTATGCATCACAAACTGTAAATGGTTGTGAAGGGCCAAGAGTTGGAATCACTATCTCGATTGTCAATACTCCATCAGCTCCAACAGCAAATGCAAGTCAATCTTTCTGTAAAAGTGAAAATGCAACATTGAGCAACATTCAAATTTCTGGACAAAACATAAAATGGTTTGATACGACAATGTCAGCTTCAACTTTACCTAATACAACTTTGCTGGAAAACAACAGAACGTATTATGCTTCACAAACTGTTGGATGTGAAAGCGACAGAACGCCAATTTTAATTCATGTCTATGACACTCCTATGCCAACTGGAAATAACAATCAGCTGTTTTGTCGAGATGAAAATGCTACAATTGCGAATCTTAACATCATTGGAACAAATATTAAATGGTACGATGCTGCAACAAACGGAACTCTTTTACCAACAACGACCTTATTGCAAAATCAAACCTATTATGCAACCCAAACACTCAATAATTGTGAAAGTCCAAGATTTACTGTAAATGCAAAAATTCAAGATACTCAGGCTCCAATTGTTGCTTCTCCACAAATATTCTGCATTCAACAAAAGGCAAAAATCAGTGATATTGATGCAACTGGCGAAAATATAAAATGGTTCGAGAGTCCAACTTCAACCATAAGTTTAGCTGAATCAACTTTGCTTGAAAACGGAGTAACATATTATGCCTCGGAAACTATTAATGAATGTGAAAGCGATAGAATTCCGGTAACAATCTCAATTCTTGAAGCAACGGCAGGTAATTGTATCAATTTAGTTGAGGAACTTCCTTTTCCTAAATTCTTTACACCAAATGGCGACGGATACAATGATCACTGGACAATTGATTTTGCATATTTGGCGCCAAGTACCGCAATCCGAATATTTGATCGATACGGAAAATTCATTAAGGAATTAAGCAACGGTGCTGTTTGGGATGGAAATTATCTTGGCCAACAACAACCTGCTTCAGATTACTGGTTTATTGCTACCCGATTAAATGGCAAAGAATTCAAAGGGCATTTTAGCTTAAAGAGATAAAAAATCAAAAGCCTCGGAAATATTGTTTTTTCATTTTCCGAGGCTTCAATAATTACTTTATTTCGTTTGCACCAAAAGCCAATTCGAAATTTCTTCTAAGGCAATTGGAGAAAATGTTTGTTCAAGAGATCCATATTCAGTTGGAGAGCCAGTTTGGCATTCCTGAAACAAATGATTTAAGTTAGGCAATGCTTTCGTAGTCACTTTTTTATTTCCCGATTTAGTCAATACATCTTTGATGATTTCTAAATTGACTTCAGCTGGAACTTGCAAATCTTTACTTCCATTTAACGCTAAAACTGGACATTTTACTTTTTTCAAATACAAAGTCGGATCAAGTTTCAAAAAATTGTATCTCCATGGATTTGTTATTTGGGCCGTCATTGATTTTGATAAATCATCAGTAAGATTGAGCTTGCTCTTAAAAATATTGGTGATGTTGCTTTTTAAATTATCATCATTGGTTGAACTAGCAATAATCAAATCATAAGCACTTTTAAAAGCCTCTTTTCCTTTTTGAATTTCATTTTCCGACACCCCAATTTGTTTCTCGATTAGCTCCTTTTGCAAAAGCAGTAATTTGTCGCCACGAAGTCCAGGTCCCGCCAGTAAAACAATAAATGCAACATCTTTAGAATCTCCAGCAATCATTGGGGCAATTATTCCGCCTTCACTATGTCCAATCAAACCAATTTGGCGCTTATTAATTTCCTTTCTAGTTTTTAAATAATCGACTCCAGCTTGAACATCTTTCGCAAAATCAGTGGTAATAGCAGCTTTAAAATCACCTGTTGATTCAGCGGTGCCACGATCATCAAATCTCAGGACTGCAAAACCTTTTTTAGTCAAATAATCGGCTAATACCAAGAAAGGTTTATGTCCCAGAATTTCTTCATCTCTATTTTGAGCACCACTGCCTGAAATTAAAATTACAGCTGGAAAAACACCCTCTTTTTTAGGCATAGACAACGTTCCGGCTAAAGTTACCTTATCAATTTTGTTTTCGAATTTTACATCTTCCGTATAGTAGGGATAAGGTTTTTGTGGTTCCTGAGGTCTTAAATTTTGTATGTTTCCCTTAGAAAAAATGACATCAAATGATTGTCCACTTTGAGTAAATTTTCCAATAATAGTATTATCTGAATTTAATTTTCCTTCATATGAAGCGCCTGCAACTGCAATATTCAATTTTAATTCAGAATTTTCAAAAGTAGTCGTTGCAATTGGAATTCCCTTAGCCATCTGGTCCGGGCTATCCATAGTCGAAACGTAGCCTTTATCTGTTTTATCGATATGTACAACAATTCTTAAGTTCCCATTTGGAGTTTTTAAAACACCATTCCATTGTCCTGTAATTTCTTGTCCCACAACAAAAGAAGAAATTAAAAATGTTAGTACTGCAAGTATAATTTTAATCATTTTATCTTATTTAGGATTTATTTTTTAGTATCAAGGTTTCTGAATTTAAAATAGGAATAGACCATCGGAATGATTGCTATCGTCAGACCAATGCCTACAAATATTTTAGAAAAAGTAAATCCTGGAAAAATCAAAGCTCCAAAAACAACGACAAAGCCAGCAACGAGCCACAATTTCCCGGCGAAAGCATGAGTTGCTTTCCAAACCTTTTGATTCTCTAACGTCCAAGGTGTGCGAATCCCAATAAAATAATTAGGCTGTATTACTTTCAAATAGTTTCCAAAAATCATCAATAAGACACCAACTGCAGCATAAATTAAATTTGGATTTGAATAGGACTGGTTCTTTGCGAGATAAATAAAAAATGAAGCTGTCACAGACATAAATAAAATCAAAAAAAATCTTAATTGATAGAACTTTCTTCCCATCATCGAAATTCTCTTTTTAGGATCAATTTTTGACGCGGCAAGCAAAATGAAATACATTAAAACCGGCAACATAAAAATCAAAATCACTAAAATAGATTTACTTCCCCAATTGTCGATTTCACCTTTAAAATTCCAATGTACCGGAACTTTTTCAGGAAGACTGTCCCATATCAATGCCAGATAAACAAAAGGAGTCAAAATTATTCCAATTATTGGAAGCTCTTTTTTCAATTCTAAATTCATTTTTTATTTCTTAAAGGTTAGTATCCACTGCAAAACATCTTCCATTATGGTGGTATTGATGGAATATATGATGAATTGCCCGTTTTTTTCGGATGTAATTAATTCAGCTCGTTTTAAAATATCTAAATGATGAGAAATACTAGGCTTTGAAATATTAAAGGCATCGGCAATTTCTCCTGCCGTCAAATCTCTTTGCTTCAACAGCTCGAGAATCTCTCTGCGCGTTGCATCATTTAATGCTTTAAAAATTTCGTTCATCATTTAAATATTTAGACAAATATCTAAATACTTTTTTAATTAGCAAAAAAAAGCAGCAATTTTCTTATTGCTGCTTTTTTATATAATTGAAAATTAAACTAAAACTTATGCTCGTCCTTACTAATCACCAATAAAGAAATCAATGAAATAAAGGCTGCAATCATTAAATAGATACCAACATAGGTAACGCTATAAGTCGACGCCAACCAAATTGCAATCATAGGTGCAAAAGCAGCTCCAAGAATTCCGGCTAAATTAAAGGTCAAAGAAGCTCCAGAATAACGAACGTTTGTTGGAAACAATTCCGACAAAAAAGTCCCTAAAGGCCCATAAGTGAACCCCATTAAAGCCATTCCGATGCAAGCGAAAGTAGTTACTAATGTAATATTTCCTGTACTTAAAAAGAATGAAAAGAAAGCTCCAAAAACTGCAATAGCGGCCGTGGCCAAAATAAGCATTTTGCGTCGTCCGATTTTATCTGCTACCACAGCTGAAACCGGAATAAAAATCGCAAAAAACAATACTGAGAATAATTGTATCAACAACCCATCTCTTTTAACAATTCCTAAATCGGATGTTGCCCAGCTTAATGTAAAAACAGTCATTAAATAAAAAACCAAGAAAGTCGTAATTGCAGCAAAAGTCCCAAAAATCAATTGGTTTTTATACGATTTAACCAATTCAAGGAAAGGCACCTTTACTTCCTCTTGTTCTTTCTTAGAATTTTCAAATGAAGGTGTTTCTGTAATTTTTGTTCGGATATAAAAACCTACTACAACTAAAAGTGCACTCGCTATAAATGGAATTCTCCAGCCATAGTTCATGAAATCTTCATTACTCATAGAATCAGTTAATAGCAAAAAAGTTCCGCCAGAAAGCAATAAACCTATTGGGGCACCTAATTGCGGAAACATTCCGTACCATGCTCGTTTATGTGGAGGTGCATTTTCGATTGCAAGCAAAACTGCTCCACCCCATTCTCCACCTAAACCAACACCTTGACCAAATCGGCAAAGCATTAACAATAAAGGAGCTGCTACACCAATGCTAGCATAACTCGGCAAAAATCCAATTGCAACTGTAGAAATACCCATAGTCAATAATGCTGCAACCAAAGTAAATTTACGACCAATTTTATCACCATAATGTCCAAAAAAAGCAGATCCTAAAGGACGTGACAAAAATGCTATTGAAAAAGTTGCCAACGATTCCAGAGTCGCCATGGTAGAATTAGCACTCGGGAAAAATAATTGAGGAAAAACCAATACCGCTGCATTGGCATAAATATAAAAATCAAAAAATTCAATTGTGGTACCAATAAGGCTTCCAAAAAGAACATGTTTTAAAGAGTTCTTTTGATTTGGGTTATTTTTCATGTAAAACAGATATAACTTTTTTTTGATTACAAAAATATAGTTTCATTATTAATAATTCATATTTTCAAAAAATAGTTTCAGAAGAAGTATAGGATTTTAACAAATTAAATATATTTTACATTTTACAAAACATCAAATTAAAATCAGATTTAAAAACTTGATTTTAGGCGTTTTAAAAAATCAAATCATAAGCTATCGTTAAAAACATTTTTAACTGCATATTTTCATTAAATTTACAGCTATCAAAAATAAATCTAAAATTATGCCTACCGACTGTATCAGCTATCAAACCTCAGGATATTTCTCTGCCTTGATACAAGATTATTTAGATCAAAAACCAACACTGCAATCCTTATATAACCATTTTCCAACTTTGGAAAATTTCGAAAAACAAATCCAGGAAAAAAAAGTCAATTTCAATCACAATGGAAATGAAAAAAGACAAACTTTAGTCAATGTATTAAAAAAGCAATATCAAAATATTGAGATTTCAGATTCGACAAAACAAAATATTGAGCTTTTAGCTTTAGAAAATACATTTACTGTTACAACTGGACATCAGCTGAATTTATTTAGTGGGCCATTATACTTTCTTTACAAAATCATTTCGACAATTAATTTGACCAAAGAATTAAAGTCAAAATATCCTTCCAATAATTTTGTTCCGATATATTGGATGGCAACTGAAGATCATGATTTTGAAGAAATCAATTATTTTAACTTTAAAGGAAAAAAATTCAGATGGAACAAAGAAAGTACAGGTCCCGTGGGCCGACTTTCAACTGAAGGTTTAGATGAATTTTTCGAAATATATTCATTAGAATTAGGATCGAGCACCAATGCAAATACTTTAAAAAAGCTTTTTGAAGACGCCTATTTAAAGCATGATAATTTGGCCGACACAACACGCTTTTTAGCTGACAGCTTATTTTCAAATTACGGATTAGTTATTATTGATGCTGATGATACCGACTTAAAACGTGCTTTTATTCCGTTTGCAAAAGAAGAATTAGAAAAAAACACATCGTACAAGGCGGTTCAAAAAACAATTGAATCTTTAAAAGATTATACGATTCAAGTAAATCCGAGAGAAATCAATTTGTTTTATATTGAGGATGATTTACGCGAAAGAATCATTTTTGAAAACGACAAATACCACGTGAACAACACCAAAATTGCTTTTTCAAAAGAGGAAATTTTCCAATTACTAGAAAGTAATCCAGAGAAATTCAGTCCGAATGTAATCATGCGTCCGTTGTATCAGGAAATCATTCTCCCTAATTTATGCTACATTGGCGGAGGCGGAGAAATCGCATATTGGCTCGAATTAAAATCATTTTTTGATGCTGTAAACATTACTTTTCCAATGCTTTTGGTCCGTAATTCTGTTCTTCTTGCAACCGAAAAACAAGTCAAAAAAGCAGATAATTTGAATTTAAGCTGGAAAGATTTATTTACCAAACAAGAAAATTTAGTAAATGCCATTACACATAAAATTTCAGCTTTCCCAATTGATTTAACACCTCAAAAAGAAGCACTAAAAATACAATTTGAATATCTTTACAATCTAGCCAATCAAACTGACAAATCATTTTCTGGCGCTGTAAAAGCACAGGAAGTAAAACAGACAAAAGGATTAGAAAATTTAGAAAAACGTTTATTAAAAGCACAAAAAAGAAAACTAGACGATCAATTGCAACGCGTGATTGATTTGCAATGTGAATTGTTCCCAAATAACAGTTTGCAAGAACGTCAAAGCAATTTTTCTGAATTTTATTTAGAAAAAGGCGAACAATTAGTACCGCTTTTATTGCAAAAACTGAAACCTTTAGAAATGAATTTCAACATTATAACAATTTAAAAAGTTAGCCACGAATTACACAAATTTTCACAAATTGCATGTTACATTTTTACATTTTACAATTTAAATTAGTGGAAATTGGTGTAATTTGTGGCAAAACATAAAAAACCAATAATTGACGAGAACCAAATAACCACCTATCTTCTCAAAATTATTGTCACATAAACCAAATAGCGATTTTTAAAAATTATTAACTAACCTATTTACCCTAAACCAATGGTAAAAGAACGCTTAATTTCGCTAGATGTCTTTCGCGGACTCACAATTTTATTAATGACAATCGTTAACAATCCTGGAGACTGGGGCCATGTGTATCCGCCACTACTCCACGCCGAATGGAACGGTTGTACTCCAACTGATTTGGTCTTTCCTTTCTTTGTATTTATTATGGGAGTTGCAGTTCCGCTCGCAATGCCCGATAAATTTTATGACGGCACGACTTTCAACAAAATCCTGATCCGTTCCGTTCGAATGCTTTGCCTAGGGATTTTCTTCAACTTTTTTGGAAAAATTCAGCTATTCGGACTTGAAGGCATTCCGCTTTTAATTGGCCGATTGGCAATAACAATTGCTGTAGGTTATGCTTTAATGGGAAGCATTAGTTCAAAAATCAAAAACATTTTAGCATTTTCTATTCTGTTTATCTATCTCTTTTTAGCATATAGTGGCATAGAAGCATATCAAGATGTAAGACTTCCGGGAGTTTTGCAAAGAATTGCTGTTGTTTATTTTGTTGTTTCCCTTTTGTATCTAAAAACATCACAGAGAACACAAATCATTACCGGAGCAGTTTTATTGTTAGGATATTGGGCCATGATGACCTTAATTCCAGTTCCAGGAATTGGCGAAGCAAATCTTGATAAAGGAACAAATCTTTCGGCATGGCTGGATGGCGTTTTATTAAAAGGACATATGTATCATGAAACCATGACTTGGGATCCAGAAGGAATTCTAAGCACAATTCCGTCAATTGTAAACGGAATCATAGGTTTATTGATCGGGAAGCTTTTGCTTTTTGACATGACCAAAATTCAAAAAGCTCAAAAAATGGGAATTGCAGGAACAGTACTTATATTTTTAGGATTAATTTGGGATCTTGTTTTCCCAATCAACAAATCAATCTGGACCAGCAGTTATGTTTTATATACAACCGGATTAGCAACTGTATTCTTGACTGTATTATATTTAGTAATAGACATTGCCGATTATAAAAAAGGTTTCAAACTGTTTTTAATTTGGGGCGTAAATCCGATGATTGTATTTTTCAGCTCTCAAATTATCCCACAAGCTTTAGTAATGATAGAGTTTCAAAATCCGCATAATCCTTCAGAAAAAATTAATTTATTGAATTATCTGTATAGTTTCTGGATCGCACCATTTTTCAGCAATCCAATGAATGCTTCATTGGCTGGCGCATTGGTGTATGTTTGTATTTGGACCTTTATTTTATGGATATTCTATAGAAATAAATTGATTTTCAAAGTGTAAATCTTCTAACCATATAAGTGATATAAGTTCATTTTAGCGAAGCTGTATATTTTTTTGCGCACAATTAAATGAACTTATATCACTTATATAGTTTAAAAAAAACACTTTCTTGGTTAAAACATCATTCTAATGTGTTTTAATTATGAATTTATTAAAATCAATTCACAAAAAAAGTCTACTTTTGCACAAAATTAAAAATAAGCAATAAAATGGCAACAAATAGAACTTTTACAATGATTAAACCAGATGCTGTTGCAAACGGACACATCGGGAATATCTTAGCAATGATTACTAATGGAGGTTTCAAAATCGTTTCATTAAAATTAACTCAATTAACTGTAGCTGATGCAAAAGCATTTTACGCAGTTCACGCAGAAAGACCTTTCTACGGAGAATTAGTTGAATTTATGTCACGCGGACCAATTGTTGCTGCAATTTTAGAAAAAGACAACGCAGTAGAAGATTTCAGAACTTTAATTGGTGCTACAAACCCAGCTGAAGCTGCTGAAGGAACTATTCGTAAAGCATACGCTACTTCAATTGGAGAAAATGCAGTTCACGGATCTGACAGCGACGAAAACGCTGCAATCGAAGGTGCATTCCACTTCGCAGGAAGAGAGCAGTTTTAATTTATGATTTTAGAGTTCAGATTTTAGATTGCTGAACTTTGTAAATTAATTTTAAAAGTAAAGGCCGATTCAAAATTGAATCGGCCTTTTTATATTTTACTACTGGAAAAGTTTCGAAGATTCCTTTTTAAAATTCGATTTTATTTCTCCCAAATCAACAAGATTTTTTTGCAGCAACATTCTCATATTATCAAAATTAGAATGATAAAAACTAGAAATACCACCTATTCTTTTTCCTTCTTTAACAATAAAAACAGATTCTGTAATTGCACCCTTTGCGGATTCAAATAAAGTTACAAAACCTTCTAACTCATTAAAATGATAAACTTTAGATTTTCCAATTCCAAAATATCGTTTAACAATTATTCTATCTTTATCAATTTCTATTTTAAATGCTCTGGTTCTTAAAACTGTCAGCCAAAAAAAAACTACAAATAATAACATCAGAATCGGCAAAATCATACCTGCAACAGGAGACGTATATGCCATATAAACAACCAACAAACCTAAAATTGAAAGATACGAAATAAGTAGAACCGGAAAAATTTTAAATTTAGACTTCATATTAAACAAAATCATTCATATTACCTCAAAACAACATCTTTCACCACATCACGACCCAATTCTTCATTAATCATTTTAACGATTTTAGACTTTCCGTGGCTTAGTTCTTCTCTTAAAACAGCTGAACCCAATTCAACGTACAGCGTGCTCCCCTTCAATACAACGTTTCTCGTGTATGTGTTTACACCACTTCCCATTAATTGTTTCCAAGCGTCACGTACATCAATTTCATCCATTCCAGACTGAAGCTTGTTTGTCTGAATAATTTGTTTCAAAACAGCCCCAATCGTACTTTCGTTATTTAGTCTCTTTGCCATCGTTTAAAATATTAACTGGTCCTGCTTTTTTATAATGATACTCTTTATTCTGGTCATTTTTCACCACAAACTCTTTGTCCGAAATCGAAATCAGCTCCTCGCTCCACTTCGCATAATTCGTTTTATAATCCAAAAAAGTTCCTTTATCTGTAAATCTAACCGAAAAATTCTCAAAAGTATTCGTAGTCAAAAAAGTCCCATCTAATTGTGCCATCACTTTCGTCCTCGTTCCTTTTGTTCCTTTAATTTTAAAAAAATCAAAGTTCTCATTCATTCCGTAAGCCTTCTCTTCCCCTTTATCAAAAACAACTTTTTCAATTTCCCAGTAGCCATTAAGTTTTGCAATATCTGCCGGTTTGATCTCCTGTTTGCACCCCACAAACAAAAGCGATAAAACCAAAATCATAAAAGTGTTTTTCATAGTAATTTATAGTATTAAGTAGGAGCCGTTTCCTGCTGTCCACTGTATCTTTTATGGTGAACCCCACCATAAAAGGATGCCGCTTCCATCAGGGCTAGGGCACCTGTTTTCAAAAGAAAATTTAGCGAACTACAAAGTTAAACTTATAAATTTCAAAAGAAATAAAAATTTACAAAACCCATTAAACTATTTTACATATTTTTGGTCAAACCCCAAAACCAAAACCAAAAAAACATGAAACAAATCATTTGTATCATCCTGACAATGTTATTGTTCAGCGCATGCAGTAAAGACACAACCGAACCAGATACTGCTCCAACAGAAAACATGTATTTTCCGCCATTAACAGGAACAACTTGGGAAACAAAATCAGTTGCTGACTTAAAATGGAATCAAAATGCCGTACAGCCACTTTTAGATTATCTAGAACTTAAAAACTCGAAATCATTTATGATTTTAGTAAACGGCCGAATCGTTTTAGAAAATTATTTCAACGGACATTCAGCAACAACAAACTGGTATTGGGCTAGCGCCGGAAAAACCTTGACCTCTACTGTAACCGGAATTGCACAACAAGAAAATTTGCTGAACATAAACGACAAAGTTTCAAAATATCTAGGTACTGGATGGACAAGCGAAACTGCAGCAAAAGAAGACCTCATTACCTGCAAACATTTGCTCACGATGACATCAGGTCTAGACGACAGCACCGACGATGTTGAACCAGCAAATTTAATATACAAAGCTGATGCAGGCACGCGGTGGGCGTATCACAACGTTTATGTAAAACTTCAAGATGTTGTAGAAAAAGCCAGCGGACAAAAGTGGGAAACTTATTTCAACAGCAAATTAAGAGACAAAATCGGGATGAACGGAAATTGGGTCCAGCTTGGAGTAAACAGTGTTTATACCAGCACTACAAGAAGCATGGCGCGTTTTGGATTGTTAATACTCAATAAAGGAAAATGGGAAAACAATACCATTTTGAATGAAGCCTATTTCAATGAAGCAACAACAACTTCGCAAAACATCAATTTGGGATATGGATACTTATGGTGGTTAAACGGAAAAGCCTCTTATCATTTGCCACAATCACAACTTACTTTTCAAGGAAGCGTAATCCCAACTGGGCCAAACGATATGTTTATGGCTTTAGGAAAAAACGACCAAAAAATCTATGTAATTCCAAGCAAGAAAATGGTCGTTATCAGAATGGGAGATGCAGCAGATAACGTAAATCTAGCATTATCTGATTTTGACAAAACGCTTTGGGAAAAGATAAACGCGTTGTATCAATAAAGCAATTTTAAATCAATTGCCATCCTTTACTTCTCAAAAAGCTTTTGCAATCATTGCAGAAGCTTTTTTCTTGATCAAAAGGATTTCGACCTTTAGCGTCACGCATTAAGCAAGTTTTAATTTTACAATGTGGCAAACCTTCTGTGTGTCCTAATTCATGCAAAACTAATTTATAAAACTGCTCGTTTTTATTCTTTGGGGACAATCTAAAATCTGAAACAACACAAGATTTACCAGGCCTATAACCTAATCCCATTACACCCCAATCTTTCACACCATCTTTAGTCGTACTGATATCAAAATGCGACAAACCAACAATTATGGAATCTCGCCCAATATCATTTTTTAGATTCTTAATGATACTATCTGCTCGATATCTATTCCTTGGCTTATAAAATGATTTTTCCGGAAAACGAATATTTGGCCTCAAAACTACTTTGGGATTGATCGCCTTAATCTCGGCAAAAATTTTACGAGATTGCTTTACTTGAAAATCACCTAGAGGTTGAATGACAATAACTTTCTGATTTTCAATTTCATTTTTAGTCTTCGTACATGAAAACAAACCAAAAAACAAAATGAATAGCAAAAACCGTATCATCTACAAAATATAATTATCGCTTAGTTTTCAATCTTTTTAAAATTCCTAAAAAGAACAAACCTACACCAAGAACTAATAGAATGTAATAAAAAGAAAGCGAATTATCCCTAATGACGTTAGCTATTGCAAGACAAATTATGCTTGCAAAATAAAATGCAATAGGAGGTAATTTTTTTAAAGATTCAAGACTCATTATATATTATTTAAAGAAACTGTCAACGAATTCATATTTATTAAAGACCTGCAAATCTTCAATACCTTCGCCAACACCAATATACTTTACTGGTATTTTAAACTGATCCGAAATACCAATTACAACACCACCTTTTGCAGTTCCATCTAACTTAGTTACTGCCAATGAAGTTACTTCCGTCGCAGCTGTAAATTGTTTTGCCTGCTCAAAAGCATTTTGACCAGTTGAACCATCTAAAACTAACAATACATCGTGAGGAGCATCAGCAACCACCTTTTGCATTACGCGTTTTACTTTTGTCAACTCGTTCATCAAATTGATTTTATTATGCAGACGTCCAGCAGTATCAATAATTACGACATCAGCATCTTGAGCTACAGCAGATTGTAAAGTATCAAAAGCTACAGAAGCTGGATCGCTCCCCATTTGTTGCCTTACAATTGGTACTTGAACTCTATCAGCCCAAACTTGTAATTGGTCAATCGCTGCAGCGCGGAAAGTATCAGCTGCACCTAAAACCACTTTGTGGCCCGCTTTCTTAAATTGATAAGCTAATTTTCCAATTGTCGTAGTTTTACCAACTCCGTTAACACCAACAACCATTAAAACGTAAGGTTTTTTGTCTTTCGGAATTTCAAATTCTGTTGCTTCGCCTGTATTAGTTTCAGCCAATAAAGCACCTATTTCATCACGAAGAATTTGATTCAACTCGTCAGTTCCAAGATATTTATCTTCAGCAACGCGTTTTTCAATTCTTTCAATGATTTTCAAAGTAGTGTTAACACCAACATCTGAAGCCACAAGAACTTCTTCTAGATTATCCAAAACATCATCATCGACTTTAGATTTTCCAGCAACGGCTTTGCTTAACTTCGAGAAAAAAGTAGTTTTAGTTTTTTCAAGACCTTTGTCTAAAGTCTCTTTTTTTTCGGTAGAGAATAATTTTTTAAAAAAACTCATTTTTTGTAGTTTATTTAGATTTACTAGATTTCTCAATTTCCATGCAAGAAATCCAAATCTTTAAAGAAAGCGTAATTGTTTTTCAAAAAAAGACCAATTGTTGCGATTCTTTAAATTTTTAGACAAATATAGGTAATAAAAAAGCTACTTCCTGTAAGAAAGTAGCTTTTCTATATAATGTAATTGTAATTATTTCTTTTTCAAGAATTCATCAACTTCTTCAGGAGCCATAATAGATTCTACGAATGTATATGCACCAGTTTTAGGAGATTTTACCATTTTGATGGCTTTTGACAATCTCTTAGAAGCTGTTTGTAACGATGCTACGGTTTTCTTTGCCATGATTCAAATGTTATTGAACTTTTCATAAAACTCGAATGGCCAAACCATTTGAGATTTATAAAAATCTCTAATTATTACTTAATTTCTTTGTGAACAGTTACTCTTTTTAAGATTGGATTAAATTTTTTAATCTCTAATCTGTCTGGAGTATTTTTTTTGTTCTTAGTTGTAATATATCTAGAAGTTCCTGGAACACCAGAAGTCTTGTGCTCAGTACATTCTAAAATTACTTGGATTCTATTACCTTTCTTTGCCATCTTGCTATATATTTATTTAGGAAAAGATTATTTGATAAATCCTTCTGACTGCGCTTTTTTCAAAACTGCAGTGATTCCATTTTTATTAATTGTTTTTATCGTAGATGCTGCTACTCTAAGAGTAATCCATCTATCTTCTTCTGGAAGATAAAAACGCTTTTTAACTAAGTTTACAGAAAACTTTCTCTTAGTTTTGTTCATAGCGTGAGAAACGTTATTTCCTACCATCGCTCTTTTACCTGTAAGGTCACAAACTCTTGACATTATACTTATCTTTTATCGTTATTCAAAATCAGGGTGCAAAGAAAAGAAAAATAAACCATTGTAGCAAAAAATTATTGCACAATTTTTAAAATTTCTTTCTGTAATATTTCTAAACTCTTAATAGAGGCTCTATCTATCACTTTTTCACGAGGTTGTCCAAAGTTAAATTCTTCAACAATTACTTCATTTGGCGTCGCTAATGCAATAAAAACAGCACCAATTTCAGCATCAGAGTCACCTTTTGAAGGCCCCGCATTACCTGTCGTTGCAATTGCATAGTCTGTTTTAAGCATCTCTTTCACATTCAAAGCCATAGCCGATGCAACCTCAGCACTAACTACAGAAAATTGATCAATTAAATCCTGCGAAACCCCAAGAACATTGACCTTTGCTTCTGTAGCATACGAAACAACACTTCCTTTAAAATATTTAGAAGCTCCTTGCACAGAAGATAAAAGCGAAGCAATTTTCCCTCCCGTACAACTTTCTGCCGTTGAAATTGTTTTATTTTGCTTGGTCAAAAACTTTGCAATAACGGTTTCAATTGTTTCGTTTTCTTCATAACCGACTATAATATCATGAATTATCGCATCAAGAGAGCGAACATTATCTTCAATTGCCTTTTCTAACTCTTCTTTATCCGTTCCGCGGGCAGTCATACGCAATCGAACTCTTCCTGGATTTGGCAAATAAGCTAATTTGATAAATTCTGGCAAATTGTTTTCCCAATTCTCAATACGTTCAGCAACTAAACTCTCTCCTTGACCATAAGTCAAAATAGTTTTATGAATAATATATGGACGTTTGTATTCACGAACTATTTTTGGAATTATTTCCTCTTCAACTAAATATTTCATTTCATACGGAACCCCCGGAAGCGAAACAAAAACAGTGCTTTCTTTCTTCATCCACATTCCTGGCGCAGTCCCCACTTGATTATGCAAAACAGTACAAGTTGACGGAACTAATGCCTGATCTTTATTTAATTGCGAAATTGGTCTTTTGTAAAAACCTTCGATCAATTGCGTCACGTGCGCTAGAACCTCCGGATTCACAACAAGCTCATCATCAAAATATTCACAGAATGTTTTTTTAGTGACATCGTCTTTTGTTGGCCCCAGACCTCCTGTTACAATAACAATATCAACTTTATTTTGAAGCTGAGCAAACGTGTCTAAAATCTGTTTTTTATCGTCACTTATGGAAATCATTTCCGTCACTTCAACACCAATTCGGTCTAATGATTTTGCAATAAAACCCGAATTCGTATCGATAATCTGACCTATTAATATTTCATCCCCAATAGTTATAATAGTTGCTTTCATAACATTAAAATGCTTTATTATTTCTTACATGAGTAAGACAAAAATTTATAGAATTGTAAATTTTGTTTTGAGGAGATATTAAAGGGCTTTTACCAATTAAAAGCCACTTTCACAAAATTTAGAAAAATAAGAAACTTGACTTATTCCTATTTAGTAGAGCTAGGAATAAGCCCGATTTAGATTTTAAAGATCAAAGTCTTTTTTGATTTCTTTTATCGCTTCTTTTACTTGTACTTTAATACTTTTAAAAGTCTCAATGATATCTTTTTTCTTGCCTTCAGCCTTTGTCCAAGCTTCAACTTGAAGAATTTCTTCAAAAGCGACATTCAAGCCCATCAAATCTAATGTAGGCTTTATTTTGTGCGCATAAGAATAAGCATATTTATGATCCTTTTTCTTGATTCCTTCTTTGATTTGCTTTAAATCTTCAGGAACTTCAGTAACAAATAATTTAAGAATTTCGTTTACAAATTCCGGATCATTGTCTGAAAGCGCATATACTTTCGAAAGGTTGTACTTTAAAGCCATTATTTTACTTGTATTCTGAATAATTTTTTATCTTCTAAAAAGCCTTCTAAAACATCATTTGGCTTTACAGGCGCAACTCCCGCAGGCGTTCCTGTAAAAATTATGTCTCCAATTTTTAATGTAAAAAACTGAGAAACATAAGCAATAAGCTCATCAATTTTCCAAAGCATCAAGCTAGTATTGCCTTTTTGAACTGTATTAGAATTGTTTTTCAATTCAAAAGTAAGATTTTCCATAGAAACGAAATCACTTTTTGGCAAAAAATCTCCAATCACAGCAGAACCATCAAATGCTTTTGCTTTTTCCCAAGGTAATCCTTTTGCTTTTAGCTTATCTTGTAAATCTCTGGCAGTAAAATCGATACCTACACTAATTTCGTCATAATACTTATTAGCAAATTTAGGTTCGATGTACTTCCCTACTTTATTTATTTTAACAATTATCTCAATTTCGTGATGAATCTCCTCAGAAAATTCTGGAATTACAAACGGATGCTGTTTCAACAAAACTGCCGAATCAGGCTTCATAAAAATAACCGGTTCGTCTGGACGTTCGTTTTTTAGTTCCTCAATATGATTGGTATAATTTCTACCGATGCAAATAATCTTCATTTCTTTTATAGGTTCTAAGCTCTAAAGGGCAAAGGTTCCAAGGCGCTAAAAAACTTAGCATCTTAAGACCTTAGCACCTCAGCACCTTATTTCGTATTTAATTTTCTTAATTTAATTCCAGTTAAAACCTTTTTGGTGTACAAAGGGAAATCTGCGTTTTGGATCCAGCTGAAATATCCCGGTTCTGTTTCAAGAATTTTTTCAACTTTGGCTCCTTTATGTTTTCCGAAAGTAAAAATTTCTTCATCATCTTTATCAAAAGCAATCATTCCTGCAAAATCAGCGATTTTTTTGCGTGTTGTAAACTCAGACAATGCTTTCATATCATTTTCCAATTCAGGATAACGATCCAACTGTGCTTTTAAAATTTCGTAAGTCGCCATTGTATCTGCTTCTGCCGAATGCGCATTATCCAAGGTTTTTCCACAATAAAACTTCAAAGCCGCACTTAATGTACGTTCTTCCATTTTATGAAAAATAGTTTGCACATCTACAGAAACCTTGTTTTTCATATCAAAATCAACTCCTGCACGAAGCAATTCTTCAGCAAGCAACGGAATATCAAAACGATCTGAGTTAAAACCTCCCAAATCACTATCTTTTATCATATTATAAATATGAGGCGCAAGTTCTGCAAAAGTAGGTTCGTTTGCTACTTTTTCATCGGTAATGCCATGTACAGCTGTTGTTTGAGGAGGAATTGGAATTGTAGGATTCACCAACCATGTTTTACTTTCCTTGTTCCCATTTGGGAAAACTTTGAAAATTGAAATTTCTACGATTCGATCTTTACCGATATCTATTCCTGTTGTTTCAAGATCAAAAAAGCAAATTGGTTTGTTAAGTTTTAATTCCATTTTAATTTTTATAAGATTACAAATGTAAATTTTAAAGCCGAATTTTCCGCCCCTATTTTTATTTTTTTTGCCTAAAAAAAGGCCATTTATTAGATTTTAACTTTAATCAAGAGCCTTAAATGGCAGTCATGAAATTTTAACTTCTAATTTTCTTGTTAATAAAAAACCCGGAAAATCATGACTTTTTCCGGGTTTTGAAATTTATTTATGAATTGATTAGAAATCTCTATCTACATCAAAAGCTTCTAAATACTCTGCTACTCTTTTCACAAAACTTCCTCCTAAAGCTCCATCTACAACTCTATGATCGTAAGAGTGCGACAAGAACATTTTTTGGCGAATTCCGATAAAGTCACCTTCTGGAGTTTCGATAACCGCAGGCACTTTACGAATTGCTCCAAGGGCAAGAATACCAACTTGTGGCTGATTGATAATTGGCGTTCCAAAAACACTTCCAAAAGTTCCTACGTTGGTAACTGTATAAGTTCCGCCTTGCGTATCGTCTGGTTTTAGTTTTCCAGCTTTTGCACGGTTTCCTAAATCATTAACCGCTTTCGCCATTCCAACAAGATTTAACTGATCTGCGTTTTTAATTACAGGAACAATTAAATTTCCGTTTGGCAATGCAGCCGCCATTCCTAAGTTTATATTTTTCTTTTTGATGATATATTCACCATCAACAGAAATATTCATTCCTGGAAAATCTTTCAAAGCTTTCGCAACTGCTTCCATCATAATTGGCGTAAAAGTCAATTTCTCGCCTTCTCTTTTCTCGAAAGCTGTTTTCACTTTATCTCTCCATTTTACAATATTCGTCACGTCAACCTCAATGAATGACTGAACGTGAGCCGAAGTTTGCACTGAAGCCACCATGTATCCTGAAATCAGTTTACGCATTCTGTCCATTTCGATAATTTCATCACCTCCATTTACAGAAACCGGAACCGCTTGATGACTTTTTTGCACTACTGGTTCTACCGCTTTTACTGGCTCAGCCACTTTTACTGGTTCTGCAACAACTTTTACAGGCTCTGCTGCAACGGGAGCTGCTACTCCAGATTTACGATCTTCAATATATTTTAAAATATCTTCTTTAGTTACACGTCCATCTTTTCCTGAACCTTGAATACTGTCAAGCTCAGCAACAGAAACTCCTTCTTCTTTGGCAATATTTTTAACCAATGGAGAAAAGAATTTATCAGATGAAGCAAAATCCTGTGGCGCGCTTACTGTTTCCTTAACTGCTTCAATTGTTTTTTCAATTTCTGCCGCTGCTTCTGGAATTACTGCTTCTTCGACTTTTGTTTCAGCTGGAGCATCACCTTCTGTTTCAATAATTGCAATAGTCTGTCCTACCTGAACTAAATCATCTTTACCAAATAATTGTTCAACTAAAACTCCTGATACCTCGCTTGGCACTTCGCTGTCAACTTTATCAGTCGCAATTTCCAGTACAGCTTCATCAGCTTCAATTCTGTCTCCAACTTCTTTCAACCAGTTTGTAATAGTTGCTTCAGCGACACTTTCTCCCATTTTAGGAAGTTTTAATTCAAATCTTGCCATATTGTTAACCTCAAGGGTGATTTTGATTTTCAGATTGCGAAATTACTGAATATTTTAAATATAAATTACATTTAATATAATTTTTTACTCAATTTTTACAATTTGCCCCCTGTCATTTCGCGAATTGCTTCCAATAATAAAATTAGTTTTTTTGGGGAAAATCTTAAAAGTAACATTCTTATCTTTAAGAGTTTCTATGATTTTGATACATTTTTTGAACGAAACGTACTGATTATCTAAAATAATCTCAACTCTTTTACCCTTAAAAACGTGGGACGAATTTACCATTTTTTCTTTTTTGAAATCCAAAAACAGCACTTTATTTTTCAAAATTGACGGTAGTTTTTCAGACAAAATACTATTTGAAGAGTAAAAAATATACTTTTCCGGTAGCGGTTTTCGCTTTGGTTTTCCTTGAAACATTTTTATAAAAGAGAAAAACCAAATGCCGATCTGAATAAACGAACTAAAAAACAATGATTTCCTGAAATGCTTATTATAAAAGAAATTCATTGCTTCTTGAAAATGCTTCATGTATTTCTCATCTTTTATAGTGCTTTCTCCTTTATAATGCAAAACCGTTGTTTCAGCGAAATAATAATTTGTCTTTTGTTTTTGCAACACACGATACGACAAATCAATATCGTCTGCATACATAAAGCAATCTTCATCGAAACCTTTCAAATCCTCGTAAAGCTCTTGTTTCATTAGCATGAATGCTCCAACAAGAATTTCGACTTTCCCGTTTTCATTTTCATTTATGTGCTGTGCATAATACTGATTAAAGATTTTCCATTTTGGAAAGAATTTATACAATCCTAAAACTTTCGTGAAAGCAACCCAAGGTGTTGGGATTCCACGTTTACTTTCGGGCAAAAAATTCCCTTTTCCGTCAATTAGCTTGCATCCTACAATTCCTAAGTCTTGTTTTTCTTCGGCGAAAGCCAAAATTTTTGCAAAAGTATCTTCTGCGACGACTGTATCGGGATTCAAAATACAAATGTATTTTCCTTTCGCTTCTTTAACGCCAATATTATTGCCTTTTGGAAATCCGAAATTTTCTTTGTTTTGAATAAGTTTTATAGAAGGAAAACGCTCTTGCATCATCAGACAAGAATCATCAGAAGAATTATTATCGACTACAATGATTTCGGCATCCATTGCAGAAACAGCTTCTTGAACACTCAAAACGCACTGTTCCAGAAAATAACGCACATTATAATTTAAGATGATAACCGAAAGCTGCATAAAAAAAACAGGAAATTTATTTTTGGGGAAGTTAGAAATTTTCAGATAAACCTAATCGCAATGACCAATCGTTTTTACTGATTCCGTAATCCAATACTAAATTACTGTTGTTTTTTTTGTTCCATTTTATGCGTAATCCTGTACCAACAGCAGGATTCCATTTTGAGAAATCATAAGTCTCAAACTTTGAAACCGACGAAATATTAGTAAAAAAAACAGCTCCCCAAAATCCATTTCTTGAAATATCCATTCTGTATTCTCCTTCAAAATATAAAAGCGCATTGCTTCGGAATCTATTTCGAGTAAAGCCTCTTCCTGTTTTTCCGTCACGATCCCAACCAATACTTGGAAGATCCAAATAATGAGGCTTTCCTCCAAAAGTCGACCAATAAAATGCTCGATAGGCCAAAACTTTATGTCTTTGTTTGCTAAACGAATTATATTTTCTCGCGTCTATATAAATTGAATTCCATTTTTTCCCTTCCACTCCGCTTGTATTTATTCTATAATCAGCTTCTATATACATCCCTTGTTCGGGATTTACGTTATTTTCACGAGAATCATAAAGTCCTTGAATCGCAACTCCAAAAGAAGTATCGTTAGAAAAATCGCCATTCATATATTTATAGTAATCTGTCTCACCATCTATATAAGATTCCTCAGATATATTTTGATAATTGTCATACAGCAAACCCAATCCTGCCCTATAATTGCCAACTATCTTTCGTGTCACAAATTGGTAAAAACGCCATTGTTGGTAATCGAGAGTAGACATTTCATCTGCCGTATTATTTCCACCCAAACCATAAGTATCTTGGGGATAAATCATAAAACGATAATCTCCTATAAAATTCCAATGATTATCTCTTGTATAAATATAGGATTGAATTGGAAAAACATATTGATTAGTGAAACTGAAATAAGGTGAAAATGTGACTTGAGACATGTTGGTCGTTTTTTCATCGCCCAAATAAAAAGAAGTCAAAAAGGAAACCACCAACCCTGCACTTTTATCAGCATTGACAGGAACGGGCAATAATGAAAAAGCAATCTTTTTATCCATCCCGGTTCTTACAGAATCGTTCTTGTGAAAAAGTTTGTATAGAACATCCAGAATATCTCTTTTATTATTCGTAATTGAATCAGTTTGCGAATAACAAAACGGCATTAAAAAAAAGAAAAACAAGACAATCAGACATTTCGTATTTTTCATCATATAAGGCTTTCAGAAACAACTTCTTACAAATTTAAAATTTTATTCTGAACAGAAGCTGATTTTAGAAAATAATAAACCCCAAGAAAAGCGCTAATTATCCTAAAAAATGATATTTTTGATTTGATCTCGAAATAATTCATTTCTATGAAAACTCAGAAGCAAGTTCCTATTTCTTTATTTCTTTTGCTAATTATATGTTGTTGTTTTCTTTTTGGTTTTTCTTCAAAAGAAAACAATCAGGAATCTGTTTTTAATTTGGTTGAAAAATCTACTTGGTACATTGCTGGGCCTGCAAATGAAAATCAAGAAACCATAAATAATCTTCGGCTAAAAAATGGCATCGTGAAAGTTACTGCAAATGATCATCCAAAAGGAGAAATTGAATTAAATGTGATGATTACGCCATCTGATTCTAATGATGGGAAACCCACAAATGTTTCAGAATCAAAGTTTGTAAGCATAACCTACAGATCTTCTCATTTGATAAAACTTCAAGCGCGAGAAGGAAATGAAAACGGGACGGGTTGCGTACATGGCGGTTCACACCCAAGAGTTGATTTGAATCCGTCTCCCAAGAAATTTATAAAAGTGAAAATTCCGTGGACAAACTTTAGACAAGACGGATTATCAAGCGGAAGACTTTTGAATATTCATAATCTTTGCAAGTTCAATTTTGTAAATTACAATCCCGTTGCAGGCGCATCTTTAGAAATAAAATCCGTTCTAATTCACAATTAAACTATGAAAACAAGACTTTTGCTTTTTGTTGCAGTACTTTTTTTTAATCTTGGCCATAGCCAACAAAAATCAATTCCGCCAAAAATTGACATCAATGGGGTTTGGGAAGATATTAATCCAGGCGTTCAGAATGCTGTCGCCATTATCTCAGAGCAAAACGGAAAGATTATTTTCACTCATTATTTAGAATGGAAAGGGCAAAAATTCGTAGAAAGTGGCACAGGAAAAAGGACAGGAAATGCAATTACCTATAACGTTAATGTGACGTTGCCAATTGAAGGTTGGGCTACTGCAGGAACACACACTTTAATTTTGTCTGAAGACGGAAACAAACTCGAAGGGACTTTTAAAGACAATAAAAACCGAAGTGGTGCAATTGCCTTCAAAAGAGTTCGATGAGAGTTTGTTTCAGGTTTCAAGTTGAAAACCTGAAACCTGAAACCTTTTTATAAATGCAGTTGAATTTTATATTTGTTGCAAATTTTCATAACCAAAAGCATAATCGTCGAGAAAAGCAACGACCAAATAATTCCCGGAACTCCTTCTCTAAAATATTCTGGAATAATTTGAATATTAAAAGCTAAATTAAAATAATAAATAACGCCCGGCAAAATATAAATCAGTAACGGATTTGCTGCTGCGGGCATAAAAAACTCGCTCCATTTTGTTTGTTTTTTGACTTCCATAAGCCAAAAAAGAAAGTAGAACAAAATGGTACAAATTCCGGCACAAATCATTGTCCATGATGGAGTGCCTTGAATTTTAGAAATTCCGTAATACGGACGAAGTGCAAAACCGACAACAAAAAACAATGTTATAAATACTATTACAGCCCAATTGATTTTGGTTTCGATTTTTCGATCAAAAAACAACAATGAAATTATAACTCCAGCCGTCACTAACGAAGCATGAGTTAAATGTCCGAAAATAAAACCAAGCCATTCCGGCAAATGAACATTCTTAGTTAAGTTAATCGAATTTGCGATTACGCAGCATATCAAAAAAGCAATCATTGCATACAACTTGCCCGAAACCAACCAATAATAAACAACAGAAATAAGATAAGCCCATCCAATCAAACCTAAAATTCCCCACCATTTTGGCGTCATTCCTCTTTCACCCGTATCTTGAATATACAGAAAATAAAGGGCTAACAAAACAAGCATTCCACCATACTGAAGCGTATTTTTCAACCAAGCCGGAAAATTCTTAGCATATTTATTCCAAATAGGAATAGGCATCGCATAAGCCAAAAGTCCCCAAAAAGCTGGAGTGACAAGCATTTTTGAAGCATCATAACCATATTCGGCATTGACCATGAAAACGCCAATGATTATCAAAGCCAATGCTCTTTTCAAAGTATGTATCCAAATTGTTTTTGCGCTATCGCCTTTTATTAATCTAGCATTAAAAGCAAATGGGATCGACATTCCAACAATGAACAAAAAAGCAGGAAACACAACATCCACAAAAGTCATTGCATCGGCATCGGCGGGCATGTGCTTCATCCATTGAGGCACATTTTTTACACTTGCCAACTCATTTACAAATATCATTACAAAAATTGTAATTCCTCGCAAAGCATCTATAGAAACAATTCTTTGATTATACAAATTCTCTTTAATTCTCATAAAACATTAAATTATTACTATAAACAAATATAAAATAATTGTTGAGATAGAAAAATCATATCACAATTCTAAATATACCTGTAATAAAAAGTTTACCTTTTATAATATAAAATACGAAGTACTTTCCTTACTTTTGCAGCATGTTATCATTTTTAAAATCAAAACCGTACCTAAAGGACCTTCTTGCTGGGAACTATGTCGATATTCATTCACATTTATTACCAGGAATTGATGATGGTGCCAAGACAATAGAAGACACGAGCAAACTTGCCAAGTCTTTTCAGGAAATGGGTGTTGAGCAATTTATTGCTACACCACATATTAGTCATTACATTTGGAATAATTCGCCTCAAGAAATTATTGCTAAACAAAAAGAAACTCAAATTTTGTTGGAAGCTGAAAATGTCAATATACCTTTTAAAGCCGCAGCAGAATATTTCATGGATGATTGGTTTGAGAATCATTTCCAAAATGAAAAACTTTTGACATTGAAGGACAACTATGTTTTAGTAGAAATGTCATATATGAATGCACCTGTTCAACTGTACAAAATTCTTTTTGACATTCAAGTAGCAGGCTATATTCCAGTATTAGCACATCCAGAGCGCTATTTGTTCTATCATAAAAATTTCAATGAATATGACAAATTAAAAAAAGCGGGATGTATGTTTCAACTTAATTTGTTGGCGACAGTTGGATACTACGGTGGTGAAATCACCAAAGTAGCAGACGAGCTTCTTAAAAAAGGAATGTATGATTTTGTTGGTACAGATGTACACCATAAAAACCATATAGCTTCTTTCAATCAAAAACTAAAAATTGACAATAATAATGTTAAGGCACTAAAAGACGTTATTGCAAACAATCAATTCTTCAAATTTTAATCTACATTCTTATAAATAAAAAAAACGGCTCAATTACTTGAGCCGTTTTTTATTTACAATATCTCTTTTTATTTCTTAGAGATTAATCTTTTGTACCATGGTTTCTTATCTACTTTAACGCCATAACCATAACCATAACCGTAACCTTTTGTAGAATCGGTATCATTAAGTACGATACACATATTAGGTAATTTCTTCTCTTTGTAGAATGTATTTGCAATATTCAGCATACGCTTTTCTAGAACATTAGCACGCATCACATATACAAATGTATCCGCATTTTTAGCGATTAATAATGTATCCGTAACCAAACTCACCGGAGCAGTATCTACAATAATATAATCGTATTCTTTTTTAAGTTCCTCAAAAAGCTGATCTACTTTATTGCTCATCAACAATTCAGCCGGATTTGGAGGAATCACCCCAGAAGGCAGAATAAAGAAATTCTTGTATCCTTCATGTTTAATGATGTAATCTTTGACGTCCTTATCCGTAGATGATAAATAATTAGTTAAACCTACGCCCGGAACATTGATGTACTCTCCAAACTTTGGATTTCTAATATCAGAACCAATCAACAAAACTCGTCGTCCTGACAAAGCAAAAGTTGCTGCCAAGTTCACAGATATGAATGTTTTACCTTCAGAAGGGAAAGTAGAAGTCACAAAAATAGTCTTTGCAATTCCATCTGGAACCTTTGTAAGCATGAACTCCAAGTTGGTTCTCACAATACGAATTGCCTCAGCAGAACTTGTTCTGCTTTCTGACTTAATTAATTCGGCAATATCATCTGAAGTTGGCACATCTCCAATAAATGGAATTTGAGTTTTCCCTTCAAGATCCAATTTACTTTTAATTTTTGTGTCTAAAAGATCATTTCCATAAATCGCACCAAATGGCACAAGCAGTCCTAACAACATTCCAGCCAAATAAATAATTTTTTTCTTTGGACTGATTGGATCTTTCTCTGCTTTTCCAGCATCAATTACTCTTGCATTTGGTTCCGTTGCAGACAGAGAAATTGCAGTTTCTTCACGTTTTTGAAGTAAATACAAATATAGTTCTTCTTTAACTTTTTGCTGTCTTGCAATTACCCTAAACTGACGCTCTTGAACTGGAATTTTACCAATTTTATTATTCAACACACTTTCCTGGCTTTTAATATCACGATTTTGAATTTGCAAATTAGCTTGTATACGCTTTAAACTAGAAGCAACATTTGATTTTAATGACGTGATTTGTTGATCCAATTTCACTACTGATGGATTTTCTTCAGTAGCTGATTTTAAAATCCTATTACGATCTAGAACTAACTGATTGTAAGATGAAATTAAACCACTTGCGTCAGTATTGTCAGAAATCATGTTCGATGGCAATAAATCAGAATTAGTACTTTTTTTCATGAAATCCAAAAGTGAAGAAACAACATTCAATTGAATTTCAGTTTCAACTCCTTTTTTATCATATTCTGTAGAGCCTTCAATAAAAAGTTTTGCTTCAGATTCTATATCTGTCAATTTATTAGATTTTTTAAAACTTTCCACATCAGCTTCCACACCATCAAGTTCCTGAGCAATCAATGCTAATCTACTAGCAATAAACCTTGAAGTATTCTCTGAAATGAAGTTTTTGTCTTCAGCGGCATTTTCATTATAAATCTGAATCATTTTATCCAAAAAATCTTCTGCTTTTTTAGCAACAGGATCAGAAATTGAAACGTTCACAACACTACTAGTTTTGCTAATTGGTTCTACCTTTAATTTTTTTCTAAAACTTTCAGTCAATTCATCTAATGGATTGATAACTATACGAATGGATTCAAATCTACCAGTATGGTTTTTAGCATAAAAAGCTGTTTTTACAATAACTAAAACACCTACTGTAGTAGGTATTTTTTCCCCAAATTTAAATTCATTTTTAGTAGACAGAATAAAATTTCCTTTTTCTTCTCCTTCTTCTTCGTTTTCTAATGAAAATGTAGTTGAATTTAAAAGTTTACAATTTAAGACAGCCTCACTCTTATCGAATAGGATCGTTTTGTTTGTAAAGCGAGCATTAATTGGCGCATCTAAATATATGTCACGATCAACAACTTTTCCTTCAACATAAAGCGCAACATCTAAATTTAACCGCTTTATCGTATTTTCTACTAATGTTCGTGATTTTAAAATCTCAACTTCATTATCGACGTTGTTTTTCATACTTCCGCCTAATCCTAAATCAGCAAAGGCAGATAATTCTGAAAGCATTCCTCCTTTTTTCTCATCCTTAACTAAAATAGAGGTTGTTGCTTCGTAACTTGGTGTAGTATAACGCAAATAAACAAAAGCTAAAACTAAACCAATAGTAACACTTATTAAAAACCAACGCCAGTGAATTAAATACTTATCTAGTTGTTCTCTTAAATTAACATCTTCGATTTCATCATCAATTACGTCATTATAAAAATCTTGCTTTTGCATTTTTTAGTTCAATTTTATTTAAAGATTAGGACAGAAAGCGATACTAAAATAGAAACCGCCGATATAATTACTGAAGTATTTGGACCAACTGCTGATGCATTTACCTTTGTCTGATTAGGCTCTACATATACAACATCATTTTGAGCCAAATAGTAAAACGGTGAATTAATAAAATCTGATTTTGTTATATCAACTCTGTTATATGATTTTACTCCATTAGTTTCTCTAATGACTAATATATTATCTCTTCGTCCATAAATGGTTAAGTCTTTTGCCATACTTAACGCTTCAATCAAAGTTACTCTCTCAGATGCAATCGGATAAGTTCCCGGCAAATTAACTTCGCCTTGCAATGAAATTTTAAAATTCATAATGCGAAGATTGATAATCGGATTTTTAATGTAAGTACTAATTTTATCTTGAAGTAATTTTAGCACTTCCGTACGGGTCAATCCACCCACATGTAATTTTCCAATTACTGGAAATTCTATATTACCTGTTTGATCAACTAAATACAACTGAACTGTTTCTTGACCACGAACTAGGTCAAGTTTATTATTTGTAGAAATACTGACCGTTTTTAAATTAAACGGCAAAGCGACTTCTGGATCATCTGCTGAAACGATAATCATTAACAAATCATCAGGCTGAATTTTAATTTCAAAAGAATTTGTGTTTTGCTGAGACAATTTATCAATATCTTGATAATAAACTATGTCTTTTTTAGATCCACAGGAAAAACATAAAAATAAAAGAAATAAAAAGCTAATAGCTTTCATAAAAAAAGAAGAATTCAATTTCATTAGGTCTACAATTTACGGGGGCAAAGATAAGGATTAAAATATTTTATTACACAAGCTTAACGGTTCTAAAGCAATTATATTGGTCAGAATTTAATTTTAAAAAAATTATATAATCTGGACAAACATTAAAAGGCGTTTTCTTCTCCTTTAAATACATTGACAACTGTTTTTACTATTATTTTAATATCCAACAGCAAACTCCAGTTTTCAATATACCAGATATCATACTCTACTCTATTTTCCATATCAACTAGCTCTTTAGTTTCACCACGGAAACCATTAACTTGAGCCCATCCGGTTATACCTGGTTTGGCATATTGGCGAACTAAATAATTGTCAATTAACTCACTATATTGTTTAGTATGATTTACCATATGAGGCCGTGGACCAACCACAGACATGTCCCCAAAAAAGACATTAAAAAACTGAGGCAATTCATCAATGCTTGTTTTTCTCATAAAAGAACCAAATTTAGTGACACGACTATCACCTTTTACCGCCTGCTTGCTATCAGCTGTGCCATTTAAGCGCATACTTCTAAATTTTAGACATGTAAAAGATCTATTGTCTCTACCGGATCGTTCTTGCTTGAAAAATACCGGGCCAGGAGATTCCATTTTAATAATAATCATTATAATCGGAAACAACCACGGAAATATAAATACCAAAACAAATAGTGAAAAACAGATATCAAATACCTTTTTCAAAAAACGATTTACTGCTGCCTCCAACGGTTCTCGGCGAAACATTAAGACTGGAGTGTTTTCATAAAAAGTCATTTCGACCTTATTTGATTTTGTGTACAATTGAAAATCTGGTATGAATTTTATTCGCACCATGTGATGCTCACAAATTTTTATTAATTTATTTATAACTGCGATGTTATCAATATGTAATGCCACATACATTTCATCGACTTCCTCGTTTATAATAAACTCCTCTATTTGATCAAATCCTCCTAAAATTGGATGCGAAATAAATGCGAATGGATCGACCCTTTCGTCAAAAAAGCCGAGAAATCTATAACCATAGGTAAGATCTTTGGCTAAAATTCTTCGCATTCTTTCACCTGTATCATTGGCACCAATTATGATAAAACTCCTAAAATTATACCCTTTTGCTCTGATGTATTTGAGAAGCTTCATTGATAAGAATCGTGAAATCATGAGCAATCCAAAGAAAATCAAATAGAAATAAACCAAACGAAGTCTCGAAATATCACTGTATTTTAGGACCACAACAAAAAAAGTTGTTATTGCTATATGGATGATTACTTTTTTAATCGTTCGTCTTAATATAGATTCGATAGGCTCAACCCTAACAATTCTAAAAGAATCTTTATACAACAAAAGCGAAATCCAAACTAAATTACCTAATAAAGAAATCGTTTGTACTTCTTTTAAGAATAGCTTATCAATAGTTCCAAATCTTAATAATGCCGATAAAACAATTGCAGTATTTAGCAATACCACATCCCAAACTAAAAAAATAGCTTTAAAATAACGAGAAAAACGATATTCTGAAAGTTCTTGTAGAATTTTCATAAATTAGATATTACTTTTTTTAACTTTTAAAATATCTTTAAAATGATTAGCGTATTGATCAACGATCAGTTCCCAATCAAACTGGTCGGTAATTTTTCTTTTATTTTCGCTTAACATTAACTGAAATTGATTTTCTTCATATTTCACATTTAATAAATGATCAGCCACATCTTTTGAATCTTTAAAATAGATAGCTTGTTCTCCCAAAATATAACGGTTGAAATCATTATCATTTGCACAAATCAAACTATTAGATGCCATAGCTTCTAATAATGATGGATTAGTGCCTCCAACGGTATGACCATGGAAATAGATATTTGAATAATAGCGTAAATTATTTAAAACATTAATATCATATATACCTCCAATAAATCTAATTTGCGAAAAAGAAGAGAATTTTTGTTTCAAATATTTCCCATATGGTGTTTCATGATTACCAATTACTAAAAATGGACGGTCAGTTTTCGCTTTTGCTACACCATCTAAAATAACTTCAATACTATTTTCAGGTTCTAAACGAGCAATCAGCATATCGTAGTTATAAGATTTCAAAGCATAATCATTCAAAACATTTGCATTATTATTCTCAAAAAGAGTTGCACCGTATGCAATGTAAGTAGACTCGACATTATACGTTTTCTTAAGATAGTTTTGAATACCAATTGAATCGGAAATAAGATGGTCACTATATTTAACGCCTAATGATTCTGCATATCGAAGAAACCTTTTTACCTTTTCAGAATATTTAGTCCTCTTCCATTCCAAACCATCCATGTTGGTTGTTATCACTGCTCTCTTAGGCATTAACCATCCCCAAATAGAGCTACTGGTATATCCTAATTGCAAAACTATATCGCAATTACGTTTTCTAACATCTAGAATACAATTAAAATCATATATAAACTGGCCTGCAGTTCCTAATTTATTTTCGGGATCATAGCAATGTACGATTTGAACGCCTTTCCAATACTTCTCTTGATAAGGATGATTATGTGAATTATAAACAACAACCTCAAAGCCTCTTTTAATCAAACCAAGCGCTAAATACTCTGCACATTGTTCAAAACCACCATAGTGATTAGGAATTCCCCTTGTACCTATTATTGATATTTTCAAAATGTTTACTGATTTTTTGCGGTTCCAATTCCAAAAAATTTATTTTTTAATTGAACAGCTGTGTTATAATGTTTGGCTGCAAATTTTTTAAATGGAGAAGAGTCTTTATTTGGAAACCAATCCGTAGTTCGTGGAGTTTCCAGAATTGTATTATGATTGGTATATGCATAAGTAGCGATTGAAGTTCTATTTTTTCCTTCTGGAAAACTTGTCATATCATAGCCATGTAATGAATAAGGGCGGCATTGCTGAATTATCATTCTATTTAAAGGAATATCTAATTCTCTTTTTACCCCTGATCTTAAATCTTCAATTTTAAGTTCCCCTTTATATTCTTTTTTCCAATCCTTATTCAAATAAAATAAAAGATTCATGTTGCGATACCAATTTTTGTTAATTGGATGATAATTAAAATCCAAATGCATATCTAGGAAACTATTCTTTTTCCCTTGGTGCAAACCTCCTCCATGATTTTTTGGATCGACAAAAACATCTTCACAAGCAATATAGCTTAAAAACTGATTAAATCGGTCAGATTTTAAATCTTCATAGAATTCATTAAAAACTGAACCAAGCTCTTTATAATTTGATTTTTCAAATTTATTGTTCGCGAACATATAATCACGACTTTTATTTTCTAATTCAGGTATAAGACTTAACATTTGATGGGTCTTTTCTAAATCACAGAAATCATCAATAATCAAATGCGGGAATGGAATTGCTGTAAGATATTGTTCTCTTAGCAATTGTTTATTTTCTTCTAATTTTTCAAAATTTATCATACTATATATTATTTAAAATTTTATTTATTTTGTTTGCAGAATCTTCCCATCTATATGTTGCTACAATTTTTTCAAAAATATTGTCAAGATGATCTTCATTTGGTTTGTTCTTTAATTTTTCAAGAAGTTTGATTTCAAATTCTTGTTTATTTTCTGGATCAAATAAGTCTTCTTTAAAAAAAACAAAATCACTCATTGCCGTTTTATTAGAGCATAGAACAGGTGTTTTTAAAACGGCTGCTTCAAGAGGAGGAATTCCAAATCCTTCAGCAAGTGATGGATATACAAATAATTCCGCACCATTTAAAAATTCTCTCAAATCTTTCTGTTCAATAGATTCAAAATAAAAATATTTTTCTAAATTAAGATTCTTTTCTACCATTTCATTGAGAAAATCATTTTTTAAAGATTCTTTTCCTATAAAGACGAGAGAAATTCCCTGTTCAAAAAGTTTTAAATCTAAATATGATTTAAGCAAAAGATCATGTTTTTTTCGAGGCTCTATTCTACTTACATACAAAATATATTTGCTTATTCCATATTTTTCTGCAATATATTTTTTACTCTCCTGTTTGCTTCCTAAATAAAATAATTCCAGATTAACTGCATTTTGGCTAACCATTATTTTATTTTTAGTAAATGGGAAATAATGTTCAATTCTTTCTTTCGAATAATTTGATACTGTGAAAATGTAATTAGACAATCTTGCTGAATTCCTATAAAAAAAATTTCTTTGTAAGATATAAAATTTACTAAATTCAGTTTTAAAATCAAGAAATAAAACATCGTGAATTGTAGTCATGAATTTACAAACCTTGAAAAACGGTACTACATATTGAAAGTGTGCTAAATCAATTCTATTAAACAATAATATAATTGGCAATTCAACTCCTAAACGAAGAATGCTGCTTTTAAATTTATATTTAACAAACTTAACATTATCTGGTGTACCAAAAATATTCTTTAAATTATTAACATTATTTGCTCCAAAATAAAATACAACATCGGGGCGTTCTTTTATTAAAACATTATAAATTTCTTTTATATAAGTAACTGTCCCTTGAAATTCCCCATCGAAGACATGCGCGTCAACAAATATTCTCTTTTTCATTATAATTTAAAATCGTAAATATTTTTTTTTAATTTTTTAAAGCTTTTTTAAGTCCTATTAAAGGATTAAAACTGCTTTTTGTGGGCGTCAAATATGCACCTTCTCCATATTCATTCCAAGCGTAAATAAATCCAATTTTCTCTTTTACAGTATTATTAGAATTTGTTTCCAACCATTTTTTACAAGCGAGTACTGAATTATACACACTATTTTCAGAGAAACCCGCAAAATAAGGACTATCTGAATAACTTTTATTAGTAGAAGCCCAAGGTCTGGGATCCCAATTTAAAGTTGCCACCGGTATATATGGCAATTTACTCATATTTGCAAAACGATTCCATATATTTAATTCTCCCTTTTGTAAATTTTCCACTGGAAGAACCTTTTTATTGTCACTAAATCCACTACTATGATAATTGTATCCTGTTAAAATATCAAATCCACAACTTTCGGCTAATTGAATTTCATCTTTACTTGATCCAATACAGATTGCAATAGAAACGCCTTCCAGACCAGATTTAGAAGCTGTAGATCGTAAATAATCCAGTACTTCTTTTACTTTATTAGCGGTTTTAAATTTTTCTAACAAGGAGTTTATACTAAAAAAAGTAATCAGTGGTTTTCCATTCACTTTTACATAGCTCTTATTCTTAAATTGTTTTATCCATTCAGCACACACAAAATTCCAATCATCAGGACCAATACTAGCTCCGCCATAATTTACAACCAATAACATATATTGTAGCTTATCAATATCATCTGATTTTAGATAAAAATTCAAAGCATTATTCAATGGTTCTTTTTTTTGTTTCTCAGCTTCTGTATAATACCAGCAAAAACTAAAAAAAGAAAGTCCTGCTTGTGAAGCTTCCTTAATTTGCTTATTAACGATATCTTGTGAACTTGTTATCCAACCCCATATTGGTTCTCTTTCTGAAAAAGAATTTGTTAATTCCTGAGTGATGTGATAAGGATAAGTTCCTGTCCAGCCATCAAAATAGTAAGCTCCTATCTTAATATTATCGGGATTTTTCTTGCTATCATTAATTGTATTTTGCGAAAAAACACATCCAATCGAAAAAAAAAACACACATAATGTCGTAAAACGTATTCTTGCCAATTTCAACATATTACTTATTTAAACCCCAAGTATCCAATCGCATAATTATTTATAATTTTTAAATATGTGATTCTTTTTTCTTGTTTTACTAAATGCCTCAAAGAACAGAACAATCCGAGTGCTGCAATGGATTTTACTATTTTTTTTAACGTCTTAAATTTAGAAATCGAACTATCAATTATCCTTTCAGATCTTCCAAGCTCTTTAGAATAATTTAAAATATAATTTTCGTTTAATTTTTCATTAATTTTATGCAGTATATTTTGTTTCGGGTCATAATAAATTTTGTACCCCATTAAACGAGCTCTATTCTGATAATCTACTTCTTCTCCACCTCCAAGTTTCTTACCATTACGTCCTAAAGCTGTATCATATAAGCCAATTTTAAGCGCATCGATCCTTCTTATAGCAAAATTTCCGCCCATAATACATGTTACAAATTTTGGCTGGTCGCCTAAATCAAAAACACTCACCAGATGATAATATTTCAACGGAAGCCAAGCGGGAATATTGATTTTATGTGGCAACACTTTTCCTCCAGAAATTATAATATCTTTATTTGCAAATATTGCATCACAAGTTTTGAAATAATTGGAAACCAACTCAATATCATCATCTAAATAGATCAAAATATCACCTAAAGCTTCATTTAGTCCACGATTTCTTGCATGCGACAATCCTTGCTTAAGTTCTAAAAAATACTTAACACGATTATTATCCAAATACTCTTGTTTAATATTAGCCGTTTGATCTTTTGAATTATTATCAATAATTAATATTTCAAAATCATTCCTATTTTCTATCACTTCAAGAATAGAATCAATAGTTGCTTTCAAAAATTCATAACGATTATAACTACAAACAATAATACTATATTTAATCATTATCTAATTTTAATTTATTTAAATTACTCTTTACTAATGTCATCTGTTTTATTTTGTTATCATACAGAAAAAGAAACATCCCGTAAAGAAAACTCATAAAATAAGGATAATAACTGAGAAGAATTGTACTTAAAAAAAAAGCACAAAATGCTATATAATAACTTAAAAAAACATTCCTGTTTAAATTAATAGCTTTTTTACTTAGTCGTAAAATTTTATAAACAAATAATAAGTAAAGTATAAATGCAATAATACCTTGTTCAAATAGTATTTCTAAATAATTTGAGTGAGTTGCTAATTTATCAATTGCTTCGTCTCCCAAGCCATAAAAACCAACACTTTCTACATAACTTAATAAATTCGAATTTTTTGATCCCTTACTAATATTTACAATATTACCAGGGCCAATACCAAGCAAAGGAGATTGGGCAAATTGTTTCATACCTGAATTCCAAGAAATTATTCTTGGAAGTATGGTTTCATCACCACTTTTTTCGCTAAAGGATGATAAGGATGTAATTTTCTGAATAGTTTCAATTGGTTTAAAAACGGCTGAAGCTACTATTAACCCTAGAAGAATTACGCTCAAAATAGGAAACATTTTCGATCTTAAGAAAATAAAATTGTTTCTATAATAAAAAAGTAAAGCAATTCCTAATGAGACCATCCCTCCTTTAGATCCAGATAATAATATGGATAGCGATATAATAAGAATATAAAATATTTTATTTTTTGTCTTACTAAAATAAATGAAACTAAAGGCAGTAATAAGAAAAGTACAAAAAAAGTTTGCATCCACAAATAGCGAAATTCTTCTGTATATTGTAATTCCACCAAAACTTCTCACCGATCCTCCATCATCAACCTGTCTTAATAAAAATAGAGCTCCAACAAAGCAAATTAAAACGACAACTTTTAAATTTTTCAAGAAAACTACCTGAAGATATTCAATGTTGTTTTTTTTCACCGCCCTAGATAAGAAGCCATAAATTAAAAACACAAAAAAATAAATTGTCAAAATATCAAGCCATTTTTTGAACGAATAAAAAACATCTTGAGAGTTTAACGCGGAAAACAGTACTACAATGATATAAGACACTATAATCTTAAACACATTTCGAACTTCCTTTGATGAATTTGCAACAAACTCTTTATAGCTAAAAAAAGGTATTAAAAGTAAAAAAAGAGCTCTTGCAGGGTAAAAGTCAAAAAATCCAACGTAGAATATTTGTTGTAATCTTTCTGTACAGAATACTATAAGTACTATTATGAAAAAATAAACCTTATTTTTCATTTATCAGAAGGAATTGAAAAATCATTAGATGATCTAAAGTTGGCAAACATTTTATCTTTTTTCCATAGAAATGAATATGATTTTACCTTATGCCCAAAGAGTCTAGCATAATGAAGCAACGAAGATGTAAAGCCATAAATAATCAGTTTTTTACTTCTCAAAAATTCAAATTCAAGAATTACATTATTGTCTAAAACAATAACCTCAATCTTTTCAGACAAAATATCATAAATTTTTCTTATATTATCTTCATTTTGTGCTGGATGAAATTTTACGTATATTTTATCACTTTGAATATCATTTAAAACTTCATAAATTGATTTAAAAAATAAATCCATGGACAAATTACCTTGCTCAACTATCGCCTCAAAAACAAATATTGTACTATTATCATTTATTTTTTTTTCCATAAAATTTAACTCGTGAAAATCTAATGCAATTTCTTTTTTTTCAAAAAGAGATACTTCTGAAAAAGCATTCGGAGTCAAGTAATAAAAAATAGTTTGTACTTCTTTTTTTATAAAAAAATCAATATTTGAGCGAACTCTAAAAAATCTTCTTTTGCCATATAATCCTAAAATATTAAAAAATAAATTAATAAAACTAAACTTCAAAGAAGAACTATTATCATACAATTTCTTTGAAAGACAATTTACGCCTTCTTCTAAAATATGAACGGCTACACATCGCTCATTCGTGTAAAGGATTTGAAAAAAAGGATGGGCAACATGTGGTAGATAAATAGTAAAATCATTATTTATCTTATTTTTTATAAAATTGTCTATCATTTTTATTTGTTTCCAACCCTTAAAAAAATTCAAATAATTAATTCCCTCAAGTTCCTGAAAAAAAATATCTCCATCTATATTACTATAATCAAAAGAGTTTTTAAATCCTCTAGTTAATAAAAATAAAATATCCTCTTTTTGAAGTTTCTCTTTTTTGATTACTCCGTTTGCAACAATTAAAGTCGTATTACTATGAACTAGAAAAACATGCTTCATTATATAATTTCTATAATTTTATTTTTTTTAATAAATGCAAGCAATAATAGAAATCTTTTCTTATCAAAAAACAAAAACAGATAATTCCTAAAGCAAAAACAGAGATTAATATTGTCGTATTTTCAAGGAAACTAAAACACAAAATCATTATCGTAATAATCAGCAACATCATAATATAAAATGCAAGATTATATATTTTCGCACTCCTCCAAGAATATTTAATTCTTGACAACATCATTATAAAATGAGATAATCCAGTCGAAATAACTGCTCCATAAAGCCCCCATAAAGGAATTAAAAGAAAATTAAAAATTACTGCTATCACGGCTCCCCAAACACTTGAATAAAAATAATATTTACTCTCTCTAGTTGCAGAAAAATTGGCTCCAACAAAACCGGAAATCGATGAAAACAATGATGCCAAAGAAAGTATTGGAATATAAAGCCAGGCATCAAAAAATTTAACATCAGTAACTAATGCAGTTAAACTTTTACCTAAAGCACTTAATGTAATTACACAAATTCCAAGAAATATAAAAACTAACTTTAATACCTGATTGTAAAATTTCTCATAATTTTCTTTTTTATATTCCTCAATTACTGAAATCTGCCAAGATACCATAAATACTGAAAAAAGGACATTAATTAAAGATGGAAATTTATATGCTACAGCAAAAAGCCCAATAGCATGCATCCCTAAATACTCTTCCATTATTGGTCTATTTAAAGATCCTACTAGCCACCACATTATAGCATTTGGAATCAGAGGAACAGAATATTTTGCCATTTCTTTATAGCGGTCAAAACTTAAAGCTTTAAATGAAAAATACTTATAAGCTTTTGAATGCATAAATGCGTAAATAGCCGAAATAAAATACGAAAGAATTTGTGCAATAAAAAAACCTTTTAAACCAAATTTATGAACTAAAACTATTGAAAAAAATGCCGTTAACAATGTTAGAACAACTCCTGAAATTGCATATACTAAAATCTTATTAATACTGCGAGCAAACTGTTGCAAAAAAGTTTGAAGAAATAAGGATACAATTAACAGATAAATATATTCCATATTATCTGTTATACTTTTAAGGATTTTTTGTTCAATCAGAATTTCTTTTGTTCCGTACAACAAAAAGGCCGTCACAAACAACAATATCAAAGAACCAATAAAACCAGACGAAAAAAATTGCTTTTGTTTACTGAACTCTTGGTCTTTAGGGAAAATAAAAATTGATTCTGATATACTTAGCGTAAAGATCCCAATTAAAAGATTGACATAAATCAATGCATTATCAGATGTCCCATAATCTTCGACGCTAAGCCATTTAGTGTAAAAAGGAAGCATCAAAAAAGCAATCATTTTACTTCCAATATTCCCTACAAAAACAAGAACTGTATTTTTTCCTAACTCCTTAAATTTACTCATTTTATTTTGTTCAAATCAATTATCAAAATCGTATGACTATTTTAATGAGCTAATTTTAGATCTAAAAACTCCTCCATAACTTCCTTTTATTATCATATCTTCATGCACTTCTATAAACTGAATTGTTCCAACCAAATTGCGAGAAAAATCGTGAACAATATTAAGTACTCCAGGTTCTGTTTCTATCATATCTGGGTACGATACATGATTACCTCCATTGATAGTCATTTTGTATGGCCATGTTACCCCATCATCTTCTGATAAGAAAATAACTAAATTAGATCTCGTTGTCGCATTATTAAATATTAATATTAAGCGACCCGATTTTAATTTTCCAAGATGAAATCGTGCTACAGTTGTGCTACCTAAATCAGTAAATTTTTTACTCATATCCCAGATTGCGCCATCTTTACTTTTAGAATAATAAATACCATCAAATGTACGCACCATACCAAGAAACGATTGATCCTTTAATTGAACAATCATATGTTCATGTATACCCATAATATCAGGATTAACAGGAATAAAACCGATCTTTGAGAAATTAACTAAACTATGTTCTCCATAACTAGCGCTGTAAATAAATGGTCTATGCAACAACGCATCACCTTCATACCACCTTGCTATAGGAAAAAAAAATTGACCTGAAGCTTCTGAATAAAATGGTTTATTAAGCATACTCCCTTCTGCAATTCTTCGCGGAGGAGTAAAGTGGATAGTGTTATCTTCTTCTGAAAATTCTAATTTAGAATACCATACTATTGCCCATTCTTTCTTTAAATTTTCTTTTTTTTGCACATACTTGTGCCAAGCCATATATAAATTACCAAATTTATCATTAAAAAAACAGGGGTCTGCTACTCTTGTAGAATCTTCAGGATTAACATAAATTACTAGCTTATCATTAGACCAAGTTCTTCCTTTATCTTTACTCAAAGACAAAGTCAAATAATTATCATTGCCCTCTCCTTTACCACCTGTCACCCAAGCTGCATATAAATAACCTAGATTATCTTTCCCTATTGAAGGAATACCTTGCCAAGTCCTTCCCGAGATATTATACTTAGGGTTGTCATTTTGATCTAATAAAATTCCTCCTTCGAGATATAAATCAGATTTCAATGCCAGATTCTTAGGAAGCAAAGTAAATCCTTTCTCTGTAGTATCTTCTGGATTTGTTGTATCAACTGGAGGCTTTCCTGTATTTGAAACAGGATCTTTTTCTGAACTGCAAAAAGAAAAGAATAAGACAAAAAAAACAAAAAAAACAGGTAATATTTTTCGCATGAGTATTTATCTATTATTTTTAAAATTTGATTTGTTCTAAATATTTTACTGAAAAGAGGTAATATATTTGACGGTTTTATCTAAAAGTTTTTCATTATTATAGCCTATAAAAACAATTTCATTAACTTCTGCCGCCTCAAGATCGTTATATGAGTCACCAATCAAACATGTTTCTTCTTTTTTATACGCACTTTCAAGTAGTAGTTTCTGCACCAATTCTTTTTTTGGAGTTGGTGAGCCATGAATAGAAATGAAATATTTTGATAATCCAAGTTTCTCACAAATGTATCTAAGTTCATTACCATCTGAACCTGAAACTACATGCATGTTGTATTTCTTATGATTGTCTTTTATAAAATTCAGTGAATCTTGTATCAACAAATTTTCATCCAAAAGATTTTCTAACATTACGGCTGAAAATTGCTCTGCTAATGCCAGAATTTCATCATCCGTTATAGATTCTTTTCTTATTTCTTCAAAAAAATATCTGAATTTATGATATCGAGACAAACCTCCATTTTTTTGATGATAATTCATTAAAAGTGAAACTTGATCTTGAGGATATTTTTGCAAAACAATTTCAAAACCTTTGTCACGAACAGGCATTGAATCCATTATGACACCATCAAAATCCCACAGAATTGTCTTAAAATTTTCCATCTAAATGTTTATAAATTAATTCAGCCAATTCAAAGTCATCTTCCCAATCAACATCAAACGACTTAAATCCAGACTGCTCCATTAAAAATGGTTTTTGTCCAATTCTATCTTGACTGTTTAAATAAATATTTCGAGAAGCAATAAAAAATGCACTATCAATTTCATATAATGGCATTAAATCTTGTGTTCTCGGCCATTTGACATCTGAAATTCTATTTATTAAATCATTTTTTTCTTTAGACCATAAAAAGTTTTGAATAGTTTTAACGCTCATTAGAGAATCATAACCTTCAGCCAGTCCCTTAAAATATGCTGTAATGGCCGCATCATAATCTTCGCCAGTTACAAAGGGTGAAGTTACATGAGTCCATAAAAAGTTTGTAGTATTACAGATTGAAGGAACATAATTCACTAAATCTATAAGATTTGTACTGCTGAGTGCCAAATGATCTGGACGCTCAATAACTTTTAATCTACTCTCATTCTTAGCAATTCCATTTCCGAAATCTAAAGATGCTTCATCATTAGAGGACAAAATTATTTCATCAACTAATTTGGTCTTTAGAAGCTGGCCTAACTTAACTTGTAATAGTCCATTAGGAACATCTGCAAAAATTCGGGTATTTTTATTTATTACTCTTTCACTACCTTTTCTCGTAGGCAAGAATACACTAACTGTTTCCATGTAATTATTTATAAAGTTCAGAATAAACAGATTCCTGAAGCAAACCTTTATATTTTGTAGGAGTAACAGACTTTAAAATATAATTGTCCTTTGAAAAATTTCTAAACAAATATTCATTCTCATTAAACAACTCTAATTTATGCTGCGTAATCTCACCATTATATCCATCATATCCACAAAAGATTAATTCTTCAACATTCATTTCTTTTGTTAATTGAAGCACTAAAGCCGTAATAGAATTCTTGTATTTTTCTGTGACATTAATTTCGGATAACTGATAAGAATTCGATTTAAAATTAACAGGGATATAAGTTCCCATTGTTCGAGGAAAAGGTGGCAGTATTGCAATTCTATTATTTGGTACAGAATTAAACACTTTTTCTAATCGATGTCCCTCATTTCCTGCCAAACAATGAAATTGTTTATTATCGCAATCATTTAAATAAGCAACATTCCTTGAACTAGAATGGATTATGACAACATCTGGATTCAATGACAAATAGCTTTTAAGCGCATCAATATGCTCTTTAACACTATCACCTCCTCCAACAATTAAAGCTTTTTTAAATACTTCAGTTGGATGATATTCACTTAATGTTTCATTATCCTTTATTCCTTTCGATTGATTGCTTAAAGCTCGAATTATACTATTATAAGAATAATAACGCTTTCCAACCCAATCCATAACATCTTTCTGAGGCAATGAATTTGCACCAGAAACCATATAAGGCAGGTTTGTTCCCCACTCATATTCTTTCTGCAATTGTGTAAAAGCATCAGTAACTGAGCTCAAAGCATTAAAATCAACTTCTAAATTGTTTTTTTGATTCAACGCAGTAAGCAACAATTCTGTTTTTAAATTTCCTGCACCACGCCCCATTCCTGTTATCGTTGCATCAACCATATCAGCACCGCACTCAATCGCAGTAAGCGTGTTTATCAAACCTAATTCTAGATTATTATGTCCATGAAAACCGATTTTTGTCTTCATTTGTGAACGAACCAACGAATATATTTCTTTTACATCTTCTGGATAAACGCCACCATATGAATCTACCATATAAAAATAATCTGCAACACCATCGACATATTTTAAATTAGATAGAAACTCTGGTAAGTTTTTCCATTTTGACATATACATTACGTTGAATCCTAGCTCAAATCCCATTGATTTAACTTTTTTCGCCAAATCAATTGCTCTTAACAATTTTTCGGGATCAATAGCAATTCGAACCATTGTAATTATGCCAAGACAAGGTTTCAATAACTCTTCAACGGTTTCAATATCAATATTTTTTTCATCTAATATAATTACTAGTTTTTTATTTGATATGCGAGCCAGTCTTTTTAGCACAAAATCAGGACAATAAAAATACTCCCCGTAATATCCTGATAATTTAGGACTTCTGTAGCCAACTTCTAAATAATCAACGGGCAAATCATTCATAGCCGCGATATATGTATCAACTAAGTTTTTATCGAAATCCCAATTGGTATAATATCCTCCGTCACGTAATGTACAATCTAAAATTTTCATATATTTTTATTATAACTTAACCATTTATAAATCAAAGAACATCTTTTCAAATTATTATTCTTTCGTATAAATGTAAAGGTAATTATTTTACTCTTTTTAATTCTTTTACTGCAACTTCTTTTCTTAATCCACTGCTTGAAAAACGATGATCTCTAGTATTAAAATACAATTGTATACCTTTCTCTTCACAATAAGCTCGCCCTGAAAAATTTTTATCTTTATACTCATCTCCAAGTATACGAACATCAATTTTAAAAGCACGCAGAATATCATCTAAATCTTGTTCTGTGGCATAAGGAACAATTTCATCTACAAATCTACATCCTTTTAATTGAATATATCTTTCAACAACGGTTTGAGTTGGGCTATTTTTTTCGGGACGATCTATTGTAGGGTCTGTCTGTAAACCAACAATCAAATAATCACATTGACGCTTAGCTTCTTCCAGCATTTTTATATGTCCAGCGTGCAACAAATCAAATGCACTAAATGTGATTCCTATTTTCATATTTTAAAAATATTTTTTGCAATTTTACACTTCCTTTCAACACACGGCTTCGCCCCTCCGACTCCCAAAAATTGAAAGCAGAAAAATTTACATTAGCGGCAAATATATTGACAAATTTTAAGTTTTTTTTATTAAATAATACTTTAACAAAGCTGTTAAAACCATCATCACTCTATATAATATATTACACGTCAACAAGATAAGCAAAAACATGTAAGAATAGACCTCTAATATTTTTGCAAAAATACACTTCTAAAATGAATAGCAAAACAGCTAAAGAAAGAAATGTCTTAATTTAATACACTATAAGCTTATTTTTACCCTCTAGGAATAACATCTTAATTTTTAAAAAATTGTATCTCTAAAAAATATTTTATTAAATAATTTCACATACAATTTTTAATAATTAAAATTACTTTTGCTATCTCATTGAGAGAAAAGTTTATACATGAAAAATCTCGCTTTTTTTTTATTTTTAATATTTCAGTCAACATATTCACAAATATCGGGTTGTACGGATTTGTTGGCCAAAAATTATAATCCAAATGCTGTTGAAAATAATGGTAACTGTCTATATGAAAATTTAAAAGTAAAGCCAAAATATTCGATAAAACTGAATGATACTATTAACGAAACTTCAGGATTGATTGCTTTTGAAAATTTGCTTTGGACGCATAATGATGATCATGACAAAACCATTTATGGATTAGATACTTTAGGAAAGATCCAGAAAAAAATTATTCTGGATAAAGTTATCAATCATGATTGGGAAGAAATTTCACAAGACAGCACTCATATTTATATTGGCGATTTTGGAAATAATTATGCTGGAAATAGAACTGATTTGAATATTTTAAAAATCAATAAAAAAGATTTTCTAGATGGCAAACCAACAGCAGAAAACATCTTTTTCAAATATTCAGATCAAACTGACTTTTCTTCTCAAAAACCAAATACAACAAATTTTGACTGCGAGGCTTTTATTGTTTCGAAAGACAGTATTTATTTGTTCACCAAACAATGGAAATCATCTAAAACAAGCATTTATGTTTTACCAAATCAATCTGGAAATCATATTGCTCAATTAAAGCAAACAATTGACACAAAAGGCTTAGTTACAGGCGCGACTTATTTAGAATCTAAAAAATTAATTACGCTTTGTGGCTATTCTAAACTCGGAAAATCATTTTTATATTTGTTATATGATTTTAAAAATCACGAATTTGATTCTGGAAACAAACGAAGAATCGATCTCCAGCTTTCTTTTCATCAAATTGAAGGAATTGCAACTACAGACGGACTTCATTATTATTTGACCAATGAAACATTAATTCGGAAACCAATTATTAATGTACCTGCACAAATTCATTATTTGGATTTAAGTCCAATTCTAAATCCCTACGTTCACAAATAATTCGCAAATCGGGAGATAAAAGTTTACTTTTGCAAAAAATTTTATTCTTGTGAATTACTTATCTGTAGAAAATATATCAAAGTCATTTGGCGAAAGAGTCCTTTTTGACAACATTTCTTTTGGAATCAACAAAGACCAAAAAATTGCCTTTATCGCAAAAAACGGTTCTGGAAAAACTACCATTATGAGTATTATTAATGGTTTGGACGAACCGGATACGGGACAAGTGGTTTTAAGAAAAGGAATCAGAATGGCATTTCTTTCTCAAGATAATAACTTGCAAGATGAGTTGACAATTGAAGAAAGTATTTTCGCTTCAGACAATGAAACTTTGAAAGTTATCGAAGCTTATGAAAAAGCTTTAGAGAACCCGTCTGATGAAGAAGCTTACCAAAAAGCTTTTGATGCAATGGATCAACATAATGCTTGGGATTTTGAAACACAATACAAACAGATTCTTTTCAAACTAAAACTGGAAGATTTTAAACTTAAAGTAAAAAATCTTTCTGGAGGTCAAAAAAAGCGTCTTTCTTTAGCTATCATTTTGATCAATCGCCCAGATTTACTGATTTTAGATGAGCCGACTAATCATTTGGATCTTGAAATGATCGAATGGCTGGAAAGTTATTTTGCAAAAGAAAACATCACTTTGTTCATGGTAACGCACGATCGTTTCTTTTTAGAGCGTGTCTGCAATGAAATTCTTGAGCTTGACAATGGAAAACTGTACCAATACAAAGGAAATTATTCTTATTACTTACAGAAAAAAGAAGAAAGAATTACTTCTGAAAATGCGAGCATTGACAAAGCCAAAAACTTATTTGTAAAAGAATTAGAATGGATGCGTCGCCAACCAAAAGCAAGAACAACCAAATCGAAATCACGTCAAGACGACTTCTACATTATTAAAGAAAAAGCCCAAAGCCGACGTAAAGAAAATAAAGTTGAGCTTGAGATCAATATGGAAAGAATGGGAAGCAAAATCATTGAGCTTCACAAACTTTCTAAAAAATTCAAAGACCGTATAATTCTAGACAATTTTAGTTTTGATTTTCAACGTGGCGAAAGAATCGGAATTATTGGTAAAAACGGAACTGGAAAATCGACTTTCTTAAATCTTTTGACAGGCACAATTCCGCCAGACAGCGGACGCGTTGTGAAAGGAGACACTATAAAGGTAGGCTATTACACACAATCCGGAATTAACCCAAAACCAGGACAACGTGTTATTGATGTTATCAAAGAATACGGAGAATACATTCCGCTTGCAAAAGGCAAGATTATTTCGGCTTCACAATTGTTGGAACGCTTTCTTTTCGATGCTAAAAAACAATACGATTATGTCGAAAAATTAAGTGGTGGAGAATTAAAACGCTTGTATTTGTGTACCGTTTTAATTCAGAATCCAAACTTTTTGATTCTCGATGAGCCAACAAATGATTTAGATATTGTGACTCTAAATGTTTTGGAAAGTTTTCTTTTAGATTATCCTGGATGCCTTTTGGTGGTATCGCACGACCGTTATTTCATGGATAAAATTGTCGACCACTTATTTGTTTTCAGAGGTCAGGGCGAAATTGAAAATTTCCCAGGAAACTATTCTGATTTCAGAGCTTACGAAGACAGTGCCGACGTTGCTCAAAAAGAAGAAAACAAAGCCGAAAAGAAAGATTGGAAACAAAACAACCCAACAGGAAATCTGACTTTTAACGAACAAAAAGAGTATCAAAAAATCGAAAGAGAAATTAAAGATCTTGAAGCTGAAAAAGCTAAAATAGAGCAATTATTTTCTGACGGAAAAGTTGCAGACGCTGATATTGAGAAAAAAGCAAACGAACTTCAAAACATCATTAATAAAATCGATGCAAAAGAAGAACGTTGGTTTGAGCTTTCTGCTAAACTTGAGGGATAAGGTTTTTGTTTCAGGTTTCAGGTTTCAGGTTTCAGGTTTCAGGTTTGCCAAGAATGTTAAAAAACTGAAAACGGTGATTGCGACTGTGACTAAAAAACTATATTTACGTCATTTAAAAATAAATACCACATGAAAAAATTATTAGCCACATTATTTACAGTAACACTTTTTATTTCTTGCACGAGCTCGGATAAAGATTATACGACAACCCCACCTAAGGATTATTCTGCAGAAAACGAAAAAGAAATTACAGATTATTTAGCTAAAAATAATTTGACAGCTCAAGTATCAGAGTCTGGTTTACATTACATCATAAAAGAACCAGGGACTGGCAAACAACCTACAGGCACATCTACCGTTACTGTTTCATACAAAGGCTACCTAACAAGCGGAAAAGTATTTGATGAAAATGTAAACGGGGCAACCTTTTCATTAAGCAGAGTAATTGCCGGATGGACAGAAGGAATTCCGTTGTTTAAAGAAGGAGGAAGCGGAGTACTTTTAATTCCCGCACATTTAGCTTATGGAAGCAACAGTGTTGGCTCGATACCTGCTGGTTCAGTACTAATTTTTGATGTAAAATTAATTTCTGTAAATTAATTCATATTCATCTGTAAAATTCTGAAATGCTTTTTCAAATAAAATCGTATCTCAAATTCCTTTGGAAGTCTAAAAATGAACATGCCGTACATTCGCCGTTTGTTTTTAATTTATTGACAAAGTGTTTTTATGATAAAAAAAGAAAACCGGAATACAGCATTCTTCAAAATTACAGAAAATCACTTTTAGAAAATCAAAATTTCATTGAAGTAACTGATTTTGGAGCAGGTTCAAGAGTTTTCAAATCAAATCGAAGACAAATTTCGAAAATTGCCAAAACTGCTGGAATTTCTTCAAAACGTGCTGAATTACTTTTTCGCGTTTCGAATTATTTTCAACCGCAAAATGTTTTAGAGATTGGGACTTCGTTAGGATTAGCGACTGCCGCTTTGGCCTTAGGAAATCCTAGGGGAAAAGTAATTACAATTGAAGGTTGCCCAAACACTGCAACTATTGCTCAAAATCAATTGAATGAATTCGACTGCAACAATGTCGAAAATGTCGTTTCAGAATTTGAATCTTTTCTAATTGCAGAAAATCTTCAATCTTTAATTTATGATCTAATCTATTTTGATGGAAATCATTCTAAAAAGGCAACTTTAGAATATTTTGAGCTTTTGCTTCCAACAATCAACAATGATTCCGTTTGGATTTTTGATGACATTCATTGGTCTGCCGATATGGAAGAAGCTTGGGAGATCATAAAAGATCATCCAAAAGTAAAAGTAACGATTGACACCTTTCAATGGGGATTTGTTTTCTTCAGATACGAACAGCCAAAAGAACATTTTATAATAAGAGCATAAAAAAGACAATCATTTCTGATTGTCTTTTTTTCTAATTCAAAAAACGTAAAAATTTATTTTTTAGCATCCCTATTTTCTTCAGCTTTTGCTCCCATTCTGTTTATTTTGTACATAGGTGCAAATTTAATTTTCAAGCCAGCAATTTTTCTATTGTCTTCCGCTGTCAAACCTTCTTTTTCAACTGTATTTTTTCGGCTGTCTAATGCTTCATATAATACTTTAATTTCATCCCAATCTTCTCTCGAATAACGGTCTTTATTATCTTCAACAGTATGGACAAATTGCTGATATACGCTGTGAATATTTTGGGCATTTACCCAAGCAAAACTCATATCATCTCCAATTTTCCCTTCTCCAAACAAAGCATTTCGCAATTGTTGTTTCGGACTTGGAGCTGGCGGAGGCGCCAAAGCAACTGTCATTTCATTTTTAAAATCTTCATATTTAACTTTGCTAGCATTTATTCTTGCAGTTTCAGCAGTGTTATCTTTTAAATCTGCCAAAGCCGCTTGTGCGCTTTCAGCCCTTCTATTATATTCGGCATCAACATTTTCCCAATTTGCTTTCAGCTCATCTGATTTGATATTTTTTACTGAATCTACATAAACTACGTATGATTCAATTGTCTTTTGCGCTCTTTCTTGTTTTTCATCCTTACATGATGTCAAACCTAATACTAATAACGTAATTCCTGCAGCTATTTTTATGCTTTTCATAATCTTGATTATTTAATTAATAGATAACCAAATTTACTACACCACAACTCAAAAAAAATTACATTATTATCACATTTTTAAAATTAAAAACATTTTAAAACTATAAAATTCACAAAATAATGATAATTATATAATTTCAATTACAAAAGATATAACGCTTTTATATTTTAAAAAGCTTATTCTTTTCAATATTATTTATTAAAACACCTTTTGTAACAAAATCCATTTCTAAACTACTTATCATTTTATTGAAAAGTGTTTTGTACTTTTAAATCCAAAATTGTAAAACAAAATGGCAAATCCATTAATTAAAATAACCGACATAAAACGAAATTTTACACTGGGCAATGAAATCGTTTATGTTTTAAAAGGAATTGATCTTGAAATAAACAAAGGCGAATATGTTGCTTTAATGGGACCTTCAGGATCTGGAAAATCTACATTAATGAACTTGCTTGGCTGTTTAGATACTCCAACTTCTGGTCGATATATTTTAAATGAAAAAGATGTGAGCCAAATGCGAGATGATGAATTAGCCGAAATCAGAAACAAAGAAATTGGTTTTGTTTTTCAGACATTTAATCTTTTGCCTCGAACAACCGCACTTGACAATGTTGCGTTGCCTATGATTTATGCCGGTTACGGAAAATCAGAAAGAATTGCTCGCGCCACCGAAGTTTTAAAACAAGTTAATCTGGGCGACAGAATGGATCATCAACCAAATCAGCTTTCTGGAGGGCAGCGCCAGCGTGTTGCCGTAGCTCGCGCTTTGGTCAACAAGCCCTCAATTATTTTAGCCGATGAGCCAACAGGAAACTTGGACAGTAAAACTTCTGTAGAAATAATGAAGCTTTTCGGAGACATTCACGCACAAGGGAACACTGTAATTCTGGTAACCCACGAAGAAGATATTGCAGCTTATGCGCATCGCGTAATTCGTCTAAGAGATGGTTTAATCGAAAGCGACACCAGAAAATCTGTTTAACCGTTTATTTGGTTAATCGTTTAATCGCAAAAGAGAAAAACTTAGCATCTCAGCACCTTAAAACCTTAGCATCTTAAAAAAATGAAAGTATATACCAAAACAGGCGATAAAGGAACGACAGCTCTTTTTGGAGGAACTCGCGTACCTAAAGACCACATCCGTATTGACAGTTACGGAACTGTTGATGAATTGAATTCTTATATCGGATTAATTCGTGATCAGGAAATGAATCCGCATTATAAAACCATTTTAATAGAAATTCAAGATCGACTTTTTACTGTTGGTGCCATTTTGGCAACGCCGCAGGAAAAAGAAGTTTTAAAAAATGGCAAACTTCGTTTAGAAAATCTAGGAATAATCGATTCAGATATTGAATTGCTCGAAAACGAAATAGATACAATGGAAGAAAGCCTTCCGCCAATGACTCATTTTGTTTTGCCAGGCGGCCATCCAACTGTGTCACATTGTCATATAGCACGTTGCATTTGTCGCAGAGCGGAGCGTTTGGCAGTTCATTTAAGCCATAATGAACACGTTCCAGAAATAGCAATCAAGTACTTAAACCGACTTTCTGACTATCTTTTTGTCTTGGCACGGAAGTTGTCGTTTGACTTAAAAGCGGAGGAAGTGAAATGGATTCCACGAAAATAAATTTTCGTAAAATTCCAAATTTCTAAATCCCAAATTCCAAAATAAAAATTGGAATTTAGAAGTTGAATATTGAGATTTTATTGTCCTTTTTGGGGTTTGGAATTTAAATATTGAAATTTAACAAGAGACGTTCTTAAATTTTATTAAAATAAATCAAAATTTACTTGTCTTTTTCAGTAAAAAATTTATTTTTGCACAAACTAAACAGATAACAGATGTATTGGACATTAGAATTAGCATCGTATTTAAGTGATGCGCCATGGCCTGCTAACAAAGATGAACTTATTGACTACGCTATTAGAGCTGGTGCTCCATTAGAAGTAGTAGAAAACCTTCAGTCAATCGAAGATGAAGGCGAGATATATGAATCAATGGAAGAAATTTGGCCTGACTATCCAACAGACGAAGATTATCTTTGGAATGAGGATGAATATTAAAAAATAAACCAAATGAAAAAGTCTCTCATCATAGAGACTTTTTTTTTGGTTCAAATACATATTATATAATAAAGAAATACAATAAATCATGAGTTTCATAAACAGTATTATTAAAGTCTTTGTAGGTGATAAATCACAAAAAGATGTCAAAGCTTTACAACCTTACTTAAACAAAATCAAAACATTCGAAGCTCCTTTAATGAGTCTTTCTAACGACGAATTAAGAGCAAGAACCGTTTATTTTAAAGACAGAATTAAAGAAGCTAGAGCTGATAAAGATGCTAAAATTGCTTCGCTTAAAGCTGAAGTAGAAAACATCGAAGACATCGATAAAAGAGAAGATATTTATGATGCTATAGATGCGCTTGAAAAAGAAGCATATGAAATCTCTGAAAAAACTTTATTGGAAATCCTTCCAGAAGCGTTTTCTGTAGTTAAAGAAACGGCTCGTCGTTTCAAAGAGAACTCTCATATTGAAGTTACTGCAACTGCAAAAGACCGCGAATTTTCAGCAACAAAATCATACATCGCTATAGAAGGCGACAAAGCAATTTGGGCTAACAAATGGAATGCTGCAGGAAAAGATATCACTTGGGACATGATTCACTACGATGTTCAGTTGATTGGTGGTATGGTACTGCACGAAGGTAAAGTTGCCGAAATGCAAACAGGAGAAGGTAAAACTTTAGTTGCTACTCTTCCACTTTACTTAAACGCTTTGACAGGAAATGGAGTTCACTTAGTAACAGTGAATGACTACTTAGCAAAACGTGATAGTACTTGGAAAGCACCTTTATTCGAATTCCACGGTTTATCTGTTGACTGTATCGACAACCACCAGCCAAGTACAGAAGCTAGAAAAAAAGCTTACGATGCTGATATCACTTACGGAACTAACAATGAGTTTGGTTTCGACTACTTAAGAGATAATATGGCGCACTCGCCAAGTGATTTAGTCCAAAGAAAACACAATTTTGCAATTGTCGACGAGGTTGACTCTGTATTAATTGATGACGCTAGAACACCGCTTATCATTTCTGGACCAGTTCCTCAAGGAGATCGTCACGAATTCAACGAATTGAAACCAAAAATCGAAAACTTAGTTGGACAACAGCGTCAGTTAGCAAATGGTTTCTTAGCTGAAGCTAAAAAATTAATCAAAGAAGGTAATACTAAAGATGGAGGTTTCCAATTATTGAGAGCTTACAGAAGTTTACCAAAAAATAAAGCATTAATTAAATTTTTAAGTGAAGAAGGAATCAAACAATTACTTCAAAAAACTGAAAATCAATACATGCAAGACAACAATCGTGAAATGCATAAAGTTGACGAAGCTTTATATTTCGTGATTGAAGAGAAAAACAATCAAGTAGAATTGACAGACAACGGTATCAAATACCTTTCTGGAGATACTGATGCAGATTTCTTCGTTTTACCAGACATTGGAACTGAAATAGCTGCAATTGAAAAACAAAAATTAGACAAAGACGCTGAAGCTGAAGCTAAAGAAAGATTATTCCAAGATTTTGGTGTAAAAAGCGAGCGTATCCATACTTTAACACAGCTTTTAAAAGCTTACGCTTTATTTGAAAAAGATGTGGAGTACGTTATCATGGACAACAAAATTTTGATTGTCGATGAGCAAACAGGTCGTATCATGGATGGTCGTCGTTACTCTGACGGTCTTCACCAAGCGATCGAAGCAAAAGAAAATGTAAAAATCGAAGCTGCAACTCAAACTTTTGCAACTGTAACATTACAGAATTATTTCAGAATGTACAGCAAATTAGGTGGAATGACAGGTACTGCTGTTACAGAAGCTGGTGAGCTATGGCAAATTTATAAATTGGATGTTGTTGAAATTCCAACAAACAAAGGAATTGCAAGAATTGACAAAGAAGATTATATCTACAAAACAACTCGTGAGAAATTCAACGCTGTAATTGAAGACGTAACTGAATTATCACAAGCAGGTAGACCAGTTCTTATCGGAACAACTTCTGTAGAGATTTCAGAATTATTAAGCCGTATGCTTAAAATGAGAGGAATCCAACACAACGTATTGAACGCGAAAATGCACAAGCAAGAGGCGCAAATCGTTGAAGAAGCTGGTAAAGCCGGAGTTGTAACTATTGCAACAAACATGGCTGGTCGTGGTACCGATATCAAATTATCTCCAGAAGTAAAAGCTGCAGGAGGTTTAGCAATCGTTGGTACTGAGCGTCACGATTCTCGTCGTGTAGACAGACAGTTGCGTGGTCGTTCTGGTCGTCAAGGGGATCCAGGAAGTTCTCAATTCTATGTTTCTCTTGAAGATAACTTAATGCGTTTGTTCGGTTCTGAAAGAGTTGCGAAAGTAATGGACAGAATGGGATTAAAAGAAGGTGAAGTTATTCAGCATTCTATGATGACTAAATCTATCGAACGTGCTCAGAAAAAAGTAGAAGAAAACAACTTTGGTGTTCGTAAACGTTTATTAGAATATGATGACGTAATGAACTCTCAACGTGAAGTAGTTTACAAACGTCGTCGTCACGCATTGTTTGGAGAGCGTTTGAAATTAGATATTGCAAACATGCTTTATGATACTTGCGAATTGATCGTTAGCAACAATAAAGTAACTAATGATTTCAAAGGATATGAATTCGATTTAATTCGTTATTTCGGAATCACATCTCCAATTTCTGAAGCTGATTTTACAAAATTATCAGATATCGAAGTAACTGGAAAAGTGTACAAAGAAGCTTTAGCTTTCTATACCGAAAAAACAGAAAGAAGCGCTAGAGAAGCTTTCCCAATCATCAAAGGTGTTTTTGAAGAACCAAACAATCATTTCGAAAGAATTGTAGTTCCATTTACAGACGGAATCAAAACGTTGAATGTGGTTACAGATTTGAAAAAAGCATACGAAAGCCAAGGTGCTCAATTGATTGCTGATTTCGAGAAAAACATCACACTTTCAATTGTGGATGAAGCTTGGAAAAAACACTTACGCAAAATGGACGAATTGAAACAATCTGTTCAATTGGCTGTTCACGAGCAAAAAGATCCATTGCTTATCTACAAATTAGAAGCTTTCAACTTGTTTAGAGGAATGTTGGACAACGTTAATAAAGAGGTTATTTCATTCTTATTCAAAGGTGATTTACCAGCTCAAAACGCTCCTGAAATTCACGAAGCAAGAGAAGTTCGTCAACAAGAAAACTTGCAATTAAGCAAAGACGAAATTCCAAACAGCGAAAGCATGAACCGTGAAGCTGGAGAAACGCAACAACGTCAAGTTACTGAAACTATCGTTAGAGATATGCCAAAAATCAACCGTAACGACAATGTTACGATTCAAGAAGTTGCAACTGGCAAAACTGAAACAATGAAATATAAAAAAGCAGAAACTCTTTTAGCTTCAGGAGCTTGGGTTTTAGTTAACGAATAATTTCTGTTTCAAATAACAAATATAAATTGACCCGACAGGTTTTAAAATCTGTCGGGTTTTTCATGTCTAAAAATCTCGTCCTGTTGTTTTTTAACATTAAATGACAAAAATCATTCTTGTAAATAATATTTATAATGTATTTTTGCTCTCGAAAACAACGAAACACACTTTGAAACGACTTTTCGTCATATTTCTTTCTTGCATGCTATTAGTTCCTTCTTTTGGCAGTTTCTTTGTTTATACCTCATTCAAATTAAATCAGGAAGAAATTTCAAAAACAATCTGTGTGCAGCGCAAAATGGTTTTCAACACCTGTAACGGTCGTTGTGAACTTCAAAAAAGCTTAAAAAAATACGCAGACAATGAAAAAAGAATGCAAAACAATCTGAAAGAAAAAGCAGAAGTAGTTTACATTCAGTCTTCAACTTTAAACAATTTCAAATTGACAGGACTTATCGAATCAAAAGCAAAAATTTTCGCTTCATTCGATAAAAAACCAATTGCAATCGCAAATTCAATTTTTCATCCTCCATCCTATTTTATATAAATTTTAAAAAGTCAAAATTCTACGACTTACAGTTTAGCTTAGGGCCTAAAGCCTATAGCTTACAGCTTTAATTTATATAATCCAAAATGAAAAAAATATACTTTACCCTATTGATCATAGGGCAATGTGTCGTTGCACAAAACAAAACTGAGCAAGACACAATAAAATCGCAAGAACTTGAAAATGTTTTTGTAACAGCAAATCGTACGGCAACTTTAAGAAAAGAAACACCAGTCGCAATCAGTAAATTGACCGCAAAAACGATCAATGAAACCAAAGCTACTGCGGTTTACGAAATCATAAACAAAACTCCAGGTGTCCTAATGGTGAATCTAGGAAACGAACAGCACATGATGTCTATTCGCCAACCTATGACCACAAATGCTTATTATTTATATCTGGAAGACGGATTGCCGATTCGCCCAATGGGAATTTTCAACCACAATGCTTTATTGGAAATAAATCAATACAACCTTCAAAGCATTGAAGTGGTTAAAGGACCTGTTTCTTCTTTATACGGACCAGAAGCCGTTGGCGGAACTATCAATTTAATTTCGATAAAACCACCTGTTGATCCTGAATTCAAATTTGGAATTCAAGCAGATAATTACGGCTACAAAAGATTTCAGGCCGCTGGTGGCGCAACTATCGGAAAAGTTGGTTTTCATATTGCAGGAATTTCAAGTTTACAGGAAAATGGTTGGATGACGTATTCTGATTATAATAAAAATAATTTGAATGCAAGAATTGACTACAACATCTCTCCTTCTACCCGATTGATCAGCAATACCATGTATGGAAAATATTATTCAGACATGAGCGGCACTGTGAACGAAGAAGATTTTTATAACAGATCTTATAAAAGCACTTCTGATTTCACGTATAGAAAATCAGATGCTTTGAGAACGCGTTTAACGTTAGAACATGACTGGAACGAAAATTCTAGCAGTTACATCACCGCTTATTTGCGTGACAACAAGTTGGGACAAAATCCCTCATACGGAATCAAATGGAGTCCGACAGTAAATCCGACTACAGCCAAAGGCGAAGTAAATTCGAATAACTTTAAAAGTTACGGCGCAATTGGGCAACACACCCAAAAATTTGATTTCTTGAACACTAAAATTGTTGTTGGAGCTTTATACGATTATTCTCCGGTCACCTATTGGGCATATGTAATTGATTTAAAAGCCAATTTAAATCCGGGTGAACCAGGGAAACAAACGGTTAATTCGTATGAAATCATTGCTGAGCATCCAGATTCAAAACTTTCTGATTATACAGCAGATATTTTCAACACTGCCGGTTACGCGCAAATCAGTTTTAATCCAATTGAAAAATTAGTGGTTACTGTTGGCGGACGTTATGATAATATGAAAGTGAATTATGACAATGCAATTGACCTTTCAACAGGAAGCAAAGTGTACGACAAATTTACTTTTAAGGCTGGAGCCAATTATAATCCTGTAGAATTTGCAGGTTTTTATGGTAATTATTCTCAAGGTTTCGCTCCTCCGGGAATTACTTCGATTTTCAGAGCTAAACCTGGAACTGGTGGTACTTCGGGCGTTCCTGCTGAGTTTTATTACAACTTAAAACCGGCAGATTTTGATAATTACGAAGTTGGCGGATGGCTTTCTTTCTTCCAAAACAGATTAAATTTTGACTATGCTTTTTATTATATGGAAGGCAGAAATGAATTATTAAACATCAAACTTCCAGATAATTCCACAGATTATCGTTCGGCTGGAGAAACGCGTCATAAAGGAATTGAGTTTGGCGCTTCATACAAACCATCAAGACAATTCAATATTCGTGTTGGCGGAACTTATGCGCAACATACGTATATCGATTTTAAACTTTCAGATAAACCATCAGATCCTATTCAGGATTTAAATGGGAAAGAAATGCCGTCTGCGCCAAAATGGTCAGGAAATTCAGAACTGAGTTATTATCCAAATTGGCTTCCCAATCTAAGAACATCAATTGAATGGCAACTTGTTGGCAGTTATTATCAAGATCAGATCAATACAGTAAAATATGATGGCTACAATATCTTCAATGCCAGAATTGGTTACCAATGGAAAAAAATTGAGGTTTACGGAAACGTGCTGAATCTAACAGATAAATTATACGCCTACAATGTTACAAGAACAAATGTTACCAATGCTCAGCCAACTTACACAGCAGCGGCGCCACGAACTTTTGTATTCGGAATTCAATATAATTTTTCTTTAAAAAAATAAAACATGAGTAAAGAAACAAACAAAAAATCTTCGAAGAAGAGAGATTCCAAATTCATCAAAAAAGTCAAGCAAAACATGTACAAATGGCATCGTGTTATTGGTTTGATTACAATTGTTCCCGTAATTTTTTGGACATTTTCTGGTTTGATGCATCCCTTTATGGCGCATTTTTTTAAACCTGAAATTGCTCACGATAAAATCGAGCAAACCCTAATCGATAAAAGCCAATTGCATTATTCTATTCAGGAAGTTTTACTGAAAAATGAAATATCACAATTCAAAAATTTCAGGATTGTTACTTTCAATAACGCGACTTATTATCAAGTAAAAACTATTTTTGGAGAACTTTGGTATTATGATGCTTCAACAGCTAAAAAATTAGAAAACGGAGATCAAAAATACGCTGAATGGCTTTCACGATATTTCTTAGACGATCAAAAAAGTGCTGTAAAAGACAATGAAATCATCACTGAATTTACTTCGCAATACAAATATGTAAACCGCTATTTGCCAGTTTACAAATTAAGTTTTGACCGCCCAGATGCTATGCAGGTTTATGTAGAAACTTCATCTAGCAAATTGGCAACTTATAATCCAACTTCCAGACAAGTTTTTATATGGTTTTTCGATACTTTCCACAATTGGTCTTTTATAGACGCAATCAGCAACAACAGCATTCGAATTATTACGATGATTTTCTTGTTGTCTATTATTGGATTTTCTGCCTTGAGCGGGATTCTAATTTACGGTTTGCTTTGGAAACAATTCAAAAAAACCGATAGTTTAGCGCCAAAAAAAGGTTTGCGAAAATACCATCGCCAAATTGGAATTTGGATTTCGCTTTTCACTTTGACTTTTGCTTTCAGCGGTGCGTATCACGCGACTACAAAATGGGCGCCGTATACTTTATCGCAAATGGTTTATGAACCAACTTTTGTTACCAAAGAAATCCCTGGAGCAAATAACAATCTCAATTTAGATTGGAGTCGTTTTCAAAATATTAGTCTAATTACATTAAACGACACGACGTATTACCGTTGTCAATTGCTTGAAAAAGACACGAAAAGATTTAAGATGCCAAAATCGGATTCGAAATGGAATAAAAAAGAAGATCAAAAATCTGAGGTAGTTTACATTAATGCCACAACAAATAAAATTGCGCCAAATCTCGATATAGAATATGCTGAATTTCTAGCGTACTATTTTACCGATGGAGCACCAAAAGCTTCTTGTTGCGAAATGATTGACACCTCAGAAGATGATTCGCAACCCTCTTTTGAAAACATAAAATTGCTTGAATCAAAAGTTCTGACTGATTTTGACAGCAGAGAATATGGTTTTGTCAACAAAAGGCTTCCGGTTGTAAAATTGGCTTATGACACGCCTCAAAAAACAACTTATTTTATTGAAACTGCAACATCAAGATTGGCTGCAGTCGTCAGTAATTCAGATCGAGTTGAAGGTTATTCTTTTGCTATCCTTCATAAATTTTTATTTATGGATTGGGCAGGAAAAAATATTCGAGATTTAGCAACTGTTTTAGCTGCACTTTCTATTTTAATTGTCAGCATTTTAGGTTTTATTCTTTTTCTTAAAAAGTAAACAAAGTTTCTGAGGTTCTGAGATGCTAAGGTTCTAAGAAAAAAAACTTAGCAACTCAGAATCTTAGCATCTTAGAACCTTATTTGCTCAGAATCTTTTTCTTACATTTGATTTCCAAATAATCTCTTGTAAATAAAATTGAACAAATACCTGAAATCATCATTTCCGCTTCTACTGACGCTTTGTTTTAGCTTTTTTTTCATCTTGATGATTCAAATTACTTGGCAATATATTCCATTTAGGAATGACGTTGCTTTTCTTCAAATCAAACAAACAGAAATTTCAGAAATTCCGTTTTACCTTGTCTTCTTTTACACGCATGTATATTCTGCGATTTTTGTTTTGCTTGCCGGATTTACTCAGTTCAATTCGCGTTTATTAAAAAATCAGCCAGTTGTTCATCGAAACATTGGGAAATTATATGTTTTTACGATTCTTTTTTTGAGCGCTCCGTCAGGTTTATTTATTGGTGTCTTTGCCAATGGAGGCTTTTATTCTAAAATATCTTTTGTGACGTTATCCATTTTATGGTTTTACTTTACTTTAAAAGGTTTTTTAACCATAAAAAACAAAAACATAGCACTTCACAAGGCATTTATGTATCGAAGTTTTGCTTTAACATTTTCTGCTGTAACACTCCGTTTTTGGAAGGTTATTCTTGTATATTTGTTTCAGCCCTCGCCAATGGATGTTTATCAAATAATAGCGTGGCTCGGCTGGGTTCCTAATTTATTAATCGTTGAATATTATCTTTATAACCAATCCAAAAAATGAAAAACCTACTTTATTTATTTGTTGCCGTTTTATTATTTTCATGTAATTCAAAAGAGAAAAAAGACACTAAAAAATCACATCTTTTAGCTGAAAACAAAGAAATAAGAACTTATTTATACGGTTCTTTTGTAGGTTATTCCATGATTGAAGAACGTGATACTACAAAACCAATGATTGAAGAAAATGCTGCTACCATCAATATTTTAATCAAAAGAATTACTGAATCAGAAGTAATTGCTCAAAGAATTATAGACGGCAAAAGCAAACCGATAAAAGGTCAAATGAGAAAAACGGGAAATACATTTTATTTCACGCTCAAAGAAACTGGAGATCCGAAAAACGACGGTGTCTTTAATTTTGAAATTCAAAAAGATACGACACTAGTAGGAACATGGACAGCCAACGATCCAACAAGAGGAGTAACCAAAAGAAAGTTTATACTTAGAAAAAGAGAATTTAAGTACGACCCAAATTTGATGCTTCCTGAAGGAGATATGTACATTGATTATGAAAATCCTAAAAAAGTGGAAGCAGAAGAGCAAGAACAGGAAGAAACTGAAAAAGATTCAATTAGTGACGAGGAGGATTATGAATCTCCTTCCGAACTTTTCAGAGCAGCTTCAGGTGCGATCACTACTATTAATTCTTCAACAACAAAATTGAACGAAAGTCAATTAAAGAATTTAAAAAAACTTGATTTAGAAATTCTCAGAAATACCATTTTTGCTCGTCATGGTTATGCTTTTAAATCAAGCACAGTCCGTCAATTTTTTGACTTTGTGCCTTGGTATGTTCCAATTTCAGAAAACGTAGATGCTCAATTAAGCGAAACAGAAAAGCAAAATATTGCATTATTAAAACGTTTTGAAAAATATGCCGAAGATAATTACGATTCTTTTGGAAGATAATTTTCTTTGGACAAAAAAATCCCCAACCGATTAAGTTGGGGATTTTTTTATCTCGGATTATCTTGATAATATCTTGCTTCTATTCGTTTAATATCTTTAATCGAATTTCTAGCCCAGTCTAAACGTTTTACTAGAATTTCTTCTTCAGACAATTGCCATTTCACATCCGATCTTCTCAATCGGTTGGTCAAATTTTGAATGATGATTGCCGCTGAAACCGAAATGTTCAAACTTTCGGTAAAACCAACCATTGGTATTTTTAAGAAACCATCGGCATTATCCATGATTTCTTGCGACAAACCTTCTTTTTCTGTTCCGAAAAATAAGGCGCTTGGTTTTGTAATATCGAAATCTTCCAACATCGAATCTTTTTCATGTGGCGTCGTTGCAATGATTTGATACCCTTTGCTTTTTAAATCAGTAAGGCATCCTGAAACCGAATCAAATCTATTGATGTCGACCCATTTTTGTGCACCAAGAGCAATTTCTTTGTCAATTCTTTTTCCGAAACGCTGTTCGATTACATTTAATTCTTGAATTCCAAAAACTTCACAGCTTCGCATTACCGCGCTTGTATTGTGCATCTGAAAAACATCTTCTACAGCCACTGTAAAATGTTTGGTTCGATTTTCTAGAACATGTAAAAACCTTTCTTTACGGTTCTCAGTCAGTATATTTTCTAAAAATTCGAGGTAATCTAAATCAATCATTTTATTTCTGTTTGCGGCAAAAATAACAATAATTGTTATATCGGACAAAGTGACTTACAATAGACACCATTTTCATTTATAGATTTAAACTGGTATGGTTTAAGTCCTCACTATGCTTAAATCGGTTATTTTTACGAATTCGAAAATTTAATCCATTTTCGTTTTTTACTAACTACAACCAAACCACAACTTTTTGATGAAACCCTATTTTTACAAAATTCTCGTTTTTCTTTTTTTAAGCTCATTTTCTTGCGTTGCACAAAAAAACGTAGAAATTCCAGTTGGAAACGGCTGGAGCAGCAATTCTGTCAATACGGTAAAATTTAGAAAAAATGCTTTGACGACTTTCAGAGACTTTCAGTTTATCGCTTATTATGATAACGATAGTCGTGTCGTTTTGGGCAAGCGAAAATTAAACTCTTCAAAATGGGAAATCGTAAAAACACCTTACAGCGGCAATGTGAAAGATGCCCACAACACGATCAGCATTGCAATCGATGGCGATGGCTATTTACATATTAGTTGGGATCATCACGATACAAAACTGCGATATGCTAAAAGCAAATCTCCATTAAGTTTGGATTTAAGCGAAGAAGAATCCATGACCGGAATTGCCGAAGAAAAAGTAACCTATCCCGAATTTCACAATTTGCCAAACGGAAATTTATTGTTCTTCTATCGTTCAGGCGCTTCTGGAAGAGGCAATATGATCATCAATTCGTATTCGATAAAAAACAGAAAGTGGTCTCAAATTCAAAGCAATTTAGTAAACGGCGAAGAACAACGAAGTGCCTATTGGCAAGCAAAAATAGATCAAAAAGGTACTATTCATCTTTCATGGGTTTGGAGAGAAAGCTGGGATGTTTCGACGAACCATGATATTTGTTATGCCCGCTCAAAAGACGGCGGTTTAACTTGGGAAAAATCAAACGGAGAAAAATACAATTTGCCGATAACAGTTGCATCCGCAGAAATTGCTTGGAAAATTCCAGAAAAATCAAGCTTAATTAATCAAACTTCAATGACAGCTGATGAAAACGGAAATCCTTATATCGCCAATTATTGGAGTGAAAATACTATTCCGCAATTTCAAATTGTTTATTTGGAAAACGGACTTTGGAAAAAATCAAATACAGGTTTCAGAAAAACTTCCTTTTATTTAGGTGGTGGCGGAACAAAAAAAATCCCAATTTCAAGACCTGATTTATTGATTAAAAAAGACGGAAATAATCGTTATTTATATCTTCTTTTCAGAGATGCCGAAAGAGAAAATAAAGTCTCTGTAGCTTATAGCAATTTAGGAGGAAACAATTCTTGGAAAGTAACCGACTTAACAACAGAATCCGTAGGCGAATGGGAGCCCAATTATGATATTTCACTTTGGGAAAAACAAAAAAAACTTCATATCTTTCTTCAAAATGTAAATCAGGTTGACGGCGAAGGACTCGCAAAATCAGAACCAACAATGGTAAAGGTTTTGGAAGTGAATAAACTGCCGAAATAATACAATTAAGAAAAATGAAAAAGAAATTAGTCGTTTTAACCGGAGCCGGAATCAGTGCTGAAAGTGGCATCAAAACGTTTCGCGACAGTGACGGTTTATGGGAAGGTCACGACGTCATGGAAGTGGCAACTCCCGAAGGCTGGCATAAAAATCAGGAATTGGTTTTGGATTTTTACAATAAAAGACGTCAACAGCTAAAAGAAGTAAAGCCAAATTTAGGACATATTATTTTAGCCGAATTGGAAAAAGATTTCGATGTTTACATTATCACTCAAAATGTTGATGATTTACACGAACGCGCCGGAAGCACAAAAGTTTTGCATTTGCATGGCGAATTACTAAAAGTACGAAGTACCAGAAATCGGGATTTGATTTTAGATTGGACAGAGGATTTATTTACTGGAGATTTGGATGAAAACGGACATCAGTTACGACCACATATTGTTTGGTTTGGCGAAGAAGTTCCTGCTCTTGAAGAAGCCATCGACATAACCGAAACAGCAGATTTTTTTGCTGTAATTGGAACTTCATTGCAAGTTTATCCAGCAGCTGGATTAATTTCTTATACGCCAAGCACAACACCTGTTTTTTATATTGATCCAAAACCAATTGCGATTCCGAATCTTAGAAATAAAGTGGAAACAATCGCCAAATTTGCTTCGGAAGGAGTTGCAGATTTGAGAGATCGTCTAAAATCAATTTAAACATATATAAATGACGTTTTTGATGCCTTCAAATCGCTAAATTCTGTTTATATTTGCACCTTTCGAAAAAACAACATAACAATGACTACTCTAAACGAATTGAATGCTATATCGCCTATAGATGGGAGATATAGAAATAAAACTCAAAATTTAGCCCCTTTTTTCTCTGAAGAAGCTTTAATAAAATATCGCGTTTTAGTTGAAGTGGAATACTTCATTTCTTTATGCGAGATTCCGTTACCACAGCTAAAAGGCATTGATTCAAGTTTATTTGACAGTTTAAGAAACATCTACAAAAATTTCTCAACTGAAGATGCACTTTGGATTAAAGAAACTGAAAAAGTAACCAATCACGACGTAAAAGCGGTTGAATATTTTATCAAAGATGCTTTTGAAAAATTAGGATTGTCTCAATACAAAGAGTTTATTCACTTCGGGTTGACATCTCAAGATATTAACAATACTGCGATTCCGCTTTCTACAAAAGAAGCTTTTGAGCAAGTTTATATGCCAACTTTGATTTCAGTAATTTCGAAATTAAAAGAATTAAGCGTTGAATGGAAAGATATTCCAATGTTGGCACGTACGCACGGACAACCAGCCTCTCCTACTCGTTTAGGAAAAGAGATTTTGGTTTTTGTGGAGCGCTTAGAAGAGCAAATGCGTTTGTTGTTCAACATTCCGTTTGCAGCTAAATTTGGTGGCGCAACTGGAAACTTCAATGCACACCATGTAGCATATCCACAAATCGACTGGAAACAATTCGGAACTAAATTTGTTGAAACTAGTTTAGGTTTGCAACATTCATTTCCAACAACTCAAATCGAGCATTACGATCATTTTGCAGCGTTTTTTGATGGTTTAAAAAGAATCAACAATATCATTATCGACTTAGATCGTGATATCTGGACGTATGTTTCGATGGATTATTTCAAACAAAAAATCAAAGCTGGCGAAATTGGATCATCAGCAATGCCGCATAAAGTAAATCCAATTGATTTTGAAAATTCTGAAGGAAACTTGGGAATTGCAAATGCGATTTTCGAACATTTAGCGGCTAAATTACCAATTTCAAGATTACAGCGTGATTTGACTGACAGTACCGTTTTAAGAAATGTTGGTGTTCCTGTTGGACATACTATTATTGCATTTGAAGCTACTTTGAAAGGTTTAAACAAATTGCTTTTGAACGAAAGCAAATTTGCTGAAGATTTAGAGAAAAACTGGGCAGTTGTTGCTGAAGCAATTCAGACGATTTTACGTCGTGAGGCATATCCAAATCCGTATGAAGCTTTGAAAGGTTTGACAAGAACGAATGAAGCAATTGACAAAAACGCAATTCATAATTTCATTGCAACTTTAGAAGTTTCTGATTCAGTTAGAGCAGAATTATTAGCGATAACTCCTAGTAATTACACAGGTATTTAAGAAAAACCTAAAATATTTTCCCAAAAAAAGCTATCTTTATCGAGATAGCTTTTTTTATTTAACTCGGAGTTCATAGCCCAGATTGAAATGGAAAGCCTTTTGCTCAAAAAACTATATTTTTTTGAGCAAAAGCTTGAAATGGAAAGCTGGAAATAGCTCCTGAAAAAAAATACCACACTTTATATGATCGCCTTAAACGCCGCTGCAGAAACTACACACCACTTACAACCTTTAATCAGCGACTTGGGATTAATCTTAATGACCGCCGGAATTGCTGTGCTTTTATTTAAAAAAATGAAACAGCCATTGGTTTTAGGATATTTGATTGCGGGTTTTTTGGCGGGAAATCATTTTGACTTTTTCCCTTCTATTACCGATATGAAAAGCGTTGAAGTTTGGGCCGAGATTGGGGTCATATTTTTGCTTTTTAGTCTAGGTCTCGAATTTAGCTTTAAAAAACTGATGAAAGTTGGAGGTACTTCTTCCATAACCGCCATAACCCAGATTATATTCATGACTTTGATTGGCTATTTAGTTGGTCAATGGATGGGTTGGGGAAAAATGGACAGTATTTTTCTTGGCGCAACACTCTCGATTTCTTCCACAACTATCATTATTCGGGCATTTGACGAATTAGGAGTCAAAGGAAAAAAGTTCGTTGGGATTGTATTTGGTGCCTTGATAGTCGAGGATATCGTCGCGATTTTAATGCTCGTTTTACTGTCGACAATTGCAGTGAGTGATCAAGTTTCTGGAACCGCATTATTGCAATCGGTTTTAAAATTAATTTTCTTTTTGATTATTTGGTTTCTAGGCGGTATTTTCATTATTCCGACTATCTTGAAAAAGGCAAAACATTTGTTAAGCGACGAAATGCTTTTGATCATTTCACTTGCCTTGTGTTTAATGATGGTAATGTTTGCTGCCAATGTTGGTTTTTCTCCCGCATTAGGCGCTTTTATAATGGGTTCTATAATTGCTGAAACCACTCAAGCCGAAAAAATCGAGCATTTGATTCAGCCCGTAAAAGATTTATTTGGAGCTGTTTTCTTTGTATCAGTAGGAATGTTGATCAATCCGGTAACTTTGGTTGATTTTGCGCTTCCGGTTTTGATTATCACTTTGGTAACTATTTTTGGAAAATCCCTAAGTTCGGCATTTGGCGCATTATTGTCTGGACAACCTTTAAAACAATCGGTACAAACCGGAATGAGTTTGGCACAAATTGGGGAGTTCTCTTTTATTATCGCCACACTCGGAATGTCATTGAAAGTAACAAGTGATTTCTTGTATCCAATAATTGTCGCGGTTTCGGCAGTTACAACATTCACAACACCTTTTTTAATTAAATATTCTGAATCGTTTGCCTTGTTTTTGGAATCCAAAATGCCAAAAAAATGGGTCAAAAATATTAATCGCTACAGTATGAATGCTCAGGCGATAAAATCTGTCAGTACTTGGCAAATTGTTTTAAGAGCTTCTGTGACTCAAATTATTCTTCATACCATTATTATTACGGCAATCATATTGTTGTCCTCAAAATTCGTCGCGCCTTTAGTGGCTGATACACGATTTGGAAACACGCTAGCTGCTTTAATTACTTTGGTTATTATTGCGCCATTTTTATGGGCACTTTCATTGCGAAGAGTAAAAGTAGATGAAGTCGAAACTTTATGGGCAGAACGAAAATATCGTGGCGCACTTTTAATGCTGATTTTGATCAGAATGAGTCTTGGTTTATTTTTCGTCGGCTTTTTATTGAATATCTTCTTCTCACCTTTAGTCGCTTTTGTGGCCTTGATAATTGCTATTGGAGCTTATCAAATTTTTCCTAAAAAATTAAACGAGCAATATCATAAAATTGAAAATCATTTTCTAAAAAACCTCAACGACCGCGAGAACAAAAAAATCGACAGACGTTATGCCAATTTAATTCCTTGGGATGGCCACATGTCGTTTTTTGAAATTAAAAAAGAATCTAATTTAGTTGGACAAACTTTACAGGAACTGAAAATTCGCGAACAACTCGGAATTAATATCGCATACATCAAACGTGGTGAAGTTATGATACCGATACCGACTAAAACAGAACGTTTATTTCCAGGAGATGAAATTTGTGTCATTGGTACCGATGCTCAAATTGCTGAATTCACTAAATTTCTAACTCAAAATGAAATTGAAGCCCCAACAAAAGTTGAAGAAACCGATATTGTTTTGCGCCAGCTTGAAGTTTCGCAAGACGAATTCATTAAAAAAAGTGTCGGACAATTTAGAGCCAAAACCGACGGAATGGTAGTTGGAATCGAAAGAAATGGAAATCGTATCTTAAATCCAGAATCAAGTTTGATTTTAGAGAAAAATGATATTCTCTGGGTGGTAGGTGATAAAAAAAGAATGACAGCTTTATTGGCTAGATAAGATGCTAAGGGACTGAGGTACTAAGATGCTAAGGTTTTATATAGGAAACGCTGATTTTTTTCTAATTGAAAAAAAATCAGCGTTTTTATTTTTCTGCTAAAGCAAAAAACTTAGAACCTTAGTCCCTCAGTATCTTAGAGCCTCAAAACTATTTATTCGGCTGTGGCGTCAAGCGCAAATACGGTTTGATTGGCGTGTGTCCTTTTGGAAATTTTGCCGGAATATCGCTATCTGGAATTGCTGGAGCGATTACTACATCTTCTCCATCTTTCCAGTTTGCTGGAGTTGCTACGCTGTAATTTGCAGTTAATTGTAAACTATCAATAACGCGAAGCAATTCGTCAAAATTTCTTCCTGTTGAAGCCGGATAGGTCAAAGTTAATTTGATTTTTTTATCAGCACCAATTACGAAAACCGAACGAACTGTAAATTTATCACTTGCATTTGGGTGAAGCATATCATATAAATTCGCTACTTTTTTATCTTCATCAGCGATAATTGGGAAATTTACTTCTGTATTCTGCGTTTCATTAATATCTTTAATCCACTCTAAATGCGATTGTAAACCATCTACACTCAAAGCAATAACTTTAGTATTTCTCTTTTTGAATTCTGGAACATAGTTCGCTACAGTTCCTAATTCAGTAGTACAAACCGGAGTAAAATCTGCCGGGTGCGAGAATAAAACTCCCCAAGAATCTCCTAACCATTCGTGAAAATTGATTGGTCCCTGCGTGGTTTCTGCATGAAAATCTGGAGCTATATCGCCTAATCTTAATGTTGACATAATTTATATTTTTTAGTTCCAATAAAATTAACCAAAAAATACATTAACAAAACATTCAAAAGGTAAAAAAAAGTTAAAATTCTACTTTGTCGATATAATTAGTATTTTACTCTTAAATAAAACTAAGAATGAAGTACCAAAAAGCAAGGGTTACAAAGGAAATTGGAATTCCGAAACCAATCATCATACTGCTTAATTTTGGTTTTAATCCGTATGTTGAGGCTAAGATTGCGCCAGTAATCATGGGAGCCATTGCGGTTTCCATCAATGTAATTTTTATGACTTCGGAATGCTGATTAAAAACAAACACATACAGCACAAAAATGATGAAGGGAACTAAAAGCAATTTAAAGAAAAGTCCGAGTCGTAAAAATTTCCAATGCTGGCTTTTTCGATCAAAAGTCAATTGCAAACCAACAGAAAGCAAAGCTAATGGCGTTACCAAACTTCCAATTTTCAGCAATACCGATTGAATATTTTCATTTAAATTATAATCAAAAACGTTCATCAAACATGCCAAAACAAACATTAAAAAGGGCGGAAACAAAATGATCTTTTTGAAAATTCCCAACGCATTTGGGCTTCCTTTAGAATAAAAAGCTGCCGTAAAAACACCAAGTGTTGAAACCACAACAAAAGTTCCCGGCTGATCTACCAAAACAGCAGTTTCTAAACCTTTTTTTCCAAATAAAGCTTCAATAATTGGATATCCAAGAAAAGAACTATTGCTTAATCCTGCTGTCAAAATCAAACAGCCAATGAGTTTGTTTGACCAGCCATTTCTTCTTCCTAAAAAATGAAAAAAGATAAAAGCCAAAATATAGGTAATCCACCCCGCTCCTATTGGAAACAACAATTCACTGCTCCATTTTATCTTCGGAATATGATATAAAGTAATGGCAGGAAGGCAAAAATAAATGACAATCTTATTAAGTGTCTTATAAATATGAGTAGGAAATTGCTTTACATGTTGCAAAACTAAGCCCAGCGAAAGAAATAAAAATATTAGAATAAAGTTGTTCATATCATAAGATCGAGACAAAAATAGTTATTTATATTTTAGTGATTAGTGAAAAGTGATTCCTAATTAGCTTTTTCACAAATAGCAACGACTTATTTTCTTTTGTTAAACTTATAACATTCCACTTTTGACTTTTGACTTTCGACTTTCGGCTACCCACTAATAACCAAAAAGTTAGTTAAAATTTATTTTCGTATTAAAAAACTCATTACATTTGTAACATATTTTATTACAGTATGCTTTCAGGTAAATTTGCCATAACGATTCACATTCTTACTTTGCTCAATAAATTCCCAAACGATTTTTTATCGTCGGAATATATTGCGGGCAGTATGAACCTCAATCCTGTTTTGGTCAGAAAAGAGATTGCAAACCTAAAAGCACATCATATTGTAGAAAGTAAAGAGGGAAAAAATGGCGGTACAAAATTGGCTGTAGATTCTTCCAAACTGACTTTAAAAGAAATATTTGAAATGACTTTTGAGACTATTGGTTTAGGTTACGCCAAAAATCAGCCAAATCCTGATTGCCCTGTTGGGAAAAAAATCAATCAGAATCTGGATGCTTTATATGCCGAAATGAATCAGAAAGTTAGTGCCCAATTAGAAAATATTTCGTTGGAAGATTTTTCAAACCAATTTTGAAACTATTTTTTTGATTAAAACTGTAACATTTTTTATTACTAAATAAATTTATATATTATGAAAATCGCACTTATTGGAGCTACAGGATTTGTAGGCTCAGCAATTTTAAACGAATTAGCAGACAGAAAACACGAGATTACGGCAATTGCAAGAACTCCAAAAGATACTGACAATGCAAAATGGGTTGCTGCAGATATTTTTAATGTTGATGCTTTGGCAGAAATTTTAAAAGGACATGATACGGTTATAAATGCTTACAATCCAGGTTGGACGAATCCAAACATTTACGATGATTTTTTAGCAGGTTCGAAAGCAATTCAGGAAGCGGTAAAAAAATCTGGTGTTAAACGTTTTATCACTATCGGAGGTGCAGGAAGTTTATTTGTTGCTCCAGATTTGCAAGCGGTAGATACACCTGATTTTCCAAAAGAAATTTTCCCTGGCGCAAACGCAGCGAGACATTATTTGAATATTATTAAAGAAGAAAAAGATTTGGATTGGGCATTTTTTAGTCCGGCTTTTGAAATGCACGCTGGAACAAAAACCGGAAGAACTGGAAAATACCGTTTGGGATTAGAAAACCCGGTTTTCAACGACGAACAAAGAAGCATTTTATCTGTAGAAGATTTAGCTGTTGTAATTGCTGACGAAACAGAAAATCCAAAACATCACCAAGTAAGATTTACGGCTGGATATTAATTTAAGTTGCTAAGATACTAAGGCGCTAAGATTCTAAGTTTTCTTTTTGCCACGAACTAAACGAATTCACACTAATTATTTTTTACTCATTTCTGAGAATAACAAATTCGTGTGAATTCGTGTAATTCGTGGCTAACTTACTTTTTGAAACTGTTTTTGTTTTCTGTACTTTTACATTAAAAATTAGCGTTTTGTCAGATTTTCACAAACAAACTAGCAGTTTAACTGAAAAAGCTGGAATTTCAGCTCCTGAAATCACCAGTGCGTCGGCTATAAATCAAATTAAAAATAAACGCCGACAACAACCTTCTGCTTCTGAATTAATATCTGGAATTCTTTCTGGAAACCGAACTGCTCTCAGCAGAGCAATTACGCTTGTTGAAAGCACCAATCTTGAACATACTGAAAAAGCTACCGAAATTATAAACGGTTGTCTGGCTCATGCCAATAAGTCAATCCGAATTGGAATTACTGGTGTTCCTGGCGTTGGAAAAAGTACTTTTATTGAAGCTTTTGGAACCTTTCTGACTAGCATTGGCAAAAAAGTTGCTGTTTTAGCTGTTGATCCAAGCAGTTCTATTTCGCATGGAAGTATTTTAGGTGACAAAACCCGAATGGAAGAATTGGTAAAAGACGAAAATGCTTTTATTCGTCCGAGTGCTTCTGGAGATACTCTAGGTGGTGTTGCTCGAAAAACTCGTGAATCTATTATTTTATGCGAAGCCGCAGGGTTTGACACTATAATTATCGAAACTGTTGGTGTTGGTCAAAGTGAAACTGCCGTTCACAGCATGGTTGATTTTTTTCTTCTACTAAAAATTTCTGGTGCTGGCGACGAGCTTCAAGGCATTAAACGCGGTATTATGGAAATGGCAGATTCTATAGTAATCAATAAAGCCGATGGTGATAATGTAAAAAAAGCCAATCAAGCGAAATTAGAATTCAATAGAGCTTTGCATTTATTCCCGCCAAAACCATCAAACTGGCAACCAAAAGTGACAACCTGCAGTGCCATTACAAAAGATGGCATTTCGGAAATCTGGAATACTATTTCTGATTATTTTGAAATGACTAAACAATCCGGTTTTTTTCAAGAAAAAAGAAACGAACAGAATCAGTTCTGGATGATGGAAACGATTAACGAACAGTTGAAACAGAATTTCTACAATCAACCGGAAATTATTTCATTATTGGAACAAAATAAAAAATCAGTCCAAAATGATGAGATTTCACCATTTGAAGCTGCTTCTGAGTTATTAAAATTTTATTTTGATAAAGTTACAAAGTGACAAAGGTGCAAAGTTCTTCTATTTGCCTATTTTATCTTAATAATATAAGCTCAATCTTGTCATTCCGACGAAGGAGGAATCTCCACAAGTAGCGCCATAAAGTATATCAATCTTTGTCGATCCAGCAACGAAGATTCCTCCTTCGTCGGAATGACAGAACTGTACAATAACTACCTTAAAAACAACAAAGGCTCAAAGTAAAAACTTTGCACCTTTGTCATTTTGTTACTTTGTAACTATTTTTTACGCAATTTGTACTTACTCTCCTTGTAAAGATTTCCTGCTGTTATAACATGTGCCAAAGCATCTTTTGCTAAATCTTCATTTAATTTTACAGGAATTAAAGTGGTGTCGTTTTTGATTTCGAATTGAAGCGGTTTCAAATTTGGTTGCATGATAACCACTTGATTTTCCACTCTAAAGGCGTTGATATCATTAAACTGCATGATTGATCTTCCTTGGATTTTTGGATCTAATTTTGTTAGATTTCTCCCTACCATTGGCGTTTCAAACGGAAGTCCTAAATACCCTAATAATGTTGGTGGAATATCAATTTGGCTTGCTAATCGATCATACACTGCCCCTTTCGCAACTCCAGGTCCCATAATGAATGCTGGAATATGGAATTTATTAATCGGAACTAGATTTTTACCGTATGTTCTGGTATTATGATCCGCGATTACGATGAAAATAGTGTTTTTGAAATACGCTTCTTTTTTAGCCATTTCGAAAAATTTGCCAATTGAAAAATCGGCATATTTCATGGCATTATTTACCGTTGCCGGTTTTTTATCATACGGTTTGATTCTTCCCGCAGGATATTCAAAAGGCTCGTGATTTGAAGTTGAGAACATCAAAGAGAAAAATGGTTTATTTCCTTTTGATTTGAAATATTGATTCGCTTTGGTAACCAAATCTTCATCAGAATAACCCCAAGTTCCTTTGAAGGCATATTTATTCCCATCGGATTCAAAATCGGTTTGATCTACAATATCACTGAAGCCATTTCCGTTGAAAAATGACGCCATATTGTCAAAATTTGCCATTCCGCCATAAATAAAACTTGTATCGTATCCTTTTTGTTTAAGAGCATCAGCAAGTGTAAAAAAGCCTTGTTGCGAATTTCCAAGTCTCACCACGCTTTCAGACGGTGAAGGCAAGAATCCTGTGACAACAGCTTCGATTCCGCGCACGCTTCGTGTCCCTGTACAATACAAATTGGTAAACAAAGTTCCTTCTTTTGATAGTTTATCAAACTCTGGCGTTAACGGTTTTCCGCCTAAAATTCCAACATATTCCGCACCTAAACTTTCTTGCAGAAAAATCACCAAATTGTATGGTTTTGCAATAGCTGAATCTGGTTGCTGTACGTGAAGAAACGGAATTTCAGGATCTGTAAAATCTTTTGGTCCCGCAATCATGTATTTTTTTACACGAGCAATTGCTTCGGCTTCCTCCATTTTGCCGTACATCTTTGTGTTTGCTTCGTTCTTGATAGAATAAGCAGCAAAAGCAACAGTGTAAAAAGAATTTAAACCTAAAGTATTTGTCAACTGATCTGTAGAAAAAACAGCATTACTTGCATTAATTGGTCGTTTTGAAGTCAAGCTTGAACGCGCGCCAAAGAATAACAAAAAAGCCAATAATGGAAAAACCATCAACTTAAATTTGTAATCTGCTGTTGCGGTATGAAAATATTTTTTTCCTTTTTTCAAAGCCAAATACAGAACAGCTCCCAAAATTAGAAATGCTACAATAATCGAAATCAGATAACTTTTTAAAAGCATTCCGACTACTTCTTTTGGATAAATTAGATAATCCAAGAAAATCTTATTTGGGCGTGTATCGTATTGTTTTACAAAATCTGGTGACGCGATTTCTACAAAAAGAATCAAAAACAGAAATAAGAAACTGTACGTTACCAGAAATTTATTCGTGAATTTAATTGATTTATTTGGCAGAAAAGTAATTAAAACCGCTGGCAGAAAGGACAAATAACAAAGCAATATCATATCCATTCGAAGCCCGATTGGAAAAATATACCAGAAATTTGGTGTTTCGACTACCCTTTCCTTAAAAAGAAAAAATAAAAACAGACGGCTTAAAGTTGTAATCAGCAACCCAAATAATATAAAATTAAAAATGGGTTTTAGGTAACTTAATTTTTTCATTGAATGATTTGGCATTTTTTTCTATTTAAGACGCACTGCAGTGCGTCTCTACTAAGCGCATCTTTACTCCTCGTAACGGTTTATTTCTCTGTCGTAAAAATCATTTGCTTTTTCAATCAAACTTTCCATTTCAGCATTTAATTCTGCTTCATCAAGATCTTCCGCTTCTTCTAAAAATTCAACCTCATCATCTTTTAAATTGATAATGAATCGAGGATAATCAAGGTGAATGATGAAAATATCATCTGGAAAATCAGTATTGTCTCCAAGTAAAAATTTAGGTAATTCCATTTTTTTTATTGTTTAAAATTATTATTAGCCACAGATTTCACAGATTAAAAAGGATTTTTTCTTGCGAAATTCAAGCTTGTTTTATTCTCAAATTTAATTATTTGAATCTGAATTAATGATTAATCTTTTTGTTAAGTAATGAAAACGAATGTACAGAAAAACCGCTGCAGCTGTTAATCCTGCCAAAAGTCCGATCCAGACTCCTTCAGCTTTTAGTTCAGTATGTTCTCCTAAGTAATATGAAATTGGGAAACCAATAACCCAATACGCAATGAAGGTAATGTACATTGGAATTTTCACATCTTGTAAACCTCTTAATGCACCCAAAACCACAACCTGAATTCCGTCTGAAATTTGAAAAACAGCAGCAATTAAAAGCAATTTTGATGCAATACTTATTACTTCGGTATTATCTAAAACCTGACCGCCGTTTTCCATATTTAAGAAAATGTAGGGTAAATAGTCATGGAAAGCAACAAAGAAAATCGCAAAAACCGTTTCAAGTATTATGGCAAGAAGAAATATCGAACGTGCCACAACAACCAGTTTTTTATAATCCATCAAACCTCTTTGATTGCTGACTCTGATCATCGATGTTACGCTCAATCCCATTGCAAACATAAAAGTCATTGAAGCCAAACTCAGAGCAATTTGATTTGCTGCCTGACTTGTTTTCCCAATATTTCCGCAAAGCCAGATTGAAGCCGTAAACAAAACCACTTCAAAAAGCATTTGCATGGCTGATGGAAATCCGATACTTACTATTTTTTTGATAGTTTCTTTTTTGATTTCAGAAAAACTGAAATTCTTGAAAAAGCGTTTTAAATCGTCACGTCTTGAAAGCATAATATGCATGAACATGACCAAAAATATTCTAGAAATTACTGTTCCAAGTGCCGCACCGATGATTCCCATTTTTGGAAAAATCCAAATTCCGTAAATCAGCACATAGTTCATACCTACATGCAGTACGTTTGCCATAACCATGGCATACATTGAATATTTTGTCAGTGACATTCCGTCGGCAAATTGTTTGTAACCTTGGTAAACAATTAAAGGAATTAGCGAAAAAGCAACCCAGTCTAAATAAGGTTTTGCCAATTCAATCACTTCAGCCGGCTGTTCCAACATTTCCATTATTGGCTTTGCCAAAACAATAATGCCAAAAAGTGACAATCCTAAAATAGTACATAAAAATAATCCATGATGAAAAGCAGAACGAATTTTAGTGTCATTTTTCTCAGCATCGCCTTCCGCAACAATTGGCGTGATTGCCGTTGAAAAACCAATTCCAAGTGACATGGCGATAAAAATCATGCTGTTCCCTAATGAAACGGCGGCCAACTCAGTGCTTCCTAATTTTCCAACCATAATATTGTCGACAATACCAATTAAAGTATGTCCGACCATTCCTAAAATTACAGGATATGCTAGTTTTAAATTATATGAAAACTCCTTTGTGTACTGCTTTAAATTCACTTCTCATTTATTTTGTCGGCAAAGATAATCAGAAGCTCCGAATTCTGTCCTATCAATAAAAAGATATCCCATTTTTAAGGCAAAATTAAGCACACCCTAATATTATGTAACGATTTTTAAAAATTATATAACAAGCTCCAAAGCCCTTGATTATACTTTTACAATATTAATAATTCAAATATATAAGCCATGAGAAAAGTACAGATGATATGCCTAGCTGCTTTTGCATTTTTATTCGCCAACACTGCTTTCGCTCAAGAAAGCGAAACAAAAAATTACGATCAGGGATTTAGATTAGGTTTCGGTATCAACGGAGGTATTCCAACAGATAACGATTATGACTGGTCACTTGGCGGAGATGTTCGTTTACAATATGATTTGTCGAAAAAAACATCATTGACCTTGACAACGGGATTTACCAATTTGTTTATGGGAAAAGATGAACTTGGAAATGACGTAAAAGACCTTGGATTTATTCCTGCAAAAGCTGGTTTTAAAGCTTTTGTTTTGAAAGATCAGTTTTATGTTTTAGGTGAAGTTGGTGCCGGTTTTGCAGTAACAAACGGTTATGACAAAACGACTTTTTTATGGGCGCCAGGAATTGGATACGCAAACAAATACATTGATTTGAGCATACGTTACGAAGATTATCACGATTTCAAAACCAACCAAGTAGCATTGCGCGTTGCTTATGGTTTTGACTTATAAAAGTTAAGGTTTAATTTATTTTTTTGTTTTTGGTATGAACCCGGCAGATCGCACAGTCTGCCGGGTTTGGTTTTTTATACAATGGATAATTCACAATTGATAATTGACAATTATCAATTATCAATTATCAATTATTATAATATTTTTTATCCGTAAGTGTTTTCATAAAAGCAATCAATTGCTTTTTCTCTTGATCAGATAAATTCAGTTTGTCTTCGGGAAGCGTTTGATTTGGAACATCAAAACCTTTTCCTAAACCACCTCCTTCGTTATAAAAATCGATAACCTCTTCGAGCGTTTTATAAACTCCATTATGCATGTATGGCGCTGTAAGTTCAATATTTCTGATTGTTGGTGTCTTAAATGAATTTTTATGAATTATGGCTTGAGTTATCACAAACTTTCCTAAATCGCCGTCGAGTTTTTTATTTCGATCTGGAACGCCCAAAATCTCACTTTCGGAACGGTCGAAATTTGGTGGCACTGTACCATTTGTCAGTGGAATAAAATGGCAAGTCGCACATTTCGCTTTTCCGGCAAATAAATTAAAACCCGCTTTTTCATCAGCTGTAAAAGCAGTTTTATTTTGCATATAACCATCAAATTTAGAATCGTACTGACTCAACGAGCGAATGTATGACGCCAATGCATTTTTGATTGCAAATTCGTTTATTTCTCCTTTCGGAAAAGCTTTCTTAAAAGACTTTACGTATTCGGCATTCTTCTGAATTTCTATAGCAGATTTTTCCAATGAACCGTGCATTTCGTTTTCATTTTTAATAACCGCGATGGCTTGATCTTCAAGATAACTCACTCTTGAATCGGCGAAAAAGACACGCTGAAATGCAATATTTGAAAGTGTTGGTGTATTGCGTTGCAACATCGATTTACCGTCTAATGAAACCGCTCTTTCTAATCCGTCAGTAAAAGCTTTTTCCGCATGATGACATGACGCACACGAACGTGTATTGTTTCCTGATAAAATGGGATCATTGAATAACTTTTTGCCTAATGCGATTTTTTCAGGTGTGGTTTTATAATCGGGAAAACCTGAAAAAGCTTCGGGATCAAAGGCGTCTTTATCAAATAAAGTCTGAGCCGTAACTTTTAAGCCACGCTGTTCTTTCATTAATGAAATTCCCAATTCAGACTGCGTTTTAAAAAGTCCCTTGCTTAGCGGATTCAAAATTTCTTTGATAAAATAAGCGCGATCAAAAGCATTAAAATTGGTATTTGATTTTAGATATTTTTTTCCTTTTTCCAAAGTTTGAAGTACTTCTTTCGAATTTGAAACCGACTGATCTTGCAGATAAACTTGATAATATTTTTCAATCGTTTCTAAAGACACCAATGCTTCCGGAAGCGAATTCAAAACCACCGGCGAATCAAAACCTGTAATTCCGAGTGTGGTAATTCGGTACACTTCTAATCGCATGGCGTCGAAAACATGAGCATCGGTCAATTCATTTGAGCTTGAAACTTTTTCCAATCGCGTCAAATTTGCTTCCAAAACTCCCAATTCCTGAACTAATTCTCTTTTGTTCTTTTTGCTGTATTTCGGAAAGACCAATTCTTCAACAACCTGAAATCCTTCGGGTGGAACCGTTACTTTATCATTTTCTTCAAACTCACTAATTGCTGGCCCGTTGATGGCTTTCGAAACCGCAGGTGAATAATATTCACTTATCATTTCAACTTTCTTATACGCTTGATGCGCTTCCAGAAATTGCCTCTGAATTTGGGTTTCAGTCGAATCTTCTTCAACAGAATATTTCAGTTTGGCCACTTTTTCAATAAGCGAACTAATATCTTTTTGGAACAATTCATTTACTTCCTGATGTTTGCTTTTTTTCTGACAGCCAATTAATGCCGTCAAGAACAACAAACAATATATTTTTTTCATGATTTTATGACAATTAAAAAGAGGGATATTCAGAAAAAGAGAAACCACTACCTCAAAATTGAGATAGTGGGTAACTGTTTTGTAAGCACTTAATTTTTTATCTCGCCAAACCTTGAATCACTACGATTTGACTTGCTTGTTCTTCTTTAGGACGATTTGTTCCTCCGTCAGGGCTTCTATATTTTTCGCCAGTCCAAGTGTGTGGCTGTACACTCAGCATGAAAGTATCAGCAATACCAACTTGCTCCGAAACATCGATTAAAGCTCCATATTCCCATGTACCAAATTTAGAAGTTCCACCTACGTTGTATTTTGCAGCATCTGCAGCAGTACGACGGTGATCTAATTCTACTACAACTTTTAAAGCTTTTGTAGCAATGTTATATTGATAGATATAAGCATCATGAGTTTCGTCTCCATAACCGTTTGCATCTTCTTGAACATAAACATAATTTTTAGTCACACAAATGTTATCTGGATTTTGGAATTTAGCAGCAACACCACTTCTGTTGTCACCATCAAGAATCACTTCCAAAGTTCCTTTTAACGGATCAGCTGCATCAAGATTTAATCTGTAAACTCTTCCGTATTTTGTTCTTGATCCATCTGCATTTGTTCCTGTAATATCCTGCCCCGTAACGTTAAAGTACAATTCACGATCTGCTGCATCTCCACCTTTGCGGTAATCCAAATCTTCAACACGTCCAAATTTGATTGCTTTCAACGTATTTACTGCTGCATTTATTTGAGCACCAGTCATTGTAGTATGATTGTCGATTTTCACAAAAGAAACCGGATATGTTTTGCTAACTTCCATATCTTTTTCTCTTTGATTATCGTCATTTCTTTTTAACATGTATAAAGAGCCGCCTGTCAAATCGCCAACAGAATTAGAAACATACATAAAAACTTGACCTCCATAAGTTCCAGAATCGTCATCGCCAATTACTACAACCGTTTTTCCTTTGTATGCAGAAGTACGCAATGGCAAAGCATTTTCAGCACTTAAGCGTCCAAATCCTGCTAATTCTTTAGATACAGATGCTCCACCAGCACTTGCATAAGGATCTAAAGCGTGCGTACGAGATTCTTCACCAGATTCTCCACAAGTCAAATAAACTGGACCAAAACCATTTTCTGCAGGTGTTGCCATTGTTGCACCACACAATCTCCAAGTTCCTCCGCTAGAATTCAATAAATATTCTCCTTTTGTAGGTTTGAATGTTTTGTCTAATGTAATTCTTGAAACTGCAAAGTTATCTTCGTTGTTTACTAAAAAAGTAAATGTTCCGTCGGTATTTTTCAATAAACCTGAACCATCTGCAGAACCTCCAAAAACAAAACTTGGACTATCTGGAAAAACATCATCTGAGCTAAAAAGAGAGTAGATTTTTAAATTTTCAAAACCTGTCTGCGCTTTCAATAAACTTGGCGTTACAGATTGGTCTTTCAAAACAACGCTTGTGGCAGGCGTGTCATCTTTAGAATCGTTGTTACAAGAAGTAAGCACCGACCCAATAATCATTAGAGGTAGAATAATTCGTTTCATAAGCTAAAAGTTGGTTTTATTTTTTTACAAAGTAAATCCGAGCGTTTTAACTTAAAATCACTTCTATATTACCAAAAAAACAAGACTTTTACCACAAACTAACCCCATCCAAGAAAAATTTAACAATAAATTAGTAATACAAAATACACATAAACTTCTAGTAACATTACAGCAAAAAAAGAGCCTTACTTTATGACTCTTCTTTTAGTATTGAAATCCTGTATAATATTTTCTAATTCTTTTAGTCTTTCTGTATCCCCATTTATACTATCCATTTCTTTTTTCATTTTAAAAAATTTGGCAGAACTCGCTCTATTGGTGAAATTCCAAGCAAGCTCCATGTCGTCAAAGAATTTATTTCGAACATATATAATTCCGTTTTTTTCGATGTAATCGATACGAGAACAGTCTAAAACAAATTTTAAATGTTTGTAAAAATTTGGCGGAATTTCATTTGGTTCGGCAAATCTAAAGTAACTATTGTCAAATAATATTATTTGACGATCATATTCTATGGCAATTATCGGTCTCAGCTCTACATACCTATTTTGCCAATAGTAATAACCTGCAAACAACAGAGCTAATCCTGCTACTGCAATAAATAGTTTCTTTTTCATTTTTATTTTAGTTTAAGAATTAAATCGCCAGAAGAATCAATTTGAAAGGTTGTTTCAAAATTTTGCTTCCATTGGTTTCTCATTTCATAAGGCTTAGCTCCACAATACTTTTCTACTAATAATGCATCTGAATCTCCAACAAAACCAAAACCATAAATATAAGCAGACGCCCCTTTATGCCAATCATATCTATCATTCCAAGAATGAGTTATTGTACCCGACAGTGTATAATAATTATCATTCTTTTTTGTAATCTTAAAATGGCACATTGAATTTAGCGTACTATTACCACTGCTATAATACAATTCTCCAAAAATCCCTGCTTTTACCAATTTGTCATAATATGTTGTAAAATCCTTAGTTTTGCCCTCTTGCAGAATTTCCAGAAAAGTTCTAAATTTACCGTCTAGGTCCACTTCAAAACGTTCAATATTTGCATCTTCAGCTGAGCGTATCTCTCTTTGTCTTCTCAGCCAGTTAAAATTAATAGTTTTAGTAAACCCTGTTCCGTCGAGCCACCATTGTAAACAATCTGCCGCCATATTAAAATTTCGTTCTCTGGCTTTTTCAATCATTTTAACATAATTAGCTTTTAGCATCACAGCTTTTTCACGTTCACTTAATTGAACATATACACTTCTTGCTTTTGAATTTCCTGCCTGTCCCCAAAATGGGTCTCCAAATAAATTGCTATATTCCGAAGGTGTTAAATCGTTTTTAATTCCTGTGTTTGTATTCATAATCATAATTTTACTTATTAAAATTCTTACAGTTTTTCAAATGTAAGAAAAAACACATATTTATTATTTATTTTTCGATTTTTTTATCCTAATAAATAGTCTAATTTTACGAAGCATATTCCTGCTATTTATTGCAATACTTTTACAGTAACATTTTATTTTCATGGAAAAATTCACATTAGAAATATTATTTCAAATCATCGGAATCGGTTCTGCATCAGGATTATTTTATAACAATGATGCACTTTACGTAATTGGCGACAACAGCGGTTATTTGTATGAATACAACATGCAGAATCAGCAATTAAACCAGCACGCTTTAATTGACAATCCGACGCAAAATATTCCGAAAAATCTAAAACCTGATTTTGAATCTTTAACGCACCATAACGATACACTTTATGTTTTTGGTTCCGGTTCAACCGAAAACCGAAACAAAATGATTGAATTCGATGTCAAATCAAAAAAAGTTTTGCAGAAAAATAATTTAGTCGATTTGTATGCCGTAATGCAGAATTTCAGTGCGATAAAACCCGAAGATTTCAATTTAGAAGGTGCTATTTTTGATGGCGAAAACTGGTATTTATTCAATCGCGGAAACGGCGTTACCAATAAAAACACGATTTTTACTATTCACGCCAAAAATCTCGGAGAAGAATTTGCGCTGATTTCAGTCAATTATAAACTTCCAAAAATAAAAGGCGTTCGTTCCAGTTTTACTGATGCCGTTTTGGTCGACGACAAAATCTATTTCCTATCTACTGCCGAAGACACAAAATCAACTTATGATGACGGTGAAATCTTAGGAAGCTTCATTGGCAGAATCGACGTTAAAACCATGAAAATTGATTTTACGCAAAAAATAACTTCAACCAATAAATTTGAAGGTTTGACTTTCTACAAAAAAGAAAACAACAAAATCGAGTTTTTACTTTGCGAAGATAATGATACTGAAGTTTTGGAAACTAAGATTTATAAATTGACTTTGCCAGTTAAGTAAACGTAACAACTATGAAGAAAATAATTCTTTTATTATCAATTCTTTTTACTGTTTTAGCAGGTTCATATTGGCTTTACGATTTTAAAAAAAATGAGGCAAAGAAAGAATATTACAAACCTTTATCTCCAAAGGATTTTGAACCTGAAACATTTATTTCACTTTTAAAGGAAAAATACAATCAAAGCTCTAAATTGAATTCTGTAGTAATGACTGGTGAGTTTTCGGAAAATTGGGTTAAACCTAATGATGTAGAATATTTAATTTCAATTATTGAATCTAAAGAAAAATGCTGTGGATATAAGAACACTTTTTCTTCTTATATTTCAAGTGAAGATGCTGAAGTTGGTGGTTTCGCAATAATTTTTCTAAACTCGTATATTTCTAAAACAAAAATTAATCTGGGGTTAAATTGCAATCCTAAAACGGACAAAGAAGAAGTTCAAAAAATTGAAACTTGGTACAAAACAGTTCAAAAACCCCACTCCAACTAAATGCTTAAAATTTCAAATCCAACCAAAAAACCAGTTTTACTTATTGGCATTATCCTTTCTGTTCTTCTGCCTTTTTTGGCAATGTATTTTTCATTGTTAGTCAAAAAACTCGGCATTGGCAGTGAAACGCAATTCTACATTTCAAGATTTGCAATATGGATTTCAGTATTAGTGTTGTTTTTATATTCCATAAAAATAGAAAAACAGCCTCTTTTGATTTGGGGAGAAACAGAATATTCTATTACAGCTTTCGCGAAAGCGATATTCATCACTTTCGTAAAATTATTTATAGCAGTTTACATTTCTTCTCTTCTGATCATGTTGCTCAAAATAAATACGGGAGAAAGTGCTGTCTTAAGCAAGGCTTTGGCGCTTTTTAAAAAGAATCACTTTTTGCTTTTCTTTACATGCATAACAGCAGGAATTACAGAAGAGTTAATTTTCAGAGGTTATCTATTACCGCGCTTAGAATTGGTTTTGAAAAACAAAAATCTCGCAATTGTACTTTCTAGTATTTTGTTTGGATTTCTTCATATTGGCTATGGAACCCTTTTAAATGTTATTGGTCCTATAGTCATCGGATTTGTATTTGCGATTCAGTACGACAAATATCGCAACATCAAAATTCTTATGTTTTGTCATTTTGCATGGGATTTATTATTGCTGATGGCAAAAATATAGAAACCAAATTCCAAACAAAATCCACGAAAACAACATCCTATAAAACTTTTTTAAATTATTTTTATACTTCGTCCCAACCTTTTTATCTTTTTAGTTCTCTTTATACTTAAAGACCATACTTGTGATAAACGAAACTTTAATTTCTGGCTGCAAAAAAATGAACCGAGATGCTCAGCGTCAGGTTTATGAGCATATAGCTCCAAAATTGTATCGCGTTTGCAAACGATACCTCAAGAAAGAAGAAGAGATTGAAGAAGCTCTCGCCGATGCTTTCTATACTATTTTTACAAAATTAGACCAGCTCAAAGAAGAAAAAGCTTTTGAGGCTTGGGCCAGAAAAATTGCCGTTAATTACTGTTTAGCTACCATCAAGAAAAACACCAATTTCAATATGTATCTTGATGATGTAAAAGTGCTCTCACAGCCTTTTACTGAAGAAATGAGCGCATTAGAAGAAGAAGATTTACTCAATTTATTAAACCACATTCCAGATGGCTGTAAAACCGTTTTCAATCTTTTTGTGATTGAAGGTTTCGGGCACAAGGAAATCGCAGCAATGCTCAACATTTCTGAAGGCACTTCAAAATCACAATTGAATGCTGCCAAAACCAAACTGAAAGACTTGGTCAATAAATTGTATTATCAAAAAGCAAAATAGTCATGGACAATCAAGATAAAATATTCGACAAATTTAAAGAAGCAGCTGAAAATGCTCCGATAAAAGATTTTCCGGGAATGGAAAAAGTCTGGTCAAAAGTTGAAAACAAACTTGACAAAAAAGAAGATAAAAAAACTATTACTCTTTGGAAAAAAATTGCCGTTGCAGCTTCCCTTTTATTAGTAATTTCTTTAGGTTATCAATTCCTAAAAACAGATAAAAATTCAACTTTAGAAAACACTAACAAAGTAGTTACAAGCGATACAAAAAAAGAGACTAATAACAATATGTCTACCGAAGAAAGCACAACAATTGTTTCATCTGATTCGCAATTAGTTCCAAAAACAGAAGCCATTAAAATTCTAGAAAAACAAACCAAAAATAAAGAAAGTGTTGCCATACAGGAATCATCAGGCAATAATGCAGTCAATGCTTTGCTTGCTCCTGTAGCACCTCCTCCATCAATGGCCGAAGCATCAACAACACAAAGTTTTGAAGAAGAAGCTGAAATTGCAGAGAAAAAAGAAGAATCTCTTCAAAAAGAATATGCAACAAAATATAAAGAAGAATCTGCTAAAGTTGCTTTTGCAGAAAAACAAGCCATGAGCGCAAAAAAGAGTGCACCATTAATTATCATGAATGGAAATGCAATGGCGCACAGCAACGATACAAAAAGAGATAAGATGATGCAGGACCAACTTCCGAATGTACAGCCTGAAAATGTAGAATCATTAGTAATTCTAGACGAACCTCTTTACATTATTGATGGCATTTACTATTCTGAAAATGATTTATTCGGTAAAAACCCAACGAGTCCTTATGCGCCATTAAATCAACAGGATATCAAAACCATAACAATTTTGCAAGATCTTGAAGCGACCGAAAAATACGGCGAGAAAGGCAAAAAAGGTGTCGTTATCATTACAACAAAAACCGGAAAACCAACTCCGAAGAAATAACAAAAACACCAAACAACTTTGTCAAAGTTTGAAGCTTTGACAAAGTTAAATCACAAAATTAATCTTAAAACTCACTATCATGAAAAGTCTAAAACTTATTTCATCAGCCATTGCTATGCTTATATGTTTCGTATCCATGGCACAAGAAAGAACGATTACTGGAATTGTTTCAGATAAATCCAAACAAGCAATTCCTGGCGTAAATATTTACAATCAGACATCGAAAGTCACCGCTGCAACTGATTTCGACGGAAAATATAGTATTCAGGCAAAAACGGGAGATATGTTAGTTTTCAGTTTTATTGGTTTTGAGACACAAAGACAAAAGGTTCAAAACTCAAACACAATTAACATACAGCTTCAAGAATATAATCAAACTTTAAGCGAAGTTGTTGTTGTAGGCTATGGCGAAAGTAAAAGCACTTCAGATTATAGCGCAAGAAGTTATGAACGAGCAGAGAGACGAAAAGAAAAAAAAGATGCTAAGCAAGCAGCAACTTCTGCTGCTTTACAAGGAAGAGCTGCAGGGCTCCAAATTCAAAGCAATACTGGATATGTTGCAAATTCAAAGTTTCAAATGCCACGAGAATCTCCATCAATTTCTCCAAAAAACGAACCAATGTATATTGTGGATGGAGTTCCGATGAAAGCGAACCAAATGGCAAAAATAAATCCGAATGATATTAATGATCTAAAAGTACTGAAAGATGCTGCAGCAACTTCGATATACGGAAGCAAAGCTTCAAACGGCGTAGTGGTGATTTCGACTAAAAATGAGATCTATAAAAATCTTTCTGAAAAAGAATTGGACAAAAAATTAAATATAACGCCAATTCCAGTGGAACCAACACAAGAAGATTATGACTCATTTGTAGAAAATGCTTTTGAGAGTCCAAAAACGGCACCGCTTTCAACTTTTTCAATTGACGTTGACAATGCTTCCTACACTAATATAAGACGTTTTTTAAACAACGGACAGCAAGTTCCAAAAGATGCTGTTCGCGTAGAAGAAATGGTTAATTTTTTCAAATACACGTATCCGCAACCAAAAAATGAACATCCTTTTTCTATCAACACCGAATTGAGCGATTCGCCTTGGAATTCGAAAAACCAAATTTTAAAAATCGGCTTACAAGGAAAAAACATTCCGACAGAAGATTTACCACCTTCAAACCTTGTTTTCTTGATTGATGTTTCGGGTTCAATGTCAGATATGAACAAGTTGCCTTTATTAAAACAATCCATGAAAATTTTGGTGAATGAGTTAAGACCAAAAGACAAAGTGGCAATTGTAGTGTATGCCGGCGCAGCTGGATTAGTCTTGCCTCCAACTTCTGGCGATGAGAAAAAAACAATTATCAAGGCATTAGATAATTTGCAAGCTGGGGGAAGTACTGCTGGTGGTGCAGGAATTGAATTGGCTTATAAAATCGCTTCGGAAAATTTCATCAAAAGCGGCAATAATCGCGTAATTCTTGCAACAGATGGCGATTTCAACGTTGGAAGTGCTTCTAATTCGGATATGGAAAAATTGATTGAAGAGAAAAGAAAAACAGGCGTTTTCTTGACTTGTTTGGGCTACGGAATGGGAAATTACAAAGACAGTAAAATGGAAATTCTTGCCGACAAAGGAAACGGAAATTATGCTTATATCGATAACATCCAGGAAGCAAATCGTTTTTTAGGAAAAGAATTCAAAGGCTCTATGTTTGCTATCGCCAAAGATGTAAAAATCCAAATTGAATTTAATCCGAAACAAGTTCAAGCCTATCGTTTGATTGGATACGAAAACAGAAAATTGCGTCCCGAAGATTTTAAAAATGATGCGATTGATGCAGGTGAATTGGGAAGCAATCATACCGTTACGGCTTTATATGAAATTATTCCAGCTGGCGTAAAAAGCGATTATTTGGCTGAACAACCTGATAATTTAAAATATACTAAAACAGAGTCAAATGCAGCAAATTACAGCAACGAATTGGCAACTGTAAAATTCCGTTATAAAAAACCTGACGGAGAAAAAAGTATCGAAATGGTTCAGGTAATTGAAAACAAATCGGTTGCTATGGAAAAAGCGAGTGAGGATATGAAATTCAGTTCGGCTGTGGCTTGGTTCGGATTAAAATTAAGAGACTCCAAATTGATTGCCAACAAATCTTCTGAAGAAATCATTAAACTGGCAAAAGAAGGTGATTCAAATGATGACGAGGGTTATAAAGCTGAGTTTATACGTTTGGTTAAAGGAGAAAAACAATTTAACTAATCACTAAAATGAGAACGCTAAAACTTCTTTTATTCTTTTTTTCGATGTTGCTTGGTTGTCGAGCGATAGCACAAGATAACAGTTTCTAGAGAAAGAAAAGACAGCATTCAAGAAACTAAAAGTGCTCCAATTGCTAAGGCACAAGAAACTCAACCTCAGAAAATAATGATATGTGCTCCCTCGCGAGCTTCAGCAATCGAACCGTTATATATTTTAGATGGAAAAATAACAGATTCCAAAATATTATCTAAAATCAAAGCTGAGGATGTAGCAAATATAAAAATTATTAAAGGAGACGAAGCTAAATCACTTTATGAAGATAAGGGTGTAAATGGCGTTATTGTGATCACAAGCAAAAAATAATTAAAAGTTAAAACTATTTCATTTCTTTTATTTAACAAACGTTTTATTACATTTGGCCTTCATTTTTAAATTAATTATACGCATATGAATCCCATTTTAAGCCAAAATCTATTTTTAGTAAAAGAACATGTCGGAATGTTCAAAGCCTCAAACAATTACGATATCTACAACCCAGAAACGAATCAAATCATCATGAATTGCCGTGAAAATAATTTAGGTTTTTTCACTAAAATGTTGCGTTTCACAGATTATAAAAGAGCGACGCCTTTTAACGTTGAAATCACAACTGCTTCTGGCGAAAAATTAATTACCGTAAAAAGAGGAATTGCAATATTCAGATCAACTGTAGAAGTTTTGGACGAGAAAGACAGACTGATTGGAACTTTCAAACAAAAATTCTTCTCGATTGGAGGAAGATTTGAAATTTTGGACAAAAACGAAAAACCAGTTGCAACGCTTCAAGGAAAATGGACAGGCTGGGATTTTAAATTTTCTCACGAAAACAAACAATTGGCTCAAGTAAGCAAAAAATGGGCAGGAATTGGGAAAGAGTTTTTTACCACTGCTGACAATTATATACTTCAAATTGAAGATACCGTTGCTGCCGACAGTCCGTTGAGACAATTAATTTTAGGAGCCGTAATGTGTATCGACATGGTTTTGAAAGAATAACAAAAACCTGTTAAACTTAGATTAAGAAAACATCTTAAAGCATCATTTTAGTTTGCAAAAGCTTATTTTTGTAAGACTTATAATGATGCTTTTTGCATTTCTAAATATACAATCATGACCGACTTAAAAAATAAAACTGCCTTTATTACTGGTGCAGGAAAAGGAATAGGAAAAGCTGTGGCTATTGCTTTAGCCAAAGAAGGCGTAAACCTAATTTTAGTTTCTAGAACTCAAAAAGATGTTGAACAATTGGCTGATGAAGCGTCGAATTTAGGAGTAAAAGCTTTGGCTCTGACTGCTGACGTTTCTGATATGAATTCGATTAATGCGGCTGCAGAGAAGGCTTTAGCTGAATTCAAACATATTGACATTTTGATTAATAGTGCCGGAATTGCTTCTTTTGGAAAATTCTTAGAATTGGAACCAGAAGCTTGGGAAAGAATTATTCAAGTGAATTTAATGGGAACGTATTACACAACACGTGCTATTATTCCAAATATGATCGAAAGACAAACTGGTGATATTATCAATATTTCATCAACTGCTGGATTGAATGGAAATGCTTTGACAAGTGCTTACAGTGCGTCAAAATTTGCTGTTTTAGGTTTGACCGATTCTTTGATGCAGGAAATGAGAAAACACAACATTCGTGTTACTGTTCTTACTCCAAGTACAGTTGCAACTGATATGGCCAAAGATTTAAACTTAACCGATGGAAATCCTGAGAAAGTAATGCAGTCTGAAGATATGGCCGAATTGATCATTTCACAACTAAAATTGAACAGAAGAGTTTTTGTGAAAAACAGCAGTATTTGGTCAACTAATCCTTAAAAAATAAATTCCAAATTTTTTAAATTCCAAATTCCAATCTCGCTTGACCTTGGAATTTGGACACGAGCGCTAGCGAACTGGCGAAGCAATTAAAATATTGGATTTTTTAAATTTATTATGATGGAACAATATTTAAGACAATTGGTCGAAATAGAATTTGTAGATAAAAAACAGATTTTTACTGGATTCCTTATTGATTATTCTGATGATTGGATTTTGCTTCGAAATAATCCCGTTGATTTTATTTTGGATGGATTTGTGATTTTAAAAAACAAAAACATCTTGGCTGTCAACAGAGATCATGATTTGGCTTTTACTGAAAAAGTGATTCGTTTGAAAGGCTTACAAATCAATTCTGAAGATATCATCCCAATTCGAGATTTAGAATCGATTTTGACATACATAAGCAATAAATATGGCATTTTTCAAATCGCTAAGAAATCTGCAAAATCAGCTTATTTAGGAAAATTGCTTTCACTAAATGAAGAAGAACTTTTGATTGATTTTCTGGATACCAGAGGTCAATTTGGCGGAGAACTGAATTTTATTCCTGAAAAAATCAGAGTGATCGAATTTGATACCGATTATATAAATTCTTTGAAATTGGTGATTCCTGAAGAACAGAAATAGTTATAAAAAAAAGCCTCTAAAAAAAGAGGCTTTTTTGTTATTTGTCCACTTTGTCAAAGTTTGAGACTTTGACAAAGTTCTAAAAACTTAAACTTTTAAGCTTCAGCCAATTTATTTACAAACTCCATACGAACACTTCCGTCTTCGTCGATTTTTGTTAAATTGATTTCTTGCAGTGTATTTACCAATTCAGGATTCCATGGCGTTTTTACTTTTACATAATTTTCTGTAAATCCGTGAATGTAGCCTTCTTTGTTTTCACCTTCAAAAAGAACTGTTCTTCTAGTTCCTAATTGGCTTTCGTAAAAAGCACGGCGTTTTTTAACTGATAATCCACGCAACATTTTGCTTCGTTTTGCGCGAACATTTGCCGGAACAACTCCATCCATTTCAGCAGCTTCTGTATTATCTCTTTCAGAATAGGTGAAAACGTGTAAATATGAAATATCCAATTCATTCAAGAAATGATACGTTTCTAAGAAATGCTCATCAGTTTCTCCAGGAAAACCAACAATTACATCGACACCAATACAAGCGTGTGGCATTACTTCGCGAATTTTATTGACACGATCAATATAAACTTCACGCAAATAACGACGTTTCATTAATTTCAGAATATCATTGCTTCCAGATTGCAACGGGATATGAAAATGCGGTACAAAAGTGCGGCTTTTAGAAACGAATTCGATTGTTTCATTTTTCAGCAAATTCGGTTCAATTGACGAAATTCTTAAACGCTCAATTCCTTCAACTTGATCTAAAGCTTGAACTAAATCCAAAAAAGTATGTTCGTGTTTTTTGTTTCCGAACTCCCCTTTTCCGTAATCCCCGATATTTACACCTGTTAAAACAATCTCACGAATATTTTGAGCCGAGATTTCTTTGGCATTTTTCAGTACATTTTCCAAAGCATCACTTCTAGAAATCCCTCTTGCTAGCGGAATTGTACAATATGTACATTTATAATCGCAGCCGTCTTGAACTTTTAAAAATGCTCTTGTACGATCTCCAATAGAATAACTTCCAACATAGAAATCGGCTTCAGCAATTTCGCATGAGTGAACCTCACCCATATCATTCTTGCTTAAATCATGAATATAATCGGTAATTTTAAACTTTTCGGTAGCACCTAAAACCAAATCCACACCATCAACCGCAGCTAATTCTTCTGGTTTTAATTGTGCATAACAACCAACTGCGGCAACAAAAGCTTTATCATTTAGCTTCATGGCTTTTTTCACCACTTGCTTAAACTGCTTATCAGCATTTTCTGTTACAGAGCAAGTATTGATCACATAAATATCGGCTATTTCTTCAAAATCGACGCGGTCAAAACCTTCGTCATTGAAATTTCTGGCGATTGTAGAAGTCTCTGAAAAATTCAGTTTACAACCCAGCGTATAAAAGGCAACTTTTTTTCTATTTTCCATAATTCTCTTAAATTAATGAAATCGTTGTCAAAAAATTTAAGGCTGCAAATTTACAAACAATATTTGTAAAAGAAAATCAATAATCGACTTCGTTTCAACAATTTGCATTAAAACTCATTTTAACGAAAATAAAATCGACTTAATGAAGGTAAAAATTTTGAAAAACAATATTTTTTACGAACTTTACGTTATACAATTCAATAAGAATAAAATGACAAAAATATCGATAAAGTGCAAATTTCATCGATTAAATACATTTTTTTGCAATTTAAATTCAAAAAATCTTACATTTACTAGAGTTAAATTCTCTTGTAGAATTTATTCCGATTTTAAAATTATCGAACGTGTTAATTAATTTAATAATAAATCGGACATAACAATTTTGATTTTCAATCGTTATGTTGTTGTTTTGTGTAACAAAATGAAATGGGAAAGCCGAAAACCAAAGAGAGTAGGCAAAAATAAAAATACAAATACCACACTTTATGAAAGCATTTTTACCCACAATCTGCTTGATGTTCTTAACCGTTTTTAGTTCGCAAGCGCAAACTAATGCTCCAGCCGCAAATCCATTTCCATCAATTAGTACTTTAACGGCTTGGGCAAGTTTGAACTCTCAACAACAATTTGATGTTGCAATTCGTGCCGTTGGTTTTAAATTTGAGGTAAAAGAACCAGGTGCAGAATCTACTGCCTACACTTATATTCGTAAAGTAACTGTAAATGAAGTAAACTATACTGACAGAATTGTTTACAGAATTACGAATAATAATTCTGCAAGTATCATTTCTTTGGTTACAGCTTCTACAGATTTAGTAAGCTTGTACACACCGCAATTAGCAACTTTCAAAAACAACAATTGCAAAACTGAAATGTCTAAAGACAAAAACACAACTTGCAGCTGTTACGAAAGTGCCGCTTTTGCAATCGATCTTTGCGACGAGCGTGTAAAATTAACAATGGGTGATGGAAACAAATATTTTGTTTCTGTAGCTAAAAAATAATCATTTAAGAAATTACGTTTTCCAAATCTTTGCAAACTGCCTTGAAGCTTACAAAGATTTGGAACGCATTTCTTATTTATAAGTTCGGATTTTTCATTTCGTACCAGACTTCAGTTTCTCCTTCATATTCAAAAGAGTTTACATAGTGTAAGCCTAGTTTTTCGAGAATTTTTCTTGAGTTTTCATTCCCTGCATCAGCATACGCGTATAGTGCGTCTACTTTCATTTCATTAAAAGCATAATCTACAAAAGCTTTTCCGGCTTCTGTCGCATATCCTTTTCCCCAATATTTTTCTATGAAACGATAACCGATTTCATAAAAATCTTTATGTCCGTTAATTTCATCTGTAATGAACTTTATCCCGGACCAACCCAAAAATTCATTCGTTTCTTTAAGAATAACGCCCCAACGCCCTATTCCGAAATCTTTGTACTGTTTTTGAACAAAATGAATGTATTCAATACTCTCTTCAAGCTTTTTTACGGGATTATTGCCTAAGAAAAGATGAACTTTCGGATTTGAATCCAATTCAAACATTCCGTCAGCATCAGAAAGAAGTAATTCTCTCAATAGTAGTCGCTCTGTTTCAATTGGATGTTTCATCATATTTAATTTAAGATATATTTTTGCACTACTTCTGCCACCCCATTATTATTGTTTGAAGCTACAATCAAATCGGCTTTATCACGCAATTCTGGAGTCACGTTATCAACCCAAACACCAAGTCCAGCATATTCAATCATCGTTAAATCGTTTCCAGCGTTTCCAACTGCGATTATTTCACTTTGATGAATTCCGAGCTTATCTGCCAAAATTTTCAAACTAGCAGCCTTATCTATGCCTTGTTGCGCTGCCTCCAAGAAAAATGGTTTCGACATTGAAACACTCAAATGAGGCATTGCCATTTTCAAATCATTTTCTAATGTTTTTAAATAAGCAGGCTCTTGCAATAAAATACATTTTACGGCGGGTCTATCCACATAATCTTTAAAACTCGAAACTTTAAGATGCGCCATTCCTGTAATTTCTTTTTCTACTTCAATAAATTCAGAATCGGTTTCACTTATAATTTCGTCATCTAAATAAGTGATGATATGCGTATTCATTTTCACGCTATAATCATATAGATCGTGAATTTGCTCGACTGTTAATTTTTGTTCAAACAACACCAAATCATCTTTTGCTTGGCTGATTATGGCACCATTAAATGAAATGATATACGAATCATTCAAGTCCATTTCAAGCTCTTTTGCATAAGCGGTCATTGCCGAAGTTGGACGGCCAGAGGCCAAAACCACATAAACTCCTTTTGCTTGCGCCTCTAATAATACTTTTTTGTTTAAATCTGAAATTCTATGATCATCTGTCAACAAGGTATCATCCATGTCGAGCACTAACATTTTATATTGCATTTTTATATTTAGTTTTCCGTCTCATTTTTAGTTTTCAGTGCTGAAAACTGAAAGTGAGACCTGTAATTCATTCTAATATTATTTTTAACTGTTTTTGAAATTCTTCATTTTCATTTACGCCAATATGCTCTTGATTTCTCAGCGGATAAAAATGAGCATTTGATTTCAGCAACTTTTTTAATCGGATCGAATTATCAATTGGAATCAACTGATCGTCAGTTCCGTGAAAAATATAAATTGGGATTTTAATTTTCGGAAGATAGAGATTGGTTTCTAAACTGAACTTCTTCATGAAATCAGGAAAAAATGGTGCTTTTGAACTCGACAATTCCAAAAAATTATAATACGGCGCTTGAAGAATCAAAGCTTTAGGATTATTTTCTAAAGCCAATTTAGCAGCAAAACCAGAGCCTATGGAATATCCCGCAATTATAATTTTGTTTTCAGCATATTTTTCAGCTAATTTTTTATAAGCAACCGAAATATCTTTGCTTACTTGTTCTTCATTTTCAATTTCACCCTCGCTTTTACCGAAACTTCTGTAGTCTAAAATGAAAATATCATACCCCAACGAAGTATATATTTTGGCTATTTTGCCCCAAGTTTCAAGCGTCCCTGCATTTCCATGAAGATAAAAAACAAGCCCTTTTGAATTTTCAGCTCTAAATAATAAGCCGTGAAGATTATTTCCGTCAAAAGACGAAATATTTATCTCTTCAAATTTTTGCTGATAATCAAACTTGTAATCTTTCGGCAGTTTAGAGCTGTGAAAAACCAAATCAACTTGATTGAAATAAAAATAGGAAATCATCAAAATATAAATAATCAGGAAAAAGCACAAAAGCACCAATACCAAAAATTTAATTGTTTTTAAAATCTCCATACTTTACTTGGTCTTCCATTTTCAGTCACAGTTTCCAAGTTTTACTGCAACTGAGAACTCTCTTTAAAGGCTCATTCTAAATTTCTCTATAACTGGATTTGCTTTCGCAAAATCAGTCTCTTGAATAAAAACTTCAACTGCTAAATCTGTTCCGCCAAAACCTCCCAAACGTGCAGATTGAATATTGTCTTTTTTTACTGTTTCCACACCAGCTTCTTCTAATCTTTCTTGTATAGCAAGTGCTAAAACTTCACTTCCAGAAAACACCTTCATTAATCCCATGATAATCTATTTTGTTATTAAGTTTTCAGTCTCAGTCAGAGTTCTCAATCAAACCGCGTACTAAAACTATTTATAAAAAATCCCGCTTTCCAGTCACTGATACTGAAAACCGGGATTGTAATTTTACATTAATTTATTCCTCTTCTTTGTCATCTTCCTCTTCATCAAGCTCCTCATCTTCTTCTTCATCAAATTCTTCGTCGTCTTCCTCTTCCATATCAAACAAATACGGCTCAATCATTATTTTGTCTGCCAAAATCTCGATTCGTTCTGTCAAATCCTCAGCAAAGATAATTCGTTGCACTTTGGCAATACTATTAGAAATACGAGTAATTTTTGGATCATGACGCAATTTCAAAATCGGATCTGCATCATCTAGAATAAACATTTTAAGACGATTTACATTGTAACCTGCCGTACTGAACATGTCATTCAACTTGGTTGGTGTTCCAATCAAAACATCAATTCCTGTAGAAACATAATTTTTATCATAATCCATATCGCCTTTGTCGTGAACTCCGTACACTTCAAGATTGGTATATTTATTATACTTATCAAAAAGTTCTTCCATTGCCAAAACCTTTTCTTTGTCTTCAACAATAATCAAAGCTCTAGGCGATTCTTCATTTTTACCAGCCAATTGCTGAATTACATTCAAGACAATGGTTGTGGTTTTCCCCGTTCCTTTTGGCGAAACAATTAAACAATCTGCACCACTTTTAATGGTTGAAAAAGTTTCCTGTTGCAAAGCATTAGCTTCTGTCAAACCATTTTCAATTAGGGCGTCTTGTAATTTCTCGTTTATTTTTTTTAGTTTCATTTTTTTTAGCTTTAAGCTTTAAGCTATACGCTACAAGCAAAAATTATTTAGTTTTTATAAAAGCTTAAAGCCTAGAGCTTATAGCCTAAAGCGCGAAGCAACTTATTTGCTTGCGAACATTTTCACGTCGCTTTCCGAGATTTCGTTTCCTCCTAAAATAATTAGTCTTTCCACTACATTTCGAAGTTCACGAATATTTCCTGTCCAATCGTATTCTTGCAATAATTTTATGGCTTGCGCCGAAAATCCTTTTACTGCATTTCCTTGTTCTGAGGCAATTTTTTCCGAAAAATGTGCAATCAAAGCTGGAATATCATCTCGTCTCTCATTCAAAGGTGGCACTTTAATTAAAATTACTGCCAAGCGATGGTACAAATCTTCACGAAAACGACCTTCAGCAATTTCCTTTTTTAAGTCTTTATTCGTTGCCGCAACAACACGAACATCTACCTTAATATCTTTATCAGCTCCAACTCTGGTAATCATGCTTTCTTGCAATGCACGCAAAACTTTGGCTTGCGCCGAAAGACTCATATCACCAATTTCATCCAAGAAAATAGTTCCTTTGTCTGCTGCTTCAAACTTTCCTGCACGATCTTTCACCGCCGATGTAAAAGCACCTTTCACGTGTCCGAATAATTCACTTTCGATCAATTCACTCGGAATTGCAGCACAGTTTACTTCGATTAAAGGAAAATTCGAGCGTTCGCTTTTTTCGTGCAATTGATGTGCTACTAATTCTTTTCCAGTTCCATTTGGCCCAGTAATCAAAACTCTCGCTTCAGTTTGCGCCACTTTGTCAATCATCACTTTGATATGATTAATTGATTCACTGTCGCCAATCATTTCGTAGTTTTTGCTGACTTTTTTCTTTAAGATTTTATTCTCAACTACTAATTGTTTTTTATCCAAAGCATTACGAACCGTATTTAACAAACGATTCAAATCTGGTGGTTTTGAGATATAATCAAAAGCCCCCAAACGCATCGTTTGAATTGCTGTTTCCATATCTCCGTGACCCGAAATCATGACCATTGGAATCTCAGGTTTTACTTTTTTCACTTCTTCTAAAACCTCAACACCGTCCATTTTTGGCATTTTGATATCGCACAAAACCAAATCGTAATCGTTGTTTTTTATTTTTTCAAGTCCCGCAACTCCATCTTCCGCTTCATCAACCTGATACGAATCATTTTCTTCTGATAATATTTTTACCAAAACTCTTCTGATCGCTGCTTCGTCTTCGATAATTAGTATTTTACTCATTTTTTTTAAGGTTCTGAGGTTCTAAGGCGCTAAGGTTCTGAGGTTTTTATTAAGCAAGAAAACTTAGCATCTTAGCACCTCAGAACCTTAGCCCCTTCAAAAATTAATATTTAAGCCACTTATACAATTCTTTCCAAGTCGGTTTTTTGCCGTACATCAAAATACCTACGCGGTAAATTTTTGCAGCGAACCATACCACAAGGAAAAATGAAGCAAACAATAATGATACCGAAATTGCGATTTGCCACCACGGCACTCCAAATGGAATACGCATTAGCATCACAATTGGTGACGTTAGCGGAATCATTGAGAATGCAACTGCAACTGTTCCGTGTGGATCATTTACAACTGTAAAAAATCCAATATAAACGCTCAAAATCAGAGGCATTAGGATTGGTAACAAAAATTGCTGCGAATCAGTTTGATTGTCAACTGCAGCTCCAATTGCCGCATAAAATGAGCTATATAAAAAATATCCTCCTATGAAATAAACTACAAATCCGATTATGATGCTTGCAATCGGTAAATTCCATAATTCTGCGATATACATTTGTGCTGAACCTGACAATTGATGTTGAGCAGACTGCATTAATTCAGGCGAAATTCTCGCAGCTGGACCTACATTTACTCCAAAAAATGCCGAAGCGGCAAACATCAAACTCAAACCAATAACGGCCCAAATCATAAATTGTAGAATTCCTGCCAATGAAGTTCCAACAATTTTTCCGATCATCAACTGAAATGGTTTTACTGATGAAATGATAATTTCAATAATTCGGTTTGTTTTTTCTTCGATTACGCTTCTCATCACCATATTCCCGTAAATAATAATGAACATCATAATCAGATAACCAAATGCACCTCCAATCGCAATTTTAATTTCATTCAGACCTTTCAAACTTTCCTCTCCGGAAGCTTTCACCAAATGAATATTTACTTTTGACTGCGCTTTCTGAATTGATAAAGTATCTAATTTTGCTTCTTCCAAATTCAATTTTGTAATTTTTGAAGCAATAACATCTTGCGTCTTTTCAACGAAAGAAATACTTGGACTATTATTTGAAATAAACTCGATTTTACTTTCTAAATCTCTTTTATTATTTGTTTTCGGAATAACAATCAACCCACTGAAATTTTCTTTTGTAATGCTATCTTTTAAAGCATTGACATCAATTTCAGATAAATTCAAATATTTAAATTCAGCTCCCTTTTTATTTTCTTTTAAAAAATCAGACGCAAAAAGTCCGGTTTCATCATGAATCGCAATACGTTTTGTTTCGGCTTTCATCGAACTCAAATAGCCAATAAAAACAGCTATTGCCACAAACAAAAGCGGACTCAAAAAAGTCATGACAACAAAAGATTTATTGCGCACTTTGGCAATAAATTCTCTTTTTACAATCAACGAGATAATACTCATAAATATTTCTAAATTTCAAATCTCAACTTCCAACTTCCAACTTCAACGTCAAAAATTTGGAATTTGGAATTTAATTACTGGAATTTAATTTTTTGTTTTCAGTTACAGTTTGAATGAAAATATCGTGTACACTTGGAATTTTCTCCACAAAATGTGTCACTTGCCCACGTTGCGTAAGCACATGCAATAATTCATTTGGCGAAGCATTTCCTATTTGAATATTTAATTTCAAATCATCATTTAAAGATTTAAAGCTTGCCGGCGAAACCGTAAATTTTTGTGTAATGTCGTACATTAAACCTTCAACATTGCTGGTCAAGATTCCGACTTCAAAACTATTAGTTCTAAACTGACGTTTTACATCGCCAATTTTACCTTCAATCAATTTATTTGATTTATGGATCAAAGCAATATTTTCACAAAGTTCTTCAACACTTTCCATTCTATGTGTTGAAAAAATAATAGTAGAACCTTGTTCCTTTAAAGCTAAAATTTCATCTTTAATAACATTTGCATTAACTGGATCAAATCCTGAGAAAGGTTCATCTAAAATCAGTAATTTTGGTTTGTGCAAAACACAAACTACAAACTGAATTTTTTGCGCCATTCCTTTAGAAAGTTCTTGGATTTTTTTGTTCCACCAACCTTGAATTCCTAATCGGTCAAACCAATAATCTAGTTGTTTTTTGGCTTCAGCCTTAGAAAGTCCTTTCATTTGTGCCAAATACAAACATTGCTCCCCTACTTTCATCGAGCTGTACAAACCTCTTTCTTCTGGAAGATATCCAATAGTTTGTACATGTTTTGGCTGTAATCTTTCTCCATCCAAAATTATCTCGCCACTATCTGGCAATGTAATTTGGTTTATGATTCTGATTAGGGAAGTTTTTCCAGCTCCATTCGGACCCAAAAGCCCATATATACTGCCTTTCGGCACATTTAATGAAACTTCGTTAAGCGCTACATAATCGCCATATTGTTTTACGACTTTATGTACTTCGAGTAAGTTGCTCATGCTGTTTTTGAGATTTTCTGCGTTGCTTATGCCATTATGGCTAAGCGACTGTAAAAGTAAATAATTAGTAGCGAATCTGCGTAATATTCAGCAAAAAACCCATCCTAAATTTATGTTAGAATGGGTTTTTGATTATTTATAATCTTTTAAAAAAGTTTCGATTTATGAAAACATATCTTTTACTTTCTCAAAAAATGATTTCTCTGATTTCTCTGGACTTGGAGCAAAGTGCTCGTCATTTAAAGCATTTTCAAAGAATTGTTTTTGTTCTTTATTTAAAGTTTTTGGAGTCCAAACGTTTACGTGAACTAGTAAATCACCGCTTCCGTAACCATTTAAACTCGGAATTCCTTTTCCTTTTAATCTTAAGATTTTTCCAGACTGAATTCCTTCTTCCAATTTAATACGCACTTTTCCGTTGATTGCTTCAATATCTTTTGAAGCTCCCAAAACTGCTTCAGGGAAACTGATGTATAAATCGAAATGAATGTTTTCACCTTCACGCTTCAAGAATTCGTGCTCAACCTCTTCAATCGCTACAATTAAATCTCCTGGAATACTGTTTCCTGGAGCATCGTTACCTTTATTAGCAACTTTTAACTGCATTCCGTCAACAACTCCAGCAGGAATTTTGATTGATACTGTTTCGTCTTCTTGAACCATTCCTTGAGCATCTGCCTCAGAAGGTTTTTTATCTAAAATCTGACCAGAACCACCACAAGTAGGACAAGTAGATGCAGATTGCATTCTTCCTAAAATGGTATTGGTTACACGCATTACTTGTCCTTGACCATTACAAGTCGTACAAGTTTTATACGTTACGCCTTTTGCCTGAACTTTACGTTTTACTTTTACTTTTTTCTCAACTCCATTTGCAATTTCTTCTAAAGTCAATTTTACTTTAATTCGAAGATTGCTTCCTTTAGCACGACGTGGGCCTCCGCCTCCGCCGCCAAATCCGCCAAATCCGCCACCAAAAATATCACCAAACTGGCTGAAAATGTCATCCATATTCATACCGCCGTGACCGCCAAATCCGCCAGAACCATCAAATGCTTGATGTCCGTATTGATCGTATTTCGCTTTTTTCTGCGGATCGCTTAAAACTTCATAAGCTTCTGCCGCCAATTTGAAGTTTTCTTCTGCCTCTTTGTCGCCTGGATTTTTATCAGGGTGATATTTTAAAGCACTTTTTCTGTACGCTTTTTTAATTTCGGCAGCATCAGCATTTTTTGAAATGCCAAGTATTTCGTAAAAATCTTTTTTCATAATTGAATCAAATTCCAAATCTTAAAATTCCAAAATCCAAAAAATGCATTTGAAATTCTTAATTGCATCTTTTAGTTTCCTACAACAACTTTAGGGAAACGAATAATTTTGTCTCCTAATTTGTATCCTTTTTCAATAACATCAACAATTTTCCCTTTTAATTTGTCAGACGGAGCTGGAATTTGAGTAATTGCTTCAGCGATATCAGCGTTGAAAGCATCTCCTGCTTGAATTTCAACTTGCTCTAAACCTTTAGAAACCAAAGTGTTTTTAAATTTATCATGAATCAACTCAACACCTTTTTTCAAGTTTTCGTCATCTGACTTGTTGATTTCTACTGCCGCTCTGTCAAAATCGTCTAAAACTGGAAGCATAGCCAACAAAACTTCTTGGTTTGCTGTTTTAAACAATTCAAGACGTTCTTTTGAAGTTCTTTTTTTGTAATTTTCAAATTCAGCAAATAATCTCAAAAACTTATCTTTTTCGTGAGCCAAGTCTTTAGCTAATTGCTCCTCAACACTTAATTCTTCAACAATTAACTGCTCTCCGTTGGCATTGTTCTCTAACGTTACATCGTCTAATTCCTGATCGAATTCTGTATTTTCCGTAGTCATATTACTTTTATTTTTAAAAATATTCTTAAACTTCATTTTTATTTCTTTTTGTTGGATTGCAAAAGTACTGCCAAAATTTCTAAAATGTCAAATTGTCACTTTATTAAAACTGAGCGCTTTAAAAACCAAATTTGCCTCAAAAAAATTTAGTATAATTTTAAGACTATTACGTTATAGTTTATTTTATCTTTGAGATGTAAATAAAGACAAAATCTATTATCTATCAAAATTGAATTTAAGGGTTGGCTATAGCCTAATAAATAATTATTAATTCAAATTTACCTTATATTAAAAAAAGCTTCGCCTATAGAGACGAAGCTTTTTTTTATGTTTGAGCTTTTTTGCACGGGCGGAGGGATTCGAACCCCCATCAACGGTTTTGGAGACCGCTATTCTACCCTTGAACTACGCCCGTAACTTGAGGTCGCAAATTAAAAGCTTTTTTTCTTTACCAGCAATTAATTTCTTTCAGATTTAAAAAGTTTCGAGCCAATTCAGAGCAATCTAATTAGAAATCAAAACGATAGCTACAAAACTTTTTTCACCCTTAAAGCAAAGCCTTTTTCAATCCATCAAAATCAACAGAAACTTGCTCACCTGTTACTAAATTTTTAAGCGCAAACGTATTTGACGCAATTTCCTGATCACCAGCGATTACCGCAAACGGAATCAAACGTTTGTCTGCATATTGAAATTGTTTTCCAACTTTTACATTGTCAGGATACAATTCTACTTTTATATTTTCTTTTCTCAATTTCTGAATCGCTTTTGAAGCATACAAAGCTTCTTTGTCGCCATAATTGATAAACATTGCTTTTGATGTTGCCGAAACTGTTTCTGGAAACAATTGCAATTCTTCTAAAACTAAATAAATACGATCCAAACCAAAAGAAATTCCAACTCCACTCATATTTTTCAAACCAAAAATACCAGTCAAATCATCATATCTTCCGCCACCGCCAATAGACCCCATAGCAACGGTTTTTGGAGCTGCAACTTCAAAAATAGCTCCTGTATAATAATTTAAACCACGTGCCAAAGTCACATCTAGATCTAAAATTGCGGTTGACAAACCTAAATCGGCCACATTGTCGCAAATGAATTTTAATTCTTCAACACCTTTCATTCCTTCTTCCGATGAAGACAACATTTCAGAAAGCTGTGCAATTTTGTCTGCAAAAGCTCCAGAAAAACTGAAAAGCGGTTGTACTTTCACTAAAGCTTCTTCAGAAATTCCTTTTTCAATCATTTCTTTCTTTACACCATCTTCTCCAATTTTATCCAATTTGTCTAAGGCAACTGTAAAATCGATTAATTTATCTGAAGCGCCAATTACCTCAGCAATTCCAGATAAAATTTTTCTGTTATTGATTTTGATTGTAACACCTTCTAAACCTAAAGAAGTAAAAACAGTATCATACAATTGAACCAATTCAACTTCCTGCCAAAGTGATTTTGAACCTACAACATCGGCATCGCATTGAAAAAATTCTCTAAAACGTCCTTTTTGTGGATTATCAGCTCTCCAAACGGGTTGGATTTGGTATCTTTTAAAAGGAAATTCAATTTCACTTTGGTGTTGTACCACGTATCTTGCAAACGGAACTGTCAAATCATAACGCAAAGCTTTTTCAGAAATTTTTCCTGTGAATTTATTCAATTCGATCCTTTGCTCTAAACTGATTTTTTCAGCAGAATTCAACTGTAATTCTTCAATTGATTCTGGCAATTCAATTTTACTTTTATTGTAGAAAAAGTTTCCAGAGTTTAAGATTTTAAAAATAAGACGATCTCCTTCTTCGCCATATTTTCCCATCAAAGTATCTGAATTTTCAAACGAAGGCGTTTCGATTGGTTGGAAACCAAATTTCTCGAAATTCGCTTTTATAGTTTGAATAATATATTGACGTTTTGACACCTCTGCAGGTGAAAAATCTCTGGTTCCTTTTGGGATACTTGGTTTTGAAGCCATCTTCTTTTATTTTAGATTTCTGATTTTAGATTTTAGATTTCTTCGAAACTAAAATGCAAAACCTTTAAAAATTAATTTATTTCAACATTTTTGATTGCTGGCATTTAGACTTTCGCCTTTATGACTTTCCAACTTTCGACTTAATTTAAGTCTGCAAATATCTTACTTTTTAAAATAAATAATAACACTTGGAAAACAAACTTGTAACAAAAACCGTATTTTCGTGTCAAATTGGTCATGATGCTAAAATTATTTAAAGAAAATATCCGAATTGCTTTTGGTTCCATCAAAACTCAAATTCTGAGAACCATTCTTACCGTATTAATTATTGCTATCGGAATTACCGCCTTGGTTGGAATCTTGACCGTTGTTACGGCTTTGGAAAATACCGTTTCGACCAATTTTGCCTCAATGGGCGCCAACACGTTCAACATCAACCAATACGAAAACAATCTTAAAAACCGTGGCGGAAAAGAACGCGAAATCATAAACCCGATTATTTCCTATCCTGAAGCTGTTGCTTTTAAAAACAAATACAAATATCCATTTACAGAAACTTCTCTTTCATTTACTGCAACTTCAAAAGCTGAAGTCAAATTTTTAGGCGAAAAAACAGATCCTGAAATCACCATTTTGGGTGTCGATGAACATTTCATTTCGAATTCTGGTCTGGAAACTACTTCTGGCCGTTCTTTCAATCAATTTGACATCGACAACAACACGTATTCTTGCATTGTTGGTTCTGATTTTGAGAAAGGCTTATTGAAAGATGTCAACCCAATCGACAAAATTATTTCGATCAGAGGTGCACGTTTCAAAGTAATTGGCGTATTAAAAGAAAAAGGTTCTACGTTTGGACACAGTCAAGATTTGCGTGTGTTGATTCCAATTCAAGTGGCGCGTTCTTTATTCACAGCGCCAAATATAAACTACACCATTAGTGTCATGGTTTCTAAAAAAGAACTTTTAGATCCCGCGATCGACAATGCAACTAGTGTAATGCGAAGAGTTCGCAAATTAAATCCTGTTCGAGACAATAATTTCGGAATGGGCCGAAGCGATGATTTGATAAATCGTATTCTCGGAATCACACAATATTTAGGTTGGGCTTCATGGATTATCAGTATTATTACAATTCTTGGATCATCAATTGCCTTAATGAATATCATGATTGTTTCGGTTACAGAACGAACTCGAGAAATTGGAGTTCGAAAAGCTTTGGGCGCCACAAAAACAACTATTTCTACTCAATTTTTTATTGAAACCATGCTCATTGGTCAAATTGGTGGATTGGTCGGAATCATCATTGGGATTCTGCTTGGTTTTGCGATTGCCACAGCAATGAAGTTTGCTTTTGTCATTCCGTGGGGTGCTATTTTTGCCGCTTTTGCGACAAGCTTCACCGTTGCAATAGTTTCTGGATTATATCCTGCAATTAAGGCTTCTAAATTAGATCCAATTGAAGCTTTGCGATATGAATAATTTTCTTTTGAAGCAGAAATAAAATTTCCAAAACAAGACCCGTCCCGCTATCCGTTTCAATCTTTTATGCCGAACCCCGGCATAAAAGGATTTCCACTTCTATCGGGGCTAAATTAGAAGTCTCATTTTTTTCGAGAAACATCCAAAATAATTCTACAAACGTTCCTGCAAGGTTTTCAAAACCTTGTAGGTTTAAATTAGTTAGAGATGATCTACTTGCAGGTTTAAATAAGTTGACGAGTACCTACAAGGTTTTGAAAACCTTGCAGGAAATCATTCTGTCATTATCGTAAATATCCTTTCGGAGTTCGATGTTTTTGAAATTCATCCTTTCAAGCAAATCAATCATTTCTTTCCCAAGATATTGATTGATTTCAAAATACAATTGCCCGTTTTCTAAAAGATTTTTCTGTGCCAGTGCAGCAATTTTTCGGTAAAAAATCAACGCATCATTATCATCAACAAACAAAGCCAAATGTGGTTCAAAATCTAGAACATTCTTTTTGATTTCGGCTTTTTCTAAATTTCGAACATAAGGTGGATTTGAAACAATAATGTCATAATCGGATTTCAATATTTCCAATTCCAAAATATCTTTCAGCATAAAAGTAACATCGACATTATTGTTTATCGCATTTCTTTTTGCAGTATCCAATGCTTTTTTTGAAACATCAATTGCATAAACCTTCGCCTTTGGAAGATTTTTCGCCAATGAAATAGCAATACAACCGCTGCCTGTTCCAATATCCAAAATTTTGATTTCCTTAGATCTTCCTTTATTTTCATTGATAATCCACTCCACCAATTCTTCGGTTTCAGGCCTTGGAATCAAAACATTTTCGTTTACTTCAAAATCTAAACCATAAAAACTGGTTTTTCCCAGCAAATATTGAATCGGAACTTCATTTTTTAAATCGTCCAATAACGAATCCCAAACTATAAAATCCTTTTCAGAAAAATTTAGTTCATGGTTCAAGGCCAAATCAATCTGCCGCAATTTATGCTTGTCTTCTAATATCAAATAGAAAAAACTCTCCGCTTCATATGCATCATACAAAGGCGATAATTCTTTTATAAATTGAGTCCTATATTGTTTAATTTTCATTTCTGGTTTCTACTTTTTTCAGCAAAAGCTGATTTTTCTTTCAAATAAGTATTGAAAAATCTGATTTGTTACAAGATTTTACAAAACTTTCAACATCCAAACCGGACAAGAACTATGCCCCGTACACCCCAAAGGAGCGTCTAAATATTCAAAACCTGATTTTTTGTATAATTTCTGAGCGGCATGCATAAATGGCATAGTTTCGATATAACATTTTTCAAAACCAAAATTCCTTGCTTCGTTTAGGCATTTCTCCATCATTTGGCTTCCAATTCCTAAACCTCTTGTTTTAGGCAAAAAATACATTTTCTGCAATTCACAAATTTCTGGAGCACCATTTTCTAAAGGCGCAACACCGCAACATCCCACAATTTCGCCTTCATTTTCAACTACAAAATAAGCAGATTTTGGTTTGTTATATTCTTCAAACATTAAATCAAGATAAGGATCTGCATATGCTGTTCCTACTTTTGGAATTTCCATTTCATCAAAAACAGATCGTATTAATTGTGCAACTGCCTTATTGTCTTCTTTTTTAATCGCTCGGATTATGCAATTTTCCATGATTCTTTATTCGTGTACTATAACTACAAAAGTAAAAATACTTTTTTGATAGTTGCTCAACTATACTGTTAACTATCGGGATTAAAATCAAAAATCACTATTTTTGCAACGTGAATACACATGAAAAATACATAAAACGTTGCATTGAACTTGCTCAAAACGGTTTTGGAACTACTTATCCAAATCCGATGGTGGGAAGCGTAATTGTTCACGAAGGCAAAATAATTGGCGAAGGATGGCACAAAAAATCCGGCGAACCACATGCTGAAGTCAATGCTGTAAATTCCGTAAAGGATAAATCCCTTTTAAAAAAAGCTACCATTTATGTGAGTTTGGAACCTTGCAGTCATTTTGGAAAAACGCCTCCTTGTTGTGATTTAATTATCGCAAATAAAATTCCGAATGTAGTTGTTGGAACTGTTGACCCGAATGAAAAAGTAGCTGGACGAGGAATCAAAAAATTAATCGAAGCTGGCGCAACTGTTACAGTTGGCATTCTAGAAGACGAATGCAACGAGCTCAACAAACGCTTTTTTACCTTTCATCAAAAAAAGAGACCTTATATAATATTGAAATGGGCCGAAAGCCAAGACGGATTTTTAGCACCCGAAAAAGAAATCGATCAAGAACGCAAACCCGTTTGGATTACCAACCAATATTCCAGACAATTGGTCCATAAATGGCGAAGCGAAGAACAAGCAATTTTGGCCGGAACAAAAACCGTTATTGACGATAATCCGAAATTAAATACCCGAGATTGGTCAGGAAATAATCCCGTTCGAGTGGTTTTGGATCAAAATAACCGAATTTCAAAAGACAGTTTTGTTTTTGATGATAGTGTAAAAACAATTGTATTTTCAAAATCAGAAAACAATATTTCTTCCGAAAATACCATTTTTGAGAATGTTGATTTCAATGAAAATTTAGTCTCTCAGATTTTAGATGTTTTATATCAACATCAAATTCAGTCCGTAATTATCGAAGGCGGAAGACAAACCTTGCAATCTTTTATCGATTCAGATTTGTGGGACGAAGCCCGAGTTTTCATCGGAACAAATACTTTTGAAAAAGGAACAAAAGCGCCAATTATTCAGAAAAAGAACACTCAAAAAACAACTATACAAAACGACGAATTACTATATATAAGAAACCATGATTGATACGATAATTTTTGACTTTGGCGATATTTTCATCAATTTAGACAAACAAGGAACTATTTCAGGACTGAAAAATTTAGGAATGACCGAATGGAATTCAGAAATGGATCGTTTGAATTTATTGTTTGAAACTGGAGATATCTCTCACGATGATTTTATTGGCGGATTTCAAAAAGAACTCCCAAATGCGTCTATTGAAGAAATCATGGAAGCTTGGAACGCCGTTTTAGCCGATTTCCCTTCGTACCGATTAGAGTTCTTAAAAGAACTTTCAAAAAAATATCGTCTGTTCCTATTAAGTAATACAGATGCAATTCATATTACTACTTTTCAAAACAGAGTTGGCGTTGATTTTTACACCGATTTTTACAACTGTTTTGAAAAAGTCCATTTTTCGTATGAGATTGGCAAAAGAAAACCAAACGCCAATTCTTATCAACACTTAATCGACGAACATAATTTAATTCCTGAACAAACGTTATTTGTTGACGACAAAAAAGAAAACACTGACGCGGCGGCGGCACTAGGTTTGAAAGTTTGGAATTTGCAAGTTGGACAGGAAGATGTGATTCAATTATTTGACAAAGGATTATTATAAAAACATAAGCCACAGATTAAAAAGATTAAAAAGGATTTCTATTTATTATAAACCAAATCACTGTTAACCCTTTTAATCTGTGGCTAAAAAAAATACAGAACTTCAATTTTGGAATACAACGATACTTATCAAACCATTGCATTTGAATCTGAAGAAGTGCTTTTTAAGGAAAAAGGAAGCAAATTCTTTGGGTATGCTTTTCCTATTGAAAGCGAAGACGAAGTAAAACCGATTATTGAAGATTTAAAAAAAGCGCATCCGCATGCTGTTCATTATTGTTATGCTTATCAACTAGGAACAGCGCCAAAAATATCGTATCGAGCAAATGACGATGGCGAACCCAGCAATACTGCGGGCGCCCCCATTTATGGTCAGATTCAATCTTTTGGTTTGACCAATATTCTTGTGGTCGTGGTTCGTATTTTCGGTGGAGTAAAATTAGGCGTTGGCGGTTTAATTACAGCCTATCGAACAACTGCACAAATGACGCTGGAAGTTTGTGAAATTGTTGAAAAGACAATTGACGTACATTTTTTGATCTCTTTTGATTACAAAAACATGAACAAAGTAATGCGTGTCATCAAGGAAAAAAAACTTGAAATTACATCTCAAGAAATGGAAATTGATGAAAATTCCGGATTGCCAATTGGCAAAATTGGGACAAAAACACGCAAAAAAAATGCCGAATCTATATTCGACATTTTTGATTTAATGTTTGAAATCGATATTAAAATTGTGTGATTTATTATAAAAACACACCTCATTTTAACAATTATTCTAATGTTTTAAACAATTCTAAAATGTAATCTGGAGGGGCAGTTGGGCGGCCCGTTTTTAACGAAATAAATACTAAAATAAACACTGCTGTTGTTAATAACTCATTTGCCTCATTATAGATCGCGCAGTCGAATTCAATCTTGACAGATGACTGACTTTTGAAGGTAGTATGAATTGTTAAAAGTTCATCATAGCGCGCTGATTTTTTATAATTAATTTGCATCGAAACAATCGGGAGTCCAATACCGCTTTCTTCCATGCTAGCATACGAAATCCCTTTATTTCTAAGCCATTCCACGCGTCCAATCTCAAAATATGGCACATAATTTCCGTGATAAACAACTCCCATTTGGTCAGTTTCTGAGTAACGAACACGCACTTGCGTTTGATGATTTTTCATTATTTATAGATTAAAAAAAATTAAATTCCTCCAGTTCCTTTACAACTTTTTTTTTATAAAATTCGACCCAAAATATTTTTTTTTACAGAAATTTGTTCACATATTTGTTATCCCGAAATACGGAAAAATTTTGCTCCATTTTTATTAGGAGAATCTTTATCAATAATAAAAAACTTATCTGAATCTATGACTAAAACTGCTCAATCGGTATGGGAAAACTGTTTGTCCTTTATAAAAGACAATATTCAAGATCAAGCCTATAAAACTTGGTTCGAACCAATCAAATCAGTTGAGCTAACCGACAACGCATTATATATTCAGGTACCAAGTAAATTCTTCTACGAATGGTTAGAGGAACACTACGTTAAATTATTGAAAGTTGCGCTTACCAAAGAACTAGGAAAAAACGCAAAGTTACTCTATAAAATCAAAATGGAAAACACTTATGGAAATAAACAGCCGTTTACCGAGCAGCTGCCAAGTTCCAATAGAGTGCCTATGAAACCGCAAGAGGTTGACGCTCCGTTTAAAAACTTAAATCCTGAGCTAAAAAATCCTTTTGTAATTCCGGGAATCAGAAACCTAAAAATTGAATCGCAACTAAACCCAAACTATAGTTTTGACAATTTCCTTGAAGGAGATTCAAACCGTTTGGCTCGTTCTGCAGGTATGGCTGTTGCCAATAAACCTGGAGGAACTTCATTCAATCCATTATTGATTTTTGGAGGAGTTGGTTTAGGGAAAACACACTTGGCACACGCTATTGGTGTTGAAGTAAAAGACAAATATCCTGAAAAAACGGTTTTATATATTTCTGCCGAAATTTTCACACAACAATATATTGACTCTGTAAAAAAGAATAATCGTAATGATTTTATTCACTTTTATCAGTTAATCGACGTTTTAATTATTGACGACGTTCAGTTTTTATCTGGAAAATCAGGAACTCAGGACGTTTTCTTCCACATTTTCAATTACTTGCACCAAAACGGAAAACAAGTAATTTTAACTTCAGACAAGGCGCCTGTTGATATGCAAGATATCGAACAACGCTTGTTATCACGTTTCAAATGGGGGTTATCTGCAGAATTGCATCAGCCAGATTACGAAACTCGTATTTCAATCTTAAAAAACATTTTGTATCGTGACGGTGTTGATATGCCAGAAGATATTTTAGAATATGTTGCAAGAAACATCAAAACTAACGTTCGTGAGCTTGAAGGAGCAATTATCTCGCTAATCGCTCAGTCTTCTTTCAATAAAAAAGAAGTTACAATTGAACTGGCGAAAAGCGTAGTTGAGAAATTTGTTAAAAACGTAAAGAGAGAAATCTCAATCGATTATATCCAAAAAATTGTTTCTGATTATTTCCAATTAGATATTGAAACACTTCAATCTAAAACCAGAAAGAGGCATGTGGTGCAAGCAAGACAATTAGCTATGTTCTTTGCAAAAAAATTCACTAAAGCTTCTTTGGCAAACATTGGTTCACAAATTGGAGATCGCGATCACGCTACCGTTTTGCACGCTTGTAAAACTGTTGACAATTTAGTTTCTACAGACAAACAATTCAAAAAATTTGTCGAAGATATCAACAAAAAACTAACGCTATAACGCGCACCATGCCAGTAAAAATCTTGATGGTTTGTTTGGGGAACATTTGTAGATCCCCATTAGCAGAAGGTATTTTGGCTTCAAAATTACCTCAAGACAAATTCTTTGTAGATTCTGCTGGAACAGGTTCTTGGCATATTGGACATTGTCCAGACAAACGCTCCATCGAGGTTGCCCGAAAAAACGGAATCAACATCAGTGCGCAAAAAGGAAGACAAATTCAAGTTTCTGATTTTGAAGATTTCGATTATATTTATGTAATGGATAATTCAAATTTTCGCGATGTTGTACATTTAGCAAAAACTCCAGAACACAAAAACAAAGTTCGTTTGATTCTAAACGAAATATTTCCAGGCGAAAATGTAGATGTTCCAGATCCATATTATGGTTCTGCAAATGGTTTTGACAACGTTTATCAAATGCTGGATGAAGCAACAGACCTAATTGCTGACCAACTTCTAAAAAAACACTCCTAATTCAATTGTTTCTAAAATAGAGATAATTGAATTTTTTAATTTTAAATAAATACACATGAAACTTCTAGGAAAACTTTATTTAATTCCAACTACAATGGGCGAAAGCGATCCGATGGATGTTTTACCTCAAACGGTTAGAAGAACAATAGAAGTTATTGACCATTATATTGTTGAAAACGACAAAACTGCCAGAAAATCTATAAAAGCAGTTTACCCAGAAAAAAAACAATCAGAATTAGTTCTTTTCACCTTAAACAAAAGAACCGAAACCAGCGAGCATTTAGATTTCATCAAACCTTTATTAGAAGGAACAAACATGGGATTAATGAGCGAAGCTGGATGTCCGGGCGTTGCTGATCCGGGCGCTGCGATTGTAAAATTGGCACATGAAAAAGGAATTCAGGTTGTGCCTTTAGTTGGGCCTTCTTCTATCCTATTGGCTATGATGGCTTCCGGAATGAACGGGCAAAGTTTTACATTTAATGGTTATTTGCCAATTGACAAAGACGAAAAAAAATCGGCAATTCGTCATTTTGAGAAATTATCTTATGATAAAAACCAATCGCAACTGTTTATTGAAACTCCATACAGAAACAACAAACTGATTGAAGATCTTTTGCAAATTTTGAATCCGTCGACACATCTTTGTATTGCAGCAGATATTACCTTGCCAACAGAATTCATCAAAACCATGAAAGTTTCTGATTGGAAAAAATTAAAAATTGATATTGACAAACGTCCTGCGATTTTTATTATTCATAAAATGTAAACTAACTAACCAAACCACTATGAAAAAGATTTTATTACTAATTTTAATTTGTTCGGCACAAAATATATTTTCACAAAGCAATACACAGAACTCTAAAACAAAAAGTTCAGAACCAGCCGTTAAAACCCAAAACGGTACAGCTGATGCAATAATAACGATAGACGAACCTGTATATTCATCTTCAACCAATACAAATGAAGACAATGTCGTTTATAATGCAGCAGGTATCGATGTAAAACCTGATTTCCCTGGAGGAATGGATAAGTTTTATCAATTTGTAGACAGCAATTTTAAAACACCCGAAGGAGCAAAAAACATAACAGGAAAGAAAATCTACATAACATTTGTCGTTGAAAAAGATGGTTCGTTAACTGACATAAAAATTCTTAGAGACGCTGGTTATAATACAGGAGCCGAAGCAATTCGTGTCTTAAAAAGTTGCCCAAAATGGAATCCTGGAGAACATAATGGTAAAAAAATAAGAGTTTTATATTCTCTGCCAATAATCATGAAATAATCTTTTAGATTCTTCTATATTCACTCACAAGTTTCCCCCAAATTAAACTTTATCATGAGTAAACTTCCAAACATAACCACAAGTATTTTTACGGTAATGTCAAAAATGGCAACCGAATATAATGCTATAAATCTTTCGCAGGGATTTCCAAATTTTCCTGTCGATGAAAGACTTACGGATATTGTTGCCCGACTATTAAAAGAAAATGTTCATCAATATACACCAATGGCCGGTTATCCGCCTTTGATGAATAAAATTGCGAAATTAACCCTAAGTTCTTATAATAGAACAATCAATCCAGACACAGAACTTTTAGTTACCGCCGGAGCTACACAAGGAATTTTTACTACTATTTTGGCTTTGGTAAGAGAAAATGATGAAGTAGTTATTCTCGATCCAAGTTATGATTCTTATGAATCTCCCGTTTTGCTTTGCAAGGCAAAACCTGTTCGCGTTGCGCTGAACGACGATTATACTCCAAATTGGGAAAGAATTGAAAAAGCTTGTTCTGCTAAAACCAGAATGATGATTATCAATAATCCACATAATCCGACGGGGAAAATTTTAACCGAAAATGATTTTATTCAATTAAAAAATCTTCTTGAAAAATATCCTGAGATTATTATTTTATCTGACGAAGTCTACGAATACATCACTTTTGAAGAAAAACATATTTCGGCACATACGAAAGACTTTCTTTTAGATCGCTGCGTAATGGTTTCTTCTTTTGGAAAATCGTTTCATATTACTGGTTGGAAAATTGGCTACACCATTGCGCCGGAACATTTAATGAAAGAAATCAAAAAAGTGCATCAGTTTTTGGTTTTCAGCGTAAATAGCATTTCTCAATTTGCGATCAGCGAATATTTAGATGTTGTAGATGTGAATCTTCTTGGGAAATTCTACCAAGAAAAAAGAGATTACTTTCAGAAACTACTTCAAAACAGTCGTTTTGAATTAAAACCTTGCGAAGGAACTTATTTTCAAGTAGCATCGTATGCCGATATTTCAAATGAAGATGATGTAACTTTCTGCAAAAACCTCATTATCAATCATGGTGTTGCCGCCATTCCTATTTCGACTTTTTATTCTGATCACAAAGATCAAAAATTAATACGTTTTTGTTTTGCCAAAGACAATTTCACTTTAGAAGCTGCCGCAAAAAAACTGTGCGAAATATAAAGTTTATCAAAATTTTATAACAATATTATGCGTGCATCCTATTTTTTTAATTAATATTGTAAAAAAAGAAAAGTATGAGCTATACAGATAAAATGTTGCGCGATGATGCCTTGAAAGGCAAAGTCATTGTAGTTACTGGGGGCGGAAGCGGTTTAGGAAAAGCAATGACAAAATATTTCTTAGAATTAGGCGCTCAGGTAGCGATTACTTCAAGAGATTTAGAAAAATTAAAAACAACAGCTTCAGAATTAGAAAGCGAAACGGGTGGAAAATGTTTACCACTTCAATGCGATGTTCGCCATTATGAAGAAGTAGAAAATATGCTCCAGGAAACTTTAAAAGTTTTCGGAAAAGTGGATGTTCTTTTAAACAATGCGGCTGGAAATTTCATTTCGCCAACAGAGCGTTTATCTGCCAATGCATTTGATACAGTTATCGATATCGTATTAAAAGGTTCTAAAAACTGTACACTAGCTTTTGGAAAACACTGGATCGACACCAAACAAACATCAGCAACGATTTTGAATATTGTTACCACTTATGCTTGGACAGGATCGGCTTATGTTGTCCCTAGTGCTACAGCAAAAGCAGGAGTTTTGGCTATGACAAGAAGTCTTGCTGTAGAATGGGCTAAATACGGAATCCGCTCAAACGCCATTGCTCCGGGCCCATTCCCGACAAAAGGAGCTTGGGACAGATTGTTGCCAGGAGATCTTTCAGAAAAATTTGACATGGCTAAAAAAGTACCTTTAAAACGCGTTGGTGATCATCAAGAATTGGCCAATTTAGCAGCTTACTTAGTTTCTGATTTTTCAGCTTACGTGAACGGAGATGTAATTACAATTGACGGAGGCGAATGGCTAAAAGGTGCTGGACAATTCAACTTATTAGAAGCAATTCCAGAAGAACTTTGGGATCAGCTTGAAATGATGATAAAAGCAAAAAAGAATAAATAATTACAAGTGCTTACTAAATTCAGAATATTTTTTTAAACTATACTGATTGCACGAAATCCCGAAGGTTTGCTTTCGGGATTTTTTTGTTTTTAAACCATATAAGTACATCTAAGAGATTATAAGTTTTGCGAAACCTTTTTAAATGAACTTATATTACTTATATGGTTTAAAATTATTCTATTTCATGTTTTAAATAGAGAATATTTTTCATCGATTTCATCATATAAGCAATATAAATTCAGTTAAGTAACATTTTGTTTAAATATTTTCTAGCTTAAATTTACTTATATTACTTATATGGTTAAATGATATTAAATGTTTAGTGATTCAGTTAAATTATTATTTTTGCGAAACAAATTATAACAAACAATTTTATGCTCATTATTGGACTTGCAGGAGGAACAGGAAGTGGAAAAACAACGGTAGTACACCAAATCATGAACGAATTACCAGACACAGAAGTTGGCGTAATTTCTCAGGATTCGTACTATAAACAAACTGATAATTTGTCATTTGACGAAAGAGCATTAATCAATTTTGATCACCCACGTGCAATTGATTTTGAATTATTGGTAAAACATTTGAAAGCTTTAAAAGCGGGCGAAACTATTGACCAACCAGTTTATTCTTTCATTCAACATAACAGAACTGACGATACCGTTTCGACACATCCAAGAAAAGTAATGATCGTGGAAGGAATCTTGATTTTAACAAATCCTGAACTTCGTGATATGTTTGACATCAAAATCTTTGTTCACGCTGATTCTGACGAAAGATTAATTCGTCGTTTAAAAAGAGATATTTCAGAAAGAGGACGTGATATTGACGAAGTTTTAAATCGTTACCAAAACACGTTAAAACCTATGCATGAGCAATTTATAGAACCGTCAAAAGCTTTTGCAGATATTATTATTCCAAATGACAAATACAATACAGTAGCAATTGATGTAGTTCGCGCCGTAATTAATCAGCGAATTTCATAATTTTTATTGTAAATTTAGTCCATAAAAATTAGGAGCTTTTTCCCGCTCTCGCCTTTATCTTTTTTATGGCAGAAAAAGCCATAAAAAAGGATATCGGCTCCATCGGGGCTAGAGACAAGAATCAAATTCAACAGAAATATTCGTTTAAAATGAAATTTAAAAATCCATACAAAGACAAAAAATGGTTCAAATACCTCGGAAACAAATATGTTTGGGTTTTGCTGTTTTTCATTGTATGGATGCTGTTTTTAGACAATTACTCTTATTTTGACCATCGATTTCTTGATGAACAAATCAACGAATTGAAAGACAATAAAAAATACTATCAGGACGAAATAAAAAAAGATCAGGAACAGATCAAGCAACTTAAAAATCCTGAACAAATAGAAAAATATGCTCGCGAAAAGTACTTTATGAAAAAAGACAGCGAAGATATTTACATCATCCACTTTGAAGGAGATACCATTCAAGAACAAGAATAATCAGAAAAATAATGACCACTAACCTATTCGACGATTTTAATCCGATTTCATCCAAACAATGGAAACAAAAAATTCAGTTTGAATTAGATGGAGCAGATTATAACGGAACTGTAATTTGGAATTCTCCAGAAGATATTCAGGTGAAGCCTTTTTACCATATCGATGAGTTTACAAAATCGGCCTCGGTTGAAACTCATGCTTCTGATTTTAAAATCTGCCAAAATATTTTTGTTCACGATATTGAAAAATCAATTAAAAGAGCAAATAATACGCTTGAAAGAGGAGCAGAAAGTTTACGTTTTACCATTCAAAACGAAAATATCGACATCAAAACTTTATTGGAAAATCTTCCTTTAGAGAACAAAATCGTTTACTTTAATTTGACTTTTCTCTCAATCGATTTCGTAAAACAATTAGACAAAATTGCGGTTGCTAAAAAAGCTATTTTTTATTGCAATTTAGACCCAATTGGCCATTTAGCAAGAGAAGGAAACTGGTTTGCAACTTCGGATAAAACTAATTTTGAAACAATTGAAAAGATTTCAAAAGAAGCAACAAATCTTTCACTTATAAGTATTGATGCTGGTTTATACCAAAATGCCGGAGCCAATATCACACAGCAAATTGCCTATAGTTTAGCGCATGCAAACGAATATTTAAACCGTTTTCCGAGTTTAACCAAACCAATAGTTTTTCAAATATCAGTTGGAACCAATTACTTTTTTGAAATTGCAAAATTGCGTGCTTTGCGAATGCTTTTCAAATTAATTGCTCAAGAATATAATCCAGATTTAGATTGTCATTTAGTAGTAACGCCAACCAAGCGAAACAAAACCATTTACGATTATAATGTCAATATGCTTAGAACTACGACAGAATGTATGTCGGCAATTTTAGGCGGTGCTGATGCAGTTGCTAATTTGCCTTATGATGCATTATATCATAAAGACAATGAATTCGGTGATCGAATTGCCCGCAATCAATTATTGGTTTTAAAACACGAAAGCTATTTCGATAAAGTGGATAATCCTGCTGATGGAAGTTATTATATCGAAAGTTTGACAATGCAATTGGCTGAAAAAAGCTTAGCACTTTTTAAAGATATTGAAGCCAATGGAGGATTCTTAAAACTTTTGAACGACGGAACAATCAAAAAGAAAATTCAGGAAAGCGCGACAAAAGAGCAAGACTTATTTGATGCTAAAAAAGAAATTTTACTCGGAACTAATAAATATCCAAACAAAGAAGACAAAATGAAACACGATTTAGAATTGTTTCCTTTTGTAAAAATCAAGCCAAGAAAAACATTAATTACGCCTATAATTGAAAAAAGATTAGCAGAGAAATTGGAACAGGAAAGACTGGAATTAGAATAGTTTTCAATTGTAATTAATTTAAAAAAGAAAAAGTGTCTATGATAAGAAAAGACCTTAAACATATAAAGTTAGACGTAAAAAGTGAGAAGTTAGATGTTGATTCTAATTTTGAGTTTTTTACAACTGCCGAGGGAATTCAAGTCAAAAAAAGATATTCTGAAAAAGATATTGAAGATTTAGAATTTCTTGATTTCGGAGCAGGTTTTGCACCAAATTTGCGTGGGCCTTATGCAACAATGTACGTAAGACGTCCTTGGACCATTCGTCAATATGCAGGATTTTCGACCGCAGAAGAAAGTAACGCTTTTTACAGAAGAAATCTTGCTGCGGGACAAAAAGGGCTTTCAATTGCTTTTGATTTGCCAACACACCGTGGTTATGATTCAGATCATGAGCGCGTAGTGGGCGATGTTGGAAAAGCGGGAGTCGCCATTGATTCTGTCGAAGATATGAAAGTATTATTTGACCAAATTCCATTAGATGAAATGTCAGTGTCAATGACCATGAACGGTGCCGTTTTACCAATTATGGCTTTTTACATTGTTGCTGCTGAAGAACAAGGTGTCGCTCTAAATAAATTATCAGGAACTATTCAAAATGATATTTTGAAGGAATTTATGGTGCGTAATACCTATATTTATCCACCAACTCCTTCGATGAAAATTATCGCTGATATTTTTGAATTTACGAGCAAAAAAATGCCAAAATTCAATTCCATATCAATTTCTGGATACCATATGCAAGAAGCCGGAGCAACTGCCGATATTGAATTGGCTTATACTCTAGCAGATGGTTTAGAATATATCAGAACAGGATTATCAACTGGAATGACAATTGACGACTTTGCTCCTCGCCTTTCTTTCTTTTGGGCAATAGGAATGAATCATTTTATGGAAATCGCCAAAATGAGAGCTGGCCGAATGATTTGGGCAAAGCTTTTACAGCAATTCAATCCCAAAAGCGACAAATCATTAGCACTTAGAACACATTGCCAAACCAGTGGTTGGAGTTTAACAGAACAGGATCCTTTCAACAATGTTGCAAGAACTTGTATTGAAGCGACTGCCGCAGCTTTTGGAGGAACGCAATCTTTGCATACTAATGCATTAGATGAAGCAATTGCACTTCCAACAGATTTTTCAGCTAGAATTGCACGTAATACACAAATCTTTCTACAGGAAGAAACAAAAATCACCAAAACGGTCGATCCTTGGGCAGGAAGTTATTACGTTGAAAGCTTGACCAATGAAATTCTGGAAAGTACTTGGAAACTAATTCAGGAAGTTGAAGAATTAGGCGGAATGACAAAAGCGATTGAAGCTGGAATACCAAAACTCAGAATTGAAGAAGCTGCTGCAAGAAAACAAGCCCGAATAGACAGTGGACAAGACATTATTGTAGGCGTAAACAAATTTAGATTAGAAAAAGAAGATCCGTTACATATATTGGATGTTGACAACCAAATGGTTCGTAAACAGCAAATTGACAGACTTACAGAAATAAAAGCAAAACGAAATACTGAAAAAGTAAATCAATCACTGGAAAAATTAATTCATTGTGCCAAAACTGGTGAAGGAAACTTGTTAGAAATCGCGATTGAAGCCGCTCGTGAAAGAGCAACATTAGGCGAAATCAGCGATGCTCTGGAGAGTGTCTTTGGCAGATTTAAGGCGCAAATTAAATCCTTTAGCGGTGTGTATAGTGCAGCAATAAAAAACGACGAAAATTTTGAAAAAGCAAAACAATTAGCTGATGCTTTTGCAAAACAAGAAGGAAGACGTCCTAGAATTATGATTGCAAAAATGGGACAAGATGGTCATGATCGCGGAGCAAAAGTTGTGGCAACAGGTTATGCCGATGTTGGTTTTGATGTTGATATAGGTCCGCTTTTTCAAACGCCTGCAGAAGCTGCAAAACAAGCCGTTGAAAATGATGTTCATATTTTGGGAGTTTCTTCATTAGCTGCGGGACATAAAACATTAGTTCCCCAAGTTATTGAAGAATTGAAAAAACACGGACGCGAAGATATAATGGTGATTGTAGGCGGTGTAATTCCGGTGCAGGACTATCAATATTTATTTGACGCTGGTGCTGTAGCAATTTTTGGGCCTGGAACCAAAATCAGTGAAGCTGCAATTCAAATTCTAGAAATTTTAATTGACTAAAAAGCATAAAAAATCCCGAATTGAATTCGGGATTTTTTATGCTTTTTTCTTAGATCTTCTGTATTGTTGCATTACTGTCTGCCACAATATAAGAAAGATCATAACCTGCAAAGTCTTTCATATAACTTTTTAATGAAGTACCGTAAGCATCTCTAAAATGCCTATTTCCTTTATTCTTAAAAAAGTTTTTTACTGAACCAGCACCACCAAGATGCGCTGCTGCTAAAATTCCGGATTCCGTAATTTCAATTCCGTTAATCACTTTACCTTCATACTTTTCGATTTCATAACGCAAAATCCATTTGTTTTTGGATAATAACGCGATAAAAGCTTTTTCTTGTAAGGCAGGATTTTTTAAAAAGGCTTTGTTGTTTTTAATACCAATTGCTCTAAGAGCTTCAGCACCAAATTGGTATTTTCCCATGTAACCAAGTGAATTAACCAATCGGTATTTTCCTTGAGATTCTTTGAAAGCGACTGCTTCTTTAAAACCTATAAAATGATTTCCTGTGTATGGAAAGTTTAAATTAGGATAATCATCCTTTTCTTGCGATGGAAACATGTATTCGGTTCCATCTGTTTTTTCTGTTAAAAACCAAGGTTCGGTTTCTACTTTGAAGGGCCTAAAACCCAAACTTAAAAATGTAATAATAACGACTAAACTCGCATAAAAATACCACTTCTTTATCATAAAATGTTTTTCTTCAAAACGCTGTCACCTTTTTGAAATTTCTACGATGCAAAGATAAGCAATACAAAACAACTCAGTAAATCAGCACTTTACGAGTTTTACAGGATTTTAAAATCTTTCGAAACCCCTTTAACTATGCACTTTTCGAGAGATTCGGTAAAAATCAAAAAGCTTGAAAATACCATCAAAATAAAAATCCTAAAAACGTCATTTTTATCACTTTTTTATCAAAATAGTTAATTTTATAAGATAAAACTTATAGTATTTTAGAATTTATTACCATAAATCCAATCTCTATTTTAAAAATTAAGCAAAAATTTACAAGATAAACACTACAAAAATGAAAGATTTTCCGTTTTTTTGAATATAAAATTGCTTTCGACGGTTAAAAAAACTCTTTTTAAGCATAGAAATAGATAAGAAAAAACCTTCTTTTTAATACGTAATTCTATCAATAAAACATAAAAAAAACCGATGCATTTTTGCATCGGTTCTAGCTCATTTTATAGAAATGATTTTTTATCTCGTGACACCTTGACTTGCGATCCAGTCAGAATATTTTTTTGCATTTACATTATGTTCTGCTAATGTCGCCGCAAACTCGTGATATCCAAAACGATCAACGCTAGCACAGAAATAAATATAATCGTTCTTCTCTGGGTTTAAAACTGCATCTAAAGCTGTAATATCAGGCATTGCGATTGGCCCTGGAGGAAGTCCTTTATTTACATAAGTATTATATGGAGATCTCATTATCAAATCGTTGTAAAAAACCCTCTTAATAACTTGATCAAAATTATTATCTCTTAATTTCAATGCATAGATTACAGTCGGATCTGCTTGTAAAGGCATTTCTAAACGTAAACGATTCAAATAAACACCTGCAATACGAGGTCTTTCGTCTTTTTTAACTGATTCTTTGTGCACAATTGAAGCTAAAATCGTTGCTTGAACTGGAGTCAAACCTTGTTTTTTTGCTTTCTCAATTCTTTCAGCAGTCCAGAATTTGTGGTATTCCTTGATCATTTTGTCACGGAATTTCTCTGCTGAAGTATTCCAATAAATTTCATATGTATTTGGAATAAACATTGCAAATACATTGTCTTCATTAAATCCATTTTGGGCCATAAAAGTTGAATCTTTTATCGCTTTTAATAAAGATGTACTGTCTGCTTCAATTTCTGAACCTACTCTTCCTGCAAAATTTTCCAAACGCTCTTGATTATTAAAAGCCAATTTAACTGGAACATTTGAACGCATTGCACGAACCAAATCAATATTATTCATACCACTTTTAAGTAAAAAACGACCAGATTTTACATTTTCTGGATAACCTCTTTTACTGGCAACCAATTCAAAATTGTCAAAATTCTTGATATAAGGTTCTAATATTTTTTTTACGTCGGTGTAGTTTGCACCCGTTGGTACATGAACGTAAAGTTCTTTTTCTTCAAATTTAGTATTGGAACTAAAAATTCGGCTAATTAAAATGAATCCGTAAATCAATAATACAGAAATTACAGCTACGGCAGTTATCGTGATGATTTTTTTTAAGCTCAAAGTTTAAAAATTTAAATTTGTTTGTTAATTAATTGGAAAATTGCTTCGTCTTGATAGTGGTTATTCAGCAAAATCCAATCTTTTTTAATTCCTATTTTCTCAAAACCAAATTTAGTAAAAAGAGCTATACTAGCTACATTTCCTACATTAATATTTGCATAAAGCTGATGCAGATTTAAATTATGAAAAGAATATTTAATCAGCAACTCTAATGCCTCAGAACCAATATTTTGATTTCTATATTCATTACTTTTGATCACAATGCCTATCCCCGCTCTATTATTTTTTGGATCAAACTCGAATAAATCAATCAATCCAATCGCAGGAAAATCTTCATCTTGACAAATTGCTAAACGCAATTGTTTTGCTTCATAAATATCTTGTTGCGCATTTTCAAGATATTGCCGAATCAAATAACGGCTATAAGGTGTATTGGTATTACTGACCTCCCAAATGCTCTGATCGTTTTCCATTTCATACACGAACTCCAAATCATTAGGTTCTAATGCACGTAAATAAATATTTTCGCCTATTAAGGTTATCATTATGAATTAGTCTTTTGGTGTTCTTTTCTTAAAATCTCACTAACAATATTTAATGCTTTCTTGTAAGTGATACCAAATTCTTGATCGAGTTTTAACTGGTGATTTTCTTCAATAATTTTAATCTGAGGAATTATTCCTAAACCTTTTTCAATTGCAATTGATTTAATATTGAGAGTGTCTCCATAACTTGGAACATGAGTTTGCAACCATCCAAAATAAGGTCCATTATTAATACGGCCTGCATCCTCCCAAAAATCCATTCTTTCGCAAAAATTATCTTCGCTAATTGAAGTCCAGACATTAAAAATCAAATCTTCCTTATGATCTATAATTGGAATTATTAATCTACCTCTATGAAAGAAATGCTTTTTATCAACAACACATAAACTTTCTTTAAGTTCAATTCTTTCGTCTCTTTCTTCACATGGAATAGAAAAATAGTAGTCTGGCTTATCATTTCCAAAGCAAAGAGGAATTTCATCATAAATTACTCCACAGCATTCACATTTGAATCCAGCTCTACGATTGATTTTGTTAAAAAACGGAAATAATTTCATCTAATAACAAATTATTTTGATTCAATATTTTCAATCTTATTTTCCAATTAAATCTCAATTGTTCCTTTAAAAACGAATTTTGCAGGTCCAGTCAAAAAGACATTTGAAAAATGCTCTCCTAATTTATCAAATGAAACCACAAGTTTTCCACCTTCAACATTCAAATTGATTGAAGTTTTATCTGTTTGCCCAATTGCATTCATAGCAATAGCAACTGCAGTAGCGCCGGTTCCGCATGCCAAAGTTTCATCTTCAACACCTCTTTCATAAGTACGAAGAGCGAAAGTATCATTGTCAATCTTTTTAACAAAATTGATGTTGCTTCCTTTTTCTCCATATAATGCTCCGTAACGAATTGCTGCGCCATTTTCTTTCACATTATATTGTTCCAAATTCTCGACAATTTGAACATGATGAGGAGAACCTGTATTTAAAAAAGTATGAGAATCGTGTTTTTGGATTTCCTCAACATCAATCATTTGTAATGAAACAATCGAATCATTATTTACAGAAGCGTGATGCAATCCGTCGGTAGCAATAAAAGTAGTTTTGTCGTTTATTACTCCAAGCTGATTTGCAAAAGCTACCAAACAACGACCACCATTGCCACACATCGAACTTTCGTTCCCGTCTGAGTTGTAATAAACCATTCTGAAATCAGTTTCAGAATCGTTTTCTAGCAATATAAGTCCGTCTGCTCCAATACCAAATCGTCTGTCGCACAAGCGCTCGATTAATTGAATGTCTTCTTTAGGAAAAAAATTTGAACGATTGTCAATCATCACAAAATCGTTCCCTGTACCTTGATATTTATAAAATTCTATTTGCATTTTTTTGTCATTAGAAATACAAAAGTACGAACTATTAATTAATGAAATGTTAATCATTGTTAAAGAGCGTTAAACCATTTTTCCAAATAATTTTTTGAAGTAAATTTACGTTAATAAAACATGAAACTAATTCTAATAACTTAACTACAAATTCTAATATGAAAAGATTTTCAGCCTTATTTTTAGTGTCATTACTTAGTGGTGCTATTACTCTTGGTGCTTACAAGTTATTATTTGAAAGCAACAATTCTTTTTTTGGCAAAGGAAATTCTGTTGTAACTCTTGCCCCTAACTCTTATGGAAAAAATGTTGGCTTAGGAGCTGAAACACTAGATTTTACTGAAGCCGCAGATAAAACAATACATACTGTTGTACACGTAAAAAATGTTTCTAGAAGAACTGTAACAAACCCAATGCTTGAGTTTTTCTATGGATATGGCGGACAACAGCAACAAGAACAAGTTGGTACTGGATCAGGTGTAATTATTTCTGAGGACGGATATATCGTGACCAATAATCACGTAATTAAAGACGCGACAGAAATTGAAATTACTTTGAACAATAAAAAATCATACAAAGCAAAACTAATTGGTACCGATTCAAAAATGGATATTGCTCTTTTGAAAATCAATGCAGACGAGAAACTTCCTTATACCGCCTTTGCAAACTCTGACAATGTTAAAGTCGGCGAATGGGTTTTAGCAGTTGGAAATCCATATAATTTGACTTCGACAGTAACTGCCGGAATTGTTTCGGCGAAAGCCAGAAATTTAGACCAAAGTGGCATTCAATCCTTTATTCAAACCGATGCTGCAGTAAATCCAGGAAATAGCGGTGGAGCGTTAGTAAATGCTCGCGGTGAATTGATTGGAATTAACACTATGATTTCTTCAATGACTGGCTCTTACGTTGGATATTCTTTTGCAGTTCCTTCTAATATTGCCAGAAAAATTATTGAGGACATTATGGAATATGGAAATGTTCAAAGAGGAATTCTTGGAGTTGAAGGCGGCGAGCTTAATAGTAGTGCTTCTAAAGAATTAGGAATACCAGAAACTCAAGGTTTTTATATCAATAGAGTTTCAAAAAATTCAGGTGCTGAAAAAGCGGGCCTCACTAAAGGAGATATAATCGTAAAATTAGATGAACAAAATATCTCAACTTATGCTGATCTTTCGGGTTACATCAACACAAAACGACCAAATGACGTTGTAAAAGTTACTTATATTAAAGACGGAAAAACGAAAACTGTTCCAGTAACTTTAAGTAAAAATGAGTTTTATAGTGCCGAATTTAAAGGAATGGAATTGGAGAATATAGATGCCACTGATAAAAAGAAATTCAGAATTGATTATGGCGTTAAGATTAAAAACATTACAAATGAAAATTTAAAGCAATACGAAAATGAATTACAAGGAAATATCATTTTAAGTATTGATAATGTAAAAGCGACAAATGTTGAAACGGTTTCAAAACTGTTAAGCAAAAAAGACGAAGGACAAAGCGTGAGAATCGAAATGATCAACAGAAACGGAGAAATTTTCAGAATTATAATTTAAGTCATAGTTTACATTAACAATCTCAGTCAAGAAAGGAAAACTGTAAACCAAGACTGAAAACTTCAAAAAAAAGCCATCTTAAAAAATTTAAGGTGGCTTTTTTATTTTCAAAAATAAATGCTAAAATAGTTTACGAAATCGATTGAAATAGATACTTTTGCGCCAAATTTTAAAATAGTGAGCATTTTATTTTTTCAATTTAATCAATTATGAGCAAAAAATCCTTGTACCAAAAAGAGGTATCATTACAAGTCGACCGAAGAAGAGCTGGTGTCGAATTAATCAAAGTTATAAGTGATTTATGGTATGACAAATCCATCGAAATGGTTTTATTCAAAAATCAATTATTGGATCAAAATGTCAGCGATATTATCAATCTGCATCAATATGCTGGAGAATTTGTTGGCAAGCCCATTACCATTTTTGATTCGGTTGAAATCGCAAAAGTCGTTTTATCATTAGATTTACCGCCTGCAAAAATTGATTTAGGAAAATTAACTTACGAATATCGCCTAGAAGATGAAAAATATCCTGATGCAAGATATTTTGTAATGGATAAATTAAAAAAAGCTAAATCTTCAGAAGAAATTCAGCCAAAAGATGTTGTCTTATACGGGTTCGGAAGAATTGGACGTTTATTAGCAAGAGAGCTAATGTCAAAAACCGGAAAAGGAAATCAGTTGCGTTTGAGAGCAATTGTTACTCGTGATAAAAATGATGCATCAAGTTTAGAGAAACGAGCTTCTCTATTGCGATATGATTCCATTCACGGAGATTTTCAAGGATCAGTTACTGCCGATCCAAAAAATAACGCCTTAATTATCAACGGAACAACAGTTCATATTATAACTGCAAATACACCAGAAGAAATTGATTATACGCAATACGGAATCAACGACGCATTAGTTATCGACAACACTGGAGTTTACACTACGGAAGAAGCTTTAAAAAGACATTTGACTTCAAAAGGAACCAGCAAAGTTTTATTGACAGCTCCTGGAAAAGGGGTCCCAAATATTGTTCATGGTGTAAATCATAATGATTTTAATCCTGACGAAATTGATATTTTCTCGGCGGCATCTTGCACAACAAATGCAATCACACCGGTTTTAAAAGCTGTTGAAGATACTTTGGGAGTTGTAAAAGGGCATTTAGAAACTATTCATGCCTATACAAACGACCAAAACTTGGTTGACAATATGCACCGAAAATATCGTCGTGGAAGAGCTGCTGCTTTAAATATGGTTATTACTGAAACAGGCGCAGGAAGTGCTGTTGCAAAAGCATTGCCATCATTAGAAGGAAAATTGACTTCAAATGCTATTCGTGTTCCTGTTCCAAATGGTTCTTTAGTTGTGCTGAATTTAGAAGTTAAAAAAGCAACTTCAATTCCGGCAGTAAATAAAATCATGAAAAAATATGCTCTTGAAGGAGAATTGGTAGAGCAAATAAAATATTCTTTGAACAATGAGTTAGTATCGTCCGATATTGTTGGAACTTCTGCCCCTTCAATTTATGACAGCAATGCTACAATTGTTTCAAAAGATGGAAAAAACATTGTACTTTATATTTGGTACGATAACGAATATGGCTATAGCCATCAGGTAATTCGTCTTGCAAAATACATTGCAAAAGTGAGACGTTTTACTTACTATTAATATAAAACCAAAACCAACTATTTCGAAAAGCCGCCAAGTTTTCTTGACGGCTTTTTTTTAAATAGGAAGAACTGTTGTACTTTTTACTTCGGAAATTACAAAAACAGTATTGATCAAGGAAACTTCAGGCAAAACCGATAATTTCTTTTGATGAAAATGATGATAACTTTCCATATCCGGAATGATAATTTTAAGCATATAATCAAAATTTCCAGAAACATAATTACATTCCACAACTTCAGGCATTTCTAAAATTGCTTGATTAAATCCTTCAGAAGTATCATAAGTTTGTTTTGTTAAAGTTACTTGACAGTAAACGGTAAGATTATTTCCGAGTTTTTTCTTATTTAAAATTGAAACATATTTCTCTATAACCCCCTCTTTTTCAAGACGTTTAACACGATCATGAACAGGTGTAAGAGACAAATTTATTTTGTTTGCAATGTCTTTAAGCGTATAGTGCGCATTTTCTTGTAAAAGACGTAGGATTTTTTTGTCAATTTCATCTAAAACCATAACGAAAACGTTTTCTAAAATTAATCGAGTTTAGTCATTTTTTCTTTTTAAGGAAATTAAAAAGCCTTAAAACAGAAAATATTTCTGTAAAAATACTAATTAAAATAATATTTTCTTATTTATACATCGTTTATCCATAATATATTCTCTATCTGTAGCTTTGTAAAACAAATTCTAGAAAAAACAAAAAATACAACAATTATGATAATAGGTGTTCCAAAAGAAATTAAAAACAATGAAAACCGTGTAGCATTAACTCCAGCAGGTGTTTCTGAAATGAAAAAACACGGACATGTTGTTTATGTACAATCGACTGCAGGTTTAGGAAGCGGATTTAGTGATGAGGAATATGCAACTGCTGGCGCAGTAGTTTTAGGAACTATTGAAGAAGTTTATGCTATTGCAGAAATGATTATCAAAGTAAAAGAACCAATTGCATCTGAATATCCTTTGATCAAAAAAGATCAATTATTATTTACTTATTTCCACTTTGCTTCATCAGAAGAATTAACTCATGCAATGCTTGAAAAAGGCGCTGTTTGTTTAGCATACGAAACAGTTGAAAAAACAGACAGAAGTTTACCATTATTAGTTCCAATGTCTGAAGTTGCAGGTCGTATGGCTATTCAACAAGGAGCAAAATATCTTGAAAAACCATTAAAAGGAAGAGGAATTCTTTTAGGTGGTGTTCCAGGTGTTCCACCAGCAAAAGTGTTAGTATTAGGTGGAGGAATTGTAGGGACTCAAGCCGCTAAGATGGCCGCAGGTTTAGGTGCGCAAGTTACTATCATGGATTTAAGCTTGCCACGTTTACGTCAATTAGACGATATTATGCCAGCAAACGTAAATACAGAAATGTCAAACCACTACAACATCACTAAAGCAATTAAAGATGCTGACTTGATCGTTGGAGCTGTTTTAATTCCAGGAGCAAAAGCGCCTCACTTGATTACACGTGATATGCTTAAATTAATGCGTCCAGGAACAGTTGTTGTTGACGTAGCTGTTGACCAAGGAGGTTGTATTGAAACTTGTACTCCAACAACTCACGAAAACCCAACCTTCATTATTGATGATATTGTTCACTACTGTGTGGCTAATATGCCAGGAGCAGTTCCTTATACATCAACTTTAGCTTTGACTAATGCAACTTTACCTTACGCATTACAATTAGCAAACAAAGGATGGGAAAAAGCTTGTGCTGAAAATGAAGAATTGAAAAAAGGATTAAACGTAGCTAATGGAAAAATCCTTTATAAAGGAGTTGCTGAAGCTTGGAATCTTCCTTTTAACGAAGAATTAGTGTTAGCAAACGCATAGTGCTAACATTAAAATAAGTGCTTACTAAACACTACTTAAAAAGGCTTTTCTTTATTGAAAGGCCTTTTTTATGCAAAGAAAAAAGCCCATCAGATGATAGGCTTTTATATATAATTCGAAATGATATCAAATTTTATTTTTTCGTTTTAGTATCCGAAACTTCTTTTTTCGAATCTAAAACTTCCTGCATCACTTTTGCTTCCGTTCCATTAGGGAAAGTAACTTTTATTTTTTGCGCTATTGTTGGAGCAATTTCAGTAATGGCTTTTTTATCATAGGATTCTCCTTTCTTAATTTGCCATCCAAAAAATATAGCAGGAACATGCGTATCATAACTATACGGTGTACCATGAGAAGTTCCTGTAGGCGAATATTCGATATCACCTGGTTTGTTTATAACAACCATATCTCCATCCTGAGTGACATCATAACCTTTTGCTACAAAGTTTAAATAATAATCATTTCCACTGTTAGCAAGGATTTCTTCTTCAGTATAAACTCTTTTAACTTGTGGCTGAGCAATCAAAAATTCTTTAAAAGCTTGTTTTACTTTAGCCAACTCTAAACCTTTATCTTTAATAATTTGTTTATTGAAGAAAATATTAAAATTAGAATAGTTTAGTAATAAATCAACTCCAAAAGTCTTAACTGAAAAATCTTGAAGATTTTTACGAACATCTTTCGACGGATAATTATCTACATTATATTTACGGTCCTTTAAATAAATTACATTTTCAGCACCAGCATGATCTGCAGTTAAGAATAAAAGATAATTTCCTTTACCAACAGTTTTATCCAAATAAGCTAAGAAATCAGCAATAGTCTGATCCAATCTTAAATAAGTATCTTGAAGTTCCATCGAACGAGGTCCAAGTAAATGGCCTACGTAATCAGTTGAAGAAAAACTTACAGTCAAGAAATCTGTAATGTTGTCTTTTCCTAATTCCTCTTTTTCAATTGCACGTTTTGCAAATTCAGCCAAAAGATCATTCCCAAACGGAGTTGCTCTTATAACACCTGCATCGTTTTTCTCATACATTGATTTCAAATCATACGGAAAAACAGGCGCTGCACTTCCATATAATTTACCTTCATAAGGATTGTTGTCTGGCAAGCTTTCGTTATATGTAGAAGCTGGCTTATATAAATCCCAACCTTTATTGATGTATTTTAAGTAATTTTTCTCATTATTGAATTCCGTAACCCATTCTGGTAATTTATCTCCATAAAAAGTACTTGAAATAAATGAACCCGTTTTACTGTACCAAAAAGCCCAATTAGCAAAATGTCCCGCAGGTAAGATAGCACCACGATCTTTTAAACTCATTCCGATTACCTTACCGTTAAAATTGGTTGCCATTCTAACTTCATCTGTAATAGTAGTGCTTTGAAGATTTTTAGGAGACATCGCACCCTCTTCCGCAGTTCCGTCTCCAACAGTTTTTACACCGGCATCATCTGTACAATATGTTTCTTTACCTAAAGTTCTACTGAACCATTCGTTACCAACAATTCCGTGTGTCGCTGGTGTAGTGCCAGTATAGATTGAAGCATGACCAGGAGCAGTATAAGTTGGCATATAGTTATAATGCATATTTTGAAAAGTAAATCCTTCATTCATTAATCTCTTAAAGCCATTTTGTGTAAAATCATCTGAAAAACGATATAAATATTCCATTTTCATCTGATCGACAACAATACCTACAACCAACTTAGGGCGCTGTTGAGCATTCAAATTTGCGATCACAAACAATGCCAACAATACAATAGTTTTTTTCATACTTTAAATTATATTATTTAAAAACAAAAATACTGATTCACATTTAAAAAGGCTAGTCAAGACTAATTTAAAACCTAATATTGACTTTAATTTAACAAAATAGAGAAGATAAATCTTAACAAACAAAAGGACTTCGTTTAGATCAATTAATACAATAATCATTATGGCATCGCATCTTTGCTGAAGATCTTTTTGGACGCAAGGAGGCGCCCCGGGCTTCCCGCAAAAGGATCCCGCCCCCGTCGCCGCATCAGCGAATCCGGATGGGGCGATGCTTCGGGGGAAGGACCGCAAACGGGCATAAAACAGAA